>Ga0268257_1000003_pt1 | contig 1315236 bp, 1219 predicted proteins | sample AgamicAtPrz_FD_200249 | JGI IMG/M metagenome (GOLD analysis project Ga0268257, IMG submission 200249) | Agave microbial communities from Guanajuato, Mexico - At.P.rz (v2) (version 3) | ecosystem: Host-associated > Plants > Phyllosphere > Phylloplane/Leaf | place: Guanajuato, Mexico...
CGAAACACCTGAAGTCAGAACGATTTTCTGACGTCAGTACAGAATCGGTGGAGCGGTAGTTCAGTTGGTTAGAATACCTGCCTGTCACGCAGGGGGTCGCGGGTTCGAGCCCCGTCCGTTCCGCCACTTAATTGATAAGCCCTGACTTAACAGTCAGGGCTTTTTCATTTTGCACTTTCTTCACTGTGCTTTATTTCTCCGTGCTTCCGTGCTTCCGTGCATCTCTGCATCTCTGCATCTAAGTCGCCTATTCCTCATGATGCTTGCGTCATCACCTTTCTCACGCCTAAACCAGCTCCCTAATGACGGGAAAAAGAACTTACTGCCGTGAGCGCAGAGGGCACTACGTTAAAAAAGTAAAAGCGCCTTTGCCGCAAAGCATGAGTCAGGGAGCACCGCGAAACGCTGCAAGCGCGCAAGAAAGACAAGCGCGGAGTGATTTCAGCATCACTACGTTGTTCGCCGATCAACACCGGCGTTCAGCTTCACCCGTCTTATACACCGTATGAAAAATCCCGATCTTTAGATAACATACTGCTGCTCAGGATCGCGATTAGCATGGCTTATCTATGGAATGATCTGCCCTCACTGCTGTCTGAAAAATAACAGCGGTGCAGCAGGGAACAAGTGAGAAGGATTCACACATTCTGAACCACGCATTGAAACCCCGCGCTACAATCCCTATAACAGTCAGGTTATCTTGTCGTCATAACTCAGCCAGGCGGTAAAGTGCAGAAAAAAACTTATGCGATGCGTTATGTAGCTGGCCAACCTGCGGAGCGAATTTTCCCGCCGGGAGCGATGCTACATCTTGGACAGGGCCTGCCGCCTGGCGAACCGCTTCCCGCCGACCCTACTTTACGTGTGCTGGTCTGGAATATCTTCAAGCAGCAGCGTGCAGATTGGATGTCGGTGCTACAGGGTTTTGGTAAAGATTCGCATCTGGTGCTCCTACAAGAGGCGCAAACCACGCCTGAGCTGATTAAATTCGCCACCAGTCATTATCTGGCCGCTGACCAGGTGCCAGCCTTTGTGCTGCCGCAGCATCCTTCTGGCGTCATGACGCTGGCTTCTGCGCATCCGGTCTACTGCTGTCCTCTGCGAGAACGCGAGCCGCTGCTGCGCCTGGCAAAGTCAGCCCTGATCACCGCTTATCCGCTACCTGGCGGTGAAATGCTGATGGTCGTGAATATCCATGCGGTCAACTTCAGTCTCGGTGTCGATGTCTACAGCAAGCAGTTGGGCCCGATCGGCGACCAGATTCAACATCATCGCGGCCCGGTAATCATGGCCGGTGATTTCAACGCATGGAGTCGTCAGCGTATGCATGCGCTTTACCGCTTTGCGCGTGAGATGGCGTTGCATGAGGTGCGTTTCACCGATGATTATCGTCGTAAAGCGTTCGGGCGACCGCTCGATTTTGTTTTTTATCGGGATATGAAAGTGAGCGAAGCGTCGGTGCTGGTGACGCGGGCATCTGACCACAACCCATTGCTGGTTGAGTTTACTACCGGTTAAGGCCGCAAAGGCGCGGGCATTAAATTCATGCGTCAGGCTAGAGGGGAAATGCGCTAAACGTAAAACAAGAAAAAGGCTGACAATTGTCAGCCTTTTCGGCGTATCAGGTATCTGGCGTTGCGTTATTCTTCACAAACAGCGTGAGCTTATCACCCGGCTGAATGTCTTTCGCATCACTGTTCCAGCGCATCACGTCTTTGGTGTTTACACCATGACGTTTCGCGATACTGGCAAAAGAATCACCCTTACGAACGCGGTAGGTGATGCTGTTGCCGTTATCAGCCAACTGCGAACTGCTGCTTCCGTCGACGGTCAGCTTCTGACCGATTCGAACCGAGGCGCTGCGCAGATTGTTCTGCTGTTTCAGGTTGCTTACGCTCACACCCAGCTTACTGGCGATACCGGAAAGCGTATCGCCTTTACGCACCGTATAGCTGTTTCCCGCTGCGCTGGCTTTCGCCAACTCGGTGGGCTGTACGGAGGCAATATCACCGGAAGCCAGTGAATTGCGCAACTTCGCCACATTGGATTTCGGCACCAGGATGTAATGCGGTCCATTCGGTGCTGTGGTTCCATGCTTATAGCCTGCATTGAAGCTCTTGAGTTTACTGAGCGACATGCCTGCCATATCTGCGGCCTGCGTAAGCTGTATCTGCTGACCCACCTCAACACGCGCCAGCGCGCGGCTTTCATTCGGGGCCGGCAGTTTGATGCCATAACGCTTGTTGTTCTTGAGAATATCGCTCAAGGCCAACATCTTCGGTACGTAAACCGTGGTTTCGCGTGGCAACGATAAATGCCAGAAATCCGTCGGTTTCCCGCGCGCCTTATTCTGTTTTATCGCTTTGAGTACGCGTCCTTCACCGCTGTTGTAGGCTGCAACCGTTAATAGCCAGTCGCCGCCAAACATGGTGTTAAGACGCTGCATCATATCCAGCGCTACTTTGGTTGAGGCCACCACATCGCGGCGTCCGTCGTACCATTGGTTCTGTTTCAAACCATAGTTTTTGCCCGTTTTAGCAACGATCTGCCAGATGCCTGCGGCATTAGCAGAAGAGGTTGCATGGGGGTCAAAAGCGCTCTCCACTATGGGTAGCAGTACCAGTTCCATCGGCATTTTACGTTTCTGTATCTGCTCGACTATCCAGTACATGTACGGCTCTGCCCGTAATGTTACATCGTGGAGATAGCTCTTATTTCTTAAGTACTTTGTTTTTTGTTCGCGGATCCGGGCATTTTCCGGAATCCCCATCTTCAACTCGTCACTAATGAGGTTCCAGAGATCAGTATCTTCTGCGAGGCCTGTTCCATCATCCTGCCATCGCGGCGACAACAATCGATCTCCGTACTGTCCATTTTCACCTTGACCAGCTGAAGACAAGCTCTGTGCATGCTGTACAGGGATATTGGCGTCATTCCTTGATGCCTGACATCCGACCAGCAAGACTGAGGCGAGTAATATCGCTTTAGCCTTCATGTGTGTGTCAATAGTTCGCTTAAAAGACGAGCAACTATACGTTAGGGATCGACACAACACAACCCCAAAAAATTAAAAGTGATCCTTCTTCTCGCGTAGAACGGCGAAAGTGTGCCATAACGGTTCCGTTGGCACGTTAAGCCCTAAAGCCTTTTGCAAATCAGGGTCTTGCGTACGAAGAAATAAATTTATTTCTCGTTCAACGGCCAGTTTTGTCGGTAATGTAATGCGATTTTCCGCACGTAAGTCCTTAATTTCCTGATATCTAGCCATAATTTGTGGGTCTTGTGGCAAAATCGCCGCGGCAAACTTCATATTGGATAAAGTATATTCATGCGCGCAGCACACCCATGTCTCATCCGGTAGTTCGCTAAGCTTTTGAAAGGATTCGAACATTTGTTGCGCAGTGCCTTCAAACAGACGGCCGCAGCCGCCGGAAAATAACGTATCACCGCAAAAAAGATAAGGGGCACTGTAATATGAGATATGTCCTAAAGTGTGTCCAGGCGTCGCGATAACCTGAAAACGCAGGCCCAACACGGTGATTTGATCCCCTTCTTTCACAATGTGCTGTGCGCCTTTCGTAGCCGTTTCTTCGGGCCCATAGATAGCCAGATTGGGATAAGCCTTCACCAGTTCGGCGACGCCGCCAACATGATCATGGTGGTGATGCGTCAGCAAAACCGCCACCGGCTGCCACTGATTCGCTTGGATTTTTTCCAGCACGGGCTGCGCCTCGCCGGGATCGACAATCAGGCAGCGATTATCGCCGTCGGTGAGCGTCCAGATGTAGTTATCCTGCAGCGCGGGAATACTGGTAAGATTCATAAACACCTCTCAGGTCGTCTAAAAAGGAAAAGGGTAGAGCATGAAGCCAGCGAAAACACGCCAAATTCTGACGGCACCACGCTCATGGCGTGATATGCCGTGGGGGGACTATTTTCGTGATGCGCTCTCGCAGCAGTTGAAACCCTATCTCGCCAAGCTGTATGGCTTCCATATGCTTAAAATTGGCAATCTTAGCGCGGAAATCAACACCAGCCAGTGTGCGATTTCGCATCAGGTCAACGTGGGCATGGAAGGTGAAGATCTCCAGGTCATCGCGCACCCGGCTCAACTCCCTTTTGAAGCCAAGTCTGTTGATGCCTGCCTGCTGGCCCATACGCTCGCGTGGAGCCAGGATCCGCATCGCGTGCTGCGCGAGGTCGATCGCGTTTTAATTGATGATGGCTGGCTGATCATTAGCGGCTTCAATCCTTTTAGCTTACTTGGCATCAGTAAAATCATCCCTGGGTTAACCTCGCGCCCACCGTGGAGCGGCCGCATGTTCAGCCAGGTGCGTCTGCTCGACTGGCTGCATCTGCTCAATTATGAAGTGGTGTACCGTACCCGTTTTCAGGTGCTGCCGTGGTATCGGCAGGGGGGGAAAGTGATCAGTACCCATTTGCCCGCGCTGGGTTGTCTCAACGTGGTGGTGGCGCGTAAACGGACGTTTCCGCTTACGCCCAGCAAAATGAAAACTTCTCTCAGCAAAGCACATTTGCGACCAGCCGTTAACGCCACGCGCCAGTTTCGCAACGCCTCAGATCAGGATTCAGGCTGATAGCCAATATCGTCCAGTGATGGATGGCCGGCAGCATGGCGCGCCAGTTCATCACAGCGTTCATTCTCCGGATGGCCGGCATGCCCTTTGACCCACTCCCATTTGATTTCATGGGTACTGAGCGCGGCGTCCAGACGCTTCCAAAGATCGACATTTTTCACCGGCTTCTTTTCCGCTGTTTTCCAGCCGCGCTTTTTCCAGTTGTGGATCCAGCTGGTAATGCCCTGACGAACATATTGGCTGTCAGTGCTGATCACCACCTCGCATGGCTCAGTGAGCGCCTCAAGGGCCACAATCGCCGCCATCAGCTCCATGCGATTATTGGTGGTAAGGCGATAGCCTGCGCTGAACGGTTTTTCATGTTTTTTATAGCGGAGAATGGCACCGTAGCCGCCGGGACCGGGATTACCCAGACAGGATCCATCGGTGAATATTTCTACCTGTTTGCGCATCTCTGGTAGACTTCCTTCTGACAAAACGCCAAGTCTGACATAAAACGAGTCCTATGAGCACTGCAAATAACCGCCAGATCGTCCTTGATACCGAAACCACCGGCATGAACATGATCGGTGTGCACTATGAAGGACATCGCATCATTGAAATCGGCGCGGTTGAAGTCATCAACCGTCGGCTGACCGGCAACAACTTCCATATGTATCTCAAACCCGATCGGTTAGTGGATCCGGAAGCGTTCGGCGTGCACGGCATCGCCGATGAATTTCTGGCGGATAAGCCGACTTTCGCCGAGATTGCTGAGGAGTTCCTGGACTACATTCGCGGCGCGGAGCTGGTGATCCACAACGCGTCGTTTGATATCGGCTTTATGGATTACGAATTTGCCATGCTCAACCGCGAGATTGGCAAAACGGAGACGTTCTGCCAGATCACTGACAGCCTGGCGATGGCGCGCAAAATGTTCCCCGGTAAGCGCAACAGCCTGGACGCCCTGTGTAACCGCTTTGAAATCGACAACAGTAAACGTACGCTGCACGGCGCACTGCTGGATGCCGAAATACTCGCGGAAGTGTTCCTCACCATGACCGGTGGGCAGACGTCGCTGGCGTTTTCATTGGAGAGCGAGCAGAACAACCAAACTGATGGCGATCGCATTCAGCGCGTGGCGCGTCCGGCTTCTGGCTTGCGCGTGGTCAGCGCCAGCGATGAGGAACTGATGGCGCATGAAAGCCGTCTCGATCTGGTAATGAAAAAAGGCGGCAGCTGCCTGTGGCGTGCCTGAACGCACTGATTTTGCGCGCAAAATCGGCGACAAGGTGAAAAAAGCGACAAACGCATTAACCCGCGATAAAAAGCGTTGACGGGGGAGGGGGCTACCATTAATATGCGCCTCGTTCTCGACGGGGAACAAAGCGCGGAGCGGTAGTTCAGTTGGTTAGAATACCTGCCTGTCACGCAGGGGGTCGCGGGTTCGAGCCCCGTCCGTTCCGCCAAACTTTTAAAGAAGCCGATGCAGAAATGCATCGGCTTTTTGCTTTTAGGCGTTCGCCTTAGACTTCCTTCTGCATGACCACCTGCTGTGGATACGCGCCCACGCGCGCTGCACGTTCGGCGCGCGCCAGCCAGCGATAACAGCCCGCACCCAATGCCACACCAATAAACCAGCTAAAGTTGGCTACGCCATGCAGCGAAGGGATAAAACTGATCGCCAGACAGATCCCCACCGACGGCACCAGCGCACCAATGGCATTCAGGTTAAAGCCGCCGCGATACCAATAGCGACCGCTTGGCGAATCATTAAACAGGTCGTCTACGTAAACTTTACCGCGCTTAATCCAGTAGAAATCCGCAATCAGGATACCAAACAGCGGTCCGATACAGGAGCCCAGCACATCCAGCGTGTAGTGAATCAGCTCGGGCGATTGGAACAGATTCCACGGCGTCAGCAGCACAGAACCCACCGCAGCGATCATGCCGCCTGCGCGGAAGCTGATCTTTTGCGGTGAACAGTTGGAAAAATCAAAGGCGGGCGACACAAAGTTAGCCACAATATTGATGCCGATGGTGGCAGTAATCATGGTGAGCAGACCAATCGCCACCGCCACATCGTTGCCTACCATGCTCACGGTTTCAATCGGATCGGTGATCATTCGGCCGAACAGCGACTGTGTGCCTGAGACAATCACCACGGTCACGATTGAAAACAGCAGGAAGTTAAACGGCAGGCCCCAGCGGTTGCCGCGGCGAATTTCACGCATATTTTTGCCGTAGCGGGAGAAGTCGCCGAAGTTGAGCAGCGGACCGGAGAAATACGAGACCACCAGCGCGGTCGCGGTGATCATCTGCCAGCTCTGCTCACCCACGCTGAGCGACTTGCTGGCCAGCGTAAAGGAGATACCGTCAAAGCCAGTTTTGTATACAATCCAGCCCGCCAGCGCCACCATCACGACATAGACTGCAGGTCCAGCAACATCGATAAAGCGCTTGATGGCGCTCATGCCATGCCAGAACACCAGCGCCTGTAGCAGCCACATGATGCCAAAGCAGATCCAGCCCAGCGTAGAGAGGCCAAGCCAGTGGGCCACGGTCAGCGTGTTCAGCGTCGGATAGAACTTCAGCAGCACCAGCATCAGCGCATTCGCCGCCAGGTAAGTTTGGATACCGTACCAGGCAAAGGCGATCAGTCCACGAATCACCGCCGGAATATTGGCGCCAAACACGCCGAAGGCCTGACGTGAGATCACGGCGTAGGGCACGCCCGCCATTTGGCTAGGTTTTGCCACCAGGTTGGCGCACAGTTGAACAATGCAAATGCCCGCCAGTAAACACAGCAGAACCTGCCAGCTTGCCAGCCCAAGGGTAAAGAAGCTGGCGGCCACCACGTAGCCGCCCATGCTGTGCACGTCCGACATCCAAAATGAAAAAATGTTGTACCACGACCAGTTTTGGTTGCGCGTGGGCGCAAGATCCTCGTTGCACAGTCGAGGGCTGTAGTGGGCGTTCGCGTCTGGCCCGGCGGTCACTTCAGATTGATTTGGCATGAAACCTGCTCCTGTAACACCAAGGGAAAACTAATCACTGTGTGAAACGGTATTGCAGGATTCAGGCCAATGTTGATTTCTTGTATACAAAAAAATCCTTTCACGTATACGATGTGCTGCACAGAGCGATCCGCTGGAGTCAGAGATGAAGCAAGAAGCTGAGCAGAGAACCGGGCCCGACGCGCACGACCGCGATGAGCCCATCTATCAGGCGTTACTGAACGCCATTGTGGAACACCAGCTGCCGCCCGGCAGTAAATTACCCGAAGAAGCGCTGGCGGAAGCCTTTGGCGTAAGCCGCACCGGCATTCGGAAGGTGCTGCAGCGCCTCGCCGCAGTGCAAATGATCGTGTTATCGCCCAGGCGTGGTGCACAGGTGGCGACGCCCGGCGTCGAAGCGTCGCGCGATCTCTTCGCAACGCGCAGCCTGCTGGAGTGTGCAAATTTGCCTAACGTGTTGGCGCACCTGCAGCCACCCCATCTGGCAGGCCTCAAGCAGCTCATCGAACAAGAGCAGCACGCGCACGCGCAACACGACGGCGGCGCGGCGATCCGTCTTTCTGCGGCGTTTCATATTCAACTTCAGGCGATATCGGGTAACCAGGTGTTGACCGAAACGGTCACCCAGCTCACCCAGCGCTCATCGCTGGTGATCGCCGCCTATGGTGCGCCCTGGCAGCGCGGTTGCCGCTGCGATCATCACGATCAGCTGCTGGCCCGCCTGCGCGAACGCGATCTGCCGGGGTTAACGGCGGCGTTACAGCACCACTTTGCGCATATCGTCAGTAGCCTGCACTTTGAACGCAGCGGCGAGACCCTGCCCGATTTCTCCCGGTTATTTTCCGGTCATAAAGGAGCGGCATCATGAGCGTCATTCAGGTCATTAACCCCAACACCAGCCTGGCCATGACGGAAACCATCGGTGCCGCCGCGCGCGCAGTGGCGGCGCCCGGCACGGAGATTCTCGCCGTGTGCCCGGCGCACGGCGTCCCATCGATTGAAGGCCACTTTGATGAGGCGATAGCGGCCATTGGCGTGCTGGAGCAGGTCAAGCTCGGCAAGGCGCAGGACGTCAGCGGGCACGTTATCGCCTGCTTTGGCGATCCCGGCCTGCTGGCGGCGCGCGAACTGGCCAGCGGGCCGGTGGTGGGCATTGCTGAAGCGGCGATGCATACCGCCACGCTGGTGGCAACGCGGTTTTCGATTGTGACCACGCTGCCGCGCACGCTGGTGATCGCGCGCCACCTGTTGCAGCAGTACGGCTTCACGCATCACTGCGCGGCGCTGCACGCGATTGACTTACCGGTATTGGCGCTGGAAGACGGCACCGGCGTCGCGCAGGAAAAAGTGCGGCAGCGCTGTCTTCAGGCCAAGCGTGAAGACGGCAGCGGTGCCATTGTGCTGGGCTGCGGTGGAATGGCGGCGCTGGCGCGGGATCTGACGCATGAGCTGGGCATGCCGGTGATTGATGGCGTCAGTGCCGCCGTGAAGATGGTGGAGTCGCTGGTGGCGCTTGGCTTCGGCACCAGTAAACAGGGCGATCTCGACTATCCGCGACAAAAACCCCTCAGCGGGGCATTTCAGCACCTAAACTAAGGGCAGGTTGAGGACTGACGACAGGAATTGACAGAATGAGTGACGCATCTGCGAAGAAAGAGTACAGCTTCAACAAAAATTACCCGCGCGATTTGGTCGGTTACGGCAGTCAACCGCCGCACGCTGGCTGGCCGGGGGGCGCCAAAGTGGCGGTACAGTTTGTGCTGAATTATGAAGAGGGCGCGGAGAACAGCGTGCTGCACGGCGACGCCGGGTCCGAGCAGTTCCTTTCCGACATTATCGGCGCGGCCAGCTATGCCGACCGCCATATGTCGATGGAGTCGCTGTACGAATACGGTTCACGCGCCGGCTTCTGGCGTATTCACAATGAGTTTCAACGCCGCGGCCTCCCGTTGACGGTATTCGGTGTGGCGATGGCGCTGGCGCGTCATCCCGAGATCGTCGAGGCGATCAAAGCGGCGGATTATGACGTGGTCAGCCACGGCTGGCGCTGGATCCACTATCAGGCAATGGACGCCAAAACCGAGCGTCAGCATATGCAACAGGCGGTGGATGTGCTCACCGATCTGTTTGATAAAGCGCCCACCGGCTGGTACACCGGCCGCGACAGCCCCAATACCCGGCGACTGGTGGTTGAGCAGGGCGGATTTACTTACGACAGCGATTATTACGGTGACGATCTGCCGTTCTGGACGCAGGTCACGTGTCAGGATGGTACCGTGAAGCCCCACCTCATTATTCCTTATACCCTGGAGTGCAACGACATGCGCTTCGCGTCACCCCAGGGCTTCAATACCGCCGAACAGTTTTTTGTCTACCTGCGTGACACCTTTGACGTGCTGTATGCCGAGGGCGATACCGCACCGAAAATGATGTCAGTGGGCATGCACTGCCGCCTGCTGGGCCGTCCGGGTAAGTTCCGCGCCCTGCAGCAGTTTCTGGATCATATTCAGCAGCATGAGAAGGTGTGGGTGTGCACCCGCCAGCAGATCGCCGACCATTGGGTGAAGGCGCATCCTGCGCAGGAGGGATAGCTTTTGGGCTTACAAGCTTAAAAGCTTACAAGCCAGGTCAAGGGCGATTTCGATTGTCCTGCGGACAACCGACCAAGGGGAGGCAGTCGCCCCTCCCCTTGGAACCCGGGCTTTTCGGCAGCATTTTCGTCCGCTACGCGGATTCCCTTTTCACCCCCTGCCGCCTTACGGACCGTCGCTGATTCGCCATCCATGGCTCAACAGCGCCTTTCGCCGTCGTCCTGACGGCTCATCCTGGCGCCACGCGGTTCATCGGCGAAATTGATGCCGACCCAACACCCGCGCTGCAGCAACGTGCTTTCTGTGTTCTCAATTATCGCTGTGGAATTTTTCTCAAGTGTTTGAGGGAGCGTAGATACGCCCGCTGTACCCCTCATCAACTGAAAGCCAGCTGTAAGAGCAGAAAGAAGGTTTTCATAGGACCTGGAGCAACCAAGACCTTACCGGTGAAAAAAATCCTCCAGCGGCGGGGCGTCGTCGGAATTGCTGAACGGAGTGAAAATTCCAGGGCGAGCCGCCAGGACGGCGGCGAGAGGCTGCGTTGAGCAGGAGCGAATCGCAGCCGGTCCGTCAGGAATTTGAGGGAAGTGAAGGCACCGCGAAGCGGCAATTCGGCCGACAAAAGCCCGGGTTCCAAGGGGAGGGGCGACTGCCTCCCCTTGGTCGGTCGGCTGCAAGCCGGTCGAAACCGCCGTTGACCTTAACCTTGACCTTAAGCCCAGCCCCAGCCCCAGCCCCAGCCCCAGCCCCAGCCCAAAACCCTTATGTCATTAAACTCACCTGCGCGGCCACAATCCGCCACCCCATCGGCAACCTCACCCATGTCTGCTGCTGGCGACCGCGGCTGGCGACGCCTTCGCGGGTAAACTCGGTGCTACATACCGCGTAATCATCGCCGAAGGTGGTGATAACGGTATTGTGCAGCGTGCGCGCCAGTCCGCTAGCGGGGCGGGCGGCGCGAAAGGCGCGGATTGCCTCAATGCCATACAGATTTTCACCGGCGCCCAGCCGCACCGTGCGCGGATCGTGCCAGAACAGTTCGTCCAGCACGGCGACGTCATTGCTCACTAATGCCTGCTCGTAGCGGTAAAAGGCGGCGGTGACTTCGGCCACAATCGCCGGGCGGTCAATGTGTTCAGGGATCATCATCATTATCCATTCATGGGGGGCAGCGTCAGCCCCTGTTGTTCCAGTGCCCAGGCGGCACGCAGCGCCAGGTGCTCTTTAAACGGGGCGGCGATCAGCTGTACGCCAATCGGCAGGCCGCTGGCGGTAGCGAGCGGCACCGTGCACACTGGCAGCCCCAGAAATGAAATCGGCTGGGTGAGCATGCCCATGCTGGCGCGGGCTGGCATGGCCTGGCCGTTGATGTGCAAGGTCTCCTGGCCAATCAGCGTCGCGCAGCACGGCGTGGCGGGCGCAATCAGCACATCAAAGCGATCAAACAGCGGCAGTACCTGCTGCTGGAAGTGGCGACGGAAACGCTGTGCCTGCACGTACCATGCCGACGGCAGCATCGCCCCCGCGAGCAGGCGCTCGCGCGAATGCGGCTCAAACTGGTCTGGCATAGTGCGCAAGGCGGGCAGGTAGTGATTACCGCCCTCGGCGGCGGTCATAATAAAGGCCGCCGAGCGCGCAATGTCAGCCTGTTCGAGCACCACCTCATCGTGCGCGGCCAAACCGCGTGCCACCGCAGCGACCGCAGTGCGTGCTTCCTCGTTGCAGTTATGGGCAAAGAAACCGCCCAGCACGGCGCTGCGCAGTCCCTGTGCGCCGTCGCGCAGCGTGGCGGCGGCGTGAAACGCGGGCTGAGGTGCCTGGAAGGCGTCGGCGGCATCATGGCCCTGAAGCGCGTCGTAAACCAGCGTGAGATCGTCAACCGAACGGGCGAAAGGGCCAATATGGTCAAGACTTGCCACAAAGGGGTGACTGCCGCTGCGCGACAGGCGACCAAAGGTGGGCTTCAGGCCGAAAATACCGCACAGCGACGCCGGTACGCGAATGGAGCCGTTGGTGTCGGTGCCCAGCGAAAAGGGCACAATGCCTGCGGCCACGGCGGCGGCGGAACCGCCTGAAGAGCCGCCCGCGATGCGCGTGAGATCGCGAGGATTGCGCGTCGCGCCGTAGTGGGTATTCTCCGTGGTAAAGCCGTAGGCATAGGCATCCATATTCAGCATGCCGGAAAGCAGCGCGCCAGACTGACGCAGTTTGCTCACCGCCCACGCATCGTCGCGCGCCGCAGGCCGATCGCGGAATAGCTGCGCACCCGCCAGCGTACTGTGCCCAGCGACATCGAACAAATTCTTTACGGCATAGGGGATGCCCGCCAGCGCGGGCAACGCATCGCCGCGCTGGCGGCGCGCATCCAGCGCATCCGCTTCGTCGAACATGCGCGATGCGGTGACCTCGGTCCAGGCGTTAATACGCGGATTATGCCGGGCAATCGCGTCCAGCGTCTGTTGGGCGATCTCGCGGGCGCTGAGATCGCCCTGCTGAAATGCGTGGCGCAGTTGGGTGAGGGAGAGGGCTGCCTGCGTCATGGATGGAACACTCCGGCGACCTCAAGGCGATCGTCAAGCGGGAAAGCCATGAGCGGTGCGGCCATCGCGGCCATGCGCGTCAGCTGTATTTGCAGTTCAGCGCGGCGCGCATCATCTAACTCCAGCGCTAACGCGCATTCCATTTGGGCGACCCATGCACCCCAGTCAGGTTGCGTTTTCATGATGTTCTCCGTTAAAAACCGGCGGCGCTGCCGTTGCTGCGCGGATCGAACGCGCCTTCCAGCATGCCGTTATTGTGTCTGACGATGGCACCTGCGTGGCCCACCACTTCACTGAAGTCCGGCAGCAGCTCGACCTCATGACCCAGCGCCTGCAGCTGCCGCACGGTGTCCGGGCTGATGCGTGCCTCCAGCTTGAGGGAGTCGGTGGCCTGGCCCCAAGTGCGTCCCAGCAGCCAGCGCGGCGCGCTGACTGCCTGCTGCAGCGGCATGCCCTGAATGCCGTAGCGGGTAAAAATCGCCGCCTGTGTCTGCGGCTGACCATCGCCGCCCATTGAGCCGTAAACCATCACGCGGCCATCTTTAAGTCGCGCCGCCGCCGGATTAAGGGTGTGAAACGGCTGTTTACCCGGCGCCAGCGTCAGTAGGTGGTTGGGCTGCAGGCTGAATGCGGCGCCCCGGTTCTGCCAGGTGATGCCGGTGCCGGGCAGCACGATACCGCTGCCAAATTCGTGATACAGGCTCTGGATAAACGACACCGCCAGCCCGCTGCTGTCCATCACGCCCATCCACACGGTATCGCCAGGGCCGCGCCCGGTGCCCCAAGGCGCCGCGCGATCGTCGCGGATTTGCGCCGCCAGCGCGTCAAGGTGATCGGCTGCCAGCAGCGCCTGAATATCGACGTCAATATGGCGGGGATCGGTGATGTGCCGATCGCGCAGGGTAAAGGCGCGCTTGGTGGCCTCCACAATGCGGTGCACGGTGTGCGCTTCGCTGGCGTCACGCATGTTTAGCCGGTCGGTGATACCGAGGATCGCCAGCGACACCAGGCCTTGGGTCGGCGGCGTCATGTTCCAGATATCGCCTTCGCTGTGCGCCAGATGCAGCGGTGTGCGGCGCCGTGCGCGCTGGTGGGCCAGGTCGTCGCGCGCGATCGGCATGCCCAGCGCTGCCATTTCGCGCGCCATATGGTCAGCCAGCTCGCCGCGATAAAAACTGCCTAAACCGTGTTCGCATAGCTGACTTAGCGTCTGCGCCAGCGCCGGTTGCGTAAAGCGACTGCCGGTGGCAGGCACGGTGCCATCGGGCATAAAGTGGCCGGCAAAGCCGGGCTGATGCTGTAGCTCATGCTGTTTAGCTGCGGTCGCGGCGGCCTGCGAGGCGGTCACCGGAATGCCGTCTGCGGCGTAGCGAATGGCATCGCGCAGCAGGCGCGCGAGCGGCAGCGGCGCAGCATCCAGTTCGTTGGCCAGCGTCAGCGCCTCTTCCCAGCCGCTGACGGTGCCCGCCACGGTCAGCGCCGCTTTGGCCCCGCGATGGGGAATATGGGGCTCACCGGCGTAGAACGCCGGCGTTGCCAGCGAGCCCGCCGCGCCGCTGGCGTCGATAGCGATGGGATCGCCGTGAGGCGGCACCACCAGCCAAAAGCCGTCGCCGCCCAGACCATTCATATGCGGATAAACCACGGCGATCGTGGCGGCCGCTGCCACCATCGCCTGCAGCGCGTTTCCGCCTTCACGCAGTACCGCCAGCGCGCTTTCGCTGGCAAGGTGATGCGGCGTGACGGCCATGCCCAGCGGCGCCATGTTGCTCTGTATCATAGTGCACTCTTTCTCAGGAACAGGGCCTAAGCCAAGCAAGAGCTGTTCCAGTTTTGCTCGGACACCATGCTGGAACGATTTATGCTAGCGTGTGATGAAACAAAAGTTACAGGACGCGCCATGAAACAGCTTGATGAACGCCTGCGCAGTCACTATGCGCATTTATCGCCACAAGAGCAGCGCATTGCCGATTTCGTGTTTGACCACTTCGATGACCTGATCAGCTATAACAGCGCCGAACTGGCGCGCCTGAGCGGCGTCTCTAAGGCCACGGTAAGCCGCCTGTTCAAGCGGTTAGGCTATGAGAAATACAAAGACATGCGCGATGAGCTGCGCGTGCTGCGTCAAAGCGGTATGCCGCTCACGGATAACCGCGATGCGGTGCAGGGCAATACGCTGCTATCGCGCCATTACAAGCAGGAGATGGCCAACCTCACGCAGTGGGTGAACGCGCTGGATGCGCAGCAGTTTGGCGAGGTAGTACAGGCGCTGAGCGCGGCGTCGCGCGTGTTTATCGTGGGGATGCGTAACGCCTATCCGGTGGCGCTGCACCTGCGACAGCAGCTGATGCAAGCGCGCGCGCAGGTCCAGGTGCTGCCGCAGCCGGGCCAAACGCTCGGTGAAGAGCTGGTGGATATGACGGCGGACGATCTGGTGATCGTGATGGCGTTTCGCCGTCGTCCCCGCATCATTCGCCCGCTCTTGCAGCAGCTGCAGCAGCAAAACATTCCCGTGGTGGCGCTATGTGAGCCGCAGGTGCAGGGCTTGGTTTCCCTGACGCGCTGGCAGCTGTGTGCCCCGCTGGACAGCGTATCGGCCTTCGACAGCTACGCCTCCGCCATGAGCCTCGTCAACCTACTGGCCAATGCCCTGCTGCATGAAATGTTGTCTCAGGGGCGTCAACGTATTCATCACATCGCCGATCTTTATCAGCAGCTGGACGAGTTGGAACACCGCTAACGGGCCCCGCTTTGGTGCTTTGCACCTTTTTGGATCGCGGACGCGCGCCGATCGTGCGCCCGCGTCCACGCGGTAAAATCCGCTACCTCCTCGCGTTATGTCGCGCCATGCGCCAGTAAAGGCGGCGCTTTTTCCTGCTGCGATCTTGGCACATTAGTTGCAAAAACATTCATCAAGAATCTTTTGTTTCACATTAATCTCACCGGGGTGCATCATGAAAAAGGTTTTATTGGCGGTAGTAGGCGCAGCATTGCTGCTGGCGCAGGCGGGCAGCGCGATGGCGGATCAGCTGCAAGATATTCAGAAACGCGGCGTGATTCGCATTGCCGTACCGCAGGATTTCCCACCGTTTGGCTCCGTCGGCACCGACTTACAGCCGCAGGGCTATGACATCGATATGGCACGCTACCTTGCCAAACAGATGAAACTTAAGTTGCAGCTCGTACCGGTCTCCAGCGCTAACCGCGTGCCCTACCTGCAAACCGACAAAGTGGATCTGGTGATTTCTAGCATGGGCAAAAACGCCGAGCGCGAAAAAGTGATCGACTTTAGCCGCGCCTACGCGCCGTTCTTCCTTGGCGTCTTCGGCCCCAAAGGGGAAACGCTGAAAGATGCCGCAGCGCTGAGCGGGAAATCCATTGGCGTGACGCGCGGTGCGGTAGAGGACATGGTTCTGAGCGCGGTGGCGCCGAAGGATGCGCAGGTGAAGCGCTATGAAGACAACAACACCACGCTGTCGGCGTATCTGTCAGGGCAGGTGCAATATGTCGCCACTGGCAACCTTGTGGTGGCCGCGATTGCCCGCCAGAACCCGGCTAAAGCCCCGGTTTCGCAGTTTATGCTGAAGGATTCGCCGTGCTTTATTGGCCTCAAGAAAAACGAGCCTGCGCTGAAAGAGAAAGTGAATGCGTTGATCGATCAGGGGATTAAGGATGGCACGCTGAATACGCTGTCAGAAGAGTGGCTCAAAGCGCCACTGCCTGCCAACCTCGGCGCATAACGGGAACGGCCAATGTTAGGGCAACTGAATTTCGCCGATCTCTGGCCGCACTGGCCGGAGTTGCTGGCTGGTCTGTGGGTTACCGTGCAGCTGACCGTGCTGGCCACGGTCGGCGGCGTGAGCCTCGGCATTCTTGGCGCGGCGTTGCGCAGCGGCCGTCCCAGCTGGGCGAGCCGCCTGTGGGGCGTGTACGTCGAACTCATTCGCAATACGCCCTTTGTGGTGCAGCTGTTTTTTATCGTATTTGGCTTGCCCAATCTCGGCATAAAACTCACTGCCGGCGAAGCGGCGCTGCTGGCGATGTTGATCAATCTGGGGGCCTATAGCACGGAGATTATTCGTGCGGGCATTCAGGTGACGCCAAAAGGGCAGTGGGAAGCGGGGCGCGTGCTGGGGCTTACCCGCACGCAAACCTTTCTGCGCGTGGTGCTGCCGCCGTCGCTGCAGCGCATTTACCCGGCGCTGGTGAGCCAGTGCATTATCGTGATGCTGGGATCGTCGGTGGTGTCGCAGGTGTCGTACGAAGAGTTAACGTTCGCCGCCAACCTGATTCAGTCGCGCACCTTCCTGAGCTTTGAGGTCTATCTGGTGACCACGCTGATCTATCTGGCGTTGTCGATTGCCATGCGCCAGCTGCTGCTGGCGCTGGGTCGCAAATGGTTTGGAGCGCTGCCGTCATGACCACGTTTACCGATTGGGACATCGTGCGCAACCTGCTGCTGGCCGCACGCTGGACGCTGCTGTTATCGCTGGTGGCATTTTTGGGCGGCACGCTGGTGACGCTGCCGCTGCTGTTTCTGCGCCTGCTGAAGCGCCGCTGGCTGTCGCGTTTGATTCAGGGCTATACCGCGCTGTTTCAGGGCACGCCGCTGCTGATGCAACTGTTCCTGGCGTTTTTTGGCGTCGGATTATTGGGTATTGATGTTGCGCCGTGGACCGCCGCGTCGCTGGCGCTCACCCTCTACACCAGCGCCTATTTACTGGATATTTGGCACGGCAGCATTCGCGCCCTGCCCAAAGGGCAGTGGGAAGCCTCGCGCTGCCTGGGTCTGACGTTCGGTCAAACGCTGGTGCGCGTGGTGGCGCCGCAGGCGATGCGCATCGCGATTGCGCCTACCGTCGGCTTCGCTGTACAGGTGGTAAAAGGCACCGCGCTGGCGTCGATCATCGGTTTTGTGGAACTCACCAAAGCCGGCACCATTCTTAACAACGTGACCTACCAACCGTTTAAGGTATTTGGCCTGGTGGCGTTGGGTTACTTCCTGATGTGTTATCCGCTGTCGCGTTACAGCCAGTATCTGGAGAAAAAATTCAATGCCGCTCATCACCATTAATCAGGTCCAGAAGTATTACGGCGACAACCACGTACTGAAAGGCGTCGATCTGGATATCGATCACGGCGAGGTGATCTCGATTATCGGCCGCAGCGGTTCCGGCAAAAGCACCCTGCTGCGCTGCATGAACGGGCTGGAAGGCTATCAGGAAGGCAGCATTAAACTCGGCGGCATGACCATCACCGATCGGGATTCTCAGGCGCGCGAGATCAGCCAGTCCATTGGCATGGTTTTTCAAAACTTCAATCTATTCCCCCACATGACCGCGCTGGAGAATGTGATGCTGGCGCCGCGCCGCGTGCTGAAAAAGAGCGAGGCAGCGTGCCGCGCGCTGGCCACGCAGATGCTGGAAAAAGTCGGCCTCGGCGAGCGGCTGCACTATGCGCCGGCCAATCTCTCCGGCGGGCAGCAGCAGCGGGTGGCCATTGCCCGTGCGCTGGCGATGCAGCCCAAAGTGCTGCTGTGCGATGAGATCACCTCCGCGCTTGATCCGGAGCTGGTGGGAGAAGTCCTGAAAGTGCTGGAGCAGCTGGCCGCCGAAGGCATGACGCTGATTCTGGTCACCCACGAAATGAATTTTGCCCGCGACGTCGGCGACCGCGTGGTGTTTATGCATCAAGGGCGCGTTTGGGAGCAGGGCGACAGCAAAACGCTGTTTGCTCAGCCGCAGACCGCCGAACTCAAGCAATTTATCTCTTCTGTCCGTCTGTAACTGAAGCAAAAGGAAACCGTGATGGATATCAGCCAGTTTTCGCAAATCAATCCGCCCCAGCGCCTGCTGATGGGGCCGGGCCCGATCAATGCCGATCCGCGCGTGCTGCGCGCCATGTCGAGCCAGCTGCTTGGCCAGTACGATCCGGCGATGACCCACTACATGAATGAAGTGATGGCGCTGTATCGCGGCGTGTTCCGCACGGAAAACCGCTGGACGCTGCTGGTTGACGGCACCTCACGCGCCGGTATTGAAGCGATCCTGCTGTCGGCGATCCGCCCCGGCGATAAAGTGCTGGTGCCGGTGTACGGCCGTTTTGGTCATTTGCTGTGTGAAATTGCTCGCCGCTGCCGCGCCGAGGTGCACACCCTGGAGGTGCCGTGGGGCGAGGTGTTTACGCCGGATCAGATTGAAGATGCGCTAAAAAAAGTGAAGCCGCGCCTGCTGCTGACGGTGCAGGGCGACACCTCCACCACCATGCTGCAACCGCTGGAGCAGCTGGGGGCGCTGTGCCAGAAATATGGCGCGCTGTTTTACACCGACGCCACGGCATCGCTGGCGGGCAACACGCTTGAAACCGACGCCTGGGGGCTGGATGCCGTATCGGCGGGAATGCAGAAATGCCTGGGCGGCCCTTCCGGGACGTCGCCCATCACCCTGAGCGCGAAAATGGAAGCGGTGATCCGTAAGCGTAAATGCGTGGAGCAGGGGATCCGGACGGCAGCGCACCAGGATGGTGACGACGAGATGATCTACTCCAACTATTTCGATCTTGGCATGATCATGGATTATTGGGGGCCAGAGCGGCTCAATCACCACACCGAGGCCACCAGCGCGCTGTTTGGCGCCCGTGAAGCGGCGCGGCTGATCCTGCAAGAGGGGCTGGAAAACGGCATTGCCCGACACAAGCTACACGGTGACGCGCTGCTGAAGGGTATCCAGGCCATGGGGCTGGAAACGTTTGGCGACCTGAAACACAAAATGAACAATGTGCTGGGCGTGATGATCCCTGCGGGAATCAACGGCGACGAGGTGCGCAAGCTGATGCTGGAGGATTTCGGCATTGAGATTGGCACCTCGTTTGGCCCGCTGCACGGCAAAGTGTGGCGCCTTGGCACCATGGGCTATAACGCGCGCAAGGATTGTGTCATGCAGACGCTTAGCGCGCTGGAGTCGGTGCTGCACTATCGCGGCTTCCGCGCGCCGCAGGGCGCGGCACTGCAGGCGGCGTGGGATCACTACGGGAGCCATGCATGCAATCAGGCTTGATGAGCGCCGAGGTGGCCCAAGCGGCGGCGGCGCGCGTCATGGCACGCTGCGATGCGCTGGCGGAGATCAGCGAAAGCCCGGACGGACTAACGCGCGTCTATCTGTCGCCAGAACAGCTGCGTGCCAATGCGCGCGTGGCGGAGTGGATGCAGGCGGCAGGCATGCACACCTGGCAAGATGCGGTAGGCAACATCTGCGGCCGCTATGAAGGCGCGGAAGCGGGCGCGCCAGCGCTGCTGCTGGGCTCGCATCTGGATACGGTGCGCAATGCCGGACGCTATGACGGTATGCTGGGCGTGCTCAGCGCCATTGAAACCGTCCAGTGGCTGCACGACCGCCAACAGCGTCTGCCGTTGGCGATTGAGATCGTGGGGTTTGGCGACGAAGAGGGCACGCGCTTTGGCATCACGCTGTTGGGCAGCCGAGGGCTGACCGGCAGCTGGCCGGAGAGTTGGGTCACGCACCCGGACGGCAACGGTATTACCGTGGCGGAAGCGATGCAGGATCTCGGTTTGGATGCGGCGAAAATCGGCGACGCGGCGCGGGCGGTGAGCGACATTGTCGCTTACCTGGAGCTGCACATTGAGCAGGGGCCTTGCCTGGAGCAGGAGGCGTTAGCGCTCGGCGTGGTCACCGCGATCAACGGCGCGCGTCGCCTTAACTGCGGTTTTGTCGGCGAGGCGGGTCACGCGGGGACGGTGCCCATGACGCACCGCAAAGACGCGCTGGCAGCCGCAGCGGAGTGGATACTGTTTGTGGAGCGCGCCACTGCTGAGCACGATCCACAGCTGGTGGCGACGGTCGGCACCCTAAGCTGTTTACCCGGTGCGGTCAACGTTATCCCCGGCGAAGTACAGCTGACGCTGGACGTGCGCGGGCCGCAGGATGAAGCGCTGGAACGGCTGCTCTCGCAACTGTTGGCGCAGGCGGAGGCGATTGCGCTGCGCCGGGGGCTCCGCTTCCACGCCAACGAATATTACCGTATTGCCGCGACGGCCTGCGACGTCGGGCTGCAACAGGCGTTGCACCGTGCGGTTGAAGGCGTACAGGGCCGCAGCCTGGCGCTGCCGAGCGGGGCGGGCCACGATGCCATCGCCATGGCGGCGCGCTGGCCGGTGGGCATGCTGTTTGTACGCAACCACCGCGGCATCAGCCACCATCCGGCGGAATCGGTGCAGGAAAGTGATGTAGCGCTCGGCGTGCAGGCGTTTTCACAGGCGGTATGGCAGCTGGCGCAGGGAGCCGTGTATGGATCTGGCGCAGTTTAATCAGCTTAGCGCCGCAGAGGCGGTGGCCGCGGTGGCGCACTGCGTGGCGATCCCCGCCTGGAGTCAGGCGCTCGCCGCAGCGCGTCCGTATGCCAGCCTGACGGCGCTGTACCACCGCGCCGAGCAGCTCACCCACGCGTGGCAAGGTGCCGAGCTCACGCAGGCGCTGCAAGCCCATCCGCGCATCGGCGAAAAGGCGGTGGGCGAGGCGAAAGAAGCGGCGCTGTCGCGCACGGAGCAGGCCGCCATGCAGCAGGCGGGCGGGGCGCTGCAGTTGGCGATGCTGGCCGCCAATCAAACCTATGAGCAGCGTTTCGGGCGTGTGTTTTTGATCCGGGCCAAAGGGCGCAGCGGCGAAGAGATGCTGGCGGAGCTGCGCCGCAGGCTTAACAATGATGACAGCACAGAGCAGCAGGAAGCGCTGGCGCAGCTGCGAGAGATCACCTTGCTACGCTTAATGGAGAGCATCACATGAGTACGATTACCACGCACATTCTGGATACGGCGCTGGGCAAGCCCGCCATCGGCGTGGCGGTGTCGCTGGAGCAGAACAGCCCGGAAGGCTGGTTCCCCCTGGCGGTGAGCGAAACCGATAGCGACGGGCGCGTAAACGATTTGACGCCGGAGCCGCTGACGCCAGGACACTACCGATTGACGGCCGAGATCGGCGATTACTTTGCGGCGGACGGCCGCGATGCGCTGTACGTGAGCGCACAAATCGACTTTGTGATTGGCCGCGCGGGTAGCCATTACCACCTGCCGTTTTTGATTTCGCCCTGGTCATGGTCCACCTATCGCGGCAGTTAGCCGCTTGAAAGCTGCAAGCTATCAAAACCTTCGGTCCATCCAAATATATTCTGTTGCCGGGTGCAGTTATCTTACTCGGACAACATGAAGCCAATGGAGCCGACAATGAGCACGCCAGAAAATAACGAAAGTGCAGCAAACACAGGTAAATGCCCCTTTCATCACGGGGCTTCGGAAGAGAAAAGCGTACTGGCACGGGGCGCAGGCGGCGGGACAAGTAACCGCGACTGGTGGCCGAATATGCTGCGTGTCGATCTGCTAAACCAACACTCCAACCGTTCTAACCCCCTTAATCCTGATTTCAACTACCGTGAAGAGTTCAGCAAGCTGGATTATGCCGCGCTGAAAGCGGATATCCGCGCGCTGCTGACCGATTCGCAGTCGTGGTGGCCTGCCGACTGGGGCAGCTACATTGGCTTGTTTATTCGTATGGCGTGGCACAGCGCGGGCACCTATCGCACCATCGACGGACGCGGTGGCTCCGGGCGCGGACAGCAGCGTTTTGCGCCGCTCAATTCGTGGCCAGATAACGTCAGCCTCGACAAAGCGCGCCGCCTGCTGTGGCCGGTGAAGCAGAAATACGGTCAAAAAATCTCCTGGGCAGACCTCTACATTTTGGCGGGTAACGTCTCGCTGGAAAATGCCGGTTTCCGCACCTTTGGCTTTGGCGCCGGACGCGAAGATGTCTGGGAGCCGGATATGGATGTGGATTGGGGCCATGAAAAAGAGTGGCTGGCGCATCGCCATCCAGAAAGCCTTGCCAATGCCCCGCTGGGCGCCACTGAAATGGGCCTGATTTACGTCAACCCGGAAGGGCCAGAAGCCAGCGGCGATCCGAAGTCTGCCGCGCCCGCCATTCGCGCCACCTTTGGCAATATGGGCATGAACGACGAAGAGATTGTCGCGCTGATTGCCGGTGGTCATACGCTGGGTAAAACCCACGGCGCGGCGTCTGCCGAGCACCTGGACGTTGATCCAGAAGCGTCGCCGATTGAAGCGCAGGGCTTTGGCTGGCATAACAGCTATGGCAGCGGCGCCGGTGCTGATGCCATTACCTCTGGTCTGGAAGTGGTTTGGACGCAAACGCCAACGCAGTGGAGCAACTACTTCTTCGAAAACCTGTTCAAATATGAGTGGGTGCAAACGCGCAGTCCGGCCGGTGCGATCCAGTTTGAAGCGGCAGACGCGGAAGCCATCATTCCCGATCCTTTCGATCCGTCGAAAAAACGCAAGCCGACCATGCTGGTCACTGACCTGACGCTGCGCTATGACGAAGAGTTCGGCAAAATTTCGCGCCGTTTCCTCAACGATCCGCAGGCCTTCAATGAAGCTTTTGCCCGCGCCTGGTTCAAGCTGACCCACCGCGACATGGGGCCGAAAGCGCGCTACCTCGGCCCGGAAGTGCCGCACGAAGATCTGCTGTGGCAGGATCCGCTGCCGGCGGCCACGCATCAGCCAACCCCTGCGGATCTCAGCGAACTGAAAGCGCAAATCGCCGCCTCTGGCCTGAGCGTGAGCCAGCTGGTTTCCGTGGCGTGGGCGTCTGCCTCAACCTTCCGCGGTGGCGACAAGCGCGGCGGCGCGAACGGTGCGCGCCTGGCGCTGGCCCCGCAAAACAGCTGGGCGGTCAACGCCAGCGTGGTGCACGATGTGCTGCCGACGCTGCAAAAGATTCAGCAGGCGTCCGGTAAAGCCTCACTGGCAGATGTGATTGTGCTGGCGGGCGGCGTCGGGATTGAACAGGCCGCAGCGGCGGCGGGCGTGGCGGTGCAGGTGCCGTTTACCCCAGGCCGCGTCGATGCGCGTCAGGATCAGACCGACGTGGAGTCATTCGCGGTGCTGGAGCCGCTGGCGGACGGTTTCCGTAACTACCGCCGCGTCGTGGGCGGTTCGTCGACCGAAACCCTGCTGTTGGATAAAGCGCAGCAGCTGACGCTGAGTGCGCCAGAGCTGACGGCGCTGCTGGGCGGCTTACGCGTGCTGGGCACCAACTTTGATGGCGGTCAGCACGGTGTGTTTACCGACCGCGTGGGCGTGTTGAGCACTGACTTCTTTGTGAACCTGCTGGACATGCGCACTGCCTGGCGCGCCACGGACGACAGCGCCGAGCTGTTTGAAGGGCGCGATCGCGAAAGCGGTGAAGTGAAGTTCAGTGCGACCCGTGCCGATCTGGTGTTTGGCTCGAACGCCATCTTGCGCGCGCTGGCGGAAGTGTATGCCAGTGCCGACGCAAAACAGAAGTTTGTTAACGATTTCGTTGCGGCCTGGACCAAAGTGATGAATCTGGATCGCTTTGACCTGTAACGCTGCGCGCGTTCTCGCCTAAAAAACCCGGCCTGGCCGGGTTTTTTTTACGCTAGCGAAAAGGCGTCGGCGTCTTGCCATGCCGGGAAGCGCGCGCGATACGCCTGCAACGCCTCCAGCGACAGCGTGGCATCCAGGCGCGCGCGCGCATCCGGCTCGGCACATGCCAGCCTATCGCCGGTGGGGGAAATGATCTGACTGTCGCCGCGATACTGATGGCCATTATCGTCACTGCCCACGCGGTTACAGCCCGCCACGTAGGCCTGATTTTCGATGGCGCGCGCCAGCAGCAGCGACCGCCAGTGCAGCGCACGCGGCGACGGCCAGTTGGCCACGTACAACGCCAGGTCGTAGTCATTACGGTTACGTGAGAACACCGGGAAGCGCAGGTCGTAGCAAATTTGCGGCAGAATGCGCCAGCCGCGCCAGACGATCACCTCCCGCGCTTCGCCCGGCAAGTAAAACTGATGTTCATTAGCCATGCGGAACAGATGACGCTTGTCATAGTGGTGTAGCGTGCCGTCCGGCGCCACCAGCAGAAAGCGGTTTACCGCCCCGTCGGCGGTTTGAATCGCCGCGCTGCCGCCGACCAACGCATTCGTGCGGCGAGCATGGCCGTGCAGCCAGTTCACCACCTCGTCCTGCGGCAGCGAACGCGCCGCCGCTTCCATCGCGAAACCGGTGGTGAACATTTCGGGCAGTACAATCAGATCGCGATCGCGGATGTCGGCTAACACCGTATCAAAATGGCGCAGATTGGCCGCGCCATCCATCCAGTGCAGCGTTTCCTGTAGAACCGTGATGTTTAAAGCTGACATAAGCGCTCCGCAGCGGCGTCAAGCGTCGCCTCTTGTTTGGCAAAGCACAAGCGAACCAGCGTGTGTGGGAACGGCGCGTCGCAGAATACCGACAGTGGGATCGCCGCTACGCCTGCCTCGCGGGTGAGCCACTGGCAGAAGCTGACGTCGTCCCGATCGGATAGGGCGCCATAATCCGCCAGAATAAAGTAGGTGCCTTCGCAGGGCAGGATCTCAAAGCGGCTGCCGGCCAGCGCCTGCACAAAACGATCGCGGCGGGCGCGGTAAAAATCAGGCAGCTCACGGTAGTGGGCAGGTTCGTGCTGCAGCATATCGGCAATCGCCAGCTGGGCCGGGGTATTCACTGAAAAGGTCAGATATTGATGCACCTTGCGGATCTCGGCGCTAATTGCGGGAGGGGCCACGCAATAGCCCACCTTCCAGCCGGTCATGTGGAACGTTTTCCCGAACGAGGAGACGGCGATGGCGCGTTGGCGCAGCGCCTCATGTGCCAGCACGCTGGCGTGACCCGCTGCGTCAAAGCAGATGTGCTCATACACCTCATCGCTCAGCACGTAGATCGCCCGATCCTCAATGCAGCGCCACAGCGCATCGATATCGCTTTTTGGCCATACGGTGGCGGTGGGATTGTGCGGCGTATTCACGATCACCAGGCGGGTTTTGCTGCTCAACGTCTGTTGAAACGCGGCCCAATCCACGCGAAAGCTCGGCGGCTGCAGCGCAATGCGTTTCAGCACGCCGCCCGCCAACTGTACCGCAGGCGCATAGCTGTCGTAGCTGGGATCGAAACAGATGACTTCATCGCCGGGGCGCACCAGCGCGGCGATCGCGGCAAACAGCGCTTCTGTGGCACCGGCGGTCACGGTGATCTCACCGTCAAGATCCGGCGCGTAGCCGTAAAGCGCGGCGGTTTTTTCAGCAATGGCCTCACGCAGCGGCAGGGTGCCGATCATCGGCGCATACTGATTTGCGCCTTGGCTGACGTGATGCGCCAGCCGCTCTTGCAAATAGCGTGGTCCGTCGAAATCAGGAAAGCCCTGGGACAGATTGATGGCGTTGTGCTGCGCGGCAAGCGCACTCATTTGCGTGAAGATGGTGGTGCCGAGCGCCGGTAATTTACTCTCGGGGATCAGGTTATGCTGCGTCATGGTGTCATGGCCTTAAGCGCGAATGTCGATGCGGAGAAACCCTGTATTGCTGCTACTCTACCGAGGATGCTAGTATTTGGCAATCGAGACGCTTAGACGTCTAAACTTGGCTTGCGGAGCGGCGACGCACAATGACCGATTTTCTCCCCTTAGAGCAGTTGATTGCGGCGTGCCACTGGATTGGCACGAAAGGCTGGGCACCTGCCACCGGCGGCAATATGTCAGTGCGCCAGGACAGCGACACCTGTTTACTGAGCGCTTCTGGCAAAGATAAAGGCAGCCTAACGCGCGACGATTTTATTGCGGTGGATATCGCAACCAATCATGTACCGTCCGGCCGTAAACCCTCGGCGGAGACCGGGCTGCATACGCTGATTTACCGCCTGTTCCCGGACGCGGGCGCGGTGCTGCATACTCACAGCGTCAACGCCACGGTGCTGTCGCGCGTGGAGCGCGGCAGCGCGCTGCGGTTCAGCGGCTATGAAATGCAAAAGACGCTGGCGGGGCAGCACACCCATCTGGACACCGTGGCGATCCCGCTGTTTGATAACGATCAGGATATTGATGCGCTGGCGCAGCGCATCAAGGCGTATGCGGCAGAGACGCCGCTGCGCTACGGTTTCTTGCTGCGCGGGCACGGCCTGACCTGTTGGGGAAAAGATGTTAATGAAGCCCGGCGCCATCTCGAAGGGCTGGAATTCCTGTTTGAATGTGAACGCCAACGTCGGCTGCTGGAGGCAAAATGATTCGCGCGATCGTGACAGATATTGAAGGGACCACCAGCGACATTCAGTTTGTCCACACCGTCCTGTTTCCCTATGCGCGCCAGCATCTGGACGCATTCGTGCGGGCGCATCAGCAGGATGAAACGGTGCGTGCGGCGCTGGAGGCAGTGCGCGCCGAAGCAGGAATACCGCAGGCCACGCTGGATGAGACGCTCGCCACGCTGCGGGCGTATATCGATGAAGATCGCAAATCACCGGGGCTGAAAACGCTGCAGGGCCTGATCTGGCGTGCAGGCTACGTGCACGGTGAGTTTACCGGGCATCTTTATGCTGATGTGCGGCCCGCGCTGGCGCGCTGGCAGGCGCAGGGCATTGCGCTCTACGTTTATTCCTCGGGGTCGGTGGCGGCGCAAAAATTGTTATTTGGCTACAGCGACGAAGGTGATTTAACGTCGTTGTTCAGCGGCTACTTTGATACGGCCGTCGGCGCCAAGCGCGAGACGCAGTCGTACCGCAACATTGCGCGCCAGCTGGATTTAGCACCCACTGAGATACTGTTTTTATCGGATATTCATCAGGAGCTGGACGCCGCCGCAGAAGCAGGCTGGCATACCGTGCAGCTTATTCGGGGCGAGGCGGACGATCATAGCCGCCATCGTCAGGTTGCGGATTTTTCCCAGATAACACCGGAGTCCTTTTAACATGAGCGCATTGACGATTTTTAGCGATAGCGAAGCCAGTCAGCCGCTGTTCCATAGCACCGATGCGGAAGCGATCCGCGCCCGTCTTAATGCCAAAAACGTGCGCTTTGAGCGCTGGCAGGCGGATCGTGATCTGGGTGCCGATCCCGATGCCGACACGGTGATCAAGGCCTATCAGCACGCCATTGACCGCTTAGTGGCGGAAAAAGGGTATCAGAGCTGGGATGTGCTGAGCATGCGTGCGGACAACCCCAACAAAGCGGCGCTGCGGGAAAAATTTCTCAACGAGCACACCCACAGCGAGGATGAGGTGCGCTTCTTCGTGGAAGGGGCAGGGCTTTTCTGCCTGCATCTGGATGGCGAGGTTTACCAGATCTTATGCGAGAAAAACGATCTGATTTCCGTGCCGGCGGGCACGCCGCACTGGTTTGATATGGGATCTGAACCGCATTTCACTGCCATCCGCATTTTTGACAATCAGGAAGGGTGGATCGCCAACTTTACCGGCGACGCCATCGCAGACGCCTATCCGCGTCTGGCCTAACGCGAAACGGGTCGGCTTTTACCGACCCGCTGCGGTTTAGGGCTGGAACATCCCGGCCGCGACCTGTTCAGGCGTGACCACGCCGGTATCCAACACCCAGCCGCTAATCAGCGCAGCGGGCGTGACGTCAAATGCCGGATTGTAAACGGCGGCATTGGCAGGGGCCCACTGCACGCTGCCAAAGCTGCCCGCCACGCCAGTGACTTCAGCACCTGACCGCTGTTCAATCGGGATGGCGTCACCGCTGACGCACTGGCGGTCTAGCGTGGTGTGCGGGGCGGCCACGTAGAACGGGATACCGTGATACTGCGCCAGCACGGCGAGGCTGTAGGTGCCAATCTTGTTGGCGGCGTCGCCGTTGGCGGCAATGCGGTCGGCACCGACCCAGATCGCATCGACCTGCCCGCGCGCCATCAGGCTGGCGGCCATGGCATCGGCAATCAGCGTATAGGGTACGCCCAGCTCACCCAGTTCCCACGCGGTTAAGCGCCCACCCTGTAACAGCGGGCGGGTTTCATCGACCCACACATTGCGCACGCGTCCCGCTTGATGCGCGGCTGCAATCACCCCCAGCGCGGTGCCAACGCCTGCGGTGGCGAGGCCGCCCGTATTGCAGTGCGTCAGCAGCTGGCTGCCCGGTTGCACCAGCGCGCTGCCGGCGCGCGCAATACGGGCGCACAGCGCTTTATCTTCGTCCACCAGGCGCAGGGCTTCGGCACCCAGCGCCGCAGCGTAATTCTCCTCCTGCAGCGCCTGTTTCATGCGATCCAGATTGTTCATCAGGTTCACTGCCGTGGGGCGCGCAGCGCGCAGCACCGCCAGCGCGTCGGCCAGCGCTGCGCGTGGCAGCCCTTGCTCCGCCAGCAGCGCCAGCAGCAGGCTGGCGGAGAGACCAATCAGCGGGGCGCCGCGCACGCGCAGCGCATGAATGTGCTCAACCAGCTGCGCGACGGTGTGGGCCGGCAACCAGTTCTGTTGCTGCGGCAGCGCCTGTTGGTCAAGGATCCACAGTTGGTTATCGCGGACCTCCAGGCTGGTGGTACGAAGTGTTTGCATGATGTGAAATCCCGGTTGCGTTAACTGCAGCTATTGTGCCAATATGCTTAGCGGATGTATAGACGTCCAAACGGCTTAATACGGGTGAATTCTGAGGAACAGGCGATGTCGCAATACCGTACCTTCACCGCTGCTGACGCTGTGGAATATGCTAAACAATTTGGCGGCGTGGCCGATCCGTCTGCGCTGGTGAGCGCAGAGGAAGTCGGCGACGGCAACCTCAATCTGGTGTTTAAGATTTTCGACGACCGCGGCCACAGTCGGGTCGTGGTCAAGCAGGCATTGCCCTACGTGCGCTGCGTGGGCGAATCCTGGCCGCTGACGTTGGATCGCGCGCGCCTTGAGGCGCAAACGCTGATCGCACATTACGCGCACTGTCCGCAGCACACGGTGAAGGTCACGCATTTCGATCCCGAGCTGGCGGTGATGGTGATGGAGGATTTATCCAGTCACCGCATCTGGCGCAGCGAGCTGGTGCAAGGGGCGTACTACCCAGAAGCGGCACGGCAGTTGGGCGAATACCTGGCTCAAACCCTGTTTCACACCTCCGATTTTTATTTGCATCCGCATACCAAAAAAGCGGAAGTGGCCCGCTTTATTAATCCGGAAATGTGCGAAATCACCGAAGATCTTTTCTTTAACGACCCTTTTATCGTGCACGAGCGCAATAGCTACCCGGCGGCGCTGGAGCCGCTGGTGGAGAACCTGCGCCATGATGATGCCCTCAAAATTGCGGTTGCCGGCCTGAAGCACCGCTTTTTTGCCGATGCGGAAGCGCTGCTGCACGGTGATGTGCACAGCGGCTCTATTTTTGTTGCCGACGGCAGCCTGAAAGTGATCGACGCGGAATTCGGCTATTTTGGCCCCGTGGGTTTTGATGTCGGCAGCGCCATCGGCAACCTGTTGATCAACTACTGTTGCCTGCCGGGGCTGCTGGCACCGCGCGAAGCAGCGGAAGGGCGCGAGCGTCGATTAAGCGATGTGCACACGCTTTGCAGCCAGTTCGCCCGCCGCTTTTTGGCGCTGGCGGCGGAGAAAACCCGCGACGTGGCGCTGGCGTATCCCGGCTATGCCGAGGCGTTTCTGCGCAAAGTGTGGCGCGATACCTTGGGCTACTGCGGTACCGAACTGATTCGCCGCACGGTGGGCATGTCGCACGTGGCAGATTTCAAAGCGATCCCGGACGACACCATGCGCACCGAATGTATTCGCAACTGCATTACGCTGGGACGCGCGTTGATTTTGGCCGCCGACCATATTGAGGATGTGGATGCGCTGATGGCGCGTATTCGCCAGGTAGCGTAACGCGCAGAGGATAAAAAAAGCCTCCGTAACGGAGGCTTTTTTCATTATGCCGCTTCGCTGGTGCGGGCGGGCGCTTTACTATTAGGTTTAGGCGACGCCAGCGCTTCGGGGGCAAAATCATCGACGTTAATCGCTTTCAATCGGCTTACTTCAGCGCGCTGCAGCACGGCGGCTTCGCCTTCATCGATCCAGCCCTCTTGTAAGGCCCGCTTCGCCAGCGCATCCAGACGCGTAAAGGAAAAGTGTTTTTTCTGCTGCTGGCAGAGGCGATCGTGAATCACCTCGGCAGCCATCACATCCTGCAGCGCCTGCTCCAACTGGCCAGCTGGATTGTGCTCGCTCGGGGTCAGGAACATGCCGCGCCCCAGACGCGTGCGCGTGGCCGAGGGCAGCTGCAGCAGTTTAGCCAGTTTGTGATCCAGCTTATCCGAAGGCGCGGGATTATGCTTACCGCCGGCAAAGACCACCAGGCGCAGCGCGCCGGCCACCAGGCGATTCGGGAAGTTGCGCAGCAGATCGTCCATCGCCACTTCTGCCTGATGCAGGGCGTCCTGCACGCCCCAGTGCAGCAGGGGTAAATCCGCTTCGTGACGCCCTTCGTCTTCATAGCGCTTCAGGGTGGCTGACGCCAGGTACATTTGGCTCAGCACATCCCCCAGGCGCGCTGAAATGCGTTCGCGACGTTTGAGGCTACCGCCCAGCACGGCCATAGAAATATCGGACAGCAGGGCAAGATTGGCGCTCAGGCGGTTAATGTGCTGATAGTAGCGGCGCGTCGCGTCACGGGTTGGTGAGGCGCTGGTGCGACCACCGGTTAATCCCAGCCACAGGCTGCGCACGGCGTTGCTGCCCACGTGGCCAATATGGCTGAACAGCGCACGGTCAAAGGCGTTCACGTTGTTACTGGCGGCGGCGTTCATCTCTTCCAGCACCCACGGATGGCAGCGGATGGCACCCTGACCAAAGATGATCATGCTGCGCGTGAGAATGTTGGCTCCTTCGACGGTGATGGCAATCGGCGCGCCCTGATAGGCGCGGGCAAGGAAGTTGCTCTCACCCAGCATGATGCCTTTACCGCCGGCGATGTCCATCGCGTCAATGATGGCGCGCTGACCGCGGTGGGTGCAGTGGTATTTCACAATCGCTGACAGCACGGCTGGTTTTTCGCCCTGCATAATGCCGGTGGTGATCAGCGTGGCTGCCGCATCCATCACGTAAGCATTACCGGCAATGCGCGCCAACGGCTCTTCGATGCCTTCCATTTTCCCAATGGAGACTTTGAACTGACGGCGGATGTGCGCGTAGGCACCGGTTGCCATTGCCAGGGTTTTCAGGCTGCCGGTCGCGTTTGACGGCAGCGTAATACCACGGCCCACGGAGAGACACTCGACCAGCATGCGCCAGCCTTGGCCCGCCATGGCCGGACCACCGATAATGTAGTCAATCGGCACAAAAATATCGTTGCCGCGCGTCGGTCCATTCTGGAACGGCACGTTGAGCGGGAAGTGGCGCTGGCCAATTTCCACGCCTAGCGTGTGGGTGGGGATCAGCGCGCAGGTAATGCCGAGCTCTTCTTTATCGCCCAAGAGACGATTGGGATCGGAGAGTTTAAAGGCGAGCCCCAGCACGGTGGCAATCGGCGCGAGCGTGATGTAACGCTTGTTCCAGGTCAAGCGCATCCCCAACACCTGCTGACCCTGCCACTCGCCCATACATACCACGCCGGTATCGGGAATAGCACCGGCATCGGATCCTGCTTCCGGGCTGGTCAAGGCAAAGCACGGGATCTCTTCACCACGCGCCAGACGCGGCAGGTAGTGATCTTTCTGCGCATCCGTACCGTAATGCTGCAACAATTCACCCGGGCCCAATGAGTTAGGCACGCCCACGGTGATTGCCAGAATGCCAGATACGCCCGCCAGCTTCTGCAGCACGCGCGCCTGGGCGTAGGCCGAAAACTCAAGGCCGCCATACTCTTTTTTGATGATCATCGCGAAGAAGCGGTGCTGCTTCAGGTACGCCCACAGTTCCGGCGGTAAGTCGGCCATTTCATGGGTGATCGCGAAGTCGTTGGCCATGCGGCACGCTTCTTCAACCGGGCCATCCAGAAACGCCTGTTCCTCTTCGGTCAGACGCGGCTGCGGATAGTTGTGCAGTTTCTGCCAGTCCGGCTTGCCGCGAAACAGATCCCCTTCCCACCAGGTCGTACCGGCATCGATAGCTTCTTTCTCCGTGCGCGACATCGGCGGCATCACTTTTTGAAATGTGTGCAGCATCGGTTGAGAGAACATGCTGCGGCGCAGAGTGGGCAGGTTAAAGGGCAGCAGAACAATCGCCAGCGGCAGGAGAAGCCACGGCGTCCAGAGACCGGCGGCCGCCATCACTGCCGTCCACAGCAGCACGATGGCGCTGCTTAAGGTAAGGGACACTTGATGATAAAACAGCACGCCGACCAAGATCAGCGTGGCGATTATTGAGACAAGCAACATAATGAACCGCTCCGTAAGTAGTAAGAGGTCTGACCTGTTATGTGGTTAGATCTAGAGCAGCCTTCCGCTTTTATCAATCTGTTTACATCGCAATTACAACCAAACTCACAAAATCAGGCTTTTTAGCGCCGCCAGGCCAACAGCAGCGCCGCCGTTGCGGCTTTCCCGCGCGGCAGCGCTTTGCGGCCTTCCTCCATTCCGTTAAACTTGCCGGGTCAACCTTCCCTCTAAAGGACATCCCTATGTATCAGGACATTATTCGCGCAGAGCTCAATGAAGCGGCCGATACGCTCAATACATTTTTGCGTGATGAAGCGAATATTCACGCCATTCAGCGGGCGGCGGTGCTGCTGGCCGACAGCTTCAAAGCCGGTGGCAAAGTGCTCTCCTGCGGTAACGGCGGCTCGCACTGCGACGCGATGCACTTTGCTGAGGAGTTGACCGGACGCTATCGTGAAAATCGCCCCGGTTATCCGGCCATTGCGATTTCAGACGTCAGCCATCTCTCCTGCGTCAGCAATGACTTTGGTTACGAGTATGTCTTCTCACGCTATATCGAAGCCGTAGGCCGTGAAGGTGACGTGCTGTTAGGGCTTTCTACGTCGGGTAACTCCGCCAACATCATCAAAGCGATTGAAGCCGCCCGCGCTAAGGGCATGAAAGTGATCGCACTGACGGGCAAAGATGGCGGCAAAATGGCGGGCAGCGCCGACATCGAAATCCGCGTGCCGCACTTTGGCTATGCCGACCGCATTCAGGAAATCCACATCAAAGTGATTCATATCCTGATGCTGCTGGTTGAAAAAGAGATGGCGAAGTAATGAGGCGCGCCTCCCGCGCGTGGGGAGGCTTGATAAGAAGGCGGTGGCTATGTGCGAATTGCTCGGGATGAGCGCAAATGTTCCGACAGACATTTGTTTTAGTTTTACCGGCTTGGTTCAGCGCGGCGGCGGCACAGGGCCGCACAAAGACGGCTGGGGAATTACCTTTTACGAAGGCAAAGGGTGCCGTACATTTAAAGATCCGCAGCCAAGCTTCAACTCACCGATTGCGCGGCTGGTTCAGGAATACCCGATTAAATCACACTCGGTGGTGGCCCATATTCGTCAGGCAAATCGCGGCCAGGTATCGCTGGAGAACACCCATCCCTTTACCCGTGAATTATGGGGCCGTAACTGGACGTATGCGCACAATGGCCAGCTAAAGCAGTATCGCCAGTTAGAAACAGGCAATTTTCGCCCGGTAGGGGAAACCGACAGCGAGAAAGCGTTCTGCTGGATTTTGCATCAGCTGGCGCAGCGCTATCCGCGCACGCCCGGCAATTGGCCCGCAGTGTTTCGCTTCATCGCCGAGCTGGCCACGCAGCTGCGCGAGAAGGGCGTATTTAATATGCTGTTGTCGGATGGTCGTTACCTGATGGCGTTCTGCTCCACCAATCTCTACTGGATAACGCGACGCGCGCCGTTCGGCAAAGCCAAGCTGCTGGATCAGGACGTGGAAATCGATTTTTTACAGCAAACCACGCCGCGCGACGTGGTGACGGTGATTGCCACACAGCCGCTGACGGGAAATGAAACCTGGCACCGGATTGTGCCAGGCGAATGGGCGTTATTTTGCCTGGGAGAGCGCGAGGAATGACTTCGATGCCGCGTCCGGCGTCGATACCACCGGCGTGTTGTTCACGGCATATTGCCCGGTGGCGGTGACGTTTACCGTGGGCGGCACGTGGTACTTTGCAAAGTACGCGTAACCGGGCTGCAATTCACGCCAGAAGGAAATATAGGTGGAGTACCGATGACGCTGCATATTGGTGTCAGTCATGCGGAACGGATAGATATTGACCTGAATTTCCTGCTGGCCGTTACGCAGCGCCGCATTGGTGAAATTAAAGATCTCGTCCATGGAAGCATTGGTCATGGCATAGCAGCCTATTGAGACGCAATCCCCATGAATCATTAGGTAGCTGCCGTCATAGCCTTTGGCACGGTCGTACTGGTTCGGGAAGCCGGTATTGATAGCGCGATAAAAACGGCTGTCGGGTTTAAGCTGATTCAGCTTCACGCTATAGAAACCTTCCGGACTTTTGAAGTCGCCCGTGCGTCGCTTCGGCCCTAATCCACCAGAAAAATTACAGATGCGATAGCTATCCAGCAAGCGGTATTCATTACCGATTTTGCCATACAGTTCCAGTGTTCGCTCTTCCTTGAAAATTTGGATGAAAACCGGCGTGCCCAGTAACTGTTTCTTTAACTCTTTGCTCACCGGCGCCAGCGGCTGCGCTGGTTCTGGCGTAATTGCCCAGCTAAGGACTGGCATAAGAATCATCGCAAACAACAGTGCGATTCTGCCCATTCTGTGTGTACCTTGAAGTGAAGAGAGACGATGACGCAGCGCGTCTTGTATTGCATTATCGGAAATATCCGCTACCGCAGCGCAACATTAACATTGTCTGCGGTTTAATCAAGTCAGCGCCCGTGAAATTGGCGGCTTATGTCCTTCAAGACGACCACAATTTTGTAAACTTTATTTCAGCATTCGTGAAAGATTGCCGATCTTATTCTCTGCTGTATACTTGTCCAGTATCAGGAGGGCGTATGCGCAAAATCATTCATGTCGATATGGACTGCTTTTTCGCAGCCGTTGAAATGCGCGACAATCCCTCCTTACGCGATATTCCTCTTGCCATTGGTGGCAGCCGCGTGCAGCGTGGCGTGATCAGCACGGCAAACTACCCGGCACGTAAATATGGCGTTCGCAGTGCGATGCCTACGGCCACCGCACTCAAACTCTGCCCGCATTTAACGTTACTGCCAGGCCGCTTCGACGCCTATAAAGAAGCGTCGCATCACATTCGCGAGATTTTCTCACGCTACACTCCACTTATTGAACCGCTGTCGCTGGATGAAGCCTATCTCGACGTGACGGCAACGCCGCACTGTCAGGGATCGGCAACGCTGATGGCGCAAGCTATCCGCGCCGATATCCTGCGTGAAACAGGCCTGACGGCCTCTGCCGGCATCGCACCGATTAAATTCCTTGCCAAAATCGCCTCCGATCTCAACAAGCCCAATGGGCAATATGTGATTACGCCCCAGGCGATGCCTGCGTTTTTACTCTCGTTGCCCCTCAGTAAGATTCCGGGCGTAGGCAAAGTGGCGACCCGTAAACTTGAAGAGATGGGACTGCATACCTGTGCCGATGTGCAGCAGGCGGATCTGTCACTGTTACTCAAACGCTTCGGCAAGTTTGGCCGTGTTCTGTGGGAGCGCAGTAACGGCATTGACGATCGCGACGTCATTGTTGAACGCGAACGCAAATCGTTGGGTGTAGAGCGTACGCTGGGTGAAGACATTCATAGCTGGGAAGCGTGTTTGAAAATTATCGATTTTCTTTATGAGGAGTTGGATCGTCGTCTTGGGCTGATTCGGCCGGATAAGCAAATTGCACGACAGGGCGTTAAGCTCAAGTTCAACGATTTTCAGCAGACAACCCAGGAGCATGTGTGGCCGCTGCTGAATAAAGACGACATGATTAACGTGGCGCGCCAGGTATGGGACGAGCGGCGCGCGGGTCGCGGGGTACGACTCGTTGGCCTACACGTTACCCTATTGGATCCTCAGCTTGAACGACAGTTACTGCTGGCCATTTGAGTCTTCCTCGGTGATGTCCGTTTGTTTGCATTCACTTCTCATGTGCCTTCCTGCCGGGCATTACCGCATGTTGAATAGCCCAGTAAAAGCGGGTTAACGGGTTAAGCGCAATGTGCTCGCCTCTGCCTCGAATTACGCTCATAAAATATGATGATGCTTTTTAATTTTTTTATCATGTTGTGTCTCCCTTAAGCGATTACGTTAATGGCATTCTGTATTGAATAATGAATGCCATGTCTGAATATAGTAAATATCGTCCGGAAAATGTGCGCTACATCATTCGCTTTTTGAATACGACGCTGGCAGATTGTGAATATCAAATAACGGATAGCGAAACGCGATATATCATCGCGCCTGCTGCTGAGATCGGGCAGCATCAAGAGAAAATAGCTTTGCCGGGCTATGTTTTTATCCCCGATGAACAGATTGGCGCGGTGTTTTCACTTATTGAGCACGAGGGAGACATCAGCCTACGCACGGCATCTGATGATCATACCGTGGGGAAAGCGCTGCCGTGGCAGCGGCCCTACGAGATAATGGGCCTGTGGCTGGCGATTAAAAAGCGAGAGGACGAAGTCTGGTCACAGGAGGTTGACGACTTTGTGCTTCCCAATCAGGCTGCTGTTTGTGCATCGCGTAAAAAACGTATCGGCTGGCTGACTATGCTTTCTGTCACTGTCGCGGTGGTATTGCTGATCGTTGGTCTGTTTATGCTGACATCAATGCCCAGGCAGGAAAAAAGAGCGCAAGACCTTCGTCAGCTGATGGGCAGTGAAATAACGCGCTATACCGTACTGCAAGGGCGAAATAACCTCTTTTATGTATTAGCAGACGACCAAAACGGAAAGGCCCGGGCGCAAAGAGCGATTATTCGTGCCGGTGAGTGGCGCGATACGGTGGTCATCAGTAAGCCTGAAGAGCTCAGTCGCATCGTATCAGAAGTGCGTGCACGCTGGCCGCAGGTCAACATTCATCAGCTGCGGTTAGATAATGCGGCACATCCCGAAATAGTGTTGAGTGCAGAACGCGCGGGTATTACTGGTACGCAAGAGCAGTCCGCGTTTAGCCAAACGTTGCTTGCGTTGATGCCCTATGCCAGTGAAATTCATTTTACGCGCCTGAGCGACCGCGTGGTTTTACAGCAGGCGCAGCAAGAGATGACCAAAACGTTAAGCCCCTTCACCGTGATTCAGCAAGCGGACCGCGCCATCTATCGCGTAAAAGGCGCGCTGCAAGACAATGCACTTAATGCCATCAAGGAAGCGATCAGGAATTTCAGCGTTCGCTATCAAGGCGATTACATTAATGTCGAAATTGAACTGGAAAAAGAGCGGTTAAAAGGAAAGTCGTTTCTTTACGGTACCGAAGGGTACGTAAAAATGTCCCCCCAACATTGGTATTTTACTAACGTAATCGAGGTGCAAGATGAGTAGTCAAAATAATGTAGGCCGTTCAGGTATTTTTAACTATGAGTGGAATGGTTTTTTAACGTCGCAATCAGCGACATTTGATAATCACGTTTCCAAGCTAAACTCTGATATACAAAAGGCGTTAGAAGAATTGCAAAAAGATCCTTCTAAGCCAGAGAATTTATCCAAATATCAGGCGCTCGTATCAGAGTACACATTATACCGCAATGCGCAGTCAAATATTACAAAGACTTATAAGGATATCTCATCCGCTATTATTTCTAACTTCCGTTAAAGAGGATATATGACTGTTATTCACAATGCGTCCTTTTTTGACGTCGCTATGCCGCAGCACCATGATGGGTCAACACAGTATGAGGAATCGCTGTTTGGCGGTCTTGCAGAAAACATTGAAGCGCAATATAGACAAAAATTAGCAGAGCTGGAGAGGATCCAGGACTACCAAAACGCGATAACCCCAGAGGACTTGTACGCTTATCAAACTCGCGCGTCAGAATATAATTTGACTGTTTCATTATATTCTACCCTGGCGCGTAAAGCGGTGAGTGCTATTGATACGGTGGTACGTGCGTAAATGAAATGGACACACATGATTGTTTTAAGTGTGTGCCTTCTGACGGGATGTAAGCAAGAGGCTCTTTTGACGGGCCTCGACCAGATGCAGGCGAACGAAATTGTAGCGTTATTGCAAAAGAATAATATTCAGGCAACCAAAAAGGAGCAGGCTAAAGCCGGTATTACCGTCACGGTATCGCCTGAAGATTTTGCGCCAGCGGTAGACCTAATGACGCATTATCATTTGCCCTCTCGACCACGGATTGAAATCTCAGCGTTATTTCCCGCTGACGCCTTGATCTCTTCACCGCGGGCTGAGGTTGCAAGGATATATTCAGGTATCGAACAGCGCCTTGAGCAAACGCTAAATCAGTTAAAAGGCGTGGTGACGTCGCGCGTACATGTCAGCTATGACATGAATAACACCGAAACCGATAAAAACCGTTTTCCGGTGCATATTGCTGCGTTGCTGAGCATCAATCATGAAGCCGATCACGCAACGAACGTGATAGCGGATGTGAAGCGGCTACTAAAAAACAGTTTCAGTAATACTGAATACGACAATATTTCGGTCGTTTTAACGCCAGTGGCGCCGGCGCTGCAGTATAAACCGGGCGAGGTCACAAGCGATAAAAGCAGGCTGCTTTCATCGCTTATGGCAGGGATGGCGCTTCTATTACTGATGTTGGTTGCAGGGGGGCTTTATTGCAAACGACACGGACTCACAAGGAAGGAGCCGCAAAAACAGGAGAAAGTCTTGTATGAAAATGGGCGCCATTGATGTTTTTGCCGCCGATCCGGTTGGCTGGTTACATTCATCACGATTGCCTGCGGGCAGCCGTGACTTAAAGGGCGTGCAGCGTGCGGTGCTCAATCGGGTGTTCACGCGCGCGCTAAACCTTAAACCTTTAACTGACCAACTGCTTGAGAATGACCAGCATCGCTTTATCTGTGAGCACTGGTTTCTGGTCAGAACCGCCGCTTACTACATGGCGTGCTACCGTCATCAAGCCCTGTTGAGGCAGTCAGTAAGCGGATGGCGATTGGATAAAGGCGCAGGCCATTTTTTAAGGATGTTCCCCAGGCGCTCGCTCGCACCGCTCATTCCTTATCGCTATGCCTTGAATATGGAGGCGCTGGCGCGTCAGGAAATGTGCGCATTGGCGTTGGATAGCGCGCTCTTATCGCGAATCAAACTGATGTTTGCCGCAAGTGAGAACGCTGATGCTATGCACGTAAAAGCCGACAGCTTACTGTTTATCGTGGCATTAAAACATGCAAAATATTATACCTGTGCATCCTCAACCTTACGCTATTGAAGGCGTATTAATCACACAGCAGCAACTGAATAAAACACGGCGATCTCAAGGCATCATTGATGAGGCTCAAAAGCGCGCCAAAAAGATTATTCAGGACGCTGAAAAACACGCCCGTGTACTGAAAGAGCAAGGCTATCAACAGGGTGTTGAGCAGGGATTACTGTCCTGCTTGCCACCTATTGCGACATTTATTGCTGAAACGTGCCGGGTGAACCAGCGACAGTACCAAGCGATGCGCGACGAGGTACAGCGGAAAATTATCCAGCTGGCCTGTAATGCCGAATTAATTTATACACTCGTTCAACGCTGGCAGGCTATGTATCCAAAAATCAAACAGCATAAAGTGACGATCGGGGTACCGACGTGCTGGCGCCATATAGAACAAACGTTAAGCTCACTGCTGACAAACCAAGGGATATTGGTTGATATTGAGCGAGCCGAAAGCGACATCCTGCAGATAAAAGCGGGTGATTACGTGTTACGACTGTTGGTGGAGCCTTTCGCACAGCAAATGTGTACAGAGATGGAAAGCCTTAATATTCATTCTCAATCACTTCACGCGCAACTACGTCAGCGCATTCGCCATGATATTGCGCAGCTATTTATTTCGGACGAGCAAAAATGAACATTAAAAATGTTATCTCTTATATACCTATCAGTTATCACGATGTTAGTGCACAAACGCCGTCGCTCCCCCCGGATGAAATCGGAGAGGATGAAAAGAAAGCGCTAATAGAAAAATTGTTATGGGATCACCACTGGAGGTTATTTGTCGAACGGGCCACAACGCCGCTTGAGAGCGAGGAGTGGTAAGTGAACATTTTATTTAAGTCTGCATTATGTACTGTCATGTTATTAGGGGCGGGCTGTGCCGCACGGCAGGATGCTCCCTCAGCCTTTTCCGGCGCTGCATGTCAATCAGGAACGCCGCAGCTTCATGCTGCAATGACGCCCGAACGCCACTATCAGGTAATGCGTGCCTGCGTCCGCGATCAAAAAATGGAACTTGCCACGCTGCATTTTGCATTAGCCGGTACCGGAACCTGGTACGACAATCAGGTGAGACCAACTGAGATAAATCAAAAACGTCATCATGAGCTGATAAAGCACGCCTTAAACACGCTGACACCGAATGAGGTGGAGCAAACATGGCAATTCTTCTCAGCAAGACTCAATGAAAAGCAGCAACTGGAACAGGTTTGCTTGTATATCAATGAAGTGGGAAAAATGAAGCGCCTTGTCCAACGGTTTGATGATATCGCGTGGCAGAATGCACGCGAAGGCTATTTACACTGCAGTGACAAAGTGAACGATTAGGATAAAAAGATAACGAAGAAAGCTTAATGACGGTATTGATTTTTTTAATGATTGTCATTTCGTTATTAATAAATATTTTTGTGTGTGAAAAGATCTTGTCAATAGCGTTTTTACGTAAAATAACTTTTTAATTAACAGGTGAAGTGGTTAAATGCTGCTGTTTTAAATAAGAAAGATTTAACAATTACCAGCAATGAGTTATTAACATGAAAGATTACCGCTTCGGCCCTTATCTGCTCTGTGATGAACATATGCTTTATCGGAATAAACGCTTGCTTAGCGTTCCACCTAAGGAATTGGCTGTATTGAATCTATTATTGCAGCATGCCGGTAAACTGGTGACTAAACACGATCTTATCCGGGGTGTTTGGCATTCTGATAATGTCACGGATGAGTCGCTCACCCGTTGTATTTATAATTTACGTAAAATACTTAAAGAAACGTCTACGCTTCGCTATATTGAAACAATATACGGAAAAGGGTATCGATTTATTTGCCCGATTGTGCACTCACCTTGTGATAGCGATGATGTGAATCGTGTAGAGAAAGAGGTTATCGCCCTCTATCCCTTTAAAGGAAAAGAGGGGGCATTACTTTCTATTCTTAATGCCATCCCCGATCTCAGTGCGATGTTATCGCAAAAAGGGTGCGTTATGATGTCGAGAAATTTGACATCCATGCTGAGTGAAGATGAACAAAGTTCTGCTTTCTTACGCGAGGCAGGGGCACATTACTTTCTTTCAGGTACACCCCTATGCGTTGAGAAAAAAGAGTTGCTTTGCGTGGAGCTTGTTTACAGCGATACATTGCAAATCGCCGCAAAGCAATATGTTATCATCAGCCGCGATACGATAAAAAATGCACTCACGCTGCGGCATTTGCTCGCACAAATGGTTGATACCGCCAGACAAGAAAAAAAACGACACTTTGCTCAGTCTATTAAAAATGTGGCAAGTAATGAGCTCACGCTTCGGTCCGCTTCACCGCCGCCATTTTGCAATGTGAATCACGACAAGCATGCTACATACCGATTTTCTCGTGACGACCGATTTGATGCGCCTACGCTCTATGATTTAGTTGGATGCTATTTAGCGTTGTCTGCGTTAAACGTCATAGAACAGACCAAGGCCACGGAAATCATTCTCAAAATTATTGAAGAAATCATTATTATCGATCCCGGCAGTGAACAGGCAGTGCTCATGCGCACCGTATTTTGGCCCGAGATGGCAGACAGTCGAGCTTCTGAGTTGCAAATTGCCTTGATTCTCTCTCCTGGGGCAGCGGGCGTTTATTATTTTTATGCTTGTCATCTTCTCATTGAAGGCAAGCTCCAGGGAGCAAAAAGCCATTTAGACATGGCAATTGCGCTAAAGCCGGACTATTTTTCCGCGCACATCCTGCTAGTCACCGTTTGTTTTTTATTAGAAGAGCATGAGGCGGCGTTGGCCTATGCTACCTCACTTAAACATCGTGAATCTTCCTGCGATATTATTCTGGATGCGCTGCTGGTGATCTTCTTTCATAAGCGAAAAAAATTTCATGAGTGTGAACAAGCTTTATCCTCAATTAAGCGTCATCGTTATCAGTGTGAGTTAGTAGATACCATTTACGCATGGCTCAATCAGTGCCGTGCGCATGCTCGACCCTTTGATAACGTGATTCATGTATCTGAAGGTATCGCTTCTGGGCGGCAAAAAGATTAAGCAAAACGTCAGGTGTCATGAGGAGGTATTCACATGCATAATCATTAAATACTGAGATGCTTTTTCTAATCCTTTTACAAAAAACGGTTAATTGATTGCGTTCATTTTGTGCGCATCCTGCGTGTATATGGTTTCTTATCTGATTCATCAGCTAACTTTAAATATACTGGAGGATAAAGTGATAGGTGTTAACAACGCTCCCAACGGAATTGTCATTACAAGAAAGGATGTTGTTAGGATAAAAAACGTAGGTTCACTGGATTGTGCGACGAATAGGTTAATTTTCGATTCTTTGAATGTGAGCGTTCTTCTTTCTGAAAGAAAGAAGAGATTGATGCTCTGTCTGATGAGTAACGTAAGCTGTAAACGTAAAATTATGGAGACCGTTTGGTGCGAAAACTACAAGCATATTCAGGATAATAATTATCATCAATTGATACACCAGCTTCGAACATTGTTAGTGAAAAATAATATCCCAGCTGCGTTTATAAAAACGCTTCCACATTACGGTGTGGTTTTGAATGCCCACGCTTTAGGTCATGTATGTCATCCAGTGAGAGCAACAACAGAGTCTCTTTCAGACGGCTTTACGTCCGCTGTCTATGAATACCGTTCAGTACTGAACATGCGCTTCAGCGAAGCGTGATGTCGAATAACATAAATAATAATTTTTCCATCATGTTTTCCAAAATGAAATGAATAAAATGAGTTTAGGATAAGAAGAATGAAAAGGCGTCAGATTTTATTCTTGATGTTTGGATTATTTTCTTTGAGTCAACATGCGAAAGCGATGTGCTGGATGTTAGCAGAATACACGTATGGTATTGAGGCTGAATTGCTTTCGGCTATCGCAATAGCCGAGTCCTCGATGCGGCCCACTGCAAAAAATATTAACAGCAATGGCACTTACGATATTGGTCTCATGCAAATAAACAGCACACATCTACCGACATTACAGGAGAAAGGTATCAGCGAAAGCATGCTTATTGATAACCCTTGTGTTTCCGTGATGGTGGGTGCTTCGATATTGAAAAAAATGATGTTGCGTTTTGGATTTGGCTGGGAAGCGGTAGGTGCCTATCACGCAGGCACATCTCCTGCCAGACGTGAACGCCGCTGCGCATATGCAAAAAAAATAGCTGCGATCTATGTGCGACAAAATGCCAAGTCCCCATGGTAAATGCATTGAAAACGAGGTGATCATGAATCAGCATGAAAGGAACTATTTTCTTGTTAAAGGGGATTGCCGTCGCTTCTCTTCCGAAAACATTGTTTGGATAAATCCTCATGCTGTGCAAGGTTGCCGATTAAGGTTGCTCGCTGACAATGAGAAAAAACACATTGTGTTGAAACCTCATCAAAGCGGCGTGCTGATGATAAAGGAAAGGGAGCTCATGATTGAACAGGGCGCATTAACCCTATTCCCTGCGAATATCCAGGCATTGATAAAACTTCAGGCATTTATCGATACAGCGCTGCAGCGCAATATTGTGCATCAAAAAACAGGCGCATACTTTTTTTCAATATTTAATAAAAAAAAGAGGGGTGGCCACAAAAATTTTGAACATTGGCTCATTACAATCAACATACTGGGTGTGGCGCAAGCGTCGCCGTATTTAGCGTTACTACGATCTTCAGAGCATTACTGGTTGATACGTTATTTACTGGAAAATGAAAGAGAGAATCTCTCTTTAAAAAAATTGGGCGAGAAGTATGGTGTTTCTGTTTCACACTTTCGCCGCCTGTCGCGCAGCGCACTGGGGAATACGGTTAAAGAAGAGTTATGTCATTGGCGACTCTCACGCGCGTTGCTTGACCTGCTGGAAAACGAAGAGAAGATTACCGACGTTGCGTTCAAGCATGGATATGCCTCTCTCTCGCATTTTTCGAACGATGTAAAAACCGCTCTGGGTTATTCACCCAGGGAATTAAAAAATAAATCTTTGTGTGATAGCGAAAAATGAAAAAGTCTTCATGGCAATCGGCGATTTTTATTCTTTTTATCATTATTTCTTCGTGTTCCATTGCTGCGGAAGTGGAAGAACGCGCTAAACAGGTGAGTGAAGACACTGACCGCTATGTGGCTGAAAAAGACTCCATGCGCACGTTTTTTGATGCAGTGTCAGCAAAATTGAAGCGCCCGGTGATTGTTAGTCACGCCGCATTAAAAAAACGCATTAGCGGTCATTTTGACTTGGCCAATCCTATTGCATTGGTTGAGCGCGTCAGTCAACGCATGGGGCTAATCAGTTACGACGACGGACAAAACCTGTTTATTTATGACGCCTCAGAGATAAAGAGCACCCTCGTTTCACTAAAAATGGTGGCACCCGTTACTGTGCGCCATTTCCTGATGTCATCCGGACTATACGACGAGCGCTATCCCATACGTACCGATAACATCAGCCACACGTTTTATGTCTCCGGTCCGCCGGTGTATATCAGCCTGGTAAAAGATGTTGCTGCTGTGCTTGATAGCAAAGGTCAGGCCACGCATAGCGGAATATCGCTGCATGTTATTCCGCTTAAAAATACCTTTGTTACCGACCGCACTTACCGTTATCGCGATGAACACATTGTGATTCCTGGCATGGCAACCGTGATTGAAAAACTGATTGGCAAAGCAGACGTCACCGCCGATCGGGTCGCGTCGGCGCAACCGCCCGCTGAGGTGTCCAGCCCGCAGCAGCGCATTGAAAGCGCGCGCGCGTTGTTTCCCGAGGCTGCGACTATTCCACCTGCGTTACTTACGCCGTTCAGCCCCCGTGGTCCGCATGCGCAGGAACCGGTGGTGGTGGTGGCGAATCAGGACAATAACAGCTTGTTAGTGCGCGGCAGTGCCGAGCAGGTGCGCAGCCTGCAGCAGTTGATTGCCTTACTGGATATGCCAAGACGGCACGTTGAGATGTCAGTCTGGATTGTGGATTTGCAAAAAGAACAGCTTGATCAGCTGGGGGTTTCATGGAGCGGCTCACTGAACGTGGCGCAGCAGCTGGGGGTATCGTTTAACGGCGGTTCAAGCACCGTGGACGGCGCGAGCTTTATGGCGGCGGTGACGGCACTGGCAAAAGATCAAAAGGCCAATATTGTGTCTCGCCCGATGATCCTGACGCAGGAAAATATCCCGGCGGTGTTCGACAACAATCGCACCTTTTATACCAAATTGGTGGGCGAGCGTACCAGCAGCCTGGAACATGTGACCTATGGCACGGCAATTAGCGTGCTGCCTCGCTTTAGCGCTGAGCAGGAGATCGAGTTATTGCTCAGCGTTGAAGACGGTAATCAGATTACTACTGGGAATGAATCGGAACTGCTGCCCGAGGTGGGCCGCACCACCATTAGCACCATTGCGCGTGTTCCCAAAGGCAAAAGTTTGTTGATTGGCGGCTACACGCGACAGGAGAACAGCGAGACGCTGAGCGGTATTCCCGTCATAAGCCGCTTGCCATTGATCGGCGGACTCTTTCGCTATCAATCTCAAAAGCAAGCGTCGCTGGTGCGCGTTTTCCTGATACAGCCGAAGGAGATCGTGACGCAGTTCATTCCGGAAAACGTCGGCATGATAAAAGCGCTGCGCGGTAAGTCACTTAACGGCGAGATGTTTGACTGGATGGATAATCTGCTGGCAGGCAAAGCATGGCAATCGAACGCGCGCATGCCGTAACGCCGCAACCTTTACCGTCGGGGACCCATCAGCATCAGCGTGAAGCGCGCCAGGCGCGTCAGCGGGGCGCCGAGCATTCCCTTGAGGCCAGCACGACGCGCTCGGCGGAAAAATCAACTGACCCTGGACAGCAAAGCGAAGAGGAGGGCAGCGTCCTCCCCCGCAACCTGCTGGATACCGTGGATGAACTTAGCGCGCTGGTGACGCAGATTCGCAACCGGCGCGATATGGAACGACGCACGGCGCTGCTCACTGACGGTGGTACTGACGCAATCCTTGATGGGGACGCGGAGGAAAAGCTGGACGCGTTGATGCAGATCCTGCGCGATGAGGCACGCGGCCGGCCCGCCTTGCTGTTGCAGGCGGCGCAGCGGCGATTCGCCGACAGCAGTTGCCTAATAGCCGCGCTGCGCGCGTTGCTAAAGCGGTGTAAGGCCCATCCACAGGACGTTGAGGATGTCAGGCAAGCGTTGGCGCAGGCAGAGGAAGCGTGCGAGGCGAAACCCACACGCGCCGGGTTGAACGTGGCGCTGAAAGCGCGAATTTTTGGCCGCAAGCTGCGAATGACGCCTGCGTCTGTGCGGCATGCCTATCGTGATTTTATTCAAAGTGATGAGAATGCATTGACGCTTTATCAGCGCTGGCTATCGAGCTATGGCACAGATCGTCGCCATGCCTTAATTGATTTTATGGAGGCTGCGTTACTGACCGACATGGATGCCTGTCAACCCAGTTGTAACATCGTTGAGTTTGGTGATTTATACGGACGTTTGAGCCAGATAAAAGTGATCCGCACCTGTGATGTCAACTTTGTGCATTTAATCAAGGGTAAGCGTTTTATTGCGCTGTTAAATAAGCCAGAAGAAGAGTGGCTGCTTTTTTTGATGCACACGCTCGATAATCCCCAAGCTCTTTATGATGGGTTGCAAGAGGTGGCAGGAGAATTTTTACGTATTGCTTCCGCAGCCGAGGTCTCGCAATTACTGCAGTGGTTGTTAACTGAGGTAAAAAAGATGCCGCCTGCGATTTTTCATAATCAGCAGGACAGAGACGCTTTGCTCGAAAATTTATTTAATCTGCAACAGGATGTCGTTGGGTTAAAAAGTACAACATCAGGTAGGTAACTACGCGTCATGAATCAGTTTTTAGAGAAATTAAAGTCGCACCCTGAGCTGTTTATTTTGCTATTGATGGTGACGGTCATTGCGATGCTGGTCATTCCGCTACCGACGATGTTAGTGGATTTTCTGATTGGCTTGAATATCGTTATTTCGGCGCTGGTTTTTTTGTCTTCTTTTTATATTGACAGGATCCTTAGCTTTTCCTCGTTTCCGGCGGTGCTGTTAATCACGACATTATTCCGTCTCGCGCTCTCCATCAGCACCAGTCGGCTCATTCTGAATGATGCCGACGCCGGTGACATCATCGCGACGTTTGGCTTGTTTGTCATTGGCGACAACCTGGTGGTGGGCTTTGTGATCTTTGCCATCGTCACCCTTGTGCAGTTTCTGGTGATTACCAAAGGCGCTGAACGCGTGGCGGAAGTGGCGGCGCGCTTTTCTTTGGACGGTATGCCCGGAAAACAGATGAGCATTGACGCGGACTTGCGTGCGGAGGCGATTACGGCTGAACAAGCAACGCAGCGACGCTCGGTGCTGGAGAAAGAGAGCCAGCTTTATGGCTCATTTGATGGCGCGATGAAGTTTATCAAAGGGGATGCGATTGCCGGCATTATCGTGATTTTCATCAACTTTATTGGCGGCATCAGCGTGGGCATTAGCCAGCACGGCATGGATCTCTCTACCGCGCTGTCGGTGTACACCATGCTTACCATTGGCGACGGATTAGTGGCGCAAATTCCCTCACTCCTGATCGCCATCAGCGCGGGCTTTATCGTGACGCGCGTCAGCGGTGAGGGGAACAACATGGGGACAACCATGATGTCGCAGCTGCTCAGCAATAATTTTGTCCTGTTTATTGCCGCATTCATAGCACTGATGGTCGGCATGCTACCCGGTTTCCCCTTTATGATTTTCCTGCTGCTGGCGCTGATCCCCGGTGGACTCGGCTTTTATAAGCTTTATCAGGCGCGTCAGGCGGCTCGACCTGCGGCAGTCCAGCCGGCGTCTGCGCTTGAGCACGAACAAACGGCGCATCAAAGCGCGCCAGGCAGCAATGAAACGCGGCTCGGTTTAATCGATAATCTTGATGACGTGACGCCCGTGACCATTCCCCTGATGCTGGTGGTCAATCGTCAGGTGGCAGTCGATCTCAAGCGGTTGCGAGCCAGTGAGCGCTTTCGCAGCCAGTTCTTTATTGATTACGGTATCCACTTACCGCCGCTACTCGTCAAACCTTCAGACCGCTACGCATCGCATGACGTGACGCTGTTGATCAATGAGATCCAGGCTGACAAGTATCAAATTCACTTTGACCAGATTACGGTGATTAACGGCTCTGATGAGCTTACGCAGTTGGGCATGGATATTCGTAATCAGGATAATGTGCTGTGGACCTCCCCCGATAACCACGATCAGCTTGAAGAATTAGGCTATTTAACGCGTAGCGCAGTTGATGAGTTGTATTACAGCCTATCCACCACGCTGGTAAGAAACGTGAATGAATATTTTGGCGTGCAAGAAACCAAAAGCCATCTCGATAAGCTGGAAAAAGATTATCCAGAATTAGTGAAAGAGGCAACGCGTAATGCCACAGTGCAGCGTATTGCAGAAGTCTTGCAGCGATTGGTGAACGAAAAAATATCGGTAAGAAATACCAAGCTTATTATTGAATCGCTGGCTTTTTGGGCCTCTAAAGAAAAAGACGTCATTAATTTAGTTGAGCACACGCGTGGTGCGCTCTCTCGCTATATTAGTCATAAATTTTCCGTGCAAAATACATTGCGCGTAGTGCTGATTTCGCAAGAGCTGGAGGAAACAGTGCGGCGAGGTCTTCGCTCAACATCGGGTGGGACTTTTCTAAATCTGGAGCCTGAAGTGGCAGAGTTTGTTTTGGATCGATTTGATGTGGCGCTTGGGGATATTCTTATGTCGCAAAAAGATTACGTTATTCTTACCGCCGTTGATATACGGCGCTTTGTAAAAAGATTTATTGAGAATAAATACCGTCACCTTGAGGTGCTCTCTTTTGGCGAAATAACCGAAAGTGTCAATATCGACGTCATTAAATCTGTTAATTAAATTTGGGTAATTACAATGGATATCGATTTAGCCGACTTAGTTCGCCAGGCGCTATTGGCCAATGGGTGTGATGCCTCCGTGCTGGGAAACTTTGACAGCCATAGCACCATCAGTCTGGAATTTAATACGTTGCCAGACATGTTGTTGTCTCTTCAGAACGATCAGGTGCTGATTTGGATGCGCCTCTGTGAGCATCATCTTCCACATATTGAACGTTGCGCACCCGCGTTAGTCACGCTGCTGATGGAAGAGGCGCCCTACGCCATCACCGACCAGATGCAAATCAGTGGCGATGACGGTTACACCGTCTTGAAATGTTGGGTAAAGCCGGCGGCGCTGCAAGACATAGATGCCTTCAGCAATGTGCTTGAAGCCTTTTATATTCGCGCTGAACAGTTTTTAGAGGCGCTTCGCTAATGACTCTGGACGCACTGATGCGCTGTCAGGCGCATCCACTGCGCATTACCGGTGCATTGATTGAAGTGCCGCTGCGGCATTTGCGTATCGGTGAGGTGTGCGACATTTACCGTAGCTGGCGGGATAGCACCGTTATTGCCCGCGCCGTTGTGTTAAGCCTGCAACCCGACTCCGCGCTGCTCAGTCTGCTGGGTTCTGCGGAAGGGCTGACGCGTGAAGTGGTGGTCAGCCCAACTGGCAAAGGCTTCTCTCTGACGTTATCTCCGCAGCTACAAGGGGCGGTGATCGCGGCTACCGGCGAGGTGGTGGCGCGGCTGGCGGATGCGGTTGAGGTCATTGAGCAGGAGACGCGCGACATCAACGCCCCACCGCCAGCATTTCACCAGCGCGTGACCATCACCGAACCGTTTCCCACGGGCATACGTGCGATCGACGCGCTGATTCCCTGTGGGCGCGGACAGCGGATGGGGATATTTGCTGCGGCCGGATGCGGCAAGACCACGCTCATGGAGATGATCATCAATCACGCCCGCGCCGATATTTTCGTGGTGGCGCTGATTGGCGAGCGCGGACGTGAAGTCACGGAATTTATCGACGCGCTGCGCGCTTCCCCTCAGGCGCGGCGCTGTGTCGTGGTGTACGCCACCTCAGATTTTTCCGCTGCCGACAGAATGAACGCCGCGCTCATCGCCATGACGGTCGCGGAATATTTTCGCGATCGAGGAAAGCATGTAGTGCTGTTTTTGGATTCCATTTCGCGCTATGCGCGCGCGCTGCGCGATATGGCGTTGCTGACGGGGGAGCCGCCCGCGCGACGCGGCTATCCGGCCTCGGTTTTTGAGCGGCTGCCTGCGCTGCTGGAGCGCCCGGGCGTCACGCATCATGGCAGTATTACGGCGTTTTTCACCATTTTGATGGAGAGCGACGAAGAGAGCGATCCGGTGGCAGAAGAGATCCGATCGATTCTGGATGGCCATATCCTGCTGAGCCGTAAATTAGCCGCGACCCACCACTATCCCGCCATTGATGTGTTACGCAGTCTTAGCCGCGTGAGCGCGCGCGTATGCCAGCCCGCGCATCTGGCGTGCGCCGGTAAATTCCGTCAGGTCCTGTCGCAAATGGAGGCGCTGCAAACGCTGATTGAGTTTGGTGAGTACCAGCCCGGCCAGCATGAGGAGAACGACAGGCTTTATGCCCAGATGCCTGCATTTCGCGAATTTCTGTGCCAGTCCCGGTCAGACGCCGTATCCGTCGAGCGCGCCTTACAGAGGATGTATGAGCTTACGCAATAAATTGCAGAAAGTCCGCGCCAGCGCCGAGCGCCGCCTCCAGAAACAGACGCAAATTTTGCAGCGCTGCCAGCAGCAAACGGCGGTCATTGCTGCGCGTATTACCACGCTGGAGCAGGCGTATCAGGCGGCGCAACAGCTCTCGCAGCGCTTTATCTACGACGGAGAAACCCACCGTGAGGCCATCCTGGCACAGAAAGCCCGGCAGGCCACGCTACGCCGCAAGATGGCGACTTTGATGCTGGAGCAGGGGGAGCTGCGGCAGCAGCAAAGTGAGGTTGAGCAGACGCGCCGCGAGGCAAGCCATGCACGGCAGGCGCTGGAGCGGCGGCAACAGCGTCTTGACCAGCGCGCCCGCCATCTCCGCCGCCAGGCGATGCGCCGTATCGAGAATCAGATTGACGATGAAATAGAGGAGCAATGCAGTTGGCCACGTTAACCGATCCCACCTTACGTCTGCTGTTTGATCGCATGACTGCGGCACCAGACGAAAAAAGCAGCCTCATGCCACCCAACAAGAAACGCCGGCTGGACGCCCTTTCTGATGTGCCCATGCCTGCGGCTGCGCCTTATCTGCAAGCGCTGTTGCAGCAGCCCGGATTAAGGCTGGGGCGCTCGCTTGATGCACCCAAAGCCGAAACAACGGCTATTAACACGGGTGGGCGAGATCTCCCTGCTGCGCAGGAAAAACAGGCCTGGTCAGTAAAACAGCACCGACATAACGGCCAGGTCATGCCGGGCAAGCAGGACACATCCGTCTTGCAAGCCACACACGAACGGGCGGTCACGCAATCGCTCCAGGCAAGGCCGCTTAGCGAGGATACTGTCGGCCCGGTTCACAATAAAAGGGTTGCCGAGAGCCCGGATTCTGTGCCGCCGCCGCGCGCTGCCGACCTCATGGGCGCACAGGGCACAAGCGGCGCGCGCAGTACGCTGCCGAGCGAAAAACAGGGCCAGCAAGCGTCGACGGCTATCCTCCCGATCGTAACCGTCACCGACTTGGCCGCGCCGCTGTCGTCTCTTACACCTGACTCCTCAACGTCCAGCGTTGGTCCCTCGCGCCAGTTAGGGCTCATGCCCACGCCCGGCCCCTTCGCGCCGAACGCCGCGTTGGCATGTGAATCAGGCTCTCGGCGATTGACCTTTACGTTTCGACGCGCGGACCCAACCGGTGCCAGGCAGGTCGAGCTGCTTATTCCACGGCAGATGTCGCAGCCGGTAACCGCGATGGTGTCGAACCGCGAGGTGCTGGAGCGGTTGGACGTCGCTATCCAGCAGGCTGACGCGCCGCCTCTGGCCTTATTTGAGAAACACGGGCAGCAACGCCGTGCCGCAACCTACGTCGTTGATGACGAGGAAGAGGCCTGATGGCGCGCGTTTCACTCCGGCCATACCAGCCGCGTGAAGTAGCCTGGCAAACGTTTGTCGCCGAACAAACGCAAGCAGGTAATTTCCTGCGCCATAGCCTGCCGCCGCCTGGGGCGGTGTTGCAGCAATTATCCACGGCAGACGGCTATCAGCTGCTGGTGGATCTGCGCAGCTGGCTGGCGCAAACATGGCCTGATGCGGCGGGGTTGGCAACCGCGCATTTTAGTGCGGATGAGCTCCGCAGCTTCTTTCATCATGCCGACGTCTGCTGTGAACTCTCGCGGGTGTACGGTACGGCACTGCGCTTCACGCAGCACCGTCCAGTGCAGGAAAACAACCTGCCAAGGCAACCCCTACCTGAACTGACCACCTCGCTCGGAGGCGCATGGCTTGTTGAGGTGGCGCTCGCACCGCAGTCCGCACCCAGCAGCGAGGTGCCTTATGTTCCGGCACACCTGCCGTTGACCTGCGCGTTGGTAAAGGGCGAAAGCGCGTTAAGCGCGCGCTACGTCAGGCGCATGCGGTGCGGCGATAGGCTTATCGTCAGCCATGTGCTGCAGCAAGTGCGTATCGAAGGGCGGCCCGTTGGCCACTATCACCATGAAGGAGATCTGTTGATGTTGAACGATGACTACGATGAAGAGATGAACCACGACGAACCTGAAGCGTGGACGATGCAGGCGGGCTCCCGCGCACCCGGTATCAACGCGATTCCGGTGCGGCTGGAGTTTGTAGTACATGAGCAAGTCATGACACTGGCGGAAATTCGTGCCCTCACCCCCGGCATGACGCTTGCCACGGCGGGCAGCGGCGCCAATAGCGTCTTGATTAAAGGCAACGGTGCGCTGCTGGGCCGAGGTGAATGGGTCTCTATGGATGACGATACCCTCTGCGTGGAGATTCAAACGCTGTATCACGGTGATGCGTGTGGAGAATGATTTTTCGTTAATTGCGACGCTGGTGCTGGCGTCGCTAGCGCCGTTCCTGCTTGCCAGCGGCACCTGCTACATCAAATTTTCAGTGGTATTTATTATGATTCGCAACGCAATAGGACTGCAGCAGGTGCCGTCGAATCTCACGCTCAATGGGATTGCGCTGATCCTCGCCAGCGTTGTCATGATGCCCGTCGCCAGACAAGGCTATGACTACGTCACGCAGAATAACCTGACATTTGACCGCGCCCAGGATATTGAGCAGATCGTTAATGAAGGCTTTGGCGGTTATCGCGCCTATTTAGAGCGTTATGCCGATCCCGCCTTAACGGCGTTTTTCCACAAAGCCCAGCGCGCGCAGCCGTTAGCGGCGGGGGAGACCGAGGCATTTGAACCCGAAGACGAAGAAGAGAGCCGTCCTTCGCTGCTTGCGTTACTGCCCGCCTATGCGCTCAGTGAAATAAAAGATGCCTTTATGATTGGGTTCTACATCTATTTGCCCTTTGTGGTTATCGATCTCCTGATTTCCAGCATCTTACTTACGCTGGGCATGATGATGATGAGTCCCGTCACGCTCTCCGTGCCGGTGAAGTTGCTGCTGTTTGTGGTGCTGGATGGCTGGACGCTGGTCTCCAAAAGTTTGATGGAGCAGTACCTCTCAATAGGCGGATAGATATCATGAATGAAGTGATCTATGCGGGCAATAAAGCCATCTGGCTAGTGCTGACTCTCTCGGCCGTTCCGGTGATGGTCGCCACCGTGATTGGCTTGCTGGTGGGCTTATTCCAAACGGTTACCCAGCTGCAGGAACAAACCTTGCCCTTCGGTATTAAATTATTGGGTGTGTGTGTCTGTCTCTTTTTGCTCTCCGGCTGGATGGGCGGAGCATTAATGAATTACGCCCAAGAAATGCTCACGTTTGCCTTGGGGAAAAAATGAGCGCTATTGCCTTTATGCCGTTTAGCGAGCTGACATTTTGGCTGTGTTCAGTGATTCTGGTGTGTGGTCGCCTGTTTCCCGTGTTGATGATGCTGCCGTTTTTAAACGCGTCGACGGTCCCTGATCTGTTTCGCTACCCGCTGATTTTTTTTATAGGGGCAAGCCTGTGGCCGGTATCCGGTATCACCCTGCATGAGGTGACAGCATGGATGTTTATCGCGCTGCTGCTAAAAGAAGTGCTGCTGGGATTGATCATTGGGCTGTTTCTTTGCTTCCCCTTTTGGGTGCTCCACGCGGCAGGCAGCTATATTGATAACCAGCGAGGTGCCACGTTAAGCAGCTCTATTAACCCGCAGACCGGCATTGATTCCTCCGAGCTGGCCAACTTTTTCAATATGTTTGCCGTGGTGCTTATCCTGCAGGCTGGGGGGCTGCTGACGCTGTTAGAGGTGATGTTAAGCAGCTATCGACTCTCGCCGCCGGGTAATGTCACTTTACCCAGGATCGCGTTAATACTGCGCTTCGCCGGGGAAATGATGATGCAAGCAATACGCCTCGCCGCACCGCTTGTGGTCATATTTTTAGTGACTGAAGTGCTGCTGGGATTATTGTCACGCTATACGCCCCAGCTGAATGCATTTTCAATGGCCATCACCGTGAAAAGCTTTGTTGGGTTCGCACTATTACTGATTTATCTCTCTCCCGTATTACCTGGTGAAATTATAAAGCTTGAGCGTTTTTACGCGCGATATTTAATGTAAGAGGCAGAGCGCGCTGTGTCGCAAAATAAAACGGAGAAACCGACCCCGAAGAAAAAGCGCGATGCCGCAAAACAGGGGCAAACCTTTAAGAGCAAAGATTTGGTGACCACTTGCCTTATGCTGGTGGGCATTGAAATGATTATTGGTTTTGTTTCGCTCGATGACGTGAAGTTTATTATGCAAAACATCATTGATGCACATTATGCGTTTTCAGCCCAAGACTACGCTCTGCTCTGTTTGGTCACGGCATTGAAAATCGTGCTACCAGTCCTCGCTATGTCGATTGTTGCTACCGTATTCCCCGGCATCATGCAAACCGGCGGTCAGCTCGCGCTAAAAGCATTAAAGCTAAAGTTTGATAGTCTTAATCCCGTAAAAGGGATGAAAAAAATATTCAACTTGCGAACTGTCAAAGAGTTTGTGAAAACCCTATTGTATATTATGGCAATTTTTGTTGCTGCGTATATTTTTTGGCAGAAAAATTCGTCCATTATTCTTGGCAGCGTAAACAGTGAGGCGAAATTTACCTTCCTTATTTTCGGTGAGCTGTTCCATTCACTGCTCATCATTTTTCTTGGCTGCATAGCGTTGATTGTGATGTTCGATGCGTTTTGTGAGGTGTTGTTATGGTTAAAAGAGTTAAAAATGGATAAAAAGGAGGTGGAGCGCGAATATAAAGAGTCACAAGGGAATCCAGAAATTAAAAGTCGGCGGAGACAGCTGCATTCGGATATGCTTTCAGAGCCCATGAAGCAAACGGTGCAAAATGCTACAGCAATAGTGGTTAATCCAACGCATATTGCCGTCGCGATCTACCTTAATAAAGACGTGACGTTTATTCCTTATATCTCGTTAATAGAAAAAAATGAAAAGGCGCTGGCGGTCAAACGTTACGCAAAGCGGGTCGGTACGCCAATTATTGAAGATGTTGCTCTGGCAAGAAAAATCTATGCCACGCACAGAGTAAATAGCTTTATTCATTTAGACTGTTTTACCGAGGTGCTGGACATCCTCTTGTGGCTTGATCTGATTGATATGGATTGGCTGGAGCAGCAAATGAGCCCGGCTACATCTACCGTACAGGCGGCATCCTCTTCCGAAAACTAAAAATCATCTTGCTCTCGCTATCAATGCGCACCATGAGCGTTCTTTGTGAGCGCGATCGTTGATGACATGATGTAATTCAGCCCATCTCATGGGCTAAGGATTATTATGGCTATGAAAGTAACCCGTCACCATAACGAAGATCATTCGGATATGGTGTTGCAATTAATGGAGCACATTCAGCGTGGCATTACGCTAAAAGATATTGAGGATGTTTCTGATGAAACCATGGAGGAGATGTATGCGTGTGCCTATTACCTCTATCAAGAAAGAAGATTAGATGAAGCCGAAGTACTCTTTAAATTACTCTGTATGTACGATTTTAACAATCCTGACTATGTCATTGGTATTGGCTCTGTTTACCAGTTGAAAAAAAATTATCAGAAAGCCTGTGATTTCTACGCGCTTGCATTTGTTATGGCTGAAAATAATTACCTGCCCATGCTTTACGGCGGTCAATGTAATTTATTAATGGGGAATGTCGGAAAAGCCCTGCAGTGCTTTAAAAATATTATTGATAATTGTTCCGATAACAGGCTTAAAGCGCGAGCAAACATTTATATAGAGACGATCGCAAAAAATCGATCGAAGGAAAAAACGTAGTCATTGTGAGGCTGAAATGGACATTTTAAATATGCAAGCGGCCAAGTCTGTACCGCTTGACTCGGCGACCAACCGGGTCAGCGATGACGCCAACGTGCGCGTTGAACCCAAGCGTCTACACCATCCGCCAGTGATGCGCCCGGGGGAGAGCAGTAGTAGCAGAAGTCGCTTGAATACCCTGCTGCCGCTCGCGGCGTGGGAAACGTTGGAAGATGTGGAACAGCAAACGTTTCTTCAAGGACCTCCGCCGCCGGAAAAACCGCGCACGGCAGAACAATATCGGCTGCTTATTAACAGCGTATTGACGCGTTTGCTGGCTGATAAAGCCAACGGCAAGGATGTGTTGACCGACGCCATGGAGGCTATTCTGGTTGGTGTAGCAGCGTTCACACAGAACGTTAAAGCGCAGTTTGATGCCCTGGTCAACGAGCTGAATGGCGCACTGGAAGACCTGGAGGAGGCGGGTAATCAGGTCAAAAACCTTGAGAGTCAGCTGAGTAAACTGGAAGCCCGCATCGCTATCCTCAAAGAAAAGCAGGTTGCTATGCAGCAGGCGGGAGTAGGCGCTGACGATCCGGAATACCAGGCGCTCTTGTCAGAACTTACCGGGCTGGAAAGCCAGCGGGCTAATGCACACACCGCGCTGCAGGCCGCGAAGTCAAACGCTGAGCAGTTGGCCGTTAAAGCCACAGAAATTCAGTCGCGCATCAACGATCTTGTGGCAACGACGCTGCAAGACAGTAAGCACAGCCGCTTGCTCAACGCGGACTTTATTGAGGAGCAAGCCAAGGCGCAGTTCAATATGGCGCTTCGCCTGTTAAATGTCATCAATCAAAGTATTAAAGATCGTGCTGAAGAGGCAAAACAGCGTGCAGAGCATGAATTAAAACGCGCTGAATTTAACACGGAAATGGCGGGGCGCGCGCGCGTCGAGCAAGCAAAGAAAATTGAAGAGCAGCATGAAAAAAATGAGCAGGCGAAAAAGAAGAGCGACTGTATCTCCAAGATCGTCTCCGCGCTGCTTACCGTTGCAAGCGTACTGCTGTCGGTCGTGACCATGGGAGCCGGTTCGGTTCTGGCGGTGGCGCTACTCGTGATGACGGTGGCTGACGGCATCATGCAGGCCGCCACGGGAACCTCGTTTATCGGCAAAGCGCTGGAGCCGCTCATGAAGTCGGTGATTATGCCTATTATCGAGGCCATCGGAAAAGCGGTGGATTTTCTGTTAATGAATTCTCCGCTGGGAAAATTACTACAGCAAGCACTCCCGCCCGATGTTTTAGAACAGGTCCGGTCGGTTGTTAAAACGATAGTTGCTGTACTTGCTGTGATTGCCGCAGTGATGTTGTTGAAAAGCAGTGCCGTAGCTAAGGTCATGAACAGTGTGATCAATGGGGCGATGAAATTTGCGTCGAACCTATTCAAGAGCCTATTTAAAAACATTCCTCAGTTTTTAAAAAGCATGGGGAAAATGTCAGATAAAGCCCTGCAATCATTGCAGTCATTGAGTCACAAAGCGAATCAGTCTGTTGTTAAAGCTGCAAATATTACGCATGACGTAGCCAGTGCGGCAAATATCACTCAGCAAAATATTATGAGCGCCAAAGTTGCCGAATCTAATCTTGAAAAAATTAAAGCAGAGCAAGCAGTTAAAGAACTCGAGTTCATTCGCGAAAAGCAGCTTGAGCTTGAAGAAATGATGCAGGAGTCATTGGAACGGTTGCAAGAGAGTATCCGTAATTTAAGCGAGATGGCACTGAGAATCATTGAAAACAACCTGCTGCTGGGTAAGAAAATTTTACTGCCGGTTAAAGCAGGCTAACCGGATATTACACAGGAAAATAAGATGGAAATTACGCCTTTTGCCCCAACACGCCCGTCATCTCTTCAACGAAACGAAAAATCCACATCGGAAAACAGCAGTACGGGTCAGAAAACGACACAGCAAAGCCGTGACCCTGCCAGCACGCTAGAGATGTTGGCAGAGACGTTGTCCGAGGACGACCTCCCGTCCCCCGTGACGGTGCATCCGCCGCCAAACCGAGCCGCCGCCGCACGCACTCAGGCGCTTGCCGGAAATGCGCCAGAGAATGACGATTTAACCAACACGCTATTTAAGCTCAATGCCAGCCTGAGTCGATTCAGCGGTAGCCTTGCAACGGATAAGCGGCGCGAGGAAGCGAATCTCGCCCGCGACGGTGAAGCGGATGCAAAAAGCGACGAGCAGCAGGGCGCAGAAGGCGACGCGGCATTCACTCAGTGGGTGCGTGACGCCCGAGCCGCAGTACGCACGCTGATCGGCGAACGCGATCCCTCAGGCGACTCGTCGCCTCGTTTTTCTGCGCAGGGGGAAAAAAAGGGTGACGCGCCGTTTAGCGAATTTGGCGCATGGGCTTCTCAGATTCGCCAGCTTCTCGACAAAATCATGGAAACCAAGCTCGCAGACAGCTCCGCGCTGGACAAACTGTTACGCATGATGGCGGAACTGACCCAGAAGCTGAATGACCTGGCGCGTAAGCAGGAGCAGGATGCCGCCAAAAAAGAACTCGCGGCAGCTGTGTCAGCGGCGGTAGTGGGCATCGTCTCTTCGGCAGTATCGACCGCAAGCAACGTCAACGTGACGGTGAAAAACATCAAGCTCACGCAGCGTATGCATAATAAGCAGACTGCGCATCGTGAAGCCGCGCGCAAAGCGCGGATGGAAGGCAGCGTGCCAACCGGCAATCCGCAGCGTGACCGCAACAACAGTCTGCACGCGGAGAGGGTGGCCGAGCAGCACGACACACAAGTACGCAATTACGATTTCGCGATTCAGGAAGCCAATCACCGCCTGCAAATGCATACCGCCCTGATTCGCTCCGCGGAAACCGTGGTGAATCGGATCGGTGACATCAACAAAGCGGAGCAGACGAAACAGGCGCGACTGCTTGATTCACAAGCCCGCGAAACGACGTTCAACCTCAATGCCGCCATGGATACGCTTAAGGAACTACTGAGAACGATTCAGAAAATCATGGATTCGCTGATGCAGCTGCTCAATCAGGTGCGGAGTAGCCAGGAAAAACTTACCGCGCGCGGGTCCTAATGCGCGCGTCATCTCGGGCGGCGCAGCTGCCCGCTTATTGAGACGAACCCGATGACAACACTCTCTTCCGTGGCAAACGTCACGACTATCGTGCCCCGTTTTTTACCCTTGGCGGCTGAGAAGCACGATACACGAAAGCTTGAGGATCAGGCCCAGGCTGAAGGGCATCAGAACACGGAGTTCAGGACGGTTTCGCTAACCCGGAACGGGCCGCAAGCGCGTGAGGCCCGAAAGGCGCTGCAGTTACTGCTTGGGCAAATGAAGCAGCTGCCGCAGTCGCAGCTCCAGTGGCCAGCGAAGGCGATAGTAGAAGGCGCGTTACGCATGGCAGAAAAACAGGAGGCGGTTCATCAGGCGGACAGCACCGGATTACAAACGGCGCGGCGCGCGGTGGCCGATGCCCTGTTAAATCCGCTGGGTAACACGACCGTGAACGAAGTGCTGGAAAAAGCGACGGACTTTCTGGCCTTCACTGCATTGCGCGACGGTGAAGTGCCGGGCACAGAGCCGCAACGGTCAGGCCCGCCGCTTGTGTTGAAAGAGGACGTGCACGATGCGGGTTATAACCGCGCGAAAATTGACCTGTTTAACCAGCAATTACAAAACGCCCTCTTAAACGATTTAGCTGAGAGAGAGGCAGACAGCCGAAGTAAGGCAAACGGGCTCCGCCAGTTTATGCGCGAACGGCTGGAAAGCGAAACGAAAGGCAATGATTCCAGAGAACAAACGTTGTCGCGCATGATGAATACATTCAATGACCCCGCGCCCAACAAATCTGATAAGGAGATATATAACGATATTATCAAGTTAATTACCGAGATGCAGAATGCATTTATGCAGCCCTTTATTGGCGCGGCGGAAAAGATGCGTATCTATTATGATACGTTATCAAAGCTGCGTGACGTCATCGCGAAAAACGTAAAGGCTGAGGATGATAAAAATGTCAAGATTACCCGGAGCGAAATATTTAAAGCTATCGAGGAGATGATTAATCAATTTAGCGGCGAGGCTGGCGTATTGCATCAGGCGGACTCCGAAGAAGAAGCGCGAAGTATGCGCGAAAAATTTGGCTCAGGCGTGGTGACTCAGGACCCTAAAAGCGGTAAGTGGGTGGTGAAAATTGATATTACGCAGTTGAATGATATGAATAAAACGGCCCGCGATACGCTGACAGATGATAAAACCTCATTGACCGCATACAATAACTTTCTTTCTGCAGTCGATGCTTTTCTTACGCGCGAGCAAAATAAAACCAGTAAAATCACCAATCAGCTGGAGTATTACAATAAACTTATTAATAACGTGCAGGATACGATCACGCAGTTCTTTAAGCAAATGTGCGAGCTGGCGGTGAATTTTCTGCGTATTTAATAAAAAATCCGCACCTTTTTAAATCAGAGAATGAAGTTTATTTACTGATTGTGCGTTTCTGCGTGCAAGTTACGTTTCCCTTGTGTGATAAAGGAGAAATTATGTGTCCTCCGGTTAATGTGTCTTCCTTACCCCCTGTTCCACCCGCGCCACCCATGCCGGAGGGGAGCGCCAGGCCTCTCACTCACCTGGCTCGTACCTTAGCGAGGGTACGTAATGCATCGCCCGATGCGGAGCGGGGCGAGCAAACGCGCTTGACCACGGCCACCCGAACACCCTTGCCATCTCCGTCGCTGTGCTCGGCGCTACTGGACAAGATCAACGACCTCAACGCCCGGCAAGACGATAAAAAACGTACAGCGCTCTGCAATGCGCTGGCCAGCAGCGGCGTAGCAAATGAACATATTAAAGCGGCCTACGATGAAGTAACGAACGACAGGTCGGCCCTGGCGCGACGGGCGGGCAACGCACGCGGCGAGGGGTTCACTGACAAGGTCGCTAATGCGTATTTGCTCGCCACGGGAGAGACGCTGAGCGTAAAATCGCCAGAAGTACAAGTGCTTGCCCAGCGCGTTATGGTGCTGTCTGGCCGAGGGGAGATCGATCAAACGCAGCGCGATAACGTCTTTAACAAGCTGCAAAAAGTCGGGCTTGAGAAGCCTGCCGCATATGTTGAAGAGATGGTCGCCTCCATGGTTAAAGCGATTAAAACCGTGACGGCATCCGATGTGCATACCGCGATCTGCACGGGATTGGTTGCCGTCATGAAGCAGCAGGGGATTGCCCGCGTTGACGAACAATCGCTGACGGTCGGCCTCGACTATTTTGAGCGATTACTGCATAAAATCGATGTTTCGCAGCAAGGCGCTAGCCGTGAAACCGCGATGAATACCGCGCTGGATGCGCTGCGCTATTTTATATTGCCGCCCGCGCCCTCCGATGTTGACACGGCAGATAACCGCGCAGGATCCCCCTCATCATCCGTGCCCCCCGCGCAACCCGATGGCGGAACCGGCGCCTCTGACGCGCCGCTGAGCGTGCAAGAAGAGGAGGGAATGCTGGAAAACGCCGCGAGCCCGTCAGGCATACGCCGCGCGTTTCCGCGTTCAGCGATCCCGCGTGAGGCGTGACCGGAGAATGACGAGCGGGTAGAATTAACAGAACCCGAGCCTGCGCAACCGCAGCCATCGGCTCTCAAGAGGGAGATGGCCCGCGTGCGGGCTCAGATGCCCATAGGGCGTGAAAACCCGGCCGAGGTGAGTGTCTCGCCAGAAAAAAACCTGCAAATACACATTCATAACAACCATTCGTGGTCTCACCACGGCGTGCCGATGCCGCCGCCCAATCTCGGGTCGGCGATTGCATCCGTACCGCCGGTTCAAACCGCACAGCCTGTCCAACCTATTCAGGCTGAACCCGTTCAGCGTGCGCAAACCGGGCCACGCGCGCCATTTTCAGTGCTGGTGAAGGCGGGGCGGGCAATGCCGCCCCCCGCCCCCTCTCTGCTCGCCGCTCTGCCCAATTCGGGCATCAATGAACGCGCTTCATTTCAGGAGAAGCTCGCCTTTTTCCGCGCGCGTGAAGCAACCGCACTTTCGCCGGAGGTCACCTCAAGAACCTTTAAGCATGCCATCGTTGCCAGCGATCGTTACATTTCGGCGACCTCCGGTATACAAGGTCGCGAGATACAACGCCATCGTCAAAAAAACACGTAACGCAAAATGACGGATATTTTTCGATGAAAAACACGATTAATCGCATCATCACAGAATGCACATGCTCTTATCCTCTAACGGATGAGGTTTCGCTCATCTACGATCTGTATATGGATTCGATGATGTTCACCGAAATGGTTATCGCGCTGGAACACGCTTTTGCCATTGAAATCTGCGATGCGGAAACGCAAAACCTCTTTTCGGTCGGGGATGTCTATCAGCTGGTTGAAAAAAAATGCGGCGTCGCGTCTTAATTCCATCCTTCTCGCGATAAAGAGGTCCGTTGCTGACCTCCTTTTCTTTTTCTTTAAGAATTTACTTCAAAATTAAGACAACTCATTACACCCCGGCTAAAAGTAGAATGCTATTGTCATTTCTTTATTGCACTCTCATGCGCGCACTGAACTGATTTAGGAAGAGTCAGCGGATAAGAGGTATCGCTAAATATTTTTGTTTGCTTATTATAACCTCTACAAGAATTGTCTTATTATGAATCAGGTATATCTCTTTAATGATGCTGTTTATTTTTATGCTGAGTATGCTCGGCTGTTTAATCAACGTAATGGCTGTGAAGCCACCATAAGTCAGGCTGGTGCCCGATGTTTGCTGGCATTATTAGAGAAGCCCGGTGACGTGGTGAGCGCGCAGGCGTTAATTTATGCCGGTTGGGGCAGTCAGGGAATCGTTGTAACACCCAATAGCCTTCGCCAGATTATTAATCAACTGCGTAAAGCAATAAAAAAGGTTGGGCTGCCGGATGACACGCTCATTACGCAGCCGCGTATGGGATATAAACTTAGCCACTTAATCAGCGTGACACTTTCAGCGCATCCAGCAAGCGATACGACAAAAATCCTCTCTGCGGAAGGGGCGGTATGTACAGCCTCCCGGGTTGTTGAGGCTGGCTCGGCGCGCGAGCGCGCTGTTGTCGCACCCACGGTAGGCGATCAGACTGCCGTCGTGGACCCTTCACTCTCAATAATATCAAGCAAAATAAAAAGATTTTACAAGAGCGTTACCCGGTATTTGACGCGCTATGGTACGTTCTGTCTGTTTATTACCTGCATGCTGATCAGCGTGTGGAATATTTTTTTCTACGTTCGTCACGTCGAGAGGGTCACGCCTTATCAGTGTACCGAAAAGTTAATTTTCACAAAAATAGATAATCAATATCATCGCGTCATCTTTTCTTATAATAATGATCTCGCTCAAGGTGAAATCGCGGCAAAAGAGAGGGTAAGGCCAATGCGTCGTGATGAGATATTTTCGTTAAAATCCTATGATGATCGTTTTATTTCTATTAACGGGCGTTATCATGCGGGCACGTTTCACGCTTATCAGTGTAAACAGGGATGACCTGCGCGCGACTATTACCGCGTAAACCCGGCGTCATAAGGTGAGCGCAAGGCTGACTGCAATAACACGCTAGTGGGCGATGGCGCGCATTGGCCTTACGCTTCTCTTCATCAACGCTTTTCCTTGCCGTTATCTTCGGTAACAACGCCTACAGAGACAACGCCGCACTTATTTAGCCAGACGTAATCATCATTTATGTATCACTGACGCACGAGCGTTTTTTGATATTTCACGCCAGTGCAATCCTCTACTTTACCGGATCCATATCTCGGCGCGCCTCGCTTTAGGTGAAGGTCGCCACAAAAATACCCTCTCCCAGGAAAAAGTATGATAGCGGTTAACTTACCCGGCACCTCTGCGCTGACGCCATTAGAGCGCCATGCAGATACGGCAAGGCAGCGCCGACATTCAAGCCCATTCGTCACTACGCGCGCGGTGAAGCAGAGCGCAACGCTGCCCGCACGCTCTGCTTCTCTTGCCGCGAGCCTCCCCGTCACCTTTGCGGCGCAGGTTGTGTATGCGCGTACGCTGGCAGACGGGGCTAACACGGGGTCTCTTGAAGCCGCGATGACGCCTCCCCTGATGCGCACAAGTAGCCTGCCTCACAACAGCGCTGACGGCCCAAAAACGTTTCCTTCCGGTGCGATCGCGCTGCCTGATGCGCGGCAACCGGAGGCTTCTGAACAAGCTAACGTTTCTGATAATGCTTTGGTGCGCATATCGAAAAATATTGGCAAGACCACGCTGCAGGTCGGCGCGACGGTCGGCGCCTGCAAGTTGATGCAGCAGGGGATTCAGGAAGGCGTATCCCTCCTGCTTAAGAACAACGTTTTCTCTGCCGCAGGTCTGGGCGCAGCAACGGTAACAGCGCCTTTTATCGCGAATGTCATCCAAATCGCAACGGATCGTCAGCAGGATACCGCCACGAAAACCGGTGCGATTGCCAGCTATATTAATGCGCTACTGCCTGTAGCCGCCTGCGCGGGCTTGTCCGTCGTGTCGGGGCCTGCGCTGGCTGCCGCTGCCCCCACGCTGGTTTCTGCCACGCTGTATAGCGTTATCCGCGAAATGGCGAATGTGGTGTTTGCGCTGGCGGACAATAACCGCGGTCCGGATTCCAGGCGGGCGACGACCTTTTCAGCCGTGGCCTACGGGCTGAATCAATCCGCCGTTAGCCTCGCACAGGAGAGCATTGCTGCGCAGGTGAATGACGCGATAGGACTCATGATGGCAAATACCGTGATTAACACCGCTGGCGAGGTTGTGGAGACGCTGGTGAATAAAAATGCGCAGGCGCTGGCTCAGCACAACGACGCCCTGACGGTGAGTGCCGCCCTTCAGCCGCGCGAGCTTGCCAACGCAGGTAAAATCACTGAGATCCTGTTTCAAAAGGCACCCAAGCGACTGTCGTTTATTGAAACCATTGTGCTGGGCTCTACTTTTATTCATCTTGTGCTTAAAAATACGCTGCCACCGGCGCAGGCCAAAGCGGCCGAGTACACCCTCAACGGGGCGCTGATCGCGCTGGCTTATGTGCCATTCGTGTTCGCAGGTCAGCAAAAAGCGCCGCTTCCCAACGTCGAGCTGGAGGCGGTGGTCATCGATGCGCTGCAGTCAGCGGCAGACAATGCGTCTGAGCGGCAAACCCTGCATGCGGACGGCGCGCCGTCAGGTGGGGAGGATATCGCGCTGCAGGAGGTGATCGTGCATCGGGTGTCGCCAGTGCCCGAGAGGCCCGCACCGGGTGATACTGTCGTGGACATCGATTCCGACGCCGACGACAGCGCTACGCGAATTAAAGAGACAAAACTGTAATGCGCCTGACGCCGCTGGATTGTCGCAGGCGCGTCAGGCTTAGTTTTTAGCGTACTTCGCTTCCAGCGTGGCAAACCACGGCGCCACGAAATCCTGGTTCTCCCCCCAGCCGGGAATAATCTTGCTGAGCGAGGCCATGTTCACGGCACCCGACTGGCTGTTTAGCTGCTGTTGGCTGATGGAAGAGGCTTTGAACTCATAGCTGGCTGGCGTGGCGACGCCGCCGATTTTGTTCGCCACCAGGCGCATATTTACGGCGCCGATGGTTTTGGGATCCACCGCCACCGTCTGCACCCACGGGCTACCTTTCTGGTGCATTAGCTGCAGATCCTGGTTAGAAACGTCGATGCTGTAGAGTTTGATCTCCGTGCGGCCGTTCTCCTGCAGCGCCTTATACGCGCCCTGGCTGAACGCATCCCATGCGCCCCAAATAGCATCGATTTTTCCTTTCGGGTACTTGGCCAGAATGGCACCTATCTTGTTTGCCGTATCGCCCTGTACATCGGAAGAGACCGCGCCAATCGACTCCAGCTGGTGAATACCTGGGTTTTCTTTCAACAGCTTTTCATACACGACCTGACGACGCTCCATGGCGGGAAAACCGGCTACCCAGAGCTTCACAATATTGGCTTTGCCGTGAAAATCGTTGATCAAGCTGCCGAGTGAGGTCTGCGCCAGCGACGCGTCGTTTTGCGCCGTGACGGTCACGCCCGCGATCGGCGTATTGACGGGCGTATCGAACACGGACACTTTAATGCCCGCATCGGCGATGCGCTTGACCAGCGCAGTGGCATACGGATCTTTGCCGTGCGACAAAATAATCCCATCATATTTTTGACTAATGGCTTGGTTAACGAAATCCTGGAAGCGGGCATCATCGCCGTTACTGAGGAACGTGCTGACCTTAAAGCCCAGTTTGCGGCCCTGCTGGATCGCCCCGGCGACAAATTGCGTCGTGTTGTCGTCCGAACCGAGGTTACGGATGATCGCAATACGCACCGGACCGTTATGCTGCGCAATCGCCGCAGGCACGGTAGTTGGGGTGTCAGCAAAGGCAGCGCTGGCCTGCAGCAGGCTCACGGCCAACAGCGAAAGGGGGATTTTTTTCATTGTGTTCTCGTTCTCCGTGGTCGCGCCCTAGCGGCGCTGAATGTAAGTGATGGCCAGCGCCAGCGCCAGCACCAGACCTTTGATGATGTCCATGGCGTAATAAGGCACCGACAGCATCACTAACCCGTTTTGCAGCACGCCGAGAATCACTGCGCCCACCAGCGTGCCGAGCGCGTTAGGTTTCCCCGATCCCGCCAGTGAAAAACCTATCCAGGCGGCGGCAACCGCATCCATTAGATAACCGCCGCCGGCATTGACCTGTGATGAACCAATGCGCGAGGCCAGCAATATGCCGCCCAGCCCCGCTAGCAGGGATGCCAGCACATAGGCCAGCACGCGATAGCGCGTGGTGCGGATGCCGGAGAGGCGCGCGGCTTCCGGATTGCCGCCCAGGGCATACATGCGACGGCCGTGTTTCGTCAGTGAAAGCGCCAGCTGGGCGACCACGGTGATCACCAGCATAATGATCACTATCGTTGGCACCTGGCCCAATTCGCCAAAGGCGGCAGGGATCGTGCCCTCCGCCATATCGCCGTTAGGCATCACCATGTTTTCAGTGATGGATCCACCAAAGCTGTAGGTCATCGCCACGCCCTGAATCACGAATAGCGTGGCCAGCGTGGCCAGCATGTCCGGGATGCGCAGCACCACGATTAAAAAACTGTTGAATAGCCCCACCAGGGTACACAGCAGCAGCGTTACGGCGATCGCTTCGGCAGTGCCGAACCCGTGCCAAACAAACAGTGAGATCACCAGCGCATTGGCCAGCGAGGCGGTAGCCCCCACCGACAGGTCAAACCCGCCGATGGTCAGTGAAATCGATACGCCGATGGCAATCACGGTGACGATAGCAATTGAGCGCAGAATGTTGACGATATTAGTGGGCTCGAGAAAACTGTCGGAGGCGAGGCCAAATGCGGCGATCAGGATCACCACCGTCAGCAACATGCCCCATTTATACAGAAATTCGAAAAGCTGGTGGCGCAGGGACGCCTGGGCATTCAGGGATAGTTCTTTGCTGCTCACGCAGGGGTTCCTCCAGTGGAATAAAGCAAAAGCGTCTCTTCTGTGGCCTCGCGCGCGTCCATCTCTGCCACAATGCGCCCATCCCAGAGCACACAAATGCGGTCGCACAGGCCAAGCAGTTCCGAAAATTCGCCTGATGCGTAAATAATGCCTTTGCCGTCGCGGGCCAGGCCGTCAATCAGCGCAAACAGTTCGGTTTTGGCTTTGACATCCACCCCTTTGGTGGGCTCGTCAAAAATCAGCACATCGGCGTTATTGCGCAGCCATTTGCCAATCGCCACTTTCTGCTGATTGCCGCCGGACAGACGACGCAGCGTTTGCCCTGGCCCCGAGGTGCGTACATTCAGCCGCTGGATCACGCGCTCTGCCCAGCGCCACGCCTGACGATAGCTGAACAGGCTGGCGCGGGAGAAACTGCTGTCGGCGCTCACGCTCAGGTTCATGCTCACCGACTCGTCAATAAAAATCCCTTCTTTACGCCGCTCCTCCGGTACCAGCGCCATGCGCTGCGCCACCGAATGGTGCGGCGATTGCGGACGCCAGGGCTTACCGTGTAGCTCACCGCGTTGCACACGACTTTTGGTGGCACCAAACAGCGCTTTGCACAGTTCCGTTTTGCCGGCGCCCGCCAGGCCTGCAATGCCAAGAATTTCGCCCTTGTGCAGACGCAGTGAGATATCCCGTAGCCGCTGGTCGTCGTGTAACCCTTCCACGGCCAGCAACAGCGGCTGGCGTTGAGGTGTACGCCGTGGCGGATAGATATCGGTCAGGGCGTGACCGAGCATTCTCTCGACAATCTGCTCACCGCTCAGCGCGGCCATCGGCCCGCTCTCTATCAATCGACCGTCGCGCAGCACGGTTAAGCGATCGCAAATGGCCTTGAGTTCATGAATGCGGTGGGAAATAAAAACCACGCCGATACCGTTCTGCTGCAGGCGGCGTACTACGGTAAACAGTCGCGCACTCTCATGCTGATCGAGCGGCGCAGTGGGTTCATCCAGAATCAGAAAGCGACAGTGGTGGGACAAGGCGCGGGCGAGCAAGATTTGCTGCTTCTCCGCCAGTGAGCAGCGCGCCACCAGGCGGTTAACGTCCAGATTGACGTCCAACTGCGCCAGCAGCGTGCGCGCCTGGTGACGGATATCGCGCCAGCGGAAGCCGTGGCCGGGCTCCGCCAGCCGATCGAGCAGAATGTTCTCCGCAATCGTCAACTGTGGTACCAGCGCCACGTCCACTTCCTGCTGGACCAAATGAATGCCCAGCCGTTTGGCGTCGCGTGGAGAGCGGATCGAGACGGCTGAACCATCCAGCAGAATGTCGCCGCTGTAGTGCGCATGCGCACCGGAGAGCACCGCCATCAGCGTGGATTTTCCGGCACCGTTGGCGCCGGTCAGGGCGTGCACTGAGCCACCGTCGGCCACAAAATTGACCTGGGACAGCGCGGCGAAGCCACCAAAGGCGAGAGAGATGTCACGCATCTCAAGGCGGTTTATCGCACGCATTCTTTCGGCACCTATTGTTAATTCGCGTGGTCGCATTTTTTCCTGAAGCCGTCATCCGGGCAACGAACGAAAGGCTATAAGCTAGCACGAATCCTTATTAGCCATCCAGACATCTGGACATAATGGCGTCTAAAACTGGCTGTAGACGCAGGCGTGGCAGAAGCGAGGGGGGAAAGCCGCAAAAAGTAGCGATTTATCCTGATAAGGGCAGGGGCTGAAAACGAACCAGATGGGAATAAACCGCAACAGCTCAGGCTGCGTGAGAGGGGGAATGCGAGAAAAGGCCTCACCGACGGTGAGGCGATAAAACGCGATTAGGTCTTTTTTTTATAAAGGGCTTCGCAACGCTGAAACAGGAACGTGTAAAACTGATAAATGCCAATAAGGGCAAATACGTCAGTGATTAACGCAACAGAATTACCCGTTACTGCATAGCGATGAGGATCGTCAGAAAATATAATCGGGAAGGCGGTTACCACCCAGAATATATTTATTATTGCGCGCCTGTAGCCACGTATTTTCGTCCTGTTCTGCGTAACGTTATCCATATTACCAACGGCATTGTCCAATGCCAGCATTGCCTGAGCCATTGCTGGCATTTTTGCCGCCACCATAAGGACTGTTATTACAGGAACCTAACGCGGCCGACACGCCGCCGAGTGCACCACCCGCGACGATACCGGCGGCACCGCCCACGGTGCCCGCTATCATGCCGGTAATGATGCCGGCACCGACCTGATTCTCACAGGTTTTAGGCACACCGCTGTAATTCCCGCCTTTACCGCCTCCTGCGCTGTTACCGCTGCCGGGACCGTGTTTATCGGAATAATTGCCTGCGCCTGCGACGATAGACATTTCCTCTGGGCTTAACGTTCTCATAACTGACTCCTTGTGACTGTGTGATTTAAAATACGTTATCACGAGGGCGAAGTAATTAAATTAGTCAGTAAAGTAAGTGGGTTTTCTAATATATATTATGAATGCGATTCGCCGATTAACGATTTAAAAATCGCACGGCATAACGTAATGAAAAAAATATTATTTTCACGACTAAGCTGGATGAGGCGCGCTGCGACAACGCAACAGGCGCAGGATAAAATAATGACTGCCGTATGACGTTTTGTGAGGAAGATCCCATCTGAGGCTGTGGTTGAGACACATAAAAGGGGGCCTTTATGGCCCCCTCAACGCGGCATCGCTTACGCTTTCTCCGGCATCACCTTCAGCAGGGCGGTCAGCAGTTGCCAGTAAAGGCCCACGCTCTCAATGTGCACCTGCTCATCCGGCGAGTGCGGGCCGGTAATGGTCGGTCCAATCGAGACCATATCCATGTTCGGGTAGGGCTTTTTAAACAGTCCGCACTCCAGGCCCGCATGGATGACCTGAATGTTCGGCGTTTTGCCAAACAGCGCTTCGTAGGTTTTGCGCGTCAGCGCCATCACCGGCGAGTCGGCGTCTGGCTGCCAGCCGGGATAGCCGCCTTTCGGCGCGGTCTGCGCACCCGCCAGCTGACCCAGCGACGTCAGCGTCTCCACTACCCAATCTTTGCCGGTGTCGATCAGCGAACGGATCAGGCAAATGATCTCCGCCTGCGCGTCATCCATTGTCACCACGCCCACGTTCAGCGAGGTTTCCACGACGCCTTTTGCCACGTCAGAGTTGCGGATCACGCCGTTTGGCGTGCTGTTTAACAAGTTAATGAAGCGATCGCGGCTGTCAGCGGTCAGCGCCTGGCCCTGATGCGCCAGGGGCTCGCTCAGCAGCACAATGTTCTTCTCTTTTGCGCCAAGTTCATTGTGCAGCATCGCCTGGAAGTGGGCGGCGGCAGATTTCAGCGCATCGACCTGATGACTTTCGACCGCCAGCGTGGCAAAGGCCTCACGCGGAATGGCGTTGCGCAGCGTGCCGCCGCTAAAGGCGATCAGGCGCAGATCCAGCGCCTGCGCGTGCGCGGCAAGGAAACGCGCCAGCAGCTTATTGGCGTTGCCCAGACCCAGGTGAATATCCGCGCCGGAGTGGCCGCCTTTCAACCCTTTCAGCGTCAGCTTGAGCGTTTCATAACCGGCAGGCACGGCTTCACGGTTCAGCGGCAGCGTGGTGATGAAGTCGATTCCCCCGGCGCAGCCCATGTAAATCTCACCTTCTTCTTCGGAATCGGTGTTGATCAGGATCTCCGCTTGCAGCCAGTTAGGTTGCAGGCCAAAAGCGCCGTCCATACCCGCTTCTTCTGTCATGGTGAGCAGCACTTCCAGCGGACCATGCGTCAGACTGTTATCCGCTAATACCGCGAGCGCAGAAGCCATACCGATGCCGTTATCCGCGCCCAGCGTGGTGCCGCGCGCTTTGACCCACTCGCCATCGACGTAAGGCTGGATGGGATCCTTGGTGAAGTCGTGTACGGTGTCGTTGTTCTTCTGCGGCACCATATCTAAGTGCGCCTGCAGCGCCACGGGCGTGCGGTTTTCCATGCCAGCGGTCGCGGGCTTGCGAATCAGGATATTACCGACCCGATCGCGTTCAACCCAAAAACCTTGTGCTTTTGCCCAGCCGACCACGTATTCGGCTAAAGCTTCTTCATGGTAAGAAGGGTGCGGAATCGAACAGATTTTGGCAAAAATATCCCACAGCGGCTGCGGGGAAAGTTGCGACAATTCAGACACAACGCGTCTCCTGTGTCAGCGTGGCGGACAGACCGCTCGCACGCGAGGTTCCAGTGAAAGTTCGGTGTCAGCCGGGCTGACGTGGTGGGCCTGAGAATATCACTGTTTCTGGTCGGGTGCGTATCAGGCGCGCTAAAAACCTGCAACCGCGCCGCCAGGTGCTGGTTTTTGACGCGTCAGATCCTTATAATCTCGCGCAACCTTTTCCCCCTTGCACATTTTTACGCCACTTTTCGTGGTTGGGATTCCTTTTATGAGCGAAAAATACGTCGTCACCTGGGACATGCTGCAGATTCATGCCCGTAAACTGGCCCAGCGCCTGCTTCCTGTGGAACAGTGGAAAGGCATTATCGCGGTGAGCCGCGGTGGTCTGGTGCCGGCTTCTCTGCTGGCGCGTGAACTGGGGATTCGCTACGTCGATACCGTCTGCATTTCCAGCTATGACCACGATCATCAGCGCGAAATGAAAGTGCTGAAGCGTGCAGAAGGCGATGGCGAAGGCTTCATCGTGATTGACGATCTGGTGGACACCGGCGGCACCGCGCAGGCCATCCGCGACATGTACCCGAAGGCGCGCTTCTGCACCATCTTTGCTAAGCCAGCAGGCCGTGCGCTGGTGGACGACTACATCGTGGATATTCCGCAGAATACCTGGATTGAGCAGCCGTGGGACATGGGCGTGGTCTATATTCCGCCTATTGTTAAAAGCTAATCATTGCAGTGATGACAGCGCCCGGTTAAGCCGGGCGTTGCGCTTTCTACGCCTCGCGCCGCGGCGATCGCTGCAGTAAACTCTTAGGCATGATGCGTCTACCGCAGGAGTGCGCCGAAGATGTCCACGAAAAACCTCAGCGAAGAACTCTTTAAACCCCGCTTTAAACACCCTGAAACCTCAACGCTGGTGCGCCGTCAGCATCACCATCCCATCCAGGTGCATTCTGCGCTGGAAGGTGACACGCAGCGCGGCTGGTATCGCATGCTGAATAAACTGCTGTGGACCTGGCGCGGCGTCTCGCCGCTGGAGCTCAGCGAGGTTTTGGCGCGCATTGCCGTCAGTAACGCAGAGCGCACAGACGATCGTCTGCTGGATACGGTGATGGGCTACCGCGGCGGTAACTGGAATTATGAGTGGTCAAAACAGGGCGCGCGCTGGCAGCAGCAGGCCATGGACGCGGCGCAGTCGGACGAGGCGGGCCATCACTGGCTGCAAGCCTCGCTGCTCTACAGCCTTGCGGCGTACCCGTTTATCAAAGGCGATGCGCTTGCCGACCAGGCGCAATTACTGGCCAATCGTGCCTATGAAGAGGCCACGCAGCGCCTGCCCGGCGAGCTAAAATCGCTGACATTCTCGATTCCCGGCGGCAGTCCGGTGACCGCTTTTCTGCATATGCCGCCGCAGGTATCGCCGCCGTATCCCACCGTGCTGCTGTGCGGCGGGCTGGACGCGCTGCAAAGCGATCACTATCGCTTGTTCCATGACTATCTGGCGCCGCGCGGGATTGCCATGCTGACGCTGGATATGCCGTCGGTGGGCTTCAGCAGCAAATGGACGCTGAATCAGGACACCAGCCAGCTCCACCAGCATGTGCTCCGGGAACTGCCTAACGTGGCGTGGATCGATCACACCCGCGTGGCGCTGTTGGGCTATCGGTTTGGTGCCAACATCGCCACCCGGCTGGCCTATCTGGAGGTGCCGCGGCTGCGCGCGGTCGCTACGCTGGGTGCCATGGTGCACAGCGTATTCGTGGACACCGCGCGCCAGCAGCAGTTACCGGATATGTATCTTGATATGCTCGCCAGCCGTCTGGGCATGCCGTCGACCTCGGACAGTAACCTGCGCATTGAACTCAATCGCTACTCGCTGAAAATTCAGGGCTTGCTGGGCCGCCGGACGCCGGTGCCGCTGCTGGCCGCGTACTGGCCTGGCGACATTTTTAGTCCAGAAGACGAGTCGCGACTCATTGCCAGCTCCTCGGCACACGGCAAAACGCTGTTGATTCCTGCCCAGCCGGTTTTTGCACCGTTCAATCAGGCGCTGAATCAACTTTGTGATTGGTTGGCGAAACAATTGCGCGTCTGACTGGCGAATCTCTCACGCTCTGCTAAAACTTATAGCCGGGACAATCTATGTCGCGGTTACGATAACCGCAGCGACAGCACTTTACGGTTTTACTGAGGGAGAATTAGCATGACGTTACCGAGTGGTCACCCCCGTAGTCGCCTGCTGAAGCGCTTCACTGAACTGGGGCCGTACATCCGCGAAGGGAAGTGCGAAGAGACGCGTTTTTTCTTTGACTGCCTGGCTGCCTGTGTCAACGTTAAGCCTGCACCGGAAAGCCGCGAATTTTGGGGCTGGTGGATGAACCTTGAGGCGCATGAGGATCATTTTACCTATGAATATCGGTTTGGCCTGTTTGATAAAGACGGTGACTGGAGCGTGGCGACCATCAAAGGGAAAGAGAACAACGAAAAGGTCGAGAGCACGCTGCGCAATTTCCACGAGCGACTGAAAGCGCTGCTGCACGATCAGAAGCTGGATCTCCGCCCTGCTAAAGGCTTTAACGATGAGCCGGTGAAGCTCACCGCCTGATTGCTGGCGCGTGCGTTAAGATCAAAGAAAGAGCCGGTGATGAGCCGGCTCTTTTTTTATAGACACAACTGAGGGAAGGGCGCCTGCGCAGGCGTAGACCCGTTAGAACTGGTAAGTCAGACCAACCGCCACCACATCGTCGTCGTTCAGGCTGAGTTTGTTGTCGCTGTCGAGCTGGTTGATTTTGTAATCCACAAAGGTCGACATATTTTTGTTGAAGTAATAGGTCATGCCCACGTCGATGTATTTCACCAGATCGGCATCGCCGATACCGTTTTCCATGTCCTTGCCTTTGGTTTGCACATAGCCGATAGACGGACGCAGGCCGAAGTCGAACTGGTATTGCGCTACCAATTCCAGGTTTTGCGCTTTGTTTGCTGCGCCAGAGGCAATTGACGCACCCTGCCAGCGCGCGCCGGTGAGCGGGGTCATATTGCGGGTTTCGGTGTAAATCGCCGCCAGGTAAACGCTGTTGGCGTCATATTTCACGCCTGCGCCCCAGGATTCCGCTTTATCGCCGCCGCCGTAAACGCGGTTTTTCTGCGTCAGCGTGGTGTTCGATGAGGTGATTGCGGTCATCAGGCTCACGCCGCTGTCGCCCAGGCTATAACCCAGTGACGCGCCGTAGCCGTCGCCGTTTTGGCGCGTGCCGTCGTTGGCCGCGCCACTGGTGCCGAGTCCACGCGCATTCGGGCTGGTGTCGTCGTTTTTACCCTGGTATTGCAGGGCGAAACGCAGGCCATCAACCAGGCCAAAGAAGTTGTTATTGCGATAAGTCGCCACGCCCGTGGTGCGCTGGGTCATGAAGTTGTCCGTGCGCGCCGTGCCGTCACCGCCAAACTCTGGGAAGACGTCAGTCCAGGCTTCAACGTCGTACAGCACGCCATAGTTGCGGCCATAGTCGATGGAGCCGTAAGGGCCAAATTTCAACCCTGCAAAGCCCAGACGGGTTTTGTTACCGCTGTTGGCGTCCGAGCCTTCAGAGTTGCTCGCGCTGTACTGATATTCCCACTGGCCGTAACCGGTCATCAGGTCATTGATCTGCGTTTGGCCTTTAAAGCCGATACGCACGTAAGATTTGTCGCCGTTGCTGGAGTCAGCGTCGCTGAAGTAGTGCTCTGCCTTCACGCGGCCGTAGAAGTCCAGCTTATTACCGTCTTTGTTATAGACTTCTGCGGCGTGTGCAGCGGAGGTCAGCGCCAGCGCAGAGACCAGAATTGCCAGTGTGCTTTTCTTCATTTGCTATCAATCCCAATGAGTAAAATTTGTTGTACCCGTGAAAGGTTTTGTAAAACTCGGGGACGTTTTACCCTGCGGCGATGAAAGATTTATGACAGTTTTACGCGCTTCTTGTTAACTGCGAACTTTTGGTCTAAGCGATTGTCAGCGGATTTTTAGGCTTTTCCCCCCGTCAGTGTTGGCTTAATCGTTCACTCCTGTTAAAACGTCCGTTCGCAGAATTTTTTCTCACAATGGCAGGAAAAACATGAGTGGCAGTCAGACCCTTGTGGTCAAGTTGGGTACCAGCGTGCTGACCGGCGGTTCGCGTCGGCTGAATCGTGCACACATGGTGGAGCTGGTTCGTCAGTGTGCGCAGCTGCACGCGGCGGGTCACCGCATCATTATCGTGACCTCGGGCGCTATCGCCGCAGGGCGCGAACACCTCGGTTACCCCGAACTGCCGCCGACCATCGCCTCAAAGCAGCTGCTGGCTGCGGTGGGGCAGAGCCGCTTGATTCAGCTGTGGGAACAGCTTTTCTCCATCTACGGCATTCACATCGGACAGATGCTGTTGACCCGTGCCGACATGGAAGATCGTGAACGTTTCCTCTACGCGCGCGACATGTTGCGTGCGCTGCTGGATAACCACATTGTGCCGGTGATTAACGAGAACGACGCCGTGGCCACCGCTGAGATCAAGGTAGGCGATAACGATAACCTTTCGGCGCTGGCCGCGATGCTGGGCGGCGCCGATAAACTGCTGCTGCTCACCGATCAGCAGGGCTTATTTACCGCCGATCCGCGCACCGATCCTAACGCGTCGCTGATTGGCGATGTGCACCAGATCGATGACGCGCTGCGCACGCTGGCGGGCGGCAGCGTGTCGGGTCTTGGCACCGGCGGCATGGCCACCAAGCTGCAGGCAGCGGACGTGGCCTGTCGCGCGGGCATTGAGGTGATTATCGCTGCGGGCAGCCGCCCGGACGTGATCGGCGATGTACTGAATGGCAAGCCGGTAGGCACGCGCTTCCACGCGCAGCAGTCGCCGCTGGAAAACCGCAAGCGCTGGCTATTCGGCGCGCCGCCCGCGGGCGAGATCACCATTGACGACGGCGCGCTGTCTGCGGTGCTGGAGCGCGGCAGCTCGCTGCTGCCGAAGGGCATTCGCACGGTTCAGGGCAACTTCTCACGCGGTGAAGTGATCCGCATTCGCAATTTGCAAGGCCGCGATATTGCGCGCGGCGTTACGCGCTACAACAGCGACGCGATGCGGATGATCGCCGGGCATCACAGCCAGGAAATCAGCGACATCCTGGGATATGAGTATGGCCCGGTCGCCGTGCACCGCGACGACATGATCGTCAGTTAAGGAGCGGATGATGTTAAACGAAATGGGACAAGCGGCGCGCGCGGCGTCCTGGGAACTGGCTGCGCTGTCGACCGAACAAAAAAATCAGGTGCTGTACACCATTGCCGAACGGCTGGAAGCCGAAGGTGAAGCGATTCTGGCGGCCAACGCGCTGGATTTAGCCGATGCGCGCCAGAACGGCATGGGCGAGGCGCTTCTGGATCGCCTGACGCTGAATCCGCAGCGCCTTAAGGGCATTGCCGATGATGTACGTCAGGTCTGTCGCCTGGCCGATCCGGTCGGGCAGCTGATTGACGGCGGTATGCTGGACAGCGGTCTGCGCATTGAGCGACGCCGCGTTCCGCTTGGCGTCATTGGTGTTATTTACGAAGCGCGTCCTAACGTCACCGTTGACGTTGCCTCGCTGTGCCTGAAAACCGGCAATGCGGCGATCCTGCGCGGCGGCAAAGAGACGTGGCGCACCAATGCCGCCACGGTGCGCGTGATCCAAAACGCGCTGCGAGAGCACGGTTTGCCGGCTGGCGCGGTACAGGCGATTGAAAATCCTGACCGCGAACTGGTGAATCAGCTGCTGAAGCTGGATCGCTATGTGGATATGCTGATCCCGCGCGGCGGGGCAGGGCTGCACAAGCTGTGCCGCGAACAGTCCACCATTCCGGTGATCACGGGCGGGATTGGTGTGTGTCATCTCTACGTTGATGAAACCATGGAGACTGAACCGGCGCTTGAGGTGATTGTGAATGCGAAAAAACAGCGCCCTAGCGCGTGCAATTCGCTGGAAACACTGCTGATCCACCGCGATCTGGCGGCAACCTTCATTCCGGCTTTCCTGCAGCGCATGGCGGCAGAAAACATTTCGCTGCACGCCGATGCCAACGCGCTGGCGCTGCTGCAAGATGGCCCGGCGAGCGTGGTCGCGGTCAACGATCGGGAGTACGATGACGAGTGGCTGTCGAACGATCTTAACGTCAAGCTGGTGGACGATATGGATGACGCGATTGCGCATATTCGTGAGCACGGTACCCAGCACTCTGACGGCATTTTGACGCGCAGTCAGCGAAATGCGAACCGCTTTGTGAATCGGGTGGATTCGTCCGCCGTGTACGTCAACGCCAGCACGCGCTTTACCGATGGCGGCCAGTTTGGACTCGGTGCCGAAGTGGCGGTGAGTACGCAAAAATTGCATGCCCGCGGCCCCATGGGACTGGAAGCCCTCACCACCTATAAATGGATTGGCTGGGGTGACGATACGCTGCGTCGCTGAAAGGCAACAGGATAAGTCAGGTGAGCACCGGAAACGGTGCTCTTTTTTTTGGCTTTCGATCCAGCGAATACCAGAGAATTTTGAATTATTACTGTCATCTGTGGCGCGCAGAGCGCTTTTCACCCATTTTTTATTTTAAGGGCGGCTCGCGCCCGCACAGAACAATCTTGAAAAGCCTTGATAGACAGGCTTTCAGGCCGCGATCACGGGTTTCCATTAGGGAGCGGGGGATAATGATTGGCCAGATTCAGTGATAAAAGCGGTTGGGTAGTAAACTAACGGTAATATAAAATGAACTGGCAGCAAAAAAGAAAAGAACATTCAGCTTTCTACTGATGGCAGAACATTAACTGATGGTTAAAAAAGAGAGTACGAAGCAAGCCTTTACTGCCAGGCTAATTGCCGCATGTGACAGCGCGGGAATCAGCGGACACGGACGAAATAAACAGGTCGCAAAGGCCTTGCAGCAAAAGGGATGCAAGATTTCTGCGCCAGGGGTCTGGAAATGGTTTAACGCGCAATCGATCCCCGATGACGGGAATCTGTTGGCGCTGAGTCAACTGTTGGGTGTACGGGTTGAGTGGTTGCAGTTTGGTATGGAAACACCGGAGCCGGCCCTGAGCCAGCGCACGCTGATTGCTGAACGACGCTTTCGCGTGGAGAGCCTCGATATCGGGCAGCACAGCACGCAGGGCATTGCGGCGCGTGATGAACTGGTGGAAACCATCCAGGCCATTGAGTATGGCCTGGATGAGGCGCGCACGCTGTTCAACGGCCGTCCGGCAGAGCATATCCGTCTGATTGCCATTAACTCAGACTCGATGGCCAGCACCTTTGCGCCGCGCGATCAGCTGTTTGTGGATGTCAGCGTGCACGACTTCGACGGTGATGGCATCTACCTCTTCACGCTGGATGACAAGTTTTACCTCAAGCGGCTGCAGCTGCAGCACAAACGTGTGGCGGTGATCTCGGACAACAAACGTTATGAAACCTGGTATCTGACACTGGATGAAGCGGCCTCGCTGCAGGTGCTGGCACGGGTGATCCTGAGTCAGGCGGGTGGCTATCAGATTCTGGGATGAGGCTGCGTGGCGCAATGGAGAAAAAAATATTCTGGCTGAAATCAAAAATTTAACTGATGGTGAATAAAAAATTAACTGTCGGTGTTTGCCAATGTATTAGAACCTGTTAATAATTTGAGCATGGATGGATAACATCACTGCTCCCGGATGAGCCCGCTCTTAAACAATTGAGGCGCTGCACAAGCGCGAGACCAACCACCCAAAGTCAGTGGATTTTGGGATGGGGTGGATACGCACTTAGCAGCGTCGTCAGTTGCCTTCTGTCCTCACTCTCCTCTGCTTTTACCTGGCCGCTTGTCGCGCCGGGGACATGCGCTGCGAGTGATTCCAGTGGAACTACGGATGCTCTGGCTCCAGCCGGAACGCCGCGTTTGCCACCCCATCGCCAAAGACTCATTCACAGGAGGAGTTATGGCGATTATTCATTACGGCAAATCCGTTTTTACTGGCAACGCACGCACCCGGCGGCATCGACGCCGACAGTCCCTTAGCTGCCTGAAACGCAGCCTCGACACCGCCCTTGGCATTGAGCCTGACCATCCTACGCTTCGCACTGCCGAGCGTATTTGTCAGCGCGAAACGCAGCCGCGCGTGGATCGCGCGGTGATGGCACCGAGCCCGCGCCGCGCCATAAAACCCAGCTTCGACAACTGCTGTTTGCCCCAGGTTCACCTCTACGCCGTGCGCTAATCCCGCGCTTGTTCTCCAGTTTTGTACGGAACATCGCCGGCTATTTCACTGTTAAACCTTTCTTGTGTGTAGGCCAGGTACGTTAATCGCACCCTATGGCAAGCGTGATGTATTGCCTGCCACGGGGCGCTTTTTGGCCAATACGCCCGTTAATGAGGAGACGCTATGAGTCAGGTTATCGCCATTTTGAACTTTGAAGAGGGATATCGCGAAACGCCTTATCTCGACACGGAAGGCTTTCCGACCGTGGCGGGCGGCATTCGTATTGGGCCGAAGGGCGCCGCACTCAGCCACTACATTTTCCGCGTGCCGCGAAAAGTGGGAGATATATGGAAGCAGTGTCTGGTTGACGAGACGCTCGCCCAAATGCAGCAGCGCCCGTTGATTCAGCAGGCGCTCACCCGGTGTAACGAGGCGCGCTGCGATGTCCTGGTGAGTATGGCGTATCAGCTTGGCGTCGAAGGATTGGCGCTGTTTCGCAGCATGCTGACCGCCATTACGCAGGATGATTTTAACGCCGCCGCCAACGCCATGCTGGATAGCCGCTGGGCCGTCCAGACGCCGGGCCGCGTGCGCCGCCATGCCGAAGCCATGCGCAGCGGCAACTATGACATTTATCGGGGGCTGCTATGAATCTGCGCTGGACGATGTTTGTGATCGCGGTACTGGCGGCCATTGTGCTGCTGCTGCTGCTCCAGCGCTTTACCACGCTGGAGTTTGTCAGGCACGCGCGGTTGCTGTTCAAAACCTGGTCGGTATGGCTGGCGTCGCTGGGATCGATGCTCAGCGCCTGGGCGCAGTCGTTTCCTGCTTCAGCGCTCGATGCCTGGAACGCGCTGCCGCAGGACGTGAAGGCGATTTTGCCTCACAACTACCTGGGGCTAATCGGCGCGTTTTTGGTGGCGATGGGCGTGCTGGCCCAGTTTGTGCGCCAGAAAAAGCTCGTTGAGGAGAAGCAAGCGCTGGAGGCAAAACCATGACGCTAGTGAGTACGTTGTTGAGCGGTAGCTGGCACTGGCTCGCGGCGCTGGCAGGCATTGTGGCCGCGCTGGTGGCGAGTTATTTGGGCGGCAAAAAGATCGGCAAGGTGCAGCAAAAAGCGCGCGCCGATGTTGAACACGCCGAAAACAAGGCCGCGCAGGCCGCGGCGGTAAATCAGCAGCAGCAGCAGCTGCGTGAGGAGGCCAAACGTGTGGAAGTTGCCAACCGTAATCTTGATGACGCTGCCGCTCGTGACAAGCTGCAGCAGTCGAAGTACCACCAACCCTGAACCGCAGGTTATCGACTCCGCCTGCACCCTGTTTTCCCCGCTGTATACCCATGGCCACGATGCCGAACGCATGGATATCCGTACCGTGCGTGCCATCAACAACCATAACGATCTCTGGGATCGGCACTGCGCCCAACCGGCACAATCGCGCTGATCGCACTGCTTTGCATAACCAACCTGAAATGCCGAGGAGGCGACCATGATTGAAGTAAACTCTTTTGCTGAACTGCGTACCACTGCGCCCACCAAAGCGGGTGATATCGCCATGCTGAAACGTTACGCCGATAAAGATTCCGCTTTCCGCGGCGGCGGTGATTTTGTCGGCTTCACCGGCACGCCCACGGGAACTGACGATGGCGGTACGCTGGCGGTGGGCAGCGGTTTCTACTGGAAGCGCATCATCAACAATCCCGGTGACATTAACGTTTACCACTTTGGTGCTAAAGGCGATGGGGTGACGGATGACACCGAGGCATTCAAGCGAATGCTGACCTGGACACAAAACTACAACGCGGTGATCAAGGATTTACCGGTGCGTTTCCCGGGCGGGCGCTTTTTGATTTCGCCCATTGATATCAGCGCCAGTGAAATCCCGTTCTTTGGCCTACAGGGTGACGACGTCGAGCTGGGCGCGATGCCGCGCACGTCAATCATTTCCGATAAGAGCGCCAGTCCCGTTTTCAAGGTGAAGGCGCGCCGTACCGCCATCAAAGGCATTACCTGGAACGGTCAGGCGTCCGCCGACATCACCGCCAACAAAGGCACGATCACCGCCGAGATGTGCACCAACGTGCAGCCGTTCTTCGAAAATACCTGCATCGAAGGCGAAACGGTCAACATTTACTGTTTCCGCGCGCAGAACAACGGCGGTACCGTGATTAAATTGCTGGATACCCTCGACAGCAAGTTTGATCAGATCTTTACCGTCTCCACCTACGGCCGCGTCTTTGACGTGGGCTGGTCCAACTCACCCAACGGCGTGTGGGATCACTCCACGGCGATTGAGATCTGTAACTGTAATTTCCAGAACGGTTACGGTGACGCCACGCTATATATGCCGCGCTGTACGCAGGGCATCATGCGCAACGTATGGATTGAACACACGCGCAATCCCGGCGATCTCTCCGATGGCGGCTGGACCATCGACACGCTGAATATTGAGGATTGTGTCAATCCATTCAACCTCAATAATGCCCGCGTGCTGATGCGTCAGATCAACGTGCAGTCCGGCGGTAAAGTCTCCACCGATCTGGCGCCCGGCAAATGGCTCTCAACGTTTGAGTATGGCTATCGCCGCGATGAGAGCTACGGCAGTTTCCTCTCTGGATCGCTGCGTGCCGGCTATTTTAGCGGCCATAAAATCACCAACAACACCGGCACGGATAACTGGTATCGGGTCGGGACGGTGTTTTTCCCGAATGCTAACCAGCAATGGGTAATGGAGTTCATCAGCAAGGCCGATGGCACGCAGCCGACCGGCACCGCCGGTTCACCGGTAAACGTGCCCGCCAGCGGCAAAACCTGGATCAACCTGCAGCGGTTGGAAACGGTATGGGCCGATGCCTACCATATGGGGCAGCCGTCCATCCTCGATATGCGCTATAACCGCGTCGGCACCACCTACGCCGTAGTGTGGGTAAAACTGCGCGCCAACAGTGGCGATACGCTGTTGAACCTTACCTGTACCGGTCCGACGCGCTTTGATACCGGCTCCTGCTCGCTGTTCCAGTCCGATTTTTCACTGGTCAGCGACACCACGACGCTGGGGCCGTTCAAACCGGCCGCGCGTTTTGGTCTGCACAACGGGCTGGCCGGCATTGGCGCGAATGAAAAGGGCGTACTGACCGTGGCGACGGCCGCAGGTACGCCAACCAACAAAACCACCCCAACGGGCTTTGTGCTGGTCAATATTAATGGTGTCGATCGTAAACTCCCTTATTACGATTGAGGACCAGCACGTTTGGCGAGGCGGCGGCCTCGCCTTTTTTCGTTTTAACATCGTGCGGTGAGTGCATGCGTTTTCATCAGACAGGGCAGACTTTTCTTGTTAGGGTGAAAAATGTTGAAAAAAGCGGCATCTGCATCGCGGTGTCTTGACTCATCCTCCCGATTTTTCTAAGGTATTTCCCCGCAGCATCCCTCTCATTGCCGGTATAGCTCAGTTGGTAGAGCAGCGCATTCGTAATGCGAAGGTCGTAGGTTCGACTCCTATTACCGGCACCAGTTAACTCAATAACGTATCCATCGTTTACGCCATCCATCCCAGCATGTGAGACTGATTTGTGGCAGAGCCACCCCGGTCACGTCACTGCATCGCGCATCCATGCGTTTCCTTACTGAGTACGTGAACCTGCTGGCCGCGCGCATGGCGTTTTGCGTGGATATTTCTTAACGCCATTCACCTGTATTTTTAATCAATAGGGTTCGGCGCTGTTTATGGCCGTTAATGTCTTACCACGCTAATTAAATTTTCCCCCGCTGAGTAAATTCCGTAATAAACGGGGAGCCATTGATATTACCCCCGAGCGGGGTAAGAATGGTGATAAGAGTTTTGAACACGATCGCACATTTAAAGGCCGCAGGCTATTGCAGTCTTGTGGTGAACACCTGAATGCCATTACGTCACCGCGGCCTGCGCAGTGCGTGAATGCGCTGTCGCGGCAGAAGGCGGACAGCGTAAACAACAATAAGGGTAATGACGACGTGCATAAACAAAAGGGCCAAAAGTGATTGCAGTGTCGCTGTGACGCGATTGCCCATGTTTATCTCTGTCATCGCATTTTTGTGACAAAGCAGATTACACAATAAGCAAAACGGTTTAATTTTATCTGTTTGTATTTAAAGGTATTTATTTAAATACCTCGGCCCTTTTTATGTCTAGAAAGTATGTTTGTCATGCACCGTGCGGTAAAGCCGTATCGTCTGTCTGCCAGCACGTTGGCTTTTTTAGCGTTAACCAGCCTTATTTCGCTGGCGAAAATCTTATTTTGATGAGGCTTATTCTGGATATTAATAGCGCTGTTTAGCGGGTTAAGGAAATTCTGAAATAAGTCGGATATCAATGTTAAGCCTGTTACAGGAAACGCGTAGTCAGGCTTAACGAGACAAAGTATTGAGGTTGTGTTGTGAAAGATAAATTAAAGAATTCAATGTGGATGATCGCTGAAAAGCTGATCGCAATATTTGGCTTAATCTTCGTGACGTCTTATGTGGCGAAGTATGTGGGGCCAACCACGTTTGGCATTATTTCTATTGCCATGCTGGTGTTCCAGTTTATTCAATCCGTGGCGATTATGGGCAGCGATGTCATTCTGCTCAAGCGTATTGCGCAAAACCGGCGATCCGGCATCCGCCTGATGATGACCACGTTCATGTTGGTCATGGTTATCTACAGCGCGTTAGCCGCGGGTGGCATGGCTATCATGGGCGAGACATGGAGCCGAGACGCGCTGGTCTTTGTTATTGCGGCTGCGCTAGCGTGCCTCTTCTCTTCGCTGGATCTGGTGAATATTTATAACGAGGCGATGCTCAACGCGCGTCTGAATGTGATCGCCAACGTCATCGGGCTGGCGATAAGCCTGGGCGTGCGTTTCTTTATCTCCTATTACGCGCTGAATCCGCAGTACCTGGCGATCCCTATTGTGCTGGCTACGCTGCTGCCTTTCAGCATTAAGCTTTTGATCTTTATGCGCCACCAGCGTCATGCGGTGGCCGTACCGCCGCGGCGTCACCTGAAAAAATATACGCGCTATATGCTGGCATCGGGGATCTCGCTGGTGTTTTCAGTGATTGCGATTGCCATTTATACCCGTGTGAACCAGCTCAGCGTCTCGTATTTCCTCGGCGTCAAAGAGGCGGGGATCTTCGCGGTAGCGATGACGCTCTCCACCGCATGGGTGTTTTTACCGAATGCGCTGCTGGCCTCCTTTTTCCCGGCATTTTTTGCCGAGCGCGATGATGCGCAGTCGATTGTCAAAGCGCAAAAACTGCACCTGCTGGTGGTCGGCGTCTCGGGCGTGGTGATTTTAGCGATCTGGCTGCTCTCGGGATGGTTTATCCGCCACTTCTACGGCGAGGCTTATTTGGATGCCGTCGCGCCCACGCTCTTGCTAAGCGTCGGTGCCATGTGCGGCGTGCTAAGCAGCTTAATGGACCGTTTCATTATTAAGTACAACGGCTACCGCTTTTTAGTCAAAAAGACCTTTGTGGTGTTACTGGTTTGTCTTGCCTCGTCCGTCGCACTGGTGCCTGTATTCGGTTTAACCGGTGCCGCGATGAGCGTGGTTATTACGGAGTTTGTTTCATTCTCGCTGCTTAATTATTTCTTCTCGGCGCAACCTGTTATTCGGATTCACCAAGTTTTTTTCAACCCCAGGAAACTATGGCTGTTATTAACCAATTACAAAACCTCAGATAGCAAAGAGAGTTTATCATGAATGAAAAACCACTGTTCAGTATTATCATTCCCGTTTATAACGCTGAGCAAACCCTCAGGCGCACGTTATCTAGCGTAATGAATCAAACCTACAGTAATTTTGAAGTGGTGGTCGTCAATGATGGCAGCACGGACAGAAGCGCTCGTATCGCGGACGACTTTAGCCGCTATCCGCAAATCAATGTCATTCATCAAATAAACGGTGGTGTCAGCGCCGCGCGTAATAGTGGGCTGCAGCGCGCGCGCGGCGACTATGTGCTATTCCTTGACGCCGATGATTGGGTTGATGATAATTTTTTAATGCTCTTTAAACAGAATCTTGATGATTTGCCTAATGAAAGCGTCGATATGCTGGTGGGAAATCTCAATGATAGCCGCGTTGGAAAGGTCTCCATGGCGGGGTTTTTCCACGGAGAAGAGATCCCTTACGTATTGGGCGATCTGGAGATGAGCGATAATATTGGCTACCTGCACAACAAATGTTATCGCCGGGCGATCATTGAAGAATTAGATCTGCGCTTTATTGAAGGCATCTCCATGAGTGAGGATCTCCTGTTTAATCTGAAATTTTTTAGTTGTCTGAATAATTTCCTTGTGACGCGCGGTGCTGCTTACCATTATGAAGATGTCGCAGGATCGCTCTCCAAGAAAAAAGTGCAATACAGTGAATTAAAAGTCAGAAAACAAGCGCTGATTGCACTTTATGATGGTTTGGTAGAGAGGTATCAAAATAGCGATCTTGATCATTTTCTGAAAGGCATTTCTAAGCGCGTGCTGGCGCTGGATATGCAAATCGTTACGGCAATGTATCACTCCAAATTTTCTTCTGCGGACATTGGTCAGGAGATTAATCAAATTAAGCGAGGGAAGTATTCAAAAGGTATTTTTATCCTGCTTAATAAAAATGAAAAATTAAAATACATGATAATGAATTTGAACACGCTCACAGCTTACTATTTCCTTTATGCACTCTTCAGGATGCGAGCATTCTGAGGTGACATTCTCCCGGCATTCTTCTCTGTGGTGCATCTTAAGCGTCGCGCAGCACGCTGATGACCAAGAGGCGAGTGACCGGGAGAGTTTCACGCTTGCTGACGTGATGCCACTGCGGCAACAGCACACCGCTGCCGCTTTCTGCGATGACCTTCCTGCCATACCGCCTTGCACTCCGCCGCTCTCTAAGGTGAAATAGGCATAGCAAACGATTGCCTGCGTAATTTGTGCATTATTGATTATTTAATCGCCATATCGTGCATTTTTATTGCCTTTGTGACGTCACGCTTGCGTTTGAGTCCCCGCCGCACGGAAAAAACGTATAGCATGTGCCCGCGCAGTGAACAGGGTTTGCGGCCTGCAGAGGGTCGTGTTTTTCTGAAGCATGTGATTTTGGAGAGAGTGATGGGCAACGCACAAACCGATACCCTGGGATCGGTTGAGGTCAGCGCAAAGCGCTGGCGCAAGAGTGATACCGTTTGGATGCTGGGTCTGTATGGCACCGCCGTAGGTGCCGGCGTGCTGTTTCTGCCCATTAATGCGGGCGCTGGCGGCTTAATTCCGCTGATCATCATGGCGCTGCTTGCCTTTCCAATGACCTTCTTCGCGCACCGCGCGCTAACGCGCTTTGTGCTCTCTGGCAAACAGCCGGGTGATGATATTACTGATGTGGTTGAGGAGCATTTTGGCGTCGGCGCAGGCAAGCTGATTACGCTGCTCTACTTTTTCGCTATTTATCCTATCTTGCTGATGTACAGCGTCGCCATTACCAATACGGTCGAGAGCTTTATGCAGCATCAGCTGGGCCTGGTGCCGCCCCCGCGCGCCGTGCTTTCTCTGCTGCTGATCGTGGGTATGATGACGGTGGTACGCTTTGGTGAGCAGATGATTGTTAAGGCCATGAGCGTGCTGGTGTTTCCGTTTGTCGCCGTATTGATGCTGATGGCCGCGTATTTAGTGCCGCACTGGCACGGCGCCGCGCTGGACACCCTGACGCTCACCGTGCAGAGCGGCGGGCACGGCATTTTAATGACGCTGTGGCTCGCCATTCCGGTCATGGTATTTTCGTTTAACCATTCCCCGATCATTTCTTCGTTTGCCGTGGCAAAACGTGAAGAGTACGGAGCCGGGGCCGAGAAACGGTGTTCGCGCATTCTTGCTCGCGCTCACCTGATGATGGTGTTCACCGTGATGTTCTTTGTGTTCAGCTGTGTGCTGAGCCTGTCGCCCGCCGATCTTGCGGCGGCCAAGTCGCAAAACATCACGATTCTCTCTTATTTGGCCAATCACTTTAACGCGCCCATCATTGCCTGGCTTGGCCCGATTGTGGCTATCGTGGCGATCACTAAGTCTTTCTTGGGGCATTATCTTGGCGCGCGTGAAGGCTTTAACGGCCTCATCGTGAAATCACTGCGCAGTCGTGGTACGTCGATTTCTCCGCAGCGTCTGAATCGTCTGACGAGCGGATTTATGCTGCTCACCACCTGGCTGGTGGCGACGCTAAATCCCAGTATTCTCGGGATGATTGAAACCTTGGGCGGCCCCATCATCGCGATGATTCTGTTTTTGATGCCGATGTATGCCATTCGCAGAGTGCCCGCCATGCGCCAGTACAGCGGAAAGATCAGTAACGTGTTTGTGACCATCAGTGGGCTATTAGCGATTTCGTCAATTGCGTATTCGTTAATGCAGTAGGGGGGGGCCACGGGCCGTGGCGGGGCGTTTGCCGCAGGCAGCGGCTGGCGTGCCGTTTCGCTGGCACGGAGCGACTTTTGTTCGCCACAGGCTGTGGCAGGAGCCTTTGCCGCAGGCAGCGGCAGGGTGCCTTTTCGCTGGCACGGAGCGATTTTTGTTCGCCACAGGCTGTGGCAGGAGCCTTTGTCGCAGGCAGCGGCAGGGTGCCTTTTCGCTGGCACGGAGCGACTTTCGTTCGCCACAGGCTGTGGCAGGTGCCTTTGCCGCGTTGCGGCGACCGAGCAGAGGGTAGATTCGCCACGGGCAGTGGCTGCGGTGCTTTCCGCTAGCACGGAGCGTGTTTCGTTCGCCAATGGCACTGGCAGGTGCCTTTGCCGCGCTGCGGCGACCGAGCAGAGGGCGCCAGGCCGCGCCCTCTGCACTCCCCGGCCCTGCGCCAGCCCCACTCGCCGCTGCGCGGTGCCTTCACTCCCTCAGCCTTCCTGACGGACCGGCGTCGATTCGCTCCTGCTCAACGCCGCCTCTCGCCGCATCCATGCGGCTCATCCTGGAAGCCTTCAGTCGTTCAGCGAGTGGGGATGGCGCTTCACACCCCCCGCTGCACGCCATGATTTTTTTCGCAGCCGCCGCGCGGCGGGAAGATTTTTAAGGTGCACGCGCGGCGTTAAGCAAACCTCTTTCATGTATTTTTATTAAGGTGCCAATGCGTGGCGGTAAGATTTTTAAGGTGCATCCAGACCGCGCTGCGTTAAGTAACAACCTTTTTTCGCGTTTTTGGTCTTTAGACGCCAGCGCGTTGCTGAAAAGACTTTTAAGCAACCTCCCGCCCGCGAAGTGTTAACCAGAAGCCGTTTCTAATGTCTGTCTTCTGTCTTTTCCAGCCAGCCACTGTCTGTGCAGACCAGCCTACGGCCCCCCAGACAACACCAGACAAAAAACAGAAAAAGGCTCTTAAAGGCGAGGTTTGTGGCGCCATCCGGAGCGCCGAACGGAGCGTGACGGCCAGGACGAAGCGGCATGGATGCCGCTGAGAGCGCGGTATGAGCCAGGGATGGCGAATCCGCGCGGTCCGTGAGGCCGTTGCGGCGGAGTGAGGGAACAGCGGAGGCTGGCGCAGGGCGCGGATTGCAAAGGGCCGCGCCCTCGGCCCTTTGCCCGTACGCCGCAGCGGGGCGGATGAAACTCCCGCAGGGTTAGCGGGCGGAACCCGCTCATAGTCATACCGGCATAGCGGGCCGGAACCCGCTCAGGGCCATATCGGCTGAGTAGCCGGACCAGCGCAGCGGCTAATGCGCGAGCCCGCGCAACTAAAAACCGGCTTGAGCGGGCCGGAACCCGCTCACCCTTTACCGGCTTGAGCGGGCCGGAACCCGCTCAGCGTCCGACCCGCCCTTACACTGCGGTCTTAAACACACTCATTGACTGGGCCAGGCGATCGGCCTGCTCTTGCAATGCCTGTGACGCGGCAGACGCTTCCTGCACTAACGCGGCGTTCTGCTGCGTGACGGCTTCCATCTGCGTAATCGCCTGATTGATTTCGCTAATACCACTGCTCTGCTCACTGCTGGCGATGGTGATTTCGCTCATGATGTTCGCCACGCTATTCACGCTGTTGACCACTTGACCGATGGTTGAGCCAGCGTGCGTCACCAGGCGGCTACCTTCATCAACCTGCACCACCGAATCCTCGATCAGCACTTTGATCTCTTTTGCCGCTGAAGCAGAGCGGTGGGCCAGATTACGCACTTCCGTCGCAACCACGGCAAAGCCGCGACCCTGCTCTCCGGCGCGGGCCGCTTCTACGGCGGCGTTGAGCGACAGAATATTGGTCTGGAAGGCAATAGAGTCAATCACGCTGATAATATCGACGATCTTCTTGGAAGAAAGGGTAATTGCTTCCATTTTCTCAATCACCTGCTCCATCACCACGCCGCCTTCACGCGCCACGGTGGAGGTGGTAGCGACCAGCTGATTGGCTTCGCGCGCATTATCGGCGTTGTGTTTCACCGTGGCGGTCATCTGCTCCATGGCGGACGCCGTTTCTTCCAGTGAACTGGCCTGCTGCTCGGTGCGGGAAGAGAGATCGATATTGCCGCTGGAGATCTGATTGGATGCCACGGCAATGGTGTCAGACCCCGCACGCACGTTAGACACAATGGTCAGCAGGTTATCGTTCATGGTTTGCAGCGCCTGCATCAGCACCGCAGTCTCATCTTTGCCATTCACCTCAATGCGCGAGCTAAGATCGCCCGCTGCCACTTTCTCCGCGACGGTGATCGCTTCATTCAACGGACGCACGATAGAGCGCGTCAGCATAAAGCCCAGCACCACGGCGGCAGCGATCGCGATCGCTGAGAAGATCAGCGTAATCTCGATGGCGGTTGATCCATCATCAATAATGTTTGCGCCTTCGTTACGTAGCTGATCCGACTGCGAGTTAGCAAACGCCTCGGCAAGCGTGAGGTAAGTATTCTGGGTAGGGGTGATTTTTTTCAGCACGTAAGTGCTGGCGTCGTCGAGCTTGCCGTCGCGCACCAGCTTGAGTACCTCTTCTTTCTGCTGCTCAAACAGCTTACTGGCTGTGAGCAGGCCGGCAATTTTCTTTTTCCCTATAGGCGTGACTTGAATCGCCTCAATTTTTTTCATCGCGCGATTGGTGCGCTCGGTGGCTTCATTGAGCTGCTGGTAGCGCTGCACATTGTTCTGCGGGCGCAGCGTGTCGATCACGATGCCACGCAGGTATTTAATCTGATCGTTAACGCCATCACGCACATCGAAGCCCAAGCGGACTTTGACGTAGCGATCTTCAATGATCGACGTAATGCCCGATTTGATGTTGTTGATTTTCATGATTGACGTGACGCCGACCACGCCCAACAGCGTGACCACCAGCGCAAAGGCGATGCCCAGCCGTATGCCAACTTTCATATTCTTTAAGCTCAACATTTGTTCTCCCTGTAATGCCAAAAATTGATGTTTTCATCACGGAAAGGCCACGATGCAATCCGTATCAGGTCACTGTTTTATATTGGAAAAAAATGAAATGGAGATGCGGGGCCGTCTGAAAAACGGTCTAGCAAACGTTTTAAGTTATCGGTCGCTAATGTTTTAACTTTAACTTTTTAGATCTCTATCACATTTCTATAAGTGATATTCGCGGTGTGAAACTAAGTGAAATGGCGCGTTTCAGGCGGGACAGACGTAAAAAAAGGCGCCTGAGCGCCTTTTAATCGAAAAGAGAGAAATTACTTGGTTTTCGCCAGCACGCGATGAATGACGCTGGACAACTCATTGATCTCAAACTTCGCCACGTAGCCGTCGGCACCCACTTTCCGCACGTGATCTTCGTTGGCGCTGCCAGAGAGCGAAGAGTGGATAACCACCGGAATGTGGCGCAGCGTTTCATCGCGTTTGATGTTGCGCGTCAAGGTAAAGCCGTCCATTTCCGGCATTTCTAAATCGGTCAGCACCAGCGCAATCTTGTCGTGAATTGACTCGCCTGCCGCCGCCGCTTCTTTTTGCATCTCGTTGATTTTAATCCAGGCTTCCAGGCCAGTGTTATGCATCAGCGCGGGAATGCCCATGCTCTTCAGGCCTTGCTCCAGCAGCTGACGCGCCACTTTCGAGTCTTCGGCAACGATGGCCACCTGGCCCGGCTTCAGGTTGAAATTCTTCACCGTCTCTTCGCCCGGCTCGACGCCGCGCACCGATGGAATGATGTCATACAAAATCTGTTCAACGTCCAGCACCAGCGCCAGACTATTGGTCTGCTCATCGCTGTCCAGACAGGCAATGCTGGTGATGTTGCGGCTGCTGATGCCCGCTTCCGCCGTGTGGACCTGGCTCCAGTCGAGACGCACGATATTCTCTACCGACTCCACCGCAAAAGCTTGGGTGCTGCGGGCATATTCCGTGACCAGCAGCAGATTAAGCCCGCTCTCAGGCTTACAGCCCGTTACCGCAGGCAGATCGATCACTGGAATAAACTGACCGCGAATGCTGGCCATACCCAGCAGCGGAGAGTTCATACCTGCCGCGCGGGTGATGGGCGGCATCGGAACGATTTCACGCAGTTTAAAGACGTTGATGCCGTACAGTTCTGATTTGCCTTTCAGCCGATCGGAGCCGAGGCGAAACAACAGCAGTTCGAATTTATTAGAAAGCGCAAGGTTGGCGCGTTCATCGATCTCTTTTTGAAAATTATCCATTGTGGCCTCAAGCGAAATCCGGGCAGGAGAAAAGGGCAGTGTTTAACTTATCGGCAGAGAAGAGAAAAAATGCAGGGAGGGGAGGGGAAATTTCGCGCGGCAGCGTGAGCCACCGCGCAAAAGGGTTATTTCAACAGGATAGCGCGTACGCTTTTGCCTTTGATCTTGCCCTCTTTTAATTTGATCAGCGCTTTTTTAGCCTGCGCGGCTTCAATCGCGACATAGGCGTGGGTTGGCGTCAGATCGATCTTGCCGATCTGATCGCCACGGAAGCCCGCTTCACCCGTTAACGCGCCGAGAATGTCGCCAGGGCGGATCTTCGCTTTACGACCGCCATCGATGCACAGCGTCATCATTGTGGCAGGCAGCGGCTGCGTGCTATTGCCTTTCAGCGTAGCGGCGGGTACCCAGCGAAGTTTTTGATTAAGGTACGCTTCCAGCGCGTTGGCGCGCACCATTTCGTCTGGCGCGACAAAGCTCACTGCCAGCCCTTGCTCTCCGGCGCGCCCGGTACGGCCGATGCGGTGAATGTGCACCTCAGGATCCCAGGCAAGCTGGTAGTTGACCACCAGTGACAGCGATTTGATATCCAGGCCACGGGCGGCAACGTCAGTGGCAATCAGCACGCGGATACTGCCGTTGGCAAAGCGGATCAGCACGCGCTCGCGGTCGCGCTGCTCTAAATCGCCGTGCAGTGCTTCGGCGCTGATGCCGCGATCGTTGAGCACGGCGGCGATGTCATCGCACTCGCGCTTGGTGTTGCAAAACACCACGCACGATGCCGGTTGCTGCTGGCTGAGCAGCGCACAGAGCAACGCGCTGCGCTCGCTGGGGCTGGCTTCAAAAAACTGTTGCTCGATAGCGGGCAGCTCGGTTTTCTCTTCGGTGGCGACCGCGAGCGCATCGCGCTGAAAACGCTGGCTAAGGCTGGCGATAGTGTCAGGCCAGGTGGCTGAAAACAGCAGCGTCTGACGGGTTTCCGGCGTGAAGCCGATGATCGCTTCCATGTCGTCGCGGAAGCCCATCTCCAGCATGCGATCGGCTTCATCCAGCACCAGGGTATCCAGCTGCGCCAGATCCAGGTTATCGCGCTTGAGGTGGTCGAGAATGCGTCCCGGCGTACCGACCACAATATGCGGCGCATGCACCAGCGAGTCGCGCTGCGCACTCATGGGTTGCCCACCGCACAGGGTCAGAATTTTTATATTGCGGGTGAAGCGCGCCAGCTGACGCAGCACGTTGCTGACCTGATCGGCCAGTTCGCGCGTAGGGCAAAGCACCAGCGCTTGGGTGTGAAAGCGGCTGCTGTCGATGCGGTGCAGTAAACCAATGCCAAAGGCGGCGGTTTTGCCGCTGCCGGTTTTCGCCTGCGCGCGGACATCGCGTCCGGCAAGAATCGCGGGCAGGGAGGCGGCCTGGATCGGCGTCATGGCGTCAAATCCCATCTCGCGCAGGTTGTCGAGCTGGCTGGCGGGCAGTTGCGTCAGGGTAGAAAAAGCGGTCACGGAAATGTCTCTGATAGCGGGAAGGATTGCGGCGGTCAGTCTGGCAGAAAGGGCAGCGCGCATCAATGGGGAATAGGGGCCAGGGCGCTGGCCAGTCGCTGCGGGAGTCCGGCCCGCATAGCCGGTTTATGGAGCGGGGACCGGCCCGCTCAAGCCGGTAAAGGGTGAGCGGGTTCCGGCCCGCTATGCCGGTCTTTACTGAACCCTGAGCGGGTTCCGCCCGCTAACCCTGCGGGAGTTGCAGCCGCCCCGCTGCGGCGTACGGGCAAAGGGCCGGTTCTGAGCGGGGTCCGGCCCGCTATGCCGGTTTTTAGTTGCGCGGGCTCGCGCATTGACCGCTGCGCTGGCCTGACTCTGCGCGGGTTCCGCCCGCTAACCCTGCGGGAGTTCCAGCCACCCCGCTGCGGCGTACGGGCAAAGGGCCGAGGGCGCGGCCCTTTGCAATCCGCGCCCTGCGCCAGCCTCCGCTGTTCCCTCACTCCGCCGCAACGGCCTCACGGACCGCGCGGATTCGCCATCCCTGGCTCATTCCGCGCTCTCAGCGGCATCCATGCCGCTTCGTCCTGGCCGTCACGCTCCATTCGGCGCTCCGGATGGCGCTTAACACCCCCGCCTGTGGGTATCTTTTCTTTTTTTCTGTGCGGTGTTGTCTGGGGGGCCGTAGGCTGGTCTGCACAGACAGTGGCTGGCTGAAAAAGACAGAAAACAGAAGACAAAAGCCAGATAGGGCTTCTGATTAACACCGCGCGGGCGGGATGCTGCTTAAAAGTCTTACCGCCACGCACTGGCGTTTAAAGACAAAACATGAAAGGCGGGTTTTGCTCAAAGCAGCGCGGTCGGAATGCACCTTAAAAATCTTACCGCCATGCGGCGGCTGCGAAAAAAGTCATGGCGTGCAGCGGAGGGTGTGAAGCGCCATCCCCACTCGCTGAACGACTGAAGGCTTCCAGGACGAGCGGCATGGATGCCGCGAGAGGCGGCGTTGAGCAGGAGCGAATCGACGCCGGTCCGTCAGGAAGGCTGAGGGAGTGAAGGTACCGCGCAGCGGCGAGTGGGGCTGGCGCAGGGCCGGGGAGTGCAGAGGGCGCGGCCTGGCGCCCTCTGCTCGGTCGCCGCAACGCGGCAAAGGCACCTGCCTGTGCCATGGCGAACGAAAGGTGCACCGTGCAAGCGGCACAGAACCCGCCACTGCAAGTGGCACAAGCACCGAGCCGCTGCCTGCGGCAAAAGCCCCGCCACGGCTTGTGGCAGAAGCACCGAGCCGCTGCCTGCGGCAAAAGCCCCGCCACGGCTTGTGGCAGAAGCACCGAGCCGCTGCCTGCGGCAAAAGCCCCGCCACGGCTTGTGGCAAAAGCACTCTGCCGCTGCCTGCGGCACAAGCCCCGCCACAGCCCGTGGCCCCAATTGGTCCTACCAATCCCCCTTCACCCTGCTTCCCCTATCACAGATGCACAAAATACCTCCGCCAACCCGTTGCGTTGCATTAACACTCCGTTAACTATTCAGCCATAGCGCTTCCATGGCCAGATTGGTCCTACCAATTTGCGGCGGAGGTGAGACGCTGGTGCAATGCCTCTAACCGTTGCGCGGCAATGAACAGGTCATCTCTGGAGACAGCGGCATGCAGGTATGGCAACAAAACTACGATCCCCTCAATAATTTGTGGCTCTCCAGCCTGGTGGCGGTGATCCCGATTGTGTTCTTCTTTTTTGCGCTGATTAAACTCAAGTTAAAAGGCTATCAGGCGGGAACGGCGACGGTGGTGATTGCGCTGCTGGTGGCGCTGTTTCTCTACGGTATGCCGCTGGGGCAGGCGCTGGCGTCGGTGGCGTTTGGTTTTTTCTATGGCCTGTGGCCGATTGCCTGGATCATCGTCGCGGCGGTGTTTGTCTATAAAATCTCGGTGAAAACCGGCCAGTTCGATATCATTCGCGCCTCGATTCTCTCAATCACTCACGATCAGCGCTTGCAGATGCTGATTGTCGGCTTCTCGTTTGGTGCCTTTCTGGAAGGTGCGGCGGGCTTTGGTGCACCGGTGGCGATCACCGCCGCGCTACTCGTAGGGCTGGGGTTCAACCCGCTTTACGCCGCGGGGCTGTGCCTGATCGTCAATACCGCGCCGGTGGCGTTTGGCGCCATGGGCATTCCGATTATTGTCGCAGGCCAGGTCACCGGACTGGACAGCTTCCACATCGGACAGATGGCGGGGCGTCAGCTGCCATTTCTCACGCTGGTGGTGCTGTTTTGGATCATGGCGATCATGGATGGCTGGCGCGGCGTTAAAGAGACCTGGCCTGCGGTGATGGTTGCGGGCGGCTCGTTCGCGCTGGCCCAGTTTCTGAGCTCAAATTTCCTCGGCCCCGAGCTGCCAGACATCATCTCTTCGCTGGCGTCGCTGATCTGCCTGACGCTGTTTCTGCGCCGCTGGAAGCCGGTACGCATTTTCCGCTTTGATGAAAAAAATCGTCAGGATGAAGCGAGCACTGCGCCGGTGCGCTATTCGCTGGCGCAGATCATCCGCGCGTGGATGCCGTTTCTGTTTTTGACCGCCACGGTCACGCTGTGGAGCATTCCGCCGTTCAAGGCGCTGTTTGCCAAAGGGGGCGCGCTCTATGACTGGGTGCTAAGCGTGCCGGTGCCGCTGCTGCATGAAGGCATTGCGCGGATGCCGCCGGTGGTCAGCGCGGCGACCCCGTATCCCGCCCTGTTCAAATTCGACGCGGTCTCGGCCACCGGTACCGCCATTTTGGTGGCCGCACTCCTGTCAATTATCTGGCTGCGCATGAAGCCCGCGGCGGCGCTGCACACGTTCGCGGAGACGCTGAAGGAGCTGGCGCTGCCGATTTACTCGATTGGCATGGTGCTGGCCTTTGCCTTTATCGCCAACTATTCCGGCCTGTCGGCCACGCTGGCGCTGGCGTTGGCGCACACGGGCAGCGCCTTCACGTTTTTCTCTCCGTTCCTTGGCTGGCTCGGCGTGTTTCTCACCGGCTCGGACACGTCCTCCAACGCGCTGTTTGCCGCATTGCAGGCCACCACGGCCCAGCAGATTGGCGTATCGGATGTGCTGCTGGTGGCGGCCAACACCACCGGCGGCGTCACCGGTAAGATGATTTCGCCGCAATCGATCGCCATTGCCTGCGCGGCGGTTGGTCTGGTAGGCAAAGAGTCGGATCTGTTCCGTTTTACCGTCAAGCACAGCTTGATTTTCACCTGCCTGGTTGGCGTGATTACCACGCTTCAGGCGTATGTCTTGACCTGGATGATCCCATGACCCTTGACCCGCCCCGTGCAGGCGACACGCTGCGCGATCGCCTGCGCGCCTGGATTCACGCACAGCATTTGCAGCCCGGCATGCGCCTGCCGGCGGAGCGTCAGCTGGCGGCGATGTTGGGCGTCTCGCGCTCCTCCTTGCGTGAGGCGATCCAGCAGCTGATCAGTCGCGGCGAGTTAACCAGCAAACGCGGCGGCGGAACCTGGGTCAGCGCGTCCGGCGAACCCTGGGCTGAGCAGCAGATTGTGGAGCCCATCCGTCAGCTGCTGGCGGACGATCCTGACTACCGCTGGGATATTCTGGAAGCGCGCCACGCCATTGAAGCCAGCACCGCCTGGCATGCCGCCATGCGCGCTACCGAGGCGGACAAAGAGAAATTACGCCTCGCCTTTGATGCGCTGCTCAAGCTGCATGACTGTGACGATCCCGATCTCGCCGCCCAAGCTGACCTGCGCTTTCACCTCGCCATTGCCGAGGCCTCGCATAACGTGGTGCTGCTGCACACCATGCGCGGCTTTTTTGATTTGCTGCAATCGTCGGTGCTGCATAGCCGCCAGCGCATGTACACCCAGCCGGTGATTTTTAATCGCCTCAATGAGCAGCACCAGGCGCTGTTTGACGCGGTGATAGCCGGAGAGGCTGAGGCCGCGCGTCAGGCGGCGATGGATCATCTTGGCTTTGTCCACACCACCCTGAAATCCCTTCATGAAGATGAGGCCCGGCAGGCGCGCATTACGCGGCTACCCGGCCAGATAAAAGAGAATCGCAAGGAGAACAATGGATGATCATCTCGGCTGCCAGTGACTATCGCGCTGCCGCACAGCGTAAATTGCCGCCTTTTCTGTTTCATTACCTGGACGGCGGCGCCTATGCGGAGCATACGCTGGCGCGCAACGTCGCCGATCTCTCTGACGTGGCGCTGCGTCAGCGGGTGCTGAAGAACATGTCCGATCTTAGCCTCGAAACTACGCTGTTTAACGAGACGCTGTCCATGCCGGTGGCGCTGGCACCGGTGGGATTGTGCGGCATGTATGCGCGGCGTGGCGAAGTGCAGGCGGCGCGTGCAGCGGCGAAAAAGGGCATCCCGTTTACGCTCTCCACCGTGTCGCTCTGTCCGATTGAAGAGGTTGCGCCCGCTATCGATCGGCCCATGTGGTTTCAGCTCTATGTGCTGCGCGATCGCGGTTTTATGCGCAATGCCCTGGAGCGCGCCAAAGCCGCTGGCTGCACCACGCTGGTGTTTACGGTGGATATGCCGACGCCCGGCGCACGCTACCGCGATGCGCATTCCGGCATGAGTGGCCCGCATGCGGCGCTGCGTCGTTACTGGCAGGCGGTGACGCATCCGCAGTGGGCATGGGATGTGGGGCTCAACGGTCGTCCGCACGACCTTGGCAACATCTCGGCCTACCTCGGCAAGCCTACCGGACTGGAAGATTATATTGGCTGGCTGGCAGCCAATTTCGATCCGTCAATCTCGTGGAAAGATCTGGAGTGGATCCGCGAGTTCTGGGATGGCCCGATGGTGATCAAAGGGATTCTGGACGCGGAAGACGCACGCGATGCGGTGCGTTTTGGTGCAGACGGCATCGTGGTGTCGAATCACGGAGGACGTCAGCTGGATGGCGTGCTGTCCACCGCGCGCGCGCTGCCCGCCATTGCCGATGCGGTCAAAGGGGAGATCGCGCTGCTCGCCGACAGCGGCATCCGTAACGGACTGGATGTCGTGCGCATGATCGCCTTGGGTGCGGACAGCGTGCTACTGGGGCGCGCCTTTATTTATGCGTTGGCCACGCACGGGCAGCAGGGCGTGGAAAATCTGCTGACGCTGGTCGAAAAAGAGATGCGCGTGGCGATGACCCTGACTGGCGTGAAGTCGATCCGTGAAATCGGCCGCGATGCGCTGGTACAAGCCGATATGCTGTTAAAAGAGGCGGGGCTGAACGCGCCCTAAGCGGTGCGTGAACCCGGCAAAACCCGCGAGGTTGTCTATACTCTTTACCTGTCTGACTAACAGGAGGAACGACATGACCATTCACAAGAAAGGATCGGCCCATTGGGAAGGTGACATCAAAGGCAAAGGCACAGTCAGCACCGAAAGCGGTGTGCTGAATCAGCAACCTTATGGTTTTAACACCCGTTTCGAAGGGCAAAAAGGCACCAACCCGGAAGAGTTAATCGGTGCAGCCCATGCCGCCTGTTTTTCAATGGCGCTGTCGTTGATGCTTGGCCAGGAGGGACACCCACCGACCAGCATCGATACCACCGCCGACGTGTCGCTGGACAAGAAAGGCGATGGCTTTGCCATTACCAAAATCGCGTTGACCAGCACCGTTGCACTGCCGGGCATTGATAGCGCTAAATTTGACGAGATCATCCAGAAAGCCAAAGCCGGCTGCCCGGTTTCGCAGGTGTTGAATGCGGAGATCACGCTGGATTACACGCTGAATAATTGATCGCCCTGTGCGGACATCAGCGAGAGATAACACGGTGCGCCTACGGGCGCATCGTTGCTTTGTGGCTGGGGAGAGGCGCGCTTAAAACGCGAGCTGCAAAGAAACTGTGGTGTGCCTGCAGGACGATCAGGCGTACTCGTCCTGCGCTTCGGGCACGCGCAACCCGCGCACATTGTGACGTGCAATACGGTAGGCTTTACGCGGGTCGCCCGCCACAAACTCAAAGGTTGGCGAGTAATAAAACGGCAGCCAGCCGCCGAAGCCGCTTTCCCACTCCCAGCGTACCGGACAAGGCCAGAGAATACCGTCATATAAAATGTAATAAACCCAACGTCCATGCGGACGGCGGGGGCGCGTATTTTTCATGGGATTCACAACGGTGATAGTGTAAAGCAGCTTATATTTTGAACGTTAGGCGCAAATCCTGCAAGCGCCCTGGCGTCTTTTTGTACAAAGTTAACGCGCTGTCACGGGATTAGCGGTGGACTTCGCCACACAATAACACCACGTTGGGGCGAACTTTATGAATACGATCGGCCATCTGCTCGCAGGCTACCTTAGTGGGATAGATACGCTCAGAGACCGGCAAGGCGTCACAGGCGTCATGACCACATGCGCTCACTAACAACACAAAACCAATCAGCATGTTCAGGCTCCTTTAACACCTTCGCGTGGTACGGAATGTGTGACTGCGTGTTCCCTTTTAAAACCATTATAGCTAAACGCTTAAATCGTCAATGATCGCCATGCGCAACGGCACGGTGCGACTGCGGGGATTATCGCCAGCCGAATGCGTCAACGCCGCGTAATTTGGGCTAAACTGTGCAGCCTAACGAACCTAATGGAGTAGTTTATGACACATGACATTGCCCATCCCGCGAGCAGCCCAAAGCAAGCCGCTTTACAGCTGGTGATTGAACTGGTGCGCGCCGGAAAACTGAGCCCGCTGCACGGTGATGCATCCAACATGATCTCAATCTACGAGCAATTTAAAGCGCATTTTGAAGCGGACAAGCAGAAAGACTCGGCGATCTCCTGACGCGTTATCGGGTGCACAGCGCGATTATCGCGCTGTTTTTAGGCGTAAAACCAGGTGGGTAAAATCGCGATAAGGTTGTTAAGCGTATGCAGGAAAATCGGCAGCGCAAGGCTGTTGCTGCGCAAGCGGGCGTAGCACAGCAGCAGTGAGAACAGCGTTAACACCGCGATTGTCTCCCAATGCACATACTGGGTATGCAGCGCAGCAAACAGCAGGGAGGTGAGCAGCATACAGGCAAAGCGGCTTTTCGGGGCCCACAGTAGAAACCCTTGCAGCAAGAACCCGCGAAATAACACCTCTTCAAATACCGGCGCCAGCAGCACTGCAGTGAGCAGAAGCATCAGCATGGAGCTGCGACCTTGCTGACTCTGCGCGATGAGCCACCCTTCCGGCTGCAGAAACTGCGTCTGCGCTACCATCAAGATAAACAGCCCCAGCACAAACACCAGCGCCTGAACGGGACGTAAATAGCCCAGCGGAATATCGGAGCGGCGCTGGCAATAGAAGCGGTAGAGCGGGTAGATCACCGCAAATTCCACCAGGCAAAGCACCGGCACCAGCAAGCCGTTATTGCGCAGCGCCCCGTAGTTGGGAAACAGCGTAATCAGCATGGTCACAAGGTAATAAACCACAAAGCTACCGGCGTAAAACAGCGTCAGTGTCACTTTGTCGGATTGGGTGTCCATAGGCGGCTCAATGGGCAGAGGAGCAGGCATAGTAGCAACGGCACCGATCGCTGTCGAGAGCGGCCGCTGGAGAATTATGGCGCGCAAATATTCTGCAAGGCGCGCTAAATCTGGCCCTGTTTTCGCCGATATCTACAACAATCATTACACGGTCGGATCGCTCCCTGCGCGCTACCGATCGCTTTCTTCGCTGCCTTTTTCTTTATGAGCACCGTGCATGAGCATTGATAACCTTCGACACCGCCAGCTGTTTGCCAGAGCGAGCAGGGAAGCGCATACCGTGCAAACAACACGCCGCAGCCTGCGCACGCTGATTGCCATGCTGTTTGGCGTGATGCTGCTCGCGGTGTTGATGGTGCTGGCAATAGCCTTTCGACAAAACCATGTGTCGCTGCAGCAGGATACAACCGTGCTGCGTCAGGCGTGGGCCGCGCAGCAGCAAACCATGCTTACCAGCCTGCGCGACTACGCCTCATGGGGCGAAGCATGGCAAAACCTCCATCTGACCATCAATAAAGCGTGGGCGTGGGATCAGGAGAACTTCGGCAGCGGCCTCTACAAAGATTACCACTTTGACGGCGTATTTATCGTGGGTAGCGATAACCAGACGCGTTACGCCGTGGAGCACGGTACCTTATCCAACGCCCGGCTGGAGAGCTGGCTGGGCACGCAAAGCGCGCGCTTGTTGGCAAGTGCCAGACAGCATGTGCAGCAGGGCGTGATCCGCAACGCGCTGGTTAACCATCAGCCCGCGATTGTGGTAGCCGTGCCCATTACGCCGGGCAAGGTGGCGCCGCTGGAGACGCCCACTGAGAAACTCTCGGTGATGATCTTTATCGCGGTGATGACGCCGGAAAAACTGCTGCGGCTGGGGGCGTTGCATAATGTGATCGCGCCGCGTATCGCCCGTTCACCCCGCGATGCGCAGGATGAACCCCGGCTAGAGCAGGCGGTCATTGATGGCGAACCTCTGGTGCTGCGCTGGCAAGCGAAAAGTCCCGGTAACAGCGTAATCTGGCTCATGATGCCGCTGCTGATGCTGACGGCCTTGGCCGTGACCGTGGTGACGCGCCGGGTGATTCGCCATGCGTTACGTAACGCGGCGATTTCCGATCGCCGCTTCGAAATGCTCGCGCTCAGCCAGCGCAAGCTGGCCAACAGCGAAGCGCGTTTTCGCGATCTGGCCGAGGCGGCATCCGACTGGATTTGGGAGATCGACGATCAAGGTCGGCTCTCTTATCTCTCGGCGCGCTTTGCCACCGAGACCGGGCACGCGGTGAGCAGCTGGCTGGGGCGGCCGCTGGATCAGCTTCTGACCCATCCCAGCCACTCGCTGGTGGCCTGGTTACAGCGCCAGGAGGAGGAGGTCACGGACGTGCCGCTGCGCTGTCAGTTCATTGCGGCAAACGGCCAGCGGCGCATCGGCGCGCTGATGGCGAAGAGTATTTGGCACAACGGCGCGCGGGTTGGGTTTCGTGGCACGGTTTCCGACGTTACACAAGAAGTGGATGCCGAAGCGCGTATCCAGTTCCTGTCGCGCCATGACATGCTCACCGGGCTGGCGAATCGCGTACAGCTGCAGGAATCCCTCGCCGCCCATCTGGAAACGGCGTCTGCCGAGGCGCTGCTGTTTGTGGTTAGCCTGGATCTCGATCAGTTCAAACCGATCAACGATACGTGGGGACACACGGTCGGGGACGCGGTGCTTAATCAAATTTCCCAGCGCTTGCAAAGCTTGATGGGGCCGGATGAGCTGGCGGCGCGTCTGGGCGGGGACGTCTTTATCCTGCTGTTGCGCGAGCGCTCACGGCAGGGAATGGAAAACCGCTGTCGCGTCCTGCAGCGCGCGATTCAACAGCCTATCACCAGCGGGTCGCACCAGCTTACGCTGACCGCCAGCATGGGCATTGTCTGCGCCCCACAAGATGCAACGCATCCGGAAGCACTGCTGCGGCTGGCCGATATTGCCCTTGGTCAGGCGCACAGCAGCGGACGCGATCGCTGGGTGTGGTACTCCACGGAGATGACCAATAAGCTGGAAACCCGCACCCAGCTGCTGCAGTCCATGGAGCAGGCGCTGCAGCAGGATGCCTTTACACTCTATTATCAGCCGCGCTATCAACTGCAAAGTGGTGAGGTGGCTGGCGCGGAGGCGCTGATTCGCTGGCAGGTGTCTGACAACGTGTGGATCTCGCCGGACAGGTTTATTCCGCTGGCGGAAGAGCACGGCCTCATTGGCGCCATCAGTGACTGGGTGCTACTGCGCGCCTGTCGCGACGCGCGCGATTGGGGCGGCGCGCGTTACGTTTCCGTGAATATTTCGCCGGTAGAGTTTCGCAACAGCGATTTGATTGCCCGCGTCGCCTATGCGCTGGCGGCCAGCGGCTTACCCGCCACGCGGCTGGAACTGGAAATCACAGAGAATGTCACCTTCGATCAGCCCGATCGGGCGCTGGAAATTATGCAGGGCCTGCGTGCGTTAGGCGTGCGTCTCACGGTCGATGATTTTGGTACCGGCTACGCGGCGCTTGGCTACCTGAAGACCTTCCCCTTCAACGGATTAAAGATTGATCGATCGTGGATGAAAGAGTTTCCTGAATCGCCCCAGGCGCAGTCGGTTGTTGCCGGTATTGTCGGGCTGGCGCGCGCGTTTGCGCTCACGGTGACGGCGGAAGGCATTGAGACCGAAGCACAGCTCGCGGCGCTAAAAGATCTCTCCTGTGAAGAGGGGCAGGGCTATTTTCTTGGACAGCCGATGCCGCTTGATGCGTTTAATCACCACCTTAACGACAACGTGGCACGCAAGCGTTAAGCGGCGGCCAGCCCGAGCGGCGTGCTGGACGTCGCTGGGCGGGCGCACCGCACTTAACGCACCCGCATCGCGAGCAGCGTCATCACCACGGCGAAGCCGATAAAAATCATCAGTTCCATATCGCTTACCTCAGAAAAATCCTAGATAAGTGTAGCCTCTGGCTATCACGATTTTAGGCAGTAAATGCGATTTATCTTAAATGCGCTTCGCTAAAATCGCGCTTTTCGCATTGAGGGCCACTTAATATGCTAGAAAATTGTCCCTGGGCATCGGGTTTTGCTACTCTCTGCAACCGCTTGTTTTTTTATCCATAAGGAGACGGTGATGAACTACCCTGGAAAAGCGCTGCTGGCGGCAGCGGTGTTGACGCTTGCGGCCTGTCAATCAGCCAGCAAACCGGATGACCACGCAGCGGCAGCGGCAGATAACGATCAGTGCCGCGCCTCGGCGTATCAAGGATATATTGGTAAGCCGCTGACCAGCCTTGAGAATCAGCGCTTTGACGGTGCCGTCCGCGCGATTCCATGGAACGGCGCGGCCACCATGGATTTCAACCTGCATCGGCTGAACTTCATGGGTGACAAAGACGGTAAGATTACGCAGGTGTATTGCGGATAACGTCGAAAAGACGCGGCGTTGTCATTCGCTTGTCATGGTGAGCGGTGAGGATAGCCATGCATTACGAAGAATTTCTCGTCACTCTCGTATAGGCAATGCTCGTCTTGTTTCCCGCTTCGGCGGGAATTTTTTTGCCTGATGCGCTGCGCTACCGGGACGCAGGCGCATCCAGCAGCAGCGCCAGCAGCTGACGATAGTGGTGTAGCTGCTGTTCATCTCCCTCTCGCTCCATCCTCGCCATGATGCGTGCAATAATGGCGTTGCCGGTCGCGGACTGACCATCATCCATGAGTTCACGCATGATGGCCGCCAGCAGATCGCTTTCGTGTGGCCCGTGCCAGGCCGGACTGTTGAAATAGTCGGTAATGGCGCGACTGGTGCTGCTATTAACGGTTCTCAAAGCTGACCTCCGCAGAGACAACAACGCTTGCCGCCAAACATTGGCGCTGAGGAAATAAGAGATGACGCAGGCGAATGGCCCAGGACGGGCGGCGCCTCACCGAGGATAATCGGTGATTTTTTAAACATAGTTGTCGCACGAAAAATTGTCAGTAATCGTTCAACATATTTTTTCATTCCGGCATGGCATTAAACGGGACGCATCTTATCAGTCACCAGACAGACACGCGCCAGGTGGGCGAAAACCAGGCTGGCGTACCGGCTCGCCAGCCTGTTGCTTTGGCTTATTGACGCAGCGTGAAGGCGACGTGCCAGCGCTGCTGAGAGAGCAGAAATTCCGGGCTAACGCTCGGGCTCCACGAGTCGTCCCCGCCCACGCCCATGTGGAAGCCATCCAGATGCAACCAGCAGCCAGCCTCCGGCTGCAGCAGATGACGGTGTGACGTGTCGCGCAACTGCTCAAGGCTGTAGCGGCTCAGCGAGAACGCAAACGCGCCGCTGACTTGCCAGCTGCCGCTGTCGAGCTGCTGCGTGCCGCCGCGCAGACCATTTTCACCGGGGAACACATAAGCCGTGCTAAGGGCATCCAGCGGCAGCTGCCAGCGCGAGAAACGCGCCGCCAGCTGGCGATCGGGGTAATTCTCGTGCGGCCCGAGTCCTAACCAGCTCACCTGCTGCGGCACGTTAGCCAGCTGGCAGCGCAGGCCAATGCGCGCCGGCGGCGGCAAACCGGGGGCTTGCTCAACGTTCATATCTATACGCAGTGCGCCGTCACCGCCGATGTGGTAACGCGTGTGGCAGCGAAACAGCACATTCTCTTTGTGGCGCCATTGATGCCAGGTATCAATCTGCACCGCGTGAGTGAGGCTGTCCGCCTGCATGGCAATCAGCTCGGCCTGGAGCTGGTTAAAGCCCGCACGCGCCCAGCGTTCAACCCAGGCATTGGGATCGACATTCGCCGCTTCGCTGGTGCCAATATCGTTATCGATCGGGGCGCGAACAAAGCAGGCCTGGAGCGGGGTTAATAGGGTCGCTTCCCCGTTCATCCACCACTGCACCAGTTCGCCGCTTTCACGTGAGAAGTGCCAGCGCTGCTGCGGCAGGTCCACCGCAATCAGCGTAGGATGCGTGCTCAGCGTCGGCGCGGTCAGCGCATGCGGCGGTGCGCAAGGCGCAAGCGCGGCGGGCAGCGGCCACTGATCCCAGGCGACGCAGGCGTCTGCTTCCGACCAAGCCGTGGCGGCAGGCTGATGCACCGCAAGGTTGAGCCACACTTCGCCCTGCAACGCGTCCGGCGCCGGCAATGAGAAGGTCTGACTGCCCTGCGGATCGAGATCCAGCACGATCTCGCCTTGGGCGACTGCCACGCCAGCCTGCTCGATCGACCAGCGCAGCACCTCGTTGTCGCTGCGTCGGAACAGGTATTCACTGTGCAGGGTAAAGCGGAACGGATCCTGCGCGTCACGCACGAACTGGAAAAACTGCTGCGCGCGCTGCGCTTCATACAGCGCCGGATGCGGGGTGCGATCGGCGAACACCAGCCCGTTCATACAGAACTGGCGATCGTTCGGGGTATCACCAAAGTCACCACCGTAGGCCTGCCACGGCTGGCCTTGCGCATCGTAGCGCGTCAAGCTTTGATCGACCCAATCCCACACAAAACCGCCCTGGAGGCGCGGGAACTGGCGGAACGCTTGCCAATATTTAGCAAAGCCGCCGAAGCTGTTTCCCATGGCGTGGGCGTATTCGCAGAGGATCAGCGGGCGCGTCTCGCCGGGCAGGCCGATCCATTTTTTCAGCGACCATTTCGGCACGGCGGGGAAGGGCTGATCGTGATCGACGCGGGCGTACATCGGACAAATAATGTCAGTGGCGGCAGTATTGGCGCCGCCGCCCTCATACTGTACCGGTCGGCTGGGATCGCTGCTTTTGATCCAGCGATAGAGCGCATCGTGCGTGCTGCCGTGGCCGGATTCATTGCCCAGCGACCAGATAATGATGCAGGCGTGATTGCGGTCGCGCTGCACCATGCGCGTCACCCGCTCGCTGTAGGCGGCAAACCAGCGCGGATCGTCCGATAAGCGGTTCATCGGCTGCATGCCGTGGGTTTCGATATTGGCTTCATCGACCACATACAGCCCGTATTCATCGCACAGGCGGTACCACAGCGGATGGTTAGGGTAGTGAGCGCAGCGTACCGCGTTGAAGTTATGCCGCTTCATCAGTTCAATATCGCGGCGCATGCTGGCTTCATCCACCACCTGTCCCTTCTCCGGGTGGTGTTCGTGGCGGTTTACGCCGCGAATCAGCAGCGGTTTACCGTTCAGACACAGCAGACCGTTATCAATGCTAACGCGACGGAAGCCGACGTCATATGCCTCAGACTCGATCAGCGTACCGGCATCATCCAGCAGCGAGACTACCGCGCGGTAGAGGTGCGGCGTCTCCGCACTCCACAGCAAAGGGGCATTAACCGACAGCACCAGCCGCGTGCGTTCGGGATAGTGACCGCGCTCGTCAATGACCGCGCTGCCGGGCAACTGCTCATGCTGTGCCACGCAGTTGCCGTCTTGCCACAGGCTGACGCGCAGTCGACAGCGCGCCAGCGGCAGCGTACCGACCGCGATCTTCACATGAACGCGCAGATCGCCCCGACTGTATTCAGGGCTAAGATCGGTATCGATCTGCACATCGGCCAGCTGTGTGTCGGGTTTATGCAGCAGGGTGACGTCGCGAAAAATACCGCTCATGCGCCACATATCTTGATCTTCCAGATAGCTGCCATCGCACCAGCGCAGCACCATCACGGCCAGACGATTCTGCCCTGGGCGCAGTGCCTGACTGAGATCAAATTCGGCGGGTAGGCGGCTGTCTTGCGAGTACCCGATCCATTGACCGTTACACCACAGGAAAAACGCCGCGTTCACGCCGTCGAAAATGATGCGCGTTTGGCCTTGCGCCAGCCAACAGGGCTCCACCTCAAATGTGAGCGAGTAACATCCAGTGGGATTTTGCGACGGAACCTGCGGCGGTGTCACCGGAATGGGGTACTGAACATTGGTGTAAATGGGGGCGTCGTAGCCGTGTAGCTGCCAGTTGGCGGGCACGGGCAGCGTCCCGGCATCGGGCATATCCTGCAGCAGCCAGCTTTGCGGCACCGCTTCCGGCTGTGAAAAATAACTGAACATCCACTGGCCGTTGAGCGAGCGCAGCGACGTTGAAGGCTGGCGTTCACGTGCGGCATCTTCATCGCGCCAGCTGGCGAAAGGCGGATGCGCGTCAAGGCGATTCAGGCTGGTGATCACCGGGTTTTCCCAGTCGCGGCGCGCAAGGATATCGGTCAACGAAAGCGTGGGCAGCGTCATGATAAATTCTCTTAATTTGTAATGCGCTCACATTGCGTGAAATCCTCGCGGCTGTAAAGCGAGATTCAGCATCAGCGCCGAGCAGGCATGCGCTATCCGCATACTTGCGTTGGGTCTCACGTGTGAAAGAGGCGCGTAAAAAAGAAACGTTTTGCCGTTAGGCCTTGATCTTGCTTCGCTTTTTATTTAACGCTTCCCCTCATTTTTTTTCAACGGCGCGGGGATAATGCTTGTTGTTTTAAACAGGGCAGTGCTAACTTTTGAGCATTCTCTTTGAGGAGTGCGCTGCATGAAAAACCTTATTGCGGAACTTCTGATTAAGCTAGCTGAAAAAGAAGAAGCGTCAAAAGAGCTGTTGGTTCAGGTAGAGGCGATGGAAATCGTCCTGACGGCGATGCTGCGTAAAATGGACGCCGCGCAGTTCAACGACATGGCGGCGGGCATTGCGCGCGCCATGCCACCGGTCGCGCCTGGCGCAGAGACTGCCGAAGCGCAAATGCTGCGCAATTATATTGAGAAGCTGCTCAACCATCCACGCGTCTAACATTCCCTTTTTTGCTGGATTCCTGCCAGGCTTAAAAAGCCATTACGACCTGGAAGGAACGGCTATGAAATCGTCTTTTTTAGCGTTACTGGCCGCGAGTGTACTTTTCGCGGGCAGCGCAAGCGCAGCAGAAAAAACCGCGCAGCAGAACAAAATGACGCTCTGCAATCAGCACGCTGCCGCGCAGTCACTCTCTGGTGACGCGCGTAAATCCTTCATGCGTGACTGTCTCAAAAAAGAGAGTAAAGCGGGCAGCATGACGCCACAGCAAATGAGGATGAAATCCTGTAACACCGAAGCCGGCAGTAAAAACCTGAGCGGCGACGCCCGAAAAACCTTTATGAGCAGCTGCCTGAGAAAATCCTGATCGCCCGCCACGTCCCCGACCACCGCCGGTGCGCTCGGGGAAATACCGCCTTTCCTCTCTCTCCTTGCACGTGCCGCTGCGAACGTTTCATGCGGTTGACGCGTGCCGAAGCGGCGAAATCGCCACGCTTTGCCACACTTACGTTTAAGGATTTATCGCATACACCCTTTTACAACGCAGGAGGCTATTTGTGAGCTATCAATCGGTGGTGGAGTTGGCGTCGCTGGCGCAGCAAAAACCGACGCAATTTAGCGTGGGTGAAACAGACGTGGTGCTGATCCGCGACGGTGAGCATGTCCAGGCGCTGCAGGCGAAATGTCCCCACGCGGGCGCGCCGCTGGAGCAGGGTGCGATCTGCGAGGGCAAGCTGATATGCCCGTGGCACAAAGCCGTGTTCGAGTTAAAGAGCGGCAACATGTGTGAGCCGCTGGCGCTCGCTAACCTCAAGCGCTATCCGGTTCGGGTGGAGAAGGGCACGGTGTGGGTGAATCCGCAGGCGATGTCACCGGCTTCCGCGCCGTCACCGCGTGGCGACGCGCCGGTGTATGTGATTCTCGGCGGGGGGGCGGCGGGCAGCGCAGCAATCTGGACGCTGCGCGATGAAGGGTTTACAGGCCGCATCATGCTGGTGGAGCGGGAGCCAGATGCGCCCTACGATCGTACCGCGCTGAGTAAGTTTGTGCCCTCGGGCAAGATGACGATTGATGAGGTGCCTGCGCTGCTGAAAGACGATGTGCTGGGTGGCGTGGTGCGCATCCACGGCGATGTCACCGCGCTGGATACGCAGAACCAGATGCTCACGCTGGACAGCGGCGAGCAGGTCAAATTTGACCGCCTGCTGATCGCCAGCGGCGGCGAACCGAAACCGCTGGCGATCCCCGGTAACGATCTGGCGGGCGTGCATGTTTTGCGCTCGCGCGATCAGGCGGATGCGCTACTGAAGCAGGTCGAGGAGACCCAGCAGCTGGTGATCGTTGGCAACAGCTTCATCGGCATGGAAATGGCAGGCGCGCTGCGCAATCGCGACATTGACGTCACGGTGATTGCTCGCCAGCCGCTGCCCTTTGTGAACACGTTTGGCGAAGAGATCGGCCGCTATTTCCACACTTTGCACCGCAGTAACGGCGTGAAATTTGTCACCGGCGAGCCGGAGGCGTTAGAAGGGCAAGGCGCGGTCAGTGCGGTACGCTTAAAAGGGGGCCAGCGCATATCAGCGAGCGCGGTGCTGTTTGCCACCGGCGTGAAGCCCGCCACCGACTTTATCCACGATCTTACGCGCGAAGACGACGGAAGCCTGCAGACCGATGCGCATTTACGCGCGGCGCCCCACGTTTGGGTCGCGGGCGACATTGCGACGTATCCCAGCGCACAAGGGCCGCTGCGCATTGAGCATTATCGCGTCGCCCAGCAGCAGGGCAGAGTCGCGGCGCGTAATATGCTGGGACAGGACGTGCAGTTTGATCGCGTGCCTTTTTTCTGGACCGCCCACTACGGCACGCGCTACGAATACGTGGGGCATGCGTCGTCCTGGGACGACTATCGGCTGTTGGGCTCGCTGCAGGAGAAGCGTTTTATCGCCTTTTACTGCCGTGAGGGCAGGGTGGCGGCGGTGTGTTCGGCGGGCATGTACACCTTAACGGCTGCGCTGGTGGAAAGACTCCAGCAGCCCATGACGCTCCAGCAGGCCATCTCTTTCGTGGAGCGCTTCCACCATTAAGAACGCCAGCGCTCCCCGCAAGGCGCGGAGAGCGCTGGCATTAGGCTTTGCTCAACGCTTCAGATTTCGCCATGCACCGCTGCATCGCCTTGATCACCGCCGCGCGGAACCCTTCTTCTTCCAGCACTTTCACTGCTTCAATGGTCGTGCCGCCGGGTGAGCAGACATTATCTTTCAGCTCGGCAGGATGCTGACCGGTTTCCAGTACCATTTGCGCCGCGCCCTTCACGGCTTGCGCAGCAAATTGGTAGGCCTGCGCGCGTGGCATACCGCCCAGCACGGCGGCGTCCGCCATCGCCTCAATAAACATAAACACATAGGCAGGCGCCGATCCGCTTACGCCCACCACCGCATGAATCAGATACTCGCTAACCACGGCGGCTTTACCGAAGCTGCTAAAAATGCGCACCACTTCATCCGTTTCATGCTGTTCAACCAGCACATTCGGCGTCACGGAGGTCATGCCTTCGTTGACTAACGCGGGCGTATTGGGCATGACGCGCACGATTTTACGATCGTGGCCCAGCACGCCCGCCAGCGCGTCCAGGGTAACGCCCGCCGCAATAGAGACCACCAGCGCCTCTTTTTTGAGCTGACCCGCCAGGTCTTTTAATACTTTAAGAATAACGTTGGGTTTGACTGCACCAAACAGAATATCGACCTCACGTGCCAGGTTTTCCGCGCTGTCTGCCGCCGTCACGCCGAACTGCTGTGCCAGCGCCTGATTGGTTTCCGCTTTGCGGTCATAAACCCAGATATTCGCCGGGGCGATAAGTCCACTGTTCACCATGCCGCTGATGATGGCTTGTGCCATGTTGCCACAGCCGACAAATCCGATTTTCTTCTCCAGCATCGCTTTTTCCTTTCAGTGATTCGATAACCTTAAGCGAGGTAGCTTACGACAGCTGAGCGGAATAACAAGCCGGGCAAATAACATTTGCCATTCTGCTGCAGCACGGCATGATCGCCGTCAATCGCGTGTAAAGAAGGAAACAAGATGTCTATTTGGGTTGATGCTGACGCCTGTCCCGGCGTGATCAAAGAGGTGCTTTATCGCGCGGCGGTACGCGCAGAAATCACCGTGACGTTTGTCGCCAACCAGCCGCTGCGAGTGCCAGCGTCTCCCTTTCTCAAAACGCTACAGGTGGCGGCGGGCTTTGACGTGGCAGACAACGAGATCGTAAAGCGCGTGGCACCGGGCGATCTGGTGATCACCGGGGATATACCGCTAGCAGCGGAAGTGCTGGAGAAAGGGGCCGCGGCGTTAAATCCACGAGGGGAACGCTATTCGCCGGATACGATTCGCCAGCGGCTTACCATGCGGGATTTTATGGAAACGCTGCGCGCCAGCGGCGTACAAAGCGGCGGTCCGTCTGCGTTAAACCAACGTGACCGCCAGCTGTTTGCCAATGAACTGGATAAGTGGTTGCGTCAGCGCTGATTAGACAAAGCTGTCGTCGTCATCATTAAAGTCACCGCCGCCAAAATCGCCGAAGTCGTTGTTATCGGCATAGTTGTTATCGTTCCAGCTGGCGTTATCGTTCAAGAAGGCGCTGTTGCTGTCGTTGCCGTCGTTGCCGTTAAAGGTGTCCAGGCTGTTATCCACCTGCGGCAGCGCCGGCTCGTTAATAATGTTCACGATCTCTTCCGGCTGCGAATGATGGAACATGCTGGTCAGCATATCCGCCATCACCACGCCGCCGGCGACGCCCACCGCCGTCTGCAGCGCGCCACCCAAGAAGCCGGTACCGCGCGCAGGGGCGGCATATTGCTGCTGTGGCGGTGCATACTGCGGCTGCTGCGGGGCGCTGTTCCAACCCGACGGCGGCTGTTGCGGGGCGGCAGAACGGCTGCCGCCGCCAAACAGGCTGGAGAGGAATCCGCCGCTGCTCTGCTGCGGTGCGGCCTGCTGCTGTTGCGCCTGCGCCAGGCGGTTTTGCAACTCTTCAACCTGCGCGTTCAGCTTTTTCAGCGCCGCTTCCTGAATCAAAATCGCCTGCGCCATGTAATACGGCGCGCCGGGCTGACTGGCCAGGTGCTGTTTGATCAACTGTTCGGCACCGGCATCACGCGGGCTGCCTTGGCTTTCTGCCTGTTTCAGGCGGCTGAACAGATTGTCGATTAACTGCTGCTCTTCATTTTGCATGGGATAGCCTCCAACAATTACGCTCACGCCTTTATATGGGGGTTGCCGTCAGTAAAGTAAATCATCCTGCTGGTAAGCAAATGTTGCTTGTACTTACAAAACAGCATATGCACAAAATGTGCATGGCTTTTTCATTAATAATCATAAGGTTGACGAGCGCTCTCTGCCGTTAATGCGTAAACTGTGCTTAGCCGGTGGCTGATAAATAAATTTCCCGCTATGATGCGACGCATTATTGACCTGATGACCTTGCCTGAGCGGCATAACACCACGGCGGAGGATGAGCCTTAATGTCCCTACCCATCTATCTGATCGGCGCGCGCGGCTGCGGGAAAACTACCGTGGGGCAGGCGCTTTCTCAGGCGCTTGGCTACACCTTTCGCGATACCGATCACCATCTGCAATCTGAGACACAGCGCAGCGTGGCGCAGATTGTGGCCAGTGAAGGGTGGGAACGTTTTCGTCAGCGCGAAACCGACGCCCTGCATGCCGTCACTGCGCCCGGCAGCGTCATTGCCACAGGCGGCGGCATGGTGCTGGCGGAAAACAATCGCCGCTATATGCGTGAGCAAGGTCAGGTGATTTGGCTCAGCGCGCCGCCGGATGTGCTGGCCGAACGTTTGCAGCAGCAGCCTGAAGCGGCGCAGCGTCCCACGCTGACCGGACGACCCATTGCCGAAGAGATGGGCGACATTTTACGCGAGCGCGCACCGCTCTATCGCCAGGCTGCGCATCACGAGGTCAGCGCCATGCAGCCGCCCGCGCGTGTTGTTGAGCAAATCATGCACTGGTTGCTTCGCGCGCGCGCCAGCTAACGCCTCAGATTTATCCCTCTTTCTCGCGCTTAACACCCTTTGTCTATACTTAAAGCCAGACAGAGGATAGCCGCTGTCCGTGTGGAAAACTGACATAAGAGGGAAATGTATGCCATCCAGACCACCGTATCCCCGCGAAGCTCGCGTCGTTGCCGTTGAAAAAGGTCAGCCCGGTAACACCGTCACCTGGTATGAGTTACGCGCCGATCACCCGAAACCCGATACGCTCATCAGCGAGCACAAATCGGAATCAGAAGCGCAGGATGCCAAAGTGCGTTACGAGGACGTAGAAAAAGAGTAATGCACGCTGGCAGGGACGCCAGATGAAGCATGCGCCCCGCAAAAAATGTGCGCTTTTGCTAAAAGCCTGCGCAGGCAGGCTAATTTCCCCTTAAGACGCTCAAACCCCGTAGTAAACCCCGATAGCCTGAGCAAATTCCCGCTTAACGCCCTATTTTATTCTGCATTAAAACGCATAAGAATTGTCTGCCTAAAAATATGCGCTTGACGCATTAAGCCCAGCGTTTTACTTTCAATTTATTGATACGGGAACTCAGTTCCACATAGTGAAACTAGCCGCATGAGTACACTCGAAAATGCCGCCGCCGTCCTCAAGCTTTTCCAGCGTTATGGCGTCACTCAGGGCCATCCAGGCCTGACGTTTACTGACGTGGTGGAAGGGCTGGGGCTGCCAAAAAGCACCGTTTCTCGGCTGTTGGCCACCATGGAAAGTGAAGGTTTTCTTGAGCGTGATCCGGAAAGCCGCTGTTTTCAGGTTGGCCGCGTGCTGCTGTCAGTGGCAGGTAATTTCCTCTCTACGCCGCTGGTAGACAGTGCCTCTGACGCGATGGCGCGTCTCGCCGCGCGGACCGGTTGTATGGGGTATATCTCAGTGCTGGACGGCGAAGATGTCTTGGTGATGCGCATGTATCACGGACGTTTTTTCACGCAGCTGGTGACGCCCCCCGGCTCACGCGTCTCCCTGACCGGCACCTCCACCGGACGGGTGCTCCTGGCGCAACTGAGCGATGAGGCGGTGCGCGCGCGGGTCGAGCGCAATTGGCAGGCAGCTTCCGCCAACTCGCCGCGCAGCATTGACGCGCTATGCGCTGAGCTGGCGCGGATTCGTCAGCAGGGCTGGGCGCTGGCGCGCAATGAGACGCTCCCCGGCATCAGTTCTCTGGCGGTGGCAGTCACCAATAAATATCGAGGCGAAAGCGCGGCACTGTGCCTTTCGTTTCTGTCGCAGGAAGCGGCCCCGGGCTACCCGGAAGTGCTGCTCAGCGAACTGCGCGCAACGGCTGCACTGATGGCCGAAAAGTATGGCGCTACCCCCTGAGGCAACTCAGGCCAGTATTCCGATTTTTGAGGCGTTTATTCGCGCCACACCAGGGAAAAAAGCAGGTCTTCGGGCCTGCTTATTTTCTTTTATTCAGAGAGCGATAAAACATCAGGCTGCTGCGTCGCACGTCGAACAGCGGCGGACTCTTTGCGTTTTCTTCAGGGTGAAACACAGGAACACTATGCGTCAATCTAATCCTCTTAAAAGTATCGGCGTCGGCGTGATGCTGGTGCTGCTGTCTGTGGCCGGCGCCGTGATTGGCGTCCAGCTGATTACCACTATTGGGGTCACCCCCAATACCTCCATTATCGGCGCGCTGATTGCCATGCTGCTGGCGCGCATTCCGCTGCAATGGTTTCGTCGCTACCGCTCGGTAGAGGTGCAAAACCTGGCGCAGACCGCCATCTCTTCCGCGACCTTTGGCGCGGCCAACAGCCTGCTGATGCCGATTGCGGTGCCGTGGGCGATGGGGGAGCCGCAGCTGGTGCTGCCGCTGTTTGTCGGCGTTAGTGCCGCCATGCTGCTGGATGCCTACCTGCTGTATCGCCTGTTTGACACCCGCGTCTTTCCGGCCAGCAATGCCTGGCCACCGGGCGTTGCCGCAGCGGAAGCCATTAAGGCAGGCGATAAAGGCGGACGTCAGGCGTGGTTGCTGGTGGCGGGCATTGTGGGCGGTATCGGCGGCGCGATGTTGAAAATCCCCATGTCAGCCTTCGGTACCGCTTTTATCGGTAACATTTGGGCCTTGAGCATGCTGGGCATCGGTTTTCTCCTGCGCGCGTACGCCCAGCCGGTGGCCGGAATTGATATCAACGCACTCTATCTTCCTCACGGCGTGATGGTCGGGGCAGGACTGGTGGCGCTGGTGCAGGTGATTCAGGTGATCCGCCGCGGTCGACACGATCGCACCGAGGCCAGTCGCAGCGATGATGAAGTGAAACGGTCGCTGGGCTTAGGCACCGTTGGATATCTTCTGATCTCCGCGCTGTTGGCGCTGGCAGGCGGCCTGTGGAGCGAGATGGCGCTGCCGATGCTGCTGCTGTTTATTCTCTACGCGGCGTTTGCCGCCTTTGTGCACGAGCTGATCGTGGGCATTGCCGCGATGCACTCAGGTTGGTTCCCGGCGTTTGCCGTGGCGCTAATCACCCTGATTTTGGGCATTTTACTGGGCTTTCCTCCGCTGGCGCTCTGCCTGCTGTGTGGCTTCACCGCCGCTACCGGTCCCGCGTTTGCCGACATGGGGTACGATTTAAAAGCGGGGTTTGTTCTGCGCGGCAACGGCGCTGATCTGCAGCAGGAGCTGTGGGGACGACGCATCCAACTGATTGCCGCCATGGTGGCGTTCCTGGTGGCGATTCCGGTGGTGTGGTACGCGCACACGCTGTTTTTTGCCGAGAACCTGCTGCCACCGGTGGCGCGCGTCTATGCCAAAACCATTCAGGCGGGTGCTGAGCCCGGCATCGCCCTTAACCTGCTGATGTGGGCCGTGCCTGGCGCGATCGTGCAGCTGATTGGCGGCCCCAAACGTCAGCTTGGTGTGCTACTGGCGACCGGGCTGTTGATCAATAACGCTGCGGCGGGCTGGGCCGTCATGGTGGGGATTGCGCTGCGCATTATTATTCTGCGCGTCTGGGGCGAGCGTGGGCGTTCACCTATGGAAGTCATGGCCGCTGGCTTTATCGCGGGGGATGCGCTTTACAGTTTCTTTCACTCACTGTTTGCCAGCAGCAGCAAGAAATAATCAGGAATCTTATCATGAGCTTACAGCAAACACTTCAGGTCTTTGAATTACTGGACAGCGCCTATGTGGATGGCCAACAGGTCGTGGATCTGTTTGCGGGTTTGCCCGGCATCAGCGCGACGACCACACGGGTTAGCGGGGCTAAAGGGCGCACCGATTTTGTACGCATCACCGTGCCTGGCGCGCAGGGTAAAAGCCGCGGCGGCAGCGCGCCTACGCTGGGCATCATTGGTCGGCTGGGCGGCATTGGGGCGCGCCCCACGCGTATCGGGTTGGTCTCGGACGCTGATGGCGCCGTGGCGGCCGTCAGCTGCGCGCTAAAGCTGGCGCAGATGCAGGGCAAAGGCGATGTACTGGACGGGGATGTGGTGATCACCACCCACATTTGCCCGGATGCGCCAACGCGTCCGCATGAGCCGGTGGATTTTATGGATTCCCCGTGCGATGACCTGACCATGAACGAGAATGAAGTGGTGGAGGGCGTGGATGCCATCCTCTCGATCGACACCACCAAAGGCAATCGCATCCTGAACCACAAAGGTTTTGCGCTCTCGCCGACGGTGAAAGAGGGCTACATTCTGCGCGTCTCGGAAGATTTGCTGCGCATTATGGAGATGACCAGCGGCAAACCTGCCGTCACGTTCCCCATTACCACCCAGGATATCACGCCGTACGGCAACGGCGTTTACCACCTCAACAGCATTCTTCAACCCTCCACGGCCACCGATGTGCCGGTGGTGGGGGTGGCGATCTGTAGCGAATCGGTGGTGCCAGGTTGCGGTACCGGGGCCAGCCACGAAGTGGATATCGCGGACGCGGTGCGCTTTGCGGTGGAAGTGGCCAAAGAGTTTGGTCGCGGCACCTGCGCCTTTTATGACCGCCAAGAGTATGCGCTGCTGCTGTCGCTGTACGGTAGCCTCGGCCATCTGCGCACGCGGAAACCGTCCGCATGAAAAAATCCCTGGTCACACTCACCATCGGCCAGGCGCCGCGCAGCGATATTATGCCGCTGCTGCAGGCGCATTTGCCCGAAGACGCGGTGGATCACGTGGGCCTGCTCGACGGCCTGACCACCGACGCTATCGCGCAGCGCTATGCGCCTGCGCCGGGCGAACCGGTGCTGGTTTCTCGTCTTTTGTCAGGCGAACAGGTGCGGCTGGCCGTGCCAAAAGTCGAGCAGGGGCTGCAGGATAAAATCCACGCGCTGGAGCAGCAGGGTTACGACACCATTCTGCTGTTGTGCACCGGCGAGTTTGGCGCACTCACCACGCAGAAAGCGCTGCTGCTGGAGCCGGATCGCATCATTCCCCCGCTGATCAACGCCATTGTCCAGCAGCACAAAGTGGGCATTGTGGTGCCGGTGAAAGAGCAGGTGGCCGAACAGGCGAATAAATGGCGCAGTCTGCACCGCGCACCGTGCTTCGCCGTGGCGAGTCCTTATCTGGCAGCGCAGTCAGAGTTGATCGACGCAGGCTTATCGCTGCAGGAGCAGGGGGCGGATGTGGTCGTGCTGGACTGTATCGGCTATCACCAGAAACACCGTGATTTCCTGCAAAACATGTTGGGCATTCCCGTGCTGCTGTCTAACGTGCTGGTGGCGAAACTGGCGGCGGAGCTGATCCTCTGATCGCGCGCCGTCACACCGGGCGATGCCCGGTACTTATTTCGCGTGACAGATCAGAGAGTTCCCTTGTAATCTGCCAGACACCTTAATGTGCTGTGAGGAAGTAACATGCTCAACGTAAGCGAGTATTTCGACGGAAAAGTAAAATCGATCGGATTCGACAGCGTCACCATTGGCCGCGCTAGCGTCGGCGTGATGGTCGAAGGCGAATACACCTTTGGCACCGGCCAGCCGGAAGAGATGACGGTGGTGAGCGGCGCGCTGAAAGTGCTGCTGCCGGGTGAGGTTGAGTGGAAATGGTACGAAGCGGGCTCGGTGTTTAATGTCCCCGGTCACAGTGAGTTTCATCTGCAGGTGGCAGAACCCACCTCTTATCTGTGCCGCTATCTTTAACGCTCTCGCATCTGTGCGCACGTTCAGCACGCCCATGAGGCGTGCTGATGTTTCCGCACTCTTTAACGCTTAGCTTCGCCGCCCAGCGCGTCCACCAGGTTGGTTAACAGCGCGGCCAGTTCGCTGGTCATCAAAATGAAATCCGCATCAAAGCGCTGAGCGAAGTCGTCGCGATCGATGTCGTCATTCTGTTCGCGCAGGGTATCGCTAAACTTCAGGCGTTTAATTGACGCATCTTCAGCAATGACAAACTGCAGCCGCTCTTGCCAATCCAGAGCCAGTTTGGTGACCACTTTGCCCGCTTCAATGTGCGTGGCGATTTCGTCCGAAATCAGATCTTGTTTCTTGCAGCGGATCACACCGCCGTCTTCCAGCACGGCTTTCAGCTCAGCTTCATCCATCAGTGCAAAACCGGCGGGCAGGTCGCCACCGCGCACCCATTCGGTCAGCGTCAGCTCGATAGGATTTTCCAGCGTCAGGGGCACCACCGGCAGCGATCCCAGACTTTTACGTAGCAGTGCCAGCGTGTCTTCCGCTTTTTTAGCGCTGGCGCAGTCCACCACAATCAAATTGTTGACGGTATCGATCCACATAAACGTCTGGCTAAAACGGCTGAACGCACGCGGCAGTAAACTGTGCAGCACCTCATCCTTCAGCGCATCTTTCTCGGTTTTTTTTAGCTTGCGGCTCTGCTCGGCCTCCAGCTTCTCGATTTTGGCTTCCAGCGCCTGCTTCACCACCGGTGAGGGCAGAATTTTCTGTTCGGTACGGGCGCAAATAATCAATTGACCGTTAACGTCATGCGTCAGCGCCTCGCTGCGATTGCCCATAGGCGAGACCCAACCGGTTTTCGCCATATCCTGGCTGCCGCACGGCGAAAAGGTAAAGGCCGCAAGCTGTTTTTCCAGATCGTCTGCGGACAGCGGAATGTCACGATTCAGACGATAAACCATCATATTTTTAAACCACAACATCGGGATTCCTTACCGTGGGTGCGATCGGGCGCACAAGTCTTAAAGTCAGCGCGCATGATAGCGAAACATCCGAGGGGTTTCATTGCCTTTCCCGATTCTGCCTTCTACTGTAGGGATCTCCTTTAAGAATAATGAGGAATAAATCGTGCGGATTGGGATTGATTTAGGTGGTACCAAAATTGAAGTGATCGCGCTTTCTGACCAGGGGCATGAGCTGTTTCGACACCGCGTCAATACGCCGCGCGATAATTATGCCGCGACCGTACAGGCCATGGTTGATCTGGTGACGCTGGCGGAAGAGAAAACGGGGCAGCGCGGCAGTGTGGGCGTCGGGATTCCAGGCTCGCTGTCGCCCTATACGCATCGGGTAAAAAATGCCAACTCAACCTGGCTTAACGGACAGCCGCTGGACAAAGATTTGGCGCAGGCGCTGAATCGTGACGTGCGCATTGCCAACGACGCGAATTGTTTGGCGGTGTCTGAAGCCATTGATGGCGCGGGCGCCGGACACGAACTGGTGTTTGCGGTGATCATTGGCACCGGATCGGGCGCGGGCGTGGCGATTAACGGCGAGTCGCGCATCGGTGGCAACGGCAACGCGGGCGAGTGGGGCCATAATCCGCTGCCGTGGATGGACGAAGATGAGCTGCGCTATCGCGCGGAAGTGCCGTGCTACTGCGGGCAGCAGGGCTGTATTGAGACGTTTGTGTCTGGTACCGGCTTTGCCATCGACTACCAGCGTTTAAGCGGTCAACAGCGTAAAGGCAATGAGATCGTCGCGCTGATCGCGCAGCAGGATCCGGTTGCCGAGCTGGCCATGAGTCGCTATGAAACGCGGCTGGCAAAATCGCTGGCGCAGGTGGTTAACCTGCTCGACCCCGATGTGATTGTGCTGGGCGGCGGTATGAGCAATAACGACAGGCTTTACCACACCGTGCCCGCGCTGATGAAGCAGTGGGTGTTTGGCCGCGAGTGTGAAACGCCGGTACGCAAGGCGATGCACGGTGACTCCAGCGGCGTGCGCGGCGCGGCCTGGCTGTGGCCGCTGCAGTCGGCGGACTAAGCTCGACTCAGAGGCGCAGCGCGCTGCGCCTCTGCCATTCGGCTTACTCGCCCATTAGCATGGCGTCCTGCGGCGCGTTGGCTCGCTGGGCTTTGGTCGCCCGAAAATAGAGGTATCCCACCGCCATCATCGCGATAAACAGTCCACCAATCAGCGGATTGAACCACAGCATCGCCACTAAACACACCAGCGCAAGCACCAGCGCGATACCCGGCACCACGGGGTAACCCGGCGCGCGGAAGCTGCGTGGCATGTTGGGTTCACTGCGGCGCAGCTTAAACAGGCTCAACATGCTCATGATGTACATGATAATCGCGCCAAATACCGCCATGGTGATCATCGCAGCGGTGAGCGACATGCCCTGCAAATTGATCAGCCCATCGCTGTAAATCGCCGCGATACCAATGGCACCGCCGAGTAAAATGGCACGGTGCGGCGTCTGAAAGCGCGACAGCGTGGCGAGGCTGCGCGGCAGATAGCCTGCGCGGGCGAGGGCGAAGAACTGACGCGAATAGCCCAGAATAATGCCGTGGAAACTCGCCACCAGGCCGAAGAGACCGATCCACACCAGCATATGCATCCAGTTTGAGTGCTCGCCGACGATCATTTTCATTGCCTGCGGCAGCGGATCGTTAATGTCGGACAGTTTGCGCCAGTCGCCGGCACCGCCCGCCAGCAGCATGACGCCAATCGCCAATACCACCAGCGTCAAAATACCGCTGATATAGGCTTTGGGAATGGTGCGCTTGGGATCTTTCGCCTCTTCCGCTGCCATCGCTGCGCCTTCAATGGCGAGAAAGAACCAGATGGCGAAAGGAATGGCGGCAAAGATGCCGGAGACCGCCGGCAGGCCGAAGCGATCGCTCCCGGCCCAGCCGTGCGCGGCAAAATTCGCCATGCTGAAACCGGGCGAGACCACGCCCATAAACACCAGCAGCTCCAGCACCGCCAGCACCGTGACCACCAGCTCAAACATGGCCGCCAGCTTCACGCCTAAAATGTTTAGCCCCATAAAGAGCAGATAAGCCGCGACCGCCGCTGTTTTAGGATTCAACGCCGGATACTGCACGTTAAGGTAGGCGCCAATCGCCATGGCAATCGCCGGCGGGGCAAACACGAACTCAATCAGCGTTGCCATTCCCGCGATCAATCCGCCCGTTTCACCAAATGCGCGACGGCTGTAGGCAAACGGGCCGCCAGCATGGGGAATGGCCGTGGTGAGCTCGGTAAAGCTAAATATAAAGCAGGTGTAGAGTGTGGCAATCAGCGCGGTGGTTACCAGGAACCCCAGCGTACCCGCCACGCCCCAGCCGTAACTCCAGCCAAAATACTCCCCGGAAATCACCAATCCTACCGCAATCCCCCACAGATGCAGGGTTCCCAGCGTAGGTTTGAGCGTGTTGTTCATGCTTATCTCCCCGTCGTCATACGTATGTGGTTTGCACCGTGCGGTGCGTACGTTGCGCTACCGTGTGGGGATAATGCCGCTGCCTGACGCGGGAATACTTGACGTCGGCGCGGCGAGTGGTGTGCTGCGCGGTCAACTCCGCGGCAAAAAAAGCGGCCGCTGCATCTTGAGGTCAACTTTGTGTTGTTTGCGGTCAAGCAGCGCAGGCGCGGGCCGCTCATGCTCATGCCATACCCTTGTTATTGCGTGAAGCAGGAGAACGATCATGAGTGCCAAACAATCCGACACCTTAAGCAATGCCGCGGTCAGTCAGCTGGCGCAGCAGGCGCTAACCTGTTACCCGCCCGCGCTGCACGGCACACTCTCACTGCTGTGCCGCTCTGAAAATGCCACGTTTCTGCTGCAGGCCGGCGGTCAACGCTATGCGCTGCGTCTGCATCGGCCTGATTACCACAGCAAAGCCGACATTCTGAGCGAACTGGCGTGGCTGGACGCACTGCGTGAAACCGGCATCCAGGTGCCGCAGGCGATTGCCGCGTGCGATGGCGAAACGGTGCTGTCGCTGGCGCTGCCCGACGGCACGGTGCGACATGCGGTGCTGTTTCACTGGATCGCGGGCGAGATGCCCACCACTGAGGTCGATCCCAAAGCGTTTCAGCAGCTGGGTGAGATCACCGCGCGGCTGCACCAGCATAGCCGGCACTGGCAGAAACCCGCGGGTTTCCAGCGCATCATCTGGGATCATGACACCATGGTAAGCGATCGCAGCCACTGGGGACGCTGGCAGGATGCGCCAAACCTCAACCCGGCCGATCACGGCATTGTGGCCGAAGCCGTGCAGCGCATCGGCGTTGAGATGGCGGAGTACGGCAAAAGTGCCGATCGCTACGGCCTGATCCACGCCGATCTGCGCTTAACCAACCTGCTACTCCACAAGGGCGAAACCCGGGTGATCGATTTTGATGACTGCGGCATGGGCTGGTACCTGCACGATCTGGCGGCGGCGATCAGCTTTGTCGAGCATCATCCGCGCGCGGCGCAGTGGGTGGATAACTGGATTCAGGGCTACGAGCGCGTGGCGCATATCAGCGATACCGACATGGCGAAAGTGCCCACGCTCCTGATGCAGCGTCGCATCCAGATGACCGCCTGGATGGGTACCCACGCCGACACCGAGATGGCGCAGAGTTTGGGGCCGCACTGGGCCGATCACTCGGTGCGCCTGTGCCGCCGCTACCTGGAAACCCAACTGCTGCCTGTGGGAGCGTAAATTGCACCAACAGCGGGCAGCGCTGCGTATTCAGCGCGCAGCCTGTCTGGTACGCGCGGGTGCCGCCGCCGGGCAGGCTGCCTGCTGTGTGCCTGGTATGAAAATTGCTGCATATCACTCACGCTTTTTCACTGCACTGTGAGGTTGTCATGCAAGCACTAACTCCTGCTGAAGCATTCAGCGCCTTCACGGCGTCTGCCAGCCATCGCGGCGTACTGGCCGCCGCCGCGACCGGACTCAGTTCCTTTATTGCCGATAAAGGCGGTGACGTAGACCGCATCTTTGGCATCAGCGGCATTGATTCAGAGCTGCTGGCCAGCCCGACCTTGAGTTTGGGGCTGGTGAACTACTGCCGCGTCATGGAGGAGGCGGCGCGCCATTCTGGTTTTGATAACTTCGGTTTGCATTACGGCAAGCAGTTCAAACCGCAGTCATTAGGCCTGATTGGCTACATTGGCCTCTGTTCTGCCACGCTCGAGCAGGCGCTGCATAATGTGGTGAATGCGTTTCCCTGGCACCAGCACGATACCTTGACGAGGCTGGTGGACAAAGGCGACTGCTGGCGGCTTGATTATCAAGTGCGCCACGGCGCGATCCTGTGTCGCCGTCAGGATGCGGAGTTGACGCTGGGCATGTTTTTGAACCTGATCCGCCACGTCGCAGGCAAAAATTGGGCGCCGCGCGAAGTGCATTTCGAGCATCCGCGTCCCGGTCAGTGGCACGAGCACTGCAAAGTGTTTGATGCACCGGTATGGTTCGATCAGCCGTTTAACTCCTTATTGATACCCAAGCGCGACCTGCTGCGTACTATGCCTGAGCACGATCCGATTCTGCTGATGGTGATGCAAGACGCGATTCGACGCCTGAACAGCAGCGCCTCCGTGCAGAGCGTGGTGGATCAGGCGCGGGCGCAGGTCAATGTGTCACTGATTCAGGGCGAACCGGTGCTGGAGACCATTGCCGAAAAAATGGGTCTGTCGAGCTGGTCGCTACAGCGGCGGCTGCGCGAAGAGGGCGTTAGCTTCACGCAGTTGGTGGATAAAGTGCGCTGCGAAATGGCAACCTATTATCTGCAGCAGAAGCAGCTGCCTATTTCAGAAATGGCGCTGCTGCTGGGGTATTCCGAAGTCAGCGCCTTTTCGCGCGCCTTCCGCCGCTGGTTCGGTATCAGCCCGCGCCAGTGGCGGCAGGAGGGGCTGGCGAGTTGAGCCGTGACGGCGAAAAGCCAAACCAGGCGGGTTGATGGCGATCCGGCGGGGGCGGCAGGGCGCGTGATTGACCAATCAACTGCCAGGCGCGTAGGCAGAGCGCCTCATCCCCTTGCGTCTGCATCACGGCATAACGCCCCGTTTCCTGCCAAACCAACTGCACCAAACACTGTTGACCGGCGTAGCGCGCCGCGTCGCGAAAATCGTGATTCAGCTGATGCTGCATGGCGCGGTTCCATCCGCAGGCTGCGCTGTCGGACGCGGTTCCCGGCTCACACAGATTCGTGAGCGAAGGGCGGGGCGCGGGCGCCGACTGCTGGCAGCCACCCAGCAGTACGCCGAGCAGCAGGATGGCTGCCAGGTAGATAGTACGTGTCATGGCGTGGCCTGTTGTCTCGTAAAAGGAGCAAGTTTACTGGATGCCTTCGCTAAAGCTATGGCATTACTCTGGATTTTGCCCCTGTAGAGGGGGAGGAGGCCACAGGCCGTGGCGGGGCTTTTGCCGCAGGCAGCGGCTCGTTGCTTTCTCGCTGGCGCGGTGCACGGTGCATCTTTCGTTCGCCATGGCACTGGCAGGTGCCTTTGCCGCGCTGCGGCGACCGAGCAGAGGGCGCCAGGCCGCGCCCTCTGCACTCCCCGGCCCTGCGCCAGCCCCGCTCGCCGCTGCGCGGTGCCTTCACTCCCTCAGCCTTCCTGACGGACCGGCGTCGATTCGCTCCTGCTCAACGCCGCCTCTCGCGGCATCCATGCCGCTCGCCCTGGAAGGCCTCACGCGTTCAGCGAGTGGGGATGGCGCTTCACACCCCCCGCTGCACGCCATGATTTTTTTCGCAGCCGCCGCGTGGCGGTAAGACTTTTAAAGCGCATCCCGCCCGCGCGGTGTTAAGCAAACCTCTCTCATGTTTTTTGTGTTCAGGCGCCAGTACGTAGCTGAACGATTTTTAAGTACCATCCCGTCCGCGCGGTATTAATCAGAAGCCGTATCCAGCTTGTGTCTACTGTCTTCTGGCTTTTCAGCCAGCCACTGTCTGTGCAGACCCGTTTACAGCCCCCCAGACAGCACCACACAGAAAAAAGAAAAGATACCCACAGGCGGGGGTGTTGAGCGCCATCCGGAGCGCCGAACGGAGCGTGACGGCCAGGACGAAGCGGCAGGGATGCCGCTGAGAGGGCGGAATGAGCCAGGGATGGCGAATCCGCGCGGTCCGTGAGGCCGTTGCGGCGGAGTGAGGGAACAGCGGAGGCTGGCGCAGGGCGCGGATTGCAAAGGGCCGCGCCCTCGGCCCTTTGCCCGTACGCCGCAGCGGGGCGGATGAAACTGCCGTGCGGTTAGCGGGCGGAACCCGCTCAGAGCAATGCCGGCTGAGTGGTCGGAACCCGCGCAGGGTTAAGTAAACACCGGCATAGCAGGCCGGACCCCGCTCAGAGTCATACCGGCCCCCGCGGCGCCCGGCCAGCGCGCTGGCCAACTCACTTAGGTAGCTCCAACTTACTGAACCCCAATCCATTGACCTTACGCACCTTAATCTGCACGGGAATGCGCTCCTTCATGGCTTCCACATGGCTTATCACCCCAATGGTTTTACCGCTGGCGTTTAGCGCGTCAAGCGCATCCAGCGCGGCGTCCAGCGTCTCGGCGTCCAGCGTGCCGAAGCCTTCATCCAGGAACAGCGACTCGATACGGGTTTTGTGGCTCACCAGATCCGACAGCGCCAGCGCTAACGCCAGGCTCACGAGAAAACTCTCTCCACCTGACAAGGTGCGGGTATCGCGCGTGGCGTCGGCTTGCCAGGTGTCGACCACCTCCAGTTCCAGCTCATCGCTAAGGCGTCGCTGCAACAGGTAGCGACCATGCAGGCGATCCAGTTGACGATTGGCCAGCCAGACGAGGTGATCGAGCGTCAGGCCTTGGGCAAAGCGTCGGAATTTATCACCTTTGGCCGAGCCAATAAGGTCGTTTAACTGACTTAATTGCGCCAGCGTGCGCTCCTCCTCCGCAATTTGCGCCAGCAGTGACTGCTGCTGATCGCGCAGTCGCGCATCGCTTTGCAGCTGCTGCTGCGCTTCGCCCTGCCGGTGTGCCGTGTCGCGCAACGCAGTGCGCAGCGCGTCCAGCTGGGCGGGAAGCGCGGCGGCGTGTTCGTCAGTGAGCGTTGCCGGGCGCTGCTGCTGATGAATATGCAGGCGCTGGGCGACCTGCTCCTGCAGGACACTCTGCTGCTGGCGCTGCTGTTCAAGCCGCTGCAGACGCTGGCGCAGCGGCTGCGCGTCGGCGTCATCCAGCAGGGCGGCGCGCAGGGCCGCTTCGTCAGAAAAATCACTCTGCGCCAGCGCGGCTGCAAAGGCCGCTTCCGCCGCCTCACTGCGCTGACGCAGGGCGTCAAGCTGGCTCGACAGCTGCTCGCGTTGGCCCGTGAGGCTGTGCAGCTGCTGCTGCGCTTGCTGCAACAACCGCTGCTGCTCGGCCAGATGCTGCTCAGCCTGCTGCACCTGCTGTTTGTGCTGCTGGCGCGCGTCGCTGACCGCGCGCTCGCCGAACAGCGCCATACGCTGCTGCTGCATCCGAGCATAGTGCTGCTCCAGCGCATCCAGCGTCTGCTGCTGGGTGGTAAGCTGCTGCTGCTCACGCGCCAGATTTTGCTGCAGATTGTGGCGGTCGGTTTCGGCTTTGGCCCGCTGCGGCTGCAAGGCTGTGAGCAACTGCTCACTATGCTGCCAGGCTTGCCAGCGCTGATGCAGCGCTTCAAGCCACTGCGCGCGATCTGCCGGTGCCGGCAGGGAAAAATCGTGCGCGGTCAGCTGCTGTGTCAGCGCCTCTTCCAACTGCAGCATGGCCTGCTGGGCCTCGGCGACGCGCGCATCCAGCGCAGTGAGGGCGCTTTGCAGGCTGGCGAGCGCCTGTTGCGCCAGCTGCTGTTCGCTCTGCTGCTGCTGCCAGCGCTGCTGCTGCTGATGGTGCGCGTCTTTGGCGTGTTGCAGCGCGGTCGCCGCCTGTTCACGCTGGCGCAATAACCGTTGCTGCTCAGCCTCCTGCGCTTCCTGCTGTTGCAGCCAGGTGCGATATTCCTCCGCCTGTTCTGGCGTAAAGGTAAGCGCCAGCTCACCGCTCAGGCTCTGCCACCGCTCGGCATCGGACGCGAGCTGTTGATCCAGTTCCTGGACTTCCTGCGTCAGGGTGTGCTGCTGCTGCTGCGCCAGCTTGAGCTGTTCCGCTTTCGCGGTACCGGCCTCGCGCAGTTGCGTGACGCGCAGCTCCTGCGCCGCGGCGCGCTGCTGATTTTCATCCGGTTGCAGCTGCTGGTACTGCTCAACGGCGGGATGCTGGCAGGCACCGCACAGCGGGCAGGGATTGCCCGGCTGCAGCCGCGCACGTTCTGCGGCCAATTGCACGATCGTGCGCTCCAGCTCGCAAATATTACGCAGGTCGAGCAGCGTCTGATGCGCCTGTTTATATTCGGTGCGCAACGAGGCCAGCGCCTGCGTCTCTTGTTCGATGTGCAGCTGTAGCTGTGCCAGTTTTTGTTGGCGCTGCGCACGCTGCGGTTTTACGGACTGCCAGTGTGCCGCCAGCAGGCTAAGCTGTTGACGGGCAGCGCGCTGGGTTTGGTGCTGTGCCAGCGCCGCGTGCAGCGTGGCTGTGCTGCACTCAGCCTCAAGTGAAGTAAGCGCCTGCTCCGCCTGCAGACGCTGCTGGCTCGCTTCCGCTTCGGCTTGCTGCAGCGGTTGGGCCGCCTGCGCGCGCGCCGTAAAGGTCTGCTGCTGCTCAGCAAGTTGGTGACGCAACTGCTGCTGTTGCGTCTGCAGTTGGCGCAGCGTTTGCTCGCGCTCCTCAAGGCGGTTGAGTTCGGCTTGCCAGCGGCTCAGCTCGCCGCCCCAGCCGGCCACAGCGGCTTCTCGCTCGCGGAAGGCTTGCTGCTGCTCCCACTGTGCCTGTAAGCGTTCACTCGCCTGCTGTTGCTGATGCAGTGCTTGCTGGCTCTCCACGACGCGCTGTTGCTGCTGGGCCAGAAGCGACTGCTGTTCTGTGCGCTGCTGTGCGAGCCCGCTGAGCTGCTGATCGAGCGGAATAACCTGTGTTGTGAGCAGCGTTTCCAGCTGTTCCTGTTCCGCCAGCGCCTTGTCACGCCCTTGCTGCGCCTGCTGGGACTGTTGCGCCTGGGCTTGCTGCGCCTGCTGCGCAAGCCGGTGTTGACGGTTTAATCCCTCCGCTTGCTGCGCCAGCGTCTGAGCATCGCGCAGCAACAGCGTGCGCTGCGCCAGCTTATCGCGCAGTTTCTCCGCCGGTTCGGCGCGCGCCAGACGCTGACGATCGTTCTCCGCCTGCTGCCACGCCAGTTCGGCGGCCTGCAGCGCGTGCTGCACCTGCTGCCGTTCGGTCTCAAGCGCGGCGGCCTGCGTCAGCCACTGCTGCTGCTGCTGTGCGGCGGCGAGCTGTTGATTAAGCTGGCTCTCCTGCGCAGCCAGCGCGGCCAGCTGCTGTGTTAGCGCGGCGCGTTGCGTCTCCTCCAGCAGCGTCATGCCGCCTGCGCGTGCGCGCAGGGTATCCAGATCGCCGCGCGCGGTACGCCAGCGCTCATAAATTTGCACCGAAATCTGCCCGTAAATTTCCGTGCCGGTAAGCTCTTCCAGCAGTTCGGCTCGTTCGCCGGGCTTGGCATTAAGAAACGCCGCAAATTGTCCCTGCGACAGCATCATGGATCGGGTAAAGCGGGCAAAATCGAGGCCGGACAGGGTTTCGATGGTTTTGAGCTTGTCGCCCACTTTATCGGCGACGATCAGGTTATCCGCCACGCGCGCCAGCTCCACGCGCGGTGCCTGCAGTTTTCCTTCTGCCTGACCGCGCGCACGGTTCTGGCTCCAAAAGGCGCGCCAGGCTTCGCCTTTAATCTCAAACTCCACTTCGGCCAGGCACTCGGCGGTGTCGCGCGTCATCAGCTGGTTTTCGGTTTGCGACAGCCCACCGAGGCGCGGAGTTTGGTGATAGAGCGCGAGGCAAATGGCATCCAACAGCGTGGTTTTTCCCGCGCCGGTCGCGCCGGTAATCGCGAACAGGCCGTTGCTGGCAAAGGGTTCGCGTCGGAAATCAATGAACCATTCGCCGCGTAGCGCGTTGAGGTTTTTAAAGCGTAACGTCAAAATTTTCATGCGGGATCCTCCAGCGCCGCCAGATGATGGCGAAACAGCTGGGTCAGCTGCGCAATCTGCGCGTCGTCCAGCTGCGATTCCTGCGCCAGGCGGCGAGCAAACACCTCTTCCGGCTGCAGTTCGCTGAGGGTTTCGTTGTCCATGCGCGCCAGCGTGCGCTGGCGCTGCTCGCGGCTGCGGCGCACCAGCAGCACCTCAACCGGTAGGTCGCAGGTTAAGGTTTCAATGCGGCGCTGCAGATCGCTCAAATACTCTTGCGTGGTGATTTCGATATCGAGCCAAACCGGTTGGTCAGACTGACCGTCACGAAACGGGGCCAGCTGCTGCTCAATCTCGGCCATGCTGCCTTTCAGCATCTGCATCGGTTGAAACACCGGGATGGGCAGGGCGGTGACACGCTCCAGCGTCTGGCTGAATTCCACTAAAAACACGCTCTTGTCGCGGCCGAGTTCATCAAAGCTAAGGGGAATTGGCGATCCGCTATAGCGGATATGCTCGCTGTCGGCGATGCGCTGCGCACGATGGATATGGCCCAGCGCAATATAGTCAGCGGCGGGAAATGCCTGCGCTGGGAAGGCATCGAGTGTGCCAATATAGATGTCGCGCACTGCGTCGCTTTTGGTCACGCCAACGGTGGTGAGGTGGCCGGTGGCGAGAATCGGCAGCGGCTGCGCCAGCGCCTCGCGCTGCGCCAGCGCGGCCGTATAGCACTGCTGATAATGCTTTTCGATCGCCTCCAACAGCGACATCTGCTTTTCCCGGCCCGACTGTCCTGCCTGGCTGCGCAGAATATCGCGTGGACGCAGGTAAGGGATCGCGCACAAGATCGCGCCCGGCTCGCCGCTGCGCCGCTTCAGGGTGAGGATCTGCTGGTCGGCGTCTAACGTGGCGCTGGCAATCACGTGAGTATTCAGGCAGCGTAACAGCGCGCGAGATTCATTCAGGGTTGCCACGGAATCGTGATTGCCCGCCAGCACGATCAGCTGGCACGCTGTGGGCTGAAGCGCAACCACAAAGCGGTTGAACATTTCGCGGGCGTAGCTGGGCGGCGAGCCGGTATCAAACAGATCGCCGGCAATAATTAACGCGTCAACCTCGTGCTGGACAATTTGCGTCAGCAGCCAGTCGAGAAAGGCCTGGTGCTCTGGCGCGCGACTTTTACTGTAAAAGAACTGGCCAAGATGCCAGTCCGCGGTATGAATGATGCGCATAGTCGCTCCGTGCCTGAAAATCGCAGCCCGGATTATAACCGCTTAAGATAGCGAAAGAAAAAAAGCGCATGACCTGGTCACATTTCTGTTTTATCTCGCTTTCTCCGGGGAGTGGTTTTTCATAAAAGTGTCATAAAAGTGACGCATAATGACGCCGCAAATCCGAGTGACAACGCTGTCACATAAGCAGGAGTAACAATGGCTAAGCGCATTTTGGTTGTGGAAGACGAAGCTCCCATCCGTGAAATGTTATGTTTCGTGCTGGAGCAAAATGACTACCAGCCGATCGAGGCAGAGGATTATGACAGCGCCATCAACAAGCTGATTGAACCTTGGCCTGATTTGATTCTGCTGGACTGGATGTTACCGGGCGGCAGCGGCATCCAATTCATCAAGCATCTCAAGCGCGAGGCCATGACGCGGGATATCCCGGTGATGATGCTGACGGCGCGCGGCGAAGAGGAAGATCGCGTGCGCGGTCTGGAAGTGGGCGCGGATGATTACATCACCAAACCTTTTTCGCCCAAGGAGCTGATGGCGCGCATCAAAGCGGTCATGCGCCGTATTTCGCCGATGGCGGTGGAAGAGGTGATTGAAATGCAGGGGTTAAGCCTTGATCCCTCATCGCACCGCGTGATGTCAGAAACCACGCCGCTGGAAATGGGCCCAACCGAATATAAACTGCTGCATTTCTTTATGACGCACCCGGAGCGCGTTTACAGCCGTGAACAGCTGCTGAACCACGTCTGGGGCACCAATGTCTACGTGGAAGATCGCACCGTTGACGTGCATATCCGTCGTTTGCGCAAGGCGCTGGAAGTGTCCGGGCACGATCGTATGGTACAAACCGTTCGCGGAACAGGTTATCGTTTCTCTGCCCGCTACTAAACGGAGTTTTTACCGTGCTGGAACGACTCTCCTGGAAGAGATTGTTGACCGAGCTGGCGCTGGTCTGTTTGCCCGCGCTGGTGCTGGGTCTGTTGTTCGGTTATCTCCCCTGGATGCTGCTTATCGCGGTGTCCGGCACGTTGTTTTGGCATTTCAGAAACCTGATGCGCCTGTCGCACTGGCTGTGGGTGGATCGCTCAATGACGCCGCCAACCGGGCGCGGCAGCTGGGAGCCGCTGTTTTATGGTCTGTACCAAATGCAGCTGCGCAATCGCCGCCGTCGCCGCGAACTGGGTCATCTGATCAAGCGCTTTCGCAGCGGCGCGGAGTCCTTGCCGGATGCGGTGGTGCTCACCACCGAAGAGGGCACGATTTTCTGGTGCAATGGCCTGGCACAGCAGCACCTTGGCCTGCGCTGGCCGGAAGATAACGGGCAAAATATCCTCAACCTGCTGCGCTATCCTGAATTTTCCCGCTACATTCGCCAGCGTCTTTTTGACAAGCCGCTGACGCTGGTGCTGAACAATCAGCATCACATGGAGTTCCGCGTCATGCCCTACAGCGAAGGCCAGTGGCTGATGGTGGCGCGTGATGTGACGCAGATGCATCAGCTCGAAGGCGCACGCCGCAATTTTTTCGCCAACGTCAGCCACGAGCTGCGCACGCCGCTCACGGTGTTGCAAGGCTATTTGGAAATGATGACCGACGCGGAGATGCAGGCGCGCACCCGCGACAAGGCCCTGCAAACCATGCAGGAGCAGACGCGCCGCATGGACAGCCTGGTGAAACAGCTGCTGACGCTGTCACGCATTGAGGCGGCGCCCGCGCTGAACCTCACCGAGGTGGTGGATGTGCCAACCATGCTGCTGCTGCTGCAGCGCGAAGCCGAAACCCTCAGTCAGGGACGCCACAGTATTCATTTCCATACCGATCCGCATCTCAGCGTGTACGGCAACGATGAACAGCTGCGCAGTGCCCTGTCGAACCTGGTGTATAACGCGGTGAACCACACGCCAGAAGGCACGCGGTTGGATATCAGCTGGCTACGCACCAAAGCGGGCGCGCAGTTCAAGGTGTGTGACAATGGACCGGGCATCAGCGAAGAGCATCTGCCGCGCCTCACCGAGCGTTTCTATCGCGTGGATAAAGCGCGCTCCCGCGCCACCGGCGGCAGCGGATTGGGATTGGCTATCGTCAAACACGCTTTGAGCCACCACGGTGCGCGGCTGGAGATCACCAGCATCCCCCATCAGGAGACCTGTTTTAGCTTTGTGCTGCCGTCGCGGTTGATTGTCGCAAAGGGGATCCGCGAGAATGTGGCGCACTAAACGCCACGGGACCCGTCCATGAAATCGCTGCTGTTGTTGACACTAATGCTATGTTCTGCGCTCGCGCAGGGCCAACAACCGCTGCTGGCGGGGAATCTCAGCAGCGTGGGATCCGATACGCTGGGCTACTTGATGACGCTGTGGGGCGAGGATTTCAGCCAACAATCGCCGGGCGTAAATGTGCAGGTTCAGGCGGCGGGCTCCTCAACGGCGCCTACCGCGCTGGCGGCCGGCGCCGCGCAGCTCGGTGCCATGAGTCGACCGATGCAGAGTGACGAACGCCAGCTTTTTATCGCACGCTATGGCTATCCACCGCTGGCAGTGCCGGTCGCAATGGATGCGCTGGTGGTGGTGGTGAATCAGGATAACCCGCTTTCTCAAATCAGCCAGCCGCAGCTTGATGCGCTGTTTTCCATCACTCGCCTGTGCGGCGCCCATCGCGTGCCGCAAACCTGGGGCGATTTGGGCGTCAGCCAGCGTCCGTGGGCCACGCGCAGCATCCAGCGCTTTGGCCGCAATTCCGCCTCCGGCACGTGGGGGTTCTTTAAGCAGCAGGCGCTGTGCAAAGGCGATTTCCGCGCCGACGTCGCCGAGTTTCCTGGCTCCGCCGCCGTGGTGCAGGCGGTGGCGGCAACCCCGCAAAGTATTGGTTATGCCAGCTTTGGTTTTCATCTTAGCGGCGTAAAGGTACTGCCGATTGCCACCGCGCAGGGCGACAGCGTCATGCCTGATGAAGCCTCGATTCGCAGCGGGCGTTACCCGTGGGCGCGTCCGCTCTATATTTACATCAATAAACCGCCGGGCAAAGCGCTGCCGCCGCGGGTAGCGGCTTTTCTTGAACAGGCGCTCTCACCGCAGGGACAGCGTCGCGTGGCGGAAGCAGGTTACGTCCCGCTGTCGGATCGGCAGATGGCGCAGGCGCGCGCAGCGCTCACCGGCAACCCGGTGGTCAGCATACCGTGAAAATTCTTCATTATCGCTGAACGTTTTTCACTTGCACCGCATCCACCTGCATGACACTCTTACTGGACATATAGACGTCCAGATGGCTTAAATAACGCGGTGAAATGATTTCCCGCCGCAACCAAGCCTGCAGCAGGAGTGATTGAGCATGCAACGCAATACAGCCCCTTTCCGTGCCGATACCGTCGGCAGTTTCTTGCGCCCCGCGCCGCTCAAGCTGGCGCGTGAGCAGTATGTCTCAGGAGAGATTACGGCGGACCAGCTGCGTCAGGTGGAAGATGACGCCATCCGTCACGTGGTGGAACAGCAGCGTACCAACGGCCTGCAGGTGGTCACTGACGGCGAATTTCGCCGCGCCTGGTGGCACTTCGACTTTTTTGGCGATCTGCAGGGCGTCGAGCTGTTCGAGGCGGAGCAGGGCATTCAGTTCAACGGCGTACAGACGAAAGCGCACGGCGTAAAAGTCACCGGGAAAGTGGCGTTTAACCCGCAACACCCGATGCTGGACCATTTCCGCTTTCTGCAAAGCGTTGCTGGTGACGCGGTGGCAAAAATGACCATTCCCAGCCCGAGCGTGCTGCACTTCCGAGGGGGACGTCAGGTGATAGACGCAACGGTCTATCCCGATTTGGACGTTTACTTCGCCGATCTGGCGCAGACCTATAAAGATGCCATCCAAGCCTTTTACGCGATTGGCTGCCGTTACCTGCAGCTGGACGACACGGTGTGGGCCTACTTGTGTTCAACCGAGCAGCAACAGCAGATCCGTGCGCGCGGCGACGACCCGCAGGCGCTGGCGCGCATCTATGCCGAGGTCCTTAACGCCGCGCTAGCGGATAAACCCGCCGACCTCACCGTGGGTCTGCACGTGTGTCGCGGTAATTTCCGCTCTACTTGGATTTCTGAAGGCGGCTATGAGCCGGTGGCAGAGATCCTGTTTGGCAGCGTCAACGTGGATGCGTTCTTCCTTGAATATGACAACGAACGCGCTGGGGGCTTTGAGCCGCTGCGCTTTATCAAACCCGGCCACCAGCAGGCGGTATTGGGACTGATCACCACCAAAACGGGCGAGCTGGAGGCGGTTGAACAAGTCAAGGCGCGTTTGCAAGAGGCGGCGCAGTACATCGATCTCAGTCAGATCTGCCTCAGTCCGCAGTGCGGTTTCGCTTCAACAGAAGAGGGCAATAGCCTGAGCGAGGCGCAGCAGTGGCAGAAGATTCGTCTGGTGGTCGAGGTGGCGCAACAGGTGTGGTAAGGCTGTAAATCTGTGCGCACAGGCGTGTAAAACGCGCCTTTTGTGCGCCCGGCAAGTGTAATTTGCAAAGAATAATGTTGGCGCGCGGAAACTTTAAGCAAATCATCTGAGGCATTTCCGCGCTAATTCCGCCTATATCACTCTCCCCATCGGCTTTGTTGGCATAACCTTCTGGTTTTTCGATCCCGTATTGCCTTTCTTCGCTATAAACGTTTTAATTTGCGCCGTTGTCGATTTATCCCTCTGCGAACAGAAGAAAAGCCGTTTAAATCACCTGCGCTGTACCGATTTGGCCCGCACAACACGCTGATCTCATCAGACAAGCCGCTGTATTCGCGCATGCAGAGGACAACACAAACTCAACTTCCACCGCACCATCAGCTACAGGCAGTACAGACGTTTATGACACATCGTTTAACCTCCAAGGATATCCTGGCGCTGGGCTTTATGACGTTTGCCCTGTTTGTCGGCGCTGGCAACATCATTTTTCCTCCCATGGTCGGCATACAGTCAGGCGAACACGTCTGGGTCGCCGCACTGGGCTTTCTGATCACCGCGGTCGGCCTGCCGGTCATGACCGTCATCGCGCTGGCGCGCGTGGGCGGCGGCATTGACGCGCTGAGTTCGCCGATTGGCAAGGCGGCCGGATTATTGCTGGCCACCGTGTGTTATCTCGCGGTAGGACCGCTGTTCGCGACGCCGCGCACCGCTACCGTTTCGTTCGAAGTGGGCATTGCCCCGCTGACCGGCGATGGCGCGCTGCCGCTGTTTGTCTACAGTCTGATCTATTTCGCGCTGGTTATCGGTATTTCGCTCTATCCCGGCAAACTGCTGGACACGGTTGGACACGTTCTGGCCCCGCTGAAAATCGTGGCGCTGACCATTCTGGGCGTCGCGGCGCTGCTGTGGCCTGCTGGCGGGATTTCACCGGCCGCGGCGGATTATCAGCGTGCCGCTTTCTCCAGCGGTTTTGTGAATGGCTATCTCACCATGGACACCTTGGGTGCGCTGGTATTTGGTATTGTTATCGTGAATGCGGCGCGTTCGCGCGGCGTTGAAGATGCCAAACTGCTAACGCGTTACACCATGCTGGCGGGCATTATCGCCGGCGTCGGTCTGACGCTGGTGTATCTCAGCTTGTTTAAGCTGGGATCGGGCAGCGGCGCAATCGTGGATCAAAATGCCAACGGCGCCGCCATTTTGCATGCCTACGTGCAGCACTCTTTTGGCGGTATGGGCAGCACCTTCCTTGCCGCACTGATCTTTGTTGCCTGCATGGTGACGGCGGTGGGCTTAACCTGCGCCTGTGCGGAATTTTTTGCGCAATACCTGCCATTGTCGTATAAAGCGCTGGTCTTTGTTTTAGGTCTGTTCTCAATGGTGGTCTCTAACCTCGGTCTGAGCCATTTGATCCAGATTTCTATTCCGGTGCTGACGGCGATTTATCCGCCGTGCATCGTGCTGGTGGTATTGAGCTTTACGCTGAAATGGTGGCATAAAAGCACGCGCATCATTGCGCCGACCATGTTGGTAAGCCTGCTGTTCGGTATCATTGATGCAGTGAAAACCACCAGCTTTAAAGCGGCGCTGCCGCTGTTTAGTCAGCACTTGCCGCTGGCCGATCAGGGACTGTCGTGGTTGCCGCCTTCGCTGGCGATGCTGGTCGTTGCGGCGCTGGTTGATCGCGCTAAAGGGCGTGAACGCGTCGCCGTTCATCAGTAAGCGACACGGCTGTTACTTTTAACCACGGGCTTGCCCGTGGTTTTTTCATTGACCAGGTTATAGGTGTTATGCAAGAAACCAACAAGCTCAAACGTGGATTGAGCACGCGCCACATCCGTTTTATGGCGTTGGGATCCGCCATCGGGACCGGGCTGTTTTATGGCTCTGCCGACGCGATAAAAATGGCCGGGCCGAGCGTGCTGCTGGCCTATATCATCGGCGGTGCAGTGGCCTACATTATTATGCGCGCACTGGGCGAGATGTCGGTGAACAACCCCCAGGCCAGTTCGTTCTCGCGCTATGCCCAGGACTACCTCGGCCCGCTGGCAGGCTACATCACAGGCTGGACCTACTGCTTTGAAATTTTGATTGTGGCGATTGCTGATGTCACCGCCTTTGGCATCTATATGAGCGTCTGGTTCCCGGACGTGCCGCACTGGATTTGGGTGCTGTCGGTGGTGCTGATTATCGGCGCGATCAACCTGATGAGCGTGAAGGTGTTTGGGGAAGTGGAATTTTGGTTCTCCTTCTTTAAAGTGGCCACCATTATCACCATGATCCTGGCCGGATTTGGCATGATTTTTTGGGGTATTGGCAACGGGGGGCAGCCCACCGGCATTCATAACCTGTGGACGCAGGGCGGCTTCTTTGCGCACGGGATTGTGGGCATGCTGCTGTCGTTACAGATGGTGATGTTTGCTTACGGCGGGATTGAGATCATCGGCATCACTGCCGGCGAAGCGGAGGAGCCCGCCAAATCAATTCCGCGCGCCATCAATTCCGTGCCGCTGCGTATTCTGGTGTTTTACGTCGGTACGCTGTTTGTGATTATGTCGATCTATCCGTGGAATCAGGTCGGCACTGCCGGTAGCCCATTTGTGCTGACCTTCCAGCATCTGGGGATTGCCGCCGCCGCTTCAATTCTGAATTTTGTCGTGCTAACGGCCTCACTTTCAGCGATCAATAGCGATGTGTTTGGCGTGGGACGCATGCTGCACGGTATGGCGCAGCAGGGCCACGCGCCGAAGATGTTCCAGAAGGTATCTGCGCGCGGTATTCCGTGGGTCACGGTGGTGGTCATGATGGTGGCCATGCTTATCGCGGTTTACCTCAACTACCTGATGCCGGAAAAAGTGTTCCTTGTCATCGCGTCGCTTGCCACCTTCGCGACCGTGTGGGTGTGGATTATGATTCTGCTGTCGCAAATTGCCTTCCGCCGCAAGATTGGCAAAGCGGAGTCGGGCAAGCTGCAGTTTGCTCTGCCGGGTGGCAGCGCCACGGCGTGGGTTGGCGTCGCGTTTCTGGCGTTTATTATCGGACTGATCGGTTATTTCCCTGACACCCGCGTGTCGCTGTACGTCGGATTTGCGTGGATCGCGGTGCTGCTGCTGGCATGGCCGTGGGTTAAGCGCAAGGTGTGAGAGTGAGCGGGTTCCGGCCCGCTCAAGCCGGTTTATTTTGCGCGGGTTCCGACCGCTCAGCCGGTTTTTCGTTGCGCGGGCTCGCGCGTTGACCGCTGCGCTGGCCTGATTCTGCGCGGGTTCCGCCCGCAAAGCCGGTTTTTACCGAACCCTGAGCGGGTTCCGCCCGCTAACCGCGCGGGAGTTGCAGCCGCCCCGCTGTGGCATACGGGCAAAGGGCCGATGGGCGCGGCCCTTTGCAATCCGCGCCCTGCGCCAGCCTGCGCTGTTCCCTCACTCCGCCGCAACGGCCTCACGGACCGCGCGGATTCGCCATCCCTGGCTCATTCCGCCCTCTCAGCGGCATCCCTGCCGCTTCGTCCTGGCCGTCACGCTCCGTTCGGCGCTCCGGATGGCGCTCAACACCTCGCCTTTAAGAGCCTTTTTCTGTTTTTTGTCTGGCGTTGTCTGTATGGCCGTAAGCTGGTCTGCGAAGACAGTGGCTGGCTGAAAAAGACAGAAGACAGAAACACAAGACAGAAACACAAGACACAAACACAAGACAGAAACGGCTTCTGGTTAACACCGCGCGTTCAGGATGTGACTTAAAAGTCTTTCACCCACCCAATAACCTCAAAAGACTTAAAAACGCGAAAGAAAGATTTTGCTTAAAGCAGCTCCGCCTGGATGCACCTTAAAAATCTTACCGCCACGCAGTGACCTTAAAAGGCGAAATAACACGAAAGAAGGGTTTTGCTTAACGCCGCGCGGTATGAATGCACCTTAAAAAATCTTACCGCCACGCGGCGGCTGCGAAAAACATAAAAGACCTACAGCGAGGTTTGGTAGCGCCATCCCCACTCGCTGAACGACTGAAGGCTTCCAGGGCGAGCGGCATGGATGCCGCGAGAGGCGGCGTTGAGCAGGAGCGAATCGACGCCGGTCCGTCAGGAAGGCTGAGGGAGTGAAGGCACCGCGCAGCGGCGAGCGGGGCTGGCGCAGGGCCGGGGAGTGCAGAGGGCGCGGCCTGGCGCCCTCTGCTCGGTCGCCGCAGCGCGGCAAAGGCACCTGCCAATGCCATTGGCGAACGAAAGACGCTCCGTGCCAGCTGAAAGCACGCCACTGCAAGTGGCTAAAGCACCCTGCCGCTGCCTGCGGCACAAGCCCCGCCACGGCCAGTGGCACAAGCACCTGTCTGGGGCGAACCTACCCGCTGCCAGCGGCCATCAAAACGGTATCCCGAAAAAAATAATCGGCGCATCCTGTCGCCGAAAAAAAGCAAAGAAACAAAAATATACCACTAAGGGGATGATTGACCGGGAAAGCATACCGCAGTTTTGCGCCGGGCCAAGGCTCTGCGAAAAAAAGAGAAAAACCTCAGATGCGCGTGTAAAAACGGTGATGGACGCTTATGCATGACCTGAAAGGCCCGCCGGGCAATCAGTGGGCCTTTCGCATGCGGCAGCGCTAGAGCGAGGGGTGATCGGGAAGAAGGGCCTTAAGCTGCGGATAAAGCACAGCGTTTGCGAGCAGCACCGGATTGCCGTTCTGTAGACCTGCGTGAATCAGGTAGTCGTTGGTGCATCCCCCCGCTTCGCGCATCAGCACAATGCCGGGTAAGCCGTCCCACGGATGCATATGCGCTTCGTAATAGCCAATCAGGCGACCGGCGGCAGCCCAGGCGCTCATCAGCGCCCCGGAGCCGTTACGGATAAACATGCCGCCCTGTGCCAGCAGGCCGCTGATTAACGTGATAAACGCCTCGGCGGGCTGGCTATTGGAGCTGCTGACGCCCAGTACGCCCTGATTCAGCGCCTGCGCGCTATGGGCCTGGATGCGGGTATCATTGACCCAGGCACCTTTACCGCGACAGGCGTGAAAAGTTTCATGGTGATTTGGGTCGCATACCACGCCAATGACCGGTTCATCCTCACACACAATCGCCAGCGCCACGCACCAGTTATGCAGGCCATTGACGAAGCTGCTGGTGCCGTCAATGGGATCGATAACCCAGATAAAGCGCGCCCCGGCAATCTCGCCCCCGCTCTCTTCACCGCGCACTGCATCTTCAGGAAAACGCTCATGAATAAGATGCTTCACCAGCGCTTCCACGTTGCGATCGGCTTCGCTGACCACGTCCTGCAAATGCTTTTTATGCTCAACCACCAATTGATGACGCTGCTGATACCAGGACAGCGCGCGGCTGGCTGCGGTTTTGGCGACGTCGCACGCAAAATGATAACGCGCATCAAGTTCAGTAAGCGTGGCAGATGACATCTTTACCTCTAATGATTGTCAGCTAAAGGGCAGAGGAAAAACGCCGTGAAATGCGGCGTTACGCGATGAGAGCGGTTACAAAAGTTAAGCCAGGCTTATTAAGCCGGAAATAGGCTGGGCTGACAAGCCGTGGCGCTGTGCAATGGGTGCGTTTTTAGCCAATCCGCACAGGGCGCAGCACCACGCAGGCAATCACAGTAACTGCGCGCGTGCGGCGTCCATCAGGCGTGGGTAAAACTGGAAAAACAGCGGCTCCAGCTGCGCGTAGTGATCAACAAAATCTTGATAGGAGTCGCGTAGCGCGGCAAGGCGCGGGCGGCGATGTGCCATGCCGTTTAACACGCGTTCCAGACGAGCAGGATCCGCGTAGTGCTCGAACCAGCGCTCGCGCCACATCACGGCATTCAGTTCCACAAAGCCTTCGGGCGCCCCGGCCAAATGCGGCACGATGGCGCGCTCGGCAGCGGCGGAAAATGCCGACAGCGACTGCGTGGGATGCAGGGTGTTCCAGTGCCGTGCGAGAAAGTGATCCCAGATAACATCCAGCGTAATAGGCGCAACGCGGCGCGTTTCGTCGCGGAAAAAGGCACGGGCGGTACGCACTTCTGGCAGGTTATCGGTCAGGACGTCAAGGCGGCGATGCATGGCGATGCCTGCGACCACCGCATCGGGCCACTGCGTCGCGACGTTGCCGCGCACAAAGTCGGCCATGAGGTTGCCCAGCAGTGAACTGTTCGCCAGGTGGGCAAGGTGTAAGTGAGCGAGAAAATTCATGCAGTATTATAGGCAGAATCGGGTCAGCGCAGCCAGTTGTTCAGAATTGCCCACTTTTCAGCTAAACTGTGCCGCCTGTTTTTTGCGTCCAGAAAAGAAGTGAACCATGCGTGTTGCCGATTTTGCTTTTGACTTACCGGAATCTTTGATTGCTCACTACCCGCAGGCGCAGCGCAGCGGCTGTCGTCTGCTGTCGCTTGATGGCCCAACGGGCGCGCTGAATCACGGCGTGTTTACCGATGTCCTGGACAAACTCAAGCCGGGCGACCTGCTGGTGTTCAACAATACCCGTGTGATTCCGGCCCGCGTCTATGGCCGTAAAGCCAGCGGCGGAAAAATCGAAATGCTGGTTGAGCGCATGCTGGACGACAAGCGCGTGTTGGCGCACGTGCGCGCCTCAAAAGCCCCCAAGCCGGGTACCGAACTGCTGTTGGGTGACGATGAGAGCGTGAAAGCCACCATGGTGGCGCGCCACGATGCGCTGTTTGAAATTGCGTTCGAGGACGATCGCGCGGTGCTGGATATTCTCAACAGCGTCGGGCACATGCCGCTGCCGCCTTATATCGATCGCCCAGATGAAGAGGCGGACCGCGAGCTCTACCAAACCGTTTACAGCGAGCGCCCCGGCGCGGTCGCGGCACCCACCGCCGGCCTGCATTTCGACGAGCCGCTGCTCGCGGCCTTGCGCGCCAAAGGGGTAGAAATGGCATTTGTCACGCTGCACGTTGGCGCAGGGACGTTTCAGCCGGTGCGCGTGGAAAACATCAACGATCACATCATGCACTCTGAATATGCCGAAGTGCCGCAAGAGGTTGTGGATGCGGTGCTGGCGTGTAAAGCACGCGGCAACAAGGTGGTCGCGGTGGGTACCACGTCGGTACGTTCGCTGGAGAGCGCGGCTAAGGCCTGCGAAGACGCGCTGATTGCGCCATTTTTTGATGATACCCAAATCTTTATCTATCCGGGCTATCACTATCAGGTGGTGGATGCGCTCATCACCAATTTCCACTTGCCGGAATCCACGCTGATTATGCTGGTCTCCGCGTTTGCCGGGTACAAACATACCATGGCGGCGTATAAAAGCGCGGTGACAGAGCAGTACCGTTTCTTTAGCTACGGGGATGCCATGTACATCACCCGTAATCCACAAGCGCCTGACGAAACCGTTGGGGCATAAAAGTCAGACTGTCTTTCTGATGAGGTTACTTTGAAATTTGAATTAGATACTACCGATGGCCGCGCACGTCGTGGCCGTCTGGTCTTTGATCGCGGCGTCGTCGAAACGCCAGCGTTTATGCCGGTCGGCACTTACGGCACGGTAAAAGGCATGACGCCGGAGGAAGTGAAAGAGACCGGCGCGCAGATCCTCTTGGGCAACACCTTCCACCTTTGGCTGCGTCCGGGTCAGGAGATCATGAAGCTGCACGGTGATTTGCACGACTTCATGAACTGGCAGGGGCCGATCCTCACCGATTCCGGCGGTTTCCAGGTTTTCAGCTTGGGCGATATTCGTAAAATCACCGAAGCGGGCGTGCACTTCCGCAATCCGATCAATGGCGACGCAATTTTCCTCGATCCGGAAAAATCCATGGAAATTCAGCACGATCTCGGCTCCGATATCGTGATGATCTTTGACGAGTGTACGCCGTATCCTGCTGACTGGGATTACGCCAAGCGCTCCATGGAAATGTCGCTGCGTTGGGCGCAGCGCAGCCGCGATCGTTTTGACGCGCTGGGCAATAAAAATGCGCTGTTTGGCATCATTCAGGGCGGCGTTTACGAAGATTTACGAGATGTCTCGGTTAAAGGTCTGGTAGAGATTGGCTTTGATGGGTACGCTGTGGGCGGCCTGGCGGTGGGTGAGCCTAAAGAGGACATGCACCGTATTCTTGAGCACGTCTGTCCACAAATTCCGCAAGATAAACCGCGTTATTTGATGGGTGTCGGCAAGCCAGAAGATCTGGTGGAAGGCGTCCGCCGCGGTATCGATATGTTTGACTGCGTGATGCCTACGCGCAATGCCCGTAACGGTCACCTGTTCGTCACCGACGGCGTGGTGAAGATCCGTAATGCCAAATATAAAGATGACACCGCGCCGCTGGATGCCGAGTGCGATTGTTACACCTGTCGCAATTACACGCGCGCTTACTTGCATCATCTTGATCGCTGTAACGAAATACTGGGTGCACGCCTCAACACCATCCACAATTTGCGCTATTACCAGCGGCTGATGGCGGGTTTACGCCAGGCTATCGAAGAGGGTAAATTAGAGCACTTTGTTAGCGAGTTCTACACACGGACGGGCAAAGCGGTACCACCGTTAAACGTCTGATAACTTTATCAATGAGGGAAATTAAATGAGCTTGTTCATTTCTGACGCAGTGGCCGCTGCGGGCGCACCGTCGCAGGGAAGTCCTTACACTCTGGTGATCATGCTGGTGGTGTTTGGCCTGATCTTCTATTTCATGATTCTGCGTCCGCAGCAGAAACGTGCCAAAGATCACAAGAAGCTGATGGATTCCATCTCTAAAGGTGATGAAGTATTGACCAACGGGGGTCTGGTTGGACGCGTAACGAAAGTGGCTGAAACCGGCTATATCTCCATCGCGCTGAACGACACCAATGAAGTAGTGATTAAACGTGATTTCGTGGCCGCCGTTCTGCCGAAAGGTACAATGAAGGCGCTGTAATTTTTCTTCCCGAAGGGAACTGCCGTGTTAAACCGTTATCCTTTGTGGAAGTACATCATGCTGGTCGTCGTGATTCTCGTCGGCCTGCTCTATGCGCTTCCAAACCTTTATGGTGAGGATCCGGCCGTTCAAATCACTGGTGCGCGCGGTGGCGCCGCCAGTGAGCAAACGTTGGATCAGATCCAGACCATCCTGAAACAGGACAATATCCAGAGCAAATCCCTCGCGCTGGAAAACGGTGCCATTCTGGCCCGCTTTGACAATACCGATGTTCAGCTGCGCGCGCGCGAAGCCTTAACCAGCGCGCTGGGTGAAGATTTTGTGGTGGCGCTTAACCTCGCACCGGCCACGCCGCGCTGGTTAACCCTGCTGAAAGCTGAGCCGATGAAGCTGGGGCTTGACCTGCGCGGTGGCGTGCACTTCCTGATGGAAGTGGATGTCGATACGGCACTGGGCAAGCTGCAAGATCAGAATGCTGACAGCCTGCGCAGCGACCTGCGCGACAAAAGTATTCCCTATACCAACGTGAATAAAATCGCGAACTACGGCGTAGAAGTGCGCTTCCGCGACGCCGCGAGCCGCGATGCGGCCATCGCTTACCTGACGCCGCGTCATCGTGATTTGGTGATCAGTAGCCAAGGCAACGATGGATTACGGGCGGTGATGACCGATGCGCGTCTGAGTGAAGCACGTGAATATGCGGTACAGCAGAACATTACGATCCTGCGTAACCGCGTTAACCAACTGGGCGTTGCTGAGCCACTCGTTCAGCGCCAGGGTGCAGACCGTATCGTGGTGGAACTGCCGGGTATCCAGGATACCGCGCGCGCCAAAGAGATTCTGGGCGCGACCGCAACGCTGGAGTTCCGCCTGGTGAACACGTCCGTTGATCCCGGTGCGGCCGCCAGCGGACGCGTGCCGGGTGACTCGGAAGTGAAGAAAACCCGCGAAGGGCAGCCGGTTGTGCTGTACAAGCGCGTGATTCTGACCGGTGACCACATCACGGACTCCACTTCCAGCATGGATGAGTACAACCAGCCGCAGGTGAATATCTCGCTGGACAGCACCGGTGGTAACATCATGTCTAACTTCACCAAGGACAATATCGGCAAGCCGATGGCGACCCTGTTTGTGGAGTACAAGGACAGCGGTAAGAAAGATGCCAACGGCCGAGCCATTTTGCAGAAGCAGGAAGAGGTGATTAACGTCGCCAATATCCAGTCTCGCTTGGGCAACAGCTTCCGCATCACCGGCATCAACAACCCGAATGAAGCGCGCCAGCTTTCACTGCTGCTGCGTGCCGGTGCGCTGATTGCGCCGATTCAAATTGTTGAAGAACGTACCATTGGTCCAACCATGGGGCAGCAGAATATCACGCAGGGGCTTGAAGCCTGTCTGTGGGGGCTGATTGCGTCCGTGATCTTCATGGTCGTGTTCTATAAAAAGTTCGGTCTGATTGCCACCAGCGCACTGCTCTGCAACCTGGTACTGATTGTCGGCATCATGTCGCTGCTGCCTGGCGCCACGCTGACAATGCCGGGCATTGCCGGTATTGTGCTGACGCTGGCGGTGGCGGTAGATGCCAACGTGTTGATTAACGAACGTATTAAAGAAGAGTTGCGCAACGGACGTTCGGTGCAGCAGGCGATTCACGAGGGCTACAAAGGCGCCTTCTCCAGTATTGTCGATGCCAACGTGACCACGCTGATCAAAGTCATCATTCTTTATGCGGTCGGTACCGGCTCCATCAAAGGCTTTGCGATTACCACGGCTATCGGTATTGCGACGTCGATGTTCACGGCTATCGTCGGCACCCGTGCCATCGTTAACCTGGTTTACGGCGGCAAACGCATTAAAAAGCTGTCTATCTGAGGAGTGCGTTGTGGCACAGGAATATAGTATTGAGCAGCTAAACCACGGGCGTAAAGTCGTCGACTTTATGCGCTGGGACACGCTGGCTTTCATCATCTCCGGTTTACTGATCGTGGCGTCTATCGCCATTATCGGCGTGCGTGGCTTCAATTGGGGCCTCGACTTTACCGGTGGTACGGTGATTGAAATTAATCTGGAAAAGCCGGCCGATCTGGACGTACTGCGTCAGGGGCTGGTGAAGGCGGGTTTTGAAGAGCCGCTGGTGCAGAACTTTGGCAGCAGCCGTGACGTGATGGTGCGTATGCCACCGGCCACGGGCACGGCGGGCCAGGAGCTTGGCAGTAAAGTGCTGGCGTCGATCAACCAAACCACGCAGCAAAATGCTACCGTTAAGCGTATTGAGTTCGTGGGCCCCAGCGTGGGCAGCGACTTGGCGCAGGCCGGTGCCATGGCACTGCTCTCGGCGCTGATTGCGATTCTGTTCTACATCGGCTTTCGCTTTGAGTGGCGTCTGGCGCTGGGCACCGTGCTGGCGCTGGCGCATGACGTCATCATTACCTGCGGCCTGCTGGCGCTGTTCCACATCGAGATTGACCTCACGATTGTGGCGTCGCTGATGTCGGTGATCGGTTACTCGCTGAACGACAAAATCGTGGTGTCGGACCGTATTCGTGAGAACTTCCGTAAGATTCGCCGCGGCTCGTCTTACGATATCACCAACGTGTCCCTGACGCAGACGCTGAGCCGAACGCTGATCACCTCACTGACCACGCTGGCAATGATTCTGATTCTGTTCATCTTTGGTGGCGCGCTGCTGAAAGGCTTCTCGCTGACCATGCTGATCGGTGTCACTATCGGCACCATCTCTTCAATCTATGTTTCTTCCGCGCTGGCGCTGAAACTGGGTATGAAGCGTGAGCACATGCTGGTGCAGAAGGTAGAGAAAGAGGGCGCCGATCAGCCTTCTATTCTTCCCTGATCTCTCGGGCAACATCAAAACGGGCTGCGCTGTGCAGCCCGTTTTTTTTTGCCATCAGGGCTGCGTTGAAGCAGAGAGGAGAGGTTCAACCTGATGGATTCGCACATAGCCGAGCTGCTGCGGATTGAACCCGTTCAGGCGCAGCGGCACCGTTACCGTGCTGCGCGGCGTCAGCCCCACGGGTACGGTGAGCGGCTGGCTCACGCTTTCCGCCTCAAGCGGTTTACCGCTGGCGGGATCCAGTTCGCCCCACACCACCTGCGCACGCAGCGCGGGCAGCGTCTGGTTTTCGGGCGCGGCAATCGTCAACTCCGCCCGGCTGCCGCCTGGCTCGCCCCGCACGTGCGCCAGCGACAGACGCAATTTACCCACCTGCGTTTCCAGCTCTACCGGCGTTTTGGCCTGCGGAAGCAGCCAGGCACCCTGATTCAGCTGACCGTTGAGCTGGCCCTGGATTTCCAGCGCCGTGGCCTGATGGGTCAGGGTGCGCATTTGTTGATTAAGCTGACTGACTTCCTGATGCAGCGCGTTAACCTGCGGAGAAGGCGGCGTCGCGCTGCAACCACTAAGCAGCAGTGAAAAGGCGGCCGAAGCCGAAAGCATCCTGAACGTCATGCAATGTCCTTTCTGTTTTTAAACGTGCGTAAGCGAGTGAGAAAGATCTTATCAGGATGTAGGGCACAAAGCGCAGGGCGGACAAAATTCAGAGCATTATACTTTTCCCCGTGGTCGGCCAGACGTGGCGCCCGATAAGCCTCGTTAAGCGTAGCGCGTTTTTTACGCCGCGCAGCGGCGACGTCAGCGCGTTGATTCAGCACGCTATGTTTTGTTGCCTTCGAGAAAGCGCTACACTGTTTGCCCCTTATTATCGCGACAGGAAACGTCATGCATTGCCCATTTTGCGCCGCCGTGGACACCAAAGTGATTGATTCGCGCCTGGTCGGTGAAGGCTCGTCGGTGCGTCGCCGCCGTCAGTGCCTGGTGTGCCACGAGCGCTTTACGACCTTTGAAGTGGCGGAATTGGTCATGCCGCGCGTGGTAAAAAGCAACGATGTGCGCGAGCCGTTTAATGAAGACAAGCTGGCCAGCGGCATGATGAAAGCGCTAGAGAAGCGGCCGGTAAGCGCTGACGCGGTCGACAACGCGGTCAACCACATTAAAACGCAGCTGCGCGCCACCGGTGAGCGAGAAATTCCCAGCAAACTGATTGGCAATCTGGTGATGGAAGAGTTGAAAAAGCTCGATAAGGTTGCCTACATTCGTTTCGCTTCGGTCTACCGCAGCTTTGAAGATATCCGTGATTTTGGTGAAGAGATTGCCCGCTTACAGGATTAAGTGATGACCGATGAACGCTATATGGCGCGCGCGCTGGGACTGGCGCGACGTGGACGGTTTACCACCACGCCTAACCCCAACGTTGGCTGCGTCATCGTACGTGACGGTGAGATTGTGGGGGAGGGCTGGCACCAGCGCGCGGGCGAGCCGCACGCCGAAGTGCACGCGCTGCGCATGGCCGGTGATGCGGCACGCGGGGCCACCGCTTATGTCACGCTTGAGCCTTGCAGCCATCATGGCCGCACGCCGCCGTGCTGCGAGGCGCTGATTGCGGCGGGCGTGACGCGCGTGGTGGCGGCGATGCAGGATCCGAATCCACAGGTTGCAGGACGAGGGCTTTATCGTCTGCAGCAGGCCGGGATCGCGGTGAGTCACGGGCTGATGATGCAGGAAGCGGAAGCGTTGAACCGCGGCTTTCTGAAGCGCATGCGCACCGGTTTTCCGTGGGTACAGCTTAAACTGGGCGCGTCGCTGGATGGACGCACCGCCATGGCGAGCGGTGAAAGCCAGTGGATCACCTCGGCGGCAGCGCGGCGTGATGTGCAGCGTTTGCGGGCGCAGAGTTCTGCGATTCTGACCACCAGCGCCACCGTGCTGGCTGACGACCCGGCGCTGACGGTACGCTGGTCGGCGCTGAGTGCAGACGCACAGGCGCTACAGACGGAATCCAGCCTGCGTCAGCCGGTACGCGTGGTGATTGACAGCCAGCAGCGCGTGACGCCGCAGCATCGCCTCATCACTCAGCCGGGTGAGACATGGCTGATGCGCAGCCACTGCGATGATCAGCCGTGGCCCGAGCCGGTGAGCCAAATCGCTGTGCCGCTGCGCGACACCCAATTGGATCTGGTGGCGATGATGATGCTGCTCGGTCAGCGCCAAATTAATAGCGTATGGGTTGAGGCCGGGGCCGGCCTGGCGGGCGCACTGCTGCAGGCTGGCGTGGTGGACGAATTGATTGTGTATGTCGCACCGACGCTGTTAGGCGACGCGGCGCGTGGTCTCTGCACGCTACCGGGACTGGAACGGCTTGCCGACGCGCCAGCCTTTGCCTTCAGCGACGTGCGCCGCGTTGGCGACGACCTGCGCTTGACGCTGACGCCACGCGAGCGCATGTAAGGAAAAGCCTGAGCGCGTTGCTAAAGAGTATGATAGAATCCGCCCCCTTCTGCGGGGCCATAAAACAAACACCCTAAGGATATGTATGAAAGTTATCGAAGCTGCGGTTGCCACGCCTGACGCAAATATTGCCATCGTTATTGCTCGTTTCAACAACTTCATTAATGACAGCCTGCTGGATGGCGCGGTAGATGCGTTGAAGCGTATCGGCCAGGTAAAAGCAGAAAACATCACCGTGGTCTGGGTACCCGGCGCTTATGAGCTGCCGCTGGCGGCACGTGCGCTGGCCAAAACGGGCAAGCACGATGCCATCGTCGCGCTGGGCACGGTAATCCGTGGCGGCACGGCCCACTTTGAGTACGTGGCGGGCGAAGCCAGCTCCGGCATTGCCAACGTGGCCATGACCAGTGATATTCCCGTTACCTTCGGCGTACTGACCACAGAAAACATTGAGCAGGCGATTGAACGCGCCGGCACAAAAGCGGGTAACAAAGGTGCCGAAGCGGCCCTGACTGCCCTCGAAATGATTAACGTATTGAAAGCCATTAAAGCCTGATTTTTGTAAGGGGAATTTTGTGAAACCTGCTGCTCGTCGTCGCGCCCGTGAGTGCGCTGTCCAGGCGCTTTACTCCTGGCAGCTGTCCAACAACGACATTGCCGATGTGGAATACCAGTTTCTGGCGGAACAAGACGTCAAAGACGTTGATATTAGCTATTTCCGCGAACTGCTGTCCGGTGTGGCGACCAACAGCGCGTACCTGGATGGATTGATGAAGCCGTACCTGTCGCGCCAGCTGGAAGAGCTGGGCCAGGTGGAAAAAGCCATTCTGCGTCTCTCTCTCTATGAACTGAGCAAGCGCAGCGATGTGCCTTATAAAGTCGCCATCAATGAAGGTATTGAGCTGGCCAAAGTATTTGGTGCAGAGGATAGCCATAAGTTCGTCAACGGCGTACTTGATAAAGCGGCGCCACAAATTCGACCTCATAAAAAATAAACGCGAAGGCCGGTTATCCGGCCTTTTTTTTCATTGAGACCTGATTTATGTCCTGTGGTGAATTTGAACTGATCGCACGTTATTTCAATCGCGTCACCAGCTCCCGCCGCGATGTGGAAAAGGGCATCGGCGACGACTGCGCCTTGCTCAATGTGCCTGACAAACAGACGCTGGCCATCAGTACCGACACGCTGGTAGCGGGCGTTCACTTCCTGCGTGATATCCATCCGGCCGATCTCGGCTATAAAGCGCTAGCGGTTAACTTGAGTGACTTGGCCGCCATGGGCGCCGATCCTGCCTGGCTGACGCTGGCGTTGACCCTGCCCGAGATCGACGAAACCTGGCTGGCGGCGTTTAGCGACAGCCTATTTGAGCTGCTGGACTATTACGATATGCAACTGATCGGCGGCGATACCACACGCGGCCCCATGAGCCTGACGCTGGGCATTCATGGCTTGCTGCCGGTAGGGCGCGCGCTGAAGCGATCGGGCGCGAAACCGGGCGACTGGATTTTTGTCACCGGCACGCTTGGCGATAGCGCGGCGGGCCTGGCGCTGTTGCAGCATCATCATCGGCTGAACGATCCTGCCATGCATGAGGCGCTGATTAAGCGCCATCTGCGCCCGATGCCGCGCGTCTTGCAGGGGCAGGCGCTGCGCAATCTTGCCACCGCCGCGATCGACATCTCCGATGGCTTGTTGTCTGACCTTGGCCATATCCTTACGGCCAGCCGTGTTGGTGCAAGGATAAATTTGGATGCGCTGCCGCTCTCCTCGGCGCTGCGTGACCATTTCGACGCGGAACAGGCGCTAAACTGGGCGCTGAGCGGGGGCGAAGACTACGAGCTGTGCTTCACGGTACCAGAAGTGAACCGCGGTGCGCTGGACGTGGCGCTGGGCCACCTGGGCGTGCCTTACACCTGCATCGGCCAGATTGCACCGGACGCCGAAGGCTTGACGCTGCTGCAACACGGCAAGCCGCGCAGCGTTAACTACACAGGATTCGATCACTTTGATGCTCGGTAAAGATATTGCCAAAGGTCGGTTGCGCATGCGTAATCCCTGGCACCTGCTCGCTACCGGATTTGGCAGCGGTTTGAGCCCCATCATGCCCGGCACGGCCGGCTCGATAGCGGCCATTCCCTTCTGGTGGCTGATGACCGCGCTCCCGCTGCAACTCTACTGCCTGCTGGTGCTGATTGGCATCAGCGTGGGCGTCTATTTGTGCCACCGCACCGCCAAAGATATGGGCGTGCACGATCACGGTAGCATCGTGTGGGACGAGTTTATCGGTATGTGGATCACGCTGATGGCCATTCCCGCGATGCGCTGGGAGTGGGTGCTGGCGGGCTTTGTGCTTTTCCGCATTTTTGATATGTGGAAGCCGTGGCCGATCCGCTGGTTCGACCGCAACGTGCACGGCGGCATGGGTATTATGGTGGATGACATCATTGCTGGCGTGATTGCGGCGGCGCTGCTGTACGGCCTGGGGCTGGTGGTCTAACCGTTCCCCCACGCGCGGCGTGGGGGAGAAGGGCGCTAAGATCACTCAAACCCGGTCACCGGATGTTTTTGGTACACGCTCTCCAGCTCCGCTATCTCCGCGGTACTGAGCGCGACATCTACCGCCTTGATTAACTCTGCAAACTGCTGCTCGCGCGAGGCGCCAATGATCGGTGCGGTGACCACCGGTTTGTGCAGCAGCCAGGCGAGGGCAACTTGCGCCCGCGTAGCACCTTTGTCTGCCGCAACCGCCGCCAGACGCTCAGCAATCAGGGCGTCATTCTCCTCTGTCCCCGTGTAAAGCTGCGCCATCACATTGTCTGATACCGAACGCGCGGTGGTTTCCCCCCAAGGCCGCGTCAGCTTGCCGCGTGCCAGCGGGCTCCACGGCAGCACCGCAATGTTTTCGCGCTGGCACAGTGGATGCATTTCGCGTTCTTCTTCACGCTGGATCAGGTTGTACTGATCCTGCATGGTGACAAAGCGGGCCCAGCCGTGCGCGCGCTGCAGGTTTAGCGCCTGTTCAAATTGCGCGGCATGCATGGATGAGGCGCCGATATAGCGCGCTTTGCCTGCTTTGACCACCGTATCCAGCGCCTCCAGGGTTTCTTCGATTGGCGTGTGGTAATCCCAGCGGTGAATCTGCAAAAGATCCACATACTCCATGCCCAAGCGCTTCAAGCTGTCATCAATGGATTGCAAAATAGCGTTGCGCGACAGGCCCTGAGACAAGTTGCTGAGTGGAAAGTAAACCTTGGTTGCGACCACCACGTCTTCGCGGCGCGCATACTGGCCGAGTGCGCGGCCAAGTATCTCTTCACTGCTGCCGTCGGAGTAGCTGTTAGCGGTGTCGAAAAAGTTGATGCCCGCATCCAGCGCCTGTTTAATCAGCGGAAGGCTGCTCTCTTCTGGCAGCGTCCAGGCGTGATTGCCACGCGTGGGATCGCCAAACGTCATGCATCCCAGGCAGAGTCGGGACACCTGTAAATCGGTCTGGCCTAAACGAACGGTTTTCATTGGAGCTCCTGCTCTTATGCGTTTGGGGAGAGTTCCTCAAGCATAGCAGCAGGAGCCAGGGAGGTGATTACTGCGCCAGCCAGCCGGCGATTTGCTGCTGGATACCGGCGGCATCCAGCTGGTAGTCGTGTCGCACCTCTTCCTGCGTGCCCTGCGGGATAAACTCATCCGGCAGACCCAGGTTGAGCACCGGTACGCGCAGGCGTTTGGCCATGACGTATTCATTCACACCGCTGCCGGCACCGCCTTTGATCGCGCCTTCTTCCAGCGTGACCAGCGCATCGTGCGTGGCCGCCAGTTCAGCAATCAGGGCCTCATCCAGCGGTTTAACAAAACGCATATCCACCAGCGTGGCGTTGAGCGCCTCGGCGGCGGCGGCGGCCTCTGGCAGCAGGGTGCCAAAGTTGAGAATGGCCAGCTGTTCGCCATGGCGCTTGACTATCCCTTTGCCCAGCGGCAGGCTGGCCAGCGGTTGCAGCGCGGCGCCCGTGCCGGTGCCGCGCGGATAGCGAACGGCGCTCGGCCCATCTTGATAGTGGTAGCCGGTATAGAGCATCTGGCGACACTCGTTTTCATCACTCGGGGTCATGATCACCATGTCGGGCACGCAGCGCAGGAAGGCGATATCAAACGCACCCTGATGGGTTTGACCGTCGGCGCCCACGATGCCGCCGCGATCGATAGCGAACAGCACCGGCAGCTTCTGGATTGCCACGTCGTGAATCAGCTGATCGTAGGCGCGCTGCAGGAAGGTAGAGTAAATGGCAACCACCGGCTTGTAGCCGCCAATGGCCATACCGGCGGCGAAGGTGACGGCATGCTGTTCGGCAATCGCCACGTCAAAATATTGCTGCGGGTATTCGCGCGAGTAGCTCACCATGCCCGAGCCTTCACGCATCGCTGGCGTCACCGCCATCAAGCGAGCGTCGTCAGCGGCGGTCTCTTTCAGCCAGTCACCAAAGATTTTCGAGTAGCTTGGCAGGCCCGGCACGCTTTTCGGCAGCGAACCGCTGGCAGGATCGAACTTCGGCACCGCATGCCAGGCAATCGGATCTTGTTCCGCTGGCGCATAGCCTTTGCCTTTTTTGGTCATGATGTGCAGGAACTGCGGGCCTTTAAGATCGCGCATGTTTTTTAGCGTGCTCACCAGCGTGAGCACGTCATGCCCGTCTACCGGACCGATATAGTTAAAGCCCAGCTCCTCAAACAGCGTGCCCGGCACTACCATGCCTTTCAGGTGCTCTTCAGTGCGTTTGACCAGCTCTTTGATTGGCGGCAGTCCGCCGAGAACGCGCTTGCCGCCCTCGCGCAGACGTGAGTAAGTCTTGCCCGATAAAATTTGCGCCAGGCGATTGTTCAGCGCGCCGACGTTTTCCGAAATCGACATTTCGTTGTCGTTCAGAATCACCAGCATGTCAGGCTTGATGTCGCCCGCGTGGTTCATGGCTTCAAACGCCATGCCTGCGGTGATGGCGCCGTCACCGATAATGCAGGCGGTGCGACGGCCTTTGCCTTCGCGCTCTGCCGCCACCGCCATGCCCAGCCCGGCGCTGATCGAGGTGGAGGAGTGGCCGACGCTTAGCACATCGTATTCACTCTCACCACGCCAGGGAAACGGGTGCAGGCCGTTTTTCTGACGGATCGTGCCAATGCGATCGCGGCGACCCGTCAGGATTTTGTGGGGATAGGCTTGATGGCCGACGTCCCACACCAGATGGTCAAACGGCGTGTTGTACACATAATGTAGCGCGACCGTCAGTTCGACAACGCCCAGACCCGAAGCAAAGTGGCCGGAAGAGCGGCTTACGCTGTCCAGCAGATACTGACGCAGTTCGTCACACAGTTCCGGAAGTTTTTCTTTCGGTAATAAACGTAATTCTTGAACCGTGCTCGCCAATGCCAGTGTCGGGTATTTTGCAATATCAAAACTCATCAGAGACTCATTATGAAAGTTATTTATCGCGTTCAATTATGAAGCTTGCCAGTGCCTGCAAGGCGGTGGTGTCGTAATGCTGTGCCGCAAGGGTCTCAAGTGCGCCTAGCGCATCCTGATGGAGATCGCTGGCCTTACGCCGCGCGTTGTCCAATCCCAGCAGGGCGGGATACGTGCTTTTTCCCAATGCCTGGTCGGCACCCTGTGTTTTACCCAGCGTTGCGGTATCGCCTATCACGTCCAGGATGTCGTCCTGAACCTGGAAAGCCAACCCAATCGCATCCGCGTAGATATTTAGCGCGGGCAAGGCTGCCTGACCCGCTTCTCCCGCCGTCAGTGCGCCGAGGCGCACCGCGGCGCGAATTAATGCGCCCGTTTTGTGACGATGAATTTGCTCAAGCTCGTCGAGACCGATCTGTTTGCCCTCGGCGGCTAAGTCCAGTGCCTGGCCACCGCACATGCCGGCAACGCCACTGGCGTGCGCCAATTCGCGCACCATGGCAAGACGCGCCTCGGCAGAAACGCCCGGCATCGGCTGCTCGGCTAAAATGGAAAATGCCAGCGTCTGCAAAGCATCGCCAGCTAAGATTGCCGTGTCTTCACCATATTTTATATGACAGGTTGGTTGTCCGCGACGTAACGCATCATCGTCCATTGCAGGCAGGTCGTCGTGAATCAGCGAGTAGGCATGAATACACTCAACGGCCGCCGCCGGGGCATCAAGGCTGGCCGGATTCGCCTGGAGCATCTCGCCCGTGGCGTAAACCAGAAAAGGGCGCAGGCGTTTGCCGCCCAATAATGCCCCATATTGCATGGCATTCACCAGAGGAGAACTCTGAAAGGGCAGCGGCGCAATGAAGCGCGTAAGTGCCAGATTAACGCGCTCATGATAGGCGCTAAGGGCGTTAGCGAAATCCATTAGTCATTTTCCGGCGTAAAAGGAGCAAGCGCGGCGTCTTTATCATCGCTCAACAAAATCTGGACGCGCTGCTCTGCGGCCTGCAGCGTTTGCTGGCCGGTTCGTGCCAACTGTACGCCGCGCTCAAATTCATTCAGCGCCTCTTCCAGCGGTAATTCACCGCTTTCCAGTCGGCCCACAATCTCTTCGAGCTGCTGTAAGGAACGTTCAAAACTGGCTGGCGCTTCGGCTTTTTTTGGCATATTCAGAGTCGACTCACAGGTTGGAAATCATGTTGCAATCGGTCATGGTAGCCGACGAGGATTAATTAGCAAAATAATCAATGCGACTGCTGTTGCAGAAGCAGTCACCAGGCAAAGGTGATATACTTGCGCGCCTCGGATGCGGTGGACCTCTGTTCAACCCGCAATATATGATCTTACCAGCTAAGTGCCACTGCTTTTAGCACTTATTTGGCCAACAAAGCTGTGTCGCCATGAAGTTTATCATCAAGCTCTTCCCTGAAATCACCATCAAAAGTCAGTCGGTGCGCCTGCGCTTTATCAAAATTTTGACCGGCAATATTCGTAACACCTTACGCACCGTCGACGACGAGATCGCCGTGGTACGCCACTGGGATCACATTGAAGTGCGCAGCAAAAAAGAAGCGCTGCGCGACACCCTCGCGGAAGAGCTCACGCGTATCCCCGGTATTCACCACGTGCTGGCGGTTGAAGATCGGGTGTATACCGATATGCACGACATTTTTGAGCAGACGCTGGCGCTAAACCGCGAGCGCCTGGTGGGGAAAAGTTTTCGCGTGCGCGTGAAACGTCGCGGTAAGCATAGCTTCAGCTCCACCGACGTCGAACGCTACGTCGGCGGCGGCCTGAACCAGCATATTGAGAGCGCGCGCGTACAGCTTACGCATCCCGATGAGACCGTTAACCTTGAGATCGAGGACGATCGCCTGCTGCTGATCACGCAGCGCTACGAAGGGTTGGGTGGCTTCCCTATCGGGACGCAGGAAGACGTTCTGTCGCTGATCTCCGGTGGTTTTGACTCCGGCGTGTCCAGCTATATGCTCATGCGCCGCGGCTGCCGTGTGCATTACTGCTTCTTTAACCTGGGCGGCGCAGCCCATGAAATCGGTGTGCGCCAGGTGGCCCACTATCTGTGGCAGCGGTTTGGCCGATCCCACCGCGTGCGTTTTGTCGCCATCAATTTTGAACCGGTCGTCGGGGAGATTTTGGAAAAGGTCGACGACGGCCAGATGGGCGTGGTGCTGAAGCGCATGATGGTGCGCGCGGCCTCTCAGGTGGCGGAGCGTTACGGTGTACAGGCGCTGGTCACCGGTGAAGCGCTGGGTCAGGTGTCCAGCCAGACGCTGACCAACCTGCGCCTGATTGATAACGCGTCGGATACGCTGATTCTGCGCCCGCTGATCTCACACGATAAAGAGCACATCATCGATCTGGCGCGCGCCATTGGTACCGAGGATTTTGCCCGCACGATGCCGGAATATTGCGGCGTAATTTCCAAAAGTCCGACGGTGAAAGCCGTTAAAGCCAAAATCGAGGCGGAAGAGCAGAACTTCGATTTTTCGATACTCGATCGCATGGTGCAGGAAGCCACCAATGTGGATATCCGCGAAATCGCCGAAGCCACCCAGGAAGAAGTGGTTGAGATTGAAACCGTAGACGCGTTCCAGCCTAACGACGTGGTACTGGATATTCGTGCGATAGATGAGCAGGAAGAGAAGCCGCTGGTGCTGGAAGGCGTGGAGGTGAAGTCCCTGCCATTTTATAAATTAAGCACGCAGTTTGGCGATCTCGATCAGAGTAAAACCTGGCTACTGTACTGCGACCGCGGCGTGATGAGCCGCTTGCAGGCGCTCTATCTGCATGAGCAGGGCTTCAAAAACGTCAAGGTTTATCGTCCGTAAACCGCGCGCGTAACGTGCAAAGGCGGCCCGATGGCCGCCTTTTTCATGCGTTTCGCTCTTCGAACTCTTGATAGTTATAGATGCCAGCGGCCAGCACCAGCTGCGAGGCGACGTCCCGCGCCTTCTCTTTATCGACCAGCAGATCAATCAGCTTCAGTGCAAAATCGATCGCCGTGCCAGGCCCTTGACTGGTGAGGAGATTGACGCGGGGATCCCAGACCACACGGCGTTCCATCCATTTGGCATCAGGAATGGTCTCTTTCAGGCCGGGAAAGCCGGTCATATTTCCCACCGGGAAGAGATCGTGTGGCACCAGCACCGTACCCGGCGCGGCACAAATAGCGGCAACGATTTTCCCGGCCAAGCTAAACTGCCGCACGGTCTCGACCAGTAATGTGCTGTCGCGGAAGGTTTCCGCGCCTTTCAGGCCGCCGGGCAGCACTATGGCGTCGAAGTCGTCATCGGCAACGTTCACCAGCGCGGCATCCGCCAGGAGACGCACGCCGCGCGAGCAAACAATCTCACGCGCTCCATCACTTTCGACGCTTGCCGTCGTGACGTGCAGTCCAGCGCGGACCAGCAGATCAATCGTGGTAACCGCCTCGATCTCTTCACTGCCATGTGCCAGGCAAACCAGAACCGATGCGTTCGCGCTCATAATGAAACTCCTTGCGTTTAATAAAATCGTACAGGCGGGTGTTTTCCGGTAGCACTATGCCTTGCGCGCGGGCGCGCTGCAGTAAATAGCCGGTAATGTAGTCAATTTCACTTTGTCGCCGCGCACGCACGTCCTGCAGCATGGAGGAGACGTTATCGGCGGTGTTGTCGATCACGTCATACACCACATCGCGCAGGTTATCGACGGCAATGTGCTGCCCCTCGCGCTCCATGATCCAGGCAATCTCCTGGCAAAGCGTATCGATTTGTTCAGGCCAGGCGCGGAGCGCACCATTATGACAATTGTGCTCCACCGTCAGCGGATTGATCACACAGTTGACCGCCAGCTTTAGCCAGCTGGCTGGCATAATATTGTCGTGCCAGGCCACATCGGGTAGCGCCTGATGCAGCACATCCGCCATAGCGCTCAGGCCAGCTGCGCTGCGGCTGGCCGGACCGATATGAGTGATGCCATAAGCGACGTGTTTTATCACCGTGCCATCGTGCATGGCCGCGTGAGTGGTCAAACCGCGCAATAGCGGCTGCGGCAGATCGCGCAGTTCATCCTGCGTACCCATACCGTTGTGCAGCAGCAAAATCGGGGTGGCGTCGGGCAGAACGCTTTGCAGGTTTTTCACCGCCTGTGAAACCTGGGGCGCTTTTAGCGTGACCAGCAGCAGCTGACTTTGCGCCAGGAACAGCGGATCGTTAGCAATGAAAGTGTCATTGCTCATCTGACTTTGCGGATCGATCACGTTCACTGAACAATAGGGCTGAGGGACGCGAAGCCATCCCTGCACCTCATGCCCTTGCCTGGCCAGCGCGGCGAGCCAAATCTGACCCAAGGCGCCGCAGCCCAACACGGTAATTTTCATCCAGCCTCCCGCCCGCGGGTTAGTATTGTCACACCGTCATTATAGCTTTCCGCGTACCCTGTTTAATTAGCGCGGTAAGATGCGTATTATGCATGTCACTTTAGTATCAGGAGAAGAAAAGATGCCATCTTTCGATATCGTTTCCGAAGTTGAACTGTCGGAAGTTCGTAATGCGGTGGAAAATGCTAACCGCGAAGTGTCCTCGCGTTTTGACTTCCGCAACGTCACCGCCAGCATTGAACTCAACGAAAAAAACGAAACCATTAAGGTCAGCAGCGAATCGGATTTCCAGGTGAAGCAGCTGGTGGATATTCTGCGTGAGAAGCTGCTGAAACGCGGCATTGAGGGCGCGGCCCTTGAGGTGCCAGAAGAGATTGTGCACAGTGGAAAAAACTGGAGCGTCGAAGCCAAACTTAAAAAAGGCATCGAGGCGGACGTCGCTAAAAAACTGGTGAAGCTGATCAAAGACAGCAAGCTTAAAGTGCAGACGCAAATTCAGGGTGAAGAGCTACGCGTGACCGGTAAATCACGCGACGACCTGCAAGGCGCGATGGCGCTGGTGCGCGGCGGCAATCTTGGCCAGCCGTTCCAGTTCAAAAACTTCCGCGATTAACCCCGTCTCTTTACCGCTTACCGCGCGCAGCTCGACGATAAAGCGTGCTGCGCGCGATGCCTAACGCCCGAGCGGTTTGTGAAATATTGCCGTTAAAACGCTGCAGCGTTTCAGTAATAAGCCTGTCGTCGTGATGCTGCCTGCCTAACGTGGGGGCTGCTACAGTGGAACGGTATTCGGCTGGCAGATGCTGTTCCGTCAAGCGTTCTCCCTCGTCCGCTAAGGCCAGCAGCACGCGTAACACGCTGCGCAGTTGCCGCACATTACCCGGCCACGGCTGCGCGGCCAGCGCGTCCAGTAACGACGGCGCGAGCGTAATGCATCGCGACGCTCCGCCCAGTTCCCGCCAAAGTGCCTGAATGAATCGCTGCGGTTGAGGCCACATGCGCAGCGGTGGCAGCGTCAAGGAGAACTCTTGCAGTCGATAAAGCAGATCTTCGCGAAACGCGCCTGCGGAGACGCGCTGTGATAAATCACGGTGGGTTGCGCAGATCACGGCAAAATTAACCGGCCAGCGTTGCGTGGAACCCAGTGGCGCTACCTCTTTTTCCTGCAGCACGCGCAGCAGTCGCGTTTGCAGCGCCAGCGGCATATCGCCAATTTCATCCAGAAACAGCACGCCGCCATCGGCTTCACGGATTTTGCCGATATAACCCTGTTTACTGGCCCCGGTGAACGCGCCTGCCTGGTAGCCAAACAGCTCTGATTCAATCAGGGTTTCCGGGAGCGCCGCGCAGTTGATGGCCACGAATTTCCCCGTGCGCCAGCGGCTCTGTTGATGCAGGGCGCGGCTTACATGCTCTTTGCCGCTGCCGGTTTCACCGTGAATACATAAGGACACGCCCGCATTTAACAGACGCACCAGTTTTTCCTCCTCGTAAGGCGGCGTAAAAGGCGGTTCTGCGGGCAAGGGCGGTACAGACAGCATCAGGCGTTCGGGCGCGCGCAGCCGAAAATAATAGCGCTGCTGGTGATAATTTACCGGCAAGGGCAGACGGCTCGCCTGCTGCGGCAACGCTGGGAAAAGCTGTTGGAACGAGATCGTGCCCACTTGATCGGGCTTTAGCGCTAGCGCGCGCATAGCAAGGCGATTGGCGGCGGTGAGCAGGTTATCAGAAAACACCAGCAGCAACTCCTCGCGGGTATCAATCCCTGCCGGATCGGCGTGTAGGCTCATTAGCCACTGCTGCGGGTGCAAGCTCTGCTTGATCCACAGATATTCAATCTGCTGCGCAGCGACCTTAACCCATTTCAGCGTATGCGGATGGGAAAAGTGCGCCGGCCCAGAGATATCCACTACCCCCGCGATTTGCCCATTCGGCATTTGCAGCGGCATGGCCGCGCAGTAGAGCGCCTGATTGGCCGTTAAATAGTGCTGTCTCCCTTCAATCTCGCAGCACTCATCGATTGCCAGAGCGGTGCCGATGGCATTGGTGCCGCGCCCGCATTCACTCCAGAGATTACCGGGAGCCAGCGCGTGGCGCTGCGCCTTCTCCAGGGAGGGCAGATCGCCTGCGGTGTTCAGCACCAGGCCAGAAGCATCCGTCAATATCACCACTGCCTGCTTTTCCCGCAGCTGTTGCGTCAACTGCTTAATCACCGGCTGGGCAAATTGCTGTAGGGCATGATTGTTGACCAGCGCATCGGCCAGTTCGCTCTGCCGCAGGCGAGGAAAATCATCGGCGGTGCGGTCAAGGCCATACAGCTGGCTGCGGAACCAAGAGTCGCTGAGAAACGGGCTGGAAGCGGTGACAGACGCAACGCGATTTTCCTGCATAACGGACCTCATGACGAGTAATCAGTGTTGCAGCATTGTAGCCATTTGGTTTTTAGCGTGTTGCGAACTGCAACACACCTGCAGCTTTTATTAGGTAGCGTCAGTCAGCACGACGCGAAGCTTTTTCGTTAACTCACTGAATAACAATCTTAAATTCCTTAAGGTCGTCACGAAAGCAAGGTTGGCACACCGCCTGCAAATACGTTGTCGACGACCGCACCCACGCGGACGGAAAAACGGATAACAACTGACCCTACGGCAAGGAGTTTACAATGCGTTATGCTCATCCCGGCACCCCTGGCGCGCTTGTGTCATTTCAGGCACGTTACGGCAACTACATTGGCGGTCGGTTCATTGCTCCGCTGAGCGGTGAATATTTTACCAACATCTCGCCCGTTGACGGCAGCGAGATCGCCCAATTTCCGCGCTCTGACGCGCGTGACATCGATCTGGCTCTGGATGCCGCTCACCAGGCGGCTGAGGCATGGGGTAAAACCAGCGCGCAGTATCGTGCGACTCTGCTGTTGCAGGTCGCTGACCGCATGCAGGCGCAGCTTGAAATGCTGGCGGTGGCGGAAAGCTGGGACAACGGTAAGCCGATTCGCGAAACGCTGAACGCCGATTTACCGCTGGCCATCGATCATTTTCGCTATTTCGCAGGCTGCTTGCGTGCGCAAGAGGGCAGCGCGGCGGAGATTGACGAGACCACGGTGGCTTATCATTTCCACGAGCCGCTTGGCGTGGTGGGACAAATTATCCCCTGGAATTTTCCCCTGCTGATGGCGGCGTGGAAGCTGGCGCCTGCGCTGGCCGCCGGTAACTGCGTGGTCATGAAACCTGCAGAGCAGACGCCGCTGGCCATCACGCTGCTGATGACGCTTATCGGCGATCTGTTTCCGGCGGGTGTAGTGAACATTGTGCAGGGATTTGGCCGCGAAGCCGGTGAAGCGCTGGCAACCAGCAAGCGTATCGCCAAAATTGCTTTTACCGGCTCCACGCCGGTGGGGCGTCATATTATGGCCTGCGCGGCTGAAAACATCATTCCCTGTACCGTCGAGCTAGGCGGCAAGTCACCGAACATCTATTTTGCTGATGTAATGGACGGCGAACCGGAATTTATCGACAAAGCGGTTGAAGGGCTAGTGCTGGGCTTTTTCAATCAGGGCGAAGTGTGCACCTGTCCGTCGCGGGCACTGATTCACGAATCCATTTATGCGCCATTTATGGCGCGCGTCATGGCGAAAGTGGCGGCGATCCGCCGGGGCGATCCGCTGGATACCGATACCATGATCGGGGCGCAGGCGTCACGCCAACAGTTCGATAAAATTCTCTCTTACATCACCATCGCGCGGGAAGAGGGCGGCGAGATTTTAACCGGCGGTGACCGCGCTAGCATGGCGCACGAGCTTGAACAGGGCTTCTATATTCAGCCGACTTTGATCAAGGGCACGAATACGATGCGCTGCTTCCAGGAGGAGATTTTCGGACCGGTGATTGGCGTAACCACCTTCAAAGATGAAGCAGAAGCGCTGGCTATCGCCAACGAGACGCAGTTTGGGCTTGGGGCCGGCGTGTGGACGCGCGATACTAACCTCGCTTATCGCATGGGACGCGGTATCAAGGCGGGGCGGGTGTGGACGAATTGCTATCACATTTATCCGGCGCACGCGGCTTTTGGCGGTTATAAGCAGTCAGGCGTGGGACGTGAAACGCACAAAATGGCGCTCAGCGCCTACCAGCAAACCAAAAACCTGCTGGTGAGTTACAGTACCGCGCCTTTGGGCTTGTTCTGAATTCCCATCCGTGTAAATGGAGCGTGAAAGATGACGATGCAGATTAAAACCAGCATGAAAGCCGCCGTGGTCAAAGCGTTCGGCCAACCGTTGATCATTGAGCAAGTGCCAGTGCCGCAGGTCGGCGCAGGGCAAATTTTGGTGAAAATCAGCGCCACCGGCGTGTGCCATACTGATTTACATGCCGCAGAAGGGGATTGGCCGGTTAAACCCTCTCCACCGTTTATTCCCGGTCATGAAGGTGTGGGCCAAGTGGTCGCAATAGGCGAAGGGGTCAAGCATTTGAAACTCGGCGATCGCGTTGGCGTTCCGTGGCTCTATTCCGCCTGTGGCCACTGTGAGCACTGCCTTGATAGCTGGGAAACGCTCTGCTTATCCCAGCAGAACGCGGGCTATTCAGTAAACGGCAGCTTTGCAGAATACTGTCTGGCGGATGCCAACTACGTCGGGATTATTCCTGACAACCTCAGCGATACCGAAATCGCCCCGGTATTGTGTGCAGGCGTCACCGTTTACAAAGGATTGAAAATGACCGACACCAAACCAGGCGACTGGGTGGTGATTTCTGGCATCGGCGGTCTCGGCCATATGGCTATTCAATACGCGGTCGCAATGGGATTGAACGTGGCGGCGGTAGATATTGATGACGACAAATTGGCCTTTGCAAAACGCCTCGGGGCAAGCGTGGTGGCGAACGCCAGTCAGGGCGATCCGGCCAGTGCGTTACATGCGCAGTTTGGCGGTGCCAAAGGGGTGCTGGTCACCGCTGTTTCGCCGAAAGCGTTTGAGCAGGCCATCGGCATGCTGCGTCGTGGCGGCACCATGGTGCTAAACGGCCTGCCGCCGGGGAAATTCGATCTGTCGATTTTCGATATGGTGCTGGATGGGATCACCGTGCGCGGTTCCATCGTAGGTACGCGAAAAGATCTGCAAGAGGCGCTGGATTTTGCCGCGCGGCATAAGGTGAAAGCCAATGTTGCGGTCGAGCCGCTGAGCAACATCAACGATATCTTTGCGCGTATGCACGCCGGGAAAATTGAAGGGCGCATTGTCATTGACATGTCCCTGTAAAGCACAAGGGCGTCCCCGGGGACGCCCTTAACTTAACTGCTGGCCAGCAGCGCTTCCAGTTCAACGCGGCTGGTCACTTTGCTGTCGATTTTTATGTAGGCGCTTTTCTCTTCCGGCACGATAAATACCGAACTGACGCCCGGTTGCGCCTTGAGCCGCTTTTCAAGGTTCGGGACTGCCAGCACCGCATCGCTCAAGACCAGACGTAGGCTACTGACATAGGGCGGTTCCTGCATCGACATGGCCACAAACAGCCAAGCCGCGGCCACGATGGCCCCCACTAAAAATACCGTTTGTGCATCGAAATGACCGAAAATCCAGCCGCCGACGCTGCCGCCAATCGCCACGCCAAGAAATTGGCTGGTGGAGTAAATGCCCATGGCGGTGCCTTTATAGCCCGCAGGCGATTCCTTACTGATCAGCGAAGGTAAGATGGCTTCCATGACGTTGAAGGCGAGGAAGAAAAGCTGCACGCCAATCACCAAAGTCCAAAAATGACCTGCCGCGCCCCACAGCACGATTTCAGCGATAATGATCAGCGCCACGCAGCTGACAAACACCCGCTTCATACGACGTTTCACTTCGGCGTAAATAATCACCGGCACCACCGCAACAAAGGCAACGAGCATGGTGACTAAATAAATTTTCCAGTGCTGAGCGGGGGGGAAGCCTGCCTGTTCAAACTGGCCGGGCAGCGCCACAAAGCTCGACATCAGCAACACATGCAGGCACAAAATTCCGACGTTAAGTTTGAGTAATTTGGGATTGGCTAACACCTCGCGAATACTGCCTTTGACCATGCCAGATTCACGGTTCAACACATGCCCTGGCGCACGCGGGACGACCAACAAGGTGATGACGATGCCCAGCGTGGCCAAGATCGCAATCATCCAGAACAGGGCATGAAGACCCAATGCATGGGTGACGATCGGGCCAATTACCATGGCAATGGCGAAAGTGACCCCAAAGCTGATGCCGATAAACGCCATGGCCTTTGTGCGATTTTGCTCGCGCGTGAGATCGGAGAGCAGTGCCATTACGGCAGCGGCAATGGCCCCCGAGCCCTGCAGCGCGCGCCCTAAAATTACGCCCCAGATGGACGTTGTCATGGCAGCGATAATGCTGCCCAGTACAAACAGCAGGAGCCCGCCTACGATCAGTGGCTTGCGGCCTACGCGATCTGACAGCAGCCCGAAGGGAATCTGAAAAAGGGCCTGCGCCAAGCCGTAAATGCCGATCGCGAGGCCAATCAAGGTTTCACTGGCGCCCTGCAACGCCATACCGTAAGTCGTTAATACCGGTAGAACCATAAACATCCCCAGCATACGCAGGGAAAAAACGGTACCTAAACCCCATGTAGCACGCAGCTCTACTGGCGTCATTTTATTGTCGTTCATTCCAACCTCTGTAAGTTTGTGCCGTCAGACGTCCCATTGCAGCTGTGCGGAGTGAGCGCTCTGAAATCCTGTGCTGAATCGATGCGAGGATAATCGCGCACGACCCGTCGCCTGCAATGCGGATGATTTTGGGCATCAACTTCTATTTTATTGAGCAGGGCAGGGCGGGTAAAACAATTGTTCTTAAGCAGTGGTAACAAAAAGAAAGGGCGCGAAATTCGCGCCCTTTCAGCTGGTTACGGTATTGGATTTACCAAACGTAAGTCAGTAGGTCTTTTGATGCTGGCGTCATGAAGTCAACTGACATCATCACGCTCAGGGCAGTGATGGCAACAATGGAGAACACGAACAGTTTACGCGCCCAAACTTTGTCGTTTGAGGTTTTGTAACCTGACAGTGCCATTCCAAGCCACCACACGCTGACCGCGGCTGCAACCACCAGATACTTGTACCCGGCGTAGCCGCCGAGCGTCAGCATCAGCGTGGCAATCATAAACGCCAAAATATAGAGCGTAATATGATTTTTCGCGACCGAGATGCCTTTCACCACCGGCAGAACCGGGATGTTAGCCGCTTGGTAATCTTTAAAGCGGAAGATGGCAATCGCATAGGAGTGCGGCATCTGCCACAGGCTAAAGATAGCCAGCAGGATCAGGGCGCCCGCGTCGAACTGATTGGTGACTGCACAATAGCCAATCACCGGCGGAGCCGCACCTGACAGGCTGCCAATCAGCGTGCCGTAGACTGAATTACGCTTCATGTAGAGGCTGTAAATGCCGACATACACGACGAAGCCCATTACCGCCAGCCACATGGCCAGCGGATTCGCACCGAAATACAGCAGCGCAAAGCCAGCAATACCCAATGCGGTTGCATAAACCAGGCTTACTTTCGCCGAGATCAGGCCTTTGACCAGAACACGGTTCCGCGTTCTCTCCATTTTGATGTCAATATCACGGTCAATCACGTTGTTGAAAACACAACCTGACGCGACCACCAGTGATACGCCTACCAGTGAATAGAGAAACAGGGGGTAATCAATGCTGCCTTTTGAAGCCAGCAGGAATCCACCGATCACAGAAATTAAATTGCCGAAAATAATTCCTGGTTTTGTTACTTGCAGGTATTGCTTAATCATTACGCGTGACTCTTTAGTGGGCCATCATGTTGTAGTTGAGGTTCCACATAATCCACAGTGAGCCTACGACCACAATCAGAATGATGACTGCGGAGAAGACAATGGCCACCATGTTCCAGCCACCCTCTGATTTGCTGTCCAAATGCAGGAAGTAGACCAGGTGAACCAGCACCTGGACCACTGCGCACACCAGAACAACACCCAAAATGGTGCCGTGTGAGGCGCTGCCATCCATTACCATCCAGAACGGGATTGCCGTCAGGATGATAGAGAGGATGAAGCCGATCATGTAGGACTTCACGCTACCGTGAGATGCGCCATGTTCGTTAACAGAATGACTCATTACATGGCCCCCATCAGATAGACAACGGTGAATACGCAGATCCAAACCACATCCAGGAAGTGCCAGAACAGGCTCAGGCACATGATGCGAGTGCGGTTAGTGGCACTCAGTCCACGTTTTGCAATCTGGAACATCAGTACAGCCATCCACACCAGACCAGAGGTCACGTGCAGACCGTGCGTACCAACCAGCGTAAAGAACCCGGACAGGAAGCCGCTACGGTTTGGACCGAAGCCTTCCGCGATCAGGTGATGGAACTCATAGATCTCCATCCCGATAAATCCGGCACCAAACAGGAAGGTCAGCGCCAACCAGCTGATGACTGAACCTTTGTTCTGGTTGTTCATTGCAATCACTGCCATACCATAGGTAATGGAGCTCAGCAGCAGCAATGCGGTTTCAACCAGCACAAACGGCAGTTCAAAGATGTCTTTACCTGCCGGGCCACCGGCAGTGTTATTAACCATAACTGCATAGGTCGCAAACAGGGTTGCGAAGATAATGCAGTCACTCATCAGGTAGATCCAGAAGCCAAAGACTTTATTGGCGCCTGCATCGTGATGCCCATGCTCCGCATGGGCGTCGTGGTGGTGATTAGTCACAGTTTCAGTTGGCATTATTTCAGACCTGCTTTGCTGATTTCATCAAAGTGCTTCTTCTCAATCTTCTCAATTTCAGCAACTGGAACGTAGTAATCCACGTCTTCATCGAAGCTCTTCACAATCCAGGTCACAATCGTGCCCAGGAAGGTGAGGCCTGCCAGCCACCAAATGTGCCAGATCAGAGCGAAACCAAAGACCGTCATGAAGGCAGCGATAACAATGGCCGCGCCGCTGTTTTTCGGCATATGAATTTCTTCATATTTTTCTGGCTGCTTGTACGCTTCGCCTTTCTCTTTCATTTCCCAGAACGCATCACGCTCGTGGATTTGAGGGATAACCGCGAAGTTATAGAACGGTGGTGGTGAAGAGGTTGCCCACTCCAGCGTACGACCGCCCCACGGGTCACCGGTCAGGTCACGGTTCTGCTCACGATCGCGCACAGAAACATAGAACTGAATCAGCTGGCAGAGGATACCGCAAGCAATCAGCGCCGCACCGACTGCCGCAACAACCAGCAGAGAGTGGAACTGCGGATCAATGTCTTGGCTCAGACGACGCGTCATACCCATGAAGCCCAGTGCGTACAGCGGCATAAAGGCAACAAAGAAGCCGATAATCCAGAACCAGAATGCGCGTTTGCCCCAGGTTTCGTTCAGCGTGAAACCAAACGCTTTCGGGAACCAGTAGGTCACGCCAGCCATACAACCGAATACCACACCACCGATAATAACGTTATGGAAGTGAGCAATCAGGAACAGACTGTTGTGCAGCACGAAGTCCGCACCCGGAACCGCCAGCAGAACGCCAGTCATACCACCAACAGAGAAGGTCACCAGGAAGCCAATGGTCCACAGCATCGCTGAGTTGAACTCAATACGACCCTGATACATGGTGAACAGCCAGTTGAAGATTTTTACGCCGGTTGGGATGGCGATAATCATCGTCATGATACCGAAGAAGGCGTTTACGTTGGCACCCGCACCCATGGTGAAGAAGTGGTGCAGCCAAACAATGAACGACAGTACGGTGATGGCGATGGTTGCCCATACCAGTGAGGTGTAACCAAACAGACGCTTTTTCGAGAAGGTCGCAGTGACTTCAGAGAAGACACCAAAGACCGGCAGAACGAGGATGTACACTTCCGGGTGACCCCAGACCCAAATCAGGTTGACGTACATCATCATGTTACCGCCCATTTCATTGGTAAAGAAATGGAAGTCGAGGTAACGGTCAAGCGTCAACAGCGCCAGCGTAACAGTCAGCACCGGGAACGCCGCGATGATCAGGACGTTAGTACACAGCGCCGCCCAGGTAAATACCGGCATTTTGAACAGGTCCATGCCCGGAGCACGCATCTTCAGAATGGTTACGAAGAAGTTGATACCGGTCAGGGTTGTACCAATGCCCGAGAGCTGGAGGCTCCAGATCCAGTAGTCGACCCCGACACCCGGACTGTACTCCGCGCCTGAAAGCGGTGGATAAGCCAGCCAGCCGGTCTGTGCGAACTCGCCCACGCCCAGAGACAGGTTAACCAAAATCACACCGATAGCGGTAAACCAGAAGCTCAGGTTGTTAAGGAAAGGGAACGCAACGTCGCGGGCACCGATTTGCAACGGAACCGCAATGTTCATCAGACCAACCACGAAAGGCATCGCCACGAAGAAGATCATAATCACGCCGTGGGCGGTGAAGATCTGATCGTAGTGGTGGGGCGGTAGAATGCCCGCTTCCCCGGCGGAAGCCATGACTTGTTGAGTACGCATCATCACCGCATCGGCAAAGCCGCGCAGTAACATGACAAATGCCATGATGATGTACATGATACCCAGTTTTTTATGGTCGATGGAGGTCAGCCATTCAGACCACAGATACTGCCATTTACCAAAATAGGTAATAGCAGCAACCAGCGCCAGACCACCAATGATGATACCGGCGACCGTAACCATGATAATCGGTTCATGGTAGGGCACTGCATCCAGTGTTAATTTTCCGAACATCGTATTATTCCTCGGCTCCCGCAGCAGCGGCGTGATTCATGTCCATGCCTTTATGTTCTGACATGTCCATTTTCCCGTGGCTCATCATGAACTTATCAATAACCTGCTTGAACAGTTCAGGATTAGCAGTTGAGAAATATTCTACCGGGTGATTCTCGCTAGGCGCTGCCAGCTTTTCGAAATCATCCATGGTAGTCAGCGTGTTAGGTGCCGCTTTAACTTTGGCAACCCACTGCTGGAATTCCGCATCGTCTTTGGTAGCAATGGCTTTGAACTTCATGCCAGAGAAACCACGACCACTGAAGTTGGCTGAGATACCGTCGAACGTTCCTGGCTCATTGGCGATGAGGTGCAGTTTAGTCTGCATGCCCGCCATGGCGTAGATCTGGCTGCCGAGCGTAGGAATGAAGAAGGAGTTCATCACAGAGTTAGACGTGATTTTGAAGTTCACTGGCGTATTTGCCGGGAAGGCAATCTGGTTGACGGTTGCAATACCCTGTTCTGGGTAAATGAACAGCCATTTCCAGTCCAGCGCCACAACGTCGATCTCAACCGGTTTAACGTCAGAGGCCAGCGGTTTGCTTGGCTCCAGCGCGTGGGTTGATTTCCAGGTCAGCACACCCAAGAAGAGAATGATCAGGATCGGAATGGTCCAGACCACGGCTTCCACTTTATTAGAGTGTGACCAGTTGGGGCTATACTTCGCGTCGGTATTGGTTGCCCGATATTTCCAGGCAAACACAACAGCCATCAAGACTGCGGGAATAACGACGATCATCATCAAGCCAAATGCTGTCAGAATGAGTGAACGTTGCTCCAGTGCAATCTGTCCCTTGGGATTTAACAACGCACTATCACAGCCGCTGAGTAATACAGCGCCTGCGATTAATGACAAAATCCCCAAACTTTTATTGTATTTCATGAGTCTCATTTAACGACCTCAATGACAAAGGGCTCTATTGTCGTTTAAGTGTGCGCGCATTTTACGGGAAGGTTTATGCAGTGTAAACCAGCTTAAGGATGTGTCAGATGGCTGTTGACACCTTTTGCTAAGGGTGTCACACATGTTGCGCAAGGTGATAAATTATCAGGTGGGACAAGCAGTTGGCGTCAATATAACAAAAACAGATGATAAAACCGTATAGAAATCAGGGAAAGCATAAACGGTACTTTTATTGCTCACTTCATTAACAATTGCGCATCATTTACATCATGAATTTTAAACAAACTAATTGCGCACCGGATTTAAATATCAGTAGGGATGTTAATTTAATGTTTCTATTTCGCGATAAAAAAAATGCTATCGCACGCTGAATGTTTCCACGATATTTTTCCGCCGCCATGGACCGCGAAAAATAATCATTCGCTGACGTCAGAACCTGCCTGTTTTTTTAACGCCAGACAATCAAGAATGACCCCCAGCATAACGGCAATTAATGCAAAAACGAGTCCCGTTTCAAACAGCAGCGGGAGAAGGCGTTCGCCCTGCCAGAACTTCAGGATATGCATCATCAAGGCAATCAGCCAAAGCCCGATAAACACGCCACCCAAACTGAAAAGTCGCACTGTCCAGCGGTAACCTGTGGCCCATAAAGTACGCGGTGTAAATTCGCCACGCAGCTGTAGCGTGTTCAACGTGCCGCGACAAACCCATAAAAGCAGTAAACCCGGTAAACCGGCCGCCACGGTGAAGGCATAAAAAGTGGGCCAACCCCACAGTTCCACCAGCCAACCCGCCGCTGGGCCAACATAGACGCGTCCAACGGCAGAAAGCGCGGACAGTAAGGCGAACTGAGTGGCCGAGAAGGATTTATTACAGAGCGCCATCAGCAACGCGACGAAAGCCGCCGTGCCCATGCCGCCGCAGAGATTTTCAATAAAGACGGCGCTGGCCATGCTCCATAAGTGCGGTGGCGTTATCGCCAGCAGCCAGTAAGCAAAGTTAGAAAAAGCCTGCAATAAGCCAAATATCATTAATGCGCGAAAGAGCGAAAGGCGTTGCATTAACACGCCGCCGTAAAGCGCACCGACGATAGTGGCTATCAAACCAAGCGTTTTGTTGACCAGCCCTACGTCGCCCGCACTGAATCCCACGCCCCGAATCAGAAAGGTGGTGGTGAGCGAGGCGGCAAACGCATCACCGAGTTTGTACAAGATGATGAGCGTAATCAAAAGCCACGCATTATTGCGTTGGAAAAAGTCTTTGAGCGGGAACACAACGGCTTGGCGCAAAGAGTGAGGTTCACGCGCCGGCGCAGCAGGTTCTGTGGCGAGCAAGGTAGCAATAACGCCGGGCACCATGAGTAAGCCCATCAGCCAGTAAGTGGCCTGCCAACCAAGAAAGCGATCGGCCAACCATAATGCCAGCCCGCCTGAGATCAACATCGCCAGCCGATAGCCCAGTACCGTGATAGCAGCACCACTGCCGCGCTCCTCGGGCGGAAGAACATCGGTTTTCCAGGCATCAAAGACAATATCCTGCGAGGCAGACAAAAATGCCACCAGTACCGCCAGTGCTGCCAGCAGCGTAAGATCGCGAGCCGGCTGCATAAAACTCATTGCGATGATACCGGCAATCAACGCTAACTGCGTGAGCAATAGCCAGCCGCGTCGTCGACCAAGCAATGGCGGCGTATAGCGATCCATCATTGGTGACCACAAAAACTTAAACACATAGGCCTGACCCACCAGCGAAAAAAAGCCGATGGTTTTCAGATCAACATTTTCCACTGTCATCCACGCCTGAAGCGTTCCCGCAGTGAGCGCGAGCGGTAAGCCAGAAGCAAAGCCTAACAGCAGCAGCACCGCCGCGTTACGTTGGGTAAAAATGCGCAGATAGTGAGAAGACATAACGGACCTGAGATAAGGCCCGGCCAGCAGTGGCCGGGCAGAGGAGCGAGGACTTAATGAGCGTTTTGCTTGATGAAGTTATTCACGCTGGTGTCTTGCGCCATGTCAGAAATGACATCGCTCAAGGTGGCGTTGACCGCATCGGTGATTTTCGCGTTAGTCGCATTGAATGCGCCCTCTACGCTGTAAGTCTGGCGGTAATTTTTCACCTGCTTGTTACCGTTTTTGGCCGTTGCAATGATAGAGATATCCGCTTTCGTGGTAATGCTATAACGCACGTTGCCTTGCGTCACGTCCGCGTACAGCCCATTCACCACGATTTGCAGATCCACGGCGCCGTTCGGACCAATCATATAGCCGCGAGACGTCATCTGTTTTTCCAGCACTTCTTGCAGCAGGAAACGCAGATCGCGTGAAGGCGTCAGCGTAACCAGCTGACCATCACGGTTCACTTTCGCCAAAGCCTGATCGCTACGCTGGTCAGCCCCGTTAACGCTGATGGTCACGCCCATCAGGCCGGGATCTTGTGCAGGCAGTTGGATCTTGGGTTGGATATTTAAGGTCGTCGTGTTGCTGGCACAGCCGGCTAAGATGAAAGCAGCCAGCAGAGGGAATAACAGTTTTTTCAACATACTCGTTCTCGTTAGCTTATAGGTTGGTTTGCAAAACTGCGGCCATCATAGCACTGCGGCAACGTGAAAAAAGCCCTGGGCCGAGTGAAATTGATTGTAAAGGCTTTTTTCAGAGCAGAAGAAAGCGTGCTGGCTTGACCTTGCGTTAACCGTCGTTAAGATGCGCTCCACATCAAGATTTTTTCCGCACACACTGCGGTTATGGTCGAAAACCAACTAAGATTTAGACAGATGGGCAGCGCGCTCGCCTTAACGAGGTGTCAAAAATGATTCGCGAACAAATAGAAGAAAAGCTGCGTAAAGCGTTCAATCCAGCGCATCTCGAAGTGCACGATGAGAGCTATCGGCATAACGTGCCTGCAGGGTCTGAAAGTCATTTTAAAGTCGTCATTGTCAGTGACCTGTTTACTGGCCAGCGTTTCCTCCAGCGTCATCGCAGTATTTATAGCGAATTGACGGCTGAGCTGGAAGGAACCGTACACGCGCTGGCGTTGCACACTTACACATCAAAAGAGTGGGAAGGTCTGCAAGATACCGTCTTAGCGTCGCCCAATTGTCGCGGGGCTGGCACGCTGGCGTAAATGCCAACGTTTTCTGTTCTAAAACGGCCTGCGGGCCGTTTTTTGTTGAATAAATTCCTGAGAAACGCGATCTGTGGCGCAGAAAAGCAGCAAAACCGGTAAAAAGTGGTGAGTTTGCAGCCTCGACTCGCCACAGCGATGCCGCTATAATGCTGCGTCTATTTTTCCGGAGTGTCTTCGGGGCGCTTCTGGTAACAGGGATTAGGTTCTGCCTACAGAGGCCGTCCCGAATGTTGGATACGGCGCATTGTTTATGTGTGGTGTCTGAAGTTGACCGAGCACGTGATTTTTTGAGGTAACAAGATGACAGTTTCAGTAGAAACCACTCAGGGTCTGGGCCGTCGCATTTCAATTACTGTCCCTGCGGACCAAATTGAAAGCGCAGTGAAGAAAGAACTGGTGGAAGTGGCTAAGAAAGTCCGTATCGACGGTTTCCGCAAAGGCAAAGTGCCCGCTCACATCATCAACCAGCGCTACGGTGCTTCTGTTCGTCAGGACGTGCTGGGTGAACTGATGACGCGCAACTTCGTTGACGCCATCATCAAAGAGAAAATCAATCCAGCGGGTGCGCCTAACTACGTGCCAGGTGAATATAAAGAAGGCGAAGATTTCACCTACGCGGTGGAGTTTGAAGTCTATCCAGAAGTTGAGCTGAAAGGCTTAGACGGGATCGAAGTTGAAAAGCCGGTGGTTGAAGTGACCGATGCTGACGTCGATGCCATGCTGGAAACCCTGCAGAAACAGCAGGCGACCTGGAAAGAAACGGATGCTGCTGCGACGGCTGAAGATCGCGCAACCATCGACTTTAGCGGTTCTGTTGACGGCGAAGAGTTTGAAGGCGGTAAAGCCTCTGATTTCGTACTGGCAATGGGCCAGGGGCGCATGATCCCTGGTTTTGAAGACGGTATTGTTGGCAAGAAAGCCGGCGAAACCTTCACCATTGATGTGAAATTCCCAGACGATTACCACGCGGAAAATCTGAAGGGTAAAGACGCCAAGTTCGAGATCGTGCTGAAGAAAGTTGAAACGCGCGAACTGCCTGAGCTGACCGAAGAGTTCATCAAGCGCTTCGGCGTTGAAGACGGTTCTGTTGCCGGTCTGCGTGCGGAAGTACGTAAGAACATGGAGCGCGAGCTCAAAGGCGCCATCCGTAACCGCGTGAAGTCTCAGGCAATTGACGGTCTGGTGAATGCCAACGAGATCGACGTTCCTGCGGCGCTGATCGACAGCGAAATCGATGTGCTGCGCCGTCAGGCTGCACAGCGTTTCGGCGGCAACGAGAAGCAAGCGCTAGAGCTGCCTCGTGAGCTGTTTGAAGAGCAGGCGAAGCGTCGTGTTGTCGTGGGTCTGCTGCTGGGTGAAGTCATCCGTATCAATGAGCTGAAAGCTGACGAAGCGCGCGTAAACGCGCTGATTGAAGAGATGGCTTCCGCTTACGAAGATCCTAAAGAAGTGATTGAGTTCTACAGCAAGAACGAAGAGCTGATGAACAATATGCGTAACGTTGCGCTGGAAGAACAAGCCGTTGAAGCGGTTCTGGCAAAAGCCAAAGTGACCGATAAAGCCACTAACTTCCAGGAACTGATGAACCAGACCTCAGCGGCCTGATTCATTCGTTAACCTTATGTGCCAAGCCCGCGATTGAAAAGTCGCGGGCTTTTTCTTTATCTGGCCTAATTAAGCAATTTAAGTCGCTATTTTGACTAATTAATCGCCAAATTGTTGAGTATGCTCTTTTTCCGTGTTAGCGAACGGACAAAAGGTTGTTATGCTTGAAACAACTGCGCAGCATCCCCAGATGAAGGGAGTACGCATGAAAACAGTGAAGCTGACTGATTAACCGTCCCGTATTGTCGGAGTGAGAAGCGCGCGCATAGTTTTCCTGCTGCGTCTCACGTAAAATCGGTACAGAATGTTGCCAATGAAATTTATCAGGAGACGGTAATGTCATACAGTGGCGATCGTGAATTTACTGCACCGCACATGGCGCTGGTGCCGATGGTGGTCGAACAAACCTCGCGTGGCGAGCGTTCTTACGACATTTACTCCCGCTTGCTTAAAGAGCGTGTGATTTTCCTTACCGGCCAGGTTGAAGATCACATGGCCAACCTGATTGTGGCGCAGATGCTGTTTCTGGAAGCTGAGAATCCCGAAAAAGACATTTACCTCTACATTAACTCACCCGGTGGCGTCATCACGGCGGGCATGTCAATTTATGACACCATGAAGTTCATTAAGCCGGATGTCAGCACCATTTGTATGGGTCAGGCGTGTTCCATGGGGGCGTTTCTGCTTACAGCAGGCACCAAGGGCAAGCGTTTCTGCCTGCCTAACTCTCGCGTCATGATTCACCAGCCCCTTGGCGGCTATCAGGGCCAGGCGACGGATATCGAAATCCATGCGCGTGAAATCCTTAAGGTCAAACAGCGTATGAATGAGCTGATGGCTGAACACACGGGCAAATCGCTGGAGCAAATCGAGCGCGACACTGAGCGCGATCGTTTCCTCTCCGCCGGTGAAGCGGTAGAGTACGGCTTGGTCGATTCTATTTTGACGCACCGCCAATAAGACACATCTGGCTGCCCCTTGCGCTATAGTTAACGGGGCACCCAGAGATGTGTTGAATGAATATCGGCCGTTGTTGTACGGCAAGGCCGTACACTTCAGGTTTGAGAACGAAAAGAGGTTAGCTGATGACAGATAAGCGCAAAGACGGTTCAGGTAAGTTGCTGTACTGCTCTTTCTGCGGCAAAAGCCAGCATGAAGTTCGTAAGCTGATTGCCGGGCCGTCAGTTTATATTTGCGATGAATGTGTTGACTTGTGCAATGACATCATTCGCGAAGAAATTAAAGAAGTTGCGCCGCATCGTGAGCGCAGCGCTCTGCCGACGCCGCATGAAATTCGTCATCACCTTGACGATTATGTTATCGGTCAGGAAAAAGCCAAAAAAGTCCTGTCCGTGGCGGTGTATAACCACTACAAACGTCTGCGCAACGGCGATACCAGCAACGGTATCGAGCTGGGTAAAAGTAATATCTTGCTGATTGGACCAACAGGTAGCGGTAAAACGCTGTTGGCTGAAACGCTGGCGCGCCTACTGGACGTGCCTTTCACCATGGCAGACGCCACCACGCTGACCGAAGCGGGCTATGTGGGTGAAGATGTCGAGAATATCATTCAGAAGCTGCTGCAAAAATGTGATTATGACGTGCAGAAAGCACAGCGCGGCATCGTGTATATCGATGAGATTGATAAAATTTCTCGCAAATCTGACAACCCGTCAATTACTCGAGATGTGTCGGGCGAGGGCGTACAACAAGCCTTACTGAAGCTGATTGAAGGCACCGTAGCGGCTGTCCCACCGCAGGGGGGGCGTAAGCATCCACAGCAGGAGTTCTTGCAGGTTGATACCTCTAAGATCCTCTTTATCTGCGGTGGTGCATTTGCCGGTCTGGATAAAGTCATCTCCCAGCGTGTTGAAACCGGCTCTGGTATTGGGTTTGGTGCGACCGTTAAGGGCAAATCAGAGAAGGCTAGCGAAGGGCAATTGCTGTCTCAAGTTGAGCCGGAAGATCTGATTAAATTTGGCCTGATTCCTGAGTTCATTGGCCGTCTGCCGGTGGTAGCCACGCTGAATGAACTGAGTGAAGAAGCACTGATCCAGATCTTGCGCGAGCCGAAAAATGCGCTGACCAAGCAGTATCAGGCGCTGTTTAACCTTGAAGGCGTTGAGCTGGAATTCCGTGACGAAGCATTAACGGCTATCGCTAAAAAAGCCATGTCGCGCAAAACAGGCGCACGTGGACTGCGGTCGATTGTTGAGGCGGCGCTGTTGGAGACCATGTACGACTTGCCTTCGATGGAAGACGTGGAAAAAGTGGTTATTGATGATTCCGTTATTGACGGTGAATCAGAGCCAATGTTGATTTACGGTAAGCACGAAGCGCAAGCTTCTGGTGAATAAGTAATCAATTGCACCACGTTGTTATCTTAAAAAAGGGGAAAATGTTTCCCCTTTCGTTTTTCTCTCATCCGTGACATTGAATGTCGTACGAGCATCCCCATATACTCATAATCCTGTGGGCTTAACCGTATACATCCTGTATGCCGCGGTTCCCATCACCTGGCGGACATTAAACTAAGAGAGAGCTCTATGAATCCTGAGCGTTCTGAACGCATTGAAATCCCCGTGTTGCCGCTGCGCGACGTGGTGGTTTATCCGCACATGGTAATTCCGTTGTTTGTTGGTCGCGAAAAATCGATCCGCTGCCTGGAAGCGGCGATGGATCATGACAAGAAGATCATGCTGGTTGCCCAGAAAGAGGCTTCAACGGATGAACCTGGTATCAACGATCTCTTTTCCGTAGGGACCGTCGCTTCTGTACTGCAGATGTTAAAATTGCCAGACGGCACAGTTAAAGTGCTGGTTGAAGGCTTGCAGCGCGCGCATATCACCACGTTAGCGGATAACGGCGATCATTTTGTTGCCCAAGCCGAATATTTGGTTTCACCAGAAATCGAAGAGCGTGAACAGGAAGTGTTGGTGCGCACCGCCCTCAATCAGTTTGAAGGCTATATCAAGCTCAACAAAAAAATTCCTCCAGAGGTATTAACCTCGCTAAATAGCATTGAGGATGCTGCGCGTCTGGCCGATACCGTTGCCGCGCATATGCCGCTGAAATTGGCGGATAAGCAGTCCGTGCTGGAGATGTCAGACGTCAATGAGCGTCTGGAATATCTTATGGCCATGATGGAGTCAGAAATCGATCTGCTGCAAGTTGAGAAGCGCATTCGTAACCGCGTGAAAAAGCAGATGGAAAAAAGCCAGCGTGAGTACTATCTGAATGAGCAGATGAAAGCCATCCAGAAAGAGCTGGGTGAGATGGATGATGCGCCAGATGAATATGAGGCGCTCAAGCGCAAAATCGATGCGGCAAAAATGCCTGTCGAAGCGCGTGAGAAAGCTGAAGCTGAACTGCAAAAATTAAAAATGATGTCCCCCATGTCTGCGGAAGCGACGGTGGTGCGTGGCTACATCGACTGGATGGTGCAGGTTCCGTGGAACGCGCGCAGCAAAGTGAAGAAGGATCTGCGTAAAGCACAAGAAACGCTCGATATGGATCACTACGGTCTGGAACGCGTCAAAGATCGTATTCTTGAGTATCTTGCTGTGCAAAGCCGCGTAAGCAAAATCAAAGGCCCGATTCTGTGTTTGGTCGGACCGCCAGGGGTGGGTAAAACGTCACTCGGCCAGTCTATTGCGAAAGCTACCGGTCGTAAGTACGTGCGTATGGCGCTGGGCGGCGTGCGTGACGAAGCGGAAATCCGTGGTCACCGTCGCACCTACATTGGTTCGATGCCAGGCAAACTGATCCAGAAAATGGCGAAAGTGGGCGTGAAAAACCCGCTGTTCCTGCTGGATGAAATTGACAAAATGTCGTCGGATATGCGCGGCGATCCTGCTTCGGCGCTGCTTGAGGTGCTCGATCCAGAGCAAAATATCGCGTTCAACGATCACTATCTGGAAGTGGATTACGATCTCTCCGATGTCATGTTTGTCGCGACCTCAAACTCAATGAACATTCCAGCTCCGCTGCTTGACCGTATGGAGGTCATTCGTCTTTCGGGTTATACCGAAGATGAAAAACTCAATATCGCGAAACAGCATTTGCTGCCGAAACAGATTGAGCGTAATGCGCTGAAAGAAAAAGAAATTAATGTGGACGACAGCGCTATCGTCGGCATCATCCGCTACTACACCCGCGAAGCCGGGGTACGTAGCCTTGAACGTGAGCTGTCGAAGCTGTGCCGTAAAGCAGTGAAAGCGCTGCTGATGGACAAAGCTAAAAAGAGCATCAAAATCAATGGCGACAACCTCAAGGATTTCCTTGGCGTACAGCGCTTTGATTACGGTCGTGCGGACAGCGAAAACCGTGTTGGACAGGTGACTGGACTGGCGTGGACGGAAGTGGGCGGTGATTTGCTGACCATCGAAACCGCGTGCGTTCCCGGCAAAGGTAAGCTGACCTATACCGGCTCGCTGGGTGAAGTGATGCAGGAATCCATTCAGGCAGCCTTGACCGTCGTGCGTGCTCGCGCGGAGAAACTCGGTATTAACAGTGATTTCTACGAAAAGCGCGATATCCATGTGCACGTGCCAGAAGGGGCAACCCCGAAAGATGGCCCAAGCGCAGGTATCGCAATGTGCACGGCGCTGGTGTCATGCCTGACCGGAAATCCGGTTCGCTCTGATGTCGCGATGACCGGAGAAATTACGCTGCGTGGTCAGGTGTTGCCGATCGGTGGTCTGAAAGAGAAGCTGCTTGCGGCACATCGTGGCGGTATCAAGACGGTGCTGATTCCGGATGAAAACAAGCGCGATCTGGAAGAAATTCCACAGAACGTTATTGCCGATCTGAGCATCCACCCGGTTAAGCGCATTGAAGAAGTGCTGAGCCTGGCGCTGGAAAATGCACCTTACGGTATGCAGGTCGCCACGGCGAAATAGAAATACGTGGTGTAAACCACTAAAAAGCAGAGCTGGCAGGCTAAATGGAGCTTGCCAGCTTTTTTTTGTGCCGCTAATTTAGAGGGCTGCCGACGCAACGATTGAGATGAATACCGTTGTTTCGGCTCCACAGGCTTGATATAACTTGCTGCGCATTCGCACCGGGCGGGAAGCTTGCGTGCGAAATGAATAATAAAAGAGGGGATGAAGAGAGTGAATAAGTCACAGTTGATCGACAAAATTGCTGCAGACGCGGACATTTCTAAAGCAGCCGCTGGACGTGTACTGGATGCCGTTATCAGTTCTGTTTCTGATGCGCTGAAAAGCGGCGAAGAAGTGGCTCTGGTTGGATTTGGTACTTTCTCCGTTCGTGAGCGCGCTGCCCGCACTGGCCGTAACCCACAAACGGGTAAAGAAATTACTATTCCGGCAGGTAAAGTACCAGGCTTCCGTGCAGGTAAAGCACTGAAAGACGCCGTCAATTAATGACTGGGTGTCGTTCCGGCGAAGCATTTTCTTCTCTGGATTGAGGACGAAAAAGCCGTTCTCATGTAACATACGGGCACATCAGAATGATGTGCCTTTTTTATTCTTGATGCGCGACGTTGACTTCACGTCAGTGTCTCCGCATGGTTGCCAACTGCCAGCCTGAACAGCAGTTGCACGATGATGACATCGTGTCAGAGCTTTACATCCACACTACAGCGGAGTGTTGTCATACCATGATGGACAATTTACGCGCGGCGTCGAATCATGTCGTGCTCAAGATTATTCTGGGATTGATCATCCTGTCTTTCGTATTGACCGGAGTAGGCAACTACTTGATTGGCGGAGGCAACGATTATGCCGCCAAAGTGAACGGTCATGAAATCAGCCGTGCCGAGCTTGAACAGGCTTATAATACTGAGCGCAATCGCCAACAGCAGATGCTGGGTGAGCAGTTCTCGCAGTTGGCAAGCAACGAAGGCTATATGCAGCAGATGCGTCAGCAGGCACTTTCTCAGCTGATCGACCAGACGCTGCTGGATCAGTACATTAAAGATCTGCACATCGGCATCAGTGACGATCAAGTTAAGCAAGCCATCTTCAATCAGAAAGCGTTTCAAACCAACGGCAAGTTTGATAATGGCAAATACAACGCGCTGATTGGCAATATGGGCTTCAGTGCCGATCAATATGCGGAAGCGCTGCGTAAACAGCTGGCAACGCAGCAGCTGATCAACGCCGTGGCGAACACCGACTTTATGCTCAAAGACGAAACGACCAAGCTTGTCGATTTGGTCTCACAGAAGCGTGATATTCGTCAGGCGGTGATCGGTGTGAATGCGCTGGCGGCAAAACAGACCGTTACGGATCAAGAAATTGATCAATATTATCAGCAGCATCAAAACAGCTTTATGGCACCCGAGCAGTATCGGGTCAGCTATATCAAAATGGATGCGGCGAGCCTGCAGGAAACGGCAAGCGAGACGGACATTCAGAGTTGGTACGATCAACATAAAGCGGATTACACCCAACCACAGCGCAATCGCTACAGCGTTATTCAGACCAAAACGGAAGCTGACGCTAAGGCCGTGTTGGACGCGCTGAAAAAAGGTGAAGATTTCGCGGCGCTGGCGAAAGCGAAATCAGTCGATCCTATTACCGCACGCAAAGGCGGAGATATGGGATGGCTGGAACCCGAAACCACACCGGACGAGCTGAAGAGTGCCAACCTGACGCAAAAAGGCCAATTGTCGGGCGTAATTAACTCGTCCGTGGGCTTCCTGGTCGCGCGTCTTGATGACATTCAGCCTGAGCAGGTTAAACCGCTGGCTGACGTGCGCGATGCCATTGTTGACAAAGTGAAGCAAGAAAAAGCGGTTGATGCGTTTTATAAACTGCAGCAAAAAGTCAGCGAAGCTGCCAGCAACGATAACGAGTCGCTGGCTGGTGCTGCTCAAGCGTCAGGGCTGAAAGTGGTGGAAACCGGTTGGATTTCTCGCGACGCAGTGCCCGCCGATCTTGATTTTGAGCCAGTCAAGCAAGCCATCTTCAACGGTGGACTCGTCGGCCAAAATGGCGCGCCAGGCAATAACTCTGACGTGATTAGCGTCGATGGCGATCGTGCGTTCGTGCTGCGCATCAGTGAGCACAAGCCTGAGGCGGTGAAACCGCTTGATCAGGTGAAGGCGCAGATTGCTGATACGCTTAAGCACGACAAAGCGACGCAACAGGCTAAAGCCCAAGCTGACAAACTGCTTGCTGACCTCAAAGCTGGCAAAGATGACGCGCTGAGCGCGGCGGGGCTCACCCTGAGCGCCAGCCAGTCAGTGGACCGCAATGCGCAGGATCCTATTGCACAGTTCGCCTTCAATTTACCTCAGCCTGCCGCGAACAAACCGTCCTGGGGCGTGAGCGAGAATATGCAGGGTGATGTGGTGCTGGTGGCCTTAGACAAGGTCAGCGCGGGCACCATGCCGCAGGCGCAGATTGATGAAATGGTAAAAGGTGTCACGCAGAACAACGCGCAAATTGCGTTTGAAGCGCTGCTTGAGAACCTGCGTAAAGAGGCCAAAATCAAGTACGGTGCAGCCGAACAAAACCAGTAAGGCTCACAAAAACCGTGACGCTACTGCAACAATCAAAGGCCGCTTATGCGGCCTTTTCCATTTCTGTGATCGTCCTTTTGAGCCAATAAATAGCCTATGGCACCCTGCGTTGGCTGTTTAACACAAGGAGAACACAGCATGTTTACATCAACACTTCGCGCATTATGCGTAACTCTGGCACTTGGCGGTGCTTTTTACACGCATGGACTTTCTGCCGCAGAAAGCCCGACGGAAACGCAGGCCGCCCAAGTCTCCACACCGCCGGAAGGGCCGGTAAGTATTAACGACGCCACGGCTGAGCAATTGGCCGCAGGCATGAACGGTATTGGCCTCAAAAAAGCGCAGGCAATCGTGAGTTATCGCGAGCAATACGGCCCTTTTACTGCTATCGATCAGCTCAAAGAGGTGCCGGGCATTGGCAATGCGCTGGTAGAGCGTAACAGCGCACGGCTGAAACTGTGAAGCGACGCATGACTTCGAAGGATTAACGAAAACGCCGTTCAGGCTGTGCTATGCTCGACAGGTCATACCAGTTAATGTTTCAGCCTGAACGGGAGTTATCATGCAGACCACCATCAAAGTGCGCGGCTATCATCTTGATGTTTATCAACACGTGAATAATGCACGCTACCTTGAGTTTCTCGAAGAGGCGCGCTGGCAGTGGTTAGAGGATGTGAATGCGTTTCACTGGCTGATGGCCAAGCAGCTGGCCTTTGTCGTGGTAAACATCAATATCAACTATCGCCGCCCGGCAGTATTGGGTGACGTGCTCCAGATTGAGAGCGAAATTAGCCAGCTTAACGGGAGAAGCGGTGTTATTCATCAGCGTGTTGTGCTGGCAGAGAGCCGAGAAACGGTCGCGGATGCGGCGCTGACGTTTGTGTGTATTGATTTGCGCACGCAAAAGGCAGTCGCATTGGAAGGTGAGTTACGCGAGCGGTTGGCGCTGCTGCAACCTGAAGTTTAACGCATATAAACCGGCGTCAGAAAAGACGCCGGTTTATTCATTGCCGCTGTTTGCTCTAAACCGCTGTTTGCCCCAGGCTGCCTCACAGAGCATGAACGTTTCATTGGTTCATGCCACCACCGGAGCGGAGCGCTAGCGAAGGCCGCTTTTACGCTTCATGGCGGCCATCACCTCGGCAGCGTTTGCCTGATAATCGGCAAGTCCGCGCGCACGTAAGTGACAGGCGGCGCACTCGCCGCAGCCGTCACCTTTGATGCCGTTATAACAGGTCAGCGTTTCTTTGCGCACCAAAGGTAGCTGCTGCCAGTAATCAGCCAGCGCCCACGTCTCAGCCTTGTTCAGCCACATCAGGGGCGTTTCAAAACGAATGTTACGCGCCATACCGAGGCTCACGGCATTATTCAGCGCCTTTACAAACTCATCACGGCAGTCAGGATACCCCGAAAAATCGGTTTCGCAGACCCCGGTGATGACGGCTTCTGCCTCAACTTGATAGGCATAAATTGAGGCGAGCGTCAGAAAAAGGATATTACGCCCGGGCACGAACGTGCTGGGCAGGCCACTGGCCTGCGGATCGTAGGCAGGAACCGGGATGTTATCGCGCGTCAGGCTGCTGACCGCCAGTTCATTGAGTAGTGTCACATCCAGCACTTTGTGCGCGCGTGCGCCAAGTTTATGCGCCAGCGCGGCAGCGACCTCAATCTCTTCCCGATGGCGCTGACCATAGTCGAAGGTAACGCAGTGCACTTCGTCATACTGTTGCAGCGCCTGAATTAAGCAGGTGGTGGAATCTTGTCCACCGCTAAAGACTACAACCGCTCGTTTCATTTTTCTTTCCTCATCATTCTGTCCGCCTATGGTACTGGCTGAGGCTTCGGCTGAACAGCGCTCGCTGGCTGCTCTGATAAGGCAAGACCGCACACGCGGAGGCCTGCGGCTTGGGTTATGGCACGATAGTGAAAAATCACGCCAAATCGCGCTGCCACGGCGCGATATCACCCAAGTGTTGCGCTACCCACTCAGGGTTATAATAGGTATCCGGATAACGCTCACCGCTGTCGCACAGCAGCGTAACCAGCGCGCCTTGTTGTCCATTCGCACGCATACGTTGGGCGACTTGCAGCATGCCCCAAAAATTGGTGCCGGTTGAGGCGCCTGGTCGGCGACCGAGAATCGTCTCAAGTTTGAGCATGGCTGCCACTGTGGCACCGTCAGGCACTTTGATCATCTCGTCTATCACATCCGGCAAGAAGGAGGGCTCAACGCGAGGGCGTCCGATCCCTTCGATCGCGCTGCCGCGCTCGCTGCGAAGCCGGCGGTCGCGGCTATGCCAATAGTCAAAAAATACCGAATGCTGGGGATCCACCACCAGCAAGCGCGTCTCATATCCTTGGTAGCGAATATAGCGGCCCAGCGTGGCAGACGTGCCGCCCGTGCCGGCGCCCATGATCAGCGTATGCGGGATCGGAAAGGGCTCGTGCGCCATCTGGCGAAAGATACTTTCTGCGATATTGTTATTGCCGCGCCAGTCTGTCGCCCGCTCTGCATAGGTAAACTGATCCATAAAATGCCCGTTAAGCGATTGCGCCAACCGCTCTGATTCACTGTAGAGCTGACAAGGATCCTCTACAAAATGGCACTCTCCCCCATAAAAGCGAATCATCTCCACTTTGCGTTTCGCGGTGCTGGCGGGCATCACGGCAATAAAGGGCAGGCCCAGCAAACGGGCAAAGTAGGCTTCCGAGACGGCCGTGCTGCCGGAGGACGCTTCAATAATGGGCGTATTTTCCCGTATCCAGCCGTTTGCCAGACCATATAGAAACAGCGAACGCGCCAGCCGGTGCTTAAGACTACCGCTGGGATGCGTACTTTCATCTTTAAGATAAAAATGAATGCCAGGATAAGACTCCAGCGAGAAGCGAATCAGATGCGTATCGGCGGAGCGCTGGAAATCAGCGTTGATTTCCGTAATGGCGTGACGAATCCAGGGCGTTTGCATGTGTAAAGTCCAGCAGGGGGGGAATGTGCACAGTGTAAGGCACTGGCAGGAAAATTAGCTTGCTTTAACACCGGTATAATGGCTCGCTAAGAGAAAATTTTTCTCCCGGAGCGCCAAATGTTAGATAAAACAGACCGCATATTGCTGGCAATGCTGCAACAGGATTGCACTCAATCGCTGCAGTCGCTGGCGGACGCCGTTAACCTTACGACAACGCCGTGCTGGAAACGCCTGAAAAAGTTGGAAGATGATGGCATTATTCGCGCGCGCGTGGCGTTGCTGGACGGCGAGAAGCTCGGACTTTCTCTGACCGCATTTATGTTTGTCAAAACGCAGCAACACAGCAGCAGTTGGTTTAATCAATTCGTTAGCGTGGTGCAGCAGATGCCAGAAGTGATGGCCTTTTACCGCATGGCGGGGGAATACGATTATCTGCTGCGTATTCAGGTTGCCGATATGAAAAGCTATGATGCGTTCTATAAGCGTTTGGTGAACGGCGTGCCGAGCCTGATCGACGTCACCTCCAGCTTTGCCATGGAGGAGATTAAATACACCACCGCTCTGCCGGTAGCGCCTTAAAGGCCGATAACGAGATATTTGTGTGCAATTATTCAGCCAGTTAAGTTGGTACTTTCTGCGTGAATGGCGGCGATATTTAGGCGCCATTAGCTTACTTATCCTCATTGCGCTGTTGCAACTGATCCCTCCGCATTTGGTCGGTGTGATTGTCGACGGCGTGACCCAACAGAGTTTAACCACGGGCCGCATTTTCATGTGGATCGGCGTCATGCTGGCCACCGCGGCGATTGTCTACCTGTTGCGCTATGTCTGGCGCGTGCTGCTTTTTGGCGCTTCCTATCAGCTGGCCGTTGAGCTGCGCGAAGATTTTTATCGCCAGCTAAGCCGTCAACATCCTGCATTCTATTTACGCCATCGCACCGGCGACCTGATCGCGCGTGCCACTAACGATGTCGATCGCGTGGTGTTTGCCGCCGGAGAAGGGGTGCTGACGCTGGTGGATTCACTGGTGATGGGACTCGTGGTGCTGGCAGTGATGAGCATACAAATTAGCTGGCAGCTAACGTTGCTGGCGCTTATTCCCATGCCCATTATGGCACTGGTCATTCAGAAAGACGGTGCGCGCCTCCATCAGCGCTTCAAAGTCGCGCAGGCGGCGTTTTCCAGCCTGAACGATCAAACGCAGGAGAGCCTGACCAGTATCCGCATGATCAAAGCATTTGGCCTGGAATCGCATCAATCGCAGCAGTTTGCCGACATTGCCCGCGATACCGGCGAGAAAAACCTGCACGTGGCGCGCGTGGATGCCCGCTTCGATCCCACCATTTATATTGCCGTCGGCTTCTCCAACCTGCTGGCAATTGCGGGTGGCGGCTGGATGGTGTGGCACGGCAGCTTAACGCTTGGGCAACTCACCAGTTTTGTCATGTATCTGGGGCTGATGATTTGGCCCATGCTGGCGCTGGCATGGATGATCAACATTGTTGAACGCGGCAGTGCGGCGTGGAGCCGCATTCGGGCGCTGCTGGCGGAAGCGCCGGTGGTGGAAGACGGGCAGCGGACATTGCCGCAGGATCCGGGAGTACTGGAGGTTGCGATTGAGCGCTTTCACTATCCAGCCAGTTCGGGCGCGGTGATAAGCAACCTCAGGCTGCAGCTACAGCCTGGACAGATGCTGGGGCTTTGCGGGCCCACCGGCTGCGGCAAGAGTACGCTGCTCAGCCTAATTCAGCGCCACTTCGACATTGATCGGGGCGAGATTCGCTATCACGATATTCCGCTGTCTGCGCTGCAACTCGACAGTTGGCGCAGCCGCCTCGCGGTGGTGAGCCAAACGCCCTTCTTGTTCTCCGATACGGTGGCCAATAACCTGGCGCTCGGCTGTCCGCACGCTTCATTGCAAGCCATTGAGCATGTAGCAAAAATGGCGTGTGTGCATGAGGATATTTTGCGTTTGCCGCAAGGGTATGACACGGAAGTGGGCGAGCGCGGCGTGATGCTGTCCGGCGGGCAGAAACAGCGTATTGCTATCGCCCGAGCGCTGCTGCTCGATGCCGAAATTCTGATTCTTGATGATGCCCTTTCAGCCGTGGATGGTCGTACCGAGCACGATATTCTGCATAACCTGCGGCAGTGGGGGAATGGGCGCACTGTGATTATCAGCGCGCACCGGCTGTCGGCGTTAACAGAAGCTAATGAAATTCTGGTGATGCAGCACGGAAGCGTGGCACAGCGTGGCGATCACGACAGTTTGCTCGCGCAGGAGGGGTGGTATCGCGAAATGTATCGCTATCAGCAGCTTGAGGCGGCGCTGGACGAGGATGAGATCGCCGAAGGAGACGCACGTGGCTAAATCACAACGTCTGTGGCCGACATTAAAACGCCTGCTGGCCTACGGCAAACCCTGGCGTAAGTCGCTGTGGCTGGGCGTTGGCATGCTGTGGCTTGCCGCCGCCGCGGAGGTTACCGGACCGGTGCTGGTGAGCTATTTCATTGATAACTTAGTGGCGAAGCACCGCATGCCGTGGGGGATCGTGCTGGGACTGCTGGTGAGCTTCATTCTGCTCCAGGTGCTGGCTGCAGCGCTGCATTACCTGCAGGCGCTGCTGTTCAATCGCGCCGCCATTGGCGTGGTGCAACAGCTGCGCGTGGACGTGATGAACGCCGCGCTGCGTCAGCCGTTGAGCGCGTTTGATACCCAGCCGGTTGGGCAAATTATTTCGCGCGTCACTAATGATACGGAAGTGATTAAAGATCTCTATGTCACCGTCGTGGCAACGGTATTGCGCAGCGCTGCGCTGATTGGCGCGATGCTAGTGGCGATGTTCTCTCTCGACTGGCGCATGGCGCTGGTAGCCATCACCATTTTCCCGCTGGTGATCGCGGTCATGCTGATTTACCAGCGCTTTAGTACCCCGATTGCGCGGCGGGTCCGCAGCTATCTGGCTGAGATCAACAATGGCTTCAATGAAGTTATCAATGGCATGAGCGTCATCCAGCAGTTTCGCCAGCAGGCACGCTTCGGTGAGCGCATGAGCGAAGCCAGCCGCGCACACTATTTGGCGCGCATGGAGACGCTGCGTCTGGATGGTTTCTTGCTGCGTCCGCTGTTAAGCCTGTTTTCCGCACTGATCTTATGCGGATTACTGATGCTATTTAGCTTCGCCACGCCCGGCGTGTTTGAAGTGGGCGTGCTCTATGCCTTTATCACCTGGCTGGGGCGTCTCAATGAGCCGCTGATTGAGCTGACCACGCAGCAATCTATGCTGCAGCAGGCGGTGGTTTCTGGTGAACGCATTTTCGAACTCATGGATGCACAGCAGCAGAATTACGGCGCCGATCCGCAGCCGCTGAATTCCGGACGCATTACCTTGCGTGACGTTAGCTTTGCCTATCGCGAAGGTCAGGATGTGCTGAGTGAAATCAATCTGGAGGTGCCCTCGCGCGGGTTTGTCGCGCTGGTGGGGCATACCGGAAGCGGCAAGAGCACGCTGGCTAATTTGCTGATGGGCTATTATCCGGTGACGCGCGGCGTTATTGAACTGGACGGCCGCCCCCTGGCGCACTTTTCCCATGCGGCGCTGCGGCAAAGCGTGGCGATGGTACAGCAGGATCCGGTGGTACTGGCGGATACGTTGCTGGCTAACGTGCGCTTAGGGCGCGATATTTCGGAAGCGCAGGTATGGCAGGCGCTGGAGACCGTACAGCTGGCGCCGCTGGCTCGCAAGTTGGAGAAAGGGATCCATACGCGGCTCGGGGAGCAGGGGAATACGCTTTCCGTTGGTCAAAAACAGCTGCTGGCGCTGGCGCGCGTGCTGGTGGCGCCGCCGCAAATTCTGATTCTTGATGAGGCCACGGCGAACATCGACTCTGGCACTGAGCAGGCTATCCAACTCGCGCTGCGTGCGCTGCGGCGACACAGTACGCTGGTGGTCATTGCACACCGGCTGTCCACCATCACGGAAGCGGATCAAATTGTGGTTCTGCACCGTGGACATATGGTTGAGCGTGGCACCCATACGGCCTTACTGGCGCAGCAGGGGCGCTATTGGCAAATGTATCAGCTGCAGCAAGCGGGTGATGAACTCGCGGCGGGCATTCCCGTGCCAGCCGAAGGGTGATTTGCACCTTTTTTGCGCACTATTCTCGGAATGTTCTGTATTGATGCACTCCTTTGAGGCTTAAGGCACCAAAGGAGTGCGATTTTGCAACACACCTTCACCTTATCTGCGCCCACATGGGCGCTGGATCACAGTGCTAATCGTCTGCCAGCGCGCCCGGCCTTTTACCCTCTCGATATTTTGCTGATTTGGCACAGGGATTGCTTAGTAATCAGCGTGTCCGCGCGACGCATTCAATTTCTTATTCGGAGGGGAACGTATGAAGCTGGTTACCGTGGTAATCAAACCATTCAAGCTGGAGGACGTGCGTGAAGCTTTATCCTCCATTGGCATTCAGGGATTAACCGTGTCCGAAGTTAAAGGGTTTGGTCGCCAGAAAGGTCACGCAGAGCTTTATCGCGGTGCTGAGTACAGCGTCAACTTCCTGCCAAAAGTAAAGATTGATATCGCGATTGCGGACGATCAGCTTGATGAAGTGGTGGATGTGATCAGTAAAGCCGCCTATACCGGCAAAATTGGCGACGGCAAAATCTTCGTCGCGGAACTGCAGCGCGTCATTCGTATTCGCACCGGCGAGACCGACGAAGCCGCGCTGTAACTGGGGCTCAGAATTGTGATGGGATGGAATAAAATGAATAAACTCTTGACCAAGTTGGGCCTCACCAGCCTGGCACTGTTACCGTCGCTGGCTATGGCAGCCGCGCCCGCTGTGGCGGACAAGGCTGATAATGCCTTTATGATGATTTGTACCGCGCTGGTGCTCTTTATGTCTATTCCGGGCATTGCGCTGTTTTACGGCGGTCTGATTCGCGGCAAGAACGTACTGTCAATGCTGACCCAGGTTGCGGTGACATTTGCGCTGGTTTGCGTGCTGTGGGTGGTATATGGCTATTCGCTGGCCTTTAGCCAGGGTAACGCCTTCTTCGGTGACTTCCAGTGGGTCATGCTGAAGAACATTGAGCTGAAAGCCGTTATGGGCAGCTTCTACCAGTACATTCACGTCGCATTCCAGGCGTCGTTTGCCTGTATCACCGTTGGGCTGATCGTTGGCGCGATTGCCGAACGTATTCGCTTCTCTGCGGTGTTGATCTTTGTTGGCGTGTGGCTGACCCTCTCTTATTTGCCGATTGCCCATATGGTGTGGGGTGGCGGCTATCTGGCTCAGGATGGCGCGCTCGACTTCGCTGGCGGTACGGTTGTTCACATCAACGCAGCGGTGGCGGGTCTGGTGGGTGCTTACCTGGTCGGCAAACGTGCAGGCTTCGGCAAAGAGGCGTTCAAGCCGCATAACCTGCCGATGGTGTTTCTCGGTACTGCCATTCTCTATGTCGGCTGGTTTGGTTTCAACGCAGGCTCTGCTTCTGCAGCAAACGAAATCGCTGCGCTGGCCTTCCTGAACACGGTCGTTGCTACGGCGGGTGCGGTACTCTCATGGGTGTTTGGTGAGTGGGCGATGCGCGGTAAGCCTTCCTTGCTGGGCGCATGCTCTGGTTTCATCGCCGGCCTGGTCGCCATTACGCCTGCGTGTGGTTACGTTGGCGTGGGCGGTGCGTTGATCATCGGTCTGGCGGGCGGGCTCGCCGGTATCTGGGGTGTGACTACCCTGAAAAGATGGCTGCGCGTTGACGATCCCTGTGATGTGTTCGGTGTACACGGCGTGTGCGGCATCCTGGGCTGTATTCTGACCGGCGTATTTGCTTCTTCATCACTGGGTGGCGTGGGCTACGCAGAAGGCGTGACCATGGGACATCAGGTTTGGGTGCAGGTATTCAGCTGCCTGGTGACCGTGGTGTGGTCAGCGGTTGCGGCGTTTATCGGCTTCAAGCTGGCCGATATGATTGTTGGCCTGCGCGTTCCGGAAGATCAGGAGCGCGAAGGGCTGGATGTCAACAGCCACGGCGAAAACGCTTACAACCAGTAAGCACGCGCTTAGGCAAAATCCAGGGGGCGATTATCGCCCCTTTTTTTATACCTCGCGCTGACGCATGACGCCTTCCTGAACCGTGCTCGCGACCAGCGTGCCATCTTGGCTGAAAAATTCCCCACGCACGAAACCGCGCGCACCAGAGGCCGATGTACTCTCTACGCTATAAAGCAGCCACTGATTGAGATCAAACGGGCGATGGAACCACATTGAGTGGTCGATGGTCGCCACCTGCATATCCGGCTCCAAAAAACCTTTGCCGTGCGGCTGCAGCGCCACAGGCAGGAAATTAAGATCGGAGGCGTAACCCAACAGATATTGGTGAATGCGGCGGTCATCAGGCAAGGTGCCGTTGGCGCGGATCCAAACTTGGCGCGCGGGCGCATCGACGCGTCCTTTTAGCGGGTTGTGGATCTGTACAGGACGAATATCCAGCGGGCGTTCAGCGACAAACTTCTCTTTGAGCGTGAGTGGAAGGTGCGCCGCCAGCTTTTGTGCCAGATCCTGCTCAGAAGGCAGCGTATCGGGGCCGGGAACCTTAGGCATCGCATTCTGATGTTCAAATCCCTGCTCAGGTGCCTGGAAAGAAGCCGTCATGTAAAAAATAGGCTGGCCATTCTGCACCGCACTGACGCGGCGCGCGCTGAAACTTTTACCGTCGCGCAGCGTTTCAACGTCATAAATAATGGCTTTTTGGCTATCCCCTGGGCGCAAAAAATAGCTGTGAAAAGAGTGAATGATGCGGGCTTCCGGCACGGTTTGCTTTGCCGCATACAGCGCCTGACCCACGACTTGTCCGCCAAACACCTGACGCAGGCCCAGATCCTCACTTTGACCGCGAAACAAGCCTTCTTCTAGTTTTTCTAAATTTAATAACGTCAGCAGATTATTTAATGCCTGGCTCATCAGTGTTTTCTCCCAAAAGTGCAGGCGCTAAGTGTGAAAGATCCGACCAGTTTCCGTCAATGGCTTTGCCGCTGCACGTCGTGTCAAACCTGACTTCAGGCGCAATGCGAATTTTTGTGCCAGAATTAATCGCAATCGGCGGCTGAAACGCTATTCAGAAAATAGCCCGCCGACAATCATAGTGTTCATAAGGAGACGACATCGATGAAAATTTGGCATGTGATGAGTGGAGTAGCGCTAGCTGCAGCGATAACGGGATGTGCCGATCACAGTAAACCGGTGCCTACGCCAACGCTGGGTTCAGCGATCGCGGGGCAGCAGGCCGCGATTACGCAGCCTAACGTCAGTGGTTCGGTGTATATCCGCCAGCGTATTGCTTTGCCGCCTGATGCGGCGCTGACCGTGACATTATCCGATGCTTCGCAGTCCGATGTGCCGTCTAAAGTGCTGGCACAGCGCGTGGTGCGCACTGAAGGCAAACAGGCGCCGTTTAGCTTTATTCTGCCCTTCAATCCGGCAGACATTCAGCCGAACGCGCGTATTCTGTTGAGCGCCGCCATTACGATTGACGGTAAGGTTGCCTTTATCACTGACACAGTGAAGCCGGTTATCAATCAGGGCGGTACGAAAGCCGATCTGGTGCTGGTGCCGGTGACCAATATGGCGATGCCCACGCAGCCGGGTGCCGCAACAACGGTGCCATCGACGTCACCCACTCAGGTGACTCCGTCTGCTGCTGTACCCGCGCCAACCAGCCTGTAATAGGTAATATAAGGCAGCCCCTCTGCGGCTGCCTCTCTTTCTGCCGTTTTACCGCAACGTTAACCTCGCCAGCGATAAACGCGCATATCAATTTGCCCGTCATCGCTTACTTCAACGCCCTCGGCCTCTAGCGCATCACGCTGGCGTAAAAGATCGTCACCCTGCAAGGAAATTCGACCGTGACGGTTGATCACGCGAAACCACGGCAGGGTCGTTTCTTTTGGTAATCGCCGCAACACACCGCCCACCTGGCGCGCCGCGCGTGGGGAACCGGCAAGCTGTGCAACATCACCGTAGGTGGCCACTCGGCCAAAGGGGATGGCGGCAATAATCTGCCAGACGCGGTGTGGAAAATTGCCTTCGTCGTGCATGCACGCTCCTTGTGGGTAAAAGGCAACTGTAACATGCGTTCGCGTTTTGGGCTGCTGTTCAAGAAAACAACGGTTGTCTGGCCTGCGCTTGCAATTGAAAGGGGGTTCCCCGATAATGCCTGCGCTCTCGAAATGAGGGCTTTTCAATGGAGGCCCTGTTGGTTCTCCCGCAACGCTAACTTGTGAACTCGGTCAGGTCCGGAAGGAAGCAGCCGCAGCAGGCGACGCGTGTGCCGGGATGTAGCTGGCAGGGCCTCCACCCATTTCTGCCTCGACATTTCTTAGACGATAGCGCCGCGCGGGCACTCCTTTGCCGCAGGATGAAGGGATCGTAAGGTGTCGTCTTAAAGACTCAGCGGACGTACTTCCAGACCGAACCTGGCACTTTGTCATACAGCTTGTTCATGGTGAGCTCGGCCAAACGGTGGTCGGCTGCGGAATAAAATACCGCAAGTTCATCATCGGGTAATTCATACTTATTTTTCTCGATCACCCGCTCAAGGGTGTCGATTGAGCGACAGCGGCGCAGTCGCATCAAATAATCCGTTTTGGTTAGGGTTGGGTTGCTCATAAATAAACCGGTCTCACTCTGATGCTAAAAGGAATGGCTGAGTTGTCGTTGGAGAAAAGCGCACTCTTCGGCAAACAGGTTAAATAAGCGTTTTGCTGAACGTTGCCATCGCTGGAGATCTTGCGTATTGATTCCATAGCTGCTGAAAAGCATAAAGGTATCGTCAAGATATTCATCGATTTGCGCAATCAGCGCTTCATCTTCAACGTGCTTAATTTTGTAATTCATTGTGAAAGAAGCGATATGCTCAATCAAATCGTTGAGCTGTAAATTGTTTTCCGAAGTGGGGTCGTTAACCCAGCCGTGATGACTGTCAGTCAATGTCGCCATACTTTCGTCGAACAAGTTCTCACACAGAAATTTAAGCTGGGCAATATCATGCCGTTTCGGTGAGTATTCGTCCATCTTTTTCCCCTCCATAGCTTGCACGGTTACCGCGGCGCGGCGAGATTAGGAAAAGCGGCCAGGAAGCGATCACGAATAAATTCAATTTAGCGACGAGTTAAATATAATCCACATTCATAAGCTTTGCTCACCTCGATTACCAAATATTACAATTCATCGGCAGGCGAGGGGCGCGTGTTGTCAATCACGTCGAACTCTAGCGCGTCCTGTTTAACCTGGAAGGAAACCTGCTCACGCTGTGTCACACTTTCATTTAAATCCAGGCAGGCATTAAATAAATCCCACCGAAAATCATAAAGCATTTTAAATCTATTGTTACCTAGAGGTTGAATGGAAACAATCTTAAAGCTCTCTGCGGATAATTTGGCATTCTGGTCATACCATTGTAAATCACCCGCGAGCGCTTCGGCTATTTTGAGAATATTCCCTTGAATGATTGCACGTAGCACGGCGCAATCATCTTCATTCTCGTTAACGGTACAATGAATAATAGATCGCATGAAGCATCCTTTTTAAAGGAAGTGGCTTCTATCATTGAATTTGTGAAGAGATAAAGCAAGTCCACCTATTACACAAATTTTTAATCGCTGCAATGGGTTTTGCCATTCGTTCACCGCTGGCGCAAACCGGCTTCGCTATACCTGCCATTTAAGTTTTGATACACATTCTGCCGCGCGGATCGCGAGCCATTTCAGGTATCCTTATTGTTATGTTATAACATTTTTGGTGCCTCTCATGACTTACAGCGGTTTACTTCTTTCCTTAAGCGGGCGCTTGCTTGTCGCGCTGCTGCTTATCAGCCTGCTGGGGTTGGCCATCGGCTGGGGGATCCACGCATGATCGCACTCAATCAGTTACAGGGTGGCTATCGTGAAACGCCGGTGACGCCTCTCATTTCTGCCTCCCTTGCTGCCGGAAGCATGACCGCGTTGGTGGGGGCCAACGGCACGGGCAAATCCACCTTACTCAAGACTATCGCGGGCCTGATCCCACCGGTGGCAGGTACCTGCACCTTGGGAGCCGCGCAGAAAGAGATTGGCTGGTTACCACAGCGCAGCGAACTGGAAACGCGCTTTCCGCTAACGGTATATGAGCTTGTCGCGATGGGCTGTTGGTCGCGCTGCGGTTGGTTTGGTGCCATTAATCGCACGCTGCGTCAGGAGATTGCGGCGGCGCTTGATGCGGTGCAGATGCGCCCATTTGCGGATGCTCAGCCCGCGACCCTTTCCGGCGGACAGCTCCAGCGCGTGCTGTTTGCCCGTCTGCTGGTGCAACACAGCAAAATCTGGCTGCTGGATGAGCCGTTTAACGGCATTGATACCTCAACCGTCACGCTGTTGATGTCGATTCTCGAACAGCAGCAGCGGGCGGGCATGACGCTGCTGGTGGTGCTCCACGATCGTCCTTTGGTGGCGCGCTATTTCCGTGACGTGCTGTCGCTGGACGCAGCCTGTTCCTCGGCACCGCGCTTGCATCAGGTGGCCTCGTGACGTTACTGCAACCGTTTATCGAGTTTGGTTTTATGCGGCACGCGCTGGTGGCGTGTCTGGCGCTTGCGCTAAGCGCCACGCCGCTCGGTGTGTTTCTCTCGCTGCGCCGCATGAGCCTGGTGGGAGATGCTCTATCCCATGCGGTACTGCCCGGTGCCGCGATGGGGTACCTGATTTCAGGTTTGTCACTGGTGGCGATGGGCATCGGCGGGCTGATAGCCGGCTTGGCGGTAGCGCTGCTTTCTGGTGCCGTTAGTCGTTACACCCCGCTTAAAGAGGACGCCAGTTTTTCGGGCTTCTATTTGGGATCGCTGGCGCTCGGCGTCACGCTGGTCTCTCTACGCGGTTCCAGTGTCGATCTCCTTCACGTGCTGTTTGGCTCGCTGCTGGCGGTCGACAATGCGGCACTGTTGCTGGTAGGGGGCATCGCCGCGTTCACGTTAATCATGCTGGCGATTATCTATCGGCCCTTGGTGATCGATGCATTTGATGCGGATTTCCTGCGCGCCCAGGGTAAATGGAGCGCGCCGCTGGTGCACGGCATTTTTCTGATGCTGGTGGTCCTTAATCTGGTCGCCGGTTTCCAGGTACTGGGCACGTTAATGTCCGTGGGCTTGATGATGCTGCCTGCCACCAGCGCACGTTTTTGGAGTCGTCATCTGGCTTGGGTGCTGGGTATTGCCATGCTGCTGGCACTGTTTGCCGCGCTGGCTGGACTCATGATTTCTTGGAACTGCGCGTTGCCAGCGGGGCCGTCTGTGGTGCTCAGCGCCGCCGTACTGTTTTTAATCTCGGTAGCGGTCGGGCCGTGTGGCGGCCTGTTGCGCCGTCGATAATGAGTCGATAATGAAATGAAAAGGGGATAGCAATGAAAACATTATTTACCGGGGTGGCGGTTGCCACGCTCTTTGTCAGTCCGCTGACGCTGGCAAAAACGGTCGATGCCGTTGCCAGTTTTACCGTGCTGGCCGACATTGTGCAGCAAGTCGGGGGCGATCACGTCAAAGTGAAATCGCTGGTGGGGCCGAATGGCGACCCGCACACGTTTGAACCGACGCCGCAGGACAGCGAAGCGCTGGCAAAGGCCGACGTGGTTTTTGTTAGCGGGCTGGGGCTGGAGGGCTGGATGGACCGCCTGATTGCCGCGTCGGGTTACAAAGGCACCCTTGTGACAGCATCAAAGGGAATCAGCACGCGAAGCATGGAGGAAGAGGGCAAAACCGTGACCGATCCTCATGCATGGAACAGTATGCACAATGGCGAAATCTATGCGAGAAACGTCATGAACGCGCTAATTAAAGCCGATCCTGATGATGCGGCCGATATCCGTAAACGCGGTGAAAACTACATTCAACAGCTGCAAAAGCTGGATGCGTGGGCCAAAAATGCCTTCGCCGCGATCCCAGAGGACAAGCGGAAAGTGCTCACCAGCCACGATGCGTTTGGCTACTTTGGTCAGCGTTATCACGTGAGCTTCCTGGCTCCGGTCGGCTTTTCAACGGAAGCAGAAGCCAGCGCAACAGACGTGGCTGCTTTGATTAAGCAGCTTAAGGCTGAGCACATTCACACCTACTTTATGGAAAATCAGACCGACCCGCGTTTGGTGAAGCAGATTGCCAGCGAAACCGCGGCACAGCCCGGCGGCGAACTGTATCCTGAGGCATTGTCCGAGGCCAACGGCCCAGCACCCACCTATGTTGCCGCCTTCAAACACAACGTGGACGTGATGCTGCACAGCATGAAATAAAAAAAGGCCGGGCAGAGGCCCGGCCAATAGATCACGACACAGATTTATCTTTTCTTTTTTCTTCCCTGAACCGCTTTGAAACGCGGATTGGTTTTACAAATCACATAAATACGGCCCTTGCGACGCACCACTTTGCAATCTTTGTGGCGCATCTTCGCCGATCGTAATGAGCTCAGTACCTGCATGGAAAATTCTCCTTTTACTTATTGCGCGTAAAGAATGTGCCGTAACGTTTGTTGAAGCGCGCAGCGCTGCCTTCTTTGGCAAATTCTTTCTGTTTGCCGGTGTAATACACGTGCGATTTTGACGACACATCCAGCGTGACGTAAGGCAATACTTCGCCTTCATACTCAATGGTGCGCTCGGTTTTGATGGTAGAGCCAATTTTGAAATAGGCGTCTGCTGCGGTGTCGTGAAACACCACGGGGCGATAGTGGGGGTGGATATCAGGTTTCATATTCTCTGCCTATGTAATGTTATAATATAACATAATCATAAACTGCACGCGTGTGGATTGCAATGCTCACTGCGTGCTAAACCGCAGACATAAAAAAGGCCGCATCAGCGGCCTTTTGACAGGATTTACTTAGTGTTTCTGTTCGGTTGGATGACCGTGCTCAATCTCAGCTTTATGTTTGCCGAAGCGACGACGCACCACCACAAAGAACACCGGCACAAAGAAGATGGCCAGCGCGGTGGCGGTAACCATGCCGCCCATCACACCGGTGCCTACGGCATTTTGCGCACCAGAACCGGCGCCTGTGCTGATTGCCAGCGGCAACACGCCCAGAATAAAGGCGAGTGAGGTCATCAGGATCGGACGCAGACGCATACGCGACGCTTCGAGCGTAGACTCCACCAAGCCTTTGCCTTCTTTCTCCATCAAATCCTTGGCGAATTCGACGATCAGGATGGCGTTTTTCGCCGACAAGCCGATGGTGGTCAACAGCCCAACCACGAAGTAGACGTCATTGCTTAACCCGCGCAGCGTGGTGAAGATCAAGGCACCGATAACACCCAGCGGCACCACCAGCATGACCGAGAAAGGAATCGACCAGCTTTCATACAGCGCGGCCAGGCACAGGAAGACCACGATCAGCGAGATCGCATAGAGCGCCGGGGCCTGGTTGCCAGAGAGACGCTCTTGATAGGACATGCCGGTCCAGTCATAGCCGATCCCCGCCGGTAATTTCCCAGCCAGCTGCTCCATCAGATTCATGGCATCCCCCGAGCTCTTGCCCGGTGCCGCCTGACCTAAAATCTCCATGGACGGTAAGCCGTTATAACGCTCCAGACGCGGAGAGCCATACTGCCACTTCGCCGACGAGAAGGCGGAGAAGGGCACCATGGTGCCTGCGCTGTTGCGAACAAACCACTTGCTGATGTCATCCGGCAGCATACGAGAGTCGGCTTGTCCCATCACGTACACCTTCTTCACGCGACCGCGGTCAATGAAGTCGTTGACGTAAGAGCCGCCCCAGCCCGCAGCCAGCGTGGTATTGATATCCGACAGGGAGACGCCGAGCGCCTGCGCTTTTTCCTGATCGATAATCAGTTTGTACTGCGGCGTATCTTCCATGCCGTTTGGACGCACCCCAACCAGCGTATCCGGATGTTGGGCAATCATGCCAAACAGCTGATTACGCGCAGCGGTGAGCTTGTCGTGCCCCAGGTTGCCCTGATCGGTCAGCATGAAGTCGAAGCCGGTGGCATTACCCAGTTCGATGATCGCCGGCAGGTTGAACGTAAAGACCATGGCATCTTTGATCTGGCCCAGCGCCTGCATCGCGCGGCCGGCAATCGCCGGAGCTTTGAGATTGGCGCCACTGCGCTCGTCCCACGGTTTCAGGCTGACAAACGCGATACCGGTGTTCTGTCCACGTCCACCAAAACTAAAGCCGTTAACGGTAAACACGGAGTTGACGCTGTCTTTTTCTTTGTGCAGGAAGTAATCCGTCATCTGATCCAGCACTTTCTGCGTACGCTCTTGCGTTGCGCCTGCCGGCAGCTGCGCCTGCGCCAGCAACAGTCCCTGATCTTCGTCAGGCAGGAACGAACTGGGAAGACGCATAAACAGCACCGCCATGCCGACCACAATCACAAAATAGATCACCAGATAGCGGCCGGTGCTGCGAATGATATGGCCTACGCTGTCAACATAGTGGTTGGTACTTTTATCAAACAGGCGGTTGAACCAGCCGAAGAAGCCGGTGGTTTTACCGTGGCTGCCTTTTTCCACTGGCTTCAGCAGCGTGGCGCACAGGGCAGGGGTCAGGATCAGCGCAACCAGCACCGACAGCGCCATCGCCGAAACGATAGTAATGGAGAACTGACGATAAATCACACCCGTTGAGCCGCCGAAGAACGCCATCGGAATAAACACCGCCGACAGCACCAGCGCGATACCCACCAGCGCGCCCTGAATCTGCTCCATCGAACGCCGAGTCGCTTCTTTAGGCGGCAGTCCCTCTTCGGCCATAACGCGCTCAACGTTCTCGACCACCACGATCGCGTCATCCACCAGCAGGCCGATGGCCAGCACCATCCCGAACATGGTAAGCGTGTTGATCGAGTAACCAAAGGCGCTGATGACCGCAAAGGTACCGAGCAGAACAACTGGCACCGCAATGGTAGGAATCAGCGTCGCGCGGAAGTTCTGCAGGAACAGGTACATCACCAGGAACACCAGCAGAATCGCTTCGAACAGCGTCTTCACCACCTCAAAGATGGAGATCTTAACAAACGGCGTGGTGTCGTACGGATAAACGGTTTTCATGTCGCCAGGGAAGAACGGTTCGAGCTTGCTCATTTCCGCTTTCACCGCTTTGGCGGTATCCAGCGCGTTGGCCCCGGTGGCGAGCTTGATGCCGATACCGGAAGCGGGCTTGCCGTTGTAGCGCGCGATAACATCGTAGTTCTCACCGCCGAGTTCTACTTTCGCCACGTCACGCAAGCGAACCTGGGAGCCATCCTGGTTGACTTTCAGCATGATCTTGCCGAACTCATCCGTGCTAGTCAGGCGTGTCTGCGCGATGATTGATGCATTCAGCTGCTGGCCCGGAACCGGCGGCGTGCCGCCCAACTGACCGGCGGCCACTTGGGTGTTCTGGGTTTTCAGCGCGTTGATCACGTCAACCGGCGTCAGCTGATAGTTATTCAGCTTGTGCGGGTCAAGCCAGATGCGCATCGCATACTGCGCGCCAAACACCTGCGTATCACCGACGCCCGGCGTACGGCTGATGGGATCTTTAATGTTCGAAGCAACGTAATCCGCAATGTCGTTCTGCGTCATGCTGCCGTCGGCGCTCACAAACCCGGCCACCATCAAGAAGCTGCTGGAGGATTTTTTAACCTGAATCCCTTGCTGTTGCACTTCCTGCGGCAGCAGCGGCATGGCCAGCTGCAGTTTGTTCTGCACCTGAACCTGCGCGATATCCGCGTCTGTACCTGACTGGAAGGTCAGGGTAAGCGTTAACGTCCCGGTTGAGTCACTGCTTGAGGACATGTACATCAGTCCATCAATGCCGTTCATGTTTTGTTCGATAACCTGGGTTACCGAATCCTGTAACGTTTTTGCATCTGCACCCGGATAAGACGCCTGAATTTCTACCGCCGGAGGAGCAACGTTAGGGTATTGCTCAATCGGCAGTTTGAGAATCGATAGCGCACCGGCCAGCATGATAATGATGGCGAGTACCCAGGCGAAAATGGGGCGATCGATAAAGAACTTAGCCATGTATCAACGGCTCCTGTTTATGACGATGATTTAGCCGGCTGAGAGTCTGGCGCAGCCTTGGCATCATCTTTGACTTCTTGTGGCGTCACCTGAGCACCAGGCTTAGCACGCTGAATCCCGACGGTGATCACGCGATCGCCCTCTTTCAGCCCCTGAGTAACCAGCCATTTATCGCCAAAGGCTTGGTTAGCGGTAATGTTACGCACTTCCACTTTGTTATCCGCGCCTACCACCATCACGGTCGCCTGACCGGTCGGCGTACGCGTGACACCCTGCTGCGGAACCAGTAGGGCATTGGGGTTGGTCCCTTCGTCAAGCCGCGCGCGAACAAACATGCCGGGCAACAGACGGTGGTCAGGATTAGGGAAAATGGCGCGTAAGGTGATGGAGCCGGTGGTTTCATCCACGGTGACATCGGAGAATTCTAATGTGCCTGGCTGGCTGTATGCGTTACCGTCCTGCATCAACAGCGTCACGTTGGCTTTGCCATCGTTTTGCTTCAGCTGGCCCGACTCCAGTTCAGCGCGCAGGCGCAGAAAGTCGTCACTGGATTGCGTCACATCAACATACATGGGATCTAACTGCTGCACGGTGGCAAGGGCGGTGGTTTGGCCGCTGGAGACCAGCGCGCCCTCGGTGACGGCGGATTTACCAATACGCCCACTGATCGGTGAGGTCACTTTGGTATAGGCTAAATTAATGCGCGCGGTTTCAACGTTCGCCTGGGCCGCTTGAACGGCCGCAGCGGTTTGTGCCGCAGTGGCCGCCGCGTTGTCGTAATCTTGCTGGCTAATGTATTTGGTGCCGAGCAGCGGTTTATAGCGCTTTAACGTTAACTGGGCAACGCGCGCATTGGCCTGTGCCTGCGCCAGATCGCCTTTCGCGCTGTCATAAGCTGCCTGATAGGTCGCCGGATCGATTTGATACAGCGAAACGCCTGCCTTAACGTCTGTGCCTTCAACAAAATTGCGTTTCAGAATGATACCGGACACCTGAGGACGCACTTCGGCTACGCGAAAAGCCGAGGTTCGGCCCGGTAACTCGGTGGTGATCTTCAGTGGCGCGTTTTTTAACGTTACAACGCCAACTTCAGGCGGTTGCTGCTGGGCGGCTTGCTGGGATTTATTATCATCACATCCTGTTAACACAAAGCTGCCTGAAAGCATCAGGACGGCCGCCAGAGGCGCTAATCCTCTGTTTTTATTCATAAATAAACCTCTAGTGTCCGATATCATTGATCAATGGATCACAAACCATAAAACCCATTGCTGCGTTAAAATACGGGTCATGCTATGGTACATACATTCACAAATGTATGTAAACTTGCCTGTCTGTAAAAACACACTTCTATGGCACGAAAAACCAAAGCGCAAGCTCTTGAAACACGGCATCAAATTCTTGATGCTGCCTTATCTCTGTTTTCTGAGCAGGGAGTGGTTGCCACTTCCCTGGCAGATATCGCGTCAGCGGCTGGCGTCACGCGTGGCGCCATTTATTGGCATTTCAAAAACAAAGCCGATCTGCTGCATGAGATCTGGCTGCGGTGTGATGCTGGGCTGGACGATGTGGAAATTGAGTATCAAACAAAATATCCCGGCGATCCACTGTCGGTTATTCGTGCAATGCTGATCTATATCCTGGCGTCCACGGCCCAGGATCCGCAAAGACGTGCATTAATGGAGATTATCTTTCACAAATGCGAGTTTGTGGGTGAAATGACCACCTTACAGGATATGCGGCAAAGTTTGCTGTTAGAGAGCTACGAACGTATTGAAGTCGTACTGCGCGAGTGCATTGCCTCCAGGCAGCTGCCCGCGGGCCTCAACACGCGTCAGTCGGCGCGTATGATGTGTGGCTACATTAATGGCATGATGGAGAGCTGGCTTTTTAACCCTCAAGCATTCGATTTGGCTGCCGATGCGCCGCAGTTGGTCAACGCGTTTTTAGATATGTTGCGCTTAAGTCCTACGCTTTCAGCGCCGGCTTAAGCGCCTGCCGCCTGCTTCTGCAGATAATCCCGCTCAACGATGGCCAGCGCCGCCAGCACGGTGGCCACCGGCACATTATTCTCTTCAAGCAGCTGGATCAAATCGACAGCGAGCTTGATCTCGTCAGGTGCAGTTTCCAGTGACATTCTCTCTCCTAGATGCGCAGTTTCACGGAGACCAGCAGCATCAGCACCGCGCCAATCAGCGCGGCGGCGAGGCCGACGGCGTGCAGGGTGCCCAGTTCTCCGCTGGTAAAATAGGTGGCAACGTAGCCGCCGATTAACGCGCCGATGGCGGCCAGCACCAACGTTGGCATCAATCCGCCCGGTCTGCCAGGTAATATCCGCCGTTTTATTATGCCTGCGGCCACACCGATAAGTATCCAAAGCACGAGCGCCATGGTGTTAGTCCCTCCCTCTTTGCAGCAAGTATAGAGGAAAGCGCGCACTAATTTTAAGGCGCAGGCGGCAGCAGATCGAGCTTATAGAGTGCGGCTCGGCAGCGCGCCAGGCGCGCCTGCAGTTGTTCTACTTCACGAATCAACTGCTGCTGCACGCTCAGGGTTTCAGCCCGCGCCAGCGCGTGCTCGCGCTGCTCAAGCATCGCCAGTAGCCGCGTTTCATAGCCCTGATACTCTTCGCGTTTCTGCTGGTTAGGCCGATGACGCGGACGTTCACGCGCCACGCGCAGCTGTTGGCTCTGACACTCGCGCTGTAGCGCGGCAATTTGATCCACCACTTTTTCGGCCAGCCATTGCTGACGCGTCCAATCTCCGTCGGCTGCGGTTAACTGCGCCACGTTCTGCTCCACCTCGCGCAGGTAATCCGCCAGTCGCGTTCCTTTGCAGCGAAACAGCTGGGCGTCAAAGCGTGGCTGGCGACACGCGCCGTCAGGCTGATGCTCAATATACTGGCGCAGCCGTTCAAGCGCGGCGTGCAGGCGCGGGTGTGCAGGCGGTAATGACATGACTGGGTGTCCAACTGTGTTAATCTGACGTGATTGATGTATTTCTTTTTGGACATCGGTATGCAGCGACTTCTGCTATTAAGTCTCGGCTGGCTGGCCATTGCGCTGGGCACGCTAGGCATTGTATTACCTTTGTTGCCCACCACGCCATTCATGTTGCTCGCGGCTTGGTGCTTTGCCCGTTCTTCGCCGCGTTTCCACCACTGGCTGATGTGGCGTTCGCCTTTTGGACGTTACCTACGCCACTGGCAGCAACACCGTGCGATGCCGCCGGGTGCCAAAGGTCGCGCCATCGCGCTTATCGCCATCAGCTTTGCGTTGTCGCTCTATCTGGTCAAGGTGCTGTGGGTGCGCGTCATGCTGTTGATACTGCTCCTGACGCTGCTTTTCTTTCTCTGGCGAATCCCGGTGGTGGATACGCAAACAGATAAGCGCGATTCGTAGCCCCAGGGTTGCATTTGGACGCTTATTTGCATAGATTTGGGCATCTTCGTGCGTGGCTTCCCTTTCTCACTGTCTTCGCTAAACCCGGTTTCCGGGTATTGGTGCTGTAAGAAGCTGCGCGTATTAGATATTTTTCCAGGCGTAAATTTATGACCGCAACTGCGCAGCAGCTTGAACGCATCAAAAACAGCATCAAGAGTATTCCCGACTATCCTAAGCCAGGCATTTTGTTCCGCGATGTCACCAGCCTACTGGAAGATCCGCAGGCGTACGCCGCCGCTATCGCGATTCTGGTTGAGCGTTATCGCAACAAAGGCATCACCAAAGTGGTCGGAACAGAAGCGCGTGGTTTCCTGTTCGGCGCCCCGGTTGCGCTGGGATTAGGCGTGGGTTTCGTGCCGGTGCGCAAGCCAGGCAAACTGCCGCGCGAAACGATCCGCGAGAGCTATGAGCTGGAGTACGGCACCGATGCGCTGGAGCTGCACACGGATGCCATTGGTGCTGGAGATGTGGTGCTGGTGGTAGACGACCTGCTGGCCACCGGCGGCACGCTTGAAGCCACTGTGAAGCTGATCCGCCGCGCCGGCGGCGAAGTGAAAGATGCCGCGTTCATCATTAATCTGTTTGATTTGAACGGCGAAGCGCGCCTCAATGCGCAAGGCGTAGAGTGCTTTAGCCTGGTCAACTTCCCCGGCCACTAAGGTACGATCGCCCCGCAGGATAGCGGGGCGTCCTGACGATTTCCGCTTTTCAACGGATCACAGCGCTATAGGCATATTCTGCTGTGGCTGTTAAACTACTGCCAAAATAAACAGGGTTTGCGTAGCGGCATTTTTCCCCTTTTCTACGGCGGATCCCGGTTCTTTCGGCTGCACCGCTGTGCCAACCTAATAACATCCAGTGATTGAATCCACATGAGCTATCAGGTACTTGCGCGAAAATGGCGTCCCCAGGCTTTCGCTGACGTAGTCGGTCAGGAACATGTGCTGACGGCGTTGGCCAACGGATTGTCACTGGGACGTATCCATCATGCTTATCTTTTCTCCGGCACCCGTGGCGTAGGAAAGACCTCCATCGCCCGCCTGTTGGCAAAAGGGCTAAACTGCGAAACAGGCATCACCGCCACGCCTTGCGGTCAGTGCGATAACTGTCGCGAGATCGAGCAGGGCCGGTTTGTTGATCTGATCGAGATTGATGCCGCGTCCCGTACCAAAGTCGAGGACACGCGCGATCTGCTGGATAACGTGCAGTACGCGCCCGCGCGCGGCCGCTTCAAAGTCTATTTGATCGACGAAGTGCATATGCTTTCGCGTCACAGTTTCAACGCGCTGTTGAAGACGCTGGAAGAGCCGCCGTCGCACGTGAAGTTTTTGCTGGCAACGACCGATCCGCAAAAGCTGCCGGTGACAATTTTGTCACGCTGCCTGCAGTTCCACCTGAAAGCGCTAGACGTAGAGCAGATCCAGCATCAGCTGGCGCACGTTTTAGCGCAAGAGCAGATCGCGGCTGAACCTCGCGCGCTGCATCTGCTGGCCCGCGCCGCCGAGGGTAGCATGCGCGATGCGCTCAGCCTGAGCGATCAGGCGATTGCGATGGGGCAGGGCAGCGTGACGCGGGAAACCGTGGCGCGCATGCTCGGTACGCTGGACGATGAGCAGCCGCTGGCGCTGATTGAAGCGCTGGTTGAAGGGCAGGGTGAGCAGGTGATGGCGCTCTTAAACCAAGCCGCCTCGCGCGGCGTGGAATGGGAAGCGCTGCTAGTGGAGATGCTGCGCCTCCTGCACCGCATTGCCATGGTGCAGCTGCTGCCTGCGTCGCTTGGCGAAGATGAGCCTTTCCAGGCGCAGCGCCTGCGCGAACTGGCGCGCGTGCTGCCGCCTGCCGATGTGCAGCTCTATTATCAAACCTTATTAATGGGGCGAAAAGATCTGCCGCTGGCACCGGATCGCCGCATGGGCGTCGAGATGACGCTATTGCGCGCGCTGGCGTTCCACCCGCAGGCGACGCTGGCTGAACCGGTGGCGCGCCCCGGCTTGACGCCGCAGCCCGTGCCGTCCGCGCCAGCGCCTCAGGAACCGATGCCCACATCGCAGGCGACGCCTGCGCAGCCGCAAATGGCGCCGCCAGCCTCTTCGGCAGCGCCGGAAGCGGCGCCGCGCCCTGCAACCGGCCCGACGGAAACGCTGCCGGATGCCACCAGCCAACTGCTGCAAGCGCGCACGCAGCTGCTGAGGCAGGGGGCCAGTAAAGCAAAAAAGAGTGAGCCGGCAGCGCCATCCGCGCGGCCGGCCAATCCGGCGCTGGAACGTTTGGCCAGCGTCACCGAGCGCGTGCAGCAGCGCGTTACTGAACCGGCCGTAAAAAAACCGGCTAAAGTAGAAGCCTACCGCTGGAAAGCCCAGCAGCAGGAAGCGGTTGCACCCGAGCCGGTCGCCACGCCAAAAGCCTTGCGTTCGGCGCTGGAGCATGAGAAAACCCCTGAGCTTGCCTTGAAGCTGGCGGAAGAGGCGCAGCAGCGCGACGCCTGGGCGGCAGAAATTGCCACCTTAACGCTGCCGAAGCTGGTGCAGCAGGTGGCCCTTAACGCGTGGAAAGAAGCCGATGGCCAGCGCGTGACGCTGCATTTACGCAGCAGCCAGCGGCATCTCAATTCCACCGCCGCGCAGCAGGCGCTGGCGCAGGCGCTCAGTGACAGGGCCGGACAGGCGGTTGAACTCACTATTGTGGAAGATGATAATCCCGAAACCTTGACGCCGCTTGAGTGGCGTCAGGCGATTTACGAAGAGAAACTGGCGCAGGCGCGTCAATCCATTGAGAGCGATACGCATATTCAGACGCTGCGTCGCTTCTTTGATGCCGATCTGGATACAGAAAGTATTCGACCCGTATGAACACGCTGCCGCGCAGGCGTTGCGCGCAGCCCCAGCAGAGAGAGAAAACTATGTTTGGTAAAGGCGGATTGGGCAACCTGATGAAACAGGCCCAGCAGATGCAGGATAAAATGGCCAAAGTTCAGGAAGAGATCGCCGCGCTGGAAGTCACGGGTGAGTCCGGTGCGGGTCTGGTAAAAGTGACCATCAATGGGGCGCACAATTGCCGCCGTGTTGAAGTCGATCCCAGCCTGCTGGAAGATGACAAAGACATGCTGGAAGATTTGATTGCCGCAGCATTCAACGACGCCGCGCGCCGCATCGATGAAACGCAGAAAGAGAAGATGGCTTCCGTGTCTTCTGGCATGCAGCTGCCGCCAGGCTTTAAGATGCCGTTCTGATGCAAACCAGTCCACTGCTTGAAGCATTGATGGAGTCGCTGCGCTGTCTGCCGGGTGTGGGCCCGAAGTCGGCGCAGCGCATGGCTTTCCAGCTGTTGCAACGCGATCGCAGCGGTGGCATGCGCCTGGCGCAGGCATTAACGCGCGCGATGTCGGAGATCGGCCACTGCGCCGATTGCCGCACGTTCACCGAGCAAGAGATTTGCACCATCTGTGCGAACCCGCGTCGCCAACAGAATGGGCAGATTTGCGTGGTAGAAAGCCCGGCAGATATCCATGCGATTGAACAAACGGGCCAGTTTGGCGGACGCTACTTTGTATTGATGGGCCACCTTTCGCCGCTGGACGGCATTGGCCCGCAGGATATCGGCCTGGATCGCCTGGAACAGCGACTCGAACGTGAGACGCTGCAAGAGGTGATTCTCGCCACCAACCCCACAGTGGAAGGGGAGGCGACCGCCAACTACATCGCCGAGCTGTGTGGACAATATGGCGTCGACGCCAGCCGCATTGCGCATGGCGTGCCGGTGGGCGGCGAGTTGGAAATGGTCGACGGCACCACGCTGTCGCACTCGCTCGCAGGCCGTCATAAGATTAAATTCTAATCACTTGCCGGTATCCCTTTAGATACCGGCTTGAAAATCCTTCCGCCATCCCCATCTCTCCCTCAACGTTTGATCAACCCTGATTCAGTTGAGGTAGCAATGACCATGAAAGGACAAGAGACGCGTGGCTTCCAGTCAGAGGTAAAACAACTTCTGCACCTGATGATCCATTCCCTCTATTCAAACAAAGAGATTTTCCTGCGCGAATTGATCTCCAACGCCTCTGACGCCGCCGATAAGCTGCGCTTCCGCGCGCTTTCAACGCCGGATCTGTATGAAGGTGACGGCGAGCTGCGCGTGCGTATCTCCGTGGACAAGGACAACCGCACGCTGACGCTGAGCGATAACGGTATCGGCATGCGCCGCGATGAGGTCATTGAGAATCTGGGCACCATTGCCAAATCCGGTACCAAAGCGTTCCTGGAATCCATGGGATCTGACCAGGCGAAAGACAGCCAGCTGATTGGTCAATTCGGCGTAGGCTTCTATTCGGCCTTTATCGTGGCAGACAAGGTCACGGTGCGCACCCGCGCTGCCGGTGCCAGCGCCGAAGAAGGGGTCTTCTGGGAGTCCGCAGGCGAAGGCGATTACACGCTAGCAGATATCGAGAAAGCCGATCGCGGTACAGAAATTACGCTGCATCTGCGCGAAGGTGAGGACGATTTCCTCAACGACTGGCGCGTGCGCAGCATCATCAGCAAATATTCCGATCACATTGCGCTGCCGGTTGAGATCGCCAAAAAAGATGAAGAGAGCGGCGACATCACGTGGGAGAAGATCAACAAAGCGCAGGCGCTGTGGACGCGTAACAAAGCGGAAATCAGCGACGAAGAGTACACCGAGTTCTATAAGCATATCGCCCACGACTTCAGCGACCCGGCTATCTGGAGCCACAACCGCGTTGAGGGTAAACAGGAATATACCAGCCTGCTTTATATCCCGCAGCGTGCGCCGTTCGACATGTGGAATCGTGATAGCAAGCACGGCCTGAAACTCTACGTTCAGCGCGTGTTCATCATGGATGACGCCGAGCAGTTTATGCCGAACTATCTGCGCTTCGTGCGCGGCCTGATTGACTCCAACGATCTGCCGCTGAACGTGTCACGTGAAATTCTGCAGGACAGCCGCATCACCCAGAGCCTGCGCGCCTCGCTGACCAAGCGCAGCCTGCAAATGCTGGAAAAATTGGCGAAAGATGACGCGGAGAAATACCAGCAGTTCTGGAAAGAGTTCGGCCTGGTGCTGAAAGAGGGACCAGCGGAAGATCACGCTAACCAGCAGGCGATTGCCAAGCTGCTGCGCTTTGCCACCACGCAAAGCGAAGGCGCAGAGCAAACGATCTCTCTTGATGATTACCTGAGCCGCATGGTCGAAGGGCAGGAAAAAATTTACTACATCACGGCAGACAGCTATGCCGCGGCGAAGAGCAGCCCACATCTGGAGCTGTTCCGCAAAAAAGGCATTGAAGTGCTGCTGCTCTCCGATCGCATTGACGAGTGGATGATGAGCTATCTCACCGAGTACGACGGCAAAGCCTTCCAGTCGGTGAGCAAAGCGGACGAATCCCTCAGCAAATTGGCTGATGAAGAGACGGAAGAGCAGAAAGAGGCGGAAAAAGCGCTGGAGCCGTTTGTCGAGCGCGTGAAAACCCTGCTCGGTGAACGCGTGAAAGAAGTCCGTCTGACGCACCGTCTGACAGACACCCCTGCGATTGTGACCACCGACGCCAACGAAATGAGCACGCAGATGGCAAAACTGTTTGCCGCTGCCGGTCAGGATGTGCCGGAAGTGAAATATATCTTTGAGATCAATCCGGAACACAACCTGGTGAAACGCGTTGCGGACACGCAGGATGAAACCCGTTTTGCCGAGTGGGTTGAGCTGCTGCTGGACCAGGCGTTGCTGGCCGAGCGCGGCACGCTGGACGATCCTAACCAGTTTATCCGTCGCATGAACCAGTTATTCACGGCGTAACCGCGCTGTTCTGAAAAAGCGTCGCGCAAGCGGCGCTTTTTTTATGGCGGCGCGTCGTGTATGACAGCCTGGCGTTAATTCTTAAAAAACGACCTTAGGCTGGCGCACAGTGTCAAAGCCCGTCAAAGTAGAGCATGACGGTAGCGCGCCCCTTTCCTTGTGGTGCGCGGGTCATAAATGGTATGTTCTTGGCCTTCTCAGATTGATCAATGCGATTCGCAAGGGGAATTACGCAATGCGTATTATTCTGCTCGGGGCACCGGGCGCAGGTAAAGGCACTCAGGCTCAATTTATCATGGAGAAATACGGTATTCCGCAAATCTCCACGGGCGATATGTTGCGTGCGGCGGTAAAAGCTGGCACCGAATTGGGCCAACAGGCGAAAGCTATCATGGATGCCGGTAAGCTGGTGACTGACGAGCTGGTGATTGCGCTGGTTAAAGAGCGTATCGCGCAGGAAGACTGCAAAAACGGTTTCCTGCTCGATGGCTTCCCACGTACTATCCCGCAGGCCGACGCCATGAAAGACGCGGGCATTAACGTGGATTACGTGCTGGAGTTTGCCGTACCGGACGAACTTATCGTCGATCGCATTGTGGGCCGTCGCGTGCATGCGCCGTCTGGCCGCGTTTATCACGTCAAATACAATCCACCGAAAGTGGAAGGAAAAGATGACGTGACCGGTGAAGAACTCACCACGCGTAAAGACGATCAGGAAGAGACCGTGCGCAAGCGTTTGGTGGAGTACCATCAGCTGACCGCGCCGCTGATTGCCTATTACAGCAAAGAAGCGGAAGCCGGTAACACGCAGTACCACAAAATCGACGGCACCCGCCAGGTGGCCGAAGTCAGCGCACAGTTAGCCGAGATCCTCGGTTAAGTTTGCCAGGGTCGCTCAGGCGGCCCTTTTTATTGCCCACGATTTGCTTAACCGGCACGTTAAAGTCCGGGGCAAGAGTGTGATAATATCCGCCGCCTGATGTTTTCCTGACGGCAGCCTTTCATGAAATTTCCCGGCAAACGCAAATCTAAACACTACTTTCCCGTTAACGCGCGCGATCCGCTGTTGCTGGCTGCTCAACACGAGCAAGAAGAGGGCAGCTGGGTGGTGGGGATCGATCAAACGCTGGTGGATATCGAAGCCAAAGTGGATGACGACTTCCTGCAGCGCTACGGCTTGAGCGCCGGGCACTCGCTGGTGATCGACGATGCCACCGCCGAAGCCCTCTACAATGAGCTGATGCGCGACGCGCTTATTACCCATCAGTTTGCCGGTGGCACCATTGGTAATACGCTCCACAACTATTCCGTGCTGGCGGATGACCGTTCGGTGCTGTTGGGCGTGATGTGCAACAACATCCAAATCGGCGGTTACGCTTATCGCTACCTGTGCAATACGTCGAGCCGCATGGACCTCAACCATCTGCAAGGCGTAGACGGCGCGATTGGCCGCTGCTTCACGCTGATTGGCGAACACGGCGAGCGCACGTTTGCCATCAGCCCCGGTCTGATGAACCAGCTCAACGCGGACAGTATTCCGGAGGAGGTGATTGCCGGGGCGTCGGCGCTGGTATTGACCTCTTACCTGGTGCGCTGCCAGCCAGGTGAACCGATGCCAGAAGCCACGCTGCGTGCCATAGGCTACGCCAAAAAGCACAACGTGCCCGTGGTGCTCACGCTGGGCACCAAATATGTCATCCAGGATAACCCCGGCTTTTGGCGGGATTTCCTGCGCGATCACGTCTCCATCGTGGCAATGAACGAAGAGGAAGCGTTGGCGCTAACCGGCGAGGCCGATCCGCTGCTTGCCGCCAACATGGCGCTGGATTGGGTGGATCTGGTGCTGTGCACCGCCGGGCCGACCGGCCTCTACATGGCCGGTTTCACCGAAGAGGCGTTCAAGCGCAATACCAATCATCCGCTGCTGCCAGGCGCTATTGCGGAATTCAACCAGTACGAATTCAGCCGCGCGATGCGTCATCAGGATTGCGCGCAGCCGCTGCGTATCTTCTCTCACATTGCGCCGTACATGGGCGGCCCGGAGAAGATCATGAACACCAACGGTGCTGGGGATGGCGCACTGGCGGCGCTGCTGCACGACATCACCGCCAACAACTTCCACCGGCAGAAAGTGCCCAACTCCAGCAAACACGCGCGCGAGTATCTGACCTACTCCTCGCTGGCGCAGGTGTGTAAATACGCGAACCGCGTGAGCTATCAGGTGTTGAACCAGCATTCACCGCGTCTGACGCGCGGGCTGCCGGAGCGGGAAGACAGTTTGGAAGAGTCGTACTGGGATCGATAACGCACCGCGGCTGACGATCGGCGAATCGTCAGCCGCAGGCAACATCCTTAGATGGGGCACTCGCGGGTAACCGGATTCTGCGCGATCTCCGCTTCCACCGCCTGCAAAATGCTGTTGGCGATTTCACGCTCACCCATCACCACGCGGTTGGCACCGCGATCCATGATGTAGCTCACCTCATCGTCGTAATGGGCGCGCGCGATGATCTCAATGTCCTCACGCTTTTCGCGCGCGGCGGTGACGATTTCACCGGCCTCATAGCCGTTAGGGATCGTTAGCAGCAGCCAGCGGGCGCAGTCGAGTCGCGCCAGCTCCATGGTTTCCGCCCGGGCGGCGTTACCCAGCACGGCTTTAATGCCCTGCTCGCGCAGCGCTTCCACGCGCGGTCGCGAATTTTCCACCACCACCAGCGGCACCCCGGCCTCCATCAGGTTCTGGCCCAGCAGACTGCCTACGCGGCCAAAGCCAACAATCACCGCATGGTTGCAGATATCCACCGGGATCTGCTTTTCTTCCTCGATGATCTCTTCCAGCGTTTGCGCTTCACGGCTTTCGCTTTTATCGAGATAGCGCTCCAGCAGGGTAAACAGAATCGGGTTCAGCATGATGGAGAGAATGGCGGCCGCCAGCACCAGATTGCGTCCTTCCTCACTTAACATGCCGAGTGAAATACCTAATCCGGCGAGGATAAAGGCAAACTCACCAATTTGCGCCAGGCTCACCGAAATGGTCAGCGCGGTGCGACGCGAGTGCCCCAGCAGGCTGACCAGAAGCCAGGCCGCGAGGGATTTACCCAGCACAATAATGGCGAGCGCGCCGAGTACCGCCAGCGGCTCCTCAACCAAAATCATCGGGTCAAACAGCATGCCGACCGACACGAAAAACAGCACCGCAAAGGCATCGCGCAGCGGCAGCGTATCGTGCGCCGCGCGATGGCTCAGCTCTGATTCATTCAGCACCATGCCAGCAAAGAAGGCGCCAAGGGCGAACGAAACGTCAAAAAACTCCACCGCACCGAGCGCGATGCCAAGTGCCAGCGCCAGCACCGCCAGAGTAAACAGTTCGCGCGAGCCGGTTGCTGCGCTTTTGGCCAGAATCCACGGCACCACGCGACGCCCAACCACCATCATGAGCACCATAAACGCGGCGACTTTGCCGATAGTCAGCATTAAATCCCATAGCAGCAGCTGAGGACTGGCGTTGCCTTCTTCCAGCATACCGGCGATGGCAGGCAGCAACACCAGCGTCAGCACCATGACCAAGTCTTCGACAATCAGCCAGCCAATGGCGATTTGCCCGCGCGGGCTGTCGATCAGTTGGCGTTCTTCGAGCGCGCGCAGCAGCACCACGGTGCTGGCGGTAGAAAGGCAGAGCCCGAATACCAGACCGGTCATCCATGACCAGCCCATCAGCCAGGAAAGTCCCATGCCCAGTAGCGTGGCGACGGCGATTTGCGCTACCGCGCCGGGAATGGCGATTGTTTTCACGGCCATCAGATCTTTGAGGGAAAAGTGCAGGCCAACGCCGAACATCAACAAAATGACGCCCAGTTCGGCCAGCTCCGGCGCCAGGTTGGTATCCGCCACAAAGCCTGGGGTAAACGGACCGGCCAGGACCCCCGCCAGTAAATAGCCGACCAGCGGCGATATGCGCAGGCGGTTGGCCAGCATGCCCAAGAGAAAGGCGAGGACCAGCCCTCCGACAATGGTGGTGATCAACGGGGTGGTGTGATGCATGCCTGTCTCCTTGTGAGCAAATGTATCTGCTTGTAACAATTGAGTGTAATGCACAACCGGGCTGCGCGTTGAGCGTTTTTCTCAACGAAAAGCGAATAAATTGAAAAAACATCAGAAAAATGCAGCCGACGTACCATTTTACGCAATTATCGCCCTGTCAGGCCGCCAGTGATGCATTTCAGGGTGGGGCAAAATACAGCGGTTATGCTTTCTCAGCGCGATAATCGCCTTAATAAAAGGCAAAAGCGCTTATCCGTCGTAACAAGTGCGTTATTACACGCGTTCTGGAGACTCTTAGCGGCGCGCTAACTTTATCGCCAAGCGCGATTGCCTGCGCAGCGGCGTTTCCGCCCGTGGCTCGCAGGTGCTGCACTTTTCAACAGCCGTGCAGAAGCTGTCAGTAGAATCACACTGACGCTTGAGTTACGCGGTGTTCTGTGCGACACAGTGGGGAAGATCGCGCATCAGGGAGCTTTTCCCGCGTGGAACGTGCGAATAAGGAGATCAACTTTGCATTCATTATGGCTGAAAGGGCGCTGGCTGGCCGCGCTGGCGCTGCTGTTGCCGCTGGTGGCGCAGGGATACGAAACGGATCGCAGCTACCGTTTCAGCATCCTGCATACCAATGATCACCACGGTCGCTTCTGGACTAACGCGCAGGGTGAGTACGGCCTGGCGGCGCAAAAAACCTTGATGGATCAACAGCGCTACGATGTGCAGGCGCACGGCGGTGGCGCGCTGATCCTCTCGGCCGGAGACATCAACACCGGCGTGCCGGAATCGGATCTGCTGGATGCGGAGCCGGATATCCGCGGCATGAACCTGGTGGGCTATGATGCGATGGCGCTGGGCAACCATGAATTTGATAAGCCGCTTAGCGTACTGAAGAAACAGCAAAAGTGGGCGAAGTTCCCGTTCCTCTCCGCCAATATCTACCAAAAAGGCACGGATACACGCCTGTTTAAACCCTGGGCGGTGTTTAATCGTATGGGGCTGAAAATTGCTGTGATTGGCCTGACCACACCGGACACGCTGCGCATTGGCAACCCTGAAAACATCGCAACGCTGGATATCCGCGATCCGGTCAAAGAGGCGGAGAAAGCGGTACGCGAACTGCGCGCCAGCGAGAAGCCGGACGTGATCATCGCGCTTACGCACATGGGCCACTATGACGACGGCAAACACGGCAGCAACGCGCCGGGCGATGTGGAACTGGCGCGCAGCCTGCCGCCGGGGACGCTGAACATCATCATTGGTGGACACTCGCAGGATGCGGTATGCATGGAAAAAGAGAACGTCAGCGTGGCGGACTACCAGCCCGGACAACCCTGCCAGCCCGATCGCCAGAATGGCGTCTGGATTATGCAGGCAAAAGAGTGGGGCAAATACGTGGGGCGCGGTGATTTTAGCTTCCGCAATGGCGAGTTGACGCTGGAGAGCTATAAGTTGATTCCGGTGAACCTCAAGCATCAGATCAAAAACCTCGATGGCAGTACCTCGTGGCTGACCTGGCAGGAGGCGATCCCGCAGAATGGCGCGATGATGAAGTTACTGACCCCTTATCAACTGCGTGCCGCCAAGCAACTGGATATCAGCGTCGGCAGCAGCGACGGCGTGTTCAGCGGCGAGCGCGACAACGTGCGTTTTAAGCAGACCCCGCTGGGGCAGCTGATCCTGCGGGCGCAGCGGGCAGCGACGCAGGCCGATCTGGCGGTGATGAGCGGCGGCGGCATTCGCGCCTCGCTGGGACCGGGCAACCTGAGCTGGCGCGACCTGTTACAGGTTCAACCGTTTGGCAATCAGGTGGTCGCGGTGACGCTAACCGGCGAGGAGCTGCTGCGTTATCTGAGCGTGGTTGCCAATATCCAACCTAATTCCGGCGGCTTCGCCCAGTTCAATAATGTCAGTCTGGTGGCAGACGGTAGCACGGTGAGCGACGTCAAAATCAACGGCGAAGCGCTGCAGAAAGAGAAGCGCTATCGTCTGGCGACCAACAGCTTCAACGCCAGCGGCGGCGATGGCTATCCGGTACTGGACACGCATGCGGGTTTTCACAACACCGGCGTGCGGGATGCTGACGCACTGCGCGACTATGTGAGTCAACACACGCCGCTGAAGGTGGCCGACTATACGCCACCGAACATCGTGCACCTCACTGCGGCGCAGAAAGCGGCGCGCGATAACGCGCAGGAAAAAGCCAAAAAGCGTAGCTATCCGCAGATGATACTGGCGTGGATCTGGCCGCGTGCGGCGCAACAGTGAAACAGGGCGCCGCAGGGCGCCTTGGGTTTATCCGTGGCAGGATGGCTGTCCCCACCAGCGCTGTCGCGCTTTATCCCAGACCCAGTTATAGATCATGGTATAAGGTAGAAAGAACAGAAAGAACGCCACTTCCAGCATAAACGCCTGCAGCAGCGGGATCTGCAGCATCCCAGCTGCAATCGGCAAACCGATAAGAATAAAGCCGCCCTCAAACCCCAAGGCGTGCAATGCGCGCAGGCCGAGACCGCGCGTGCGCTGCGGCGACCACAGACGATCAAAGCCGGCGTTGTAAATCATGTTCCATACCATCGCCACGGTAGAGAGCATGATGGCCAGGGCGCCCATTTGAAACAGGGGTTTCTCCATCACCCAAGCCGCCAGCGGGGCGACCGTGACAATCGCCAGGCCTTCAAACCCAGCTGCGTGACAAAATCGTTCTTTTAGCGAACGTGTGCGCATAATTCTCTCCTTTTTCATCATGCCGCCTATTTTCTCACTGGTAGGTGGTAAGATGAAAATGACTACCTATCGATAAAAGCGATGGATTGATATGAAATACTCACCGGAATCCCTTGAGGCGTTTGTGCAAACCGTGGCCAGCGGCTCGTTTTCTGCGGCGGCGCGCGCGCTGGCGAAAAGCCAGTCCACCATCAGCAGCGCGGTCGCCAACCTTGAAGCCGATTTAGGCTTTGCGCTGTTTGACCGGCGCGGACGGCAGCCGGTGTTAACCGAGCAGGGGCAGCGCGCGCTGGCGCAGGTGCAGCAGATCCTGGCGGCCAGCCAGCGGCTGGATGAGCTGGCGGTGCGTTTATCGCAGGGCGTCGAGCCGCGGCTTAGCCTGGCCATTTCAGATTTCTGGCAGGCGGATCACCATCAAAACTTGCTGACGCGCTTTGACGCACGCTATCCGGATATCGAATTTGAGTGCATGATCGCCGAAGATGATGACGTGCTGGATTTACTGCAGGCGGGGCGCGTGCACCTCGGCGTGGTGCGTGCGCAACCCCAACTGCCGCCGGATCTGGTCAGGGCCCGGCTGCAGGTCGAAGCGCAAATGGCGATCTTCTTGCATCAGGACCATCCCTTGTCGCAGCAGCCCCTGGTCAGTGAGGCGCAGCTGAGTGAGCTGCGTCAGCTGCGCCTTAATACGTGGGTGCAAACCCGTGCACCGCTGCCCGCCGGGCGCCTGTGGTCGGCGCCCACCTATTTGCTGCTATTGGAAATGGCAGAGCAGGGATTTGGCTGGAGTGTGCTGCCGCGCTGGCTGGTGGCGCAGTTCGGCCATCACGTGCTGAAGGAGTTGACCGTTCCGGGCTGGCCGCAGCACATTGCCGTGGAGGTGATCTGGTCACGCCGCAATGCGCCGGGACCGGCAGGGCGCTGGATGATCGATCAGCTCTGCGCCCAGCAACCGGACTAATCGCGGCGCGCGATATCCACCAGCGGCGCGTCCAGCAGCTGCGCGAGTGCCTGCGCCGAGAGTTCAATGTCCAGACCGCGTTTGCCGCCGGAAATATAAATGGTGGGAAAGTCGCTTGCCTGGCAATCAATCACCGTAGGCAGCCGTTTCTTTTGCCCCAGCGGGCTGATCCCGCCGACCAAATAGCCGGTCACACGCTGCGCCAGCAGCGGATCGGCCATGTCGGCTTTTTTCGCACCCAGCGCTTTAGCGACTTTCTTCAAATCCAGCTGTGACGACACCGGCGTTACCGCCACCGCCAGCGCTTTTGCGTCGCCGTTGAGCGCCACCAGCAGGGTTTTGAATACCTGGCGCGCGTCCAGATTGAGCTTGCGCACCACTTCATCACCAAAATGGGTTTCGTGGCTATCGTGGTCGTAAGGATGCAGTGTGAAAGGGACCTTTTGTTTTTCAAGCAGTTTTACAGCGGGCGTCATCAGCGAGTCTTCCTAAGATAATTCTTATTTTGATTTTAGCGAATAGTGCTGGCGAAAATCTGAACTTTGCGCGAGAATTAGCCCGCGCCAGTGTCCCTGGCGATAACCAAAATCATAAACACCTTCCTCTTTGACGGGCCGATAGCGATATCGGCCTTTTTTTTCGTCGACGCCTAGCGCTGCGATTTCAGCAGCGTTGGCAGGTCATCTTCGCCGTAAAGATGCAGCGCACCCACCGCCACGACGTAGCGACCTTTTGGCATCGTCGCCAGGCGATCGCGCCACAGCAGATTGCGTTGCCGCATAAGGCGGTCATTGAGTTCGCCACTGAAGGTACTGGGCAGCGCCACCGGCTGCTGTTTGGGCGGCGAATCCAGCCACCAGCCGATCATGGTTTGCAGCAGCCGTGCGTTGGTGTGCCAGTGCTCCAGCGTATCCAGCAGCAGGGGCAGTCCGTCCTGCGGGAGCGACTTCAGCAGCGCAATTTGCGTATCCGGTCCTTCCAGTTCAATGATGGTTTTATCCGCGGCTTTTGCGGCTATCAGCAATTGATAATCAATGCCGTACTGCGGGCGCAATCCCAACCGCTGCGCCTGGTGCGCCTGAAGCATGAGCGCGATCTGCCAGAAGGGCAGGGTATCGAACAGCGCGCACGACAGCGAGAGCGTGTCGCACAGGGCCTCCAGTCGGGCGAGCGCCTCACTCTCCAGGCGCGTGCTGAGCGGCGGCTGGTGCTCACTCCCGCTAAACGGCGAACTTCCTTGGGTGATATCGGCTTCCACGATCAAGGCATCGGCGCGGTGAAGCTGCCGCAATAAGCCAGCGGGCAGCGGCTGCATATTCGGCGTGCCCATGTGAATACTGCCCGCCAGGTGGAAGAAGCGATCGCCCAGACGAATATCGGTCGCCGGCCAGCGATAGCTGGGCGGGAACAGCGTCCCCATCAGCGATTGAAGCTGATGCCACAGGCTATGTTTCATGCCCCATCCTTGTTCAGTGAAAACCCCATGCTAGCGATTTCACCGGTTGAAAAACAGCGCCGTAAGGGCGATCAGCGTTGCGCAGGCGTAAAGCGCAGTAGCCGATTGGCGTTGCTCACCACGGTAATGGAGGAGAGCGCCATAGCCGCACCGGCCACAATCGGATTCAACAGCAGGCCGGTAAACGGATACAGCACGCCGGCCGCCAGGGGGATCCCAAGGCTGTTGTAGAGAAAGGCGCCGAGTAAATTTTGGCGCAGATTACGCAGCGTGGCCTGCGCCATGGCCAGGGCGTCCACCACGCTGTGCAGATCGTTACGCATCAGCGTTATCGCGGCTGTTTCCACCGCGACATCGCTGCCGCCGCCCATGGCAACGCCTACTTCGGCCTGCGCCAGCGCGGGAGCATCATTGATGCCGTCGCCCACCATCATTACCTTGTGTCCCTGCTGTTGCAGATGGCTGATGGCCTGCGCTTTACCCTCTGGCAGCACGCCCGCAATGACATCTTCAATGCCCGCCTCTGCGGCTATGGCGTGAGCGGTTTGGGGGTGGTCGCCAGTCAGCATGACCAGACGATACCCCTGCTGACGCAGCCGCTGTAGCGCCGCGCGGCTTTCCGGCCGCAGGCGATCGCGCAGCGCAATCAGGCCCAGCACCCCTTCAGCATCGGCCAGCAGCACCGGGGTTGCCCCCTGCTGCGCGTAGCGCGCGATATCGGCCTGCGCCGCTTGATAATCAATGCCGTTTTCCGCCAGCAGCGCGTCGTTGCCGAGCCATAACATGTTGTCCGCTACGGTAGCGCGAACGCCTTTGCCAGGGATTGTACGAAATTGCGCAATTGCGGCAGCGCGATGCGCGGGCGCAGCGGCCACAATGGCCTTGGCCAGCGGATGGTGCGATCCCTGCTCAAGCTGGGCGGCGGCCTGCAGTACGCGGGTTGGCTCCCAGCCACGATACCCGATGACGTCCACGACGTCGGGCGTGCCGCGCGTCAGCGTGCCGGTTTTATCAAACACCAGCGTATCGAGGGTGCTGGCGCGCTGTAGCGCATCGGCATCGCGCACCAGGACGCCGAGTTCGGCTGCCCGACCCACGCCTGCAATGATCGACATCGGCGTGGCGAGGCCGAGCGCGCAGGGACAGGCGATGATCAGCACCGTGGTGGCAATCACCAGGGTATACGCGAGCTGCGGCTGAGGGCCCACCAAGTACCATATCGCGCCGCTCATCAGCGCAATCAGCACCACGACGGGCACAAACACCGCCGAGATGCGATCGGCCAGGCGGCCAATATCGGGTTTACTGCTCTGTGCCTGACGCACCAGATTGATAATACGCGCCAGCGTGGTGCGGCTGCCGATCGCGCGCGCCTCAACGTGCAGCGTGCCGTCCTGCACCTGCGTGCCAGCGTAGACGGTATCACCTGTGTGCTTGGTTTGCGGGATGGCTTCACCCGTCAGCATTGCCTCATTCAGCCAGGCTTCGCCGCTGACCACCTGGCCGTCAACCGGCACGCGATCGCCGGTCACCAGTTTGATGCGCATGCCCGGCGTCACGTCGCTAACGGGCAGGGATTTCTCGCCTTCCGGCGTAATAATGCACGCCTGCGCGGGCGTCAGATCCAGTAGCCGCTCCAGCGCCTGCGACGCGCGCTGGCGTGCACGCTGCTCCAGCGCGTGACCCACATTAATCAGGCCGATGATCATCACGCTGGCTTCGAAGTAGAGATGGCGGGCCGGCAGCGGGAAAAAGTTTGGCCACAGCGCCACGCTCATGGAGTAAAGCCAGGCGGTGCCGGTACCCAGTGCCACCAGCGTATCCATCGTGGCGCTGCCCCGTCGCAGACTGCGGAGCGCGCTGCGATAGAAATGCCCTCCCGTGACCAACATGATGACCAGCGTCAGACCGCCCAGCACGCGCCATAGCGTCTGATTAGCAGACGTCAGCATCATGTTGTCGCCCACCATGCCCCAGATCATCAGCGGCACGCCAAACAGCAGCGCCAGCGCCGCTTGCCAGCTAAAGCGGCGCATCGCTTCCCGGGCGCTCTGCTGCTGCCGCTCTCGACGCGTTTGTTCATCATCGATCGCTTCGGCTTTATAACCCGCGCGATCCACCGCCGCGGTGAGCGCTTTAGGCGTGACGTCGCCGAGGACCAGCGCACTGCGTTCGCCAAGGTTGACGCGCGCCTGCTGTACCCCTGCGACCTGCTGCAGAGCCTGTTCCACGCGGCTGACGCAGCTGGCGCAGCTCATGCCCGCGATCAGCAAATGGTGCACGGGCAGGGTGTCATCGGCCGGGGTTGCTGCGGGTTCCGTTGTCAGCGCCTCCGGCGGCGGCTCTGCTGCTGTCAACGGCTTAGGCTTTGGGTCGGCTTTCACCGCGGCGTGATAGCCCGCTTGTTCAACGGTGGCAATCAGATCGCTAACGGGCGCACTGCCTATCACGCGCGCGTCCTGGAGCGTGACGTCGGCTTGCTCAACATCGGTGCGCTGTTCCAGCGCCTCTTTAACGCGTTTAATGCAGTGGCCGCAGGTTAACCCCTCCAGCGCGAATTCGTACGTGTGTGACATCGTGAACTCCTTGGTAATCAGATTTGACTCGCTGCCTGCTTTACAGTAGTGAGTAGCCTGTTTTTTTGCGCGGTGACGCCTGGGTTGCGCCGGCCGCCGCTTGAAACATCATAGAATTAAGCCTAAACCTTCCATTGAGGTGAAGGTCAAGGAGAGAAGATGAATATTAGCGACGTGGCGAAAAAAACCGGGCTCACGCAAAAGGCGATTCGGTTTTACGAAGAGAGGGGCGTAATTACGCCGCCGCTGCGCAGTGATAACGGCTATCGGCGCTACGCCAGCCGTCACATTGATGAACTGCTGCTGCTGCGCCAGGCGCGGCAGGTGGGATTCACCCTTGAAGAGTGCCGCGAGCTGGTGGGGCTGTTCAATAACCCCGCGCGGCACAGCGCAGAGGTGAAAGCGCGCACCTTGCAGAAAGCGGAAGAAATTGCGGCGCATATCGACGAGCTCAAGGCGATGCGCGCGCAGTTGCTGGCGCTGGCGGCGGCGTGTCCCGGCGATGAGCATGCCGAGTGCCCGATCATCAATCAGCTGGCCAGCGGCTGTTGTCAGGCGCCGGATGCGTCCCGTTGAATCAGCAGCGTAATGCCCGTCACACCGGTGACAATCACCGGCGTTCCTGCTGGCAAGTCGTCGTGGGCCTGTACGCGCCAGCTGCTGTCGCCGATCCGCACATGGCCGACGCCTGAGACCAGCGCGCTCTCCAGCGTCACACGCAGGCCAATCAGCTGCGCACCGCGCTGATTAAGCGTATTAGGCTGCTGGCTGGCCTCACGTCGGCGCAGCCAGCGAAACCACAGGATCACACTCAGCAGCGTCAACACGGCGAAGAGCGCACCTTGGGCCGCCCATGACAGCGGATAGGCCCATTCGATCAGCCCGACCAGTACGGCCGCCACCCCGCTCCACAGCAGATAGCCGCTGGTACCGAGCATCTCTGCCGCCAGCAGCAAGCCGCCCAGCGTCAGCCAGAACGCATAGGGATGCGCGATCAGCGCCATCATCATGACGATTTACGTCCCTGCAACAGTTCGCTGATGCCGCCAATCGCGCCGATCAGGCTGCTGGCATCCAGCGGCATCATCACCACTTTGCTGTTGTTGGCCTCGCCAATTTTTTGCAGCGCGTCGGTGTATTTCTGCGCCACAAAGTAGTTCACCGCCTGAATATCGCCGGCGGCAATGGCTTGAGAGACCACTTTGGTGGCGTTGGCCTCCGCTTCAGCCTGGCGCTCACGCGCTTCCGCCTGCAAAAAGGCTGAGGTTCGCTCACCTTCCGCTTTGAGGATTTGCGACTGCTTATCGCCTTCCGCCCGCAATATGGCCGCCTGGCGCACGCCTTCGGCAGCCAGAATATCGGCGCGTTTGGTGCGTTCCGCTTTCATTTGCGCGTTCATGGCGGCGATCAGCTCCTGCGGCGGACGCACATCGCGAATTTCGATGCGGGTAATTTTCACGCCCCACGGATTGGTGGCCTCGTCCACGATGTGCAGCAGACGCGTGTTGATGTTGTCGCGCTGCGACAGCATCTCATCCAGCTCCATGCTGCCCAGCACGGTGCGAATGTTGGTCATGGTCAGATTGAGAATCGCCAGTTCCAGATTGCTCACTTCATACGCGGCGCGCGCCGGATCGACCACCTGAATAAAGCACACGGCGTCGATAGTCACGTTGGCGTTGTCTTTGGAGATGATTTCTTGCGAGGGGATATCAAGGACCTGTTCCATCATATTGATCTTGCGACCAATACGGTCCATAAACGGCACCACCAAATTCAAGCCAGGCGGCAGCGTTTTGGTGTAGCGGCCAAAGCGTTCAACGGTCCATTGATAGCCTTGCGGCACAATTTTCACGCCAGCCCATACGGCCACCAGCGCCAGCAACACGAGTGCGGGGATCACAGTCAACATAAAACCTCCGGGTTGTCAGATTGTCGGGCCGAGTCGCTTCGGCCCGTGAAGCGTAAGGCCTCAGTAGAGCAGGGAATAGAGTTGGCGGCGATAGCGCGAAGCCAGCGCATCGCCGGTTCCCAGCGCGGCCAGAATTTCCTGGAACATCTTACGCACTTCGCCCTCACCGGCGCTGAGATCGCGCTTCAGGAAATGGAACAGCAGTTCCAGCGCTTCTTCGTTGCGGCCTACGTGATGCAGTTGAAGTGCCAGCTTGGCCGCCAGTCCGGCGTTCTCTGGCTCTTCAGCCATTTGCGCCTGCAGCTGCTGAATTTCCGGCGTATCGGCGGCTTGCTTTAGCAGGTCGATCTGGGAAATCAGGCTCTGATAGCGCGTATCCTGATCTTGCAGCGGCACGACCGCCAACACCGCTTCTGCTTCATCGCTACGGTTCAGCGCGATCAGCACCTCTGCCAGCAAAAAGCCGATTTCACTGTTCTGATTGCTGATCTGCCAAGCGTCTTTGAGCAGCGGCAGCGCGTCGAGCGGTTTGCCTTCCTCCATCAGCTGCATCGCCTGCTGCGCTTTGATTTCATCCTCGCGCGGCAACACTTTTTGCAGCAGCGCGCGAATCGCCTCTTCAGGCTGCGGGCCCTGGAAACCGTCTACCGGCTGACCGTTCTGGAACAGGTAAACGGTAGGAATAGCGCGCAGGCCGAACTGCGACGCGACCAGCTGCTCTTTATCGCAATCCAGCTTCGCCAGAATGAACTGACCGGCATACTCCTGCGCCAGGCGCTCCAGCACCGGCGTAAGCTCCTGGCAATGCTGGCTGCGATCGGACCAGAAGTAGAACAGCACCGGCTGCTGCATGGAGTGTTCCAGCGTCTGGTGCAGGTTGGATTCATTGATGTCGATAATCGAAGCGTGTGACATGGCTACGTCTCTTGGCAAAAAGTGTGTTCAGAATATGGGGGCGCACCGCCGAAGTTCAAGGCTGCGCTCGCCCCAGCTTAGTTGTTACGCAGCAGGCGATCCAGCAGCCAGCCGGGCAGGAGGCGTTTGAGCAGGCTCATCATCCATGCCACTTGCGTGACGGGATAACGCAGGCGCGGATGGGCGCTCTCCAGCGCATGGCGCAGCTTGGGGAGAATGGCTTCCGGCGGCAGCGTAAAGCGGGCGGCAATGCCGGGATTGCGCACCGGATTGTCCTGCTCACCCTGCTGCACGTTGTCCGTGAAGCGGGAGGCGATGGGGCCAGGCTCAATCAGACTGACGCGCACGCCAGAGTCATGCAGTTCCATGCGCAACGCATCGCTCCAGGCCTCAAGCGCCCATTTGCTGGCGGCATACGCGCCGCGTCCGGGCGTGGAGATCAAGCCCAACACCGAACTGGTATTGACAATGCGGCCCGCGCCGCTGGCCTGAAGCGCCGGCAGCAGCCGCAGCGTGAGCTGGTGCGTGCCAAACAGATTGGTGGAGAACTGCCGCTCCAGCTGCTGGCGCGACACGCTGGTCAGGGGACCGTACTGCCCAAAGCCACCGTTGTTGAACAGGCCGTGCAGGCGTCCGTCGCACAGGGCAAGCATGCGATCGGCAGCGGCATCAACGCTGGCGGGATCGTCCAGATCGAGCTGCACACCGCAAAAGCCCAGCGCCTCCATTCGCGCCACGTCTTCCGCGCGACGGCAGGCGGCCAGCACGCGATAGCCGCGCGCCAGTAGATCGTTTGCTGCCGCAAGGCCAATGCCGCTGGAACAGCCGGTAATCACGATATTTTTTTGCATAGCTCTCAGAGTGCGAGTGGAGGTAGCCGTCAGACTTAATGAATTCACGGGCGCACGTCAACCGCTTGTTGACGCACAGCCCGCCTACACTTACTGCTGTTTGACCAGCGGTGCCAGCTGTTTGGCCATCACGTCAGCGATAAACGGCTGCGCGTCCTGATTGGGATGAATGCCGTCCTGCTGCATCCATTCGGGTTTGAGGTAAACCTGTTCCATGAAAAACGGCAGTAGCGGCAGGTGATAGTCTTGGGCGAGGCGCGGATAAATGGCGCTAAATGCCTCGGTATAACGGCGGCCATAATTCGCGGGGAGGCGAATCTGCATTAGCAGCGGCTTGGCATCGGCGGCGATAACCGCATCCACGATCTTTTTTAAATCCGCTTCGATCGCTTGCGGTGCAAAGCCGCGTAGGCCATCGTTACCGCCCAATTCGATTAACACCCAGCGGGGTTGATGCTGTTTTAATAAGCCGGGCAAGCGTGCCAGCCCTTGGCTGACGGTGTCACCGCTGATACTGCCATTGACCACATGCGGCTGCTGTTGCCAGGCTTTATCCAGCAGACTCGGCCAGGCGGCGGTTGCCGCCATGCGATAGCCGGCACTCAGGCTGTCGCCCAGCACCAGCAGGGTATCGGCAGCGGCAACGCGCGACACCAGCAATAACAACAACAGGAAGGGATAATGCCAGCGGAAAACATTCTTGAAGTTCATCATCTTACAAAGTCCGTCGGTCAAGGAGAGCATCAATTAACCATCCTTACCGGAGTTGACCTGGTTGTCAAACCTGCCGAAACGCTGGCGTTAATTGGGGAGTCCGGCTCGGGCAAATCCACCCTGTTGGGAATACTTGCCGGGCTGGATGACGGCAGCAGCGGCGAGGTGCGGTTGCTGGGCCAGCCGCTGAATCGTCTGAATGAGGAGCAGCGGGCCGCGCTGCGCGCGCGGGAAGTGGGCTTTGTGTTTCAGTCGTTTATGCTCGTGCCCACGCTCAATGCGCTGGAGAATGTCCAGCTTCCCGCGCTGCTGCGCGGCGACAGCGAACGTGACAGCCGCGCGCAGGCGAAGGAACTGTTAGCGCAGCTGGGGTTACACGCGCGCCTGCACCATCTTCCGGCACAGCTTTCCGGCGGTGAGCAGCAGCGGGTCGCCCTGGCGCGGGCCTTTAGCGGCCGGCCCGGTTTGCTGTTTGCGGATGAACCCACCGGCAATCTTGATCGCCAAACCGGCGATCGCATCGCCGATCTGCTCTTTTCCCTCAACCGCGACTTTGCCACCACGCTGATTCTGGTTACCCATGACGAACAGTTGGCCGCACGCTGCGACCGCTGTCTGCGGCTGCGCGACGGTAAATTATGGGAGGCCGCATGATTTGGCGCTGGTTCTGGCGCGAGTGGCGTTCGCCGTCGCTGCTGATTGTCTGGGTGGCTTTAACGCTGGCGGTAGCCTGCGTGCTGGCCCTGGGATCGATCAGCGATCGCATGGAGAAAGGGTTGAGTCAGCAGAGCCGTGACTTTATGGCAGGCGACCGCACGCTGCGCAGCAGCACGTCGGTGCCCAATGACTGGCTGGCAAAAGCGCAGAAGGAAGGGTTATCCGTGAGTCGCCAGCTCAGTTTCATGACCATGACCTTCGCGGGTGAGACGCCGCAGCTGGCCGATGTCAAAGCCGTGGATGAGGCGTATCCCCTGTTTGGCGTGCTGCGCACCGAGCCGCCCGCGCAGAAACCGCAGCCGGGCACGGTGATCGTCGCGCCGCGCCTGTTGGCGTTGCTGGGCCTGAAGGTGGGCGATGCGCTGGACGTCGGCGACGCCACGTTGCGCATCGCCGGCCAGCTCATTCAGGAGCCAGACGGCGGATTTAATCCCTTCCAGACCGCGCCGCGCCTGCTGATGAATCTCGTCGACGTCGAGAAAACCGGCGCGATTCAGCCCGGCAGCCGCCTGAGCTGGCGCTACACCTTTGCGGGGGACGCGGCGCCGCTGGCGCGTTATGACCGCTGGATTACGCCGCAGCTGAAAAACGGCGAACGCTGGATAAGCATTGAGAATTCAGACGATGCGCTGGGCCGCACGATGCAGCGCGCGCAGCAATTCTTGCTGATGTCAGCGCTGCTCACGCTGCTGCTGGCGATTGCCGCCGTGGCCGTGGCCATGCGGCACTACTGCCGCAGCCGCTACGATTTGGTGGCGATTCTGAAAACCCTGGGAGCCACGCGCCAGGCGCTGCGGCGGCTCATCATCGGCCAATGGCTGGCCATCTTGCTCCTGGCGGCGCTGGTGGGCGGCGCGCTGGGGCAGGGCATGGAAGCGCTCCTGTTGGTGCTACTGAAACCGGTGCTGCCCGCCACCTTGCCCGCCGCGAGCGCGTGGCCGTGGCTGTGGGCCGTCGGCGCGATGTTTGTCAGCGCACTGCTGGTGGGCGCGCGCCCTTACCGCCTGTTGATGGCGACCCAACCGCTGCGCGTGCTGCGACGCGATGCGGTTGCGGTGGTCTGGCCGCTGCGTATCTATTTACCTGTCATGGTGCTGGTGATGGTGGGGCTGCTGGCGCTGCTGCTGCGCGGCAGCACGCTGTTATGGGTACTGCTGATGGGCATTGTGATGCTTTCCGGTTTGCTGGCGCTGCTCGGCTGGGGCACGCTGCTGCTGCTGCGCAAGCTGACGGTACGCAATCTGGCGCTGCGGCTGGCGATCAATCGGCTGCTGCGCCAGCCGTTAACCACGCTGAGTCAGCTGGCGGCGTTTTCGCTCTCTTTCATGCTGCTGGCGCTGCTACTGGTGATGCGCGGCGATCTGCTGGATCGCTGGCAACAGCAATTGCCCGCCGCCTCGCCAAACTATTTTCTGCTGAATATCGCGCCCGAACAGGTGCCGCAGGTGCGCAGCTTTTTACAGCAGCATCAAATCGCGCCGCAGACCTTCTATCCCATCGTGCGCGCGCGGCTGATCGCGCTGAACGGCCAACCGGCCGATCCCAAACAGGATAACGCGCTGAATCGCGAGCTCAACCTGACCTGGCAGCGCGATCGGCCCGATCACAATCCGTTGGTCGCGGGCAGTTGGCCGCCACAGGCGGGGGAAGTGTCGATGGAAGCGGCGCTTGCCGAACGCCTGGGCGTGCAGGTAGGCGATACCTTGACCTTTAGCGGTGATACGCAGCAGTTCAACGCCAAAATAACCAGCTTACGCAAGGTCGACTGGGAAAGTTTGCGCCCGAACTTCTTCTTCATTTTTCCGCCGGGCGAGCTGGATGCGCAGCCGCAAACCTGGCTCACCAGCTTCCGCATGGAGAATAATCCTGCGCTGCTGGCACAGCTGAACCGTGCGTTCCCCACGCTGAGTCTGCTGGATGTGGGCGCAATGCTAAAACAAATTAGCCAGGTACTGACGCAGGTGAGCCGCGCGCTGGAAATGATGGTGGTGCTGGTAACCGCGTGCGGCGTGCTACTGCTCATGGCGCAGATTCAGGTCGGTATGCAGCAGCGCAGACAGGAACTGGTGGTGTACCGCACGCTGGGCGCCAGTAAGCGGCTACTGCGCAGTACGCTGTGGTGGGAATTTGCCTTGCTGGGGCTGGTGGCGGGCACGGCGGCAGCGCTGGGGGCGGAAGCGGCGCTGTGGGGGTTACAGCGCAAAATATTTGATTTCCCCTGGCAGCCGGATTGGACGCTATGGCTGATGCTGCCCCTGTGCGGCGCCGCCTTGCTTTCCGCCTGCGGCGGCGGGTTGGGGGTGCGGCTGCTCAACGGTAAGCGTTGGCGCGCAGGATACCAGGCCGGATAAAAGGGCAGGGATGAAACAGGCCGCTGAGGCGGCCTGTTGTCAACTTAAAGCTTTTCGATCGCCCACGCGATACCGCTGGCGTATTCCGTCGGCAGCAAGGGCACCAACGCCTGCAGCGCCGCCGTGAGGCGCTGTGGGTCGCTGTCCGTGAGGTTCAAATGGCCCACTTTGCGGCCGGGACGCACCTCCTTATCGTACCAGTGCAGGTGCACCAGCGGCTGGGTCAGCCAGGCGAGGTTGTTTTCGGTGCCAATCAGGTTAACCATCACCGACGGCGCCAGCACCACCGGCTGCGGCAGTGGCAGATCAAGAATCGCGCGCAAATGCAGTTCAAATTGGCTAATGGACGCGCCATTTTGCGTCCAGTGACCGCTATTGTGCACGCGTGGCGCCAGCTCGTTGATCAGCAAACCTGCTGGCGTGATGAAACACTCCATCGCCATCACGCCGACATACTGCAACGCATCCAGAATGGCGCTCAGCATGGTTTCTGCCTGCTGCTGCAGCGCCGCGTCCGCCTGCGGAAAGGCGACGCTGGTGCGCAGGATGCCTTCCTGGTGAAGGTTGTGCGTGAGGGGATAAAACACCGTGCTGCCATCGTTGCCACGCGCGCCGACCAGCGACACTTCGCCGCTGAAATGAATGCCCTGCTCAACAATGCATTCGCCGTAGCACTCGGCGGGCAGGCTGTTGGCCTCTGCGGCGCGCAGACGCCACTGACCGCGCCCGTCGTAGCCGCCGGTGCGGCGTTTGACGATGGCGAGCTCACCCAGCGAGCGGAATACCTCTGGCCATTGGTCCGGGCTGGACAGCAGTTGCCAAGGCGCGGTGGCTAAGTTCAGCTGGTCCAGCAGCTGCTTTTGCGTCAGGCGATCGGCGAGGCGGGGAAAAATGTCCCGGTTTACAAAAGCCGGGTGGCGTGCCAGTTCTCGCGTCAACGCCGTTTCCGGCCAGCGTTCAATTTCCGCCGTGATCACGCTCTGCGCAATGGGCAGCGCAGCCGGTTCGGCGTCAAGGCCAACCGGATGAACGGTGATCCCCAGCGGCTCACCCGCCTGGCGCAGCATGCGGCCAAGCTGGCCATTACCCAATACGCAAACCGGCTTCATACGCCCTCCCGTGGATCCGGGTGGTTGAGCACCTCATCCGTCTGCGCTTGACGCCAGTTTGCAAGGCGTGCGGCCAGGGCCGCATCGTGAATCGCCAGAATTTGTGCGGCCAACAGCGCCGCGTTTGCCGCACCCGCTTTGCCAATCGCCAGCGTGCCAACGGGAATACCGCGCGGCATCTGCACAATCGAGTAGAGGCTGTCGACGCCGCTCAGCGCCGCGCTCTGTACCGGCACACCGAGCACCGGCAGCAGGGTTTTTGCCGCCAGCATACCCGGCAGATGGGCGGCACCGCCCGCGCCCGCAATAATCACCTGAAAGCCTTTATCCGCGGCGGTTTCAGCAAAGCTGAACAGTTTATCGGGCGTGCGGTGCGCAGAGACCACTTCAACGTGAAACGGCACATCCAGAGTGTTGAGAATTTCCTCGGCGAACTGCATGGTTGCCCAGTCACTTTTGGAGCCCATGACAATGGCGATACGGGCCGGGGCGGCGGTGGATGACATGCGGTCAACTCCTGTGATTTACAGATGGTCTTGGCCGAGCGGGCCGGTAAAGAAGGGCACAGAGAATAGCACGAGATAACCTCAAGGAAAACGGTTGCGTAGGCGGAAAACGGGCCGTTATGCCCGGGGTTTTAAAAAGGAAACGTGATGAGCGTGACGCCGCTGGCATCCAGTTGAATCATAGAGCCATTGTCATGCCATGCACCCAGCACCGCGCGTTCCGCAGGCTGACTGTGGCAAGAAATACGATGAATGGCGGGACGGTGCGTATGCCCATGAATCAGGGTGCGTACCTGCTGGCGTCGCATCGCGGCCTCAACGGCCTTCGAGTTAACATCCATGATCTGCTGCGATTTATGCTGGTTGGCCTGCTTACTGTCGGCGCGCATCCGTGCGGCAATACGCATTCGCACGCGCAGCGGCAGGGCAAGGAACAGGCGCTGCAGCCAGCGCTGATGCACTTTGGCGCGAAAGCGCTGATAACCTTCGTCATCGGTGCATAAGGTATCACCGTGCATGATCAACACGCGCTGGCCATACAGGGTCAACACCTGTTCTTCAGGTAGCAGCGTCATGCCGCAGGCGGCAGCGAAGCGTTCACCCAGTAGAAAATCGCGATTGCCATGGATAAAAAACGTGGGCACCGGCAGCGCCTTGAGCGCCTCAGCCACCTGTTGATGCAGCGGATTAGGATCGTCGTCGCCAATCCATGCCTCAAACAGATCGCCCAAAATATACAGCGCATCACACTGCCGGGCTTCACCCTGCAAAAAATGCAGAAAACCGGCAGTGATTGCCGGTTCTTCTGTGCAGAGATGCAGATCTGCAATAAACAGCGTGCGCGACATTACTCGCTGACGGTGACTTTCTGGATCACAACGTCATCAACCGGCACGTCCTGATGCATGCCGCTGCGGCCAGTTTTCACTGCTTTGATTTTTTCCACCACGTCCATGCCTTCAACCACTTCAGCAAACACGCAGTAACCCCAGCCCTGCAGGCTTTCGTCGCGGAAGTTAAGGAAGTCGTTGTCAGCCACGTTGATAAAGAACTGTGCGGTCGCCGAGTGCGGCGCCTGGGTGCGCGCCATTGCCAGCGTACCTTTGGTGTTCTTCAGGCCGTTGTTGGCTTCGTTGCGGATCTCTTCTTTGGTGGCTTTTTGCTTCATGCCCGGTTCAAAACCGCCGCCCTGAATCATAAAGCCGTTGATGACGCGGTGGAAAATGGTGTTGTCGTAGAAACCTTCGCGGCAGTAATCCAGGAAGTTTTTAACGGTAGCGGGCGCTTTGTCATCGAAAGTTTTAATGACGATATCGCCATGGTTCGTCTGGAAAGTGACCATTTTCTGTATCCTGTACGGTTGTCAGCTGTATCAATTGCCCGGCCCGAATTAAGGCGGGGCATTTTCTAGACGCTTCTTATATCACAATTTCACGCGGGTCGTCAGCACGGCGGGCTAAGCGAGCGATGCACAGCAGCGAAAAATACGGCACAATATTCCGCTACGCTGGTAAGGCGTATCCCGCAAACGTCTAAAACGGAATCGTTCAATGCTGAAGATCTATAACACGCTGACTCGACAAAAAGAGGAATTTAAACCCATCCACGCCGGCCAGATCGGCATGTACGTCTGTGGTATCACGGTTTACGATCTTTGTCATATCGGTCACGGACGCACGTTTGTCGCGTTTGACGTTGTCGCGCGCTACCTGCGTTACATAGGATATCAGCTGAAATACGTGCGTAATATCACGGATATTGACGACAAAATTATCAAACGCGCCAACGAGAATGGCGAAACGATCGACGCGCTGACCGATCGTATGATCGCCGAAATGCACCGCGATTTTGCCGCGCTGGGTATCCAGCCGCCGGATCTGGAGCCGCGCGCTACGCGCCACATCAGCGAAATCATCGAACTGGTTGAGCGCCTGCTTGCGCGCGGCCATGCCTACGTCGCGGAAAACGGCGATGTGATGTTTGATGTGCTGAGCGACAAGGACTACGGTGCGCTGTCACGTCAGGATCTTGAGCAACTGCAGGCGGGCGCGCGCGTTGAAGTGGCTGATGTGAAGCGCAACCCGATGGATTTTGTGCTGTGGAAAATGTCCAAGGCCAACGAACCCTCATGGGCATCACCGTGGGGGCAGGGGCGTCCGGGCTGGCACATTGAGTGCTCGGCAATGAACTGCAAGCAGCTGGGGAGCCATTTTGATATTCACGGCGGCGGCTCGGACTTGATGTTCCCGCACCATGAAAACGAAGTGGCGCAGTCCACCTGCGCGCACGACGGCCCCTACGTCAACTATTGGATGCATTCAGGAATGGTGATGGTTGACCGCGAGAAGATGTCAAAATCGCTGGGCAACTTCTTCACCGTGCGCGACGTGCTGCAGCATTACGATGCCGAAACCGTGCGCTATTTCTTGATGTCAGGGCACTATCGCAGCCAGCTTAACTACGGTGAAGAGAATCTGAACCAGGCGCGTGCGGCGCTTGAGCGCCTCTATACCGCGCTGCGTAATACCGACGCCGGTGCCGAAGCAGTGGGCGGCGAGGCCTTTGAGGCGCGCTTCCGTGCGGCAATGGACGATGACTTCAATACCCCGGAAGCCTATTCCGTGCTGTTTGATATGGCGCGTGATGTCAATCGCCTAAAAACAGAGGACAAGGGCGCAGCGAATGGCCTGGCAGCGAAACTGCGCCAGCTGGCGAACGTGCTGGGCATTCTGCAGCAGGATCCCGAACAGTTCCTGCAGGGCGGCGCCCAGGAGAATGGTGATGAGGTGGCCGAGATCGAGGCGCTGATAAAAATGCGCAACGACGCGCGCCAGGCGAAAGACTGGGCGCAGGCGGACGTGGCGCGCGATAGGCTGAACGCGCTGGGCATTATTCTGGAAGATGGTCCGGAAGGCACGCGCTGGCGTCGTAAATAAGCCGTGTCAGGCAAGACCTGCCAGCGGCAGGTCTTGAGGAACGTTCGGCGCGTAATCATGGGGCGGATAATGTCTGTTCGCCCCACCTGAGTGGTCATGGAGAGAGGCCAAACAGACTCCCCGCATGTTGGGCTGGTTTTTCTGAACAGGCCCATTAATCTACGGGTGAACGGAATTCCACGTCGAAATACCCCAAACCCGTGTTCTGGGTATTCACATTAAATGTTTCTTTTCGCATGCCGTGCACGTATTCACAGCTCATCCCTACGGCGTCCAACGCCGGTGCCATCCCGATCGCCTGCGCGCCTTGCCAATGATGCGTGTTTACATGCGCAGCGCCCACCAGCGCGACGTACTTGCCTCCATTACGCTGCGGGGCATCCTCAATAATTGCTTTAGACATGATGTAATTTCCCATGGCAACGCGTACCTGAAACCGGTCGACCGCATTGACGGGCCGACTATTGACATCACTGGTTAACGATCGGCTGTTTACATCAAAATTAATCACCTCGGCATCGATAGGGATAATTCGAATTTTGTTTGCTGGATTATTTATATTATGGATGCGAACTTGCTGGAAGATTCTATCAAGATTATATTCACGCTCATCAATGCCGTTGCTGTTGTCGATACCTTCTATTGCGTTTTTTAGTCGAAAAGAAATGACGTTTTTTTCATTAAATTTGGCTAAGTCATTGGCAAGGTATTCCGCTGTAAAGCCTTCAAGGTAAAGGGTGTTAATGCCATTATTGCTAAATGCGGGTATGTTGTTACAAATAATTTTTTTTGAAACGATTTTATCGTGACTTTCACCAACGATAAGACCGTCACTGATAGAAAAAATATGATTAATTGCGTTATCAGAGGTTTCCATGTTCATGCCAGTCAGCACGTTACGATAGCGATTCATGACATGATTCCCGTGCGGGTACCAAGGGGAGTGTGGATTGAGCAACTGCTGCTTATAGTCATGTGCGAGTTGGTTATACTGCGCATCGATAGCCGGCTTGGCGATATCGTGTAATTTCTGGCCCCCAACGCGTGTGGATGTGAGTGGGTCGTATAAAGCAAAGTGAACATCGGCTGCGTTTAACGGACAAGAAATCTCGTGCAGTGTACGCTGTTCATTTTTAATTTCATTGGGTAAGAACGCGTAATCATAATAACGTTTTATTGCATTGATTTCAGCTGCATTATAACTGGCGATTGCAGTAGGCGTATAATCTAAGGTTTCAAGCTTCCCTTTTATTTCTGCGGGCGTCATTGCTGCAAGGCTTTTCTTTACGGTTAAACGCTTGCTTTTCATGAAAATCAACATCTGATAGGCATCAAGCTGGTTATTCAGAAAGCGATTAACCAAGTCATCGGCACGGGGCGCAAAGGGAATTTTTTCCACCTCAGCCTTGAAAAAGGCCAGGTTAGCATCGTTAAAATTAAAAAAGCTCTTGACCAAAATGTCATTTTTTATTTTATCGACCTGTTGTTTAAACATTAATGGCGCTGCCCCAGACGATCGCGTTAATTGCCGCAATTGCAACTTTAGCTGCGCGGGGGCTGTGTGTGGAAAAGCGGCGGGAAGGGCTTGCATAAGCATATGTGCCTGGCGGGCGCTCAATTGATAATATTCTGACAGCGCCAGCGTGACGCTAAGGGTTTTGACGATTTCCTGCTGCTCATGGTTTGGCGTATGTCTACGATAGGCGAGCAGCGCCTGTACCGTTTGCTCACTTTGCGGATCGATGCCATGCCGGGAGGAGAGCAATCGCGTAAGCTTTCTGGTTTGTGAGGAAGGTAAACCGGGAATGCTTTTCGCAATGAGTATCGCAGCTTGTTCGTCAACCAGTCGCTTTAGGTGTAAGGGGAGCGTATTGTCCTGAAGCGCCCGAAAAATCTGCAAGACTTCCGTATATCCCTCGGCGATGAATTGCGTATGGTTGTTTAAGTTGATGATCATTTCATCGATTTCTTGACGTCTAAGGCTATAGGCCTCTTTGATCAAGGAAGTAACGTGATCACCCCCTAGCAATCCTGCATGATCTTTCATCCATCTCCCTTGCCAAACAATTTTTTCCGTTGGGCCGAGTGGACGTTTCGGATCGATCAAGCGAATCCTTTTTCCGCCTTGTTCAAACCTGACTCTGTAGATCAGGTCGGCTTCATCGCTGTACTCCCGGTCGCGAATATAATAATTTCCACCCATTTCCCATATTACTGCATCGTGTTTTTCGCCTATTTTGTGTGGTTTTGCCGTAGAGAGATCCACGGTTACGGCAAGATTGCGATTGAGGTGGTTGCCGTGAAAAAAACGCTGCTGGCGAAGAATGCTCTTTTTCGCGCCCCTCACGTCGGCCATGTTGCTGAAATGAGTTTGCTGGCTCAAGCGCAGCAAATTTTCCATTCCGCCCGGCATAGCGGTAAACGCTTTGGTGCTTTGTCTGGAGAGTTTAACGAGGTCCATTATATCAATGCCTGCGGTAGCCATATCCACAAAGCTAAAGAGGAAGTTGACGGCGGCATCCTCTCCTTCACTCTGTCGTAACCCGTTTGCTGCATCAATAAGGTTGTAGGTTGCCAGGCCCGTACTGCCTAAAAAACACGCGGCGTTCGTTACCGGGCCACCGGCGATACATACCGGTAAAAGCGCCATATTGACCCCGGTTAAGATCAGATCTTTTATCACCTCTTCGCGGCTTAACGTCAGCGATGAGGTGTTCTCAATGCGATCGTCCAGCATGTTTTCATAAAGATTAAAATTTTCCTGCGGCATTGCGCCCAGCTTAAACATGTCAGTGTTAAGGATACCGATCCCCTCGTGCGCCTGTTTTTTATTTTTAATCAGCGCCCAGTTCTCTACGGTATCTCTGGCTTGCGGATCGGTTTTCAGCAAATCGATAAAGGTATCTTCATCAAATAAATTTCTGCCATGGAAGTAAGTGCGCGTAAAAATATAATTCTTGCGCACCAGGGTTTTACTGCTTGAATCCATGCGGTTGGCGAAGGTGAGAAGGTACATGCCTGAAATCTTGGCGCCGTTGATCCTTAACGGTGAAAGAGTGTCCTCGGAACCGGATGTGTCAGGATACCGATTGATCAAGGCGGTGAGTCGCTTGGCCTCCGCAGGAGAAAGTTGGCCATCCGCTTGTTGTTGACGCACCGCATACGTCAATTCCGCCAGTTCCTGCGCAATGAAGGCATCGTGTAATACGTTATTCTCCGCTAAATTTTTATCCTTTAACGACGTTAAGTAGGTCTTGTGCTCATCACCGACATAGAGAGATTTCAGTGCCTCATCCAGGCCTTGCCGAATATCAGGGTGATTAAGTCTAAAATAGAGGGCGAGAGCGTTGGAGAGCTTTTTTCTTTCTGTCAAAGGTAACGAAGAAATAAAGGTGAAGTACGGATGTAAAGGATTGGGTAAGATCCCGCGATTAATTGCCTTGCGCAATTTCTTTTGAAATTCATTAAGCTGCGCAGGCGTCATGTTCTTAATCATACGGTATTCCAATAATTTCGCCGGGATGATTTCAGCATCTCTCGGAAAATTAACGCTGTTTCCCTGCGCACGGCGCACGTTTTTTGCATACTCAGTAAACGTCGCCATGGTGCCATATAGCCTGACATGATATTTATCGGGGTTAAATTTCTTGCTGCCACGTAAAACATCTTTGTCGCGTAAGAATTGCGTGAACATATCCGCGTTTTTGATGCGATGGGTCGTGAAAGCATTCAGCGTCAGCAATTTTCCGCGCGTCACCTGCTGCCAGTGTTTTTTGGCATAAACCACAGCTTGCGCGGCGTTTTTCACCTCAACGCTGCGGTCCAGGCCAGTGATGTGATAGTCATAGAGCTGATTGGAAAAAGATCGCATGACGCTGTAATAGTCACGATCGTCGATATCGGTATATATCAGCTTCGCCTGATAGGTATCCCAGGCCGCGTAGTTATTTTTTAGCTGAGCAAAAAAGTGCGCAATGTCGAATTGAACGTTATTTTTGCCGTGCAGTTGCGCAGAGATCGCGAGCGGTGGGGGGCTATCTTTGTGGCCAACGGTGACTTCATGCTGCAGTTGTCGCTTTGAAATAAACTCATACAGCGCTTTTTTATCCTTGAAAAAGTAGTGCTGTTCGTCAACGTCAGCGTTAAAGAAAACGATGCCACCCTCTTTTTCTTCAAGAATGAGCCAACCACGAAGCGGGATATCAAGGCGCTCACCGCTGAGCGTCGTCATGGAAAAGGCGACATGTTGCGCGACAATCGCTTTGCTACCTTGCCGGAATGCATTAATGATATCCAGTCCCTTGATATGGCCGTCGCGCAGGAGATCGCCTTTGAAATCCGCCTCCAGAGAAACCTGATCGAAACGCGCCATGAGCCGCTCATGATAGGCGGCAGAAAGATCCGGGGCGGTGAAGAATTGCGCTGCTTCAACCGGTGGTAAGGCGGTCAAGGCCTCGACCAGCCGCTGCTGGTTCTCTGGCTGCATCAGCACACCGTTCTCGTAGATGCGGAGATCCCCGGCATTCAATAGCGCGGTTATACTGCCGGCGAACCAGGCATTTGCCAGCGAGACCGTTTCCGCCGTGCTGATCCGATGGCGGCCGACAGAATGCTCAACGGTGGCACGCAGCGTGATGCTGTGGGGCGCCGTCAACACCCCGTGCTTTGTCAGAAAATCACGAACCGGCGCGAGTTGGTGCACTGCGACCCGGGCAACGGCGTGCTTATAACGCATATCCGCGCTGGCAAAATTATCGCGCGCGGTTTTTACCGCATGTTGCACATCTTCATTCGCATCCTTCAGCCAGCTCTCTTGGCGCGTCAGCGTACTTTGCCATTCCTTGAAATACGCTTCCTGGCTCTGCTTATAACGCCGGTTTTTTTGCGGAGAGACGATCGCTTTAAGGGCGCGGGTGAACGCATTGTCGCCCAGGCTGCGTTTCACGGGCTGTACGTTAAGTGGGCCATCTGCGGTATCAGCCTGTAGCTGCTGAGCCAGCGCCAGCGCGGGGCCGAGCAGGTGATAGCGCGCTAACAGCGCGTGTGCGGTCCGGTGAAAAGCGGGATTGTGCAGATCGTGCCGGTATTGGTCGTACAGGGCGTGCAGTTCTTCCATCGCCGTGTGGACGATAATGCTCTCGCCAGCGTGATCAACATACGCGGTGGTTGAGGTGAGGCGCGTTCTGATGTGTTCCAGCTCGCTGTGCGCAGAAGAAGCAGGGTGAACGGCTGTGGCAGACTGAACCTGCGCCGCGGCGGTTTGACTATTAAGACGTGCCGGTGCGATATCGCTAGCGAGCGATCGCTTTACCACCGTTTTTTGTTGAGGCGCGTAACTCCGCGTCCGGTAAGTCTCGGCGAGTTCTTGCAGGTGCTGGGTATCTGGGCTGATTTGATGCGCTTGAAAGCCGTCCCGGTTATGGGTTTCCGGGGGCTGCGCGTAACCCGGAAAGACCATGTTGAGAAAGGCGCTGGACCAGCTTTGGCGCTTTTTTGGGGATTGCGCGGCCTGCGCGGGCGCGTTGGAGAGAAAAGCATCTGTGCTATTGGGACCCGTGTTTTTAATGCTGGTCACCACCTTTTCGATGCAAAAGGGCGGCTCAAAGCGGGGGTTTAACGGTATGTCCGCTACGCCGCGCACGTTTGTCAGTGCGTTTAACATCGGGCTGTTGACCGGCTGCGGATGAGACGTCGCTGTGCCGGCTGCCAGTGGGTTGGCTGGCGGAAATAGGATGGCATTGAGAGGCATTTTTTCGTCCTTTAAAACAGGCTGTGCGAAGGAACGCAGCGCGCAGCGCGATGCAGCACGTCGCGAAGTACAGAAACGGGGACGGATAATGGCAAGTTACGTGGCGGCCAGCTTTCATAAACCAGGCAGGCACGCAGGGAGGATGTTGATGCCGTGTAGAGACGTGAACAGGGGCGAAAAGCGGTTGACGCTGCGCAGTAAAACGAGAATGACGGTATAGAAGACGCAAAAAAGGCCTTTTGCAAGGCCTTGAGAGCGGGACGACGTTAGGCGTCAGGCAACGACGGTGATGCGCTGCCCGGCAAATTCCACGGTTTGACCGCTGACGATTTTGCAGCGCTTGCGCGTTTCAATTTTGCCATCGACGCGCACCTCGCCTTCGTCAATCACCGCTTTCGCCTGCGCGCCGCTCTCAACCCAGCCTTCCAGTTTGAGCAGATCGCACAGATCGACATGCGGATGCTTACCCAGTGAGAAATTCGCCATTATGCTTGCTCCACATCGTGAAAGGCTTCACACGCCAGCAGCGTGTTTTGGATCAACGTGGCCACGGTCATCGGTCCGACGCCGCCGGGTACCGGCGTGATAAAAGAGGCGCGCTCGGCGGCACCGTCAAAATCCACATCGCCGACCACTTTGCCGTTGTCCAGACGATTAATACCGACATCAATCACCACCGCACCCGGTTTGATCCAGTCGCCCGGAATAAAGCCGGGCTTGCCCACGGCCACCACCAGCAGATCGGCATGCTCAACGTGATGGCGCAGATCTTTGGTGAAGCGATGGGTCACGGTGGTGGTGCAGCCTGCCAGCAGCAGTTCCATGCTCATGGGACGCCCCACGATATTGGACGCACCCACGACCACGGCGTTCAGGCCGTAAGTGTCGATGTTATAGCGCTCTAGCAGCGTCACGATGCCGCGCGGTGTGCAGGGGCGCAGCGTAGGCGCGCGCTGGCACAGACGACCCACGTTATAGGGATGAAAGCCATCCACGTCTTTGTCTGGCGTGATGCGCTCCAGCACTTTGACGTTATCAATGCCCGCTGGCAGGGGCAGCTGCACGAGAATGCCGTCGATATCAGCATCGGCATTGAGGGTATCAATCAGCGCCAGCAGCTCGGCTTCGCTGGTGGTGGCGGGCAGGTCGTATGAGCACGAGAGGAAGCCCACTTCATCACAGGCGCGACGTTTACTGCCGACATAAATTTGCGACGCCGGGTTTTCGCCCACCAGCACCACGGCCAATCCTGGGGCGCGTTTACCTGCACTCAGACGCTGCTTTACTTTTTCGGCAACCTCAAGGCGCACCTGCTGCGCAATCGTTTTACCGTCAATAATGTTTGCTGCCATTAGAAAAGAAATCCATCGGTAGTGGGTTAAATCGGGAGAGGTGCCTATTTTGTCAGAAGCGCGCTCGGCTGTCAGGTAGAGATTGGTTTTGCCGACACGGCGATTGCGCCGTGACGTTAAGGCGGCAGGACGCGTATGATGTCAGCAAAACGTTCAGGGGAGGATGGGATGATCTGGATAATGCTCGCGACGCTCGCGGGGGTGTTTATCGTGGGATTTCAGCTGATCACGGCGAACGCGCGTCACGCGGTGCAAGCCCTGAATAAGCGCTTGCAGCTGCCGCCGGTGCACGTTGAATCCATGTTGTCGCTAATGGGGAAAGAGGCGGCGAAAGAGTATACCGATTATTTAACGAGCAGTAATGAGACTCAGCTTGCCAACGCTGCCGCCGTGCTGCTGATTTGGCAGGTGCTGATTGTGGATGGCAGCGACGAAAACGTTGCGCGCTGGCATCGCCTGATGACGCGCGCGGGCTTCTCTGGCACGATCTCTCGCCAGCAGCTGTTGCTGGCGCTGGGATTTTTGCGCCAGCTGGAGCCGGATAGTCAGGAGCTGCACGCCCTGCGCGAGCAGTACAACGCCTGCGTGAGCGCGCAGGGTATTGAGCTGGAAGGCGAATCTCCTTCCGCCAGCAATTTGGTGTCTCTCAACGAGTGGCGACAGCGACATTAAGGGAATTTGCTCATTACACCAGCACTCCGTCCGCCGCGCGCGGCAAAAACGTTGACGCGCCACCATCCCAACGTATAATTCCCCGCATCTTCTATGCGCCCTTAGCTCAGCTGGATAGAGCACCGGCCTTCTAAGCCGTAGGTCACAGGTTCGAATCCTGTAGGGCGCGCCATTTTCAAGTCAACACACTTCTACTGAATTCGCTTTTTATCCTTTATACTCCCTGAAATTACTGAATTTTTCTGTCACGAGCTCTACCGAGGTCAACTCAGTTATACCCAAATCAAGTGGTATCTGGGGGCCTTTGAGGGGGCTCATCTCGTTCAATGGAAATTAGGGGCCCCTTTATGCCACTAAATGCACGACAGATTGATACTGCAAAACCCAAAGAAAAAGAATACAAGCTCACTGATGGTGGTGGTCTCTATCTGTTGGTGAAGCCTAACGGCGCGAGATACTGGCGCTTGAAGTATCGTTTTTTGGGTAAAGAGAAGAAGCTTTCTATCGGTGTTTACCCTGATATCTCTCTGGCTGATGCTCGCTTGAAGCGAGAGGAAGCACGGAAGATCATTGCTTTAGGCGGTGACCCTGGAGAGGAAAAGAAAGCAGAAAAACTGGCGCAAAAGGCCAATGTCGAAAATACCTTCAAGGCTATCGCGCTGGAATGGCATGCGTACAAACGGCCTAACTGGTCGAAAGGATATGCTGAAGATCTGATGGAAGCGTTCGAGAACGATATATTCCCTGATATTGGTAAACGTCCCATTGCTGAGATCAAACCGCTCGAAGTTCTCAGTTCGCTGCGTAAACTTGAAAAGCGGGGTGTGCTCGATAAGCTACGTAAAATCCGTCAGGCCTGCAATCAGGTATTCCGATATGCCATCGTCACCTGCAGAGCTGAAACAAACCCTGCCTCTGAACTGGCAAGTGCCTTAACTGCGCCTAAGTCCACCCATTACCCCCATCTGCTAGCTGATGAACTCCCTGATTTCTTACAGGCTCTTGCCGCGTATTCTGGTAGTCCGATAACCCGACTGGCGACTCGAATTCTGATGTTGACCGGGGTTCGTACCGTCGAACTTCGTCAGGCTGAATGGAAAGAGTTTGATTTCGATAAACGTGTTTGGGAAGTCCCGGTCGAAAGGATGAAGATGCGGCGTCCTCACCTTGTACCACTATCTGATCAAGTTATGGCAGCACTGCGAGAGATTCAGGCAGTGACAGGCCGTTACAACCTGGTTTTCCCTGGCCGTAACGACATTACGAAACCGATGAGTGAAGCGAGTATTAATCAGGTGCTGAAACGGATTGGTTACCACGGGAAAGCTACGGGGCACGGTTTCCGGCACACTATGAGTACTATCCTTCATGAACAGGGCTATAACACGGCATGGATCGAGTTACAGCTTGCGCATGTGGATAAGAACACCATTCGCGGCACATACAACCATGCGCAGTATCTGGAGCAGCGTAGGGAGATGTTGCAGTGGTATGGGGATTATATTAACAAACTAGAACTCGGTGGGGGTGTGGTTCATGGAAAGTTTGGGGGGCGAGCCTAAGTTAACTTTGTATTTTTTAACTATATCAAAGAAATAAACCAACAGTGCTGGCGGAAGTGCTGGCACTGTTGGTTACAGCCGTCACTTGTTTTTTGGTTCGGTGAGATTGAGATAATAGAAAGTTTGCGCTGGGTTGATGACTGTAATGAGGCCGAAACCGGTGATCGCGAACACCTTCAAAAAAGTAATGAGTGTGATGGAATATGATACCTAGGTTGAAATTGCGAACGTACTGTCAGCGCAAAGGTTTTTAACCATAACCTCAGGCGTGAAGAAATCTGGAGCATGCAGAGTGTGGGTGCGGTGCAGAAGTTAACGCGCTTTCTCTGAAGGGGACCAAAAGTGCCAGTAGTAATGCTGATGCTGCTGGTTTATGACATGGTTTATTTTTTGTCGTTTTTTGCCATACGCATTTTAACTCTCGGTTATAGACCAGTGTTAAGTATCAATAGGCCAGTGCGCCGCAATGAAGAATCGAAAGAAGATATTGATTTAAGTGGGGGAGTGTTTACTTACCTGTTCTGATCGGTTTTTTTCGATACAATGCTACCAAGTATTTAACTAATTTTAAGCACAGGCGCTTTATAATCGAGAGGCGATTGAATGGATGCTTTAAGGGCTACAACATCGACAAATTTCAGTTTTCTCGCTGTACATGACCCGCTGTTTCTACAAATCGCCACTGCTGCAGAAAATGCCTTCTCAGGCGATCCCAACACCACCCTGATTAAGTTGCGCCAACTAGGTGAAGCCTTAGCACAACATATTGCTGCGCTGGTCGGGCTCACGTTTGATGAACCGCCCACTCAGGCTGATTTACTCTACCGCCTCAATCGCGAGCTAAAATTTGAACCAACGGTACGCGAGCTATTTCATCTATTGCGGATAGAGGGCAACAAGGCCACTCACCAGTTCAAAACCAAGCACAAAGAGGCGCTGGATGGCTTAAAAGTGGCGCGAGCGCTAGCTATCTGGTTCCACCAATCTTTCGGCAAGCAGGGCGCGGCCTTTAAACCCGGCGCTTTTATTGCTCCCCCAGACCCGAGTAATCAGCTCAGGCAACTCCAAACGGAAATCGATCGCCTCAAAAGTGAGCTCACTACCGCCAACATACAGTTAGATTCCAGCCAACAGCTGCAAAATTTGCTGGTGCAGGAAAAGAGTGAATATGAAACGCTGGCGCTAGCCATGGATGATGAAACTAAGGTGTTAGCATCGCAGGCGAAAGAGCAGGAAATTGCACTCGAACAGCTTCGACAGCAATACGAAGAAAATTTAAAAATCCTGCAAGCGCAGCTGACCGAAAAAGATGAAAAGCAGGCCCGAACACAACGGCAAGAGTTTGTCCAGAAGAGTCGCCGTGCCAGCCAACATATCGCGTTAAATGAAGAACTCACCCGTATACTGATTGACCAAAACTTAAATGATGCGGGCTGGCTTACTGACAGTCAGGAACTGACCTGGGCTAACGGAGCTCGCCCTGAAAAGGGGATAAACAAAGCCATTGCCGAATGGCCTACGGAGCATCAGGGTAAAAAAGGTCGCGCTGATTACGTTCTGTTTTGCGGCTTAACTCCGCTGGCCACGGTCGAAGCCAAAAAAGAAAATACCGATGTTGCGGGAAAAATTCCGCAGGCAGAACGCTACAGCAAAGGCTTCAAAATCACTTCCCCCATGATCGGCGCATGGGAGCGGGAAGGCCGAACCATTGCATGGGCGGATGAAACTGACGGGCATTACATTATCCCGTTTGTATACTCCTGCAACGGTCGCCCCTACGTGCCACAGTTGGCCGAGTCATCAGGAACTTGGTTCAGGGACGTGCGCGAACCGTCCAACATCCGCCGTGCGCTGCAAAAGTTTCATACCCCGCAAGGCTTGCTGGACAAAATCGAACGCAGCAAAGACAGCGCCGAACAGAAGCTAAAGCAAGAAGGCTTCGCTTACCTCCGGTTACGCGATTATCAGCAAAAGGCCATTCTCGCCGTTGAAAGCACATTGGCGCAAAACATCCGCAATGCCCTGCTGGCGATGGCGACCGGCACCGGGAAAACACGTACCATTGTTGGCCTGATGTACCGTTTTCTGAAAACTGAACGCTTCAAGCGCATCCTGTTTCTGGTTGACCGCACGGCTTTGGGCGACCAAGCCACGGACACCTTCAAAGAAGCGCCGCTGGAGCAAAACCAGACGCTGTCTCAGATTTATAATATTGCTGAGCTCGGCGATATGGCGACACAGGCAGAAACCCGAGTACAGGTTGCGACGGTACAGGCCATGGTTAGCCGCATTTTTTCCTCGGACACACCACCGCCGGTGGATGAATTCGACTGCATCATCGTTGATGAAGCCCATCGAGGCTACACCTTAGATCAGGAAATGACGGAAGGGGAGCTCTCGACCCGCGACGCCAGCCAATACCTCTCCAGCTACCGTCGAGTGCTCGATTATTTCGATGCGGTAAAAATCGGCCTTACCGCCACACCGGCGAAACACACCAGCGATATCTTCGGCAAACCGATTTACATCTACTCCTACCGTGAAGCCGTGGCGGATGATTGGCTCATCGATCATGAACCCCCGATCCGTTATGAAACGCTGCTGACGCAAAATGGCATCCACTTTGACAAAGGGAGCCAGGTGCATGCCATTAATATCCACACCGGAGAGGTTGAGATTGACCAGCTAGAAGACGAGGTGGATTTCAACGTCGATGCATTTAACCGTGGCGTCATCAGTGAAAACTTTAACCGGGTTATTTGCCAACAGCTCGTGAAAGAGCTCGACCCCTTTGGCGAAGAGAAAACACTAGTTTTCTGCGTCACGGACAAACATGCCGACATGGTCAAACGCCTGCTGGATGAAGCGTTCTCTGCCGAATATGAAAACTATAATCAAGCGGCCGTCGAGAAAATCACCGGTGAAAGTGACAAAGTCAAACAGCTGATCAAACAGTATAAAAATGAGCGCTACCCAAATATTGCCGTCACCGTTGATTTACTCAGCACCGGCATTGACGTGCCGAAGATTTGTAATCTGGTTTTCATGCGTAGGGTGAAGTCACGTATTTTATTTGAACAAATGATCGGTCGCGCAACGCGCCGCTGTGATGACATTGGCAAAACGGTCTTCCGTATTTACGATCCGGTAGATATTTATGAGGCCCTCAGTGACGTCAACACCATGAAACCGCTGGTCAAAGACCCCAATATCACGCTTGAACAGTTGGTCAGCGAGCTAACCGATACTGAACAGCTCGAAAAAGCGCTCAACAGTCCCGGTGAACAGACCGGTGAAACTCAGGCTGATGCGGTGCTCAGTCAGTTAAGCCAAAAGGTGATGCGTATTTTGCGTAAAGCGGAAAAACGCGCAGAAAGTCGCCCGGCGGTGAAACAAAAGTTGGCTGACCTTCACCAGATTTGGGGTGTAGAACCTAAACAACTGCATCAACATCTGCATCATTTAGGGCCGCGTCAGGCGGCTGCCTTCATCCAACAACAGCAAGGGTTAATCAGTCAGCTCAACGAGATAACTACATTACTCGGCAGTGAATACCGGCCGATTATTTCTGAGCATCATGACCAACTACAGGAACGTAACCAGAGCTACGGTAGCCATCAACGGCCAGAAGATTACTTGGAAAGCTTTGCGGATTTTATTCAGCAGCAGCTTAACCAATCCTCTGCGCTGGCCGTGGTTGTCAACAAACCCCGCGACCTCACTCGTCAACAGCTTAAAGAGATCCGCTTATTATTAGACGGTGCGGGCTATTCCGAAGCTAAACTACAAACCGCCGTGCGTAATCAAACCAATCAGGATATCGCCGCCAGTATTGTCGGCCATATTCGCCGTGCAGCCCTAGGGGAACCGCTTGTGCCTTTTGCGCAGCGCGTATCACAGGCAATGATCAACATTTATAACAGCCGCGCATGGACAACCCAGCAACGAAAATGGCTGGATCGTCTGGCAAAACAGCTGGTTCATGAAGTGATCATTGACTACCAATTTATTAACAGTAGTTTTGCTGATGACGGCGGCGTAAAACAGCTTAATAAGATATTGGTAGACCAACTGGACAGCGTGCTAGATGAACTTAACAGTGCGATCTGGCCACAACAAAGCGCCTGATTCTGGTAAAATTCGCTGGCGAAACTCGCCTTTTTAATCGCGCTTGCGGCATATTTCGTGAGCGAATGCAGGAAAAATAATGAGTCATAATAACGATATCGTACAGAAACTGTGGAACCTATGTGACGTACTGCGTGACGACGGCATCAACTACAGCGATTATGTCACCGAGCTAGTACTATTGCTGTTTATCAAAATGGTGCATGAAAATACCGAAGCAGAATTATTAGATCAGCACACCTTACCGCAGGGCTGCCGCTGGGGCGATCTCAACAGTTTATCGGGCCTCAACCTGCTCAACCATTACAAACAAATGTTGTTGAAACTTTCCAGCGGCAAAGACGCTGAAGGTAATTCGGTTCATGCCGACCCGCTGATTAGCGCCATTTATGCCGATGCGCAAACTCGCCTGCGTGAGCCTCGTCATCTCGAACAGATGATCCGCACCCTCGACCAGATTGACTGGTTCAGTGCCAAAAAAGACGGTCTTGGCGATCTTTATGAAGGTCTTCTGGAGAAAAACGCCGGAGAAACAAAATCTGGCGCAGGACAATACTTTACACCGCGAGCCTTAATTAACAGCATGGTACGCTGTATCAAGCCACAGCCCGGAGAAGTGATCCAAGATCCCGCTGCAGGCACCGCAGGCTTTTTGATTGCCGCCGATCAATACATCAAGCAACAGACCGACAACCTTTACGACCTGACGGCCAAAGCTAGAACTTTTCAAAAAAATAAAGCCTTTGTAGGGGTGGAACTAGTTCCGTCTACACGCCGTCTGGCATTGATGAACTGCTTGCTGCACGGCATGAAAGGTGATGACGAAGGCGTAGTGCATCAGGGCAACGCGTTGGGCATGGCAGGCGCTAGCTTGCCCAAGTCCGATATCATTCTTGCTAACCCACCGTTTGGTACCGCAAAGGGCGGCGAAGCTAGCATCACCCGTGATGATTTAACCTACCCAACCAGCAATAAACAGTTGGCGTTTTTACAGCATATCTACCGCAACTTAAAACCGGGTGGCCGCGCCGCCGTGGTGCTGCCTGACAACGTGCTATTTGAAGCGGGCGTCGGCACCGAAGTACGCCGCGACCTGATGAACAAATGCAACCTGCACACCATCTTGCGTTTACCCACTGGGATTTTTTACGCTCAAGGGGTGAAAACCAACGTATTGTTCTTCACCAAAGGCAGCGCCAGCAACAAACATCAGGATGAAAACTGTACCGAAAACGTCTGGGTCTATGATCTACGCAGCAATATGCCAAGCTTTGGCAAACGCACCCCGTTTGGTGAGCAACATTTAAAACCTTTTGAAGCGGTTTATGGTGACGATGCCAACGGGCAAAACCCGCGCAGCGAAGGGGAATGGAGCTTCAACGCCGCTGAGCTAGACGCGCCCGATAACGCCGAAAACCAGCACGTTGACGATCGCATGAAGACCAGCCGCTGGCGCACATTCAGCCGCGACTGGGTCCGCAATGTCAAAGGTGATTCATTAGATATCTCATGGCTGAAAGATAACAACAGTGTTGATGCCGCTAACCTACCTGAACCTTCAGTGCTGGCTGCTGAAGCGATGGGTGAACTGGTGCAGGCACTTGGTGAACTGGATGCGCTGATGCGCGAGCTGGGCGCTAGCGATGAAGCCGATGCGCAAAAGACGTTGCTGAATGAGATGTTGGGTGGGGGTAAGTGATGAGCGAGGTTAAATTGCCTGAAGGGTGGATTGATACGCAGTTAGGCCAAATTATTGACTACGGTAAAGCTAATAAAAAAGTACTATCTGATGTTAAGCCAAGTACTTGGGTATTAGAGTTGGAAGATATCGAAAAAGACTCATCGAAAATACTCAACCAAGTTGAAATGTCCGAAAGGCCATTTAAAAGTACTAAAAATAGTTTCAAAAAAGGCGATGTTCTCTACGGAAAACTACGTCCGTATTTGGATAAAGTTATCGTTGCTAACAGAGATGGTGTTTGCACAACAGAAATTATCCCTATCAGCGCAGAGCCTCTTTGTTCAAATAAATATATTTTCTATTGGCTTAAAAACTCAATTTTCCTTCGTTACGTAAATGATGTGAGCTATGGGGTAAACATGCCACGGCTTGGTACATCTGATGGTAATAGAGCTCCTTTTCGACTAGCCCCCTTTGCGGAACAAAAAATCATCGTCGATAAACTGGATACTCTGCTAGCACAGGTCGATAGCGCCAAAACACGTCTTGAGCAAATACCACAAATCCTAAAGCGTTTTCGTCAGGCGGTATTGGCGGCTGCGGTGAGTGGGAAGTTGACGGAGGAATGGCGTGGTACAACTATCCTAATTGATTGGAAAAAAGGGATACTTAAAAATTTTATAAAGAAACCATCTTACGGTACCTCTGCAAAGTCTCAAAAAGAAGGTTTAATCCCTGTGTTAAGAATGGGGAACCTCCAGAGTGGTAAAGTGGACTGGTCAGATTTAGTTTATACATCAGATAAAAATGAAATTGAAAAATATAAGCTAATAGCTGGCGACATATTATTTAATCGAACAAACAGCCCAGAGTTAGTAGGCAAGACCTCTATTTACAGAGGCGAGAGAGATGCTATCTATGCTGGGTATTTGATTAAAGTTCAGTGTTTAGATGGACTAAATCCTGAGTATCTTAATTATCATCTCAATAGCCATATTGCGAAACAATACTGCCATGAGGTTAAATCTGATGGCGTAAGCCAGTCAAATATTAATGCTCAAAAATTAGCTGCGTATCCGCTGATAGTGCCATCGATTGAGGAGCAAGCTGAAATCGTACGCCGCGTGGAACAACTCTTCGTCTATGCTGATGCAATTGAAAAGCAGGTACAAAACGCCCTTGATCGCGTCAGAAACCTCACGCAATCGATTCTGGCTAAAGCATTTCGCGGGGAACTTACGGCGCAGTGGCGGGTAGAAAATCCCGATCTAATCTCCGGTAAAAATAGCGCACGAGCATTATTGGAAAAGATCCATCAAGAGCGCTCAAGTATCAAAAAGGTCAAACGTGGCAAAGGTAATAGTTAATGCGATTACTTTCCTTAAGTTTGTGCGGCAGCTATAAAGGCTTAAAAGATCAATTCTTTGATTTTAGTTATGCTCAAGATAACGTAGTTGCTTTGATTGGTCTGAATGGCTCTGGAAAATCTCAATTACTTGAGCTAATCGGAGAAACCTTTGCTTATCTGGAACGATGGCAACGTGAAGAATTCAAAACTAAAACGTCGCTAGGTTTTGGCCTTACGGTACATTATCAATGGGATCTTAGACATGATAATGATGCTCTTTTATATCCTGATATGCTCATTACCCGTGATGGTATTGTTGAGTTAAAGGTAACGATCGAGCTTAATGGTGATGTGGTTTTAAGTATTCGTAATGCTGATGAGTGGCATACATTAGAAGCTGGTGAACATCATTTTCCTATTCCGGTAGTAGTTGGTTATGCATCGGGGCTAAACGAAAATTTACAGCGAAGTTTTATGAAAAATGCTGTTCAATATTTTGAAGTTCGCCGAATTAGTAGTCAGCGTCACAAAAGGCTATCACGAGAAATCAATGACGAACAATTAGCTGAAATTAATACAAATTATCTTAAAAAATACCCATATATATTTAGCCCTTTATCAGAAGGTGATTTTGTTCCGAATTATCATCAGGATTTGAGAGAAGTGAATCCTACCTCTAGCAATTTTAACTACCTTGATTACGATAATGTTGGACTCTTAATTTTATCGCTATCGATTCTTCCAACAGAGACAGTATTTCAACTGTTGGATGAAATAACATATAAACATCCTGTCAAAGCCGTACTTCATTACGACTTTCGTTCAGGTATCATAGAAGATGATGCCATTCGTGATGTGAAAATGTTGATTCGTATAGCAGGCTCCGATCAAGTTAGGCCAACGGGAGGCCGAACGACAGATAACCAGTATGAGCTTTATGAGTTAGAGTATCTGTCTGGAGAAATCACTCTCGAATTAAGTGATGAGGCCGTTTTAAACCGACTTCGTGAAGATAACTATTATGATTCTTTCGCATTATTTAAAAGACTTAATAATGTTCAACAGCTTGGTATAAAAAACTGGGCTCGTACATCTCGTTTGAAATTGATGGCAGATGATTTTATAGGCACGGTAAAAAAACCGCTCCAGTCAAGATTACCTTTATCTGTTGTTGAGTTATTAATGGCTAATGAACAGGGTGATACCGTGAGGTTTGATGATTTATCTGACGGTGAAGCTCAATTGATTCAGGTTATCGCGGCCACAAGGATATTCAGTCAGGCTCAAGCACTATTTCTTTTTGATGAACCAGAAACACACCTTAATCCATCTTGGCGTACCTATTTTCACCAGCGTTTAACCGAAGCATTTACACCTGAAAATGAGAGGGAAGGTCAATCGCAGTTCTTTTTATCTACTCACTCACCATTCATGATTTCCTCGCTCAAACGCGAGAATGTATTTTTCTTCGAGCGTAGTGATATGGGTTGTATCAGTATGGAACCGGTGTCCAGCCAGACTTACGGCACTTCATTTGATATCTTGGTTAAGAACCACTACGGTTTACGTTCCCTTATTTCACAGACAGTGGTAGAGGATGTTAAAAATCGATTACCAGAAGATAATGATCCTGAAGCAGTTATAGTTGCGCGACGCTGGATTGAGGAAAGTCTGGGTGAGTCAATGGAAAAAGCTTATCTGCTAAGGAAATTAGAGAACTAATGTTATTCTCACTCAACCCACAGACTCCTCAATGCTCTGTATTTGCATTGCTTAACGCTGAGTTTCTTCATTTTCTGAACTCCAGTATTAATGCAGATATTTTCTCAGAGAGATTATTTCGAACTTTTCCTGAGATGATAGATGATGTAGAAGTAGCTGTTTCCAGTGTATGTTGGAGTAATAAACCCACTAGAGAGAAATTTCAGGGTTTATGGGAAGTACTACCTACTACAGTTGCTGACCGTCGGAGATTGTGGGATCAAATAAGTCAGGCTCAGGATATTACTGTATTTTTTAACGATACCCAAACCGTGTTGCCTGAATTAGTGCCAACCTCCTTATTCGAAGCATGTAAGGCGTTAACAACTCATCTTTTTACGCGTACCAAAGATCTCGCTCAAGCGAAGTCACAATCCAATAATTCTATTGAAATACATTATCAGGATTTTGTTAGGAGAAATAATGATAGTCATCTTTGTCCTATTTGTGGTACTGCACTTCTCTCTCAAAATAGGGAAAGTGTAGCAGATGAGGAGCAGTGGCGTTCAGATTATGACCATGTACTTTGTAAAGATAAATATCCAGTTTATAGTGTCCACCCAGGGAATTTTATTCCGACCTGCCACATCTGCAACAGTAAGGCAAAAGGGGCTAAAGATGTTCTCAGAGCTAATGGGATTCAGCGAAGAATAGCATTTTATCCACTCCCCCCATCACAAGAGTCATGTGAGCAATTTGCAGTGGTGTCACTTCACTTCAGCGACCGTACAGACTTAATTGAGAATAACTGGGAAACGCCGTTGGATTCAGCATCCATTTTATTCCCTAGAGCTCCAGAAGGCATAGCTGATAAAATTGATGTGTGGAAAGAAGTTTATAAAGTTACAGAAAGAGTTGAACAGCATCTTAAGGTCAACTTTTGCGAGCGTATAGCTGCAGATCTACGACCAATAAGTTTTGAGGATTTCTGTGAGCAATTACATAGATATTCAAGACAAATGCCAGCAGACTATAAAAAAACGGAATGGAGATTTTGGTGGCAGAAAGTCTATGAATTCTTAGTGCATCAAAATCAAGACTATCTGCGTGATGTGTGGTTGTTGATTGAGTGGAAACAAAGATTATCAAATGATGTTGACATGGCCCACACATTTAGTTAATAAATTCGCAAGGCTTTGTACATTGATTGCCATCATTTTTTTTGATATAAAATGTTATAACTTCTAATGCTTTGCAAGATATGCTGATGTTGAAAGAAGATGTTACTATATACCATCTTCTTTTAGATCTATTTAACCAGACTCAAATGTGGAGGACGTTTACCAGAGGTTTGCTCAGATAAGCCTTCCCCATTGATGGAGCCCATAAAGAAGCTATTGCTGAAAGTAAGAGCACTTACTTCATCTGCAGGGAACCGTAGTTGTTCGAGGATCGTACTACGCTTTACCCCACTTGAACGCAGTGCTGAAAACACCTTTTCTAATACAAGTGATCTCTCACGATCGTCCATGCCTTGTGGTTCGCTGGTCCGATACCCCCGTCGAGCTAACTCAATTGATAACTGTCGATAATGCCATTCGGTAGATAAACCCACATCGAATGTGCGACGGACCAAAGCTGCGAGTGATACTTTCCAATTTTTTTTCATTGAGATAAGTAGATCCAGCGATGGCATTCTTGGGACTGTCGCCAAAACACTGCGTTCAGGCATCAAAAAAGCTGATGCAAAGCGGTCAGCATCTAGCTCAGCTTGTCTGCCATTATTGCTCGAATGTTTGTGAAGAACTAAATGACCTAATTCATGAGCTGCATCGAAGCGGCTACGCTCCGGTGTTTTCATTGTGTTCAGAAGGACAAATGGTTTTTCGTCAATCCAAAACGAAAAAGCATCAACTTCAACGCAATTTTCAGCGAGCGAGAACACACGTACACCATTAGCTTCCAGAAGGTGAATTAAGTTAGAAATCGATAATTCACCAACTCCCCAGTGTTCTCTCACTGCTCGTGCGGCACGATCAGGTTCCGAATAACCATCGAAACTACAATCAGGAATATTGGGTTTTGGTAGTTTAAATTGTTCTTCAATCCAGATCGATAACTCTTGGGCAAGTTTGCCTGCACCAAGTGCGGAATCTCTCTTCTGTGCGCTTAGCTTAGTCATTGCTCGAAAACTAACCGACTCAGGAGAAAGAGAAGGGACGTCTCTGTCGAGGAAAAACTCAACAGGGTAGCCAAGAACAGCAGAGATTTTCTCCATACTGTCACTAGCTACAGCGTCAAAGATACCTGCCTTCTCATAGTTCGAGATCGTTCTGCTGGTCAATTCAGCTGTTTCGGCTAAAGCTCTTTGTGTCAGGCCTCTTCGTTCTCTTGCTATACGTAAACGCTCTGAATTAAACATGGTACATACTTAGCCTGCTTTTATAATGTCGAGGTCGATATCCGGCGTAAATAGTGGAGCATCATTACTCTGGATAATTGGCTCAGGTCCGTGAATATCAAGTATCAAACGCGTAGAAAAGCTATTAACTACATTTTTATCGTTGTACGAGATAGGTCGAGAAAGCTCTGCACGGATACCTACACGCTGAAAGTCATCGATTTCATAAAAATCGTAGAGTAAAAACCATAAGTCCATTCCGATTTTATTCGGCAGGAGAGGGACAACATCTCCTTCGGGTAGATCAAGGTCCAACTTAAGTTGGTCATCGTCGAGCTTTAGATCTCCCTGTCCTGGAGTATTGTTGTGAATCAATCCCATCAGATCGCAAGTAAAGTCACCTTTCTTCAGTCGAGATTCAGGGTATCCATGAAGAAGCCCTGTTTGATCGCATCCACGGCATAGGTAAATTGCAACATTATCGCTAACGGTCAATTCAACATTCCTAATAGATAGCCGTTTGTACCCTTTTGGCGCAAGAATCTCACGAGCGCCGCTAACCCCCTCACCATAAAAATACTGCCCACGTGAAATTGCAGGATGGTTTTGAGTCGTTGAGTAACGGCCTGATAAACCTCGTTCGAGGATACGGCCAAGATCACTTTGGTTGAGATTCATAGGCTGCAGATAGGACTCAACGTCATCAGGGTCAGCCAGCACGACAGTTTTTGCGAGATTATGAGAGTACATTGGCAGTGCCTCTTATGGATTTTCTATTTTTTATACCTCATTTGAGGTTTGAAAACAAGAAAATTACTGGATGCAATGCCAGTGGGTGCGTATTGTTCACCTAACCATTAAAGTGCGTGAACAGCAAAAGAATCGACAAAGCAATAACCCTAAAAAAATAGTGAGAAAAGTGACCTTTGCCCATATCTGAGGCAGAATAGAATTAGTTAATTGCCGCGCCTCAGGAGTCTTCACCGTTATGATTAGCCTTGTTTTTTCTTATTCCCATGTAGATGAAGCACTACGCAATGAGCTCGAGAAACATCTTTCGCCCCTCAAGCGGATGGGGAAAATCACTACATGGCACGATCGCCGTATCGTTCCTGGTCAGGAGTTTGAACGTCAAATTGACCACTACTTCTCCGAGGCGGATATCATTCTGCTGCTTATCAGTAGCGATTTCATCGCTTCCGATTACTGCTACCAGGTCGAGATGACCCACGCACTGGAGCGACACAAGCGGGGTGAGGCAGTGGTCATTCCAGTGATCTTAAGAGAATGCGCCTGGCACCCGTTGCCATTTGGCAGCATCATGGCCGCAACAATCGATGGCAAACCTGTTACCAAATTCGCCAGCCATGATGAGGGTTATGTTCAGGTCGTTGATGCCGTTTCTCTTGCTATTGCCCGTATGGAAGCAAAAAAGCCCCAGCAGACTACACATGTCCATTCTACAGCTCTGGCGTTTAAGACAACTGATACGATTTTTACACCACGCTCCAGCAATCTTTCGCTGCCCAAAAGTTTTACTGACCTGGATAAAGATCGTGCCCGGCGTGAGGGCTTTGAGTATGTGGCTCGTTATTTTGAAGGCTCCCTAGATGAGCTTAAAAAACGCCATGCCGGGTTAGAGGCCAATCTCCATCGTCTTGACGCAGATTCTTTCACCTGTGCGGTATATATCAACGGTAGCAAGGTTGGTCAGTGTGCCATTTGGCACGGCAATCAACATCATGGGATGGGGGATATCTGTTATAGCCAGGATAGCGTTGTTCGAAACAGCATTAACGAAAGCCTGAGCCTTGCTGATAACGGTCAAACTCTCGGTTTTCGTGCGTTGATGGGAGGATATAGCAGCGGCAACTCACGAGAAGATCTGTTGACGAACGAAGGAATGTCAGAGCATCTGTGGGGAATGTTTTTCGGAGTAATTAAGCAGCGCGTGTCGAGGTGATTCAATGTGTCATTGCAACAGCCTGACACCCTTTGTAGGGCACCGCATAGTTAGGGGATGAACCGCCGCATGGATTGCCAGTGAGTGGCTCAAACCGTACGCCGTCTTCCGTCCGGTTCATATTCGAGGTGCTCACCTCAAAACAAAAGACCTCCTTCAGCATTGGTGTGCATTTGCACATCAGGCGAGCCTAGCGAAAAACTTCCCAGGCTTGCTTTTCGGTGCTGCCACCGGCGCAGCCTCTGCGCCAAACTCACTGCCGCAAGTGAAGCTGTACACCTGTGCAACAGCATAAATCACCGACTAACCTTTTTTTGCGGGGAATGTCGGTTTAGACTTCGTGGAAATGACGCTACCGGTTTTCCTTGTGAACCAGTCATATAAAGGATTTACTGGTGACATAATCTATCAATCACCGCTACCCACATTCCCCACCGATCTCCAGCACGGCAGGGGAGAATGTACCCCCCACCCCTACGCTCTGTTGGCTTATCTGACACTTCCCCCAAATGAACGGTCTTCCTTGCTGTAGGCCTTGGTGTGTTCTTTGGCAAAGTAGCTCAAGTGTCTCCGTAATCCCAGGTACTGTTGCCCAAAGCGGTCCACCCGAAGACTCTCCAGATAGTGTGGCGTGTTGTTGAAGGAAACCAGCGTTCTGTACTCAGGGAAATCGAGTAGACCTAATGCACTTAGCCAGGCCTCGCAGATGTAGCTCCCCAGGTTATGTTCTTCCTTCGAATAATCCCCTAAGCCATTAAAGGTATCTTTGTTAACGAATATCGCTGCGTGATAGTGAGATTTACCGCTGTTCCCTACCTCACGTACCCAGACGTATCTCAGGTCCGTTGGACATACCTGGGACTTTCCCCGTTTACGTCGTTGCTGATGGGCTGCTATACGCGCCCTCAGCGCCCCTGTGAAGCGTTCCATTAATCCGGTTTTCGGATTAGGGGCACAGGCAATACTATCACCTTTATCGCGGTACTCAGGCAGTCTGAGTACGAAGGTGAAAACGGAGGTTCTGGCGTGGGCTTTTGTTGCTTTGCTGATGATTTCAGTAATACGACCCATATAATCAGAGTTCAAAGGGCCAAATTTATTGCTGGACATGAAGATTGCTCCCGTGGGTATATTTCAGACGTGTACAGGCCCTGCCAGAGTAAATGGCAGCGATGGAGGCACGAATGAGGGTTAAAGTGATATAAGGTGGAGAGGCATGGTGCTGTAGGGTGTGTATCAACTGTCGCTAATGTGAAACTTGACAGTGAATACTCTTGTCGTTTGATATTTATGTGATGCTGAATAGAGGTGGCTTTAGCGATTGATGGTCATCACGATTTAATGGCGATTACGAGATCTAAACTATACGCTCACTATTTATGATGTTTTTAATTGTCTATTTATTAAATTCCATGCATGTCTATTTAAATATGGGGTCAATATTATTTACAACAAGGTTGATATGATTTAACTCAATCACTCCTTAATTGGTTTCTCTATATTTATTAATTTATCTAAGTATGTATTTATGTGTATTTACTCTGTGTGTATATTCGTTTATATATGTAATATATATACTGTGTTGAGATTGAATGGAATTGATTTGTAGTGCCTTGTAGGCGGCGGTTTCATAAATTTATGATGCTTAGATTTTACTCCAGGGTTATCAATTAAAAACATAAAAGAAAGCCTTGTTTTCTGAAAAACCGGAAGCGTTAATGGAGCCACTCCTGTTCAATCTATTTTGGGCTTCTGCCAGACCTCACTGGTGATGGTACAGCCTTTCTTTTTTACAGGCATACTCAGTTACCACGCGAGTCAGTTATACGCTGCTGTATCCAAGCTTCCACTTCACTCTTAAGCCAGCGGGAACTTCGCCCCAGTTTTATGGGTTTCGGGAATTCGCCAAGCTGAATCAGCTTGTAGAACCACTTGTCTGTAAGCTGCGTGAAACCAGTGATAAACGCCATATCGACAAGCTGATCATTCAGAAGGGATGGTGTTTTGGTGATCATGATTAAATCTCCTTTAAGTCAATTAGTTAAAGGAGGAATAACTGTCTTCAGGTTCCTGTTGCAGCCTTCCTCAGTGGATGGAAGGCCGTGTAAAAAAGTACTGATAATCCTAATATTCAGAATGGTGATGCGTTTGCATTACCCGAAATCTCGACAGGGTGTTTCCTAACGGTTTTTAGTCCCCATCTAAAGTCCTTTGCGCAGAGACTGAACATCCCAATGTACGTACCTTGTTGCTGTACTGCTTGGTTCGGTGTTTGACAGTGTAATCAATGTGCTGAAGCACCGCCTGACAGTCAAATAATCAGGATTTTCCGCAAACGAGACCGGAGCACGGTATTCAGCTTCAACACACTTAACCAGGCCTGCCAAGCTCCCTTTTTTCTGATACTTCCCGAGCCGCCAGAAGGCATCTCGGTTAAACATCAGCAGCGCGTGATAGTAGATCTTTTCCCCGTACTGATTGTTCTCTCTCACCTAGATGAAATGCAGGTCAGATCCATGGACTTACTTGCCAGGATTCTTTTTCTTTTTTCGTTTGAACACAGCGAGGAGGCGAGACCGGATAGCCGGTGTAAAGGCTTCAATGGGGGGGGGGGGGCATCAACGCCATTTTGCTGGTTTCAGAGGTTCAGGTATTACCTGACATCATTTTTAAAACAACTACGAATTAGTTACTAAATTCACTCAAAATCACACCATTTCACTACTGAAATGATACGGAATGAAAAATAATGCTACATATTTACATCAAAAAAACATCATAAAATAGCACGCATGAGTATGGCGGTTATTCGTTCAAATTACAGTCAAAAGAGGTGATTAATGGTAGACAGCAGCCGTCTTAACATCAGGACAACTGACATTCGGTCCTGTCGTTTTTTCTTCCAGTACATCCGAAAGAATATTCCACAAAGTGGGCATATTGTGTTTGATGATAATAACCCTGATACTTCTCTCTCCTGTCGCATTATTAATAATGCCCTAGAGGCCTACTTACCTGCCCCTCAAGCGCGTCAAGCGTTCATTCGGTCTATGGAACTAGCTCTTAGTACGACAATTCTCGCGGATAAAAATTTTGCTTGGTTGGAAAGTGACACACGGGCTACGTTTTGGATGTGGGGAAGCCTCTGCCTGGATGAGAAATTCAATCAGAGCATAAACAAAGAATTGGGTAACAATGTATATACTTTCTGGTATAGGGATTTTAAACTTCCTGACACCCCATCCAGCCACCATGAAAGATTCACATACACCATCGCTTTTATTGATTACCTTTGTATTTCTACAGGAAACACACCCGCAATACGGCGCTGGCTGACTGCAAACCTGAATCACTGGCGTAAACATGCGATTAATCTGAATAGATTCAAATGGCTCAGTCCTGAAGATTCAGATAACTGTGTATGGGCATATCGTTCATTAAAAAAATACCAACAAGATTATCAGACTGAAGAAAATAACCCACTCAGTCCGGTAACTATCCCTTCGCCGGTTAATTCGGAAGAAGCTTTCCACACGTTTTACGCCCTGCTTGACCTGTGGGAAATCGGTAATGACACTCAGGTAAAGGCAATTGCGAAACTGAAAAAGGCATTTTACCAAAAAACCTTTCGACAAAAACAGGCCGCACGCAAAGGAAGGGAAGAACTCAGTGATGAACACGCAAAAAACCTGGCATTTCTGGTTAATTATTATCGCTCAGATAAAACCTCAGTTATTGAAATGCTGATAGACGATCGTGTTAGAGGGATAAACGCCAAAGTAGAAGCAAAACAAACACAACAGCGTTATCCCTGAGTAGAGTGTCTTTATCATGTATTATTTCGGTATGAAATACGGTCTGAAATTTAATTTAAAAAAATATCAGACCGATATTACCTCCATGAATACATCCGCAGTGATGTTGGCATACCCATTCATTTCATACTCGGAGGTTTCATGCCTGATAATACCGAACAAGGCATTCATGCCCTGAAGCAACATTTATCCCTTCTGCCTGAGCATCTCTCGCATGCCGTCTTCGACCGGATACAACAGTGCATACACTACGAACCCGTAATTGGCATTATGGGAAAGACTGGCGTAGGTAAGTCCAGCTTGTGCAATACGCTATTTACGCGACCGCCTGCCCGAGTGAGTGCAATCGAAGGGGGCACCCGCCAGGTGCAGTGCTATCCGTTCCGTCTCGCTTCGCAGGCTTTGCACATCGTGGATTTTCCGGGCATTGGCGAATCCCCGGCTCTCGACCTGGTGTATTCACGCCTGTATCAACATTGGCTGAACAAACTGGATCTGATTATTTGGGTACTCAAAGCCGACGACCGCGCCCGGAATGACGATATCCGGTGTTACAGGCAACTGGTTTCGCACGGTGCCGATCCGGCCCGGTTTATCTTCGTCCTTAACCAGGCCGATAAAATCGAGCCTTGCCGGGAATGGGATGTCGTCAATCACCAACCTTCTCTACTTCAACACGATAACTTGCAGGAAAAGGTGGCTCAGGTGAATGCTGTGTTTTCGCCTGTTCATCCCGTTTTGGCGGTATCCGCTCTAGAGGGGTTCAATATCACCCTATGGGTTGAAGTCCTGATTACCGCATTGCCTGATAAAGCCAGCAGTGGGGTTATTCGTCAGTTTGAGCCTGCCTATCGGACGGAGAAGGTCACTACCACGGCACAGGAGGGTTTTACGCGTGTTGTGGGTGATATCTTTGACGACAGTGTGGAAGCCTTGCTGGCGTCACACACATTAAGAACGTGGTTAAAACAGGTCCGCTCTCGATTGCTCTCTCTGGCCAAATTGCTCTGGCATCGCTTCTTTTAACGTATGCCGAGAAACATGCCTTGTGTTCGATCTGTTTCGCCGATCGAATATAGATTTATTATAGTTTTTGGCTATTAAATTACGGATAATGATCGTTTATATCGATAGTTTTCAACGATCGGTTTCGGTTTATTGATCTTCACTAACGATTATCCCTCCTCTTTACATCCCGATACGATCCCCTCGCTGGGGAGGTCGTTCAATCCCACTGTTTTCTAATTAATTATTAATAAAGGAATATTTCTCTATGTTGAAACCTTATCCGTTTCTCAAGCAGGACACCTACGCTTGGTGCTTATCCATTGGCCTTCCTGTCGTCTGGGGGGCTCTGCTATTTTCCTCCCACAGAACGTTGCGCTGGGTCTTTATATGCTGTGCTCCCTGGTCTGGGTGCTACTCGACCGACTGAGCTTGATGAAGCAGGAGATAACGGCCCCTTCACTGGTGTGGTTCTTGCTGCCGATGGTTTATCTGCGTCAACGTGACGAGCGTCAGGGGAAGCCCTGGCGCTTGTTACAGGTATGGCTGATTTGTACCGTATTGTCAGCCGTGGCCGGTAATCATTTTAAAACGCAATCAGGTATCGAACGGCTGGTGCAAAGTGCTTGCCCGGTGGTCACTAAAATCCTGCAGCGTCAAGGCATAGAGGAGCACTGTATCCGTATCACAGATATTAAAGAGGGGGTGGCGGGGCGTTTTTATCAGGCTCAGGCTTTGCTGAATACTGGCTCAAAAGAGCCGCTGACGATAGAAGTGCGCTCAGGCGGAAATATTTACGTCACGCTAACGGATTCGGAATAAGTGATTTTTATCAAAGAGATGATGAACATGAAAAAAGTGATAATGATGTTTACCCTGTTGGTCAACGTTCTGTTGAGCCAGGCCGTATATGCAGCGGCGTATGACCCTAAACCGGTGGAATACCAGAATGTGGTGGCTGACAACGTACGGGTTGAGCATGACCGTATTATGGCGGGCGTTGATGAATTTATAATCACGGGGAAGAAGGGGAAAATCACTGAGAAATTCCGGCTCACCTGCAACGCCGATGAAGCACGTCTGGGCATCCTGTATTACCTGAAAGATATCTATGGCGACAAGGCTGAGGGGGCAACGGGAATGACTCTGCAGTATTACCCGGCAGGGGCTCATCAAATGAACATCAGTATCGACCATCCCGATACACTGATAGACAGCTTGCTGACGGCCAATTTGGCAGAGGCGATTTCTGCCATGCAGAAGCGTAAGGAAGGGACCTTTGTTTTTCACTTCTATCAGAATGACAGCAGTTTTGATCATGTCCCTTTGGCCTACAGCTTCCAATACCCGGCAAAATTGCTGGGACCCGCTCTGGGAAAGGCATTGGTTGATGCCGAAACCACATCATGCGACATCAAATCAGGCAATAGTCAGCTATCACCACTCAAGCGTCTTGTTGATCACCTCTAGCTGATTGATTACCGCTATAAGTTTGTTACTGACTTAGAGCCCTGTCGCTGATCGCGATGGGGCTTTTTGTATTAAGGAGCCAAGATGACCTATTTCAAACAGCTTCTTGCGCTACTGCTCAATGAGCCCTGAATAGTGCCTTCATGCATGTGAACGACTGAAAACAACGGGAAAAACTTTATGAACTTAGCCTTACCCCCGGCAGTCACTGAACTGCCATTAAGTACGCAACGTACAATCAAACGCGCCCTGTTCTTGCTGGAGACTCATCTGCGTGAACCGGGAACCTCATTCACTTCACTCGGTAGCGTCAGCGATTGGCTGCGATTGCGAATGGCTAGACTGGAGCGTGAAGTGTTTATGGTGCTCTGGCTCGACAATCAACACAGGCTGTTGGCCCACGAAACGTTGTTCACCGGCAGTATCAACAGTACCGAGGTCCACCCCCGCGAAATCGTGAAAGCGGCACTGCAACACAATGCTGCGGCGGTACTTCTGGCGCATTGCCATCCCTCCGGCCACGCTGAGCCCAGTGTTGCCGACCGCCAAATCACCGTCAAGATTAAAGATGCACTGGCACTGATTGATGTCAGGATGCTTGATCACTGTATTGTCGGTGGCATGACGGTGTATTCGTTTGCTGAACACGGCTTGTTATAGGGGAGATACGATGTCATCAATCACTACCCCAGCCTGGGGACTCAAACGCAACGTCACTCCGCAGTTTGGTGCCCGCCTGGTACAGAAAGGCGAACGACTGCATTTTCTGGCAGACCGTGCCGATATCAGCGGGACCTTCAGCGAAGAACAAGTAATTGATTTAGATAACGCTTTCCCGCAGCTCATCAACCACCTGGAACTGATGCTGCTTTCTGGCGAGCTCAATCCCCGCCATCAGCACTGTGTCACGTTCTACCACAAGGGACTAACCTGTGAAGCCGATAGCCTGGGATCACACGGTTATGTGTATCTCGCCATTTATCCTACACCCCAATCAACTGCATAAATCTTCGCCTTTTATACCTATCGATTTTCTCCTTTCAGCTAGCTAACTACGAGATAACCCACATGCAGACCTTACCTGTCACCCCGAAACGGGCGACTTACGCTTGCCCATCACCCGTTGTTGTCTGGCAATCCATGCTCACGTATCTGCTGGAACAGCATTACGGATTGGCGCTTAACGATACCGAGTTCAGTGATGACGCGGTGATCAAAGAACATATTGATGCCGGTATCTCTCTGGTTGATGTGTTGAATTTCACGGTGGAAAAGTTCGATCTGGTGCGCACCGATCGCCGGGGGTTCTCCTGCCAGGAACAATCTCCCTTCATCACGGCTATCGATATTCTCCGTGCTCGTCGAGCCACCGGTCTGATGACCCGTATGGGTTACCAGACCATCACCTTAGTTATCCGGGGCGAAAAGCAGACATGAGCCTGTCCGGATTACTGCTGGCATGCTGATTACCGGCGTCCAGTGCAGTACAGCCCACAATGTTTTTAACACTATCACTACCTAACACCCGCCCTTAAACCGGCGGGTGTTGGCGTTTATGGAGAAAGAAATATGCAGACTGAACCCGAGGTTTTAACTGACCATACAGAGGTAATTTGTTCCACCAGCATCAAGCGCGTCGTGTCTGGGCGTAACACCGCACTGACGCAGATTGAATCCCTTATTCACCAGCTTGAAGATATCTCGGCCATCACTAACAGCATCGGTGGAGGAATAGCAAGAGATTGGGCCATGCGACAAGATTTCCGCTGCGGTTGCTGGCTGATGGAAAAAGCAGAAACGGCCATGCCAGTGATCACCCGCAATCTTGATCGCGATATATGGCGGGATCTGATGAAGCGCTCCGGCATGCTCAGTTTGATGGATGCTCAGGCGCGTGACCAATGGTACAGAAACCTTGAGGGAGACAATATTCCTGCCATCAGCGAAGCCAACATACTCAGTACCTTTGAGCAACTGCATCAGAGCAAAGATGAGGTATTCGAGCGAGGGGTGGTCAACGTGTTCAAGTCGCTCTCATGGAATTACAAAACCAACAGCCCATGTAGTTTTGGCAAAAAGATCATCATCAATAACCTGGTCACTCACAATCGCTGGGGCTTTAGCCTGAACTGGGGCTGGCGTCGTGACCAATTGGCAGATCTGGAACGAATGCTCTTCCTGCTGGATGGCAAACCCATTCCAGACAATCGCGGTGATGTCACGACCCGGCTAATGGAACATATTCGCGATCATCAGGGTATGCATTCGTACGAAGATGATTTTTTCAGCATTCGTTACTTTCAGAAAGGAACCTCGCATCTGATATTCAAACGTCTGGATCTGGTGGAGAAGATGAATGACATCATTGCAAAGCATTATCCGGGGATGTTGGCAGCGCGGTAGTTCATCGTTACAATCACCGGGCTCGAAATCGCTGATGTTTTCAGCGAAGTACGATTGGGGGCCTAATTGGGGGCCCGGCGTTTTTCGAACAGATAAAAATGCTGTAATAACAAGGGTTATAGGCTCTGTATTCGAATCCTGTAGGGCCAATATCTTTCAGTGACTTACGCCAGCTTCAATCCTACCTGATTATCTCCTTGTGTCGTATTTGTGTCGTTCTCTCTCAAAAGGAAGTCAACTTTGCGCGCATGCTCCGTTAAGTGGTTAGGCGCAAGGTGAGCGTATCGCTGTACCACTTCTATGCTCCCAGCCACCCATTTCCTGCAGCGCAGACAACCGAACGCCCGGCCTGAATCCGTGCTAAGCGCCGCGCGTGCGCAGCATCCGGGAATCATAACCTTCGCCTCACTTACAGCGCGGCGCTATACAGCACTGGCCCGGTGGGCTGACCGGTTGGTGAGCCGCCGCGCGGCTCCAGGCTGATGGCGAGGGTGACGTTAGCCAGCGCATTGGGTTTATGCAGGGCAAACGCGCGAGCCGATTGCGCGTCCACCAGGCCCAGTGAAACGGGGGCTTTACCCGCAGGGATGATCCACAGTTCCAGACTCTTATCTGCGGCGGGGGAGGTCGCGTGTAGCGGCGCCAGGCTCAGGCGATCGCCCTCGCGGTTGGCGCTAACCACCCACTGCTCGCGATGCTGGGCATCGGTTAACACCGCCAGCGGAGTGAAGTCAGGCGCGCGCAGTAAATAGGTGGCGGTCAGCACCAGCAGCGCCATGGCCGCCGCCGCGAGCCACGGGTAAACGCCGCGCGTCGCGCGGGCCCGTTGAACCGGCGGTAAGGAGAGGGTGATTTTTTTCCAGACGCTTGCAGGTGGTGGAACGGGGGCGAGTGTCGTGTCCAGCCCGCACAGCAGCGACTGCCAGCGCGTCACGCGCGCCATCAGCGCAGGCTCAGCCTGCATGCGCCGCTGAAAGCGCAAGCGGGCGCTGCCGCGCAGGGTGCCTAACGCATATTCTGCGGCGAGCGCGTCGTCGCGTCGATCGTGAGGAGTCATAATCCCACGCACTCCCGAAGATGATCCAAACCGCGGCGAATCCAGCTCTTCACCGATCCCACTGGCTGCTGCAGCCAGCTGGCAATATCGCTATGCGATAGGCCCTGAAAATAGGCAAGCGTAATGCTCTGGCGCTGTTCGCTGCTCAAATGTTTGAGACAGTGATGCAGTTTTGCCGCCTGCTTGTCGTCTGCTGCAAAAGCGTGCGGGGCGGGCAACAGCTCGGCCTCGTCGTCACGGAAGGTCTCTTCGGCAAGCGATTGGCGCACCGCACCGTTGCGTAACCAGTCAATGCAGCGGTTACGTACAATATGGGTCATCCACGTCATCGGCGAACTCAGTGCGTCGTTGTACGACGCGGCATGGTGCCAGAGAGCAATAAAGCTATCGTGCAAGACCTCTTCGGCCCACGCGCGGTGACGCAGCATGCGTAGCGCGACCGCAAATAAATGCGGTGAGCTGAGTCGATAGAGCTGCTCAAAAGCAAGGCGATCGCCTGTCGCGACCGCCTTGAGCAACGTGGTTAACTGCGCAGCCTGAGACGCGTCCATAAGGTTCCCGGTTGGCTTATATTCCCGTTGCGAGTATAGCCAATTACTTCGGCATCAGGACGGTATCAATGACGTCGATAACCCCATTTTTCTGGTTGACGTCATAAGTGCTGATGTTCGCCACGTTACCCTGGGCATCTTTCAGCTGGATGTTGTGCGGACCGTTGCGCATGATCCACAGCGACTGACCATTCACCGTTTTCAGTTCTGCGCGGCCGCCGCCCTGTTTGATCTTCTGTTCCAGCGCGCTCATGTCAAACTTTCCGGGCACCACGTGATACGTGAGCACGCTGGTCAGCTTGGCCTTGTTTTCCGGTTTTAATAGATCATCCACGGCACCTGCGGGCAGTTTGGCAAAGGCGGCGTTGGTGGGAGCAAAGACGGTAAACGGCCCTTTGGTCTGCAAGGTATCCACCAGTCCAGCAGCCTTCACTGCCGCAACCAGCGTGGTGTGATCTTTGGAGTTGATAGCATTCTCAACAATATTTTTTTGCGGGTACATGGCCGCGCCGCCCACCATCACGCTCTCTGCGTGCTGAGCAGCAAAGCTGCCTGCGGAAAAGAAGAGTGCGCCAGAAACTGCGGCCAGGCTAAGTAACTTTTTCATCGTCTATCCTCTTTTAATTGAGCAACCCACTTGCTCACACAGGGATATACGTAAGGAGGAGAAAAACGGATGCAGCGGGGCGAAAATTTTTTACGCCGCCCAGAGAATACGCATTCAGGTGCGCCTGCGCGCTTTTTTGCCGCGCCAGTACTCTTCCAGATAAGGCAGCATCTCCAACAGAAAAATGCCGCTCAGCACGCAAACAATATAACCGGTTGGCAAAGGCTCAGCCCTGAGTCGGAGTGCAAACCGGGCCGGTTCATCCCCCCCTCCCCAGAGCGCCAGAAACTGAGGCCAGTGCCGAGATATTACCAGCAGCAGGGCCATCAGCGGCACCCTCTCCAGAAAGCTGTGCACATGTTGTTCAATGGGCGTTACCTTACGCGCGGTGACGGCATAGTGCACATCCCACAGCGCGGTGGCCTCATGACAAAAAAACAGCACGATCATCACCGCGATGACCAGCGCATTGACGTCAAGAAACAGCGCCGCCAGCAGCGGCAATCCCATTTCCAGAAACATCAAAATGTGGATATAGGTCTCTTTTAATCCGGTGGTGTGTTCAATATCGGTGGCGCGGTGGCAGAGCCAGTCAGCGAATCCGGCAAGCAACCAAACGGGCAAGACGAAATAGCGTAACAGCAGCATCTGAGGATCGAACGTTTGCATGTGCGCGCTTGCCTCGTGGACGTTGAGCAGGTTCCGCTTTGCAGGCAGGACGTTTTCCCGGCGTACCGATACGTCTTCAGCACGAAAAAATGGCCCGCGAACGGGCCAAAATAGAGATGAAGTCTCTGTCATGCTTACTGACAACGTTAACGATAGATCGCCGTCCCAGGAACACAAGCGTAAGCGGCAGACGGGTTAATCGCGGGTTTTCCCTTCCTCGATAAACTCCTCATCAATCTCTTCCGCATTGTCGCGGTTGTCCCGACCGGAAAGCAGGTTCCAGCAGGCGATAAACAGGGCCGCAATCAGCGGACCGATCACAAAGCCGTTAATGCCGTAAATCTCCATGCCGCCGAGCGTGGCGATCAGGATCATGTAGTCAGGCATTTTGGTGTCTTTACCCACCAGCAGCGGACGCAGAATATTGTCCACCAGGCCCACGACCACCACAAAGAAGCCCACCAGGAATAACCCTTTCCACAGCGCGCCGGTGGCGAAGAAAAAGATCGCGGCGGGCACCCAGACAATCGCCGAGCCCACGGCGGGGATCAGCGACAGGAAAGCCATCAGCGCGCCCCACAGTAGGCTACCGTCAATGTCGGTGATCCAGAAGGCGAGGCCGCCGAGGATGCCTTGTACAACGGCGACCACCACGGTGCCTTTTACGGTGGCGCGGGACACGGCGGCAAACTTCATCAGCAAGTGGTGTTTCACATACGTGGAAAGCGGGAGGGCTTCAAGGATCAGATTGATCAGCCAGGCGCCATCTTTCAGCAAGAAAAACAGCAGATACAGCATAATGCCGAAGCCAACCGTAAAGGTGAAGGTGCCTTTACCGATCAGGAACACGCTGCCGGCCATGTATTGGCCGCCCTTGAGAGCAAATTCAGACAGCTTTTGCTGGATCTGCGCGGCATTGGTGAGGTTGTGGTCAGAGAGATAATGATGCGCCCAGCTTGGCAAATGCTGCATCAACTCAGCAAAGACCACCGGGAATTGGGTCGAACTGGTTTGTAGCTTGGTGTACACCGTGTTGACTTCGACCACCATCGAAGAGGTGATAATCGCCAGCGGTGTGAACACAATCAGACAGATAATAAGCAAGGTCACAAACGAGGCGAGGCCGTTACGATCGCCCATTTTATGCCGCAGCAGGGTTTTTAGCGGATGGAAAATGACCGCCAGAATGGCTGCCCAAAAAATCGCTGAGAAGTAGGGGGAAAGCACATCGAAAAAGGCGTAGGTGACCAACGCCAGAATGACAATAAAGAAACCTAGATTTAATCCTTTGATTCGCATTCAAAAAGGCCTCGAAAAAATGTGGCGCCCCGCCTTAAGATCGTCCAGTGATAGCGCGCGCGTGGGCGGGGAAGTAAATTGCGCGAATGAACTATAGAACGTGACGCGCAGAATGTAATACTTTTAGCGTATCGGCAGCGCGTGCGATTGCCAGGAAATGTTCACGTGCAGGCTAACGTGAATGCCAAACCGAATTTTGAACAGCCGGGAGAGTGATCATGCTGGAACTGCGTCCAAATTGTGAATGCTGTGATAAAGACCTGCCGCCAGACTCGTTAGAGGCGCGTATTTGCTCTTTTGAGTGCACGTTTTGCGTTGCCTGCGCGGAGGGCACGCTGGCGCATCGCTGCCCTAACTGCCAGGGGGAGCTGGTCAGGCGACCGGTGCGTCCTGCGGCTGCGCTGGCGCGACATCCTGCATCAACCACGCGATACCCGGCCGCTTCGGCAGCAGAGTAAAGCGTATCAATCTGCGTTATATGTATTGGATTCGGAATTCAGGCGTGCGCCAATATACACGCGCGCATTAAAAGTTATTATTTTTCTTGTTGATTCCTTTTTTCACGATATAACCTCGCGCACGTAAAGCCATTTTTCCAAACCAGACATGACTGGCTTCGCTTTAAATTGTGGTCAGAGCACAGACCTGAGGTGGCCATCGATTTTATAGAATAAAATCATGCTGTTATTTTATAAGTTCACATACAGTTTTTTCCGAAAAATAAATCTGTAAAAAGAAAATCCGTGACTGAAGTGATAAAGTGACAGCGCAATGCTAGTGATGTGGCGTTGTGTGCTTCAGTTTTACCCTCTTTAAGCGGGTGACCGCTTTATTTTATTGCTTAAATATTCGTTGCCCGTTCTTTATGGACGGGCTTTTTTATGCGTGCGATCTCGCTAATGCCTTCATGATTAAGGCTTATTAAGGAGAACGCGTTAAGAAAGTGATAACTTGACGTAATAGACTGTAAAGCCAGCTTTTTTAAGAATATTGGCAATGCGTTGTGCCAACGCTTGCGCAATAGTGTGGTGCAACGGCCGCTTAGGGGCCGTTACGATTGGAGGCACCACCATGAAAAAAACAACAACCCTTTTACTGGCTTCACTGATTACATGCAGCACAATGGTTTCAGGTATGGCTCGCGCAGACGGTCCGGGTGACCCACGCTGGCAGCCGCACGGTGAAGCGGGCGGACCGGGGCCGCACTCTCCGCGCGGTCCGGAAGGGCATCACGGCCCCGATCGCGACGGGCATCGCGAAGACGCGCGTCGCCACGGCGATTACTTTGCGTGGAACGGACACGATTTTCGCCGCGGCCGCCCGGTGCCGCCGGAATTTCGCGGACCGCACTACCGCGTTGATGACTGGCGTGAGCACCATCTGCCCGCACCACCGCGCGGCGAATACTGGTCGAATATTGATGGCAACTATGTACTGATTGCCGCCGCGACAGGCGTGATTACCTCGCTCATTCTGAACGGCGCCTTTAATTAATCTGACCGCACGGATGGCTCTGTCCATCCGTGTTTTCCTGCGTTTCTCCGCCCGCCAGGTTATCCTCTACACACCCCCCTTCTTCCTTGTATGGCGTTAAGGAGTCTTGATGACCTCGGTAAAAATGGTGGCAGTGGATAAGGACGGCACCTTTCTTGATGACAAAAAGCAGTATAACCGGGCGCGTTTTGCTGCCTGCTATGCGCAAATGAAAGCGCGCGGGATACGCTTTGTCGTGGCCAGTGGCAATCAGTACTATCAGCTCCGATCTTTTTTTCCGGAGATCGCTAGCGAAATAACGTTTGTGGCGGAAAACGGCGCATGGATTATCGATCGGGATGAAGAGATATTCTGCGGCGCCTTTTCACGTGAGGACGTAGAGGCGGTGATCGCCACGCTGCAAAACGGTGCCTACCCCGATCTGCGCTACATCCTCTGTGGGCGCGAAAGTGCTTACTATTTCGACGGTATTGAAGCGCAGTGGCTGGTGAAAATGCGTCACTATTGCCATCGCCTAAAGGCGATCCGCTCGCTCGAGGATGTCGGCGATGACCGGCTATTCAAATTTGCGCTCAACCTGTCGGATGAATTTGTCGAGCCGTTGATGGCGGACATTTCTCGGCTGCATCAGGGGCGCGTGGCCGCGACCTCCAGTGGGCACGGCTCCGTGGATCTGATTGTGCCAGGCAACCATAAAGGTCACGGACTGGATCTGCTGGCTAAACGCTGGGGGATCGCGCGCAGCGAAATCCTGGCCTTTGGTGACGGCGGCAACGATGCAGAGATGCTGCAGTACGCGGGGTTCAGTTTCGCGATGGCCAATGCGCCGCAGAAGGTCAAGCAGGTGGCACGCTATCAGGCGCCTGCGAACAACGAAGAAGGCGTATTGCAGGTGATAGAGCAGATGCTGGCAGGGCAGCCGCCGTTTACTTCATAACAGGCAAACGTAGGGGCTGCCCTGAGACTCAAGCAATGCGCCAGGCGGCGGCGATCATGTCCGTCATGGTTGCCGTATCATAGTGAACCCAGCCATTTTTGCTATTGGCGCGCGCCACAATCCATTCCACTTCTGCAGGACTCAATGACGGGCCCTCGCGCCAGAACGGCACGATAGCGTGCTGCTGTAGCCAGGCTTTCAGCGCCAGCGCGGGTGCGACCTCATCAGGTAAGAGCTGTTGCCCCAATTCAGCCATCAGACGCTGCTGTGCAGGATGCGTGGTGCGCGCCAGCACGTCGAGAAACGGGAACAGCAAGCGGCCGCACACTTCACCGTGGTGAAAGGCTTTGATCGCCCCTAACTCCCCCGCGATACCGTGAATAACCCCTAATCCGGCGCTACTTAAGCACACGCCGCCCAACCACGACGCCATCATCATCGCCTCGCGCGCCTCGTCACCCAAGGCGCCGGGATGGTTGAGATGGGGCCACGCTTTGCAAAACAGCCGCAGGCCGTTCAGGGCGGTTTGTTGACTGAACAGATTACCTTGGCGTGAGAGGTAGGCTTCAAAAAGGTGGGTGAAGGCGTCAATGGCACAGGTGGCCAATACGCGGTCAGGCGCACCTTTCAGCAAATCGGGATCGAGCAGGGCGATCTGCGGCACAAACGCGGGGTGGCGCAGCGACGCTTTCACCTTGATATGGTGCGGGTCGGTAAGGACGGCGTTTTGGGTGGCTTCACTGCCGGTGCCTGCGGTGGTGGGAATGGCAATCAGCGGGAGCGTGACGGCGTCAACGGCGGTATCGCCCACCTTCTCCAGATAGCGTGCGGTGTTGAGCGGATGCCGCACCATGGCGGCAAAGGCCTTTGCCGCGTCCAGTACGCTGCCGCCGCCGATGGCCACCACGCGGTCAACCTGGCCGCGCCAGCGCTGCACCCATGCATCGATTTCATCGGGTGACGCTTCATGGCTGACGATTTCGTAGCCGAGGATCTGTTCGCGCAGTGCGTTTTCGAGCCGCGCCCACGTGGGACCGTTTAAAAATGAGCGCGCGCAAAACAGCAGCGTCGGCTGTGGGCGTTCAGCGAGCATTGGCGTCAGACGCTCAATGCTGCCGCGTCCAAATACAGTTTGCTGATTGCTATACAGCGCGAGGGCATTTTCACTCACCGGCGTTTCCTTCTGCGAAATGACAAAGTCGCCAGTGTAGCGAAAAACCAGACGTGTCAGATGGCAAACATGGTGTGCACGTTAGGAAGAAAAGTTGATCATCTTCGCAAAACGGAAATTCCCCCGGCGCGAACCGTGCGCGTTGCGCGATGTTACCCTTAACATGATACCCGTAACATTGCGTGGCAACGTCTTTGCGACGGTGGATAAACGCGCATCAAACCCTCTGGGACACCCCTAATACCCGCAGCCGACTTTCGTCGTGCGCATAAGTGGAGAGTAATCATGCCATTACTTTATGTGGCCATCGGTGTAGCGCTACTGCTGCTGCTGATGATTCGGTTCAAACTGAACGGATTTATTGCGTTGATTCTGGTGGCGCTGGCGGTCGGCATGATGCAGGGCATGCCGGTCAACAAAGTGATTGCGTCCATCAAAACCGGAGTAGGCGGTACGTTGGGCAGCCTGGCCTTGATCATGGGCTTCGGTGCCATGTTGGGTAAATTGCTGGCGGATTGCGGCGGTGCACAGCGCATCGCCACAACGTTGATTGCAAAATTTGGTCAGAAGCATATTCAGTGGGCGCTGGTGCTGACGGGGTTTACCGTTGGCTTTGCGCTGTTCTATGAGGTGGGATTTGTGCTGATGCTGCCGCTGGTGTTCAGTATTGCCGCATCGGCGCGTGTGCCCCTGCTCTACGTGGGCGTTCCCATGGCAGCCGCGCTCTCAGTAACACACGGATTTTTGCCGCCTCATCCCGGCCCTACGGCAATTGCCACGCTGTTTAACGCGGACATGGGAAAAACGCTGCTCTACGGCACGCTGTTGGGTATTCCCACGGTGATTCTGGCCGGCCCGGTGTACGCGCGTTTTCTGAAAGGCATTGATAAACCGATTCCCGAAGGATTATGGAATCCGAAAACCTTTACCGAGGCGGAGATGCCCGGCTTTGGCGTGAGCGTGTGGACGGCGTTGGTGCCGGTGATATTGATGGCCCTTCGTGCCATCGCTGAAATGGTGTTGCCGAAAGGCCACGTGCTGCTGCCTTATGCGGAGTTTTTTGGCGATCCGATTATGGCAACGCTGATTGCCGTACTCATCGCAATTTTTACCTTTGGTTTGAACCGTGGGCGCAGCATGGATGAGGTTATGGGTACGATTACCGACTCCATCAAAATCATTGCCATGATGCTACTGATCATTGGCGGCGGCGGGGCGTTCAAGCAGGTGCTGGTGGACAGCGGGGTTGACAAATATATCGCCAGCTTAATGCATGACACTCACGTCTCCCCGATCCTGATGGCGTGGTCGATTGCCGCGGTGTTACGTATTGCGCTGGGATCGGCTACCGTCGCGGCCATTACTGCCGGTGGCATTGTGGCACCGTTAATCGTCAGCAGCGGGGCGAGTCCGGAATTGATGGTCATTGCCGTGGGATCGGGGAGCGTCATCTTCTCGCACGTTAACGATCCTGGCTTCTGGCTATTCAAGGAGTACTTCAATCTGACCATCGGCGAGACCCTCCGCTCATGGTCGGCGCTGGAAACCATCATTTCTGTTTGTGGGCTGGTGGGTTGTCTGTTATTGGCCAGCGTGGTGTAAGGTTCTGCGCTGAGAAAGGCAAACGCCTTCTCAGCGCAGGGGATCGCGCATAATTGGGCCACAAGCGGTGGCCCAATAAAACTCAGTGGGGCTGTTCAAACCCTGCTTTTATCATCTGCTCACGCAAGGCGCGGGTAATATCGCGATTACCACCCGTGACAGGATAAATGACGTTATTCACCACGTCGTCAAGGTAGTGCTCTTCAAACTCCTGCAGCGTGAGCTGCGTACCGCCTTCATCATTGATGGCAATACTTCCCTGAATTCGGCTGCCAGAGTCCTTTGCCTTTAGGCTATAACGTCCCATGCTGGTATTGATTGTGCTCATAAGATCCCCTTGTTACATCGGTATGAATAACAATTGAGGCCGCGATAGGCGCTTTAATTTTAGCCAATTGGGGCGTCTGATGCGCGACCGCAACGCGGCAAAACGCTGGGGCTGAGACCTTTATCGCAGAAAAAATGCTAATGCATGCGTGCGACCACGATAGCGTACCGATAAAGTAAAAAAATTATCTTCATCTATACTCATGGCGAGAGGAACATTAATCAGCGGAAAGGAGCGAACGATGAAAATAATACTGTGGATTATCGCCATTATCTTTATTGTGGGATTACTGACAATTACTGGCGTATTTAAGCTTATTTTCTAATATCACAGGCAGCTCAGGCTGCCTGTTTTGTCATTGTGCCAACGGGGGGCGTGTGCGGGCAGAAGGCAAAACGGGCACGAAATCATCCAGGTTGAATCGTTTGCCGCACGCCGCACAGCAGGCGCCGTGATGATAGGGTTTGTGAGAATTTTCCCTGCTGGGTTGGGTGAAAAAAAACTTATTGCTGCCGCAGCAGCTGCAACGCAATGCCATTTTATCTGCCTCATCATCCGTCCTGGAATGTGAGATTTATCTTATCCGCGAACTAACTTCAAACGATAAATCATCCTAATTAATTTAGGGTGTAAATCATTTTGTGGTAACTGCTTGAATCAGCGCCCAATCACTCCATCCACGGCATTTCTGCCAGTGCACTTTGGGACCAATTTTTAACATGACCAGCCGTTTAATGTTTGTTGCGCTTCATGCTCATGGCATGCGCTAAACTACGCGCCTTCTTTGTTAACAAAACAGACTTTCCCTGGCGATTATTGGCATTTTTCCGGCTACGCTTTTGGAAAAAATAAAAATACTCTACTGGGGAGTGCTGTTCTTTGAAACAGCGTTTATTCATCATTAATTTTAGGATCACGACGTGAATCGCCGCGTTTTAACACGACTTTCTTTGTTCACCACAGCGCAGTTGCTGCTATCGCCCGCCTCAGCACAAACTACTGGTCAATGGATAAAATCTGGATGGAACACCTTCAGTGAAGGGGTTTCTGAAACGTGGTCACAGCCACAAAGCCACGATTTGTACCTGCCTGCCATAACCTGGCATAACCGCTGGACGTATGACGACGAACATATCCAGCGCTATAACGAGCGGCCATGGGGCGCCGGGGCAGGCATATCGCGCTGGGATGAGAAAGGGAACTGGCAGGGTTTGTATGCCATGGCGTTTAAAGACTCCTTCAACAAATGGGAACCGATAGCCGGTTATGGCTGGGAAGCGACCTGGCGGCCGCTGACCGATCAAAACTTCCATATCGGCGCGGGCTACACCGCTGGCGTCACCGCGCGCGACAACTGGAAATATATCCCTGTACCACTTGTATTGCCCCTCGCGTCCATTGGGTATGGTCCCGCGACGTTCCAAATGACTTACATTCCGGGAACATACAATAACGGCAACGTCTACTTTGCCTGGCTAAGGTTCCAGTTTTAGCCCGTTAGCCCAAGAGGGGAAAGTGTGAAGCGGTGCAAAAAAAACGACAATTATCACTTTTTCATCAATTCGCACTGGACAAATGCCACTGCAATTGCTGTACTAGACCTCGACACAGTTTAGTGTCCATTTTTCATGTAAAGGTAATATAGATGTCCAAGATCAAAGGTAACGTTAAGTGGTTTAATGAGTCCAAAGGATTCGGTTTCATTACTCCAGAAGATGGCAGCAAAGATGTATTCGTACACTTCTCTGCTATCCAGAGCAACGGCTTCAAAACTCTGGCTGAAGGTCAGCGTGTAGAGTTTGAAATCACCGACGGCGCTAAAGGCCCATCTGCTGCTAACGTTACCGCTCTGTAAGTTAACAGTCAGAATTCTAAAAACCCGCCTAGAGGCGGGTTTTTTTTGTCTCTCCTACTGCTGCCACCACATTACCGCACCGCCAATCAACGCAATCATCGCGATGCCCGTCGCCAGCAGTTCATCCATTGAGCGTGGTAAGAAATTTTTCACATTATCTGCCTCGAAAGTGGATTTTCTCCAGCATGCCGGATTCAGATTAAGCCCACCTTAAGCTCATGTGACAGGCACATGACGACGCACATTCTGCTGCGCTGCCTACATAAGATTGATGTAACATTCATATAACAATTTCATCGTCGTTATGACCTGCGACGATGCCAACGCGGCGGGACCAGGAGGAAGAATGAATATTCGTCAGGCGCAGCCCAGCGACGGCTTTGCCCTCAGCGCACTGCTGACCGAACTCGGCTACAGCGGGACCGACGCGTTTATTGCGTCACGCCTCACTCAGCTTTGCACGCATCCCGACGCTGTTTTGCTGGTGGCCGAGCAGGGGCAACACGTGCTCGGCTTTCTCTCGCTGCACTACATTCCTCAGCTGGCGCTGGCCGGGGATTTTGCTCGCATCAGCTATTTCTGTATTGCGGAAGGCGAACGCAGCAAAGGGTGCGGCCAGCAGCTGCTTAATCATGCTGAGCAGCTCGCGCGAACGCGTGGATGCGATCGGATGGAAGTGCACTGCCACGTCAGGCGCCTTAAAGCGAATCAGTTTTATCTGCGGGAAGGCTACACTGAATCGCCTTGCTACCACATCAAGGCGTTAAGCTAGCCACGCGGTGACGTTACACAGAAAAGGAGCGGGAAATGAAAGTGGCGATGGGGCAGTTTGCCGTGCGTCGTGAATGGCTGGAGAACGCAGACCTGTGCGTGCAGCTAATGCAGGATGCGCGCGCGGAGGCGGCCGATATGCTGGTGCTGCCTGAAGCGGTGCTGGCGCGCGACAATGCCGATCCCGACTGGATACTGCGCGCTGCACAACCGCTTGACGGCCCGTTTATGTCGCAGTTGCTGGCTGCCAGTCGCGGTCACGCGCTCACCAGCATCATGAGCGTGCATGTTCCCGATACGGATCACAAGGTGCGTAATGTGCTGGTTGCCGTGCGCGATGGCGCCATCATCGCCGCATACGACAAACTGCACCTGTATGATGCCTTTGCCATGCAGGAGTCTCAGCGTGTGAATGCCGGTCAGCATATTCCTGCGCTGATTGAGGTCGCCGGAATGAACGTGGGCCTGATGACCTGCTACGACGTGCGTTTTCCCGAGCTTGCGCGGCGGCTGGCGCTCGACGGGGCAGATGTGCTGGTGCTGCCGTCTGCGTGGCTTAAAGGGCCGCTGAAAGAGCAGCATTGGGCATTGCTCTGCAGCGCCCGCGCGCTGGAAAACACCTGCTATATGGTGGCGGTAGGGGAGTGCGGGCCACGTAATATCGGTAACAGCATGGTCATTGATCCGCTCGGCGTGGCCATTGCGCGAGCGGCTGAATCGCCTGCGCTGGTCACTGCTGTGCTGGATCCGCAGCGCATCGCCTATGCGCGCATCGTGTTACCGGTGCTAAAAAATGGTCGATTTACCAAGCCGACGTTAGCGTGTAAAGCGTTGCCTCATTAGTGCGCTATCGTGACCGTTTAGCGCGATAATCTCACTCTGTTACAGATTCCAGTTGAGTGTGGTGATAAACTGCGCGTTAATAACAGTGTTCATTTTTCGCGAAGGTTGAAAGGTAAATTATGGAAGGTATCAGTATTGCCAAATTGCTGATTATCGGTGCGCTGATCGTACTGCTTTTTGGCACCAACAAGTTACGTTCACTGGGTGGCGATCTGGGTTCCGCAATCAAGGGCTTCAAAAAAGCCATGAAAGATGACGAATCCAGCGCAGCCAAGACCACAGCGGATGACGCTACCGCTGAGCGCGTTACGCATAAAGAGTAAGCGCTGCCACCTGTGGCACAAAGTGTAAGGCTTTGTTGCGAAAAAAAACCAGACCGCGATGGGTCTGGTTTTTTGTTTCACGCCAGCGGCCGTCAACGGCTGCTCACTGCGCCGCTTATTTGACTTCCAGACCTTTGGCCTGCATGTCGGCATGATAAGAAGAACGCACGAAAGGACCGCACGCCGCATGGGTAAAGCCCATAGCCATTGCTTCTTCCTTCATTTCATCAAATTCGGCTGGGCTAACATAGCGCTGAACCGGTAAATGATGGCGGCTCGGCTGCAGATATTGGCCCAGCGTCAGCATGGTGACGCCGTGGCGGCGCAAATCACGCATCACTTCTATGATTTCTGCATTGGTTTCGCCCAGGCCCACCATCAATCCTGATTTTGTCGGGATATCAGGATGCGCTTCTTTAAAGCGCTCAAGCAGCTTAAGCGACCACTCATAGTTGGCTCCGGGGCGGACCTGACGATATACGCGCGGCACATTCTCAAGATTATGGTTAAACACATCAGGCGGCGTGGCGGTAAGGATATCCAACGCGCGATCCATACGGCCGCGGAAATCGGGCACCAGCGTCTCGATTTTGATAGCAGGGCTTTTCTCACGGATGGCGGTAATGCAATCGGCAAAATGCTGGGCACCGCCGTCACGCAGGTCGTCACGGTCTACAGAGGTGATCACTACGTAGCGCAGCGCCATGTCAGCGATAGTTTGCGCCAGTTTCAGCGGTTCGTTAGCGTCTGGTGCCACAGGGCGGCCATGTGCGACGTCGCAGAACGGACAGCGACGGGTGCAAATGGCGCCGAGGATCATGAAGGTTGCGGTGCCGTGGTTAAAACATTCTGCAAGGTTAGGGCAGGACGCCTCTTCACAGACAGAGTGAAGGCCATTTTTACGCATCGCGGCTTTGATGCCCTGGATTCGGCTGGAGTCTGCGGGCAGTTTGATTTTCATCCACTCCGGTTTACGCAGAATCTCCTGACGCTCAGTGACCACGGTTTTCACCGGGATCAACGCCATTTTGTCGGCATCACGATACTTGACGCCACGTTCCATCTGAATTGGTTTACTCATAAATCTGCAGGTTCCGGTCGGGATTGCGATTTGAAAGCTTCCTCACTCAAACTGAGAACCAGGCTTTCAACTTTTTTTGAAAAATTTGCCAAAATCATACCATTTCCCCCGCGCTTAATCAGCCGATAAGCAGCGGCAAAAGTTACAATTTTGTAAATGCGCACAGACGGTCAAGGTTGAGCGTGCGGTCTTCTAGCCATTGGGTATCGGTAAAATGTGTCAGCCTGGCGAAATGTCCCGCCAGTCGCGGCTGTACATCGGCAAGGGTAATGCCGGGTTGGAAATGGCTCAGCTGCGTCATTTGCATGCCCGCGTAGCCGCAGGGATTGATGCGCAAGAAGGGCGCAAGGTCCATGGCAATATTCAATGCAAGCCCGTGAAAAGAGCAGCCTTTACGGATGCGCAGCCCCAGCGAGCAGATTTTTGCATCGCCGACATACACGCCCGGCGCGTCAGCACGTGCACGCGCCTCGATAGCGTAATCAGCCAGCGTGGCGATCACCGTTTCTTCTAAAGCGGTAACCAGTTCCCGTACGCCGAGCTTACGGCGCTTCACATCAAGCAGCACATACATCACCTGCTGGCCCGGGCCGTGGTAAGTCACCTGGCCGCCGCGATCGCTCTGCACCACGGGGATATCGCCCGTGAGCAACAAATGCTCCGCTTTACCCGCCTGGCCCTGCGTAAAGACCGGAGGATGCTCCACCAGCCAGATCTCATCAGGTGTTTGCGCGTTACGCCGATCGGTGAAGTGATGCATCGCATCAGAGGTAAGCTGCCAGTCGCACTGGCCGAGTTGACGAACAAGAAGCGTATTAGCTGACACAGCGAGGGTCCGGTAACGAGTTGAGGGCAGAGTATAACGCTGGCAAAGTCACCTTTGCCAGCACCTGCATTACAGCACCATGCGAACGATTTCGATATTGCCTAACTCTTCGTAAAGGGTTTCTACCTGCTCGATATGCGTCGCGGTGATAGTAATGGACACCGAGTGGTAATTGCCTTTGCTGCTTGGCTTAACGTCCGGGCTGTAGTCGCCGGGCGCATGACGCTGCACCACTTCCACCACCTGATCAACCAGCTCCGGTTGCGCCAGCCCCATCACTTTGTACGTGAAAGGGGTAGGAAATTCGAGCAGTTCATTGAGTTTGGTTTTCATCGTGACTCCGGTGCATAAAAATTGAGAAGGGAGGCCGGTTGGCCTCCCCTGAAACGGTAAAACGGGGACAGTACATTATATGGTGGCAGGGTGGCTATTTTTCAAGCGCTTTAGCCGAACCAGTGGTGGAACATCAGTTTCACGTAATCAATGATACGACTAAAGAAACCACCTTCCTGCACTTCGTTCAACACCACCAGTGGGCGCTGCTCGATGGTTTTACCGTCTAACTGGAAGTTAATGCTGCCCACGACCTGATTTTTCTTCAGCGGCGCGTGCAGTTCCGTGTTGTCCAGCACGTAACTGGCTTTCAGGTCTTTCATGCGGCCACGCGGAATCGTCAGGTAGGCATCTTTTTCCACGCCGAGCTGGACGCGGTCGCTGTTACCAAACCATACAGGCTCAGAAGCAAATTCTTTACCGGCTTTCAGTGGCGCTACGGTCTCAAAGAAACGGAAGCCCCACGTCAGCAGCTTTTTACTTTCGGTTTCACGACCTTTAAAGGTGTGTCCACCCATCACGGCGGAGATCAGACGCATCTGACCTTCGGTGGCAGAGGCAACCAGATTATAGCCTGCGGCTTCAGTATGCCCGGTTTTGATGCCATCGACGTTCAGACTGGTATCCCACAGCAAGCCGTTGCGGTTCATCTGACGAATATTGTTAAAGGTAAACTCTTTTTCGTGGTAAACCGCATACTCATCCGGCACATCACGAATCAGGGCTTGACCGATCAACGCCATATCGCGCGCGGAGCTGTACTGGCCGTCAGCATCCAGCCCGTGCACGGTCTGGAAATGGGTATTTTTCAGACCCAGCGCGCCCACGTAATTATTCATCAGGTTAACAAACGCGTCCTGGCTGCCAGCGACATAATCGGCCATCGCCACGCAGGCGTCGTTACCCGATTGCAGCACGATACCGCGCGTGAGCTGAGAGACCGGTACGCGGTCTCCCGGCTTCAAGAACATCAGCGAGGAGCCTTTGAACACCGGATTACCCGTAGCCCAGGCATCTTTACCGACGGTCACTATGTCATCCTGATGAATTTTTCCAGCTTTGACGGCTTGACCAATCACATAGCTGGTCATCATTTTTGTCAGGCTGGCGGGATCGCGTCGCGCGTCCGCGTTCTTTTCTGCCAGCACTTTGCCCGAGTTATAGTCAATCAGCACATAGGCTTCGGCATCGATATCCGGCACGCCCGGGATCATCGTTTTGAGATTAACATCATCAGCCATGGCGACATGGCTGAGCGAGAAGGCGACCAGTGATCCCACTGTCAGGCGTTTCAGAAAACGAGAGGGTTTCAGCGTATTCATGTTCAGGACTACAACATCCGTGGGTTTAAGGGTAAAAAAAGTGCCTCACTATAGCAAACGGCCCAGCGGCCAGCATCTTGCTTTGCTATCTGTGTTAGCTGTAAAAATACCGGCCCGCCAGACCGCTTAACGGGCCGTGGTAATAAAGCCGTTCAAATTGGCTTCAGCGGTTAAACGCTGCTGCAAAGCGGCTGCTTCTGCACGGCTCTTAAAGCCGCCCAGCTGGATGCGATAAACATTACCGTTTGCTTCAACGGCGCCGGGAACGCCAAAGCGCTTGCCGAGACTTTGTGCCAGCTGCTGCGCGCGTGCTGAATCATTAATGGCACCCACCTGCACAACGTAATGACCGGTAGCATGGCTGCTGGCGGGCGCGGCGCGGGCGGCCTCAGGCGCAGAGGCGGCAGGTGTAGAGGCTGGCGCAGCAGGCGCAGGGGGCTCACTGCCCTCTAACACACCGTTAGCCAGCGGCTGCGGCGCCCCTAAAAACCCGCTGCTGTGCACAGGCGCGCCCATGCCGTCGCTGTTCTGCAGGGTGCTGTTGTCTACCGCGCGCACGTCTTGCGGCGCGGAGGCAGGCACGGCGGCCGTGTTGCTGCTGCCTGTCATCACCATGCCACCGCTAAGATCGGGGCGTGCGGGCAGAGCATAGCTCTGTTTTGCCACCGTGGTGCCGATGGTGCCCGGCCCGGAGAGCGTGCCGTCCGGCGCGACTTTAATGTAATCCACCCGTACGCGCGTATTGTTGGAAATATTAAGGCGGTCACCCGCGGCGCGAGAAAGATCAATGATGCGCCCTGGCGTGTAAGGGCCGCGGTCGTTAATGCGCACCACGATCTGACGACCGTTTGCCAGATTGGTCACGCGCACATAGCCAGGCAAAGGCAGCGTCGGGTGCGCCGCGGTGAGCGCATCAGGATCGTAGGTATCGCCGGTGGCCGTGCGGTTGCCCTGCGCTTCCTCGCCATACCATGTAGCTAGTCCCACTTCGCTGTAATTCGACGGATCTTTGATCACGCGGTAGCTTTTACCGTTGACGCTGTAATCCTGACTGGTTGACGGATTAATCGGCTCATAGCGAGGCTCTACGCCGGGGATTTCAACGACCGGACCGTTATAGGCCGGCTGTGGTGGCGCCGTGTTGTTTTGCGGTTCCGGTGTGGAACAGGCCGCCAATACCAGTGATGCCAGTGCAACCCCAAGCCAGTCCTTACGCATGTGCAGCCTCTTAAACGCTTTTAGATAACATTTTTCGATGAGTATGGATCGACATCACAATGCCAAATCCGGCCATTAACACAATCAACGCCGAGCCGCCGTAGCTCACCAGCGGCAGCGGCACGCCGACCACCGGTAAGATACCACTTACCATGCCGATGTTAACGAAAACATAGACGAATAAAATCAACATTAAGCCGCCGGCCATGACGCGGCCAAAGGTAGTCTGCGCACGCGCGGCGATGATCAAGCCACGCATGATCACAAGCAGGTACAGCGCCAGCAGCAGCAGCACGCCGACCAATCCCAGCTCTTCGGCCAGTACCGCAAAAATAAAGTCGGTGTGTCGTTCCGGCAGAAACTCCAGCTGCGACTGGGTTCCGTGTAGCCAGCCTTTACCGCGGAGTCCACCGGATCCAATCGCAATTTTCGACTGAATAATGTGATAGCCCGCGCCCAGGGGATCGCTCTCCGGGTCCAGCAGCATCATGACGCGGTCGCGCTGATAGTCGTGCATCAAAAAGAACCAGAGAACGGGAATGAAGGCGGCCACCAGCAGAACCGCCACGGCTATCAGCTTCCAGCTCATGCCCGATAAGAACAGCACGAAAAGACCGGACGCGGCAATCAGGATTGAGGTACCTAGGTCGGGCTGCGCAGCCACCAGCAGCGTGGGCATAAAAATCAGCACCAGCGCAATGCCGGTATTTTTGAGCGTGGGCGGACACACATCGCGGTTGATAAAGCGGGCAACCATCAGCGGCACGGCGATTTTAGCGATTTCCGAGGGTTGAAACCGCACGAAGCCTAAGTCGAGCCAGCGCTGCGCGCCTTTACTGATATGCCCGAACGCATCCACGGCCACCAGCAGGATCACACAAACTATATAGAGATAAGGGGCCCAACTTTCGTAAACGCGCGGCGGGACCTGCGCCAGCACCAGCATGATAATGGTGCCCATGGCGATCTGACCCAGTTTGCGCTCCATCATGCCAGGATCTTGTCCACTGGCGCTCCAAATAACGATGGCGCTGTAGGTAAGCAGCGCAAAAATAAGCAGCATAAACAGCGGATCAATGTGGATACGCGTCCAGATCGTTCGTTTCTGAGGGCTGTCGTTCATGGACATCGTTTATTCACCTTCGTAGCCGGGCGGCGTCGGCGCTGCTTCAGGCAGCACGGTATTGTTGTCGCCTAACATAATGTGGTCAAGAATCTGGCGCATCACGGTACCGACCGCGGCACCGGCCCCGCCGTTTTCGAGAATCATGGTCACGGCAACGCGCGGCTTGTCATACGGGGCAAATGCCGTCATCAGCTTGTGGTCGCGCAGTCGTTCGGCAATTTTGTGCGCGTTGTACGTTTCATTCTCTTTCAGGCCAAACACCTGCGCCGTACCGGACTTGGCGGCAATTTTGTAAGGCGCATCCGCAAAGCTTTTGTGCGCGGTTCCATTCGGCCGATTTGCCACGCCGTACATGCCATCTTTGGCGATCTCCCAATAACCGGAGTGAATATCGCCAATAGGTGCCTCGGGCTGCTGACGGTAAGGCACCATCGCATCGCCCTCGCGGGTAGCGCGCAGCAGGTGCGGCACTTTAATCACGCCGTCGTTGATCAGAATCATCATCGCTTTATTCATCTGCACGGGCGTGGCGGTCCAGTACCCTTGGCCAATACCCACGGGAATGGTGTCACCCTGATACCACGGCTTTTTAAAGCGCTTCAGCTTCCATTCGCGCGTAGGCATATTTCCCGCACTCTCCTGGGGGAGGTCGATACCGGTGCGATGGCCATAACCAAAGCGCGTCATCCACTCTGACAGCCGATCGATGCCCATGTCGTAAGCCACTTGATAGAAAAAGGTATCGGCCGACTCTTCCAACGATTTGGTGACATTAAGACGGCCATGCCCCCATTTTTTCCAGTCGCGGTACCGTTTCTCAGAGCCGGGTAGCTGCCACCAGCCCGGATCGAAGAGGCTGGTGTTGCGGTTAATCACGCCTGCACTGAGCGCTGAAACAGCAACATAAGGTTTAACCGTCGACGCGGGGGGGTAGGCTGCCTGCAGCGCGCGATTGTAGAGCGGCCGATTTTCATCACTCAGCAGCGCCTTGTAATCTTTACTGGAGATGCCATCCACAAACAGGTTGGGGTCGTAGCTCGGCGTTGAGACCAGCGCAAGAATTTCACCGGTGCGCGGATCGCTGACCACCACGGCCGCACGGCTGCCAGCAAGCAGGGTTTCAATGTACTGCTGCAGTTTGAGATCAACCGTGAGATAGATATCGCGGCCCGCCTGAGGCGACTGCTCATGAAGCTGGCGGATCACGCGGCCGCGGTTATTAACTTCGACCTCTTCGTAGCCGGTTTTACCGTGCAGGACATCTTCGTAGTAGTTTTCAATGCCGAGCTTACCAATGTCATGCGTGGCGGCATAGTTAGGCCATTTGCCTTCCTGATCGAGTCGTGCCACGTCGCGATCGTTGATTTTGGATACGTAACCCACCACGTGCGTCAGGGTTTGACCGTAAGGGTAGTAGCGCCGCTGATAGCCTTTGACCTCAACGCCAGGGAAGCGGTATTGATTGACGGCGAAGCGCGCCACCTGCACTTCCGTGAGGCCGGTTTTAACCGGAATGGACGTAAAGCGCCGCGATCGCTTGCGCTCTTTTTCAAACGCGTCGAGATCATCGTCGCTAAGATCGAGCACCGGACGCAGCGCATCCAGCGTTTGTTTGAGATCGTCGACCTTCTCAGGCACCAGCTCCGCCTGATAGATAGTGCGGTTTAACGCCAGGGGAACGCCGTTGCGATCGTAAATAATGCCGCGGCTGGGTGCGACGGGCACCAGCTTGATACGGTTTTCGTTGGAGCGCGTACTGTAATCTTCGAAACGCAGGATTTGCAGGTGGTAGAGATTTACCACCAGTACGCAGGAGAGCAGAAAAATCACCACAAAGGCTACCAGAGCCCGGCGGACAAACAGTTTCTGCTCGGCAGTGTAATCGCGAAAAGCGTTGCTCTGTAATTTCATCCGCTGCGTTTATTGTCTGGAGGTTGTCAGGCGTTTATTCACGGTGATAAGGGTGATTCGTGGTGATGCTCCAGGCACGATACAGGCTCTCCGCGACCAGCACACGCACCAGCGGATGGGGCAGCGTTAGCGCAGAAAGTGACCAGCTCTGTTCTGCGGCGGCCTTGCAGGCCGGGGCCAATCCTTCTGGACCGCCAATCAGCAAACTGACATCGCGGCCATCCTGCTTCCACCGTTCCAGCTGCTGCGCTAACTGCGGGGTTTCCCACGGCTTACCGGGAATATCCAGCGTAACGATACGGTTGCCTTTTCCTACCGCTGCCAGCATCGCTTCACCCTCTTTTTCAAGAATGCGTTTGATGTCGGCATTTTTGCCGCGCTTACCGGCCGTCACTTCGATCAATTCAAACGGCATGTCTTTGGGAAAGCGGCGCAGATACTCCATAAAACCGGTCTGAACCCAGTCGGGCATTTTGGTGCCCACGGCCACGAGCTGCAGTTTCACTACTCAGCTCCAGAGCTTTTCCAGCTCGTACAGCTGGCGGCTCTCTTCCTGCATAACGTGCACGATGACTTCACCGAGATCCACGACAACCCAGTCAGCGGCGGCCTTGCCTTCAACGCCTAATGGCACTAAGCCGGCGGCGCGGGACTCTTGCATAACGTGATCGGCGATAGATGACACATGGCGCGTAGACGTGCCGGTGCAAATAATCATGCAATCAGTAATGCTGGATTTACCCTGAACGTCCAGGGCGACGATGTCCTGGCCTTTGAGATCATCAATCTTATCAATAACGAACTCTTGGAGTGCTTTACCTTGCAAAAGGTTCCCCTCATAAAACAGGTGATGACGGGCTGGCCGAGTGCCCGGAATACATAGCCTAAAATCAAGCGGCGCAGTATAGCACGCTCAAACAGGCGGCGATATATTCCGGCTCGACTTCACCGCGCCAAGGCGCGGGCGCAACGTTAAGCTTTTTAATCGGCGCTAAGGTGCGTTAATCGCAATAGAGCCCGGCGCGTTCAATGTAAGCCATGACGCGCGCTGGCAGCAGATCCGCGCAGGACTGGCCGTGGTGACGGCGCGCGCGAATTTCGGTGGCTGATATGTCAAAAAGCGGCGTATCGGCCAGCCAAATCCTCCCTGCTGGCGCAGCATGCAGCTCTTGAATGTCATGAGCGAGATGGTCTTCAAGCCATTGCTGCATCTCGGATGAGGCCATTTGGGCAGGATAACCTGGCCTTTTACACACCAGCAGATGACACAGCGACAGTAAATCCTGCCAGCGATGCCATTTCGCTAACGTGAGCAAAGAGTCTTGACCAATGATAAACCCCAAAGGCTGCTTTGCACCGCGTTCGGCGCGCAGCGTTTCAAGCGTGTTAACGGTCCATGAGGGCGTTTCTCGCGCCAGCTCACGGGTATCAATGTTAAACAGCGGACGATCGTGGATAGCGCAGCGCAACATAGCGACGCGCTGCGCGGCGCTGGCCTGCGGCTGAGGCCGATGCGGCGGCACATTGTTAGGCAGCAGCGTGACCTCGGTAAGCCCTATTTGCTGTGCAAGTGCTTCCACCGGTCGCAGGTGACCATAATGAATGGGATCAAAGGTGCCACCGAACAGGGCGTATAACTCAGGCATCAGCAAAGTCCAGGGGAAAGTTGCGGTGACACAGCAGCAGTGACAGCGTTTGTAACTGCGGCCAGAGATGCTGGCCGTAATCTTGCTTCAGGGTCAGCTCAAGTTCCGCCAACAGGTGCACCGCGCGCGCTAACCGTTGCGCATCCAGACGCTGCAGCGCCTCGGTAAACAGAGCGCGTCGGTTTTGCCAGATGCGCTGTTGATCCATCAGCGTGCGCAGCGGCTGCTGACCCTGCTGACGCTGGAGTTGCAGCAGCGTCAGCAGATCGCGCTGCAGGGAGCGCACCAGAATAACCACTTCCGCATCCTCTTTTTCCAGCTGGGAAAGAATGTGCAGCGCGCGTTTACTCTTGCCCGCCAGTAGCGCATCTACCCAGTGGAAAGGGGTAAAATGAGCGGCGTCATTCACGGCGTCTTCAACCCGCGGCAGCGTCAGTTTGCCATCAGGCCACAGCAGCGATAGCCGCTCCAGCGCCTGCGCCAGTGCCAGCAAATTGCCTTCATAGCAGTAGCAGAGAAGCTGCACGGCGGCCTCATCGATTGTCAACTGCAGCGCTTTTGCACGGTTTTGCACCCAGCGTGGCAACTGTGCCTGCTCCGGGGTTTGGCAGGGGACGAGAACGGCCTGTGCACTCAGCGCCTTGAACCAGGCGCTATTTTCTTGGGCTTTCGTCAGCTTTTGCATATGCAGCACCAGCAAAATATCGCTGTGCAGCAGGCCAGCAAGCTGGGTAAGCCGCTCCGCCATCGCCGCATTTGGCCCGCTCTCGGGCAGCTGCAGCGTTAAGGTTTGGCGTTGCGTAAAAAGGCTGAGCGCCTGACAGCGCGCAAAGAGGGCATCCCAGTCGGTTTGGGCATCCAGATTAACGCTAAAGTGCTCTTCAAAGCCTTGCGCCGCCGCCGCAGTACGCAGCGTATCCGCACTCTCCTGAATAAGCAGGGGTTCATTGCCAGTGAGGAAGTAGCAGGCGCGCAGCCCCTCTCGAAGCTGCGCGCTGAGTTGCTCAGGGTAAATCCTGATCATTGCAGACTGGTAGCGGATGACGATGGCGCTTCAGGTGAAGACTGGCCAGGCAAAATGGTTTCCGCAGGCGGCAATGTGGTCTTGTTGGCCTCTTGCGCCGCGTGAACGGTCAGCAGCTTGCGCACCAATTGCTCCGCGGCGCGCTGACGCATTTCCTGGATAATCATATCCTGCTCGGCATCCTTCGCGAGGGCAGCATTCGGGTTATCAAAGAACGAACGGTACACCGTCGTGCTAATCGGATAGATACCTTTGCCCGGCAGAAGCACCTGCGCGGTCAAGGTCGTTACCAACGAGTACTCCGCCGTGGTGCCGCTGATGAACACCGAGGCGGTATCACGACCGGATAGTTCCTGCCCCAGGCGCAGCGTGGGATACTGCGCGCTGGCTTTTTTAGTGTTATCCACTAAGTTGATACCGTTAATGCGCAGCTGTTGACGGACGGCGCGCGCCACCGGGCCGTACGGATCGCCCGTTTGAACGATTAACGTTTTCATTTCTGCAGGCACCGCCGTGGTGCCGCGGGGATGAAAGCCACAGCCTGCGGTGATCATCACCGCAGCAAGGACAAACAGTCTGATAATCAGTTGTCGCACAGTTCCTCCTGAACTCAACCCACGACCAGGTTAAGCAGTTTGCCGGGGACATAAATCACTTTACGCACGGTGACGCCATCCAGATATTTCGCCACCAGATGCTCCTGTGCGGCATGCGCTTGCACTTGCTCCTGCGTGGCATCGGGCGCGACGGTGATTTTACCGCGCACTTTGCCGTTGACCTGAACCACCACCAGCAGAGAATCCTCGACCATGGCTGCGTCATCCGCAACCGGCCAGCTGGCTTCGTCAATGTTACCTTCACCGCCCAGCTCCTGCCACAGCACATAGCTGGCATGTGGGGTGAAAGGATAGAGCAGGCGCGTAACGGCAACCAAGGCTTCCTGCATCAGTGCCCGATCCTGGTCACTTTCCTGCGGCGCGCGAATCAGTTTGTTCATTAACTCCATAATCGCCGCAATGGCGGTATTGAAGGTCTGACGACGGCCAATATCATCGGCCACTTTCGCAATGGTTTTATGCAGATCGCGACGCAGCGATTTCTGATCATCGTTCAGGCTGCTGACATCCAGTGCCACCGTAGGCCCTTTCGCAACGTGATCGTAAGCCAGTTTCCACACGCGCTTCAGGAAGCGGTTTGCGCCTTCCACGCCGGACTCCTGCCACTCCAGCGTCATGTCTGCAGGTGAGGCGAACATCATAAACAGACGCACGGTATCCGCGCCGTAGCGTTCAACCATCAACTGTGGATCGATGCCGTTATTTTTGGATTTGGACATTTTACTCATGCCCGCATAAATCACGTCGCGGCCTTGCGTATCCACGGCTTTGATAATGCGACCTTTCTCATCGCGCTCAACGGTGACATCAACTGGCGAAACCCAGTTACGTTCGCCGTTGACGCCGACGTAGTAGAACGCATCCGCCAGCACCATGCCCTGACACAGCAGGCGTTTGGCCGGCTCGTCTGAATTTACCAGACCGGCATCACGCAGCAGCTTGTGATAGAAGCGGAAGTACATCAGGTGCATGATCGCGTGTTCAATGCCGCCTACATACTGATCCACGGGCAGCCAGTAGTTCGCGGCAGCAGGATCGAGCATCCCATCCTGATAGTTGGTGCAGGTATAGCGCGCGTAGTACCAGGATGACTCCATAAAGGTGTCAAAGGTGTCGGTTTCGCGCAGCGCCGGTTGGCCATTGACGGTGGTTTTCGCCCACTCAGGATCGGCTTTAATGGGGCTGGTGATACCGTCCATCACCACATCTTCTGGCAGGATAACCGGCAGTTGATCTTCTGGCGTGGGCATCACCGTGCCGTCTTCCAGCGTCACCATCGGGATAGGCGCACCCCAATAGCGCTGGCGGGAAACACCCCAGTCGCGCAGGCGATAGTTGACCTTACGGACGCCAACGCCTTTTGCGCTCAGCGCATCGGCGATTGCGTTAAAGCCCGCCGTATGATCGAGGCCGTCAAATTCACCAGAATTGAACAGCGCGCCTTTGTCGGTCATCGCTGCCGCGCTCAGATCGGGTTCAGAGCCGTCAAGGTTGAGGATCACGGGTTTGATCTGCAGGTGATATTTGGTGGCAAACTCCCAGTCGCGCTGGTCGTGACCCGGCACCGCCATGACCGCACCGGTGCCGTACTCCATCAGCACAAAGTTAGCGACCCAAATTGGCAGCGCTTCGCCGGTTAGCGGGTGGGTAACGGACAGGCCGGTCGCCATGCCTTTCTTTTCCATCGTCGCCATATCGGCTTCGGCCACTTTGGTGGTGCGACACTCTTCGAGGAAATCGGCGAGCGCAGGGTTCGATACTGCGGCCTGCTGCGCCAGCGGATGGCCTGCGGCAACGGCGACGTAAGTCGCACCCATAAAGGTATCGGGTCGCGTAGTATAAACGGTCACTTTTTCCGTGCTATCGACCACATCGAAGGTGATCTCTACGCCTTCTGAGCGACCAATCCAGTTACGCTGCATGGTTTTGACCTGCTCAGGCCACTCTTCCAGCTTATCCAGATCGTTCAGTAACTCTTCCGCGTAAGCGGTGATTTTAATGAACCACTGTGGGATCTCTTTGCGTTCCACTTTGGTATCGCAGCGCCAGCAGCAGCCATCAATAACCTGTTCATTGGCCAGCACGGTTTGATCGTTCGGACACCAGTTCACAGCGGACGTCTTTTTGTACACCAGGCCTTTCTCATACAGCTTGGTGAAGAACCACTGCTCCCAGCGGTAATATTCCGGCTGACAGGTTGCCAGTTCACGGCTCCAGTCATAGCCAAAGCCCAGCAGTTTGAGCTGGTTTTTCATGTAGGCGATATTGTCGTAGGTCCAGGGGGCGGGCGCGGTGTTGTTTTTTACCGCAGCACCTTCCGCAGGCAGGCCAAACGCATCCCAGCCAATCGGCTGCAGGACGTTTTTGCCGAGCATGCGCTGATAGCGCGCAATCACATCACCAATGGTGTAGTTACGCACGTGGCCCATGTGGAGACGACCAGAAGGATAGGGCAACATGGAAAGGCAGTAGTATTTCTCTTTGCCTTCCTGTTCGGTCACTTTAAAGGTTTCGTTTTCGTCCCAGTGCTGCTGGACGCGGGATTCTATCTCTTCCGGGCGGTATTGCTCTTGCATGGCTGCCTGTGGTCCTTTATGAAATCGCGAAGCATACTTAGATCCGCATAGCATACCCATAAGGCTGCCCCTCAACAACTTTTCACGCCGCAGGCGACACCTTTTCTGCTGAATGCGCCGCGGCTTTCACCCTTTTGGGATTTAGCCAGACGCCAACGCGGTATTTGTGACAAAACAGCTAAACTTAACCGCAGCCTATCCGCAGAAAGGAGAACAAAATGAATAATGTGACGCAGGAGTACCGCACGACGTTGGCGACATTAACCCAGCGGCTGGAGCAGGGGGATCGCGATGTTGATGCGCTGGTCGATGAAGCAGAATCGCAGTTAGCCGCGAAGCAGACGCTGACGCCCGCCGAGGTCAATGCGGTGATGAGCGCAGTGAGACGTGACCTGCAGGAGTTTGCGTTAAGCTACCAGGAATCCAGCACGGGTGTAGAGGATTCGGTATTCTTCCGCGTCATTCGCGAGAGCATCTGGAAAGAGCTTGCGGATATCACGGATAAAAGCCAACTGGAGTGGCGTGAGGTGTTCCAGGATTTGCGCCATCACGGCGTCTACCAAAGCGGCGAGGTGGTTGGGTTAGGAAATTTGGTGTGTGAAAAGTGCGGCTTCACGCGCGCCATTTATACGCCAGAAAGCCTGACTCGCTGCCCGGAATGCGGACACGATCAGTTTCAGCGTCAGCCATTCGAACCTTGATCGCAAGATAAGCGGGCGCAGCAGCTGCGCCCGCGTGGTTTTAGTGCAGAATTTTCGCCAGAAAATCTTTGGCGCGCTCCGACTGGGGATTGTTGAAGAAGTCATCTTTGTTCGTGTCTTCAACAATTTTCCCTTCATCCATAAAGATGACGCGGTTAGCCACTTTACGCGCAAAGCCCATTTCATGCGTGACCACCATCATGGTCATGCCTTCGTTAGCCAGTTCTACCATGACGTCCAGCACTTCGTTAATCATTTCCGGATCGAGTGCAGACGTGGGTTCATCGAACAACATCGCGATAGGATCCATGCAGAGGGCGCGCGCAATCGCGACGCGCTGCTGCTGCCCACCCGAGAGCTGACCGGGAAACTTTTCGGCATGGGCGGCCAGGCCGACGCGTGTTAGCAGCTTCAGGCCTTTGTCGCGCGCCGCTGTCTTATCCCGCTTCAGCACTTTAACCTGTGCCAGCACGAGGTTGTCGATGATGCTCAGGTGCGGGAACAACTCGAAATGTTGGAACACCATGCCGACTTTGCTGCGCAGCTGGGCCAGATTGGTTTTCTTGTTATTCACTTCCGTGCCGTTAACCTGAATACTGCCTTGCTGAATAGGTTCAAGGCCGTTCACCGTTTTGATCAGCGTGGACTTACCCGAGCCAGAAGGCCCGCACACCACCACCACTTCACCTTTTTTTACTTCGGTGGAGCAATCGGTCAATACCTGAAAGTGACCATACCACTTTGAAACATTTTTCAGGCTAATCATTTATACGGTCCTTTTTCTTTTTAAATAGCTGACTAACAGCGACGCGCTCAGGCTGATCGCAAAATAGACCAAGCCAGCAAAGAGAATCATTTCTACCTGGGTGCCGTCGCGCTCGCCGATGGTGGAAGCGGTACGGAAGAAGTCAGCCAGGCTTAACACGTACACCAGCGAAGTATCCTGGAACAGTACAATACCTTGGGTCAGCAGCAGCGGAACCATCGCTCTGAATGCCTGCGGCAGGATGATCAGTTTCATTGACTGCCACTGCGTCATCCCCAGCGCCAGGGCCGCGTTGGATTGCCCTTTAGAGATACTCTGGATACCCGCACGAATGATTTCTGAATAGTAGGCGGCTTCAAACAGCGCAAATGCCACCATCGCCGAAATCAGGCGAATGTCCGTTTTGGGTGACAGCCCAAGCACCTGCTGCAGGAAGCTAGGCACGACCAGATAAAACCACAGCAACACCATCACCAGCGGCACCGAGCGGAACAGGTTGACATATAGCTTGGCAAACCAGCGAATCGGCGCGAATGTCGACAGGCGCATCACCGCCAGGAATGTGCCCCACAAAATGCCAAATACCACCGCCACGGCGGTGATCTTGAGCGTAACCACCATGCCGTTTAGTAAATAGGGCAGGCTGGGTGCAATAGAACTCCAGTCAAACTCGTACATTATTTGCCTCCCAGATTGCCAGGCAGGCGAATTTTGCGTTCAACCAGACTCATAATAAGCATGATCACCAGGTTGATTCCCACGTAAGCCAGGGTGATGGCGGTAAAGGATTCATAGGCGTGGGCGGAGTAATCAAGCAGTTTTCCTGCCTGCGCCGCCATGTCCACCAGTCCAATCGTGGAGGCAATCGCCGAGTTTTTTACCAGGTTCAGCATCTCAGACGTCATGGGCGGAACAATGACGCGATACGCGTTGGGCAGCAGCACATAGCGGTAGGTTTGCGGCAGCGTCAGACCCATCGCCAGACCGGCGTTTTTCTGCCCGCGTGGCAGAGACTGAATGGCGGCCCGAACTTGCTCACACACGCGCGCGGCGGTAAACAGCCCGAGGCACACGGTAGAGGAGAGGAAGAACTGCACGTTGGGATCCAGTTCCGATTTAAACCACATGCCGAGATTTTCCCCGACCAGTTCCGGCGCAACCAGATACCAAAAGAAGAACTGCACGATCAGCGGGATGTTGCGAAACAGTTCCACATAGCAAGTGCCGATAGTCGCCAGCAGGCGGTTAGGCACGGTACGTAAAATGCCAAAAAAAGACCCAACCAGGAAGGCGATAATCCAGGCGCAACAGGAGACCGCAACGGTAACCTGAAATCCGGACCACAGCCAGCCAAGGTAAGTCGTATTGCCGAACGGGGCCTGCTGTAAAAAAATGCCCCAGTTCCAATCGATACCCATAACGAGCTCCGGTAAAAAAAGGGTAGCGAAGCTACCCATAAGATTGTTGAGCGGGCTTGGGGGGACTGCGCCAGGGGAACGACCTATTGCAGTTTGTCTGTCCGCACCGCCTATTCAGCAATCGAGAGGGCAGCATCACTGCCCTTGTTTTCGTTGTTAATTCAGAGTGCTTTGTCGTTAGGGGCTTTGAACAGCGCCTGCATATCGGGTGAAAGCTCAAAGTTCAGGTTCAGGTTCTTCGGTGGAATCGGCTGTTTGAACCAGGTGTCAAACCACTTGGCCGCTTCGCCTGAGGTCTGTGCTTTTGCGATGGTTTCATCCATCAGCTGCTTGAACTGTGGGTCGTCTTTGCGCAGCATGCAGCCGTAGGCTTCTTTTGACTGTGGCGTACCCACGATTTCCCAGTTGTCTGGTTTTTTCGCTTTGGCGCGCTCACCCGCCAGCAGTGCATCATCCATCATAAAGGCCACGGCGCGTCCAGTTTCCAAAGTACGGAATGAATCACCGTGATCTTTGGCGCTGATAATGCGCATGTCCATTTTCTGTTCGTCATTCAGCTTGTGCAGCAGGACTTCAGAGGTGGTGCCGGAGGTCACGACAACAGTCTTCCCTTTTAAATCTGGGAAATCTTTGATATCACCGCCTTTTTTCACCAGCAAGCGGGTGCCAATGATAAACACGGTGTCGGAAAACGCCGCCTGTTTTTGACGCTCAAGGTTGTTGGTGGTGGAACCACATTCGAAGTCATAGGTGCCATTCTGCAGCAGAGGAATACGGTTTTGCGAAGTAATAGGCAGCATTTTAATCTGCAAATCCGGTTTATTCAGCTTCGCCTTGATGGCCGCGACGATGGCGTTGGAATAATCTTGCGAATAACCCACGACTTTTTGCTGATTGTCGTAGTAAGAAAAGGGAACGGATGACTCGCGATGGCCCACGACGATCACGCCGTTGTCACTGATTTTCTTCAGTGTGCCATTGAGATCTTCTGCCTGGGCTGCGCCTGCTGTGGCGCCCAACAGCAGAAGTGATAAGGCCACTTTGCGTGTCTGCATGTTCCTACTCCTGTTTATCGATATCGCGCAGAACATAAAACTGCGCCCAAAGGGATGTTGTGTTTATTGCGTGCTGCGTGTGTTGACCCGCCTGCGCGTGAAGGCGCGTGAGTATCAATAACATAGCGAACTGTTAATGCAATGAAACAAAAAAGTTTCTTTTTTGCGAGCCGCTCCGCACCAATAAAGCGCATAAAAGGGCGGTTGCGACTTTTTGGTGCGCGTCATTGCCTGATCATAGTGCGCGCATATTGCAAAAGACTGACAATGCGCCCGCTCCGTGAAAAACCCTGAAATAGTTAGCAATGATCGTGCCAGTGCGGGCGATAGCGACATGAAAATGGGGAGGAGGTTAAAATGAAGGAAAGGCGTAAAAAAAAGCGAAGCATGACTGCTTCGCTTTCGTATCAGTGGCAGAGAATCAAGCCCGTCGACGTATCAGGCTGATGACTAAGCCCAGCAGCGTAAGAATCCACACGGGCCACAGGCCAAGTCGTGCGTAAGGTGTTTCACCCTGCGTAGGGGTAACTTTTGCCTCCAGCACCTGGCGCGAGAATTGCGGAATGATCTTTTCCACGCTCCCGTCCGCGTTCACCACGGCGGTCACGCCATTATTCGTGGCGCGAAGCAGTGGGCGTCCCAGTTCCAACGCGCGCATGCGCGCCATCTGGAAGTGCTGCCAAGGCCCAATGGAGTGACCAAACCAGGCATCGTTTGACACGGTCAGCAGGAAATCGGTATTGCTGCGGAAATTCGCGCGTACCTGCTCGCCAAGCACAATTTCATAGCAAATGGCGGTAGTAAGGTTATAGCCCGCCACGTTTAGCTGCGGCTGGATGTAAGCGCCCCGGCTAAAGGAGGACATCGGTAAATCAAAGAACGGGGCCAGCGGACGCAGCAGGCTCTCCAGCGGAACAAATTCACCAAAAGGCACCAGATGATTTTTCTGGTAGCGATTCATGCTTTGGTAGCTGTAAGGCTGTTTGCCGCCCAATACGATCACGGAGTTGTAGTCGTGGTAGCGGTTATCCTTTTCTACGCGGGAGTCGACAATGCCGGTAATCAATGCGCTACCGCGGGCGCGCAGTTCGCCGTCGAGCGCCCGGAGAAAGGGCTGCTGGTTGCTTTCCAGATCGGTTATCGCCGATTCAGGCCAGATAATAATGGGCGCTTTGCCGATAAACGGCTGACTGTATCCGGCATACACGCGCAGCGTATTCAGCAGCTGCTGAGGATCCCATTTCATAGACTGCGGAATATTGCCCTGAACCATCGCAATATCCACGCTGCGCTCAGGCGTCGGCTGATACCATTGCAGCATGCGCAGCGGCCACGGCAGCAGTAGCAGCGCCAGCGCGACGAGGGCACTTTTCACCGTGCGATGATAGCAGGCGTGCGCCAGCAAACCGGCGATGATCATCAGCAGGAACGTGAGCGTTTCTACGCCAGCCAGCGGTGCAATCCCCTTCAGTGGACCGTCAATCTGGCTATAACCAAACTGAAGCCAGGGAAAGCCAGTGAGGATCCAGCCGCGAAGAAATTCGCTTATCTGCCAGAGCGCGGGGGCCGCCAGCGCGAGGCGCCATAAGGTGGCGCGCGGCCAGAGCCGAGTGAGCACGGCAGCGAACAGCAGCGGGTAAAGCGACAGGTAGGCGGCCAACAGCACCACCAGAAACACGTTCACTGACCCCGGCATCCCGCCGAACGTAGCAATGCTGACGTAAACCCAGTTGATACCGCTGCCAAACAGGCCAAAGCCCCAGGCAAAACCGAGCGCGGCGGCCTGCGGCGTGCGTCGATCAAGCAAAAGCAGCTGCAGGCCGAGCAGCGAGACGATCGCGGCGGGCCAGACATCATAAGGTGAAAAGGAGAGGGTGCCGACCGCACCCAGAATCAAGGCCAGCAGCAGGCGAACCCGCTGCTGCGAGTAAAGAGAGGCGAATGCCATAGAATTATTCGTCGTCCAGTTGCGGTTGCGGTGAATCTTCCGGAATTTTTACGTGCACCTGGATAATACGTCGACTGTCTGCCATCGCCACTTTGAAGTGGTAACCTTCAATGTCGATGCTTTCACCGCGCGCAGGTAAGTGACCAAAGCCCTGCATCACCAACCCCCCGATGGTGTCCACTTCATCATCGCTGAAGCTGGTACCGAACACCTCGTTGAAATCTTCAATCGGCGTGAGCGCGCGCACGGTGTAGGTGTGGCGGTTTAGCTGACGGATATCACGATCTTCCTCGTCGTCATACTCGTCTTCGATCTCACCCACGATCAGCTCAAGGATATCTTCGATGGTCACTAAACCGGATACGCCGCCAAACTCATCGATCACCATAGCCATGTGATAACGCTGTGAACGGAACTCTTTGAGCATGCGGTCAACGCGCTTGCTTTCGGGGACCACCACCGCGGGACGCAGCACTTTTTCAATACTGAAGGGTTCTGATGCGCTGCTCATAAACGGCAGCAGATCTTTGGCCATCAGGATGCCTTCAACGTGATCTTTATCTTCGCTAATAACCGGGAAACGCGAGTGAGCGGATTCAATGATCACCGCAAGGCACTCTTCAAGGCTCTGATTGCGCTTCAGGGTAATCATTTGCGAACGCGGGATCATGATGTCGCGCACGCGCTGCTCGGCAATGTCCAGCACGCCCTCCAGCATGTCGCGCGTGTCCTGATCGATAAGCTCTTTCTGCTCAGAATCGCGGATCAAGCCCAACAGTTCATCGCGATTTTTCGGCTCGCCATGAAAAAGTTGGTTAATCAACAGGGAAAAAAATCCTTTTTTACTACTGGGTGCGTCGCTGTTTTGAGAATGGTCGTCGCTCATGGCGTTTTAATTTTGTTCACTCATTTGAGTTAAAGGAACTGTCGGCACAATGGCCGACAGTGCGTTGCTCTAAGCCGTAGGCTCAGGCGTCTTCTTTCTCCGAAATGTACGGATCGGGATACCCAAGAGCAAGCATTATCTCGGTCTCCAGCGCTTCCATCTCTTCGGCTTCGGCATCGTCGATATGGTCATAGCCCAGCAGGTGAAGCGTGCCGTGCACCACCATGTGTGCCCAGTGGGCTTCCAGTGCTTTGCCTTGCTCCGCCGCTTCCTGCTCCACCACCTGCCGACAAATAATCAGGTCGCCCAGCAGAGGGAGTTCGATGCCTGGCGGGGCTTCAAACGGAAAGGAGAGCACGTTGGTGGGCTTGTCTTTACCACGATAGGTTAAATTAAGCTCGTGGCTTTCGGCTTCATCCACCAGGCGAATCGTGACCTCGCTTTCTGCTTGAAACGGGGTAGCCGCGGCTTCAAGCCAGCGCTGAAAGGCAGCCTCTTCAGGCAGGCCTGCTTCATTGGCGCACGCCAGTTGTAAATCCAGTATTGCCGCGCTCATTACTGCTCCTGCGGGGTTGAATGTGCTGCTTGTTGCGCCGCCAGGGCGTCTCGTTTACGCTCTTCCGCCAGCTGGTCGCGACGCTTTTGATCGGCCTCTTCCCAGGCTTCATAGGCGTTAACGATACGTGCAACCACGGGGTGACGCACCACGTCCTCGCTGTGGAAAAAGTTAAAGCTGATCTCCTCCACTTCAGCCAGCACGTCAATGGCGTGACGCAAGCCGGATTTCGTGCTGCGCGGCAGGTCAATCTGCGTGACGTCACCGGTGATCACCGCTTTGGAATTGAAGCCGATGCGAGTTAAAAACATCTTCATCTGTTCGATGGTGGTGTTCTGGCTTTCGTCCAAAATCACAAACGCGTCGTTGAGTGTGCGACCACGCATATAGGCCAGCGGCGCGACTTCAATCACGTTACGCTCCATGAGCTTCTCAACGCGCTCAAAGCCAAGCATTTCAAACAGCGCATCGTAAAGCGGACGCAGGTAGGGATCCACTTTCTGACTGAGATCGCCGGGCAGGAAGCCCAGTTTCTCGCCGGCTTCTACCGCTGGACGCGTCAGAAGAATACGACGGATCTCCTGCCGTTCAAGGGCGTCCACCGCCGCTGCGACCGCAAGATAGGTTTTACCCGTACCGGCCGGACCGATGCCAAACGTGATGTCGTGATCGAGAATATGGGCAATGTACTGCGCCTGGTTCGGCGTACGCGGCTTAATTACGCCACGCTTGGTTTTGATGTTAACCGCTTTGCCGTACTCCGGTACGCTTTCTGCAGTTTGCTCCAGTACGCGGCTCTCTTTTATAGCGAGATGGATCTGATCCGGCTCAATGTCGGGGATGTTTCCGCGCACTGGCGCGGTGTCGACATAAAGGTCGCGTAAGATAGCGGCGGCGGCGTCGACGGTTAGCGTACGGCCGACCAGTTTAAAGTGGTTATCGCGACGATTGATTTCGATTCCCAAACGGCGCTCTAACTGTTTGATGTTGTCATCAAACGGACCGCACAGGCTCATCAGTCGGCGATTATCGGCAGGTTCAAGGCTAATTTCACGGGTTTCGATGTTCAAATGAATCCTTTGGGTCACTCAGGGCCAGTTGAAAAAGGCATTAGATGGCACCGCTTACGGCGTAAGCATCGTAATGAAAGTATTTATGGGGCAATACCGCGGCGCAAGTTGATAACAAAATATTTGGGCGCGAGAGCGAGAAAGCAAGGGGAGCGCGGTGAAACAGATGACAGCGCGTGCTGCACTGTCATCTTAATGCGTACGCTCAAGGTTGGAAGGTGCCTACGCCAAGGGCGTTTTCACGACGGGTACGGGCAATAACGGCCGCCGGGGTCTGGCTAAGGCGTAAATCCATTTCATCCTCGGTGCGTACCAGCTTGCCGCGCAGCGAGTTAGGATAGACATCAACAATTTCCACATCCACAAACTTACCGATGAGCTCAACGGGGGCTTCGAAGTTCACTACGCGATTGTTATCGGTGCGGCCGCTTAGCTCCATCACGTTTTTGCGTGAGATGCCTTCAACCAATACGCGCTGCGTGGTGCCCAACATGCGGCGACTCCACATCATCGCCTGCTGGTTAATACGCTCCTGCAGCAGATAAAGGCGCTGCTTTTTCTCTTCTTCTGAGACATCGTCAGGCAGATCGGCAGCAGGCGTGCCAGGACGCGCAGAGTAGATAAAGCTGAAGCTGGTGTCGAAATTAACCTCGCCGATCAGCTTCATGGTTTGCTCGAAATCCTGCTGCGTTTCGCCCGGGAAGCCGATGATAAAATCGGAGCTGATTTGAATATCCGGACGCGCTTTAAGCAGCTTGCGGATGATGGCTTTATATTCCAACGCGGTATGGGCGCGCTTCATGAGCGTCAAAATGCGGTCGGAACCGCTCTGCACCGGCAGGTGCAGGAAGCTCACTAACTCAGGCGTGTCGCGGTAGACATCGATAATGTCGTCGGTAAATTCAATGGGATGGCTGGTGGTAAAGCGGATGCGGTCGATGCCGTCAATCGCGGCAACGAGGCGCAGTAATTCTGCGAAAGTGCAGATGCCGTCATCAAAGGTGGCGCCGCGATAGGCGTTGACATTCTGCCCTAGCAGATTGACTTCACGCACGCCCTGCGCAGCAAGCTGGGCTATCTCCAGCAAAATATCATCGCATGGACGGCTGACTTCTTCGCCCCGCGTGTAAGGCACCACGCAGAACGTGCAATATTTATTGCAGCCTTCCATGATAGAAACGTACGCGGTAGGGCCTTCCGCACGCGGTTCTGGCAGCCGGTCAAACTTTTCGATCTCCGGAAAACTGATATCGATCACCGGGCTCTTGCTGCCACGCACCTGATTAATCATCTCAGGCAAACGGTGCAGCGTTTGCGGTCCAAACACGATATCCACGCAGTTTGCGCGCTCGCGCAGCCGTTCACCTTCCTGCGAGGCAACGCAGCCACCGACGCCGATAATCACGTCCGGATTGCTGGCTTTCAGTTTTTTCCAACGCCCTAACAAGCCAAAAACTTTTTCCTGTGCTTTCTCACGAATGGAACAGGTATTGAGCAACAAAACGTCCGCCTCTTCGGCGTTTTCGGTCAGGGTGTAACCGTGCGTGCTGTTAAGCAGATCGGCCATTTTCGATGAATCGTACTCGTTCATCTGACAGCCCCAGGTTTTGATATGCAGTTTTTTGGTCATCGGACTAGCCACTAATTCAGAACAGGTAAATGCAGGGGGCATAGTGTAATGCTTTGATGCTGTTGTGACCAGCGCACGGATGCGAGTTCGCGCCCAGATTTGTGTCTGAGAATGTAGGGCAAATTTCCGGTACACTTTAGCACTCGCGCGCTCATCAGACGTGCAGCATAGCGGAGGAATTTGAGTCAATGCAGGATTCACCTTTTGATGTGGTCATCGTGGGCGGCGGCATGGTCGGCGCGGCCCTGGCGTGTGGCCTAACGCAGCAGAATTTTCGCGTTGCCGTGATTGAACGTGCAGAGCCGGAGGTTTTCAGCGCGGCACAGGCACCGGACGTGCGCATCTCCGCGATAGGCGCGTCTTCCGTCGCGCTGCTGCGTCAGCTTGACGTATGGCCGCGCGTGGAGGCTATGCGCTGTGCGCCTTATCGCAAACTGGAGACCTGGGAGTGGGAAAGCGCGCACGTCACCTTTGACGCGGCGTCACTTGGCTTACCCGAACTAGGTTTTATGGTCGAGAACAGCGTGCTGCAGCGCGCGCTGTGGGAAAAAATGCAGGCGCAGGGGGTCACGCTGTTCTGTCCGGCGACGCTGCAGGCGCTCTCCGCACACCGCACGGGCTGGCAGCTGCAGTTAGACACCGGTACGACATTGAATACGCGCTTGGTGGTGGGCGCCGATGGCGCTAATTCGCGCGTTCGTCAGCTGGCCGGGATTGGTATCCGCGGCTGGCAGTATGGCCAATCTTGCATGCTGATTAGCGTGGAAAGAGAACAGGCGGCAGGTGATGCGACCTGGCAGCAGTTTACGCCGCAGGGACCTCGCGCGTTTCTGCCGCTGTTTGGTCATCATGCTTCGCTGGTGTGGTATGACGCGCCCGCGCGCATCCGTCAGTTGCAAAATCTCCCGTTATCGCAACTGGAAAAAGAGATCGCGGCGCACTTCCCCGCGCGTATTGGACGCATTAAGGTCACGCGGGCGGCGTCGTTTCCGCTGGTGCGCCGTCACGCGACGCGTTATGTGCTGCCTGGCCTGGCGTTGGTGGGGGATGCGGCACACACCATTAATCCGCTGGCGGGGCAGGGCGTCAATCTTGGTTATCGCGACGTTGATGCCCTGATCGCAACGCTGGTGGAGGCGCGCAGCCAGGCGCAGATATGGTCGTCCGATGCAGTGCTCCAGCGCTATCATCGCCAGCGTTACCGGGATAATGTGCTGATGCAGGGCGGAATGGATCTGTTCTATTACGCGTTCAGCAACGATCTGCCTCCGCTGCGCTTTGCGCGTAACCTCGCGCTAACGGCGGCCGAAAAGGCGGCCCCCATGAAGCGTCGCGTGCTGAAGTACGCGCTGGGGTTGTAGCTGAGTCATCAGGCCAGCCCGGCGCGGACAGCGCGTCGGGCTGGAAGAAATGAACGAGAAGGTACAGAGACAGAAAACAAAAAAGCCCGCAAAAGCGGGCTTTTTTGTCAATTTGGCTGGGGTGCAGGGATTCGAACCCCGGAATGCTGGTATCAGAAACCAGAGCCTTACCGCTTGGCGACACCCCAATAATGCTGTTCAAATTGTCTTAAATTGGCTGGGGTGCAGGGATTCGAACCCCGGAATGCTGGTATCAGAAACCAGAGCCTTACCGCTTGGCGACACCCCAATAATGCTGTTCAAATTGTCTTAAATATGGCTGGGGTGCAGGGATTCGAACCCCGGAATGCTGGTATCAGAAACCAGAGCCTTACCGCTTGGCGACACCCCAAAAATTTGGTGGCTACGACGGGATTTGAACCTGTGACCCCATCATTATGAGTGATGTGCTCTAACCAGCTGAGCTACGTAGCCTGAGTATACTGCTTATTTTATCCGACGATGGCTGGGATACCTGGATTCGAACCAGGGAATGCCGGTATCAAAAACCGGTGCCTTACCGCTTGGCGATATCCCATTTATCGACTCGTATCCACGAGAGCATGTCGGATTGGCTGGGGTACCTGGATTCGAACCAGGGAATGCCGGTATCAAAAACCGGTGCCTTACCGCTTGGCGATACCCCATCCGGCTGCCGAAGATTGAAATGGTGCGGGAGGCGAGACTTGAACTCGCACACCTTGCGGCGCCAGAACCTAAATCTGGTGCGTCTACCAATTTCGCCACTCCCGCAAAAAAAAGATGGTGGCTACGACGGGATTTGAACCTGTGACCCCATCATTATGAGTGATGTGCTCTAACCAGCTGAGCTACGTAGCCTCTTTTTTTTCGCGTAACCTTCATCGGCGTTGCGGGGCGCATTATGCGTATTGAGTTTAGTAGCGTCAACAAGTTTTTTAGCGTTTTTCGCCTGAGAAAGTCTGTTTGTCTGGGTTGTAACCAGGCTGGCGAATTATTCTACAGCTTTACCGTGTGGCCGTTGCGTAAACAGCATAAAAGGGACCGCGCGGCCCCCTTTATGAGCTTCATTCCAAAGCTTATTTATAGGCAGACTGATGCACGCCTACTGCACGGCCAGACGGGTCGTCCATGTTCTTGAAAGCTTCATCCCATTCAATCGCTTTCGCGGAAGAGCAGGCGACAGAAGGGCCGCCTGGCACGCATTCTGCCGCGCTAGGTAACGGGAACAACTCTTCAAAAATTTCACGGTAGAGATACGCTTCTTTTGAGCCCGGCGTGTTATAGGGGAAGCGGAAGTGTGCGGTCGCCAGCTGCTGGTCGCTAATCTGTTTGGCCGCCACCTCTTTCAGCGTATCGATCCAGCTGTACCCGACGCCGTCAGAGAACTGCTCTTTCTGCCGCCATGCCACGCTCTCTGGCAAATACGATGAGAAGCACTCACGCAAAATGTGTTTTTCCATTTTTCCATTGCTGCCGCACATTTTGTCGGCCGGGTTGATGCGCATGGCGACGTCCAGGAACTTTTTATCCAGGAATGGCACGCGTGCCTCCACGCCCCAGGCTGACATGGCCTTGTTGGCGCGCGCGCAGTCAAACATGTGCAGTGCCAATAGCTTGCGCACGTTCTCTTCGTGAAACTCCCGCGCGTTCGGCGCTTTATGGAAGTAGAGATAGCCACCGAAGACTTCGTCAGCACCTTCCCCGGACAACACCATCTTAATACCCATGGCTTTGATCTTACGCGACATCAGATACATCGGCGTGGACGCGCGAATGGTGGTCACATCGTACGTTTCGATGTGGTAAATCACATCGCGAATGGCATCCAGGCCTTCCTGTACGGTGAAGTGAATCTCATGGTGTACCGTGCCCAGATGATCGGCCACGGATTTTGCCGCTTTCAGATCGGGCGACCCTTCTAAGCCCACGGCGAACGAGTGCAGCTGTGGCCACCAGGCATCGCTTTTATCTTCATCTTCAACACGTTTAGCGGCAAAGCGCTTGGTCACCGCTGAAATGATTGAGGAGTCAAGGCCGCCTGAGAGCAGAACGCCGTAGGGCACGTCTGACATCAGGTGGCTTTTGACCGACTCTTCTAATGCGTGCTTGAGGCCAGCCGCGTCGGTGCTGTTGTGCTCAACGGCAGCGTAATCCATCCAATCGCGCTGCCAGTAGCGACGAATTTCGCCATCCGTGCTGGAGAGGAAGCTTCCCGGTGGGAATTCTTTGATGGAACGACATACCGGAACCAGCGCTTTCATTTCTGACGCCACATAAAGGTTGCCGTGTTCGTCGTTACCCATATACAGCGGAATGATACCAATGTGGTCACGACCAATCAGATACTGTTGCTTCACGCTATCCCACAGGATGAAGGCAAACATGCCTTGCAGGTCGTCGAGAAAATCGAGGCCTTTTTCCTGGTACAGCGCGAGGATCACTTCGCAGTCAGAACCGGTCTGGAAAGCATAACGATCGCTTAATTCAGCGCGCAGCGCCTGGTGGTTGTAGATTTCGCCGTTGACGGCCAGTACGTGGGTGTGATCGGCGTTATACAGCGGCTGCGCGCCGTTGTTGACGTCAACAATCGACAAGCGCTCATGCACCAGAATGGCCTTGTCGTCAGCGAACACGCCCGACCAATCTGGCCCGCGGTGACGCATCAGACGAGAAGATTCCAGCGCTTTTTTGCGCAGCTCAACGGGATCGGTTTTCAGATCCAGCACACCAAAAATTGAACACATATCTGACTCCTGAGCGCACCTGACGGTGATGTTTTCGTTGTTAGTCCGACAGCGCAGTGGCTGCGTGATGTATAAGAAAATGCGCTATTTGGTACTGTTAATGCAAGCAAAAAAGCGATCTGCTGATAAAAGAGGTGTTGCAAAGCCTTTAGTTTTAAATTTTATTTAAAATAATGATTGTTTTATTAGATGGTATCTAATGAAGTGGCGTAATTGGCTGTTTTGTGCGCACTCCGCGACGGGATGCAAATCGTGGTGCAAAAAAAACGCCCTGCGGGCCAGCGAGGCGCGCAGGGCGTGAGGCATGATAATCGAGTTAGAAGAGATCGATGTCCGCCACGGACGGGAACGTCCAGTCGGGGCGGAAAGGCATGGCGTCAACATCACTCAGCGTCGAGACGCCAGAGAGGACCAGAATGGTTTCCAGGCCCGCCTGGAATCCGGCCAGGATGTCGGTGCGCAGGTTATCGCCCACAATCACCGTATCCTCTGAGTGGGCGTGCATCTTATTCAACGCGGCGCGCATGATATAGGGGCTTGGCTTGCCGACGTAAAACGGCTTGCGGCCTGAAATGGTCTCGATGCCCGCACACAGCGCGCCGCAGGCGGGCACGAAGCCGCGGGCGTGCGTGTCGGGATTGGTGGCGATAAAGCGTGCGCCGCTGGCCACAAAAAATGCGGCTTTGTGCATCATGTCCCAATTAAATGAGCGAGTTTCACCCACGATCACGAAATCTGGATTCACGTCCGTAATGGTAAAGCCGGCCTTGTAGAGTTCATGAATCAGCGCACCTTCGCCAATCACATAGGCTTTCTTACCCTCCTGACGGCGCAGGAAATCGGCCGTGGCCATCGCCGAGGTGTAAAATACCGAGTCGGGCACATCGATGCCGGCATTGGCAAAGCGGTTGGCCAAATCCTGGGCGGTCTGTGACGGATAGTTGGTCAGCACCACCAGCGGCATCTCTTTTTCAAGAATGCGCTGCAGAAACTCTTTTGCGCCTTTTACAGCGGTATTGTCGTGCATCAGCACGCCGTCGATGTCACAGATTACGCTTTTGATGGTCATAAATAGTTTCCGGTGGGCCTGCCCGTTTGCAGGCGGTGGTTACTCTTCCAAAAGATGTTGCAACAAGATGCCATTCAACATAGCGCGTTTCGCGAGGGCAAATGCACCAATGGCCGAGCGGTGGTCCAGTTCGGAGCGCACGACCGGTAAGTTTTTCCGGAAGGCGTCCAGCGCTTGTGTGTTAATGCACCCTTCAATCGCCGGGAACAGCACTCTCTCCGCCTCGGTAATCTCACCTGCCAGCACCACCTTCTGCGGATTGAACAGGTTAATGGCGATGGCAATCGCTTTGCCCAGGTAGCGCCCAACGTATTCAACCACTTCGCACGCTAGCGCATCGCCCTGGTTGGCGGCGCGGCTAATCTGCGACATGGAACAGTCATCCTGCGTCAAACTGCTGGGATAGCCTTGGTCAAGCAGATGACGTACGCGATTTTCAATCGCGCCGTTCGCGGCAATGGTCTCCAGACAGCCAAAGTTACCGCAGTGGCAGCGCTCGCCCAGGGGATCAACTTGAATGTGGCCAATTTCGCCAACGTTGCCATTGCTACCGAGAAAGATATGGCCATTGGCGATAATCCCAGCGCCGGTTCCGCGATGCAAGCGCACCAGAATCGAGTCTGCGCAGTCGCGGCTTGCACCGAAGTAGTGCTCTGCCAGGGCGAGACTGCGAATGTCGTGGCCCACAAAGCTGGTGACATTGAACCGCTTCTGCATTGCCGCGACCAAGGGCCAGTGATGGACCTCAATATGCGGCATATAGCGAATAATACCGTTAATAGGATCCACCAAACCGGGCAGGATGACCGACAGAGCAATCAGCTCATGGATTTTACGCTGGTGCGTGGACATAAACGTATGGATAGCGTTGAACAGCGCATTTTCCAGCGTAGCCTGCGTGCGCTCCGGCAGGGCATAATCTTCTTGCGCCAGGGATTTCCCGCTCAGATCAAATAATGTGAGCGTGGCGTCGTTGCGCCCAAGGCGCACACCAATGGTGTGAAAATGCCGGGTCTCCGTGATGATTGAAATAGCGCGGCGGCCTCCGGTGGAAGCCTGCTGCTCCACCTCTTTGATGAGGCCGCGCTCAATAAGCTGGCGAGTGATTTTGGTGACGCTGGCGGGCGCAAGCTGGCTGATATCGGCAATTTGAATGCGCGATATCGGCCCCTGCTGATCGATTAGCCGATAAACAGCTGCACTGTTGAGTTGTTTGACAAGATCGACATTTCCTATTTGAGTCTGGCCGCCAGTGGTCATTCAGTGCTTACTCGCTGAGGACGTCCTCTCCGTTGACGAACGTCTTAATGATTTGATAATCGCGGGTAAAGACAATCAGGTTGGCCACTTTTCCGGCTGTCACCGAACCCAACTGTTTTGCCACGCCTATGGCCTGTGCCGGGTAGAGCGTTGCCATCCGCAAGGCTTCATCCAGCGCGATACCGCAATGTTCAACGCTATTTTTCACTGCTTCAATCATGGTCAGCGCTGAACCGCTTAACGTACCGTTTTCATCAACGCATAGACCATCGCGATAGTATATTGTTTTGCCTGCAAAAATGAATTTGTCTATGGCCGCGCCCGCAGGTGCCGTGGCATCCGTCACCAACACCAGCTTGTCGCCTTTCAGGCGCTTGGCATTGCGCACGTTAGCGTAATGGACATGCAAACCGTCTGCAATGATGCCGCAGTATATATCGGACGAATCAAAAAGCGCACCGATCAGGCCCGGCTCGCGTCCGGCAAACGTCGGCATGGCATTATAAAGGTGGGTAGCGAAACTCACTCCGGCAGCAAAGCCCGCTTTTGCCTCTTCATAGGTCGCGTTTGAGTGTCCAGCAGAGACCACAATGCCCGCCGCGCAAAGCTGGCGAATCACATCGGCGCCTGCGTGTTCAGGGGCCAGCGTCACCTTGCTGATGACATCGGCATTGGCGCACAGATACGCCACCATCGCTGCATCGGGTTGGCGAATCAGGGCGGGATCGTGCGTCCCTTTCTTCGCTTTGTTGAGCCAAGGTCCTTCAAGATGCAAACCTAGCGCCTGATGCTGATGCTTATTCAGGTAGGCGCGCATGGTGTCAATGGCGCGTATCATCAAGGCGTCAGTGCTGGTGATCAGCGTAGGTAAAAAGCTGGTACAGCCCGATTTTTCATTGGCGCGCTGCATGGTTTCCAGCGTGGCCACGCTCAACGTCTCGATATCATCGTTGAACTGCACGCCGCCGCAGCCGTTGAGCTGTAAATCGATAAAGCCGGGAGCAATGAACGCACCCGCCACATCCTGCTGTGTCAGGGCTGGGTCAAGGGCATCGCGTGGACACACGCGTTCAATCAAGCCATTGGCAATCACAACAGCGTGATTATCCAGAATTTCATGGCCGGTAAAAATCCGACCGTTCACTAATGCGTACATCACGTTCCTCCCGGCTAAGCCTGCGGACTGAGGCGCAGGTTAATGACTGCGTATTTCACACGCCTTTCATGTTTTCCGCTTCCATTTCGCGGAAATATTTCACGGTTTTCACTTTCAGTTCCATCGTCGCGGGTTCGTCACAGACCACGACCGCTTTCGCATGGAGCTGTAGGCAACTGATGGTCCACATGTGGTTCACGTTGCCCTCTACAGCGGCCTGCAGCGCTTGGGCTTTGACGTGGCCAGTGACCAGAATCATCACCTCTTCTGCATCCAGCAAGGTTCCCACGCCCACGGTCAGGGCATATTTCGGCACCTGATCGACATCGCCGTCAAAGAAACGTGAGTTTGCCACGCGGGTGTCATGCGTCAGGGTTTTGATGCGGGTGCGGGAAGAGAGCGAGGATGCAGGTTCGTTGAAGGCAATATGACCATCGTTACCCACGCCGCCCATAAACAGATGAATTTTGCCGTAGGCGCGCATCTTATCTTCATAGCGGCGACATTCTGCGTCAATATCAGGCGCATTGCCATTCAGAAGGTTGATATTATCGGGCTGTATATCAACGTGATCGAAAAAATTGCGGTACATAAAGCTGTAGTAGCTTTCTGGATGCTCTTTGGGTAACCCCACGTATTCATCCATATTGAAGGTCACGACATGTTTAAAACTGACCTGGCCCGATTTGTGCATCTCAATCAAGTGTTTGTAGGCTTCAAGCGGCGTGCCGCCGGTCGGCAAACCGAGTACAAAAGGGCGCTCAGCGGTAGGTTTGAATGCGTTGATACGGTTAACAATGTGGCGTGCAGCCCATTTCCCCACCTGTGTTGGTGTGGCTAAGGGGATCAGTCTCATGTCTTCACCTCGGTAAGAGTTGGAAAATGCGGTCGCTTATCTAACCTCATACGAATGCCCAACCATCATGGCGGGAGCCGTCGTCAATGACAAAGCCTACGACCTGATATTTTTCATCATAAAATAAGTTTGTGGTACATGCCAGCAATTCGGGGTATTAATGGTTGCATGTGGTGATTAAAGTCACAGTTATCGCGGTTTTAATTTGCGAGGCGAAATAATTTATCTTTACACTGCGCATCGGAGTGAAAAGGGTCACTCACACCGTCCCGTGGGATAAAAACGACAACCCACGCACGGTCAGATGCCAGTCTCATAGGGGGAGAATAGGGTGAGTATTTTAGGATATCTGCAAAAGGTCGGACGGGCGCTGATGGTGCCCGTCGCGACCCTGCCGGCAGCGGCAATACTTATGGGCGTGGGGTACTGGATCGATCCGGACAGCTGGGGGGCTGGCAATGCCTTAGCGGCGCTGTTGATCAAGTCGGGTTCCGCCATTATCGATAACATGTCAGTGCTGTTTGCGATTGGCGTGGCCTATGGCATGTCAAAAGATAAAGATGGCGCGGCGGCACTGTCGGGGTATGTGGGCTTTCTGGTGGTCACTACGCTGTGCTCGCCCGCTGCGGTCGCGATGATACAGAAGATGCCGGTGGAGCAGGTGCCTGCCGCCTTTGCCAAAATCAGTAACCAGTTCGTGGGTATTCTGGTGGGCATTATGTCCGCAGAGGTGTACAACCGTTTCAGCCACGTTGAACTGCCTAAAGCGTTGGCCTTCTTTAGCGGACGTCGCCTGGTGCCGATTCTGGTCTCTTTCCTGATGATCATCGTGGCGTTTGTGCTGATGTACATCTGGCCGCTGATCTTTAACGGATTGGTGAACTTTGGTGAACACATCCAAAAACTGGGGTCAGTGGGCGCGGGGGTCTACGCGTTCTTCAACCGCCTGCTTATTCCTGTGGGCCTGCACCACGCGCTGAACTCGGTGTTTTGGTTCGATGTGGCCGGCATTAATGACATTCCTAAGTTCCTGGGAGGCGCGCAGTCCATTGCCAACGGTACCGGCGTGCCGGGTATCACGGGACGTTATCAGGCCGGCTTCTTCCCGATTATGATGTTTGGCTTGCCCGGCGCCGCGCTGGCGATTTATCACTGCGCCCGCCCGGAAAATCGCGTAAAGGTGGGCAGTATCATGCTGGCTGCCGCGTTTGCCGCCTTCTTTACGGGCATCACTGAGCCGCTGGAATTTTCGTTCATGTTTGTGGCGCCAGTGTTGTATCTCATCCACGCATTTTTAACCGGCGTCTCGGTATTTATTGCGGCTAGCATGCACTGGATTGCCGGGTTTGGCTTTAGCGCCGGGCTAGTGGATCTGGTGCTGTCGACGCGTAACCCTCTCGCCGTTCACTGGTGGATGCTGATTCCACAAGGGCTGGTGTTCTTTGTCATTTATTACGTGGTGTTCCGTTTCACCATCAAGAAATTCAATTTAATGACGCCAGGCCGTGAACTGTCTGCAGGGGATGAAACGGACGGCTACGACGTTAATGTCGATCAAAGCAGCAGCAACGAAACGCAGACAGAAACGCTCGCGCGTCGCTATATTGCCGCCGTTGGTGGTTCAGAGAATCTCACTAACATCGACGCCTGTATTACCCGTTTACGCTTAAACGTCAAAGATTCAAGCCAGGTAAATGAAGGCGTGGCCAAGCGTCTCGGGGCATCGGGCGTGATTCGCCTTAATAAACAGAGCGTGCAAATCATTGTCGGTACGCAGGCGGAAATCATCGCCAGTGCAATGAAAACCGTGCTGCACAAAGGTCCGGTTGCAGCAACAGCGGCCTCTTCTGCGGCTGAACCTGTCCCGGCCGCGAAGCCCCAGGCCGTGTTGAACAGCGAACGCCAGGTCGTGGCGACGCTGGTGGCGCCGGTGAGCGGTGACATTGTCGCCCTTGATGCCGTGCCGGATGAAGCCTTTGCCAGTAAAGCGGTTGGCGACGGGCTGGCGATAATACCCACGGACAAAACGGTGGTGTCACCCGCCGCAGGCACCGTGGTGAAAATCTTCAACACCAACCATGCGTTTTGCCTTGAAACCGCCAACGGCGTGGAGATCGTGGTGCATATGGGGCTGGATACGGTTGCGCTGGAGGGCAAAGGCTTTACCCGCTTAGTGGAAGAGGGGGACGCCGTGCAGGCCGGTCAACCTGTGCTGGAAATGGATCTGGCTTTCCTTAATGCCCACGCGCGCTCGATGATAAGCCCGGTAGTGGTCAGCAACAGTGATGAGTTTGCCGGACTGACGCTGCTTGCCAGCGGTTCTGTGGTGGCCGGCGTCACGCCCCTGTACGAAATTAAAAAATAAGTTCTTGATGTCAGCGAAAAGGCAGGAAGCGATTCCTGCCTTTTTTATTTTAAACCGCCAACAAACGGTTGTTTCCCGTCAGCGCTTTGTGGATCATACTCCGTTACTTCGTGATACCAATCACCCGCTATTGTTTGAGGATTTTGAAATGAGTGAGGCTGAAGCCCGCCCAACGAACTTTATTCGTCAGATCATCGACGAAGATTTGGCGAGCGGTAAGCACACCCGTGTGCATACCCGTTTCCCGCCTGAGCCCAATGGTTATCTGCATATTGGCCATGCGAAATCAATTTGTTTGAACTTTGGTATTGCGCAAGATTACCAGGGTGAATGCAACCTGCGTTTTGACGACACCAATCCGGTTAAAGAAGATCTGGAGTTCGTTGAATCCATCAAGCGTGACGTGCAATGGCTGGGCTTTGAGTGGAGCGGCAACATTCGTTACTCCTCAGACTACTTTGATCAACTCTTTAATTATGCCGTTGAGCTGATCAATAAAGGACTCGCCTACGTTGACGAACTTTCGCCCGAGCAGATTCGCGAATATCGCGGTACTTTAACGGCACCGGGTAAAAATAGCCCTTATCGCGACCGCAGCATTGAGGAAAACCTGGCGCTGTTCCAGAAGATGCGCGACGGTGGATTTGAAGAGGGTAAAGCCTGCCTGCGCGCGAAAATCGACATGGCGTCCAACTTCATCGTGATGCGCGATCCGGTGCTGTACCGGATAAAATTTGCCGAACATCACCAGACAGGCAATAAGTGGTGCATCTATCCGATGTACGACTTTACCCACTGCATCTCTGATGCGCTGGAAGACATTACCCATTCGCTGTGTACGCTGGAGTTCCAGGATAACCGTCGCCTTTATGACTGGGTACTGGATAACATCACCATTCCTGCGCACCCACGGCAGTACGAATTCTCGCGTCTGAATCTCGAATACGCGGTGATGTCGAAGCGTAAGCTGACCCAGTTGGTGAGCGAGAAGGTGGTGGAAGGATGGGACGATCCGCGCATGCTGACCGTTTCTGGCCTGCGCCGTCGCGGCTATACGGCGGCGTCTATCCGCGAGTTTTGCCGCCGTATTGGCGTGACTAAGCAGGACAATATCGTGGAGATGGCGTCGCTGGAATCTTGCATTCGTGACGATCTTAACGAGAATGCGCCACGCGCGATGGCCGTGCTGGACCCAGTCAAAGTGGTGCTTGAAAATCTGCCAGCCGGTCACGAAGAAATGCTCACCATGCCGAATCATCCGAGTAAACCGGAGATGGGCACGCGTGAAGTGCCGTTCAGCCGTGAAATCTGGATCGATCGCGCTGACTTCCGTGAGGAAGCCAATAAGCAGTACAAGCGACTGGTGTTGGGCAAGGAAGTGCGTTTGCGCAATGCCTATGTGATTCGTGCGGAGCGTGTGGCAAAAGATGAAGACGGCAATATCACCTGTCTTTACTGCACCTGTGACGTGGATACGCTGAGCAAAGATCCGGCGGATGGCCGTAAAGTGAAAGGCGTTATTCATTGGGTGTCTGCTATCCACGGTTTGCCTGCAGAGTTCCGTCTTTACGACCGCTTATTCAGCGTGCCGAATCCGGCCGCAGCGGACGACTTCCTCACCACCATTAACCCGGACTCGCTGGCTATCAAACACGGCTTCGTTGAGCCGGGTCTGCGCGAGGCGGCAGCGTCTTCACCTTACCAGTTTGAACGTGAAGGCTACTTCTGCGCCGACAGCGTGTATTCGCAGCCGACGCAGTTAGTGTTCAACCGCACGGTCGGATTACGTGACACCTGGACGAAAATTGGCGACTAATATTTTTTGCCATTAACCCAATATAATCACGCAAGGGCGAGCATTCGCCCTTTTTTATTGTCTGCCTGACGCCGCAGCTAACAGTTTGTGCTACGCCGGTAAAACTCCCCATTTATCCGCACGTTACGACTTTTCTGACTTTAGAATTATTAATCCAATTGCAAGTGTGAAAAATTTTTTTTCAGGTAGGCTATGCGCTCTAAAACAGATCATTGCGCGTTATCTAAGGAAAAAAATGATAAACCTCGCACAGGAAGCACGGTACAGCGTCGTCATCTTGCATCAGCTTATTGAACGGATTTTCAATCAATCGAGCGCGCAGGATGACAGTATCGATCTGTTTTTGTCTCACTTTCATCCTGAATTTACGATGGTCACGCCGCAGGGCAAGCAGCTGGATTTTAATCAGGTCGAGACGCTGTTTCGTCAGCTGCATGGTCAGCGCGAGGGGATGCGCATTGCGACCAGTGAGCATGCGATTATTTCGCAGCAGGGCAAGGAAATTGTCATTCAGTATCGTGAAGTGCAGATGATGAACGGCACTAACCAAAGTCGTATTGCTTTGGCCGTGCTGGATTGCAGCACCGCGATTCCGCGCTGGCGCTATCTGCAGGAAACGCTGATCGCTTGATCGCAGACAGAAAAAAACCGGTGCAAGCACCGGTTTTTTACGGAGAGGCCATAACGATGGCGATTACTTATCGTGCAGCGTCTCGTCTTCACGGCAGTCGCCCAGCGCACAGTGTCCGTACAGGTACAGGCTGTGATTAGTGAGCTTGATGCCGTGGCGCGTGGCAATCTCATTCTGACGTGTTTCGATGGAGTCATCGCTAAATTCGATCACTTTGCCGCAGTCCAGGCAAATCAGATGATCGTGGTGATGCTGCTGGGTCAGTTCGAAAACGGATTTACCCCCTTCGAAGTTATGGCGGGTAACGATACCTGCGTCATCAAACTGGTTAAGGACGCGATATACCGTTGCCAGACCAATTTCTTCACCCATATCAATCAGGCGTTTGTACAAATCTTCCGCACTGACGTGATGGCACTCGGGTTCCTGAAGCACTTCCAGAATTTTTAATCTGGGCAGCGTGACTTTCAGGCCAGCCTTCTTCAATGCGGAATTGTTGTCAGTCATGCGGATATTGTCCTGTTACTTTGCGAGTCACTTACGGCGCAGCGGCCTTGGATGTTTGGGGCATCACGCATTCTCATTTGCGTCTCATTATAGAGCTCGCGCAGCGAAATGAAAACCAGCGGAATCGTCGGAAATCACCAAGGGCCATAGGGAGAAAAATCGCTAATGCCGGCGGGGATCGTGCTGATCTTTGTTTTTCATTTCACTCAGCGTCTTACTGCGCTGAAGAATAAGCGGATGACCGTTATGGGTATTCTACAGAATTAACGGGGAAAGTTAAAAAAACGTAGCTATTATTTTTATAGGAAAATCCGTTGCCCCAATGTGAGCCGAAACCCACATTGGGAAAGGGGATCAGGCTTCGATAATCGCTTTGAGCTGCAGTTCGTCGTAAATCTGCTTAACCCATGCGTCAACGCGCTGATTCGTGAGCTCAGGCTGTCGATCTTCATCGATCGCCAAGCCCAGGAAGTGCTTGTCGTCAGCCAGGCCTTTTGACGCTTCAAAGTGATAACCCTCAGTGGGCCAATGACCCACAATCACCGCGCCGTTAGGCTCGATGATGTCACGAATGGTCCCCATCGCGTCGCAGAAGTATTCGGCGTAGTCTTCCTGGTCACCGCAGCCAAACAGCGCGACCAACTTGCCGTTGAAATCCACCTCTTCGAGCGTCGGGAAGAAGTCGTCCCAATCACACTGTGCTTCGCCGTAATACCAAGTGGGAATGCCTAGCAGCAAAATGTCGAATGCTTCGAGATCTTCCTTGGTGCTTTTGGCAATGTCGTGCACTTCGGCAACATCTTTACCCAGTTGTTTCTGGATCATTTTCGCAATGTTTTCAGTGTTGCCGGTATCGCTGCCGAAGAAAATGCCTACGATTGCCATGGGCTAAGTAACCTCTTAAATCCTGAATGTGAAAGTCAGTGAATTGACGGTGTAATAGTGCGAATAATAGCAGAACCGCAAAAAGGTCGGAACGCTCAGCAAGGTGACTTTGTGCTCCTGAGTGCGGTCTGCACGTGCTAACGCAGCTTGAGCTGTGCCAGCAGCATGTGTTCAATCAGCTCACTGCGGCTGATGTTTTGCTGTTCGGCCAGGCTGTTCAACGCCTCAACCGCCTCGCTCGACATCTTTAGCTCAACGCGCCGCAGGCCGCGAACTTTATCGCGCTTAAGCTGGTTGCGCTTATTAATACGCAGCTGTTCATCACGCGTCAGCGGACTGGTTTTAGGGCGACCCGGACGCCGTTCATCTGCGAAGAGATCGAGGGTAGTTCGATCTGTCTGTTCTTTTGCCATGATTTGAGAAACTGCGTGGGCGCGAACGGCGAAAAGGCGCTGCGCGATGTAAACATTTATCGGCCCTGCCACGGTGAAAAAACACCCGCAGCAAATTTTTAGCGCGACATCATACTCCAGCGCTATCTATGAAGCCAATCCTAAACCATCACTGGCAAGCTTTTGCTTTTACAGATTAAAAAAACGGCGCACGGCACGCAGCACCGCGTCCGGTTTCTCTGCATGCACCCAATGGCCCGCGCCGCTGATAACGTGCGCCTGAGCCTGTGGGAATTGTTGCAACAGCGCTTCACGGTGCTGTCCGTCGAGGTAGGGCGAATCGCCGCCGCGAATAAACAGTGCCGGATGGGGCCAGGGCGGCACCGTTTCCCATCCGGAAATCGCTGCATAGTTATCCCATAGCGCCGACACGTTGAAGCGCCATTCGCCGTCAACGAAGGATTTGAGGATAAACTGAATGACGCCTTCTTCTGCAATATGCTGTCGCATCAGCGCTGCCGCCTCACTGCGGCGCGTGACGCCTGCTGCTGTTACGGCGCGAATGGCGGCAAAAATCTCATCATGGCGGCGGATTTGATAATCCACGGGGGCGATGTCGATCAGCACCATTTTGCCCATGCGCTGCGGGGCAACCGCGCTGAGCGCCATGGCAATTTTGCCGCCCATGGAGTGGCCAATCACATCCACGCGTTCGATTGCCTGTGCGTCGAGCGTGTCCACGATATCCTGCGCCATAGCGGCATAACGCATCTCGTCGCTACGTGGAGAAAGACCGTGATTTCGCACATCAACCTGCAGGGTAGGGCGCGCATCGCGCACGCCGCGCGCCAGCACGCCCAGATTATCCAGGCTGCCAAAGAGGCCGTGAATCAGCAGAATAGGGTCGCCGTGGACGGCGGATTGTTCAGTTTGCAGACGGGCGTTCAAAATCATGGTTAAAGTTCTTACGGTTGAGAGCCGGGCTTAGGGTATCATGGATTAACCTGTCCAGGAGCCAGCCGAACGGGCATTAGGGCATATTCCGACTTTTACATGGAATTGATGCCAGCGCTTTCGACTGTCACGGATTTAACTTTATAATCCTTATGTTAGAACTGGCTCACGTTTTATGCTGCTTATAACGGCATCAACGCGCGGTTCTACCCTTTGCCAGAATTGTACGGAATACGATGAAAACGATCGAAGTTGACGAAGAACTCTACCGTTATATTGCCAGCCACACGCAGCACATTGGTGAAAGCGCGTCTGACATTTTGCGGCGCATGCTGAAATTCACCGCCGGGCAAAGCACTACCGCCGCCGCAGCGGTAAGCTCGTCGGCAAAAGAGACGCAGCCCACCCGCAGTGAAGCGCGTCCTCAAGACCGTGTGCGCGCCGTGCGTGAGTTGTTGCTTTCTGACGAATATGCGGAGCAGAAGCGGGCGGTAAACCGCTTTATGCTGGTTCTGTCAACGCTTTATCGTCTTGATCCCGCTGCGTTTGCTGACGCCACTGCGTCACTGCAGGGGCGCACCCGCGTCTATTTTGCGGGTGATGAGCACACGCTGCTGCAAAATGGCACCCACACCAAGCCCAGACATGTGCCGGGTACGCCATACTGGGTAATTACGAACACCAATACAGGCCGCAAATGCAGCATGGTGGAACACATCATGCTGGCCATGCAATTCCCTCAGGAATTGACCGAGAAAGTTTGCGGCACCATTTAACGGAAGCGTCAGGGAGAAGCGCCAATGGCCAATCACCCTCGTGCCGGGCAGCCTGCCCAGCAGAGCGATTTAATTAACGTTGCACAGTTAACCTCGCAGTATTACGTCCTGAATCCGGATACGGCAAACCCGGACCACGCGGTGAAATTTGGCACTTCTGGCCACCGCGGCAGCGCGGGGCGTCACAGCTTCAATGAAGCGCATATTCTGGCTATTGCTCAGGCGATCGCGGAAGAGCGTGCAAAAAATGGTATCACCGGGCCATGTTACGTGGGCAAAGATACCCATGCGCTCTCTGAGCCCGCGATTCTGTCGGTGCTGGAAGTGCTGACCGCCAACGGCGTAGATGTGATCGTGCAGCAGGAGAATGGCTATACGCCAACGCCTGCGATCTCTAACGCGATTCTTGAGCATAACAAGCGCGGCGGCGCCCAGGCGGACGGCATTGTGATCACGCCGTCGCACAATCCACCGGAAGATGGCGGCATTAAATATAATCCACCTAACGGCGGTCCCGCAGACACCAATGTAACCAAAGTGGTGGAAGATCGCGCGAACCAACTGATCAAAGGCGAACTGAAAGATGTGAAGCGGCTGCCACTGGATCAGGCGTGGAAAAGCGGTCACATTATCGAGCAGGATCTCATCCAGCCTTACGTTGAAGGTTTGGCTCAGGTGATTGATTTTGCCGCCATCCAGAAAGCGGGTTTGAAAATCGGTGTTGATCCACTGGGCGGCTCCGGTATGGCTTACTGGCAGCGCATCGCCGCGCATTACAATCTGGATCTGACCATCGTTAACGATGCTATTGACCAAACTTTCCGCTTTATGCACCTGGATAAAGATGGTGTGGTGCGCATGGACTGCTCGTCTGAATGCGCGATGGCGGGTCTTCTGGCTTATAAAGACAAGTTTGATCTCGCATTTGGTAACGACCCGGATTACGACCGTCACGGTATCGTTACGCCATCAGGCCTGATGAACCCGAACCACTATTTGGCTGTGGCTATCAACTATCTGTTCCAGCATCGTCCGCAGTGGGGCGCTGAGGTAGCGGTTGGTAAAACGCTGGTGTCGAGCGCCATGATCGACCGTGTGGTTAACGACATTGGCCGCAAGCTGGTGGAAGTGCCCGTCGGATTCAAATGGTTTGTCGATGGCCTGTTTGACGGCAGCTTTGGTTTTGGCGGCGAAGAGAGCGCAGGTGCCTCTTTCCTGCGCTTTGACGGTTCTGCATGGTCTACCGACAAAGACGGCATCATCTTGTGCCTGCTGGCCGCAGAAATCACGGCGGTGACGGGTAAAAATCCTCAGCAGCACTATGATGAACTGGCCGCACGTTTTGGTGCACCTAGCTACAACCGTCTGCAAGCGCCCGCGACGTCCGCACAGAAAGCGGCGCTGTCGAAGCTGTCACCTGAAATGGTCAGCGCCGATACGCTGGCAGGCGATCCTATCACCGCGCGCCTGACGGCAGCGCCTGGCAACGGTGCTTCTATCGGTGGCCTGAAAGTGATGACGGAAAATGGCTGGTTTGCGGCGCGTCCGTCTGGCACGGAAGATGCCTACAAAATCTATTGCGAAAGTTTCCTCGGGGCGGAGCATCGCCAGCAGATTGAGAAAGAAGCGGTCGAGATTGTCAGTGAAGTGCTGAAAAACGCCTGATCGGGCGAAAATATGGAAGGCCGCGAATGCGGCCTTTTTTTATGGCATAAAGCGGTAACCTATCCCGATTTCAGTGAGCAAATGGTTGGGCTGCGTGGGGTTGCTTTCCAACTTCTGCCGCAGATGGCCCATATAAATGCGCAAATAGTGGCTGTGCTCAACCGCATTTGGCCCCCACACCTGATTCAGGAGCTGGCGCTGCGTCAGCACTTTTCCGGCGTTATTCAGGAGCAAGCTCAACAGGCGGAACTCCGTCGGGGTCAAATGAACCTCTTCCCCGTTGCGCTGTACGCGCCGACCCGCTAAATCAACGCTGACTTCACCAAACCGCACCACCGGTTCGGGCTGAGTGCGCTGATGACGCCGCAGGGCCACGCGAACGCGTGCCAGTAGTTCACCAATACCAAAAGGTTTGCTGAGGTAGTCGTCCGCCCCGGCATCCAGCGCATCGATTTTATCCTGCTCGTCGTCGCGCGCTGATAGGACAATCACCGGCAAGCTGCTCCACTGCCGCACTTCGCGGATAAAATCGTTTCCATCTCCGTCCGGCAAGCCGAGATCGAGTATCACCAAATCCGGTTTACGCGTCGCCGCTTCGATTAAACCACGTTGCAGTTCGCCCGCTTCAACAATCTTGAGGCCTTCGTTTTCCAGCGCCAGGCGCACAAAACGGCGAATTTCCTTTTCATCTTCCACGATCAAAATGGTCGGCACGCTGACTCCTGGCAAAAGGGGGTAACGCCTTACTTTATCAATAAATAATCATGGCGTCCGTAACGATATCTCCACCCGTTAAGCGGCAATCATACGGGCGTGGCGCCGCGCGCCGAGGTTGAAAAAAACCGCCAATCAGTGGTCAGAGGAGTAGTAAAAATAATCGATGCGGAGTAATATTAGACACAGATCACATTTTAACGCGACGCACGACCAGGAGGACGCGATGTACAGGTCTTATCCACTTTCTAAAATTCTGCTCCGCCGCACGCTGGTGGTGGTAGTGGGGCTGCTGGCTTTACCGGTTATGCTGTTCCGTGCCGATCGCGCGCGCTTTTACAGTTATCTTCACCGCATGTGGTGTAAAACCAGTAACAAGCCGGTATGGCTCGCCCAGTCCGAAGCCGCTGGCGGCACGTATTGGTAAGTCTCCTGCTGCCGTAATGAACCGGTTCCTGCTCCCAGGCGCCGGTTTTTTTATATGAATTTTCGCCGCTTAGCCCGCTTCCCCTCTGTTATCTCGCGCGTTTTCAGCTACAATTAAACCTCTACAAGTTTTTAGGGGTTGTACAAGTATGAGCGATAAAATTCCGGTCGGTATCAGTGCTTGCCTGCTCGGGAACCAGGTCCGATTTGACGGTGGCCACAAGCGTTTTGCTTTTGCAACTGACCAACTTACGCCTTATATCCACTTCGAACCGGTGTGTCCTGAAATGGCGATTGGCCTCCCTACGCCACGTCCGGCTTTGCGCCTGGTGAAGAAGGGCGATGACGAGATTCATCTCTGTTTCAGTAAAGACGGTGGAGAGGAGGTCACGGAAGCCATGCGCAGCTGGTCTGAAGAGCGGGTGAAATCACTGCATCACCTGTGCGGTTACATTTTATGCGCTAAATCACCCAGCTGTGGTCTGGAGCGCGTGCGCGTCTATCAGCCCGATACCAACGACAATCAAAAAGCCGGCACCGGTGTGTTTACCTCTTTTCTGCAAAAAGAGATGCCCTGGCTGCCGCTGGAAGAGGATGGTCGCCTGCATGACGATGCGATTCGTGAAAACTTTATTTCACGCGTTTACGCGCTTCACGAGTTCAACGAGATGTGGCGCAGCGGCCTGACTCGTCACAAATTGATGGATTTCCACAGCCGTTATAAGTTGCTTTTACTGTCGCACGCGCAGAAAGAGTACCGCGAAATGGGGCGCTTTGTGGCGGCGATGGATCAGTGGGACTCCCTTGATGAGTACGCATTCGAATACCGTCATCGTTTGATGCAGCTGATGTCGCACAAGGCATCACGCCGTAACCACACCAATGTGCTGATGCACGTTCAGGGCTATTTTCGTCCGCAGCTAACCTCCGCCCAGCGTCAGGAACTCGCCCAGCTCATCGATCGCTACCGCCAAGGGGTTCAGCCATTGCTGGTACCCATTACGATGTTGAAGCATTACATGGCGGAGTATCCGCATCCGTGGCTCGCGCGCCAACGCTATTTTGATCCCTATCCCGAAGCGCTGCGTCTGCGCTATGGGCAATAAAGAGGGCCAGTATGTCGACCCATTTACTCTGGCTGCGTAACGATCTGCGCATCAATGACAATACCGCGCTTGCTGCGGCATGCAGAGATAGCGATGCCCATGTTATTGCGCTATTTATTGCGACGCCCGGACAGTGGCAGCAGCATCACATGTCACCCAAGCAAGCGGTGTTCATTCACCAAAACCTGTGCCATTTGCAAACCGCGCTGGCCGAGCGCGGCATCGAGCTCGCCTATCATCAGTGCGACGATTTTTCCGCATCGGTGGACTACCTCTGCCACTTCTGTGAACAGCACAAGGTTGACCGGCTTTTTTATAACTATCAGTATGAATTTAACGAGCGTCAGCGCGACGCGGCGGCGGAAAAGCGTCTTGATGCACAGGGCGTGATTTGTCAGGGGTTTGATGACAGCCTACTGCTGCCGCCCGGCAGCGTGCAAACCGGCAGTGGAGAGATGTTTAAGGTCTTTACGCCGTTCAGTAAAGCGTTTGTGAAGCGCCTTGAGCAGGGGATGCCCGAGTGCGTCCACGCGCCCAAAGCGCGCAGCGGCGCACCGCTTAAACCAGCAAAAGCGATTCCTGCTTTCGATTATGCCTCAGAGGACGTTGATGCCACCCTGTTCCCGGCAGGCGAGGAGGCGGCCTTGAAAAAACTGCGCCACTTCGCAAAAACGGCGGTGATAGACTATCCGGCGCAGCGCGATCTGCCGGCCCTGGACAGGACCAGCCGCCTGTCTGCCTATCTTGCCACCGGCGTGCTTTCACCCCGTCAATGTTTGCACCGCGTGCTAACGGAGCATCCGGATGCGCTGAAAGGGGGCAAAGCCTTCACGTGGATCAACGAACTGATCTGGCGCGAATTTTATCGGCATCTGCTGGTCGCTTATCCCGCGCTGTGCAAGCACCAGCCGTTTGTCGATTGGACGCGTCATGTGCCGTGGCAAAAAAATGCCGCACATTTCAAGGCGTGGCAGCGGGGTAAAACCGGTTATCCCATCGTAGATGCCGCGATGCGGCAAATGCATGCGCAGGGCTGGATGCACAACCGCTTGCGCATGATCACCGCCAGCTTTTTAGTGAAAGATTTGCTTATCGATTGGCGCGAAGGCGAGCGCTATTTCATGCAGCAGCTGATTGATGGGGATCTGGCTGCGAACAATGGGGGATGGCAGTGGGCCGCCTCTACCGGTACCGATGCCGCGCCCTATTTCCGCATCTTCAATCCCACGACGCAAGGCGAGCGCTTTGACAGCGAAGGGGCTTTTATCCGTCAGTGGCTGCCCGAACTGGAGGGTGTGCCCGACAGCGATATTCATCAGCCCCACGCGTGGGCAAAGAAAAATCACAAGACGCTCGATTATCCGGCGCCCATCGTTGATCATAAGGATGCACGTAAAAAGACATTAGACGCCTTCGAGCACGCGCGCAGCGTGACCTGAGGCGTGCAGGAAACCGCGATGAATAATCTTGAATTAGAAAATATTGTTAATCAAAAACTGAATACCGGCGCGTTTAGCGATTACGCACCGAACGGCCTTCAGGTTGAGGGACGCGCAGAGATTCGCACGGTGATCACCGGCGTAACCGCGTGCCAGGCGCTGTTAGACGAAGCGGTGATACGTCAGGCAGATGCGGTGCTGGTGCACCACGGCTATTTCTGGAAAAGCGAATCCCCGCTGATCAAAGGCATGAAGCGTCAACGTTTGCGCACGCTTTTAGCCAACGACATTAACCTGTATGGCTGGCACCTGCCGCTGGATGCGCATCCGCAACTGGGCAACAACGCTCAATTGGCCGCGCTCTTTGACATCGAGGTCAAAGGCGAGGTTCAACCCCTGGTGCCTTGGGGCGAACTGGTCGAGCCGCTGAGCGGTGAGGCGCTGGCCGCAAAAATTGCCGTTAAGCTGGGACGGACGCCTTTGCATTGTGGTGATAATGCGCCTGCGCGCATCAAGCGCATTGCCTGGTGCAGCGGCGGTGGTCAAGGCTTTATTGACAGCGCGGCCGCGTTTGGCGTTGATGCCTTTATTACGGGTGAAGTGTCGGAACAAACTATTCACAGCGCGCGCGAGCAGGGTATTCATTTTTTCGCGGCTGGACACCATGCTACCGAGCGCGGCGGCATCAAAGCGCTGGGCGAGTGGTTGGCGCAGCAACACGGTCTCGACGTGACCTTCATTGACATTGATAACCCAGCGTAAAATCCTTCTCCTGCGCCTTTAACCTCGTTTTAAAGGCGCAAAATCATTGACACATCCCTGTCACTTTCGCATAACGTAGTGTCTTTCCTTTAGGCTGCTACCTGCCGCCTATTGTCATACCAATTATTTATTTCTTTTTTGCGCCAGTAGCTTGCGCGCGCTTTTAACATCACCAGGAGGTCAGGTTTGCAACGAGCACGGTGTTATCTACTGGGCGAACGCGCCGTGGTGCTGGAGCTGGAACCGCCGCTGTCGCTAAGCAGCCAGCAGCGTATTTGGGGGCTTTGTCAGCAGCTACAGCACAATGCGCAGATAGAAGAAGCGATCCCAGGGATGAATAACCTGACGCTGTTACTGCGCGATCCGCAGCATAACGCGCAGGAGACCGTTGAGCGCTTACAGCGCTGGTGGGAAGAGAGTGAAACACAGCAGCCGGAGTCGCAGCGCGTGGAGATCCCTGTGGTGTACGGTGGACCACAGGGACCCGATCTGCCGTGGGTAGCAGAACATGCCGGCTTGTCAGTAGAGCAGGCGGTGGCGCTACACAGCAGCATTGACTACGTGGTCTACTTTATTGGCTTCCAGCCGGGTTTTCCCTATCTGGGGGGACTAGATGAACGGTTGCATACGCCGCGCCGGGCCGAGCCAAGACTCAGCGTGCCGCAGGGCTCGGTGGGAATCGGCGGTAGCCAGACGGGCATTTATCCGCTGGCGGCGCCGGGGGGCTGGCAGCTGATTGGGCATACACCGCTTGCGCTGTTTGATCCGCGCCAGCAGCCGCCCACGCTGCTGCGTCCCGGCGATAGCGTGCGCTTTGTGCCGCAAAAGGAGGGCATATGCTAACTGTTTTACGCGCAGGACTCATGACCTCGGTACAGGACGGTGGTCGACCCGGTTGGCGACAGTTTGGTATTAGCCTCAGTGGCGCACTCGATCGACCCTCCATGCGCACCGCCAATTTGCTGGTGGGTAATCCAGAGAGCGGTGCGGTACTGGAGATCGTGCTGGGCCAGTTCAAAGCCGAGTTCAGGCGGGCGGGCTGGTTTGCGTTAACCGGCGCGGATTGCCAGGCCGAGCTGGATGGCAAACCGGTGTGGACGGGCTGGCGCTGGCCGGTAAAAAAAGGGCAAGTCTTGACGCTGGGCACGCCCGTAAGCGGTATGCGTAGCTATTTGGCCATCGACGGTGGATTGGCGATTGAGGAGATGCTCGGTTCATCCAGCACCGATCTCAAAGCCGGCTTTGGCGGCTGGCAGGGACGTAAGTTGCAGGATGGCGACAGGTTGCCGCTGGGCAAGCCGACGAGACGCTTTACCCGCAAGGCGGGCGTGCGCCAGCTGCTGTGGGGTAATCGCCTGCGCACGCTGCCTGGGCCAGAATACACCGCCTTTAGCCATGAGTCGCAGGAAGCGTTCTGGCGCACGCCGTGGAAGCTCAGTCCACAAAGCAATCGTATGGGCTATCGCTTACAGGGACGAGAACTGACGTTGGATGCACCCAGGGAGATGCTGTCGCATGGCCTGGTTCCCGGCGTGGTTCAGGTGCCGCCGCAGGGATCGCCTATCGTTCTGATGGCAGATGCGCAGACCACGGGGGGGTATCCGCGTATCGCCTGCGTCATTGAAGCCGATCTCTACCACTTGGCGCAGATACGACTTGGCGATCCCATTCATTTTATCCACTGCACGCTGGATGAGGCGCGGCTTGCCATGCAGCAGCAGCAGCGCGCCCTTGATCATATTGCTTGGGGACTGTCACATGAAGATTGATCTTAATGCCGACCTCGGTGAAGGAAGTGAGAGCGATCGTGCGCTGTTAGCGCTGGTGAGCTCTGCGAATATTGCCTGCGGTTTTCACGCGGGTGATGCAACTACGATGCTGCAATCCGTGCGCTGGGCGAAGGCGTCTGGCGTGGCAGTCGGCGCCCATCCCAGCTTTCCCGATCGCGAAAATTTTGGTCGCAGCGCAATGCAATTGCCCCCAGAAACGGTTTACGCGCAGATGCTGTATCAGATCGGCGCATTGAAAAACATAGCCGAAAGTGAGGGCACGCGCTTGGTACACGTCAAGCCACACGGCATGTTGTACAACCAGGCTGCCGCCGATCGGACGCTGGCGGATGCCATCGCCCGCGCGGTGTACGCCATCGATCCGGCGCTGCTGCTGGTGGGGTTGGCGGGTAGCGCGCTGATCGCCGCTGGTGCGCATTACGGGCTTCGCACGCGCGAAGAGGTGTTTGCTGACCGCGGCTATTTGTCCAGTGGTGCGCTAGTGCCGCGCGGTCAGTCCGGCGCGATGATCGACGATGCCGAACAGGCGCTGGCACAGACGCTGGCGATGGTGCAACAGCGCCAGGTGAAAAGCGTCAGCGGCGAGTGGGTGAATGTGAATGCGGAAACCGTTTGCCTGCACGGTGATGGGCCGCACGCGCTGGCGTTCGCGCGTGCGCTGCGCACGGCCTTTGAGACGCATCAGATTGAAGTCAGTAGCGCATCATAATGTATTAGTCGCCCGGCCTGATGGCCGGGCTTTTTCATTGTTCATCAGGGGAAAACCATGGAGAGCGTCGTTAATCTTTGGCCATTGCTCGGCATCGCGGCCATCGTGTTGGGCTTTGTTTTACGTTTTAACCCGGTTTTAGTGGTGATCGTGGCCGGGTTTGTCACCGGTATTGCGGCAAATATGCCCATCGCCGACATTTTAGAGAAGCTGGGCGCGGGCTTTTTGAATACCCGCAACCTGCCGTTGATCTTGCTGCTGCCGCTCGCGGTTATCGGTCTACTGGAGCGCCATGGTCTGAAACAGCGGGCGCAAACCTGGATCGCGCAGATCAAAACCGCCACGGCGGGGCGGCTGCTGATCGTGTATCTGCTGGTACGTGAACTCACGGCCGCGCTGGGGCTGACCAGCCTCGGCGGTCATCCGCAGATGGTACGCCCGTTGCTGGCACCGATGGCGGAAGGCGCAACCGAAAACCGCTACGGTGAGATATCACCCGCGGTACGCCAACGCCTGCGCGCCATGTCTGCCGCAACGGATAACGTGGGCCTGTTTTTTGGCGAAGACATATTTGTCGCGTTTGGCGCCATTATTTTTATGCACAACTTTATGCAGGAATCGGCAGGCATCAGCACGGAACCGTTACACATCGCGCTGTGGGGCATTCCCACTGCGATTTGCGCCTTCCTCATTCATTCCGCCCGCCTGATCCGCCTGGATCGCCAACTGGCACGTGAACTCGGTGCGCTTAACCAGCAGGCGCTGCACGCCAGAGGAGAGAAATAATGTTTGAACAACAGTATTTAATGTGGCTGGCCGGCGCGATCTTGCTGATGGTGGCGCTGCTGTCGTGGCGTGATAAAGCGAACCCTCGGCGTTTCACGACGGGGCTATTCTGGGCGCTCTATGGTCTGATCTTCCTGATTGGAGACGGGGCCTACGCGTTCGCGGCACAGTGGGCAGACGATGCCGCACAGGGCAAACGTGCGCTGAATATTGGCGTGGGGATTGCAGTGGTGATCATGGCGTTAATTGCCGGGTTTGGCGGCGTGCGCTTGGGAAGCTACGCGGAGCGCAGTGATACGCAAAAAGAGGCGAGCGCGCAGCGACTTGGCAACAAACTGTTCCTGCCCGCGTTGGCGATTCCTGTTGTCACCGTACTCGGCGTTCTGGCGTTTAATCACCTGCCCGATCTGCAAACGCGTGTATTTGGGCCGGGCAACCACGCCACCTTGGTCACGCTGTTTTCGATGATGGTAGGCTGTCTGCTGGGTTGGCTGTTGGCGCTAAAATTTACGCAGGAAAAGCCGCTGCAGTCGATGCAGGAAACGCGGCGGCTGCTGGATGCAGTGGGCTGGGCGTTTATTTTGCCGCAAATTTTGGCGACGCTGGGGTTGTTGTTTACCACTGCGGGGGTCGGAACGGCCATTTCACATCTTACCGAGCACTATCTGGCGGTGAATAATCGGCTGGTGGCGGTTGCCGTGTATGCCATCGGTATGGCGCTGTTGACCATGATTATGGGCAACGCTTTTGCCGCATTTCCTATCGTGACGGCGGGCATCGGTATTCCCATTCTGGTATTACAGCACGGCGGCAATCCGGCGGTAATGGCGGCAATCGGGATGTTTTCGGGCTACTGCGGCACACTGATGACGCCGATGGCGGCCAATTTTAACATCGTGCCGGCGCGACTGCTGGAGCTGCCCGATCGAAACGCGGTGATCAAAGCCCAGATCCCTACCGGTGTGCTACTGTTGGTGATAAATATTTTCCTGCTCTGGTTCATGATGTTCCTGTGAGGTTGCCATGAAAACGGTATTACTGACCGCCTTTGAACCTTTCGGTGGCGAAGTGCTCAATCCTTCTTGGGAAGCCGTGCGCCGCTTTGAAGGCCAGGTGATCGACGGTGCGCGGATTGAGGTTCGGCAGCTCCCGGTGGTATTCGCCACCTGTGGCGACGTGCTGCAAGAGGCCTTAGATGCGCTGAAGCCCGATCTCATTTTGAGCGTAGGGCAGGCAGGCGGGCGCAGCGACATCACGGTAGAACGCGTGGCGATCAACGTAGATGACGCCCGCATTCCTGATAATGCGCAGCAGCAGCCTATCGATCAACCGATCGTGGCCGACGGTCCCGCCGCCTACTTTGCGACGCTCCCGATCAAGGCGATCGTGGCGGCGTTAAAGCAGACGGGCGTGCCCGCGTCGGTCTCACAAACCGCAGGGACCTTTACCTGTAATCACGTTATGTATCGTCTGCTGCACTGGATCAACACGACGCAGAGCACAGCGCGCGGCGGCTTCCTGCACATTCCCTATATGCCGGAGCAGGCTGTCCATCACGCAGGCGCGCCCAGTATGGCCAGCGCCACGGTTATCCAGGCCCTGGAAACCACATTGCGCGTGATACTGCGCACTCATCAGGATATTCGCGCCCCTGGCGGTGCGACGCATTAACAGGAGCCGTTATGCCTGAAGGACCGGAGATCCGCCGCGCGGCGGATCAGCTGGCGGCGGCGATGAGCGACAAGCCGCTTACCGACGTGTGGTTTGCGTTTCCCCAGCTAAAAACCTATGAGCCCGCGCTGTTAGGGGAAACGATTAATGCTTTTGAGACGCGTGGAAAGGCGCTGCTGACGCACTTCTCCAACGGGTTGACGTTATACAGCCATAATCAGCTTTATGGCGTGTGGCGCGTCGTCCCTACTGGCACTGAACTGCAAACGAATCGGCAGCTGCGGGTGCGCCTGGCGAACGCGGATCAGACAATTTTGCTTTATAGCGCCTCCGACATTGCGTTATTGAATGCCGATACGCTTGCGGCGCACCCTTTTCTGCAGCGCGTCGGTCCGGACGTGCTGGATGCCACGCTCACCGAGCAAGCGGTGCGCGAACGTTTACTCTCCGCACAGTTTCGCCGCCGCCAGTTTAGTGGGTTGCTGCTGGACCAGGCTTTTCTGGCCGGGCTGGGCAATTATTTGCGCGTGGAAATCTTATGGCATGCGGAATTGCTGGCGCAGCATCGGGCGCAGGATTTAAATGAAACGCAGCTGGATCGTCTCAGTCAGGCGATGCTGGCTGTACCGCGTTTGTCGTACAAAATGCGGGGGAGTATGAAAAAGTATCATGCCGAGGCGGCATTTCGCTTTGAGGTTTTTCATCGACAAGGCAAAACGTGCCGACGCTGCGGAAGTGTTATTGAGAAGGGCGTGCTGTCATCGCGGCCTTTTTACTGGTGTCCGGGATGCCAGAAGTAAGCAGGGCGGGATAACCCGCCCTGAGTGATTATTTTTTCAGCGCTGACGTGAACTCGCGCTCGGTATAACCGGTGTAAAGCTGACGTGGACGCGCAATTTTCATGCCTTCGTCGTGCATCTCTTTCCAGTGCGCAATCCAGCCTACCGTGCGCGCCATGGCGAAAATAACGGTAAACATGGACGACGGAATACCCATGGCTTTCAGGATGATACCGGAATAGAAATCGACGTTTGGATACAGTTTGCGCTCAATGAAGTACGGATCGTTGAGTGCAATGTGCTCCAGCTCCATCGCCACTTCCAGCAGATCGTCTTTCATACCCAGTTCGTTCAACACTTCGTGACAGGTTTCACGCATCACGGTGGCACGCGGGTCATAGTTTTTGTAAACGCGATGACCAAAGCCCATCAGGCGGAAGGAATCGTTCTTGTCTTTGGCGCGGCGGACAAACTCTGGGATATGATCGACCGTGCTGATCTCTTCGAGCATACGCAGCGTCGCTTCGTTGGCACCGCCGTGCGCCGGTCCCCACAGCGAAGCAATACCTGCCGCAATACAGGCGAACGGGTTTGCGCCCGATGAGCCAGCGGTACGTACGGTAGAGGTGGACGCGTTTTGCTCGTGATCGGCATGAAGGATCAGGATGCGGTCCATCGCGCGTTCCAGCACCGGATTCACTTTGTACTCTTCACACGGCGTCGCGAACATCATGTGCAGGAAGTTACCCGCATAAGAGAGATCGTTACGCGGATAAACAAACGGCTGGCCAATGGAATACTTGTAACACATGGCAGCCATGGTCGGCATTTTAGACAGCAGACGGAACGCGGCGATTTCGCGATGACGCTCAATGTTCACGTCTAATGAATCGTGATAGAACGCCGCCAGCGCGCCAGTCACGCCGCACATCACGGCCATGGGGTGTGAATCGCGACGGAAACCGTGGAACAAACGGGTAATTTGTTCATGGATCATGGTATGACGCGTCACGGTGGTACGGAATTCTTCAAACTGTGCCTGCGTCGGTGCTTCACCGTTCAGCAGGATATAGCACACTTCAAGATAATTGGAGTGTGTCGCCAGTTGATCGATAGGAAATCCGCGGTGCAACAGGATGCCTTCGTCACCGTCAATAAAGGTGATTTTGGATTCGCATGACGCAGTAGAGGTGAAGCCAGGATCGAAGGTGAACAGGCCTTTTGAACCAAGAGCGCGGACATCGACAACATCCTGTCCCAGCGTGCCTTGCATCACATCCAGTTCAATAGCATTGCTGTCTTGTAGGGTTAGCGTCACTTTTTTATCTGTCATTTTTCGTCTCCATAGCGCCTGAGTAGGTAAGGATCTTAGACACCAGATTAGTCTTCATGTTGCGTAAAACCACAATCTTCACAGTTTCACTTTACGGTAACGTTAACAATGCAAGGTCACAGAGTGAATAAATTGTGTCGGTCTCGTTGGTGGCGTACGGGCATGACATGCTGAAATTGCGGATGTTAAAGATCCTGTCTCGACATAACTTCTTGGTAACCAATAACCTGATGCATTTTGTTGCTCATGTCGGCAATGTTACATAACTTGAGCTTAGGGGAAAGTGTATCCCCATAACTTTTGCGCATCATAGGAATTTAACGCCATAGTTTGTAACTGAATTGTTGATCTTTTGTCAAATCAGATAATTAAAAATGCACGATTTGTAAAAATCGTGAGTAAGATCACTGTTCAGCTTAAATGTGACCAAACAGTTTGTAGGGGAATTGTAATCAGAATGTGAACCGCCTATACTGCCGCCAGGTCTCCGGAATACCCTGACACCAGGAGCCACCCAGCGTTTTACCCGCTTCATTTAACACTGGATGTTGCTATTTTGGTGGCGGTTGCTGTCTGAACACGCGCTGTGCTCTGCTGCAACTCAGGACCGGAGGAAGCACAATAAAAAGAGCTGTGTGGGCAAAACCGTGAAAAAACAAAGACCTGTTAACTTGGATCTCTCGACGATCCGGTTTCCCGTGACTGCAATATCATCCATTCTCCACCGCGTCTCCGGCGTGATTACCTTCGTCGCCCTCGGAATTCTGCTCTGGTTACTGGGTCTCTCTCTCTCCTCTCCGGAAGGTTTCCAGCAAGCAGCATCCATCATGGATAGCTTCTTTGCCAAATTCATCATGTGGGGCATTCTGACTGCGCTGGCTTATCATGCGGCAAGCGGCATTCGCCATATGCTGGCCGACTTTGGCTACACGGCAGAAACGCTGCAGGTGGGAACCCGTACCGCGCAAGCGGTTTTTGTTATCACTGTCGTGCTCTCAATTTTGGCTGGAGTCCTCGTATGGTAAGCAACGCTTCTGCATTGGGACGTAACGGTATCCATGACTGGCTATTAGTACGTGCTTCTGCAATCCTGATTACGCTCTACATTATCTACCTCCTCGGTTTTGTGGTGATGACCGACACCCTGACGTATGACGTCTGGCGGGCCTTCTTCGCCTCTTCATTTACTAAAGTGTTTACGCTACTGACGCTGTTTTCCATTCTGATTCACGGCTGGATTGGTATGTGGCAGGTGTTAACCGACTACGTAAAACCGCTGGCGACGCGCCTGATCCTCCAGTTGGTTATCGTGGTCGCGCTGTTGTCGTATGCAATTTATGGAACCGTTGTCGTGTGGGGTGTGTAAATGACTTTGCCAGTTAGAGAATTTGATGCCGTGGTGATCGGCGCGGGTGGTGCAGGTATGCGCGCGGCTCTGCAAATCTCCCAGTCGGGCCAGACGTGTGCCCTGTTGTCAAAAGTGTTCCCAACCCGCTCCCATACCGTTTCTGCGCAGGGGGGAATTACCGTTGCGCTTGGCAATAGCCATGAAGATAACTGGGAATGGCATATGTACGATACCGTAAAAGGGTCGGACTATATCGGTGACCAGGATGCCATTGAGTATATGTGTCACGTGGGGCCAGAAGCGATTCTGGAACTGGAGCACATGGGTTTACCGTTCTCGCGCCTTGAAGATGGTCGCGTTTATCAGCGTCCGTTTGGTGGTCAGTCCAAGAACTTCGGCGGCGAGCAGGCGGCGAGAACCGCTGCGGCTGCGGACCGTACCGGTCACGCGCTGCTACATACGCTTTATCAGCAGAACCTGAAAAATAAAACCACCATTTTCTCCGAATGGTATGCACTGGATCTGGTGAAGAACGCAGACGGTGCCATCGTCGGCTGTACCGCAATCTGTATTGAGACCGGAGAAACGGTCTATTTCAAAGCCAAAGCGACCATTCTTGCTACGGGTGGCGCGGGCCGAATTTATCAGTCCACCACGAATGCGCATATCAATACCGGTGACGGCGTTGGCATGGCGCTGCGTGCCGGCGTACCGGTGCAGGATATGGAAATGTGGCAGTTCCACCCAACCGGTATCGCCGGTGCGGGCGTGCTGGTCACAGAAGGATGTCGTGGTGAAGGCGGTTACCTGTTGAATAAACACGGTGAACGTTTCATGGAGCGCTATGCGCCTAACGCGAAAGATCTGGCAGGCCGTGACGTGGTCGCACGTTCAATGATGGTGGAAATCCGTGAAGGTCGCGGTTGCGACGGTCCATGGGGTCCACACATCAAATTGAAACTCGATCACTTGGGTGCCGAAGTGCTGGAATCGCGTCTGCCGGGCATCCTTGAACTGTCACGTACCTTTGCGCACGTTGATCCCATCAAAGAACCTATTCCGGTGATTCCAACCTGTCACTACATGATGGGTGGCATTCCAACCAAAGTGACCGGTCAGGCGCTGCGCGTCAACGCGCAAGGCGAAGACGAAGTCATCCCGGGCCTGTTTGCCGTCGGTGAAATCGCCTGCGTATCGGTGCACGGTGCAAACCGTCTGGGTGGTAACTCCCTGCTTGACTTGGTCGTATTCGGCCGCGCAGCGGGCGTGCATCTGATGGAGTGCATTGAAGAGCAGGGCGAGCTGCGTGATGCAACGCAGGATGAGATTGACGCTGCCATGTCACGCTTCAACCGCTGGGAAAACAACACTACCGGCGAAGATCCTGTTGAAATTCGTAAGGCGCTGCAGCGCTGCATGCAGAACAACTTCTCTGTTTTCCGCGAAGGCGATGCCATGCGCGAAGGGCTGGAGGAGCTGAAAGTCATTCGTGAGCGCCTGAAACATGCGCGTCTTGATGACCGTTCTCCTGATTTCAACACGCAGCGCATTGAATGCCTTGAGCTGGACAATCTGATGGAAACCGCTTACGCAACCGCGGTGGCGGCTAACTTCCGCACCGAAAGCCGTGGCGCGCATAGCCGTTTCGACTATCCAGAGCGTGATGATGCTAACTGGCTGTGTCACAGCCTGTATGTGCCGGAAACGGAGAGCATGACGCGCCGTGAGGTGAATATGCAACCGAAACTGCGTGCGGCCTTCCCGCCCAAAGCGCGTACCTACTAATCGCGGAGATCAGCATGAGACTCGAATTTTCAATTTATCGTTATAATCCGGAAGTCGACGACAAGCCGCGCATGCAGGATTACACGCTGGAGTCGGAAGACGGACGTGACATGATGCTGCTGGACGCGCTGATCCGTTTGAAAGAAAAGGATCCTACGCTGGCGTTTCGTCGCTCCTGCCGTGAAGGCGTGTGCGGTTCAGATGGCCTGAACATGAACGGCAAAAATGGCCTGGCCTGCATTACGCCCGTTTCTGCGTTAGGCAACGGCAGCAAAAAAATTGTCATCCGACCGCTGCCCGGATTACCCGTGGTACGCGACCTTGTGGTCGACATGAGCCAGTTTTATACCCAGTATGAGAAGATTAAGCCTTATCTGTTGAATAATGGCGAAAATCCTCCGGCACGCGAGCACCTGCAATCGCCTGCCGAGCGTGAGCATCTTGATGGCTTGTATGAGTGTATCCTGTGTGCCTGCTGTTCGACGTCATGCCCGTCGTTCTGGTGGAATCCGGACAAGTTCATTGGACCGGCAGGTCTGCTGGCCGCGTATCGTTTCCTGATTGACAGCCGTGACACCGAAACGGATGCGCGTCTGGACAACCTTAACGATGCGTTCAGCGTGTTCCGCTGCCACAGTATCATGAACTGCGTCAGTGTCTGTCCGAAAGGATTAAACCCCACGCGCGCTATCGGTCACATTAAATCGATGCTGCTGCAACGCGGGGCGTAACAACGGAAGTAATGGGTGGAGACCGCGGTCTCCACCCGTTTACGGAAGCCTTGATAAGCGCGGTAGTTACCACGCTTATCAAGGTTCCCTTACGGGCCAGGCGCCGGTAGCGCACAGGTTCGTATCGCTGAACTCACTACGGCAAGTCGCGTAAGCGGCAACAAATGAAACCTCATAAAAAGCAGATTAATGCTTAAGGGATCACAATGCAGAACAGCGCGATGAAACCCTGGCTGGACTCTTCCTGGCTGGCCGGCGCGAACCAATCTTACATAGAGCAGCTCTATGAGGATTTCCTGACCGATCCTGACTCTGTTGATGAAATGTGGCGTGAACTCTTCCGTCAATTGCCCGGCACTGGCGTGAAACCTGAGCAGTTTCATTCCACTACGCGTGAATATTTCCGTCGCCTTGCAAAAGATGCCACCCGCTATACATCGACAGTCTCCGATCCGGCAACCAATTCCAAACAGGTTAAAGTGCTGCAGCTGATCAATGCGTTCCGCTTCCGCGGCCATCAGCACGCTAACCTTGATCCGCTCGGCCTGTGGAAGCAGGATCGGGTAGCCGATTTAGACCCGGCCTTCCACGACCTCACCGACGACGATTTTCAGGAAAGCTTTAACGTAGGTTCTTTTGCCATTGGCAAAGAGACCATGAAGCTGGCTGATCTGTTCGACGCGCTGAAAAAAACGTACTGCGGCTCAATTGGTGCAGAATATATGCACATCAACAACACGGAAGAGAAGCGCTGGATCCAGCAGCGTCTCGAATCTGTGGTGGGCCAGCCTTCGTTCAGCAGCGAAGAGAAAAAAGGTTTCCTGAAAGAGCTGACCGCAGCGGAAGGCCTGGAAAAATATCTCGGTGCTAAGTTCCCTGGCGCGAAACGCTTCTCGCTGGAAGGCGGCGATGCGCTGGTGCCGATGCTGCGCGAAATGATTCGCCACGCCGGCAAAAGCGGCACGCGTGAAGTGGTATTGGGGATGGCCCACCGCGGTCGCCTGAACGTGTTAATCAACGTTCTGGGTAAAAAACCCCAGGACTTGTTCGACGAATTTTCCGGTAAACATAAAGAGCACCTTGGCACGGGCGATGTGAAGTACCACATGGGCTTTTCATCTGACGTGGAGACGGAAGGTGGCTTAGTGCATTTGGCACTGGCGTTTAACCCGTCGCATCTGGAAATCGTGAGCCCGGTAGTAATGGGATCGGTACGCGCCCGTCTGGACCGACTGGCCGAACCGAGCAGTAACAAAGTGTTGCCTATCACGATCCACGGTGATGCGGCAGTGATCGGTCAGGGCGTGGTACAAGAGACCCTGAACATGTCGCAGGCGCGCGGTTATGAAGTGGGCGGCACCGTCCGTATCGTCATCAACAACCAAGTCGGCTTTACCACATCTAATCCCAAGGATGCACGTTCTACGCCGTACTGCACCGACATCGGTAAAATGGTGCTGGCGCCGATTTTCCACGTTAACGCGGACGATCCTGAAGCTGTCGCCTTTGTCACGCGCCTGGCGCTGGATTACCGTAATACCTTCAAGCGCGATGTCTTTATTGATCTGGTCTGCTATCGCCGCCATGGTCACAACGAAGCTGACGAGCCAAGTGCAACCCAGCCGTTGATGTATCAAAAAATCAAAAAGCATCCTACGCCGCGCAAAATCTATGCTGACCAGCTGGAAAGCGAAGGTGTGGCAACGCAAGAAGTGGCCACCGAGTTGGTGAATCTTTATCGTGATGCGCTGGATGAGGGCGAATGTGTCGTGCCGGAATGGCGTCCGATGAGCCTGCACTCCTTTACCTGGTCGCCATATCTCAACCATGAATGGGATGAGAGCTACCCTGAAACGGTTGACCTCAAGCGTTTGCAAGAGCTGGCACGCCGTATCAGCAGCATCCCTGAAGCGGTAGAAGTGCAGTCTCGCGTGGCGAAAATCTACAACGACCGCAAAGAAATGGCGGAAGGTAACAAGCTGTTTGACTGGGGCGGTGCGGAAAACCTCGCCTACGCCACGCTGGTTGATGAGGGTATTCCGGTTCGTCTTTCTGGCGAAGACTCCGGTCGCGGAACCTTCTTCCACCGCCACGCGGTTATTCATAATCAGTCCAACGGTTCCACTTATACCCCACTGCACCATATCCACAATGGCCAGGGACAATTCAAAGTCTGGGACTCCGTCCTGTCTGAAGAAGCCGTGCTGGCGTTTGAATATGGCTATGCCACTGCCGAGCCGCGCGTGCTGACTATTTGGGAAGCGCAGTTCGGTGACTTCGCCAACGGTGCTCAGGTCGTCATCGATCAGTTCATCAGCTCAGGTGAGCAGAAGTGGGGCCGCATGTGTGGTCTGGTGATGCTGCTGCCGCACGGCTATGAAGGTCAAGGGCCAGAACACTCTTCTGCGCGCCTGGAACGCTACCTGCAACTCTGTGCTGAACAGAATATGCAAGTGTGCGTGCCTTCAACGCCTGCGCAGGTTTATCACATGCTGCGTCGCCAAGCGCTGCGCGGTATGCGTCGCCCACTGATCGTGATGTCGCCGAAATCGCTGCTGCGTCATCCGCTGGCAGTCTCAAGCCTGGAAGAGCTGGCCAACGGCAGCTTCCAACCGGCGATTGGCGAGATCGACGACCTCGATCCAAAACAGGTAAAACGTGTGGTGCTGTGCTCGGGCAAGGTCTATTACGACCTGCTGGAACAGCGTCGCAAGAATGAACAACGCGACGTGGCGATTGTGCGTATTGAACAGCTCTATCCGTTCCCGCATAAAGCGGTGCAGGCCGCGTTGCAAGATTATGCCCATGTCCAGGATTTTGTCTGGTGTCAGGAAGAGCCGCTGAATCAGGGCGCATGGTATTGCAGTCAGCATCATTTCCGCGAAGTGGTTCCCTTTGGTGCGTCCCTGCGTTACGCGGGCCGTCCGGCTTCTGCTTCACCAGCCGTGGGCTACATGTCCGTACATCAACAACAGCAGCAAGACCTGGTTAACGACGCGCTGAACCTTGGTTAATTAAAAGGAAAGAAAATGAGTAGCGTAGAAATTCTGGTTCCCGATTTGCCTGAATCCGTAGCGGACGCAACGGTTGCAACGTGGCACAAAAAACCTGGCGACGCCGTGAGCCGCGACGAAGTTCTGGTTGAAATTGAGACGGACAAAGTTGTGCTGGAAGTCCCTGCTTCAGCCGACGGTATTCTGGAAGCGGTGCTGGAAGAAGAAGGCGCAACCGTGACGTCACGCCAGCTGCTGGGACGCCTGAAAGAAGGCAACAGCGGCGGTAAAGAGACGGCAGCGAAGGTTGAGAGCAACGAGTCCGCACCTGCACAGCGCCAGACCGCGTCGCTGGAAGAAGAGAGCAACGATGCGCTGAGCCCAGCGGTGCGTCGCCTGATTGCTGAAAACAATCTGGATGCCAGCCAAATCAAAGGCACTGGCGTGGGTGGTCGACTGACGCGGGAAGATGTTGAGAAACATCTGGCGAAGAAAGCGGAAGGCGGTAAAGCCGCTCCGGCTGCTGCCGCGACTGCGCAACCTGCGGTGGCAAACCGCAGTGAAAAACGCGTTCCAATGACCCGTCTGCGCAAGCGCGTGGCTGAGCGTCTGCTGGAAGCAAAAAACAGCACCGCGATGCTGACCACGTTCAACGAAATCAACATGAAGCCTATCATGGACCTGCGTAAGCAGTACGGTGACGCGTTCGAGAAGCGTCATGGCGTGCGTCTGGGCTTTATGTCTTTCTATATCAAAGCGGTGGTTGAGGCGCTGAAACGTTTCCCAGAGGTGAACGCGTCGATTGACGGTGAAGATGTGGTTTACCACAACTACTTCGACGTCAGCATTGCCGTATCCACCCCGCGTGGTCTGGTTACGCCAGTGCTCAAAGACGTTGATGCGCTGAGCATGGCGGACATCGAGAAAAAAATCAAAGAGCTGGCGGTCAAAGGTCGTGACGGCAAGCTCACCGTTGAAGAACTGACCGGCGGTAACTTCACCATCACCAACGGTGGCGTATTTGGTTCGCTGATGTCTACGCCAATCATTAACCCACCGCAGAGCGCCATTCTGGGCATGCACGCCATTAAAGAGCGTCCAATGGCGGTGAATGGTCAGGTAGTGATTCTGCCGATGATGTACCTGGCGCTCTCTTACGATCATCGCCTGATTGATGGCCGCGAATCCGTGGGTTATCTGGTGGCCGTGAAAGAGATGCTGGAAGATCCTGCGCGTCTGTTGCTGGATGTCTAATTTTCGCCGGGCACGTCACCGCGTGATGTGCCCAAATTTATAATCTTTTCAGACCTGAATGGATAGAACATCATGAACTTACACGAATACCAGGCGAAGCAGTTGTTTGCGCGGTATGGTATGCCGGCACCCACTGGCTACGCCTGTACTACGCCACGTGAAGCAGAAGAAGCCGCCTCTAAAATTGGCGCTGGCCCGTGGGTAGTTAAATGTCAGGTTCATGCCGGTGGCCGCGGTAAAGCGGGCGGTGTGAAGGTAGTGAATAGCAAAGAAGATATCCGTGCATTTGCTGAAAACTGGCTGGGCAAGCGCCTGGTCACCTACCAAACAGACGCAAACGGTCAGCCAGTGAATCAGATCCTGGTTGAAGCGGCGACAGATATCGATCAAGAGCTGTACTTGGGTGCAGTGGTTGACCGCGCGACGCGTCGTGTGATCTTCATGGCATCGACTGAAGGCGGCGTGGAAATCGAGAAAGTTGCGGAAGAAACCCCGCACCTGATCCACAAAATGGCGCTGGATCCGTTAACAGGTCCTCAGCCTTATCAAGGCCGTGAGCTGGCGTTCAAACTGGGTCTGACCGGTAAGCAAGTCAGCCAGTTCACCAAAATCTTCATGGGCCTGGCAACCATGTTCCTGGAGCGCGATCTGGCCATGGTTGAGATCAACCCGCTGGTGATTACCAAGCAGGGCGATCTGATCTGCCTGGATGGTAAACTGGGTGCAGACGGTAACGCCCTGTTCCGTCAGCCTGAGCTGCGCGAAATGCGCGATCCAAGCCAGGAAGATCCTCGTGAAGCTCACGCAACGCAGTGGGAGCTGAACTACGTCGCGCTGGAAGGCAACATTGGCTGTATGGTCAACGGTGCGGGTCTGGCGATGGGCACCATGGACATCGTGAAACACCACGGTGGTCAGCCTGCAAACTTCCTTGATGTCGGCGGCGGCGCAACCAAAGAGCGCGTGACCGAAGCCTTCAAAATCATCCTGTCTGACGATGCCGTGAAAGCGGTTTTCGTTAACATTTTCGGCGGCATTGTGCGCTGCGATCTCATCGCAGACGGCATTATCGGTGCAGTTGCGGAAGTGGGTGTTAACGTGCCGGTGGTGGTACGTCTTGAAGGTAACAACGCCGAGCTGGGCGCCAAAAAACTGGCGGACAGCGGTCTGAACATCATTGCAGCAACCAGCCTGACAGACGCGGCACAGCGTGTTGTTGCTGCTGCGGAGGGTAAATAATGTCCATTCTGATCGACAAAAACACCAAAGTTATCTGCCAGGGTTTCACCGGTGGCCAGGGGACGTTCCACTCTGAGCAGGCGCTGGCGTATGGCACGCAGCTGGTTGGCGGTGTTACGCCAGGCAAAGGCGGCACCACGCATTTGGGCCTGCCGGTGTTTAACACCGTGCGCGAAGCGGTTGAAGCCACAGGCGCAACGGCCACCGTTATCTACGTTCCGGCTCCGTTCTGCAAAGACGGTATCCTGGAAGCGATCGAGGCGGGTATCAAGCTTATCATCACCATCACCGAAGGCATCCCGACGCTGGATATGCTCACGGTTAAAATGAAGCTGGATGAAGCTGGCGTGCGTATGATTGGCCCGAACTGCCCAGGGGTGATTACCCCAGGCGAATGCAAAATCGGCATCATGCCAGGTCACATCCATCAGCCAGGCCGCGTGGGCATCGTTTCACGTTCAGGGACGCTGACGTATGAAGCGGTTAAGCAGACCACCGATATCGGTTACGGTCAGTCAACTTGCGTGGGTATCGGCGGCGATCCGATTCCGGGATCTAACTTCATCGATATCCTGAAAATGTTCCAGGACGATCCGCAGACCGAAGCGATCGTGATGATCGGTGAGATCGGCGGCAGCGCGGAAGAGGAAGCGGCGGCCTTTATCAAAGAGCACGTGACCAAGCCCGTTGTTGGCTACATTGCTGGCGTAACTGCGCCAAAAGGCAAGCGTATGGGTCACGCGGGTGCCATCATCGCCGGCGGTAAAGGCACGGCGGACGAGAAGTTTGCCGCGCTGGAAGCTGCTGGTGTGAAAACCGTGCGCAGCCTGGCAGACATCGGCGATGCAGTAAAAGCCGTGTTGCCAGCTAAATAAGCCACAATCGCTTGTGCTTTAAGCCACCTTCGGGTGGCTTTTTTTTTGCAACAGGGTCGTGAAGCCTTCACTTTCTTCTCGCCGATGTGCTGCACCCATGAACGTGCCTTTGGTCCTGTCTGTACGCGTTAAGGTTAAATAATTGCGCAAAAAGTAATTAACTCGCTGAACAATTACGCCACGAGTGACAATTTTTTAACAACGCCTATTACCCTACATATTTGGAAAATTTTTGGCTTAATCCAGATCAATAAAGACGTGGAAATAAACAACTATATCGCTGGCGATGATCGATTCAACAGGTATAAATTGCGCTGCATCAATTCACTCTTTTTTCCGTTAATTGAGTGGCTTGTGCCTGGCGCGATGGCATCAATTTAGCCTTCTCCCTCACGCCCCTCCCGCACGAAGCAGAGTGAAGCGATCGGTCTTTTAGGGAATTTTCATCAACCTTACTCGCGCGCGTTGCGCTGCCGGTTAGGCGGATGAAATGAATGAACAGTCCTTCCTGAATCTTACTTTACGCTGTCATGACTGCCGTTGGCAGAGTGCGCGGCGTTCGCTCGCGTAGGGAGCAAGGAGTCATCATGTTAGATGTTGTCGAGCTGTCGCGTTTACAGTTTGCCCTGACGGCGATGTATCATTTTCTGTTTGTGCCGTTAACGCTAGGAATGGCGTTTTTACTGGCAATAATGGAAACCGTCTATGTATTAACGGGCAAGCAAATATATAAAGACATGACCCAATTCTGGGGCAAATTATTCGGTATTAACTTTGCGCTGGGCGTGGCTACCGGACTAACAATGGAGTTTCAGTTCGGTACTAACTGGTCGTATTACTCACACTATGTCGGCGATATTTTTGGCGCGCCGCTGGCCATCGAAGGTTTAATGGCCTTTTTTCTGGAATCCACATTTGTAGGGCTCTTTTTCTTTGGCTGGGATCGCCTTGGAAAAGTTCAACATCTCGCCGTAACCTGGCTGGTGGCATTGGGCTCAAATATGTCTGCTTTATGGATCCTGGTGGCGAACGGCTGGATGCAAAATCCCATCGCATCGGAATTCAATTTTGAAACCATGCGCATGGAAATGGTGAGTTTTTCCCAGCTGGTACTGAACCCGGTTGCACAGGTGAAATTTGTTCACACGGTGGCCGCAGGTTATACCGCGGGCGCCATGTTTATCATGGGCATCAGCGCGTGGTATCTGCTCAAAGGACGCGATCTGGCCTTTGCTAAACGCTCTTTCGGCATTGCCGCCAGCTTTGGCATCGCCGCCATTCTCTCTGCCATCGTGTTGGGCGACGAATCCGGGTACGAAATGGGCGACGTGCAAAAAACCAAGCTGGCTGCTATCGAAGCAGAATGGGAAACGCAGCCCGCGCCCGCGGCGTTTACGCTGTTTGGGGTGCCCAATCAAACCACGCGCGAAAACCGTTATGCGATTCAGATTCCTTATCTGCTCGGCCTTATCGCCACACGATCGGTGGATAAACCGGTCACAGGGTTGAAAGAACTGTTGGCGCAGCATGAAGTGCGCATTCGCAATGGCATGAAAGCCTATGCGCTGCTTAACGCGCTGCGCGAGGGCAATCAGGATCCCGCTGTACGCCGTGATTTCGAAGCCAGCAAGCAGGATCTCGGCTACGGCCTGCTGCTGAAGCGATACACGCCGAACGTGGCCGATGCCAGCGAAGCCCAAATCCAACAGGCGACCCAAGACTCTATACCACGGGTTGCCCCCCTCTATTTTGCTTTCCGCATCATGGTACTCAGTGGGGCACTGATGCTGGCCATTATCGGGCTCGCTTTCCTGAGCGTCGTGCGTAACCGCATTGGCCAACGCCGATGGCTACTCAAGGCGGCACTGTATGGCATTCCTCTGCCGTGGCTCGCGATTGAGTCCGGCTGGTTTGTTGCGGAGTATGGCCGTCAGCCGTGGGCGATTGGTGAGGTGCTTCCCACCGCTGTGGCGAACTCTTCGCTGACCACCGGCGATATTCTCTTCTCCATGCTCCTGATCTGTGGGCTCTACACGCTATTCCTCATCGCAGAAATGTACCTGATGTTCACATTCGCGCGACGCGGCCCCAGCAGTCTTAAAACCGGGCGTTATCATCACGAAGTTGCCACTGCGGCGACACAGCCTGCGCGCGTATAAAGGAGAGCGATCATGTTCGACTACGAAGTTTTACGCTTTATTTGGTGGTTGCTGATTGGCGTTCTGCTGATTGGTTTTGCCGTGGCGGATGGCTTTGATATGGGCGTTGGCATGCTGACGCGCGTACTGGGTCGCACCGATACCGAACGGCGCATTATGATCAATGCGATTGCGCCGCACTGGGACGGCAATCAGGTATGGCTGATTACGGCCGGTGGGGCGCTGTTCGCTGCCTGGCCGATGGTTTACGCCGCCGCCTTTTCTGGCTTCTACGTTGCGATGATACTGGTGCTTGCGTCGCTGTTCTTTCGTCCGGTCGGCTTTGATTACCGCTCAAAAATTGAGGACAGGCGCTGGCGCGGCGCATGGGACTGGGGGATCTTCATCGGCAGTTGTGTTCCGCCGCTGGTTATAGGTGTGGCATTCGGCAACCTGCTACAGGGCGTGCCGTTTCATGCGGATGCGTATCTGCGACTGTTTTACACCGGTAACTTCTTTCAGCTGCTAAACCCGTTTGGTCTGCTGGCGGGGGCGATCAGCGTGGCGATGATTTTGACGCAAGGAGCAACCTATCTGCTGATGCGCACCGAGGGGGAATTGCACCAGCGCGCGGGGCGCACGGCGCAGATCAGCGCGCTGGTGACGCTGGTAGGATTCGCGCTGGCCGGCGCATGGGTGAAGTACGGTATTGATGGCTATGTGTTAAATAGCGTTGTGGATCACCATGCGGCCTCTAACCCCTTGGGCAAAGCGGTGGTGCAACAACCAGGCGCGTGGCTGGCGAATTTCCAGCACGCGCCCGCACTGTGGCTGTTTCCGCTGTTGGGCGTTGTATTGCCCTTATTGACCCTTGTCTGTGTGCGTCGTAAGAGGGGAGCGTGGGCGTTTGTGTGCTCTTCGCTCACATTGGCCTGCATCATCATGACTGCGGGGGTTGCCATGTTCCCGTTCATCATGCCTTCCAGCACGGTGCCGGGCAGCAGCCTGACAATGTGGGATGCCACCTCCAGCCTGCTGACGCTACGGGTGATGACCGTGGCCGCAATTATCTTTGTACCGATCATTTTGGCTTATACCGCGTGGTGTTATTACAAGATGTTTGGTCGCATTACCCAAGAACACATTGAGCGCAACACGCACTCGCTATATTGAGAAAGGAGACACACCATGTGGTATTTTGCCTGGATTCTTGGCACCTTGCTGGCCTGTGCGTTTGGCATCATTACGGCGCTGGCCATTGAGCAAGCAGAAGACGTGAGTGCGCAGAGCCAAAAGTAACCCGAAAAGGTGCAGCAAGGGCCGTTGAGTCCTTGCTCACCGGCTTATCCGTTCCCTTGAGGCGCCAGGGCGTCTTAAACCTCATTTACCGGACTTTTAAGGGCAAACTTTCCGTGTAAAGTGAGCCTGTGTCAGTCTTTGGTCAAGAAGTCACCGGTAAATCCTTCAGAGTGTTAACGTGTGATAATTATTTTCTCCTGGCCATAGCGGAGCATTCCCAAGCGGATCGCTCTTGCGTATAGTAGCAACGTTTAAAATGAGACCGGGATGTAGAGTGAGTACAACGCTGTTTCGCTGGCCGGTTCGGGTCTATTACGAAGACACGGATGCCGGTGGTGTGGTTTACCACGCCAGCTATCTTGCTTTTTATGAACGAGCACGTACCGAAATGCTGCGCCAGCGTCATTTCAATCAGCAAGCCCTGCTCGAGCAGCAGGTGGCATTTGTGGTACGGCGCATGACGGTGGACTACGTGGCTGCGGCACGTCTTGACGATCTTCTCGAGATTCAGAGCGAAGTCACGTCAATGACGCGGGCGACCATGACATTCTCGCAGCGCATCGTGAATGCAGAAGGCAACGTGCTGAATGAAGCGGAAGTCTTGATTGCCTGCATCAATCCACATCTAATGAAGCCGATTGCGCTTCCCAAGTCTATTGTCGCGGAGTTCAAGCAGTGACTGACATGAACGTACTTGATTTGTTCCTGAAGGCGAGCCTTCTGGTCAAACTTATCATGTTGATTTTGATCGGCTTTTCCATTGCCTCATGGGCAATCATTATTCAGCGTACCCGTATCCTGAACGCGGCCAATCGCGAAGCGGAGGCGTTTGAAGACAAATTCTGGTCAGGCATTGAACTCTCGCGTCTGTATCAGGAAAGCCAGGGGCGCCGCGATGAACTCAACGGTTCAGAGCAGATCTTCTACGCAGGCTTTAAAGAGTTCGCCCGTCTCCATCGCGCGAATAGCCACGCGCCGGAGGCCGTTGTAGAGGGCGCCAGCCGTGCAATGCGCATCTCAATGAATCGCGAACTGGAAGCGCTGGAAAACCATATTCCTTTCCTGGGCACCGTGGGTTCCATCAGTCCTTATATCGGACTGTTCGGTACTGTCTGGGGCATCATGCATGCCTTTATCGCGCTGGGTGCCGTTAAACAGGCCACCTTGCAAATGGTCGCGCCCGGTATCGCTGAAGCGCTGATCGCCACGGCCATCGGTCTGTTTGCCGCGATTCCTGCCGTCATGGCGTACAACCGACTGAACCAGCGTGTTAACAAGCTGGAACAGGGTTACGACAACTTTATGGAAGAGTTCACGGCTATCCTGCATCGCCAGGCATTCTCCACCGACAACGCCAAGTAAGTCGAGGTTAACGATGGCCAGAACGCGTGGTCGCGGGCGTCGCGACCTTAAGTCGGAAATTAACATTGTTCCACTGCTGGACGTGCTGTTGGTGTTGCTGCTCATCTTTATGGCGACTGCGCCGATTATCACGCAGAGCGTCGAGGTGGATCTGCCCGATGCTACGGATTCGAAAACCGTATCGACCGACGATAATCCCCCGGTTATTGTGGAAGTGGCAGGGGTAGGGCAGTACAGCCTGGTGGTCGATCACGACCGCATGACGCAGCTGCCCCCCGAGCAGGTGGTGAGTGAAGCACAGCGCCGCATCGAAGCGAATCCAAAAACCGTCTTCCTGATCGGCGGTGCGAAAGATGTGCCTTACGACGAAATCATCAAGGCGCTTAACCTGCTGCATCAGGCTGGCGTGAAATCTGTCGGTTTGATGACGCAGCCGATTTAAAGCGAATTGTTTTTGGGAACCGAGAGTGTCGAAGGCAACCGAACAGAACGAGAAGTTAAAACGCGCAATTATCATTTCGGTGCTGCTGCACATCGTGCTTATTGCCCTGCTGATTTGGAGCTCGTTTAACGAAAAAATCGAATCCAGCGGCGGCGGGGGCGGCAGTGATATCGATGCGGTGATGGTCGATTCAGGTGCCATGGTGGAGCAATATAACCGCCAGCAGAATCAGCAGCGAGACAGTCAGCGCGCCGAACAGCAGCGTGAAAAGCAGGCACAGCAGCAGGCAGAAGAGCTACAGCAGAAGCAAGCCGCCGAGCAGCAGCGCCTGAAAGAGATGGAAAAAGAGCGTTTGCAAGCCCAGCAGGAAGCCAAAGAGCAGGCTAAACAGCAGGCTGAGCAGCAGAAAGCGGCTGAAACGGCTGCGAAACAGGCTCAGGAACAGCAAAAGGCCGCTGAGGCGGCTGCCGCAAAAGCAAAAGCCGATGCGAAAGCTGAAGCAGATGCACAGGCTAAGGCCGCTGCGGATGCGAAAGCCAAAGCTGAAGAGCAGGCGAAACAAGCCGCCGCTGACGCGAAGAAAAAAGCCGAAGCGCAGGCTAAAGCCGCCGCAGCCGAAGCCGCCAAAGAGAAAGCGGCCGAGCAAGCTAAAGCCGCAGCCGAGGCCAAAGCCAAGGCTGAGTCGGAAGCCAAAGCTCAGGCGGCGGCAGAAGCGAAGGCTAAAGCCGTTCAGGAAGCCAAAGAGAAAGCGGCCGAGGCGGCCAAAGAGAAAGCCGCAGCGGAAGCGAAAGCCAAAGCTGACGCTGCAGCAAAAGCAAAAGCCGACGCTGCTGCGAAAGCCAAGGCCGAAGCCGCAGCCAAAGCGAAAGCGGCTGCTGATGCGAAGAAAAAAGCGGCGGCGGAAGCGGCCAAGAATGAAAGCGATGTGGACGATCTGCTCGGCGGTCTAAGCTCGGGTAAGAATGCGCCGAAAAGCGGTTCATCCGCTGGCGGCGGCGCAGCAGGCCAGGGTAATCAGAAGAAGGCGGGCGCCTCTGGTGCAGAAATCAACTCCTACCTTGGACAAGTGGTGGGCGCGATTCAAAGCCGCTTTTACGATGCAGACACGTTCCGTGGCAAGGAATGCAACCTGCGCATTAAGCTGGCGCCGGATGGTTTACTGATTGACGTGAAAGCTGAAGGTGGCGATCCCGCACTGTGTCAGGCGGCCATCACAGCCGCGAAGCAGGCCCGTATTCCCAAGCCGCCTTCTCAGGCGGTGTATGAAGTGTTTAAAAACGCGCCGATGCGTTTCAAACCAGAATAATGCAGTAACTTACGGCAGGTTGAACTAAGGTTAGCTTGCCGTATTTTATGACTACTCGTGTTTTCAGGAACTGTGCGAATTATCGTGAACCCCGGTTCAGGTAAGGGAGAAAAAATGAAGCAGGCACTTCGTGTAACCTTAGGTTTTTTTGTACTGCTGTGGGCAGCCATGCTGCATGCGGAAGTACGCATTGAAATTACGCAGGGCGTGAATACCGCCCGTCCCATTGGTGTTGTTCCGTTTAAATGGGCTGGCTCCGGTGCCGCGCCGGAAGATATCGGCGGCATTGTTTCTGCCGACCTGCGCAATAGCGGTAAGTTCAACCCGCTGGACCGCTCACGCTTGCCACAGCAGCCCACCAGCGCGCAGGAAGTTCAACCTGCGGCCTGGAGTGCATTGGGTATTGATGCCGTTGTCGTGGGACAAGTCACGCCTAATCCCGATGGCAGCTATCAGATTGCTTACCAGCTGGTCGATACCGGCGGTGCGCCGGGCAGCGTGCTGGCGCAGAACTCCTTTAAAGTCACCAAGCAGTGGCTGCGCTATGCGGCACACACCGCCAGTGATGAAGTTTTCGAGAAGCTGACGGGCATCAAAGGCGCATTCCGTACCCGTATTGCCTACGTCGTGCAGACCAATGGCGGGCAGTTCCCCTATGAGCTGCGCGTGTCCGACTACGACGGTTACAACCAGTTTGTGGTCCATCGTTCACCGCAGCCGCTGATGTCGCCCGCCTGGTCCCCAGACGGCAGCAAAGTGGCTTACGTGACCTTTGAAAGCGGCAAGTCAGCGCTGGTGGTGCAGACGCTGGCAAACGGTGCCATTCGTCAGGTCGCTTCCTATCCACGTCATAACGGTGCACCAGCCTTCTCACCAGACGGCTCTAAGCTGGCCTTTGCCCTGTCAAAAACCGGTAGCCTGAACCTTTACGTGATGGATTTAGCCTCTGGTCAGACGCGCCAGGTTACAGACGGCCGTTACAACAGCACTGAACCAACGTGGTTCCCGGACAGCCAGACGCTGGCCTACACTTCAGACCAAGCCGGTGCGCCTCAGATTTATAAAGTCAGTATTAACGGCGGTACGCCACAACGTATTACCTGGGAAGGTGCGCAAAACCAGGATGCGGATGTGTCAACCGACGGTAAAACCATGGTGATGATTAGCAGCGCCGGTGGCGCGCAGCACGTCGCCAAACAAGATCTGGTAACGGGAGCCGTTCAAACAATAACGGATACGTTCCTGGATGAAACGCCAAGTCTGGCACCCAACGGCACAATGGTTATCTATAGCTCTACTCAGGGAATGGGTTCCGTGCTGCAGTTAGTGTCAACCGACGGGCGTTTCAAAGCGCGTCTTCCGGCAACCGATGGACAGGTCAAATTCCCTGCCTGGTCGCCGTATCTGTGATGCATGGCTCCCTCGCGCGGCGGGGGAGTAAATGTGTGGCAAACAAAATAATAGGATTAAAAAAATGCAACTGAACAAAATGCTGAAGGGTTTGATGCTGGCTCTGCCGGTTCTCGCGGTGGCTGCATGTAGCTCTCACAAAAACAACAACAACGATCAGACCGGCATGGGCGGCGCTGACGGTGCTTACGGTTCCGGTTCTGGCATGAACGGTAACATGTCTTCTGATGAGCAGGCTCGTCTGCAAATGCAGCAGCTGCAGCAGAACAACATCGTTTACTTCGGTCTGGACAAATACGACGTCCAGTCTGATTACGCACAGATGCTGGATCAGCACGCGGCTTTCCTGCGTGGCAACCCGTCTTATAAAGTCACCATCGAAGGTCACGCGGATGAGCGCGGTACCCCAGAGTACAACATTGCACTGGGCGAGCGTCGTGCTAACGCCGTGAAAATGTACCTGCAGGGCAAAGGCGTGTCTGCTGACCAGATGTCTATCGTTTCTTACGGTAAAGAAAAACCTGCTGTACTGGGCCATGACGAAGCGGCTTACGCTAAAAACCGTCGTGCCGTACTGGTTTACTAAGAGAATCACATGATTAGTAACTTCAGACTTCACCTGTTGAGTCTGTCGTTACTGGTTGGCGTAGCGGCCCCTTGGGCCGCTAATGCCCAGGCGTCAATCAGTAACGTTGGCTCTGGCTCGGTCGAAGACCGTGTCACCAATCTTGAACGCATCTCCAATGCTCAGGCACAGCTTCTGCAGCAGCTTCAGCAGCAGATGAGCGATAACCAAAGCGATATCGATTCGCTACGTGGTCAAATCCAGCAAAATAGCTATCAATTGAATCAGGTGATTGAGCGCCAGAAGCAGCTTTATCAGCAGATCGATAGTTTGAGCAGCAGCAATAGTAATGCATCCGCACCGGCAAACGGTGATGCTGCCGCCAACGCGGCGGGAAACGCTGAGGCTTCCGCCGGCAATAGTGCGGCAGGCGATAGCGCCGCGCCTGCGCAAACCGGTGATGCCAACACGGACTACAATGCAGCCGTGGCGCTGATCTTGGAGAAAAAGCAGTACGACCAGGCAATCGCTGCGCTGCAAGCGTGGGTGAAGAAATATCCTGACTCCACCTATCAGCCTAATGCGAATTACTGGCTCGGTCAGCTGTATTACAACAAGGGTAAAAAAGACGACGCGGCCTATTATTTTGCCTCGGTTGTGAAAAATTACCCCAAATCACCGAAAGCAGCGGAAGCGTTATTTAAGGTGGGCGTGATCATGCAGGACAAAAATGATACGGCCAAAGCGAAAGCGGTCTATCAGCAAGTGATCAAGCAGTTTCCTAACACCGAGTCTGCGAAGCTGGCGCAAAAGCGTATCGCCAGTTTGTAATGTGAGCATTAAAGACCAGATTTCGTATGATTTCTGGTCTTGCAGCATGAAAGGTAAGCGATTGAGTGTTTAGGGGGAAAATAAGGGTTGCGCCCTCCCGCTAAATCAGTAATATATGCCGCCGTTGCCGGGACATATCTTAATAAGTAATGGCAACGCTGAAGAGGGGTCGTTAGCTCAGTTGGTAGAGCAGTTGACTTTTAATCAATTGGTCGCAGGTTCGAATCCTGCACGACCCACCATCTTTCCACGATGGTGGGGATATCTTCTTCAGTACGCTTCATAATTCTGATGGGTCGTTAGCTCAGTTGGTAGAGCAGTTGACTTTTAATCAATTGGTCGCAGGTTCGAATCCTGCACGACCCACCATCAAATTAGAATGAAGCCTTTCGAGCGGGTCGTTAGCTCAGTTGGTAGAGCAGTTGACTTTTAATCAATTGGTCGCAGGTTCGAATCCTGCACGACCCACCAGATTTAGAGAAAAGCGCCTAACAGGCGCTTTTTTCGTTTTCGGGCGCGGAACGAAAACGTGCAGGATGAGAACCTGCCGCAGGTCGACTGCATCGCCGTTGCGATGCAGGCTGATGCGTAAGCATCACCCGCAGGGCGAGTCCCCGAAGGGGACGAGGCCATCCTGCACGACCCACCAGACTTAGAGAAAAGCGCCTAACGGGCGCTTTTTTCGTTTCCGGGCGCGGAACGAAAACGTGCAGGATGAGAACCTGCCGCAGGTCGACTGCATCGCCGTTGCGATGCAGGCTGATGCGTAAGCATCACCCGCAGGGCGAGTCCCCGAAGGGGACGAGGCCATCCTGCACGACCCACCAGATTTAGAGAAAAGCGCCTAACAGGCGCTTTTCTCGTTTCCGGGCGCGGAACGAAACCGTGCAGGATGAGAACCTGCCGCAGGTCGACTGCATCGCCGTTGCGATGCAGGCTGATGCGCCAGCATCACCCGCAGGGCGAGGCCCCGGAGGGGACGAGGCCATCCTGCACGACCCACCAGATTTAGAGAAAAGATCCTAACAGGCGCTTTTTTCGTTTTCGGGCGCGGAACGAAAACGTGCAGGATGAGAACCTGCCGCAGGTCGACTGCATCGCCGTTGCGATGCAGGCTGATGCGCAAGCATCACCCGCAGGGCGAGTCCCCGAAGGGGACGAGGCCATCCTGCACGATCCACCAGACTTAGAGAAAAGCGCCTAACGGGCGCTTTTTTCGTTTCCGGGCGCGGAACGAAAACGTGCAGGATGAGAACCTGGCGCAGGGCGGTCGCTACGGCTTCGTCGCTTTCGGCGGCGTCAGGCTCTGCCAGATGTGCAGCACCGCATAGCTGCGCCATGGCCGCCAGGCCTGGGCGCGCTGCTCAGCGGCTTTGGCGCTGAGGCCGCCTAGATTATTGCGGATCGCGATATCCTCTTTGGGAAACGCGTCCGGCCAGCGCAGCGCGCGCATCGCGATATAGCTTGCCGTCCACGGCCCAATACCTTTAATGCTCATCAACTGCTGCTGAACCTCATCAGGCGGCGTTGCACCGTGAAAACGCAGCGCCCCTGATGTGCAGGCCTGCGCCAGATGCAGGATAGCTTGCGCGCGGGTGCGTACGATGCCAAGGGGGGCAATCTCCTCCACGGAGGCGCCAGCCAGCAGCTCAGCGTCAGGGGGCAGGCGAGAGAGGGCAGGCCACGGCGTGGTGAAGGGGATGCCGAAGCGCTCCGCCATACGGCAACTCAGCGTGGTCGCGGCTTTAACCGTCACCTGCTGTCCTAGAATGGCGCGCAGCGCCAGCTCGAAGCCATCAAACGCCCCCGGCACGCGCAGGCCCGGAAAACGCGTTACGCTCTCATGCAGCAGGGGATCGGCGCCCAACTGCTCACTGATGCGCAGTGGCTGAGCATCCAGATCAAACAGATCGCGCAAGCGGCGCAGCAGCAGAGGTAAAACCGGAACCAGCGTGGTGCTGAACTCGACGTGTAGCGCCTGCTTTTCGGGTAAATGACCGACGCGGATCCAGCCGTGGTGGCCGCCCAGCGAGACGGTTCGATGGTAAAAGCCCGCGTGCACCCACTCCACCTCTTTCATCACGCGCAGGGCAAGAAACGCCAGCAGAGCGTCCCAGTCATAAGGCGGACGATAGCTCAGGCGCAGCGTGGCGCTCTCCTGCATGGCCGTGTCGGCCTCCTGCTGTAGGTGTTTGCGCAGTCGGGACGGCGTCATGCGGTAGCGTGCCTGAAACACCGCGTTAAAGCGGCGTAAACTGCGAAACCCGCTGGCATAGGCGATATCGGTGATGGGCAACGCGGTTTCCGTTAACAGCTGCTTCGCGAGCAACATCCGTCGCGTCTGTCGCAGCGCTAACGGGGAAACGCCTAACTCTTGCTGTACCACGCGGCGCAACTGTCGCTCGCTGAGATTGAACTCGCGGGCAATGTCGGCCAGCGTCTCCTGCTCTTCCAGCAACCCCTCTTCTATCCGGCGAATCAGGCGATCGGCGATGCGGTGATGGCTGTCCACGGGGGCCAATCCCGGGGCGAGCTCAGGGCGGCAGCGAAGACAGGGGCGAAAATGCGCCTGCTCTGCGGCTTCCGCGCTGCTAAAAAACAGGCAATTTTTCTGCATCGGCGCTTTTACCGGGCAGATGGGGCGGCAGTAAATACCGGTTGAAGTGACGCCCACAAAAAAAAGGCCATCGAATCGGCTGTCGCGCGCGGTGAGCGCCTGGTAGGCAGTGTCTGGATCGAACATCATCTTCTCCGGCAAAGAACAGCATCTTTATCTAATGCCGCCGTGGGTACTCGCTGTTTTCGGACAGCTAATCAGTTTATGCTCGTGTCCGAAAACAGCCAGTGCATCACGTGTAAAGTGCGATAATAGCCGCTCTTGTTATGACCGGAGGTTGCCCCATGTATCACGCTAAAACCACCTACACGCCGGTGGGGGAACTGACCCTCATTGCCACCGATCGTGGACTGTCCGCTATCTTATGGGAAAACGAACGCGCGCAGCGCGTGCCGCTGCAGCCTGTTAGCCGTAATGACGCACATCCCCTTTTATGTGAAGCCGAACGCCAACTGCAGGCCTATTTTGCCGGGCAGCGGCAGCAGTTTGATATGCCGTTTGATACCGTGGGGACGCCATTTCAGAAAAAAGTGTGGCAGGCGCTCATGACGATCCCCTTTGGGGAAACGCGCAGCTATCGGCAGATCGCCGAACAGATTGGCCATCCCAAGGCGGTGCGCGCAGTGGGCGCGGCTAACGGTAAAAACCCGCTCTCGATTATGGCGCCGTGCCACCGCGTGATTGGCAGCGACGGCACGCTCACCGGTTTTGCCGGCGGACTGCAGGTGAAAGCGTTCTTACTGGCGCTGGAGCGTCCCGCTGCACTGGCCAGCGGATCACTTCTGCTGTAACGGACCCAGAAAAAACACGACACCGGCGCGGCTTTCGCGTATCTTGTTTAGCATACAAAACAAGAAAGCCCTGTTTATGCTTTTTACGCGTATTTTATGGCATCAGGGTTAAATGCATAAAACGAGAGCCGCGTCATGAGCCTGATGTTCGATCCCGACAATGCGATCTATCCGTTTCCCCCCAAGCCCGCCCGCCTCACGCCGCAGCAAACCGACGCGTTAACGTCCGAGATCAAACGATTACTTAAGGCGCGCGATGCGGTCATGGTGGCGCACTATTACACCGATCCGGCGATTCAAGCACTGGCTGAAGAAACCGGCGGCTGCGTGGCGGACTCTCTGGAAATGGCCCGTTTTGGCAGTACGCACCCGGCAAAAACGTTGCTGGTGGCTGGCGTGCGCTTTATGGGCGAGACGGCGAAAATCCTCAATCCGGAAAAAACCGTGCTGATGCCCACCTTACAAGCCGAGTGCTCCCTCGATCTGGGCTGCCCCATCGACGACTTTACTCGCTTCTGCGATATGCACCCCGATCGCACCGTGGTGGTATATGCCAACACGTCCGCGGCGGTTAAAGCGCGCGCTGACTGGGTGGTGACCTCAAGTATGGCGGTTGAGCTGATTGACTATCTTGATGGGCAAGGAGAAAAAATTCTCTGGGCGCCCGACCGTCACCTGGGGCGCTATGTCGCCAGGCAAACCGGTGCGGACGTGTTGTGCTGGCAGGGCGCCTGTATTGTCCATGATGAATTTAAAACCCAAGCGCTGCAGCAAATGAAAGCGCTTTACCCGCAGGCGGCCGTGTTAGTGCATCCGGAATCGCCGCAGGCCATTGTCGATCTGGCTGATGCCGTAGGCTCAACCAGTCAGCTGATTCAGGCGGCAAAAACGCTGCCGCACCCGCAGATGATCGTGGCGACCGATCGCGGCATTTTCTATAAAATGCAGCAGGCGGTGCCGGATAAAGAACTGTTGGAAGCCCCCACTGCGGGCGAGGGCGCCACCTGCCGCAGCTGCGCTCACTGTCCCTGGATGGCGATGAATGGGTTGCAGGCCATCGCCGAGGGCTTAACGCAGGGAGGCAGCGCCCATGAAATTCACGTCGATGCCGCGCTGCGCGAGGGGGCGCTGCGCCCGCTCAACCGCATGCTAGACTTTGCAGCACAGCTGAAACGCAAAGCGCAAGGCAATGCCTGATGCAACATGACAAAGGTGCCAATTATGGATTTCTTTAGCACGCAAAATATTCTGGTGCATATTCCTCTGGGCGTGGGGGGGTACGATCTGTCATGGATTGAGGCCGTCGGCACGCTGGCCGGGTTAGCCTGCATCTGGCTGGCCAGCAAAGAAAAAATCATCAATTATCTGTTCGGCCTGATCAACGTTAGCCTGTTCGCGGTGATCTTTTTCCAGATTCAGCTCTACGCCAGCTTGCTGTTACAGCTGTTCTTTTTTGTCGCCAACGTCTACGGCTGGTACGCCTGGAGTCGGCAAACGAGCGCCAATGAGGCCGCGCTCAAGATCCGCTGGTTGTCGCTGCCTAAAGCGCTGGGCTGGGGCGCCGCCTGCGTCATTGCCATTGCGCTGATGACGCGTTATATCGATCCGGTGTTTGGCTTCCTGACGCGTATCGCCGTGACGCTTATGCAGAACCTCGGCTTTACGGTAACGATGCCGCAGCTGCAGCCGGATGCTTTCCCGTTCTGGGACGCCTGCATGATGGTGCTTTCCATCGTGGCGATGATCCTCATGACGCGCAAATACGTCGAGAACTGGCTGCTTTGGGTGGTGATTAACGTGATAAGCGTAATGATCTTCGCCCGGCAAGGGGTTTATGCCATGTCGCTTGAGTACGCCATTCTCACGCTGATTGCCCTGAACGGTACGCGATTGTGGATGCGAAGCGCACGCGAGCACGGCTCGCGTGCGCTTTCAGCTTCTCAGTGATGTGCGTGCCCGTCTAGCGTCACGGGATGGGACGAATGGTCGTGTGACGCGGCACAAAGTTCGCACTCGTGACCGGTACAGGGCTGATACTCCATCTGCACCGTGGCGTGAGCGATGTGATAATGCTGATGCAGATATTGATGAATTTGCAGCAGCAGGGCATCGTGATCGTAGGGCGGAATCACCTGCACATGGAGCGTCAGAATCGGTTTCTCGCCCACCTGCCAGAGATGAATATGGTGCACATTGCGCACCTCTGGCAGGTCACGGGTGAGCGCCCGCGCCAGCTTTTCCGAATCAATGTTCCCCGGCGCTCCTTCCAGCAGTTCATGCAAACTCTCGCGCAGCAGCGCCCAGGCGCTTCGCACCACCAGCAGCGCCACCAGCAGCGATAAAATCGGGTCAATGGGCGTCCAACCCGTGAGCATGATGATCACGGCGGCGGCGATCGCCCCAACGGAGCCCAGCAGATCGCCGAGCACGTGCAGCGCCGCTGCGCGCACGTTAAGGTTTTTCTCTTCGCTGCCGCGATGCAGCAGCCAGAACGACAGCAGATTTGCCAGTAACCCGGTAATCGCAATACCGAGCATGAGACCGCCTTGCACCGGCTGCGGCTGCCAGAAGCGGCGAATGGCCTCCCAGACAATAAAACCGGTGATTGCCAGTAGGGCAATGGCGTTCACAAAGGCGGCGAGGGTGGTGAGGCGCAGCAGGCCAAAGGTATGGCGCCCGCTGGGCTTACGCTGCGCAAACTGTACGGCCAGCAGCGCCATCAACAGCGCGGCGGCATCGGTTAACATATGCCCGGCGTCCGCCAGCAGCGCCAGCGAACCGGACAGCACGCCGCCGACCACTTCGGCCACCATAAAGATCGCCGTCACGCCAAACGCGGCGGCCAGCCGCGTGCGGTTCCCGCTATGTTCGCTGTGAGAGTGAGTGTGTGCCATAACGTTCCAATTGTTGAAGTAATTTGTGAGTGGTTGATAGTAGCAAATTGAGCGCATCGCCATCGATCTGCTGCGCGTGCGCTTGGTCAGCGATGTGCTGACAGCGTGCGGCCATCGTCTCAAGGCCGAGCATAAGCCAGCTGCCTTTCAGACGATGAGCGGCGCTGGCCAGCGTCGTCCAGTCGTGCTGCGCCCAGGCCTGGGCCAGGGTGTCACAGTCTTGCTGCAACACCTGCTGTAGGCTCTGGCACACGCGCGGAAGAAATGCCGTATTGTGTTGTGAGAGCGCCAACAGGTTCTGGGCCAGATTGTGGAGCGGATCTTCCGCGGCTCGCGCCAGCAGATCGGCCAGCGGCTGCAGCGCAATTGGCTTGAGCAGCAGCGCTTCGTTGGCCTGCAACGGCTTTTTCAATAGCTGCACATCGGCGGAGCAGAGGATGCGCAGCGTCGGATGTACGCGCGTTCGCTCGCGCCGTCTGAGAATGCGCAGCAGCGTCCAACCGTTGGGATGCGGCATCATCTGGTCGATCAGCAGCACATCAAACGGGTGCGCCGCATCCGCTTTCAGCAGCGCGCGCCCCTCTTCAAACAGCACGGCTTCAATACCAAAAGCTGCCAGCTGCTGCTGCATCACCAGCAAATTGGTGGGATGGTCGTCGACGACCGCCACGCGCAACTGCGAATAGCGTGGCCACGTCGGCGGCGGCGCAGAAAGGGGAGCATCGCTTAGCACCAGAGGCAGCTGCATCGCCACGCGGGTGCCCTGGCCCGGCGTCGAGGTGAGTTGCAGCGAGCCGCCCATGCGCTGCACGATTTCCCGACAAATAAACAGGCCCAGTCCGCTGCCCTGCACCGCATGGCTGCGGCCCGAAGGCGCCTGATACCACGGTTCGAATAGCCGCGCCTGTTCCGCCAGCGGAATGCCACTGCCGCTGTCAACGACGTTTAAGCAGATCGCATCTGTGACCGCCAGCGACAGCCGCACTTCGCCGTGTCGGGTGAATTTCAGGGCATTCGCCACCAGATTATTTACGACCTGCTGCAAGCGGTCACCGTCTAACAATACCCGCTCCGGCAGCGGCGTGAGTGCTTCAACCTTCAGCACCGGTCCGGATTCGCGCATCAGCGGATGATAAAACTGCTGCTGCTGCGTCAGCCAGCGCCGCAAATCAAGCGGGCGCGGCGCGAGCCGAAAACTCTGATTTTCAATGCGCGCGTGATCCTGGAGATCATTCAGTAACGCCATGAGCGAGCGTGCGCTGCTGTGCATAAGCGCAAGCCTTTCGTTGGGGTGCTGCTGCTGCTCCAATTCCAGCAGTCCCAGGATCGCCTGCATCGGCGTGCGCAATTCATGGCTGGCGGCCGCAAGAAACTGGCTCTTGGCGGCATTTGCGCGCTCAGCCTGCTCACGCTGAAGACGTTCACGACGCTGTTGCAGGTAGCGCCGCAGCAGCAAAATAAGCAGCAGCAGAATAATGATGCCTGCGGCAATCAACACCATCAGCGGTATCGCGCGCATTGACATGCGGGTGCCGGGCTGTGGCGGCTGTGACCAGCTAAGACGCAGCTGATTCAACGTCTCAGGGGGGATTTGCTGCAGGGCGCGGTCGAGTAACGATCGCAGCTGCGGCTGCGCGTCACTCACCGGCATCGCCATAGGCCAGGCAATGTCGCTCACCGCGAACGCCAAATGGGCGGGACTGTCCGCCCGGCTCGCCATGCGCCAGCGCGCAGAGAGTACGTTATCCATGACCGCATCAAGCTGTCCGTTGTAGAGCGCTTGCCAGAGCTGGTCGCGGTCGCTAAAGCGCTGCGGCGTGATACCCGCGGGCAGCACCTGCTGCGCCAGATCGCCGCGCAGAATGCCCACGCGTTTGCCCGCGAGCGCCTGCCAGTTCATCGGCTGCTGCGCAACCGGCGTATAAATACCCCAGATGGCGCGCCATACCGACAGCGTGGCGCTGTCGCCCGCGTTGTCGTAAAGCGGCTGCATCAGGCTAAACATCACCTCTTGATGCTGCAGTAAGGTCGCGGCCTGCTGCGGATTCGCGACCCAGCGCGGGATAAAGCGCAACCCGGTGCTTTGGCTGAGCACGTTGAGCAGATCGATACCGAAACCGCGCGCGTTGCCGTGCGCGTCGCGGTAGCTCCACGGGGCGTTATCCGCTTCGGCGGCAAAAGGGATGTCCGTATGCTGCGCCAGCCACTGTTTTTCGCCGGGCGTGAGCATCAACGTTTGCGTGTCCTGATAGCGCGGCAGCGCTGGGCTCCAGCGCTGCTGGACGCGCAAGCTGAATTCGGCGGGCAGCAGGCGCAGCTGCTGATCGAGCCAGTGAATCAGCGCCGGATCGCGCGCCACTGCGCGTAGCGAAACTTCCCCAGCGCCGGGATCGGCGGTGATCTCATAGATCTGTCCCTGTTGCAGCTGATTCAGCAAAAAGCCCGCGCTGGCTTCATCCGCCACCAGGTAATCGCTCTGCTGATTAAGCAGGCTGTAAAGTGCCTGCAAGTTACCCGGCAGCGCGTGCCAGCGATGCTTATCTGCCTGCTGAGGCGGAAGCTGTGCCAGGGTGCTTGCGGCAATCGTCAGCTGCGCATTCTGGCTGTTAAACATCACCGCACGTTGATTGTCGCGGTTGCGATAGATACGGATAGGGCTGCTGTACCAGCTGTTGCTGAGAACCAGATTCTCGGGCAGCGCGTGATGCTGCTGCGTGAGCACCATATCCACCTCGCCTTGCGTCAGCGCCGCCACCAGCTGGGCCTCGCTGGCATAGCCGCGCAGGCTGAAATGGATGCCGGTAAGTTGGCTCAGCGCGCTGAGGTAGTCGGCGTCAATCCCCCAAATGCGATCGCCGATACGCATCGACCAGGGGGCGCTGTTCTGCTCAGGCACGCCCACGCGCACCTCGGCGGCGGACCAAGGTTCGGCGCGCGGGGTAGGCATCATGGGCGGAAGCATCACGCTGCTGGCGGGCTGCAGCTCGGCGCGCGCCAGCAGGCTAAACAGCAGCAGGGCGAGCAGCCGCCAGGCTTTCACGGCTGCGCCTTCCACCGTTCCGCCAGCTCCACCACCGACTGAACGCCCATTTTTTCCAGGATGTTTTTCTTGTGGGTGCTGACGGTTTTATTGCTGATGTGCAGCTGGTCGCCGATCTGCAAATTTGACAAACCGCGCACCAGCAGCGCCGCAATCTGCTGCTCTTTGTCGGTGAGCGGCAGCGCGACGCGCGGCGGTAAAGGGGGGAACGCCTGCTGGCCGCCCAGCACCGCCAGAATGGCGCTCAGCAGCTGGGCCATGCTCTGGCTTTTTACCACATAGCCTGACGCGCCGAGGGAAACGGCGCGCAGCAGCGTGTGATGGCTCTGCTGTGCTGAGTAGATCAGCACCGGACAGCGCTCATCATGCGCACGGAGGCGGCGTAACAGCTCCAGTCCATCGCTGTCAGGCAGGCCGATATCGAGTACGATAAGGTCAATGGCGTGCTGCTTTAAGAAGTGACGCGCCTGCGCGTCGTTTGCCGCGGAATAGAGCGTTAACGGGATGGGGGCGTTTAAACACGCTGCTTCCAGCGCAACTTCAACTAACGGGTGATCATCAATAAGGAGCAGGGAAGCCATGAAACGATTCCTGAGACTTTTATCGCTCCAGCATAGCGGAAAAGTGCAGGGGTAAAAACAAAGGGCACGCCGTGGCGTACCCTTTGTCATGCGAAACGCGTGATTACTGGGTGGTGCCATCAACCTTGGTGTTAACGTCTTTACCGCTCTGCGTTTCTACTTTCTTATTCATATCCGGGCAACGCCCGTCTTTACACATGGTATTTTTATGCACTTCCGAAGCAGACATATCGCTGGTGTTGGTGCCAGGCGTTGCCACGGTATTGGTATTCTCGCTACCGGTATTAATTTTGCTATTATCAACTTTGTTTGGCGGCAGATTCTCTTTTGCGCCGCCCGCTGCTGCACCGGCTTTCGCTGAAGCATTGGCTTCACCGTTGTTGTCAGCCATTGCCGCGCCGCTGCCCAATGCCATTGCTGCCGTCAGAAAAATAATTGCAAACTTATTCATCGTTATGCTCCTGTCATAAAGGAAGAGTTGCTGTCTGACACTCATTGATGCCGAGTGACGGAAAAAGCGTGCCGTGACGAAATTAAATTTCATCAAAAACGATCAGCATAAAAATTAAATATTGTTAGCACGGGATTCTTCAGCGCTAACGTTTATAAGCCTAGTTCATTGCGGAATAAATGCAAATTTCACCGATACCATTGACGACGCGGCGCGTTTTACACCTGCTTGCTGACGGGATACATTGAGCGGGTTGCGTCCGGCGTACGCTGGGCCAGAAATTTGAATGGAATACCTATGGATTACCAGAACGACGATTTACGCATTAAAGACATCAAAGAACTTCTGCCTCCGGTTGCTCTGCTTGAAAAATTCCCCGCTACCGACAGCGCCGCTAAAACCGTTGCGCTGTCGCGCCAGGCGATCCACCGGATTTTACACGGTGAAGATGACCGCCTGCTGGTTGTGATTGGACCCTGCTCGATTCACGACACGTTCGCGGCGCAAGAGTACGCGCGCCGCCTGCTGGCGCTGCGTGACGAACTGAAAGGGGAGCTTGAAATCGTGATGCGCGTCTATTTTGAAAAACCGCGCACCACCGTCGGCTGGAAAGGGCTGATCAACGATCCCTGGATGGACGGCAGCTTCCAAATTAACGAAGGTTTGCGCCTGGCGCGCAAGCTGCTGGTGGAAATTAATGACATGGGCTTGCCCACCGCCGGTGAGTTCCTCGATATGATCACGCCGCAGTACATGGCCGATCTCATGAGCTGGGGCGCCATCGGCGCGCGCACCACGGAATCGCAGGTGCACCGCGAGCTGGCCTCCGGCCTATCATGCCCGGTGGGTTTCAAGAACGGCACTGACGGCACCATCAAAGTGGCGATTGACGCAATCGGCGCCGCCAGCGCGCCACACTGCTTCCTGTCGGTAACCAAATATGGCCACTCGGCGATCGTGGAAACCCGCGGCAACGAAGACTGCCACATTATTCTGCGCGGCGGCAAAGCCCCGAACTACAGCGCCGAGCACGTGGCGGCAGTGAAAACGGGGCTGGAGAGCGCAGGGCTGCGACCGCAGGTGATGATCGATTTCAGTCACGCCAACAGCAGCAAGCAGTTCCAGCGCCAGATGGTGGTGGCGCAGGATGTGGCGCAGCAAATTGCGGGCGGCGAGCAGGCGATCACCGGCGTGATGATTGAGAGTCATCTGGTGGAAGGTAATCAGAGCCTGGAGAGCGGTAACGCGCTGGTGTATGGTCAGAGCGTGACGGATGCGTGTATCGGCTGGGACGACACGGAAATCGTGCTGCGTCAACTGGCGCAGGCGATCCAACAGCGTCGCGGCTAAGGCGCATTAGTCAAAAAAAAGGCCAGACTCGCGTCTGGCCTTTTTGCTAAGGAGGCGAAAATTACTTCGCTTTACCTTGGTTGGCGACCGCTGCGGCTTTCGCGGCGATCTCGTCTGCGTCACCGAGGTAGTAATGTTTGATCGGCTTGAAGTTCTCGTCGAACTCATACACCAGCGGCACGCCGGTGGGGATGTTCAGTTCGAGGATCTCATCTTCGCTCATGTTGTCGAGGTATTTCACCAGCGCGCGCAGCGAGTTACCGTGGGCAGCCACGATCACTTTCTCACCGCTTTTGATGCGCGGCAGAATGCTTTCGTTCCAGTAAGGGATCACGCGGTCGATAGTCAGCGCCAGGCTCTCCGTGGTTGGCAGCTGCGCGTCGGTCAAGGATTTATAGCGCGGATCGTGGCCGGGGAAACGCTCATCGCTGCGGTCTAATTCCGGTGGGGTAACGGCAAAGCCGCGGCGCCACTGCTTGACCTGCTCATCACCGTATTTCGCGGCGGTTTCGGCTTTGTCCAGACCCTGCAGCGCACCGTAGTGACGCTCGTTCAGGCGCCAGCTCTTTTCAACCGGCAGCCAGGCCTGATCCAACTCATCCAGCACGTTCCACAGCGTGTGAATAGCGCGCTTCAGCACGGACGTATAGGCATAATCAAACACGAAACCTTCTTTTTTCAGCAGCTGACCGGCTGCTTTGGCTTCGGTGCGACCCTTATCGGACAGATCGACGTCATACCATCCGGTGAAGCGGTTTTCCTGATTCCACTGGCTTTCGCCGTGGCGCACCAGAACCAGCTTAGTTACGGCCATAGCTTTACTCCTTAATGCTTGATGTAAATGGTTGTCGAAACCGGCGGCAGCCACCTTAACCGGCAGCGCACTGATAGCGCCATACCATAACGGAAAACCGCGCACGGCGTAAGCCTGTCAGCATCGCAGTGCGCGTTTTTCATCCGCTGCCTCAGCGCGACGTAAAGCGGTAGCGCGTCTCGGATTCCCAGCGTTGACTTGGCTGCAACCAGCAGTCCGGCTGCGGCCACTCCGCGTGGTTAGGCGAATCCGGCAGGCACTCACTCTCCAGGGCGATTCCCTGAAACGCAGTATAGCGTTCATGCTCGCGCGCGCGGGTGCCATCCAAATAGTTACCGGAGTAGAACTGCAGCGCGGGCGCCGTGGTAAAGAGCGTGAGCTGCAGTTTCTCATCGGCTGACCACAGCTGTGCAGCCGGCTGGCTGACGTCGCCCGAGGTGCGCAGTAAAAAGGCGTGATCGTAGCCTTTCACCGCTTGCTGATCCGCATCCGCCAGAAAATCATCCATCACGCGCTTGGGCTGGGTGAAATCAAAGCTGGTGCCTGTGACCGCTTTCAGCGGCGCGTTGGGAATCCCCTCGCTGTCCACCGGCAAGTAGCGATCGGCATGCAGTTGTAAGCGATGCTGACGCGCATCGCCATGATCGGCATCAAGATTAAAGTAAGCGTGATTGGTGAGGTTAACCGGGCACGCTTTATCGGTTTGCGCTTCGTAGCGAATCGAGACGAAGTTATCGTCGTCCAGCTGGAACCACACGTGGGCGATGAGATTACCCGGGTAACCCTGATCGCCATCCGGCGAGTCGAGACGATAGTGCACCACCTGCTCGCTTTGGCTCACAATCTGCCAGCGACGCTTATCAAAACCTTCTGGGCCGCCGTGCAGCTGATGCGGGCCCTGATTCGCCGCTAACTGCAGCGCAAGCGGCTTCAGTTGCGCGTGAGCGATACGGTTGGCATAGCGGCCGATGGTGGCGCCGAGATAGGCATCTTGATGCAGGTAATCCGAAGGCGTCGCGCAGCCGAGCAGGGCTTCACGCACGCTGCCATCTTGCAGCGGTACGCGGGCGGAGAGCCAGGTCGCGCCCCAATCCATAAAGGTGGCGACCATACCGTTGCGATTGCGTAACACGGTAATGCGCCACGGCTGCCCATCGGGCGCATGAGAATTGACGTCACTTAACATTGGCCAGCTCCTGCGGAGGCTTTGCACACGTAAAAGGTCTCTTTGATGCCGGTTTGCGCCTGGTATTTTTCCGCCACGGCGGCCTTAACCTGTTCCACGCGATCCTCTGGCATCAACGCCACGATGCAGCCGCCAAAGCCGCCGCCCGTCATGCGCACGCCGCCGGCGGTGCCGAGCTCCGCTTTTACAATATCAACCAGCTGATCGATCGGCGGCACGGTGATCTCGAAATCATCGCGCATTGACGCATGGGATTCTGCCATCAGTTCACCCATGCGCGTTAAATCGCCCCGACCCAGCACATCGGCCGCTTCCAGCGTACGGGCGTTTTCGGTGATCACATGGCGCACGCGCTTGGCCACCAGCGGATCGAGCTGGTGTGCGGCGGCTTCAAACTCGGCCAGCGTCACATCGCGCAGCGCCGGTTTATTGAAGAAACGAGCACCGGTTTCGCACTGCTGACGGCGGGTGTTGTATTCGCTCCCCACCAAATTGCGGCGGAAGTTGGAGTTAATGATGACCACGGCGACATTCTCAGGCAGGGAAACGGCGCGCGTACCCAGCGTGCGGCAATCCAGCAGCATGGCGTGATCGGGCTGCCCCAGCGCGGAGATCAGCTGGTCCATAATGCCGCAGTTGCAGCCCACAAACTGGTTCTCCGCTTCCTGGCCGTTCAGCGCAATCGCGGCGCCGTCCAGCGACAGCGCATAGAGTTCGCGAAACACAGTGCCCACGGCAACTTCCAGTGAGGCCGATGAGCTCAAGCCCGCGCCCTGCGGCACGTTACCGCTGATCACCATATCTACGCCGCCGAAACTGGCGTCGCGCTGCTGAAGGTGTTTCACCACGCCACGCACGTAGTTGGCCCACATGGGCGCGTCCAGCGGAGTAATCGGCGCATCCAGCGAAAAGCTGTCTTGCTCATTGTCATAATCGGCCGCAATCACGCGCACGGTGCGATCGTCGCGTTTAGCGCAGGCAATCACCGTTTGATAATCAATGGCGCAGGGCAGAACAAAGCCGTCATTGTAATCGGTGTGCTCGCCAATCAGGTTAACGCGGCCTGGCGCCTGAATAAGGTGCGTTGATGCATAACCGAAGGTGTCAGCAAACACCTGCTGAGTCAGAGAGGGTAATGACATTTATTGTGCCTCGCGGAAGTGAATGTCGCTGACAGAACGCAGACGCTCTGCTGCCTGTTCCGCCGTTAAATCGCGTTGGGTTTCGGCCAGCATTTCGTAGCCGACCATAAATTTGCGCACCGTGGCCGAACGCAGCAGCGGCGGATAGAAATGCGCATGCAGCTGCCAGTGTGCGTTTTCTTCGCCGTTAAAGGGCGCACCGTGCCAGCCCATGGAGTAGGGGAAAGAACACTGGAACAAATTGTCATAGCGGCTGGTCAGCTGCTTCAGTGCACGCGCCAGATCGGTGGATTGCGCTTCGGTTAAGTCGGTGATGCGCTTCACGTGCTGTTTTGGCAGCAGCAAGGTCTCGAAGGGCCATGCCGCCCACCACGGCACCACCGCCAGCCAGTGCTCGGTTTCCACCACGGTGCGACTGCCATCGGCCTGTTCACGTGCGGCGTAGTCCACCAGCAGCGGTGTGCCTTTTTCAGCAAAATAGCGGCGCTGATTGTCATCTTCTTTTTGCGCTTCGTTAGGCAGAAAACTGTTGGCCCAGATTTGTCCGTGCGGATGCGGGTTGGAGCAGCCCATGGCCGCACCTTTGTTTTCAAACACCTGCACCCACGGATACTGCTGTCCCAGTTCAGCGGTTTGCGTCTGCCACGTCTGCACAATCTCTTCAAGGCCGCTCAGCGGCAGCTCTGGCAGCGTTTTACTGTGGTCGGGGGAGAAGCAGATAACGCGGCTGGTGCCGCGCGCGCTTTCGCAGCGCATCAACAGATCGTCGCTGTGTGGCGCATCCGGCGTATCGGTCATCAGCGCGGCGAAATCATTGGTGAAGACAAAGGTACGCGCATAATCCGGATTTTTGTCGCCGGTTATGCGGGTGTTTCCGGCACACAGGAAGCAGTCGGGATCGTGTGCCGGAAGTTGTTCCAGCGAGGGCGTCTCTTGTGCGCCTTGCCACGGACGTTTTGCGCGGTGCGGCGACACCAGCACCCACTGATCGATCAATGGGTTGTAGCGGCGATGCGGATGATCGACCGGGTTGAATTTTTCCATGATGAGTCCTGGTAAACGGCAAATAAACAAATGATCTGCGATCAAAGTAGCATAAAGGACCGCCTGAAAGCGTGATCCAGTCTGGATAAATGGTATCGTTTACACAAGCTGATGATTCTCAATTTGTGGGGTCCAATAGCACAACTGATGGATATTTGACCGTGTCAGTGGTAGCGGTTACACCGATGGCCGAAACCGAGCCGCGCGCAGCGGCTTCGGCAAGGGAAATTCAGGAAAGGGTCGGGCGCAGGACATCCTGTTGATAGCGATAGCCGCTGTCATGCGGCACAAAGCTTAAGCGGTGGGTAATGCACTGCGGCGCGTCTTCGGCGTGATGAGAGACAAACAGCAGCTGGGTGCGGCCTTCGCCGATCAGCACGTCAACAAAACGGCGTACCAGCTGGCGGTTAATCGGATCCAGCCCCTGTAGCGGTTCATCCAAAATCAGCAGCGTCGGATGTTTCACCAGCGCGCGCGCAATCAAGACTAAGCGCTGCTGCCCCCACGACAGGGCGTGAAACGGCGCATCGGCGAGCGCATTATCCATGCCGAGCAGCGCCAGCCACTGGCGTGCCAGCGCTTTTTGCCGATCGGACGCCGGTTGGTACAGGCCGATCGAATCAAAGAAGCCAGAGAGCACCACCGTGCGGACGTTACAGCTGACGCGATAATCCAGATGCAAGCTGCTGCTGACATAGCCAATGTGCTGTTTGATCTCCCAAATGGTTTCACCGCTGCCGCGGCGGCGACCAAACAGCGTGAGATCGTTGCTGTACCCCTGCGGATGATCGCCGGTGACCAGGCTCAGCAACGTGGATTTACCCGCGCCGTTTGGCCCGACGATTTGCCAGTGTTCACCGGGATTGACCTGCCAGCTAAGACCGTCGATAACCACCTGATCGTTCCAGGCCACGATCCCATTGCGCAGCACCACGCGCGGGGTGTCATTGGCGAGTTGCGGCAGCCTGGCGGGCTCATCGGGCTCCGGCAGCGCCATACCCTGTAGCGTTTCACTGTGTGCCAATTGCGCTACCAGCGCTTCGGCCAGAATGGCCTCCCGCGCGCCGACGTGCGTGAGCGTACACTCCGCCAGCACGCCCACGTGCTGGACAAAGTCTGGAATATCATCAAAGCGGTTTAACACCAACACCATGGTATAACCCTGCTGATGCAGATCGTGCAGTATCTCCGCGAGGTTGGCGCGCGAGGCCACATCAAGGCCATCAAACGGCTCATCAAGGATCAGTAAATCCGGCTGCGCCATCAGCGCCTGGCACAGCAGCGTCTTGCGGGTTTCGCCGGTGGAAAGATATTTGAAGCGGCGCGGGAGCAGGGCGTGAATGCCAAACTGCTGCGCCAGCTTCTCACAGCGCGCCTCGTCGTGGACGGTGTCCTGGATGATCTGCGCGGTGGTGCGGCCGGTATCGTCCTCTCCTTCGCTGACTAAGTCGGTGTTGTTGCGCTCCCACTCTTGTGAGACCAACGCCTGCAATTGCTCCAGGGAGAGGCGAACAGGGCGCTGAAAATCCTGTGTCACCTGGCCTTTACCCGGTGCCAGCTCGCCGGAAAGCGCCCGCGCCAGCGAGGATTTTCCGCTACCGTTGGCCCCGACAAACGCCCAGCTTTCGCCGCGATTGATCGTGAGATCGTTCAGCCGCAGCGTTTTACGATCGCTAAGATGAAATGTGCCTTGCGAAATATGCAATGAAGCCATGATTTGTTCCGTTTTTTGCATCGTATCGCTCAGTTTTAGCCCGCTCTCGGCGCGAAGTCAATGCAGGGCCCACGGTCACAGCAGGGTGGCAATAATGGCGTGCTCCGCAGCAAAACTGGCGATGACGGCATCGCCGGGCCGCAGCGTTTGTTGCGTGAGGCGGGCGCTGGCAACGGTGGCACACAGACTCTCGCCGCCGGGGAGCGACATGACCACTTCGCTCACCTCGTCGCCAGGTTCAATATGGGTGATGTGCGCGCGCAGCTGATTATCGCCGCCGTCATCGTCGTGGCAGATACGGACCCACGGCGCTTTGATCAGAATCAGCACCTCTTTGCCCGCCTCCAGCTGCAAGCGCTCGGCGCTGTACTGGGTGAGAGCGACGTTAATCTGCGTGACGCCGTCCGCGAGCTGTACCCGTACCTGCTGCTGCACCTGCTGACCTTCGCGCGTCACCACGGTGCCAAACAGCTGATTACGCGCGCTGGTTTGCAGGGAAACGCGGGCGATGGCGGCCAGCAGACTGTCCAGCGGCAACGCATCGTGTTGCAGTACGTTGAACGCTTTTTCCTGAATTTGCGCCATCAGGTGAAACAGCTGAACCAGCCGCGCACCGTAGCGCGTCAGCCGTGCGCCGCCGCCGCCTTTGCCGCCGGTGGCGCGCTCCACCAGCGTGTGATCGGCCAGCTGGTTCATCTCGTTGATGGCATCCCAGGCGCTTTTGTAACTGATGCCCGCAAGCTTTGCGCCCTGGCTGATCGAGCCGGTTTCCTGTATGCGCTGCAGCAGTGCGATGCGGCGCGGATCGGCAAACAGTTTCTGCTGAAGACGAATATGAAGTGAGAGTTCTGCCTGCATGTCAGCTCCTTGTATTTAAGCGCCCAGTTTACGGTCTAAAGTAAAAGCACGAAAAGGGCAGTGCCTTTTTTTCTCCAGCCGTTACAATCACTTTTTTACTTTTGCGTGAGGTTTCCATGCTGGAACTGTTAAAAAGCCTGGCGGTTGCTGTGATCATGGTGCCCGTGGTGATGGCGATCATGCTCGGGTTAATTTACGGCCTGGGAGAAGTGTTTAACGTCATCTCAAAATTTGGCCGCCGCGACGATCGTCCCGCCAACAGCTCTCATCACTGATTCCCATCGCGCCCGCTTCAGCGGGCGTTTTTTTTAACGTCTTTCTCTCTCTTGCCGATATAGAGCCTGACAGCATGAATTACAGCGTTGTATTATGTTTTATACAACGAACAGGAGAGTGATTCATGCAAAACAGGACTATCCGCTGGACGGCTGCCGCCGTATTAAGTTTTTCAGCCGCGTCGCACGCCGTAGCGGCGGAGAAAATTACCGTCTTTGCCGCGGCGTCGCTGACCAATGCGATGCAAAAAATTGCCGCGCAGTACCAGCAAAAACACAGCGTCGAGGTGGTGTCGTCCTTCGCTTCCTCCTCAACGCTGGCGCGCCAGATTGAGCAGGGCGCACCGGCCGATCTGTTTATCTCTGCCGACCAGCAGTGGATGGATGATGCGGTCGCCAAAAAGAGCGTGATCGCCAGCACGCGCTATACGCTTTTAGGCAACGATTTAGTGCTGATTGCGCCTAAGAGCGCCGGGGAAAAAGCGGTCACCATTAATGCACAGACGCGCTGGAAAGCGCTGTTGAAGGGTGAGCGTCTGGCGGTAGGCGATCCGGATCACGTACCTGCCGGCATCTACGCGAAAGAAGCGCTGCAAAAGCTGGGCGCGTGGGAGACGTTGGCGCCGCAGTTGGCGCCGGCAAATGATGTGCGTGCCGCACTGGCGCTGGTGGAGCGTAATGAGGCGCCCTATGGCATCGTGTATGGCTCGGACGCCGTGGCCAGCAAAAACGTGCAGGTGGTGGGACGTTTTCCCGGGGCCAGCCATAAGCCGGTCGAGTACCCGATGGCCATTGTGCAAGATCGTCAAAACGCAGCGGTGAACGCCTTCTACAGCTATTTGCAGGGGCCGGAAGCCGCTGCCGTGTTCAAACAGTATGGATTTACGCCAAAGAAATGATATTGAGCGATCCTGAATGGCAGGCGGTGTTTCTGAGCCTGAAAGTTTCCTGCGTGGCGGTGCTGTGCAGCCTGCCGTTTGGCATCCTGACGGCGTGGGTTTTGGCACGTCGTCACTTCCCCGGCAAAACGCTGCTGGACAGCCTTGTGCATCTGCCGCTGGTGCTGCCGCCGGTGGTGGTTGGCTATTTGCTCCTGCTGTCGCTGGGCCGACGCGGCGTGATTGGCCAGTGGCTGTGGGACTGGTTTGGCTTCACGCTGGCGTTTAGCTGGCGCGGTGCGGTGCTGGCGTCCGCGGTGATGGCGTTTCCACTGATGGTACGCGCCATCCGGCTGGCGCTGGAAGCCGTGGACAGTAAGCTGGAGCAGGCGGCGCGCACGCTGGGCGCTGGGCGCTGGCGCGTATTTCTGACCATTACGCTACCGCTTACGTTGCCCGGCATTATCGCGGGCACCGTGCTGGCGTTTGCGCGCTCGCTAGGCGAATTTGGCGCCACCATCACCTTTGTTTCCAATATCCCCGGCGAGACGCGCACGATCCCTTCGGCGATGTTTACCCTGATTGAAACGCCCGGCGCGGAAGGCACGGCAGCGCGCCTATGCGCTGTGGCGATCGCCCTGGCGCTACTTTCGTTAATTGCGTCTGAGTGGCTGACGCGATGGGGCCGCAAGCGGCTGGGGGCAGCCTGATGCTGACGCTTCGTTTTTCGCAGCAGCTGGGCGATCACCAGCTTGAGATTGATGAACACCTGCCTGCTTCTGGCATCACCGCCATTTTTGGCGTTTCCGGCGCGGGGAAAACCTCCTTGATCAACGCCATTAGCGGCCTAACGCAGCCGCAAAGCGGTCGCATCCAGCTCAACGAGCGGCTGCTATTTGATAGCCAACACGCGATCAATTTGCCGCCCGAGCAGCGCCGCATCGGCTACGTTTTCCAGGATGCGCGCCTGTTCCCGCACTATCGGGTGCGTGGCAACCTGAAATACGGTATGGCAGCCTCAATGAAATCGCAGTTTTCGTCATTAGTGGCGCTGCTTGGCCTTGAGTCGCTGCTGGATCGCTTTCCTGCTTCGCTTTCCGGTGGTGAAAAGCAGCGGGTAGCGATCGGCCGCGCGCTGCTGACCGCACCGGATATGCTGTTAATGGACGAACCGCTGGCTTCGCTGGATGTACCGCGCAAACGGGAGCTGATGCCTTATCTTCAGGCGCTGGCCAGGCAGGTGGATGTGCCCATTTTATATGTGTCGCACAGCCTTGATGAGATTTTGCAGCTGGCCGATCAGGTACTGGTGCTGGATCAGGGCCGCGTGAAAGCGTTTGGTGCACTGGAGAAAGTGTGGGGCAGCAGCGCCATGCGACCGTGGTTACCGCCCGCCGATCGCAGCAGCGTGCTGCGCGTGCAGGTGCTGGAGCAGCATCCCGATTATCCCATGACCGCGCTGTCGCTGGGGGATCAGCATATTTGGGTCAGCCGCGTCAACAAACCGCTGAAAAGCGCACTGCGCATCCGCATCGCTTCGGCGGATGTGTCGCTGGTGTTGCAACCGCCGCATAACAGTTCGATCCGCAATATTCTGCCGGCACAGGTCGTTGAGCTGCTGGAGATTGACGATCAAGTGGAGGTGAAGTTGCGCATCGGCGTCAGCGAACTGTGGGCGCGCATTTCACCCTGGGCGCGCGACGAGCTGAGCATCCGGCCCGATCAGTGGCTCTACGCGCAGATCAAGAGCGTGTCGATCGCTTCTGCTTAGTAAGCCACTTGCCCTGGCGGGGCTTGTGCCGCAGGCAGCGGCAGGGTGCCTTCTCGCTGGCACGGAGCGACTTTCGTTCGCCATGGCACTGGCAGGTGCTTTTGCCGCGTTGCGGCGACCGAGCAGAGGGCGCCAGGCCGCGCCCTCTGCACTCCCCGGCCCTGCGCCAGCCCCGCTCGCCGCTGCGCGGTGCCTTCACTCCCTCAGCCTTCCTGACGGACCGGCGTCGATTCGCTCCTGCTCAACGCCGCCTTTCGCCGCATCCATGCGGCTCATCCTGGAAGGCCTCACTCGTTCAGCGAGTGGGGATGGCGCTACCAAACCTCGCTGTGGGTCTTTTATGTTTTTCGCAGCCGCCGCGCGGCGGGAAGATTTTTAAGGTGCATCCGCACCGCGCGACGTTAAGCAAAATCCTTCTTTCGTGTTTTTTCGCCTTTTAAGGTCACTGCGTGGCGGTAAGACTTTTAAGTAACATCCCGCCCGCGCAGTTTTAAACAGAACTCTTTTTTACTTTCTTTTTCAGCCAGCCACTGCCTGCGCAAACCTGCTTACGGCCCTCCAGACAACATCCGACAGAAAAAAGGAAAAAGGCTCTTAAAGGCGAGGTGTTGAGCGCCATCCGGAGCGCCGAACGGAGCGTGACGGCCAGGACGAAGCGGCAGGGATGCCGCTGAGAGGGCGGAATGAGCCAGGGATGGCGAATCCGCGCGGTCCGTGAGGCCGTTGCGGCGGAGTGAGGGAACAGCGGAGGCTGGCGCAGGGCGCGGATTGCAAAGGGCCGCGCCCATCGGCCCTTTGCCCGTACGCCGCAGCGGGGCGGATGAAACTGCCGTGCGGTTAGCGGGCGGAACACGCTCAGAGCCATACCGGCTTTGCGGGCCGAAACCCGCACAGAGTCATACCGGCTGAGCGGCCGGAACCCGCTCAGTGTGTACTACATACCGGCATAGCGGGCCGGAACCCGCTCATAGTCATACCGGCTGAGCGGGCCGGACCCCGATAACTCTTACCGGCTTTGCGGGCCGGACTCCCGCAGCGCCCGGCCAGCGCGCTGGCCGGACTCCCGCAGTGCCCCGCCAGCGCGCTGGCCCTCTTACAGCACTTCCTGGTCAATCACCTCAGCAATACCGGGCTCTAAATTGGTGCCAATCACACGCTTCGCGCGGGATTTAATCGCTTCATCGGCATTGCCCATGGCAACGCCCAGCCCCACCTGCTCAAGCATGCTGAGATCGTTATAGTTATCACCGAAGGCCAGCACATCCTGCATGCTCAATCCCTGGCTTTCCACCCACTCGCGCAGGCGCTTGCCTTTGCTATTGCCCGACTGAGCAATATCCACCTGATCGTGCCAGGACCATTCGCAGGCCAGGGCCAGCTCGGTCTGCACGCGTTCGGCAAACTGCTGCAGCGCCCGCGTGTCAGGGTGGGAGAGCGCGAATTTCCAGATGGATTGCGCGTCGCGGGCGGCCTGCGCCAGATCGGGTACCTGCAGAAAAATCGGCCGCTGCGCTTCAGGCAGCGATTGCGCCCAGTTTAATGTGCGGGTGACGTGGCCGGTGGGCGTCTGATACAGCATGGCGTCATCCACGTACAGCAGCCCGTGAATGCGCGCCTCTTCCAGCATGGCAATCACCTCAACCGCCTGCGCTTTATCCAGCGGATCGGCGGTGAGCACACGCTGCGCGGGATAGTCATACAAATAGGTTCCGTTGCAGCAGATAGCCGGCGTATCAAGCTGAAGCGCCTGATAAAAAGGGTGAATGGCGCAGTGATGGCGACCGGTGGCAATCAGCACTTTTACACCGGCTTGCTGCGCGCGGGCTAGCGCAGCGAGCGATTCTGGCAAAATGGTTTTAGCCGGTGTCAGCAGGGTGCCGTCGAGGTCAAGGGCGATAACGCGGTAGCTCATTACAGGTTCCATCGGGAGGTGAACAGAGCGGGCAGTCTACACCCGACGGCGGTACGGAGACAAAAAGCGCGGCACAAATGATTCCAGCGCGACGAAATGAAACGCGCTACAGTTACCCCTTTCAGCAGGCAGCGAACAAGGAGAACGCATGAAACAAATCGTCTATACCGCCAGTCCCGAAAGCCAACAGATTCACGCCTGGCAGATGCAGGAAGATGGCGCACTGACGTTATTACAGGTGACGGATGTTGCCGGTCAGGTACAGCCGATGGTGGTTAGCCCGAAAAAAGATTTTCTGTACGTGGGCGTGCGTCCCAATTTTCGCGTATTAGCCTATAAAATTGCCGCAGATGGATCGCTCACGCTAGCCGGAGAAGCGCCGCTGCCAGGCAGTCCAACGCATATTTCAACCGATCGTCACGGTAACTTTTTGTTCAGTGGCTCCTACGGCGATGCCTGTGTAAGCGTGAGCCCGATTAACCGTGACGGCCTGCCGCAGGCGCCGATTCAGGTAATTAATGGGTTGGACGGCTGCCACTCGGCCAATATCGACCTGGATAACCAGACGCTGTTTGTGCCCGCGCTTAAGCAAGATCGTATCTGCCTCTATCAACTTGGAGAGGATGGCCAGCTCACACCGCGCCCGCAGGCGCAGCTTGACGCTGATAAAGGCGCCGGTCCGCGCCACATGGCATTCCACCCCAACGGAAAATACGCCTATGTGGTTAATGAGTTAAACAGCACGGTAGACGTTTACGCGCTGAAAAACGCGAACGGCGCGGTGACGCGCGTGCAGAGCCTCGACATGATGCCACCGGACTTTTCGGGCACCCGCTGGGCGGCGGACATTCATCTTACGCCGGACGGTCGCCACCTGTACGCCTGCGATCGCACCAGCAGCACCCTCACGGTGTTCAGCGTCAGCGACGCGGGGGATGCGCTTCGCATTGAAGGCTTCCAGGCCACGGAGACCCAGCCGCGCGGGTTTAATATCGATAACAGCGGTCGCTACGTGGTGGCAGCAGGTCAAAAATCGCACCACATTGAAGTGTATAGCATTGGCGAACGGGGTCTGCTGCAGCCCCTGGCGCGCTACGCAGTGGGACAAGGGCCGATGTGGGTGGTGATTCACGCCCTGGCATAATGCAAAACAACGGCGCCCGCAGGCGCCGTTTTATCATGCGTAGGTAACGGTGAGAGAGGCGCTTGCCAGCACGTGGAAGTGCACATTGAAGCCCACCATCGCGCCGCTGGCACCGGCATCCACTTCAATGCTCTCCGCGTCCAGCGCATGGACCGTGAAGATATAGCGGTGCGACTCACCCTGCGGTGGTGCCGCGCCGCCGTAGCCGGTTTGACCAAAATCGGTGCGCGTCTGGATTGCGCCATCGGGCAATTCAGCAACGCCGGAACCCGCCCCCTGCGGCAGTACCGTGACCTCAGCTGGAATATTGGCGACGACCCAGTGCCACCAGCCGGAGCCGGTTGGCGCGTCCGGATCGAAGCAAGTTACCACAAAACTTTTGGTGCCAGCGGGTACGTCATCCCATGCCAGATGCGGTGACAGGTTATCGCCCTGATACCCCATGCCGTTGAATACGTGACGTTCCGGCATTTTGTCGCCGTCGTTAAAATCCTGGCTGAATATGCGCATCACTTCTCCTTTTTTGCGTTGTGCAGAGCCTTTCATCATGGTGGAAAAGCGCGACGACTTCCAGTGTGGTTAGGGCAGGAAATGTGCCTCAACGTCCAACGCATCACGCACCGCCTGGGTGAGTTGCAGCAGCTCAGCGGCAGATATCACATACGGTGGCATCAGATAAATCAGTTTGCCGAAGGGACGAATCCACACGCCGCGCGTCACAAAGAACTGCTGTAACTGCGCCATATTGACCGAATGGTGCGTCTCAATCACGCCAATCGCACCGAGCACGCGCGCCTCTGCCACGGCCGGGTGGTCGCGCAGCGGCAACAGCGCAGCGCGCAGCTGCTGTTCGATCGCCGCCACCTGCGCAGGCCAATGCCCTTCATTAATCATGGCCAGGCTCTCTATTGCCACCGCACAGGCCAGCGGATTGCCCATAAAAGTGGGGCCGTGCATAAAACAGCCTGCGGCGCTGCGGCTAATGGTATCGGCCACCTCGCGCGTGGTCAGCGTGGCCGAAAGCGTCAGCGTGCCGCCGGTCAGCGCTTTACCAAGGCAGAGAATATCGGGGGTGATGCCCGCGTGATCGCAGGCGAAAAGCGTGCCGCTACGGCCGAATCCGGTGGCTATCTCATCGGCAATCAGCAGCAGGCCGTAGCGATCGCACAGCGCGCGCACCTGTTGCAGATAGCGCGGATGATAAAAACGCATGCCGCCCGCGCCCTGCACAATCGGCTCCAGAATCACGGCGGCAATGTCGCGGTGGTGACGCTCCGCCAGTCGGGCAAAATCCTCAAAATCCGCTGGCTGCCACGCGTCGTCAAAGCCGCACTGTGGCGCTTCGGCAAACAGGTGTTCAGGCAAATAACCGCGCCACAGCGCGTGCATGGAGTTGTGCGGGTCGCACACCGACATCGCCGCAAAGGTATCGCCGTGATAACCGCGCTTGAGCGTCAGGAAGGTCTGGCGCGTCTGCCCACGTCCCAGCCAATATTGCAGCGCCATTTTCATCGCCACTTCCACCGCGATCGAACCAGAATCGGCGAGGAACACGCACTCCAGCGCCTCAGGCGTCATGCTGATTAACTGACGGCTGAGCGCCACGGCCGCCGGATGGGTAATGCCGCCAAACATCACGTGCGACATCTGCGCCATTTGCTGCTGCAGCGCCTGATTCAGGCGCGGATGATTATAGCCGTGGATCGCCGCCCACCACGAGGACATGCCGTCTACCAGCTTCCGGCCATCGGCCAGTTCCAGCTGACAACCCTGGGCGGCGACCACCGGGTAGCAGGGCAGCGGATCGCGCATGGAGGTGTAGGGATGCCAAATATGTTGGCGATCAAAGTGGAGGTCGTCCTGCGAAAACATGTGGCTTGTAAACCATTTTCAAAAGATTTAGTTTACAAGTATACCCACGATCATTGTCGGGATGAACCCTTTTTTCTGGAGTAAGCAATGGCAAACCGCTGGACGCTGGCCGATGCGCAGGCCCTGTTCGAAAAACCCTTCCTTGAACTGATGTTTGACGCACAGCAAGTGCATCGGCAACATTTTGATCCGCGCCAAGTGCAGGTCAGCACGCTGCTGTCGATCAAAACCGGCGCCTGTCCGGAAGACTGTAAATATTGCCCGCAGAGCGCGCGTTATAAAACCGGGCTGGAAGCCGAGCGGCTGATGGAGGTGGAGGCGGTGCTCGACGCCGCGCGGAAAGCCAAAGCGGCGGGCTCGAGCCGCTTTTGCATGGGCGCCGCGTGGAAAAACCCGCACCCGCGCGATATGCCTTATCTGACGCAAATGGTGCAGGGCGTCAAAGCACTGGGCATGGAAACCTGTATGACGTTGGGCACGCTGGACAGCGATCAGGCGCGGCATCTGGCCGACGCGGGCCTCGATTTTTACAATCACAACCTCGATACCTCGCCGGAATTTTACGGCAACATCATCACGACCCGCAGCTATCAGGAGCGGCTGGACACGCTGGACAAGGTACGCGACGCCGGCATCAAAGTGTGCTCTGGCGGCATCGTGGGGCTGGGGGAGACGGTTCAGGATCGCGCCGGGCTGCTGGTGCAGCTGGCGAACCTACCGGTACCGCCGGAGAGCGTGCCTATCAATATGCTGGTAAAAGTCAAAGGCACGCCGCTGGCGGATAACGATGACGTCGATCCGTTCGATTTTATTCGCACTATCGCGGTCGCGCGTATCATGATGCCGACCTCCCACGTGCGCCTATCAGCCGGGCGCGAACAGATGAATGAGCAGACCCAGGCACTCTGTTTTATGGCAGGCGCAAACTCGATCTTCTACGGCTGCAAACTGCTCACGACGCCGAACCCGGAAGAGGACAAGGATGTGATCCTGTTCCGCAAACTCGGCCTCAATCCAGAACATACCGCCACGGCTGCCGGGGACAACGCGCAGCAGCAGCTGCTCACGGAACAGCTCATGCAGGCAGACAGCGCGCAGTTTTACAACGCGGCGGTGTAAATGGCATGGTCGCAACGCATTGAACGGGCGCTGCGCGCGCAGCGTGACAGCGCGCGCTGGCGGCAGCGCCGCACGGTGACGGACAACCGCGTGCGCACGCTGACGCTCGATGGCCAGCGCTACCGCCATTTTTCCAGCAACGATTATCTGGGATTGAGTCTGCATCCGGCGGTGATTGCCGCCTGGCAGCAGGGCGCGTCCAGCGTGGGCGTGGGAGCGGGTGCCTCCGGCCACGTGACCGGCTACAGCCGCACCCACGCGCAGCTGGAAGCGGCGCTGGCGGAATGGCTCGGCTATTCCCACGCGCTGCTGTTTATCTCCGGCTTCGCCGCCAATCAGGCGGTGATCCATCTGCTGGCAGAAAAGCAGGATCGCATCCTGGCGGATAAGCTGGCACACGCGTCGCTACTGGATGCCGCGCGCCACACGCCGGCAATGCTCCGGCGTTTTGCCCATAACCAGCCTGACAGTCTGGCCAGGCTGCTGGCTGCGCCCTGTGAGGGCGGTTCGCTGGTGGTCACGGAGGGCATCTTTAGCATGGATGGCGACAGTGCGCCGCTGCAGGCCATAGCGCAACACGCCCAACAGGCGGGCGGCTGGCTGCTGGTGGATGACGCCCACGGTATCGGCGTCACGGGCGAGCAGGGGCGCGGCAGCTGCTGGCAGCAGCAGGTCAAACCCGAACTGTTGATTGTCACCTTCGGCAAAGCCTTTGGCGTCAGCGGCGCGGCGCTGCTCTGTGATGCGCCGATGGCCGAGTATATGCTCCAGTTTTCCCGTCACTTGATTTACTCCACGGCGATGCCGCCCGCGCAGTGCTGCGCGCTGCGCGCTGCGCTTACGCAGATTCAGCACGGTGACGCGCTGCGGGCGCGGCTGCAGGAAAACATTGCGCGGTTTCGCGCGGGTGCCGCCGGTTTACCGTGGCAGCTAATGGCCTCCAGCAGTGCCATTCAGCCGCTGATCGTGGGCGAAAACGCGGCGGCGCTTGCCCTCTCGGCCAGGCTGGCGCAAGCGGGCTATTGGGTGAACGCGATACGCCCGCCGACGGTGCCGCCGGGCACTGCACGCCTGCGCATTACGCTCACGGCGGCACACCGTCCGGATGACATCGACGGGCTGCTGGAGGCGCTGTATGACGCTGCAGGTTAACAAGCGGGCGGTGGCGCAGGCGTTTGGCCGCGCCGCCGGACACTACGAGCAGCACGCCACGCTGCAGCGCCTGAGCGGCGATGCGCTGGCCGCGCTGGCGCCCGCGGATTATGGCGAGCACCTGCTGGACGCGGGCTGCGGCACCGGCTGGTACAGCCGCTATTGGCGTCAGCGTGGCCATCACCTTACCGCGCTGGATCTCTCCGCCCAGATGCTGCACACCGCGCGCGAACGCCACTCTGCACAGCACTACCTGCAAGGGGATATCGATGCGCTACCGCTGGCCGCTGGCAGCGTTGATGGCGTGTGGAGCAACCTGGCGGTGCAGTGGAGCAGCGACCTGGGCACGGCGCTGAGACAGTTCCAGCGGGTGCTGCGACCCGGAGGGATAGCGCTATTCTCCACGCTGCTGGCGGGGTCGCTGCCGGAGCTGCATCTGGCTTGGGCGCAGCTGGATGCGCGCCGCCACGGCAACCGCTTTCTCAGTGATGCCCAGATAAAGGCCGCCAGCACCGGTTTACGGCTGCGGGTGCACCGACAGTGCGTTACGCTGCATTTTCCCAGCGCCCTGAGCGCCATGCGGTCGCTGAAAGGCATCGGCGCCACCCATCTGCATGAAGGGCGCGGTACGGGATTACTGACCCGGTCTCGGCTGGCGCTGTTGGAAGCGCACTGGCCGCAGGACGCAGAGGGTTACCGTTTGAGTTATCACCTATTGTATGGAGTGCTACGCACATGACACGCTGGTTTATTACCGGAACCGATACCGAAGTGGGCAAAACGGTGGCGAGCGGCGCGCTGCTGCAGGCGGCAAGCGATGCTGGCTGGCGCACTGCAGGCTATAAGCCGGTGGCTTCCGGCTGTGAGATGACGCCCCACGGCATGCGCAACGCCGATGCGCTGGCGCTGCAGCGCTACAGCAGCGTGCCGCTGCGCTATGAGCAGGTCAATCCGCTGGCGTTTGAAGAGCCGACATCGCCGCATATCGTGAGCGAGGAAGCGGGCAGACCGATCACCTTCGCGGCGCTGTCAGCCGGTTTACGCACGCTGGAACAGCAGGCGGACTGGGTGCTGGTGGAAGGCGCTGGCGGATGGTTTACGCCGCTGTCGGCCACGCAAACCTATGCCGATTGGGTCAAGGCGGAGCAGTTGGACGTTATCCTGGTGGTGGGCGTCAAGTTGGGATGTATTAATCATGCCATGCTCACGGCGCTGGCGATCCAGGCCAGCGGTTTGCGGCTGGCAGGCTGGATCGCCAACGGCATTCAGCCACCCGGCACGCGCCATCAGGCCTACCTCGACACGTTGCGCGCGCGGCTGGATGCACCCATGCTGGGAGAAATTCCCCATTTACCGGATAGCGCGCAGCACGCGCACTGCGGACAGTATCTGACGCTGCCGCGCTAGCCGGTCCGGCGCTAGTTTACCGTCAGCCACTTGTTGACGGTAAGGTCATCAAGCTGCGCCACGCTGCCCTGCGCCACATTACGCCCGCGGTGCAGCAGCAGAAAATAGTCGGCGACGCGGCGGATTAGCGAGACGCGCTGCTCCAGCAGTAAAATCGTCAAGCCGTAATCCAGATTCAGCCTGCGAATCAGATTCCCCATCTCCTCTTCCAGCCACGGCGACATACCGTCGGTGGGTTCGTCAAGGATCAGCAGTTTGGGCTGCAACACCAGCGCCCGCGCCAGCGCCAATTGCTGCTGTTGATCCAGCGGCAGTTCGCCGCTGCGCAGGTGGCGCAGCGAGTAGAGCGCGGGAAAAAGATCAAACACCATTTCAGGAATGGCGCGGCTGCGGTCATCCTGCGCGGCCATCAGCGCGATCAGCAGATTGTCTTCAACGCTCATTTGCGAAAAAATGTGGCGTCCCTGCGGCACATAGCCAATGCCCATGCGTGCGCGCTGTTCAGCAGGCTGCAACAGCAAGTTCTCCGGCGGCGCGCCGTGCTCCTGCCAGGTCATCGACCCGCTATTGACCGGCAAACGCCCCATAATGCAATTCACCAGCGTGGTTTTCCCCATGCCAGGGCTACCCAACACGCCCGTGCAGGTGCCGGGCGGCAAATCGAGATCCACATCCCAGAGAATGTGGTTAGGACCATAAAATTGATTCACCGAACGTAAACTCAGCATCTGACACGCTCCTTCCAGATTGTTTGCCTGAATGCTTCCGCTCTGTGTCGTCTGGCATGCAGTCGTGCACGATTAAAAAAATGCCGCTGTCATCATGGGTGTGCCACCCTGAACTCAACCTTGCAATTCCCAGGCCAGGTCCATTAAAGCGGTATTCAGGGCGCAAACAGGCTGCGCGCATGCGGAAACGGTGAATTTTGCTTAATAATCCCAGCGGGTAATAAACCGGCTGCACTTTGACGGTGCTGACAGCTTAGCGTTTCTGGTGCATCTGTACGTTTAGAAGGCAGAAACCGGAAGAATGCCTGGCCTTACTTTGCCCATATCGGGTGTAGGCCGCGCGTTAACGCTTAAAAATGATAGTTAAAGCCGGGCAGAGTGAAGGAAAAATAATCGCAAAAAAAAAATTTTCCTGACGATTGGGAGGCGCGCCCAAATTTATACACAGCTGGTGGGATCGGGGCTGGATTCAGTTATCCACCATTCCTGTGGATAACCTTGTGTATTAGCGACTGAAAACCGAGCGCAAGCGAGGAAATACGCGGTTTGCATACATTATGCTGAGAATCTGGGCTTTAAAGGTATAATCAAAAAAATCAAAAGGTTAAACAAAAGCAACCCTAAGGAATTTCCGCTCTGTCATCAAAGTGCAATTTGATGACGCTCTATTGACAATTGTTAAAAACTTTCCTCGCTTGGGGATAACCAGCAGCGACAAGCAGTTAGCGTTTGCCGTATAAACTGGCCTGATGCGACGTGCGCTGTTTTCGCGCTATCCTGCCCAGTATCTGTGATTATATCCAGTGTTTTTTTCTGGCAAATTTACCGTGGCAGAGTAGAATTACCAGCCTGCCCGTCGATTTCTTCAGCAGGAACTGCAAAACCATGAGTAAAGTTTTTAAACTCAATTCCGCCTTTAAACCTTCCGGCGACCAGCCAGAGGCGATTCGCCGACTTAAAGAAGGGCTGGAGGATGGGCTCGCGCACCAAACGCTGCTGGGGGTAACCGGTTCGGGAAAAACCTTTACCATCGCCAACGTCATCGCCGATCTTAACCGCCCAACCATGGTGCTGGCGCCCAATAAAACGCTGGCGGCGCAGCTTTATGGGGAGATGAAAGAGTTTTTCCCCGACAATGCGGTGGAATTTTTCGTTTCTTACTACGACTACTATCAACCAGAAGCTTACGTGCCCAGTTCCGATACCTTTATCGAAAAGGATGCGGCGGTGAATGAGCACATTGAGCAGATGCGTCTGTCGGCCACCAAAGCGATGCTGGAGCGCCGCGATGTGATCGTGGTGGCGTCGGTTTCCGCCATCTACGGCCTGGGCGACCCCGATCTTTACCTTAAAATGATGCTGCACCTGACGCGCGGCATGCTGATCGATCAGCGCAGCATTTTGCGCCGTCTGGCGGAGTTGCAGTATGCCCGCAACGATCAGGCGTTTCAGCGCGGTACCTTCCGCGTGCGCGGCGAAGTCATTGATATCTTCCCGGCCGAATCTGACGATCTTGCGCTGCGCGTCGAGCTGTTTGACGAAGAGGTGGAGCGGCTCTCGCTGTTCGATCCGCTTACCGGGCAAATTGACTCCGTTGTGCCGCGCTTCACCATCTATCCCAAAACGCACTACGTTACGCCGCGCGAACGTATTCTGCAGGCTATGGAAGAGATTAAAGATGAACTGGGCGACCGCCGCAAAGTGCTGCTGGAAAACAACAAACTGTTAGAAGAGCAGCGCATTTCGCAGCGTACCCAGTTTGACCTTGAGATGATGAACGAGCTGGGTTACTGCTCGGGCATTGAAAACTATTCGCGCTACCTCTCTGGCCGTGGACCGGGCGAGCCGCCGCCGACGCTGTTTGATTACCTGCCCGCCGATGGCCTGCTGGTGGTAGATGAGTCACACGTGACCATTCCTCAAATTGGTGGCATGTACCGCGGCGACCGCGCCCGTAAAGAAACCCTGGTCGAGTACGGCTTCCGCCTGCCTTCCGCGCTGGACAACCGCCCGCTGCGTTTTGAGGAGTTCGAAGCGCTGGCGCCGCAAACCATTTATGTTTCTGCCACGCCGGGCAATTATGAGCTGGAGAAATCGGGCAGCGAAGTGATCGACCAAGTGGTACGTCCTACCGGTCTGCTGGACCCCATTCTTGAAGTGCGCCCGGTGGCTACGCAGGTGGACGATTTGCTGTCGGAGATCCGCAAGCGGGTGGAGGTCAACGAGCGCGTGCTGGTGACCACCTTGACCAAACGTATGGCGGAGGATCTCACCGAATACCTCGAAGAACACGGCGAGCGCGTGCGCTACCTGCACTCGGATATCGACACGGTTGAGCGTATGGAGATCATCCGCGATTTACGTCTTGGTGAATTTAACGTGCTGGTGGGCATTAACTTGCTGCGAGAAGGGCTGGATATGCCGGAAGTCTCGCTGGTGGCGATCCTCGACGCGGACAAAGAGGGCTTCTTGCGCTCCGAGCGCTCGCTGATCCAGACCATCGGACGCGCGGCGCGTAACGTTAACGGCCGTGCGATTCTCTATGCGGACAAAATCACGCCGTCCATGGCGCGGGCAATGAGTGAGACCGAGCGCCGTCGTGAGAAGCAGCAGCGTTATAACGAAGAGCGCGGCATTGTGCCGCAAGGCCTCAACAAGAAGATCACTGACATCCTTGAGCTGGGCAAAAATGTGGTGAAAACGCGCGGCAAGGGCAAAACCGCCTCGCGCACCGCTGCCGAGAACGAGGCCGGTTATCTGGCGCTTACGCCGCAGGCGATGCAGAAGAAAATCCACGAGTTGGAAACGCAAATGCAGCAGCATGCGCAAAACCTGGAGTTCGAAGAAGCGGCCAGCGTGCGCGACCAGCTGCATCAACTGCGCGAACTGTTTATCGCGGCGTCATAGCGGCGATGGCATCGCGCGCGTCCGGCTGCGCCGACAACCGCTGCGGGCGCAGCGGTTAAAACGCCTGAATGGCATGCTCCAGCGCAGCGCGCAGCAGCTGGCGGTCGTGACGATACTTGATGTCGGCGGCCTCCAGCGGTTCCTGCACGATGACGCGCTGCGTCACTTCACGCATATCGGCGGCCGGGCTCACCACCACGGCGTCGATCACCCGTTTACCGATTGCTTTCTCCATCATCGCCAGCTTATCAGCCACGGTCAGACCGGCGGCAGCTGGGCTCAGTTCACGCCCCAGATTTCCGATGAACACCATGGTGGCGGGGGTGCGACGCAGCGCGCGCGCCATCTCTTCCATCAGCAATATCGGCATCAAGCTGGTATAAAAGCTGCCGGGACCGATCAAAATCAGGTCCGCCTCGGCCACCGCGTCCAGCGCTTCCCGCGTTGGCGAAACGGTGGGGTGGAGCATCAGCTCCTGCGGCGGCTGGTGCATTTCATCAATGGCGGTCTCGCCGTATACCATATTGCCCTCGCTGTCCTGTGCCACCAGATCCACCGGCTGCTCGGACATCGGAATCAAAAAAGCGTCGACCTTCAGCAGATTACGAATGATGTTAATCACCTCCAGCGGCCGCACGCTCAGGTGATCCAGTGCTTTCAGCATCAGATTACCGAGATTGTGGCCCGCTAATTCACCGTTGCCGGTAAAGCGATACTCAAACATGGCAGACGCCACGCTCGGCTCGGTAATCAGCTGATTCAGGCAGTTGCGCATATCTCCCCAGGCAATGCCGCCTTCCGAACGGCGAATGCGTCCGGTGGAGCCGCCGTTGTCGGTGGTGGTAACAATACCGGTCAGGCGCGATCCCAGCGGCGCCAGTGCAGACATGACGCGGCCCAGGCCGTGTCCTCCGCCCAATGCCACAACGCGGTCTAAATCTGCCAGGGTGCGATTCATAGCTCTCCTTAACGTTGCGTGCGGTTTGTGACGCAGTGCACAACGGGTGGGTATCACGGTTTGTCGCGCATTTTAGCCTATCCGCGCGGGAAAAGGCGGTGAAAACACGTTATAAAACAGAATATATAGCGAAAATCTGCCGTGGATGCTTTGTCAGAATCACGCTACTCTTGGTGCTACCGCGTTGTCCTATTCGACAGCAAACTCCCAAGCCTTGTGTCCTAAGTCCGCGGATAAGGATGCCTGGCCGCAGCGTCAGCTGCCAGGGTGCAGAAAGAAATGCCTGCATCTCCCGTATTTGGAAAGGTGTTTAAGGTGCCACAATTTACAGATGCCTATGCGCGCAGCTTTTATTATCTGCGCCTGTCGGTCACGGACGTGTGTAACTTCCGGTGTACCTACTGCTTGCCCGATGGCTATAAACCCAACGGCAAACCCAACAAAAGTTTCCTCTCGCTGGACGAGATCCGCCGCATTACGCGCGCCTTTGCCGCGTCAGGCACCGAGAAAGTGCGCCTGACGGGCGGTGAGCCGTCCATGCGGCGTGACTTCACGGACATCATCGCCGCCGTGCGTGAAAACGCCGCGATCCGGCAGATTGCCATGACCACCAACGGCTACCGAATGGCGCGCGACGTTCGTGCCTGGCGCGATGCCGGACTGACCCAGATCAACGTCAGCGTGGACAGCCTGGATGCGCGGCAGTTTCACGCCATTACCGGCCAGAATAAGTTTGCCGAGGTCATGGCCGGGATTGATGCCGCGTTCGAGGCCGGTTTTGAGAAGGTCAAGGTCAACAGCGTCCTGATGCGCGACGTCAACAGTCAGCATCTGCGCACCTTCCTTGACTGGATTCGCCATCGTCCGATTCAGCTGCGCTTTATTGAACTGATGGAAACGGGCGAGGGCAGCGATCTGTTCCGCCGCCACCATATCTCCGGTGCCGAAATCCGCGATCAATTGATTAGGCAGGGCTGGCAGCGTCAAGTGCGCAGCCGCAGTGACGGCCCCGCGCAGGTGTTCCGTCACCCCGATTATCAGGGCGAAATTGGCCTGATCATGCCCTATGAAAAGGATTTCTGCGCCAGCTGTAACCGACTGCGCGTGTCGGCGACGGGCGATCTGCATCTGTGCCTGTTTGGCAGCGGCGGCGTGCCGCTGCGCGATCTGCTGGCGACGGACGATCAGCAGGCGGAACTGCAGGCGCGCATTGCGCATAGCCTCGGGCAGAAAAAACAGACGCACTTTTTGCATCAGGGCAACACCGGCATTACGCAAAATCTCTCTTTCATTGGCGGCTAAACACAGGAGTTACGGCCATGAGTCAATCCACCGGCGAATTTATCGCGCTGAACATTGCCGTGATGACGGTCTCTGACCGTCACGATGCCAGCACGGACACCTCGGGTGATTACCTGCGCGAAGCCGCAACAGAAACCGGTCATCACGTCGTGGATCACGTTATCGTGCCGGACAATCGCTACCGCATCCGCGCCACCGTGTCGCGCTGGATTGCCAGCGAGGATGTGCAGGTGGTGATCGTCAACGGCGGTACGGGCTTCAACGCCAAAAACAGCACGCCAGAAGCGCTGCTGCCGCTGTTTGACCGTGAAATTGACGGTTTTGGCGAGCTGTTCCGCATGGTCTCTTATGAAGATATTGGCAGCGCCACGCTGCAATCGCGCGCAGTCGCCGGCATGGCTAACCAGACGCTGATTTTTGCCGTGCCCGGCTCCACCAACGGCTGTCGCAGCGCCTGGGAGCGCATTATCAAAGAGCAGTTGGATGCGCGAACGCGTCCCTGTCATTTCGTTTCTCACCTGAAGAAGTTATAAGCATGTCCTCGTTAACCCATATCAATGCCGCAGGCGAAGCCCACATGGTGGATGTCTCCGGCAAAGCGGAAACGGTCCGCGAAGCGCAGGCGGAAGCCCTGGTTTTAATGAATGCGGAAACGCTGCAGATGATCCTGCGCGGCGATCACCACAAAGGCGATGTGTTTGCCACCGCGCGCATCGCCGGTATTCAGGCGGCCAAGCGCACGTGGGAACTGATTCCGCTCTGCCATCCGCTTATGCTGAGTAAAGTAGAAGTGACGCTGGAGGCAGAACCCGCGCACAGCCGCGTACGCGTGACGTCGCGCTGCCGTCTGACCGGCAAAACCGGCGTGGAGATGGAAGCGCTGACGGCGGCCTCGGTGGCGGCGTTAACCATCTATGACATGTGCAAAGCGGTCCAGAAAGATATCGTGATCGACCAGCTACGTTTGCTGCACAAAAGCGGCGGTAAATCCGGCGATTTCCAGGCGGTGGCCCATGATTAATGTGCTGTTTTTCGCCCAAGTCCGCGAGCTGGTGGGCACGCCGTCTTTGACCGTTGAGCCCTCTTTCGCCGACGTAGCGGCGCTGCGCGCGACGCTGGCGGCGCGCAGCGACCGTTGGGCGCTGGCGCTGGAATCAGGCAAGCTGCTGGCGGCGGTGAATCAAACGCTGGTGCCCATGAGTCACCCGCTGCACGACGGTGACGAAGTGGCGTTTTTCCCGCCCGTGACCGGAGGATAACCATGCAGACGCACATTCGCGTGGGTTCGGCGCCGTTTGACGTGGGCGCGGAATATCACCGGCTGGCGGCACACGACAGCGACGGCGCGGTGGTGACGTTTACCGGTAAGGTACGCAACCACAACCTCGGCGACAGCGTTGCCGCGCTGACGCTGGAGCACTATCCCGGCATGACGGAAAAAGCGCTGGGCGAGATTGTCGACGAGGCTCGGCAGCGCTGGGCCTTGCAGCAAATCACGGTGATTCACCGCGTTGGCGCGCTGTTTCCCGGCGATGAAATTGTGTTTGTCGGCGTCAGCAGCGCCCACCGCGGCAGCGCCTTTGCCGCCTGTGAATTTATCATGGACTATCTGAAAACCCGCGCGCCGTTCTGGAAGCGAGAAGCCACCGCCGAAGGGGAACGCTGGGTAGACGCGCGCGACAGCGATCGGCAGGCCGCGCAGCGCTGGGATTAATCGTGCCGATGGCCGCATGCGTCTGAAAACGCTAAGGTAAGCGTTTTGCAGGCTTATCAGGGAACAAGATGAAGATCACCTCAATACAGAGCGCGGCGCTATTGGCGGCGCTGGTGCTGGTTGGATGCAGCACGAAAAAAGAACCGCAGGCACCGGCTCGCCAGCCTGCCGATGTGAAAATGCAGATTCAGCAGCTTCTGCCACGCGATGTGACGCAGAAAAGCGCGTGGGCCGAAGATATCTATACCGCGCTGCGTGTGCAGCAGATTGACGCCAGCGTCAGCAACGTGTGCGCCATCATTGCCGTGACCGACCAGGAGTCTACTTTCAGCGCCGACGCGCCGGTGCCGGGGCTGCCTAAAATCGCCTGGGCTGAGATCGATCGGCGCGCGGCGCGCGTGCACGTGCCCGCCTTTTTAGTGCGCACGGCGCTGTTGATTAAATCCCCCACCGGCGAGAGCTACGCCGCGCGGCTGGACAAGGTGCGCAGCGAAAAAGCGCTCAGCGCCATTTTTGACGACTTCATCAACATGGTGCCGATGGGGCAGACGCTGTTTGGCAACCTCAACCCGATTCATACCGGTGGGCCGATGCAGGTCAGCATTGCGTTTGCCGAAGCGCATGCCAAAGGCTATCCCTATGGCATTGACGGTTCGATTCGTCGCGAGGTGTTTACCCGGCGCGGCGGTATTTACTTCGGCACGCTGCATTTGCTGGGCTATCCGGCTGACTATAGCCAACCGCTGTACCGCTTTGCGGATTTCAACGCCGGATGGTATGCCAGCCGTAACGCGGCGTTTCAGGCCGCCGTGTCGCGCGCCAGCGGTATCTCGCTGGCCCTGGACGGCGATCTGATTCAGTACGGCAGCGACGAAGCAGGCAGCACCGAGCGCGCGGTGCGCACCTTGAGCAAATCACTGGATATGAGCCCGCGCGAAATTCGCCGCGATTTGGAAAAGGGCGACAGCGCCAGCTTCAGCGACACCACGCTGTGGAAGCAAGTTTTTACCCTGGCAGATAAAATGGCCGGCAAGACGGTGCCGCGTGAGATGCTGCCGGGCATCAAACTGGAGAGCCCCAAAATCACCCGAAACCTCACCACCGCATGGTTTGCACAGCGGGTTAACAGCCGCTATCAGCAGTGCCTGTCGCGGCGTTGACGCGCGCAGGTCCAGACGCCACACTTCATGGCACGTAATCCCTTTTTTTGGAGGCACAGCATGGAAAGATATCCCCGTAACGATTCGCTGGTGCAGCAGGCGTCAGCCGGGCTACAAACCTATATGGCGCAGGTGTATGGCTGGATGACCTGCGGCTTGCTGCTCACCGCATTTGTCGCCTGGTTTGCGGCGCGCACGCCGGCGGTAATGGAGCTGGTGTTTGCTAATCGCATCACCTTTTTTGGCCTGATCATTGCGCAGCTGGCGGTGGTGTTTGTGCTGTCGGGCATGGTGCATCGATTGAGCAGCGGCGTCGCCACCGGCCTGTTTATGCTCTATTCGGCGCTCACCGGCTTAACCATGGCGAGTATTTTCCTGGTGTATACCTACGCCTCAATTGCCAGCACCTTCTTTGTGACCGCGGGCATGTTCGGCGCCATGAGCTTCTACGGCTACACCACCAAGCGCGATCTGAGCCGGTTCGGTAGCCTGCTGTTTATGGCGCTGATTGGGATTTTACTGGCCTCGCTGGTGAACTTCTGGCTGAAAAGTCCGGCGCTGATGTGGGCCATTACCTATATTGGTGTGGTGATTTTCGTGGGGTTAACCGCGTATGACACCCAGAAGCTCAAGGCCATGGGGGAGAGCATTAACGTGTCAGATAAAGAGAATCTGCGTCGCTATTCCATCATGGGAGCGCTGACGCTTTATCTGGACTTCATCAACCTGTTCCTGCTGCTATTGCGCATCTTCGGCAACCGCCGCTAAGCCTGTGCGGCGCAGTCGCCCATCCGGCGACTGCGCGGCCTTTTCGTTCTATGGCTCGCTGACGTTGGCCATCTTTTTCTCGTTTTTTTGCCGCAAATGCTTGGCGCGGCTCTCCAGCCACAGGTACAGCACCAGCGCCAGTAGCAGCGGCAGAATAAAGTAGAGCACGCGATACGCCAGCAGGGCCGCGATAATGGTGCCGTGCGAGAGATGTTCGCCGCCCAACAGCGCCAAAAACACCGCCTCCAGCACGCCAATCCCCGCCGGGATATGAATGATCACGCCCGCGATACTGCTGATCAGCAGCACGCCCAGCACCAGAGGATAGTCCACCTGGCGCGCCAGCAGCAGCCAGATAATGGTGCCCATTACCATCCAGTTGGCGCTGGAAACCGCAAATTGCAGCAGCGCCATCCGCAGAGACGGCAGTTGAAGATGCTGGCCTTTGACCGTCCAGCGGCGCTTTTTAGCGAAGGCGCAGGCCCAGAGATACGCCGCCACCAGCGCCAGCAGCACCACGCCAATGACGTGCAGCGTACCGTCGCCGATAAACCAGCGCGGTGGGATGTCAACCATGCCGGCAGTAAACACAATACCGCCGACCAGCACGTAGCCCAGCCAGTTGGTGGCGATACTCAGCGAGAAAATGCGGGTGATGGTGCCACCGGGCAGGCCGAGGCGCGAATAGAGGCGATAGCGCATCGCCACGCCGCCCACCCAGGTGCTCAACGTGAGATTGAAGGCATAGCAGATAAAGGACACCAGCATCACCTGACGCTTGGCCAGTTTGTGCCCGCAGTAGGCGCGGCCAATCAGATCGTACAGGCCGTAGGTCAGGTAGCTGACAATCACCAGCGCGCCCGCGCCGAGCACCGCATAGCGGTTATACCCGGTGATAACGTTATAGACATCCTCCCAGTTCACCTTGCGGGCATACACCACCAGCAGCACGATCACCGCAATAAAAAACAGCCAGGTGAGGATTTTTTTTACTGTCTGCCAGCGCGACGGTTTTTTGCTCATCAGGATTTTGCTCCTTCATTGTCGGGCTCGACCCGATCCTGGGTTTCCATCTCCGGCTGGACAGGCGGACTGGCCTGGGCAAGCAGCGGAGTATGGGCCGGTAACCACCCCGCAATCGCGGGAAAGTGGCGCAAAAAGTGGAACACAATCACGCTCTTGGTCAGATGCCACCAGGTGCGCGGCGGCAGTTTTGCCTCATCCACGCGCACGCAATCCGCCTGCAGCAGCTGTTCCAGATTGTCGCGCAGGGTTTGATTGAACTGACGGTCGTGGATGATGACATTCGCTTCGAGATTCAACGACAGGCTCAGCGGGTCAAGATTGCTGGAGCCGACGGTAGCCCAGCGCTGGTCTTGCACGGCGATCTTGCCGTGCAGCGGGCGGCGACAGTATTCGTAAACTTCCACGCCGCCATCCACCAGATAGTTATAGAGCATCTCGGCGCCCACTTTGACAATCGGCATGTCAGGTTCGCCCTGGACGATCAGACGCACGCGCACGCCGCGCTGTGCCGCATTGCGCATTTCGCGCAGCAGACGGTAGCCGGGGAAGAAATAGGCGTTGGCGATAATGACATCCTGCTTCGCCTTGCGCAGCATATCGAGATAGTGCTGTTCGATGTCGTCGCGGTGCGCGTCGTTATCACGAAACACAAACAGCACCTGCGCCTCGCCGGGCATGTTATTAACCGCCATGCGCTGGCCGCGTCCGCCCCACCAACGGCGGGTGACCGGCTCGCTGCCCATGGCGTCGCGCACGTAGCGCGCGATGTCGATCACCACCGGTCCTTTGATCTCGACCGCGTAATCTTGCTTGGCCTCCGGGCCGTAGTCGGTGTTGTGTTCCGCCGAGAAATTGATGCCGCCCACAAAGGCGAGCACATCATCTATCACCACAATTTTACGGTGCAGGCGACGGAACACGTTGGTGCGCATTCCCAGCACCAGCGGGCGTGGATCGTAATAGAGAAAGCGCACGCCGGCCTCGGTCAGGCTGTTTACGTACTCGTCAGACAAATCAGGCGATCCGTAGCCGTCCACCAGCACCTCCACGCGGACCCCGCGCTGCGCGGCAGCCAGCAAATCCCGGTGCAGCGCCTTACCCACCTCATCCTCAAACAAGATAAAGGTTTCCAGCTGCAGCGATCGCTCGGCGCGCTGAATCGCGCCCGACACGCGCGGGTAAAACTCATCGCCGTTAACCAGCAGCCGCAGCTGATTGCCTTCGCGCCAATCGAAGTTCATAGGAAGATCTCCACCGCCAGCGGCGCATGATCGGACAGGTGCGACCAAGGCTTCATCGGCAGCGCCCAAGGCTGGTTAACCGTGGCGTGACGAATATAGATGCGGTCCAGGCGCAGCAGCGGAAAACGCGCCGGAAAGGTGCGCGCCGGGCGGCCATTTTTCACACTAAATACCTCCACCAGTCCGGCACCGCGTTTTAAGAAGCGGTTGCCGTGCACTTGCCAGTCGTTGAAATCCCCGGCCACCACTAGCGGTGCATCAGGCGGCAGGGCGTTGATGCGGTCACAAATCATGTTCATTTGCGCGTGACGGTGGGCGGCCTTTAGGCCAAGGTGCACGCAGAACACGTGCAGCGGCTGCGGGCGATCCGGCAGCGCAATTTGGGCGTGCAGCAGGCCTCGCTTTTCGCTACCTGCCACAGAAATATCGATATTTTCATGTTCAATGATAGGAAATCGTGACAATATCGCGTTCCCGTGGTGTCCTTCGGGATAAACCGCGTTACGGCCATAGGCAAAATCGTGCCACATGGTGTCGGCCAGATATTCGTAATGCGAGCGTTCTGGCCAATCCTCAATGTTGAGCGAATGGATCGCGTGTGTGCCCATGACCTCCTGCAAAAAGACAATATCCGCTGACGTCGCGCGCACAGCATCGCGCAGCTCCGGCAGGATAAAGCGGCGATTAAAGCTGGTGAAACCTTTGTGGGTATTGATCGTCAGGACTTTAAATGAAAATCCTTGCGTGTTTTGTGGCATACTGCGGCCCGCTCCTTTCATCCTCAAGAGCACAAAGTGTAGTCTTTGTCACAATTGAGTGGTGGGGCGAGCGGAAAATTAAGGTGTTATCTGAAATTTGCTTTACATTGAGGAAATCCGTCTGGCTGCGGCCAGATACACTTGGGCGACCTGTTGGGTCTGCCAGGAGAAGAGAATGAAATGGTCTAATCGTGTTCAGATTGTTACCGGTCAAACGTGCCTGCATATCGCTATGCATGCGCTGGTGATTGCCGCACTGGTGTGGGGCTGGAAACATCGGGCGCTGGTCGAAGTGAGCAGTACCCTGGTTGCCGCGTATGCTGTGGTGTTTATCGCCATGCTGGCGCTTCAGCGTAGTGCCCGTTTACGCAGAATTGGCGACTCTCTGGAAGAGGTCACCACCACCTACTATTTTGGCGCAGCCATGCTGACGCTGTTTTTGATTTCGCGCATTGTCCACAACAATCTGCTGATTGCCTGTTTGGGCGTGGTGATGCTGGTTGGGCCCGCGCTGGTCTCACTGCTCGCCAAAGCGCCCGCGCCGCGCATTGAGAAAAAGCGCGGCTGATTGGGTCGCGACAAAAAAGGAGCCGATGCGGCTCCTTTTTTTGTGGGTCGCAGACGGCGTGGAAAGCTGGTAAACTCGCCCACTTACGCATGGTAGTTTGTGCCCTTTTCACACGTTGCCTTCAGGCAGCGTCATATCCCCCCTGAAAACTACATCGCCAACGGCGAACAGGGCGGTTCGGAGTAATACACCTGCATGTCATTTGACTCTCTCGGCTTGAATGCCGATATTTTGCGTGCGGTAGCAGAACAGGGCTACCGTGAACCGACGCCAATCCAGCGTCAGGCGATTCCCGTGGTGTTGGCAGGCAAAGATTTGCTGGCCAGCGCCCAAACCGGTACCGGTAAAACCGCCGGCTTTACGCTGCCGCTGCTGCAGCGCCTTTCTGCGCGCCCCTCGGCGGGACGCGGTCGTCGCCCGGTGCGCGCGCTTATTCTGACCCCAACGCGCGAGTTAGCCGCGCAGGTGGGTGAAAACGTGCGCGAGTACAGCCAGTATCTTGATATCCGTTCGCTGGTGGTTTTCGGCGGCGTCAGCATTAACCCACAGATGATGAAACTGCGCGGTGGCGTTGACGTGCTGGTGGCAACGCCAGGGCGCCTGCTGGATCTGGCGCAGCAAAACGCGGTTGATCTGTCACAGGTTGAAATCCTGGTGCTGGATGAAGCCGACCGCATGCTCGATATGGGCTTTATCCACGACATCCGCCGCGTGCTTGCGCGTCTGCCCGCTAAGCGTCAGAACCTGCTGTTCTCGGCGACCTTCTCTGATGAGATCAAAGCGCTGGCGGAAAAACTGCTCACCAACCCGGAACAGGTTGAAGTGGCGCGCCGCAACACCGCCTCCGAGCAGGTGTCGCAGCAGGTGCACTTTGTTGACAAAAAGCGCAAGCGGGAGCTGCTGTCGCTGATGATCGGACAGGGCAACTGGCAGCAGGTGCTGGTGTTTACCCGCACCAAACACGGCGCCAATCACCTTGCTGAACAGCTTAACAAAGACGGCATCACCGCCGCCGCCATCCACGGCAACAAAAGCCAGGGCGCGCGTACCCGTGCGCTGGCTGATTTCAAATCCGGCAGCATTCGCGTGCTGGTCGCCACCGATATCGCCGCGCGCGGTCTGGATATCGAGGAGCTGCCGCACGTGGTGAACTACGAGCTGCCAAACGTGGCGGAAGATTACGTGCACCGCATCGGTCGAACGGGGCGTGCCGCCGCCACCGGTGCGGCGCTGTCGCTGGTGTGCGTGGATGAGCACAAACTGCTGCGTGATATCGAACGCTTGCTGAAGCGTGAAATTCCGCGCATCGCCCTGCCGGGCTTTGAGCCCGATCCCAGCATCAAAGCAGAGCCGATTGTCAATGGCCGCCAGCAGGCACCCCGCGGACGCGGTCAGGGCCAAGGCCAGGGGCGCGGTCAGGGCGGCAACGTTTCGCGTTCGCACGGCGGCAACGGTCAACGTGGCGCCGGCGATAAAGCCGCACGTCCGCAGGGGGAAGCGCGTCCCGCGCGTCGCCAGGGCGGTAACGCGGGTAACGGTGCGCCAGCGGCCAACAGCGGTCGCCGTCGCGCTGCGCCAAAAGACAGCGGAAACCGTTAAGCAATGCGGGTTTTACTGGCGCCAATGGAAGGCGTGCTGGACTCACTGGTGCGCGAACTGCTCTCGGGCGTGAACGATTACGATCTTTGCGTCACGGAGTTTTTGCGCGTGGTGGATCAGCTGCTGCCGGTAAAATCTTTCCTGCGTCTGTGCCCAGAGCTCCACAACAGCAGCCGTACGCCGTCCGGGACGCGCGTGCGGATGCAGCTGCTGGGGCAGTATCCCGCGTGGCTGGCTGAGAATGCGGCACGCGCGGTTGAGCTGGGCTCGTGGGGCGTTGACCTCAACTGCGGCTGTCCGTCGAAGCTGGTAAACGGCAGCGGCGGGGGCGCGACCTTGCTCAAGGATCCCGAGCTCATCTATCAGGCCGCGAAAGCAATGCGTGAGGCGGTGCCGGATCGCCTGCCGGTTACGGTCAAAGTACGTCTGGGCTGGGATTCCGGCGCGCGACGCTTTGAAATCGCCGACGCGGTGCAGCAGGCGGGTGCCACCGAGCTGGTGGTGCACGGCCGCACCAAAGAGGACTGCTATCGTGCCGAATGCATTAACTGGCAGGCGATTGGCGAGATTCGCCAGCGTCTGCGCATTCCAGTGATCGCCAACGGCGAGATCTGGAGCTGGCAGGACGCGCAGGATTGTCTGCGCATCACCGGCTGCGAGGCGGTGATGCTCGGGCGCGGTGCCCTCAATATTCCCAACTTGGGGCGCGTCGTCAAAGACAATGCAGCGCCGATGCCGTGGCCGCAGGTGGTGGAGCTGCTACTGAAATATACTCAGCTGGAAAAGCAGGGCGATACCGGCATGTATCACGTGGCGCGCATCAAACAGTGGCTGGGGTATTTGCGTAAAGCCTATCGTGAGGCCGACGGTCTGTTCAGTGAAATCCGTACGTTGCGCGTCTCCGCCGAGATTGCAGCCGCTATCGAGCGCTACGCTGCACAGCTGATGCGCGCAACCGCGTAAAAAAAAGCCGATCTGCTAGCAGGCTAACGGTTATAGTGGAGGCTTACGCTCATCCACGCTATGACCGATTGCCCATGTCTGACGCCGCCGTACCCGTACTGAGCCCCGCTCAATTAAATAAACGCATTCTCTCCGTCATTATCTTCACCTTTTTTTGCTACCTCTCGGTGGGATTACCGCTCGCGGTGCTGCCGGGATTTGTGCATCACCAGCTTGGCTTTAGCTCCTTTACCGCTGGGCTAATCATCAGCCTGCAATATTTCGCCACGCTCCTCAGCCGTCCACACGCCGGGCGACTGGCGGATCGGCTCGGGCCCAAGCGTGTGGTGATGCTGGGTACGCTGGGCTGCGGCATCAGCGGCGCGCTGTCGCTGCTGGCGGCGTTATGCAGCGGTTCACCGTTGCTGAGCCTGGGGCTGCTGGCGCTGGGCAGGCTTTTTCTGGGCGTGGGCGAAAGCTTTAGCAGCACCGGCTCCACGCTGTGGGGCATGCATATCGTGGGGCCGCTGCAGACCGCCCGCGTGATCTCCTGGAACGGTGTCGCCACCTATTTCGCGATGGCGATCGGCGCGCCGCTCGGCGTGCTGTTGAATGACGCCTGGGGACTGAGCGGCTTTGCCGGTCTGGTCGCGGCACTGGGTGTGCTGGGCTTCTGGCTGGCCAGCCGCAAGCCCGCAGTCAGCGTAACCGCCGGGACGCGCATTCCGTTTCACCGCGTGGTCAGTCGCGTCTGGCTGTTTGGGCTGGCGTTGGGGCTTGGCACGCTGGGCTTTGGCGTGATTTCGACCTTTATCACTCTCTATTTTTCCGGCCGCGGCTGGACGGGCGCGGCGTTTGCGCTGACGCTGTTTAGCCTCGGCTTTGTGCTGGTGCGCCTGGCGTGCGGCCGCTTTATCATGCGCTTTGGCGGCCTGCGCGTGGCGCTGGTGTCGCTGCTGGTGGAGTGCCTGGGGCTGCTGCTGATTTGGCAGGCGGACAGCCGCTGGCTGGTGGACTGCGGTGCCTTTCTCACCGGATCGGGCTTCTCGCTGGTGTTTCCGGCGCTGGGCGTCGAGGCGGTGAAGCGCGTCCAGCAGCAGGATCAGGGCTCGGCGCTGGGCACCTACTCGGCCTTTTTGGATTTAGGGCTAGGGCTGACCGGCCCGGTGGCCGGGCTATTGATTGGCCAGTGGGGCATGCAGTCGGTCTATCTGGCGGCGGCGCTGACGGTGATGGCGGCTGGTGTCATTACTCTGCGGTTGCACCAGCAGCACCGCGCGGCGGCAGCGCCGGTGAGCGAGCGTTAGCCCTTCAGCCCCGGGGCGTACGCGCGCCCCGGTGTGCAGTTAAAAATGCATAAACAGCGCGTACAGTAAACCGGACAGTAGCACTGACGCGGGCAGCGTGAGCACCCACGCCAGGGCCAGATTGCGCAGGGTGGCGAGCTGCAGCCCGGAACGATTGGCCGCCATGGTTCCCGCCACGCCGGACGAGAGCACATGCGTGGTGGAGACCGGCAGGCCAAACGCATCGGCGGCACCAATGGTCGCCATCGCCACCAGCTCGGCGCTGGCACCTTGCGCATAGGAGAGGTGCGTTTTACCGATGCGCTCGCCGACGGTGATCACGATGCGGCGCCAGCCCACCATGGTGCCGAGACCGAGCGCGATCGCCACCACCACTTTGACCCACATCGGAATAAAGCGCGTGGCGCTGTCCAGCTCGCGCTTGACCGCCGTAAGGTTACGCGCGGTCTCTTCCGGCAGCGCGACCTTCGCGGACTGTAAATGCTTAATGGTTTCCGACGCGAGATACATGTTGTTGCGCGTGTTGGTCACCGCGGCGGCAGGGATATTCTCCACCGACCCATACTGGCGAATCTGGTCGCCGATATCCCCCAACAGCAGCGCCAGCACAGGCAGCACCGGCGGCACGTTCTGCGTGGTACGCACATACTCGGTCAGCACGTCGCGCGGCGCGGGCATGGGCGACGGGGCTGGCTGGATCGCCAGCAGCTGCCGTTCCGTCACTTGCGTCAGGGCCGCCACGCGGGGAATTTGCTCTGGCGGCAGCGATCGGTTGAGCGCGTAGGCCATCGGCATGGTGCCCACCAGAATCAGCATGATCAAGCCCATGCCTTTTTGCCCGTCGTTCGAGCCGTGGGCAAAGGAGACGCCGGTGCAGGTCAAAATCAGCAGGCCGCGGATCCAGGCGGGCGGCGGCTGCGGGCTGTCGGGTGCCTGATAAAGCTGGCGATTGCGTACCAGCGCTTTCATGGCCAGCAGCAGCAGGGCGGCGCACACAAACCCCACCGCCGGGGAGAGCAGCAGCGCATAGCCCACTTTGAGCGCCTGATCCCAATCCACGCCGCTGGTGCCGCTGCGCCCGTGCAGCAGCGCGTTGGCGACGCCTACGCCAATGATCGACCCGATCAAGGTGTGCGAGGAGGAGGAGGGCAGTCCCAAATACCAGGTGCCCAGATTCCAGATAATCGCCGAGAACAGCAGCGCGTAAACCATGGCAAAGCCGTTGCCGCTGCCGGCCTGCAAAATCAGCTCCACCGGCAGCAGCGAGATAATGCCGAACGCCACCACGCCGCTGGAGAGCAATACGCCGAGGAAATTACACAATCCCGACCATACCACCGCCGTGCCGGGAGAGAGCGAGTGCGTGTAAATCACGGTCGCCACCGCGTTGGCGGTGTCGTGAAAGCCGTTTACAAATTCAAAGCCCAGCGCAATCAGCAACGCCAGACCCAGTAACAGAAAAGGCGTATAGCTGGTGACCGGCGTCCCGGCGTCCTCCACATCGCTAAAAAGATTTATGCCGGCAAACAGTAAGCCCGCCACCAGCAGCAGCAAAAATACGCTGCGCGACAGGCGGCCGTTGCCGTGGTTGAGATTCGGGCGACCGCTCAGTGGCGAAACGCGTGAAGAGGCAGGAATACTGTTTTCAGCCATAACTCACCCCAGTGTGAATGAAGGGTGCGTAAGCCCACACCCGTTATTGCCAGTGTGATACGGGGTTTGTGTGACAAAAAGATGATGGCGCGTGGCGGCTGTCATGCTGCTGTAACAGGGCTGAAGCAGGCTGTGGCTCTGTGCTTTTCGGAACGCTCACGCTGCTATGCGCCAACCTGCTTCGCCGCTCACCACGCTGCCGGACTTCAATAACGAAGTGGCCGGCCTGATTCACGGCTATCTGTTTACGTCAGACGCGCCGCCGCAGCGGCTCAACGCACGTGAAGCCGGACAGCTAGGGCAGCAGGCGCTGCCGCCGTCGAGTTTTCTCTGGCTGCATATCAACCTGAATCATGCGCGGGCCGAGCGCTGGGTGCAGGACCATTTTATTGTCGACAGTGACTTTTTCGACGAGATCCACTCCGCGTCGCCGCGCACCCGTCTGGCTCACCAAAACGCGGCGCTGTTGGCGGTGCTCAATGACGTAACCTTCAGGCAGGAGGAGCGCAGTACGCAAAATGCCACCCTGTGGCTCTGGTGCTGTCCGCAGCTTATGGTCAGCGCGCGCTATCGGCCCGTGGGCATGATTGAGCGCATGCATGAGCAGATTCATCAATTGGGCTTTACCCAACCGGACGACATGCTGCTGTGGCTGCTGGGAGAGCAGGAGGCGCAGCTGGAGCAGGTGGTGCGCCGCACCAGCCAGGCGGTGGATGTGATTGAGGAGCGGCTGCTGAGCGCGGCGATCAAAACCAACCGCAGCGAGCTTGGTCATCTGCGCCGTATGCTGCTGCGCGTACAGCGGCTGCTGGCGCCGGAGCCTGCGGCGCTCTTTCGCTTACTCAATCGACCGCCGTCGTGGCTGAAACGGGAACCGCTGGCGGCGCTGCGCATTTTTACCGAGGAGTTTAGCGTGGCGCTGAACGATTTGGCCGGTCTGATGGAGCGCATTCGTCTGCTGCAGGAGGAGATTGCCGCCAGCCTGCTGGAGCAGAGTAACCGCACGCTATTTTTACTGACCGTCATCACCGTGCTGGCGCTGCCAATCAATATCATCGCCGGATTTTTTGGCATGAACGTGGGCGGGATCCCGCTGGCCAATAATCCGCACGGCTTCTTGCTGTTGGTGCTGGTGGTGCTGGTGTTTACGCTGGCGGCGGGCTGGCTGGCGCTGCGTCGACGGCGGGAATAAAAAAACCAGCCCGTAGGCTGGTTTCTCATGGCGCTCAGTGCTTACAGGCTGTTGCCCGTTGCAGGCTGCGCGGCAGGCGCGCTCTCTGCTTGCGGAGCGGCACCGTTAGCGCCCTGCGGCGTCATCGGCTCCTCTTTCGGCATGGCGTCAGAGGACTCTTGCACCTGCACGGGCGCGGGCTGCGCGTCATCAGGCTGACCGTTGATTTTTGTTGGGATGCCGGTACGCGCCTGGATCGCGTTGTTCACCGCGTCCTGGTTAGTGCTGGCGTCAGCAACGACTTTGGTCACCGCAGAGGTCAGGTTGATAGGCACCAGTTCGCGCGAGTTAAACTGCTCTTCGGTGGTCGAAAGCGGGTTGTGCACTTCAATGTAGCGCGAGCCGTCCGGCTCAACCGCGGCTTTCACCGGCTGATCGATGAACTGAACGCGCGTGCCAACCGGCACGTTATCGAACAGCCACTTGATGTCATCCGCACGCAGACGCACGCAGCCATGGCTCACGCGCAGGCCAATACCGAAGTTGGCATTGGTGCCGTGAATGGCATAAAGACGACCGATATAAAGCGCGTACAGGCCCATTGGGTTATCCGGGCCAGCCGGGAACACCGCAGGAATGCTTTCACCGCGCGAGGCGTATTCCGCATGCATCGCTTTGGTTGGCGTCCAGGTCGGGCCGGCTTTCTTACGCTCCACCGCCGTGGTCCAGTTTACCGGCGTATCTTTGCCCAGCTCACCGATGCCGATTGGCAGCACAACCACAGTTTTCGTGCCTTTCGGGTAGTAATACAGACGCATTTCGGCGCTGTTGATCACAATGCCTTCGCGCGGTGCGTCAGGCAGGATCAGCCGCTGTGGGATCACCAGCTTAGAGCCCGCTTTCGGCAAATAGACATCCACGCCCGGATTGGCTTCCAGCATGTTGCTGAGGCCCATCTGGTACTGTGCAGCAAAGGCCTCCAACGGCAGCTTGCTGTCCTGAGGCACGGTGATTTCAATGTTTTCGCCGATCACGCGGCTGTTAGCCGGTGGCAGCGGGTAGACTACTGCAAATGCCGACTGGCTGAACGCCGCCAGTGCAAGGGCGAGTGAAGCGAACGCGCGAATGCTCTTTTTCATATTTTACTAGTCGTTATGGCCTTTAATGAGGCTTGTCAGTGTGTCGAACCCATCGTGGTCGGAAGCGACCGCTGCGCATTATATGTGCATAGCTGCAATGATGGGAATCAGGATTTGCGTCAGTTGGAGATACTTTACGCAATTAGTTGTAATAAACAGACAATTCTCTTTGTCTCATCGCCCAAAATGTGAAAAGCACTATGGCTGCCACAGCGTGATCTCGTTGCTCAGTTTTCGGTTGAGGAAAAACGCCGCGCTGATCAGCGCCAGGTGCGTTAATGCCTGCGGCACGTTGCCCAGCGCGTTGCCGTGCGGGGAGAACTCTTCGGCATACAGGCCCAAAGGGTTAGCATAGCTGAGTAGCTTCTCAAATTCGGCGTGTGCCTCCTGTACGCGCCCGGCGCGCGCAAGACACTCGACGTACCAGAATGAGCAGGCAGCAAATGCCCCTTCGCCGCCCGCCAGCGCATCGGCAGGGGTTTCATGAATATTGTAGCGCCGCACCATGCCATCGCTGACCAGCTGGGCTTTGATGGCATCCAGCGTCGCGAGCCAGTCGGGATCGGTGGCGCCGACAAAGCGCACCAGCGGCATCAGGAGCATGGACGCATCGAGATAGCGGCCGCCGCGCGTGGCGGTGAAGTGGCCCAGCTCTGGGTGCCAAAAATGTTGCCAGATATCGTCGCGGATCGCGCTGCGCGCCGCATCCCAGCGCGCGTAGGGCATGGGCAATGAACGCTTCATCCCCAAACGCAGCGCGCGATCCAGCGCCACCCAACACATCAGGCGCGAGTGTAGGAAGTGTTCCGGCTCACCGCGCATCTCCCAGATCCCGGCATCCGGCTCGTTCCAGTGATCGCACACGTAATCAATCATACTGGAGACGTGGCGCCAGCCGCGCTGCGAAATGGCTTCACCGTATTTGTTCGCCAGATAAATGGCATCCATCAGCTCGCCGTAGATATCCAGCTGGGTTTGGCGCCAGGCATCATTGCCGATGCGCACCGGACGTGAATTGGCGTAGCCCGAGAGGTTCAGCAGTTCGCTTTCGTGCAGCTCGGTGCCGCTGTCCAGACGGTACATCACCTGCAAGTGCGGCGTGTCTTCGTGGCTGTGTTCGACACAGCGCCCGACCCAGCGGGTAAAATCGCGCGCTTCTTCCACATAGCCCAGCCGCATCAAGGCGTACATGCTAAAGGAGGCATCGCGGATCCACGACGCGCGGTAGTCCCAGTTGCGCTCGCCGCCCAACTCTTCCGGCAGACCAAAGGTGGCGGCGGCGGCGATGGAGCCGTGCTGATGTGACGTCAACAGTTTTAGCGTCAGCGCCGAGCGCTGCACCATCTCTTGCCAGCGCCCGCGATAAGAGCTGTGGCTGCTCCAGCGCCGCCAGTAGTTAAGGGTGTCGTGAAAGCAGCGTTCGGTGGCGATGTGCGCCACGTGGGGGTCATCATCGTTGCCAAACACGAACTCCGCGTGCTCACCCGCGTGCAGCGTAAAGGTCGCCACGGCGCTGCTCGCTTCACGCGTCATCACAACCGTGGCGCTTAAACGCAGCGTGGGCTGGCCGTCAGCCAGAAAGGCAATGCCGCCGGGGCGCAGCGCCGTACGGGTATCGGCCCGCGCATAGTCGTGACGCGGCGCGCAGCGCAGCGAAAATGTCACCGAGCCACGCACCATCTTGACCCGCCGCACTAAGCGCGGCACTTTGCCCTGCTCATCGCAAATGGGCATGTAGTCGGTGATTTCTGCTACGCCGGCCTCATCCAGCCAGCGGGTTTGCAGAATATTGGTATCCGGCAAATAGAGTTGCTGACGACGGGCATCAGGCCAGTCGGGCGCAATCGAGAACAGGCCCGCGTCATCGCTGTCGAGCAGGGCGGCAAAAATGGACGGGCTGTCGAGTTCTGGCCAGCAGAGGTAGTCAATGGTGCCGTCATTGGCTACCAGCGCACAGGTGCGTAAATCGCCGATCACGCCGTGTTCGTCAATGGTGCGTTTTATTGCGCTCATTGCGCCTCCTTTGCCGTTGGGAACAGTTAACTATAGCCGAAACGGCGATTTCAGCAGCGGCGAGGCGCGGTGAGATAGCTTCTATACTGAAGGCACACCCATCAGTCAGGAGAACGTTATGGCGTTGAGCAAACAGAAAGTTGCCGTGGTCACCGCATCGGATTCGGGCATTGGTCGCAGTTGCGCGGTCATGCTGGCGGAAGCCGGTTATACCGTGGGCATTACGTGGCGCTCAGACGAGGAGGGCGCGCAGGAGACCGCGCGACTGGTGGAGAGCAAAGGGCAGGTGGCGCAGGTGCGTCAGCTTGATCTCTCCGATCCACAGGCGGGCGGGCAGCAGCTGACCCAGCTGATTAATTCCCTGGGGCGCATCGATGTACTGGTCAACAATGCGGGCGTAATGATGAAGGCGGATTTTCTCGATCTCAGCTTTGACGACTGGCGCAAGACCTTCAACGTGGACGTAGATGGCGCGTTTATCTGCGGGCAGATCGCCGCGCGCCACATGGTGGATCAAGGCGATGGCGGGCGCATTATTAATATTACGTCGGTACATGAACATACGCCGCTGCCGGACGCTACCGCTTATACCGCCGCCAAACACGCGCTGGGTGGGCTCACTAAATCCATGGCGCTGAGCCTGCTGCCGCACCATATTCTGGTGAACGCGGTCGCACCGGGCGCGATTGCCACGGCGATGAACAACATGGGCGATGACGAGGCGCATCAGCGGCGCATGCCGGAAATCCCGATGGGGCGCCCCGGCGATCCGCGTGAAATCAGCAGTCTGGTGGCGTGGCTCTGTTCAGAGGGCGCCACCTACACCACCGGGCAATCCTTTGTGGTGGATGGCGGCTTTATGCTCGCCAACCCCCAGTTCAAAGGCTATCACGCTTAACCTGCACGGCGGCGATTCCAGCGGCGAATAAGATAGCGCAGTACCACGCCAAAGACGATCGCCGCCACCAGCCACAGCAGCGGTTTGAGGTGCTGATCGAGCTTGTGAAGCCAAGGCGTAATCATCTCGCCAGCGAAGTAGCCGAGCGTGACAAAAATCAGCGACCACAGCGCCGCGCCAATCACATTTAGCACAAAAAAACGCAGCGGTTTGAGGCGGCTGGTCCCGATAATGATCGGCCCGATAATGCGGAAGCCATACATAAAGCGCACGCCAATCACAAACCAGCTTGGCCGCTTCTGTATCAGCCGGTTGGCTTTGCGAATGGTGTCTTCGTGCTTGCGGAAGCGACGCAGAATGCGCGTGCCGTAGCGCCGTCCCAGCCAGAACAGCAGCTGGTCGCCGATAATGCCGCCGATCATCGCGGCCACCACCACGCCGCTGAAGTGCAGTAAGCCTTCATGCGCGGCGACCCCGCCCAGCAGCGTAAAGGTTTCCCCTTCGGCAATGCAGCCAATCAGCAAAGCAAAGTAGCCGTACTGGGTGATTAATCCATTGATATCCAGATGCAAACTGTTCTCCCTGTAAAAACGAAGCCCGGTAACAGTTTATACGCCCGCGGCTTTTTTTGGGGCGCGAGCCGCAAAAACAGCGCTGCGCATTATACTTGAAGGGAAGCTGCCTGAGTGGGACAGCCCAAGCGCTGACGTGGCAGCCCGTCGCATCAGAGGAGTGATTGTATGAATCATGTCTGGGGTCTACTGGCGCATCCGAATCAGGAAATGCACGCCATCAAGCAGGAAAACGAAAGCGTCTCGCACCACTACACCCACCACGTGCTAATGATGGCGGCGATCCCGGTGATCAGCGCGTTTATCGGCACCACCCAGCTGGGGTGGAATCTGGGTGAAGGGCAGTATGTTCAACTCAATGTGCTCACCGGTCTGGGATTGGGCATTATCTTTTATCTTCTTATGCTGGGCGGCGTGGCGGTGATGGGCCGCGTGATCCACTGGATGGCGCGGGATTATCCGCAGCGTCCGGGCGTTCAGCGCTGTACCGTGTTTGCCGGCTATGTGGCGACGCCGCTGTTTGTTAGCGGGCTGGTGGCGCTCTATCCGCTGGTGTGGCTGTGCGTGATGGTGGCGGCGGTGGCGCTGGTATACACCGGCTACTTGCTGTACGTCGGTATTCCGGTGTTTCTTAATATTGATCGCGACGAGAGCCTGCGCTTTTCTGGATCGACGCTGGCGATCGGCGTGCTGGTCTTTGAGGTACTGCTGGCGCTGACGGTGGTGCTGTGGGGCTATGGCCCGCGGCTGTTCTGACCGCGGTTCTTAAAGGGAGGCCTGCGGGCCTCCTTTTTTAACGCCCGGAAACAATCTACCTAAGAAATTTCGCAGGGAACCCGCTATGATATCGCCGCCAGCCCGCGTCCTCTCTGGCCTGACGTCGGCGGCCTGTGTCTCAACACAGCGTGAAACTTCTCACCGGATTTTTTTGACACGATGTCTGTTAACGTACGTATTTCATTGCTGTCACTGGCGCTGCTGTTCACGGCGTCCGCTGTTACGACGCCCGCGCTGGCCGCGCCCGCGTCACTCGCCAATCTGGCACCCATTGCCCAACCGCAAATCGCCTCTGGCAGCGCCATGATTGTCGATCTGGAGAACAATAAAGTGTTGTTCTCCAGCCACCCCGATCGCGTGCGGCCCATCGCGTCCATCACCAAACTGATGACGGCGATGGTGGTGCTGGATGCCAAACTGCCGCTGGATGAAAAGCTGTCGGTGGATATCAGCCACACGCCGGAAATGCGCGGCGTCTTTTCCCGCGTCAAACTGAACAGTGAAATCAGCCGACGCAATATGCTGCTGCTGGCGCTGATGTCATCGGAAAACCGCGCGGCAGCAAGCCTGGCGCATCACTATCCCGGCGGCTATGACGCGTTTATCCGCGCGATGAATGCTAAAGCGCGCGCGCTGGGCATGACGCACACACGCTACGTTGAGCCAACTGGGCTGTCCATTCATAACGTTTCCAGCGCGGAAGACCTGGTGAAGCTGGTGAAAGCCACGCGCCAGTATCCGCTGATTGGCCAGCTGAGCACCACTAAAGAAGAGACTGCCGTGTTCAGCCATCCGAGCTATGCGTTGCCGTTCCGCAACACCAACCATCTGGTTTATAAAGAGGGATGGCGCATTGCGTTAACCAAAACCGGCTATACCGACGAAGCCGGACACTGCCTGGTGATGCGCACGGTGATGAACAATCGTCCGGTGGCGCTGGTGGTGCTGGACGCGTTTGGTAAATATACCCATTTTGCCGATGCCAACCGCCTGCGCGACTGGCTGGAAACCGGCAAAGCGGCGCCGGTGCCGGCTGCGGCGCTGGCGTATAAAAAGCAAAAATCGTCGCAAACGGCGAAGATTGCTGACGCAGAGTAAGCCGTGCGGGCGGCCTGTTGGCCGCCCGCAGAGGACGTAAATGACCCTTCGCGTGCCCGTTCATTTTACGCCTTCATTCCTATGGTTTCCGTTTTAAGCAGGCCCTACACTGGGCGCGATTTCCTCTTCAATTGGCCGTTTTCCGCTGGAATGACATTGATATGTTTAAGCTTCGTTTCCTGTTAACGCCTCTCTTGCTGCTGATGGTTTGTCTGGCGCCCGCGCTTAGCGTGGCGGACGACAATCCGGCGACCGCACAGCAGGAAGAGGACGCCGCACCCAAGGCTAATCCGACTGTCGAGCTGCCCAAAATGCAGAAAATTCTCGACAAAATTAAGGGGCAAGTTTCGGGTGATACCAATGAGAACCAACTCAATCAGCTGAATGAAATGGCGCTGGAGCTTTCGGGCAATGCCGAAACCCTGGGGCAGGCGCTGGTGCCGCAGATGCAGCAGCTGGACGCGCAATTGGCGGTGCTGGGACCGGCACCCAAGCCCGACAGCGGCGTCAAAGAGACCGCTGAAGTGACGCGCAAACGCGCCTCGCTGGGCAGCCAGAAAGACAAGCTCGCCGACCAAATCAAGCAGGCAGAAGGGATCAAAAATGGCGCGCTGATGCTCTCCTCACAGATTGTCAACCTGCGGCGCGATCAGTTAAAAAGCCAGCTGGCGCTGAACTCCGGCAGTATTTTTGGCCCGCGCTTCTGGGCACCGCTGATCAGCCGTCAGGATTTAGACGGCGAGAAGATCAGCGAGTTTATTAGCGAACTGCAGGACACCGCCGCGCTGTCGTGGGAGTCGGGCTGGCGCGTAGGCACCGTTGGCTGGTTAGTGGCGGCGATGCTGGTGATGACGCTGGGTCGTCGCTATGGCGAAGAGTTTCTTGCCTGGGTGAGTATTCATAAGCTGCCGGAAGGGCGTCTGCGTCGCAGTTTCTTGGCCGCCGCAATCGCGCTGACCACGCTCGCGGCGGTGGTGCTGACCTTTAACTTTGTGGCGCTGGCGTTCGCCCGGCGCGATGCAATCGCCGATGACGTGCAGGATTTTATCGATCGCCTGGTACGCCTGAGCGTTTATTGCGGACTGATTGCCGGCCTGGGACGCGCGTTTCTCTCCACGCGCCGCCCAAGCTGGCGCCTGCCGAGCCTGTCGAATGAAGTGGCGCTGGCGTTGAAACCCTTCCCGCCGATCACCGCGGCGCTGGTGTTTATCTTCCAGACGGTAGAAGCCTTTAACTACAGCGTTGGCACCAGTCTGAACACCACCATTTTCGCCAACGGATTGACCGCGCTGCTGATCGGTCTCACCGGACTGGCGATCAGCCTGCGTACGAATCGGGTACGGCGACGTATGGCGCATGAAGGCAATGCGCCTGAGGCGCGTCCGACGATTGTCGGGCTGATTCAGCTGGGACTTACGCTCACGGCGCTGGCCATACTGGTTTCGCTGATCATCGGCTATGTTACGCTGGCGCGCTTCCTGGCTTACGAGGTCATTACCTGCGGTATCGTGTTTGGCTCGTTCTATTTCCTGAGCCATTTACTCAACGATGGCTGCGACAGCCTGTTCTCGGTAAGTAACCGTACCGGTAAATGGTTGCAGACGTCGCTCAACATTGATGAACGCCATTTGCAGCAAACCGCTACGCTGCTGGCGGCGCTGGGCAAAACCGTGCTGGTGGCCTTTGTGGCGCTGGCGCTATTGAACGGCACCTTCGCCTCGTCCACGCCGATTGAGCTTATCCAGAAAGTGATTGAATTCTGGGGCGGCAAAGGCCTGGAGTCGCTCAACATTGTGCCTGCGCACATGGTCAATGCGATTCTGTGTCTGATCGTGGGCATCTATCTGCTGCGCGCGGTACGCCGCTGGCTGGATCAGGACTTCCTGCCGAAAACCACCATGGACGTGGGGATGCGCGTCTCGCTGATCACGCTGTTTAGCAACATCGGCTATGTGTTGGTCATTCTGCTGACGCTGTCGATCATGGGGCTACAGTGGAACAAACTGGCGTGGATCGTCAGTGCGCTGTCGGTGGGTATCGGTTTTGGTCTACAGGAGATCGTAAAGAACTTTATCTCTGGCCTGATCCTGCTGACCGAGCGCCCGGTCAAAGTGGGCGATCTGGTGAGCATTAGCGGTATTGAAGGGGATATCCGCCGCATCAACGTGCGCGCCACCGAGATCCAGCTGGGGGATAAATCCACGGTGATCGTGCCAAACTCGCAGTTCATCTCGCAGAACGTGCGTAATGCCACCATGGGTAACGCGCAGGGCGTGGTCACTATCCAGCTGACCTTCCCGCTGGATATCGATCCAGTGCGGGTGCGTGAAATCTTGCTGGAGGTGTATCAGGAAAACGAACGTATTCTGGACACGCCTGAGCCGTCGGTTTCCTTTAAAGATCTCACGCCTGCGGGCATTGTGCTGAGCGTCACCGGTAACGTTGCCAGCCAGCGTCAAATCTCGGGCGCCAAGAGCGATCTGCTGTTTGATATGCTAACGCGGCTGCGTAAAGAGGGCATTGTGCTGTCCACGCCGCAGACCATGATCATTGAACGCCGTGCGCTGCAACAGGCGGCAGCGAGCGATGAGCTAACGCAATAGCATTGACGCGCGGGCGGCCAGAGAGCCGCCCGTCTTGTCTGGCTTAGGCTTTTACCGCCCACCCTTTCTGTTTACTGGTTTTACCAATGCCGGGATTAAACGTATTGGTTGGGTCCAGCTGACGATAAAACGCCTGTAGCTGCGGTTTCGCCTGATAAAGATGGCCGACGTTATGCTCTGCCGGATACTCGGCACCGCGTTCATTCAGCAGCGCAAGCATCCTCTCTTTCAGCGCGTGTACGTCCACACCTTTTTTCACAATGTAATCCTGATGGAAGACGTGGCAGAAGAAGTGGCCGTAATACAGGCGGTGCAGCAGCGCGTCGTCAAACTCCGGCGGCAGCTGCTCAAACCAGGTGCGATCGTTGCGGCGCAGGGCAATATCCAGCGCCAGAATATCTTCTACCTCATCGGCGTGCACCGCATGGTAGCGCACCGCTGCGCCCGCCGCCGCAAAGCGGTGCAGGAAAGCGTGCGCCCCCTCTTTGGCATCGCACACGAAAAACTCGCCGCCGCCTTCGCGGAAGTATTCGTGCAGGTACGCTTGCGCTTCCGCCACGCCCTCACCGGACATTTTTAACATCAAGTGATGTTCGAACTTGTCGCGATACTGCTTGAGCCGCGCCGGCAGGTGGGACGGCAGCCAGCCGCTCAGCCGCTGCAGCAGGCGATCGGTGAGGTGCGGTTTAACGAAACTGCGCTTGTTAAGCCAGGCGTCCACGCGGCCTTTGAGCGTAAAGAACAGCGGCATCTTATCGGTGCCGAGTTTGTCGATCATCACGAAAGTATCTTTGCCGTAGACTTCAGCGATATCAAAGATGTCGCGGTGCATGTATTCGCCCGCCACCGGCAGGTTGGCGAAATGGCTGAGAATATGGCGACGCAGTTCGCCCAGCACCGCAGGATCGTTGGTGCCAATGTAGAACACCTGCTGTTTAGGCTCGGTAGGGAAGGTGTCGAGGCGCACGGCGAACACCGCCAGTTTTCCGGCGCATCCAGAGGCCTCAAACAGGCGTCGCGCATCGGCATTAAAGCGTGCAGGGGTATCAGCCTCGATATCGCGCACCCGCTCGGCGTAGTCATGATCGGAGGCGTGACGCTCGTCCCAGCGCACGTCGCTTTGCTGCCAGCGGTCATCATCCAGCCGCCCGAGAATCTCTTCCGGCGAGTGGCCCAAATCCATACCCAGATGGTTGACCAGCTTGAGCTTGCCGTGCTCATCACGCTGCGCGTAGAGTGCCATCTCGCTGTAGGCCGGACCGCGCTTGATCAGGGAACCGCCGGAGTTATTGCAGATGCCGCCCAACACCGAGGCGCCAATGCAGGAGGAACCGATCACCGAGTGCGGTTCACGGCCCAGCGGCTTGAGGGTTTTCTCCAGCTGGTAAAGCGTGCTGCCAGGAAACGCAAGCACCTGCTCGCCGCCTTTGATCAGTTGCAGTTTGTCGAGACGCAGCGTACTCACGATCGCGACCGGGCGATCGTAGTCGTTGCCGCTCGGCGTTGAGCCTTCAGTCAAACCGGTATTGGCGGCCTGCATCAGAATCACGGCATCGGCCTGTACCAGCGCCTGCAGCACGCGCCAGAGCTCCAGCAGCGAGCCGGGGAAGATAACCGCCAGCGCATCGCCGCCGCCGGAGCGAAAGCCTTTACGATAGCGTGCGGTCTGTTCTGCATCGGTTAACACATGCGACGATCCGACGAGGCGACGCAGTTCAGCCAGCAGCGGAGAGTGAGAGATGTGAGTAGTCATTAGCCTGTCCTTGTCTATAACGCAGCGTTTTTACTGTAGCATGCAGCGTCGAGGTGGTCGCACTGTGACATCTGTGGCTACCTGCTATTCTGATGTTGTGGCACACTGCCCCGGTTATTTCATATTGCGCAGTTACTTAAGAGAACCCGACCTGATGAAATGGATTTACTCTGTTAGCCTCGCTGTTTCCCTTGCTATGCAACCCGCGTTCGCGGAGACGCTGTTTGGCCCCCATCCGATGACGGAACAGGCGCGCGACGCTTTTGTGGATCAGCTTCTCAGCAAAATGACGCTGGATGAAAAGATCGGACAAATGCGTTTAATCAGCGTGGGGCCGGATACGCCGAAAGAGGCGATCCGCGACATGATTCAGCACGGTCAGGTTGGCGCCATTTTTAATACCGTCACGCGCCCCGACATCCGTGCGATGCAGGATCAGGTTATGCAGCTTAGCCGCCTGAAAATTCCGCTGTTCTTTGCCTATGACGTGGTGCACGGTCAGCGCACCATTTTCCCTATCCCGCTCGGTCTGGCTGCCAGCTGGGACGTGGATGCCGTGGCGGAAGTGGGACGCGTGTCTGCCTATGAAGCTGCCGACGACGGGTTGAACATGACGTGGGCACCCATGGTGGATGTCACGCGCGAACCGCGCTGGGGCCGCGTCTCCGAAGGATTTGGTGAAGACACGTGGCTCACCGCCCAAATGGGACGCGCCATGGTCAAGGCGATGCAGGGCAACAGCGCCGCCGATCGCTACAACATCATGACCAGCGTGAAGCACTTCGCCGCCTATGGCGCGGTGGAGGGGGGACGCGATTACAACACCGTGGACATGAGCCCGCAGCGGCTGTTCCAGGACTATCTGCCGCCATACAAAGCCTCGCTTGATGCGGGCAGCGGCGGCGTGATGGTGGCGCTGAACAGCCTGAACGGCGTCCCGGCCACCGCAGACAGTTGGTTACTGAAAGACGTGCTGCGTGATGAGTGGAAATTCAAAGGCATCACCATCAGCGACCACGGTGCCATTAAAGAGCTGATCAAACACGGCGTCGCGGGCGATCCGCAGGAAGCGGTGCGCGTGGCGCTGAAGTCCGGCATTGATATGAGCATGAGCGATGAGTACTACAGCAAATATCTGCCGGGTCTGGTGAAAAGCGGGGCGGTGAGCATGGCGGAGATCAACGACGCCGCGCGCCACGTGCTGAACGTCAAGTATGACATGGGCCTGTTTAACGATCCCTATAGTCATTTAGGGCCAAAAGCCAGCGATCCGCAGGACACCAATGCGGAAAGCCGCCTGCACCGTGCTGAAGCGCGCGACGTCGCGCGGAAAAGCATGGTGCTGTTGAAAAACTGGCGTGACACCCTGCCGCTGAAAAAAGAGGCGACGGTGGCGCTGGTAGGGCCGCTCGCAGACAGTCAGCGCGATATCATGGGCAGCTGGTCAGCCGCAGGCGTAGCCAAGCAGTCGATTACCCTGTTGCAAGGTATGCGCAACGCCATGGCCGGTAAGGGCACGGTGCTGTATGCCAAAGGGGCAAACGTCACGGATAATCCGGGCGTGCAGGCCTTCCTGAATCAGTACGAACCCGCCGTGAGCGTGGACACGCGCTCGCCGCAGGCCTTGATTGACGAAGCGGTGGCGCAGGCGAAAAAAGCCGACGTGATCGTGGCCGCCGTAGGTGAAGCGCAGGGCATGGCGCACGAAGCGTCCAGCCGCAGCGAGCTCTCCGTGCCGGCCAGCCAGCAAAAACTGCTGGCCGCGCTCAAGGCCACCGGCAAACCGCTGGTGATCGTGTTGATGAATGGCCGCCCGTTAACCGTGGTCAACGAAGATCGGATCGCCGATGCGATGCTGGAAACCTGGTTCAGCGGCACCGAAGGCGGCAACGCTATCGCGGATGTGCTGTTCGGCGATTACAACCCGTCTGGCAAACTGCCGATGTCGTTCCCGCGCTCGGTGGGACAGATTCCGATCTATTACAACCATCTGCCTACCGGTCGTCCGTATAACTTCGCGAAACCGAACAAATACACGTCGCATTACTACGATGCGGTCAACGGACCACTCTATCCGTTTGGCTATGGTTTGAGCTACACCACCTTTACCGTCTCGCCGGTGAAGATGTCCGCGAAAACCATGCCGCGTAACGGCACGGTGGAGGCCAGCGTGACGGTCACGAACACCGGCAAACGCGATGGCGCAACGGTGGTGCAGATGTACCTGAACGATCCGGTGGCCAGTATCAGTCGTCCGGTGCAGGAGCTGCGCGGCTTCCAGCGCATCATGTTGAAAGCCGGTGAGTCGCAGACCGTGCGCTTCAAGATTGACGTGGATGCGCTTAAATTCTGGAATCAGAAGATGCAGCAGGTGGCCGAGCCGGGCAAATTCAATGTGGCTATCGGGCTGGATTCCGTGCGTACCCAGCACGGCGAGTTTGACTATCTCTAAGCGTTAGCCTCAAGGGGCGAGCGGCCTGAGCGTCGCTCGCCCGCACGGATAGCGTGCGTCCACCGCGGTCGCACGCTATGCTAGACGCGGAATCTACCTGCTACCGGACGCCTTTCTCGCTACCATGAACCTTCGCGCGCGCATCGAACAACAGATCTTCCGCATCAACGGCCTGGCAATGAACGAATTCGACCTCTCGCTGCCGCTCGGCGATCCCGGTTTATTCGGCCCGGACCACGTGATCTGGCGCGTACACGGCGATTTTCCGTCCATGCTCTGCGGCGGGATCAGCGCGCTGATGTTGCAAATGCTGCATCCGTCCGCGCTGGCTGGCGTGTGGGATCATTCAGGATTTCGCGACGACATGCTGGGCCGCCTGCGTCGCACCAGCCAATTTATTGCGGTCACGACCTTTGGCAATCGCGCCGATGCACAGACGCTCATTGAGCGCGTAAAACGCATTCATCTGCGCGTCACCGGCACGGACAACTATGGTCGCGCCTATGCGGCGAGCGATCCGCATCTGCTTACGTGGGTGCACGTGGCGGAAACCCGGAGCTTTTTGGCCGCTCACCTGCGCTATAAAAATCCGTGTCTCAGCCGCGCCGATCAAGATCGTTATTACCGTGAGGCGGCGGTGGTGGCAGAAGCGCTGGGGGCGCGGCAGGTGCCGAAAAGCGTGCCGGAAGTGGACGCGTATCTGCAGGCGATGCGCCCGGAACTGGTCTACGATGCGCGCACGCGCGAGGTGCTGCACGTGCTGATGCACGCGCCCGCGCCAAGCCGGCTCGCCAAACCCGCCATGCGCATCGTATTAGAGGCCGGGGCAGGGTTACTGCCTGCGTGGGCGCAGCAGTGCATTGAGCGTCCGGTGAGCCCACTGGCGCAGTGGCGGGTTAACGGTGCAATGACGGTGCTCAGCGGTGTGCTGCGCTGGTCAATTCAGCGCAGCGCCTACTCGCGCGCCATGCAGCGCGTGGGCCGCAGCGAAGGCGATTAGGATTCGCCCGGCGTCGCGCGAACCGGCGCGGCCGGTGCAGCCGTGCGGCGCTGATACAGGGTGTGAAACAGCATGCCGAGGCCAAGGCCCAACAGCGGCAGAGGCAGCATGCTGTAATAGATATCCAACGGCAGCAGGATCAGCAGCGTGCCCCCGACGCACAACAGCGCCAGCGCTGACATGATCCACGGCGCACGGATAAACAGCCACAGCAGCAGGGCGAGCATCAGTGCATCGCCCAGGGTCAGATTGAGGTTATCCAGCAACATGGTCATCGCTCCACGTAGAATAGCGTCACTAAAATACCATGCGCAGCGGGAAATAAATCGCGAATAAATATTAAGCATTGTCCGCTAAGCGGCTGACAGACATAAACATAACTTATGTTTTGCAACGCCACTTTGAGAGTTTTACCCTTGTATCATAGGGTGCGACTGCCGATCCTGCTCTATTCTCAGGGAGATTGGATCCCTACGGGCAATATCGAGGCGTTATGACACATCAACCCCTGATTGCTGAAGTGCCGAATCAGCAAAACACACTGACCGCCATCGTCGAACAGGATGCCCGCACCGCCTATTTTTACATCTGGCCAAACGATCTGTTTCGCAGCCAGTATGCGGTGCGCGGCTGCTGGCTGCGGAATCTGTTGCCCGCGCCTGCCGAAGAGGATCGCGAGGCGATGGAGCAGGGCATCGCACCGCTGCTGAGCGCGGAATATTGCCGCACGCTGGAAGCGGAGCCGATGCTCGATCCGGCGGGACTACAAATTTTATGGGAGCCCAGCGATGAGGGTGCCGCACTCTGGTATTACGGCCAGCTGCTGGCGGTGATTCCGGGCTGGAGCCTGTATCAGCACAAGCAGGTGAGCTTTTCCGCGGGCTGCATTAAAGAGAACCGGCTTACCGCACCGCTGGGGTCCGCTTCCACCAATCTGTATTACGCACGGGCTGAGCAGCAGCGCCACTTCTGGCGCGACTGGCACGACGGCCAGCTGTGGGACAAGGTGCAGCGCGCGCTGATGGACGTGTATGAGGCGCAGTTTGGTGCGTCGGTAAAATATTACGCTATCGATCAGGGCAGCTGGCCGCCGATGGCGATCTCACAGCACTGGCATCAAGGCGTCTGGTACTTCTTGACGCTCGGCATGAGCATTCGGCCTATGCCGCAGGTAGATTATCTGTTTGACGAGCTGGCGCCGCAGTATCGCCGCGTTGAGCTGGCGATGGCCGTGGACGGCGAAGTCATGGACGAAGCCAACGCGGTTCAGATGGCCAGTGCGCTGGCGGAATTTGCGCATTTGCCGTGGGCGCGGCTGACCTGGATCGGCGAAGGGCACACCTTAGCGTCTGAGGTGGCGCCCATCGGGTTTGAAAGTTTTCTGCTGGCGAATGGACTGGCGCCTGAAACGGGGCAGCTGCGGCTGCCCAAGCGTGAAGGCGATCGCCCGCAGCTGCTGTGGGCCACGCCGATAACCGAAGCTGAACGCCGCTTCGCTCAAGCCGACGAACGCGGTGGACAACTGTTGTTGCAGCGGCTGCTGGCCGAAGGCAATCACCATATTTTCCGCCCGCGTCAGGAAGTGGTCGCGCCGCCTGATTCTCCCCTCTAACAGCATATCGGCCCGGTGCAGCGCAACGCAAAACCGGGCGTCATAGAGTAAATTATCACCTTAATCAACTATTTCACTTTTTTGTGATCCTCCTCACCTCAAGTTCCGCTTTAACAAGCCGTTAACCTCGTCAAAGCACGTCCAAACCAGGGTAGGGGCATACACATGTTAAAAACAACGCAGTCACGTTTTACCGCGGCGCTCGTCGCGTTTATCGTTGGCCTGATGCTGGTGACCGTGGTGGTCATCGATCAGTTTATCGCGCCGCAGCTCTCGCAAAACGAAAGCCGCTTAGTGCGTTACGAGGTGGACGGTCTGGCCGGGCGCATCGTGGAACAGATGAACCGCGTACAGGCGCAGCAGCGCGCCATTACTGAAGCGGCGGGCGTCATGGACAGTGCGGCCATTGATACCCTGCTGCCGGCGTTAGTGAATCAGTATCAGGACAGTAACGTGTTTGGCGGCGGGATCTGGCCGCTGCCCAATCGTCGCGATCCGGCCAAAGAAAAAGACAGCACGTTCTTTGCGCGCAACGCCAGCAATCAGCTCCAGGTTAACACCTACTGGAACTCCGACGCGGCGGACAAATATTGGGAGCAGCCTTGGTATAAAGACGGCATGGCGGCGGCAAAAGGGCAGTGTGCCTGGGCGAAAGCCTACCAGGACGCGGCCAGCCCGCAGCCGCGCACCAACTGCGCCATGGCGATCTACCGTGATGGCACCGTCTGGGGCGTTGCCACCATCGACGTGACGCTGGGCTTCTTTAACCAGCTGGCTAAACAGATGGGCGATGCGATCAAAGGTCGCGTGCTGATTGTGGAAGCGGATGGCAAAGTGGTGGGCAATGCTGCGCTGCTGAACAGCGCGCCTAAGCTTGAGAATCTGTCCGATACCCAACTGCCGATGGCAGGTGCGCTGAAAACGCTGCTGGCGCAGGCGGGCACTCAGCCCACGCAAACCACCTTTAAAGGGGAAGATGGCGAGCACACGCTGTTCCTGCAGGCCATTGCTGGCAGCCCGTGGTATCTGGCCAGCGATGTGCCTTCCAGCCTGCTGGATGCGCAGACGCACAGTATGCTGACCCGTCTTGGTCTGGTGCAGATTCCGCTGGTGGTGATCCTGCTGCTGGTGCTGTTAGGCTTTGTGCGCGCCATGATGAAACGCCTCAGCCTGCTGAACAGCAACATTGAAGCCTTGTCCTCCGGCGGCGCCGATCTCACCCAGCGCCTGCCCGCCAGCAACAGCCCGGAATTTAACGCGGTGGCGCAGAGCTTCAACCAGTTCATCTCTTATCTGCAGGGATTGATGCGTCAGGTGGGGGACAGTGCGCTGGCCATCACTGCGGCCTCGCGCGAAATCGCCAGCGGCAACGCCGATCTGTCAGCGCGGACCGAATCGCAAGCCAGCTCAATTGTGCAAACGGCGGCGTCGATGGAAGAGCTGACCGGTACCGTGCGTCAAAACGCCGATAACGCCACGCACGCTAATCAGCTGGCCGACGGCGCGTCGCAGGTGGCGGCACGCGGCAGCGATGTAGTGCGTCAGGTGGTGACCACCATGGGTGAAATCAACCACTCTTCGCGCAAAGTGGTAGACATCATCAGCGTGATCGACAGCATCGCCTTCCAGACCAATATCCTGGCGCTCAACGCCGCGGTGGAAGCGGCACGCGCAGGCGAGCAAGGGCGCGGCTTTGCCGTGGTGGCTTCTGAAGTGCGTAACCTGGCCCAGCGTTCCGCGAACTCGGCGCGTGAAATCAAAAAGCTGATTGAGGAGTCAGTGGCGAACATTGACACCGGCAGTCAGCTGGTAGAGCAAGCCGGGCAAACCATGGACGAGCTGATGCAGGGCGTCAGCAGCGTCACCACGTTAATGAGTGAAATTATGTCTGCCAGCCGCGAGCAGAGCATGGGCATTGAGCAGGTGAACCTCGCGATTACCCAACTGGACGGCAGCACGCAGCAAAATGCCGCGCTGGTGGAGCAGGTTTCTGCGGCCGCCCGCGGGATGGAAGCGCAAAGCGTGCAGCTTGAGCAGGTGGTGAAAAGCTTTAAACTGTAACTGTATCAGGGCGCTAGCGCTTAGCGCCCTGTTTTTCCCCTCATCTTTCCCGCTGCTGTGTCCGTCTCTCCCGGCCCGTCACCCCCTCTATTGATGAATGCTAAGCTTAGCGCCATCGCACGGAATGTGCGCAGAATCTCTGCGCCATCACATCAGCCTGTGTACAATAGCTGAGGTTTATCTTAAGGAGTTGTCATGCCTGCCATTGAAGTTATTCTCGTTGACCATCTCGATCGCCCCACTGGAAAAATGGAAAAGCTGGAAGTGCATGAAAAAGGGTTACTGCACCGCGCGGTGACGGTTTACGTGTTTAATTCTCGTCACGAGCTGCTGCTGCAGCGTCGCGCCAGCAACAAGTACCACTGCGGGGGATTGTGGAGCAACACCTGCTGTGGGCATCCTTATCCGCAGGAGTCCACGCGTGATGCCGCCGAGCGTCGGCTGCGCGAAGAGATGGGCATGCAGCTTGAGCTGACGCCGGTGTTTGAGCTCAGCTACAATTTGCCGCTGAGTAATGGGTTAACTGAGCACGAATACGGTCACGTCTTTTTCGCCATCAGTGACGACGAGCCCGCGCTCAATCCCGAAGAAGCCGACGCCTGGTGCTACCGCTCTGTGGAGCAGGTACAGCACGAGATGCAGCACGCGCCCGAGCAGTTCACGCCGTGGTTTCTGCACACCTTTCCGCGTATTCCCACCACGTTTGGCACCTTTCGCCTGACCGCCTGATTTTCGCCCCTGCGGAGGGGCGAAATAGTCATTGCCTGCGCCCGCTGCGCGCTGCGTTGCAAAAACCGATGGAAATGATGCTGTGGATAGGACTTACGGCCTCGCCAGGCTACGCTTGATTATCACACAGCGACATTTCTTCAGAGGAACGCGGCATGATCAAGCAGGGGTTAATGGCGACGATCGCCCTGGCAATCAGCCTGGGCGCAGCCAACGCAGCCGAGCCGGTAAAAGTCGGATCAAAGATCGATACCGAAGGCTCGCTGCTGGGCAATATGATTTTGCAGGTGCTGGAAAAGCACGGCGTCAAAACGGTCAACAAAGTGCAGCTGGGCAACACCCAGGTCGTGCGCGGGGCGATTCTCGCCGGTGAGCTGGATATTTACCCGGAATATACCGGTAATGGCGCGTTCTTTTTCAATGATGAAAAAGATGCGGCATGGAAAAACGCGCAGCAGGGCTATGAAAAAGTCAAAGCGCTGGATGCGCAGAAAAACCATCTGGTGTGGTTGACGCCCGCCCCGGCAAACAACACCTGGACCCTTGCGGTACGCGGCGACCTCGCGCAGCAAAACAAGCTTACGTCACTCAGCGACCTTAGCAGCTATCTAAAAAAAGGCGGGACGTTCAAGCTGGCGGCGTCAGCCGAGTTCATTGAGCGCAGCGATGCGCTGCCCGCCTTTGAAAAAGCGTATGGTTTTACGCTCAACCAGTCGCAGCTGCTGTCGCTGGCGGGCGGTGATACGTCGGTCACCCTGAAGGCGGCGGCGCAGCAAACCTCGGGCGTCAACGCGGCGATGGCGTACGGCACCGACGGGCCGGTAGCCGCGCTGGGCCTGCAAACCCTGAGCGATCCCAAAGGCGTCCAGCCCATCTACGCGCCAACGCCGGTGATCCGCGCCAGCGTACTCGAAAACTATCCCGATATCGCCACGTGGCTGAAGCCGGTGTTTAGCAAACTGGATGAGAAAACCCTGCAACAGCTTAACGCGCAGATTGCGGTGGAAGGACAGGATGCCAGCCAGGTCGCACAGCAGTGGCTACTGCAAAATAAGCTGCTGTAAGCGGTGTGCCTGCCTGAGATGACATCGCGTCAGCGCCCGGTGCTGATAACGCTGCTGGTGCTGCTGTCGCTGGCGCTGCTTGCCTTACCCCTTTTTAGCGTCGCGCCTAACCGATTGGTATCGGGCCAGCCGCTGCGGCTGTGGCAGGTGGCGCAAGGGTGGCTGTTGTTCCTGCCGTTGGGGGCGCTTTGGCTCGGGCTGGTGGGGTGCATTAGCCGCATTGGGGCGGTAGCGATGCTGTTAACGGTCGATCTTCTGCTGACGCTGCTGTTTTGGCTCAGCGGGGAGGCGGCCTCCGCGCTGGCGCAGGGCGGCCCGCTGGTGCGTACCGCCTTTGGCAGCGGTTTCTGGTGCGCGGTGGCGCTCACGCTGCTGTTGGCGGCAGAGATCATTCGTCAGTTAACGGCGCGCAGCGCAGTACGCATCGTACTGAATCTGCACCTCTGGCTGCTGCCGCTGGCGCTGCTGGTCAGCGGCCACCTTGATACGCTCTCTCTGCTCAAAGAGTATGCCAATCGCCGCACGGTATTTAACGCCGCGCTGGGGCAGCATCTGTGGCTGTTAGGGGGCACGCTGCTGCCCGCCTTGCTGGTCGGCGTGCCGCTGGGTGTCGCCATTGCTCGCTCACCGCGTGCGCAAAGCGGCACGTTTAGCGTGCTTAACGTGATTCAAACGGTGCCGTCCGTGGCGCTGTTTGGGCTGCTGATTGCGCCGCTGGCGGCGCTGGCCAGCGCTTTTCCGCTACTGGCGCGCTTAGGGATCAGCGGCATTGGCATGGCCCCGGCGCTGATCGCGCTGGTGCTCTACGCGCTGCTGCCGCTGGTGCGCAGCGTGGTCGCAGGCTTGCAGCAGGTATCGCCGGAGGTGAGAGAAACCGCACGCGGTATGGGCATGAGCCCATGGCAACAATTCTGGCTGGCGGAGCTGCCGCTGGCGTTACCGGTCTGGCTTTCTGGCCTGCGCGTGGTCGTGGTGCAGACCATCGGCCTTGCAGTGGTGGCCGCATTAATTGGCGCGGGCGGTTTTGGCGCTATCGTATTTCAGGGCCTGCTGAGCAGCGCGCTGGATTTGGTGCTGCTGGGCGTGATCCCGGTGGTGGCGCTGGCGGTGCTAGCCGATGCCGTGCTGCGTTTGCTGTCGGCTATGCTGGAGATACCATGATTGAATTTAACCAGGTCAGCAAAGCGTTTGCGGGAAAAGCCGCCGTGCGCAATCTGTCGCTGCACATTGAAAAAGGCAGCATAACGGTGTTGATTGGCACCTCTGGCTCAGGCAAATCCACTACGCTGAAAATGATCAATCGGCTGGTTGAACACGACAGCGGAGAGATCCGCTTTGCCGGAGAAGCGATTGAACACCTGAACGCACGCGCGTTACGGCGACGCATGGGGTATGCCATCCAATCCATTGGGCTATTTCCCCACTGGACCGTGGCGAAAAATATTGCCACGGTGCCCGCGCTGCTGGGTTGGTCGCGAGCGCAAATTAACGCACGCGTAGCCGAACTGCTGACGTTGCTCAATCTGGATGCGCACCTCGCGACGCGCTATCCGCATCAGCTCTCCGGCGGCCAACAGCAGCGCGTTGGCGTGGCGCGCGCGCTGGCGGCCGATCCCGAAGTGCTGCTAATGGACGAGCCCTTTGGCGCGCTGGATCCGGTTAACCGTCAGGCATTGCAGCAGGAGATGCTGCGCATTCAGCGCCTGTCGAGCCGCACGATCGTACTGGTGACGCACGATATCGACGAAGCGTTAACGCTGGCCGATAGGCTGGTGCTGATGGACAACGGTGACGTTGTGCAGCAGGGCAGCCCCGTCACGCTGCTGACGCAGCCAGCCAGCGAGTTTGTGCGAACTTTCTTTGGCCGCAGCGAGCTGGGCGTCAGGCTGCTGGCGCTGGGCAGCGTTGGCAGCGTGGTGCGACGCGGCGAGTGGCTGGCGGGAGAACCCATTATGGCGACGCTGACGCTGCGCGACGCCTTGTCACACTTCATCGCGCGTCGCGCCGACCGTCTGCCGGTGGTGGATGCGCAGCAGCAGCCGCTGGGCGTGCTGCACTTCGGTGATTTGCTGCAACAACAGGCGGCGCACTGATGCGGGCGCTACGCGACCCGCTCTGCTGGCTGGCGGCGGCATTTTTGCTGCTGCTGTGGGGACTGCCCCATAGCGGGCCGCTGTTTGCCTGGTGGTTTCCCGAACTAGTCCGTCCGCTTTATCAGCAGGATGACTTCTGGCGGCTGGCGCTGGCGCATCTGATATTGGTCGGCAGCGGGAGTTTACTGGCAGTTGGAGTCGGCGTAGGCAGCGCGATTTTCGCCACGCGCCGCGTTGGCCGCGCCTTTCGTCCGCTGCTGGAAACGGTGGCGGCGGCAGGACAAACGATCCCCCCGGTGGCGGTATTGGCGATCGCGGTGCCGGTAATGGGGTTTGGCGCGCGCCCGGCGGTGGTGGCGCTATTTCTTTATGGGTTACTGCCGATTGTGCAAGGCACCCTGGCGGGGCTGGATAGCGTACCGGACAGCAATCGAGACATTGCGCGCGGCGTCGGCATGGGTGCATGGCGGCAGCTGTGGCAGATTGAGCTGGCACTGGCTGCGCCAGTGATGCTGGCGGGCATTCGCACGTCGGTGATGATTAATATCGGCACCGCCGCGATTGCCTCCACGGTGGGCGCAGAAAGTTTGGGATCGCCGATAATCATTGGCTTGAGCGGTTTCAACACCGCTTATGTGATTCAGGGCGGAGTGTTAGTGGCGCTGCTGGCGCTGATTTGCGACCGCTTGCTGGCACGCATCCAGCGTCAATTTAGCTGGCAGGCAGCAACAGACTGTAACCCACCAGCATAACGCCGCCCATGCCGCCGATAGCCATCAGGGCAAACAGCGAGCCGATCAGAATTTTTGTCCAGTTCATAGGAAAACCTAAAAGTCATGAAGTGCGGCATGATAACGCGCCAGTTCGGCGCGGAAAAGGCCGCGTGTGCGGTTTACTGCATGGGATCGTGGCTGTGGGTTGCAAAGCCTTGTGCTTGCCAGTGCTCGAACTGCTCCAGTTGACGCCGCGTAGGCTTTTTGCCGGTCCAGATAAACAGGTTTTGCCCTGGAAAGAGTTCAGGGCGGGGCATATCAAGCGGCTCAGCGAGGACGTCCATGCGCCAACCGTGCTGGGCTAAACGCCAGGCTTCCAGCCAGATACGGGTGCGATCTTCTACGCCCCAACCGATCATAAGGCCATCTTTGCCCGGTTTCTTTCGGCTTCCCGCCAGGCAGAAGGCCACGTAGTCGATCAGCGCGCCGTCCAGTAAACTGCTCATCGTACGTGCCGTATTCTGATCGAGACCCAGACGCTGACGTACCGGAACAAACACGTGATCGATAAGCGCATCGACCGGGTGTTCACGGCCCATCGTCGCAATTTTGGTGCGCAGTTTAGAAGGACGGACGTGACGTAACACGCTCATCAGTTCTTCCTGCAGCGCGGTCCAGCCATCATGCACGTTGAAGGATTCGCCTTCGAGCAGCGCTTTTACCTTACCCACAGGCACACCGCTCTCTATCCAGCGTTTTATCTCTTCGATACGCTGAACATCTTCGTCATCGAACTGGCGATGACCTCCTTCTGTGCGCTGAGGCTTTAACAGACCATAGCGGCGTTGCCATGCGCGAAGCGTGACCGGGTTGATTCCGCAGCGCTCGGCGACGTCGCCAATACTGTATAAGGCCATAGCGTCCTCAAAAATTCTGACCTGCATAACAATACCTTAACCGCCAGAGCCGGGTTGTACAATGATTTTCTTTCTGTACAACTTGACGCCAGGCACAAATCAAGGCTTTATTTCATATATGAGAAATTAATCCCATACTTGAGAGAAAACATGACGGATTCAGATAGCGACGCGCGTCTCGCCGCCCGACTTGCCGCACTGCGCTTGCAGCGTGGATGGTCGCTAGACGCGTTATCAGAGGCAACCGGAATCAGCCGCGCGTCATTGTCGCGCATTGAGCGCGCCGAAACCAGTCCCACGGCAGCGTTGCTTAATCGACTGTGCGTTGCCTACGGTATCACCATGTCGCGCCTGTTGCGCGACATAGAGGAGGAGACGCCGCAGTTGCTGCACGCGGCGCAGCAGCCGGTGTGGCACGACGTGGCCAGCGGCTTTCAGCGCCGGAGTATTTCCCCGCCCGCCAGCGATTTCAAAGCCGAAGTCATTGAGGGCGTGCTGCGTCCGGGCGCGCGTATTGATTACGACGCGCCGCCGCTGCACGGCATGGAGCAACATATCTGGCTGCAGTCTGGCGGGTTGACTTTCACGCTGGATGACCAGCGCTGGACGCTGCAGGCCGGCGATTCGTTGCGTTTTCACCTTACGGGCAGATCCACGTTTGAAGCGGATGCTGAACGCGGGGCCCGCTACCTTTTAGTGGTGTGTAAACCATGATGCAAATTGAAACCTTATGCCCGGCGCATGCGCTCGCACAGCTGGATGCCTTAACCAACGTGCTGGAAGGCTGCGTGGCCGACGGGGCCAGCGTGGGCTTTACCGATATCCGCGATCGTGCAGTAATGACGCGCTTCTGGCAGAGCAAAATAGCGAGCCTGGCAGGTGGAGAAAACCATCTGCTGGTGGCGCGTGTCGAGGGGGCCATTGTGGCGACTGTGATGGTGGGGTTCAGCGCGATGCCCAACGGACGGCATCGTGCGGAGATCGCCAAGCTGCTGGTGCACCCGGCAGCGCGCCGCCAGGGTATTGCCCGCCGCCTGATGCAGCAGGCCGAACAGTTGGCCGCCGCGCACGGTAAAACCTTATTGGTGCTGGATACGCGTAGCGGTGATGTTGCGACGTCGCTGTATCTGTCGCTGGGCTGGCACATTGCCGGATCGATTCCCGGCTATGCGATCTCCACCACCGGCGAGCTTGAAGCCACCACGGTGATGTTTAAACCGTTGGAGACAAGCGCGCCGCTGGGCGAATAAGGAATCGGGCGCGAAAAAATGGCCGTGAAGGCTGACGCTGTGGTCATACTGTGTAAAAATACAGGCCAATTTCGCAAACAGTATTCGACATGGCCCTCACAGCAGCGATAAAAAGCCAGATAGCGCAATGGTATAAGGCGCTGCAGCAGCAGGTTCCTGATTTCATTCCGCGCGCACCACAGCGCCAGATGATTGCCGAGGTGGCAAAAAGCCTGGCTGGCGATGAAGGCCGTCATCTGGCAATTGAAGCGCCAACCGGCGTGGGTAAAACGCTCTCCTATTTGCTCCCAGGGATTGCCGTCAGCCGTGCCGAGGAGAAGCGCCTGGTGATCAGCACCGCCAACGTGGCGCTGCAGGATCAAATCTTCAGCAAGGATCTGCCGCTGCTGAAAAAAATCATTCCTGACTTAACGTTTACCGCCGCCTTTGGTCGTGGGCGCTACGTCTGTCCGCGTAACCTCGCTGCCCTGGCGGCCACCGAAGAGCAGCAGGGGGATCTGCTGTTTTATTTCGATGACGAGGCGGTTACCGGTTCGAAAGAGGAGCAGAAATTCTGCGCCCGACTGGAGAAAGATCTGCATCGTCATCAGTGGGATGGCCTGCGCGACCACAGCGATGTCGCCATTGACGACAGCCTGTGGCAGCGCCTCTCAACCGATAAAGCGAATTGCCTCGGACACCATTGTCGCTGGTATCGTGAATGCCCGTTTTTTGTCGCGCGCCGCGAAATCGAACAGGCGGACGTGGTGGTGGCGAACCACGCGCTGGTGATGGCGGCAATGGAGAATGAATCGGTGCTGCCGCCGGCTAAAAATCTGATGTTGATCCTGGATGAAGGACATCATCTGCCCGAGGTCGCGCGCGATGCGCTGGAGATGAGCGCGGAAATTACCCCCGGCTGGAGCAGCCTGCAGCTCGACCTCTTTGTGCGTCTCGTAGAAACCATCATGGCGCAGTTTCGGCCTAAATCGCCGCCGCCGCTGACCAATCCGGAGCGGCTCAAAGGGCACTGCGATGAGATGCGCGACCTGTTGCACGCGCTGAGCAGTGAACTCCATCCGCTGCTGCCGGCACACAATCAAGCGGGCGAGTACCGTTTTGTGCTTGGTACGTTGTCTGAGACGCTGATGACGATCTGTGCGCGGCTGTTCAAACTGAGCGACGCTCTGCGTGGCCTGAGTGAAGGCTTGCTCAACGAGCTGGGCGAGCAAACGGGCAAAGCGGATATCATGCGCCTGCACAAAGCGATCTTGCAGCTTAATCGCCATTTCGGCTGGTTTGAGGCGATCAGCAAGCTGTGGCGCCTGGCGGCGCTGGAAAAAGCCTCGAATGCACCGGTATCGAAGTGGGTCACGCGCGAGATACGCGACGGTCAGGCGCACCTGCTGTTTCACTGCGCGGGCATTCGCGTGAGCGATCAGCTGGAGAAACTGCTGTGGCGTAAAATTCCGCACGTGGTGGTTACCTCCGCCACGCTGCGCTCGCTGAATAGCTTTAGCCGCCTGCAGGAGATGTCGGGGCTGAATGAGAAAGCGGGCGATCGCTTTGTGGCGCTGGATTCGCCGTTCAACCACGTTGAGCAAGGTAAACTGATTATCCCGCAAATGCATTTTGAGCCGCTGATGGCTAACGAGGCCGAGCATATCGCGGAGATGGCGCGCTTCTTTCAGCAGCAAATGGCGGAGGAGAAGCACAAAGGCGTGCTGGTGCTGTTCGCCAGCGGACGCGCCATGCAGCAATTCGTTGCGCAGCTACCTGCGCTGCGCTTGCTGATGCTGGTACAAGGGGATCAGCCGCGCTCACGGTTGGTTACGCTGCATCGCGAGCGGGTTGAGGCGGGAAAAACCAGCATTCTGGTTGGGCTGCAATCGTTCGCAGAGGGGCTCGATCTCAAAGGTGAGCTGCTGTCTCAAGTGCACATTCACAAAATTGCTTTTCCGCCGGTAGACAGTCCGGTAATTTTGACCGAGGGCGAGTGGCTGAAAAGCCTCAAGCGCTACCCGTTTGAGGTGCAAAGCTTACCCAGCGCGTCGTTTACGCTGATTCAGCAGGTGGGGCGCTTGATCCGCAGCCACAGCTGCTTTGGTGAAATTGTGATTTATGACCGCCGCCTGCTGCACAAAGCCTACGGCAGTCGTTTGCTGGCGGCGCTGCCGGTTTTTCCTATCGAGCAACCTGCGGTGCCGGCGGCGCCAAAAAAAGCGGCCCGACGCGGCAAAAAATCCTGAATGCACGGCACAGGCCGGTTACCACAATGAGGGTCGCGTCACTGCAGCGCGACCAGGACGCAGGAATGCCTTGATGGAATTGAATAAAATTATCAAAGAGATTGGGCGCGGTAAAAATCACGCGCGCGATATCGATTTCGACACCGCAGTGGCGCTCTACAACGCCATGCTGGCAGGCGACGTGCCTGAGCTGGAGCTAGGCGGCATTTTGATTGCGCTGCGCATCAAAGGCGAAGGCGAAGAAGAGATGCGCGGTTTTTATCACGCGATGCAGCAGCACATGATGCGGCTGGAAGCGCCAGCGGGTCGAGCCATGCCGATTGTCATCCCCAGCTACAACGGGGCGCGTCGTCAAGGCAACCTGACACCGCTGCTGGCGCTGCTGCTGGTGAAGCTCGGCTTTCCCGTACTGCTGCACGGCATCAGCGACGATCCGACACGCGTGACGTCGGAAGCGGTACTGGCGGCGCTGGGCGTGACACCCGTGACCACGGCGGCGCAGGCGCAGGCAAAGCTGAACGGCGGCGAGCTGGCGTTTATCACCATCGATCACCTGTGCGCGCCCATGGCGCGCCAGCTCTCGCTGCGCTGGCGCATGGGCGTGCGCAACAGTGCGCACACGCTGGCCAAGCTGGCCACGCCCTTTGCCGAGCGCGCGGCGCTGCGCCTGGCCAGCGTGTCGCATCCAGAGTATGTGCCGCGCGTCGCGACGTTCTTCCAGGCGATCGACGCCCCGGCGATTTTACTCAACGGCACGGAAGGAGAGGTGTATGCCAACCCGCTGCGCTGCCCGGCCATCAACTATATTGGCGGCGCCGCCACGGAAGCGGTGGCGTGGGTGGAGCGGCAACCTGAAGTGAGCCTCGCATTGCCGGAGAGCAAAAGCGCGGCGCACACGGCGACGTGGATTCAGCAGGTGCTCAATGGAGAGCGGGCGGTGCCGCACTCGCTGCGTCTGCAATTGGCGTGCTGCCTGGTCGCTACCGGCGCATCTGCGGACCTCGCGCAGGCAGAGCAGCGGCTCCAGCAGGCGGGAATCTGACCGCGCGTGCTGGCGTCAGGCTTTTGCCAGCACGTGTTCAACCAACTGCTGCCAGAAGGCGATGCCCACCGGCAGCAGCGCATCGTTGAAATCGTAATGAGCGTTATGCAGCGGCGCGGAAGGCGTTTCCCCGTCGGCCCCCATCCAGAAATAGGCGCCCGGACAGGCTTCCAGCATGCAGGCAAAATCTTCGGATGCCATGGACGGATTGACCTGCCAGCGCACCTGGCGTTCACCCAGCAGCGCGCTGGCCACTTCACGCACCTGTTCAGCCTGTGCCGCGTGATTCGCCGTCACCGGATAGCCGGGGTACCATGTAATGTGGCCGCTCACGCCAAACGGGCGCGGCAAGGTCGTGACGAACTCTTCGATCAGCCCGCGCACGCGATCGCGTACCTCAGGCTGTAAACAGCGCACCGTCCCGCGCAGCACCACGTGCTCAGGAATGACGTTGATCGCTTCGCCGCCGTGGATTTGCGTCACGCTGACCACCGCAGAAGCCAGCGGCGACAAACGGCGTGAGGGTATGGTTTGCAGCGCGAGAATCAGCTCGGCGGCCACTACCATAGGATCGGCACCGCTTTCCGGCATGGCGGCATGACAGCTTTTGCCGTTAAGGGTGATCTCAAACGAATCCAGCGAGGCCATCATGGCACCTGGATTTACCGCAAGCTGGCCCAGCGGCAGTCCCGGCCAATTGTGCATCGCATAGACAGCGTCCATGGGAAAGCGCGTAAACAGGCCTTCTTCCACCATTTTGCGCGCACCGCCGAGGTTCTCTTCCGCAGGTTGAAACAGAAAGTGCACGGTTCCGCTAAAGCTGCGGGTGGCCGCCAGCTGACAGGCCGCAGCCAGCAGCATCGCGGTATGACCGTCATGCCCACAGGCGTGCATCACACCTTGCTGAGTGGATTTCCACGCGGGCGTGCCTTTTTCCGTGATGGGCAGAGCGTCCATATCCGCGCGCAGTCCAATCGTCGGCCCCGGTCCGTTTTCCAGCGTGGCAATCACACCGGTGCCTGCCAGACCGCGGAATACCTGCAAACCGGCTTCCTCAAGGACCTGCGCCACCAGCGTACTGGTGTGCTGCTCCTGATAACCGAGTTCGGGATGTTGGTGTAACTGATGACGCCAGCGCAGGGCATTGTCCAACAGGGCAGCAGGCAGGTTCATACAATAAGGCTCTCCGTCAGCAGCATCAGTGAGATGTTCACCAATGGGGGGATTCCGGTCTCCACTTTAGTGGTAAGCGCCAGGCAACGTCCATTAAAGAAGGGGATAATTTGGCTATAGGCTATAACAGGATGGAATAACTCTGGGGGCGGGCGCCTGGCCGCGCCCACGGGCCTTTTTTGCCAAAGGCCGTGGCGGGGGTTTTGCCGCAGGCAGCGGCAGGGTGCGTTTCGGCTGGCGCGGTGCTGGCGTTAGCACGGAGCGACTTTCGTTCGCCATGGCACAGGCAGGTGCCTTTGCCGCGCTGCGGCGACCGAGCAGAGGGCGCCAGGCCGCGCCCTCTGCACTCCCCGGCCCTGCGCCAGCCCCACTCGCCGCTGCGCGGTGCCTTCACTCCCTCAGCCTTCCTGACGGACCGGCGTCGATTCGCTCCTGCTCAACGCCGCCTCTCGCGGCATCCATGCCGCTCGTCCTGGAAGGCCTCACTCGTTCAGCGAGTGGGGATGGCGCTTCACACCCCTCGCTGTGGGTCTTTTATGTTTTCCGCAGCCGCTGGGTGGCGGGAAGATTTTTAAGGTGTATTCATACCGCGCGGCGTTAAGCACACCTCTTTCATTTTTTTTATCTCCAGGTGCCAGTGCGTGGCTGAAAGACTTTTAAGTACCATTCCGCCCACGAGGATGTTAACCAGAAGCCGTTTCTGCCATGTGTTTTCTGTCTTTTTCAGCCAGCTATTGTTTTCGCAGACCCGTTTACGGCCACCCAGACAACACCAGACAAAAAACAGAAAAAGGCTCTTAAAGGCGAGGTGTTGAGCGCCATCCGGAGCGCCGAACGGAGCGTGACGGCCAGGACGAAGCGGCAGGGATGCCGCTGAGAGCGCGGTATGAGCCAGGGATGGCGAATCCGCGCGGTCCGTGAGGCCGTTGCGGCGGAGTGAGGGAACAGCGGAGGCTGGCGCAGGGCGCGGATTGCAAAGGGCCGCGCCCATCGGCCCTTTGCCCGTACGCCGCAGCGGGGCGGATGAAACTGCCGTGCGGTTAGCGGGCGGAACCCGCGCAGAGTCAGGCCAGCGCAGCGGTCAATGCGCGAGCCCGCGCAACTAAAAACCGGCATAGCGGGCCGGAACCCGCTCAGGGTTCAGTAAAAACCGGCTTTGCGGGCCGGAACCCGCTCAGGGTTCAGTAAAAACCGGCTTTGCGGGCCGGAACCCGCTCATAGTCATACCGGCATAGCGGGCCGGACCCCGCTCAACGCTCACTCCTGCATAGGCAAATTCAACCCAAACTTGGTCGCGCAGGCCTGCGCCTGCTCGTAGCCCGCGTCGGCGTGGCGCATCACGCCCGTGGCGGGATCGTTCCACAGCACGCGGGCCAGGCGCGCATCGGCTTCTGCTGTGCCATCGCACACGATCACCACGCCTGAGTGCTGAGAAAAGCCCATGCCCACGCCACCGCCGTGGTGCAGGCTCACCCAGGTGGCGCCGCCCGCGGTGTTAAGCAGGGCGTTGAGCAGCGGCCAGTCAGACACCGCGTCGGAGCCATCTTTCATCGCCTCGGTTTCGCGATTGGGCGAGGCGACCGAGCCGCAGTCAAGGTGATCGCGGCCAATCACGATCGGGGCTTTTAACTCACCGTTGCGCACCATCTCATTAAAGGCCAGCGCGGCTTGATGTCGCTCGCCAAGGCCCAGCCAGCAGATACGCGCTGGCAAACCTTGAAAAGCGATACGCGTCTGCGCCATATCCAGCCAACGGTGCAGGTTTTTATGTTCCGGGAACAGCGCTTTGAGTTTGGCATCGGTCTTGTAAATATCCTCGGGATCGCCCGACAGCGCTACCCAGCGGAACGGGCCTTTGCCCTCACAAAACAGGGGACGAATATAGGCCGGCACGAAGCCGGGGAAATCAAAGGCGTTCGCTACGCCTTCCTCCAACGCGACCTGACGAATATTGTTGCCGTAGTCCACGGTCGGCACGCCCATGTGATGGAAGTCGAGCATTGCCTGGACGTGCACGGCCATCGAAGCACGCGCCGCTTTTTCCACCGCTTTGGGATGGCTCAGGCGTTCGGCCTGCCAGCGCGCCACATCCCAACCCAGCGGCAGATAGCCGTTGATGGGATCGTGGGCGGAGGTCTGATCGGTGACGATATCGGGCTTCATGCCGCCCGCTTTGGCACGCTTCACCAGCTCAGGCACAATCTCCGCGGCGTTGCCCAGCAGGCCCACCGAGATCGCCTGTTTGGCTGCGGTGGCGTTTTTAATCAGCGTCAGCGCCTCATCCAGCGTATAGGCTTTGTGATCGACATAACGGGTGCGCAGGCGAAAATCGATGCGCGATTCCTGGCACTCAATTGCCAGCACGCAGGCGCCTGCCAGCACGCCCGCCAGCGGCTGCGCACCGCCCATGCCGCCCAGACCGGCGGTAAGGATCCAGCGGCCGCTGAGATCGTTTTGATAGTGCTGGCGCCCCGCCTCGGCAAAGGTCTCAAAGGTGCCCTGCACAATGCCTTGGGCGCCAATGTAAATCCACGAGCCTGCGGTCATTTGGCCGTACATCATCAAGCCGGCTTTATCCAGTTCGTGAAAGTGATCCCAGGTGGCCCAGTGCGGCACAAGGTTCGAGTTCGCCAGCAGCACGCGCGGCGCGTCGGCGTGGGTGCGAAATACCCCCACCGGTTTGCCGGACTGGATCAGCAGCGTCTCATCCGGCTGCAGGGCGCGCAGTGAACGCAAGATCTGTTCAAAGCAGGCCCAGTTGCGCGCTGCCTTGCCAATGCCGCCGTACACCACTAAGTCCTCCGGGCGCTCGGCGACGTCAGGATCAAGGTTGTTCTGGATCATGCGGTACGCGGCTTCGATCAGCCAGTTGGCGCAATGCAGCGTGTCCCCCTGCGGCGCACGAATTTCACGCGCCACGGCCTGCGTTAATGTTTCGCTCATTATTATTTCCTCACTGGGTAAAAGCACGCTGGCTGGGCAGCAGCGCAGTTAAGGTATCGGGCCACACATCGCTACTGGCCCACAGGCGCATGGCCTCAATATCCGGCGCCAGTAAACGATCGCGATCCAGAAAAGCCACGCGTGCGCGGATGCGGCTAAGCTGCTGTTCCAGCGCGGCGGAGCTTTGTAGTGGACGATGAAAATCAATGCCTTGTGCCGCCGCCATGGCTTCAATGCCGACCACGGCTGCGGTGTTAAAGCACATACTGCCGAGGCGACGCGCGGCGTAAGTGGCCATCGAAACGTGATCTTCCTGGTTGGCCGAGGTGGGCAAGCTGTCAACGCTGCCCGGGTGCGCCAGTGACTTATTCTCCGACGCCAGCGCGGCCGCCGTGACCTGCGCAATCATAAAGCCTGAGTTAACGCCGCCGTCGTGCACCAGAAACGCAGGTAGCCCGGACAGGCCGGTATCCAGCAGCAGCGCCAGGCGACGCTCAGAAATCGCGCCGATTTCGGCGATCGCCAGCGCAATGATGTCGGCGGCAAACGCCACCGGCTCGGCGTGGAAATTGCCGCCGGAAATCACCTCACCGCTGTCGCTGAACACCAGCGGGTTATCGGAGGCTGCGTTGGCTTCAATTTGCAGCACCCGTGCGGCGTGGTGCAGATTGTCGAGGCAAGCGCCCATCACCTGCGGCACACAGCGGATGGAGTAGGGATCCTGCACCCGGCCGCACTGGCTATGCGAGCGCAGGATTTCGCTGCCGAGCAGCAGGTCGGACACCGCCGCCGCTACGGCGATCTGCCCGGGCTGACCGCGCGCGGCGTGAATACGCGCATCGAACGGTTTAACCGAGCCTTTAATGGCTTCCAGCGACAACGCCCCGGCCAGTAAACCGGCGGCAAAGACGTTTTCAGCCTCGAACAGGCCGCGCAGGGCCAGCGCGGTGGAAACCTGGGTACCATTTAACAGCGCCAGGCCCTCTTTGGGACCGAGCACAATGGGCTGCAACCCAACCCGCGCCAGGCCTTCGGTTGCCGGAATACGCTGCCCGTCAACCCGTACCTCGCCTTCACCCAGCAGCATCAGCGACAGGTGTGCCAGCGGCGCGAGGTCGCCCGAGGCCCCTACCGAGCCTTTCTCAGGGATGCAGGGCAGAATGCCTGCGTTGAACAGCGCCAGCAGCGCGTTAATCAATTCAATGCGCACGCCGGAGTGGCCGCGCGCCAGGCTGATAATTTTGGTGGCCATCACCAGGCGGGTGACATTGTCGGGCAGCAGATCGCCCAGCCCCACGCTATGCGACAGCACCAGATTGCGCTGCAGTTCGGCCAGCCGCTGCGCCGGAATTTGCGTCTGAGCCAATTTGCCAAAGCCGGTGTTGATGCCGTAAACCACCTTACCGGCGGCCACAATGTCGTCCACCGTTTGCTGCGCGCGCGTAATGGCCGCATACGCCTCGTCGGCCAGCGTGAGATGGACATTGCGCTGATAAATACAACGCAGCGTGGCGAGGTCCACTTCACCGGGAATCAGGCGAATTTCCTGACCAAAACCTGACATAGTCTACTCCTGTCTATACAAGTAATCAGTGGCGATCCGTCAGCCTTTGCGCTGCGTTAGCCGCTATCGGACCGGAACAATATGCCTGAGTGAAACACAAGCGTCTATTCTTGTCTATACAAGTAGCAAGCGCTATGCCAGGTCGATCACATTCTGAAAAAACCGGCGCAACGGCGGCACCGTGGCATCATGAGGCAGGCGCTGCACCGAAACGGCGCGACCGCTGCACCACGCGCGCGTTTGCTGCACCTCTGGATGTATATACATTTACAGACTGAGGCAGTAAACTTTGGGCACTTTTTATCAAAGGAACAGCACATGACGGAGCAGAGGACGGTGGCGCAGCTGGCCGCAGCGATGGGCGAAGAACCGGCCCCTATTTATCAGCGCGTGAAACAGGCTATCGTCAGCCAGATCCGTGAGGGCCACTGGAAAGCCAATCAGCGCGTGCCGTCAGAGAGCGAGCTGGTGAACGCCCTCGGCGTCAGTCGCATGACCATCAATCGCGCGCTGCGTGAGCTCACCGGCGAGGGGTTTCTGGTGCGTATGCAGGGCGTGGGCACCTTTGTTGCTGAGATGAAGGGCTACACCGCGATGCTGGAGGTACACAACATCGCCGATGAGATCGCTCAGCGCGGCCATCACCACAGCTGTAAAATTTTATCGATCGGTCAGACCAAGGCCGATCCCGAGCAGGCTGCGGTGCTGGGGCTGTCAACCGGGCAAACGCTGTTTCACTCGCTCATGGTGCACTATGAAAATGAGCTGCCGGTGCAGTTAGAGGATCGGCTGGTTAATCCGCTGGTGGCGCCGGATTACCTCACGCAGGATTATCACAGCGTGACGCCTTATACCTATTTGATGCGCGTGGCACCCCTGACCGCCGGCGAGCACATAGTGGAAGCGGTGCTGCCCGATCTGCGTCAGCGCAAGCATCTGGCGCTGGATGAGCACGAGCCGTGCCTGCTGATCCGCCGCCAGACGTGGAGCGATAGCAAAATCGTTACTTATGCGCGCCTGCTTTATCCGGGCTCGCGCTACAAGCTGCTGGGCCGTTTTCGGGGACACGGTTAAGCGTCACCCACAGCAGGCTGGCCTCTGACGTCGCAGGGGTCAGCGCCAGTACCTCATCTTGCCACCAGACGCCCTGTTGCGTATCCAGCGCTTCACCCTGCGCGGTGCGCCATGTGCCAGTCAGCACCCACGCGACTCCTTGCACACCGGAAACCGCCTGCTGCACCACCGCCACGTTCGCTTGCCAGCTATCGCGGCGCGTCATGATATTAAAATCAAGACAGCGCCCATTAATCTCTGCGTGAATCGCCCACTCGCCGGGAAACGCCCACGGCTGATGCCGCTGCAATTGCTGCTCGGCCTGCGCGCTGCGTAATAGCACGCTGTCGCCTTCCAGCAAGGTGATCACCCGATCCACGCCGGGAAAGCGGGAAAAGGGCCCGTCTTCGGCGACAGTGGCAATGCTGGCGCGCCAGCCAAATTCCGCCTCGCCGGGAGGGAAGCTCACGATCTCACGCGTTTCGCCGCCGCCGTTGCGCCAGCGCGTCACTGGCAGGCTCTCAAACGCATAAAACGCTCTCATTGCAGCGCCCGCACGGCCGCCACGAAGCGCTGCGCGGCGGCTTGCTCTTCGGCGTGGTGACCCTGAACGATCACCTGCTGACCCGCAACGAAGACGTCGCGAATCTGCTGCGTGTGACCGGCAAACAGCCAGCGATTAAAGCGCGCAGCGGGCGTGACGCTGGCAAGGAGCGCATCCTCTTGCAGCACCAGCCAGTCGGCGCGCAGGCCAACCGCCAGCGCGCCCATTGAAACGCCGCAGGCCTGAGCACCTCCGAGGGCGGCCTGCTGCCAGAGCAGATCGCCCACGGAAGGCGCGTCGGGCAGCGCGATGCGGTTGCGGCGGCGATCGCGCAGCCGCTGTCCGTACTCCAGCCAGCGCAGCTCCTCCAGCGCGCTCAGCGAGACGTGGCTGTCAGAGCCGATGCCCCAGCGACCGCCGCGTGCGACATACTCAACGGCCGGGAAAATGCCGTCGCCCAGGTTAGCCTCGGTGGTGGGGCAGAGGCCCGCTACCGCTTGGCTGGCGGCCAACTGCGCAATTTCATCGGCCGCCAGATGGGTGGCGTGGATCAGGCACCAGCGGCGATCGACACTAAAGCGATTGAAAAGCCAATTCACCGGACGTTCGCCGCTCCAGGTTAGACAGTCGTTGACCTCTTTCTCCTGCTCGGCGATGTGCAGATGTACCGGCAAACTGGCGTCCATAGCGGCCAGCACCTCGTGCATTTGCGCCTCGCTAACCGCTCGCAGCGAGTGGAAGCACAGGCCATGATTCAGACGCGGATGCGCGCGGCACGCGTGCGCCACGCGCTGCTGCTGCTGCAAATAGGCGTCGGTGTGCTGAATAAAACGGCGTTGCCCCGCGCTGGCGGGCTGGGCGCCAAAGCCGCTCCACGTATAGAGCACCGGCAGCAGCGTCTGGCCGATACCTGCGCGGTCGGCGGCGTGTATAAGATGCTGCAGCATCGCATCGTCGGCATAGGGCAGACCCTGCGGATCGTGATGCAGATAATGAAATTCTGCGACCTGGCTGTAGCCACCTTTCAGCATCTCAATGTAAAGATGGGTCGCGATATCGCCCACCTGCTCAGGGGAGAGACGCTGCACCATACGATACATCAGGTCGCGCCACGTCCAGAAACTGTCCTGCGGATCGCCCGCCACTTCGGCCAGCCCGGCCATGGCGCGCTGAAAAGCATGTGAGTGCAGGTTCGCCATGGCCGGAATGACCGCGCCGTCCAGGCGCGTGGCCTCACCTGGCTGGCTGTTGGCGGCGATTGCGGTGATGTCACCGGCATCATTGGTGACAATCGTCACGTCTTGCTGCCAGCCATCCGGCAGCAGTGCAGAGGGAGCAAAAAACACGGCCATGGTTGATTCTCGCGCACATTAAGTTGTATATACATATACATACTTTAACGCGCAGTGTAAATCGCCGGACGCGAAGGGGAGCAAGATGGCAGCAACGCAGCAGATCGACAGCCTGTGGCTGGGGGCCGATATCGTCACCATGCGCGACGGGCGCTATAACCTGGTGCCTGACGGGGCGCTGGCGGTAGATAACGGTAAGATCGTGTGGGTCGGGCCGCGTCGCGCGCTGCCGCCGTTCTCGGCACGCCAGCAGCACACGTTTGACGGCGGGATCATTACGCCGGGGCTGGTGGATTGTCATACGCATCTGATGTTCGGCGGTGACCGCAGCGAGGAGTTTGAGCAGCGTCTCAACGGCGTCAGCTACGCCGAGATTGCCGCCCAAGGTGGCGGTATTCTGGCCACGGTGCGCGCCACGCGCGCCGCCACGGAGCCGCAGTTGGTGGCGCGCGCGCGCGCGCGACTGGCGCGCCTGCTGGCGGAAGGCGTCACTACGGTAGAGATCAAATCTGGCTACGGGTTGGATGAGGCCAGCGAGCTGAGGCTGCTACGTGCCATACGCACGCTGGCGCAGACAGTGCCGGTGGATGTGCGCGCCACCTGTCTGGCGGCCCACGGTTTTCCACCGGAGTTTGCCCATCAGCCCCAGGACTGGATCGATATCATCTGCGATCGACTGCTGCCGCAGGTCAAAGCCGAGGGGCTGGCGGATGCGGTAGACGCGTTTTGTGAGCACCTGGCGCTCTCACCGGCGCAGGTCAGCGCGGTGTTCGATAAAGCCCGCGCGCTGGGCTTGCCGGTGAAACTGCACGCCGAGCAGCTCTCAGCGCTGGGCGGGGCCGCGCTGGCGGCCCGCTATGGTGCGCTCTCGGCGGATCATTTGGAGTATGCGACCGAGGCTGATGTCATTGCCATGGCGCAGCACGGCACCGTCGCGGTGCTGCTGCCGGGCGCGTTTTACCTGCTGCGCGAAACGCAGCGTCCACCGGTGGCGCTGTTTCGTGAACATGGCGTGCCGATGGCGCTGGCCAGCGATGCCAATCCGGGTACGTCTCCGGCGCTGTCGCTGCGCCTGATGCTCAATATGGGCTGTACGCTGTTTGGCTTAACGCCGGAAGAGGCGCTGGCGGGCGTGACGCTGTGGGGCGCGAAAGCGCTGGGAATGGAGCAGACGCACGGCTCGCTGGAGCCAGGTAAGGTAGCCAATTTCGTGCGCTGGGATCTGCAGCGCCCGGCAGAGTTGGCTTACTGGCTGGGCGGGCAACTGCCGTGCCAGGTTATCTATCGTGGAGACGCGCAATGACACCTTTTCATTTTACCGCCGGTACGCTGCCGCTGCTGGTGAGCATTCCGCATGCGGGCACGCAGTTAACCCCGGAAGTTGAAGCCGGATTGAGCGAGGCGGCGCGCGGCCTGCCCGATACCGACTGGCACATACCGCTGCTGTATGACTTTGTGCGCGATCTGGGTGCCAGCGTGCTCATTGGACGCTATTCGCGTTATGTGATCGATCTTAACCGACCCGCCGATAATCAGCCGCTCTATAGCACGGCGACCACCGGGCTCTTTCCCGAAACGCTGTTTGACGGCACGCCCACCTTCGCGCCGGGCAACACGCCGGATACAAAGGTGCGCCAGCGCGATCTTGAGACCATCTGGCAGCCTTACCATCAGCAGATACAGCGCGAACTGGCGCGATTGAAAGCGGAACACGGCTATGCGCTGCTGTTTGACGCGCACTCGATTGCCTCGGCGATCCCGCGTTTATTTAGCGGACGTTTGCCGGACATCAATATCGGTACCAACGACGGGGCCAGCTGTTCTGCGGCGGTGAGTGAGGCGTTGCAGGCCGTGTGCGCCCAACAGACGGCGTTCAGCTGGGTGGTGAATGGCCGGTTCAAAGGCGGCTATATTACGCGCGCTTACGGACAGCCGGAACAGCGGGTACAGGCGGTACAGCTGGAGCTGGCGCAGCTAAATTACATGGATGAAACGCCGCCGTACGCGTGGCAGCAGGCGCGCGCCGCGCAGTTGCAAACCGTATTAAAGGCGCTTATCAAGGCGCTGCTGGCCGCCGGCGCGGCTGTTTGAACCACGCCGTTTTCCTTGCCAGACCGCGGGCAGCGCGACGCGCCTCAGCGCAGCGTCTGCCCGCACCTCCTCTTCTTTTCCCGATCTGCATTTCACTATAAGCGTGCGCGCTGCGCCAAAAAGGTGCGTGCGCGCTGTGCCGCCGCGCGTCCACGCCCAGCAGGCGGCGGGCGCGTTTCTGGCACAGCGCTTGCTAGGTTGTATATACATGCAATGTCATTTGCTGCATGGACACCTTTAACCGTGCTTGTTGACGCTTGACCAGGAGAAACCGCATGACATCCACCCCTTTGATCCGCCGTTTTTGTCTTAACGCGCTGTTTGCCAGCCTGCTGGTGGGCGCAATGAGTGTGCAGGCTAAACCTCTGACTATCGCCACTGAAGGCAGTTATGAGCCCTGGAACCTGACGCTGCCTGGCGGGGCGTTGGGCGGCTTTGAACCCGAGTTGATGACGGATCTCTGCAAGCGAATGGGCACGGAGTGCAAGCTGGTGGTGCAAAACTGGGACGGCATGATTGCCGGTTTGAACGCCGGTAAATATGACGTGATCATGGACGCGATAGTGATCACACCGGAGCGCAAAAAAGTGGTCAGCTTTACCGTTCCCTATGCCTCCACGCCGGCCACATTCATCAGCAGTAAAGACGCGCCGCTGCTGCCTGCCGAGCACACCATTCTCAAATTGCATGACGATGAAAAAGCCATACAAGCGGCTATTGCGCCGCTCAGAGCGGCGCTGAAAGGCAAAACCATCGGCATTGCTTCGGGCACCGTCTACACGCCGTTTATCGATAAATATTTCAAAGATATCGCGGACATCCGGGAATATACCGCCTCCTCAGACGCCATTTTGGATCTGCAGGCCGGACGCATTGATGCGGTGTTTGACGATGTCACATTTGCGCAATCGATGCTGGCGCGTAAAGAAAACAGCAACCTGACCTTCAGCGGCCCGCAGTTAGGTGGCCCGATCTGGGGTGAGGGTGAGGCCATGGGGGTGCGTATGGCGGATAGCGCGTTGAAAGCCAAACTCGATACCGCCATCAAGGCTGCGCTGGCGGACGGGACGGTGAAGAAACTCAGTGAAAAGTGGTTTAAAACCGACGTAACCCCATGAGTGAGGTGAGACATGTTGAGCCTGCTGAGTTTTGGCGCTGACGGTTGGGGACGGCTCCTGCTGATGGCCACGTTGACCACGCTGCTGCTGTCGCTGTCGGCGCTGCTGATCGGCGCGATAGCGGGCGCTGCCGTTGCGGCGGCGCGGCTGTCGACGCGACGCCGATGGCGCTGGGCAGGTGAAGTCTATTCCGTTGGCTTCCGCGGCATCCCGGAGCTGCTGGTGATCTACCTGTTCTACTTCGGCGGGTCGGGGATGATCACGCTGATGGGGCACCTGTTTGGCGCCGAGGGGTTTATTGAAGCGCCGCCGTTCCTGATTGGCGCGCTGGCGATTGGACTGATCTCGGGTGCGTATCAGGGCGAGGTGTATCGCGCGGCGCGCCTGGCGCTGGCACCGGGCGAAATCGAGGCGGCGGTGGCGATCGGGATGCCGCGCTGGCGCATTTTGCAGCGCGTGATGTTGCCGCAGATTGTGCGGTATGCGCTGCCCGGCTTGTCTAACGTCTGGCAAATGAGCCTGAAGGATTCGGCGCTGGTTTCGGTGATTGGCATTGTGGAGCTGATGCGTGCCAGTCAGGTGGCGGCGGGCTCCACGCGTAACTATTTCACCTTTTACCTGATAGGCGCGGGCGGCTATTTGCTGTTGACGCTGCTGTCGAATCACGCATTTCGCCGTGCGGAACAGCGCATGGGACGCGCATGGCAGAGCCGCACGGCGGCGCAGCCCTAAGGAGCCCTCTATGGTTGATTTTGCCTTTCTTCTGGACACGTTTCTCACGCTTTGCGCCGCGCTGCCGGTGACGCTGGGGCTGTTTATTAGCGCATTCCTGTGCGGGGGGCTGCTGGCGCTGGTGATTCTGGCGATGCGCATGAGTCGCTGGCGCTTACTGAGCGGGTTTGCCCGCGGCTACATTCTGGTGTTTCGCGGATCGCCGCTGCTGATTCAGCTGTTTTTGATTTATTACGGCTTGGGCCAGTTTGGTGCGGTGCGACACAGCATCCTGTGGCCGCTGTTGCGTGAACCCTTTATTTGCGCGGTGCTGGCGTTATCACTGTGTACCGCCGCCTACACCGCTGAAATATTGCGTGGGGGACTGCTGGCGGTGCCTGCGGGTCAGGTGGAAGCGGGGCTGGCCTGCGGCATGTCCCGCGGCGTGCTGCTGCGGCGAATCGTCGCACCGATTGTGCTGCGCTATGCGCTGCCCGCGTACTCCACCGAGGCCATTTTGCTGGTGAAATCTACCGCGCTGGCCAGTCTGGTCACCGTCTGGGATGTGACCGGCGTGGCGCAGCAGATCATCCAGCGAACCTATCGCACAATGGAAGTGTTTCTCTGTGCGGCGGCGATCTACCTGCTTCTCAATTTTATTATTGTGCAACTTTACGCGCTGATTGAGCGCCGTCTAACCCCAATGCAGCGCAGTAGAAAAAAAACGCTGCCCGCCATTAACCCGCTGGCCGGAGAGTAATATGTCAATGCCTTCATCTGTGACGTTGTCTGTGACCGAACTCAGTAAATCGTTCGGCGCGCTCGAGGTATTAAAAGGGATCTCGCTGCAGGCGCAGCAGGGCGACGTGATCGCCATTTTGGGTGCCAGCGGATCGGGAAAAAGCACCTTTTTACGCTGTATCAATCTGCTGGAGACGCCAGATAACGGCGTGGTGAGCGTGGGGGGCGAGACCATCGCAATGAAGCGCGATGGACGCGGCCGCGCGCTCGCCGCGAATCCTCGGCAAATTGAGCGGTTGCGCGCGCGGCTCGGCATGGTGTTTCAGAATTTCAATTTGTGGTCCCACATGACCGTGCTGCAAAACGTGATTGAAGGACCGCACTACGTGCTCAAGCGCGACAAAAAAAGCTGTATCGCGCAGGCTGAGCAGCTGCTGGATCGCGTTGGGTTACTGAACCGCAAAGATTTTTATCCGGCCCAGCTCTCAGGGGGACAGCAGCAGCGCGTCGCGATCGCCCGTGCGCTGGCGATGGACCCGGAGGTGATGCTCTTTGATGAACCGACGTCGGCCCTGGATCCCGAGCTGGTGGGGGATGTGCTGAGCGTGATGCGCAGCTTGGCAGAGGAGGGGCGTACCATGCTGGTGGTCACCCATGAAATGGGCTTTGCACGGCATGTGTCGAACCGCGTAGTGTTTATGCATCAGGGGAAAATTGACTGCGAAGGTCCGCCGGAGCGCCTGTTTGGTGCGGAGGGCTCGCCGCGTTTCCAGCAGTTCATTTCGCGTCACCAGCACGTTGCGGAGCAGCCGCGATGAGCGTGGTGTGGGGCGATGGGCCAATCAACTGGCAGAGCGTGGTGGCGGTGGCGTGTCAGGATGCGGAGCTAACGCTCAGCGCGGGCGCCTGGCAGCGCATTGCGCAGGGACGTGCGATCGTGGATCACATTGTGGCGTGTGGCCATATCGCCTACGGCATCAACACCGGGCTGGGGGCGCTGTGCAACATCACGCTGCCCGACGATCAGCTGTGTCTGCTGTCGCGCAATACGTTATTAAGCCACGCCTGCGGGGTGGGCCCGCTGCTGACGCGCGCGCAGACGCGCGCCATTATGTGCGCCGCTATCGCCAATTACAGTCAGGGGAAATCGGGCGTATCGGTTGCGCTGGTACAGCACTTACTGGCGCTGCTCAACCAGCAGATCACGCCGCAGGTGCCTTCGCAAGGATCGGTGGGCTATCTCAGCCACATGGCACACATTGGCCTGGCGCTGATCGGCGTGGGGGACGTGGATTATCAGCAACATACGCTGCCCGCCCGCGAGGCGCTGGCGCGCATCGGGCTCGAACCCTATCAACCCGGCGCCAAAGAGGGACTCAGTCTGGTCAACGGCACGCCCTGTATGACCGGATTGGCCTGCCTCGCGTTGGGTGAGGCCGCCCAGCTGCTGGACTGCGCTGATGTCACTGGCGCGATGAGTTTTGAGGCGCTGCGCGGGCAGCGGGCGGCGTTCGATGCGGAGGTGCTGGCACTCAAAGCTAGCCCAGGGATGCAAATCAGCGGTCAACGCCTGCGGCAGTTGCTGCAAGACAGTCCCCTGCTGGCCGCCAGCGTGGGCGTGCGTACCCAGGATGCGATGAGTCTGCGATCTATGCCGCAGGTGCACGGCGCCAGCCGCGATCAATTTGATCACGCGGTGCGGCAGATTGAAACAGAGCTCAACGCCTGCACCGACAATCCGCTGGTGCTGGGGACGCGGGATAACTGGCGCGTGGTGTCGCAGTCCAATCCGCACGGTCAGTCGGTGGCGATGGCGGCGGATCTCCTGGCCATTGCGATGGCGGAAATCGGCAGCATTGCCGAGCGGCGGCTTGACCGCCTGGTTAACCCGCTGGTGAGCGGCTTGCCCCCCTTTCTGGTGTCACAGCCGGGGGTGAACTCCGGCATGATGATCGCCCAATATGTCGCCGCCTCGCTGTGCGCGGAGAATCGCCAGCTGGCGCAGCCTGCGGTACTGGATAACTATGTCACTTCCGGCTTGCAGGAGGATCACCTGAGCCTTGGCACCGGCGCGGCACTCAAGCTGCTCAAGCTGGTGGGGAACGTATGGCACATTTTAGCGATTGAGTACCTGCTGGCCGCGCAGGCGCTGGACTTCCACGGCGAAGCGCAGCTGGCGCAGGGCACGCAACAGGCGCTGCAGGCGCTACGCGCACGGGTGGAAAACTGGCAGACGGATCGCTGGTTGGCACCGGATATCGCCGCGGCGGTGCAGGTGCTACAGCAAAATGCGGCGCACTGGCGCGGGCCAGGTTGAGTGAAGAAGGCGACCCTGCGGCCGCCTTAACGATCTAGCTGCGGCGTGCGTCCGGGCGCGTCAGGTCAAAACGCAGATCCTCGCTGATGGCGTAATAAGCGGAAGGCCCCCCCGCGCGCAATATCGGCTGCGCTTTGGCCGTTTGATAAATCCCGTTTTCCAGCAGCGTCTCATCGATGTGGATTGCCACCACTTCCCCCAGCACCAGCCAGCTTTCCAGTTCACCGCCGTGGGCATCCTGCAGGCGAATAAGCTGCGTAAGGCGACACTCAAAGTTGACCGGGCTCTCAGCCACCATACTCACATCCACGTGCGAAGCGGCCACCGGCGTCAAACCGGCAAGGGCAAACTCATCCTGGTCAGCGGGCACCGAGGCCGAGCTTTCGTTCATGGCCTCTGCCAGCGGGCGCGTCGCCAGGTTCCAGACAAACGCTTTGCTCTCGCTGATGTTGCGCACGCTGTCTTTCCAACCGCTGCTGGCAAAGCCGATAATCGGCGGCGTGTAATTAAAGCAGTTAAAGAAGCTGTAGGGTGCGAGATTGCGCTGGCCTTGTTGGCTCTGCGAGCTGATCCAGCCGATAGGGCGCGGCCCCACGATGGCATTCAGGGGATCGTGCGGTAAACCGTGGCCCGCGCGCGGCTGGTAGGAATATTTGTGGCGTGTCATGACTGCTCCTGGTTGTGGTCTGTCTGCGTGGCGTAATATCTCAGGCGCACGCGTGCTTGCGGCAATAAGGCGTGCATCAGCGTGATAGCGCGGGCGGAAAATCGCGTAAGCAGATTGTGCGATGCCGCCAGCCGGAGTATCTTACGCGCCTTATTTTCTGGAGATGCTATGAACAAGTCTGCTGCTGCCTCGCCTTTTCATCCGCGTAACCGTCATCAGGGACGGTACGACTTTGCTGCGCTGATCGCCGCGCACCCGCCGCTCGCGGACAAGGTGCGGCCTAACGGTTACGGCGAGCTGTCGATTGCGTTCGACGATGCGCAGGCGGTGCGGCTGTTAAATCAGGCGCTGCTGAAGCTGTTCTATAACCTCAATTGGCAGCTGCCGGAGGGCTATCTCACGCCGCCCGTGCCGGGACGTGCGGATTATGTCCACGCGCTGGCGGATTTGCTGGCCAGCGATAACGGCGGCGCTATTCCGCGCGAGCGCGACATCATGGACATTGGCTGCGGCGCGAACTGTATCTATCCGCTGATTGGTCACGCGGAATATGGCTGGCGCTTTACCGGCACCGACACCAGCGCCGATGCCATCACCGCTGCCAGCCAAATTATAGCCAGCAATCCGGGCCTGCAGCGTGGTATTCGCCTGCGCCGACAAAAACAGGCTGGCGCGATTTTTTCCGGCGTGGTGCACAAAAACGAACGCTATCACGCGGTGATGTGTAATCCGCCGTTTCACGCCTCCGCCGCTGAAGCCGCAGCCGGCAGCCAGCGCAAAGTGCGCAATCTGGGATTGAAACGCGATACGCCGCTTAACTTCGGCGGACAGCATAACGAGCTGTGGTGCGAGGGGGGCGAACAGGCGTTTATCGGGCAGATGATTGAGGAGAGCGCGCAGTACGCCGATCGCATTATCTGGTTCACGTCGCTGGTCTCGCGTAAGGAGCATTTGCCCGCGCTGCGCGATCGTCTGAAGGCGATCGACGCCTATCAGGTGCGTATTATTGATATGGCGCAGGGCCAAAAGCAGAGCCGTTTTCTCGCCTGGACGTTTATGCCGCCTGCCACGCGCGCGCAGCGCATGGGGCGTTGATTCAGCGGGTAAAGACAAAAGGACGTGCGTTGAATTGCAGCGTATAAGCGGGAAAAACTGCGGCTAAAAAGGTAAAACGGGCGGCCCGCAGGCCGCCACGCCGATCAGGATACGTGCTGCAGGAACTCGCGTAGGCGCTCACTCGGCGGGTTGGTAATCAACGCATCCGGGTGGCCATCTTCGGCGATAGTGCCTTTATCAATGAAGATCAGACGCGAAGCGACCTTCTGCGCGAAGCCGACTTCGTGGGTCACAATCACCATGGTCATGCCCTCTTCGGCCAGATCCTGCATCACCTTCAGCACTTCGTGACGCAGCTCGGGATCGAGAGCCGATGTGGGCTCATCAAACAGCATCATTTTCGGTTTTACCGCCAGCGCACGGGCGATGGCCACGCGCTGCTGCTGTCCACCGGAAAGCTCGGACGGGAAGTGATGTGCGCGCTCGGCCAGGCCCACTTTACCCAGCAGCTCGCGTGCCAGTTTGTGTGCTTCTTCTTTGCCGCTGCCGCGAACCCGAATAGGGCCAAAGGCCACGTTATCCAGTGCGCTCATCTGCGGGAACAGGTGAAACTGCTGGAAAACCATGCCGGCTTCCTGACGAATCAGGCGCTCATCGACTTTAGGATCGTTCACTTTCATGCCATCGACGATCAGTTCACCGCTGCTGATCTCTTCAAGCTTGTTGATGCAGCGCAGCAGGGTGGATTTGCCCGAGCCAGACGGCCCGATAATCACCACCACTTCGCCTTGATTGATCTTCAGGTTGATGTCATGCAGCACTTTGGTCTGACCGAAGTTTTTAGAGACGTTTTTAAATTCAATCACAGGATTTTCACCCTTTTCTCAATACGGCGCAGCACAAAGCTCAACACCAGCGTAATAACCAGATAGATAATGGCGACCGCGCTCCAGATCTCCAGCGCGCGGAAGTTACCCGCGATGATCTCTTGCCCCTGACGCGTCAGTTCCGCCACGCCAATCACGATAAACAGTGAGGTGTCTTTGATACTGACAATCCACTGGTTCCCCAGCGGCGGCAGCATACGGCGCAGCGCCAGTGGCATAATCACATAGCGCAGCGTTTCACGGCGCGACAGGCCCAGCGCCAGACCGGCTTCGCGGAACCCTTTGTTGATGGACAGCACGGCGCCGCGGGTAATTTCCGCAATATAGGCGCCGGAGTTGATCATGATGGTGACCACGGCCGCCGTGAAGGGATCAATACGTAAATCGGGGAAGGCCATCGGCAGGGCAAAGTAGATAAACATCACTTGCACCACGATAGGCGTGCCGCGAATCAGCTCAATGAACACCAGCGCGATGTTGTTGGTGATCCAGCCGCCGTACGCGCGCGCGAAGCCGGCAACCAGGCCGATAATCAGGCCGCCGACCAGGCCAAGAACGGAAATAAGCAGGGTCATTTTGGCGCCGTCGATCAAGATCGGTAGGGCAGGCCAGATGACGCTCCAGTCAAACTCCATGGGTAACTCCAGAATCTGTTGCAACGGAAAGGTAAAAAGCAGGGAAACTGCGTTCCCTGCTCAAAAAGCGGCGTAAGCCAATATTATTTCGGTTCAGTACCGAACCATTTTTTATAGAGGGTGTTGTAGGTACCGTTGTCGCGCAGGGTTTTCAGCGCGCCGTTCACCTTTTCGCGCAGGTCATCGCTGCCTTTCGGGAAGGCGATACCGTACTGCTGCGCTTCAATGGAATCACCCACGGCTTTGAAACGGCCTTTGCCAGCGGTGTGGATGAAATAGAGGATGTTTGGCGTATCGTGCAGCACAGCGTCTGCACGGTTAGTACCTAACTCCATGTAAGCGTTGTCGATATTAGGGAACTGACGCAGATCTTTGGTTTTGATGTGGGTTTTCGCATAGTCCACAGAACCGGTTCCGCTTTTCACCGCCACGGTTTTGCCGTTCAGATCGTCAATGCCTTTGATGTCGTTTTCGTTGCTACGCACCATGATCTGCAGGCCGCTTTTGTAGTAACCATCAGAAAATTCAATGGCCTTTTTGCGTTCGTCGGTGATGGTGATGCCCGCCAGTGCCAGATCGACGTTTTTGGTTTGCAGAGCCGGAATGATGCCGCTGAAGTCCATGGGCTTGAGGGTGTAGTCCAGCTTCAGCTGTTTAGCGATAGCGTCCCACAGATCGATATCGAAGCCGACGTACTTATCGCCCTGCTTGAATTCGAAAGGCACAAAAGCCGTGTCGGTGGCGACGATCAGTTTTTTTTCTGCTGCGGTAGAAGAGAGAGAGAAGGCCAGCGCCAGCGCGGCCGCGGAGACTTTTAACAGTGACTTCATCATTTTTTTCCTTATTACCCCTCAGGCCTGCTGGCCTGATAACGGCTTATCATATGAAAAAACTATGCCAACTTTTCAGCCCATGCAAAATCCATCACTTTCATCGTGAAAGCTGACACGATTTTGCTGGAGAAAATGATTTGCACCACTATGGTGAGCCAAAACAGTGCGTTGTGCTGTTATGGTGCGAGACCAGTGTGCACCAAGCGCGAGAGCAGGGAAAGAGAGGATCGAGGAAGTGTTAACAGCGTCAAAAAAGCACCAGAATGTTACAGATATAAAAAAAGGCGGGATATCCCGCCTTGTGAAGTGATGCTGTTACTCGATGTTAGATTCGATAAACCATAGGAATTTATCAAGATCGCGCGAGGCTGCTGTAAAGATGTCAGCGGTATCTTCGTCGCTCACTTCGGTGATCGCTTTACGCGTGTCATTAGCCACAATGGCGTAGCGATCGGCCAGCGCTTTAAGGTGATCCTGCACGCTGTGGATATTTAGCGGGTAGCTTTTCAGCGGCGTTTTATCATTTACAACTTGGGTAGTCCCCGTCGCCACGCCGCCCAGCTGAACCACACGCTCTGCGATGGTGTCTTGGTGATCGGTGATGGCAGTACGGAAGCCGTCCAGCATTTCATGCACGCCAATGAAGTTTGCGCCACGCATGTTCCAGTGCGCCTGTTTGGTGATCAGTGACAGGTCAATAAATTCCACTACCAGACGGTTGAGCACCTCGATAGTCGCTTTCTTATCGCTATCGGAAACATCATTACGGGTGTAAATCAGATCGGAAGATTTAGTTTTAACCAGTTTTGCGGTACTCATCATTAATGTCCTCTTATTGATGGTTGTCCTAATCAATCACGAGAATAAGTATAGCAACAGATTCCCGCTTTGCCGGATTGTTTAAACCGATGGCAGAGATAGTTGAATCCTGGGCACTGATTAGTGGCAGCGTCATGTGATTTAATTTTTTTAAAACAGTGATTTATGAATTATGTCCAACTTGTTTCAATCCTGTTTCAAAATAATAACAACTAAAGCAACGAATATAGATAAGCGATTAAGTCACCGTTATATAAGACAAAGACGGTGGCGAACAAAACGGTATTTAACGTGATTCATTCACGTCAATTGGATTTATTTTGGCCCGTTTGGGTTTCATCGTCAGGGTGGATCCCGCTGAGGCAGCGATAATGGCCAGCAGGCCCATCCATTGCCTTGCGCTGAGCAGTTCTCCCAGGAAAAGGATGCCTGAGAGAGCCGCTACCGCAGGTTCCAGGCTCATTAGCGTGCCAAAGATGCGCGCAGGCAGCCTTGTTAGCGCCATCATTTCCAGTGAGTAGGGGATGGCAGTGGAGAGCAGCGCGATAAGCAGCGCCAGAGGAACGACATGCCAATCCCAAACGCCCGGGGCGGCAAAAATCAGACCAAGGGGAACGAAAATCACGGACGCAATCAGCGAGCCCATTGCGACGGTGGCGGGACCATGCTCCGCCCCTGCGCGCTGCCCCGCCAGAATATAGATCGCCCAGCAGGCGCCAGCACCCACGGCGAGCAGCGCGCCGAGTGGGTCGATATGGCGAATGCCTTCACCCAGCGGTAAGAGAAACCACAGCCCGATGACCGCCAGCAGGACCCACAGGAAATCCAGCGGACGACGTGCGCCAGCCAGCGCGAGCGTAAGAGGACCCAGAAACTCCAGGCCGACGGCAACGCCCAATGGCACAGTACGAATGGAAAGATAAAAGAGGTAATTCATACACCCCAGCGCCAGGCCGTACATCACCAGCGGTTTACGCTGCGCAACGCTAAAGCGTAAGCGCCAGGGCTTAAAGATAATGCACAGCATCAACGTGCCAAACCCCAAACGCAGCGCGGTAATGCCGGGCGCGCCCACGGTTGAAAACAACGATTTTGCCAATGACGCACCGCCTTGTAGCGAAAGCATTGCAATCAGCAGTACGGTAACGGGCAATAACACCGGGGCCAAAGGAGAAGATTTATGTGGGGCAGACATCCTGTTATCCGTTCCATTTTATGCAGCAGAGGAAGCATCAGTGTATTGGAAGTGCACCGGGAGAAAGCAGCGAAAGCATGAAAAAAAACGCTCAGCAGGTCAAAAAGTAGCCGTTTTCAGGGCCAGATAAGTAAAGAATTGTCAGGTTAGTTTAGGAATTTACTTAAAGGCACAATTTGCATGGCAGGGTTTTATGGCAAGAAAATGACAGTTTTTATAAGTAAAATGAATGACCTATGAAAATTCATTAACTTTCTGTTACACGAAACAATCCGTTAGACAACAAAATCCGGGCAGAGTTTCTCGCTAAGTTTTGTTATATTTTTAGCGTTGTCAGGAGAGAAGTATATTCACATTTGAGGTGGTTATGAAAAAAATTGCATGTCTTTCAGCACTGGCTTGTGTACTGGCCGTTTCTGCAGGTTCAGCCATGGCACAGAGCACCGTTTCTGCCGGCTACGCGCAGAGTGATTATCAAGGTATTGCTAACAAAGCAAACGGCTTCAACCTGAAATATCGTTACGAAGATGGATCTAACCCACTGGGCTGGATCGGTTCTTTCACCTACACCGAGAAAGACCGTACTGAAGGTGGCGTTTACAACAAAGGCCAGTACTACGGCATCACCGGTGGTCCTGCTTACCGTCTGAACGACTGGGCAAGCATCTACGGCGTAGTAGGTATCGGCTACGGCAAATACCAGGAAAACGTCTCTAACTCACGCGCTAAAGACGATTCAAGCGACGTTGGCTTCTCATACGGTGCGGGTATGCAGTTCAACCCAATCGAAAACGTTGCGCTGGACGTTGGCTACGAGCAGAGCCGCATCCGCAGCGTGGACGTTGGCACCTGGATCGCAGGCGTCGGCTACAGCTTCTAAGTTAAGCGTAGACCCGAATTGCTTTATGAAACGGCCCTTTTGGGCCGTTTTTTTATGCGCTGAAAACGCGTCAGCGCCGTGCTATGGGTGAAGGCTGTGTCTCAAAAACGAAAAAGGGCGGACTCGCTCGTGGCAAATCCGCCCTTTTAAAAAATGAAATGTCGTTTAACCGCGCCAGATAAGATTGGGGCAGGGGCGCGAGGTCAGTGACTTACCGGTGAGTTTTTCGATCAGCATTAAGCGCAGCGCAAAAGGGGAGCGAGTCAACAGGCATAGCCAGGACTTCAGCTCAACCGACGATGTAGATTGCTCAACCCCAAAACACTTGCCGCAATCGAGGCAGTTTTTCATGGTGCTCATGGTCACCTCCGCATTGGTACACACTCTCACAGTAAGCAAATCCTGCCACTCACAGCAGGAAAAGGAGCCGTCACGCTACATCGACGCTGCCTCCTTTATAAGCTATTCGCTTACAATACGAACAAAGATAGCATTGGCTATACTCTTTAGCCAACACTATTTATGAAAAATTTGTGCTTATTTGTGCCTGGTTTACAATGAGCCGAGCCAGCCGCACCGTAGGTAAGGTGCGTCAAATAATAAAGAGGAAGCTGAATGAGTCGTCGTGCGAAAAGCGCCATCAACACGCCCCAAGGGCCGCTTAAAGATATTGAGGCGCATGTCGAAGGATTTCGCCAGGTGCGTGAAGCGCATCGCCGTGAATTGATTGACGACTATGTTGAGTTAATCTCTGATTTAATTCGTGAATTTGGTGAAGCGCGCCAGGTTGATATGGCCGCGCGTTTAGGCGTGTCGCAGCCGACGGTCGCGAAAATGCTCAAGCGCTTGAGCACGACTGGCTTGGTGGAGCAAGTGCCTTACCGCGGCGTTTTCCTGACGGCGGAAGGTGAAAAGCTGGCGGAAGCGAGCCGCGTGCGTCATCATATTGTTGAAACCTTTCTGCTGGCGCTGGGCGTTAGCCCGGAAACCGCCCGCCGAGATTCTGAAGGCCTGGAACATCACGTCAGTGATGAAACGCTGGCTATCTTCAAGCAATTTTACGAAAGTCGCTAACCTACAAGGCTTCCATCCATCATGTCCATCGTGCTGCGTTCTTTAATGCGTGACCGTATTCTGCATTTATTGTTACTCGTGGGTGTTATCTTGCTGCCGTTTGCGCAGTATCAATGGTCTGATTTACCCAAAGCCGTGGACTGGCAAACTATCATGACGCTGACCGGTTTGCTGATGCTGACCAAAGGCCTTGAAAACAGCGGCTACTTTGATGTGCTGGGCGCGCGCCTCATTCAGCGTTTCGCGCATGAACGCGCGCTGGCGCTGTTTATGGTGTGTGCGGCTGCGCTACTCTCAACATTTCTCACCAATGATGTCGCGCTGTTTATTTTGGTGCCGCTCACCCTAACGCTGAAAAAGTTCTCCAGTTTGCCGATATCGCGTCTGATTATTTTCGAAGCGCTGGCGGTCAATGCCGGATCGCTGCTCACGCCCGTGGGCAACCCGCAAAACATTCTGCTGTGGAGCCACGGTTCGCTCAGCGTTCCCGGCTTTATTTGGCAGATGACGCCGCTGGCGGTGATGCTGATGATCACGCTGATGGCACTCACCTGGTGGAGTTTCCCGGCGAACAGTATCCAAAAGCACGCGCAAGATGAAACGCATCCGTGGCAAAAGCCGCTGTTCTTTGTCAGCCTGGCGCTCTACGTGCTGTTTATCGTCGCGCTGGAACTGAAAATCACCGGTTGGGCGCTGCTGCTGGTGGCGGTCTGCTTCCTGATTATGGCGCGCGGCGTGCTGCTTAGCATTGACTGGAGTTTGCTGCTGGTGTTCGTGGCGATGTTTATCGATGTGTTTTTGCTGATGCATCTGCCGATCCTCCAGCCGCGTTTCGCCGCCATTAGCCAGCTTGGCGAAGGCGGACTCTATCTGCTGGGGATTGGTCTCTCGCAAATCATCAGTAATGTGCCTGCGACAATATTGCTGCTGCAAAAAGTTCAGCCTTCTGAGGTACTGGCCTGGGCGGTCAACATTGGTGGATTCGGTCTGTTACCCGGATCGCTGGCCAATTTGATTGCGCTGCGCATGGCAAACGATCGCCGCGTGTGGTGGCAGTTTCACTTGTTTTCCCTCCCGATGCTGGCCTGGTCCATGCTCTGCGGCTGGCTGCTGTTAATGTGGCTACGCTGACCGATTTTCTCTCCTGTATTGCCCCATGACGCGCTGAAAATTCAGCGCGTTATCTGTCGATGGTGCAGAAAATGCGCGCAATGTTGGCTTATGTAAAGTTGCACTGGATTTTGTCAATTTCCGATCTAAGGTTAAGTTGACCGTTTACCCGAGGATCGGGGCCACAGCCAGTGATGACAACTTATGAGCGATAATCAACAGCAGCCAACGCAGAACGAAAACGATCGCAACACTCCCCGTTCTAACGACAACGATCAGCCCAAAAACGATCAGCAGAAGAACGATCAGAGCAACAACGACGCAGAACAACCGCGCAAGCGTCCCGGTAAAAAACCCATCATTATTCTGGTGATTGTGGTGGTGATTATGCTGCTGGTGGGGCTGTGGTTCTGGTTTACCACCCGTAATATTGAATCCACTGACGACGCCTTCACGGAAGGGAATGCGGCGACTATTGCGCCTAAAGCCTCTGGCTACGTGGTTAAATTGCTGGTTGGGGATAACCAGCGGGTCAAACAGGGCGATGTGCTAGTGGAAATTGATCCGCGCGATTATCTGGCCCAGCGCGATCAGGCCAAGGCGCAGCTCGGGTTAGCGCAGGCCCAATTGCATCAGGCCGAAGCGCAGCTCGCGTTGTCGCGCGTGCAGTATCCAGCCCAGCGCGATCAGGCGCTTGCCGATCAGGCCAAAGCGCAGGCAAACCTGCTTAACGCTCAGTCAGATTATCGTCGCCAGCGCGGTGTCGATCCGCGCGCCACCTCCCAGCGCAATATCGATACGGCCGCCGCGCAACTGCGCTCGGCCGAGGCGCAATTCCAAAGCGCCAAAGCGCAGGTGGAAGTGGCCTCTCAGGTCGCACTGCAGATTCGCCAACAGCAAACCAACGTCGAAGCGCGTCAGCAGCAGGTAGCGCAGGCGCAGGCGCAGCTCAACACGGCTGAACTCAATCTCTCCTATACCCAAGTGCGCGCGCCGTATGACGGCTTTATTACTAAGCGTAACGTGCAGGTAGGCACGCTGGTTCAGGCGGGATCGGCGCTGTTCTCGCTGGTTTCCCCTGAGATCTGGATTACCGCTAACTTTAAAGAGTCGCAGCTCACGCGCATGAACCCGGGCGATAAAGTCGAGATCGGCGTTGACGCCTGGCCTGATATGAAGCTGGAAGGGCACGTAGACAGCGTGCAGATGGGATCGGGATCGCGCTTCTCGACGTTCCCGGCAGAAAACGCGACCGGTAACTACGTGAAAATTGTGCAGCGTGTTCCAGTGAAAATCGTGATTGATAAAGGCCTGGACCCGAATCGCCCGCTGCCGCTGGGGTTATCGGTTGAACCTAAGGTCACCGTCGAATGAGTGGGGGTGAAAGCTGGCGTCCGTCCAGCAACCCCTGGCTGGTGGCGATCACGGTGACGCTGGCGGTGTTTATGGAGATCCTCGACACCACCATCGTGAACGTGGCGCTGCCGCACATCGCCGGTTCGCTCTCTTCCAGCTATGACGAATCGACGTGGGTACTGACTTCCTATCTGGTCGCCAACGGCATTGTCTTGCCTATCTCTGCGTTTTTTAGCCGCCTGTTTGGCCGCAAGAACTTCTTTCTTATCTGCATCGTCATGTTTACCGTGTGCTCCTTTTTGTGCGGCATCGCGACCGAACTGTGGCAGATCATTTTATTCCGTATTTTGCAGGGATTTTTTGGCGGCGGACTGCAGCCGGTTCAGCAGTCTGTGCTGCTGGACTACTTCAAAGCGGAAGATCGGGGTAAAGCGTTTGGCCTTTCGTCGATAGCCATCATCGTTGCACCGGTGATTGGCCCGACGCTCGGCGGCTGGATCACGGATAACTACAGCTGGCGCTGGGTGTTCTTTATCAATATCCCGGTCGGGATCCTGACCGTGCTGGCGATTTATCAGCTGCTCGAAGATCCGCCGTGGGAGCGGAAATGGGACAAAGGGCGGCTCAACATTGATTACATCGGTATTGGCCTTATCACCCTGGGGCTGGGCTGCCTGCAAGTGTTTCTCGACCGCGGTGAGGATGAGGACTGGTTTGCGTCGCACTTTATTCGTCTGTTCGCCATGCTGGCTGCGGTCGGCATCGTCGGGGCCATTTACTGGCTGCTTTACGCGCGCAAGCCCGTCGTGGATTTAACCGTCATGAAAGACCGCAATTTCTGGGTCGCAGGCTTGCTGATGGCGGGCATGGCGATGATCCTTTACGGCAGTTCGGTGGTGCTTCCACAGCTGGCGCAGCAGGACCTCGGCTACACCGCTACCTGGTCGGGGCTGGTGCTTTCGCCCGGCGCGGTGCTGATTGTCCTCACGATCCCGCTGGTGTTGAAGCTGATGCCGATAGTGCAAACCCGCTACATCATTGCGTTTGGCTTCACCTGCCTGGCGCTGGCCTTCTTCTACTCCAGCACGCTTACGCCGAATGTGGATTTCACCACGCTGGTGCTGATGCGCAGCGCGCAGTCCATTGGGCTGGGCTTCTTGTTCGTGCCATTGACCACCATTGCCTTCGTCACCGTGCCACAGCGGCTTAACGCAGATGCCTCCGCCCTGTTTACCATGTTTCGTAACGTGGCAGGCTCAATTGGCATCTCGCTGGCGACCGCTGGCATCACCGAGCGTGAGCAGGTGCGTTCCGCCCATATGGTGCATAACATGACGCCGCTTAATGAACAATTCAGCCTGACGTTGCAGCACTGGGCACAAGCCATCCGCGATTTTACCACCGCGGTGGGTGATCCGATCCAGGTGGCCAGCGGTCTGCTTTATCAAGAGATGATCGCCCAAGCGCGTATTTTGGCCTATATCGATGTCTTTACGGGATTAAGTCTTGTCGCGCTGTTGTTAATTCCTTTTTGTTGGTTGCTTTCGCCGATCAAGAGCGAAGGCAGTGCAGGAGCACACTAAAATGACGACCTCACCGCGCCGTTCGCTGCTGGCGCTGTCACTGCTGCTGGCTGGCTGTGCCGTTGGCCCCGATTATCAGCCTCCGCACGCGCAGACGCCGGGCAGCTTCCGCGCGCTGCCTTCGCAGGAAGCGTCCAAGCCGCTCGCAACCGCCACCAACCCGCAGTGGTGGAAAAACTTTAACGATCCGCAGCTAGATAGCCTGATTGCACGTGCTATCGCGGGTAATCTGACGCTGCAACAGTCGGTGCTGCGCATTGCAGGCGCACGCGAACAGCTGGCGCAGGCGCGCGGCGGCCTCTTTCCGTCGCTTAATGGCTCGGCCAAAGTCACGCGGCAACAGCTGGGACTGAAAGGCCTGCTGAAATCTAACGGCGTCTACGATCAAGTCGATAGCGACGTCGCCGATCAGCTTAACGGCCTCACGCATTCGGTTACGCTCTATCAGGGCAGCTTTGACGCGAGCTGGGAGCTCGATTTGTGGGGCAAGGTGCGGCGCCAAATGGAAGCCGCCGATGCCCAGCAGCAGGCGGCGATTGAGCAGCGCAATGATGCGCTGGTGTCCCTGGAGGCGGAAGTCGCACGCGCTTATCTGCAACTGCGCGGCGCACAGGCCGTGCTCGACACGCTGCAAGACCAAATCACGCTGGCGCAGCAAACGTGGGAGCTTACTCAGAGTCAGCAGCAAAACGGTTTGGCTCCGGCCACCAATGTGGAAAACGCACGCGCGCAGCTGGCATCACTGAACGCCCAGCTGCCGCAGTATCAGGCGCAGGCGCGCCAGGCCATGAATGGTCTCGCGGTGCTGTTAGGTAAAACCCCCGGCGCGTTGGATAACGAGCTAATGAGCAGTAAAGCGCTGCCCGCGCTGCCGAAGATGGTGGCGGTGGGGATTCCCTCCACGCTGGCGCGGCGGCGGCCGGATATACGCCAGGCGGAAGCGAACCTGCACGCGCAAACCGCCAATATTGGTGTGTCGGTGGCCAACCTGTTCCCCAGCCTGTCGCTCACCGGCCAGCTTGGTGTGCGCAACACCGATGCCAGCTACCTTGATGACTGGAGCAGCCACTTCTTTAGCATCGGACCGGCGTTGTCGATCCCAATCTTTCAGGGCGGGCGCTTGGTCTCCAGCGTGAAGCTGGCGCGGGCTCAGCAGGCGAGTGCGGCGTTGGATTATCGCCAGACTGTGCTGACGGCTCTGCAGGATGTGGAAAATGCGTTGGTGAGTTACCGCGCCGATCAGCAGCAGGTCACGGCGCTGGATGACACCACGGGCGCGCTGCAGCGCACCTTCGATCTTGCCAGCGATAGCTACAAGCAGGGATTAACCACGTTTTTGGATGTGCTTGATGCCCAACGCCAGTTGGCGCAGGCAAAAGCGCAATCCACTCAGGCGCGCGTCCAAAGCGCATTGGATTTAGTGGCGCTCTACAAAGCCTTGGGCGGCGGCTGGGAACCTTACCAGCGCGTCACGCTTCCTGAATACAGCGTGTTGGGTCCGGCCACCTCGGTGCCGTGATCGTCGGGCGCGCGGCGACGCGCCCGTGTTTTTCTTCATGTGAAAAAAACACTCACTTTCTACGTATTGATGAAAAATCCACCCGTTTTTTTTCCGTCAGTCGTTGCCCGCGAGGCGCGTTAATGTGATCAAGCGCGCTTTTTTACCCCCTGACTCTGCGCTGTAGCGCAAAACGTAAGTTTCATAATTAATTTTTGTGGCAAAAATAATCTATTTTTACAGCTCTTACAGCCGTAAAGGAATTTGCTATGCCACGGGAATCTTATCTCACTCTTAATAAGGCCTCCGGGCCAAACAGCGCTACCCCAACTGAGCCTTTTGTAAAAGTCATCGCCCTGATCGCCACGCTGGGTGGACTGCTGTTTGGCTACGACACCGGGGTCATCTCCGGTGCGCTGTTGTTTATGGGCAACGATTTGCACCTGACGCCGTTTACCACCGGCCTGGTCACCAGCAGTCTGCTGTTTGGTGCTGCGTTCGGTGCGCTGGCGTCAGGACATTTTGCGGCGGCGGTCGGGCGGAGAAAAATCATTCTGGTGCTGGCGATTATTTTTGCGGCAGGCGCCCTCGGCACCGCATTAGCGCCGGCCGTTGAATGGATGATTTTCTTCCGCCTGATATTGGGCGTGGCGGTGGGCGGCGCTTCAGCAACCGTACCGGTGTACATTGCGGAGATGGCACCGGCTAACAAGCGCGGGCAGCTGGTGACCATGCAAGAGTTGATGATTGTGTCCGGTCAGATGCTGGCCTATATCTCCAATGCGGGCTTCAATGCAGTCTGGGGGGGTGACGCCACTTGGCGCTGGATGCTGGCCGTCGCGACCGTGCCCGCGGTGCTGCTGTGGTTCGGCATGCTTTTTATGCCTGATTCGCCACGCTGGTACGCGATGAAAGGGCGGTTAGCCGAGGCGCGCCAGGTGCTGGAGCGCACGCGGGCGCAACGGGATGTGGAGTGGGAGCTCACCGAAATTGAAGAGACCCTGGCGGAAGAGCAGCAGAAAGCACCGCCGCGTCTGCGCGAACTGCGCCAGCCGTGGCTGTTTAAACTCTTTCTGATGGGCGTGGGGATTGCGGTGATCCAGCAGCTAACGGGCGTCAACACCATCATGTATTACGCGCCAACCATGTTGAAAGCGGTGGGGATGAGCGATAATGCCGCGCTGTTTGCCACGATCGCCAACGGGGTGATTTCGGTGCTGATGACCTTTGTCGGCATTTGGCTTTTGGGACGTATTGGGCGCCGTACTATGACGATGATCGGTCAGTTTGGCTGCACGGCCTGCCTGGTGTTTATTGGTGCCGTCAGTTATCTGATGCCGGAAGCCGTTAATCATCAACCTGATCTGCTCCGCAGTTATATGGTGTTAGCCGGCATGCTGATGTTTCTCAGTTTTCAACAGGGCGCGCTGTCACCGGTGACGTGGTTATTATTGTCAGAAATATTCCCTACGCGCCTACGCGGCATATTTATGGGCGGGGCGGTATTTGCGATGTGGATCGCGAATTTTCTTATCTCACTGATGTTCCCCATTTTACTGGCTTCTGTGGGCTTGTCCGGTGCGTTCTTTATTTTTGCTGCAATCGGTATCGGTGGCGCCCTGTTTGTGGTGCGCTGCGTACCTGAAACGCGCAATCGCTCGCTGGAGCAGATCGAGCATTATCTGCACGACAGATTATCCGATGGCGTCTCGCAACCGCTTAACACCGCAGTGCGAAAAGTGTAATAACCGTACCTTTCACCTGGCATTTGGCCGACGGATGTGTCGGCCATTTTTTTGCATTAACGAAATGTGATTTATCCCACAAGCTGAAGTATAAACATCCGCTAAAACAGTGTTCCAGATACTACATTCCCGCGTTCCCCGTTATTGTTCCCTTTCCATCCACCCAATTATCTTTTCCTCATGGAACAATACGGCTAATTTTGTTCTGAAATCGATACCAAAGCGGGCACGTGCAAAGCTGCGGCTGTTAATGTTGGGTTAATTAACACAGCACATTGGGTTTAAAATCCGCCTTAAGAAATAGACTAATAACTTCGGAATTATCTGTACGCATAAATTAATTTATTTTTTTATTTGAATTGGGTAATCTTGGCACTACAGTTTATTTAAACCCCTTAAGCAAGGACATTGTGATGAGTGATGCATTTAAAGTTCTGAACAACATTCGTACATTACGTGCGCAGGCTCGTGAACTGCCACTCTCCGATCTCGAAGAGATTCTGGAAAAATTAAACGTTGTGGTCACTGAGCGTCGTGAAGAAGTAGAAGCGGAAGAAGCGCAGAATCGTGAAAAAGAAGAAAAGCTGACGAAATATCGCGAAATGCTGCTGGCAGATGGTATTGACCCGAACGAATTGTTAGGTGCACTGGAAACCGGTAAAAAACGCGCTAAGCGCGCGCCGCGTCCGGCGAAATATACCTATACCGATGAAAACGGTGAGCAAAAATCCTGGACCGGTCAGGGTCGTACTCCAGCGGCAATTAAGAAAGCGCTGGATGCAGGTAAAAGCCTCGATAGCTTCCTGATCAAATAATCCGCACACTCCTTGTCAACGGGAGCCGGGAGCGTTATCGCCCCCGGCTTTTTTATTTCTTTAATAATTCTTCTTAATTCAAACGTGAAAAGAAACCGCTGCGGCAAAACATCCCATTGCCACGGGAGGTTAAGCGCATCCGTTATTTTTTTGCCAGGCCAACGCGGTCTTTAGTACTTAACTGGCGCTAAATATTCTTGCGCCCCTCCTGCGCCGCACGCCCTATTTTTTGCCTGACATCAGACGTTTTAGGCCGATGCTTGCTTTGTCATTCGTGCAGAGGTGGCCCCAGCAGCGCGCTTCTGGCATAATGCCCGCTGTTTTTTCCTCCACTGCGTAACAAAGGTCCATGCCGTGTTAGTTTCCAGCAATATCACTATGCAGTTCGGCAGCAAGCCGCTGTTTGAGAATATCTCCGTTAAATTTGGCGGCGGTAATCGTTACGGTTTAATCGGTGCAAACGGCAGCGGTAAATCGACCTTTATGAAAATACTGGGCGGCGACCTGGTACCCACCAACGGCAATGTTTCCCTCGATCCCAACGAGCGCATCGGTAAACTGCGCCAGGACCAGTTTGCGTTTGAGCAATATAGCGTGCTGGACACGGTGATCATGGGGCACACCGAATTATGGGCGGTTAAGGAAGAGCGCGACCGGATATATGCACTGCCGGAAATGAGCGAAGAGGAAGGCTATAAAGTTGCCGATCTCGAAGTCGCGTACGGTGAGATGGACGGTTACAGTGCGGAATCACGCGCGGGTGAATTATTGCTGGGCGTTGGCATTCCGGTGGATCAGCATTACGGTCCAATGAGTGAAATCGCGCCAGGCTGGAAATTGCGCGTGCTGCTGGCGCAGGCGTTATTCTCGAATCCCGATATTTTGTTGCTTGATGAACCGACAAACAACCTGGATATCGATACCATTCGCTGGCTGGAGCAGGTGCTAAACGAACGTAACAGCACCATGATCATCATTTCGCACGATCGCCATTTTTTGAATATGGTGTGTACGCACATGGCCGATCTGGATTACGGTGAACTGCGCGTTTATCCCGGCAATTATGATGAATATATGACCGCGGCAACGCAGGCGCGTGAACGTTTATTAGCGGATAACGCCAAGAAAAAAGCGCAAATTGCCGATCTGCAATCCTTCGTCAGTCGTTTTAGCGCTAACGCGTCTAAATCTCGTCAGGCGACCTCCCGCGCAAAACAGATCGATAAAATTAAGCTGGATGAAGTAAAAGCCTCTAGCCGCCAGAATCCGTATATCCGTTTTGACCAAGACAAAAAGCTGTTCCGTAATGCGCTGGAAGTGGAAGCACTGACCAAAGGTTTTGATGAAGGTCCGCTATTTAATAAACTCAACCTGATGGTTGAAGTGGGTGAGAAGGTCGCCATCCTCGGTGCTAACGGTATCGGTAAAACCACGCTGTTAAAAACGCTGATTGGTGAACTGACGCCAGAAAGCGGCACGGTGAAGTGGTCTGAAAATTCACGCATTGGCTATTACGCGCAGGATCATGCCCATGACTTTGCCGACGATCTCAGTGTGTTTGAGTGGATGAGCCAGTGGAAACAAGAAGGCGACGATGAACAGGCGGTTCGTAGCGTGCTAGGGCGTTTGCTGTTTGGTCACGATGAGATCAATAAGCCCGCCAAGGTGCTGTCCGGGGGTGAAAAAGGCCGCATGCTGTTCGGTAAGCTGATGATGCAAAAGCCCAATATCTTGGTGATGGATGAACCGACGAACCACCTTGATATGGAGTCAATCGAGTCGCTTAATATGGCGCTGGAGATGTACGAAGGTACGCTGATCTTCGTTTCTCACGACCGTGAGTTTGTCAGTTCGCTGGCCACCCGCGTGATCGAAATGAAAGGCGATCGCATCGTGGACTTCACCGGCAATTACGAGGATTACCTGCGGAGTCAGGGGATTCAGTAAGGGGGAGCGGGTTCCGGCCCGCTCAAGCCGGTTTGGCACCAGGCGGGTGCCGAACGCTGACCTGACTCTGAGCGGGTTTCGGCCGCTCAGTCGGCATTGCTCTGCGCGGGTTCCGGCCCGCAAAGCCGGTTTTATTTTGCGCGAGCTCGCGCATTGGCCGCTGCGCTGGCCTGACCCTGAGCGGGTTCCGACCGCTCAGTCGGCATTGCTCTGAGCGGGTTCCGCCCGCTAACCCTGCGGCAGTTTCATCCGCCCCGCTGCGGCGTACGGGCAAAGGGCCGGTTCTGAGCGGGTGCCGGCCCGCAAAGCCGGTTTTATTTTGCGCGGGCTCGCGCAGTGGCCGCTGTGCTGGCCTGACTCTGAGCGGGTTCCGCCCGCTAACCCTGGGCAGTTTCATCCGCCCCGCTGCGGCGTACGGGCAAAGGGCCGAGGGCGCGGCCCTTTGCAATCCGCGCCCTGCGCCAGCCTCCGCTGTTCCCTCACTCCGCCGCAACGGCCTCACGGACCGCGCGGATTCGCCATCCCTGGCTCATTCCGCTCTCTCAGCGGCATCCCTGCCGCTTCGTCCTGGCCGTCGCGCTCCATTCGGCGCTCCGGATGGCGCTCAACACCGCCGCCTGTAAGAGTATTTTCTTGTTTTCTGTCTGGTGTTGTCCGGGTGGCCGTAACGGATCTGCGCAGGCAGTGGATGGCTGAAAAAACAGAAGACAAAAGGTTTCTGGTGAACACGGCGCGGGCGGGATGTTGCTTAAAAGTCTTTTCAGCAACGCGCTGGCGTCTAAAGACCAAAAACGCGGAAAAAGGTTTTTATTTAACGCAGCGCGGTCTGGATGGTACTTAAAAGTCTTACAGCTAGGCAGTGACCTTAAAAAACGTAAAAACACGAAAGAAGGGTTTTGCTTAACGCCGCGCGGTATGAATGCACCTTAAAAATCTTCCCGCCGCGCGGCGGCTGCGAAAAAATCATGGCGTGCAGCGAGGGGTGTGAAGCGCCATTTCCATTCGCTGAACGACTGAAGCCTTCCAGGGCGAGCGGCATGGATGCCGCGAGAGGCGGCGTTGAGCAGGAGCGAATCGACGCCGGTCCGTCAGGAAGGCTGAGGGAGTGAAGGCACCGCGTAGCGGCGAGTGGGGCTGGCGCAGGGCCGGGGAGTGCAGAGGGCGCGGCCTGGCGCCCTCTGCTCGGTCGCCGCAGCGCGGCAAAGGCACCTGCCATTGCCATCGCGAACGAAAGTCGCTCCGTGCTAACGCCAGCACCGCGCCAGCGGAAAAGCACTTGCCGCTGCCTGCGGCATAAGCGCCGCCACTGCAAGTGGCACAAGCCCCGCCACGGCCTGTGGCTAAAACACCTTGCTGCGACCCGCGGCACGCAAACTGCATATCTCACAGCAGGGATCGCGCGCCACCTTCATGTTGCGAAACTCTCCGCTCATCGCATCGTACATCAACAGCTGTTTGCGCGCGGGCTGGCCGACCTTAGCCAGCACCTTAAGGGTTTCCATCGCCTGCAGCGTGCCGATCACCCCCACCAGCGGCGCCATCACACCGGCTTCTACGCAGCTTAGGGTTTGCTCGCCGAACAGGCGGCTGATGCAGCGGTAGCACGGCTCATCGGCCTGCCAGGTAAACACGCTCAACTGACCTTCCATGCGGATAGCGGCGCCGGAAATCAGCGGCACTTGGTGACTGAAACAGAGTCGATTCACCTGCTCACGCGTGCTGACGTTATCGCTACAATCTAACACCGCATCGTGGCGGGCAATCAGCGCGCTGAGTTGCGCATCGTCGAGCTGCGCATTCACTGCCTCCAGCGCGCAGTGGGGATTCAGCGCTGTCAGCTGCTGACGCGCGGACTCAACTTTAGGCTGGCCGATGCGCGCATCGCTGTGCAGGATCTGCCGCTGCAGGTTACTGAGGCTCACGTGGTCAAAATCCAGCAGCGTGAGATGGCCCACGCCAGCCGAGGCTAAATAGGGCGCTGCCGCACAGCCGAGCCCGCCTAGCCCCACCACCAGCACGCGCGCCGCTTTAAGCCGCTCCTGGCCGTCAAAATCAAAGCCGCGCAGCACAATCTGTCGGTTATAGCGCAGCATCTCATCATGGTTTAGCGCGCCTTCCATCATCCCTCCAGTACGCTGCTAAAGCGTTCTACGTCAACCCATTCGCCGGGTTCTACGGTGCCGCGATCGCGCTCCAGCACAATAAAGCAGTCTGCCAGAGCAAAAGAACTGAATATGTGAGAGCCTTGCGCACCCGTGCTGCGTACCGTTAACTCGCCATCCTTGTCGCGGTGCAAAATACCGCGCTGGAAGTCAATCCGACCGGGCGATTTCTTCAGCCGTTCTGCGGCGCGCGCGCGCAGGCGCAGCGGCATGATATTCGTGCTTTGGCCCGTCAGCGTCGCCAGCATCGGCTGCACCAGCTGATAAAAGGTCACCACCGCTGAAACCGGATTGCCCGGCAGCCCGCAGAACCAGCTGTTCGCCAGGCGACCAAAGGCAAACGGTTTGCCGGGTTTAATGGCCAACTTCCAGAAGCTGATCGTGCCTAACTCCTCAAGAATCGCTTTGGTGAAATCGGCTTCGCCGACCGACACGCCTCCGGTGCTGATCACCACATCGGCCTGCCGGTCGGCTTCCACGAAGGCGTGGCGTAGCTGCGCGGGATCGTCGGCAATCACGCCGAGATCGATCACTTCGCACCCCAGCTTGTGCAGCATCAATGAGACGGCGAAGCGATTGGTGTCGTAAATCTGGCCTTCGCCCAGCGGCTTGCCCACCGCCTGCAGCTCATCGCCGGTGGAAAAAATAGCGACGCGCAATTTGCGTAGCACGCTCAGGTGCGTGATGCCCAGCGAGGCCAACAGCGGCAGCTCCGCAGCGCCAAGGCGCACGCCCGCTTCCAAGACCGTTTTTCCGGCCTGCAGATCTTCGCCTACGCGGCGAATGTTCTGTCCGGCGTGCACGGGGGCGGTAATCACAATGCCTTCGTCGCGCGGCTCGGTATGCTCCTGCATCACAACGGCATCGCACCCTTCGGGCAGCGGGGCGCCGGTCATAATGCGCACGACGCTGCCTGCCGGCCACGCGCCCTTAAACGGCGCCCCGGCAAAGGCTTTACCCGCCACGGGCAGCACGCTGTGCGCCGTGAGGTCGGCCATGCGGACGGCATAACCGTCCATCGCCGAGTTATCAAACGAGGGCACGTTAAGCGGCGAGGCGATGGCGCGCGCGGTGATCCGGCCTGCGGCCTCAAACAGGGAAACATCAAGGCAATCACGGATGGGCGTCAGCTGTTGCAGCAGGGTGTGCTGCGCCTCTTCGAGGGAAAGTAGTCCGGCGGTAAAAGGTTCCATCGTGTTCTCTAAGGGTAGACGTCAGATGTGCCTATTATGGCAGGCAAAGGGCGGCCGCGTCACATGCCCCATTACGTGAAAGCGCGTCACCGCTTTTGCTCCATCTTTCGCGTCCTCAGGCTGATTACACGAGATGCAGAAAGAGAAGCGTCAACGACACGCGCTTAACCGAAACCGATTTTTCGTCCCGGCGACGCGTGACGCGACGCTTAGCTGGCAGGAAGACCTAAACAGGCCGGGCTTTCTCAGCCCATTTGGCAGGAAAGTCCTGCGCACATAAGGCGGGCTCAAGGGTTACCACGTCGGCAGCTGCAACGTTGTGGACGATAAACGGATCCTCGCTCAAAAAGTGCTTAACGTTGCTGACATCCTCTTCATAAAAAAGAATATAACCGCCCGTTCCGTCACTGAGCGGTCCGGCAAAAAGGATTTTAGCGTCCCTGAAACCTCGGACAAGCCACTGTTTATGCGCCTCAAGATGGGGCTCAATGGCCGCTTTCGCTGCCTTGTAAATTAGCGTAACGGCGTGCAGCATGATTTATTCCTCAAACGTAGTCACCGCCTTAATGACTTCCGGAATGGAAGCCAGGGCCCGGGAGATCTCCCCGCGTTTCACCTCTTCGGCTTTCGATGCGCCTTCAACCCGGACACACCCGATATTTGTCACGCCCAGAAAGCCAAAATATTTGCGCAGAAGTCGCTCCTGATTGTCCATCTCCTCCAGCGGCGTACCGGCATAGAAGCCACCGCGCGCCGAAACGAGAATGACGGCTCTCCCTCCTGAGTGACCGACGGGACCTGATGGCGTATAGCTGAACGTCTTACCGGGTTGCGCAATTCTGTCCATCCAGGCTTTGAGCTGACTGGAAACAGAAAAGTTGTACATCGGGGCCCCGATAACAATTACCTCGCTTGCGAGAAACTCGCTCACCAGCAGGGTTGACAAAGGCTGCTCAGATAACGCCGACGCCGCCACGCCGCCTGGAACCGGTCGGAAACCCGAAGCGATGTCCAACGTAAGGTGGCTTATTGGGTCTTTAACAAGGTCCCTGTAGATAACCTGATGTGCCTCGCCGTTTTGCATTAGCGCGTTCACCACCTCCGCTGATAGCTGACGAGTTACTGAAAATTCAGAGTTGATACTTGAATCAAGATGGAGAATTTTCATTGCATGTTTTCCTCGGATATGACGCTTAGTGAAGACTTCGGGCTGCCTTTTCAATCAATGCTGCCACGTCTGTGGGATGAGAAATCATGGAAAGATGGCCTGAGTCGATTCGCGAGAGACGAGCCCCAGCCTCGCGGGCAAAAATGGCCTGAACGGATGGCTTCAGCGCGTTGTCATTTTCTGTGATGAGATACCAGGAAGGCTTACTGCGCCATGCAGCGGTAGTTACCTTGCCGCTAAAAGCAATGCCAGCGATAGGTTGCTGTACCGCGGCGAGCAGGTTGGAATGCGTGCTGGCGATATCATTCGCCATGATCTTGTGAAATGCACTCGGATCGTCCAGCCAAATAAGGCCATGCTTGTCAGCCTGCATGGCGTCCATGGGTGCCTTTAGCCTTGCCAAGGCGTCTGACACGGATTCTTTGCTGTCCGGCATCAACGCTGACAGGTACACCAAGCCCTTCACGTTTGGCGTATTTCCGGCCTCGGTTATCACTGCCCCTGCCCATGAATGCCCAACCAGTAAAACGCTGCCTTTCTGACGCTCAAGTACGCGCGCGGTGGCGGCGACGTCATCGTTCAGGGACGTCAGTGGATTCTGCACCACCGCCACGTGATAGCCTTTGGCCTGAAGCAGTGCCGTAACAGCAGACCAGACTGAGCCATCAGTGAAGGCCCCATGGACCAGCACAATATTCTTGACTCCCTTATCCTGGGCCATCAGTAGCGAAGAGTGTGAAAGCAGGAGACACGCGATAAAGGCGCTTTTACGCAGAACAGACAACAATACATTTTTCATCCTTATCATCTCGGTAAATGCTGAAGTGAGCCCAGTTTAACCAGCGCCAGCGCACCCTATGAAGTGTCATTAATGACAGGTATCATGCAAAATCGGACACTTTTTTAGCGACGGAGAGAACAAGCACATGCGCGTTGCACTATTGGCCGTACCGGGGAGCATGCGTTCTGCGCTGGCGGGGTTAACCGATATGTTCTGGGTGGCGAATCAGGTGATTATGCATAATCCCTCCGTCAACGAGAGAGTGGCCCGTGACCGTCCCTTTTTTGATGTGAGGATAATTACTGCGGATGGACAGCCGGTCAGGGACGCGCAGGGGCGTAACATTGACAGCGATGGATCATTCGATGACGCCAGTGAGTGCGATCTGATTATCGCCAGCGGGATGGCACTGGATGAGCATAAATTGCCGGCTGACCGGGCCGCTGTGTCCTGCGCTGCGCAATGGCTGAAGAGGCAACATGCGCAGGGATGCTGCGTTGCCGGCGCCTGTGCCGGTGGCTTTGTGCTCGCCGAGGCTGGCTTGCTTAACGGGCGGCATTGCACCACAACCTGGTGGCTCTATCCGACACTTCTGGCGCGTTATCCGCTGGCAAAACCCGTCTGGGGAAAAGCGCTGGTTGCAATGGGTAACGTGATAACCACAGGGGGGCCGCTTTCATGGGCTGACCTGGTGATACACATTGTCCGCACCCATGCAGGTGACAGGCTGGCAAAGCTCACCGCAGATATGTCTGTCGCGGACAGCCAGCCTTTATCGCAGCAAATTTATGCGCCGGCCGGATTTCTGAACGCCATGCATCCGCTGCTTGTCAGGGCAGAGAATCTGATCCGCTATGACAACCCGGCTATCACGGTGGAGCAGCTTGCTGCGGCGTTGAATACCACGACAAGGACGCTGAACCGGAAAATGAAAGCACTGGTGAATGAGAGTACCAAAAGCTTTATTACGCGGGTGCGTATTGAAACAGCGACGCTGCTCCTTGAAAGCCCGGATAAAACCGTTTCTCAGGTCGCAAGTGCGTGTGGATATAACGACGAAACAGCGTTTAGACGCGCCTTCACTGCGGTTATGGGGATGTCTCCGGGAAATTACAAAGCGCGCCTGAAGGCCAGCGCGATTGCCCTATAGCAGGCGTGCAACATGGGCGGATAACCCTGTTAAACCCCACCGGCCATTGAACCTGGCTTTCATCTGCGGCCGCCCAGGCAGGAGAGGCATACCGTCTGTAGGCTGGATTGACCGATAAAAAAGGGGCAAGCATGATCAACTTACCCCTTTATGCACGCGTCTAAAATCGTCAGGGTCGACAACTTTTTATGCTTCAGCTCAGCATCCACTGCTCAATCTGGGAAACCATGGCCGAAGTTGAAATCCCGTATTGGTCATGCAGCGTGGGAAGGGCACCTGCCGCCAGGAATTGGTCGGGCAGTGCAATCTGACGAAAACGAGGCGCCACGCCATGACGCATCAGCGTGGCGGCTATCGCTTCGCCGAGTCCGCCCGTGATGGAGTGATTTTCTGCGGTGATCACTAAACGTCCGCCTATCGCCGCGTCGCCTGCTTCCTTGAGGATTGTCGCTTCATCAAGGGGCTTTATGACCGGGGAGTGCACTACGCCAACGTCAAATCCCCGTTTTTCCAGCGCTTCAGCCGCTTCCAGCGCCCGCATGGTCATCAGACCGCTGGAGATGATCACCGCATGCTTTCCTGAACGGATGCGTTGCGCTTTACCGTGCTGATACCGGTAATCATATTTATCCAGCACTAAGGGCACCTTTCCACGCAGCAATCGCATATAAACCGGGCCTTGATGATCGGCTATCACCGGAACAACCTGGCTAATTTCGTGTGCATCACACGGATCAATAATCGTCAGGTTTGGCATACCGCGAAAAATCGCGATGTCTTCGGTTGCCTGATGGCTGGGGCCGTAGCCGGTGGTCAGGCCGGGCAGCGCGCAGGCAATTTTGACATTCAGATTCTCCTCCGCGATAGCCATACAAATAAAGTCGTAGGCGCGACGTGAGGCAAAAACCGCATAGGTGGTAACAAAAGGCGTGAACCCTTCGCGGGCCATGCCCGCAGCGGCACTCATCAGCAGTTGTTCCGCCATGCCCATCTGGAAAAATCTGTCGGGATAGGCGTCAGCGAATAAATGCAAATCCGTATATTTACTGAGATCAGCCGTCAGACCGACAATATCCTGCCGTTGACGAGCCAGTTCAACCAGCGCATGTCCAAAAGGGGCTGACTGCGTGGGCTGCCCCTCAGCGGTGATAGAGGCGATCATGGCTGAGGTCGTCAGGCGTTTTTTTTGTGTGGCGGTCATCTTATTCTCCTTGTTCCAGAGCCAACAGAGCCTGTTCCCATTCATCTGCATCGACGCGGATAAAGTGCGTTTTTTCACGCGTTTCCAGGAAGGGGACGCCTTTGCCCATCCGGGTGTCGCAGATAATGACGCGGGGTTGGTCTCCCTCCCAGTTGCGAGCATTATCGAAAGCCGCGGTCAGTGCGCTGATATCGTTACCCTCGACGCGTTGCGCATACCATCCAAAGGCCTGCCAGCGATCGACGATAGGCTCAAAGGCCAAAATGTCCGAGGCATGCCCATCGGCCTGCTGGTTGTTCACATCAATGAGGGCGATAAGGTTATTCAGCTTCCAGTGTGACGCGGACATGGCCGCCTCCCAGGTGGACCCTTCATTCAATTCCCCATCCGACAGCAGGTTATAGACAAAGGAGGAGACGTTCTTTTTCCTGAGCGCCAGGCAGGCACCCACGGCGATACCCAGTCCATGCCCAAGCGATCCCCCGGTGATTTCCATGCCTGGGGTATAGGCAGCCATACCTGACATGGGTAGCCGGCTTCCGTCACTGCCGTAAGTTTCACGCTCATTTTCAGGAATGATGCCGGCTTCAATGAGTGCAGCATAAAGGGCGATGGCATAATGGCCGATCGATAAGTAAAAGCGGTCCCGTTCCTCCCATGCGGGCTCGGCAGGCCGGTATTTCAGCGCATGAAAGTAGCTCACAGCGAGCAGATCTGCGGCACCCAGCGCCTGCCCAATGTATCCTTGTCCCTGAACTTGCCCCATCAGTAGGGCATGGCGACGGATACGGGTGGCACGCTGTCGTAACGTTATTGCAGTACTGTTCATCCTCTCTCCTTTTAACGATTGACATCTGCAGCACGGATGCGCAGCACACAAAATGCGCCGAACAGCAGTACGGCAGAAATGAAATACATCCCCATAGCAGGCGAGCCGAGCCGGGTGGTGATAAACCCAATCAGCCACGGTGAAAAAAAGCCGGCAAGGTTGGCAATACAGTTAACAGCAGCAATACCGGCAGCGGCCGATACGCCCCCAAGCAGATTCGTGGGCAGCATCCAGAACAGTGAGGATGCGGAGAGGATGCCCGCGGCAGCCAGGCTCAGGAAGAACAGCGAAACAGGCACGCTTTGACCCAGTAGCGTGGCTAGCGAGAGGCCGAACATACCCGTGAGCATCGGGATAACGAGATGCCAGCGTCTTTCACGATGCCGATCGCCGCTGCGTCCTGCGACGAGCATGGCAACAATGGCGCAGAAGTAGGGGATGCTGGTGAATAAACCAATGTGAAGGGGATCTTGAATACCGGCGTTACGCACCAGCGTAGGCAACCAGAATGTCAGTGCATACTGCCCCATGACCACGCAGAAATAGATGAGTGCCAGCAGCCACAGGCGCCGGTCTGAAAGAAAGGCTCTCACGGTGCCATGGTGAGATTTCTGCTGGTCATCCTGATCCAGTTCTGCCCGAATCATCGTCTTTTCGTTCTCATCCAACCAGCTCGCCTGTTCAACGCGATCCTTGAGTACCGCGAGCACAATAACGCCCATAAGAACGGTAGGTATGGCTTCCAGGATGAACATCCATTGCCAGCCCGACCATCCATGGACGCCTGCAAAAGCCTCCATAATCCAGCCGGACACAGGGCCACCAATCATGCCTGACAGGGGGATAGCGACAAACCACAACACCGTCATTCGGGCACGGCGGTACGAGGGGAACCAGTAGGTGAGATAGAGCAGCAGACCCGGAGCCAGCCCCGCTTCTGCTATGCCTAACAGAAAGCGCAACATATAGAACTGCCAGGCCGTTTCAACAAACGCAAACATCCCTGATATCAGGCCCCACGTAATCATAATACGTGCTATCCAGCGCCGGGCTCCCACACGGTGCAGGATCAGATTGCTCGGAACTTCAAAAATAAAGTATCCGATGAAAAAAATACCGGCACCCAAGCCGTAGACGGTTTCACTCAGGGACAGATCGCTCATCATCTGCAGTTTGGCGAAGCCGACGTTGACCCGGTCCAGATAAGCACAGAGGTAACACAGCATTAAAAACGGCATCAGCCGCCATGCCGTTTTGCGATAGGCGCTGTTACGCGCAACATCCGTTCCACTCATGTTAAGCGTGGTCATGATATTGACTCCGGAAAGCTCAGCCGAGGCTGAACACTATGGACTGGGGGATCAGTGAATCAACATGCCGCCGTTGACATCCAGGGTGATGCCAGTGAGATAAGCAGAGAGGTCAGAGGCCAGGAAAAGCGCCGCGTGCGCAACATCCTCAGCGCGCCCGAGTCTGCCCAGAGGAATGGCGTCGATAATGGCGTGCCGACGCTCGTCCTGCATGAGCCCACCCGTAATGTCGGTATGGATCAGGCCCGGTGTCAGCGCATTAAAACGAATCTGGTCCGGCCCGAACTCACGCGCCATGGCTTTCGTCAGGCCCAAAACGCCCGCTTTGGCTGCGCTGTAGTGTGGTCCGCCAAAAATGCCTCCGCCGCGCTGAGCGGAAACCGATGACAAACAGATAACACTTCCGCCTCCCTGCTTTTGCATGACGGGGATAACGGCCTGTGACATCAGCAGTGTCCCTTTCAGGTTAACGTCCAGGATGCGATTGTAATCACTCACGCTAATTTCAAGCGTTTTGACCGGTTGGGTAATACCCGCATTATTTACCAGGACATCAATACGGCCGAAAGTATTGACGACCTGGGTGACTGCCCGCTGTACTGCGTCAGGATCGGCAACATTTGCAGCCAGGCCGAGGTGCCCTTCACCCAGCTGAGACGCGGCTTTTTGCGCGGCAGCTTCATCAAGGTCAAGAATAACAACGCGCGCCCCTTGCAAAGCAAAACAGGTTGCAGTGGCGCGACCAATGCCGCGTTCTGAAGCGGCTCCCGTGATAATGGCGACTTTATTTTTTAATAACATCTTCGGCTCCTGAATATTTTTATAGGTAGGATTGGCGTAATGCCAGTAGGGTTGTATTCAGGATTCAAAATGAGAGATGGAAAGGCAATGCAATAAAATTCATTTCATGCTGAATGAATTTGTTGATTTGATGCAGTTAACACTTCTCTCATTAACAATGAGCGGCATGTCACAAAAAAACGTAAGGAGAAAAGATGATCACGCTGACAGATTCGTTTCCCTCTTTTAAATCACTGCGGGTTTTTCAAGAAGTCGCGCATTTTGGAAATGTGGCCCGCGCTGCAGAGGAGCTGAGTATCACGCCGTCGGCTGCCAGCCATCAGCTGGCAAAACTCGAAAATCAGATAGGCTGCATTCTGTTTAACCGTTCAGCAAAAGGCATGTTGCTGACCATGGCAGGTGAGCGATATCTCAAGGAAATCAGCCCACTATTGCAGGGGATAAGTCAGTCAACATCAAGGATCAGCAACCAAAAGGAGCGAAGTGCATTGCGAATCCACTGCGCCCCCAGTTTTGGCCTGCTGTGGTTACTTCCCCGCATCCATACTTTTCGAGAGAAATATCCTGAACTGGAGGTCACGCTCTCTTGCTCGTACGAGAATCTTTCATTCAGTCGTGCAAATATAGATATCGCTATTCGCCACGGTTTTCCCGATTGGCAGAGTTTCGAAATAAAGACGATAAGAAATGAAAAGATGTCCGTTTTGGCTTCGCCCGAATATCTAAAAAAACATCCGGTAAACCATTATTCGGAATTAAGCACCCATCCACTTATTCTCTCTGAATCACCTTTAATAAAGTGGCCTCAATGGTTCGCGCAAAACCAGCTCCAGCAGCCAGAGGAGGACTGGCTTTTTCGCTTCGATCGTTCTTACATGAGTCTTGAGGCGGCAATGTTGGGGTATGGACTAATTTTTGAAAGCGAACTTTTGGCGGAAGACTATTTGCAACGCGGCACGCTAGTCAGAGTATTAGACCCAGCATTGAGTATTCCTGTCAGTGCGCATCATATTGTTTACCCCCGCGGATTTTCAATGTACCCCCGAATTAATCATTTTTTGGAGTGGATGATGCCAATGCTCGGTTAAATCGGTGTGATCAAACTTACTGATCGTTGATTTTATTTTTTGATTGTTTAAGTCAGCAATATCTCTTTTAGAGGGGAATCATCTTGAGAGCCGGGGCTGTTTTTTCAGCGTTCTGCGTTAGCATGATTTCCCCTCATTGAGGGCGCCTGCGCTCATCCCCAGACGGATAACCGTTTCAGACGGCGTTCTGCGGGTAACCGCGCGTTTTCGTTGGGTCGCCTCACCCTTATCATCGCCTTATAAAGCGGCAGGGGAGACTTCACATTCACGCAATGATGGTGACATCCCGCGTAACGTACGAAAAAGCATAACCCACATTAAAACGTTATGACCAAGGAGACATTTTCTGCTTTACAAGGCAGAAGGGGCTTTCTATATTCAAAAATTGCTTAAAAATGATGAAAACCATTTTAAATCAGTGTTTTTCATACTGATCTCACCACAGGAAATCGGGTATGACTAAAGCCGTAATTGCCATTCACGGCGGCGCGGGTGCGATTACGCGCGCCGCGATGAGCGCGGAGAAAGAGCAGGCCTTTCGTGACGCGTTACGCGCCGTGGTCAGCGCGGGCCAGCAGATTCTTGCCGCAGGCGGCAGCGCGCTGGACGCCGTGACCGAAGCCGTGCGGCTGCTGGAAGCCTGTCCGTTGTTTAACGCGGGCAAGGGCGCGGTGTTTACCCACCAGGGCACGCATGAACTGGACGCGTGTGTTATGGATGGCCGCACGCTGGACGTGGGGGCCGTGGCCGGCGTAAGCCGTATTCGTCATCCTATTCTGGCGGCGCGCAGCGTACTGGAAAAGAGTCCGCACGTACTGTTGATCGGCACAGGCGCTGAGGCCTTCGCAGAAGCGCAAGGCCTGGAGCCAGTCGAACCCGACTTTTTCTCCACGCCCGAACGTTGGGAGCAACTGCAGCGCGCCATCTCCCTTCAGCACAGCGTGCTGGACCATGACGGTGCCGCTGCGCAGAGCGGCGCTGAGCCGTTGGACCCGGAGCGCAAAATGGGGACCGTGGGCGCGGTGGCCTGCGATCTGCACGGCAACGTGGCCGCGGCGACGTCAACCGGCGGCATGACCAATAAACAGGCAGGGCGCGTCGGCGATTCACCGCTGCCGGGCGCCGGCTGCTATGCCAGTAATGAGACCGCAGCGGTGTCCTGCACCGGCACCGGTGAAGTGTTTATCCGCACGCTGGCAGCTTACGATGTCGCTGCGCAGATGGCTTATGGTGGACGGTCGCTGCAACAGGCCGCTGCTAGCGTCATCCACGATAAAGTACAGGAGCTTGAGGGCAGCGGGGGACTGATTGCGGTGGACGGCCACGGCAACGTGGTACTGCCGTTTAACAGCGAAGGCATGTACCGCGGATTCGCTTTCGTTGACGGCGAGATTGAGGTTGCCATTTACCGCGACAACTAAGGAGCAGGCATGACGGATCGGGCTGTGCGATTGACCCCGGATCAGGTGCTGGCGGTGCGCGATCTCCAGGTGCGCTTCCAGCACGAGGGGGGCGTGACGGAGGCGGTACGCAACCTGACGTTAGAGGTGCATCGCGGCGAAACGCTGGCGCTGGTGGGGGAATCCGGATCGGGCAAATCGGTGACGTCGCTGGCGCTGATGCGCCTGCTGGCGCGCAACGCTGAGGTCAGCGGGGAGGTGTTCCTGCAGCGGCGCAGCGGCGAGGTGCTCGACATCATGCGCACCCCTGCCAGTCAGATGCGGCGCGTACGCGGCGCCGATATGGCAATGATTTTCCAGGAGCCGATGACCTCGCTCAATCCGGTGTTTACCGTGGGGGAACAGATCGCGGAATCCATTCGGTTGCACCAGCACAAAAGCCATCAGCAGGCGCAGGCGGAAGCGCGCCGCATGCTGGATCTGGTGCGGATTCCCGAAGCGCAAAGCGTGCTGGCGCGCTATCCGCACCAACTCTCCGGCGGTATGCGCCAGCGCATCATGATCGCCATGGCTCTGTCATGCAAGCCAGCCCTGCTGATTGCCGATGAACCCACCACCGCGCTGGACGTGACCATTCAGGCGCAAATCCTCCAGCTGATCCGCGTGCTGCAAAAAGAGATGCAGATGGGGGTGATCTTTATCACGCACGATATGGGCGTGGTGGCGGAAATGGCCGACCGCGTGCAGGTCATGTATCGCGGAGAGGTGATCGAACGTGCCCCGGTGCAACAGCTGTTTGCGGCCCCGGCGGAGCCTTACACCCGCGCGCTGCTGGCGGCGGTACCGAAACTGGGTGCGATGCGCGGAGCGCCGCTGCCGGCCAAATTTCCCCTGCTGCACGCGAACGGCTGTGAGGAATCCAGCACGCCACAGGATACGGTGCGCTATGACCAGCCGCCTCTGTTACAGGTGCAGAACCTTGTGACGCGCTTTGACCTGCGCGGCGGCCTATTCAATCGCGTGAAACAGCGGGTACACGCGGTGGAAAAAATCAGCTTTGATCTTTACGCCGGTGAAACCCTGGCGCTGGTGGGCGAATCCGGCTGCGGCAAGTCTACCACCGGGCGTTCGCTGCTGCGGCTGGTGGCTAGCCAGGGCGGCACCATCACATTTAACGGGCAGCGCATTGATGCGCTTCGAGGGCGCGATCTGGCCTCACTGCGCCGCGAAATGCAGTTTATTTTCCAGGATCCTTACGCCTCGCTCGACCCGCGCCTGACGGTGGGGTTTTCCATTATGGAGCCGCTGCTGGTGCACCGGACCCTGAGCCGACGCCAGGCCGAGCAGCGCGTGGCGTGGCTGCTGGAGCGCGTGGGGCTACTGCCGGAACATGCCCAGCGCTATCCGCACGAGTTTTCTGGCGGACAGCGTCAGCGCATCTGTATCGCCCGGGCGCTGGCGTTAAATCCCAAAGTGGTGATCGCCGACGAAGCCGTTTCGGCGCTGGATGTGTCGATCCAGGCGCAGATCGTCAATTTGATGCTGGATTTGCAGCGAGAATTCAACATCGCGTTTCTGTTTATCTCACACGACATGGCCGTGGTAGAACGCATCAGCCACCGCGTGGCGGTGATGTATCTCGGACAAATTGTCGAAATGGGGCCACGCCAGGCGGTTTTTGAACAGCCGCAGCACCCCTACACGAAAAAACTGATGGCGGCGGTGCCGGTGGCCGATCCGGCGCATCGGCACCGCGAGCGGGCGCTGATCGCGGACGATATTCCCAGCCCGATTCGCCCATTGGATGATGAACCGGAAGTGGCACCGCTGCTGGAAGTCGCACCGGGGCATTTTGTTGCTCGCCATGCGATCAGCGGCGCGTAAACAGCAATCAAGCGCGCCATCAGCCGATGTCGCACATAACAGGGACTACAGGAGAACCATACGATGCACCATATTTTGCGAAAAGGGGCCATCGCAGCGGGCGTGCTCAGTTCGGCGCTGGCGTTACCGGCATGGGCGGCGAAAGAGGCGGTGATTGCCGTGGCGTCCACCTTTACCACACTCGACCCTTACGATGCCAATGACACGCTGTCGCAGTCGGTGGCCAAAGCGTTTTATCAGGGGCTGTTTGGTTTCGATAAAGACATGAAGCTGCAAAATGTACTGGCCGAAAGCTACACGGCGAGCAGCGATGGCCTGACGTACACTATCAAGCTGCGTCCGGGCGTGTCGTTCCAGGATGGCACGCCGTTCAATGCCGAGGCGGTGAAAGCCAATATCGATCGCGCCAGCAATCCGGATAACCATCTCAAGCGCTACAACCTGTTCAAGTATGTTGAAAAAACCGAGGCGGTCGATCCGCTCACGGTGAAGATTACGCTCAAACAACCGTTCTCGGCCTTTATTAACAACTTGGCACACCCGGCTGCGGTGATGATTTCGCCCGCAGCGCTGAAGAAATACGGCAAAGATATCGGGTTCCATCCGGTGGGCACCGGGCCTTACGTGTTTGACGCCTGGAATCAAACCGATTTTGTCAAAGTTAAAAAATGGGACGGCTACTGGAAAAAAGGCTATCCCAAGCTTGATGCGTTGACGTTCCGCCCGGTGGTGGACAACAACACCCGTGCGGCCATGCTGCAAACCGGCGAAGCCAGCTTTGCGTTCCCCATCCCGTTTGAGCAGGCGCAGCGGCTGAAAGCGAATGGCAATCTGGATGTCGTCACGACGCCGTCCATCATGCAGCGTTACATCAGCCTCAATGTGACGCAGAAGCCGTTCGATAATCCCAAGGTGCGTGAAGCGCTGAACTATGCCATTAACCGTACGGCGCTGGCGAAAGTGGCGTTTTCCGGTTACGCCACGCCGGCCACCGGCATCGTGCCGCCCGCGATTGATTTTGCCCAGCGCTATCCGGCCATCCCTTACGATCCGGCGAAAGCGCGACAGCTCTTGAAAGAGGCCGGTTATCCCAACGGCTTTGAAACGACGCTATGGTCATCGCACAACCACAGCACCGCGCAAAAAGTGCTGCAGTTCACCCAGCAGCAGCTGGCGCAGGTGGGTGTGAAGGTGAAAGTTACGGCGATGGACGCGGGCCAGCGCGCTGCTGAAGTCGAGGGTAAAGGGCAGAAAGAGAGCGGGGTGCGCATGTTCTACACCGGCTGGTCCGCTTCTACGGGGGAAGCCGATTGGGCGTTGACGCCGCTGTTTGCTACCGGCTCTTGGCCACCGGTGATCTTCAATACCGCGTTTTACAGCAATCCTGACGTGGACAAGGATCTGAGCGATGCGCTCAAAACCACCGATCGCACGCAGAAAGCCCAGCTCTACAAAGACGCACAGGATCGCATCTGGAACGATCATCCGTGGATTCCGCTGGTGGTTGAGCAGCTGGTGTCTGCCAACAATAAAAAGCTCAGTGGTTTTTACGTCATGCCCGATACCTCGTTTAATTTCGATGAGGCCGATCTGAAGTAATGGACGCGGCCCGTCCGGTGGGACGGGCCCGCAGGATTTCGCATGCTTAACTATTTTCTAAAGCGCCTCTTCGGGCTGATTCCCACGCTACTGATTGTGGCGGTGCTGGTGTTCCTGTTTGTGCATCTGCTGCCCGGCGATCCGGCACGGCTGATTGCCGGACCGGAAGCTGACGCCTCGGTGGTGGCGCTTGTGCGGCAGGAGTTGGGGCTTGATCAACCGCTGATTCAGCAGTTCTGGCACTTTATGCTCAATGCGGTGCAAGGCGATTTTGGCCACTCGATGGTGTCAAAACGACCGGTGGCGCAGGAGATCGCGGCGCGCTTTTTCCCCACGCTGTGGTTGACGCTCACCAGCATGGTGTGGGCGGTGCTGTTTGGCATGGCCATTGGCATTGTCTCGGCGGTATGGCGTAACCGTTGGCCGGATCGCCTCGGCATGACGCTGGCGGTGTCGGGCATTTCGTTTCCGGCGTTTGCGCTTGGCATGCTGCTGATGCAGGTGTTCTCGGTAGAGCTGGGATGGCTACCCACGGTGGGGGCAGACAGCTGGCAGCACTATATTCTGCCCTCGATCACGCTGGGCGCCGCCGTGGCGGCGGTGATGGCGCGTTTTACGCGCGCCGCGTTTGTTGAGGTGATGCAGGAAGATTACATGCGCACCGCCCGCGCCAAAGGGGTGCGCGAATCGCTGGTGGTGGTGAAGCATGGCTTGCGCAACGCCATGATTCCGGTGATCACCATGATGGGGCTGCAGTTCGGTTTTCTGCTGGGGGGCTCTATCGTGGTCGAGGTGGTGTTTAACTGGCCCGGTCTTGGCCGCCTGCTGGTGGATTCAGTGGCGATGCGCGATTACCCGGTGATTCAGGCGGAAGTGCTGTTGTTCTCGCTGGAGTTCATTTTGATCAATCTGATTGTCGATATGCTCTATGCGGCAATCAATCCGGCTATTCGCTACAGGTAAGGAGTTGCAATTGAAGAACTGGCGTCGTGAAGCGGCACTGCGCAGCATGCCAACGCTCGCGGAAAATCGGGTACGCACACCCTGGCGCGAATTTTGGCGGCGCTTTTGCCAGCAGCCAGTGGCGATGCTGGCCGGGGGCTTTGTGCTGCTGTTGATCGTGGTGGCATGTATAGCGCCATGGATTGTCCCCTTTGATGCCGAAAACTATTTTGACTACGACCGTCTGAACGAGGGGCCGTCGCTGATGCACCTGTTTGGCGTAGATTCGCTGGGCCGCGACATCTTTAGCCGGGTGCTGGTCGGCACGCGTATTTCCCTGATTGCCGGCTTTTTCTCGGTGGCGATCGGCAGCGTAATCGGCACGCTGTTTGGCCTGCTGGCGGGCTATTACGAAGGCTGGTGGGATCGCATCACCATGCGCGTGTGCGATGTGCTGTTTGCGTTTCCCGGTATTTTGCTGGCCATTGCGGTAGTGGCGATCATGGGCAGCGGCATGAGCAATGTGATCATTGCGGTAGCGATTTTCAGCATTCCGGCGTTCGCTCGCCTGGTGCGCGGCAATACGCTGGTGCTGAAACACCAAACCTATATTGAATCGGCCCGCAGTATTGGTGCCTCAGACTGGACCATTCTGCTACGGCATATTTTACCGGGCACGGTATCGTCGATTGTGGTCTATTTTACCCTGCGCATCGGCACCTCAATTATCACTGCCGCCAGCCTGTCATTTTTGGGGCTTGGCGCGCAGCCGCCCACGCCGGAGTGGGGCGCGATGCTCAACGAAGCGCGTGCCGACATGGTGATGGCGCCCCATGTCGCCATCTTCCCGAGCCTGGCGATCTTTTTTACCGTACTGGCCTTTAATCTGTTGGGTGACGGGCTGCGTGACGCGCTCGATCCCAAATTGAAGAGTTGACTGACGCGGGCGCGTGATGCGCCCGCGCGGTGCTGAGCGTTAAAACGTTTCCCAGTTTTCGTTACTGCTTGCGCTGACGGTGCGCGGCGCAGCCGCGGGCAGCGCGGAGAGCGTTTTCACGGGCTGGACCACCGCCGCGCTCGCCTGGCGCGCACCGGTTTTGAAGCGCGCCACGGCGGCCGAAAGGCTGCTGGCCTGCTGCTCCAGCGAGGCCGAGGCGTTAGCCGACTCCTGCACCAGCGTGGCGTTCTGCTGCGTCACACGATCCATTTCATTGACCGCCTGACCAATCTGATCGATCCCGCGACTCTGTTCGTCAGACGCCGAGGTGATCTCACCCATAATGTCGCTGACGCGCGTGACGGCACCGACAATTTCTTGCATGGTGTCGCCGGCGCTGCTGACCTGCTGCGACCCGAGCTCGACGCGCTGAACAGAGCCTTCAATCAGCGATTTGATCTCTTTCGCGGCCTGCGCGCTGCGCTGTGCCAGATTGCGCACTTCACCCGCGACCACGGCAAAGCCACGACCCTGTTCGCCGGCGCGCGCGGCTTCCACGGCGGCGTTGAGCGCCAGAATATTAGTCTGGAAAGCAATGCCGTCGATGACGCTGGTAATATCGGCAATTTTCTGTGAGCTCTGGGCGATATCACGCATGGTTTTCACCACGCCATCCACCACGTTGCCGCCTTTGTTGGCGGTATCGGAGGCGGTTTTCGCCAGATGGGCCGCCTGGCGGGCATTGTCGGCGTTCTGCTTCACGGTAGCGGTTAACTGCTCCATGCTGGCGGCGGTCTCTTCCAGCGAAGCGGCCTGCTGCTCGGTGCGCGCGGAGAGATCGGTGTTACCGCTGGCAATGCCTGACGCGCCGCTGTAGATGACTTCGGCGCTGTCGCGCACCTTCACGATGGTACGCAGCAGCGACTGCTGCATGTGCTCCAGGCTGGTGGCAATCGACGCCATTTCACTGCGCCCCTCAATGTGCAAATGCGTCGACAGGTCGCCTTCCGCCAGGCGTTCAATATGCTGCTGAACCTGTTTCATGGGTTTGAGCATAATGCTGCGCACCAGCATCCATACCGCCAGCACCAGCAGCAGCACAATCAGCGCCATGCCAGCCATCATGACCAGCATGTGCCGATACGTCTGTGCATTTTCCACGCTGCCCGCATTAAGCAGCTGCACATTCTGTTCACGCCAGGTTTTGTACGCCGCTTCTAATTCATCCTGCGCCTGCTGGGCATCCAGCGCGCCGTACGCGGCATAGTTGTTGGCTTGCAGGAACCCCATGGATTGGTTTAACAGCGTCTGATAGGCGGTAAACTTTTCTTCTACGGCGCGCGCGGCGTCCAGGTTTTGGCCCGGCAGCATCGGCAACGCTTTATAGGCGTCATAGTGCTGTTTGGCTTCATCAAGGGAGACGGCTGCCGCGGCCAGCAGCTTGTTGATGCCGGCGCGTGCCGCTTCATCGTTCTGGTTTTTCAAAAAGCGAATGGCCACGCGGGTGATGGTGACGCGGGTTTTGATCAGCGTTTGCCAGCCGTCCGTCAGCTCACGCTGTTGGTGTGACAGTTGGTCGCTGGTGGAAAAATTATGCTGCCCGGAAATCAATGACGACAGGAAAAGCGAGCCGGAAACGGCCTGCATCACGGTAAATACCACCAGGATCGCAATGATGGCAGTCACAATTCTCATCTGTTTAAACATACTAAGCTCTTTGTGGGGAAGGTTTGGATACTAAAGTTATCGGTTTGAAACCCGAGCGCTTAAGTGCCGGGCGCAAATAAATGTGACAGCGATGGCCATTAACAGGGAGTGAGCAGATGAAGCCGTTTAATTACGAGCAAGATTTCAAGCACATTGATTTTCGACAGCACCCAGAGCTGTATCAAGTAGGGCGCGGCGAGCAGGGCGTACTGATGGTGGAGCCCTATAAAGGCGAGATTTTACCGCACTGGCGTTTTCGCACCGTCGAACTGGCCAAAACGTCTTCTCAAGAGATTATGGCAATGTTTGAAGCGTATCGCGCCGCAGACGACTTCGTTGGCATGGACATGGCGCGTAAGTTTATTCAAATGGGTTACACGCGCGCACGCCGCTACAGCAACCACAAGGGCGGTCGCAAATATGATGCCGAAGGCAAAGAGCTACCGCGCACGGTAGAAAAAGAAAAGGCCGCTGCGGCGGCCATTTTTAAAGCGTGTTGGGATCGCCTTCGCGCTGACGCAGACTATCTGGCGCGGAAGCGTGCCCATCAAGAGAAGTACGGTTAAACGCGCGTGCCCCACAAATCGTATTCGTCGGCGTGTTCGACTTTCACCCGCACCACGTCGCCTACTTTGACCTGGCGATCGCCGTTCAGATAGACGGCACCGTCGATTTCAGGCGCGTCCGCCATGCTGCGTCCCACCGCGCCTTCTTCGTCCACTTCGTCGATGATCACCAGCACTTCACGGCCGATTTTCTCCTGCAGACGCTCAGCAGAGATTTTCTGCTGTAGCTGCATAAAGCGATCGAAACGCGCCTGCTTCACATCATCCGGTACCGGATCTGGCAGCTGGTTCGCGGTGGCACCTTCAACCGGGCTGTACTGGAAGCAGCCCACGCGATCCAGGCGCGCTTCCTGAATGAAGTCCAACAGCATCTGGAAGTCTTCTTCCGTTTCACCGGGGAAGCCGACAATAAACGTGGAGCGCAGCGTGAGCTCGGGGCAGATTTCACGCCAGCGTTTAATGCGTTCCAGCGTGCGCTCAACCGCGCCAGGGCGCTTCATGAGTTTCAGAATGCGTGGGCTGGCATGCTGCAGCGGAATATCCAGATAGGGCAGGATCTTGCCTTCTGCCATCAGCGGAATGACGTCATCGACGTGCGGATAAGGGTAAACGTAATGCAGGCGAACCCATACGCCGAGCTTCGCGAGCTGTTCACACAGGCCAACCATACTGGTTTTCACCGGCGATCCGTTCCAGAACCCGGTGCGGTGCTTCACATCAACGCCGTAGGCGGAGGTATCCTGTGAAATCACCAGCAGCTCTTTCACGCCGGCTTCTACCAGGCGCTTGGCTTCGTCGAGCACCGCGCCCACGGGACGGCTGTCGAGATCGCCACGCATAGAGGGGATAATGCAGAACGTGCAGCGGTGGTTACAGCCTTCGGAAATTTTCAGGTAAGCGTAGTGGCGCGGCGTCAGTTTCACACCCTGTTCTGGCACCAGGCTCAGGAACGGGTTGTGCTCCGGTTTAGGCACGTAAGTGTGCACGTGCGACAGCACCTGCTCATAGCTGTGCGGGCCGGTGATCTCCAGCACTTTAGGGTGCACTTCGCGGATCTGATCGACTTTGGCGCCCAGGCAGCCAGTGACGATCACTTTGCCGTTTTCGTTCAGCGCTTCGCCAATCGCTTCCAGTGATTCCTGTACGGCGCTATCAATAAATCCGCAGGTGTTAACGATCACGATCTCCGCGTCATCGTAGCGTGGCACCACATCGTAGCCTTCGGTACGCAGTTCGGTAAGAATGCGTTCGGAGTCGACGAGGTTTTTAGGACAGCCGAGGGAAACGAACCCCACGCGCGGCGGATTTTTGACATGGCTCATAAGGATAAAAATTCATCATCATTAGTGTGGATTGGGGGGCGATTGTACAGAGGTTGCCGGGGAAAATGTATAGGTGACGCAAGAATCTCCGCCACGCTTTCCGGACCAGTACGCGCTATGCTTATTTAGCCTGTCGCTGCATGACCGGGTGATCAGAGTTGTGCATGGCGTGCTGTTTTGCTTAAATGCTGGGTTGTTGATGGTAAGTGATTATCAACAATAAGAATTTTAACTCGCGCTAACGGCCTGTTTTTTTCAGGCTGGAGCAAAAGTGGATAATGTGAGAGCAGACATATGCAAGAGATCGTTAAAGGTTTTCTGAATTTCCAACAGAATGTGTTTCCAGAAAGGAAGGATCTTTTCAAAAGTCTGGCGTCCAACCAGAATCCTAAAGCGCTGTTTATTTCCTGCTCAGACAGCCGTCTGGTGCCGGAGCTGGTGACGCAGCAGGAGCCAGGCCAGCTTTTCGTTATCCGTAACGCCGGTAACATCGTGCCGCCGTTTGGCCCAGAGCCGGGCGGGGTGTCCGCCACCATTGAGTACGCGGTGCTGGCGCTGGGCGTGTCAGAAATTATTATCTGTGGTCACTCTAACTGCGGTGCGATGAACGCTATCGCGTCGAATGCCGATCTGGAGCATATGCCGGCAGTCGATCACTGGTTACATTACGCTAACGCGGCAAAAGCGGTGGTGGATGAACGCCAGTACGACAATGTTGAAACGCGTCTCACTGAAATGGTGAAAGAGAACGTCATTGCTCAGCTGAACAATATCAAAACGCATCCTTCTGTTTCCGTGGCGTTGCGTAAAGGAAAACTGCGCCTGCACGGGTGGGTTTACGATATTGAAAGCGGCAAAATCATGGCGTTGACCAAAGGCGGTGAAAGCTTTATTTCCCTGTCTGACAATCCTGAAACCTGCTTCGAATAATCGCTTTCCAGCCCGGCGTCCTGCCGGGCTTAATGATTTGTAAATCCCGCGCGCCCTTACTGATGCTCTGACTACGCTTAACGGCACACCGTTGAAGAAGGAGAGCCTTATGCGTTTCGCACGTGCTGCGCTGCTGATGGGCGCGTTGAGTGGGACGTTTTCAGCCGGAGCGGCGAACGTGAGCGTCGAGGTGCTACAAGACCAACTCGATCACCCGTGGGCGGTCACCTTTCTCCCTGATAACCACACATTGCTGATTACCGAGCGGTCCGGCCAGCTGCGTAGCTGGGATGCCCAACGCGGTCTGTCGCAGCCGATCGCCGGCGTCCCACGCGTGTGGGCGGAGCGGCAGGGCGGACTGCTGGACGTAGCGCTGGCACCGGATTTCGCCACCAGCCGCCGCGTGTGGCTGAGCTATACCACGGCAGACGCGCAGCAGCGCGCGGGCGCCGTGGTGGGCTATGGTCGGTTGAGCAGCGATTTGCGCCAGCTGGTGGCGTTTAAGGTGGTGCTGGAGCAGACGCCAAAGCTCTCCCGTGGGGCCAATATCGGCACGCGGCTGGCGTTCGATAATCGCGGCTTTTTGTGGATCGCCTTTGGCGATAATTTTGTTAGCGCGAGTGCGCAGCAGCTGAATACCCTTTCCGGTAAAATCGTGCGGTTGACGCAGGACGGCGCCGTGCCACCCGATAACCCCTTTGTGCAGCGCGCGGGTGCGCGCCCGGAGATATGGGCATATGGCGTGCGTAATCCGCAGGGGCTGGCACTGAATCCGTGGACGCAGCAGATGTGGGAGAGTGAACACGGTCCGCGCGGCGGTGATGAAATCAACGTGCCTGAAAAAGGGAAAAATTACGGTTGGCCGCGGGCGACCTACGGCATCGACTACAGTGGAGAAAAGGTACCGGAAGCGCAGGGAACCCATGTCGCCGGCACTGAACAGCCGCGCTTTTGGTGGAAAATTTCACCTGCGGTAAGCGGTATGGCGTTTTACAACAGCGCGCGTTTTCCGCAGTGGAAACAGTCTGTTTTCATCGGGGCGCTGAAAGAAAAAAGCCTGATCCGCTTGCAGGTGGAGGGCAGCAACGTGGTGGAGGCGCAGCGTCTGCTGCACGATCGCGGCGAACGTATCCGCGATGTGCGGCAGGGGCCAGATGGTTATCTCTACGTGCTGACTGACGAGGCAAACGGCAAGCTGCTCAAAGTAGGGCTGACGGAGGCCGCCAGTCCCACGCGCGACAAACTTAGCGCGTCCAGTGGCATACCTCCCAGCCACGCTGCTGCGCTTCCTGCGCCAGCATCGCATCCGGATTGATGACCCAGGCGCTGTCGGCATGGGTTAATAACGGCAGGTCGTTGATGGAGTCGCTGTAGGCCCAGGTGTGGGCAAAGGGCTGCGCTTGCTGCGCTTTCCACGCCTGCAGGCGTGTCACTTTGCCTTCACGATAGGTTGCGGTACCGTAAATGCGGCCGGTGTAGCGCTCATCGGCGATCTCCACGCCAATCGCCAAGGCATCGTCCACTTCAAGGCGTTTAGCAATCGGCAGCGCCAGATGATCGCCGCTGGCGGTAATGATCACCACTTTATCGCCACGCTGTTGATGCCAGCGAATACGTTCGCGCGCGGCCGGAAAGACGCGCGGCAAGATGTCACGATGGATAAAGCGGCGCGCCCAGCCTTCAACGGTAAGGGTGGCCATACCGGCCAGCGGGGCGAGGGTGGTGCCCATGTACTCTTCAATGGATAGCTTTCCGGCGTGATATTGCGCCATCAGCGTCTGTTCCTGCTGCAATAGCGCTTCCTGCGCATACCCTTGTGACACCAGCCAGCGCAGCCATAGGCTGGTGCTGTCTTCACAAATCAGGGTTTCATCCAGATCGAAAACGGCTAAGTCCATCATGTTTCTCCTCGGCTGACTGGCATCAGGTTAGCTGAGTTTTGTGACTGACTTAACTGTTCTGCGAAAAATCGGAATTTCACGCACTTTTTTCGCCGCAGAGGGCGTGCGAAAGTGGGCAACGTAACAGCACGCCTTCCAAGGTAACTCTAATAAACTCTATAAAACTTTACGATTGGAAGGTTTTGTTCACAGGGCCTTAGCGTGTAGTTTTCGTAAGACATGTCTTACCCGCCAAAAAACCTGATTTAACAAGGACAATCTGGTCACGCTCATGAGAAAAAATGCCTTCACCTCCGCGCTGCGCCCGCTGGCAGCCACGCCGCTGCTGCTGCTATTCCTGCCGGTCACCTCCCATGCGGTCGACGCACCTGCCGCCCCGCAAATTGATGCGAAAGCGTGGATTTTAATGGATTACAACAGCGGTAAAGTGCTGGCGGAATCCAACGCCGATCAGCGTCTCGATCCTGCCAGCTTGACCAAGATGATGACCAGCTATGTGGTGGGTCAGGCGCTGAAGTCCGGCAAAATTCACAATGATGACAACGTCACCATCGGTCAGGATGCCTGGGCCACCGGCAACCCAAAACTGCGTGGGTCATCGCTGATGTTCCTGAAACCGGGCGATCGTATTCCGGTATCGGAGCTCAACAAGGGCATTGTGATTCAGTCGGGCAATGATGCGTGCATCGCACTGGCGGATTATGTGGCGGGCAGTCAGGACGCGTTTATCGGCCTGATGAACAACTACGTCAAAGCATTTGGCCTGCAGAACACCCATTTTATGACGGTGCATGGCCTGGATGCGGAAGGGCAATACAGCACCGCGCGCGATATGGCGATAATCGGCCAACGTCTTATTAGCGATGTGCCGGATGAGTATGCGCTGAACAGCCAGAAAGAGTTCACCTTTAATAACATTAAGCAGATGAATCGCAATCGTCTGCTGTGGAGCTCAAACCTCAAGGTGGACGGGATTAAAACCGGACACACTTCCGGCGCGGGTAACAACTTAGTGGCTTCCGCCACCGAAGGGGATATGCGTTTGATCTCGGTGGTACTGGGCGCGCAAACGGATGCGATACGTTTTCGTGAGAGCGAGAAGCTGCTGACGTGGGGATTCCGTTTCTATGAAACGGTGACGCCCATCAAAGCCGATAAGCCGTTCGCACAGCAGCGCGTATGGTTCGGTGAAAAGAGCCAGGTGAATTTGGGCGTGGCCAAAGATGCGGCTATCACCATCCCGAAAGGGCAGATGAAGAACCTGAAGGCCAGCTTTACGCTCACCAATCCGCAGCTGGAAGCGCCACTTACTAAGAATCAGGTGGTTGGCACCATCGATTTCCAACTGGATGGCAAAACCATTGAACAGCGTCCGCTGGTGGTGATGGAGTCGGTGCCAGAGGGCGGTTTTGTCGGACGCCTCTGGGATTTCATTATGATGAAATTCAACGGCTGGTTTGGGAAGTGGCTTAATTGATCATTGCCATGGGTTAGGGCCGCAGCCAAGCGGCAGTGGTTGTGCCACTTGCCGTGGCGGGGGGGGTTGCCGCAGGCAGCGGCAGGATGCTTTAGCCACTTGCAGTGGCGAATGCTTTCTCGCTGGCGCGAAGCTCGTGCCTCTTTCGTTCGCCACAGGCTCTGGCAGGTACCTTTGCCACTTGCCGTGGCGGAACTTTTGCCGCAGGCAGCGGCACGGCGCAAATTTCGTTCGCCATGGCACCGGCAGGTGCCTTTGCCGCGTTGCGGCGACCGAGCAGAGGGCGCCAGGCCGCGCCCTCTGCACTCCCCGGCCCTGCGCCAGCCCCACTCGCCGCTGCGCGGTGCCTTCACTCCCTCAGCCTTCCTGACGGACCGGCGTCGATTCGCTCCTGCTCAACGCCGCCTCTCGCGGCATCCATGCCGCTCGCCCTGGAAGGCTTCACTCGTTCAGCGAGTGGGGATGGCGCTTCACACCCCCCGCTGCAAGCGATTATTTTTTTCGCAGCCGCCGCGCGGCGGTAAGATTTTTTAAGGTGCATCCGCACCGCGCTGCGTTAAGCAAAACTCTTTCATGTTTTTTATCTCCAGGTGCCAGTGCGTGGCTGAAAGACTTTTAAGGTACATCCAGACCGCACGGCTTCAACCAAGACTCTTTTGTCTTCTGTTTTTTTCAGCCAGCGATTGCCTTCGCAGACGCGTTTACAGCCACCCAGACAACCTCAGACAGAAAAAAGAAAAAGGCTCTCACAGGCGGGGTGTTGAGCGCCATCCGGAGCGCCGAACGGAGCGTGACGGCCAGGACGAAGCGGCATGGATGCCGCTGAGAGGGCGGAATGAGCCAGGGATGGCGAATCCGCGCGGTCCGTGAGGCCGTTGCGGCGGAGTGAGGGAACAGCGTAGGCTGGCGCAGGGCGCGGATTGCAAAGGGCCGCGCCCATCGGCCCTTTGCCCGTACGCCGCAGCGGGGCGGCTGGAACTCCCGCAAGGTTAGCGGGCGGAACCCGCTCAGGGTTCAGTAAAGACAGGCATAGCGGGCCGGAACCCGCTCAGAACCGGCCCTTTGCCCGTACGCCGCAGCGGGGCGGCTGCAACTCCCGCAGGGTTAGCGGGCGGAACCCGCTTAGAGCAATGCCGACTGAGCGGGCGGAACCCGCTCAGGGTTCGGTAAAAAACCGGCTGAGCGGTCGGAACCCGCTCAGGGATCAGTAAAAATCGGCTTTGCGGGCCGGAACCCGCTCATAGCCATGCCGGCATAGCGGGCCGGAACCCGCTCAACGTCAACCGGAGCCCGCCTCAATCCCTGATCCACCCCTTTTTGATCGGCATAGCAAACAGCGTACGGTACACCTGATGCGTGCCTTCCAGCATCCGCTTGCCATAGAGCTGCCACGCCATATGTGACGCCAGACACGACAGCAGGCCCACCAAAAATCCGCCGACCATATCCAGCGGCCAGTGCACGCCGAGATAAACGCGTGACCAGGCAATGGCACTGCCTATCGCCAGTAACAGCACACCAGACCACAGGCGATGCCACAGCACAAAGGCCAGCGCAAAGGTAAAAATGGTGGTGCCGTGATCGCTCGGATAAGAGTCATCCGCCGCGTGGGGAAGAAATTGATGGCCAAATCCAATCGCGAAAGGGCGCGGATGGGGTAGGAGCTGACCAACACACCAGGAGATACCCAGCGCGTAGAGCAGCGCCATGCCGGTTTTCAGCACCAGTGCGCGCTGTGATGGCACCTGCTCACGCGGTCCCCATAGCCACAGCGCCACGATCAATAAGGGCACGATAGCGATCAGATCTTTGGCGATAAAGGTCGCCAGGGAAAGGAGCCATGCCGGTGAGTCTGGCGTCGCGTTGATCCACAAAAAAAGGCGATGGTTAAGCGCTTCCATGATGATTTCTCGTCCTCAACTGATTTAGGCAAAAAGAAAAACCGGCAAATACCACAACCTGCGTGAGCCACACCCACCATCCTGCCCACAGGTTATGGGAAAAGAAGTGGGCGCCGCGCATTACCTGGCCATATCCCATCAAGAGACCCACGGTAATACCGACCAGCAGCGCGACCAGCGCACGGCGCGGACGTTCCGGCCACCACAGGAAAAACAGCGCCATCAGCGAAAATCCACTGGAAGCATGTCCGCCGGGAAAGCACTGCCCCGGGCCGCTGTTGGCCGGCACGCTATCCAGCAGAACAAAGCTTTCGGCTTTACCGCCGAACATTGCTAAATCCCACGGACAGGAGTGGGCGCTGTGCGCCTTGAGCACGCCGACCACCAGCGGGCCGAGGCCAAACAGCAGCGCCACCAGCACGTAACGGCCATGGCGGCGCTGGATGCCGCGTAGCAACAGCAGGATCGCCCCCGCGATAATCACATCTTTCACTAAGCGATGATTCACCAGGTCGAGCCAGCGGTTATGCTGCCAGGGAAAGCGTGCCGTCTGCGCGTCAAACCACATGCGGCTGATCGCGATATCCAGGTTTTCGTGGCGAGACCAGAGCAAAAATGCCAGTCCCAAGATTGCCAGTAAAATGAAGTTGATAGCGTAAAAGCGCCCGGAAAGAGAATATATAGTCGTGCTCTTAATCTGGTCGGGGGTTATGGATAGGTTTAACTTTGATGACGGTTGCATGACGATTTTGCGCAAAAGAGATCGGACAGGCAGGGTCGCAAGTTACGCTTAACGCAACCTTAAGCTGCGTGGGCAGGACATAAAAAAACCCGCCGGTCAGTGACGGGCGGGCTCCTCAATTTGGGGATTTCAAAGAAAAGCAGTGGCACTTATTCAGACTGCGGTCGAGATGATTAGTTCTCGACCGGTTCAAAATATTTTAAAACGGTAGAAGCGGCCAGACGATCACAATTAAGGTACCGGCCAGCGTCAGCAACACGTTGGCAATGGCATAGGTGCCGGCATAGCCCAAGGCGGGAATGCTGCTGCGGGCGGTATCGCTGATGATCTCCATGGCCGGCGCGCAGGTGCGCGCGCCCATGATGGCGCCAAAAAGCAGGGCGCGGTTCATGCGCAATACGTAAGCGCCAAACAGGTAGCAGATGACAACCGGCAGCAAACTGACTAACAGGCCGCTCAGTAACATCAGCGCGCCCGCACTGCCAAAGCCGTGCTGCAAGCCGCTGCCAGCGCTCAGGCCCACGCCAGCCATAAACACCATCAGCCCAAACTCTTTCACCATCGTCAACGCGCCCTGGGGAATATAACCAAAGGTCGGATGGTTGGCGCGCAGGAAGCCGAGCATGATCCCGGCAAACAGCAGGCCGGCTGCGTTGCCGAGACCAAAGCTGAAATTACTGAACTGGAAGGTGATCATGCCGATCATCAAGCCCAGAATAAAGAAGGCGCAGAAGGCCAGCAGATCGGTGATTTGACTGTGAATCGCAATAAAGCCGATGCGATCGGCCAACTGCTTCACGCGCCGCGCTTCGCCGCTGACCTGGAGCACATCGCCTTTATTGAGCATGATGCTGTCATCAATGGGCATCTCAATCTGGCTGCGAATCACCCGGTTTAGAAAACAGCCGTGATCGGTCAGTTTGAGGTGGCTCAGGCGCTTGTTTACCGCGTTATGGTTTTTCACCACGATCTCTTCGGTCACAATGCGCATGTCGAGCAGATCGCGGTCGAACACTTCTTTGCCGTTGCGGAAGCTGGCATCCAGCCGCGCATGCGCGTCGGGATAACCCACCAGCGAAATTTCGTCGCCCAGTTGCAGCACCGCATCACCGTCGGGGCTGGCCAGTATGCCGTTGCGGCGCAGGCGCTCAATATAGCAGCCGGTCTGGCGATAGATGCCCAGCTCACGCAGATTTTTGCCGCCGGTCCAGTCCACCAGTTCTGGGCCGACGCGGTAGGCGCGGATTACCGGCAGGAAAACTTTGCGCTGGCTGTCGGCATCCAGACCGCGCTCCCGGGCAATTTGCTGGGCGCAGGTGGGGAGATCCTGGTGCTGCAGGCGCGGTAAGTAGCGCGCGCCAAAAATCAGGCTGACTAACCCCACTAGATAGGTGAGCGCGTAGCCAAGACTCAGGTTATCCTGCATCAGGCCGAGCTGGTGCGCGTCGCTAATGCTCTGGCGCAGCGTGTCGCCCGCGCCTACCAGCACCGGTGTTGAGGTCATCGAGCCGGCCAGCATCCCGGCGGTCAGGCCGATATCCCAACCGAACAGTTTGCCCAGCGTTAGCGCAACCAGCAGGGCGCTCACCACCATCACAATCGCCAGGAAAAAATAGTTTTTACCGTCACGGAAAAAAATCGAGAAAAAGTTAGGCCCCGCTTCCACGCCAACGCAAAAAATAAACAACATAAAGCCAAGGCTTAATGCATCGGTATTTATCGCGAAATGTTGCTGGCCTAAAATCAGTGACACCACCAGCACGCCAATTGAATTACCAAGCTGAACAGAGCCAAGACGTAATTTACCCAGGCACAGCCCGAGTGCCAGGACGACAAATAATAACAGAACGTCATTTTTACTTAACAATTCTGCGACGTTAATGTTCACGGTTTAACTTCTTCTTAACCTGTAACAAGTTGATGAAAGGGCCTTTTTTCGCTATCGTGTGCCAAACGCAAGTGCGCTTAGCGTCTCAAAGACGCAGGCCAGCTAATAAAACGGCGTTATTCTAAACATAATTAACTTCCTCAGCTATGCGCAGTTTCATTCGCGCTGCTTAAAGCTGTTTATTTTTATTTCCAGTTGTGCGCACCCGGGCAGTAAACGTTTCAAAATTGTTAACGTCAAAGTTGAGGATGGGTATGTTGCAGCGCAATAACCGCTGGCCGTCATGGGTTCTGGGCGTGATGTTTTATACGCTGGTATTTATTTTTGCCCACCATTTTTGGGCGGCAGCGTCCGCCCAGACGGTGCGTGGTCAACCGGAGCTGCTGCTGTTTCTGTTGCCTGGCGCCTTAATGGCGCTATTGCATGCGGAAAGTGCACTGATCAGTACGCTTTGGGTGGCGCTGACGGGCACGCTGTTGGGCACAACGTGGGTGATGTTGGCCATGACGATGACCCATAGCGGGCTGCTGGTACTGGCCTGGAGCTTAAGCGCGTGGTTCTGGGCGGGGTGCGGTGCGCTGCTGGTGCGTTTGCTGCGCATTATGCTGGCTATGCGCGCTGAATAGCCTGAATGAAAACGGGCCCGCAGGCCCGTTGAATTACGCTTCTACGCCCAGATTGTCTTTGGTCCAGGCAGCGAATTCGGTGTAGCCACCGATGTGCTTATCGTCGAGGAAAATTTGCGGCACGGTGCTCACGGGCTTACCCGCACGCGCTTCCAAATCAGCCTTGGTGATACCGGTCGCCTGAATATCCACATACTGATAGTTGAAGTCATCGCGTTCAGTGGTCAGACGGCTAGCCAGCTCTTTTGCCCGCACACAGTAAGGGCAGCTTTCGCGGCCAAAAATCACTGCAATCATTACGTCTCTCCTTTGTCACCTGCGTTATGCGTACTGTCATAACCCAGCGTCAATAATGCCCATTATCATGCCCGCCCGTTCGGCTTAAGCAAAGTAGAAAATGCCTGTTAATCTGATGGGTACGCACGATGGCTTGTATACTTCACTTCACCAAACGCACGCGTTTGGGCCTGAGCGCGATTAACCTGCTGAACTGATGAGGAATCCATTCATGCGTAACCTGGCGACGTTGCCGAAACCGGTGTTGCTGTTAGAAGTCCTGGGCGTCGCGGCGGTGATTGCCGCGCTGCTGCTGGTCAACGGCTGGATGGATGCACCTGATGCTTTTGCCGCCAAGCCCTTGGCAACGCTGCTTTTTCTGCTGGGCGTGGCGGGTATGCTACCTGCCGCCTGGTTGATGATGTGGCGAACCGCCAAAGCGATGGCGCCTCAGCTGTTTAGCAACCCCACAAAAAGAAAGTAACCGGAGAGGATTATGACGCCGACGATTGATCTATTGTGCAGCCACCGTTCCATTCGTGCTTTTACTGAGCAGAGTATTGATGATGCTCAGCGCAGCGCGATCATTGCTGCAGCACAGGCGGCTTCGACCTCCAGTTTTTTGCAGTGCTCTTCGATTGTTCGCATCACCGACAGGGAAATGAGAGACACGCTGGTGGAACTCACCGGCGGCCAGGCTTGGGTCGCTGCCGCACCGGAATTTTGGGTCTTTTGCGCCGACTTTAACCGTCATCAACAAATCTGTCCTGACGCGCAGCTGGGCCGCGCAGAGCAGCTGCTGCTGGGCTGTGTGGATACCGCGCTGATGGCGCAAAATGCGATGGTGGCGGCCGAGTCGTTAGGACTGGGTGGCGTGTTTATTGGCGGCATCCGCAACAGTATTGCGGAGGTCACTGAGCTGCTGGGACTGCCGAAGTTTGTGCTGCCGCTGTTTGGCTTTTGCGTAGGGCATCCGGCGGATAACCCAGACGTGAAGCCGCGCATGCCGCAGGCGATGCTGGTGCACGAAAACCGCTATCACGACGTTGATCAGGCTGTGCTTGCGGAATACGACGCGCAGATCATGGCTTACTACCAGCAGCGCGACAGTCATCAGCGTTCAGATACGTGGAGCGCGATGATCCAGCGCCTGATCATCAAAGAAACCCGTCCGTTTATGCTGGATTATCTGCATAAGCAGGGCTGGGCGACGCGCTAATCACAGGGATACCGCAATGAAAATGGCCATTCTCACCCGCGACGGCACGCTCTATTCGTGCAAACGACTGCGTGATGCCGCGGAGGAGCGTGGCCATCAGGTGCAGTTTATCGATCCGCTCTCTTGCTATATGAATATCAATTCGGCTTCGCCGACGGTGCACTATCGCGGGGACGCGCTCGGGCATTTTGATGCGGTGATTCCTCGCATCGGCACCGCGACCACGTTTTACGGCACGGCCGTGCTGCGTCAGTTTGAGATGTGCGGCAGCTATCCGTTGAATGAGTCGGTTGCCATTACCCGCGCGCGTGACAAACTGCGATCGCTGCAGCTGCTGGCGCGTCAGGGCATTGATATGCCCGTGACGGGATTCGCCTCTTCGCCGGATGATACGCAGGACGTCATTGCGATGGTGGGCGGCGCCCCGCTGGTGGTGAAGTTGGTAGAGGGCACGCAGGGCATTGGTGTCGTTCTGGCCGAAACGCGTCAGGCGGCGGAGAGCGTCATCGATGCTTTTCGCGGTCTGAATGCGCATATTCTGGTGCAGGAATTTATCCAGGAAGCGCAAGGGCGCGATATTCGCTGTTTAGTGATTGGCAATCAGGTGGTGGCCGCGATCGAGCGGCAGGCCAAAGAGGGCGAGTTTCGCTCTAATCTGCACCGCGGCGGCACCGCGCAGGCGGTCACGATTACCGATCAGGAGCGTGAGATTGCGGTTCGCGCCGTGGCCACGCTGGGGCTGGACGTCGCGGGCGTGGATATTCTGCGCGCGGCGCGCGGGCCGCTGGTTATGGAGGTAAATGCCTCCCCTGGGCTGGAAGGCGTCGAGCGCTGCACCGGGCTGGATATTGCGGGCATGATGATCCACTGGATTGAGCAGCACGCCTGTGCCGATTATCGGCTCAAAACCGGCGGATAAGCGCGCAAAAACGTTCTTTTCATGGCGTCGTCGCCACTTTTTCCGTAAGCTAAGGCGCTTATTTCTTCACCCCACAGGATGAAACGATGGATTCACTGGTCGTTCCTGACATCGACATGCTGCGTCGCTGGCTGGATCAACAAAATATCACCTGGTTCGAGTGTGACGCCTGCCAGGCGCTGCATCTGCCGCACATGCAGAATTTTGACGGGGTGTTTGATGCAAAAATCGACCTGGTGGATAACGTCATTCTGTTTTCCGCGCTGGCGGAAGTTAAACCCACCGCACTGATCCCGCTGGTGGGCGATTTGTCGCAAATCAACGCCAGTTCACTCACGGTGAAGGCATTTATTGATATTCAGGACGACAATTTGCCCAAGCTGATTGTGTGCCAGTCCCTCAGCGTCAGCGCCGGCATCACCTTTGGGCAGTTTGCGCAGTTTATGAAGCAAAGCGAAGAGGGGGTTTCAATGGTGATCATGGAAGCCTTTGCAAATCATCTGCTGATGATTGGCGACGAGGATGAACGTCCCAGCACCGCCAGCAGCCAAAGCTTGCTGCACTGATCGCGCTCCCGCCCTGCTAACTGCCGCTTTTTGCGGCAGTTTTTGTTTGTGCCCCGCCGTTTAATATTCTGCTTTTCGCCCTTTAATGCCAGATATTAGTTGTGCCTTATGCCGCTATTGCCAAACCCCATAGCAGAAACATGCATAACTTATCGCAAAAAGGCGTTTTTTACGCTGGGCTCTGGTACGCGCTCCATCGCGGGGCTATTCTTGCGGAGCTGCGCATAACCATGCAACCGCAGTGCCGATCTTTATCCGAAACACGTTGTGCCTTTGAACCGCAAGCCGTGAAGCTGCGTGTCGTCAGAACGTCGGATATAGGTTTTTGCTATTAAACTCCCGCTGAATATTGATTCATTGTATGTCTGACAACGTTCAGGCTGCGCAATTTCTGGATCGCGTGTATGCAGCGCTGTGATGACCCGCTCAGGAGGAAGGAAAACATGATCAACCAACGTAAAAAATGGTTGCCAGGTGTGGTTGCTGGTGTGTTGATGGCTGCGGCCGTCGGCGTGCAGGCAGAGGATAAGACGCTGCACGTGTATAACTGGTCTGATTATATTTCGCCAGATACCGTTCCGAATTTTGAAAAGCAGACCGGCATTAAAGTGGTCTACGACGTGTTTGATTCCAATGAGGTGCTGGAAGGCAAACTCATGGCGGGTTCAACCGGTTATGACGTGGTAGTGCCCTCTTCAAGTTTCCTTGCGCGCCAGCTGCAATCCGGTGTGTTCCAGGAGCTGGATAAGAGCAAGCTGCCCAATTACAAAAATCTCGACCCCGATCTGATGGCAAAAGTGGCGCAGCACGATCCGGGCAACAAGTACGCCATTCCCTATCTGTGGGGCACCACGGGCATCGGCTATAACATTGATAAAGTGAAAGCCGCGTTAGGTGCGGATGCACCGGTAAACAGCTGGGATCTGGTGCTGAAGCCAGAGAACCTGGAAAAACTGAAAAGCTGCGGCGTGTCGTTCCTGGATGCACCTGAAGAGATTTTTGCCACCGTTCTTAACTATCTCGGTAAAAATCCCAACAGTGAAGATGCCAAAGATTACACCGGGGCGGCGACCGATCTGCTGCTGAAGCTGCGTCCAAATATTCGCTACTTCCACTCGTCGCAGTACATTAACGACTTGGCCAACGGGAACATTTGCGTGGCGATCGGCTGGTCCGGCGATATTCTGCAGGCTAAAGACCGCGCGGCGAAAGCCAACAACGGCGTGCACTTGGGCTACAGCGTGCCGAAAGAGGGCGCACTTGCCTTCTTTGACATGATGGCGATTCCAAAAGATGCCAAGAATTTAGACGCGGCCTATCAGTGGCTTAACTACATCATGGATCCTAAAGTGATTGCTGATGTGTCCAACAAAATGAATTACGCCAACGGCAATAAAGCGTCACTGCCGCTGATCAACGCGGACGTGCGTAACAACCCTGGCATCTTCCCGACGCCGGACGCCATGGCGAAATTGTTTGTGCTCAAAGTCCAGGATCCAAAACTCGATCGTGCACGTACCCGTGCCTGGACTAAAGTAAAAAGTGGTAAGTGATTCGTTCTGAACGAATTCGATCACAATCAGATGACAACAGAGGCGCAGTGACGGCCTCTGTTGTGCCTTTTTAGCGGCGAGCTGTGCCGCGCTACCCCGCTTAGCGCCGGAGAGATGTGAGTGAACGACGCGATTCCCCGCCCTCAGAATAAAACCGCAAAGGCGTTAACGCCGCTGCTGGAGATCCGTAACCTGACGAAATCGTTTGACGGCCAGCATGCCGTGGATGATGTCAGCCTGACCATTTACAAAGGCGAGATTTTCGCGCTGCTCGGCGCGTCCGGCTGCGGGAAATCCACGCTATTACGCATGCTGGCGGGCTTTGAAATCCCCAGCAGCGGGCAAATTGTGCTGGACGGGCAAGATCTGTCTCACGTGCCGCCGTATCAGCGTCCTATCAACATGATGTTTCAATCCTACGCGCTGTTTCCGCACATGACGGTGGAACAGAACATCGCGTTTGGCCTGAAGCAGGACAAGCTGCCCAAAAATGAGATCGCCAGCCGCGTGGCAGAGATGCTGACGCTGGTGCACATGGAAGAGTACGCCAAACGTAAGCCGCACCAGCTCTCGGGTGGTCAGCGGCAGCGCGTGGCGCTGGCGCGCAGCCTGGCGAAGCGGCCCAAGCTGCTGCTACTGGACGAGCCCATGGGCGCGCTGGATAAAAAGCTGCGTGACCGCATGCAGCATGAAGTGGTGGATATTCTTGAGCGCGTGGGCGCCACCTGTGTGATGGTGACGCATGACCAGGAAGAGGCAATGACCATGGCAGGCCGCATTGCCATTATGAACCGCGGTAAGTTTGTGCAAATTGGCGAACCGGAGGAGATCTATGAACATCCTACCAGTCGCTACAGCGCAGAGTTTATCGGTTCTGTGAACGTCTTCGAGGGCTTACTGCGTGAGCGTCGTGAAGAGGGCTTGGTGCTGGAGTCGCCTGGGTTACAGCATCCGCTCAAAGTGCAAACGGACGTTTCTATCGTAGACAACGTGCCGGTGCACGTGGCGCTGCGTCCGGAAAAAGTGATGCTGTGCGACGAGGTGCCGGCGGATGGCTGCAATTTTGCCGTGGGGGAAGTGGTGCATATCGCCTATCTCGGCGATCTGTCGATTTACCACGTACGTTTGCACAGTGGTCAGATGATCAGCGCGCAGCTGCAAAATGCCCACCGCTACCGCAAAGGTGCGCCGACATGGGGTGACGAAGTGCGCCTGTGCTGGGATGCGGACAGCTGCGTGGTCCTGACGGTCTAAGGAGGCGATATGCGCCAGATTTCTCAACGCCGCGCGCCAACCGTGGTTGGTACGCCGCTGCAACGCTGGGCGACACGCCTGAAAATGCAGCATGGACGCAAGCTGGTGATTGCGCTGCCCTATCTGTGGCTGATCTTGCTGTTTATGCTGCCGTTCCTGATTGTCTTAAAGATCAGTTTTGCCGATATTGCCCGCGCTATCCCGCCGTATACCGATCTGGTGACATGGGCTGACGATCAGTTGAATGTGGTGCTGAATTTGGGTAACTACATCACGCTCACTGACGACCCCCTTTACGCGGAAGCTTATCTGACCTCACTCAAGGTCGCAGCAATCTCTACGCTTATCTGTTTGCTGATTGGCTATCCGCTGGCGTGGGCCGTGGCGCACAGTAAACCGTCAATGCGCACCATTCTGCTGCTGCTGGTGATCCTGCCGTCGTGGACCTCGTTTCTGGTGCGCGTTTACGCCTGGATGGGACTGCTGAACAATAACGGCATCCTGAACCGCTTCCTGATGTGGCTGGGGGTGATCGATCATCCGCTGGTGATTCTGTATACCAACACCGCCGTGTATATCGGCATTGTTTACTGTTATCTGCCGTTTATGGTGCTGCCGATTTACACCGCGCTGACGCGCATTGACTATTCGCTGGTCGAGGCGTCGCTGGACTTAGGCGCGCGTCCGCTTAAGACTTTCTTTAGCGTGATCGTCCCGCTCACCAAAGGCGGCATTATCGCCGGTTCCATGCTGGTGTTTATCCCGGCGGTGGGGGAGTACGTTATTCCTGAACTGCTGGGCGGACCTGACAGCATTATGATCGGCCGTATCTTATGGCAGGAGTTCTTTAATAACCGCGATTGGCCGGTGGCCTCGGCGCTGGCGGTGATCATTCTGTTGATTCTGATTTTGCCTATCATCTGGTTCCACAAGCATCAAAACCGCGCCACAGGAGAGAAAGAATGAATCAGCTACCGACCATTCGTTCACCGTGGCGCACGGCGATTCTGGCGTGCTGCTTCCTGTTTCTGTATGCACCCATGCTGCTGCTGGTGGTTTATTCCTTTAACAGCTCGCAGCTGGTGACGGTGTGGGAGAGTTTCTCGTTTCACTGGTACCAAGTGCTGTTCCAGGATCAGGCGATGCTGGATGCGGTGGGACTCAGCCTGACGATTGCGGCGCTGTCGGCCAGCACGGCCGTGGTGCTGGGCACGATGGCCGCGGTGATTATCGTGCGCTTTGGCCGCTTCCGCGGGCACAGCGGTTTCGCCTTTATGCTCACCGCGCCGCTGGTGATGCCGGATGTGATCACCGGTTTGTCGCTGCTGCTGCTGTTCGTGGCGATGGGCAACGCTTTTGGTTGGCCGAGCGATCGCGGCATGCTGACTATCTGGCTGGCGCACGTGACCTTCTGTACTGCTTACGTGGCGGTGGTGATCAATTCGCGCCTGCGTGAGCTGGATCGCTCCATTGAAGAGGCCGCGATGGATCTCGGCGCCACGCCGCTGAAGGTGTTCTTTGTGATCACCGTGCCGATGATTGCGCCTGCGCTGATCACCGGCTGGCTACTGGCCTTTACCCTGTCGCTCGACGACTTAGTGATTGCCAGCTTTGTCACTGGCCCAGGCGCCACCACGCTGCCGATGGCGATTTTTGCTACTGTGCGGCGCGGCGTAAACCCGGAGATAAATGCGCTGGCCTCACTAATTTTGTTCATTGTCGGGCTGGTGGGCTTTATCGCCTGGCGCTTTATGGCCCATGAAGAAAAGCAGCGTTTGCGCGATATTCAGAAAGCCAGACGTGGCTGAAAGCCGTAACTTTTGCCACTATAAGAACGGGCTGATTTCTTCAGGTGCAGTGCGCCGGAAATCGGTCCGTTTTTCGTTGGTTACGGAGCTTACCCATGTCGGAAATCCTGAAAAACAGTGCGATGATGTCGCTGGCCCCCGTGCCGGTCACCGTGGCGGGTATTGCGATTGTGGCGACGCGCTGCATTAGCGTGCTGATGCTGACCAACGAACTGGGTTACGAGGAGCTGGCAAACTTTGTCCACCGCAGCGCGCAGGCATGGGACTCCACGCTGATTTTTATCGCCAGCCAGCTGATTTTTCTGTTTGAGCTGCGCTGTGCGTTCACGCTGATGCGCGGCAGCAATCGCGGCCGTTGGGGATACGCGATAGCGCAGAGCGTCGTGCTGTTTTATATGCTGCTGGCCTCAACCGGCTGGATCTATCCGGAAATCTTCAGTATTTCCGGCGAAACCAACGCGCAAATTATCCATCACACCTTGCTGCAAAAGGTGCCCGACGCGCTGGTGCTGCTGCTGCTGTTTGTTCCGGCCAGCAGCCGCGCTTTTTTCCGTGCCCGGTGATACAATCTTCCCCCGTTTTTTCCCGGATTAATCAACAGGCCCTTTCATGCATTGTGCGCTTTACGACGCTGGCCGCTGCCGTTCCTGTCAGTGGCTGGACAAACCCTACTCGCTACAGCTGGACGATAAGCAGTCACAGCTGGCGCAGCTGCTGGCCGCGCACGCCGTAGCCGACTGGCGGCCGCCGGTCAGCTCGGCGCAGCAGGGGTTCCGTAATAAAGCCAAGATGGTGGTGAGCGGTAGCGTAGAGCGCCCGGTATTGGGTATTGTGAATCGCGATGGCGAGGCGGTGGATCTCTGCGCGTGTCCACTCTATCCCGAGACGTTCGCCCCGGTGTTCGATCGGTTAAAGCCGTTTATTGCCCGCGCCGGCCTGACGCCCTATGACGTGGCGCGTCAGCGCGGCGAGCTCAAATTTATCCTGCTAACCGAAAGCACCTCCGGGGAGATGATGCTGCGTTTTGTGCTGCGCTCCACGCGCAAGCTGGCGCAGCTGCGCGCGGCGCTACCGGCGTTGCAGCAGCCGTTACCGCAGCTCAAAGTGATCTCCGCCAATATCCAGCCGGTGCACATGGCGATTCTGGAAGGGGAAGAGGAGATTGCGCTCACCGAGCATCAGGCGCTGAAAGAGCGATTCAATCAGGTGCCGCTCTACATTCGGCCGCAAAGCTTTTTCCAAACCAACCCGGCGGTGGCCGCGTCGCTCTACGCAACCGCGCGCGCGTGGGTGGCTGAGCTGCCGGTTAGCAGCATGTGGGATCTGTTTTGTGGCGTCGGCGGTTTCGGCTTGCACTGCGCCACGCCGGACATGCAGCTCACGGGGATTGAGATCAATGCCGAAGCCATTGCCTGCGCGCGGCAGTCGGCTCAGCAGCTGGGATTGAACAACGTGCAGTTTGCCGCGCTGGATTCCACTGCGTTCGCCACGTCACGCGATCAGGTGCCGCAGCTGGTGCTGGTCAACCCACCGCGTCGGGGCATCGGCGCTGAACTGTGCGCTTACCTGAGTGAGATGGCACCGGATTACCTGCTGTATTCCAGCTGTAATCCGGCCACGATGGCGCAGGATATCGCCAGGCTACCTGACTATGCGGTGACGCGCGTCCAGCTGTTTGATATGTTCCCGCATACGGCGCATTTCGAGGTGCTGACGCTGTTAACGCGCAGCCACGCGGCTTAGCCGGTGCCTGCGCGCTCGTGCTTATTCCGGGAACCACTTCTGATTGATCTGTTGCCAGCTGCCGTTACTTTTCAATGTAGTGAGCGCACGGTTAAACGCTGCCAGCAGGGGCGCGTTGCCCTGACGCACGGCGATGCCAAGACCGGTGCCAAAATAGTCCGGGTCGGTGATGTGCTCGCCCACGCTGCTGAGATCGCCATTGGCTTTCAGCCACTGGCTCACCACCGCGCTGTCGCCAAAGACGCCGTTCAGGCGGCCATTTTTTAAATCGAGAATGGCGTTCTGGTAGCTATCGTAAGCCACCGCGATCACTTCGGGATGTTTCTCCATCAGGTACTTCTGGTGCGTAGTGCCGTTCTCAACGCCCACGCGCTTGCCCTTCAGCTGACTGAAATCCGTGAACTGTCCCTTTTGCGCAATAACAATGGCGGAGTTGGCGTAGTAAGGCTGGGTAAAATCGACCTGCTTGCTGCGCTCTGCCGTGATATCCATGCCGGAGATAACCGCGTCGTAGCGGCGGAATTTCAGCGACGGAATCAAACTGTCAAAGGCATTATTGGTGAACGAGCACTCCGCTTTGATCTCGGCGCAGAGGGCTTTCGCAAGGTCAATATCGAAGCCCACAATTTGGTTGTTGTAGTCGAGAGATTCAAACGGCGGGTAAGTGGCAGAGACGGCGAAGCGAATCTTATCTACTGCATAAGCATTCATTGCTAACGAGGCCAGTGCAGCGGCAGCTATCCATTTTTTCATCGTACATTTCCAGTAAATAGACTAAAAAAAGTGGTCTATAACATGACAGTTAATGAATGGATATGCAATATTTTTGCTTTTAAAATCGATGTGCTGTCGCCGGCCAACGGCCGACGACTCAGTTCCGGCGTTCGAAGGCCAGCGCGCGCTTTTCAACCAGGCGCATCATCAGCGTCAGTAAACCGTTAACGACCAGATAGATCAGGCCCGCTGCCGCATAAACGGTCACGTCATAGGTGCGTCCATAAAGCAGTTGACCGTGTCCCATCACCTCCATCAGCGTAATGGTGTAGGCCAGCGATGTGCTTTTGAACACCAGTACCACCTCGTTGGAATACGATGAGAGGGCACGTTTAAACGCATAGGGCAGTAAAATACGCAGCGTCGCTGTACGGTCCATGCCCAGCGCGGCGCAGGATTGCCACTGTCCGGCTGGAATCGCGCGAACCGCACCGTAGAACAGCTGCGTGGTGTAGGCGGCGCTGTTCAGCGACAGGGCGATCAGCGCGCATAGCCACGGCTGTGACAGCAGATGCCACAGCCACGGCACGCTTTGAATGGCGGGAAACTGGCCAGGGCCGTAATAGATCAGGAAGATCTGTACCAGCAGCGGGGTGCCGGTGAAGACGGTAATGTAGCCTTTTACCAACAAATTCAACCCGGGCACTTTGAGCGCCAGAATGACCGTGCAGAGCAGTGACAGCAGCAGCGCGGCCGCCAGCGAGGCGACGGTCAGCGTCAGGCTGGTGTGCAGGCCTTTTAGCAGTTCAGGTAAGTAGTCAAGCATATCAGGCTCCCCGCTCAAAACGGGTGGTGCGCAATTCAATGCGGCGCAGCACCGCCTGGCTCAATAACGTGATAATCAGGTAGATGGCCGCGGCGACCAGATACCAGGTAAACGGCTCTTGGGTGCGCGTCGCGATGCTTTTGGTTTGCAGCATAAGGTCATTGACGCTGATCAGTGACACCAGTGCCGTGTCCTTCAGCAGCACCAGCCACTGGTTGCCGAGACCGGGCAGCGCGTGACGCCACATCTGCGGCAGGATCAGGCGGAAAAAGATCGCGGACTTTTTCATGCCGAGCGCCTGGCCAGACTCCCATTGCCCGACGGGAACCGCTTTCAGCGCGCCACGCAAGGTCTGCGAGGCGTAAGCCGAATAGAGCATGGCCAGCGCGATCACGCCGCACAGAAAGGGGCTCACATCAAAGTTCTCAATCTGAACCTGTACGGGGATATTGACCAGCCCGAGATTGATATGGAAACCGTCTGACAGCGTCAGCAGCAGCTGCGAGGCGCCGAAATAAATAAACAGCACCACCAGGATTTCCGGCAGGCCGCGAATCAGCGTCACCAGTGCGGTCCCGAGCCAGGCCACCGGACGCAGGCGCGCCGACTCCCAGCCAGCAAACATCATCGCCAGCGCAAGGCCGGCGACCAGGGCACAAACGGCAAGGCCGACGGTGATCCCGGCGGCGCTTGCGAGTGGTATCAGTTCATTCATCGCTAATTATTGCTGAAACCATTTGTTGTAGATGGTTTTGTAGGTGCCATTGGCCTTGATTTTATCCAGCGCGGCATTGAATTTGCCTTGCAGCTCGGTATTGCCCTGACGGACCGCAATGCCGAGACCGGTGCCGAAGTAATCTTTGTCGGTGACTTTGTCACCCAGCGCCGCGAGGTTGGTGTTTTGCTTCAGCCACTCGTTGACCACGGCCGTGTCGCCGAATACCGCATCGATACGGCCATTTTTCAGATCCAGCACCGCATTCTGATAGCTGTCGTAAGGCACGATGGTGATATCGCTGTGCTTGTCAGACAGGTATTTCTGATGCGTAGTCCCGTTCTGCACGCCGACGCGTTTGCCTTTCAGCGCGCTGACATCGGCCAGCTTGCCTTTTTGCGCAATAAACATGGCGGAGTTATCGTAATAAGGCTTGGAGAACAGCACCTGTTTTTCACGCTCAGGCGTAATATCCATGCCAGCCATTACCGCATCGAAACGACGGAATTTCAGGCTGGGAATCAGGCTATCAAACGCTTGATTCGTAAAGGTGCAGGTGGCGTCGATCTCTTTGCACAGCGCGTTGGCGAGGTCGACGTCAAAACCCTGAATTTTGTTGCTGGCATCAACAAACTCGAACGGCGGATAAGATGCTTCGGTAGCAAAACGCAGCGTCTGCGCGGCAGACGCGCTCAGGCTAAGGCTGGCAAGCAGTGCAGCAAGTACAACTTTTTTCATTGAGAGCATCCTGATTCAGTGCGAAAGATAGTGCGCAAACGCCTCGGTTTGCGGCTGGCTAAAGTGGCTGGCATCGCCCTGTTCAACGATGCGGCCGTTTTCCATATACACCACGCGGCTGGCCGTTTTACGCGCCACCTCCACTTCGTGTGTCACAATGACCTGCGTAATGTGGGTTTGCGCGAGCTCGCGGATAATACTGACGATCTGGGCGGTGATTTCTGGATCGAGCGCAGCGGTGGGCTCATCGAACAGCAGCACTTGCGGCTCCATCATCAGCGCACGTGCGATCGCGACGCGCTGCTGCTGGCCGCCCGACAGATGCAGCGGAAAGCGGTCGGCGAAGGATGTCAGGCGCAGGCGCTCCAGCAGGGCATCGGCCCGTGCCCGTGCGGCGGCCTTGCTTAAGCCCAGCACGCGGCACGGCGCTTCCATCAGGTTTTGCACCACGGTCAGGTGGGGCCACAGATGATACTGTTGAAATACCATGCCCACATTTTGACGCAGTTCGCGGATGGCGCTTTCAGACGGTGCCTGGGCAAAGTCAAATTCATTACCGGCAATCTGCAGCGTGCCGGCGCGCGGCATCTCCAGCAGATTTAGCACGCGCAGGAGTGAGCTTTTGCCGGCGCCGCTAGGGCCAAGCAGCACCAGCGTTTCACCTTGCGGGCAGGCAAGATTGATATCAAACAGCGCCTGATGGGCACCGTAAAAGCAGTTAATAGCGTTTAGTTGAATACTCATGCGCAAAAAATGAATAGCAATTAGTGCCGCAAATCTTAACGTCACCAGAATAGTTATGCAATTGAAGTGGGTTAAAATTTATTTAAGGGCAGTTAAACCCCGAAAGCGCAGCACAAAATCGCGTGCTTCAGCGCTTACAAGGGGTAAGGACGTCTCAAGCCGCCCGAAAAGCGCCGCGCGCCGCCACCGCAAACATGCGGCGCGCTAATACAAGAATCCGGATGGCGACAAATCCAGCGATTACTGTTTGGTTTCCAGCAGTTGACTCAGCGATCCGCCACCGGCGTGCGGCCAGCTTCCCATGTAACGCACATCGTCCACTGCCCAGCAGCTGCCTTGGTGAATCATCAATACTTCGTCCTGCCAGCGGGTATCACCGCGGCTCAGCGTGACGCGCAGCGGAATATTGCGCGCGTCGCGATTCGGGATGCGTGAGGCGCTGCTGACGTCGGCGGAATCCGGCCCCTGCGCCAGGCTGGAGAAGAGGTCGCCCTGCTGCCAATCAGCGGGCTTCTTGCGCTCGCTGCTGGCACGAAGCAGGGTTTGATACAGATGATCGCTGAGATAAGGGCGATACTTGGCTAATGTGGCGCTATCCGGCAGGCCCTGCGTAGGCTGTTGGATGCGCAGGTCGTAAAATTGCTGCGCGACGCTATCGGGGCCGCCCTCCACACAGGCTGCGCTGCGCGGGCCATTATCTTTAAACACCGGCTCGACGGTGGTGCAGGCGCTGAGCAGTAATGCGGCGGGAACAAGCAGCGCAAAGGCGTTGTTTTTCATCTCGATTTCCTTATTGTTCACTGGCAAAGCGCCATTTTTAGCATAGAGTATAGTCGCGCTTTTTGGCGGTAAGCGCTGTTGCTCACGCATTCAGATCAGGAGAAGACAATGAAATTTTCTACCACCCCAACGCTGGAAGGCCATCCCATCGAAGCGTATTGCGGTGTTGTCACCGGCGAAGCCATTCTCGGGGCCAATATTTTCCGCGATTTTTTTGCCGGGATTCGCGATATCGTGGGCGGCCGCTCTGGCGCTTATGAAAAAGAGCTGCGTAAGGCGCGCCAAATTGCGTTTGAAGAGTTAGAAGCGCAGGCAAAGGCGTTGGGTGCCAATGCGGTCGTGGGCATCGACATTGACTACGAAACCGTGGGCAAAGACAGCAGTATGCTGATGGTAAGCGTGACCGGAACCGCAGTGATTGTGCGCTGATGCGCGCCGCAGCGGTTGTGATGCTGGCGCTGCTGCTGAGCGCCTGTCAGAGCACCCTTGAGCCGCGCCCGGGTTACTGGGTCGATACGGCGCATCCGGCACAGGGGGCACGCCCGCGCGTAAAAGTGGTGGTGATTCACTACACGGCGGAAGACCTGCCCGCGTCGCTGGCGACGCTGACCGATCGTGAGGTCAGCGCCCACTACGTGATCCCGCAGCAGCCGGTACAGCGGCGAGGAGAAGGGGTGATTTGGCAATTGGTGCCTGAAAGCCAGCTGGCGTGGCATGCCGGCCCCAGCTTCTGGCGTGGGGCGACGCGCATCAACGATACCTCGATCGGCATTGAAATTGTGAATCGCGGCTATCGCCGCACGCTTACCGGGCTTCGCTGGGAACCGTTTACTGACGCCCAGATTCGGGTGCTGGAGGCGCTGCTGCTGGATATCCGCCAGCGATACGGTATCGCGCCAGAAAATATCGTTGGCCATAGCGATATCGCGCCACAGCGCAAACAGGACCCGGGCCCCGGGTTTCCCTGGTCGCAGCTGGCGGCGCGCGGGGTGGGGGCGTGGCCCGACGTCCGCATGGTGCAGGCGTATCTGCACGGACGCGCGGCCAGTGCGCCTGTGGACCAAGGTGAGCTGCTGGACATGCTGGCGCGCTATGGATACGACGCGGCGGCAGCCACCACGCCCGCAATGCAGCGCAGGCTAATCGCGGCGTTTCAGATGCATTTCCGTGCGCGCGATTATCGGGGCATCGCCGACGCAGAAACGCTGGCGATAGCCCGCGCATTGGTGGCGAAATACGGTGCGGCGCAGTAGCGCCTCACTGCGTTAGCGCTGCCGCAGAAAGGCCTGCCAGTGGGCAACAAACTGCGCTAAATCGGCGCGATTCACGTCCAAATGGGTGACAATGCGCGTCACCGGCCCCACGCTCAGGGCAAAGCCGCCCTCGGCCATCCAGGCTTTTAACGCGCTGACCTGCGCATCCGGCACCTTCACGAACAGCATATTGGTGTGCTGATTCATCACCGCAATGCCCGCCGCGCTCAGCTGCTCGCCAAGCCAGGCGGCGTTATCGTGATCCTCCTGCAAGCGGGCAACGTTGTGCCGCAGCGCATACAAACCTGCCGCAGCCAGAATTCCGGCCTGGCGCATGCCACCGCCGGTCATTTTGCGCCAGCGGCGCGCGGTGTCGATGTAGGCGCTATCCCCGCACAGCAGTGAACCCACCGGCGTGCCGAGCCCTTTCGACAGGCAGATAGTGAGAGTGTCACAGTAGCGAGCGATATCGATAAGGGCGATTTTTTGTGCCACCACCGCATTGAAAATACGCGCGCCGTCTATGTGCAATGCCAGATTGTGCGTGCGGGTGAGCTGCCATGCCTGTTCAAGGTAGCTCAGCGGCAGCACCTTGCCGTGGTGCGTGTTCTCCAGGCTCAGCAAACGGGTGCGGGCGAAGTGGATATCATCGGGCTTGATGGCCGCGATAATATCGTGCAACGGCAGAGAGCCATCCTCGGCATGCGTAATCGGCTGCGGCTGAATACTGCCCAGCACGGCGGCGCCGCCGGCCTCGTATTTATAATTGTGCGCCTGCTGACCCACGATATATTCGTCGCCGCGCTGGCAGTGGCTGAGCAAGGCCACCAGGTTTGCCTGGGTGCCGGTTGGGAAGAACAGGGCGGCGGCTTTACCGCTTAAGCGCGCTGCTTCGGCTTCCAGCGCCTGAACGGTAGGGTCATCGCGATAGACATCATCGCCCGTTTCGGCGGTCATCATCGCATCGAGCATGGCGGCACTGGGGCGGGTTACGGTATCACTGCGTAAATCGATCACGGCGCTCTCCTGAAATAAAAAAAGCGGGCTTAGCGCCCGCCTTGTTATCAATACAGTGGGGTTAACCGTTTTACCTGAGCCAGTTGGTTTTCGCCAGTTCAACGATTTCATCGCCGCGCCCGTTCATGATGGCGCGCAGCATATAGAGGCTGAAGCCCTTTGCCTGCTCTGCCTTGATCTGCGGCGGCATGGAGAGCTCCTCTTTTGCGGTAATGACGTCCAGCAGCACCGGCCCGTCGTGCGCAAACGCCTCTTCCAACGCGGCATTCAGCGACGAGGCTTTTTCCACGCGAATGCCTTTAATGCCGCAGGCGGTGGCGATAGCGGCGAAGTCAGGATTGTTGAGATCGGTGCCATCGGTGAGGTAGCCGCCCGCTTTCATCTCCATCGCCACGAATCCCAGCACGCTGTTATTGAAAATCACCAGCTTGACCGGCAGCTTAAGCTGCGCCAGTGAAATAAAATCCCCCATCAGCATGCTGAAGCCGCCGTCGCCGCACAGCGCCACCACCTGACGGTGTCGATCGAGCGATTGCGCGCCCAGCGCCTGCGGCATCGCATTGGCCATGGAACCGTGGTTGAACGAGCCCAGCAGGCGGCGTTTACCGTTCATTTTGAGGTAGCGCGCCGCCCATACCGTGGGCGTGCCGACGTCGCAGGTGAAGATCGCGTCTTCCGCCGCGTAGTGACTCACCTGCTGCGCCAGATATTGGGGATGGATCGCCTGCTTGTCATTGGCAGTGGCCAGCGCGTCCAGATCCTGACGCGCCGACTGATAGTGCTTGAGGGCACTGTCAAGGTGGTGGCTATCCTCGTGTGTATTAAGCTGCGGCAGCAGCGCTTGCAGGGTGGCTTTGATATCGCCCACCAGCGCCATGTCAACGTGACTGTGCGCACCAAGGCTGGCTGGATTGATGTCAATTTGAATCAGGGTGGCGTCGGCGGGGTAAAAGGCGCGATAGGGAAACTGGGTCCCCAGCAGCACCAGCGTATCGGCGTTCATCATGGCCTGGTAGCCAGAAGAGAAGCCAATCAGCCCCGTCATTCCCACGTCGTAAGGGTTGTCATACTCAATGTGTTCCTTACCACGCAGCGCGTGCACCACAGGCGCCTTAAGTGTTTCAGCCAGCTTCACCACCTCAGCATGGGCGCCCGCACAGCCGCTACCGCACATCAGCGTAATGTTTTTCGCACTGTTTAGCGTTTCGGCCAGCCGGGCAATTTCGCTGGCATTCGGCACGACATGCGGTTGTTGCGGCGGATACCATGCGCTTTTGGCACTTTCCGGCGCGGGTTTGAGCGCGATGTCGCCCGGCAGCACAATCACCGACACGCCGCGATTCAAAATCGCTTTACGCATGGCGATGCCTAACACCTGTGGCAGCTGTTCCGGGTTCGACACCAGCTCGCAATAGTGGCTGCATTCACGGAACAGCTCCTGCGGATGCGTCTCCTGAAAATAGCCGCTGCCAATTTCGCTGGAAGGAATATGCGCGGCAATGGCCAGAACCGGGACGCCATTACGGTGGCAGTCAAACAAGCCGTTAATCAGATGCAGGTTGCCGGGACCGCACGAGCCGGCGCATACCGCCAGCTCACCGCTGATTTGCGCTTCAGCCCCTGCGGCGAAGGCCGCCACTTCTTCATGTCGCGTGGGCATCCATTCAATGGTGCCCATGCGATTCAGGCTGTCGCTCAGTCCGTTGAGGGAGTCGCCGGTGACGCCCCAAATCCGCTTTACGCCCGCACTTTCAAGCGTTTTGGCCAGCAGTGCCGCCACAGTCTGTTTCATCGTTCGCTCCTGTCTGATGTTAGCCATCTCCCCCGATGGCAAAAGAGTACCGTGTCAAAGCGTAGACGATGGTGCGCGAGCGCAGCCGTGAAAAAATGCGCTGTCAGGCGGAGCACAGCGCGATCGGGATCGGGGCCGGTACACTCATGATAAATCCATGCACGATAGCGGCCAGGTGCGATCTCGACGCCGCCGATGCGCCAACGCACCTGCCGTTAAACGTGATGAGGACACTCAGGCATATTATGGCGGTTCACCGCAGCGCTAAGCCAAGCGCGAGTACCGTCCCGTGCAGACGGCAAGCAGGGTAGGCGTTGTGCCCATGTGTGGGTTCCGTTTTCAGGCAGCCGGTGCGGTAAGCCGCACAGGCGCGGGAAATGCGCTCCGCACCAGGCAAAAAAAATGCCAGCATCTGCGGCTGGCATTTTTTTTCGCGAGTGTTCAGAATGCGTAGAGGGCGTGGTCGATTAAGCGTGCTGTGCCAGCTCAACCGGCACGATCAAGCTGGCATGGTTGCCTTTCGGCCCTTCATGAACGTCAAATTGCACCTGCTGACCCGCCTTCAGCGTCCTGTAACCCTCCATCTGAATGGTGGAGTAGTGTGCGAAGATATCGTCGCCGCCGCCAATCGGACAGATAAAACCGAAACCCTTGGCGTTATTGAACCATTTAACAGTACCCGTCTCCATGCTTTTACTTCCCTCGCAAGACATTTTGAAAAGTAGGTGAGGTCATTGAAGCTGTGAGCGAGTTTGTATAAAACTCAATCAGCTTGTGCAGGTAGAATGTAGAGAAACGGTTCTTATCGTCAAGCGAACGGCCCTGTGCGCAGGGGAGAAATTCATCAAAATTTGAGGCAGTTAACGCTATTGCGAATTTTGTGATACAGGTCGCGCATGCGCTTTTAGGGCCAGCGGTTGGCACGGAAAAAGCCGCTTGACAGGCGTGTTAAACTTGAGGGTAGAGCACACTGAGTGCGCTACCGTAAAGCAGAGTTTCGACGGAACATTATGGCAAACACAAACGACTGGCTTAATTTCGACAATTTAGCCGAAGACAAAGTACGCGAAGGGTTAAAACCGCCTTCTATGTATAAAGTCATCCTGAATAATGACGATTATACACCTATGGAATTTGTTATTGACGTTCTGCAAAAGTTCTTTTCTTATGATGTTGAACGCGCAACGCAGCTGATGCTTAAAGTTCACTACCATGGAAAGGCGATATGTGGTGTATTCACCGCAGAGGTGGCGGAAACCAAAGCCGCGCAGGTGAATCACTACGCACGAGAGAATCAACATCCGTTGCTGTGTACGCTGGAAAAAGCCTGAATCTGTCTCCATATAGGAGAGAGAGCGTCAGAGCGATAATTGGGGGAGGTGCCAAATGCTCAATCAAGAACTGGAACTCAGTTTAAACATGGCTTTCGCCAGAGCGCGCGAGCACCGTCACGAGTTTATGACCGTCGAACACCTGTTGCTGGCGCTGCTCAGCAACCCGTCGGCCAGAGAGGCATTGGAAGCCTGTACGGTGGATATTGTGGCTCTGCGTCAGGAACTCGAAGCCTTCATCGAACAAACCACACCGGTGCTGCCAGCCAGTGAAGAGGAGCGCGACACGCAACCCACGCTCAGCTTCCAGCGCGTGCTGCAGCGCGCGGTATTCCACGTCCAGTCCTCCGGCCGCAGCGAAGTGTCTGGTGCTAACGTGCTGGTCGCTATCTTCAGCGAGCAGGAGTCGCAGGCTGCTTATCTGCTGCGTAAACACGAAGTCAGCCGTCTTGATGTGGTGAACTTCATTTCCCACGGTACCCGTAAAGATGAGCCGGGCCAGCCGCAAAGCGGCGCGGAAAATCCCGTTAACGAAGAGCAAGCAGGCGGGGAGGAACGTATGGAAAACTTCACCACCAATCTTAATCAGCTTGCTCGCGTCGGCGGTATCGATCCGCTGATCGGCCGCGATAAAGAGCTGGAACGTGCGATTCAGGTGCTGTGCCGCCGCCGCAAGAACAACCCGCTGCTGGTGGGCGAATCGGGCGTCGGTAAAACGGCCATTGCCGAAGGTCTGGCATGGCGTATTGTGCAGGGCGATGTGCCGGAAGTGATGAAAGAGTGCACCATCTACTCACTGGATATCGGTTCGCTGCTGGCGGGTACCAAATACCGCGGCGACTTTGAAAAGCGTTTCAAAGCACTGCTGAAACAGCTGGAGCAGGATAACAACAGTATTCTGTTCATTGATGAGATTCATACCATTATTGGTGCCGGTGCGGCATCGGGTGGGCAGGTCGATGCGGCGAATCTGATTAAGCCGCTGCTCTCCAGCGGGAAAATCCGCGTGATGGGGTCAACCACCTATCAGGAATTCAGCAACATCTTTGAAAAGGATCGGGCGCTGGCCCGTCGCTTCCAGAAAATCGATATTACCGAGCCATCGGTTGAAGAGACGGTGCAAATTCTGAACGGCCTTAAGCCGAAGTACGAGGCGCATCACGATGTGCGTTATACCGCCAAAGCGGTGCGCGCAGCGGTAGAGCTGGCAGTGAAGTACATCAACGATCGCCATCTGCCTGATAAGGCCATTGACGTGATTGATGAGGCGGGGGCGCGGGCGCGTCTGGTGCCGGTGAGTAAGCGCAAGAAAACCGTCAACGTGTCGGATATTGAGTCGGTTGTGGCACGTATCGCACGTATTCCGGAACAGAGCGTTTCGGCTACCGATCGCGATACGCTGAAGAACCTGGGCGATCGTCTGAAAATGCTGGTGTTTGGCCAGGATAACGCCATTGAAGCACTGACGGAAGCGATTAAAATGAGTCGTGCTGGCCTCGGCCAGGATCGCAAACCGGTGGGATCATTCCTGTTTGCTGGCCCAACGGGCGTGGGTAAAACGGAAGTAACCGTGCAGCTGGCAAAAGCGTTGGGCATTGAGCTGCTGCGCTTTGATATGTCGGAGTACATGGAGCGGCATACTGTCAGTCGCTTGATCGGTGCGCCTCCGGGATACGTTGGTTTTGACCAGGGCGGTCTGCTCACCGATGCCGTGATCAAGCATCCGCATGCGGTCGTGCTGCTGGATGAAATTGAAAAAGCGCATCCAGACGTGTTCAATCTGCTGCTGCAGGTCATGGATAACGGGATGCTTACCGACAATAACGGACGTAAAGCGGACTTCCGCAATGTGGTGCTGGTTATGACCACCAACGCGGGCGTACGTGAAACCGAGCGTAAATCCATTGGCCTGATTCAACAGGACAACAGCACGGATGCTATGGAAGAGATCAAGAAGATCTTTACTCCAGAGTTCCGTAACCGTCTCGACAACATTATCTGGTTCCGTCATCTGTCTACGGAAGTGATTCATCAGGTGGTAGACAAGTTCATCGTCGAGTTACAAGCGCAGCTGGATGCGAAAGGCGTGTCGCTGGAAGTCAGCGATGAAGCGCGCGACTGGCTGGCTGACAAAGGCTATGACAAAGCGATGGGCGCGCGTCCGATGGCACGTGCAGTCCAGGAGAACCTGAAAAAGCCGCTGGCTAACGAACTGCTGTTTGGTTCACTGGTTGACGGTGGCTCTGTCTCCGTGGCGCTGGATAAAGAGAAGAACCAGCTTACTTACCACTTCCTGAGCGCGGAAAAACGTAAAACGGAAGGCACTGTCCACTGATCACCGTGGATGGATATGAAAAAGGCCGGATAGATTATCCGGCCTTTTTTTTGCCCGGCTTGCTATAAACGCGGGCGCGAGTTAACGCTAGTTAGCGACTACGGAAGACAATGCGGCCTTTGCTCAGGTCGTACGGGGTCAACTCGACAGTCACTTTGTCGCCCGTCAGGATGCGGATGTAGTTTTTGCGCATTTTACCGGAGATATGAGCGGTAACCACGTGCCCGTTTTCAAGCTCTACGCGGAACATGGTGTTAGGTAACGTATCCAGTACGGTACCTTGCATTTCAATATTGTCTTCTTTGGCCATCGAATCCTCTGGGTGAACTACCAAACTGTTGAACCGGCAAGATAATGCCGAATTCCATGATTTATGTAAAGAAACGTTGACTGTTTTTGCCAACGCTTCGCCGTGCGTCGCGCCTATGCGCGTGCAGTACGGATAAAATAGGGGTGTTTATTGACGTCTGCGGAGGATTAGCGGGCTAAGAATCTGCAACAGGTGCGCACTTGAAGCAGTTCCAGGAACGGCGTGTGATTCCCAGCCTGGCAATTCCGGCTCGCCACAGCGAAGCGCGGACGACATACCAAACTCGGCTATTGTATCACTTTTGTCGGGAATTGTGTGCAAAACATCTGCGGAGCCGGTTAAAAAAGGGTTTGTGTTTGCCAGCACCCGGCAAGAGCTTGCTGACCAGCCAGCGTTTCCACATGGTGCAGATAGGCTTCGCGCGGAATTTCTTGGGCACCCAGCGACGCCGTGTGGGGATTTAAGACTTGGCAATCAATCAGCTTTCCCTGATGCGCGATGAAATGCTGCGTGAATACCCACAGCGCCGTTTTAGACGCATTCTCTTGGCGACTAAACATAGATTCGCCGCAAAAAATTTGCCCCAACGCGAGTCCGTACATGCCACCCACCAGGCAGTTGTCTCGCCACACTTCGATGGAGTGTGCATGGCCCAATTCATACAAACGCAGCCAGGCGCGTTTGACTTCGAAGGTGATCCAGGTGCCTTCCTGCCTGTCCTCAGCGCACCCGTCCACCACGTGAGAAAAGGCGTGGTTCATCGTGACGCGGTAGGGCGAACGGCGGTGGAATCGGGCCATGCTGCGGCTAAGATGAAACGTCTCAGGCAGCAAAACAGCGCGCGGATCCGGTGACCACCACAGAATAGGGTCGCCGGGCGAAAACCACGGAAAAATGCCGCGCTGGTAGGCGTTCATAAGGCGAGCCGGAGAAAGATCACCGCCCATTGCCAGCAATCCGTTGGGCTCGCGCAGCGCCATTTCGGGCGGCGGAAAATTTAGCGAATCGCGTGAAAGCTGTACCAGTCTCATTGCATTTTCTACTCTTGGCTGTTCGCTAAGACTATAGCCTAAAGCGCTGGCAGAAACGCCAGTAGCGTCCTGCTTTTGAGATTAATTCGTGATGCGTTCCTGACTCAACAATTTGGCCCCTGTCCATGACACAAATGCGATCCATCGCGCTCAGGCCGCTAAGCCGATGCGTGACCATGATGGCGGTTTTGCCGCCGCTGACGCGATTTAATAGTGTTAAAATGTGTTGCTCCGTGGTGGCATCGAGCCCTTCGGTTGGTTCATCCAGCAGCCATAAGTCACCGTCGTGCAAAATTGCCCGTGCAATGCCCAAACGCCGCAATTCACCGCCAGAAAGCGGGCGACCGCCTTCTCCCATCCATGCATCCAATCCGTCCTGCGCGTCAGCTAAGTGACCGAGCTCAACCTGGTGCAACGCGGCAAGGCACTCTGCATCGCTGGCGTCAGGACGCGCAAGCAGAAGATTATCGCGCAGCGATTGATTAAACAGGTGCACCCGCTGGGGAACCACGCTGATGCGCTGACGCAAGCTCGCCTCGTCCCATCGATTTATCGCTATGCCATTCAGGGCAAGGGTTCCCTGCTGTGCTTCATGGCCGCGCGTGAGCAGGCCCAGCACCGTTGACTTACCACAGCCCGTGGGACCAAGCAGCGCCACATGCTCTCCCGCTTGCAGCTGCAATGAAAAATCAGCCAGTACCGCCTCTGGACGCTGCGGGTAGTGGAAAACAACATTATCCAGCGTCACGCTCAGGCCCGGTGCTGAATCAGGCATCGTCGTAGGAAACATGATTGCGGGCGTTTGAGAAATCAGCGCATTTACGCGTTCTGCGGCGCGAGCCACCTGCGTCAGCGGTAAAAACGCCCCGGCAACCGGTGCCAGCGCTTCAAACGCGGCCAGGGCGCAAAACACGAACAGGGCGATGAGTGCGCCGGGCGTACTGCTGGCGCCTACGCTGCCTGCGGATAACCACAAGAGCAGCGTAACGGTGGAACCGGTAATCACCAGCAGCAGACTGTTAGCCATCGCCTGTAACCGAAACTGTTTACGTTGCGCGTGTTGCCAGGCGTTTTCCTCTTCATCCAGCGCATGGCGCCACGCAGCGGCTGCACCAAAGAGCTGTAACTCTGCTAAACCGGTGATCCAGCGCGTAAGCTGGAGTCGCCAGCGGGCCTGATGATGGGCGATACGCTCGCCTGTAGAAGCCCCGAAATACCCGAAAACAGCGGGCATGGACAGCAGCGTGGCGAGCATGATGCCCCCGAGCAATAAAGCCAGAGAAGCATCAATGAACGCAAGCCCAAGGGTGACGACAACGATCACGACCGCCGCGCCAATCAGCGGCGACAGGACCCGTAAATAAAGGTGATCGAGCGTATCGACGTCGGTGACAAAACGGTTAAGCAGATCCCCCTGGCGAAAGCGGGCCAGCTGCTCTGGCGCTAAGGCCGTCACTTTGGCAAAGGTGTATACGCGGAGATGTTGTAATACACGAAAGGTGGCGTCGTGACTCACAAGGCGCTCAAAATATCGTGCAGCGGTGCGCATAATCGCTGCCCCACGCACGCCCGCAGCAGGCAACATATAATTAAAGCTGTAAAGTCCTGCTGCACCGGCCAGTGATGAGGCGGCGAGGAACCAGCCGGAAAGGGCAAGTAAGCCTACGCTGGCAAGCAACGTTGCGATGGCCAGAATAATCCCCAGTGCCAGCCGCCAGGGGTGACGGCGGAATAAACGCAGAAAAGAGAATAGCGTGATCATCCTCTGGACTCCTCAGCACTCCGCTGAACAAGGTCACGCGCAGCACCTTCTTGTTCAATCAATGTCTGCCAGGGGCCCTGTTGCACCAGTTGACCCGATTGCATAACCCAGACTTCATCCCAGCTCTCCAGGTCAATGAGCTGGTGCGTAATCATGAGTGTGGTCTGGCGCCTTGCGGCGTCGCGCAACGCGTCCATGACCCGCTTTTCACTGAGGCTATCAAGACCGGAAGCGGGTTCATCCAGCAGCAGCAAATGCGCCGGTTTGAGCAGTGCCCGCGCCACGGCGACGCGCTGAGCTTGTCCAATAGAAAGCCCTGTTCCACCATCGCCTAATTGCGTGTCCAAACCTTGCGGAAGGCGCGGAATAAACTCTTGCACGCCAGCGCGTTCAAGCACGTCAGCAAGCACATCGGGTTGCTCATCTTGCCCAATAAACAGATTGTCTTTTACGCTATTGGTGGGAAGGCAAGGATGCTGACCCACCCATGCCAGCTGCTGCTGCCACTGCGCGCGCGGCAGATCGCGCAGTTCCTGCCCGTTAACGCGCAGCGATCCCGCATAGGGAAGAAAGCCGAGCAGCACATTGATCAATGCCGTTTTCCCAGCACCGCTTTGCCCAATTAAGGCGACACGCTTGCCCGGCGTAAGGATAAACTGCATGGGTTGGGAAAGCGGCTCGCCGCGCGCAGTGAGGATAATTAAATTACGCGCTTCAAGCGTGTAAGGTGCTGTGGGAAAGGGAAGTGAAGGGCTTTGCTTAGCAGCAGGTGCTGGCGCCTCAGACAAGAAGGCTTCCAGCGCGTCAGCGCCGCCCACAGCCTGCGCTTTGGCATGATAGAACGTGCCAAGATCGCGTAATGGCTGAAAGAATTCGGGGGCCAAAATCAAGGCGAGAAAGCCCGCAAACAGCGTTACGCCAGTGCCGTAATGGCCAACGTTGAGCTCGCCCAAATAGGAGAACCCAAAGTAAACCGCGACCACTGCGATGGCCAGCGAGGCGAAAAATTCCAGCACGGCGGAGGAAAGAAAGGCCAGGCGTAATACGTCCATGGTGCGCTGACGAAAATCCGCCGTGCTCTGCGCAATCGCCTGCCGCTCGGCAGCCGCACGATGAAACAGCCGCAGCGTTTCTCGTCCGCGCAGACGATCGTAAAAATCGCCGCTGAGCCGCGCCAGCGCATGGAAATGGCGCCGGTTGGCGTCGGCCGCGCCCCTACCCACAAGGGCCATAAACAAAGGGATAAGCGGGGCGGAGACCAGCAGAATCAGGCCTGCTGTCCAATTAACAGGAAACACCGCCAGTAAAATAGCGGCAGGAATACACACCGCCAGCGACATTTGTGGCACATAGCGCGCGTAATAGAGCTGCATCTCCTCAATGTGCTCCAGCAGCAGCGTGGACCAGCTACCGGCGGGTTTACCCTGAATCCATGCGGGGCCTGCGGCCTCAAGGCGGTCTAACACCTGCTGTCGCAGTCCGCGGCGAATGGCTTCACCTGCACGGTATCCGGCGATTTCACGGGCATAATTCAAGCCTGCACGCAGAATAAAGCACAGCAAAAGCAGGAGAAAGTCGGCGACGAGTGCAGCCCGTGGCGTGTGCAGGACAATGAGATTTTGCAGCAGCGAAGCCAGCAGCGCCGCTTGGGCAATGATGACCAGTGCGCCAAGGCAGCCATACAGGGAGGCAAGGCGCAAACTGCGCGCGCCATAGTGGCGCTGTTGACGCAGCCAGCGAAGAAGATCGTGTTGCCGGGATGTGTTCATGCTGAGCCGTATTATCACTGTGAAAGAGGCGAAATCCAGACAAAGAGTCCGGGTATAACAGGCGCTCAAACTTTAGCACGGCGGCAATAAAAAAGGCGACCAAAATGGGTCGCCCTTCAGTAGATATGATCAGCTTATTAACAACTTACTGAGTATTTTTAACCAAGCCATCAAGATAACGTTCGGCATCCAGCGCGGCCATGCATCCGGTGCCTGCTGATGTGATGGCCTGGCGGTAAATATGATCCATCACGTCACCGGCAGCAAACACGCCAGGCACGCTGGTTTGTGTCGCATTACCGTGTAAGCCCGATTGCACTTTGATATAGCCGTTTTCCAGCGCCAACTGCCCTTCGAAAATGGCGGTGTTAGGACTGTGGCCGATGGCGACAAACAGACCCGCAACCTCCAGCGTCTCAGTTGCATCGCCCTGTGTCGCACGCAGCTTAACGCCGGTTACGCCCATTTGATCACCCACCACTTCGTCAAGGGTGCGATCGGTGTGCAACACAATGTTGCCGTTACGCACTTTATCCATCAGCCGGTCAATGAGGATCTTCTCCGCCCGGAAGCTATCGCGACGGTGAATTAAATGCACTTCCGAGGCGATATTCGCTAAGTAGAGTGCCTCTTCAACGGCGGTGTTGCCGCCACCGATCACCGCCACTTTTTGGTTGCGGTAGAAGAAACCATCACAGGTGGCACACGCAGAGACGCCTTTACCTTTAAACGCCTCTTCCGAGGGCAGGCCCAGATAACGCGCGGAGGCGCCGGTCGCAATGATCAACGCGTCCGCGGTGTATTCCCCGCTATCACCAGTGAGGCGGAAAGGGTGATTCTGCAAATCGACGGTATGAATGTGGTCAAAGATAATTTCAGTGTTGAACTTCTCAGCATGCGCCTGCATACGCTCCATCAGCGCAGGGCCCGTTAAGTCATGTGGGTCGCCAGGCCAGTTTTCGACCTCGGTCGTGGTGGTAAGTTGACCGCCTTTTTCCAATCCAGTCACTAAAACAGGATTCAGGTTAGCGCGGGCTGCATAAACGGCAGCGGTGTAGCCAGCAGGGCCGGAGCCCAGAATGAGCAGCTTGCTGTGTTTGGCTGTACTCATGCGTTCCTCAATATTTTGACAACATAGTTTTTGATTGTAGGGAAATTAGCACGTCAAAAAAAGGTTTCAGCATTTTTGTTAACAATCACTGCAAACGGCGTAGTCGATGTGCCGGAAATTTGCACGGCACTTGCGCTAAAAGGGTGCAAAGCTCGGCAATTTGTGGTGCAGCCCTGTAAAAATTCTCATTAAAAATCAGCAACGCAGGAGAGTGTCTGGCATCTTGTACTGAAAACGGATGTTTTACTTTGACAATCGCCTGCGCTTTTGCGAAAACAGTGTGAGAAGCAGAGAAGATTTAGCGATGAGGAGCAGAGTTTTCCATTCTGTTTCGCGTTTTTTCGCCAGATAAACTCAGCCTGACATTGGTAATGACGCATGATGTGGACAGACAACATGCGTCATACGGATGGTCGCGTTTCTGCACAGGCTTACAGACTTCGAATCAGTAAGGCCCTGAACAATGAGCGTTTTCAGGGTATGGCAGGTAAAGGGAAGGAATGAAGAGAGACAATAATAATGGTAGACAATAAGAAGCGCCCCGGAAAAGATCTGGACAGGATCGATAGAAATATTCTGAATGAATTGCAAAAAGATGGACGTATTTCAAACGTAGAGCTCTCTAAGCGCGTTGGCTTATCACCTACGCCGTGTCTCGAACGCGTACGCCGTCTGGAACGACAGGGTTTTATTCTTGGTTACACCGCGCAGCTTAACCCGCATTACCTGGATGCCTCACTGCTGGTCTTTGTTGAGATTACTCTGAATCGTGGCGCGCCTGATGTGTTTGAGCAATTTAACGCCGCTGTGCAAAAACTTGAGGAAACTCAAGAGTGTCACCTCGTTTCCGGTGATTTTGACTACCTGCTGAAAACCCGCGTTCCTGATATGTCCGCCTACCGCAAACTGCTGGGCGAGACCTTGCTGCGCCTACCCGGTGTAAATGACACCCGGACCTATGTGGTGATGGAAGAGGTCAAACAGAGTAATCGTCTGGTGATCAAAACCCGTTGATGCAGGGCAGGTGCAAAGCTTGCCAGATTTCGGTACACTCCTGTGAATTCATACAGGACCAGCGTCGGGCTTGCCCGACGCTGTTGCCTTCTTAATTTACAGGCACCTGGAGAGTACTCTTGAGCCAGGAATACACAGAAGATAAAGATGTTTCGTTACAACCAATGAGCAGTGGACGTCGTCTGCTTGAAGCCTTGCTCATTCTTGTCGCGTTGTTTGCCATCTACCTGATGGTGTCGCTGGTGAGCTTCAATCCTTCCGATCCAAGCTGGTCGCAAACCGCCTGGCATGAGCCTATCCATAATTTGGGTGGCAGCGTCGGCGCGTGGCTGGCTGATACCCTGTTATTCATTTTTGGCGTGATGGCCTATGCCATTCCACCCGTGATTGTCGGGCTGTGCTGGACGACCTTCCGCCAGCGCGATCGCCAGGATTACATCGACTACTTTGCCGTAGGCTTACGCTTGATTGGCGTATTGGCGCTGGTGGTAACTACCTGTGGTCTCGCAGCGCTTAACGTTGACGATATTTGGTATTTCGCCTCGGGGGGCGTGATTGGCAGTTTGGTGAGTAATGCCATGACGCCTTGGTTTAGTTCCCCGGGCGGCACCTTGACGCTACTGTGCGTCTGGGCCGCTGGCATCACGCTTTATACCGGCTGGTCATGGCTTACGATTGCCGAGAAGATTGGCAGCGTGGTGATGGGCGTCCTGACGTTTGCCAGTAACCGGTCGCGTCACGATGAGCCATGGCACGAAGACGAATATGACGAGCATGATGCGCATCTGGATGAAGAAGACGCGGACGCACCCACCTTGCGTGCAGCGTACGCGGATGAAGACGACGTGTTGTTGGCAAAACCGCGTCGTGTTGACGAACCTGCTCCTGCCCAGCCTGAACACGATCCTTTGCTGGCCAAAGCGAGCGCTGCAACCACAGCCGCAATAGCGGCCTCCAGCGCGGCGGCGCGGCAAACAGAAATGCCGGATTCGGCCTCGCTCAATGCGGTTCATGCCAACCCTGCGTCCGGGGCGCAGTCTGTGCCAGCGCAACATTCCACGCCGAACACGCCCGCGGCACCGCTTAACCACGCGGTCACTCCGGCCCCAACACACGCTGTGACGCCACCTCCGCTCCAGACAGAGCCAGCTGCAGCGTCTGCGCCGCCGCTTTATCGCTTTGAGGTGCCGGAGACGCCTGTCTCTTCTGCCTTCATGCCGGCCACTGACGATGACGGCCCGCAGATGGGGAATTGGCAGAGCGCGACGCAGCCTTCACCGGCGATAGAGGCGACGCAGGCAGCCGCTGCATTCGGTGCCGGTATCGGGGCGGCGAAAGCAGGCGCGCCAATGACACCCACCTTCGATGCGGTGCCAGAGCGTGACTACAATCCGCAGGTTAAGCAGGGCATTGGGCCAGAGCTGCCGCGACCGAACAAAGTGAAACTGCCGACACGCCGCGAACTGGCGTCGTATGGTATTAAGCTGCCATCGCAACGCCTGGCAGAAGAAAAGATGCGCAGCGACTCTGAGCAGCTTCAGCCGGAAAGCCATCATACATCGTTGCCTTCGCAGCCCGATCGTGATGACGAAGCGGCCCTGCAAGAAGCGGAGTTGCGTCAAGCGTTTGCGGCACAGCAGCAGGCGCGTTACGGCGACGATCCGCAGCATCAGCCTGATGAAGACGAGGCAGAGGCGCTGCATCAAGCGCAGCTGGCACAGCAGTTTGCTGCTACCCAGCAGCAGCGTTACGAGCAGCCAACGCCTGCTGAAGCGCCTGCGTTCACGCTGGATACCTCGGCGGCTTTTGATTTCTCGCCGATGAAAGATCTGGTTGATGATACGCCGAACGAGCCGATCTTTACGATTGCAGCCACGCCAGAAACCGACATTGAACCGATGTGGCAGCAACCTGCTGAACCGCAGCAACCTACCATGACGCAGCAACCTGCTGTGCAGCAGCCTTTCACTGCCCCGCCAGCGGAACCGCTGCCGTCGCTGGCGCCGGAAAGCAGTCCGTGGTCGTCGCCGGAGCCGGAGAGTTATACGGTGCCGCGCGAAGCGGCAACGCCGCCTCCTGCTGCGCAAGACAGCCTGTTCCATCCGTTCCTGGTGCGCCATGAACAGCCGTTAGAAAAGCCGACAACGCCGTTGCCAACGCTGGAGCTGCTCACCGCACCGCCTGCGGAAGAAGAGCCGGTGGATATGTTTGCACTGGAACAAACGGCGCGTCTGGTTGAAGCAAGACTGGCGGATTACCGTGTCAAAGCCGAAGTGGTCGGTATCTCGCCCGGTCCGGTCATTACGCGCTTTGAACTGGATTTAGCACCCGGTGTAAAAGCCGCCCGCATATCGAATCTGTCGCGTGACTTGGCCCGTTCTTTGTCCGCCGTTGCGGTGCGCGTCGTGGAAGTGATTCCCGGCAAACCTTACGTTGGCCTGGAGTTGCCGAACAAACGCCGGCAAACCGTGTATCTGCGTGAAGTGCTGGATTGCCCTCGCTTCCGTGAAAACCCGTCGCCGCTCTCCGTGGTGTTAGGGAAGGATATCGCGGGTCAGCCAGTGGTGGCCGATTTAGCCAAAATGCCCCATTTGCTGGTGGCCGGTACTACCGGTTCAGGTAAATCGGTGGGCGTAAACACCATGATCATCAGCATGCTGTATAAAGCCACGCCGGAAGAAGTGCGCTTTATTATGATCGACCCGAAAATGCTTGAGCTCTCGGTTTACGAAGGTATCCCACATCTGCTGACCGAAGTCGTTACCGACATGAAAGACGCGGCCAATGCGCTGCGCTGGAGTGTGGTGGAGATGGAGCGACGCTATAAGCTGATGTCGGCGTTGGGTGTGCGTAACCTTGCCGGTTATAACGAGAAAATCGAGCAGGCTGCGGCAATGGGTCGGCCTATTCCCGATCCTTTCTGGAAGCCCGGCGATAGCATGGATACCACGCCGCCAGTGCTGGAAAAACTGCCTTACATTGTGGTTCTCGTCGATGAGTTTGCTGACTTGATGATGGCCGTGGGCAAAAAAGTGGAAGAGCTCATTGCGCGCCTGGCGCAAAAAGCGCGCGCCGCGGGTATTCATTTAGTGCTGGCCACGCAGCGTCCTTCCGTTGATGTGATCACAGGGTTGATCAAAGCGAACATTCCTACGCGTATTGCCTTTACGGTGTCCAGCAAAATTGACTCGCGTACTATCCTGGATCAGGGCGGTGCCGAGTCGCTGCTGGGCATGGGCGACATGCTTTACATGCCGCCTAACTCCTCAATGCCTGTCCGTGTTCACGGCGCCTTTGTGCGCGATCAGGAAGTGCATGCGGTGGTGCAGGACTGGAAAGCGCGCGGCCGTCCGCAGTATATCGACAGCATCACGGCGGGTGAGGAAAGCGAAGGTGGAGCAGGCGGGCTGGATGGCGACGAGGAGCTCGATCCGCTGTTCGACCAGGCCGTGGCGTTCGTGGTGGAAAAACGGCGCGCCTCCATTTCCGGGGTACAACGTCAGTTCCGTATTGGCTACAACCGTGCCGCGCGCATCATCGAACAGATGGAGGCGCAGGGTATTGTTTCAGAGCCGGGCCATAACGGTAACCGTGAAGTGCTTTCCCCGCCGCCGCACGAAATGTAATTTGCTCATACGATGCGCTTTAATTTCGGGCCAGTTAACGCTGGCCCGTTGTTTATCTGTAGGTTTATCCCCATATTTTAGGTTGGTTTCGGCATTTTCCTCTGTCGAACCCCCCTCAAGGCAGCTACGTTTAATGCGGTAGGTTTATCGGGAAAGATGAAAAAGGAATCATATCAGATGAAATTACACGTTATTGCCTGCGGCCTGCTGGCCAGCTTTGTTTCCGCCTCCGTCCTGGCCGATGCTTCAAGCGATTTACAGCAGCGTCTGAACAAGGTCAACAGCTTCCACGCCAGCTTTAGTCAAAAAGTCACCGATGGAAGTGGAGCCAATGTGCAAGACGGTGAAGGCGAGCTTTGGGTTAAACGCCCCAGCCTGTTTAACTGGCACATGACCGCGCCGGATGAAAGCGTGATCGTCTCTGATGGCAAAAACCTGTGGTTCTATAACCCGTTTGTCGAACAGGCCAGCGTCAGCCTACTGCAAAACGCCACCAGCAATACGCCGTTTATGCTCATTGCGCGTAACCAGCCAAGCGACTGGCAGCAATACAACATTAAACAGCAGGGTGACAATTTTGAACTGACGCCAAAGAGCAGTGATGGCAACCTGAAGCAGTTCACCATTAACGTGACGTCTGCGGGTACCATCAATAAATTCAGCGCGGTTGAGCAGGATGGCCAGCGCAGCGATTATCAGTTGAAAAGCCAGAAGAATGGGGCGATTAGCCCAGATAAGTTCACGTTCACCCCGCCTAAAGGCGTGACGGTGGACGACCAACGTCAGTGAGGTAACGGTGAGTAACCTGTCCCTGGATTTCGCCCCGTCAAATGAGTTCAAGCCACTGGCCGCGCGTATGCGGCCAGCGACCCTGCAACAATACATTGGTCAGCAGCATTTACTTGCCCCTGGCAAACCGCTGCCGCGTGCGATTGAGGCCGGGCAGCTGCACTCAATGATTCTGTGGGGGCCACCAGGGACCGGGAAAACCACGTTAGCGGAACTTATCGCACACTATGGTCAGGCTGACGTTGAGCGTATTTCTGCGGTGACGTCAGGTATCAAAGAGATCCGCGAAGCCATTGAGCGTGCGCGTCAAAGCCGTCAGGTAGGTCGCCGCACCATTCTTTTTGTGGACGAAGTGCACCGTTTTAACAAAAGTCAGCAGGATGCGTTTTTGCCGCATATCGAGGATGGCACGATTACCTTTATCGGTGCCACCACGGAAAATCCCTCTTTCGAACTCAACTCGGCACTGCTGTCACGGGCGCGCGTGTATCTGCTCAAATCCTTGACCGCAGACGATATTGAGCAGGTGCTGAATCAGGCGATGCAGGATGAGGCGCGCGGTTACGGCGGTAGCGATATCGTGTTACCCGACAACACACGGCGCACCATTGCAGAATTAGTGAATGGCGATGCTCGGCGTGCGCTGAATACGCTAGAAATGATGGCGGATATGGCAGAGCGCAATGCGCAAGGGCAGCGCGAGCTGACGCCCCAGCTGCTGAATGAGGTCTCCGGTGAGCGCGCCGCGCGCTTTGACAATAAAGGCGACCGTTTCTATGACCTCATCTCCGCGCTGCATAAATCCGTGCGCGGTTCGGCGCCTGATGCGGCACTTTACTGGTATGCGCGTATTATTACAGCGGGCGGCGATCCGCTCTACGTTGCGCGCCGCTTGCTGGCCATTGCATCAGAGGATGTGGGCAACGCTGACCCGCGCGCTATGCAGGTCGCAATTGCCGCATGGGATTGTTTTACGCGCGTCGGTCCTGCGGAAGGCGAGCGTGCTATTGCCCAAGCCATTGTTTATCTAGCCTGCGCCCCTAAAAGTAACGCTGTTTATACTGCCTTCAAGGCCGCAATGCGCGATGCGCGTGAGTCGCCGGATTACGATGTGCCGGAACATTTACGCAATGCACCCACCAAGCTCATGAAAGAGATGGGGCTGGGCAAGGAGTATCGCTATGCGCATGACGAACCCAACGCGTACGCGGCGGGTGAGGTGTTCTTTCCGCCTGAAATGGCACAAACACGCTACTACCAACCTACCACTCGCGGCTTAGAAGCGAAAATTGGCGAAAAACTCGCCTGGCTCGCTGAACAGGATCAAAATAGCCCGATAAAACGCTACCGCTGATAAACCGCTTACGGTAAGGTTAGTGAGACGTTCATGCGCGCCAGGCGGCGTGCATCCCGCCCTTATTAATCAACTTTTTATTACACAGGATAAGCATGCTCGATCCCAATCTGCTGCGTAACGAGCCAGACGCAGTCGCAGAAAAACTGGCACGCCGGGGATTTAAACTGGATGTGGAAACGCTGCGCACGCTCGAAGAGCGCCGCAAAGTGCTGCAGGTAGAAACGGAAAACCTGCAGGCCGAGCGCAACGCCCGATCCAAATCCATCGGTCAGGCTAAAGCCCGTGGGGAAGATATCGAGCCGCTGCGTCTGGAAGTGAACGCGTTAGGTGAACGCCTGGATGCGGCAAAAGCAGAGCTGGATACCCTGCAAAGTGAAATCCGTGATTTCGCGCTGGCGTTACCCAACCTGCCGGTGGATGAAGTACCGCTTGGCAAAGATGACAGCGAAAATCTGGAAATTAGCCGCTGGGGCCAGCCGCGTCAGTTTGATTTCCCGGTTAAAGATCACGTTGAACTCGGTGAAGCCGCGAAAGGGCTGGATTTTGCGGCCGCGGTAAAACTGACCGGTTCGCGCTTCATTGTAATGCAGGGACAGATTGCGCGACTGCACCGTGCGCTGAGCCAGTTTATGCTGGATCTGCACACGCAGCAGCACGGCTATGTTGAAACTTACGTGCCTTACCTGGTGAATCAAGAGACGCTGTTCGGCACCGGCCAGCTGCCCAAGTTTGGCGAGGATCTGTTCCATACGAAACCGCTGGGCGAAGAGGCGGGCAGCAGTAACTATGCGCTGATCCCGACGGCAGAAGTGCCGCTGACCAATCTGGTACGCGATGAGATTGTGGAAGAGGAAAATCTCCCGATGAAGCTCACCGCGCATACGCCCTGTTTCCGTTCTGAAGCCGGATCGTATGGACGCGACACGCGCGGCCTGATCCGCATGCACCAGTTCGATAAAGTCGAGATGGTGCATATTGTTGCCCCAGAGCACTCAATGGATGCGTTGGAAGAATTGGTAGGGCACGCCGAGAAAGTGCTGCAACTGCTGAATTTGCCGTATCGTAAAGTGCTGCTGTGCACCGGCGACATGGGCTTTGGTGCGGCAAAAACCTACGATCTGGAAGTGTGGCTGCCCGCGCAAGACACGTATCGGGAGATCTCTTCGTGCTCCAACATGGGTGATTTCCAGGCGCGCCGTATGCAAGCGCGCTGCCGTAGTAAAACCGACAAAAAGCCGCGCCTTGTGCACACGCTGAACGGTTCAGGCTTAGCGGTAGGACGGACGTTGGTGGCGGTGCTGGAAAACTACCAGCAGGCCGACGGACGCATTACGGTGCCGGATGTGCTGCGCCCGTATATGGGTGGCCTCGAATACATTGGCTAATCCCTGCGTCAGCAAAAAGCCCGGCCACGCCGGGCTTTTTTTAGGCTTCCACGCGGCGAAATTTATCACAAATAAACGTTATCGATAGCTTCCTGCTATTGCGGCGTGAAAAGCTATAAATTCATGATGTTATCTTCTTACCTAAGACTGTTATTAAGCTTTCTAAGCTGCTGAAGATTAATAAATTAAATTGTTCTGCAGCAAAATGTGCGGCGATAAATTTCGGCACATTGACTTTAAAAAAGTGAATGGCAAACTGCGCGCAATTCTCTTCATTTCTCTGGCTTTACATCCTATGTCAACCTGGTCGCGCCCCGTCTTGCTGCTGCTTTGTGGCTTATTGCTGATGACGGTTTCTATTGCTGTGCTTAATACGCTGGTGCCGCTGTGGCTCACGCACGATTTGCTGCCCACCTGGCAGGTCGGCATGGCCAGTTCAGCGTATTACACCGGCAATTTACTGGGCACGCTGTTGGCTGGCTGGCTGATAAACCGATATGGTTTTAATCGCTGTTTCTACCTTGCCAGCGTCGTGTTTGCGGTTGCGACCACCGGCATGGTGATGCTACAGGGATTTTATAGCTGGACCCTGTTGCGCTTTAGCGCGGGCGTCGGCTGTGCGCTGATCTGGGTGGTGGTGGAAAGTGCCTTGTTGTGCAGCGGCACCGTGCGTAACCGCGGCCAGCTGCTGGCAGCGTACATGATCGTTTATTATCTCGGCACCGTGGCGGGGCAGCTTCTGGTGAGCGGCGTATCCACTGCGCTGCTGCACGTGATCCCTTGGGTCACAATGCTGATTCTCTGCGCGGTGCTGCCGGTGGTGTTTGTGCAGGTGCAGGCGGGCAGCGCCACCGAAGAGGCGTCAACCGGTCGTATCTGGCAAATGCTGCGCCGCCGCAGTTCGCGCCTGGGCATCAACGGCTGCATTATTTCTGGCATTGTGCTCGGCTCGCTTTATGGTCTCATGCCGCTTTATCTTTCTCATCAAGGCATGAGCGATGCCACGGTAGGTTACTGGATGGCGCTGCTGGTGAGCGCAGGGATTGTTGGGCAGTGGCCGATTGGGCGTCTGGCTGACCGTTTCGGACGCTTGATGGTGCTGCGGGTTCAGGTGTTCGTGGTGATTCTGGGGGCTATCGCGATGTTGGGCGATACCGCCATGGCGCCGGCGCTGTTTGTTCTCGGTCTGGCGGGCTTTACGCTCTATCCTGTGGCGATGTCGTGGGCGTGTGAAACCGTCGCACATCATGAACTGGTCGCCATGAATCAGGCGCTGCTGTTTAGCTATACGGTGGGCAGCCTGGTGGGGCCAGCGATGACCTCCATGCTGATGCAAAACTATTCCGATCGCCTGCTGTTTGTGATGATCGCAGCTGTCGCGCTGGTGTATCTGGTGATGCTGCTGCGCAAAGCTGATCACCACGCGACACCTGTGGCACACGCTTAATCACCGGCTGAAAGGCGCGCGCTGCGCCTTTCGCTTTTCCTAATACACCACCTCATGGCCGTAGCCGCTTAATATCCCCTTTATGCGCGCCAAAGTGGCACCATCCGGTGGGCGGACGTCATCCAACTGATATTGCTCACCCATCGCAGTCCATTTGTGTTTACCCAATTCGTGGTAGGGCAGTAATTCGATCTTCTCAATGTTCGCCATCCCTTGCGTAAATGCGCCGAGGCGATGAACGGCGTCATCGTCGTCAGAGTAGCCCGGCACCACGACATAACGAATCCAGGTGCGTTTGCCTTTTTTTTGCAGATAGCGGGCGAAATCCAGCGTGCGGTGGTTGGACACGCCGACCAGAATCTGATGCATATCGTCATTCATCTGTTTGAGATCGAGCATCACCAGATCGGTGGCGTCCAGCAGTTCATCAATAACCGGTTCATAACGGCGCACAAAGCCGTTGGTGTCCAGGCAGGTATGAATGCCTTCCGCCTGGCAGGCACGGAACCAGTCGCGCACGAATTCCGCCTGTAAAATCGCCTCGCCGCCGGACGCGGTGACGCCGCCACCTGAAGCGCGCATATAGTGGCGGTAAGCCCTCACCTCCTGCATCAATTCTGGGACGGTGATGGGGTTACCGCCGTGCGTATCCCACGTGTCGCGATTGTGGCAGTAGAGGCAGCGCATCAGGCAGCCTTGAAAGAAGGTGATAAAGCGAATGCCGGGACCGTCAACGGTACCGCAGGATTCAAACGAGTGGATACGACCAATGGCAGACATAGCGATGTGTCCTCCGGTTAAACCTGAGCGTAGGGCGCATTCTTTGCTGCGCGCCAGACAGGTGAATCTGTTTTGGTGGATAGCCCACGGGGCGAACCAGCAAAACGGACTCGGTTACAAGGCTCCCGCAGGAGCCTTGCAAGGAGAGGTGTGATTAAAGTGACTGCGTGAAGGTCCGGGTAATCACGTCTCGCTGCTGCTCTTTGGTCAGCGAGTTGAAGCGCACGGCATAGCCAGAGACGCGAATGGTCAACTGCGGATATTTTTCCGGGTTATCCATCGCATCCAGCAGCATCTCGCGATTCATCACGTTGACGTTCAGGTGTTGCCCACCTTCAAAACCCGCTTCGTGATGGAAGTACCCGTCCATTAGCCCAGCCAGATTGGCTTTGCGCACGTTATCGTCTTTTCCGAGCGCATTCGGCACAATGGAGAAGGTGTAGGAGATGCCGTCTTTGGCATAGGCAAACGGCAGCTTAGCCACCGAGGTCAGCGAGGCGACTGCGCCTTTTTGGTCGCGGCCGTGCATCGGATTGGCACCTGGACCAAAGGGGGCGCCGGCGCGACGGCCATCTGGCGTATTACCGGTTTTCTTGCCGTACACCACGTTGGAGGTAATTGTGAGCACGGACTGTGTCGGTACGGCGTTACGGTAGGTTTGCAGCTTCTGGATTTTTTTCATGAAGCGCTCGACCAGGTCACAGGCCATGTCGTCCACGCGCGCATCGTTATTGCCAAACTGGGGATACTCGCCCTCGATAGCAAAATCAATGGCAAGGCCGTCTGCGTCACGCACCGGTCTCACTTTGGCGTATTTGATGGCGGATAAGGAGTCAGCCGCAACTGACAGTCCGGCGATGCCGCACGCCATGGTGCGATAAACGTCGCGGTCATGCAGCGCCATCAGTGCCGCTTCATAACTGTACTTATCATGCATATAGTGAATGATATTCAGCGCCGTCACATACTGTTTCGCCAGCCAGTCCATGAAATGATCGAGGCGTTCCATGACGGTATCAAAGTCCAAAATGTCGTCGGTGATAGGTGCTTCTTTTGGCCCAACCTGCATTTTTAACTTCTCGTCCACGCCGCCGTTGATGGCATAGAGCAGCGTTTTTGCGAGGTTGGCGCGGGCGCCGAAAAACTGCATTTGTTTGCCGACAATCATTGGGCTCACGCAGCAGGCGATGGCGTAGTCATCGTTATCAAAATCGGGGCGCATCAAATCATCGTTTTCGTACTGTAGGGAGGACGTATCGATGGAAACTTTCGCCGCGTATTTTTTGAAGTTCAGCGGCAGATTTTCCGACCATAGAATGGTCATGTTGGGCTCAGGCGACGGGCCCATGGTATAGAGCGTATTCAGGAAGCGGAACGTATTTTTCGTGACCAGCGTACGGCCGTCCACGCCCATACCCGCCAGCGATTCTGTCGCCCAGATAGGATCGCCGGAGAACAGCTCATCGTACTCAGGCGTACGCAGGAAGCGCACCATACGCAGCTTCATCACCAGATGGTCAATCAGCTCCTGCGCCGCCTGCTCATCCAACTTGCCTGCCTTGAGATCCCGCTCAATATAGATATCCAGGAACGTTGAGACGCGGCCAAATGACATCGCCGCACCGTTTTGCGATTTCACCGCGGCCAGATAGCCAAAATAGGTCCACTGCACCGCTTCCTGCGCGGTGGTGGCGGGCCGAGAAATATCAAAGCCATATTTAGCGGCCATTGCTTTGATCTGGTTCAGCGCCAGGTGCTGCTCGGCAATCTCTTCACGCAGGCGAATCGTCGCTTCAAGGTTCACGCCATTTTCCAAATCGCTTTGAAGGGAAGTGAACTGCGCGAGTTTATCGTTCATCAGGAAATCGATGCCGTACAGCGCGACGCGGCGGTAGTCGCCGATGATGCGGCCACGCCCGTAGGCATCCGGCAAACCGGTCAGAATGCCGGATTTACGGCAGCGCAGAATATCCGGCGTGTAAACGTCAAAGACGCCTTGGTTATGGGTTTTACGGTACTCGGTGAACACTTTTTTTAAGCCGGGATCGAGTTCCCGACCATACACTTTGCACGAGCCCTCGACCATTTTGATCCCGCCAAACGGAATCAGCGCGCGTTTTAACGGGGCATCGGTTTGTAGCCCGACAATGGTCTCCAGCGCTTTATTGATATAGCCGGCTTCATGCGACGTGATGGTAGAGGCGATGTCAGTATCAAAATCAACCGGCGCATGGGTGCGGTTCTCAATCTTGATGCCTTCGAGCACGCTTTCCCAAAGCTGTGTGGTAGCCGGCGTTGCGCCCGCGAGGAAAGATTCGTCACCCTCGTAGGGCGTGTAGTTTTTTTGGATAAAATCGCGCACGTTGACGCTGTGCTGCCATTCGCCTGCGTTGAATCCTTCCCAGGCTGACGCCATATTTTCATCATAATTGCACATAATAGACCTGCCTTATTTTACGAGACATGAACGGCGGATACGCGGTACCCGCGCGTTGTGATTCATTGCGCCTGCGCGGGATCGTGACCACGCAGGTAGATCATCCAATAGGTCAATCCCACCAGCACACCGCCCCCGATGATGTTTCCCAGCGTGACGGGAATCAGGTTATTCACAATAAAGTTGCTCAGGGTAAGCGCGGGAAACTGTGCGGCGCTGGCTCCGGCCATTTGCCAGAAGTCAGGCGGGGCGAAATCGCGAATGACCATCGCCAGGGGGATCAAGAACATATTGGCAATGCTGTGTTCAAAGCCGCTGGCAACGAACATCGCCACTGGCAGTACCATGGCAAACATTTTGTCGATCAGACTGCGGCCGGAATAGCTCATCCAGACTGCTAAACACACCAGCAGATTGGCCAGGGTGCCCAGGCTCACGGCCTCGATAAAGGTGTGGTGCATTTTATGGTCGGCAGTCATCAGGACATTTACGCCCCACGCGCCATTCGCCACGGCGTGCTCACCTGCCAGCCAGATCAAGGCCACGAAAAACAGCGCGCCAACCAGATTACCGAGGTAGACATTCATCCAGTGGCAGCCCAGCTGTCGCCAGGTAATGCGACCGCTGGCTTTTGCCACCACAATTAGCACCGTCGAGGTGAAAAGATCCGCGCCACACACCACCACCAACATCAGGCCGAGTGAAAAGCAGATCCCGCCGATCAATTTCGCGATCCCGTAAGGCAGAGCGCCGCCGCCGGTGGTCGCGGTGATGTAAAAAGTAAAGGCGATGGAAATAAAAACGCCGGCGGTGAGGGCGAGAAAAAACGTGGTAAGAGGATGCTTTGTGGCTTTATAGACGCCGGCATCTTCTGCCACTTTTGCCATTGCCGCCGGTAATAGTGCATTGAATGGGTTATCAGTTTTCATACCCGCGGTCTCCACAAATTGCCTATGGAGATACTAACAAGGCGCAACAATCCCGGAATTGATATGGATCATGTTAGCCTGCGACCGCGCGTGCTCCAGGCCGCATATAGGGATGTTTTGCTGTTTAATTTATTGATTTTGCTATATTAAAAATATTTTAAATTTTGCTATATATTTTTAATTGAGGGGAGGTGAGCGGGGGAAACGCTGTGCAGAGGCGTTAAGCAGCGCATCTCGCCAGCATAAAAAAAGCACCGGGAGACCGGTGCTTGCACGGTATTCTGATTGAGGCTGAGGCATACGTGCCTTTATTTGGCCGACCAGTAGCGACGCTTGGCAACCTGCAGTTTTTCATACGCCGCCAACAGCGCTTGATGCGCCGGGAATGCGTTGAGATCGCTGTCTACTGCCTGCAGGCCGTAGAACGGTGCTTCGCCGCTAATGGCCGCTGACGCCGCATCCACGGCTTCTTCACCGTACATGCGCACAAAAGCACGATGATACTGAACGGGATCGCGATCTTCTTCCATCGCCAGCAGCAGCAGGGTCTGCAGGCAGCGGTAGTAGTTTGCACGCGTCTCGCTAAAGATGGACTGGTTAAATTCCATGGTCCATTCCGTCCAGATCAAGGCCTGATCGAGATCGCCGCCCGCCAGCGCCAGCATCGCTTTCAACTCACCAATGCGCAGCGTGTACCAGCCGTTGTCTTTACCGGACGCCAGGCCCAGCAGCTCACGCACGCGGGTGAAATCGTCGTGGCCTTCTTCATCGAGTTGCACAATCAGGTCGAGGTAGGCCTCGGGTTCCCAATTGCTGGCGGGCAGCGCCAGCAGGGTGTCACGCAGCGATGCGCCCATATTGTTGTTGGCGAGCAGCAGATCCTCTGCCGGATAGATATCTGACATGCCGGGCACAATAATACGGCAAGCGTAAACGCCTAAATGCTCGTAATCGGCAATGTAGACCTCTTTGTCTTCAGCCTGGAAGATGGCCATCAGGGTGGCGAACTCTTCCTGCGTGGTACCTGCAAAGCTCCAATCCACGAAAGGATAGTCGGCATCATCTTTGAACATATCCCACGAGATTAAACCGCTGGAATCGATAAAGTGCGTCTCCAGGTTGGCATGCTCGGCGACTTCTTCGTCATCAAACGTCGGCGGCGTGAACACGTCCAGGTCTTTCAGGCCGCGGCCCTGCAGCAGTTCTGTGACGGTACGCTCCAGCGCCACGCCGAAATCCGGGTGTGCGCCAAACGAGGCAAAGCAGGTGCCGTTGGCGGGGTTAAACAGCACCACGCAAATCACCGGGTATTGGCCGCCAAGTGAGGCATCGTAAGCGAAGATCGGGAAGCCTTCTGCTTCCAGCCGCGCAATGGCTTCTACCACGGAGGGATAGCGCTGCATCACCTCTGCAGGAATTTCCGGCAGGCTAATGGATTCAGCAATGATGCGGTTTTTGATGTGGCGCTCAAACACTTCTGACAAGCCCTGCACCCGCGCTTCGTTGGCGGTATTACCCGCTGACATGCCGTTGGACACATAGAGGTTCCCAATGATGTTCATTGGGATATAGACCGTTTGCTGATCGGACTGACGGGCAAAGGGCAGGGCACAAATCCCACGCGCGGCGTTGCCCGATTGCAGGTCAACCAAATCCGACGCGCTTAGGCTCTGCTCAGGATCGTAGAAGGCGTGCAGGCGCGCATCGAGAATCCCCTCCGGCAGGCTGTCATCTTCCGGCAGCGGGAACCATTTTTCATTGGGATAGTGCACAAAGTCGCCGTTGGCGAGGGTGTGGCCAAGCCAAAAATCGGCAAAAAAGTAATTGGTTGAGAGACGCTCAAAATACTCACCCAGCGCGGAGGCCAGCGCCGCTTTTTTGCTGGCGCCTTTGCCGTTGGTGAAGCACAGCGGGCAGTCGCGATCGCGAATGTGCACCGACCAAACGTGGGGAACCGGATTTAACCAGGAGGCTTCTTCGATGTTAAAGCCCAGGTCTTGCAGTTTCTGCTGAAAGCGGGCGATGGAGTCTTCCAGCGCGGCGTCTTTTCCGGGGATAAAGGTTTGCGTCATGATGGCGCTCTCTCAAGTCTATGGGGGTGGGCGTAAAGCGCGCAATAATACGGGTTTTGCGCGTGCGGCGCTATTCGTGATACCAAATTAATCCATTTGTCGGACAGGCGTATGCGCAGGTGGATATTGCCTCACAAAATGCCATGGCGGATGCCGTTCGTAACATAAGCTGCGGTGGGGCATCACACAGAAATGTGATCGCTGCCGGATTAATGATTGCAGCCCACGAATGGCAGTGATAAAACCGAAAAGATATTCATAACCGTTCGATATGACAGTGGTGAGGGTAAATGACGCAGGTTTATAATTTCAGCTCTGGTCCGGCCATGCTGCCGGTAGAAGTGCTCAGGCGTGCCGAACAAGAATTAACAAACTGGCATGGCTTAGGAACCTCGGTGATGGAAATCAGTCACCGCAGCAAAGAGTTTATGGCGGTTGCCGCCACCGCAGAGCAAGATTTTCGCGATCTGCTGAAAATCCCTGACAATTACAAAGTTTTATTCTGCCACGGCGGCGCGCGGGCGCAATTTGCCGCTCTGCCGGGCAACCTGCTGGGCAATGCGACCCAGGCGGACTACGTGGACGGCGGTTACTGGGCGCACAGCGCGATAAAAGAAGCGGAAAAATTCTGCACCCCTAACACCATCGATATTAAAACCACCCGCGACGGCAAACGCGCGCTGCTGCCGATGCGTGAATGGCGGCTGAGTGATGATGCGGCCTACGTGCATTTTTGCCCGAATGAAACCATTGACGGTCTTGCCATTGACGAAGAGCCGGACTTTGGCGACAAAGTGGTGGTCGCGGATCTCTCCTCAACCATTCTTTCTCGTCCTTTGGACATTAGCCGTTACGGTATGCTGTATGCCGGAGCACAAAAGAACATTGGCCCGGCCGGTTTAACGCTGGTGGTGGTGCGCGAGGATCTGCTAGGCAAAGCGCAACGTTGGGTGCCTTCGATCCTCGACTACACCGTGTTGGCCGAGAACGATTCGATGTTCAATACACCGCCCACCTTCGCCTGGTACCTGTCCGGACTGGTATTCAAATGGTTGAAAGAGAAGGGCGGCGTCGCCGAAATGGATAAGTTAAATCAGGCGAAGGCCGATCTCCTCTACGGCACCATTGATAACAGCAGCTTCTATCAAAACAATGTAGCGAAAGAAAACCGGTCACGCATGAACGTACCGTTCCAGCTGGCGGATGCCGGTTTAGATAAGCTTTTTCTTGAAGAGTCCCTGGCGGCGGGTCTGCACGCGCTAAAAGGCCATCGCGTGGTTGGCGGTATGCGTGCCTCCATTTACAATGCGATGCCACTGGAAGGCGTAAAAGCGCTGACGGACTTCATGGCAGACTTCGAACGTCGTCACGGCTAATTACGCTTATCACGCCAGCCTGGCTGGCCATAGACCCCGCCCATGCGCGGGGTCGCATATTTTTGGAGATTTGGTTTCACATGCAGGACTCCCTGACGCTTCAACCAATTGCACACGTTGCAGGCACGGTAAACTTACCGGGCTCTAAAAGCGTGTCCAATCGCGCTCTTTTACTGGCCGCGCTGGCCAACGGCACGACGCGCCTGACTAACTTGCTGGACAGCGATGACGTTAAACACATGCTTAATGCCTTGCAGGCGCTGGGGGTCAACTACACCCTTTCCGCCGATCGCACCGTATGTGAGGTGCAGGGCAAAGGCGGTCCATTACAGGCTGACCAACCGCTGGAGCTGTTTTTAGGCAATGCCGGTACCGCAATGCGTCCGCTTGCCGCTGCGCTCTGCCTGAGTGAGCAATCCATTGTGCTGACCGGCGAGCCACGCATGAAGGAGCGCCCGATTGGGCATCTGGTGGATGCGCTTCGCCAGGGCGGCGCAAAGATCGCCTATCTTGAGCAGACGGATTATCCTCCCATTCGCCTGCAGGGTGGATTCACCGGCGGGGAAGTTAGCGTTGACGGCAGCGTGTCTAGCCAATTCCTGACCGCTCTGTTAATGACCGCACCGCTGGCTCAGCATGACACTATGCTGACCATCAAAGGCGATCTGGTCTCCAAACCCTACATTGATATCACCCTGCATTTAATGCGCTGTTTCGGCGTCAGCGTGGAAAATCAGGCTTACCAGCGCTTTGTGATCAAAGGGCAGCAGCAGTACCAATCACCCGGGGACTATTTGGTTGAAGGCGACGCCTCTTCCGCTTCCTACTTCCTGGCGGCGGCGGCGATCAAAGGGGGCACTATTCGCGTCACCGGCATCGGCCGCAACAGCGTGCAGGGTGACATCCGCTTTGCCGATGTGTTGGAAAAAATGGGCGCGGAGATTGAGTGGGGAGAGGATTACATCGCCTGTTCACGCGGAACGCTCAAGGCCATCGACATGGATATGAACCATATTCCTGATGCCGCGATGACCATTGCCACCGCCGCGCTGTTTGCTGAAGGGTCCACGACCCTGCGCAATATTTATAACTGGCGCGTTAAAGAGACCGATCGTTTGGCCGCGATGGCGACCGAATTGCGCAAAGTCGGTGCGGAAGTGGAAGAAGGACATGACTTTATCCGCGTCACGCCACCTGTGCGTTTGCAGCATGCGGAGATTGGCACTTACAACGACCATCGTATGGCGATGTGTTTTTCGCTGGTGGCGCTGTCTGACACTCCGGTCACCATTCTCGATCCTGGCTGTACGGCAAAAACGTTCCCAGATTATTTCCAGCAACTATCCCGTATCAGCCACTCCGCCTGATGCTGCCAGCCCGGCGCAGCACGGCCGGGTTGTTCTTCATTCTGCTGGTCCTGCTGGCGGAAAATCTTCCGAATCTGTCTAAAATTACAACGTTGTCTACGTTAAGGGGTAACGCCCCCGGCGTGGGCAGCGTATAATGCCGCGCAATTTAGTCAGCCATGTCAGGCTGGCACCAGACAGGCAGTAACAGGAGAGAACAATGACGGCAATCGCCCCGGTAATTACCGTTGATGGCCCAAGCGGCGCGGGTAAAGGGACGTTATGTAAAGCGATGGCGGAGTCATTGCAGTGGCATCTGCTTGATTCAGGTGCGATTTATCGCGTATTGGCTCTGGCCGCCCTTCATCATCAGGTGGATATTGAATCTGAAGAGGCGCTGGTGCCGATGGCGGCCCACCTTGATGTGCGCTTCCTGTCGGTAGAGGGTGAAGTGCAGGTTATCCTGGAAGGCGAAGAGGTGACGGGCGAGATCCGTACGCAGGAAGTCAGCAATACCGCATCACGCGTTGCGGCATTCCCACGCGTGCGCGAAGCGTTGCTGCGTCGGCAGCGCGCATTTCGCGAAGAACCGGGCCTTATCGCTGACGGACGCGACATGGGAACGGTGGTTTTCCCAGACGCGCCGGTGAAAATTTTTCTCGATGCCAGCCCGGAAGAGCGCGCGCATCGGCGTATGCTACAGTTGCAGGAAAAGGGCTTTGATGTTAACTTTGATCGCCTTTTATCCGAGACGAAGGAACGCGACGACCGCGACCGCAATCGCGCTATCGCCCCTTTGGTGCCTGCCGCTGATGCTCTGGTGCTGGACTCAACCAGCATGTCTATTGAGCAAGTGATTGAGAAGGCGCTGGATTATGCCCGCCAAAAGCTGGGCATTTAATCTTTTTCGGCCACAGAATTGCTGTAACCCTGTACCAGGGAATGGGTGCAGGGCATGTGAAACAACCCCATCCGACAGTGAAGTCAGGTGGACGTTAAATTGAAGAATCCTAAGATTATCAATATGACTGAATCTTTTGCTCAACTCTTTGAAGAGTCCCTGAAAGAAATCGAAACCCGTCCGGGTTCCATCGTTCGTGGCGTTGTTGTCTCTATCGACAAAGACGTCGTTCTGGTTGATGCGGGTCTGAAATCTGAATCTGCAATTCCTGCAGAACAGTTCAAGAACGCAGCTGGCGAACTGGAAATCCAGGTGGGCGACGAAGTTGACGTTGCTCTGGATGCAGTAGAAGACGGCTTCGGTGAAACCCTGCTGTCCCGTGAGAAAGCTAAACGTCATGAAGCTTGGATCACGCTGGAAAAAGCTTACGAAGACGCTGAAACTGTTACCGGTGTTATCAACGGCAAAGTTAAAGGTGGCTTCACAGTTGAGCTGAACGGTATTCGTGCGTTCCTGCCAGGTTCACTGGTTGACGTTCGTCCGGTCCGCGACACGCTGCACCTGGAAGGCAAAGAGCTTGAATTCAAAGTAATCAAGCTTGATCAGAAACGTAACAACGTCGTGGTTTCACGTCGTGCGGTTATCGAATCTGAGAACAGCGCTGAGCGCGATCAGCTGCTGGAAAACCTGCAGGAAGGCATGGAAGTCAAAGGTATCGTTAAGAACCTCACTGACTACGGCGCATTCGTTGACCTGGGTGGCGTTGACGGCCTGCTGCACATTACCGATATGGCGTGGAAGCGCGTTAAGCATCCAAGCGAAATCGTCAACGTGGGCGACGAAATCACTGTTAAAGTGCTGAAGTTCGACCGCGAGCGTACCCGCGTATCCCTCGGCCTGAAACAGCTGGGCGAAGATCCATGGGTTGCTATCGCTAAGCGTTACCCAGAAGGCACTCGCCTGACCGGTCGCGTAACCAACCTGACTGATTACGGCTGCTTCGTTGAGATTGAAGAAGGCGTTGAAGGTCTGGTGCACGTTTCTGAAATGGACTGGACTAACAAAAACATCCACCCATCTAAAGTGGTTAACGTGGGCGATGTGGTTGAAGTTATGGTTCTGGACATCGACGAAGAACGTCGTCGTATCTCCCTGGGTCTGAAGCAGTGCAAATCTAACCCATGGCAGCAGTTCGCTGAGACCCACAACAAAGGCGATCGCGTTGAAGGTAAAATCAAGTCAATCACTGACTTCGGTATCTTCATCGGCCTGGACGGCGGCATCGACGGTCTGGTTCACCTGTCTGACATCTCTTGGAACGCAACCGGCGAAGAAGCCGTTCGTGAATACAAGAAAGGCGACGAAATCGCTGCAGTTGTACTGCAGGTTGACGCAGAGCGCGAGCGCATCTCTCTGGGCGTGAAGCAGTTGGCTGAAGATCCATTCAACAACTACATCACCCTGAACAAGAAAGGCGCTATCGTGACCGGTAAAGTCACTGCAGTTGACGCTAAAGGTGCTACAGTAGAATTAGCTGACGGCGTAGAGGGTTACCTGCGCGCTTCTGAAGCTTCTATGGACCGCATCGAAGACGCAACGCTGGTTCTGAGCGTGGGCGACGACGTTGAAGCTAAATTCACCGGCGTTGACCGTAAAAACCGCGTTGTAAGCCTGTCTGTACGTGCTAAAGACCAGGCTGACGAGAAAGAAGCTATCAACACTGTTAACACCAAACAGGAAGAAGGCAACTTCTCTAACGCGATGGCTGAAGCGTTCAAAGCGGCTAAAGGCGAGTAATCGACCCGAGGCACCGGACGATATCAATCGTCCGGTTTCGGTAAAAGCTGTCATACCTTTCCATTTAGGGATTAACCGGAGGTTACATGACCAAGTCAGAACTGATTGAAAGACTTGCTGGCCAGCATACTCATATCCCGGCGAAAGTCGTTGAGGATGCGGTTAAAGAGATGCTTGAGCACATGGCCACAACGTTGGCACAAGGCGAACGCATTGAAATCCGGGGATTCGGCAGCTTCTCTTTGCACTACCGCGCACCGCGCACCGGCCGTAACCCTAAAACGGGTGACAAAGTGGAACTGGAAGGTAAATACGTTCCCCACTTCAAGCCGGGCAAAGAATTGCGTGACCGTGCAAATATTTACGGCTAAGCCGTTACCGAACCGCAGAAACGACACCCCAGGGTGTCGTTTTTTTTACCCAAAATTCGCGTCCTGTGCGCGCCCGCTCAAAAATAATGTCTTCTACGGTAATCACGCACTTTCCTCTGACGCTATCTTCTAACGCGCGCATGTGACGCAGGCGCCTCACGCCGCGTTTCCGCATAATCGTCGGCCTCAGGGAGAGAGGCTATGCAGATAACGTGGATTTTACTGGCGCGCTTAATGATCCTGATGGCGCTGCCGCTGGGTGTGTTACCCACCATTCCTTCATCACAGGCCATTGCATTCATGGCGGTGGCCGCGGTGATATGCGCCATGTCATCGCGGCATCTACGCATCATTGGCATTGTGCTACTGCTTGCTGCATGGGCGTTATTTGAAGCGCGCCAAATGCTGGATGACATTGAGCAACTCACTGTAAAAGCAGTAGACGTGACGGTCAGCATTAGCGACGTCAAACATTCGCAGCAGCAGGTGACCGCAAAGATAGTGCGCGTAGGCGAGCGCTATCTCTTTCCGCCGCGCTGGGTGACGCTCAATCAGGTAATAACCAATCCGCCCCTCTGTGCAGGACAGCGCTGGAAAATGACGTTACGTATGCGCCCGGTCCACGGCCGTTTAAATGCGGGCGGCTTCGACCTGCAGCGGTTTTCTCTGGCGAATCACACGCCCTTACAAGGACGGATCCTGCAGCAACAGGTGACATCCTCTGCCTGTGGCTGGCGCGCACGCTTTTTGGGTTATCACGCGAGGCTGATGCGTGAGACAAAGCATTCAGCTCTTTTGCAGGCGCTGGCATTTGGGCAGCGCGAAGATATCACCACAGCGCAGCGCCAGCTTTTGCGCGACACGGGCACCGCTCATCTCATGGCGATTTCAGGGATGCATATCGCCCTGGCGGCCGGGCTGGGTTGGATGCTGGCGCGCGGCCTGCAGCGACTGCTGCCGGCGAAATGGATAGGGTACGTTTTTCCACTGTGCGCTGGCCTGGCGGCGGCAGCCGTTTATTGCTGGATCGCCGGAAGCCATGCGCCTGCGCAGCGCGCGTTATTGGCTCTGATGATCTGGACCAGCGTGCGCTTGGCGGGCTGGCAGCTTTCTGGCTGGCACGTCTGGACGCTGTGCGTGGGAGGCATGCTCGCCTTGGATCCGCTCGCCGTACTTTCAGAAAGTTTTTGGCTTTCCACATTGGCCGTGGCAATGCTGTTGATCGTGTTTCAATGGCTGAGGCTACCCGTACGTTTTCGCACCGGAAAACGCTGGTTAGTACTGCGGTTAGTGCACCTTCAGCTGGGCATGATGGTGCTGATGGCGCCGCTGCAGATGTATCTTTTTCACGGCGTCAGCGTAAGCGCCTGGCTGGCAAACTTATTCGCGGTGCCAATTGTCTCGCTGGTGACTGTCCCCTTCATTTTGGGCGCCATGCTGCTCTCGTTTCCGCTCGTTGCCACCACGTTGTGGACGTTGGCCGACCTCTCGCTCAGCGGCGTGCTATACGGGTTGGCGCTGCTGCCTGCCGGCTGGTGGCCAGTCAGTGCGGCGTTACCTGCCGCTATTGTGCTGTGGCTTGGGATAATAATCTGGCGGAGCCGGTTGATTTACGTCACGGGCATCCACTGCTGCTGCATTGCGCTGGCGGTAATGCTGTGGCGCCATGCGCAGCCACAAGACGATTGGCAAATCGATATGCTGGATGTCGGCCATGGACTCGCAGTGGCCATCTCCCAAGGCGAAGAGGTGGTGTTATATGATACCGGCCCAGCATGGACGCAGAGCGATGCCGGGGCGCGTATCATCCTGCCATGGCTGCATTATCACCACCGGCGATTGCACGCCGTCATTCTCAGCCATAAACATCTCGATCATCGCGGCGGTCTAAATGCCATCCAGCGTGCATTGCCACTGACACCGATTAAAAGCGCGCTGGGGCAACCCGATCATGTGCCTTGTAAGCGGGGAGAGCGTTGGCAATGGGGAAAACTCACCTTTACGGTATTGTGGCCAATGGAAAATCCAACCCAAGGCCACAACAACGATACCTGCGTTATTCGCGTGGATGACGGGCGCATCAGCCTGCTTCTTACTGGCGACATTGAAGCGGAGGCGGAGAAAAAGTTAGTGGCGCTGGAGCAGGCGCAACTGGGCAGCACGTTTATGCAGGTGCCTCATCACGGGAGCCGGACCTCGTCGGGCGCGTTACTGCTGCGCCGCGTTGCCGGGCAGGTCGCCATTGCCTCTGTGGCACGTTACAGCGCGTGGCGACTGCCGAACCAAGCCGTCATGGCGCGTTACCAGGCACAGGGTTACGCCTGGTACGACACGGCGCAGTCAGGGCAGATCCATATTGGCATTCGTGCGGGCAAGTGGCAGATAAGTCGTTTCCGAGAGCAAATTAAGCCGCGCTGGTATCATCAGTGGTTTGGCGTCAAACGTGAATCCAGGTAGAATGAGCGGCTATTTCAAACAGCGTGAATAAATAATGCATCAAGATAAAGATCTTTCGACGTGGCAGACATTCCGCCGACTCTGGCCAATGATTGCACCGCATAAGGCTGGCCTGCTGGTTTCAGCAGTCGCACTGATTCTCAATGCGGCCGGTGACACCTTAATGCTGTCGCTGTTGAAACCCTTGTTAGATGACGGTTTCGGTAAAGCGGATAAGTCGGTGATGCTGTGGATGCCACTGGCGGTGATCGGCCTTATGCTGGTGCGCGGCGTGACCAGCTATATTTCGAGCTACTGTATTTCATGGGTTTCCGGCAACGTCGTCATGAACATGCGCCGTCGTTTATTCAGCCACATGATGGGCATGCCCGTGGCGTTTTTCGACCAGCAATCTACCGGGACGCTGCTGTCACGCATCACCTATGATTCTGAACAGGTCGCGTCATCGTCTTCCAGCGCGCTCGTGACCGTGGTGCGGGAAGGGGCCTCTATCATTGGCCTGTTCATCATGATGTTCTACTACAGCTGGCAGCTTTCGCTGATCCTGATTCTGCTCGCGCCGCTGGTTTCGTTTGCGATCCGCACGGTCTCTAAGCGTTTCCGCAGCATCAGCAAGAACATGCAAAACACCATGGGCCAGGTCACCACCAGCGCGGAACAGATGCTGAAAGGGCATAAAGAAGTGCTGATTTTTGGCGGACAGGAAATTGAGTCAGAGCGTTTTGCGCGCGTCAGTAACAAGATGCGCCAGCAGGGCATGAAGTTGGTGTCCGCTTCCTCCATTTCCGATCCGGTGATCCAGCTTATCGCCTCGCTGGCGCTGGCGTTTGTGCTTTACGCGGCCAGCTTCCCAAGCGTCATGGAAACGTTAACGGCGGGTACCATTACCGTGGTGTTTTCATCAATGATTGCTCTGATGCGCCCCCTGAAATCACTGACTAACGTCAACGCGCAATTCCAGCGCGGCATGGCGGCGTGCCAAACGTTGTTCTCTATTCTCGACAGTGAACAAGAGATCGACAACGGCAAACGTGAAATCGTCCGTGCGAAAGGGGACGTGGAATTCCGCAATGTGACGTTTACCTACCCTGGACGTGACATTCCCGCGCTGCGCGACATCAACTTGTCGCTGCCAGAAGGCAAAACCGTGGCGCTGGTGGGACGATCAGGATCGGGCAAATCCACGCTTGCGAGCCTCCTGACGCGCTTCTATGACATCGACTCGGGCGAAATTTTGCTCGACGGGCATGATTTACGTGAATACACGCTGCGTTCGCTGCGTAATCAGGTGGCCCTTGTGTCGCAGAACGTGCATCTGTTCAACGATACCATTGCCAATAACATTGCCTATGCGCGCACGGAAGAGTATACCCGTGAGCAAATTGAGCAGGCGGCAACCATGGCGCACGCCATGGACTTTATCAACCGCATGGATAACGGGCTTGATACGGTGATTGGTGAAAACGGCGTGTTGCTGTCAGGTGGACAGCGTCAGCGTATCGCCATTGCGCGCGCGCTACTGCGCGATTGCCCCATCCTGATTCTTGATGAGGCGACATCGGCCTTGGATACTGAATCAGAACGTGCCATCCAGTCTGCCCTTGATGAGTTACAAAAAAACCGTACCTCACTGGTGATTGCGCACCGTCTGTCCACTATCGAAAAAGCCGATGAAATCGTGGTGGTGGAAGAGGGACGTATCGTGGAGCGCGGCACGCATGACGTGTTGCTGGCGCAAAAAGGCGCTTATGCGCAGCTCCATAAGCTGCAGTTTGGTCAATGATTGAGCGCATCTGGAGCGGTCGTTCGCCGCTGTGGCTACTGCTCTGGCCGCTGAGCCTGCTTTACGGTGCGGTTGCCGGGCTGATTCGCCTGAGCTATCAGCGCGGCTGGCGTAAAAGCTGGCGCGCGCCCGTACCGGTGATCGTCACCGGTAATCTCACGGCGGGAGGCAACGGTAAAACGCCCGTGGTGATTTGGCTGGTACAGACCTTGCAGCAGCGAGGTTTTCGCGTGGGCGTGGTATCCCGCGGTTACGGCGGTAAAGCGGCCCACTATCCGCTGCTCGTCACGGCGGACACCCCCACGCAGCAGGCGGGGGATGAGCCGGTGCTGATAGCCCAGCGCACCCACGCGCCAGTGGCGGTGGCCCCCGTGCGACGCGCAGCGGTTGAGGCACTGCTGGCCGCGCACGACCTTGATGTCATCGTCACCGACGATGGCTTGCAGCATTATGCTTTACAGCGCGACCGGGAAATTGTCGTGATTGATGGCGTGCGGCGCTTTGGCAACGGGTGGTGGTTGCCCGCAGGCCCAATGCGTGAGCGCGCGGGGCGTTTAAAGAGCGTCGACGCGGTGATTGTTAACGGTGGCCAGGCGCAGGGGCATGAGATCGCGATGACGTTAACGCCAGGCGCGGCCATCAATTTGCATACGGGCGTGGCCCTGCCGCTGACGCAGCTGCCTGCGATGGTGGCGATGGCGGGTATCGGCCATCCGCCGCGTTTCTTCAGCACGCTGAAGCAGCAGGGCGTGACGCCGGTTGCCGAAGTGGCCTTTGCGGATCACCACGCATACAGCGAAAAGGAGCTGGCACAGCTTACGCAAGCCGACCAGTGTCTGGTCATGACAGAGAAAGATGCGGTGAAATGCAGAAACTTTGCTCGTTCTCATTGGTGGTACGTGCCCGTAGAGGCGCATCTCACGGGTGCCCCGCTGGCAGCCTTGCTCAACGATTTGACGCAACTTTGCGCTGGGGCGCGCTCGCGCTAACCTTTCGGGAGAGACGTGATGTCGACCACTGCTTATCTCTCTCTGCAAACTGCACGTAATCTGCACCTCGCGGCACAGGGCGTACTGCGCTCTCCGGTGCGCCAGCCGCGGGCCGACGATATGCTTGCCGCTATCCGGCAAATGTCCCTGCTGCAAATAGACACCATCAATGTGGTCGCGCGCAGCCCCTATCTTGTGCTGTTCAGCCGCTTAGGCGCTTTCCCACCCCACTGGCTGGAAGACGCGCTGGCCTCCGGCGCGCTGTTCGAATATTGGGCGCACGAAGCCTGCTTTATTCCCATTGAAGATTATGCGCTGCTGCGGCATCGCATGTGGCAGCCGGAGAAATTGGGGTGGAAATACAATGCGCAATGGATGGCAGAGCACGCGCAAGAGATCGCGACCCTGCTGGATGATATCGCCGCCCATGGCCCGGTGCGTGCGGCGGACTTCAAAAATGATCGACAGACCAAGCCCGGTTGGTGGGCATGGAAACCGCACAAGCGTCATCTGGAGAATCTTTTCAGCGCCGGTGAGCTTATGGTCGTGGCCCGCCACCATTTTCAGCGCGTTTATGATGTACGCCACCGCGTCATGCCTGCCTGGAACGACGCTGAACATGCACTGAGCGAAGCGGATGCCGTCACGGAGATGCTCAACCGCAGCGCCCGCAGCTTGGGAATTTTTCGCGCCAGCTGGCTGCCGGATTATTACCGTTTGAAGCGGGCGCCGTTAACCGCCTGGCTCAAGGGCGCGCAGGCGCGGGGCGACATTGTGCGTGTGGACGTGGAGACATTGGGCGAAATGTGGCTCCACCATAGCCTGTATGCGCTGCTGGAAAACTGCCCGGCGGCGACGCACACCACGCTGCTGTCCCCCTTTGATCCGGTGGTATGGGATCGCCGCCGCGCGCGAGAATTATTCAACTTTGATTACCGCCTTGAGTGTTATACCCCCGCACCCAAGCGTCAGTATGGCTACTTCGTTCTGCCCGTGCTACACCGTGGCGTCCTCAAAGCGCGGCTGGACGCGAAAATGTCGCGTCAGGCGCAACAGCTGGTGGTGCGTGGATGTTGGCTGGAGGCGGGCGTGCGGCTCAGTAGCGCGTTCCTCAAGGATGTTAAGCTGGCGATCACCCGTTTTGCCCGCTGGCAAGGGGCGCGTGAGGTCATTGTGGAAAACGCACCCGCCGCGCTCGTGGATGCCTGGTCAGCGCGCTGGCGCACCGATGTTTAATACCTTGCCCCCTGCTGCCATCCGGCGCACGCGGCAAGGCTACGCTATGGTATGCTAATCCCCCGACGAATCGGTGTTGAAGGAGAAAATGATGGATCACCGTTTACTTGAGATCGTGGCCTGTCCGGTATGTAACGGAAAGTTGTACTTTAATAAGGCGCAGCAGGAGCTGATCTGTAAGCCCGATGGGCTGGCTTTCCCGGTGCGTGACGGCATTCCCGTGCTGCTGGAAGTGGAAGCGCGCACGCTGTCGGCCGAAGAGATTCATCCATGAGTTTCGTTGCCATTATCCCGGCGCGTTATGCTTCCACGCGCTTGCCCGGAAAACCGCTAGTGGATATCCACGGCAAGCCGATGGTACTGCACGTCATGGCGCGCGCGCGTGAGTCGGGCGCGGAGCGTGTGATTGTCGCCACCGACCATCCGGATGTTGCTGCGGCGGTGACCGCTGCCGGTGGGGAGGTTTGCATGACGCGTACCGACCATCAATCCGGCACTGAACGTTTAGCCGAAGTGGTGGAGCAGTATCAGTTCCCCGATGACACAATCATCGTGAACGTACAGGGCGATGAGCCGATGATCCCGGCAGCGATCGTGCGGCAGGTTGCCGATAACCTGGCCTGCGCCAAAGCGGGTATGGCTACGCTGGCGGTGCCGATTGTCGACGCCGAAGAGGCCTTTAATCCCAACGCGGTGAAGGTAGTACGCGACCGTGAAGGCTATGCGCTCTATTTCTCACGCGCCACCATTCCCTGGGATCGCGAACGGTTTAGCCAGTCGCAGGCGCACATCGGCGACACGTTGTTGCGGCATATCGGCATCTACGCTTACCGCGCCGGCTTTATTCGTCGTTACGTCGCATGGGCGCCGTCTCCGCTGGAGCATATTGAACTGCTCGAACAGCTGCGCGTGCTGTGGTACGGGGAAAAAATTCACGTGGACGTGGCGCACACCGTACCCAGCGTGGGCGTCGACACACCCGAAGATTTAACGCGCGTTCGCGCGGCTATGCAGCCGTAACGCCTGTCGGCCAGCGGTTCACGCTGGCCATTGCTTTCGCCCGCCGCACCGTTTTCGTCACGTCCAACTTCATGAAACCACTGTAAAAGGGGAGCGTATGGAAAATCTCCGTACTGAACTGACGCTGGTGTTAGGTGAAGACGTCAGCCGCCTCGAAACGCTTAGCGAACACGCGCAAACGCGGCTTTACGCGCTCTACGACAATCACGGTGAGCCAATGCCGCTGGTGGCGAAATATTATCGCCAGCAGGGACGCGCGGCGCTGGAGGCGCGCAAGCTGACGCTGCTGGGGCAAGAAAGCCCGGGCGCGGTGCCTGCGGTGCTGGGGCTGGTGCTAAGTCAGCAGCCGCCGGTACATGAAATGCTGTTGATGTCCCGGCTGGCGGGTATCTCAGCGGCGGAGACGTCAAATACTGCCTGGCTTCAGCACACCCTCGAGATGCTGCAGAGGTGGCACAGTGTGGAGAGTGAGGGGTTGGTAGGCAACGTGGACAGCGTACAGCGCAATAGCTGGCCCGCGTGGTACCGCCAGCGTGTGGAAGTGCTCTGGGCAACGCTGGGTTATCGGGCTCCCGCCTTTTTGACGCTGGAGGATCGCCAGATCCTGTTCCGCAGCCGCGACCAGCTGGCAAAACTGTTTCACGGGTTTGCCGATCCCTGCGTATTGCTGCACGGCAATCTGCGTTTATCTCACATTCGTCTCGCCACCCAGCACACGCCGCAGGTGGCGATGGTCAATCCGGGCGATATTCTATGGGGGCCGCGCGAATTTGAGCTGAGGCGATTGTCAGACCTGGGGGAAGACGCGACGCTGCTGCAAAATTATTTGCAGCGCGCGCCGGTGTCGGAAGGTTTTCTCTGGCGGCGCTGGCTTTACCAACTGTGGGACTGTATTGAATGCTGGATGGACAGCGGACAGTTTGACCGTCCGCGTTTTGATTATGCCCGTCAGCAGCTATTGCCCTGGCTGGTCTGAGTCAGACGACGTGCCGCGTATCCGCTGCCAGATCAGACCCAGCGTCTCGTAAATCGCCCGTTCGCTGTGGCTTAGCCACATCGGCGAAGGCAGCACGCGATCCCACAGGCTCAGCGGCGAGCGTATGGCCAGTTGGTTGGCCGGCGCGGCTTGAGGGTTCAAGCCCGCCGCGCGGAAAAAGCGCATGGCGCGCGGCAGATGATTCGCAGAGGAGACCAGCAGGAAAGGGTGCTGCCCCACAATTTGCCGTACCGCCTGCGCCTCTTCACCGGTATCGTGCGGCTGATCCAGCGTAATAATCGCGCTGGCGGGAACGCCCAGGCTTTCGGCCACCTTTGCCGCCACGGCGGCATTGCTATAGCGGTTATAGCCTGCTGCAGCGCCGGTAAAAATCATTTTGGCCTGCGGATAGCGGCGCCACTGGCGCACGCCTTCGGTCACGCGGGGCAAGCTGTTGCCCAGCAGGTTCGATCCTGGCGCCCAGTCAGGGTTGTAGGTGTAGCCACCGCCGAGCACCACAATATAATCCATGGGATCGCTGCCGTTCCAGGTGGCGTACTGACGTTCCAGCGGCAGCAGCAGGCGGTCAGCCACCGGATGGACGCTGAGCAGTAACAGCAGCAGCCAGCTCAAGGAGATCAAAATTTTGCCGCTTTTCTGCCAGCGGCTAAACCAGAGCAGCAAAAGTCCCAGCGCCATCAGCGACAGCAGCAGCGGCAAGGGCAGTAACATCGCGCCAATCCATTTTTTTAACGCAAAAAACATCGAAATTTGCTCCTTTTGTCCGAAAAAACAGCAGCCAGACAGTTACTGCGGTGTGAAAGGTTCATTCTGCCTGAGCCTGTGACAAAATAGCACACGTTGAATGCAGCTAACCGGAGTTCCAGCATGCAGGATCGCAACTTTGACGATCTGGCGGATAAATTCGCGCAAAACATTTACGGTACCCGCAAAGGTCAGGTCCGCCAGGCCCTGCTTTGGGATGAGCTGGAGGCCCTCTTGCCGAGCTTGCCGCCCGGTCCGCTGACGGTATTAGATGCCGGTGGCGGCGTGGGACAAATCTCATCAGGACTGGCCGAGCGCGGTCACAAAGTGCTGCTGTGCGATCTCTCTGCGGAGATGTTGAAACTGGCCGAAGCGCACGCCGCGTCGGCGGGCGTGAGCCACAACATGCAATTCAAACAAATTAGCGCGCAGCAGGTGGGCGAACATTTGGATAAGCCGGTTGATCTGGTATTGTTTCACGCTGTGCTTGAGTGGGTGGCAGAGCCGGAGCAGGTGCTGAAAGCGCTGTGGCAGACGCTGAAACCGGGTGGCATTTTGTCACTGATGTTTTACAACGCGCACGGGTTGACGTTTCGCACCCTGACGCTGGGCAATTTCGGCTATCTGCGCGCCAATATGACCAAACGCAAGAAGCGCACGCTGTCGCCTGATTTCCCCCGCGATCCGCTGGAGGTGAATCAGTGGCTAGAAAACTGCGGCTTTGAGATTGAGCGGCGCGCGGGCATTCGCGTATTTAGTGATTACATGAAGCCGCAACCCGGCGCAGGGAAAAGCGTCGAGGAGATCATTGAGATGGAACGGCGCTACTGTCGCCAGGAGCCCTTTTTAAGCCTGGGGCGCTATATCCACGTGACTGCGCGCAAACCCCGTGAGAAGGATCAACTATGAGCGAATTTTCCCAGACGGTCCCCGAACTGGTGGCATGGGCGCGCAAGAATGACTTTTCGCTTGCGCTGCCGGTTGAACGTCTGGCCTTTTTGCTGGCTATCGCGACGTTAAACGGCGAGCGGATGGACGGTGAAATGAGTGAGGGCGAGTTAATTGACGCCTTCCGGCACGTCAGCAAAGCGTTTGAACAGACCCATGAAACCGTTCAGGTACGTGCCAATAACGCCATTAACGACATGGTGCGGCAGCGACTCCTGAACCGCTTCACCAGCGAGCTCACCGAAGGCCATGCAATTTATCGCCTGACGCCGCTCGCCATTGGCATTACCGATTACTATATCCGCCAGCGTGAATTTTCTACGCTTCGTCTCTCTATGCAGCTCTCGATCGTGGCGCAGGAGCTGAAGCGCGCCGCCGACGCCGCAGAAGAAGATGGCGATGAATTCCACTGGCACCGCAACGTATTTGCCCCGCTGAAATACTCTGTGGCGGAGATTTTTGACAGCATCGATATGACGCAGCGCCTGATGGATGAGCAGCAGCAGGCGGTGAAAAATGATATTGCCGATCTGCTTAACAAAGACTGGCGCGCCGCCATCTCCAGCTGCGAGCTGTTGCTGTCTGAAACCTCCGGCACGCTGCGTGAACTGCAAGATACGCTGGAGGCCGCGGGCGATAAGCTGCAGGCCAACCTGTTACGCATTCAGGATGCCACGCTCAGCAGCCCCGATCTCGGTTTTGTCGACAAACTGGTGTTCGACCTGCAAAACAAGCTCGATCGCATTATCAGTTGGGGCCAGCAGGCCATTGACCTGTGGATTGGCTACGACAGACACGTACATAAATTTATCCGTACGGCAATCGACATGGATAAAAACCGCGTGTTTGCGCAGCGCCTGCGTCAGTCGGTGCAGAGCTACTTCGACAGCCCATGGGCGCTGACCTACGCCAACGCCGATCGCCTTTACGACATGCGCGACGACGAAATGACGCTGCGTAACGACGAAGTGATGGGCGAGCTGCCGCCGGAAATGGAATATGAAGAATTCAACGAGATCCGCGAGCAGTTGGCCGCGATGATCGAAGAGGCATTGCTGGTCTACAAGCGGGAGCAAAAGCCGCTTCACCTTGCATCGGTGATGCGCGATTACCTATCGCAGTACCCACGCGCGCGCCATTTCGATCTGGCGCGTATCGTCATCGATCAGGCCGTGCGGCTTGGCGTAGCCGAAGCAGACTTAGCCGGCTTACCGGCAGAATGGCAGACAATTAATGATTACGGAGCCAAGGTGCAGGCACATGTCATCGACAAATATTGAACAAGTGATGCCCGTCAAACTGGCGCTGGCATTGGCAAACCCGCTGTTTCCGGCACTAGATAGCCAGCTGCGCGCGGGTCGTCACGTTGGCATCGAAGAGCTGGATAACCACGCCTTTTTGATGGACTACCAGGAGTACCTGGAAGAATTTTATACGCGGTATAACGTCGAATTGATTCGCGCGCCCGAGGGCTTTTTCTACCTGCGACCGCGCTCAACCACGCTGATCCCGCGCTCGGTGCTCTCTGAGCTGGATATGATGGTGGGTAAAATCCTCTGTTATCTCTACCTCAGTCCGGAGCGTCTGGCGAACGAGGGCATCTTCACCCAGCAAGAGCTGTATGACGAACTGCTGTCGCTGGCCGATGAAAGCAAATTGCTCAAGCTGGTCAACCAGCGCTCGACCGGATCGGACCTGGACCGCGCGAAGCTGCAGGAAAAAATGCGCGCTTCCCTGAGTCGCCTGCGCCGTTTGGGCATGGTGTGGTTTATGGGCAATGACAGCAGCAAGTTTCGCATTACCGAGTCGGTCTTCCGCTTTGGTGCCGACGTGCGCAGCGGTGATGACCCGCGCGATGCCCAGCTGCGACTGATCCGCGATGGTGAAGCCATGACGCTGGAGAGCAAAGCGGCGGCAGCGGAAAGGGATGAACTGGAAAACGACCTGGACAGTGAACGCGACGCGAACGATAACGCGGAGGATGAAGAAGCATGATTGAACGCGGCAAATTTCGCTCGCTTACGCTGATCAACTGGAACGGCTTTTTTGCCCGCACGTTTGATCTCGATGCGTTAGTCACCACGCTATCGGGCGGTAACGGCGCCGGTAAATCCACCACCATGGCGGCGTTCGTCACGGCGCTGATCCCCGATCTCACCCTGCTGCACTTCCGCAATACCACGGAAGCAGGGGCGACCTCAGGATCGCGCGATAAAGGTTTGCACGGCAAACTGCGCGCCGGCGTCTGCTATTCCGTGCTGGATGTGATCAACTCCCGTCATCAGCGGGTGATCGTCGGCGTGCGTCTGCAGCAGGTGGCGGGGCGTGACAAAAAAGTGGACATCAAACCGTTCAGCATTCACGGTTTGCCCAGCGACGCGCAGCCCACCGACATGCTGACTGAAATCCTCAACAGTCGTCAGGCGCGTGTCCTGCCGCTGGCCGAGGTGAAAGAGCGCGTTGAGGCGCAGGAGGGCGTGCAGTTCCGCCAGTACAATTCGGTTACCGACTACCATTCGGTGCTGTTTGAGCTGGGCGTGGTGCCGCGTCGCCTGCGTACGGCCGGCGATCGCAGCAAGTTCTATCGCCTGATTGAAGCGTCGCTGTATGGCGGCATCTCCAGCGCTATCACGCGTTCACTGCGCGACTACCTGCTGCCTGAAAACGGCGGCGTGCGCAAAGCGTTCCAGGATATGGAAGCCGCGCTGCGCGAAAACCGCATGACGCTGGAAGCGATTCGCGTGACGCAGTCGGATCGCGATCTGTTTAAGCATTTGATCTCCGAGGCCACCAGCTACGTCTCTGCTGATTATATGCGCCACGCCAACGAGCGCCGCATTCATTTGGATGGCGCGCTGCAACTGCGCAACGAGCTGTTTACGGCGCGGAATCAGCTCAGTTCAGAGCAGTATCGCCATATTGAAATGGCGCGCGAGCTGTCGGAGCACACCGGCGCCGAGAGCGATCTGGAAACCGATTATCAGGCGGCGAGCGATCACCTGAATCTGGTGCAGACCGCCATGCGCCAGCAGGAGAAAATCACCCGTTACGACGCCGATCTGGAGGAGCTGACCTACCGCCTCGAAGAGCAAAACGAAGTCGTTGCGGAAGCGCGTGAGGTGCAGGAAGAGAACGAGGCGCGCGTTGAAGCCGCTGAAATTGAAGTTGATGAGCTCAAGAGCCAGCTGGCGGATTTCCAGCAGGCGCTGGATGTACAGCAGACGCGCGCCATTCAATATCAGCAGGCGCTTCAGGCGCTGGAAAAAGCGCGGGCGCAGTGCCAGCTGCCGGATTTGACCATTGATAATGCGGCGGAATGGCAGGAAGTTTTCCAGGCGCGCGAAGAAGAAGCCACCGATCGCCTGCTGCGTCTTGAGCAGAAACTGAGCGTGGCAGAAGCCGCCCACGGACAGTTTGAACAGGCGCTGGCGCTGGTGACCAGTATTGCCGGCGAGGTAAGCCGTCAGGACGCCTGGCAGGTGGGGCGCGAACTGCTGCGTGACGCGGCGAATCAGCGTCATCACGCCGACCAACTCTCATCGCTGCGCCTGCGTCTTAATGAGCTTGAGACGCGTCTGCGTGAACAGCACGATGCCGAGCGGCTGCTGGCGGATTTCTGCAAGCGCCAGGGGCAGCAGTACGATGCGGATGCGCTGGAAGCGTTACAGCGTGAGCTGGAAGCGCAAATTGAACAGCTCGGCGAAAGCGTCGCTGACGCAGGCGAACGTCGGATGCTGATGCGCCAGGAGCTGGAGCAGCTGCGCGAGCGCATCGCCGCGCTGACGGCGCGCGCGCCACACTGGCTGGCGGCGCAGGAGATTTTAACCCAGCTCAGCGAGCAGACCGGACAATCCCTGACCAGTAGCCAGCAGATCACCGAATTTATGCAGCAGCTGCTGGAGCGCGAGCGTGAAACCACCGTTGAACGTGATGAAATTGCGGCGCGCAAGCGCGAGGTCGAACAGCAAATTGAACGCCTCAGCCAGCCAGGCGGCGCCGAAGACGCCCGCTTAACCCAGCTGGCGGAGCGGTTTGGCGGCGTGCTGCTGTCGGAAATTTACGATGACGTCACGCTGGATGACGCGCCGTATTTCTCGGCGCTCTATGGCCCCTCCCGCCATGCGATTGTGGTACCGGATTTGTCGCGGGTGCGCGACTTGCTTGATGGGCTTGAAGAGTGCCCGGAAGACCTCTACCTGATTGAGGGCGATCCGCAATCCTTCGACGACAGCGTATTTAGCGTGGACGAGCTGGACAACGCGGTGGTGGTAAAAGTTGCGGATCGCCAGTGGCGCTATTCGCGTTTCCCGAAAGTGCCGCTGTTTGGCCGCGCCGCGCGGGAAAATCAGCTTGAGCTGCTGAGCAACGAACGCGATCGTCTGGCCGAGCGCTACGCCACCCTGTCGTTTGACGTACAGAAAACGCAGCGTTTACACCAGTCGTTTAGCCGTTTCATTGGCAGTCACCTGGCGGTGGCGTTTGATGAAGATCCCGAAGCGCAGATGCGTCTGCTCAATACTCGCCGAGCTGAGCTGGAACGCGCCTTAGCACAGCATGAGAACGACAATCAGCAGCAGCGCGCGCAGTTCGAACAGGCGCGTGAAGGCGTGGCGCAGCTCAACCGCTTGCTGCCACGTGTGAATTTGCTTCTGGACGATACGCTGGCCGATCGCTGTGACGAGATCCGCGAGCGAGTGGAAGAAGCCCAGGACGCGGCGCGTTTCCTGCACCAGCACGGCAGTAAACTGAGCAAGCTGGAGCCGCTGATTGCCGTGCTGCAGAGCGATCCGCAGCAGCACGAACAGCTGCAACACGATTACCAGCAGGCGCAGCAGCAGCAGCGCGAAGCCCGTCAGCGCGCCTTTGCCCTGACTGAAGTGGTGCAGCGTCGCGCCCACTTCAGCTACGAAGGCTCCGCAGACATGCTGACCGGCAACAGCGATCTCAATGAGCAGCTGCGTCAGCGTCTGGAGCAGGCAGAAGGCGAGCGCGCACGCGCGCGTGAACGTCTGCGCACGCATCAGGCGCAGCTGACGCAGTACAGCCAAGTGCTGGCCTCGTTGAAAAGTTCCTACGACGCCAAACGCGACATGCTTAAAGAGCTGCAGCAGGAGATGCAAGACATTGGCGTGCAAGCCGATGCCAGCGCCGAAGCGCGTGCCCGTACGCGGCGCGATGAGTTGTACACCGCATTGAGCCATAATCGCGCCCGCCGCAATCAGCTAGAGAAGCAGCTCACCTTCTGTGAAGCCGAAATGGACGGGCTGCAGAAGAAACTGCGCAAGCTGGAGCGTGATTACCGCGTGATGCGCGAGCAGGTGGTGAATGCCAAAGCGGGCTGGTGCACGGTGCTTCGCCTGGTTAAAGAGAACGGTGTGGAGCGTCGGCTGCATCGTCGCGAGCTGGCGTATCTCAGCGGTGATGAGCTGCGCTCGATGTCGGATAAAGCGCTGGGTGCGCTGCGTTTGGCGGTGGCGGATAACGAACATCTGCGCGACGTGCTGCGCTTGTCCGAAGATCCCAAGCGGCCCGAGCGCAAAATTCAGTTCTTTATTGCGGTCTATCAGCATCTGCGCGAGCGTATTCGCCAGGACATTATTCGCACCGACGATCCGGTAGAAGCCATTGAGCAAATGGAGATTGAGCTCAATCGCCTGACTGAAGAGTTAACGGCGCGTGAACAGACGCTGGCGATCAGCTCGCGCAGCGCGGCGAACATCATTCGCAAGACCATTCAGCGTGAGCAGAACCGTATCCGTCAGCTCAACCAAGGGCTGCAGGCGGTGAGCTTTGGCCAGGTGCGCAGCGTGCGGCTTAACGTCAACGTGCGCGAAGCGCATGCGACGCTGTTGGATACGCTGTCAGAAGAACACGAGCAGCATCAGGATCTGTTTACCAGCAACCGTCTGACCTTCTCAGAAGCGCTGGCGAAGCTGTATCAGCGCCTGAATCCGCACATTGATATGGGGCAGCGTACGCCACAAACCATTGGTGAAGAGCTGCTGGACTACCGCAACTATCTGGAGATGGAAGTGGAAGTTAACCGCGGCTCAGACGGCTGGCTGCGCGCTGAGAGCGGCGCCTTGTCGACCGGTGAAGCGATCGGTACCGGTATGTCGATTCTGGTGATGGTGGTGCAGAGCTGGGAAGAGGAGTCGCGGCGTTTGCGCGGCAAAGATATCTCGCCGTGTCGCCTGCTGTTCCTGGATGAAGCCGCGCGCCTTGATGCACGCTCGATTGCGACGCTGTTTGAGCTGTGTGAGCGTCTGGAAATGCAGCTGGTTATCGCTGCGCCAGAGAATATCAGTCCGGAAAAAGGCACTACCTACAAGCTGGTGCGTAAAGTGTTCAACAATACCGAGCACGTGCACGTGGTAGGGCTGCGCGGCTTCTCGGCTGACCCGGCACCCACGCGCGAAACGCGGGCTGATTCAGGATTAGAAACAGAAAATTCCTCGCGCTGAATCTGGTTAAAAAGCAGCGCGAAGTTTACTCTGTAAGCGGCATCGGCCTTGTTGGGCAGATGCCGTTTTTTATTCATATACTCATTCATAAGAATCAGGCTGTACATGGCGAAAACAGGGCGCCGTGTCTTAAGTGAGAAGGGGGCAGGGATGTGGCTGACCAATAAACTGAAATTCAATCGTGCCGGTGTTGCCTTCGGGCTGGCACTCGCGTTGTCCCCAATGGCCGTGAGTCAGGCCGCGATCATTGCGGCGCTGCCGGGCACCTCGCAAGGTACTCTCTCCGTCGCCGCCAGCCAACATCAGATTCAGCAGGCGCTCAGCGCCCGCGATCAACCGTTTTATCTGCCGGGATTAGCCGGGATCTATGCCGCCCGCAATATGGCGCCGATCTGGCAGGATCGCGAGGCGATTCAGGCGTTTCAGCAGCAGCTGGCCGAAGTGGCGCTGTCCGGCGTGCAGCCGCAGTTTACGCGCTGGATCGAACGGTTAACCAACCCGGCCATTCAAGGATTGGCGCGGGATATCACCCTAAGTGATGCCATGCTGGGCTACCTGCAGTTTGTGGCCAATGTTCCCACGCAGGGTGAAACCTGGCTCTACAGCAATGTCCCTTACAAGCTCACGATGCCGCCGTTGTCCGTGGTCAATCAGTGGCAGCATGCCGTGAACAGCGGGGCCAGCCGCGCATTCGTGACGTCGCTTGAGCCGCAACATCCACAGTACGTCCCGATGCACCGCGCGTTAAAAACGCTGCTGGCGGATAACCGTCCCTGGCCGCAGCTGCGCGACAGCGCCACCCTGCGTCCCGGCCAGGTGAGCAGCGATGTGCCAGCGCTGCGTGAAATTTTACAGCGCACCGGCATGTTAACAGCCGGGCAGGCGGCGGTGGCGACGCCAGAGACGCAGCCAACCAGTCAGCCTCAACCGCCGGTGGCGGTCAGCCCTTCAGCCACCAGCGTCAACGAGCTGGCAGCACCGGTGCCGCAGCCGGTAGGCAATGTCGCGGGCACGGAGAATCCCACGGGCGATAACGTGTTTGATGCCACGCTGGTGGAGGGCGTTAAACGCTTTCAACACTGGCAAGGACTCGCTGACGATGGGGCTATCGGTCCGCGCACGCGCGAATGGTTAAATGTCTCGCCGCAGCGGCGCGCCTCGCTGCTGGCGCTAAATATTCAGCGTCTGCGCCTGCTGCCGGACGACATGCACAATGGCATCATGGTCAACATTCCCAACTATTCGCTGACCTACTATAACAACGGTGCCACCATCCTCTCTTCGCGCGTAATTGTTGGGCGGCCGGATCGTAAAACGCCGCTGATGCGCAGTGCGCTAAACAACGTGGTGCTGAACCCGCCGTGGAATGTTCCCACGACATTAGTGCGTCAGGACATCGTGCCGAAAGTGAAACAGGACCCGATGTATCTCTATAAGCACGGTTATACGCTGCTGTCGGGTTGGAATGCGGATGCGGAAGTGATTGATCCTTCAATGATTGACTGGCAAATGGTCTCCGCGGCCAATTTTCCTTATCGCATTCGTCAGGCGCCGGGTGCCACCAACTCGCTTGGCCGGTATAAATTCAACATGCCAAGTTCTGATGCCATTTATTTACACGACACGCCTAACCATGCGCTGTTCCAGCGCGATATCCGCGCGCTGAGTTCCGGCTGCGTGCGCGTGAATAAAGCCTCGGAGCTGGCTGACCTGCTGCTACAGGATGTCGGCTGGAATGACAGCCGCATCTCAGACACCCTCAAGCAGGGGGATACGCGCTATGTGCCTATCCGTCATCGCATACCGGTAAATTTGTACTATTTAACCGCCTGGGTCGCGGATGATGGACAGCCGCAGTATCGTACAGATATTTACAATTACGATAATCCGGCGCGTTCGGGCAGCCAGGCGCTGGTAAAAGCGGGGCAGCTGCTGCTTTAGTTGTTGATTTACTGACGCTCCTTCCAACGGTAAAAACGGTATGTGCCGACGCGAAACGCTGCTTTCGCGTCGGCACATTGCTATGCGCTTTTTTTGCGGGTTGACTGTGATTCTTGCTGCGGGTACTGTTCGCCCTTGTGTACTTTTTGCACATATTTTGTCGCTTTAAACTAGGTAACCCCGCAACATGGCTAATTTTGATTCCCAACGTCGCCGCTTACTCCTGCTTGGAGGCGCTGCGGCGGGTCTGTCGCTCCTCCCCGGTTCCGCGCTGGCTTCGCTTTCAACGTCTCGTCCTCGCGTATTAACCCTGAGCAACATGCACACCGGCGAGAAGCTGAAAACGGAGTTTTTCAACGGTAAGCGCTACGACAAAGACGAACTCGCTCGCCTGAATCACTTTTTCCGTGACTACCGTGCTAACCAAGTCAGACACATCGATCCCCATCTGTTCGATCAGCTTTATCGCCTGCAGGCGCTGCTGGATACGCGCAAACCGGTGCAGCTGATTTCAGGCTACCGCACGGTGGCGACCAACAACATGCTGCGCGAATCGGGGCCGGGCGTGGCCAAGCACAGCTATCACACCAAGGGCCAGGCGATGGATTTCCATATCGAGGGGATCGCATTGAGCAATGTTCGCAAAGCGGCGTTATCTCTGCGCGCAGGTGGTGTAGGATATTACCCGCGCAGCAACTTCGTACACATAGATACCGGGCCTGTAAGGCACTGGTCCTGATACCGGCAGCGCTGCGTGTGTCGGTCATGGAGCGCTATGAATTACCACATTATTCCGGTTACCGCTTTTGCCCAAAACTGCTCAGTGATTTGGGATGACGAAACGCAGCAGGCGGCGCTGGTCGATCCGGGCGGCGATGCGGAAACGATCATCGCCGTATTGGCCGAACGTGGCCTGATACCTGCACAGATTCTGCTGACGCACGGGCATCTCGATCACGTGGGCGCCGCTGCCGAGCTGGCGGCGCACTATCAGGTGCCCATCGTCGGCCCGCATAAGCACGATGCCTTCTGGCTAGAAAATCTGCCTACCCAAAGCCGCATGTTTGGCTTACCCGAGTGCGCGCCGTTGACGCCGCACCGCTGGCTGGAAGAAGGGGATACCGTGCAGGTGGGCAATGTCTCGCTGGAGGTGCTGCTGTGTCCCGGCCATACGCCAGGCCATATTGTGTTTTTTGACCGTGCGGGTCGGCTGTTGATTTCGGGCGATGTGATTTTCAACGGCGGGGTTGGACGCACCGATTTTCCGCAGGGCAGCCACAGCGATTTGATCGCGGCTATCCACACCAAACTGTTACCGCTCGGCGACGACGTGACCTTCGTACCCGGTCACGGCGGCATCTCTACGCTCGGCCACGAACGTCTGCACAATCCTTTCCTGCAATAAATTTTCGCGGTGTTGATGGCATAAAAAAGGGCGGCTCAAGGGCCGCCCTATTTGTGACTGTTGCGCATGAGTGCGCCCGCCGCATTACAGCACGGCGACGATCGCCTCGCACAGCGCGGACATGTTATCCGGCGTCATGCCTGCCACGTTTACGCGGCCTGAGTTCACCGCGTACACGCCGAACTCTTCGCGCAGGCGAACCACCTGATCTTTGGTCAAGCCGCTGAACGAGAACATGCCGTTCTGCTTAATGATGAAGCTGAAGTCGCGGTTGGCACCTTTCTCGGCGAGGGTATTCACAAACAGCTGGCGCATGCGGTGAATACGCTGACGCATATCGGTCAGCTCCTGCACCCAGATGGTACGCAGTGCGTCGTTACCCAGAATGGTCGCCACGACAGCGGCACCGTGTGAAGGTGGGTTAGAGTAGTTAGCGCGGATACTGTACTTCACCTGGCTGAACGCGGTTTTAGCCGCGTCGCTGTTCGCCGCAACCAGGGTCAGCGCGCCCACGCGCTCGTTGTAAAGACCGAAATTTTTCGAATAAGAGCTGGCGACCAGCAATTCCTGATGCGAAGCGGCGAAAATACGCAGCCCTTCAGCGTCTTCATCCAGACCGCGTGCGAAGCCCTGGTAGGCAAAATCAAACAGCGGCAGCCAGCCTTTTTCTTGCGACAGTTTTGCCAGTTGCTGCCATTGCTCAGCGGTAGGATCGATGCCGGTGGGGTTATGGCAGCAGCCGTGGAACAGCACCACGTCACCTGCCTGCGCGTCCTGCAGCGACGCGATCATGCCGTCGAAATCCAGGCTGTGGCTGGCGGCGTCGTAGTAGGCGTAATCGCACACCTCCAGACCCGCCGCGTTAAACACGTTTTTGTGGTTCGGCCAGCTTGGATTGCTGACCCAAACGCGCTTGACGGCGGTTTGGTTAGCGAGAAAATCCGCCGCCACGCGCAGCGCGCCGGTGCCGCCCGGCGTTTGCGCCGTACAAGCGCGACCGGCGGAGATCAAGGGGCTCTGGTTGCCGAACAGCAACGCCTGGGTGCAACGGGCGAAATCGGCCAGGCCATCAATACTCAAATAATTCTTGGTGGTTTCATTTTCCAGCAGATACTGCTCAGCTTTTTTCACACTGGTCAGAACCGGCGTTTTACCGGTTTCATCTTTATACACACCAATGCCAAGGTTGATTTTATTCGGGCGGTCGTCGGCGCGAAACAGGTCAGCCAGTCCCAGAATAGGGTCGGCGGGTGCGGCAGAGATAGATTCAAACATGAGTCAGTTCCGTGTAGGTGAACTTTAGCGAAATGAGCTATCAGGGTAGCGTCAGACGATTCGCTTGCCAACCGCTGACATAAAAAAGAAATCGCCTGCGCGGATAAATAAGCAGCGCTAATTGAGAGGACGATCACTGAAAAACAAAACGGAGCCCGAAGGCTCCGTTTGACGGTATGCAAAGTTGCTAATCGGGTGATTAGAACTGGTATACCAGACCCAGTGCTACGACGTCGTCGGTCGCGATGCCCAGTGGGTTGTTGTCGTCCAGCTGGTTGATTTTGTAATCAACATAGGTGGCCATGTTTTTGTTGAAGTAGTAGGTTGCGCCCACTTCGATGTATTTAACCAGGTCAGCATCGCCGATACCTTCGATGTCCTTGCCTTTAGACTGGACGTAAGCGATGGATGGACGCAGACCGAAGTCGAACTGATACTGTGCAACCAATTCAATGTTCTGTGCTTTGTTAGCGAAGCCACTCACAGAAGTGGTGGTGCCAGTGCCAGTCAGGTCAACGTTGCCAGAAATTGGGGTAGAGTTACGGGTTTCACCGTACATCGCTGCCAGGTAAACGTTGTTCGCGTCATATTTCAGAGCGGTTGCCCAGTTCTCAGCACGTTTGCCCGCGCCAATACCGGTCGCGACAACATCGCCATCGCTGTTCAGCACGCTACCCTGCGACTGCAGGTTAGTACGGTCGCTGCTGCTGTATGCTGCGGCTACGCCAACACCGATTGGTGAGGTGTAAGAGGTAGACACGCCGTAGCCGTCGCCATTCGCACGGCGGGTGTCAGAGCGATCGTTTTTACCCTGGTACTGCAGGGCGAAGTTCCAGCCGTCAACCAGACCAAAGAAGTTGGTGTTGCGGTAGGTCAGCAGACCGGTGCTACGACCGTTCATGAAGTTATCGGAGTAACCAGAGTCGCCACCGAATTCTGGCAGAACGTCAGTCCAACCGATTGCGTCGTAAACCACACCGTAGTTACGGCCGTAGTCGATAGAACCGGCATCGCCGAATTTCAGACCGGCAAAGCCCAGACGGGTTTTGTTGTTGTTCTGTGCGTCAGAACCTTCAGAATTGTTTGCCTGCAGGTTGTATTCCCACTGACCGTAGCCTGTCATCTGGCTGTTGATCTGGGTTTCACCTTTGAAGCCGAAGCGAACATAAGACTGGTCACCGTCGTTGCCAGCATCGTCAGAGAAGTAGTGCAGACCAACTGCTTTACCGTACAGATCCAGCTTGTTGCCGTCTTTGTTATAGATTTCTGCTGCATTTGCTGCGCCGGCAGCTAACAGAGCAGGAATAACCACTGCAAGAATGTTGCGCTTCATCATTATTTATTACCCTCATTGGAGTTATTTGGACATCTGCCACTGCCGTCAAGAAACCTTTACAGGAACCTTGAAAGAAGTTTGATGTCTCCTGTGTCTGCACGCATCTTTCCATCCCGTGATTGCTAATTCTAGCCCGAAAATGATTCAAATCTCGTAAATGCGTATCAAAAAGCAATTTTGTATTACAAAATGTAATTTTTCGGGAACTTTGTGAGACATCTCAAAATTTACAAAAATAAAAAAAGGCCGGCAGTGCCGACCTCGTTATATATATGAAATTCTTATATTTAATCGCGAATCTTAGAAATTCGCATTGCGCGGTGTGCGTGGGAAAGGAATAACGTCTCTTACATTTTGTACGCCGGTGACATAAGCGATCAAGCGTTCGAAACCTAAACCAAAACCGGCATGCGGCACGGTGCCATAGCGACGCAGATCGCGATACCACCAATAATCTTCTTTATTCAGGCCCATTTCTGCCAGACGTGCGTCCAGCACATCCAGACGCTCTTCACGCTGCGAACCGCCGATGATTTCGCCGATACCCGGCGCCAGCACGTCCATGGCCGCCACGGTTTTGCCGTCGTCGTTCATGCGCATATAGAACGCTTTGATGTCTTTCGGGTAGTTTTTGACCACCACCGGCGCTTTGAAGTGCTTCTCTGCCAGGTAACGCTCATGCTCCGAGGAGAGATCCACGCCCCAGGAAACCGGATTTTCAAACGTCTGGCCGCTCTTCAGCAGAATCTCCACGGCGTCGGTGTAATCCACCTGAGCAAAGTCGGTGGTAACAAAACGCTCCAGGCGGGCGATGGCGTCTTTGTCCACGCGTTCAGCGAAGAACGCCATGTCATCGGCACGTTCGGTCAGCACCGCATTAAACACATATTTCAGCATCGACTCCGCCAGGGCCGCGGCATCGTCCAGCGTGGCGAAGGCCACTTCCGGTTCCAGCATCCAGAATTCGGCTAAATGGCGGCTGGTATTGGAGTTTTCGGCACGGAAGGTCGGACCAAAGGTATACACTTTTGACAGGGCGCAGGCATACGTTTCGGCGTTCAGCTGGCCGGAAACCGTCAGGAACGCTTCTTTACCAAAGAAATCTTTATCAAAATCGACCTTGCCCTGCGGGTCGCGCGGCAGGTTTTCCAGATCAAGGGTCGACACGCGGAACATCTCGCCTGCGCCTTCGGTATCCGAGGCGGTGATCAGCGGCGTTGACACCCAGAAGTAGCCGTTTTCGTGGAAGAAGCGATGCAGCGCCTGTGCCAGAGTATGGCGCACGCGGGTAACCGCGCCCACAATGTTGGTACGCGCGCGCAGGTGAGCCACCTCACGCAGATATTCAATGCTGTGGCGCTTAGCCGCCATAGGGTAGGTATCGGGATCGTCAACCCAGCCGGTGACTTCAACGCGGGTGGCCTGCAGCTCAAACGCCTGGCCTTCACCCGGCGATTCCACCACTTTACCGGTAATCACCACCGAGCAGCCGGTGGTCAGGCGCAGCACTTCATCCTGATAATTATTCAGAGAATTATTGACGACGGCCTGAACGGGATTAAAGCAGGAACCGTCATAAACGGCGATAAAGGAAAGACCGGCTTTGGAATCTCTTCGGGTACGCACCCAACCACGCACGGTGACTTCACTGTCAACCGCGACTCGGCCGTGCAGTACATCCGCTACAGGCACTACGCTCATAAAAATCTCTCTATATAGATGAATGAATGGCGGGGGACTTTAGCAGGTTTGGGCACACTGCCACAAAGCCCGCTGACTCACCCGGAACAAGCAAAACCCCCGTTTTCAGGGTGTTGCTATGTTACTTGCGAGACCACAGGAAACAAGCAATTTTGCCGCAGCAGAGGGATATTTATCGCGCGGAGCAGGGTGCGCACACCCTGCGGAGGGAATTAGCTGGCGCGCTTCACCAGCGGCAGATCGAACGCTTTGCGCAACGCGCGTACAAAGGCTTTGTCCTGGCAGATGGTTTTTCCCGGACTGTCAGAGAGTTTCGCCACCGGTTTACCGTTACAGCTCACCAGTTTGATCACGATATTCAGCGGCGTCACGCCCGGAATATCGCACGTCAGACGCGTACCAATGCCAAACACCACGTTGGCGCGCTGGCCGAAGTGACGATAGAGCGCCAGCGCTTTGTCCAGGTTCAGGTTATCCGAGAACACCAGCGTTTTACTGGTGGGATCGATATTCAGCCGCTGGTAATGTGCGATGGCTTTTTCGCCCCACTCCACCGGATCGCCGGAGTCATGGCGCAGGCCTTTGTAGCGGTGGGCGAAACCGGGACCGAAATCGCGCAGAAACGCGTCCATGGTAATGCAGTCGGTCAGGGCAATCCCGAGCTGATCGTCATACTCATCCAGCCATGACTGCAGCGCCGCCCGCTGGCTGTTTGCCAATACCGGGCTGATTTGCTGATGCGCCTGGAACCACTCATGGGCCTGGGTACCCACCGGATTGAGCTTTAGACGCCGCGCAACATCGTAGTTGCTGGTGCCCAGCAGCCACGGGAAATCGTCTTTTAACGTGGCGACAATCGCATTTTGCACCGCCTGCGAGTAGCGGCGTCGCGTGCCAAAATCCATCAGCTGAAAGCGTGACATGTCGAAGGCATCAGCCTGCTCACGGAACGTACGTAACTTGGTTTGCAGGTGATCAACTGCCTGCTCAGCGCCCATGTCCGGCGTGCGGTGACGATGCACCACTTCGCTGATCAACGCCAGCAGCGGCACTTCCCACAGAATGACTTCACGCCACGGCCCGCTGATTTGCAAGGTCAATTCACCGTGCACGTCGCGCACGCGCACCTGAGCCGGGTTAAAGCGGAACTGACGCAGCCAGTCGAGATAGTCTTGTTGAAAGAAGGGGAGGCCGCTGAGATAGTGATACTCGTCGTCGGTGAGCGCAAGCGCTTGCATGCTGTCAATTTGCAGGCGAATCTCATCGGCATACTGGCCAAGGCGTTCATCGCTGCGGCAGCGAAACTCTGCCGTCACCGGGACATCGTAATAACGATGAAATACGGCTTGCTGCATGTGAAGCTTATAAGCATCGGTATCAAGCAGCGTGGTCAAAATCGGGGAAGCGTGTCCAGTCATGGTGCGTTTCAGCATCCTCTTCCGCGGAGCAGGGCCCGGTGTTTAAAAGTCATAAAGACGCAGGAGTATAAAACAGTAATGTTCGCGATCACACCACAATTGCGGCTGGCTGGTCGAGGGACATTTGTGCCATTGTTAATTTATTGTAGCCCGATAAGCCGAACGTGCATTGGGCATAGCCACGCAGGCAGAACACGCTTAAACTTTTACGGTTCAACATTTTAACAAGGTGAGTAAAGATATGACGCAGCAGCCGCAAATTAAATACCGCCACGACTACCGGGCGCCGGACTTCACCATCACCGACATCGACCTGACCTTTGAACTGGATGCGGCGATGACGCGCGTAACAGCTGTGAGCGAGGTAAAACGCCTGGGCGCTGCGGGAGCTGAGTTGCGCCTTGACGGTGAAGAGTTGACCCTGCACAGCCTGGCCGTTAATGGACAGCCGTGGGCTCACTACCGCGAAGAGGCGGGGGCGCTGGTGATCGCTGAGCTGCCTGAAAGCTTTACGTTAACCATTGTTAACAGCATCCATCCCGATAAAAACACCGCGCTGGAAGGGCTTTATCAGTCTGGCGACGCGCTGTGCACCCAATGCGAAGCCGAGGGGTTTCGCCACATTACCTGGTATCTTGATCGGCCGGACGTGCTGGCACGTTTCACAACGACGCTTATCGCTGATGCGGCAAAATACCCGTACCTGCTCTCTAACGGTAACAAGCTGGAGAGCGGCCGCCACGAAGACGGGCGCCACTGGGTAAAGTGGCAGGACCCGTTCCCCAAACCCTGCTATCTCTTTGCCTTGGTGGCGGGCGATTTTGATGTGCTGCGCGACAGTTTCACCACCCGCTCTGGTCGCGATGTGGCGTTGGAGATCTTCGTCGATCGCGGCAATTTGGACCGCGCGGACTGGGCAATGACCTCACTCAAAGCCAGTATGAAGTGGGATGAGGAGCGCTTTAACCTCGAATACGATCTCGACATCTTTATGATTGTCGCGGTGGACTTCTTCAACATGGGGGCGATGGAGAACAAAGGCCTTAACGTTTTCAACTCGAAATACGTGCTGGCGAAGGCAGAAACCGCAACGGACAAAGATTACCTCGGCATCGAGGCGGTGATTGGTCACGAATATTTCCATAACTGGACCGGCAACCGCGTAACCTGCCGCGACTGGTTCCAGCTCAGCCTGAAAGAAGGTTTGACCGTGTTCCGCGATCAGGAGTTTAGCTCTGACCTTGGCTCGCGTGCGGTAAATCGTATCGATAATGTACGCGTGATGCGCGGCGCGCAGTTCGCCGAGGACGCCAGCCCGATGGCGCACCCGATCCGTCCCGATCAGGTGATTGAGATGAACAACTTTTATACCTTAACGGTGTATGAGAAAGGATCGGAAGTGATCCGCATGATGCACACGCTGCTGGGCGAGGACGCGTTCCAGAAAGGCATGGCGCTCTATTTCGAGCGTCACGACGGCAGCGCCGCGACCTGTGATGACTTTGTGCAGGCCATGGAAGATGCGTCAACGGTGGATCTCACGCAGTTCCGTCGCTGGTACAGCCAGTCAGGCACGCCCGTGCTCTCGGTGCGTGACGACTACAATCCAGAACTGGAGCAGTACACCCTGCACGTGTCGCAGCATACGCCGCCTACCGCCGATCAAAAAGAGAAGCTGCCGCTGCACATTCCGTTGGATATTGAACTCTATGATAACGAAGGCAAGGTGATTCCCCTGCAGCACAACGGCCATCCGGTGCACCCTGTGCTTAACGTAACCGAAGCGGTGCAGACCTTCGTGTTTGACAACGTGTATTTCCAGCCCGTGCCGTCGCTGCTGCGTGAATTTTCAGCACCGGTCAAGCTTGATTACAAATGGAGCGACGCGCAGCTCACCTTCTTGATGCGTCACGCGCGTAATGATTTCTCCCGCTGGGATGCGGCGCAAAGCCTGCTGGCCACCTATATCCGTCTCAATGTGGCGCGTCATCAGCAGGGGCAGCCGCTCTCTCTGCCGCTGCACGTTGCCGATGCCTTCCGCGCGGTACTGCTAGATGCGCAGGGCGATCCCGCGCTCATGGCGCTGATACTGACGCTGCCGTCGGAAAATGAGATCGCGGAACTGTTTAGCGTGATCGATCCGCTGGCTATCGCCGCGGTGCGTTCCGCGCTGGTGCGCACGCTGGCACAGGAGCTGAATGACGAGTTCTACGCGCTCTATCTGGCCAACCAGAGCGGCGAATATCAGGTCACGCATGCAGAAATAGGCAAGCGCAGTCTGAAAAACGTCTGTTTGGGCTACCTCGCCTTTGGCGATGCTGAGCAGGCAGACAAGCTGGTGCAGGCGCAATACCACCACGCCAACAACATGACCGATGCCCTGGCCGCGCTCTCTGCCGCCGTCGCGGCGCAGCTGCCATGCCGCGATGCGCTGCTCGCCGCGTACGATGAACGCTGGCATCAGGACGGCTTGGTCATGGACAAGTGGTTTATGCTTCAAGCCACCAGCCCGGCGGCCGACGTGCTGCACACCGTGCGCGCATTACTGACGCATCGCTCGTTCACCATGGGCAATCCGAACCGCATCCGTGCCCTGATCGGCGCGTTCGCCAACGGCAACCCGGCGGCGTTTCATGCCAAAGACGGCAGTGGCTATCAGTTCCTGGTTGAGATGCTAACCGACCTGAACACGCGCAACCCGCAGGTCGCAGCGCGCATGATAGAACCGCTAATTCGGTTGAAACGCTACGACGATCAGCGCCAAATCATGATGCGCAGCGCGCTGGAAACCCTAAAAGGCCTGGATAAGCTATCCGGCGACCTGTACGAAAAAATCAGCAAGGCGTTGAACGCCTAAGCGTAAAAGGGCCGTCAGTGCTAACTGACGGCCCTTTTTAACGCCCACTTATCGGTGCCTGCCGGCGCACGTCAGTGCCTGCCGGCGCACGTCAGCGCTTGGTGGCGTATGTCATTGCCTGCTGGCGTATTTCAGCGTCTGCTGGCGTATTTCAGCGTCTGCCGGCGTATTTCAGCCCAGAGGGCGGAGCGGGGCGTTTCATCACGCGATCCAACACTTCCGCCTCGAGTTCTGCCAGCCGCGCTGAGCCGCGCCGCCGCGGACGCGGCAGATCCACCGTCAGATCCAAGCCAATTTTTCCCTCTTCGATCAGCAGCACGCGATCGGCCATCATTACGGCTTCGCTCACGTCATGCGTCACCAACAGCACTGTGAAATGCTGCTGCTGCCACACCGAGGCAATCAGCGTCTGCATCTCAATGCGGGTCAGTGCATCCAGCGCGCCCAGCGGTTCGTCCAGCAGCAGCAGCCCCGGGCGGTGAATCAGCGCCCGCGCCAGGGCAACGCGCTGTTTTTGGCCGCCGGAGAGCGCCGCTGGCCAGTCTTGAGCGCGATCGGCCAGCCCGACGGTCTCCAGCGCCTGCTGTGCGGCTGCCCGCCATGCGCGGCCTTTCAAGCCTAGCCCCACGTTATCAATCACCCGTTTCCACGGCAGCAGGCGCGCGTCCTGAAACATCAGTCGCGTGTCGTCGCGCGCCTGTTCCAGCGGCGCATTACCGGCCAGCAGCTCGCCCGCGCTGGTGGACTCCAGCCCGGCCAGCAGGCGCAGCAGCGTGCTTTTGCCGCAGCCGCTACGCCCCACCACGGCGACGAATTGCCCGGCGGGAATATGCAGGTCGAGCTGGTCAAGAATGGTGCGATTACCGTAGCGTTTACTCACGCCTTTAACGCCGACGGGCGTCCCGCTGTTCAGGCGCGCGGGCGTATTAATAGGATGACTCATGCGTGCTCCTTGGGCTGATAAGCCGGATGCCAGCGTAACCACACACGTTCCAGCCCGTGCGCGGCGACATCGGCCAGTTTACCCAGCAGGGCGTAGAGAATGATGGCGACCACCACCACGTCGGTTTGCAGAAACTCGCGCGCGTTCATCGCCAGATAGCCAATGCCAGCGTTGGCGGAGATGGTTTCGGCGACGATCAGGGTGAGCCACATCAGGCCCAGCGCAAAGCGTACGCCCACCATAATCGACGGCAGCGCACCGGGCAGCATCACCTCAATAAACAGGCGCCAGCCTGACAAACCGTAGCTGCGCGCCATCTCTACCAGGCCGCGATCCACGTTGCGCATGCCGTGGTAGGTATTGAGATAGATCGGGAACAGGGTACCCAGCGCCACCAGGAAAATTTTCGCCGACTCATCAATACCAAACCACAGGATCACCAGCGGAATCAGCGCCAGATGCGGCACGTTACGCAGCATTTGTACCGACGTATCCAGCAGGCGCTCTCCCAGCGGCGAGGTACCGGTGAGCAGCCCGAGCAGGAAACCGATCGATCCGCCGATGACGAAGCCTACGGCGGCACGCCAGCTACTGATCGCCAGGTTTTGCCATAGCTCGCCGCTCACGGTCAGGTGCCAGAACGTCACTACGACGCTTTCGGGCGCGGGGAGAATGCGCGTGGAGAGCCAACCCACCTGCGAGGCCACTTGCCAGAGTGCGACCAGCCCGATGGGCAGGAGCCAGGGCAGCAGCGCATCGCGCCCGGCTTTATGCAGCTTTGCCATGATCAACTCCTCAGCTTTGCGACACTTTCTGCGGGGTAAAATCGTTGGCGACCGCTTCCCCGTGCGCCTGCACGACTCGAGGTTTAGGTACCTCAGGAATGGCCAGGTCAAGGTGGGGGAACAGCAGTTCGCCCACGCGGTAGGCCTCTTCAAGGTGCGGATAGCCGGAAAGAATAAACGTCTCAATCCCTAAGTCGCTGTACTCCTGCATGCGCGCGGCAACGGTGGGTCCATCGCCCACCAGCGCCGTGCCGGCCCCGCCGCGCACCAGCCCCACGCCTGCCCACAGGTTGGGACTGATTTCCAGTTTGTTACGGCGGCCGCCATGCAGTGCGGCCATGCGTTGCTGTCCCACTGAGTCAGTCCGGGCAAAGGCGGCCTGCGCTTTGGCGATGGTGGCGTCATCGAGATGGGCGATAAGCCGGTCCGCCGCCTGCCAGGCTTCTTCGTTGGTTTCGCGCACAATGACATGCAGACGGATGCCGAAGCGCACGCTGCGCCCCTGTGCGGCGGCTTTCGCGCGCACTTGCTCAATCTTCTCTTTCACCAGCGCCGGGGGTTCGCCCCAGGTAAGGTAGACATCAACCTGTTCTGCCGCCAGATCCTGCGCGATATCCGACGAGCCGCCAAACCACAGAGGAGGACGCGGTGTCTGTACCGATCTGAACATCAGGCGAGCCCCGCGCACTTTGACGTACTTACCGTCGTAGTCCACGGTTTCTCCTTCGGAGACGCGCCGCCAAACGCGGGTGAACTCGGCCGATTCCGCATAGCGCTCACGGTGATCGAGGAACACGCCGTCGCCGGCCAGCTCTTCCGGGTCGCCGCCGGTAACCAGGTTGAACAGGGCGCGACCGTTAGACAAACGATCCAGCGTCGCCGCCTGACGCGCGGCCTGCGTCGGTGAGATCACGCCCGGACGGAGCGCCACCAGAAAACGCAAGCGCTGGGTCACGGGGATCAGCGAGGCCGCCACCAGCCAGGCGTCTTCGCACGAGCGGCCGGTAGGGATCAATACGCCGCCGAAGCCTAACCTGTCGGCAGCCTGTGCAATCTGTTGTAAGTAGGCGTGGTCAACGGGACGTGCACCGTCGGCGGTGCCAAGATAGTGTCCGTCGCCGTGAGTAGGGAGAAACCAGAATACGGATACGCTCATGGGGATGTTCCTTATTGCTGACGGGTAGAGTGGGGATGCCAGATACGATCGGCGATGGTCAATTTCACCGGAATCAAATGGTTGGCATAAAAGAGATTGGCGGTGTGCTGCTGCGCCTGCGCTGTCTGCGCGCTGACCGGGGTAATCGTGGTCGGCGGACGGTGGTCGAGATAGCTGGCCAGCACCGTTTTGGGTAAGCCCATTGCCTGCGCGAGCAGGTCGATACTCTGATCGCGTTGGCTACGCGTCAGTGCATCAGCTTCGGTGAAGGTGTCGAGCACCTGCTGAACAAATGCGCCGTTGGCTTCCGCGTATTTGCGCGTGGCGAGGTAGAACGATCCGGTTAAATTCAGCGTGCTGCCGTCCTGCAGCACCCGCACGTTGCCCTGCTGCAGCGCAGCAGAGTAGTAGGGATCCCAGATCGCCCAGGCATCGACATTGCCCTGCTGAAAGGCCGCGCGGGCGTCAGCGGGGGTCAGGTAAACCGGCTGGATATCTTTCAGGCTTAGCCCAGCCTGCGACAGGGCGCGCAGCAGAAGATTGTGTGAGCTTGAGCCTTTTTGAAACGCCACCTTACGGCCTTTGAGATCGGCGACGCTGTGCACCGGGCTCTCTTTTGGCACCAGAATCACTTCCGCTTTGGGCTTGGGCGGCTCCGCGCCGACATACAGCAGATCGGCGCCCGCGGCTTGGGCAAACAGCGGCGGAAGATCGCCGGTACTGCCTAAATCAATGCTGTCGACATTGAGTGCTTCAAGCATCTGCGGCCCGGCGGGAAATTCAACCCACTTAATAGTGGTATGCGGAAAGCGCTGCTCCAGCATCCGGTGTGATTTCGCCAGCACCATGCTCACCGACCCTTTTTGATAGCCGATGCGCAACTGTGCGGGTGCTTCGTCGGCGCGCGCGCTCACGCTAAGCGCCGCAAGCGTCGCCAGTGTCGCGAACGCAGCGAGGACGGCATGTTTTACTTTTCCTTTCATGGTTTTTTCCTTTATACAGCGTGGGCTAGAGGAGCGTGGCGACGCTGCAGCGCATGGATAAAGGTCTCCAGCGCGTCGTTCAGGCGTTCCGTCAACGCCGGGGCCAGCACGGGCTGACGGTCATACTGGGCAATCTGCTCGTCCGTGGCGAAGACGCCGTGCAGCACTTCCTGCGCTTTGAGCGCGTTCAGCACCGGCTTGAGGGCATAATCCACCGCCAGCATGTGCGCCGCGCTGCCACCGCTGGCGAGCGGCAACACCACTTTGTGTGCCAGCGCCCGCTCAGGCAGGAGATCCAGCAGCGTCTTCAGCGCGCCCGAAAATGACGCTTTGTAGATAGGCGTGGCCACAATCAAGCCATCCGCCCGCATCAAATCGGCTTTCAGTGCAGCCAGCGCGGCTGAATCCATGCGGGCCGAGATCAAGTCTTCGGGCTGGAAGTTATGAATATTCCATGGAATCACTTCAATGCCGCGCGCCTCCAGCGCCTGCTGGCAGAGGCTGAGCAGCGCCGTAGAACGCGACGGAAAGCGGGGGCTGCCCGCTAACGTAATAACCCGCATGCATACTCCTTATAACTGAAAGTTATTGATTATCTTTTATTGAGAACTGATGGCTTCAATACTGGCAGAGCCTGGGGATGGGCTTAAATGATTTTTCCGGCATTCCAAAGCCAAAAACTGGCATAAGCCGGCCATTTAAGGCGATCTGAGCGGCGCGCGCGGCATAAGCAAAAAAGCGTGCGCGAGGTAATGAGGGAATTGGTTAAATAAAATGATAAATGACCGGATTCTGACAAGATGTGAGCAAACATGTTCTCGGGCGCAGAATTAAAACCGCATCTTCAATATCTACAAGGCATTATGGGAAATCCTGTGGCACATTTTTTTACATATTCCACGTTCACGAGCGTAAGGGAGAAGGAAATTAAAAAAGGGGAAGTGGGAATAAACTGAATTGCGCCGGGTTATTTGTCACTAAAAATCTGTAATTGTTAAAAGTGGCGTACTTTTTCATGCCCGCGGCTTACTGAGTTCAACCTGACGAGATGATTAATGTTGGCAGCTGAAGTTATTCTTATCAATACTCATAAAGTTTTTTCCAAGACAACACTTTCATTTTTTGCGGTTGAATTTTGTTTATAGTTTGTTGATATACGCTGCGATAGAAATTAAAAACGCAGCAGTTTAATTAGGCGGAGGCTTTTTTTAGTCCGCGACTTTTTATACATCAGGAATAACCTATGGAAATTCAGACTGCTCTTCGTTCAGGAGAACAACCTGAGCGCACCTTTACTCGCGACGCCCGGTCTTCCGCCCAACTTTTCCAATGTTATGCGTTACGGCCAGCAGCGGATCGGTTTACCTCAATGCCGGTAGACTTTTCGTCATTTATCGAAAATGAAGCCAACGGCAACACCTTTTTACTGTTCGCGCCGTCAGGTTTTTCTCCGAGTGAGGGGCTATTGAACGCGGCGTTTAGCCACTGTGATGCGCGGCCCGAGCTCAGCTGCCTTCTCGTGTCTACCGATCCTCAGGCGCTGCAAGCCGGGCTGCAACCCTCGCTGGCATTGTTCAGCCAATTCGCCGAGCAGCGCCTGTGGGCTAAGGTAGGAGCAGTGATAATGCGTGCCGAACTGGCCGTAACCGCGGCGCCGTTTGAGCAGATGCAGGAAATCGTCTGGGCCGGATTGATTCCTACCCAATCGGTATGGGTACTTGAGGCGCAGGCTAAAAACCCCGTTTCACCGCCGGAGGCGCCGTTAAGCTATCAGCAATTTATGGCCCACTATGAGAAATTAACCCGGCTGACGCAGCTGCTTCCTGAGCGGAAATCCTATCGTCAAAGTTATCTGCGCAGTAACCTGCAGCAGTTATTTCACCAGGAAGTAAAAACCCAATCGGCACTTTCTCCGCGGTTGCGTGATGCGATTCGCTATTACGCTGAGTTTCTGCCAGCAAAAACGGTGCGCGAACGTTTATTGTTAAAAAATCCCGATATTTATTTCGCTTTGTTAAAATATAAAAAACGTAGCAGTTAATACGGCGGCGCTAATTAAGAATATACCCCGTATTTTGCCGCAACATTCTCTGCCAAGATAACGGGATATCGTCCAATTAGGCCCAGCACGCTTTATGTCCATTAAACGTAATGCCATAGCCAATTACATTGGCCAAATTTACCTAACGTTATCCGGTATTTTAGTGGTTCCGCTTTATATTCAGCACCTCGGCATGGAAGCCTATGGGCTGGTTGGCTTCTTTTCTATTTTACTGACGTGGTTACAGCTGCTGGATGCCGGGGTCTCCACTACGCTGATGCGCGAAGCGGCGCGCTACCGTGCCAACCAGGTCGAGTACGTTTGGTTTCCGGCGCTGTTTGCGACGCTCACCAAGTTCTTTCTGTTCTCAACGCTGGTGTTGGTAGGGCTAGGCTGGCTGGCGACGCCGTGGATTGCCACCCACTGGCTGGATGCGCAGCATTTGCCTGCGGGCGAGTTAAAAATTGCTGTGGCTATTATGGTCATCACCGCGGCGATCCGCTGGCGTACCAGCCCGTATCGTAGCGTCATCGTGGGCTTTGAACACCAGGTTTGGCTGAACGGGGTGAATTTGATCATCACAACCCTGCGTACCTTCGGCGCGGTGCTGGTGATCCAGCTGTTTTCGAATCCGGTGCTGAGCTTCTTTATTTGGCAGCTGCTGGTTTCGGTGGCTGAAGCCGCCTGCTGTATTTACAAATCCTGGCAGCTGGTCCCGCGTGCGGCGCGGCGTGACACGCGAGACGATCTGAGCGCGGTGCTGCGACCCTTCATTCGTTTTGCGTTAAGCGCCGCCTTTTCCAGCGCCATCTGGACATTTATTTCCCAAATCGATCGCCTGGTGTTGTCGAAAACCTTACCGCTCAGCCAATACGGCGCTTTTACCGTGGTCGCCACGGCGTCAACCGGTATTTTGCTGCTTAGCAGTCCGATTATGCAGGCCATTGTGCCGCGCATGACCGGCATGAAAACGCGTAAAGACGGCGACGCCGAGGCGCTGCGGCTTTATCGCTACACCACGCAAGCGGTGGCCATTTTCATGGCGCCGCTCAGCATTACCATTGCCTGCTATGCCGGTCCGCTGCTGTGGGCTTGGACGCAGAAAACACAGATCGTCGACCAGATGGCATGGGTGCTCAGCCTGTATGCGCTGGGCAGCGGATTACAGGCCATCTGCGGCCTGCTTTATCACCTGCAGTACATCAATGGCAATCTCAAGCTGCATATGCAGGGCTTCACCGCGTTTGCGCTGCTGCTGGTGCCGCTTAACATCGCCTGCGCCCTGCATTTTGGCGCGCTGGGCACCGCCTGGCTGTGGCTGGGGCAAAACATTTTTTATCTGGTGATTTGGGCTGGCGTGGTGCACCGCCGTTTTGCGCCGGGGATACATCTCACCTGGCTTACGCGTGACGTACTGGCGATCTGGCTGACCTCCGCGCTGATTGCGGGGCTGAGCACGCTGCTGCCTATCAGCTGGAATGAAAACCGCTGGCTTAATTTGCTGTGGCTTGGGCTGATCGGCGCCTGCAATCTTGGCGTCTGCGCACTGCTGCATTCGCTGGTGCTGCGCCGTCTGCGCCTGCCAGCGATCAACGTGGAGGAGAGAGGATGAAGGGGCTAATTTCGCGTCATGTGCCGACGGTATCGGTGATCGTGCCGAATTGGAACTGCGCGCCGTGGTTGCCGGAGGCCATGGCCTCTTTGTTGCGTCAGTCATCGCCGCCCGATGAGATTATCGTCATTGATGATGGATCGGATGATAACAGCGTGGCCTGGCTTAGCGCGCTGGCGCAGCGCCACCCGCAGATAAAAGTGTTGCAGAGCAACCGCGGTGGTGTGAGCGCCGCCCGCATGAAAGGGTTAGCGCACGCCAGCGGCGAGTATATCTATTTTATGGACGCGGATGATTTCGTTTCGACCGCGCTGTTTGCGGATTTCCGCCGCGTGCTGGCGCGGCATCACGATGTTGAGCTGTTCTGCTTTGGCGCCCGCATGTTTTACGATCTGCCCGCCGATGCGCGCCAGTATGAAACCATCCACCAGCGCCATCTCAGCGGCCTGATGCCTGGCGGAAGCACCACCCTGCGCAACCTGTTGCGCCACCAGTCTGCGCATCGGGTCATCTGGAGCGCCATTATTGCCCGGCGGCTGATCGACCGATTGGCGCTCCAGTTTTTGCCTATTCAGAACCATGAGGACGCGCCCTGGATGTTCGCCCTCTATATGGACGCCACGCAGCTCTATTGCACCAATCAAAGCTACTATTACAAACGCTTTATGCCGGCGTCGCTTTCGCAACGCACGCCGGATTTCTCGTGGGTGGCAAACTATTTCATCGCCCGGCGCAGTAGTGAGGCCTTCCTGCGCGCGCGCCTGCCAGAAGGGGATGAGGCACTGCTGGATGAGTACTACCATACCATCATGCAAGGATGCCTGACGCAGCTGCGTCGCCACCATTTAACTGTCCCCGCAGAGTGGCAAGCACCCACCACGGCGCTGGTGAGAAAAATGCTAGAGCACAACGCCCGCATGAAACTGCTCTGGTACTGCCCAACCCTCTACAGCGGCCTGCAGGTGTGCCGCCAGCGACTGGGACGCTATTCGGCGCGCCACTGATCGCGATCAACGCCGCCAGAGCGGGAATAATTTACTTTTGCGCCAGAGGCCTTTACCATTCTGGCGCACAATTGACCGTGCACCCCGACGTCTTTGAAGCTGCTATTCAGGAGAGTGCATGTTTTATCCCCTCGTCCGGCCCGCGCTGTTCAGACTCGATCCCGAGCGCGCGCACGAACTCACCTTTCAACAACTGCGCTTTATCAGCGGCACGCCGCTGGAAGGGCTAATCCGTCAGTCTCTGCCTTCGCGTCCAGTCAACTGCATGGGATTAACCTTCCCGAATGCGCTCGGCCTTGCGGCGGGGCTGGATAAAAATGCATCGTGCATTGATGCGTTTGGCGCGATGGGGTTTGGTTTTGTGGAAGTCGGCACGGTCACGCCGCGCGCGCAGCCCGGTAATGATAAACCGCGCATGTTCCGGCTGGTGGAAGCAGAAGGCATTATCAACCGGATGGGCTTCAACAATCATGGTGTCGATCACCTGATTGAGAATGTCAAAAAAGCGCGCTTCAAAGGCGTGCTGGGCATCAATATTGGCAAAAATAAAGACACGCCGGTTGAGCAGGGCAAAGAGGATTATTTGATCTGCATGGAAAAGGTGTATGGCCATGCAGGCTATATTGCCGTCAATATTTCTTCGCCGAACACGCCAGGATTACGCACTCTGCAATACGGTGAGGCGCTGGACGATCTGCTGGCGGCGATTAAATTAAAACAGCACGAGCTCGAAGCACGGCACCTTAAATATGTGCCGGTGGCGGTTAAGATCGCCCCGGATCTTTCCGAAGCGGAATTGATCCAAGTGGCAGACAGTTTAGTGCGCCATAAAATTGACGGTGTCATTGCGACCAATACCACGCTGGATCGTTCGCTGGTAACGGGCCTAAAATACGCCGATGAAGCGGGCGGATTAAGCGGGCGTCCGGTGCAGTCACGCAGCACCGAGGTGATTCGTCGTCTGGCGCAGGAACTGCAAGGTCAGCTGCCAATTATTGGCGTTGGCGGCATTGATTCGCTCACCGCTGCGCGCGAAAAGATTGCGGCAGGCGCGACGCTGGTGCAGATATACTCCGGCTTTATTTATAAAGGTCCATCGTTAATTAAAGATATTGTCACCCATCTCTAAGACATTTCTTACTTTCCCGCGCCGGGGGGTTTATTTATCCCTTCGGCTCGTTTATATTTTGTCCTGCTGTTGCATTTTTCAGCTTTTTCTCAACTTGCTATTTATTATTTTCACGCTAATTAGCGCAGCGAAAATCCACAATCTGCAGGGCACATTATGAAAATAAAACCTGATGATAACTGGCGTTGGTATTTTGACGCAGATCACGATCGCATGATGCTGGATCTGGCTGATGGAATGATATTTCGCTCACGTTTTTCACGCAAAATGCTCACGCCCGATGCGTTCAATGAAAGCGGTTTTTGCGTGGACGATGCCGCACTCTATTTCAGCTTCGAGGAACGCTGCCGCCAAACGGACCTCAATGGTCAACAGCGCGCCGAACTGGTGCTTAATGCCTTGGTTGCCAGCCGTTTTCTCAAACCCCTGATGCCCAAGAGCTGGCACTTCACGACTCAGCCGCGAGTCTGTCAGCCGGGCGCCGGAGATATGGTGACCGTGACGCTGGCTGACAGCGGTGAACACGCGCAGCTGCTGGTGGTTGAAAGCGGTGAAAACGCCGCGCTGTGCCTGCTGGCGCAGAACGCACTGAGCGTGGCAGGCAAAGCCATGCAGCTGGGTGATGCGATCAAGATTATGCACGATCGCCTGCAGCCGCAGGCAGAAACCGCGCTTTTAGCGCGGGCGGTATAACGTTTATCCCAGTTCAACGTCGCCTGCTGGAATGCAGCTGCAGCTGAGAATCGTGCCATCCGCGCGCACCGCGCTCTGTTTCAGCGCCTTGACCTCACCCGACAGCAGCGTCATTTTGCAGCTGCCGCAAATCCCGGCGCGACAGGAATAAGGCACGCGAAAGCCGTTCATTTCAAGCTGTTCCAACAGTACCTGCTGATTGTCCCCGCTGAACGTTTTTCCCTGATAAGTAATACGCACGTCGGCTTGCTGCACGGCCTGCGGTTTGACGCTTTCCGTGACCGCACCCGCACCGTATTGACGTGGCGTATGGCGCTCAAGAATGCTGATTTCGTCGCCGACCCGCAAAATCCCGCTGTTTAGCGCCAGCAAATTCAGGCCAAAATCGATGTCACCGCTGCCGTCTTGGGCGCTGCGGAAACGCTGCAGCGTGACCAGCGGTTCGCCGTCAGGGTGTTTGCGCCCGCTCTCGGTGCCCACGGTGGTAAAGACGCAGCGGCTGCACGGTTTCGGGCTTTCAAACTGAACGGGGCCAATCTGGATTCGCTTCCAGCTGTCCTCTTCCCACGCCTGCGCACCGCTGACGATGATATTCGGGCGAAACTGCTCCATGCGCACGCTGGCCGGGCAGCGGCGCTGAAGATCGTCAAGTGACGCCGTGTTGACCAGCAGATAGGGAAAGCCGTCGGCAAACCCCAATGGCACCTGCTCAAAACGTTTTACCCGTCGGGTAGGGTGGGCACCGATCCAGCGCAGCTGTACCGGACGCGGAAAAAAGCCGCTAAGCCAGGCGTTGATCGCCTCTGGCGCGATGAAAGCGGTAAAAGCGTTGCCCCACACTTCGGTCGGCGCGGGATGCGCATCGAAGTCGGCAAAGCGCACCAGCGCCTGAGAAGCGTCAGGCGCGGTAAGAAACAGGCCTTCGGGCAGCAGGGCCGGTATAAAGCGCACCATCTCGGGAAACTGTCTGGCGGTAATAAAGGTGCCGTCGGGTTCAGTCAGCATAAAGATGCGGTCAAAGCCCAGACCGCTTTCCTGCGCCTGTGCGTGTGAGAGCTGCAGGCCGCGCATGGATTTCACCGGGTGGATATAAAGACGAGACAGGGTAAGCATCGTTTCTCCAGAAACCTGGCTGCGCATCGCGTCGGCGCCGTGCAGGTAAAGTAAGGGCAAAAAGAAGCTAACTTTATGACATAGGACGCTGATTCGCTATAATGCGCAGCAATTTTAGCAAGAGTAAAAGTGACGATATGAATTCTCTGTTTGCCAGTACGGCGCGTGGGCTCGAAGAGCTATTGAAAACTGAGCTGGACGCGCTGGGTGCGCAGGATTTGCAGGTGGTGCAGGGCGGCGTCCACTTCCGCGCCGATGACCGCACAATGTATCAAAGCCTGCTGTGGAGCCGACTCGCTTCACGTATTTTGCTGCCGCTGGGAGAATTCGGTGTCTGGAGCGATCTCGATCTCTACGTCGGCGCGCAAAGTATTCCCTGGACCGAGCTGTTCGGCAGCGAGACCACCTTTGCCATCCATTTCAGCGGCACCAATGACGTGATTCGCAACAGCCAATTTGGCGCGTTGCGTATCAAAGATGCCATTGTAGACAGCTTTACCCGCCAGAATCTTGAGCGGCCTAGCGTGGATCGCGAGCAGCCGGGAATCCGCATTAATGCCTGGCTGAATAAAGATCGCGTGAGCATTGCGCTTGATCTCAGCGGAGATGCGCTGCACCAGCGCGGCTATCGTCAGCAAACGGGGCAGGCGCCGCTGAAAGAGAACCTGGCGGCCGCGATTGTGATGCGCGCCGGTTGGCAGAAAGAGACGCCGCTGGTCGATCCCATGTGCGGTTCCGGTACGTTGCTGATTGAAGCAGCACTGATCGCCTGCGATCGCGCACCGGGATTGTTGCGCACGCGCTGGGGATTCAACGCCTGGAAAAAGCATGATGCCGCGCTGTGGCAGGAAGTCCATAACGACGCGCTTGAGCGCGCCCGCGTGGGAACCGCAGCGGCTAAGGCACGCTTCTTTGGCTATGACAACGACGGCCGCGTGCTGGAATCGGCGCGCGCCAACGTCCGTCGTGCTGGCGTCTATACGCTGTTCACGCTGCAACAGCAGGACGTGCTACAGCTCAAGAACCCGCTGGCAGAGACGGACGTCACCGGCACGGTGTTAAGCAATCCGCCTTACGGCGAGCGTCTTGAGAGCGAGCCTGCGCTCATCGCCTTGCACAGCCAGCTTGGCCGGCTGATGAAGCAGCACTTTGGCGGCTGGCAGCTGTCGCTCTTCAGCGCATCCCCAGAGCTGCTGAGCTGTCTGCAGCTGCGCGCAGAACGCCAGTTCAAGGCGAAAAACGGCCCGCTAGAGTGCGTACAGAAAAACTATCAGCTGGCCGCGAGCAGCGGTGAAAGCAGCGCGCAGATTGCTGAAGATTTCGCCAACCGTCTGCGCAAGAACGTGAAAAAGCTGGAAAAGTGGGCGCAGCAATCCGGCATTCAATGTTATCGCCTGTATGACGCCGATCTCCCTGAATACAACGTGGCGGTGGATCGCTACGCCGATTGGGTGGTGGTTCAGGAATATGCCCCGCCGAAAAGCGTGGATGCCAGCAAGGCGCGCCAGCGCCTGCTCGATGTCATTAGCGCGACGCTGAGCGTGCTTGCGCTGCCTGCCAACCGTCTGGTGCTGAAAACGCGCGAACGGCAAAAGGGTAAAAACCAGTACCAAAAACTGAGTGAGAAGGGCAATTACATAGAGGTGCAGGAATTTAATGCGCGCCTGCTGGTCAATCTTACCGATTATCTCGATACCGGTCTGTTCCTCGATCACCGTATCGCGCGCCAAATGCTCGGTAACATGAGCAAGGGCAAAGATTTTCTTAACCTGTTCGCTTACACCGGCAGCGCCAGCGTCCACGCTGGCTTGGGCGGGGCAAAATCCACCACCACGGTGGATATGTCACGCACGTATCTGGAGTGGGCAGAGCGCAATCTGCGTCTGAACGGCTTAACCGGCCGTCAACATCGCCTGATGCAGGCCGATTGCCTGAGCTGGCTGCGCGAGAGTGACGAACAATTTGATGTGATCTTCATCGATCCGCCAACGTTCTCTAACTCCAAACGCATGGAGGCGGATTTCGATGTCCAGCGCGACCACCTGATGCTGATGCAGAATCTTAAGCGTCTGCTGCGGCGCGGCGGCACTATCATGTTCTCCAACAACAAGCGCGGCTTCAAAATGGATCGGGAAGGGTTGCAGAAACTGGGCCTCCAGGCGCAGGAAATTACGCAAAAAACCCTGTCGCAGGATTTCGCCCGCAATCGTCAAATTCACAACTGCTGGCTGGTTAGCCACGCCGGTAAGGAATAAGGTTTATGTCACTGATCAGTATCCATGGCGCTTACCTCTCATTCAGCGATGCGCCGCTGTTGGATAACACCGAGCTACACATCGAAGAGGGCGAGCGCGTCTGTCTGGTTGGCCGTAACGGCGCCGGTAAATCCACGCTGATGAAAATCATCAACGGCGAGCAGCCGCTGGATGATGGCCGCATCATTTATGAGCAGGATTTGGTGGTGTCACGCCTGCAGCAAGACCCGCCGCGTAACATCACCGGTTCCGTCTATGACTTTGTGGCCGAAGGCGTGGCGGAACAGGCTGAGCACCTCAAGGCCTACCATGCTATCTCGCATGTGGTCATGGAGGATCCCAGCGAGAAGAACCTAAATGAAATGGGACGCCTGCAGGCGATCCTGGATCATCAGAATCTGTGGCAGCTGGATAGCCGTATTAATGATGTGCTGCAGCAGATTGGCCTGCAGCCGGACACCGAGCTCTCTTCGCTTTCCGGCGGCTGGCTGCGCAAAGCAGCGCTGGGTCGCGCGTTAGTGAGCAATCCGCGCGTATTGATGCTGGATGAGCCGACCAACCACCTCGATATCGAAACCATCGACTGGCTGGAAACGTTCCTGAAAACCTTTACCGGCAGCATCGTGTTTATTTCCCATGACCGCTCATTTATTCGCAATATGGCGACGCGCATTGTCGACCTCGATCGCGGCAAGCTGGTGTCCTGGCCGGGCGACTACGATCAGTTCCTGTTGGGTAAAGAGGAAGCGCTACGCGTAGAAGAGATGCAGAACGCTGAGTTCGATCGCAAACTGGCGCAGGAAGAGGTGTGGATTCGTCAGGGCATCAAAGCGCGCCGTACCCGTAATGAGGGCCGCGTGCGTGCGCTCAAAGCGCTGCGCCGGGAGCGTTCCGAGCGCCGTGATGTGATGGGCAAAGCCAATATGCAGGTCGGTGAAGCGGCGCGATCCGGTAAAATTGTGTTTGAGCTGGAAAACGTGAACTACAGCGTGGGTGGCAAAACGCTGGTGCGCGATTTTTCCGCCCAAGTGCAGCGCGGCGATAAAATCGCCCTTATCGGCCCCAACGGCTGCGGTAAAACCACGCTGCTGCGCCTGATGCTGGAGCAGCTCAAGGCTGACAGCGGCCGCGTGCACTGCGGCACCAAACTGGAGATCGCTTACTTCGATCAGCACCGCGCCGAGCTCGATCCGGATCGCACCGTAATGGACAACCTGGCCGAAGGTAAGCAGGAAGTGCTGGTCAACGGTAAGCCGCGCCACGTGCTGGGCTATCTGCAGGATTTCTTGTTCCATCCCAAACGCGCCATGACGCCGGTGCGCGCGCTGTCGGGCGGCGAGCGTAACCGTCTGCTGCTGGCGCGGCTGTTTTTGAAACCCAGCAACTTACTGATTCTTGATGAGCCAACCAATGACCTGGATGTCGAAACCCTCGAGCTGCTTGAGGAGTTAGTGGATGGCTATCAAGGCACGGTTTTACTGGTCAGCCACGATCGTCAATTTGTTGATAATACCGTGACCGAATGCTGGATTTTTGACGGTAACGGTAACATCGGCGCCTTTGTGGGTGGCTATCACGATGCACAGCAGCAGCGCGCGGCCTGGAAGCAAACGCAATCGGCATCGGTGAAGACTTCCACCGCGCCTGCGAAAAGTGCGGAAAAAAGCGACGCCACCAAGCGCAGCGCGAGCAAATTAAGCTATAACCTAACGCGTGAGCTTGAACAGTTGCCGCAAAAGTTGGAGCAGCTGGAAACACGTATCGGTGAGCTGCAGGCCAAGATGAGCCATCCTGACTTTTTCAGTCAGCCGCATAGCGAAACGCAGCCGGTGCTGGACGCGTTAGCAGACGCTGAACAGGCGCTTGAGGTGGCTTTCGCGCGCTGGGAAGAGCTGGAAGCACTGAAAAACGGTGGGTAATCCCTGGGAGTGAGTATGTGTGCAGCGGAACAGGCGCATCAGTGGATCTTGTGTCCACAGTGTGATTTAACAGTAAAGCTGCCAGCTATTCCGGTCGGCAGCCGTGCGCGCTGCCCGCGCTGCCACACGACACTCACGGCCAACTGGCATGAGCCGCGCAGGCGGCCTACGGGCTACGCCTGCGCGGCGCTGTTTATGCTGGTGCTGGCGAATCTCTTTCCTTTCATCAGCATGCACGTTGCGGGCTTGAGCAGTCAAATCGCCCTAACGGACATCCCGCAGGTGATGGTCAGTGAGGATTACCGCAGTCTGGCCACGCTGTTTTTGCTGTTTGTGCAGGCCATTCCTGCGTGCGCGATGGTGATTATCCTCTTGCTGGTTAACCCGGTCCGCCTGCCGCACAGTGTGCGGCAGGGCCTGGCGCGCATCCTCTTTCATCTGCGCAGCTGGGGCATGGCTGAGATCTTTATGGCGGGTGTGCTGGTGAGCTTCGTTAAGCTCATGGCCTACGGTGAAATTGGCTTGGGCACCAGCTTTTGGCCGTGGTGCCTGTTCTGCTTGTTGCAGCTTCGCGCCTTTCAATGCGTGGACAAACGTTGGCTGTGGCAGCGCATTGACGCGCTGCCCGCCTTGCCGCAGCAGCCCAAAGCGGGTATCAGCGGATTGAAGCAGGGGCTGCGCAGTTGCCCCTGCTGTACGGCCATTCTGCCGGCGCACCAGGCGTCATGTCCGCGCTGTGGCGTGAAGGCGCAGGCGCGACGTAGGCACAGCCTGCAATGGACATTGTCCCTGCTGCTGACCTCGCTACTTCTCTACGTGCCTTCAAATATTTTACCGATCATGGTGACGGAAACCCTGGGGTCCGCCTATCCCTCGAACATTATGTCGGGGGTGATCCTGCTGTGGGGAGACGGTTCCTGGCCCGTGGCCCTGGTGATTTTTATCGCCAGCATCATGGTGCCATCGCTCAAAATGCTGGCCATTGGCTGGCTGTGTTGGCATGCCAGCGGTCGCGGGCGCTTTGATGGCGAACGCATGCATGTGGTGTATGAAGTTGTCGAATTTGTTGGCCGCTGGTCAATGATCGATGTGTTTGTGATCGCCGTCCTCTCTGCGCTGGTGCGCATGGGGCGGCTAATGAGTGTTTATCCCGCGCCGGGTGCGCTGTTGTTTGCATTAGTGGTGATTCTGACCATGTTTGCGGCAATGACGTTTGATCCGCGGTTGATCTGGGATCGACAAAAGGAAACTGCATCTGAGGAGCCGCGCTTTGACGGACAACCATCACGGGACTGCTAATGTCGACCAGATAAAACGCTGGTCGCCAGTCTGGATCGTACCTATTGTGACGCTACTCATTGGCGGCTGGATTCTGTTTTATCATTTCAGTCATCAGGGGCCAGAGGTAACGCTGATTACCGAAAGCGCTGAGGGGATTGAAGCCGGCAAAACGGCGATCAAGAGTCGCAGCGTGAATGTCGGCGTGGTGGAGAGCGCGGTATTAACTGACGATCTGCACCACGTCGAAATCAAAGCGCGCCTGAATGCGGGTATGGAAAAACTGCTGCACAAAGACAGTGTATTTTGGGTGGTGAAACCGCAGGTTGGGCGGGAAGGCATTACCGGATTAGGCACGCTGCTTTCCGGTGCGTATATCGAACTGCAGCCCGGCGAAAAAGGGGAGATGCCAGAACAGTATCAGCTGCTGGATGCGCCTCCGCTGGCACCGCCGGATGCGAAAGGTATCCGTATTACGCTGGACAGCAAAAAAGCCGGGCAGCTTAACGCGGGCGATCCGGTTCTGTTCCGGGGGTATCGCGTGGGCACGGTGGAAACCAGCGCCTTCGATACCGAAAAACGTATGATGACCTATCAACTGTTCATCTCCGCTCCCTACGATCGTTTGGTGACCACCAACGTGCGCTTCTGGAAAGACAGCGGTATTGCGGTGGATATGTCAGCCTCGGGCATGCGCGTAGAAATGGGCTCACTGACTACGCTGTTCAGCGGCGGCGTGAGTTTTGACGTACCGGACGGCGCCGAGCTAGGTCAGGTTGCGCAGAACAAAGCGGAATATCACCTGTTTGACGACCAGCGCAGTATTCAGGATTCGCTGTACACCGCGCACACCGATTTCCTGCTGTTCTTCAGCGATTCGATTCGCGGTCTGCAAGTGGGTGCGCCGGTTGAATTCCGCGGCATCCGCCTGGGCACGGTATCGCAGGTGCCTTATACCATTCCGGGCATGGACCAGGCATTGAACACCGATTATCGCGTACCGGTACTGATCCGCATTGAACCCGATCGCTTTGTTAGCCGCTTGGGTGGCGATTTCAATCTTGAGCAGCATCTGCAAGAGGGCAAGAAACGTGGCCTGCGAGCGACGTTGAAAACCGGTAACCTGCTGTCAGGCGCGCTCTACGTTGACCTCGACTTCTACGATAACGTTCCGGCCTATAAAGGACCGAACGAGGTGGCCGGACTTGAGGTTATCCCTACAACCAGCGGCGGTCTGAGCCAGATTCAGCAGAAACTTACTGCGGCACTGGATAAGATCAACGCGCTGCCGCTTAATCCGATGATTACGCAAGCCACAGGCACGTTAAAAGAGAGCCAGCGCACGCTACAGCAGCTGCAAAAAACGCTGGATAACCTCAATCAAATCACCGGCAGTCCGGCGATGAAAACCTTGCCTGCGGATATGCAACAGACGCTGCGCGAACTTAATCGCAGTATGAAAGGTCTCCAGCCTGGCTCGCCAGCCTATAACAAGCTGGTAGGCGACATGCAGCGTCTCGACCAAGTGCTGCGTGAGCTGCAGCCGGTGCTGAAAACCATCAACGGTAAAAGCAATGCGCTGGTGTTTGAAGCGAAGCCCGGCGAAGATCCACAGCCAAAGAGGGCGAAACAGTGAAAAAAGCACTGATTATCGGCGCGATCCTGCTGATGGCAGGCTGCAGTAGCACCATTGAGACGACCTATTACCAACTGCCTGCAGGCAATTCCGCCCAAATAAGCAGTTCGGCGTCGGGCAACCCGCCGATGCTGTGGGTGGAGCAGGTCACCGTGCCGGATTACCTTGCCGGTAATGGGCTGGTGTATCAAACCAGCGACGTAAAGTATGTGATTGCGGCAAACAATCTGTGGGCCAGTCCGCTGGATCAGCAACTCAAGCAGACCCTGGTGACAAACCTGAGCAAAGCGCTGCCGGGCAGGCTGGTGGCCAGCAACACGCCTGCTGAGCTGCACGATACGCTGTCCGTGACGGTGAGCGGCTTCCAGGGGCGCTATGATGGGAAAGTGGTCATCAGCGGTGAGTGGCTGTTAGACCATCAGGGCCGCTTTATTAAGCAGGGTTTCGATGTGACAGTTCCGCAGACCGAAGATGGGTATGACGCAATGGTGCGTGCACTGGCGCAGGGATGGCAGCAGGCCGCACAGCAGATGGCAAATAGTGTGGCTTCGCTAAATTAAGAAAAAGTTGAAGCTGCGCTAAGTCCCTGATTTGCCGTCGCGTGACGGGGTTCAAATCAGGGGCTTTTTTTATCTGAAATTCAGAGAGATAGGCGGATTTTTTACAAAAATAGATGTCATTTTAACGGCAAAAAGATGACATTGGCGTGAATATTGCGCATTGACCTTTCGTTCAACCAGCGTTAGAACATTACTGTGGTTGAACATTTATTCGCCACTCTATCTTTCCACCAGATTCCACCAGACCTGAAATGAGGGAAACGAGGTATGAAGAGACAGAAACGAGACCGCCTGGAACGAGCACATTCTCGGGGCTATCAAGCGGGAATTACCGGCCGCTCTAAAGAGATATGCCCATATCAAATGATCGATGCCCGGTCTCACTGGTTGGGAGGTTGGCGACAAGCCATGGAGGACAGGTCGGCAGTGGCATAGCACCGTCGAATGTCTATATCGAAAGGGAAAAAACCTCCGCTGCGTGCGGAGGTTTTCGTTGGAAACTTAGAACGCGCTGGTATCTTTGAACAAACCGACTTTCAAATCCGTCGCGGTATAGATCAAATTTCCGTCAACAAATACTTCGCCATCTGCAACGCCCATCACCAGCTTACGGTTGATGACGCGCTTGAAATGGATTTTATAGGTGACTTTCTTCGCGGAAGGCAGTACCTGACCCGTGAATTTGACTTCGCCCACGCCCAATGCGCGGCCTTTGCCTTCTGCACCCAGCCAGCCGAGATAGAAGCCAACCAGCTGCCACATAGCATCCAGACCGAGGCAGCCCGGCATAACAGGATCGCCTTTGAAGTGGCAGTCAAAGAACCACAAGTCGGGACGGATATCCAGTTCAGCTTCCACAAAACCTTTGTCGAACTTGCCGCCGTCTTCGGTCATCATGACCACGCGGTCCATCATCAACATGTTATCGGACGGAAGCGGTGGTCCATTCTCACCAAACAGTTCGCCGCGGCCTGAGGCAATCAGGTCTTCTTTGCTATAGGATTCGCGTTTATCTACCATGTTCTTAATATGCCTTCTTTTAGTGAAGCCCGAATATTAGCGAACAGTTGTACGCTGGGCAATGCAATCAGCGGTGGTTAAACCAGTTCATCCAGCGCAACGGCCAAGGGCGCTGACGCACTTCAGGCTGATTAAATTGGGTAATACGTTCCTGTATCAGGTTTATCAGCGACTCGCCGTTCTCGCTGTTCCAGGCCATGCCGGTGAGCAACGGCAGCGCATCTTCAACGCTTTCGATAGCCCAGAGATGGAATTGCTCTGCTTTCACCGCCTCTACCACTTCTTGGCTCAGGCTCAGATGGCGCACGTTACTGGCAGGCAGAATAACACCCTGTTTGCCGGTCAGTTCGCGTGCGTTGCAAATGTGGAAGAAGCCTTCAATTTTTTCATTCAGGCCTCCCACGGGTTGCACGTTGCCAAACTGATCAACCGAGCCCGTGACGGCAATTTGCTGACTCAGCGGTTGATTTGCCAACGCACTGATCAAGGCACAGAGCTCGGCCAGCGAGGCGCTGTCGCCGTCGACTTCTGAATAAGATTGCTCAAATACCACCGAGGCGGAGAAGGGCAGCTGTTGATCCAGCTCGAGTTCAGCAATCAAATACGCCTGCATAATCATCATGCCTTTGGCATGAATATTCCCGCCCAGCTCGGCTTTGCGCTCCACGTCGTTAAATTCACCGTCGCCCGGATGCACCACGCAGGTAATACGTGACGGTTCGCCCCATGGACGCGGATGGCCGGGAAATTCCACGACAGACAGGCCGTTAATTTGGCCAACGCGCTCGCCATCGGTCTCAATCATGATTTGATCAAGTAAGATCTCATCGCGCATCCGCTCTGCGAGATAGCTTTCACGCCATTCGCGGGCCTCCAGCGCATCTTTCAGCGCCACCGCATTCAGGCTATCGCCGTGCAGCGCAGCTTCCTGTAGCTGACGACGGAGCCAGCGCGGGCAAAGCGGCAACGTTTCCTGATCGCCGGTCATTCTGACCGCTTCGTTAATCAACAGCGGCCAAAAATCCGCATCCGGTGCGGTGAGCTCGGCTTTTTCTGCCTGAGCGAGCGTCCACTGACACCAATTTGTGATGTCATCTTCATCGTTGATCTGCAAATTCTCTTCAAACTCGCTGTACAACGCCATCTCGTGCACTTCAGCGTCCATCTCCTGGAAACTCGCTAGCGCGTCGCGCTCACCGCACAGCACTAGCCGAAGCGTCAACGGCAGAGCCGGTATCGCCACCGGCAACGGCTGGCGCTCATCCTGGGAGTACCAGTCAAAGCGACCCAGCTCAAGGCATTTACGCAGGCGTAGCCACATCAGCGGTTGGGCCAGCAGCGGGGTAACGGCGAGGATCAACGTTCCCCCATTAGCGCGGTGGATCAGTCCGGGTTCCGGTTGTATGCGATCCTTATACTGCCGCACGCAGCCAAACAGCTGCTCAGGCTCTATCCAGTCGGCAAAATGCACGCCTCCCTGGCTCGTGAACGGGCGGGCTGGATTGCTGGCGGGCTGTAGACTGACGCTATCGCCCATGATGAGATAATCACCACCGTGCAGTGCGGGTTCGTCCGGCTGAAAGCGCTCGGCCGCTTCGGCAATACAGCTCAGGTAGTCACGGTTTTCCTGGCTGCGTAACAGCAGCAGCGGAAGGCCGAGGGTTTGATGATGTAAATGCGCCAATGCATTCAGCAGACGCGGCTGAACCGCGGCGAGGCTATCGCTATCTTCCAGGGAGAGGCTTGAAAAAATGGAGTGGTAGCGCGCGCTATCCGGCTGCAGGGTTTGCCACGTAATTTGAGTGTTGGTCAAAATATTCGCATTAGTCAGATTCAGGAAAAGCGCGATTATACAGGAATTAGCAGGGTTAATCACGGCAGAGTTCTGGCGCGAACTGTGATGTTCACAACATGTTTTTCGTTGCTGCATCCGGGAAAAAAGCTGTTATTCTTAGCTCGTTACGTGATCATGATGAGATTCCGATGAAATACCAGCAACTCGAAAATCTTGAAAGCGGATGGAAGTGGAAATACCTGGTGAAAAAGCATCGGGAAGGGGAGTTAATCACCCGTCATCTTGAGCTGAGCGCTGCGCAGGCGGCGGTTAATTTATTGCTGGCGATGGAGAACAATCCCATCACTGTTAACGAGTGGATAGATGAGCATATCCATCCGGCGTTAGAAAATCGCCTTAAGCAGACTATCCGCGCGCGCCGTAAACGGCATTTCAATGCTGAACATCAGCACACGCGAAAAAAATCCATTGATTTGGAGTATCTGGTTTGGCAGCGGTTAGCCGGGTTAGCGCAGCGTCGCGGCAATACGTTGTCTGAAACGGTGGTGCAGTTGATTGAGGATGCTGAACGTAAAGAGAAATACGCCTCGCAGATGTCCACGTTAAAGCAGGATTTACAGGCTATCCTTGGTGGCAAAGAGGCTGACGGCGAGTAATTGTTCTCCAACGACGTAAAACAAAAAACCCCGCCGAAGCGGGGTTTTTGTACGCGATAACTTAAGCCTGTGGCTGAGTTACAACGTCTTTGATGCCTTTAACGTCGATTTCTACGCGACGGTCTGGCGCCAGGCAGTCGATCAGGGCGTTACGGCCTTTCACGCTGTCACAGGTGTTGCCAGTAACTGGGTTAGATTTACCCATGCCACGTGCAGAGATCTTGTTAGAAGGGATGCCTTTAGAAACCAGGTAGTCTACAACAGACTGCGCACGTTTCTCAGACAGCTTCTGGTTGTACTGCTCTGAACCGATGCGATCGGTGAAGCCCAGTACGACAACAGAACCGTCTTTCGGATCCATTGAGCTCAGCTGGCTGTACAGCTGATCCAGTGCCTGCTGACCTTCTGGCTTCAGAGTTGCCTTGTTGAAGGTGAACAGTACGTCTGATTTCAGCGTGAAACGCTTGGTTTCAACAACGGGTGCTGGAGCAGGTGCTGGAGCAACAACAGGTGCTGCTGCTTCATCCTGACCGAAGCGGTAAGAAACACCCACGCTCAGCATGCCGTTGTCTGGACGTGCGCCAACGGTCTGTGCATCACCGATGTTGTTAACCCACTGGTAGTCCAGACGGGTTGCCCAGTTTTTGGTCAGTGCGTATTCAACACCAACAGCAGCCAGCGGAGAAACGCCGGTGTCGTGGTCGCTGATGCGGCCAGTGGTTGGGTTGGTCTGAGTTGCATCTGCACGCCATACCATGCCGCCCAGACGGGTGTATACGTCCAGATCGTCATTGATTGGGTAGCTCAGTTTAGCAGCCAGCTGAACGCCTTGTGCTTTGAATGCGCCGTTGGTCACAGTGCCTTTGTTAGGCATACGACCCAGCCAGTCATAGCCCAGCTCGAAGCCCAGGTATGGGTTAGCCTGGTAGCCCATGAAGGCACCCGCACCCAGCTGTGATTCGTGAGTTGGACCGTTGTTGTTCTCGTAACCGTGACCGTAGTATCCAGTATCGTGATACTGAGACCAGCCCAGTTTAGCACCGGTGTACCAGGTGTTATCTTTAGGTGCGGCCTGCGCTACGGTAGCGAAGCCAGCCAGTGCCACTGCAATTGCGATAGCTGTCTTTTTCATTTTTGCGCCTCGTTATCATCCAAATAGGCAATGAGCAAAAAGGTTGCTCTTGGTTGTAATCCTTCGCCGGGTCTTACTGCTCGCTTATGACTCTACCGCAAAAAAACGGAGGTTATTGAGCACCCTGGCGAGATAAAGTCTACAACGAGATTGGAAAGTTACAAGTATGATGTTAGGCCGGGCAGCAAAAAAACAGCGATTTATACACACATTTTAACAAATAACATGGCAAATTTATTGGTGTCGAAGGGAGAAAAAACGCCTAACCCCTTGTCAAAGCTGGCGGGAAAAGAATCAGTAGCTTAGGCGCAAGTTTCATAAAAATTAACCTGAGAAAATTCCGCTTTTTTACTTAATGAAACAAATCCGGGGGAATTTTTGTCGTTTTGCGTTGTCCTGAGAGGGCCTGCTCAGAAGATTGAGGACGCATAATCAAGCCCAGCGACTCACCTTGTTCCGCCGCCATTTCCAATTCACGCCGTTCTTCACCACTGAGTTCATAGGGAATCCACGCCAAAACCACGCTGTAATTTCCTGTACGGAGCGCTTTTACCATGCTTTGAACCGTGGTGAAGCGTTCTGATTCCGTAATATGCATGCTTTTTTCCAGCGGCAACCCAACCTGCTGCATCCAATTGCGGTTTAACTTGTGTGCGGGGGTGAGCCAGAGTTGCCAGCGCGATTGCTCACTCAGTTTTTGCAAAACAGGTAGCAGCAGTAGTGGCATGATACCGGGTTGCTCGTTGTAACGCAGTTCAGTGATTCCACCTACGGCAGGTTGTGCTAATCCAGTTGAAGCAAAACGGGTAGCACGATCGGCAAGACCAGGAAGTTGAATACGCATTTTTTAATCACTCAGCAATGAACTGTATGGATGTACAGTACTGCGGTCGTGCGTAAAGATCAACCTCAATTTCGGAAAACAGCTCTCAAAAACGCAACAAGATCGCTCCTGACGCATTTTATTAATTGAATAGCTAATGCATTTTTTTTATCTTCTAAGCGGATGAATATCCACACTTTTTATAGGAAATTTCCTTAGGATGGACTCTTAGTTGGAGATGTCATGAAGAGCAAAAATACAGTTGTTGAACAGTCAAAAGTTGAATTAGCCGAGTTAGGTAAGATCGAATCTCGTACTCAGTTTGGCGGTTATGCCCTGACCGTGGAAAAAATAACGTTTGCGTATATTAACGACAATGTTCTTTACCTGCGGGCATGTGAAGCGATTCAGCACTATAACGCCACGCGTAAACTTGAACCCCTGATCTATCGCAAACGTGGGGTTCCGGTGCAGCTCAACTACTTCAAAGTCGATACGCAGCTTTGGGAGGATCGCGAGCAATTGCTGCGGCTCTCGGCCTGTTCACTTGCGGCGGCAAAACAGGAAGTTGAGGACAGACTTGTCTCAATGCGCATTAAAGACTTGGCCAATTTGAGCCTGCGAATAGAGATGATGCTCCATCATGTCGGGATTTGTTCTGTCAGATTACTGATCGATTTGGGTTCCAGACAAAGCTGGCTGAGATTGTATGAGGTTAACAATAATATCGGGTTTAAGACGTTATTGGCGTTAGAAGGGGCGATTACCGGACACCATGAAGCGGCATTGTCTCCGGCCGTTCGCGCTGAACTTCGGGCGTGGTATGAAAACACGCTCCGCCAGCGTTATGCGGCGGAGCGTCGGCATTAATGAGGTAGCGTACGACGCAGGCGCGCAATTTCGGGCAGCAGTGCAATAAGTAAACTTAGTTGCTGCAAGACCAAGGGCGCCTGATTTTCTGTACTGCTTTTCAGCGCGCTCAATCGCTGCGCCAGCGATTGCTGCATGGCAAGCGCTTCCCGTTCGGAAACGCATTCAATTTGAAGGACATCCTCAACGAAACAGACTGAGTCATCGAGTAACGCAAGCAGTTGGCTATCGGACAAGCGTTCACGGTGCGCACCGAGAGCAGAGATATAGCTCAAGAACGAGTGATTTAAACACAGTAGCCGGAAAGCCGTTTCGCGCAACGGCTGCTTCATTTTGCGCTCACTGCTCATATTCGAAACCACCGAGGCCAGCTCTGCATCGGCATTATGCGCATCACGTCGCGCTACGCGATAAGCCAGACGATTATCTTTGCCCTGATGATACTGTTCCATAATCGCATCCAGATAGCGGCAGTTAGCCTCTAACGCACGATCGACGACCACGCACATCTTACGATAGCGCCAGTCAGGATAGACGAACGCCACTGCCAACCATGCCAGGCCACAGCCCAACAGGGTGTCTACGACGCGGGGAATCGCAATGTCGAAGCCTTCACCCAGCAGGTTAAAGCACAGCAGCACCAGAAGGGTGATAAACAGCGTTGCCTGCGCATACTGGATCTGGCGGAACGCAAAAAACAGCACGCCGCTCAGCACAATTAAAATGAGCTGCCCTTCAATCGATGGAACCAGCCAAAGCACGGGTAAACCTATGGCTATGCCGGCTAGCGTTCCGCCAATGCGCAATGCCAGCCGTCGGCGAGTGGCGCTGTAGTTAGGCTGGCAAACAAAGAGGCTGGTGAGCAATATCCAATAACCGCGTTGGACACCCGTGATTTGTATAAAGGCATACCCGACGCACAGCACCAGCGTCATCCGCATCGCATGGCGGAATAGAGCAGATTGCGGCGTAAGATGCCGGCTCAGCCGCAAGCGGATATCCGTCCAACCGCTGAGGCCTTCACGCGATAAGTCATCGTCTGCCGAGAGAGGCGAGTCAGCTAAACCCCGATCGGATTCAATCGAACTCAGCTGGCCGTCAATCGCCCGAAGATTGCGCAGCAGCCAAAACAGTGGGCGCAGGTGTTCATCCTGCGGTGACTGCTGTTGTAACCGCTCAAGCGCGCTCTCCAGTCGTGAAAAAGTACGATTAAACGCGTTACTGTGATGCCAGGTTTGCCGCAATAGAATGCTTTCAGCCAGTTCTCGACACGCCTGTGCCTGCATATTCAGCAGGCGCTGAAAGCGAAACAGAATTTCGTTGTAACGCCAGTTATCGCGCAACAGGTGATATTGCAGGTGAGAGGAGCTGGCGCGCTCGTGAATATCCTGTGCCACAAAATAGTAATGTAGGCTGCGACGCGTACTGCGCGAGCCACGATCGCCGCGCAGACGGCTTTGAATCGTACTTTTGGTGAGGTTGAGCTGCGCGACCAGCTGGCTATTCACCATTGCCGCAGCAACAAACGCCGCGTCGTCCTGATTGCCTGCATCGGGATCAAACAGGTTGGCCTTCGCTTCCAGATAGCGTGAAAGCTGGGAGAAACTGGCGGCAAGCTGCTCCTGCACCGGTCGTACCGGAAACATCAAATGGCCAATAAAGGTCAGCAAGTTATACCAAAGGGCACCAATCAGCAGTAGAACGGGCTGCATCCACCATTGCGGGAACAAACCGATGCCCAGCATGGTATAAACGGCGATTAGCAAGGCGCCAAAGGCGATGGTGGCATAACGTTGGCCCAGCGCCCCCAACAAAATGAATCCCCAGCTGGAGAGCGCCAGCCCCAGCGCAAAGGCCCACGGATGCGGAAAAAGCAGTTCGACCGAAACCGAGGCGACGCAAAAGCAGATAAGCGTAATCAACAGGTTGCGAAGGCGCCCTGTCCAGCGGTCGTCGAGATCGGCCAGCGCGGCAGCCACCACGCCCAAGGTGAGGGGAATGGTCCACTCTATCTGACTTACCCACCACGGCACGGCCGCGCACCCTGCGAGCGCGAAGAAGATCCGCAGTAAATAGCGCAAACTGTTGTTGAACAGGTAACGCCGCCACTCTGCCATTACGTTAAGCCTCATGGGCATCTGCCTTAGAATCGACGGCGAGCATTCGCGTCTCTTGCCGCTTGTGCCTCTTCAACGGACACCACGCGACGGCCCACTGGCCACAGGGCGATGGCAGCAATCTTAAAGTTAGCAATCCCTACAGGAATGCCAATGACCGTCAGGCACTGTACGATGCCCGCGGAGATGTGCATCAAGCAGAGCCACCAACCGAAAAAGATCAGCCAAAACACATTTAAGAACGTGCCACCTGCATTCATTACCGCGTTTTTACGCTCCGGATACAGCACATCGACGTGCACCGCTTCGTTGCCGAAGGGGATCAGCGAAAGTTTGGCGATCTCCCAGCAAGAGCGCGTCAACGGCAAGGTGAAAATCAACACAATACTGACGAGGGTGGCAAACAGCCAGCTGAGCGTAGTAAAGACGCCGCCAAGGACAAAATTAAGAATATTCAACACGGTGCGCATAACGCGATTTTCCTTTTGCAATCCGCAATATGAGTCGCCATTTTAGCGTGTTTTAAGGCTGGAGCGCCAAGGGTCTCGCAGGTAAACTGCGCGATAATTAACGGGCAGATGGCGATGCGGACATGGAATTAAAAGCAACATCAATGGGCAAACGTCTGGCCCAGCATCCTTACAATCGGGTGCGCTTACTGGCTGCGGGCGTGGAAGTCAGCGGCGACCGCCATGAGTATTTGATTCCGTTTAACCAGTTAATCCGTATCGCCTGCAAGCGAGGATTAGTCTGGGGCGAGCTGGAATTTGTGCTGCCCGAGGAAAAAGTCGTTCGCCTGCACGGCACGGAGTGGCAGGAGACCCAGCGATTTTTCCACGCGTTGCAGCAGGCCTGGCTGCAATGGAGCGAGGAAATGAGCGCGATCAGCGCAGAGGTCCTCAGCGCGCTTAAGCAGGATATTCTGCACATTGTTGAGCAGGATCGCTGGTTAAAGCGCAGCGAGCTAGCCGAGATTAAAGCACGCATTACGCGCCAGTTTTCTGCTCTGCCTTTACCGCTGGCGCGAATCGAATCATTCGATAACTGCCGCGAATGCTGGCAATTCTGTCAGCAATGGCTGGCGCAAGGGGAACAGGCCGTTCGTCAGCGCAATCGCGCCTGGACAAACAGCGTGCTGGAGAATAACGCCAATTTTTTCAACACGGTGGAAACCACGCCACTGAATCGCTCTCAGTGCGAAGCAGTGGTGAATGGCGAAGATGCGCTGTTGGTACTGGCTGGGGCAGGTAGCGGTAAAACATCGGTATTGGTGGCCCGCGCCGGTTGGTTGTTACAACGCAAATTGGCTGAACCCGAACAGATCCTGCTGCTGGCATTTGGTCGTCAGGCGGCAGAGGAGATGAACGACCGCCTTCAGTCACGGCTCAATGCGCGCGACATGCAGGCGCGCACCTTTCATGCGCTGGCGCTGCACATCATTCGTGAAGGCAGTAAAAAACAGCCGATTGTCAGCAAGCTTGAGGGGGATAGCGTCGCCCGCCGCCAGCTGCTCATTGAGGCGTGGCGTGAGCAGTGTGCCAGTAAAAAAGCGCAGGCAAGTGGCTGGCGGCAGTGGCTGCAGGAGGAGTTAGCGTGGGAGATTGCAGAGGGACCGTTCTGGCAAGATGAGCGCCTTGCTCAGCGGCTCGCGCCGCGTCTTGAGCGCTGGGTTAGCCTGATGCGCATGCACGGCGGCGCGCAAGCCGCAATGATTGAAGATGCGCCAGACGCCTTACGTGAGCGCTTCAGTAAACGGATCAAACTGATGGCCCCGCTGCTTAAAGCGTGGAAAAGCGCCCTTAAAGATGAGGGAGCCGTCGACTTTTCCGGCCTGATTCATCAAGCCATCGCCGTGCTCGAAAAGGGCCGTTTCATTAGCCCCTGGAAGCATATTTTGGTGGATGAGTTTCAGGACATTTCGCCCCAGCGCGCCGCGTTGCTTTCGGCGTTACGTCAGCAGAATGCCCGTACCAGCCTGTTTGCCGTAGGCGATGACTGGCAGGCGATTTACCGCTTCAGCGGTGCTGAGATGAGCCTAACCACCGCGTTTCATCACTATTTTGGCGATGGCGATCGCTGCGTTTTAGATACCACCTATCGTTTTAACGATCGTATCGGTGACATTGCCAACCGCTTCATTCAGCAAAATCCACACCAGTTGCGCAAGCCGCTTAATAGCCTTAGCAAAGGCAATAAAAAGTCCATCGTTCTCTTGCCTGAGGATCAGCTTGAGCCGCTGTTGGATAAGCTCAGCGGCTATGCTGCAGCAGATGAGCGGATACTGATTCTGGCGCGCTATCACCATTTACGTCCAAGTCTATTGGATAAGGCCCGAACGCGATGGCCAACGCTGCAGCTGGATTTTATGACGATTCATGCCAGTAAAGGCCAGCAGGCAGATTATGTGATTATCTGCGGGTTACATGAAGGTCGAGATGGATTTCCGGCGCAGGCGCGTGAATCCATTATTGAGGAGGGATTACTGCCTCAGCCGGAGGATTTCCCGGATGCAGAAGAGCGGCGGCTGGCCTACGTGGCGATGACGCGTGCGCGACAGCAGGTGTGGCTGCTGTTTGATAAGACCCAGCCCTCGACGTTTGTCGAATCATTACGCGAGCTGGGCGTGCCGCAAAGTCGTAAACCTTAACGCTTATGCGTTGAGCCGTTGAGCAAGATAGCGAGGGTAATCGGGGATCTGGATCGCCACCTGTTGCGAAAAGAGCGGTGACTGAATGATGAAATCCGCGCTTGCACGGTTGGTGGCAACCGGAATGTTCCAGACGGTGGCGAGGCGCAGCAGTGCTTTAACATCCGGATCGTGTGGCACGGCATTGAGCGGATCCCAAAAGAAAAACAGCACATCAATTTTGCCTTCAGAAATTAGCGCGCCTACCTGCTGGTCGCCGCCCAGCGGGCCGCTTAGCATGGCGTTCACATCAAGATTACTGTGACGAGTAATTAAATTGCCGGTAGTGCCAGTGGCATAAAGGACATGAGGCTGTAGCGCAGCCTGATTATTGTTAACCCATTCCAGCAGAGAGGATTTACAGTGATCGTGGGCTACAAGGGCGATATGTTTTTGCACCGGAAGGGTACGAAGAGTCTGCTCCATGAGGTGTCCTGATAAAAGGGGATCAGGCATGAGTTTACCTCTGTGATTTCTCCGCTATCAACTGGCGCGTAACGTTTTCATCCAGCTAAGAAAGCGCAAACGGGTCGCGGCATCAAAGCGTTGGAACCAGCGCTGTAAAGAGGGTAGGTCAGCCGCCTCCTGCCAGGCAAAATCCACATTCATTTCGCTGCTGGGTGCAGCGGGCGCACGCAGCGCAAAGCCGGGCACGGAGGCCGCCTGGGCCGTGCGGTTATAGCGAAGCATGGCTTGCTCCACATCCGCGCTGTTTGTCAGCGCTAACCGGTCGCGACGACTCGCAATTTCATTCCCCCGTTCATCCACCATGGTAAAAGTCAGCCCTTTTTCAAAAGCGATACGCTCATGTGGATGGGTAAGTGCGGGTAGGCGAACAGCCACCGTACGCGCGTCGGCGCTAAATGTGACAATCATCGGGCCAGACGTGAAAGGCGGCGCGTTAGCGGAGGTATCGTGCACGCGAAAAAGGAGCTGATGTTGGCCGCGATCAAGTTCGAGGCTGTCAGCCCCTTTAAGAAGAGAACCAGACATTTTGTGTCCATCCAGCACCAAAATATCGATGTCGGAATCGAGCCTAAGGCTAATCGCCTGACACGTAGCCGATACGAGCAATACGAGTAAACCCGTAACAGCGTAAATCCGCTTCATTTCCTCTCCCAGCATGGGCTCACAGAATTGTGTGTAGCAAATTCTTACATTATGGCACTTAATTTACAATTTAACATATTTAATCGTGCCCCAGCGCAAACATTTCGCGCTGGCGCAGGCAGTATTCAGGTCCAGCTTATCTACACTGAAACGCAGATATAAGGAGAATACGATGAATGACGATCTGCTTCGTGACGTGTTGACCGATACCAAACGCATTGCGCTGGTGGGCGCCAGCGACCGCGCTCAGCGCCCCAGCTATGGGGTAATGAAGTTTTTACTGGATCAGGGTTATGAGGTGATTCCGGTGAGCCCGAAACTGGCGGGGCAGCAGCTGTTGGGGCAAACGGTCTACGCCTCGCTGCAGGAAATACCGGGAAAGATTGATATGGTTGACGTTTTTCGCAACGCGGAAGCGGCGTGGGGCGTAGCTCAAGAGGCAATCGCGGTAGGGGCAAAAGTGCTCTGGCTTCAGCTCGGCGTGATCAACGAACAGGCGGCAGTTCTGGCTGGCGAGGCAGGCTTAACGGTAGTAATGGATCGCTGCCCCAAAATTGAGATTCCGCGATTGGGCATTCCGCCTGTGCAACAATAAAAAACGGCGACGCGAGCGTCGCCGTTATGCGGATAAGAGGCATTAATGCCGGAGACGCGGCGCCTGCAGTTGCTCACGAATCGAAGCGGCCAGTTCATCCATCGACGGTTGTTCGGGATGCTCTATGGTCGTTTCACCGGCTAGCTGAATTTCAGCGATATAGGTATGAACCTGTTCACCTTCTTCATCTTCCATCACCACATGGTACCAGGGTGCGGCACGCAGCGATTCTGCTGCCGCAACCTCATCCATCTCGGGTTCGTCCAATGAATACTCCGGATCGACATCCACGATAACGCCCAGCACCCCGGAGAGACGGTGACGGACCTGCTGTCCAATTCCAAATTTACTGGCAATCATTGTGACCTCCCAAAACTTTACTCTGCCAACAATATGGAGGCAGAAAGAAGGTTTTCAAGTCACAGAACGCGGCAGGCAAACCCCTTAAGATAAAGCCCTTCGGGATAGCTGGCCACCACTGGGTGGTCGGCTGCCTGGCGGAACTGCTCTATAAATTGTACATCACGACCCGCATCAAGGGCGGCGTCGGCGATAATCTTCTGGAATAAATCTGTCGCCATCAGCCCAGAGCAGGAGAACGTGAGCAAGATGCCGCCGGGGTTAAGCAGTTGCATTGCCAACATATTGATATCTTTATAGCCGCGGCAGGCACCCATCAGCTGATTTTTGTTTTCAACAAACTTGGGCGGATCCATCACGATGAGATCAAATTTCTCACCGCTGTCGCGATAGCGTCTCAGCAGTTTGAACACATCGTCGCGTACAAATTGCGCGCGGCTAACATCAAGCTTGTTCAACTCAACGTTCTGTTTGGCGATATCCAGCGCTTCTTGTGACGTGTCTACGCTGATCACTTCCTGGCAGCCGCCCATCAGCGCGGCGACTGCAAAGCCACCGGTATAGGAAAAACAGTTTAAGACGCGTGCGTTTTCGGCATAGCGGCGGGTTGCAAAACGGCTGTCGCGCTGATCAAGGTAATAGCCCGTTTTATGGCCACCCTGAATATCAACCAGGAGTTTCATGCCGTGCTCGGTAATGGGCAGCAGCGCGGGAGGAAGCTCGCCCATAACGGGGCCCTGCGTAAGCTCAAGTCCTTCCTTTTTACGCACCGCGACATCAGAACGGTCGTAGATGGCGCAGGTGGGATAGCACTGCTGCAACGCTGAAATCAGGGCAGGACGCTGATACTCAGCGCCAGCAGACAGCAGCTGAAGCACCAGAAAATCACCAAAGCGGTCAATGGTAACGCCCGGCATGCCATCGGATTCACCTGCAATCAGGCGATAACTGTTGAGGCCGTCGCGTTTTGCCAGCCAGTCGCGCCACTGCTGCGCTTTTTGCAGGCCGCGCACAAAGAATGCAATGTCGATCGACTCGTCTTCCTGCCAGGACCACACGCGCGCCCGAATTTGTGACTGCGGCGAGAAAGCGGCGCGTGCCAGCCATTTACCGCTGCTGTCACACACATCCACGGTTTCACCAGACTGGGCTTTGCCCTCCATACGCGCAACGGCACCTGAAAATACCCAAGGATGGCGGCGAAGCAGGGATTTTTCGCGTCCCTTGGCGAGAATCAATCGAACGGTCATGTTTGCTATGCTTACCTAAAAAAATGAGGCGTCATTCTCCGGTGGATGGCGGAAAATTGCAACGCGCAAGGGGGAATTGCTATGGCGACAACATGCTACAAAATTTGGGTGCACGGCGTCGTTCAGGGGGTGGGCTTTCGCTATCATACCCAGACACAGGCCAAATCACTGGGTATCCGCGGCTATGCGCATAATCTTCAGGATGGCAGTGTGGAAGTGTTGGCGGTCGGTGATGATGAGCAGGTAAAGGCGTTGATCGCGTGGTTTGAGCAGGGAGGTCCTCGCAGCGCGCAGGTAAAAAAAGTGCTGGTGGAGCCGCATCAGATTGCGCAGCCCCCTACGGATTTCACTACGGGCTAATTACAAACACTTGGCCGGTTTTGGCAGGCCGGCAATTTTCGTTGCTTGCTTTGCCGGTCCATCCGGGAACAGGCGAAATAAATAGCGGCTATTGCCTTTCTCTTCCCCGTATTTCTGTGCCATCGCTTTAACCAGCATGCGCACCGCCGGGGAAGTGTTAAATTCTTGGTAGAACGCCCGCACAAAATTCACGACCTCCCAGTGCGCATCGCTCATAGGGATGCCTTCCCGATCGGCAATGACCGTGGCCAGCTCAGGGCTCCAGTCTGCGCTACTTTTCAAATAGCCTTCCGCGTCGGTGGCTATCTCTTTACCGGCAAAATTCACACTGCCTCCTCATAAAATGAGGTGCCATTGTAATTTCCTTCACCGCAAAAAACAAAACCTCGCCGAAGCGAGGTTTTACACGCGGTTAAACGTTACTCTTTATTTGCAAAGCCCAGCAGGCTGAGCAGGCTAACAAAGATGTTATACAGCGAAACATACAGGCTTACGGTCGCGCGTATGTAGTTAGTTTCACCGCCGTGAATAATATTACTGGTTTCCCACAAAATCGCGCCGGCAGAGAACAGGATAAACAGCGCGCTGATGGCCAGATGCAGGGCAGGCAGTTGCAGGAAAATATTTGCAATCACCGCGACCAGCAGCACAACAAAACCTGCCATCATCATACCGCCGAGGAAGGACATATCGCGGCGCGTGGTAAGGACGTACGCCGAACAGCAGAAGAACACCAGTGCCGTCCCTCCTAACGCCATCGCAATAACGTCACCCATGCCCGCCGTCAGAAACGAACTCAGAATCGGTCCCAGGCAGTAACCGAGGAAGCCGGTAAAGGCAAAGGCAGCGAGGATGCCAGCCGGGCTATTGGCCAGGCGATAGGTCAAAAACATCAGACCGTAAAAACCGACCAACATTAAGATGAAACCGGGCGACGGCAGGGCGAAGACGGTGCTGAGCGTTGCGGTTACTGCCGAAAATGCGAGGGTCAGCCCCAGTAAGAAATAGGTATTACGCAGCACTTTGTGGGTGCTGATCAGTGATTGCTGCTGTGATGCGCGAATAATTCTGTCCATCATTTGCTCCTGATAGAAAGATAAAAACACCAATAATGGGCGCAGAATACGCAACGCAGAGAAAACGACCAAGGCGTTTTACCCATCTTTACGCGATAACATGCTGTTTCGTTGAGCAGAATGGCGATTTCAACGGCAAAAAATCAGCTTTTGGCTGTTTTTCAGGCGAACGGTTCATTCCCTTCTTTACATCGCTCAGGGGGATGTTTATAGTGCGCCTCATTGCGGAGGGGTGGCCGAGTGGCTTAAGGCAACGGTCTTGAAAACCGTCGATGGGCAACCATCCGAGAGTTCGAATCTCTCCTCCTCCGCCATCACTCTTGCAGAGTGATATGACAATATGATTTCCGGAGGGATGGCCGAGTGGCTTAAGGCAACGGTCTTGAAAACCGTCGATGGGCAACCATCCGAGAGTTCGAATCTCTCTTCCTCCGCCACATTAAAGAAGCCCGCAGCAATGCGGGCTTTTTGCATTTTTAATCGGTCACGCCTGCTCACGCACCCGCCTGGTTTTTAATCTTTCTATCGACACCGCCGATCGATGCGTTTACTGCTATAGTCGATTCACTGTTTTTGTAAACATCTGGCGATTTTCTGATGCAAGCTGGGTTACACTGTCTGCCACTATGCTCCTCGCTATGCTAATCGTTTGAAAGCCAGAGTGTTTCACTGATGAACTATGGAATAAGCACAATGATCAAGAAACTGAGTCTTTGCGCATTGTCAGTTATCGCTGCGCTCCCAATGGGAATGTCCGCCTACGCCGCGGATGGGGATATGCAGTTACAGCAGGTATTGATGTTGAGTCGTCACAATCTGCGTGCGCCGCTGGCGAATAATGGCAGCGTGCTGGAGCAATCCACGAAGAAAAGTTGGCCTCAATGGGACGTGGCTGGTGGTGAATTAACCACCAAAGGCGGCGTGCTTGAGGTGTATATGGGAAATTACACGCGTCAGTGGCTCGCGCAGCAGGGATTGGTGCAAAACGGCAGTTGCCCTGACAGCAGCACTATCTTTGTTTACGCCAACAGCCTGCAGCGTACCGTTGCCACCGCGCAATATTTTGTGGCCGGCGCCTTCCCCGGTTGCGATATCGCTGTGACGCATCAGGATGCCATGGGCACCATGGATCCTATCTTCAATCCGGCCATTACTGACGGCAGCGACGAATTCAACAAAAAAGCGCTGGCTGCAATGACGGCGTCCAATGAAAAACTGGCGTTGAAACCCGCGCTGCAGCGGCTGGAAAAGATCATTGATTACAAGTCGTCACCGGCCTGTAACGGTAAAAAGCAGTGTGACCTCAGCAGCGGTGAGAACGTCTTTAGCGCGGAGAATGGCAAAGAGCCAAACGTCAGCGGCCCGCTTAAGGTCGGCAATTCACTGGTGGATGCGTTCACTCTGCAATACTACCAGGGATTCCCAGCCGATCAGGTCGCATGGGGCCAGATCAAAACGCCAGAGCAGTGGAAAGAGCTGGCTGCCATTAAAAATGGTTATCAGGATGCGCTGTTCGGTTCTCCAGTGATCGCGCGTGAAGTGGCCGCGCCGCTGGTCGATTACATCCGCAGCCAGCTTATTAACGAAGATAAAGCCAGTGCGCCAAAAGTCACGTTGATGGTTGGACACGACTCCAATATCGCGTCGCTGCTGAGTGCCTTGCAGGTAAAACCGTATGAGCTGCCGGGTAACGATGAAAAAACGCCGATTGGTGGCCAAGTGGTGTTTGAGCGTTGGCACGATGCGAAAAACAACAAAGACCTGCTTAAAGTGGAGTATGTCTACCAGACAGCGGAACAGTTGCGTAACGCCGACGTACTGAGCCTGAACAACCCGCCCAAGCGCGTCACGCTTCAGCTGGCTGGGTGTGAGGCCGATGCCAATGGCTATTGCAGCTGGGATCAGTTCTCTGCCGCACTGAATGCCGCGCTGCAGGGCACGCCAATGCAGCCTGCCGCACCGGCACCGGCCGCGACTGACAACGCGGGTGATACCCAGAGTGAGTCCGCGCCTGCTGCGGCCGATGCTGCTAAAACCCCAGCAGCGGATAACAAGGCCGAAGAGAAAGCCGCGACCGCGAAGCCAGCACCGGACAACGCGGCTGATGCCAAGCAGAAGGCCGCTGCTGAAAAAGCGCAGGCGGAAAAAGCCACGGCGCATAAAGCCGCTGAAGAGAAAGCCAAAGCTGATGCTGCGCAAGCGCAAAAAGCACAGGCCGACAGCGCGCCAGCCAAACCGCAAGATGAGACGGCAAAGCCTGCCCAGGCTGCGCCCCAAGGGCAGTGATGTTGCCGTAAAAAACCCCGCCGCGGCGGGGTTTTTTTATGGGCGAAATGAGCGAGCTACTTAGCAATCACCACCAGCTTTTGGTTGGCAAACTCTTTAATACCCAGATCGGACAATTCGCGACCGTAGCCAGAGCGTTTCACACCGCCAAACGGCAGTTCGGCAGCGGTATCACTTTGTGAGTTAATGAATACCATGCCTGTCTCAATCTGCGCCGCCATCGCACGTGCGCGGGCAAGGTCTTTAGTCCATACAGAGCCGCCCAGGCCGTAGTGCGAATCGTTCGCCAGCGCCACGGCGGCACGGTCATCCGCCACCACATAAACTTGCGCCACCGGGCCAAAGAACTCCTGATAATACGCGGGGTTTTCCGGCGTCAGGCCCGTCAGAATGGTGGGCTGATAATAGCAGCCGACGCCTTCAATCGCTTTACCGCCAATCTCCACGCGGGCGCCGTGTGCGACGGCCTCATCAACCTGTTTGACTAAGCGATCGCGCGCCTCTTTGGAAGAGAGCGGGCCCAGTGTGGTTTTCTCATCCAGCGGATCGCCTGGCACCACTGACTGAAGCGCAGCGGTAAATTTCGCCATAAAGTTCTCTGCGATTTTCTCGTGCAGGATAAAGCGTTTGGCTGCGGTGCATACCTGGCCGCAGTTACTTAAACGTGCCTGCGCGCCCTGGCGTACCGCCTCATCGATATCGGCATCGTCCAGCACCACAAACACATCGCTGCCGCCCAGCTCAAGCGTGGATTTTTTCAGATGCTTGCCGGCTTGTTCAGCAACGGCGCTGCCCGCGCGCTCTGAGCCGGTAAGCGCCACGCCCTGTACGCGAGAATCGGCAATCAGCGAAGCCACTTGCTCATTGGAGATAAACAGGTTGGTCCACGCACCTGCAGGCGCACCCGCTTCGGCTACCAGCTTTTCAAACGCATCCGCGCAGTGCGGCACGCTGTTGGCATGTTTAGCCAGCACCGGATTACCCAACGCCAGATTGGGTGCCAGCACGCGCATCAGTTGGTAAAAAGGGAAATTCCAAGGTTCAACCGCGACAATGACCCCAATCGGGTGGTACTCGACCCAGGCTTCCCCTAACTCGCTGGGATAAGACTGGGGTTTCAGGAAGGTTGCGGCATGTTCAGCGTAGTAACGCGCAATTTGCGCACAGATTTTAACTTCTCCCCGACTTTGGGCAATCAGTTTACCCATTTCGCGGCTGGCAAGGGTGGCGAGCGCTTCATTATGCTCATCCAGCAGGTCAGCCAAACGGTGAAGAACCTGTAAGCGCGGCTGAATATCCCCTTTGCTCCAGGAGGAGTGATACAGCTCATCGGCCACCTTAAGTGCACGCTGCGCATGGGCGTCATCGTGATCGGGCCAGGTTTTAAGTACCTCATTATTGGCCGGATTGATACTTTGATAGGCTGTCATAGAACCTCCTTGGTGCGAAGAAAAACAAAGGCGGGCAGTGCCCGCCGTGCAGTCATACGTTCTTGCGTTCGACGGTCTTGTCATCCCAGGTCAATACATCCTGGTCAGTTTTCTCGAAGGCGCGAATCAGTACGTCATCGCTGCCTTGCTGGCGCCAAATCTCCTCGGCCAGTCGCTCGTCGTAGTTAGCCACTTCAAAAATGGCTTCCGCGATTTCAGGTGAAGTGTGACGCAAAGTGGCCCATTCGCCGACGTGGTGCGCTTTTGACTGTTCTGTTGACATAAAGGTCTCCTGTTATGGATTTATCCTTTGAGTTTTACCGTCAGTCCGGCAACGTATTCGCCCTGATAGCGGGCAATATTGAGTTCGTCTTCAGACGGTTGACGCGAGCCGTCCCCGCCTGCCAATGTTGTGGCGCCGTAAGGCGTGCCGCCGCGCACCTGCGAAATATCAAACAGCTCTTGCGTGCCGTAACCAATGGGAACGATCACCATGCCGTGGTGCGCCAGCGTGGTCCAGACAGAGGTAATCGTCTGCTCCTGACCACCGCCGGTGCCCGTGGACGCAAAGACGCTGGCCACTTTGCCGTACAGCGCGCCGGAGGCCCAGAGTCCGCCAGTACGGTCCCAGAAGTTACGCATTTGCCCAGCCATGTTACCAAAGCGCGTTGGCGTGCCCACGATAATGGCGTCGTACTGCGGTAAATCTTCGGGCTTTGCTTCAGCCGCAGTTTGGTGGACTTTGCCACCCACTTCAGCAAAGCGCTCGGCATCCATACTTTCTGGCACGCGCAGCACGGTCACTTCCGCGCCGCTCACGCGCTTAGCGCCTTCAGCTACCGCTTGCGCCATGGTTTCCACATGTCCGTACATCGAGTAATAAAGCACCAAAATTTTTGCCATGATTTTCATCCTGATGAAGAACGGGTGAAAAAAGTATAGAAGAGCCTGCGCAAGTTGCGGCCGGTGCGACACCGCTCAGGTATCGCGTGCCCTTTCATAACGCCGTGTGCAGGGGCTGGACACCATGAAGCACAGCGTAATTAGGATGATTTACCTGTTTCAATGTGTAAATAGAACGCGCATCGAACGCCCCTGCGCGATTGCCCGCGCGCAAGCATTGCAATGTCATGGTGCGATGCGCACAATCATTGCCAGTCTCTTCTTAAGGTGTGCTATGTCGGTTACTAAACCACGTTTTACCCTGCGTGTTTCACGTCAGGAGCTGGTGCTTATCTTCATCACGATGGTATGGGGAGGAACGTTTCTGGTGGTGCACCGGGCGATGAGTTACACCGGTCCGTTCTTTTTTGTCGGGCTGCGTTTTGCCACCGCCTCGCTGCTGCTGGCGCTGTTCTTTCGCCGCCATTTGCGCATGATTAGCGGGTTGGAGATCAAAGCCGGCACGTTGATTGGTCTCGCTATCGCGGGCGGCTACGGCCTGCAAACCTGGGGCATGCAAACCATTTCCAGCAGTCAGTCTGCCTTTCTCACCGCGCTGTATGTGCCGGTGGTGCCGCTGCTGCAGTGGCTGTTTTTACGTCGCCCGCCGGGCATTATGGCGTGGATCGGCATTCTGCTGGCCTTTGCTGGCCTGCTGCTGGTCGCCGGGCCGCAGGCGGGGCCTCTGGCGCTGAATGCGGGTGAAAGTGCCACGCTGCTCAGTACGGTGGCGATCGCGGCGGAAATTATCCTGATTAGCCGCTTTGCTGGCCGGGTGGATGTGCGGCGCGTCACGCTGGTTCAGCTGATCGTCGCGTCATGCTGTGCCTTTCTGTTTATGATCCCTAACGGTGAGTCTTTTCCTTCGATGTCGATGCCGCTGCTGCTGAGCGCCGTGGGATTAGGGGGCGCCAGTGCGCTGATTCAGGTCACCATGAACTGGGCGCAGCGCAGCGTCTCACCCACGCGCGCAACGGTGATTTATGCCGGCGAGCCGGTGTGGGCAGGCGTGGTGGGACGGTTAGCGGGTGAGCGCTTGCCCGCCACGGCACTGTTAGGCGGGGTGCTGATCGTTTGCGGTGTTATCGTCAGCGAATTGCGCCTGCGACGCAAAAAAGCGGTGCCGGAACAGGCACCGCGTGAGGGTTAGAGCTGTGAACGGGCGGCGGTGTTGGCAAGCGCTGCGCCGCGTCGTTGCAGTATAACGTTGAGCAGAATGGCACCAAAAGTTGCCGTTCCAATGCCACCCAGCGTAAAGCTGCCCATTTTTAACGCGAAGTCACCGGCTCCCAGCACCAGCGTCGTCGCCACCATGATCAGGTTACCGTTCTGGCTAAAATCGACGTGATTTTGCACCCAGATTCGGGCGCCGGCTACGGCGATCAGGCCGAAAACCACGATGGAGGCACCCCCGATCACCGGGCCCGGGATGGTATGGATGAGTGCGCCAAATTTTGGCGAAAAACCCAGCAGCAGCGCAATCAGCGCCGCAGCGACAAACGCCAGCGTTGAATAGACTTTTGTCACCGCCATCACGCCGATATTCTCCGCATAGGTGGTGACGCCGCTGCCGCCCATGGCGCCGGAAATCATGGTTGCCAGACCATCCCCCACAAAAGCGCGCCCCATCCACGGATCCAGGTTGCGGCCGGTCATTCCGGCAACCGCTTTCAGGTGTCCCAGATTTTCTGCCACCAAAATAATGGCCACCGGAGCAATCAGTACAATGGCCTGCATGTCAAACACGGGCGCGGTGGTATGGGGCAGGCCAAACCAGGCGGCATTGCGCAGCGCGCTGAAATCCACCGGCTTACCCAAGCCTAGCCCGTTGGTCAGCAGCGCATAGATGGCCCACGCCACGATCAAACCGATGAGGATCAGCAGGCGCTGCGCCATGCCGCGGGTAAATACCGCCACCAGGCCGATGCACAGCACGGTCATCACCGCCATCCAGCTATCAAACATTGACGCGGAGACGCTGTGTACCGCAATCGGCGCCAGATTCAGGCCGATCGCCATCACCACCGCGCCGGTGACCACTGGCGGCATCAGGCGTTCAATCCAGCCCGTACCCACTTTCATCACCACAAAACCAATCAGCGTGTAGAGCGCGCCACAGGCGATAACACCGCCTAAAGCGAGCGCCAGATTGGCGTTCAGCCCTTGTCCATTGAAGCCAGTTACGGCGATGACAACGCCGACAAAGGCGGCGCTGGAACCCAAATAGCTGGGGACGCGGCCACCCGTGATGAAAAAGAACAGCAGCGTCCCGATCCCGGATACCAAAATCGCCAGATTCGGGTCCAGCCCCATCAGCAGCGGCATCAGCACCGTTGCGCCAAACATTGCCACCGCGTGCTGCAAGCCCAGAACCAGCGTCTGCCCGAGGGGCAGCGTTTCGTCCGGGGCAATCAGCCCATTTTCCGTCATCGCCGACTTTTTTTGCCAGCGTGGAAACCAGGAACTCGCCATTGTCTTCTCCAGAATATGAGTGGAACGGAACCGGAACCGCAGCGTGCCGCGTTAGCGGGCGTCCTGCCTTGAAAACCTATGATAACCGCGGTCAAACCATGCCAGCCCCGGCGCCGGGTCATTGCGCACCAGCGCCAGCACTTCGCATACCAGAATGTCGTGCGTGCCGACGCTCAGCGTTTGGGCGATCTGACAGTCAAAAGAGACCAACGCCCCTTCCAAAAGCGGCGATCCGCTCGCCAGCGTCCGCCAGCGCGCGGCGGCAAAGCGTTCGTGCATGCTGGTTTTGCCGCCAAACAGCGTTGATAACGCCGCATCATCGGCGCTCAAGGTGTTAACGCACAGATACCCATTGTCGCGAAATACCGGCCATACCGATGCCGAGCGATTGAGGCACACCAGCAGCGTAGGGGGCGCGTCGGTGACGCTGCATACAGCGGAGGCGGTAAACCCGGCGCGGCCGGCCGGACCCTCGGTGGTAATAATATTTACCGCAGCGCCGAGACGTGACATGGCATCACGAAAGGCCTCGCGTTCAACGTGAGGTAAAACAGGCAGTTCATGAAGGCTCATAAAGGGATTCCTGTTAGCTAACGGTTACAGGGACGGACGCAGTCTGTTGCAACCAGCGCAGCAGCAGGGCGTTCAGGTTGTCGGCATCGGTCACGCTCATTGCATGCCCGCCCCAGGGCATTTCAATCAGGTTCCCGTGAGGCAACGCCGCCGCGAGCTGCGCTGAACACGAGTGGGGCACCAGCAGGTCATCGCGGCTGGAGATCGCCAGAACGGGCTGACGGATATGCGCCGCGTGCTGGCTGAAATCACATGTCATGAGCGCGTTTAAACGACGCAGCAGATTGTGCTGGCCTTGAAAATGCGCGATGTGCTGCGCTTCTTCTTCTGCGATGCGCGTTTCATGCTGCGCCAGCCACTCGGCGGGGTAGAGAAACAGCGGCTGCGCACGGACAAAGGCCTCGACGCCCGCGTGCAGCAGCAGATCTTGACGTACCCGGAAGCAACGTCGGGTATGCGCATTAAGCGACAGCCACCCATTCACCACCACCACGCGCCCCACGCGAGCGGGAAAATCAAGGGCCAGCTGCAATCCTATGAGCCCTCCTAATGCGTGGCCGATGATGTCGTAATGGGATATGCCGCGCTGTGCCAGCGCCGCCGCCAGCTCTGCGGCCATATCTGCCATGCTGTACGCGTCAGGCAGCGTTGCGGTGCTACGCCCGGTACCGCGCTGGTCATACGTCACCACGCGATAGCGTGGCAGCAGCGCGGTGAGCTGAGGCTGCCAAAAACTCGCGACGCCACCCAATCCTGATGCCAACACCAGCGTAGGGGCATCGACATTGCTAAGACCATGAATCTCAAGGTGCATTACGCCTCCTGGCGGCCGATGTGCGCAATGCTCGCAATCTCAATCAGCGCGTCGGGCTTCACCAGGCCGCATTGAATGCAGTAGCGTGCAGGCTTATCACCGGGAAAATACTCGGCGTAGACCTGATTGACCGCCGCATAGTTTTGCCAGTCGGTAATAAAGATAGAGTTGAAGGTGACGTCGCTCATCTTGCCGCCTGCCGTTTCAATTACCTGTTTAATGGTCTCCAGCACGTGACGGGTCTGCGCGGCCGCATCGCCGGGATGCACCACGTTGTTATGGGTATCGAACGGCAGCGTACCGGAAACATACACTACGCCGTCGGCCAGCGTACCGGGCACAAAGGGGGCGATGGGCGTGCCGCTTCCTGCGGGAATAATGACGCTTTTAGGCATGACTTGGTTTCCTGTTTAAAGTGAAAGAGCGTGAGCGTTGCGCATCAGGCTTGAAGCGCTTCACAGAAGGTCTCAGTGTCACTGACCCAGCCAAAAAAGGTTTCGATGTTGAAGAGTGCAGCCTGCTGGGCGAAGGGAGGGCCAGCCTGATGCGTGGCATCGGCGAGCACGACCCCAAAGTATTCCAGGAAGAAACCGTCACGCAGGGTCGACTCCACGCACACATTGGTGGCAATCCCGGTAAATACCAGATGACGGATGCCACGGCTGCGCAACATGCTGTCGAGCGGCGTATTGAAGAAACCGCTGTAGCGCGGTTTTGGCAGGACGATATCGCCCGCCTGCGGCACCAGCTCATCAACCAGGGCATAATCCCAGCTGTCTTTCGCCAGCAGTGTTCCTTGCAACTCCGGACGCTTGCGCATGGTTTTCAGCGCGTTGGATTTGTGAAAGTTGGGCGAACCGGCATCACCGGCCTCAACGTACTCTGCATCCCAACCATTCTGGAACCAGACGATCTGCATGCCCGCGCGGCGCGCGGCGGTCACCGCCTTATGGATATTGGCGATCACCGGCTTAGTGGCAGAGACATCAAAGCCGGCCAGATCGAGATAGCCGCCTTCGGTGGCATAGGCGTTCTGCATGTCCACGACGATCAGCGCGCTCTGCGCAGGCGGCAGCGCGATCGCTTCCGGGCGGGCGGGCAGTTCGACGGTCGCGATATCAGGCATGTGGGCGCAAATAACGGTAGACATTACGCGACCTCCTGTTGAGCAACGATGGCCTCGCGGCGACACGCCATCAGCGGCTGAATACGCTCGCCAAAATCTTCAATGCCCTGAAGGAAGTCATCAAAGGTCAATAGCACGCCCGCGGTGCCTTCAACCTGCGCCACATCATCCAGCATACGGGCAACGTTGGCATATGACCCCACCAGCGTGCCCATATTGATATTCACCGCCGAGGTGGGATCGGCCATCTGGCGCACATTGGTATCGCTGCCGGACTTCGTGTCCTGTTGGCTTTGGGTGGTCAGCCACGCGAGCGCCTCGTGATCGGCTCCCGCTTTGTAGTGCTCCCATTTTTGCCGCGCGGCCTCATCGCTCTCTGCAGCAATAATCATGAACAGAACGTAGGAACCGACCTCACGTCCGGCCTGATCTGCTGCCTGCTTCATGCGGGCGGCGGTGGGGGCGAAGGCGCCGGGGGTGTTCACTCCTTTGCCAAAGCAGAAATTGAAGTCGGCGTGCTGCGCTGAGAATGCCATGCCCGCGTCGCTTTGCCCGGCGCAGATCACTTTCATTGGCTTCTGCGGCTGCGGACTGACGCGGCAGTCGTTCATGGTGAAAAACTCGCCTTTGAAGTCACTTTTGCCGCTTCCCCAGAGATCGCGCAGCACGGTGACATATTCGGTGAGGTAGTCATAGCGGCGAGAGAAGTAGTCATCACCCGGCCACAAGCCCATTTGTTCGTACTCAGGTTTCTGCCAGCCGGTCACCAGGTTGACCCCGAAACGGCCGTTTGAAATGGAGTCGATAGTGGACGCCATGCGCGCCACAATCGCTGGCGGTAACGTCAGGGTGGCCGCAGTGGCGTAAATCTCAATGCGTGAAGTCACCGCCGCCAGGCCCGCCATCAGCGTGAAGGACTCCAGATTGTGATCCCAGAATTCGGTTTTACCCCCGAAGCCGCGCAGTTTTATCATCGAAAGCGCGAAATCAAAGTGGTAGTGCTCGGCCTTCATTACAATGGCTTTGTTGAGTTCAAAAGTGGGCTTGTACTGCGGCGCATGCGTCGAGATGAGCCAGCCGTTATTACCAATAGGAACAAATACACCAATTTTCATGGAAAACCTCGCTGCATGGAATGGAGACGGGATTCGCGCTGCGCTGCTCGATGTGGGCGGCGCGCAAGTTGAAAATTGCAAAGGCTGTGCCATGTTTTAAAAAGCTTTTAATTACATTGAGTTAAAATATTACTGCCGTAAAAACTGGAGCAACGAGTCCGATTTGGACCATTTGGTCAAAATTGGCTGCACGCTTTCCATGCGCGTTTGGTCAAAAAAGGTGCAGGGGCGTCATTAGGCAGCGTGACAGGCCTTTGCTATGATGCGGAACCCTGCATGGATGAGGTAACAGAGTGAAAAGCGATGATATAAAGCCGGGACGACGTTCGCGGGCCGTCGCGGCAAAGCGGGCGGCGATTCTCGAGGCGGCGTTGGCCTTCTTCTCGCAGTACGGCATCCACGGCACCAGCCTTGATAAAGTGGCGGAGCGCGCCGATGTCTCAAAAACCAATCTGCTTTATTACTATCCGTCAAAAGAAGTGCTCTATGTGGCGGTGTTAAAAGAGATCCTTGACGTTTGGCTCGCGCCGCTGCGCGCGCTGCGACACGATCAAGACCCGCTTGACGCTATCCGTAAATATATTCGTCTCAAACTGGAGGTCTCGCGGGATCATCCGCAGGCGTCACGTCTATTCTGTTTGGAGATGCTACAGGGCGCGCCGCTGCTGCGCGGCGAATTGGCTGGCGATCTTAAAGCGCTGGTGGATGAGAAAGCGGCGATTATAGAGCAGTGGATAGCAGAAGGGCGGTTGGCCGGTGTGCAGCCGCAGCACCTTTTCTTCCTGCTATGGGCAACCACGCAGCACTACGCTGATTTTGCCTCGCAGGTTGAGGCGATTACGGGGCAAACGCTCAGCGATGCGGCGTTTTTCGAGCAAACGCTGGAAAATGTTCAACGCATGATTATCGAAGGGATTCGCGTTCGCTGATCCCACACTGCAGGAGTGCGCATGGATTCACTATCGCAGCTGACGCTTGGCGCAGCGGTGACGGTCGCGGTGATGGGCAAACGGGTACCGCTGTGGCAGGCTGCAGTGGTTGGCGCGGTGGCGGGCACGCTGCCCGATCTGGATGTCTTTATCGATCACGGTGATGCTGTTCGCAACATGACGTTGCATCGCACCGAAAGCCATGCGCTGCTGCTATTAACCCTGTTTGCCCCGCTGCTCGGCTGGCTGGTCGCGAGGCTGACGCGAAGCCGCCCGCACTGGCGCGCCTGGTGCCTGGCGGTATGGCTGGCGTTGGTGACCCATCCTTTGCTCGACCTCACCACGGTATACGGTACGCAGCTGGGCTTGCCGCTGACGGACTATCCTTGGGCGATCGGCAGTATGTATATCGTTGATCCGCTGTATACCGTGCCGCTGCTGGTGGCGCTGGGGATCACGCTATGGCGTCAGCAGCTCCGCTGGAATCGGTGGGGCCTGCTGGTGAGCACGCTTTATCTTGCGTGGAGTATGGTCATCCAGGGCGTGGCGACGCACCAGATCAAACAGGATCTCGCGCGCGAGTCGCTCTCTTATCAACAGCTCCTGGTCACGCCAACGGCATTCAACACCTTGGTCTGGCGCACGGTGATCATGACGCCAGCGCGCTATGGGGAAGCGTACTGGTCACTTTTTTCCCCCGACCGCCCGCTTAAGGTGCAGTGGTATCCGCGTAACGCACAGCTTTTCACGCCGTTTAAAGGCCACTGGCACGCCGAACGTGTCGCCTGGTTTAGCCATGGCTTTTATGCACTGCGTGAAGAAGAGGGGCAGACGCTTATTGCTGATTTGCGCATGGGCGAGGCGCCCCATTACAGCTTTACGTTCAACCTTGGGTCAGCAGAGGCACCCGCCCAAGCGCCCGAACGGGCGCCTTCGCTTCGTCCCTCGCTGATGCAAGTGTGGCACAAGCTGCGTGAACGGTTATAAAAAAAGCCCCGGCAGTGCGGGGCTTTTTCGTTAGCGAGGCCGTGCTTTGCGGCGGCGTAACAGCCAGGCAGCGGTCAGCAGAACAAACCACAGCGGCGTCACCATCAGCGCCTGTCGGGTATCGTCCTGCAGCGTTAACAGCACCAGGACAAACGCAAAAAAGGCCATACATGCCCAGCACATAAACTTGCCCAGCGGCATCTTAAAGGTTGAGGCCTCGTGGCGCTCAGGATGCTGCTTGCGATACGCCAAATAGCTGCACAAGATGATTGTCCAGACAAACATAAACAGGATGGCGGACACGGTAGTGACCAGTGTGAACACCGTCATGACATCGGGAATAAGATAAATTAACGCGACGCCACCCAGCAAGCACAGGCAGGAGAAGAACAGGCCGGTGGTGGGCACTGCACGCGCAGACAAGCGGCCGAAGGCCTTATGCGCCACGCCCTGTTGCGCCAAACCGTAAAGCATGCGGCTGGTAGAGAAGATGCCGCTGTTGGCAGAGGAGGCGGCTGATGTCAGCACAACGAAATTCACGATACTGGCTGCAGCAGGCAGGCCAATCAGCACAAACATTTCCACAAACGGGCTGCGATTAGGCATGACCTGATTCCACGGCGTTACCGCCATGATGACCAGCAGCGCCAGCACATAAAACATAATAATGCGCACCGGAATCGCATTAATGGCGCGCGGCAGCACCTTATGCGGATCTTTGGTTTCTGCGGCGGCCGTCCCGACCAGCTCAATACCGACAAAGGCAAACACGGCAATCTGGAAGCCGGCAAAAAAACCGCTCAGGCCTTTAGGAAACATACCGCCGTGATCCCAAATATTGCTTAATGCTGCGTGACTGCCTTCGGGAGAAGGGTAGTGCATTGCCACCAACACGATACCGGTAACGATGAGCGCTACGATCGCCACGATCTTGATGATGGCAAACCAAAATTCCATCTCGCCAAACAGCTTCACCGTGGCGACATTCAGCGTCAGAAAAACGCACACGCACAGCAGGGCGCTCATCCAGATGGAAAACTCGGGGAACCATAGCTGGAAGTAGGCGCTTATCGCGACTACGTCGGCGATGCCGGTGACTACCCAGCAAAACCAGTAAGTCCAGCCGGTGAAGTAACCTGCCCAAGGGCCGAGTAAGTCAGCCGCGAAGTCACTAAACGATTTGTATTCAAGGTTAGAGAGCAGCAATTCACCCATGGCGCGCATCACGAAAAACAGCATAAAGCCGATGATCATGTACACAAAGATGATTGAGGGGCCGGCCAGGCTAATGGTCTTGCCCGAGCCCATAAATAGCCCGGTGCCGATGGCGCCACCAATGGCAATGAGCTGAATATGACGATTGTGAAGCGTGCGCCGCAGGGTTTCCGGCTCCTGCGTTGTTTTAAGGTCGGTTTTTGTTTGATCAACCATAAATATCGTTCCTGTCTGGATGTTGTGTCAGCTCTGCTGGCTGTTTCATAAAAGAGTGTGCCGTCGGGTGAGGCGAGGGCCATAAGATAGAGGAAAGGGGCATGGGTTTGGTAATGGTTTTTAAACAATTGCGAGCTTTTTCACTTTTTAAGACGTGATCCACGTTTGCAGCGTAGGTAGACGCGGTCTATTGCGTAAACCTTCGTCAATTCTCACGTTTTTTTCTTGCGGCATATCAGCGGCGCCTAAACTGGAGAAGAGTTTTCGTAAAAACAGTGAGGATACGTGCGCGCATTTATCGCAATTGCCGGATTAGCGCTGCTGGGCTGGTGGGGATTTCCCTGGGTTAAAGTGCATCTTCCGCCGCAGTGGAATCCGTTCACGCCACTGAACGTCAGCGATCCGCCGGGGTGGATGATGCGCTATAAACTGGCGCGTTTGAGTGGGGATCCCGCAGCTTGCCTGAGCGTGCTACGGCAGGCCCGCGAACAAGGACAGGTGCAATTCCGACAAGCCCCAGCGATCAATGGCGTCTGCTCGGTGCCGCAGCCAATACGCATCACGGGGTTTGGTGAGGTAGGATTAAGCAGCAGCTTCCTTGCGACCTGTCCTATGGCAGTAAGTAGCGTGATGTTCGTCGCGCACAGCCGTGAAGCATTACAGCAGGCAGGGTTTCAAAGTCCGCTGAGACGCATTACCCATGTGGGTAGCTATGCATGCCGCAATATCTATCATCGCCAGCAAGGACGATTAAGCGAACACGCGACTGCCGAAGCGTGGGACGTCACGGCCTTTACGCTGGCCGATGGTCAAACGCTGCGTGTGGGGAAAAATTGGCAGCAACCCGCACGATCGGCGGCTGGCCTGCGTGCGCTGTGGCGCAATGGTTGCGCCACGTTCGGCAACGCACTGGGTCCAGACTACAACGCCGCCCATGCCAGCCATTTTCACTTTGGTATGCGCGGCGCAGGGTATTGTCGCTAATTAAACGGCAATACGGAGGCCGCGTTTTATCAGGAAATGATTAGCCGGCCAGCAGAAAATAAAACCGATTATTAGGGCTAATTGCAGCATAAACCAAAATGCAATCTGCATGGGATTGAGTTGGTGATTAAGAACAAACTTTAGCGCTAATGTCATAAAGATAAAAATTCCTGATTGATAAATCAGCAACGGAAACGCTTCCATTTTAAACGCTAATAATAATCTTGCCCTAAATGAAATTTCCTCACGCTGACGAAGGGCGAGATATTGGAAAAATAATCCGACCAGAAGAGATATAGCCACAAAAATACTTTCTTGCACCCAATAAGCAGGATCAAATGCGTACAGATTCAGTAACGTGATTATCGGGATGGTCAACATGCCGCCAAATATACATGCCGCTGCGGAAAGGGAGGTCGAAATAAAAAGGGGGTGCCAGCGGGTTTTAAGATGCCTTTCTTGTGCAAGGACGATTGCCAGCTTTGCCTGACGTGAAGGCACCCGACCCAGATACCACCACGCTAACCAGCCAATGAAAGGCATGTAAAGCCCGGTTAATGGCCAGATGAGATTCATGATCGCTATGGGTTGGCGATATTGAAACAGGTCTTTGAGTATCATCAAAGCAGTGCACGCGCCCACTGCGAGAAAAGGTAATGCCCACTGATTTAACATCGCGTTTTCACCCCTGATTCAGACTGTATCGAACACAAAGCGTCAAAAGAGAATCGCTTCGCCTTTTTGCTTTCCCGCTATTCTCTACTCTGATGTTAAGCGTAGCTGTAATAGTGGTTAAAACGCTTTACTATATAGAGACTGTTTTTCATTGCCGTGCCACCCCTGCCACTGCGGCCAGGTAAATAACGAGAGGCGCGTCATGTTTGTTAAGCATGATTGCGATTAAAATCACCCAGTTGAGAATGATTTTAGTTAATGATATTGATTAAATATGACGAACATAATGCTGAATTTCCGTCATCACGGCGATTGAAAATCTTTAAGAAAAATCTTATTCTGTCTGTGGTTTTCCAATGCACTTGTGAAGTTGTTAGCAAAACGAGGTTCATCATTTTACCGTAATGTCAACACGTTAAAGGAAGAGGGTGCCGCGAACGACCCATTGATTCGCTTCGCTTTGAATGCGCTTAATGATTAATTGATGTTTTGTGTTAACCAGATTGAATAACAAGGTTATAGCGTAAAATTACGCTGAGGCAATAATGACAACCGATAATTATTTCGTCTGGCGAGGCGAAACTGAAATTGAATTTCAGGCGCTGACGGAAGTACAGCAATTGAAAACGCAGTTGCAAAGACACGTCCATGCGTTGGGGTTCGATTTCTTCGCGTTTATGGTGCAACACCCTGTGCCTTTTACCCGGCCGCGTGCTTTTTTATTCAGCACCTATCCAGAGAGCTGGGTGAAGCACTACGAAAGCCGACATTACCACACGATCGACCCTGTTTTACTGCTGTGTCAACACCCTGGACGCGGCGTTGAATGGACGGCTGATCTTTTCACCGGTGCGGGCAATCTCTGGTCTGAAGCCAATGCGGCGGGGTTAAACAGCGGCTTTTCATGTTCAGCCATGGCACCTAATCGTGCCCTTGGTATATTATCCATTGCATCTGAGCATGAAAGTCACACCCGCAATGCGCGTGTGCAGTTGGAGGTCAAACTGCATCTTTTAGCCGATCTGAGCATGCGCACGCTGGACAGACTTCACGATAATTCCATGGTGATTTTGGCAGAGGATTTTAGTCAGCGAGAGCTGGAAATTTTAAAATGGACTGCTGAAGGAAAAACGTCTGCAGAAATTTCGCTCATTCTGGCCATTTCTGAACATACGGTAAATTTTCACCAAAAAAATATGCAAAAGCGCTTCAATGTTTCCAATAAAACGCAAATTGCCTGCTACGCAGCAGCAATTGGCCTGATATAGAAGAAGGCAACTACCAACTTTAGTAGTTCACGGCTTGAGGTCAGTTGTCTACTCTGCGCCGGTACCTATCACGGGCTGGCGCACAGAGATCATTGTTAAACGAGGATGTCAGGGCGCATGATGAAAATGATTCAAACACAGCTTAGGGATATGCCATCCTCTCTGTTGGCCGAATTAGGCACGTACCGCTACAGCGTTTTTGCCCGTGGTGAGGGGTGGTCCATTCCACCCAGACTTAATACTCCGGGACAGGAATACGATCGCTATGACCGATCAGACGTGACTTGGCTTATTGCCTGGCATGCACGGCAGGGTATCTGTGGCTGTGCGCGTCTGTTGCCCTGGAGCGAACCTGAGGTCTCGGAAGGAATTGTTCTCCCGTTCGATCAGCAGCGCGTATGGGAAATGTCGCGCTTTTCTGCCCGTCGCGATGTGGATGATGAATTGCCGCTCACTATTCTGTGGCATTCTGTTCAGCTGGCAGAGTTGAACGGAATGGAATACTTGATCAGCTCAGCAACGCCCATGCTGGAAAAAATGTTTGAGCAGCATCAGGTTGTCTATGAGCCGCTCTCGCCGGGTTTGATTCAGTCAGAGGACAATTTGTTTGCCATCCGTATTCCCGTGCATCAGCCCGCGCTGGCGGAAAAATACCGGGGTACGCGCCGCTTTAGTCCTGAAGAGGTTTTGCCATCGCTGGGGGTTTCCATTAGCTGGCAGTCGCACAATTAATACCCCGCGCATTGCGCGGGGCGTAAATGTTATTGGCGGTAGGCGGTTTTGATCTGGCGGATGGTGTTGTTGAACACTTCGGCCTGCGGTTTATCAACCAGCGCACTTTGCACGTAACGCTCCATGTTTATAATGACTTTACCCGCGTCCGCCTGACCCATTCCTTTCAGGATCAGCGTGATCATCATTTTGAGGCAAGCGACTTCATCTGCCAGTGCCTGCGTGTCCTGTTGTGTGGAAAAGTCTTCATCACTCATTATGATCTCCTTAGTGGTGTGGCTAATTGTTGACACAGTTTAGTTATGCCTAAAAAACAGAGTATATCATATGCTTGTTGAAAGAATTTCACGTAAGCGAAGCGGTATGTGATAAATGACTGTTATCCGTCGTTGACAGCGCTTACAGGTAATGAATAGGGCAATGAAAACCTATTTAGCACCTTATTTGGAAAGTTCGAGAAAGTAATTTATTTATTTTTATGTTATTGATTTTTAAGTTTTTGTTAATGGTTTATTTTTCTGGTGTATTGGCGTGTCAGTGAACGATTAAAACATTAAGTAAAAAGAATTGATTTAGTTATTGTATTAAGGGGTTAGCGATCGGTGAAGATGATCTTTTTACTGAGACGCGGTAAGCTATGCGCCCATAATATATTCTTCCTTACTCGCGGAGTATGTCCCGTTGATTAGCCTGCTTCTTGTTGATGACCATGAACTGGTGCGTGCCGGTATTCGCCGCATTTTAGAAGATATGAAAGGATTGGTTATCGCAGGTGAGGTCGCCTGTGGCGAGGATGCGGTTAAATGGTGCCGAGCGCATCCGGTCGACGTGGTGCTGATGGATATGAATATGCCCGGCATAGGGGGCCTGGAAGCCACGCGAAAAATTGTGCGCTACAGTCCGGACACGCGCATCATTATGCTCACTATCCATACCGAAAACCCTTTGCCCGCAAAAGTCATGCAGGCGGGCGCGGCGGGCTACCTAAGTAAGGGCGCGGCACCGCAAGAGCTGGTGTGTGCTATTCGCGCGGTAAACGCTGGCCAACGCTATATCGCATCGGACATTGCACAGCAGATGGCGCTGAGCCAGATTGAGCCGCAACGTGCGGAATCGCCGTTCAGCTGTTTGTCGGAAAGGGAATTGCAGATTATGCTGATGATCACCCGGGGGCAAAAGGTGACGGAAATTTCCGAGCAGCTCAATCTCAGCCCGAAAACCGTTAACAGCTACCGCTATCGCATGTTTAGCAAGTTGAACATCAGCGGCGACGTAGAGTTAACGCATTTGGCCATCAGACACGGCCTGTTCAATGCGGAGCCATTAATCAGTAGTGAGTGACGTCTTCAATTCCAAAGCCTTTCTCAGCACCGTGACCAGTCAGCCTGGCGTCTACCGCATGTACGACGCATCTGACACGGTGATTTATGTGGGTAAAGCAAAAGATCTCAAAAAGCGCTTAAGCAGCTATTTCCGCAGCCATGTCGGTAGTCGTAAAACGGAAGTGCTGGTAAGCAACATTCACCATATCGATGTCACCGTAACCCACACCGAAACCGAAGCGTTGCTGCTTGAGCATAACTACATCAAGCTCTATCAGCCGCGTTACAATGTTCTCTTACGCGATGACAAGTCCTATCCTTATATTTTCCTCAGCGGCGATACGCATCCGCGTTTGGCGATGCACCGGGGTGCGAAACATGCCAAAGGCGAATACTTTGGGCCTTTTCCCAACGGTTACGCGGTACGCGAAACCTTGGCGCTGCTGCAGAAAGTCTTCCCGATTCGTCAGTGCGAAAATAGCGTTTACCGAAATCGCTCGCGGCCCTGTTTGCAGTATCAAATCGGTCGCTGCCTTGGCCCTTGCGTCGCGGGTTTGGTGAGCGACGAAGAGTATGCCCAGCAGACCGACTACGTGCGTCTCTTCCTGGCAGGCAAAGACGATCAGGTGATCAATCAGCTGGTCAAGCGGATGGAGTCGGCGAGCAGCGGCTTACGTTTTGAAGAAGCCGCGCGCCTACGCGATCAGATTCAGGCCGTGCGCCGCGTGACCGAAAAGCAGTTTGTTTCTAACCAAGGGGACGATCTTGACGTCATGGGCGTGGCTTATGATGCGGGTATGGCATGCCTGCACGTTCTGTTTATTCGCCAGGGCAAGGTGCTGGGCAGCCGCAGTTATTTCCCCAAAGTGCCTGCGGATACCGATTTGACGGAAGTGGTGCAGACCTTTGTCGGCCAGTTTTATCTGCAAGGCAGCGAGGCGCGCACCTTACCGGGCGATATCCTGCTCGACTTTACGCTGCCCGAGCGCGAACTTTTGGCGGAGTCGTTGAGCGTCCTGGCGGGACGCAAGGTAACGATTCAGAGCAAACCGCGCGGCGACCGGGCGCGTTACCTCAAGCTGGCGCGCACCAACGCCGCAACCGCGCTCACTACAAAGCTGTCGCAGCATTCCACCATACAGCAGCGTCTGGCCGCGCTGGCGACGTTCCTGGAGCTCGACAGCATTGCGCGCATGGAGTGTTTCGACATTAGCCATACCATGGGCGAGCAGACCATTGCATCCTGTGTGGTATTTAACAAGGATGGTCCGCTTCGGTCGGATTACCGTCGCTACAATATCGTCGGCATTACGCCCGGCGATGACTATGCCGCGATGAATCAGGTGCTGCGCCGCCGTTACGGCAAGGCGCTGGAAGCGGATAAAATCCCCGATGTTATTTTGATCGACGGCGGTAAAGGACAGCTGGCGCAGGCAAAACAGGTGTTCGCTGAACTGAACGTAGAGTGGGACAAAGATCGGCCGATTTTGCTGGGCGTTGCCAAAGGCAGCGATCGCAAAGCAGGACTGGAGACACTGTTTTTTGAAGCGGAAGGCGAGGGCGTCGCCCTGCCGCCTGATTCACCCGCGCTGCATGTGATTCAGCACATTCGTGATGACGCTCACAATCACGCAATTTCGGGGCACCGTAAAAAACGCGCCAAAGTAAAAAACACCAGCGCGTTAGAGAGCATTGAAGGCGTTGGGCCTAAGCGCCGTCAGCAGCTGCTGAAATACATGGGTGGCCTACAGCCCTTAATGAACGCCAGCGTAGAGGAAATTGCCAAAGTGCCGGGCATCTCGACCGCATTGGCAGAAAAAATCTACTATTCTCTCAAACACTAACATTGAAACAGGGGGGGCAATGTAGCAACATACGTTAACTCCCCTCACTCCAGACAGTTACTGGCATATGCAATTTAACATTCCGACGTGTCTTACCCTGTTCCGGGTTGTACTGATTCCTTTTTTCGTGCTGGCATTTTATCTGCCTTTTCACTGGGCACCGTTCGCCACTGCACTGATCTTCGTGATTGCCGCCGTGACTGACTGGTTTGATGGCTTTCTTGCGCGACGCTGGAAGCAGACAACGCGTTTTGGCGCTTTTCTCGATCCGGTGGCGGATAAAGTGATGGTAGCCATTGCTTTGGTGCTGGTTGCTGAGTATTTCCATGCCTGGTGGATTACGCTACCTGCTGCCACCATGATTGCGCGTGAAATCATTATCTCAGCGCTGCGCGAGTGGATGGCGGAGATTGGCAAACGCAGCAGCGTCGCGGTATCGTGGATTGGCAAAGTCAAAACCACTGCGCAGATGTTCTCGCTTTTCGCATTGCTATGGCGTCCTGATGCCACGCTGGTGGGTGTGGGCGTTGTCGCGCTTTACATTGCCGCCGTGCTCACTTTCTGGTCAATGTTCCAGTATTTAAGCGCCGCGCGGGGTGATTTGCTCGATAGCTGATCGATGCGATTCAAAAAGCAGCAAACGGACGCGGTGGGTGGATAATTTTATTGACTCATTGCGTCAGATAAGTAGAATGCAACGCATCGAACGGCGCTGATTAACAAAGAAGTTTATAAAAATCAGAGAGTTCGAAAAGCTAGTGGCACTATTCAGTTTCCCTTCCAATGTGAAACTGAAAACAAAGTAATGCGGGAATAGCTCAGTTGGTAGAGCACGACCTTGCCAAGGTCGGGGTCGCGAGTTCGAGTCTCGTTTCCCGCTCCAAATTAAGTAATGCGTTTCAAACGGATTACGGCTCAGAATAAAGGCGCGTTGGCAGAGTGGCCATGCAACGGATTGCAAATCCGTCTACCTCGGTTCGACTCCGGGACGCGCCTCCAATTTACACCCTGCCCGGGTGGTGAAATCGGTAGACACAAGGGATTTAAAATCCCTCGGCTTATGGCTGTGCGGGTTCAAGTCCCGCCCCGGGCACCATATTTAAAACCGAATAAAATCAAAGCACTATAAGCAATGTCGTAACCGCCCATGGGCGGTTTTTTTGTTGTTGCTGTTCTCTTCCTAATATCACTTCATAATATCAGCAGCTTTTGCCCCCTCTCCATCGCGACCCGTTATGCGCAGTATCACCGCCTTACAGCAGGTATAAGTACTGGAAAAGTATCGCGCTTGAATGAAAAGCCCGGCGAGAAATTCAAACCTTGGCGCGGCGGCTTTCAACAAAGGGAAATCAACAGAGGGGGGGCAGGTTAACGTTTTCCCGGAAGTGTCTGGCACCGGCTCGTTGTTGGGACTGCGCTCGGCAACGATAATACGCAGCGGGCCATAAGGCGCTGAACGCCAGACTCCGCTGCGCGGGTAGCGCGATTACAGAATCGCTGTGATTGATTTCGCCAGCTGGGCTTCAAGCACCGGTTTGGCCTCTTCGAATTTGAGGTTGACCTTGTTGGCGTTTGACACGACACGGGTCTGGTACTTCATGCGATTGCCTTCTTCACTGCTGGTCTGCAGTTTGATACCGGAAGTACCCTGGCGAAGTGCCGCGATGTTATCCGTGGTCACCGCGGTTTTACTGCGTTCTGAAATTTGCAGGTCCGTGACCATGGTGAAATTAACATCCTCAACCATCGCGTCTGCCGCCAGACCTGCAAGGCCTGCAGCGAGTCCAACGCCTAACATCGTTCCGCCAGATGCGTTGTTGTAAGCAGTGATACCTGCACCCAAGGCCGCGCCAGTTGCGGCACCTTCATAGCCCGTACTCAGGAAACCTTGCGACTGACGCAGGTCCATTTTTTCCGCCTTAAGTACGTTTGCCTGAATCCAATAGTATGCCGTATCCGGGCTGGAAGTAACGGTATAGCCTTTCGCGCGGAGATCCTGCGCCAGCAGGGATTCCAGATCGCTCATATCTTTATCGGAGGTATTGCGAACTTGCAGGAAAACGGTTTTTTGATTGGAAGGTTCGAGCCACACTGTTTGGCTCATTTGCGTTTTAACATCGAGGTTGCGTTTCTTGATGGCAGTGCTCATAGCACCACAGCCGGAGAGCATAAGACTGGCAGCAGCAATTGCTGCAATTAAAGCAGAGCGGTTAAACATTGACATATCCTTGTTAAAAAATAAAACGAGACAATCGCGCCTGGGCACGCTGATATTATGGGTTTTTTTGAATAGACCCTTCATCAGAATGTCAGGAGGGTTATCGGCAGAAGGATGAAAAAATTAAATTTTTTTAATAAGTATGCCGGTTTTTTTTGAAACCCGAGCGGTTTCGAGATGAGAACGTTCAACGGATACTGAACAGTATGCGAGCGTGAACAGTGCCAACAAAAAGGTTGGCACTGGAGGAGAGAACGCAGGAGGGCGTGATTAATCTCCCTGCGGTTGACCTACCGGGCCTTCACCCTCGCTGGCACCTACCACCGGCTGATTACTCGGGGCGTGCGGACGACCGTCGCCGCCCACGGCATTGCTGCGGTGCATGCAGCCCGTCAGCGCCATCAATGTCACAGCCATAACGCCTGCTTTTTGCCAAAAATGCATGCTTTCTCCTTTTATGCGCCAGAAATGTGGCCGCTCATGATGTCAGTGGGTTAAGTGCCCATTAAGCAAAGACAAAAAAGCGTAATGAGACAAGCGAAGCGGGAGAGGGGACGCCGGATGGCCTCCGGCGTCAGAATACGAGGCGTTAACCTAATGTGCCGCTCAGGCGGTCACGAAAATCGCTGCTGCGATTGTCGAGGCCGATAAAAGTGACGGCGGCGCCATGGCGATGATAGCGGTGCTCGATCGCGTCCAATGCGGCAACGCTGGACGCATCCCAAATTTGCGCATGGGTGAGGTCGATGGTCACGTGATGAGGATCGTGTGCGTAATCGAAGTGTTCAAACAGATCGTTACTGCTGCCAAAGAACAGCGGGCCGCGCACGCGATAGGTGACCTGCTCACCGTCTTCGCTGAGCTGCCGTTCAGCGTGAATCACGTGCGCAATACGGCGCGCAAACAGCATCATGGCGAGAACGACACCCACCAGCACGCCCAGCGCGAGGTTGCCGGTCCATACGGTCACGACCACGGTCAGCACCATGACGCTGGTTTCGGACCACGGCATGCGCTTCAGCGTGGCGGGATGCAGGCTGTGCCAGTTGAGCGTTTTCACCGCCACCACCATCATGATCGCGGCCAGCACCACCATGGGAATTTGCGCCATGATGTGGCTCAAACCCGTCACGAGCAGCAGCAGAACCAGGCCGGCAGCCACGGTAGAGACGCGGGTGCGCGCCTTCCCCAACTCAACGTTGACAATGGTTTGGCCAATCATGGCACAGCCAGCAATGCCGCCATAAAAGCCAGCAAGAATGTTACCTACGCCCAGCGCCCAGGATTCGCGACGCTTGCCGGAGGGCGTATCGGTAATATCATCGACCAACTTCGCGGTCAATAACGACTCCATCAGGCCCACAAACGCCACGCTCAGTGCTGTTGGCCAGATGATTTGGAGCGTCGTGAGGTTCAACGGCACCTGCAACGCATTCAGGCCGGGCAGCCCGGCGCTCATGGGGCCTTCATCACCCACATTCGGCACGCGATAGCCCATCAGCAGCGCCACGGCGGTGACGACCACAATGGCAATCAGCGGCGCAGGCACGCTCTTTAATACGTAGGGCAGCAGCAGTACGATGGCTAAGGTCAGCGCAAAGAGTCCCCAGACCAGCGCGGATTGCCCCCATACGTGCGGCACCTGCGCAAAAAAGATGAGGATGCCCAGCGCGTTAACAAAACCCAGCATGACCGATCGCGGAATGTAGCGCATCATGCGCGACAGTCCGGCAACGCCAAAGATAATTTGAATCATGCCGCCTAAAATCACCGCCGGCAGAATGTAAGCCACGCCGTGCGCGTGCACCATTGGACCGATCACCAGCGCCACTGATCCTGCGGCGGCTGTGACCATGGCAGGGCGCCCACCGAGCAGCGACAGCGTCAGGCAAAGCACCACCGACGCAATCAAACTGACTTTGGGATCAACACCCGCAATCACTGAAAAGGAGATCACTTCCGGGATGAGCGCCAGCGCGGTGATGACGCCAGCAAGGCACTCACGGGTCAAGAGCGCGGGCGATCGCAGCACGCGGGCCACGGTAATATCGGCCACTACAGGGGCCTGAGGAGCAGGTTGGGACATAAGCTTTTGAACTCTCAAACAGTGATGCGCAAGCCGTCGCGGCAAGGCTATGAACAGTGACATTTTTTACCGCAGCGATATTACCGGGCAATGGCGTGTGAAGCCAGCGTTGTGCGTTCAGTGGCGCGGGGCTGACAAGGGCAAAAAGGCACTTACAATGAAAAATCGTCCGGCGTTTTATTCACGACCATCTCTAAAAGATAACGGTAGGTGTCGCGCTGTATCGGGTCAGAGTGCTGATCGAGACGGGCAATCAAGGCGCTGATAATGCCTTTGTTCGTAACAGGAAGGTTGTTGTGCAGGATCTCGGCGATGATATGCCCGAGCAAGGTCATGGCATTGGCGTCGAGCTGACGCACCTGTGTAACAAGATCGGCGAAAGGTTCATGACTATTGGCGATATTAGGCATGACGGAGACCTTATAATCGGCCTGATGGCAACGGCCTTCAGCGCCTTGATGAACCCCACGCGCGGACAGGCGCGTAACACATAACTCATCAGGTAACGCAAAAAGTGACCTCTGAAGGTGGAAATCCACTACACCTTCAGAGGCGACGCAAAGTGCATCATTCGTTACGAAGCCCTAACGGGCTCATGGCGCAAGAAGTTATACAATTAACGCTTATTTGTACAACTAAATTTTACTCCCAGCCCATATATTTACGTTTTATAGGGCCTTGCACGTCGCAGGGTGCAGTAAAACCAGAGGCTTATGTTGTACAGAATAAGATTTTTAAGATTGCTGCCCCCAACGTGCGCGTGCCGTACTAAGGTTAATTCAGTCTCAGCTGTGCGCTATGCACCGCCCTTTAAAAGACGAAAGATTTTATCTTATAATCATCATCCTGTTTAGTTAGATATCTAACCATTAGGTCGCTACGATTTGAGCCACTCACCGCACTCTTTCTCTCGTTTACTGCACCAAACTGCGCATGCCTGGCGGTTAGCGGTCGATCGTCGCCTGAAAGACAGCGGGCTCAGTATGAGCAGCTGGCTGGCCATTGCCACGGTGGCCACCGCGCCTGAACCGCCTACGCAAAAAGCGCTGGCGCAGCTGCTGGGATTGGAAGATGCCAGCGTGGTGCCGCTGGTGGATAGGCTGGTGAATCAACAGCTGCTGGCGCGCGTGCAGCCCAAAGAAGATCGCCGCAAGCGGCTGCTGGTGCTGACCGATCTTGGCAATGAGGCGTTTATCGAAGTAAAGAGCCAAGCCGATGCGCTGCGCACAGAGCTGCTGGCCGACGTCGATCCCGCAGAGTTGGCGATCACTGAAAAAGTGCTGAAGCAGCTGCTTGTGCGTCTCGGAAACCCGTAACCGTGGCAAAGCGCAATCCTTATGCCCCGCGTGAGTGGCTGCCGCATGAAAAGCCGATGCTGCCCGGTTCGCCCTCAACGCCTCTGCATTCGCCCGGTAAACGGTTGGCTTTTGGCCTGGTCGGGCTGCTCATTTCTATCACCGGCGCGCTGAGCAATGCGCTGGTCACGGCCAACCTGACTAACCTGCAAGGTACGTTCGGGGCCTACAGCAATGAAATCGCCTGGCTGCCCGCCGTTTACGTGATGGGCAATATTTCTATCAACCTGCTGCTGGTGAAATTTCGTCAACAATTTGGCTTGCGCCTGTTTACCGAGGCGTTTTTGCTGCTCTACGTCATCGTCGCCTTTTTCCATCTCCTCGCGAACGATCTTAGCTCCGCCATCATTGTGCGCACCGCGCATGGCATGGTCGGTGCCGCCCTCAGCTCGCTCGGTATCTATTATCAGATTCAAGCCTGGCCAGCGAAGCACCGACTGAAAGCGCTGGTGATTGGCATTACTGCTTCACAGCTGGCGATTCCGCTGGCGCGGCTTTTTTCCACCGAACTGCTGCAGTTAGAAGAGTGGCGCGGCCTCTATTTACTTGAGCTTGGACTGGCAATGATTTCGCTTGGCTGCGTGCTGATGCTGAAGTTACCGCCTGGGGATCGTTTCAAAGCGTTTGAAAAAATGGACTTCGTGACCTTTATGCTGCTGGCACCCGGTATGGCACTGCTGTGCGGTGTACTGTCGCTGGGGCGCATTGAATGGTGGTTCTCCACGCCGTGGCTGGGTGTTTCACTGGCGTTGTCGCTGGTACTGATCGTGGCTGCACTGGTCGTGGAGCACAACCGCGTGAATCCGCTGATCAATACGCGCTGGCTCAGCAACGGGGCTATGGTGCGCTTGGGTATCGTGATGATTATGATGCGCGTGGTGCTTGCGGAGCAAAACACGGGCGCGATCGGTTTTCTTCAGCAGGTTGGCCTGCAGAATGATCAAATGCGCGGACTGGCGCTGGCGATCATCGTCGGGGTGCTGTGCGGTATGGTGGCCAGCGCGTTAACGATCAAGCCTACGCACCTCAGCTGGCCAATTGTCACCTCGCTGGTGGTGATGATCGTGGCGTCGCTGATGGACGCGCAGTCCAGCCCGATAACGCGCGCAAATAATTTGTATATCAGTCAATTTTTACTGGGATTCAGCAGCGCGTTCTTTCTTGCGCCTGCCATGCTGCTCGGTATTGGTGGCGTTGTGACGCAGCCTAAAAATCTGGTGAGTTTTGTGGTGCTGTTTGGCATGAGTCAGAATCTTGGCGGACTGATTGGCTCGGCCATGCTGGGTACGTTTCAAACGTGGCGTGAAAAATATCACTCCAGCATGTTGGGCGATCAACTCTCACAGTTGGATCCCAACGTCGCGGAAAGGCTTGATCAATACCGCGCGCTGTTTGGCACCCAGCTTACCGACCCCGTGCTGCTCAGCGCGCAGAGCACCAGCCAGTTGCAAACGGTCGCCACGCTGCAGGCGAACGTGCTGGCGTATAACGACACCTATCTTTTGACGGCCGGCATGGCAATGATCACGTTGCTTTGGGTGCTATGGCGTTTAGCGCGTCAGCGCTATTTGCAGCGACGTGAGATGCCAACCGCCCCGAGCGGGCAGGGACCCGCCGCCTCTTCAGCAACACAAACGGAGCAATCATGAGCCAACAGGACGACATGCAAGCCGCTGAGCGCGAGCGCATCCAGCGTCGGCGTATTCTTTCCATCGCCGTGGGAAGCGGCATCGCGATTGTCGGCGTGCTGGTGATTTTATATGCCTGGCAACTGTGGCCGTTTACCAGCGCCGTGCAAACCACAGAAAACGCTTACGTGCGCGGCCAGGTGACGTTTATCAGCCCGCAGGTTAACGGTTATCTCACTGAGGTGAGCGTGGTGGACTTGCAGCCGGTTAAAAAAGGTCAGCAACTGATGGTGATTGATGACCGTATTTACCGCCAGCGCGTACATCAGGCTGAGGCGCAGCTGGCGATGAAAATCGCCGCGCAAAACAACAACCAGCAGCAGCGCCGCAGCGCCGAGGCGACCATTCTCAGCAATAAAGCAGCGGTGGAAAATGCCAAAGCGCAAGCGCTGAAAAGCCGTCTTGATTTGCAGCGCGTAGAAAACCTGGCGGCCGATGGTTCGCTGTCGGTGCGCGAACGTGATGCCGCCCGCGCCACCCATGCCCAAGCGCAGGCGCAGCTGCGACAGGCAGAAGCGCAGGTGGCGGTGGCACAGCAGAACCTGCAAACGGTCACGGTGAATCGCGCCTCGCTGGAGGGTGATGTGGCCAGCGCGCGGGCAGCGCTGGAGTTGGCCAATATCGATCTCGCCAACACGCGCATTGTCTCGCCGGATAGCGGCCAACTTGGGCAATTATCAGTGCGTAAAGGAAGCTATGTGACCGCCGGGACGCGCCTGACGTCGGTGGTGCCGGACAACAAGTGGGTGATTGCCAATTTTAAAGAGACGCAGTTAGCACGCGTGCGCCCCGGCCTGCCGGTGACCATACGGGTGGACGCCCTGGACGGCAAACAGGTTAACGGGCGCGTGGAGTTTATCTCGCCAGCGGCAGGCTCTGAATTCAGCGCCATCTCACCCGACAACGCCACGGGCAACTTCGTGAAAATTGCCCAGCGTATTCCGGTGCGCATTCAGCTGTTGGGCGATACCCAGGCGCTGCGTCCTGGCATGTCGGTGGAAGTCAGTGTTGACACTGCTGCTGAGCCTGATGGGGCCAGTAAGGACACACCATGAAGCAGTTGCTACGTTTTTGTGGGCTCGCGATAGCGCTGACGGGATGCGCCCAGCAAGTAGAAAAAGCGCCCGCGTCGCTGCCCATTCCCCCGGCGTGGCGGCAACAGGTAGGGCCGTCTGCGCCGCCTGAAGCGGACTGGTGGCGTCGCTTTGGTGACAGCGATCTGAATCGGCTGGTGGAACAGGCTTTGCAGCATAACAGCGATATCTTGATTGCCCGCGCCCGGGTAGATCAGTACCGTGCGCAGCTCCGCGCGGCGCAGGGCGACGATCTGCCTACGCTGTCGGCTGGGGTGGCCGGCACGCGCCAGCGCGCGCTGTCAGCGGCTACCGGCTTACCGCGTGAAAGCACGGTGTATCAAGGCCTGTTGCAAGCTAACTATGATGTGGATTTATGGGGCAGTCGCCGTAATACGCTGCGCGCCGCCGAAGCCTCGCTGGAGGCGCAGCGGGCCGCCGCGTCGGCCGCCGAGCTCACCGTGGCCAGTTCAGTGGCGTCGGGCTATCTCAGCCTCTGCGCGCTGGATGAACAGCTACGCGTCACCGAAGCCACGCTGAAAACACGTGAAAACTCGCTCAATCTGGCGCAGCGTCAGTTTGAAACCGGCTACACCTCCCGGCTGGAGTGGATGCAAGCGGCGTCGGAATATCAAACCGCGCGCGCGCAGATCCCGCAGCTGCAGCACCAGATTGCCGAACAAGAGAATGCGCTGAGCGTGCTGGTGGGTATGAACCCGCGCGCCATCGCCCGCAGCCGTGGGTTTGATCACCTGCGGCCGCAAGCGTTGCCTAACGTACTGCCTTCGCAGCTGCTCAACCGCCGACCCGACATTGTTCAGGCGCAGCGTCAGCTGCTGGCGGCGGACGCCTCGCTGACCTCTGCGCAGGCCAGCCTGCTGCCGTCGCTCAATCTCACCGCCAGCGGAACGCTACAAAGCGGCGCGCTGCACCAGCTTCTGGACAATCCTTTCCGCCTGTGGAGCGTGGGTGGCAGCATATTGGCCCCGATATTCAATCGCGAAGCATTGACGGCGCAGGTGGATGTGGCTACCGCTTCGCGCAATCAAGCGCTCTACGGCTATGAGAAAACCGTTCGTAACGCCTTCTCGGAAGTGGATGATGCCCTGGACGCGATTCAGCGTAACCAACAGCAGCTGGAAGCCTTGCAGCAACAGGCGCGCTACGTGGCGGAAGCCTACCGTATCGCACACAACCGTTATCAAAACGGCTATGCCTCTTATCTGGATGAGCTGGATGCGCAGCGTACACTGTTCAGTACGCAGCTGAGTATTGTCTCGGTGAAAAACGCGCTCCTGCTGGCCCAGATCGATCTCTATCGCGCACTTGGCGGCGGTTGGCAAGCGTAACGCCGCTAAACCCAGTCTCCGATTCGCGTAGCTTCGTTAGACGAGGCTGCGCGTTCTCTCTCAGCCTGAACGACGGTATCTTCACGCTGGTCGGTGGGGTTATCTCAACCTTCCGCCCGGCTGTTTTTTACCCCGCTGCTAAATCTGCTTGATTTCGCTGCCGGCCTGCGCATAATCGCAAACCGTAATAATAATGATTATCAATTTCGTGTTAGGGGATCTTTATGCGCACGACGCCTTTCAACCCCGGTCGGAAACCGACGCTGCTTGCTCTGATGGTGAGCGCAGCGTGTTGGCCAGTGATGGCTGCCACCAGCAATTCAACGCACACCGAACAGCCTACGCTGACGGTGACGGCCGCACCGCAAGCAGATTTCACCGCAGGCGGTAACGATCCGGTTCCTGCCTTTCTCGATGGTCAGGTCGCGCACGGCGGCCGCTTGGGCATGCTTGGCGAGCAAAAAGCCATGGACGTGCCGTTTAACGTGATTGGCTTCACCGCGAAGATGATCCAGGACCAGCAGGCCCAGACCATTGCGGATGTGGTGCGCAATGACGCGGGCGTGCAAAACGTGAAGGGGTACGGCAACTTTGCTGAAAGTTACCGCATTCGCGGCTTCAAACTTGACGGCGATGCCATGACCTATGGGGGCCTGGCGGGCATTGTGCCGCGTCAGGTCATGGATGCATCAATGATCGAGCGGGTAGAGATTTTCAAAGGTGCCAATGCGCTGCTGAACGGCTCGGCGGAAAGCGGCGTGGGCGGCATGATTAACCTTGAACCCAAACACGCCGACGATCTGCCTTTAACCCGCGTGGGCGTGGATTACACCTCCGGTTCCCAAGTCGGCGCCAGCACCGATATCGGTCGCCGCTTTGGCGATAACGATCAGTTTGGCGTGCGGTTCAACGCGGTGAACCGCGAAGGGGGCACGGAAATCGACGGCGAGAAAAAACGCACCACGGCCGCCTCGCTGGGGCTGGATTACCGTGGCGATCGCCTGCGCACGTCGCTGGATATGGGCTACCAGAAAAAGACGTTCCACCACGCGGTCAACGGCATCAATATCAGCGACATCGATTTTATTCCCGCCGTGCCGAAAAATGGACGCAATTACAGTCAGCCATGGATATTCAGCGACATTGCGTCGGAATTTGGTCTGGCCAAAGCGGAGTACGATCTTACCGACAGTTGGACAGCCTATGCGGCGCTGGGCGCCCAGCACACGCATGAAGTGGGCAACTACGGGACGCCTAAGATTGAGGATGCAGCAGGGAACGCCACCATTGGTCGGTTCCAGACCAACCGTATTCAGGACAACATGAGCGGCATGGCAGGGCTTCGCGGCACCTTTGCCACCGGCCCGGTGACACACAAGGTGAATTTCGGCTACGCCGCCATGACCGCCAACGCGAAAAACAGCTATCGCATGTCGTCCGGAAACGATGCTGCCACCAACATCTACGACACTGACGACGTATTGCAGCCTGCCACCGTGTTCGCCGGCGGCGACAAGTTTGGCGATCCGCTGACCACCTATCGCTCACGCTCGCAGGGCTATCTGCTCAGCGATACCTTGGGCTTCTTTGACGACCGCCTGCTAGCAACGCTGGGGGCGCGACATCAAAAGGTCGTGGTGCGCAACTACGGCTATGACGGCAAAGAGGATGTGGGAACGCGCTTTGACAGCGCGCGCTGGCTGCCAGCCTATGGCCTGCTGTTCAAGGCGACCAATAACCTGTCGCTGTATGCGAATCACACCGAGTCGTTGACGCCGGGTACGGCTGCGCCATTTGGCACCGATAACTACGGCAGCGTGACCGGTATTGTGCATGCTAAACAGAACGAAGTCGGGGTCAAAGCGGACTTTGGTCGCGTCGGCGGATCGCTGGCGCTGTTTGAGATCAAGCAGCCGGTGGGCATCAAGAACAATAACGTCTACCAGTTGAACGGGGAGCAGCGTAACCGCGGCGTCGAGCTCAATGTGTTTGGCGAGCCGCTGCTGGGACTGCGTCTTAACGGCAGCACCACGTGGATCGACCCGAGTATGACCAAAACGGGCGACAGCAACGAAGACGGCAAAAACGCGATTGGCGTGCCGCGGTTTACTGCGGCGCTGGGTGCCGAGTATGACATTAAGCCAGTGGATGGACTGACGGCGACTGCGCTGCTGAACTATACCGGTTCGCAGTATGCAAACTTGGCGAATACCATGAAGTTGGACGCCTACACCACGCTGGATCTGGGACTGCGCTACCGCATGAAGCTTAAGCAGAACGAGGTTGTCTGGCGCGTAGGCGTGGATAACGTCACCAACGAGAAGTACTGGGCCAACGTGGATGACAGCGGCACCTATCTCACGCAGGGTGAACCGCGCACGGTAAAAGTGTCGATGAGTTACGATTTCTGATCGGCAAGCGGGGCGGTGACGCCCCGTTTTTTCAACGGCTGCAAAAAATCCTGCTTCTGTCTGCGCTTTCTATTACACTCGTCAAGGCAATCCTGCGCGAAACTTCACCCTGTGTTATTGAGTCAACATGCGTTCACCTGCGCCACCCGACGATCACGACGAGCCTTTACGGCAGCAGCTGGACGACGCGCACTTTGCTATCGTGGTGCTCACTGTCACCTCCGTCATGCTGATTACGGCGGTGCTGATAGTCACGCTCTGGATGGGGTAACGTCAGACACATCGGGGAGGCTGTAAACATGTCAATGGAAGCCCGGGATGACAAACTCATCGCCATCATCGGCTTATTGGCCGCCTGTTTAATTGGCGTGGTGTTTCTCTTTACCCTGACCTGGCTCACGGCGGATCGTCACCCTGTTGAGGCGCCTCAAGACGTCAAAACCTGCACGCCGCAGGCCTCTTCCCCTCAGCACAGCTAAGCCTGCTCCCGGTTTTGCCACTTAATTTGCTGGCTGCGTAACTCCAGCGCCAGCGCCTCGTATACCGTCCGATTGCCATTAGGATCGCCCAGCCCCAGTAAAGCGCCTGGCGAGCGCCGATCGTCCGCCCAAGCCGGATACTCGACCACCGGATAAAGCGAAATGCCCTCAAGGGCAACACCGTTATCCAGCGCCAGCATGGCTTGTTCAGTGACATGGCGCAGCCAGCGCGATCGTGCGTCGCCTTCCGCACCGGTCTCTGCCAGCAGCAGCGGGCGCTGATAACGCTGCCAGCACTGCGCCAACAGCTGATGCAGCGGTTGGTAAGCAGGATCGGTTTCCGGGATGGTATCGCCAGAAAAAAACCAGTGATTATCGGGGTAGTAGTTGAGGCCCAGTATATCGAGGAAATCGGCCTGGCCGCCCAGCTCCGGTGCCGCACGGCCCGCTATCCAGTCCCAGGCTTCAAATTGCGCCTGCTGCTGTTCATCGGCGTAGGGTTTGGTTTCCGGGTTGTCTGCATCGGCGGCTATCTGTACCAGCGGGTCGGTAAGCACAAAGCGTGCGTCCGGGTAAACCTCACGAATAGCATGCATGGCCGCCAACGAGGCGCGCACCAGCTGACGCTTGAGTTCGCGTCCGCGATCGCTGGCATAGGGATCGAGCCAAGAGACATCGGCCCCTGCCCACGACCAGAACGAAATTTGGTTGATGGGGGTGAAAAAGGGGCAAGTCACGCCTTCATCGCGCATCAGCTGCGCCATGGCGCCAGCAAAGCGTGCAAAATGATCCACAAAAGGCGCGCGCCATATGTCGAGGTGATCGGGATAGCCAAAATGGGCCAATTCCCAGATGATTTGCATATCGTGGCGCGCTGCGGCGTGCACCATAGGAAGAAAAGTACGCCAGTCATATTCATTGGGGGTGGCTTCGATCAGGTGCCAGCGGGCACCGTCTCGTGCCGTGTGCAGGCCCAGCTGGGCCAGAGCGGCGTAATCTTTTTCCAGCAGCATGTCGTGTCCGCTGCTGACCACCATATCTAACCGCCGCCCACCGGTGCGGCAGGCAGTGGAACAGGGAAAACTGCCCTGAAAGAAACTGCGGAACAGCTGCGGGTGATAGCGCGGGGATTGCTGGCTCATCATCCTCTCCTCACGGTTAACGCCGGGTGCAGAATGCAAGGCTAAGTCTAGACTCTAAATGAATGTGGCGTCAGCATCACGCGGCGTTTCGGTACCCGGCATCCTAACGTATTATATAAAATAATTTATTTCAGGGACTTACTATGAGTGAAGCAGCGTCTTTGCCGCCGGCGGGCGCAGGGCTAAAAGCGTTGGCGGAGGCCCGCTGTGCGATGCATCCCGGCCTGAGCGGCATCTATCCGCTGAATGATGGGCTGGATGCTTTCGCCGCGCGCTATTTGCTAATGGGCATGGCCCAGCACAGCATCGATGTGCAGTACTACATTTGGCATAACGATCTCTCTGGGCGCCTGCTGTTTAGCGCGCTGTTGGACGCGGCGGAGCGCGGCGTTAAAGTGCGATTGCTGCTGGACGACAACAATACGCCAGGTCTCGATGACACGCTGGCAGAACTCGATCGCCATCCCAATATTGCCGTGCGCCTGTTTAATCCTTTCTCCTTTAGGACGCTGCGCGCGCTGGGCTACCTCACGGATTTCGCCCGCCTGAATCGCCGTATGCATAACAAAAGTTTAACGGTGGATGGCGCGGTGACGCTGGTGGGGGGCCGCAATGTCGGCGACGAGTATTTTGGTACGGGCGATGAGCCGCTGTTTACCGATCTCGACGTGCTGGCAATGGGGCCGGTGGTGCAGGAGGTGGAAGCGGATTTCGCCCGCTATTGGCAGAGCAAGGCAGTATCACCGCTGCGCAGCGTCGTGGATGTGACGGAGACGGCGCAAGAGGCGGTGCGTTTACCGTCAGAGTGGCAACAGAGTGAGGCGGTACAGCGCTACCTGGCACGATTGGAGCATGCTGGGTTTGTTAACCAGATGGCGCAGGACACGCTGGAGGTGACGTGGGCCGCCGCGCGGCTGCTGAGCGACGACCCGCGTAAAGGGCTGGGTAAAGCCAGGCGTGGCAGCCTGCTTCCGCAGCGCATGCTGGAGGTGATTGGCGCGCCGCAGCAGCAGTTTGACATTATTTCCGCCTATTTCGTGCCAACCCGCGCCGGCGTGGCGCAGCTGCTGACGCTAAAGCGACGCGGGGTGAAAATCGCCATATTGACCAACTCGCTGGCGGCGAATGACGTGTCAGTGGTGCATGCGGGCTATGCGCGTTGGCGAAAAAAATTGCTGCGCCACGGCATCGCTCTGTATGAATTGAAACCGCAGCAGCAGAGCGGCGAGGCGCCGCACGATCGCGGCTTAACGGGTAACTCTGGCTCCAGCCTGCACGCCAAAACCTTTACCGTGGATAACCGTAAAGTGTTCATTGGCTCGTTTAATTTCGACCCCCGATCCGCCGTGCTTAACACCGAGATGGGGCTGGTGATTGAGAGTGAAAGCCTGGCGCAACAAACGCACCAGCACTTTATCGCCGGGATGCGCGACCGTGCCTGGACGCTGCGGCTGGATAAATGGGGACGCGTGAATTGGGTGGAGTACCCCGGTGAGGCGCATGAGACCGTGCATAAACACGAGCCGCAGTGCACGTGGCTACAGCGGCTATTAGTGCGGTTAGTATGGCGATTGCCGGTGGAGTGGCTGCTGTAAATCCCACCCCTTGATGGGGTAGGCGAGTTCAGGCTTTACGCTGCGGCTTACCCGAGAATAAAAAGCGCAGCAGCGGCACGCGCAGATGCAGTTCATAGAGGGTAAACGCCACGCCAAACACCAGGATCAGGCCGACAAAGAAGCCGAGCGTATTACTGCTGATGTGCGGTGCAACGTAAATGCCATAAAGCAGCGTCAGCGGATGGTGCACCAGGTAGATAAACAGCGATGCGTTCACCAGATACATAATGCGCGGCGAGTGGCTGTTGAGCAGCTTGTGCCCCAAGCTAAAGCAGACGTTGAGCATGCACAGTCCCATTAGCGTCGAGACCAGCGCGTCGATCTCATACAGCCAACCCTCACCGCTGCTGTAGCGCTGATTCAAGCTATACGCCACAAACACCGCGATCGTCCCGAAGCACATCACCGGATTAAAGCGGATAAACAGCGCCTTCAGCGCCGGATGTTTCCAACACAGGGCGCCCAGCATAAAGAAAGGCAGGAACGTCAGGGTTTGCATCACGGCAATGCTGAACACGCCATCGGCGAAGACAGCGGGCACCGTGTAGAAGAGTGCGCGGCGCAGCAGGCACCACGCCAGCGCATAACCCATCATGGCCAGCGTGACTTTGCCCCAGCCCACGTGGTCATAATTACGGGCGCTGCGCTGCGCACGTAACCAGCGGAACGTCACCGTGCCGAGTGCGGTAAGAATCACCAGGACCAGCAAAAACCACAGGTGGGAGATTAAATGCCACGCCAGCGTGTTGTACTTCTCGTACAGGGAAAAGCTGTTCCAGTCGCCAATTTTATCCGTGAGATTTTTCAGGATAAAAAACTGCGGCAGCGTGATCAGCGGCACCGCCGTCAGCAAGGGGATCCCCACGCGTTCAATACGTACTTTCAACCAGCGCTGCGGCTCATAGCGCAAATAGAGCATGTAGGAGAAATAGCCGGAGATAACAAAGAAAACCTGCATGCGGAAAGAGTGGATAAAATCATTGAATACGGTCAGCCACAGCGACGCTTCCTGACTGTTTACCGACCAGCGTTGCATCGAGTAAATCAGGGAGACGTGAAACGGCACGCCTAACAGCATTAAATACGCTCTGATTGAGTCGAGAAAATATTCGCGTTCGGGTTTTGCTGAACTCATAAGCTTCCAGTTAGTCAGTTTTATGCCGGTTTCACCCTGAAACCAGATTATGGCGAATCAAAATTCTACCTGTCGTAAACAGCGTATACTATCAGGTGAATCTGTATCTGAACGGGTTGGGTTTAATTATCTGAAAAGTTCACTTTTTGCTTACAAATCAGCGGAACAATCTTAACCGCACGCTGTCGGAAAACGGAATTATCAATTAAGATGAGCGAGTTTGATCTAAGCACACGAAAGGGGGGGATGTGCTGAATACTGAAAAAAATAAAGTTGGACTGATGCCGATGCGCTGGGTAGGCGCGGCTGTTCTACTGGCGTTGTATGCCAATAATAGCTGGGCGTTCAACATTGATGACGTTGCAAAACAGGCTAAGGCCTTGGCAGGGAAAGGTTTTGAAGCGCCGAAAAGCAATTTACCCTCTCAGTTTCGTGAAATGAAATTTGCTGATTATCAGCAAATTCAGTTTAACCACGATAAAGCATACTGGGGCAAACTGCGCACGCCGTTTAAGCTCGAATTTTATCATCAGGGCATGTATTTCGATACGCCGGTAAAAATCAATGAAGTCACTGCATCTTCGGTGCGTGAAATCAAATACAACCCGGACTATTTCAATTTCGGCAACGTAAAACACGACGCTGATGCGGTGAAGAACCTGGGCTTTGCGGGCTTTAAGGTGCTTTACCCGCTGAATAAAAAAGGGAAAGACGACGAGATCTCCAGCTTCCTCGGCGCCAGCTATTTCCGCGTGATTGGCGAAGGCCAGGTCTACGGCCTGTCGGCGCGCGGTTTGGCCATTGATACCGCGTTACCGTCCGGCGAAGAGTTCCCGCGCTTTAAAGAATTCTGGATCGAACGGCCAAAACCGCAGGACAAGCAGCTGGTGATTTATGCGCTGCTGGACTCGCCGCGCGCGGCGGGTGCGTATCGTTTTGTGATCAAGCCCGGCAAAGAGTCGGTGGTGGACGTGCAGTCGAAAGTTTACCTGCGTGATAACGTCGGCAAACTGGGCGTAGCGCCGCTTACCAGTATGTTCCTGTTTGGGGCTAACCAGCCTTCGCCGGTGGCAAACTTCCGTGAAGAGCTGCACGATTCCAACGGTCTGTCTATTCATGCCGGTAACGGCGAATGGATCTGGCGTCCGCTGAACAATCCGAAACATCTGGCCGTGAGCACCTTCACCGTCGAGAATCCAAAAGGGTTCGGTCTGCTGCAGCGTGGTCGTGACTTCAGCCACTATCAGGATCTGGACGATCGCTACGATTTACGTCCAAGCGGCTGGGTTGAGCCACAGGGTGACTGGGGCAAAGGGCGCGTTGAGCTGGTAGAGATTCCAACCGCAGACGAAACCAACGACAACATCGTTGCTTTCTGGACGCCGGAAACGCTGCCGGAGCCGGGCAAAGAGATGAACTTCCAGTATCGCCTGCATTTCACGCGCGATGAGAATCAGCTGCATCAGAACGACGTGGCTTGGGTGAAAGACACGCTGCGCTCGGCGGGGGATGTGAAGCAGTCCAACCTGGTGCGTCAGCCGGACGGCACAATTGCCTTTACCGTGGATTTCACCGGCAAAGACATGAGCAAACTGCCTGAAGATACCCAAGTTGCGCCGCAGGTGAGCGTGGGGAAAAATGGCGAAGTGGTCGATCAGAATGTTCGCTACAACCCGGTCACAAAAGGCTGGCGCCTGGTGTTGCGTCTGCGTGTGAAAGATACCAAACAGCCGACGGAAATGCGCGCCGCGCTGGTTAGCGGTGACAAGACATTGACGGAAACCTGGAGCTATCAGTTACCTGCCAATGAATAAATCGACTTATTTACCTCAATCGTATGTGGAAGCCCTGCCGCTTGATGCGGCGGGGCGCGCCCGCCTGAGCGATTCGCTGCAGAACGCCCAGGCGTTTCACGCCATTCATACGCTGCTGGGGCATGACATTGCCGCCAGCGAACGTCCTGATGACGCGCCGTTAAAATCGGTCTCCTCCCGCGTGCAGATGGCCTGGCCAGATGCCGTAGCGGACGGTGAGCAATTCAGCCAAGACTATCTTGGACGCACCACACTTAAGGCCATGCCGAAAGTGAAGCGTTCTCTGATGTTCCCGGAAGCCTGGCGTACCAACCCGCTTGCGCGCGCCTGGGCTTCGCTGCGCGGCCAGAAGAACACGCCGCGCTACGCAACGGTAGAAGAGCAAAAGGCTGAAGACAAGTGGCGTCACGTGGGGTCCATGCGACGCTACGTGCTGCTGTTTCTGACGCTGGCGCAGACGATCGTGGCGACGTGGTACATGAAGACCATCCTGCCTTATCAAGGCTGGACGCTGCTGGATCCGCTTGAGCTGTTTAATCAGAACTGGCTGGAGTCGGTGGAGCTGGTGCTGCCTTATATCCTGCAAACCGGCATTCTCTTCTTGTTTGCCATTTTGTTCTGCTGGGTGTCGGCCGGTTTCTGGACGGCGCTCATGGGCTTCCTGCAGCTGCTGATTGGCCGCGACAAGTACAGTATTTCGTACTCCACCACCGGCGATGAGCCGATCAATCCGGCGCATCGCACCGCGTTGATCATGCCTATCTGTAATGAAGACGTCGAACGCGTGTTCGCTGGCCTGCGCGCGACCTGGGAATCCGTGAAGCGCACCGGCAATGCCGAGCACTTCGATGTCTACATCCTCAGCGACAGCTATGACGCTGACATTGCCATCGCCGAGCAGAAAGCGTGGATGGAGCTGGTGCGTGATGTCGGCGGCGCAGGGAAAATCTTCTATCGTCGTCGTCGTCGTCGCGTGAAGCGCAAAAGCGGCAACATCGATGACTTCTGCCGTCGCTGGGGCAGCAACTACAGCTACATGGTGGTACTGGACGCCGATAGCGTCATGAGCGGTGAATGTTTGACCGGGCTGGTACGCATGATGGAAGCCAATCCCAACGCCGGTATTATTCAGTCGTCGCCGAAAGCGTCGGGCATGGATACGCTCTATGCACGCTGCCAGCAGTTTGCAACGCGCGTCTACGGTCCGCTGTTTACCGCTGGTCTGCACTTTTGGCAGCTGGGGGAATCGCACTATTGGGGCCACAACGCCATTATCCGCGTGAAGCCCTTCATCGAGCACTGTGCGCTGGCTCCGCTGCCGGGTGAAGGGTCGTTTGCCGGTTCCATCTTGTCGCACGACTTCGTGGAAGCTGCCCTGATGCGCCGCGCTGGATGGGGCGTGTGGATCGCTTACGATCTGCCGGGCTCTTACGAGGAACTCCCGCCAAACCTGCTGGATGAACTCAAGCGCGACCGCCGCTGGTGCCATGGTAACCTGATGAACTTCCGTCTGTTCCTGGTTAAAGGGATGCACCCGGTGCACCGCGCCGTGTTCCTGACGGGCGTGATGTCTTACCTGTCAGCGCCGCTGTGGTTTATGTTCCTTGCGCTCTCTACCGCGCTGCAGGTGGTGCATACGCTCATGGAGCCAACCTACTTCCTGCAGCCGCGTCAGCTGTTCCCGGTGTGGCCGCAGTGGCGTCCGGATCTGGCGATTGCGCTGTTCTCGACCACCCTGGTGCTGCTGTTCCTGCCGAAGTTGCTCAGCGTTGTGCTGATCTGGTTCAAAGGCGCGAAACCTTACGGTGGCGCAATCCGCTTGTTCGTTTCGCTGCTGCTGGAGATGCTGTTCTCGGTGCTGCTGGCGCCGGTGCGCATGCTGTTCCACACCGTGTTTGTGGTCAGCGCGTTCCTGGGCTGGGAAGTGGTCTGGAACTCTCCGCAGCGTGATGATGACGCTACGCCGTGGAGCGAAGCATTCCGTCGCCACGGTTCTCAGATGCTGCTGGGTATCGTGTGGGCCGTAGGTATGGGCGTGCTGGATCTCAACTTCCTATGGTGGCTGGCGCCTATCGTGGTGTCACTGATTCTCTCGCCGTTTGTCTCGGTGATGTCGAGTCGCTCAACCGTGGGTCTGAAAAGCAAGCGCGCGAAGCTGTTCCTGATCCCGGAAGAGTTTGAGCCACCGAAAGAGCTGGTGGATACCGATCATTACCTGCAGCTCAACCGCGAGCGGGCGTTGAAGCACGGCTTTATGCACGCGCTGTTTAACCCTGCCTTCAACGCGCTGGCGACCGCGCTGGCGACGTCGCGCCACAAGCAAAGTACGCTGCTGGATCACGCGCGCGATCGCCGGGTCGATCAGGCGTTGAGCGAGGCGCCTGAGAAGCTGAATCGCGAACAGCGTTTGCAGCTGATCAGCGATCCCGTGGTGCTGGCGCGCGTTCACACCCGACTGTGGGAGAGCGCCGATAAATATCATCAGTGGGTTGAGAGCTATCAGAAACTGACGCTGAATCCGCAGGCGCTGCCACAGCGCTAAACGATGACACCCAAAAGCGGCAGCAATGCCGCTTTTTTTCATTTCGGGGCTGGCAAAATAAGGTCGCTGGCAAGGGCAGATTACGCACTCTCGTGCGAATCAAAGGGAGCGTAAAACGCTTGTTCAGATTCATTGCGATGGGCTTGCTAGCCCTGCTGTTGAGCGGCTGCGGCAGCATTATCAGCCGAACGGTACCGGGACAAGGCCACGGTAATCAGTATTTTCCCGGCGTACAATGGGATGTGCGTGATGGACCATGGCGGTTGGTGACCATTCTGGATCTTCCGCTCTCGCTGGTGATGGACACCTTATTGTTGCCTGTCGATGCCCACCATGGTCCGTATGAATAACCCTTAACTCAGGTTGTCGGAAGGGCTATTGTCGTCCTCCCACTCTTCCGCAGCCGCTTCACCTTCTTCGAGCTCGCGCGGCGGCTCAAGCTGAAATTCGCCGTCATCCCACTCGTGCAGGGTATTTTCCGCTTGCCACGTTTGTCGCAGTTCAACGTCATCGTAATCGCCGTCGAACACGGCCTGAGCGGCTTCGTCAGTGAGCATGGTCAGGCACTCGCCTTGCTCATCTTCGTCGGCAAAAAATTCCGCCTGCCACATTACGTCGCCGTCCTGCATCACATATTTTTGCAGTGCAAACTGGCTGACATCAGCCTCCTCTTGATTTGTCCCGGGCTGGTTGGCAAGGAACTCTTCTCGTGCGGCTTCAATCGCTTCTTCCAGCGTGCTAAACAGGCTCATGGTAAACTCCTTGTCTAATAAAAGTGATTTCCAGAAGAATAGACGAAAAATCACAGCGTGCTGGCGCAGCGAAGCGAAAGGGCAGTTAAGCCACCACTGCCCCTCGCCGCTTAAAGCACTTTTTGCGGAAAATGCAGCACTGGCCGCACGGACTCATGCCGCACGGGGGCAGCGTAGCGGATGCAACATTTGATACAGGGCTTCACCTTTTTGAAGTTAATTCTGGCAGTGGCCAATGCCTGATTGAGGTTATACAGCGTGCCGATAAAAATGATGTCGGCTTTATCAGGCAGCCGCTTACACTCTTTTCGGTGCAACAAATGATAACCGTCATGATCGGTCCCGATAGTCACGTAGTAGTAGATGCCTTTATTCATAGAATAGAATCCTGAGAGATTTGCTGGGTGTCGTCTTATTATTTTTTTTGCTGTGCAGTTTTTGTGCTAACTGCCGTTTCCGAAACTAGCGGGAATCGATTTCACCGACAAATTACAGAAAGTAATAAAAAGCTTTATTTTTTATTTTTATTAATATAAGCACACTCATGAATAAGACAATTGCTTGTAAAGTAAGTTAATTTTAATGCATTGATAAGCGTGATAAACCTTTCCGTCAATATTAAATAGGAATTGGCCGGGTATATTAGGCAATCAGGGCCAGTGTGCTCCAACGTTATTTATTAAACCGGCTTACCTTTTGAGCGGCCTGTACTGCCTGTGAGGCACGCACAGAACTTACCCTTGCCTTTTATTCATTAAATAAAACGCAATGTGCAAAACATAACGTGCAGTTACTGAAATGAATGCTGGGCCTGACGAGCGGAAATAACAATATTAGCGAAGCGATAAATACCGAGTCAGTTGAGAAGCGAGTGCGGGAGAAATAAAACGGGGCAGAAATCTGCCCCGTTGCGTTAATAAAGTGAAGGCTGGCCTTCCGGCCGCGTTTTGAAGCGACGGTGTAGCCACATATATTGTTCAGGGGCCAGCAGCACCGTCTCCTCAACAACTTTGTTCATAACGGTGGCGGTATGAAGTTCATTCTCCAGAGAGAATTTGTCGCGAATATCCGGCAGGATTTTTAATTCGTAGCCGCGACCGTGCGGCAGGCGCTGAGCCAGGAACGGCACCACGCTGGGGTTACCCAACCGAATCAGCATATGTGTGCCGGTGGTGGTGGCCGCTTCTTTCACGGCAAAGAACGGGGCGAAGACGCTGCTGCGCGGACCGTAGTCGTGATCAGGCGCATACCAGATGATGTCGTTGTTTTTCATGGCGCGGATCATGCCTTTTAAATCTTTGCGATCCAGCATGCTTTTGTTCGAGCGCATACGTCCCCACGTTTGCAGCCAGTCTAGCAGGGGATTGTCATTGGGGCGGTAAACACCAATGCCGGGATTGTGCATACCGAATACCCGCGCGCCCAGCTCAAGCGTGAGGAAGTGCATACCAATCAGTAAAATGCCGCGCTTCTCAGCCAGCGCGTGAGTGATATGCTCCAAACCTGTGGCGTGCACCCACTTACGCAGTCGCCAGTCTGGCCAGAACCACGCCATGCCGGTCTCAATCAGCCCCATGCCAACGGATTCAAAATTATGCTTTACCATGGCATCCCGCTCGCTGGTGGGCATATCAGGAAAGGCCAGCTGCAAATTCCGCTGTGCGACCTGAACGCGGCGCTTCATAAAGCGCATGGCGAGCCTGCCGAGTCCGCAACCCAGCGCGTGCAGGACAGGGTAGGGCAGGAGAACCAGAACATAAAGAAATCCGATACCAAGCCAAGTGAGCCAGTAGCGGGGATGAAGAAGTTCACGTCTGAATTGCGGAAGTTGCGTCATGGAAAAGTCAGTATCCTGCGTCTTGTGCCAGAGAGTCCGGTTTCTGTTGTTGAGCGCGATTATGCCATTTTTTCTGGCTGACTGAAATCTAGCGGCGCGGGCGAGGCGTGGGCAGATGCGAGATCGTGTCATGCTGGCCTGCGCGCGCGCGCAGGCTGCGCGCCACAAGGATAATTGCAGCATGGGGTTTGCATCAGAGTGAATTCAGGTATCATATGCGCGCTAAATTTCTCTGATTGCTAACAGGTGTTCACCATGCCAGTGTTACATAACCTCGTTTCCAATAAAGAGCTGAAAGAACGTATGCTGGCTGAAACCGAGCCGCGTACCACAGTCTCTTTTTATAAATACTTCCAGATTGCCGATCCCAAAGCATTCCGTGATGCCCTGTATGTGGCGCTGACCAAACTCAAGGTGTTTGGTCGTATTTACGTGGCGCAGGAAGGCATCAACGCGCAAGTCAGCGTGCCGGCCAGCCAGTATGAAAATATGAAAGCGGCTTTGTACGCCTTCGATCCGGCGCTGGAAAATTTGCGGATGAATATCGCGCTGGACGATGACGGAAAATCATTCTGGGTATTGCGCCTGAAAGTGCGCGATCGCATTGTGGCCGATGGCATTGAAGACAGCAGTTTTGACGCCAGTGACGTCGGGGCTTACCTCAAGGCGGCCGATGTTAACGCCATGCTCGACGATCCTGACGCGGTGTTTGTCGATATGCGTAATCACTACGAGTACGAAGTGGGCCACTTTGACAATGCGCTTGAAGTGCCTGCCGATACGTTCCGCGATCAGCTGCCCATGGCCGTGGATATGCTTAAAACCCACAAAGACAAAAAAATCGTGATGTACTGCACGGGCGGCATTCGTTGCGAAAAAGCCAGCGCCTGGATGAAGCACAACGGGTTTGATGATGTGTACCACATCGAGGGCGGCATCATTGAGTACACCCGTCGCGCCCGTGAACAGGGCTTGCCGGTGCGCTTCAAGGGCAAAAACTTTGTCTTTGATGAGCGTATGGGCGAGCGCATCACGGATGACATCCTGTCTCACTGCCATCAGTGCGGTGCAGCGTGCGACACGCACACCAACTGCGTAAATGATGGCTGCCACCTGCTGTTTATTCAGTGCCCCAGCTGCGCGGCAAAATATGAAAACTGCTGCAGCCCGCTCTGCATGGAAGAGGCAAAGCTGCCGCCTGAAGAGCAGCGCGCGCGGCGTGCGGGTCGTGAAAACGGCAATAAGGTGTTTAACAAGTCGCGCGGCTTGCTGAGCATGACCATGGCCATTCCCGCGCCCGAGAAAAAGTAAGCCTGACGCAGCCTGATGTTCATCAACATCAGGCTGCTCGCGGTTATTGCTTGACGCCCTCAACGGAAATAATCAGTTCGGCTTTTTGCGACGCTGGACCAAGATCCTTATCGATGTTAAACGCTTTCAGCACGATTTCGCCGCTGGCTTCAAATCCGGCCCGATAACCGCCCCACGGATCTTTGCCTTCACCCAGCAGTTTGGCATCCAGCGTAATGGGTTTTGTGACCCCATTGAGCGTAAGATCGCCGTTAATTTTATAAGCGCTGCCGTTTTTCTGCACGGATGTGGAGGTAAACGTGGCCTGCGGATATTTTTCGGTATTCAGGAAATCCGCGCTGCGCAGATGCTTATCGCGTTCCGCATGGTTGGTATCCAGACTGTTGGTGTTGATGGTGACATTGACTTTATCCGCTGCGGGATTCGCTTCGTCAAACGTGAAGGCACCGTCAAAGTCTTTGAAGGTTCCGTAGAGCCAGCTATATCCTAAATGCTGGATCCGGAACTGCACGAACGCGTGCTGTCCTTCTTTATCAATCTTATATTCTGCCGCTTGGGCCGTATAAGTGGTGCTCATCATGCCCATTACACTGAGCGCAATCAGGGTTTTCTTTAGCATATTACTTTTCCTTTTCAGAGATAACGGCGATGCGGTAGCCCAGCATCCTTTTCAACGTGATATCGCGATCGATAATGTGATGTTTGAGGGCTGCTAACGCGTGCAGCGCGGAAAACAGCACCACGCACCACGCCAGCCAAAGGTGCACTTCGCCTGCCAGATCCGCCTGCGTGCCTGCTCCGTGCAAAAGTGCGGGCAGGGCAAACCAGCCAAAGACGCTAATGGCTTTGCCATCGGCCGTAGAAATGAGATAGCCGCTGATGAACAGCATGAATAACAGGCCGTAAAGCAGCCAATGCGCGGCGACGGCGGCGCGGCGTACCGTCACAGAATAGGTACGCAGCGGCGCAGGCGGTGGAGAGATAACGCGCCATAGCAGGCGAAATAGCAGGGCAGCAACCAGTAAAATACCGATACTTTTATGCAGCTCGGGGGCAGTGTGGTACCAGCTGTCATAATACCCCAGCCCCACCATCCAGAGCCCGAGCGCAAACATCCCATAGACCGTTAACGCGCTTGCCCAGTGCAGCGCAATAGAGACGGCACCGTAATGCTGCGGTGAATTACGCCACATAGTCTTAACTCAAAAGAAATAAGAGTTAATGAGAATCTACATTTTGAAATATAAAATCAATGATGCTTACCCTTCTATAAATTGGGGAGGGCCATTCAGAATTAATGAGTGAGTAGTCGCGTAGACAGGCAAATATATTGAACAGGATAAGTGTTAAAAAGTGGGAGAATAGCAGGGGTCTCGCGCGTCTTAACCAAACGCGCCTTTTGCTGTCAACTTAGTTAAAGAAGTGTCACGTATTGTAAGGATGACAATTTTTGCCGGCGCACTGCGGCGCCAGCAGGGCCATTAGGCAAAGCGCGCCAGGGAAAATGGCGTGAGATCAAACGCATAAGGTTTGTCTTGGGCAAAATCGCTGGCGATTTCGCCTAACACGCTGGCGAATTTGAAGCCGTGCCCGCTCAGGCCAGTGACGATCAGGCGGTTAGGCTCACCTGGCAGCGTGTCCACGATGAAATCTTCGTCTGGCGTATTGTCATAGCTGCAGGCTTCACCGTGCAGGCATACGCCCACGCCGGGCAGGAACTGACGCAAGAAAGCAAAGGCTTCACTGCCGTCCGCAGCAACGCTGCCAAAAGGTTTACGATCGCCCGGCGCGCGCATTGGCTGGCCGCCATCGTGTCGCCCCACTTTAAGGGCGTTATTATCGGCCGGGAAACCGTAAAAATGGCTGCCGTTCGGCATTTCAACGGTGAATCCTGGGAACTGATTGTTCTCGCTGTAGCGGCCATCCGCCTGATACCAGGCAAATACCTTACGCACGGGCGTTATCGGCAGGTTATCGACCAGCTGACTTACCCACGTTCCCGCGCTGACCAGCAGCTTACGGGCGCGGAACGTGCCTTCCTGCGTGGTGACCTGCTGTAAGTCGCCATCGCGGCCAATGGCCGTGACGCCGCAGTTAAACAGCTGCGCACAGCCTGCCTGTTCGGCCAGCTTTATCCAGCTCCGCACCGCTTGCTCACACTTCAGAAAGCCGGAGTCAGGTTCGAAAACGCCGATATAGCCTTCTGGCACGGTGATTTGCGGCCAGCGCTGCTGCACCTCATCCGCCTGCAACACCTGCACATTCAGCTGATACTGCTCGGCGCTTTTGACGACATTGTGGATAAACGGCGAGGTGCGCGGCGCAAGATTCAGGATACCGCTGCGGTGCATGATGCGTTCTCCGCTTTGTCGTTCAAGCGCATCCCAGAGCTGCTGGGCACGCAGGACCAGCGGCACATAGCGTTCACCTTCGCCATAGGCATGACGTATCAGGCGCGTCTCTCCGTGATGGGTGCCGTGGCTGTGTGGCGGATGTGCGCTGTCGATCATGAGCACCGATAAGCCCGCCTGGGTGGCATAGAATCCCGCCGCTGCGCCCACTGAGCCACTGCCAACCACAATCAGATCGTAAACCATAACGTCATCACTCCCGAAAACGCTGAAATTTTTCAACAGCATACCAAAAGAGTGCAGATATGAAAAAGGCACCCAGGGGGTGCCTTTTTACACGAAGCAAGCAGTTAATGCTTTTGGTTATCACGGAGGTACTCTTCTGTGGACTCAATCTTAGCGATACCCGCTTCAAGAATTGAGATGAACTGCCTGGCCACATCGGTGGTTAGCCAGTAAGTTGGGCCAACATCTGCTTCTTCTTCTTTTTGATCCTGCGATGACAGCGAGTGCAGGCGAATCATCATGGCATCATAACTGTCTACAGTGCTGATGTCCCATCCCACGAGCGGATGCGTCTGAATGACGTCTTTATTTCTGTCCATTATAACCTCCTTATTACTCGTTAAACGAAGTGCTTCTTGAGGTTCAATGCGGCTGATGCTTACACTAGCCAGGTAATTATAACATGAAACAGACGGTTCATTCGTTGAAATGCAAAGACGCGCGTAAACGACAACATTTTTTGCGTCTTGCCTTCTGTTTACCAGCAGATAATAAGATGCCAGAACAGCGGGTCTCTTATCAATCGGCTTTTGCAGCGTTCACAGTAGAGTTATCGGTTGTGAGAATTAAAAACTTTAACGCGCAGCAAAACGAAAATGTGTTCACGCTCCGGAGGACAATTCTGGCGCAGCGTGTCCGTTACGCTTCTGAATCGCGAGCGCCAGCTGGCTGAAATGCTGCTGTAGTTGCGCGTCGTAATTCTGATTTTGCGCCTCCAGCAGCAGGCTGTGCACGAGCAGCTGGCTGGCACGATCGTCGAGGCATACGGTCAAGCTGGTAAAGGCGTTTTCCAGCACGGTCAGACGGCGCTGCTGATCGGCAATCAAGGCGAGCAATTCGCCAAAGGTCATCGCCTCTTCGGGTTTTTCAGTGGTCATGTAAAACATCTCCTGTAAGCATGACCTGGCAAGAATAGGAGATCGTTAAACCGGCGTCCAGAGCCCGTTCTGTTTTTTCAAGGACGCTGAGTTGCGGGCATAAAAAAGCCGGACGGCGACGCCCGGCAAAAACGGCACAGTGGCGGTTAATCGGTAACAAACCAGTCGTCGGCGCTCTCCCACGTTTCCTGCAAGATATCCGTGATGCGTTCGCGAGATGCTTTACAGCCGCCGAACACGCTGAGCTGATTGCCGCCTGCATAACGCACCTTTACGTGGTGATCGTCATCGGGGAAATCGCGGTGAATACGGCGAGTAAGTTCTGCGCTAAGCGCGTCCAATGCACCCGCAGGTAGGGGTTGCGTTTTTGCTACGGTAATTTCAACACGCATAAGCGCCTCCGAAACAGTTTACTGTTTATTTGTACAGTATTGCCGTTTCGAAGGCAAGCGAATCGCACTTATTCTTTGATGCGCCAGTTGAGCGTTTCTCCGGCGAGGAACGGCACCAGCGTGTCGTTATCCGGCAGCGCGATCGTCTCCTGCACGGTCCACGGTTCGCGCACCAGCGTCAGGGTGCCTTCATTCAGCGGAAGACCATAGAAACGGGGGCCGTTTTCAGAACAGAAGGCTTCAAAATGCGCCAGCGCGCCCAGCTCCTCAAACACCGTGGCATAGGCGGGCAGCGAGGTTGGGGCGTTGAACACACCTGCACAGCCGCAGCTGGCTTCCTTGAGATGGCGCAAATGCGGCGCGGTATCGGTGCCGAGAAACACCCGACGGTTGCCGCTGGCGACCAGCTGACGCAGCGCCTCCTGATGAATGTTGCGCTTCAAAATCGGCAGGCAGTAAAGGTGGGGTCGTATGCCGCCCACCAGCATGTGGTTGCGGTTAAACATCAAATGTTGCGGCGTGATTGTTGCGCCTAACAGATCGTTGCCGGCGGCGACGTACTCCGCGGCTTCTTTGGTGGTGATGTGCTCCATTACCACTTTCAGCGCGGGGAACTGCTGGCGCAGCGGCTCCAGCACCGTCTCAATAAAGCGCGCTTCGCGATCGAAGATATCCACCTGCGCCGCGGTCACTTCACCGTGTACCAGCATCGGCATACCGATCTGCTGCATACGCTCCAATACCTTGGCGATCGATGCAATGTTGGTGACGCCGTGGCTGGAGTTAGTGGTGGCGTGGGCGGGATAGAGCTTTGCCGCAGTAAACACCCCTTCGCGATAGCCGCGTTCGATTTCGTCCGCATCCAGTGAATCGGTGAGGTAGCAGGTCATCAGCGGTGTGAAAGCGTGTTCTGCAGGTAACGCCGCATAAATGCGTTCACGATAGGCCACAGCGGCCTCAACGCTGGTTACTGGCGGAACCAGGTTGGGCATGACAATCGCTCGCCCATTTACCGCGCTGGTATAGGGCAAGACCGCATTAAGCATGGCGTTGTCGCGCAGATGAATATGCCAGTCGTCAGGGCGGCGAATCGTGAGGTGCTGGGGTTGGGCTGTCATTGTTGGGCTCCGACTGATAGGAAAACGAAAGGGCGCGTTTAGGTCGGGGCGTTATCATAGAGTTGTAAGCAACCGTTTGCACGGGATTTTGTTCAAGGGAACAAAACCGCACCCGCAGGTGCGGCGGTAATGCTTATTCGGTAAACGGAATCACCAGCTCGCCCGGTTTGACTTCAATGCCTTTGGCGAGCTTTTTCGCCAGCGCTTCGGCCTTGCTGCGATCGGCGCTCAGCACGTAAGCCGGATTGTCATTAAAGTAGCGCGCCAGCGATTGGTTGAGATAAGGCGTGAGGGTCTTCATGATCGACGCCATTTTTTCCGGCTGCACCTGCGCATCGATAATCTGCAAATCATGCAGATAGATGGCGCCTTCCTGGGCGTTGTACACCGGCTGGGCTTTCATTTTCAGCAGCATTTCAGCCTGCTGGGGGCCAAACAGCGACGTAACGCTGATGTTCGCTTTACCGGATAACGTCACTTTACCCGGCTCTTCCCGGCCGATTTGGCTGTTCAGCTCGCTCAGAACAATATGGGCGTTGACCAGGCCAGACACGCCAATGTCTTTCTCAAAGTTATTACGCTTTTGCAGCGCCTGATTCACTTCCTGTTCGCTGATGGTGTACTGCGTTAATTGATTACATGCGCTCAACGTCAGCGCGAAAAACAGGGCGGTGAGCCCGTAAAGTGCCTTTTTCATTTTTTCCCTCATCCTGAACTGTGCGGCAAAACAGCCATAGCCTGCCTGAATCGGATTGAGGTGTCACCAGGAGAGGGATGAGAAACGCCGCAGCGTTTCCCATCGCAAAAGATCAAGCCGCCAGTGAGGAGAGCAGGTTAATCTGCGTCTGTTTTGCCATGTTGTCGCGGTAATCGGCCACGCGGCTCGGCCACTCAATGCCAGCAACTAACGTGAGGGAGCGCAGCAGAGGAAACAGATGCAGATCGTCTTCCGACAGCTCACCGTTGACCGCATTGGGCTTCACAATCAGCTTATCCAGCTGACGTAAATCGTCGCTGATATTTTTTATCAGTCCCGGCGCGTGCTTGCGCAGTTCGGCAAAGTCACCCAGGCTCGCTTGTTTTTTCTCACGGAAGTAGCGACGCGCTTCGGGCGTGGCAAACTCCGCAAAGCCGGCCTCTGCAATGCGCGGGATCAGCAGCTTATTGATATACCCATTCACGCGGCGCAGCCAGTCTTGAATGGCAGGATTGGTACTGCCTTGCAGCAAAGGCTGGCGATCCAGGTTGTCGACATAATGCACGATATCCATGCTTTCGGGCATCGCGCTGCCGTCCTCTTTTTGCAGGATAGGGGCCATTTTTTGCCCCACCAGCTTGTTAGGCAACTGCTCGTCGTCGTTCTGCATCACAATCAGCTCTACCGGTAGGTTTTTTAAACCAAAAATCATGCGTGCTTTAACGCAAAAAGGGCAGTGCTCGTAAATGTAGAGTTTCATTTCGCATCTCCTGAGGTTATGGGGTGACCGCCGTCACCTTTTTTTCCGGTTGCGAGAAAAGTATGGAAGAGATCGGGGAGGGCAGCAAACGCGTCGCACCTGCACGCGGTCGCCGCACCGTTTTACCGCAGCCGGACAGGCGGTTATAGTGGAGCGTATCGCCGTTGGCGATCCCTTCTCACGTCATGGATTTCAGGAGAAAAGATGTTTGGCTATCGTTCTGCCGGCCCACGTGCGCGCCTTACCACCGATAGATTAGTTGTCCGGTTAGTCCACGAGCGAGATGCCTGGCGACTGGCAGATTATTACGCGGAAAACCGCGCCTTTCTCAAGCCCTGGGAGCCGGTGCGTGATGACAGCCACTGCTATCCCTCCGGCTGGCAGGCGCGGCTAAGCCTGATTGCCGACATGCATAAACAGGGATCGGCCTTCTATTTTATTTTGATGGACCCGGATGAGAACGAAGTCCGTGGCGTGGCGAATTTCAGCAACGTGCTGCGCGGCTCTTTTCACGCCTGTTACCTTGGTTATTCGCTGGGAGAAAAGTGGCAGGGGCAAGGCATGATGTTTGAAGCACTGCAGGCGGCGATCCGCTATATGCAGCGTCAGCAGCATATTCACCGCATTATGGCCAACTACATGCCGCACAATCAGCGCAGCGGGGATCTTCTTGCACGTCTGGGGTTCGAGAAAGAGGGCTACGCGAAAGATTATTTAATGATTGATGGCCGCTGGCAGGATCACGTGCTCACTGCGCTGACCTGGCGGGAGTGGACGCCAGGTCAGCGCGGCCAATTTTAAGGAAAATTCATGAAAATGGCGTTATCCGCGCAGGCGCTGCGCATTCTTGGCTCGCTGTTGGAAAAACAGGTCACCACGCCGGAACTCTATCCGCTCTCGCTTAATGCGCTGGTGAGCGCATGTAATCAAAAATCCAATCGCGAGCCCGTGATGAACCTGAGCGAAGCGGACGTTCAGGCGCAGCTCGACGCGCTGGAAAAGCAGCATCTGGTCACCGCCAACAGCGGTTTTGGCCAGCGCGTGAGTAAATATGAGCAGCGCTTCTGCAATTCAGCCTTCGGCAATATACGGTTAAACAGTGCCGAAGTGGCGGTGCTGACGCTGCTGTTTCTGCGCGGCGCCCAGACGCCGGGCGAACTGCGTTCGCGCAGCGGGCGTCTGCATGCGTTCAGCGATGTTGAGGAGGTGGAGTATACGCTGGCGCAGCTTAGCGCGCGCGACGAGGGGGCAATGGTCGTGCGGCTGGCGCGTGAGCCCGGCAAGCGCGAATGCCGCTACATGCACCTGTTTGGCGATGAAGAGCCCGTCGCGCCATCCCTGGAGCACGGCGATCGCCCGGATGACGACACCCTGGCGGCGCGCGTGGCGCAGCTCGAGGCGACGGTACAGCACATGCAGCTGCAACTGCAGCAGTTACTGAATAAGGAATCTTAAGATGACGCTGCGGATAGGAATCGTGGGATTGGGCGGTATCGCGCAAAAGGCCTGGCTGCCGGTGCTGGCGCAGGCCACGGAGTGGCAGCTGGCCGGGGCTTTTTCGCCGAATCAGGAGAAGGCACAGGCGCTGTGCGCCAGCTATCGCATGTCGTGCTTTAGCCGGCTGGACGCGCTGGCCGCGGCCAGCGACGCTGTGTTTGTACACAGCAGCACCGCCTCGCATTTTGAGGTGGTACAGGCGCTGTTACTGGCGGGCAAAGATGTCTGCGTCGACAAACCGCTGGCCGAGACGCTGCATCAGGCCGAAACCTTGGTGTCACTGGCCGAGAAACGGGGGCGAAAGCTGATGGTGGCTTTTAATCGTCGCTTTGCCCCGCACTATCAGCAGCTCAAAGCCGCGATGCCGCACGCCGCCGCGCTGCGCATTGAGAAGCACCGCACCGATAGCATCGGTCCGCACGATCTGCGCTTCACGCTGCTCGATGACTACCTGCACGTCGTGGATACCGCGCTGTGGCTGGCGGGCGGCAAACTCGCGCATCAGCATGGCTATATGGACACCAACGACGACGGCCAGATGCGCTATGCAGAGCACCATTTTTCTGCTGGCGCGTTGCAGGTTACCACCAGCATGCATCGCCGCGCCGGTACGCAGCGCGAAGTGGTCACGGCGGTGTGCGACGGCGATTACATCCAGATCAACGATATGCGCGAGTGGCAGCAGGAGAGCGCCAGCGGCTTGAGACTGGATCTGCCGCCGTCGTGGCAAAGCCATTTAACGCAGCGCGGTTTCACCGGCGCTGCACAGCACTTTATTGCCTGCGTGCAAAATCAGACGATGCCTGAAACCAGCGGTGAACAGGCGCTGGCGGCGCAGCGTCTGGTAGAAAAACTGATTCGTCAGGCCGAGCAGGAATAACCCCTTGTAACACTCAACGCTGGTCATTTCCCTGTACCGCAGTAGACTATCGCCGGGCATCTGCCGATGCCCGCGCTAAGTCGCTCATTTTTCCGACACTTTTCAGGGTGTGCCTCACATTATGAATTTGCTGAAATCGCTGGCTGCGGTCAGTTCGATGACGTTGTTTTCCCGCGTGCTGGGCTTTGCCCGCGATGCCATTGTGGCGCGCGTCTTTGGTGCCGGCATGGCCACCGATGCCTTTTTTGTGGCGTTTAAACTGCCCAACTTACTGCGGCGTATTTTTGCCGAAGGGGCATTTTCACAGGCTTTTGTGCCCATCCTGGCGGAATATAAAAGCAAGCAGGGAGAAGAGGCGACCCGCGTGTTTGTCGCGTATGTTTCCGGCTTGCTCACGCTGGTGCTGGCGGTAGTGACGATCCTGGGCATGATCGCGGCGCCGTGGGTGATCGTCGTTACGGCGCCGGGCTTTGCCGACACCGCCGATAAATTCGCGCTGACCAGCGCGCTGCTGCGCGTCACTTTCCCCTATATTTTGTTGATCTCGCTGGCCTCGCTGGCGGGGGCCATTCTTAATACGTGGAACCGCTTCTCGGTGCCGGCCTTTGCGCCGACGTTGCTGAATATCAGCATGATTGGGTTCGCGGTCTTTGCCGCGCCGCATTTCCATCCGCCGGTGATGGCGCTGGCGTGGGCGGTGGTGGTAGGCGGAGTGCTGCAGCTGGGCTATCAACTGCCGCACCTAAAAAAAATTGGCATGCTGGTGCTGCCGCGCCTCAACCTGCGCGATGCCGGCGTGTGGCGCGTGATGCGGCAAATGGGGCCCGCTATTCTCGGCGTCTCGGTAAGCCAAATCTCGCTGATCATTAACACCATCTTTGCCTCGTTCCTGGTGTCCGGCTCGGTGTCATGGATGTATTACGCTGACCGCCTGATGGAGTTCCCGTCCGGCGTACTTGGCGTCGCGCTGGGTACCATTTTGTTGCCGTCGCTGGCAAAAAGTTTCTCGAGCGGCAACCAGGCCGAGTATTCGCGACTAATGGATTGGGGGTTACGCCTCTGCTTCCTGCTGGCGCTGCCGTGCGCCGTTGCGTTGGGCATTCTCTCGGGGCCGCTCACCGTGGCGCTGTTCCAGTACGGTAAATTTACCGCGTTTGACGCGGCCATGACGCAGCGCGCGCTGATCGCCTACTCGGTGGGGCTGATGGGGCTGATTGTGGTGAAGGTGCTGGCGCCGGGCTTTTATTCCCGTCAGGACATCAAAACCCCGGTGAAGATCGCCCTTGTGACGCTGGTCATGACGCAGCTCATGAATCTGGCCTTTATCGGACCGCTGAAACACGCCGGTTTATCGCTGTCGATTGGTCTCGCGGCCTGCGTTAACGCCAGTTTGCTTTACTGGCAACTGCGTAAACAGGATATCTTTCAGCCGCAGCCGGGCTGGCTCAGCTTCCTGCTGCGCCTGATGCTGGCGGTGGGCGTTATGGCCGCGGCGCTGTTAGGTCTGTTGCAGGTGATGCCCGCGTGGGAAGAGGGCCAGATGGTATGGCGACTGCTGCGGCTTGCGGCGGTGTGTGCGGTGGGCGGCGGCAGCTACTTTGTGATGCTGGCGCTGTTAGGGTTCCGCCCCAAAGATTTCGCCCGCCGTACGCAGGCGTAAAAAAAATCCCGCCGCGGCGGGATTTTTTATGCTTTGTGACTGAGGGTTGAATGCCCTTTCCCAAGGCCATCAGGGCCATAAAACGCCTGGGTCTGATGCGGTTTCAATACCGCCAACGCCTCTTGGGTAAAGGTGAGTTGCTGCTGCAGCAACAGGCCGTTATGCGTATTGGTATCGCGTAAGCGGCGGGTGTGCTGCTGGATACTCTGCCAGCGACGGGCAATGTCGCTATGACCACTGTAAGGTGCCTGCGCGCCACACGTCTTTTCAGCGTTGCGGCGCATCTCGTCCAGATAGTTCAACGTGGTGAGCAGCGCGCTTTTATCTTCTGAAATGCGCTGCAGCAGGTTGCCATTAACCTGGCCGGCAGAAAGCTGCTGTTGCTCTTCGTCCATGACGTGGCTCAGCGACGACAGCACATCCTGCATTTTATCTAACGTGGTCTGCAGATTATCCATTGGGATTAGTTCCCCTCTAAATATGCCCTGGTATCGGCAATCAGCGCATCGGCGATCTTACCGGTATCCATTTTCAGTTCACCATTACGAATGGCGGTTTTCAGCTGCTCTACGCGCGCTGTGTTAATATCTTTGCTGCTGGGTTGCATCAGCTGCGCCTGGGCGCTGCTCAGCTTCACCTCCGCACCGTTCTCAGTAGGAGTACGAGCAGCGGGGGCGGCATTTTGACGCACTTTACCGCTGTTATCGTTGGCGTCGCGTGATTGAACAGTGCTAACCGGGTTAAGGGGCTGCGTTCTGTCGATGCTCATGGTCTTGCTCCTTGTGGGGTCAGCGGGAGTTAACCTGCTGAATCAGCCTAGGGTAATGTCTTCGTTGATAACTCTATCGGCAGAACACCTGTGTTCTTTAGTGTTCTTTCTCGCTTTAGAGTGATATCAGAATATTCCCATCCGCATCGACGCGACCGCTAACCACCTGACCATTTCCCATGCGTACCCGCACTTGTTGCGCGGCACTGGCGTTGTTAAGCGCCTGACCTTCACTGCTGGCGTTAAAGCCGTTTCCGCTTGCCACTACCATGACATTTTGTCCTGCTTTCACGCGCCACGGTTGGCGCAGCATGCTTGCTGTCACCGGCTGACCGGGCGAGATGTCGCGCAGCGCGATGCCGTCCACGACGCTGCTGTTATCAAAGAGCGCGCGCGGCGGCAGCTGGTCGAGGCGGCCGCTCTCCAGTTTGAAATCATCAGCGGTCAGCGTGCTGCCGCGCGTAATCTGGCGGCTGGTCACTAAATACTCACCGGTCACTTGTACTTGCACCTGCAAAAAACGGCGATTCTGATCGCAGCTGGTTTTCAGGCTCAAATTGCCCCATTGGCGGCTGTTACCGGGCAGCTCAAGCGCAGGCGTGTCACACGTGGGCCACTGTGCCTTCGGTGTGCGGATCACCACCGTCATACCTGCCGCATGCTGGGGATCGCGCGCTTTAAAAAATTGCGTCAGCTGTGCCGTTAAATCCGCCGCCGCAGCGGGCAGCGCCAGCAGCAAACAGCAGACAGCGATGAAGGGAAGGGTTCTGCGCATAAACGCCTCCTGAACAATGATGGGCAGAGTTTACGCGCGTATTGAAAAAATCAATGTCGAAAATAGCTGCGATTTTTGCTGCTATTCAGACGATCGCTCTTGCATTCCTCCACTTAAGCTGTCAGCTCAAAATTCTCATTCGCGGAGGAAGCATGCTCGACAAACTCGATGCCGCGCTGCGATTCGGTACAGAAGCGTTAAACCTGCGGGCGCAGCGCCAGGAAATTTTGGCGTCTAATATCGCCAACGCTGACACCCCAGGCTATCAGGCGCGGGATATCGATTTTGCCAGCCAGCTCAGCAAGGTGATGGAAAATGGCCGCGTTGCCGGCAGCAGCATGGCGCTAAACGTGACGTCCTCGCGCCACATCGCCGCTGAAGCCGCTACACCAGCGTCGCTGGACCTGATGTACCGCATTCCCGATCAACCTGCCGCGGATGGCAACACCGTGGATATGGATCGTGAACGTACGCAGTTTGCGGATAACAGCCTGAAATACCAAACCGATCTCACTCTCATCACCAGCCAAATCAAAGGCATGATGAGCGTACTGCAGGGGCAATAAGCATGGCATTGCTAAACATTTTTGATATCGCGGGCTCGGCGATGACGGCCCAGTCTCAGCGCCTGAACGTCAGCGCCAGTAACCTGGCAAACGCCGACAGCGTGACCGGGCCAGACGGCAAGCCTTACGTCGCCAAGCAAGTGGTTTTCCAGACCAATGCGGCTCCCGGCAGCGCAACTGGCGGGGTGAAAGTCGCCAGCATCGTTGACGATCCCTCGCCGGCGAAGCTGGTCTATGACCCAGGCAATCCCATGGCGGATGAAAAGGGCTACGTCAAGATGCCTAACGTGGATGTGGTGGCAGAAAGCGTGAACACCATGTCCGCTTCGCGCAGCTATCAGGCCAACGTGGAAGTGCTGAATACGGTGAAGTCGATGATGATGAAAACCCTGACACTCGGCCAGTAACGGAGCGCGAACATGAGTTTATCAGTAGGAATTAAAGACAATCTGGACCCAACGGTTCTGTCGTCCAGCAGTACAAGCAGCACCAACAGCTCTGCCGACCTGCAGAATCAATTTCTGACCATGCTGGTGGCGCAGTTAAAAAACCAGGATCCCACCAATCCCATGGACAACAGCCAGCTCACCACGCAGTTGGCGCAAATCAATACCTTGGGCGGCATTGAGAAACTCAATACCACGCTGGGATCGATCTCTGGGCAGATCAGCACCAGCCAGTCACTGCAGAGTTCAACGCTGATCGGTCACGGTGTGATGGTGAAAGGTTCGCAGGTGTTGGTTGGCAGTGGCACCACCACGCCGTTCGGCCTGGAGCTGGCTTCCGCCGCGACCAGCAGCAGCGTCACGGTGAAAGACAGCAATGGCACAACGGTACGCACTATCGATCTGGGCAAACTCAGCGCGGGCGTGCACACCTTCTCGTGGGACGGCAAGCTGGATGATGGCAGCGTCGCGCCAGACGGCAAATACAGCTTCAGCCTGGCGGCCAGCGATGGCACCAACCAATTGGTGGCGCAGCCGCTCAACCTGGCTTACGTCAATGGCGTTACCACCGTGAACGGCACCAGCAAGCTGGATCTTGGCACGTTGGGTTCCGCCACCCTGGATGAGGTTCGTCAGATTCTCTGACACGCGCACGGCCAGTCGGTTATTACCCTGGTCACTGATACGACAACGTTAACGGGATTGCATTATGGATCACGCGATATACACCGCCATGGGCGCCGCCAGTCAGACGATGGAACAGCAATCGGTGACGGCGAGCAACCTTGCCAACGCGTCTACGCCGGGCTTTCGTGCCCAGCTCAACGCGCTGCGCGCCGTGCCGGTCACCGGCTGGTCATTGCCCACGCGCACCATGGTCGCCGCTTCGACGCCCGGCGCGGACATGAGCCCTGGCGCCATGGATAACACTGGCCGCTCTCTGGACGTGGCGGTACAGCAGGATGGCTGGCTGGCGGTGCGCACCGCAGATGGCACAGAAGCCTATACCCGCAACGGCAACATGCAGATCAGCCCTACCGGCATCCTGACCGTTCAGGGGAATCCGGTGATGGGCGACGGCGGCCCCATCGCCATTCCTCAAGGTGCCGAACTGACCATCGCGGCCGATGGCACCATCACCTCGCGTAACGCGGGCGATGCGCCCAACGCCACGGTGCAAATTGGCCGCCTGAAGCTGGTGCGCGCCACCGGCAAAGAGCTGCAGCGCGGTGACGACGGCATGTTTCGACCCACGCAGGCCGCACAGGCCACGCGCGGCGCGACCCTGGCCAACGACGCGACGGTGAGCGTGATGCCGGGTGTGCTTGAAGGCAGTAACGTGAAGCCGATGGAAACCATGGTCGACATGATCGCCAACGCCCGACGTTTTGAGATGCAGATGAAAGTCATCAGCAACGTCGATGAAAACGAACAGAAAGCCAACCAGCTTCTCAACATGAGCAGCTAAGGCGTAAGGAAAACACCATGATTCGTTCTTTGTGGATCGCTAAAACCGGTCTTGACGCCCAACAAACCAATATGGACGTCATCTCCAACAACCTCGCCAACGTGAGCACCAACGGCTTTAAACGTTCGCGCGCGGTATTTGAAGATCTGATGTATCAAACCCTGCGTCAGCCGGGTACGCAGTCTTCCGAACAGACTACGCTGCCGTCGGGCCTGCAAATCGGTACCGGTGTGCGTCCCGTGACCACGGAGCGTCTGCACACGCAAGGTAACCTGTCGCAGACCAGCAACTCGAAAGACGTGGCGATCAACGGCCAGGGCTATTTTGAAGTGCAGATGCCCGATGGCACCTCCGCGTATACCCGCGATGGCTCGTTCCAGGTCGATCAAAATGGTCAGCTGGTAACCAACTCGGGTTTTCCGGTGCAGCCAGGGATCACGATTCCCGCGAACGCCACCAGCATCACCGTGTCGCGTGATGGCGTCGTGAGCGTGACGCAGCAGGGACAAACCAACCCGGCGCAGGTCGGTACGCTGACGTTGAGCACCTTTATTAACGATGCGGGTCTCAACAGCGTCGGGGAAAACCTCTATCAGGAAACCCAGGCGTCAGGCGCGCCGACACAAAGCACGCCGGGCCAGAACGGCGCCGGGCTGCTGTATCAGGGCTATGTTGAAACCTCTAACGTCAACGTGGCGGAAGAGCTGGTCTCGATGATCCAGACGCAGCGCGCGTATGAAATTAACAGCAAGGCGATCAGCACTTCCGATCAGATGCTGGCGAAGTTAACCCAGATTTAATCTGGTGGCATCAGGCCAGCTTGACTGGCCTGTGTAAGAACATGAAAAAGGTCAGAACTCCGTGGCGAAGCAAGTGATTCTCAAGCCTGGGCATTGGTTAGTAGCCACGCTGCTACTGACACTTAACGGTTGTGCGCTGGTTCCGCGCACGCCACTGGTACAGGGTTCGACGACGGCTGAGCCGACGCCTTCTGCCCCGCCTGTGGTAAACGGTTCCATTTTTCAGGGCGTTGCGCCACTCAACTACGGTTATCAGCCACTGTTTGAGGATCGCCGTCCACGTAACATCGGTGACACGCTAACCATTACGCTGCAAGAGAACGTCAGCGCCAGTAAGAGCTCGTCCGCCAACGCCTCGCGCGATGGCAGCAACAGCTTCGGCGTCACGGGCGTGCCGACCGGTCTGGCCGGTTTAGTGGGCGCAGGCGGCGAAAAAGCCAACCTGTCCGCCGACGGTAAAAACGATTTCGCAGGTAAAGGCGGCGCAACCGCCAACAACACCTTTACCGGCACCATCACCGTCACGGTGAATCAGGTCTTGTCCAACGGCAACCTGCGCGTGGTGGGTGAGAAGCAAATTGAAATTAACCAGGGAACAGAGTTTATCCGCTTCTCGGGTGTGGTTAACCCGCGCACCATCAGCGCCAGCAACGCCGTGTTGTCAACGCAGGTGGCCGATGCACGTATTGAGTACGTCGGAAACGGATATATCAATGAGGCGCAGACCATGGGCTGGTTCCAGCGCTTCTTCCTGAACGTGTCGCCGATGTAATTGAGGTAATGATGAAGATGAACACACTGCTGCGTCTGGGCCTGAGCTTGCTGCTCGGTGTTAGCGTGCTGGCCCACGCTGACCGCATTCGCGACCTGACCTCGATACAGGGCGTGCGTGAAAACCAGCTGATCGGTTACGGTCTGGTGGTTGGACTGGATGGCACGGGTGACCAGACAACCCAAACGCCATTTACCACGCAGACGGTAAGCAACATGCTGTCACAGCTGGGCATCACCGTGCCAACCGGCACCAATATGCAGTTGAAAAACGTGGCCGCCGTGATGGTCACGGCTAAGCTGCCCAGCTTTGCCCGTCAGGGCCAGACCATTGACGTGGTGGTGTCATCACTGGGTAACGCCAAAAGTCTGCGCGGCGGTACGCTATTAATGACGCCGATGAAAGGGGTCGATAACCAGGTTTATGCGCTGGCACAGGGCAACATTCTGGTGGGCGGCGCGGGCGCGTCGGCAGGCGGGAGCAGCGTACAGGTTAACCAGTTGAACGGCGGGCGTATCACCGACGGCGCAACGGTTGAGCGTGAGCTGCAGAGCAACTTTGGCAGCCAGAACACCATTAACCTGCAGCTGAATAATGAAGATTTCACCATGGCGCAGCGCATTTCTGATGCGGTCAACAGCCGCGGTCTTGGCTTTGCGCAACCCTTGGATGCGCGCACGGTGCAGATCCGCGTCACGGCGAATAACAGTTCGCAGGTGCGTGTGCTGTCTGAGATCCAGAATATCGATGTGTCTGTACCGCTTGAAGATGCCAAAGTGATCATCAATTCACGCACGGGTTCGGTGGTCATGAACCGCGAAGTGACCTTGAACACCTGTGCGGTGGCGCAGGGCAACCTGTCGGTGACGGTAAACCAGCAGCAGAACGTCAGTCAGCCTAACACGCCGTTTGCCGGTGGGCAGACTGTGGCGACCACCCAAACGCAGATCGACGTACGCCAGAGCGGCGGTGCACTGCAGCGGGTGAATGCGGGCGCCAACCTGAACAACGTGGTGCGTGCGCTTAACGCGCTGGGGGCAACGCCCATTGAGCTGATGTCGATTCTGCAATCGATGGAAAGTGCAGGCTGCCTGCGCGCCAAGCTGGAAATCATCTAATCATGGATACGCAATCGCTGATGAACGCGGCTTATGACAGCCGCTCACTTAACGACTTGAAACGTGAAGCCAGTGCCGATCCGAAAGGCAAGGCGCTGCAGGTGGCGAAGCAGGTTGAAGGGATGTTCGTGCAGATGATGCTAAAAAGCATGCGTGATGCGTTGCCGAAAGACGGCGTCTTTAGCAACGACTCCACGCGCATGTTTACATCGATGTACGATCAGCAGATTGCCCAAGAGATTGGCAAGCGCGGTCTGGGGATGGCCGATATGATCGTCAAGCAGATGCAGCCTAACGCAGCGCCCGATGAAAGCGCGGGCACCGTGCCGATGCCGCTGGAAAATGGCTACATCTACAGTAACCTTCCGACCACGCAGCTGGAGCAGATGGTGCGCAAAGCGGTACCGCGCTTGCCGGTTTCACCCGCCAGCTTGCCCTCTGACAGCAACGATTTTATTGCGCAGTTGGCGCAGCCCGCGAAGGTGGCCAGCCAGCAGAGCGGCATTCCGCACCACCTGATTCTGGCGCAGGCCGCGCTGGAATCCGGCTGGGGCCAGCGCCAGATTCTGACGCGCGACGGTAAGCCGAGCTATAACGTGTTTGGGATTAAAGCCTCCGGCGATTGGCAGGGGGAGACCACCGATATCATGACCACCGAGTATGACGGCGGCGTGGCGAAAAAAGTGCGCGCCAGTTTCCGCGTGTATGGCTCTTATATGGAAGCGCTTAGCGACTACGTGAAGCTGCTGTCGCGCAATCCGCGCTATGCCGCGGTAACCAATGCCACCAGCCCTGAGCAGGGCGCACGCGCGCTGCAGGCGGCGGGTTACGCAACCGATCCTAAATACGCCCAAAAACTGGTGGGAATGATTCAGCAATTCAAGAACATGGGTGAAAAAGTTGTGAAGGCTTATAGCCAGGATATCACCACATTGTTCTGATCTTTCACCTCAAGTTTCGCTTAAGCACGCCGATAACTGTCTCATGACGCGGGCCGCAACGCCCGCCAGATTACCCTGATGACTGCCAGCCCGGTTAACGGGAAATAAAGGAACCCAGATGTCCAACATAATTAACTCAGCGATGAGTGGGCTGAGCGCCGCACAGGCTGCCTTAAGCACCACCAGCAATAACATCAGTAATTACTCGGTGGCGGGCTACTCGCGTCAGACCACTATCCTGTCTCAGGCGAACAGCACCCTGCAGGGTAACAGCTATTACGGTAACGGCGTGAAGGTGTCTGGCGTTCAGCGTGAGTATGATGACTTTATTACCGCTCAGCTGCGTGGTTCCAGCGCCAATTACAATGCAGTGAATACGCAGTACAACCAGATTTCGAATATCGATGACCTGCTGTCGACGTCGACGACCAGCCTCTCTTCATCGATTCAAAACTTTTTCAATAACGTACAGAACGTGGTGAGCAACGCCAGCGATCCGTCTGCCCGTCAGTCTATGCTCGGCTATGCGCAGGGGCTGGTGAATCAGTTCCAGACCACGGCGCAGTACTTAAGCAATATGCAGAACAACGTCAACACCGATGTGTCGTCGAGCGTTAATCAGATTAATACCTTCACCAGCCAGATTGCCGACCTGAACACGCAGATCGCGAAGCTCTCTACTGGCGGCGGCGCGGTACCGAACGATCTGATGGATCAGCGCGATCAGCTGGTGAACAACCTCAACAACGTCGTCGGTGTGACCGTGGCGCAGCAGGATGGCAGCTATATCGTATCGATGAATGGCATCACGCTGGTCAACGGCAGCAATGCCACCAGTTTGGTCGCTATGCCGTCCAGCGCTGATAATTCGCGCCTTACGGTCGGTTACGTTGATAAACAAGCGGGCAACGTGCAAATCGCGGAAAAGAACATTCCCACCGGTTCACTGGGCGGCCTGTTTAAATTCCGTTCTGAGGATTTGGATGGCGCGCAAAACCAGCTTGGACAATTGGCTGCTGCGTTTACGACCAGCTTCAATACCGTGCACAAGCAGGGCTTCGACAGCAACGGCGACGCCGGTACAGACTTTTTCACCATTGGTTCTCCAACGGTATTGGGCAATACCAAAAACAGCTCTAACGTGAGTATTACCGCGGCTTGGTCTGACACCAACGCCATTAAGGCATCTAACTACACGGTGAGCTACAACAGCGGCACCTGGTCTGTGACGCGCATGTCAGACAACGTGAATTTTAACGTGACGCCTGCTGCCGATGGCTCGCTGAACTTTGACGGACTGAAGCTGACGCCAAGCGGCACCCCGGGCAACAAAGACAGTTTCCTGGTGAAGCCGGTTCAGGACGTGATCAACGGCATGACCGTCGCCATTACCGATGAGTCGCAAATTGCCGCCGCGGCCAGCGCCACCAGCGGTGAAAGTGATAACACCAATGCCAAAAAACTGCTGAATCTGCAGGACACCAAAATTGTTAATGGCAACGCGACCGTTTCGCAGGCGTATGCCAGCCTGGTGAGCACGGTGGGGAACAAGACGAACTCTCTGGATACCGCCAGCACCACGCAGAAAAGCGTAGTGACGCAGCTGAGCGATCGCCAGCAATCCGTATCGGGCGTTAACCTTGATGAAGAGTACGCCAACTTGTCGAAATATCAGCAGTTCTATATGGCGAATGCGCAGGTTCTGCAGACGGCCAGTGCGATCTTTAACGCGCTGATCAGCATTCGCTAATAAGAGGAGTAAGGTATGCGTCTGAGTACGAGTATGATTTTTGACCAGCAGGTGCGCGGAATCAGTGAATCGCAATCCTCCTGGTTGAAAGTGGGTGAGCAACTTTCTACCGGCCGTCGGGTCAATAATCCCTCCGACGATCCCATCGCTGCTTCGCGCGCCGTGGTGTTATCGCAGGCGCAGGCGGTGAGCAGCCAGTATGGCACCGCCCGCAATTTTGCTGACCAAAGCTTGTCGATGGAAGAGAACGCTTTAAGCAGCGTGACGACGGCCATCACAAAAGCCAAAGAGATTGTGGTGGCCGCCTCAACCGGCACGCTCAATGATGAAGACCGCGCCTCTTATGCTACGCAGCTGCAAGGGATACGCGATCAGATCTTGGGCCAAGCCAATAGCCGTGACGGCAATGGACGCTATATTTTTGCTGGCTACAAAACCGATCAGCCGCCGTTCAGTGACACCGGTAGTGCAGTCACCTACGTGGGTGGCACCGAGGCTATCTCGCAGAAAGTGGATGACAGCCGCACCATGAACGTAGGTGATACGGGCAACAACGTGTTTATGGCGCTGACCAGCAATGCCAAGCCTGAGCCCGATGGTTCTGCCAGCGAGAAAAACATTTTTAATATGCTGGATAGCGCGATTGCGTCCTTGAAGGTGCCGCTGGCTAACGCCAGTGATGCCGACATCGAAAGCGCAAAAAACACCATGGCGAAATCCAACCGCGGCCTCAACAACGCGCTGGATAATGTGCTTAAGGTCCGTTCCGATATCGGTACCAAAATGGACGAGTTGGATAAGCTCGGACAGCAGTCTGACGACCGTAAGCTGATTCTGGACTCGCAGATGAGTAACCTGGTGGATGTGGATTACACCGCCGCGATCTCCAGCTACACCATGAAGCAGACGGCGTTGCAGGCTTCTTATAAAACCTTTACTGACATGTCTAAGATGTCACTGTTCCAGCTTAACTCTTAATTAACCTGTCCTGAATATTTGAGCGCGCTTAAACCGGGTGCGCTTAGTTTCTCCCACCGCCCTTCGGGGCCGTGGGATTTTTTTTGCCTGTCTGTTGATCGGGTGTTGTCGATGACGCAGGGTTGCTAACCATCATACTTGGCACGCACAGCCACAGGCTCGTAAAGCGCGGGCGGCTTCGGGGCATCCGATACGGTGACGATCTTGTTGTGGTCAAGCTGCCCAGCGCCTCGCCAGGAGATGGCTGGGTCTTTACCGCTTGGTGGTCGGCCGCCCGTCATTATGCCGATGGGGCGAGCCGCGAGCGTGACGCAGGGTGAATGAGAAGAGGGCACTACAATCGGCTAAACCGGCAGGGAAGCGGTGCAGGAAGTGCGGGCATCACGGTGAGAGCGGTCAGGTGGCAGGGCGGTAAACGCAGGCCATAAAAAAACCCCGGACAAGCCGGGGTTTACCGAGACGGACGTGGCGCAGTTATGCGCTTTCCGGACGGGTAGCTGGCGCGGTGGCCTGATGCGTCGCGCTGTGACCACCCGCAGAACCGCGGCCATCGAAGGCGAATGCAGGGCGAACCCAGTCGCTAGCGCGAGCCGGTTCCGGTTCCCATGCTGGCGCGGGCGCTTTGGTCATCGGCGCGGTAGCGTGATGCTTGAAACGCGTCTCATCACCGTTAACGGCAGTGTCACGCGCAGCGACAGGCGCATGGGGTTCGGCGATCGGCGCTGACGGTGCCTCAGCGGCGACCGGCGCGCTCAGCACCTCATCCACTTGCGCTTCAAGCGCCGGTGCAACCTCAACGGGCGCCTGCTGCGCGATCGTTTCTTGCTCGGCAGCCATGTCACCGTGGTGCGCTGGCGTCTCAGCTACGGGTTCCGCCTGTGCCGCAATCGTCTGGGCGACAGCGTCGTCAGCGGCAGAGATCACAGCAGGCTCGGCGTTAACCGGGGCGGCAACCGGCGTCAGGTCGTCGGTGTTTACCACTGGCACATCAACCTGTGCCTGCGGCTCAGCCTGATGCACCGCTTCGTCAGCACGGTTTGAGGTCACGTCTGCTGGCGCAACACTTTCTGCGACAGGCAGTGCCACCGCAGCAGCGGTGTCGATCTGAGCGGCATCGGCTGCATCCGCCTGCATGGCCTGCTCGTCTTGGGTCTGTGCGACAGGGTAGCTGATCCACACTTTACCCGAGGCCATTTCTGGCGAAGCGGCGGCAGATTCCAGCGGCATTGCCGATTGGGTCGGGTAGCGCTCATCACGATAGCGACGACGACGTTGACCGCTTACGCGCAGGTGGCGTGGCGAACGACGCGAACGACGTGGCATATTTGCGCCATCACGGTTCTCGTTCTCATCCTGATTATCGTGCGCTGCCTCGGGTTGCGCCTGCACGTCAGCATGCGGTTCGGTTGCAGCTGCAGCAACTGGCGCAACGTCGGCCGTTTGTTCACGGGTGTCACCCACGCGCACGCGTTGGTTAAGCTGGCGCGGTTTACGGCGCGGCATCACCTGAACACGATCGTCTTCCTGCGCAGCGGCTTCTTCTACCACCTCAGGCTGTACGGTCTCAGCGGCTTTGGCTTCTTGCTGCTGATTGCGCTTCTCTTCCTGACGGCGACGCTGACGCTCAGCGCGCTGCTCACGACGCTGCTGCTGCTGTTCATCACGCTGCTGTAGCTGCTCTTCCGTCAGTTCAGGACGCTCACCACGCGGCTCTTGCTGACGCTTATTGCGGCGGTTGTCGCTGTTTTCACGCGGCTCACGGGGTTCACGCGATTCGCGGGCTTCACGCGGTTCACGTGACTCGCGTGGCTCACGCGCTTCACGTCCAGCGTTTTCACCATTGCGCGGCGTGCGTTCACGGCGATTGTTATTACGACGATTGTTGTTGTTGCTACGGCGTTCACCACGCTGCTGCGTGTTTTCACTCTGCTCAGCCTGAACGTCCTGCTTCTCTTCAACAGGTGCCGGTGCGGCGGCTTCAGGCGCAAACAGCTTTTTCAGGCCGCCAATTAGGCGCCCCATGAAGCCGGTCGTCACCGTTGCGGCAGGGGCAGCGGCTGGCTTGGTCTCCATCTTCGGCTGAACCGCGGGTTTTTCCACCTCAACCGGCGCTGGCGGCGCATCAGGCATGACAAAGGCGGCTAAAGCCGGTTGTTCAGGACGGCGGCGCTCAGCGTGCTCTTCTTCTGACGGCATCGCCATTTCTGCTTCATGCAGTTTTGGCAGATGATAAGAGAGCGTTTGCGTTTCTTCGCCTTTACGCACGCGCAGCACCGAATAGTGCGGCGTTTCCATCTGTTCGTTTGGCACGATCACCGCACGCACGCCACCTTGACGCTTTTCGATGGCACTGACCGCTTCGCGTTTTTCGTTCAGCAGGTAAGACGCCACCGGAACGGGCACAATGGCGTGCACTTCTTTGGTGTTGTCTTTCAGCGCTTCTTCTTCAATCAGGCGCAGAATAGAAAGTGACAGCGATTCGTTGTCGCGAATGGTGCCGGTACCGCTGCAGCGCGGGCAGACATGATGGCTGGATTCACCCAACGACGGGCTGAGGCGCTGACGCGACATCTCCAGCAGACCAAAGCGAGAAATGTGGCTGATTTGAATACGGGCGCGATCTTGACGGACGGCTTCGCGCAGACGGTTTTCAACCGCGCGCTGATGGCGCACAGGCGTCATGTCGATAAAATCGATAACAATCAGGCCACCCAGGTCGCGCAGGCGCAGCTGGCGCGCGATTTCATCCGCCGCTTCCAGGTTGGTGTTAAAGGCGGTTTCTTCAATGTCGCCACCGCGAGTCGCACGTGCCGAGTTGATGTCGATGGCCGTCAGCGCTTCGGTGCTGTCGATAACGATCGAACCGCCTGAAGGCAGACGCACTTCGCGCTGGAAGGCTGATTCAATTTGCGACTCAATCTGATAATGACTGAACAGCGGGATCTCACCGGTGTACAGTTTTATTTTGCTGCTGAAATCGGGACGGCCCAGTGCAGCGATATGCTGGCGCGCCAGCTCAAGCACTTTTGGGTTGTCGATCAGAATCTCACCGATATCCTGGCGCAGATAGTCGCGGAAGGCGCGCACGATCACGTTACTTTCCTGATGGATAAGGAACGGAGCAGGGCGGCTGTCAGCGGCTTTTTTGATGGCTTCCCAGTGCTTGAGGCGGAAACTCAAATCCCACTGCAGGGATTCGGCGGATTTGCCAACGCCCGCCGTGCGCACGATCAGGCCCATGCCGTCCGGCAGTTCCAGCGCCGACAGCGCCTCTTTCAGCTCGGTGCGGTCATCGCCCTCAATGCGGCGTGAAATACCGCCTGCGCGGGGATTGTTGGGCATTAACACTAAATAGCTGCCCGCCAGGGAGATAAAGGTCGTTAGCGCAGCGCCTTTGTTACCGCGCTCTTCTTTATCTATCTGAACGATAACTTCCTGTCCTTCGCGCAGCACATCTTTGATATTAGGGCGACCGTGCGCGTTGTAATTAGCAGGAAAATATTCGCGGGAAACTTCTTTAAGAGGGAGAAAACCGTGACGCTCTGCACCGTAGTCGACAAATGCCGCTTCAAGGCTAGGTTCAACGCGGGTGATTTTTCCTTTGTAGATATTGGCTTTTTTCTGCTCGTGTCCTGGGCTTTCGATATCCAGATCGTACAGACGTTGTCCATCAACCAGGGCAACGCGCAACTCCTCCTGCTGAGTTGCGTTAATTAACATTCTTTTCATCGTGACTTACTCGTTATTCTCACATGAGTGATAAAGCTGCGGGCATCGTTACCCTGGACGAGAATCAACCGATGGCCTCGTGTCTGCATGCACTGACGTCAACCTCACGGTTGTCGGCGGCTATAGAGGCGCAAATCTTGTCGGTGGCCTGTTTTTCATAAGGAAAACCAGCGCCTGAAGGTGGAAGTGCTACACGGTAATCAAAAAATCCACACATCCCAGTCTGTCGTCCAGGCCGCAACCCGCAGCCCGCTAAGTGCCTGATTTAACTTCACGTCTTACGCCATTGCCGCGTGTTCGTTTCATCGGGCAAAATACCTTAATTTCGCTCTTTTTTCCGCCTGATACTTTCCAGGTCAGAAACCTTTGCATTATTCCATTGCTGACCAACATATAGCAAGGCGACTTTTACCGAGCTGTGAAGTTTGTCGATCCTTAACTGATTCATTTGCCGGACTATTCATCATAACGCTGCAAAAGTCATCAATCTAACGCGCTTAAACGCGTTACGCTGAGAGTTAAGCATAGAAAAAGGGGTGGCGCTATTAGGGGACACTAATTAGAATCGCCGCCATGAAAACAGAGAATCCTGGCGTACAATATGTCGCCATTACGGCTGAAAATGCCGGGCAGCGCATTGACAATTTTTTGCGCACTCAGCTGAAAGGCGTGCCCAAGAGCATGATTTATCGCATCCTGCGTAAAGGCGAGGTGCGGGTAAATAAAAAGCGCGTTAAACCCGAATACAAACTGGAAGACGGCGATGAGATCCGCGTTCCTCCCGTGCGCGTCGCAGAGCGCGAGGAGCAAGCGGTATCGCCGAAGCTGGATAAAGTTGCCGCGCTGGCGCATGCCATCCTGTACGAAGACGATTATCTGCTGGTGCTTAACAAACCGGCCGGTACGGCCGTGCACGGCGGCAGCGGATTAAGTTTTGGCGTGATTGAAGGGCTGCGTGCGCTGCGTCCTGAAGCCCGTTTTCTGGAGCTGGTTCACCGGCTCGATCGCGATACGTCCGGTATTTTGCTGGTCGCCAAAAAACGCTCTGCGCTGCGCGCCTTGCATGAACAGCTGCGCGAAAAGGGCATGCAGAAAGATTACCTGGCTCTGGTGCGCGGCGACTGGCCTTCACATTTGAAAGTCGTCCAGGCGCCGCTGCTGAAAAATATTCTCCAGAGTGGTGAACGCATTGTGCGCGTGAGTGCGGAGGGGAAACCCTCTGAAACGCGTTTTAAAGTGGAAGAGCGTTTCGGCTTCGCGACGCTGGTGAAAGCCAGCCCGGTGACCGGACGGACGCACCAGATTCGTGTCCATACGCTGCATGGTGGACATCCCATTGCCTTCGACGATCGCTACGGCGACCGCGAGTTTGATCGTGAGCTGGCCAGTACCGGGCTGGCGCGCCTGTTTTTGCATGCGGCCGCGCTCACCTTCACGCATCCTCATACCGGCGAAACCTTACGCATGGAAGCGCCGCTTGATGCGGCGTTGAAAACGTGCCTCGCGCAGTTGCGCAAAAAATAGTGGCCATGGCGGGCATCATGCTAATGCATTGATGCCCACACTTCTTAGCATGTCATTGAGCGCGATAAGCGGTAATCCAATCAACGTGTTGGGATCGCGCCCTTCCAATTTATCAAACAGACAAATCCCCATGCCTTCACTTTTAAAACTGCCAGCGCAGTTTAGCGGCTGCTCTTTAGCGACGTAATGTTCAATTTCATTCGGTGAAAGGCTGCGAAAATGGACATTAAAGGGCTCACAGATGACCTGCTGTTGGTGACGCTGAGGATGGATCAACGCCAGTCCGGTATAAAACGTCACGATTTGTCCACTGGCGGCGGCGAGCTGCGATCGCGCATTTTCCGCTGTATGGGGTTTACCCGTGATGCGCCCGTTGACAACACAGACTTGGTCGGAGCCAATGATCCAGCTTTCGGGATAGGCCGACGCTAGCGAGCGGGCTTTCTCCAGCGCCAGGCGTTCAACTAGCGCCGAGGCAGGTTCGCCGGGATGCGGTGTTTCATCGCAGTTTGGTGCGGCGCTAATGAAAGGCAGGCCCAGCTTGCTGAGCAAAGCCTGACGAAAAGGGGAGGTTGAGGCCAGAACGAGCGGTATCATCATTTTTTTACAGAATAGATAGCGTAAAGGTGACAGGCATTTTAAACTATGCGCCGCACTGGATGCGACTAACGGGTGAAAGATGCTGTAATCCGGCCTTTTTCTTTGACTCTAAGACGTTACAAAGTTAATATGCGCGCCCTATGCAAAAGGTAAAATTACCCCTGACGCTCGATCCGGTCCGCGCCGCGCAAAAACGCCTTGATTATCAGGGTGTCTATGCACCTGAATTGGTGGCGCGTTTGAACGAATCGGTCGTGAGTGTGGACAGTGATGTGGAATGTGCCATGTCGTTTGCGGTTGACAACCAGCGTCTCGCGGTTCTGCAGGGAACTGCCGAAGTGCGGGTTACGTTGTCGTGTCAGCGCTGCAACCAACCTTTCCCTCAACACGTTCACGTAAGCTATTGCTTCAGTCCTGTTTCCTCTGATGAACAGGCCGAAGCACTGCCGGAAGCCTACGAGCCAGTTGATGTCAACGATTTCGGTGAAATCGACTTGCTGGCAGTTATCGAGGATGAGCTCATTCTCGCGCTGCCTGTGGTTCCGGTGCATGAATCTGAACACTGTGAAGTGTCCGACGCGGACATGGTCTTTGGCCAGCTGCCTGAAGAGGCAGAAAAGCCAAATCCATTTGCCGTATTAGCCAGTTTAAAGCGTAAGTAATAGGAGTAAGGTCCATGGCCGTACAACAAAATAAACCAACCCGTTCTAAGCGTGGTATGCGTCGTTCGCACGATGCGCTGACCACTACCACTCTGTCAGTAGATAAAGTTTCTGGTGAAACTCATCTGCGTCACCACATCACTGCGGATGGCTACTACCGCGGTCGCAAGGTTATCACCAAGTAATTCTTTGCGTTTACGCAAGGCGATACCTTGACACGTTTGACCCTGGCAGTTGATGCCATGGGCGGGGATTTCGGTCCCTGCGTGACAGTGCCTGCATCCTTGCAGGCACTGGCCTCTCATTCGCAGCTGTATCTTCTTCTGGTCGGCGATCCCGACATCATCACGTCATTTCTTGCCAAAGCGGATTCCTCTTTAATGGGGCGTGTGCAGGTTGTTCCTGCCGAATCGGTTATTGCAAGCGATGCTAAACCCGCACAGGCGGTTCGCAACAGCCGTGGAACGTCAATGCGCGTGGCACTGGAGCTGGTAAAAGCGGGCACCGCTCAGGCCTGCGTGAGCGCCGGAAATACCGGGGCGCTGATGGGCCTGGCAAAACTATTATTGAAGCCGCTGGATGGCATTGAACGTCCGGCGTTGATGACGGTATTGCCGCATCAACAGCATGGCAAAACGGTGCTGCTGGACCTCGGCGCGAATGTCGATTCAGACAGCACGATGCTGGTGCAGTTTGCCGTGATGGGGGCGGTTATGGCGGAAGAGGTATTGGACATTCAGCAACCGCGTGTGGCGCTCTTGAACATTGGTCAGGAAGAGACCAAAGGACTGGAAACCATCCGCGCCGCCTCTGCGGTACTGCGTGAGACGCCGCATCTCAACTATATTGGTTACCTCGAGGGGAACGATCTCCTCACCGGCAAAACGGACGTGCTGGTCTGTGATGGCTTCGTGGGTAATGTCACGTTGAAGACCATGGAAGGCGTGGTAAGAATGTTCCTTTCCCTGCTCAAATCGTCAGGTGAAGGAAAAAAACGGGCTTGGTGGATGACATTGCTCGGGCGCTTGATACAAAAGCGTCTGGCTGCACGTTTCGGCCATCTCAACCCCGACCAGTACAATGGCGCTTGTCTGTTAGGATTGCGCGGGACAGTGATCAAAAGCCACGGCGCGGCCAATGAACGCGCCTTTGCCGTGGCGATAGAACAGGCAGAGCAGGCGGTGCGTAAGCAAGTTCCCGCGAGGATTGCAGCGCGCCTTGACGCTGTATTAGCCAGGAGTGACAAAGCGTAGATGTTTACCAAAATTATCGGTACGGGCAGCTATTTGCCTGAACAGGTTCGCTCAAATGCGGACCTGGAAAAAATGGTGGAGACTTCGGACGAGTGGATTGTCACCCGTACCGGCATCCGTGAACGTCGCATTGCAGCACCGGAAGAAACCGTTGCCAGCATGGGTTTCACGGCGGCACAGCGTGCGCTCGAGATGGCTGGCGTCGCCGCCAGCGACGTTGGCCTGATCATCGTGGCCACGACCTCTTCAAGTCACGCTTTCCCCAGTTCAGCCTGCATGATTCAGCAGATGCTGGAAATCAACGACTGTGCGGCGTTCGATTTAGCCGCCGCCTGCGCCGGCTTTACCTACGCATTGAGTGTCGCTGACCAATACATCAAAAATGGCGTGGTCAAACATGCGCTGGTCATCGGTGCAGACGTGCTCGCCCGCACGCTGGATCCGAACGATCGCGGTACCATTATTCTGTTTGGTGATGGAGCCGGTGCTGTGGTGCTTGGCCAGAGCGAAGAGCCGGGTATTATGTCTACCCATCTCCACGCGGATGGTCGCTACGGCAAGCTGCTGACGCTGCCTTACCAGGATCGCGCGAACCAACATGAGCCAGCGTATTTGACCATGGCAGGCAACGAAGTGTTTAAGGTTGCTGTTACCGAGTTGGCACATATCGTTGACGAAACGCTTCAGGCTAACAACCTTGACCGCGCTGAACTCGACTGGCTGGTGCCGCATCAGGCGAACCTGCGCATCATCAGTGCCACCGCCAAAAAATTAGGCATGGGCATGGAGAAAGTCGTGGTAACGCTGGATCGTCACGGTAACACTTCCGCTGCATCCGTACCGAGCGCGCTGGACGAAGCGGTACGCGATGGCCGTATTAAACCGGGACAACTGATTTTGCTGGAAGCCTTTGGTGGTGGTTTCACTTGGGGTTCGGCACTGGTTCGCTTTTGATTGACAGGAACGAAAGATGACGCAATTTGCTTTTGTTTTCCCCGGACAGGGATCGCAGACCGTTGGCATGCTGGCGGAACTTGCTGCGGAAAATCCGCAGGTTGAGGCAACCTTCCGCGAAGCCTCTGAGGCTTTAGGCTACGACTTATGGCAACTGGTGCAGCAGGGCCCGGCGGAAGAGTTAAATAAAACCTGGCAGACCCAGCCCGCGCTGTTAGCGGCATCCGTGGCGGTGTACCGCGTCTGGCAGAGCAAGCAGGGACCGCAGCCCACCCTGATGGCGGGCCACAGCCTCGGCGAGTATTCCGCGCTGGTGTGTGCCGGTGTCATTGACTTTGCTGATGCGGTAAAACTGGTTGAACTGCGTGGCAAACTGATGCAAGAAGCGGTGCCGGAAGGCACGGGTGCGATGCAGGCAATTATTGGCTTGGACGATGAATCTATCCGCAAAGCCTGTGAAGAGAGTGCTCAAGGTCAGGTTGTTTCGCCGGTGAACTTCAATTCCCCAGGCCAGGTGGTGATTGCGGGCAACAAAGAAGCCGTAGAGCGCGCGGGCGCTGCATGCAAAGCCGCTGGCGCCAAGCGCGCACTTCCGTTGCCTGTCAGCGTACCGTCTCACTGCGCGCTGATGAAACCGGCCGCGGAGAAGCTGGCGCTGGCGCTGGAAAACGTGACCTTCAGCGCGCCTCGCGTACCGGTGGTCAACAACGTGGATGTAAAATGCGAAACCGACGCCGCAGCAATTCGCAGCGCGCTGGTTCGCCAACTTTATAGCCCGGTGCGCTGGACAGAAGCCGTTGAATACATCGCCACGCAAAACGTGGAGCAGCTTTTTGAGATGGGTCCGGGTAAAGTCCTGACCGGTCTGACAAAACGCATTGTTGATAGCCTGACCGCAGCGGCCGTGAACGACCCCGCTTCACTGAGCGCTGCGCTTACGCAGGAATGAGAGGAAAAAAATGAGCTTTGACGGTAAAGTAGCGCTGGTTACGGGCGCAAGCCGCGGCATTGGTCGCGCCATAGCGGAAACGCTGGTTGCGCGCGGTGCCAAAGTAGTAGGAACCGCGACCAGCGAAAGCGGTGCGGAAGCCATCAGCGCTTACCTCGGCGATAAGGGCAAAGGCTTGGTTCTGAATGTCACTGATGCCAGTTCCATTGAGAGCGTGTTAGAAAAAGTGCGCGCTGAATTTGGCGAAGTGGATATTTTAGTCAATAATGCAGGCATTACGCGCGACAATCTGTTGATGCGCATGAAAGACGACGAGTGGGCGGATATCCTTGATACCAACCTGACGTCGGTGTTCCGCCTGTCCAAGGCGGTCATGCGTGCAATGATGAAAAAGCGTGTGGGCCGTATCATCACCATCGGTTCTGTGGTTGGAACTATGGGTAACGCGGGTCAGGCAAACTATGCGGCAGCAAAAGCAGGTTTGATTGGCTTTAGCAAATCACTGGCGCGAGAAGTTGCGTCACGTGGCATTACCGTAAACGTCGTGGCACCGGGCTTCATTGAGACGGACATGACGCGTGCACTGAACGAAGATCAGCGCTCGGGCATTTTGGCAGAAGTGCCGGCAGGTCGTTTAGGCGATCCGCAGGAAATTGCCAATGCTGTTGCATTCTTAGCCTCTGACGAAGCAGCCTACATTACGGGTGAAACGCTGCACGTCAACGGCGGAATGTACATGGTCTGATAATCACGAAAACATTTGCATTATCTGCGGTAAAGACCGCAGAATAGCGCAAAATCGTGGTTCGACCAGCCGGGATTTTGTTGCATCTTTTTCAACATTTTATACACTACGAAAACCATCGCGAAAGCGAGTTTTGATAGGAAATTAAATAGTATGAGCGATATCGAACAACGCGTTAAGAAAATCGTAGCTGAGCAGCTGGGCGTTAAAGAAGAAGAAGTTGTTAACACTGCTTCTTTCGTGGAAGACCTGGGTGCAGATTCTCTTGACACCGTTGAGCTGGTAATGGCTCTGGAAGAAGAGTTTGATACTGAAATTCCAGACGAAGAAGCTGAGAAAATCACTACCGTTCAGGCAGCGATCGACTACATCACTAGCCATCAAGGCTAATGAATATCTTCAGGCGGTCAATTGACCGCCTGAGTTTTATTTTTGCCCCACATAGCGTTATTTTTTCCCTCCCTGGAGGACGAGAACGTGTCTAAGCGTCGTGTAGTTGTGACCGGTCTTGGCATGTTGTCTCCTGTCGGCAATACCGTAGAGTCTACCTGGAGTGCTCTCCTTGCCGGTCAGAGCGGCATTAACCTGATCGACCATTTTGATACTAGTGCCTACGCAACGCGTTTTGCTGGCTTAGTAAAAGATTTCAATTGCGATGAATATATCTCTCGCAAAGATCAGCGCAAGATGGATGATTTTATCCAGTACGGCGTTGTGGCTGGTATTCAAGCTATGGCGGACTCCGGTCTGGTCGTAACCGATGAAAATGCCGGTCGAATTGGTGCAGCTATTGGTTCTGGCATCGGTGGACTAGGGTTGATCGAAGACAACCACAGCGCCTTGGTCAGCGGTGGCCCACGAAAAATCAGCCCGTTCTTCGTACCGTCTACCATTGTAAATATGGTCGCGGGACATTTAACGATCATGTACGGCCTGAAAGGTCCAAGCATTTCGATTGCCACCGCCTGTACTTCTGGCGTGCACAACATCGGCCATGCGGCGCGTATCATTGCGTACAATGATGCCGACGTGATGCTGGCGGGCGGTGCTGAAAAAGCCAGTACGCCACTGGGCGTAGGTGGATTCGGCGCTGCACGTGCGCTGTCAACGCGCAACGAAAATCCTCAGGCTGCAAGCCGTCCATGGGACAAAGACCGTGATGGTTTTGTGTTGGGTGACGGTGCGGGCATCATCATGCTGGAAGAGTACGAGCATGCGAAAAAGCGCGGCGCGAAAATTTATGCAGAAATCGTTGGTTTCGGCATGAGCAGCGACGCCTATCACATGACGTCTCCGCCTGAAGATGGTTCTGGTGCTGCGGCGGCGATGGTGAATGCGCTGCGTGATGCCCAGCTTAACGCTGAGCAGATCGGTTATGTCAATGCGCACGGCACATCAACGCCGGCGGGTGACAAAGCGGAAGCACAGGCAGTGAAATCGGTATTTGGGGCCTCCGCGCACAGCGTGATGGTGAGCTCGACCAAGTCGATGACTGGCCATTTGCTCGGCGCGGCGGGTGCGGTAGAAGCGATTTATTCGATTCTGGCACTGCGCGATCAGGCTGTACCGCCGACCATCAACCTTGATAACCCGGATGAAGGGTGCGATCTGGATTTCGTGCCCCATACGGCGCGTCAAGTCAGCGGGCTGGAGTACACGCTGTGTAACTCCTTTGGATTTGGCGGCACTAACGGGTCGCTTATCTTCCGCAAGGTGTAAACGGCACATCCCATCAAATCGAGGCCCGCTTAGCGGGCCTTTTTTGTATTTTATCGCGCTGCGGCGTAAAGGTTTACCCGCGTCGATGCGACATCAAGCAGACATCTTCGCCAGGAGAATAACGCATGTGGATTAATGGGCACCCGGAATCAATGCTCTCTGCGCGCGATCGCGCCGTGCAGTTTGGTGACGGCTGTTTTACCACGGCCGCCGTGATTGCAGGAAAAATCCAGCTGCTGGATGCGCACCTCCAGCGCCTTAGAGAAGGATGCGCGCGCTTGTATTTGCCGGAGCCTGATAGGGTGCAGCTTGCCGATGAGATGCGCCACGCGGCAGCGGATCAGCCTCAGGCGGTTCTTAAAGTTATTCTCACCCCCGGTCCCGGCGGACGGGGTTACAGCCGCGCGGGCTGCAGTACACCAACGCGCATCATTTCACTGTCGCCTTGGCCGCACCATTACGCGACGCTGGGTGACGGCGTTCGCCTGATCACAAGCGACGTTCGCTTAGCCCGGAATCCGCTACTGGCGGGAATTAAACATCTTAATCGGCTGGAGCAGGTACTGATAAGACAGCAGCTTGATCAGTGTGAGGCAGACGAAGCGCTGGTGCTTGACACTGCCGGGACCGTAGTGGAATGCTGTGCGGCCAATTTGTTTTGGCGCGTTGGAACAAACATTTACACGCCGCCGGTTGACCAGGCTGGCGTTGACGGCATTATGCGTCGTTATCTGATGGCGCAGTTGGCCGCAAACGGCCACGCTTGTGAGGTGAAAGCCATCGGGCGGGACGCGCTACTTGGCGCCGATGAAGTGGTGATCTGTAATGCACTGATGCCGGTTCTGCCCGTAAAATACATTGATGAGGTGGCCTTTACCGCCCGCACGCTGTATCAGCAGCTGCTCGCCAGTTGCCAAACGATGGAAGCATCATGACTCGAATGAAAAAGATTATCGCCAGCACCGTGGCGATCGCTGGCCTTGCGGCAGCCTTTAGCTATTGGCAGATTGAACGTTTAGCCGATACGCCTTTGAGCATCAGCCAGGAAACGATTTACACGCTGCCTGCCGGCAGTGGGCGCGTGGTACTGGAAGCGCAGTTAGAAAGCCAGCATATCATTCCAAAAACCTTCTGGTTTGGCCCGCTACTCAAGCTCGAACCTGATTTGGCCAAGTTCAAAGCGGGGACTTATCGGCTGGAGACGGGCATGACGGTACGCCAGCTGTTACAGCTGCTGGCAAGTGGGAAGGAAGCGCAATTTCCGCTGCGTCTTGTTGAGGGGCTGCGCCTGCAAGAGTGGCTGGCGGAATTGCGCAAAGCACCTTACATCAAGCACACGCTCAGCGATGATACGTTGCCGACGCTGGCCACGGCGATGAAGCTCGACGCGAATCAGCTTGAAGGCGCGTTCTATCCTGATACCTATTTGTACACGGCGAATACGTCCGATGTGGCGCTGCTTGAGCGTGCGCATGCGCGAATGGAGAAGCTGGTCGATCGACTCTGGCAGGAACGAACGCCCGATCTGCCTTATAAAAACAAGCAGGAAATGGTCACGATGGCCTCGATCATCGAAAAAGAGACCGGCGTGAGCGAAGAGCGCGCGCGCGTGGCCTCCGTTTTCATTAACCGCTTGCGCACCGGGATGAAATTGCAAACCGATCCCACGGTAATTTATGGTATGGGTGACGCCTATAGCGGGACATTGACGCGGCGCGATCTGGAAACACCTACCCCGTACAATACCTATACCATCAGTGGACTGCCACCGGGCCCGATCGCCATGCCCAGCCGGGCGTCGCTGGAAGCCGCCGCGCACCCGGAAAAAAGCAATTTCCTCTATTTCGTTGCCGACGGCAAAGGTGGCCATACCTTTACCACTAACCTTGCCAGTCACAATAAGGCGGTTCAGGCATACCGGCAGGCTATTAAGGATAAAAATGAACAGTAAGTTTATTGTCATCGAGGGCCTGGAAGGGGCGGGCAAAACGACAGCGCGGGACGCGGTCGTTGCGGTGCTGCGTGAGCAGGGCATTCATGAGGTGGTCTTCACCCGTGAGCCCGGCGGCACCCCGTTGGCTGAGAAATTGCGCGAGTTAATCAAGCAAGGCATCGAAGGAGAGCAGATAACCGATAAAGCGGAACTGCTGATGCTTTATGCCGCACGCGTTCAGCTGGTGGACAATGTCATTAAACCGGCGCTCGCGCGCGGCGCTTGGGTCATTGGCGATCGTCACGATCTCTCGTCACAAGCTTATCAGGGTGGCGGCCGCGGAATGGACAGGCAGCTGATGACCACCTTACGCGATACCGTGCTGGGCGATTTTCGCCCGGATCTGACGCTGTATTTGGATGTGACGCCCGAAGTGGGTTTGGCGCGCGCCCGTGCGCGCGGTGCGCTTGACCGCATTGAGCAGGAGTCGCTGCGCTTCTTTGAGCGCACGCGCGAGCGTTATCTGACGTTGGCTGCCGCCGATCCTCACACTCTTGTGATTGACGCGACGCAGGCGCTGGATGACGTAACAGCATCCCTAAAAACGGCTGTCTACGCCTGGCTGGCTGGTCAAACCCAATGAAGTGGTATCCGTGGCTGAATCAGCCCTATCGCAATATTATCGCCCGTCATCAGCAACAGCAGGCGCATCATGCCCTGCTGGTTCACGCTATTGATGGCATGGGCGATGAGGCGCTGATCTGGGGGGTAAGCCGCTGGCTGATGTGTCAGAAACCGGATGGCTTGAAAAGCTGCGGTCACTGCCATGGCTGTCAACTGATGCAGGCCCACACGCACCCAGACTGGTACCGCCTGGAGGCCGAGAAAGGCAAAGCTTCGCTAGGAATCGACGCGGTACGCGACGTGACCGAAAAGCTTTACCACTTTGCTCAGCAGGGGGGGGCAAAAATTGTCTGGCTGCCTGATGCGGCGCAGCTCACCGAAGCTGCTGCCAACGCATTGTTGAAAACGTTGGAAGAGCCGCCCGCAAACTGCTGGTTTTTCCTGAGCGCGCGCGAACCGACGCAGTTATTGGCGACGTTGCGTAGCCGCTGCATGACGTGGCACCTGCCGCCGCCGGATGAAACGCAAGGGGTAAGCTGGCTGCAGCCTCAGGTCACGCAGCCCGATGCCGTGCTGCGTACGGCGTTGCGCCTATGCAATGGCGCGCCCGGCGCGGCGCTGGCACTGCTCGACCCCACACGCTGGCAAACGCGTGACGCGCTGTGTGAAGCCCTTAACCGCGCTCTTGCCACGGATATCCTGCAACTGCTGCCCGTCCTGAACAGCGATAACGCGGCCGAGCGCCTGAGCTGGCTCATTGCGCTATTAGTCGACGCCATGAAGCTCCAGCAGGGAGCAGGTCAATGGCTGACAAACAGCGATCGGCCCGAAGTTGTCGCCCAGCTCGCGCAGCAGCTTAACGGCAGTGCGCTGCATGCCAGCGTGCAGCTCTGGATGGCGTGTCGCGCGCAGCTGCTGCACGTGGCCGCGCTAAACCGAGAACTTATCCTGACCGACCGTCTGCTGATGTGGGGGCGTCTGCTGTCCCCGGGCGCGGTCGATTAAGCGAGAAAAGAGAAACCTATGTTTATTGTCGATTCGCACTGTCATCTTGATGGCCTTGATTACGAAAAACAGCACCGCGATCTGGACGACGTGATCGCGAAAGCCGCGGCGCGCGACGTGAAGTTTATGCTGGCGATTGCCACCACGCTGCCGGATTACTACAAAATCAAACAGTTGGTAGGCGCTCGCCCGAATATCGCGCTGGCCTGCGGCGTACATCCGCTGAATCAAGAAAGCCCTTACGATGTCGAAGAGTTTCGCCGCCTGGCTGCAGAAGAGCAGGTCATTGCGCTGGGAGAGACCGGACTGGATTATTTTTATCAGCAGGAAACCAAGGCCCAGCAACAGGCATCATTCCGCGAACATATTCGCACCGGGATCGCGCTCAATAAGCCGATCATTGTGCACACGCGCGATGCGCGTGAAGATACGCTTGCCATTCTGCGTGAAGAGCAGGTTGAGAAATGTGGCGGCGTGCTGCACTGCTTTACCGAAGACAAAGAGACAGCGGCCAAGCTGCTGGATCTCGGCTTTTATATCTCTTTCTCCGGTATTGTGACGTTTCGTAATGCCGAACAGATCCGTGAGGCAGCCCGCTATGTTCCACTGGATCGGATTCTGGTAGAAACGGACTCACCCTATTTGGCACCGGTACCCCACCGTGGCAAAGAGAATCAGCCGGCTTTCACCCGCGATGTCGCGGAGTACATGGCGGTAGTCAAAGGGGTTGATCTGGCTACGCTTGCGGCCGCAACAACCGCCAACTTCTCGCGCCTCTTCAAGGTGCCGATGGATCGCCTCGGCGGGTAACGCCTTTTATTTCATAGGTTGTAATAAATCTTTAACCCGGCCTGCAGGCGCTAAACCCGCCCGCAGGCCATTTTTTATGGCGCTTATCTGCGCAGGCACGCCAGAAATCACTGAAAAACGGTGCGGATCCTTAGTGAAACGTGATGGCCGTCAAGTTAAAAAAACGCTATTTATTTTACCCTTCGTAATAAATCAAAAGGCGCTCAGCGTCATCCCGGTAAAGGTCCTCCCCCTTTGCCATGCGCATCGCGCAAAAAAAACTGCACTCATACTCAGGAGCTTTTATGTTCAAGAACGCATTTGCGAACCTGCAAAAAGTAGGTAAATCGCTGATGTTGCCGGTATCGGTTTTGCCGATTGCCGGTATTTTATTAGGCGTTGGTTCAGCCAATTTCAGCTGGCTGCCTGCTGTGGTTTCACACGTGATGGCCGAAGCGGGCGGATCGGTATTCGCTAATATGCCGCTGATTTTCGCCATTGGCGTGGCGTTGGGTTTCACCAATAATGACGGCGTGTCTGCGCTGGCGGCCGTGGTGGCCTACGGCATTATGGTGAAAACGCTGGCGGTGGTCGCCCCCTTGGTGCTGCATTTGCCGGCAGCGGAAATAGAGGCCAAGCACCTGGCGGATACCGGCGTGTTGGGTGGCATTATTGCCGGTTCCATTGCCGCGTATATGTTTAATCGCTTTTATCGCATTAAGCTGCCTGAATATCTTGGCTTCTTTGCAGGTAAGCGTTTTGTGCCGATTATCTCCGGTCTGACCGCGATCTTTACCGGCGTCGTACTGGCATTCATCTGGCCGCCAGTGGGTACCGCAATTCAGGACTTTTCACAGTGGGCTGCGTATCAGAACCCCGTGGTCGCCTTTGGTATCTACGGCGTAATTGAGCGGGCACTGGTGCCGTTTGGACTGCATCATATCTGGAACGTACCTTTCCAGATGCAAATCGGTGAATTCACCAACGCAGCAGGACAGGTGTTCCACGGCGATATTCCTCGCTACATGGCGGGCGACCCAACGGCAGGTAAGCTGTCAGGTGGCTTCCTGTTCAAAATGTACGGTCTGCCAGCCGCGGCAATTGCTATCTGGCACTCTGCCAAGCCGGAAAACCGCGCTAAAGTGGGCGGCATCATGATCTCCGCTGCGCTGACCTCGTTCCTGACGGGTATCACCGAACCGATCGAATTCTCCTTTATGTTCGTGGCCCCGATCCTGTATGTGATCCACGCCATTCTGGCAGGCCTGGCGTTCCCTATCTGTATTCTGTTGGGCATGCGCGATGGCACCAGCTTCTCGCACGGGTTGATTGACTTCATCGTCCTGAGCGGCAACAGCAGTAAGATCTGGCTGTTTCCCATCGTGGGGATCATTTATGGTCTGATTTACTACACCGTGTTCCGCGTACTGATTGCTAAGCTGAACCTGAAAACGCCGGGCCGTGAAGATACGGCTACCGAGCAGAGCAGCGCGACTGGCAGCGAAATGGCGGGCAAACTGGTGAGCGCCTTTGGCGGTAAAGAGAACATCACCAACCTCGACGCCTGTATTACGCGCCTGCGCGTGAGCGTGGCAGACGTCGCGAAGGTCGATCAGACCGAGCTAAAAAACCTCGGCGCTCGCGGCGTGGTAGTAGCAGGATCGGGTGTTCAGGCTATCTTTGGCACCAAATCGGATAACCTGAAAACCGAAATGGACGACTACATTCGCAGTCTGTAACTCTCTGTGAATCGTTAAAAAACCCCTCGTTGAGGGGTTTTTTTTTACCTACAGACAGAAGCGATCCGTGCGGCACTGAACCGTTGCGTCCGGCGCGGGATCGACCTCATCCGGCCTGCAAAGAAAGAAAAGCGGGGAAAATCGCGTTTATGATACGGCGTTTCCTTTTTGCGTCCGGGAGTGCCGATGGGTAATCACGTGGCTAGCGGAAACCAAACTGCTGCTAAGGCAGCCGGTCAGCATAAGAAAAGTGGCGTCGAGGTTGAAAGAAAGAGAATTTCTCACGCATACTGCCTGATTAAACTCCCTGTTTAAGGAAATGCCCCATGGCTGAAGAAACCCTTTTCAGTAAGATCATTCGTCGCGAAATTCCCGCCGACGTGGTTTATCAGGATGAGCTGGTGACTGCCTTCCGCGACATCGCCCCGAAAGCGCCAACGCACATTCTGATTGTGCCTAACGTGGTGATCCCCACGGCCAATGACGTAGAGGAAGCGCATGAGCAGGCGCTGGGCCGCATGATGACGGTAGCAGCAAAAATTGCGCGTGAAGAAGGCATTGCGGAGGATGGGTATCGCCTGATCGTCAACTGCAATAAGCATGGCGGGCAGGAAGTGTATCACATCCATATGCACCTGGTGGGCGGTAAGCCTCTGGGCCCGATGCTGGCTCACTAACTTCGGACGGAGCTCCAGATGCGTCAATGGCTGAGTGGCTTAGTTTTACTGACCCTCGCGGGCTGTAGCAGCGACAAACCGATGATCAATACCTCACAGTCTTTGGTGATGGAGTCGTCGGTGCTGTCAGCGGGCATTATCACTGATGAACCGACGCTCACGGGTAGCGATGGGCAGCAGCGTGCGTCAAGCATGCTCTATAATCAGCGTGAAACGCCGGTGAAGGTCCATTATCGTTTCTATTGGTACGACGATAAGGGCCTGGAAATTACCCCGGAAGAGCCTGCGCAGACGCAAATCGTTCCGGCGCACGGCAGTGTCGAAGTCTCTTCGCAAATCGGCAACCTGACGGCTAGCCGCGTGCGTCTTTATCTTTATCTCTGAGGAGTAATCTGTGATTCGCAGTCTTAAACGTTCCAGCGCGCTCATGTTTGCGCTGATGCTTACCGGTTGTGTGGTGCAAAAACAGACCCCGGCACCGGTCGAATCCACGACGCCAACAACACCGCAACCGACACCTGAACAGCAACCCGAACCGGTGCCGCAGCCGCAGCCCGTGCCGCAGCCTCCCAAGCTAAAGACCATTAACTGGAGCGCCAGCGTGCAGCCGCTGGTGGCGAATATGGTGCAGTCGGCAGGCGTAAACCCCGGCAGCGTCCTGCTGGTGGATCGCATCAAAAACAGCACCAACGGTGCCTTACAAAGTGATAAAGCCACAGACGCCATTCAAAACGCGTTGGCCAATAACGGCAAGTTCACCTTGGTCACGCCTGAACAGCTGGCACAGGCTAAGCAGGCGCTGGGGCTCTCAGCGGATGACAGTTTAAATTCACGCAGCAAGGCGATCGGCCTGGCGCGTAACGTCAACGCGCAGTACGTGCTCTACAGCAATGCGCAAGGCGACGTGAAATCCCCAACGCTGCAAATGCAGTTGATGCTGGTGCAAACCGGTGAAATCGTCTGGTCAGGAAACGGTATTGCACAACCCTGATCCGTATCTGCTTGAGACACTGCAGCACACCTGGCCGACGGCGCAAGCCGCCGGTCATTTTTTCGCGCTGCCGGGACTGAGCGGCGGCAGCGTTCGCGTAGAACAGGCGAACCGCACGCTGCTGGCGCGCCGTGCACCCGCACAGCCCATCCCTTTTGTGGATCGGCAACGGGAGTTTCGCGTGTTGCGCAAAATGCGCGGCGCGGCGCTTGGCCCGGCACCGCTGGCGTGGCGCGCGCCGTGGCTGCTACAAACCTGGCTGTCCGGAGAGGCGCTGACGCCCGAGCAATTTACCGAGCAGCAGGAGGCCGTGCTGACGCTGGTGCGTAGGCTGCATCAACAACCGTTAACCGGCTATCGTCTGCAACTCGGCCCGCTGCTGCTGCGGTACTGGCAGCTATGTAAACGGCGCCACTGGCGCTGGCAGCGGCAGTTAAGCCGTCTGTTGGCGCAGGGCGAGCCGCCACCGCTACGGCTGGCCCCGCTCCACATGGATATCCACCCGGGGAATGTGGTCGCCACTGCCGACGGCCTGCGGCTGATTGACTGGGAGTACGCCGCTGATGGCGATATAGCGCTGGAAGTGGCGGCGCTGTGCGCGGCGGTGAACGGCGAAGAGACGCACTGGATCATTGGATACGCTCAGCGTGCCAATCTCAGCCCGACGCAACTCTTGCAGCAGGTGCGTCGCTGGCAGCCTTGGCTGCATCTGCTCATGGCCAGCTGGTATCAGCTGCGCGCCGAGCAAACCCAAGACGCTTTTTTACAGCAGTTGGCGCAGGCCAGCTGGCACGATCTTTAATTCAGGACCCGAACCATGACCATGACCTCACCCGGACCGCTAATGCTCGACGTCGCTGGCTACACGCTGGACGCTGAAGAGCGCGAGATTCTGCAACACCCGTTGACCGGCGGGCTGATTTTGTTTGCCCGCAATTTCCATGATGCCGATCAGCTGGCGGAGCTGGTACGGCAGATCCGCGCGGCTTCGCGTCATCGGCTGGTGGTGGCGGTGGATCAGGAAGGCGGGCGCGTGCAGCGTTTCCGTGAAGGATTTACGGCGCTGCCGGCAATGCAGTCTTTCGCGGCGCTGAACGATCTCCCCACAGCGGGAACGTTGGCGCGTGAGGCCGGCTGGCAGATGGCGGCCGAGATGATCGCCCTGGATATCGACATCAGCTTTGCGCCGGTGCTCGACATTGGCCACATCAGTGCGGCGATCGGCGATCGTTCATTCCACGAGGATCCGGCGATTGCGCTGCAGGTCGCGCGGGAATTTATTCACGGTATGCACGAAGCGGGCATGAAAACCACCGGTAAACACTTTCCGGGTCACGGCGCGGTGAGTGCCGACTCGCACAAAGAGACGCCGCGCGATGCGCGGGATGCGAAGGCGCTGCGCCAGCGCGATATGACGATATTCAAACAGCTGATCGACGAACAGTTGCTCGACGCCGTAATGCCTGCACATATTATCTATACTGAGGTTGACGCATTGCCTGCCAGCGGCTCGCCTTACTGGCTGCAGACTGTGCTGCGGCAGGAGCTGGGTTTCAATGGGGTGATTTTCTCGGACGATCTCTCAATGGAAGGTGCGGCGATCATGGGCAGCTATGCGGAGCGCGCGCAGCAATCCCTGACGGCGGGCTGCGATATGGTGCTGGTGTGCAATCAGCGGGAAGGGGCGATCAGCGTGCTGGATAACCTTGCGCCCGTTGAGGCCAAACGCGTCACGCAGCTCTATCATCGCGGACGAGTCACGCGCGAGACATTGCAGCGTTCAACGCGTTGGAAAGCAAACTATCAATCACTCGGCGCGCTGCAGGCGCGCTGGCTGGCGCACAAGGCGGCGCAGGGCTGAGGTGCAGATGAACCCGGCAGGCCGCGCGCTGAGCCGGGCATCCGTTTACTGTGTGATGGTGTTCACAAAATGTGTAACATTCTGATAATGCTGCTGAAAGATTGATCTGCATCAAATTTCCCCTGTACAGCCCCTACCGCCGTGATATTCTGGCCTCAGCTTGCGAGTAACGTCGCCAACCCTATGTTTACTAAGGTTTTTATTAACCTTTAGTTAACTATTGGTTTACAACTTTGAGGGGGTCCTTGTTGACTACATCTATGGAAAAAATCGTCATTGTCGGCGGTGGTGCAGGTGGGCTGGAGCTGGCAACCCAGCTTGGCCATAAACTTGGCCGTAAAAAGAAGGCTGAGGTTATCCTGGTGGACCGCAACCACAGTCACCTGTGGAAACCGCTGCTGCATGAAGTGGCCACCGGCTCGATGGACGAAGGCATTGATGCGCTTAGCTATCTGGCGCATGCGCGCAACCACGGTTTCCAGTTCCAGCTTGGATCGCTGACCCAGATCGACCGCGACAGCAAAACCATTGAGCTGGCGGAAATCCGCGACGCCAGCGGCGAAATCCTGGTGCCGCAGCGCGCCCTGGCCTATGACCGGCTAGTGATCGCGCTGGGCAGCACCTCCAACGATTTCGGTACGCCTGGCGTCAAAGATCACTGCATCTTCCTTGATAATCCGCATCAGGCACGCCGGTTCCACAATGAAATGCTCAATCTGTTCCTGCGCTTCTCCGCCAGCGAAGGGCGCCTGGAGAAAGTGAATATTGTGATCGTCGGCGGCGGGGCGACCGGCGTGGAACTCTCTGCGGAGCTGTACAACGCCGTGAAGCAGCTGCACAGCTATGGCTACAAAGGTCTGGACAGCGCGGCGCTGAACGTCACGCTGGTGGAAGCGGGCGAGCGTATTCTGCCCGCGCTGCCGCCGCGTATTTCAGCTGCGGCCCATCAGGAGCTTACCAAACTTGGCGTACGCGTGCTGACGCAAACCATGGTGACCAGCGCGTCAGAAAACGGGCTGCACACCAAAGGGGGCGAGTTCATTGAGGCCGACCTGATGGTGTGGGCGGCGGGCATCAAAGCACCGGACTTCTTGAAGGAGATCGGCGGGCTGGAGAGCAATCGCATCAATCAGCTGGTGGTCAAAGAGACACTGCAAACCACGCGCGATGATGACATCTACGCTATCGGGGACTGCGCATCTTGTGCGCTACCGGGCGGCGGGTTTGTGCCACCACGCGCGCAATCTGCGCACCAGATGGCTTCACGCGTGCTTGAAAACCTCCTGGCGCAGCGTAAAGGCAAGCCGCTGAAGGCGTATGTCTATAAAGATCACGGGTCGCTGGTCTCCCTGTCACGCTTCAGCACCGTCGGCAGCCTGATGGGGAACCTGATGCGCGGTTCAATGATGGTGGAAGGGCGCATCGCGCGTTTTGTCTACATCTCGCTGTATCGCATGCACCAGATTGCGCTCCACGGATATTTCAAGACCGGCTTGATGATGCTGGTAGGCAGCTTGAACCGCGTACTGCGTCCACGCCTGAAGTTGCACTAAGCCTCGCGGGCGGCCTGCTGCCGCCCATCACGATTTCCTGCTGTATCGCGCTGAAATGGCACGTGCATTGATGCATTACAGCAGGATGTCCTCGCCGTTCAGAACTCTCCGAAAAAACGGTACTACTCCCTTTCCGCTGCGTTTCTTCCATTAATCTGATGTTGCAATTACGGACCATCTGTAAAACTTATCTCAACGAAAACGGCGCGGCGCGCACGCCGGTTATGCCTCGGTTACACAGATTTGTGTAGCGGCAGGAATGCGCGATAACCATCTTCAGGAGGACATTCCTGTGAATAAATCAATGTTAGCGGGTATCGGGATCGGTGTAGCAGCAGCCTTGGGTGTTGCCGCGGTAGCCAGCATGGATGTCTTTGATCGTGGTCCGCAATATGCACAGGTGCTTTCGGCCACGCCGATAAAAGAGAGTATCAAGCAGCCGCGACAGGAGTGTCGCAACGTGACCATCACGCATCGTCGTCCGGTGCAGGATGAAAACCGCATCGCCGGTTCAGTGCTGGGCGCTGTGGCCGGTGGCGTGCTGGGCCATCAGTTTGGTGGTGGACGTGGACGCGACGTCGCGACGGTAGCGGGCGCGCTGGCAGGTGGCTACGGTGGTAACCAGGTGCAGGGTGCGCTGCAGGATCGCGACACTTACACCACCAGCGAACAGCGCTGCAGAACGGTATATGACAAGCAGGATAAAATGCTGGGTTATGACGTGACCTATAAAATTGGTGACCAGCAGGGCAAAATTCGTATGGAAAACGACCCTGGCACCCGCATTCCGCTGGACCGTAATGGTCAGCTGATCTTGAATTCGAATCAGGCCTAATTGGGCAAAGCACACGCACAGCTGCAATAACATGATCTAATAAAAAAAGCGCCGAAAGGCGCTTTTTTATTAGGGGCATCAGGCAGCGGCGGCTTAAACCTGATGCGCGGCCAGCTCGCGCACAAATTCTTGTACCCACTCCATGCGCAGCTTGCGCTCAGCGAGATCGCGCGTGAATTTCAGCCGCGTAGGCCCGTCCAGTTTCCACTGCGTCGGCGCTTTTTGTAGCAGGCCGATCAGCCAGCCAGGATCGACCCGGTTTTGCGGGGCAAAGTCGAAGAAGCCGCCTTTCTCACTGGCTTCGATTTTGCGTACGCCCAGCTCACGCGCCACCAGCCTTAATGCGGCCACATCAAGCAGATTGCGCGCGGCATCGGGCAGCTTACCGAAGCGGTCAATCATCTCCACTTTCAGTTCAGCCAGCTCCTGCTCATCGCTGGCCGACGCGATGCGTTTGTACAGCGATAAACGGGTGCTGACATCGGGGATATAGTCGTCCGGCAGCAGGGCAGGCATACGCAGCTCAATGTCCGTTTGATTGTTGGTCAAATCTTCCAGAGACGGCTCTCGTCCTTCTTTTAGCGCGTCCACCGCGTTTTCCAGCAGCTCCATATAGAGCGTGAAACCAATGGTTTCCATCTGTCCGCTTTGATCTTCGCCCAACAGTTCGCCCGCGCCGCGGATCTCCAGATCGTGCGTCGCCAGCGCAAAACCGGCGCCCAGATCTTCGAGTGAGGCAATGGCCTCCAAACGCTTTTGGGCATCGCTGGTCATGGCTTTCGGATGCGGCGTGAGTAGCCACGCGTAGGCCTGATGGTGGGAACGGCCAACGCGCCCACGCAGCTGGTGCAGCTGCGCCAGGCCAAAGTGATCGGCGCGCTCAATGATAATGGTGTTGGCGCTCGGTACGTCGATACCGGTTTCAATGATGGTGGTGCAGACAAGCACGTTAAAGCGCTGATGGTGGAAATCGTTCATGACGCGCTCAAGATCGCGCTCGCGCATCTGGCCGTGGCCGATGCCAATGCGCGCTTCGGGCACTAAGTCGGCCAGCCGCTGCGCCGCTTTCTCGATGTTCTCAACGTCGTTGTAAAGGTAATACACTTGGCCCCCGCGCAGCACTTCACGCAGGATCGCCTCACGCACCACCAAGCTGTCGTACTCGCGCACGAAGGTTTTCACCGCGAGGCGCCGCGCCGGCGGCGTGGCAATTATTGACAGATCGCGCATGCCGCTCATGGCCATGTTCAGCGTGCGCGGAATCGGCGTGGCGGTCAGCGTGAGGATATCCACGTCGGCGCGCATCGCTTTGATGCGCTCTTTGTGGCGCACGCCGAAGCGGTGTTCTTCGTCCACGATCAGCAGGCCGAGATCGTGCCATTTCATCTCGTTGCCCAACAGCTTGTGCGTGCCGATCAAAATATCAATCTTGCCTTCCTGGGCCAGTTGCAGCACTTCAGTCTGCTCTTTCGCGCTGCGGAATCGCGACAGCATTTCGATGCGCACCGGCCAGTTAGCAAAGCGATCGCGGAAGTTGTCGAAGTGCTGCTGCGCCAGCAGCGTGGTCGGCACCAGGACGGCGACCTGCTTGTTGTTCTCTACCGCCAAGAAGGCGGCGCGCATCGCCACCTCGGTTTTCCCGAAGCCCACGTCGCCGCACACCAGGCGATCCATCGCTAAGGGTTGACACATGTCGCTGAGCACCGCATTGATGGCCTGCGCCTGATCCGGGGTGGTTTCAAAGGGAAAACCTTCACAGAACAGCTGATACTGCTCGCGGTCGTGCTTGAAGGCAAAGCCGCTTTTCGCCGCGCGCTGGGCGTAGATATCCAGCAGTTCAGCGGCCACATCGCGCACTTTTTCCGCTGCTTTTTGCCGCGCGCGCGACCAGGCATCGCTGCCCAGCTTGTGTAGCGGGGCGTTTTCATCGGCACCGCCTGCATAGCGGCTGATCAGGTGCAGCGAGGAGACCGGGACATAAAGTTTGGCCTCACCCGCGTAAGAGAGCATCAAATACTCGGCAACGATGCCGCCTGCCTCCAGCGTGGTCAGGCCGATATAGCGGCCTACGCCGTGTTCCAGATGCACTACCGGCTGACCGGGATGCAGCTCGGCCAAGTTACGGATCAGCACATCCGGATTAATGGTGCGGCGCGTGTCCTGGCGGCGGCGGTTGACGCGCTCGCCCAACAAATCGCCTTCGCAGATCAGGGCCAGCTGACGCGTGTGGTCGATAAAACCGCGCTCGCTGGCACCCACCATCAGGCTGTAGGGGTGCGCGTGCGCCTCGTTAAAGCCGGTGATGGGCTGAGGCCGCAGTTTAATCCGCGCCAGGAGCTCTTGCAGGCTCTCGCGGCGCCCCTCGCTCTCCACCGAGAACACCACGCTGCCGTCGAACTGCTCCAGAAACTGGCGTAGATTATCAAGCGGCGCTTTCGCCTGCGCCTGAATGGCGAGATCAGGCAGGGGTTCATATCCCAGATTGGTGTTCGCCGCTTTTTCCGGCAGCGTTTCCGCGCTCAGCTGGACGCGCGGCCAGGCTTTTAGCTCACCCAGCAGTGCGTCAGGGCGCAGCCACAGCGTGGCGGGCTCCAGCAGCGGTCGCATCGGATCAACGCGTCGATTGTCGTAGCGCGCACAGGCATCCTGCCAGAAGCGCTCGGCGCTCTGTGTTAAGTTGCCGCTGTTCACCAGCAGGGCGTTGGCGGGCAGGTAGCTAAACAGCGTGGGCAGCGGCTGCTCAAAAAACAGCGGCTGCCAGTATTCGATCCCGGCGGGCAGCGTGCCTTTACTCACCTGCTGATAAATGTGCTCCGGCTCGCGGCGCACGTCGAACATCTCGCGCCAGCGGCTGCGGAACAGCTCAATCGCGGCTTTGTCGGTTGGAAATTCGTGGGCAGGCAGCAGATTGATAGCGCTTACCGCTTCCAGCGTGCGCTGGCTGTCCACGTCAAACAGACGCAGGCTGTCAATTTCATCATCAAAGAAGTCGATGCGATACGGCTGGTCGCTGCCCATCGGAAAGAGGTCCAGCAGGGCGCCACGCGTTGCGTACTCGCCGTGCTCCATGACCTGGTCCACGTGGCGATAGCCTGCCTGTTCGAGCTGATCGCGCAGGGCATCGCGCGACAGCTTCTGTCCTTGCTGCATCACCAGCGCGTGGCCGTGCAGGAAGCTGTGCGGGCAGACGCGCTGCATCAGCGTATTCACGGGCATAATTAACAGGCCGCGCGTAAGGGTGGGCAGCTGATAAAGCGTGGAGAGACGGGCAGAAATAATGTCCTGATGCGGTGAAAAGCTGTCATACGGCAGCGTTTCCCAATCGGCAAGATGCATCACCGGCAGATCGGTAAACTGGCGGATCTCTTCCTGTAGACGCAGGGCAGATTGCATATCCGGTGTAATCATCAGCACCGGACCAGAGTGACGCTCGGTGATGCTGGCGCACTCAACCGCTTGCGCGGCACCGGCCAGTTGGCCAAGCTGACGATGATCGCCAGCGTTAGCGGGCAGGGTATAACGAGGCTGTTCCGACATAAGGACTCGACATTCTCTCCTTTTCATTCAAGGGCGCCATCATTCCATAATCCGACCCGAGGATCATCTGTCGCGGCGCGATTTCTCGGTGAGCAGTACGGACTGGCGGCGGTATAAAGCAGTGAGAGGGACGCGCGCGCCATCCTCTCTCTCGCTTTTGGTTAATGATAGCTGCGATTATCGGCCTCACAGGCAATAACCGTGCCGTAACGCCGCTTTTTCTGTGCTTTTGTCAGTCACGCGGCGCGCAATACGAAGGGCGTGTTGCACCCTGTGCGGGGCAACGCGGATCTTTGCAAACCACCGTCATATGCATTTCGATGCAACTTTGCCGCCCGCGCCGTGGGTTAAAGGTTTCATAAAGCACCCGGCTCCTTTATCATCCCTCTACTCTTTTTCAGGTAACTGCCAAGACGGATCTTATGTATCAACCAGTCGCGTTATTCATTGGTTTACGCTACATGCGTGGACGTGCTTCAGACCGCTTTGGGCGTTTCGTCTCCTGGCTTTCCACAATCGGTATTACGCTTGGCGTACTGGCGTTAGTCACCGTGCTGTCGGTGATGAACGGCTTTGAGCGCGAGCTGGAAGGCAACATTCTTGGCCTGATGCCGCAGGCGCTGATCACCAGTGACAAAGGCAGTATCAACCCGCAGCAGATTCCCGCTGATCACCTTACGTTACAGGGTGTCCGCCGCGTTGCGCCGCTTACCACCGCGGATGTGGTGCTGCAAAGTGCACGCAATGTGTCGGTGGGCGTGATGCTCGGCATACAGCCAGATGAGCAAGATCCGCTGACGCCTTATCTGGTCAATACGCCGCAAAGCGTGCTGCAACCGGGTCAATACAACGTGATTCTTGGTGAACAGCTTGCCACGCAACTCGGCGTGAAACGTGGCGATACGCTGCGCCTGATGGTGCCTTCCGTTAGCCAATTTACGCCGGTAGGACGCTTACCGAGCCAGCGCATTTTCACGGTGGCAGGCACTTATGCCGCGAACAGTGAAGTGGATGGCTACCAGATTTTGGTGAATCAGCAAGATGCCTCACGCATCATGCGCTATCCGTCGGGCAATATCACCGGCTGGCGCCTGTGGCTGAACAAGCCGCTGGACGTCGATGCCCTCAGCCATCAGACGCTACCGCAGGGGCTGATTTGGAAAGATTGGCGCGAGCGCAAAGGCGATCTGTTCCAGGCGGTGCGCATGGAAAAAAACATGATGGGCCTGCTGCTGAGTTTGATCATCGCGGTCGCGGCGTTCAACATTATCACCTCGCTGGGCCTGCTGATTATGGAGAAGCAGGCGGAAGTGGCTATTTTACAAACGCAGGGCCTTACCCGGCGCCAGATTGTGGCGGTGTTTATGGTGCAAGGCGCCAGCGCGGGTATCATCGGTGCGCTGTTGGGCACGCTGCTGGGCGTGCTGCTGGCCAGCCAGCTTAACCACCTGCTGCCGGTGCTGGGGCTATTCCTGGATGGCGCGGCGCTACCGGTGGATATTAATGTCTGGCAGGTGGTCACCATTGCGCTCGTCTCCATGACTGTGGCGCTGCTCTCAACCCTTTATCCGTCATGGCGCGCTGCCGCCGTTCAACCCGCTGAGGCTTTACGTTATGAGTAATACCCCTTTGTTGCAGTGTCGCGACCTGTGTAAACGCTATCAGGAAGGCAGCGTGCAGACCGATGTGCTGCGCAATGTGGCTTTCAGCCTGCAACCGGGCGAACTGACCGCCATTGTTGGTAGCTCCGGATCGGGCAAAAGTACGCTGCTGCACCTGCTGGGCGGGCTCGATGCGCCCACCTCCGGCGACGTGATTTTCGACGGCAAATCGCTCAATGCCATGTCTTCTTCGGCCAAAGCGGAGCTGCGCAACCGCGAGCTCGGGTTTATCTATCAGTTCCACCATCTGCTGCCTGACTTCAGCGCGCTGGAAAACGTGGCGATGCCGCTGCTGATTGGCAAAATCGGCAAAGCCGAAGTGGAATCGCGCGCGCGCGAAATGCTCGCGGCGGTCGGTCTCGACAAGCGTGCGGCGCACCGCCCGTCTGAGCTGTCGGGCGGTGAGCGTCAGCGCGTGGCGATTGCGCGCGCGCTGGTGAATCGTCCGCGTTTAGTGATGGCAGACGAGCCTACGGGCAATCTGGATGCGCGCAACGCGGACGCCATTTTTGAACTGTTGGGCGAGCTAAACGTCAAGCAGGGCACGGCGTTTCTGGTGGTGACGCACGATCTTCACCTGGCGAAACGTCTGAGTCGTCAAATGGAGATGCGCGACGGGCAACTGAGCGATCACCTGACGCTGGGGGCGCTGTAATGCATTCATCATTGTCTCTGCTGCTCGGGCTGCGCTTTAGCCGCGGTCGGCGGCGCGGTGGCATGGTCTCGCTGATCTCCATCATTTCGACGCTCGGGATTGCGCTGGGGGTTGCGGTGCTGATTATCGGGCTGAGCGCCATGAACGGCTTCGAACGTGAACTCAACAACCGCATTCTGGCGGTGGTGCCTCACGGTGAAATCGAGCCAGTCAATCAGCCGTTCCGCAATTGGCAGCCGCTGATTGCGCCGATTGAGCAGGTGCCGGGTATTGCCGCCGCTGCGCCTTACGTTAACTTCACGGGCCTGATTGAGAGCGGAGCCAAGCTGCAGGCGCTGCAGGTAAAAGGCGTCGATCCGCTGCAGGAGCCGCGCCTCAGTGCCTTACCGCACTTCGTGGCCAATAACGCGTGGTCGCAGTTTGCCGCGGGCAAGCAGCAAATCATTTTGGGCGGTGGCATCGCTCAGTCACTGAACGTGAAGCAGGGCGACTGGATCACCATCATGATCCCCAATAACGACGGTGACAATAAACTGCTGCAGCCCAAACGCATCCGCCTGCAGGTGAGTGGGATTTTGCAGCTCAGCGGTATGCTTGACCACAGTCTGGCGCTGGTGCCGCTGGCGGATGCGCAGCGCTATCTGGATTTGGGGGACAGCGTGAGCGGTATTGCCCTGAAAATGGCCGATCCCTTCAAGGCGCAGCAGCTTGTACGCGATGCTGGAGAAGTCACGCATGCCTATGTCTACATCAAAAGTTGGATCGGCACCTTCGGTTATATGTACCGTGACATCCAGATGATCCGCGCCATTATGTACTTAGCCATGGTGCTGGTGATCGGTGTCGCCTGCTTCAATATCGTTTCTACGCTGGTGATGGCGGTGAAAGACAAGAGCGGTGATATTGCCGTGCTGCGTACGCTGGGGGCAAAAGACGGTTTGATTCGCGCCATTTTTATCTGGTACGGCTTGCTGGCCGGCTTGCTGGGTAGCGTTAGCGGCGTGGTGATTGGCGTGCTGGTGGCGCTCAACTTGACGCCGCTGATGCGCGCATTTGAGCATTTGACCGGCCATCAGCTGCTGGCGGGCGACATCTATTTTATTGATTTTCTGCCGTCCGAGCTGCACTGGCTGGATGTGTTCTCCGTGCTGGCCACCGCCATTGTACTGAGTCTGATCGCCAGCTGGTACCCGGCACGCCGCGCCAGCCGTATCGATCCGGCGCGCGTGCTCAGCGGTCAGTAAAGCGAAACGCGCAGTCGCGATCGCGACTGCGCATATTTTCAGCGCCAAGAGCATGCAGAGCGCAGCCGTAATCGTTATGATCGCAATCTCAACCGACGATACACCGACGCACGGCGATCACCGCCGAAGATAAAGGAGCTTTTATGCGCCAACCGCGCCGCCGCCTACGACTCGCCCGTTATAAAAAGAACCGCCGTAAAGTGCATCAGCGCTTTCGTCAGCGAATCTTTGAGCGCGATCGCAAAGCTGAACTGGCTGCGCACCCGCTGCCGCGTGTGGTGATCCTGACCGGGGCGGGGATTTCAGCCGAGTCCGGTATTCGCACCTTCCGCGCCGAAGACGGTTTGTGGGAAGAGCACCGCGTTGAAGATGTGGCGACGCCCGAAGGTTTCCAGCGCGATCCGGCGCGCGTACAGGCGTTTTACAACGCGCGTCGGCGTCAGCTACAGCAGCCGGACATTCAGCCCAACGCGGCGCATCGCGCGCTGGCAGAACTGGAGCAGGTGCTGGGGGATAATTTCCTGCTGGTGACGCAAAACATCGACAATTTGCATGAGCGCGCCGGAAGCCAGCGCGTGCTGCATATGCACGGTGAGTTGCTTAAAGTTCGCTGCGAACACAGCGGCCAGGTGGTGAGCTGGACCGACGATGTTACCCCGGAAGATCGCTGCACCTGCTGTCAATTCCCCGCAAGGTTGCGCCCCCACGTTGTGTGGTTCGGCGAAATGCCGCTCGGCATGGAGGAGATTTATCACGCCCTCGAACAGGCCGATCTGTTTGTGGCAATTGGCACCTCCGGTCACGTCTATCCCGCCGCCGGTTTTGTGCACGAAGCCAAGCTGCACGGCGCGCATACGCTGGAGTTGAATCTTGAGCCCAGTCAGGTTGGGAGTGCGTTCGCCGAGAGCGAATATGGTCTTGCCAGCGAGGTGGTGCCGGAATTCGTGCATGATTTCATCGACAGTCTTCATAAGCCGTAACGGTTTGTTTGCCACGGGCAGTGGCAGGGGGCTTTAGCCACTTGCCGTGGCGGGGCTTATGCCGCAGGCAGCGGCAGGGTGCTTTCTCGCTGGCGCGGAGCGGCTTTCGTTCGCCATGGCACTGGCAGGTGCCTTTGCCGCGCTGCGGCGACCGAGCAGAGGGCGCCAGGCCGCGCCCTCTGCACTCCCCGGCCCTGCGCCAGCCCCACTCGCCGCTGCGCGGTGCCTTCACTCCCTCAGCCTTCCTGACGGACCGGCGTCGATTCGCTCCTGCTCAACGCCGCCTCTCGCGGCATCCATGCCGCTCGTCCTGGAAGCCTTCAGTCGTTCAGCGAGTGGGGATGGCGCTTCACACCCCCCGCTGCAAGCGATTATTTTTTTCGCAGCCGCCGCGTGGCGGGAAGATTTTTAAGGTGCGTTCAGGCTGCGCTGCGTTAAGCAAACCTCTTTCATGTTTTTTTGTCTCCAGGTGCCAGTGCGCTTTTAAGTACCATCCCGCCCGCGCGGTGTTCACCAGAAACCTTCTGTCTTCTGTCTTTCCCAGCCAGCCACTGTCTTCGCAGACCCGTTTACGTCCCCCCAGACAACACCGCACAGAAAAAAAGAAAAAGCTCCTACAGGCGAGGGTGTTGAGCGCCATCCGGAGCGCCGAACGGAGCGTGACGGCCAGGACGAAGCGGCAGGGATGCCGCTGAGAGAGCGGAATGAGCCAGGGATGGCGAATCCGCGCGGTCCGTGAGGCCGTTGCGGCGGAGTGAGGGAACAGCGCAGGCTGGCGCAGGGCGCGGATTGCAAAGGGCCGCGCCCATCGGCCCTTTGCCCGTACGCCGCAGCGGGGCGGCTGCAACTCCCGCAGGGTTAGCGGGCGGAACCCGCTCATAGCCATACCGGCATAGCGGCCGGAACCCGCTCAGGGTTCAGTAAAAACCGGCATAGCGGGCCGGACCCCGCACAGAGTCAGGCCATCTCAGCGGTCAACGCGCGAGCCCGCGCAACTAAAAACCGGCATAGCGGGCCGGAACCCGCGCGGAATAATACCGGATGAGCGGCCGGACCCCGTTCAGGACAATATCTTCAGAAATTAACGCGTAACACGCTAACCTAAGGGATAATGATTTCACGCAACGCGGCGTCCGCATGGCGCCGCAATAATAATGCAGGTTTTTAAGAGGGTTGGCAGATGGAACAGTTACTTGAGCGTTTTCTCAGTTACGTCGCCGTGGAGACAACGGCAAAACCTCAGGCGCGGCAGGTGCCGAGCAGTGAAGGGCAGTGGACGCTGGCGCGTCAGCTACAGGAAGAACTCATTGCGCTGGGCTGTGTGGATGTGTCGTTAAGCGATCACTGCTGCGTCATGGGCACCCTGCCTGCGAACGTCGATTGGCCAACGCCGGTGATCGGCTTTATTTCACACATGGACACCTCGCCAGACTACACGGCAAAAAACGTGCAACCGCAAATTATTGAAAACTATCGCGGAGGGGACATTGCACTGGGCACGGGTGAGGAAGTCCTCTCGCCGGTGATGTTCCCGGTATTGCACAAACTCATCGGCCATACGCTGATCACCACCGACGGTAAAACGCTGCTCGGCGCCGACGACAAAGCGGGCATTGCGGAAATCATGACGGCTTTGGCGCGGCTGGCGCAGGGCGATATTCCGCACGGTGCGATCCGCGTGGCGTTCACGCCCGACGAGGAAATTGGGCGCGGCACCTCGCATTTTGACGTGGAAGGTTTTGCGGCGGACTGGGCTTATACGATAGACGGCAGCGATTTGGGCGAATTTGAGTTTGAAAATTTCAACGCCGCCACGGCGATCGTGAAGATCACCGGCAACAATGTGCATCCAGGCAGCGCCAAAAATGTGATGGTTAACGCGCTGGATCTCGCGATGCGCTTTCATGCCGAGCTGCCTGCGAAAGAGAAGCCGCAGTTCACCGATGGCTATGAGGGTTTCTTTCATCTGCACAGCATCAAAGGCACGGTGGAGCATGCGGAACTGATGTATCTGATTCGTGATTTTGACGCCGACAGCTATGCGCAACGCAAACAGCAGCTGCAGGATATCGCACAGCGCGTGGGTAAAGGACTACAGCAAGAGTGCGCCGTGGTCGTTGAGATCAGCGACAGTTACCGCAACATGCGCGAAAAAGTGGAACCCCATCCACAAATTATCGAGCTGGCGCTGCAGGCGATTCGCGAGTGCGGCATTGAGCCGAATGTGAAGCCGATTCGCGGCGGTACTGACGGTTCAGCGCTTTCCTGGAAAGGCTTGCCGTGTCCGAATCTGTTCACCGGCGGCTACAACTATCACGGCAAGCATGAGTTTGCCTCGCTGAATATCATGTCGCAGGCGGTAGAGGTGATCGTGCGACTCGCCGCACTGGCCGCAGAGAAAAAGTAACGCGTTTGGCGGACGGCAGATGAAAAAAAGGTGCACCAGGGTGCACCTTTTTGACTGCGATGACGCCGGTTATTCAGCGAAGAACCAGTAGCCGCTGTTGACCAGCGCGGCGAGCTGAGCCAGTAGCGAAGGGTCGTCCAGCGCATCACCGAAATCGTCCAGCGTTAGCACGTGATTGCGGGCCAGCGCGGCCAGTACCTGCGGATGATTGCAGGTAACGTGTTCACCGTTGACATACACCGCATCGCCCAGCGTCAGCACGCGCAGGCCGCCAAGGCGGGTTAACGCATCGCCTTGCTGCAGTGCATCGTAGATTTCGTCCGGCTGATAAGGCGGTTCTGGCGGCGCAATGTCGAGTTCATGGCGCGACTGAGAGATAAATTCGCCAAACCACTGCGAAAACTGCTCAGGCTGGTTAATGACATCCAGCATCACCTGACGAATACCTTCAATCTCTGACGGCAGGATCTGCGAAGGGCAGTCGCGCGTTGGCACCTCAGGATCGCTATAGCGGCGGCTGCCCAGTTCGTGCGCCAGCATATAATCAGCGAAACCGCTGATCAGCTCACGGCCATTGGGCGCGCGGAAGCCCACGGAGTAGTTGAGGGCGTTTTCCAGCGAATACCCTTCGTGCGGGAAGCCCGGTGGAATGTAGAGAATGTCACCCGGCTCCATCTCTTCATCGATAATGGCGTCAAACGGCTCAACCTGCAGCAGATCGGGGTGCGGGCAGTGCTGTTTCATCGCCACTTTTTCACCCACGCGCCAGCGGCGACGGCCGGTTCCCTGAATAATAAAGACGTCGTATTGATCGAAATGGGGTCCGACGCCGCCGCCCGGCACGGCGAAGGAGATCATCAGATCGTCAATGCGCCAGTCAGGCAAGAAGCGGAACGGCCGCATCAGGGCTGCGGAAGGTTCGTGCCAGTGGTTAACTGCCTGTACCAGCAGCGACCAGTTGTTTTCGCCAAGGTGGTCGTAACTTTCAAACGGGCCGTGAGCTACCTGCCATTTACCATTGTTATGGCTCACGAGGCGGCTGTCGACCTCGTTTTCCATTGCCAGCCCAGCCAGCTCATCGGGAGAAATAGGATCAATGAAGTTTTTGAAGCCACGCTTGAGCACCACCGGCCGTTTTTGCCAGTAGCGCTGAAGAAAGTCGGGCCAATTAATATCGAGCTGATAGTCCATACGGAGGTTCCGGTAAGGGGCATGAATGGTGCCAAGTATAACAGCCTGCGGCCCGTTCTACTCGCGGTGATGCTCAACTTCCTGGCGCTGAAAAACCACTTCCATGCGTGCGCCGCCCAGCGGACTGGTGGTGGCAACAATGTTACCGGCGTACTGTTCCAGGATATCGCGTGCCACCGCCAGCCCCAGCCCTTGACCAGGGCGCAGCGTATCGGCGCGCTGGCCGCGGACGAAAATCAGGTCGCGTTTGCTTTCGGGAATGCCTGGCCCGTCATCATCAATGTACAAATGCAGTGCTTTATCGGTTTGGCGCGCCGTCACTTCGATAAACTCAAGGCAGTACTTACAGGCGTTATCCAGCACGTTGCCCAGCACTTCCATAAAATCGTTTTGATCGCCGATAAACGTCAGCTCCGGCGAAATGTCCAAATTAATCGCCACGCCTTTGCGCTGATACACCTTGTTCAGCGCCGAGCAGAGGCTATCGAGCAGCGCCGACACCGAATGGAGATCGCGCTGCAGCGGATTGTGATCCGCCTGCATACTGGCGCGGTGCAGGTAATAGCCAATCTGCTGGGAAATGCGGCTGATTTGCTCCAGCATCACCGGCTCCGCCTCTTCAATCGTGAGCGCCTTGCCGTTGCGCAGCGAGCGCAGGGTGCTTTGCAGCACCGCAAGCGGCGTTTTCAGGCTGTGGGTGAGGTCGGAAAGGGTGGTGCGGTAGCGCGTGTAGCGCTGCCGTTCGTTGGTCAGCAGCAAATTGAGATTGCGCACCAGGCTGCGCAGCTCCTGCGGCGGATTATCATCGAGATTTTCGCGGTGCCCGGTCTCCAGTTCGCGCACTTGCGCGGTGAGATCGCCAATCGGACGCAGGCTCCAGTGCGCCGCTAGCCACAAAAGCGGGATGATCAGCAATAAATTGGCAGCCAATACATAGCTAAACCACGACCAAACGACGTCAGAGTGCTGGAGCTCCTGAGGGATGGAGTCCACCACCACGATAGTGAGTGCCGGCAGATTTACGGTGGCGTCATAGCGATTCACCGCCACCGAGTGCGTAAAGGTGTCGTTGTCGTTGCTGTCCAGCTTGTGCAGACGCTCTTTGACTTCGGAATTGTTGCCAATGGCGGCCAGGCTGGTGCGATTACTGGTGTCGATTTCATAGAAATCGGGTTTCAGTAGCCACTCGCGGCGGATGTGCTTGCGAATGGCGGGCACGTCGCGCTGCTGCCACAGCAATTTGCCGCTTTCGTCGTAGATAAACACCAGCGTAGGGAAGTTCAGCGTCATGCGTTCGGGCTGCGCAATGGTCAGCTTATTGTCCTGCCATTGGGCGAGCGTGAAGAACAGATTGCTCTCACCGCGCATAACGCGATAGGTGTTCTTATCAAAGCTCACCACGTAGCCAATCACCGCTACCATGCCGTAGGAGAGCGATAAAAACAGCACAATCGCCGCTGTAGCCAGCAGAAAGCGCGCGCGTAGTGAGAACGGGCGCAGGCGGCCTAACCCGCGCATACATTACAGATCAAAGCGATAACCCTGGCCGCGAACGGTGTTAATGACGTCCACAGGATGCAGCGCGAGGATCTTTTTGCGCAGTCGTCCCATTAACACGTCGATGGTGTGGCTTTCGCGCAGTTCAGCATCGGGATAGAGCTGCAGCATCAGCGAATCTTTGCTGACCACTTTGCCTGCGTTGCGGATCAGCGTTTCAACAATAGTATACTCAAACGCGGTGAGCTTTACGGGTTCATCGTTGACGGTGAGCTCGCGGCGGGAGAGATCCACCTGGAAAGGCGCCATAGCGATAATTTGTGACGCGTGTCCGCTGTTGCGGCGCATCAGCGCTTGCAGACGTGCGGCCACCTCTTCGATATGGAAAGGCTTGGTCACATAATCATCCGCACCCGCTTCCAGCGCCTCAACTTTTGCCTGCCAGCCTTCGCGAGCTGTCAGCACCAGAATGGGTTGGCGCACGGCGTCACCGCGCCAGCGACGAATCAACGACATACCATCTTCGTCGGGCAAGCCTAAATCAACCAGGGCAATATCCGGCGCATGTTCCTGAAGGAAATAGTCGGCCTCTTTGGCGTCTTCCGCGGCATCCACTTGATGTCCCATCTCGCGCAGCTGAACGGAGAGGTGATGGCGCAGTAGCGCATTATCTTCCACAACCAGGACACGCATAATATTTCCTTACCTTCAAACGCAATGATGATGGCGAAAAGTATACGTGAAAAGAGCTAAACCGGAGAGCAACGCGCTCAAGGGCTTGAAACGCCAGGCAACGGCTGCCAGTACGGCACGTCCGTGGCCTGACGTTCGCGCAACGCGCTTATTTCAGCTCGTCAACCATCTGTACCGCGCGGCCAAGGTAGTTAGCCGGCGTCATCTGCTTCAGTCGCGTCTTTTCTGCTTCCGGTAGCGCCAGGCTATCAATAAAGGCCTGCATGCCGGCGGCGTCAACGCGTTTACCGCGCGTCAGCTCTTTGAGTTTCTCATACGGTTTTTCAATGCCGTAGCGGCGCATGACGGTCTGAATCGGTTCCGCCAGCACTTCCCAGTTGTGATCCAGTTCGTCCAGCAGACGCTCACGGTTCACTTCCAGTTTTGCGATACCTTTCAGCGTAGCCTGGTACGCAATCAGCGCATAACCCACGCCCACGCCGAGGTTGCGCAGCACGGTGGAGTCGGTGAGATCGCGCTGCCAGCGCGATACGGGCAGTTTGCTCGCCAAATGCTGCATCACCGCATTGGCCAAGCCCAGATTGCCCTCAGAGTTTTCAAAATCAATCGGGTTAACTTTATGCGGCATGGTCGAGGAGCCAATTTCACCGGCCACGGTTTTTTGCTTGAAGTGGTTAAGTGCCACATAGCCCCAGATATCCCGATCGAAGTCGATGAGAATGGTATTGAAGCGCGCCACGCAGTCAAACAGCTCGGCAATATAGTCGTGTGGCTCGATCTGGGTGGTGTACGGGTTCCAGGTGATGCCCAGCGAGGTAACGAACTGCTCGCTCAGCTGATGCCAGTCCACTTCGGGATACGCGGCAATGTGCGCATTGTAATTGCCCACCGCGCCGTTGATTTTGCCCAGTACTTCGATTTTGCCCAGCTGCCGCAGCTGCCGCTCCATGCGGTAGGCGACGTTAGCCATCTCTTTACCGATGGTAGAAGGCGTGGCGGGCTGGCCATGGGTGCGCGACAGCAGAGGAATATCGCGATAGGCGTGCGCCAGTCCCTTCACCGCATCAATCAGCTGCTGCCAGAACGGTTGGATAACGTCGCGGCGCGCGGTTTCCAGCATCAGCGCATGGGACAAGTTGTTAATGTCTTCAGAGGTGCAGGCGAAGTGGATAAATTCAGATACGGCGTGCAGTGAGGGGACGTCTGCCACTTTTTCCTTCAGGAAATACTCCACCGCTTTAACGTCATGGTTGGTGGTGCGCTCAATGGTTTTGATACGCGCAGCGTCTTCTTCACTGAAATTTGCCACAATGGCGTCAAGGAAAGCGTTTGCGTCAGCGTCAAATGCAGGAACTTCCTTGATCTCTGCGGTCGCAGCCAGTTTTTGTAACCAGCGAACTTCAACCTCAACGCGGAATTTCAGCAGACCAAATTCGCTGAAAATTGCGCGCAGCGGGCTGACTTTATCGCCGTAACGACCATCGACGGGTGAGACGGCGGTCAGAGAGGATAATTCCATCAGTGCAACTCCTGAATCGTTAACAAAATGGGGCTGGGCGACGGTTAATACGCCGGATCCAGCCGAGATAAAAGGGTCTTGGCTTCATTGAGCAACCGCTGGCGCGAGAACATCAGCTGCAAGCGACCACCGCCTACCTGCTGCCACAGCACGGCGGCACGAATCCCGGCCAGCAGGGCCGCACGTACGCGATGCTGGACCTGCGTATTTTGTAGCACCTGGGCTGAGCCGGTGACTTGAATGCGCGGGCCAAGCGGGCTGATGACGTCGACATAAATACTGGCCATGGCGCCGGTCAGGGTATCGGAATCCAGGGCGTAATGTTCCAACTGGCGGTCAAGCTGTGCAATGCGCTCGGCCAGCGTATTAAGGGCCGTTTTGTTGCCGTGCAACTTACGCTCCAGCACCATGAGGCTCAGCGTGTAGCGCGTGAGCTCAGCGCCAGCGCCTTTGCGCGCGCCGCTATTAAGCACGGCCATTAAGGTTTCTAAGCCCAAGCGTAGATTGGCTTCGTTATTGCCAAAAACCGCAAGCGTCGAGGCCGGATTGAGATCCAGCAGGCTCTGAAGCGAGACGCGCAGGGCGCTGTTGTCACACTGGCCCTGATGCGCCAGCTGTTGCACCAGATGCGCCGACTGGCAAATGCCTGCCAGCGCAAGAGTGATGTCATAATAGTTGCGGGCCACGCTCACCTCCTGTAACCGCGTCGGCAGCGCCGACGTTAGCCTTCTGCCAGCGGCAGGCGCTGTTCGATGATGCCGCCGCCCAGACAGACGTCACCCTGATAAAACACGGCTGACTGGCCGGGCGTCACCGCAGCAACCGGCTCGTCAAAGCGGACTTCGATACGATCGTCCCCGTGTGGGATCACCTCGCAGGGAATATCCTGCTGGCGATAGCGCGTTTTCACCGTGCAGCGCAGCGGCGTGGTAATAGGCTGACGGTCAACCCAGTGCAGCTGTTGTGCGATCAGCCCCACTGACATCAGGCGCGGATGGTCGCCGCCTTGTGCAACAATAAGACGGTTACGCGCCACGTCTTTGTCCACCACGTACCACGGGTCATCATTGCTCTCTTTACGCCCGCCGATGCCCAGACCTTTACGCTGGCCGAGCGTGTGGTACATCAATCCTTGATGTTCGCCCACGATCTCACCCTCGACCGTTTCAATTTCACCCGGCTGTGCGGGTAAATAGCGGCCCAGAAAATCGCGGAATTTCCGCTCGCCAATGAAGCAGATGCCGGTAGAGTCTTTTTTCTTGGCGGTGATCAAGTCGAGCTGCTCCGCAATGCGGCGCACTTCGGGTTTTTCCAGTTCGCCTACCGGGAACAGGCTCTGTGCAATTTGCTGGTGGCTCAACGTGTAGAGAAAATAGCTTTGGTCTTTATTGCCGTCTAAGCCGCGCAGCAGCTGGCTCTTGCCCGCAACGTCCGCGCGGCGCACGTAGTGACCGGTCGCAATAAAGTCAGCGCCTAAGTCATCGGCAGCGAACTCGAGGAACGCTTTAAATTTGATCTCTTTGTTGCACAGAATGTCGGGATTGGGCGTGCGTCCGGCTTTGTACTCTTCCAGAAAATGCTCAAACACATTGTCCCAGTATTCCGCCGCGAAGTTGATTTTATGCAGTTTAATGCCGAGCTTGTCACACACGGCTTGCGCGTCAGCCAGATCGTCAGCCGCGGTGCAGTACTCCTCACCGTCGTCCTCTTCCCAGTTCTTCATGAACAGGCCTTCTACCTGGTAACCCTGCTGTTGCAGAAGCCAGGCGGATACGGAGGAATCGACGCCGCCGGACATTCCGACGATCACTTTTTTCTGGCTGTTGTCAGACATGACGCACTCACAATTACATTAAAAACAGGCGGCGCATTCTATCATGCGGAAGCCGGGCGCGCACCTTCGTGAAACGGCCACTGAAACGGCGCAATCAACTGCAGCGGGTAGCGCGCGCCCTGCTGCCAAAGACGGACGCTTTCGGCCACCAGCGGCGAGCGCAGCCGGTTGGCAGACAAAATCTGCTCTGGCGGCAGCCACCAGCAGCAGTCAATATCGCGGTCGTGCGGGGAAGTCTCACACTTTTTCGGGAGATCGAGGCCAAACAGAAAACGCACAAAAGGTGTATCGTCCGGGGCGATCCACTGCTGGACACCGAGAAAATACTCGGGATTGGCATTGATGCCGGTCTCTTCAAACAGTTCGCGCTGCGCCGCTTCCAGCAGGGTTTCGTTGGCTTCGAGGTGGCCCGCGGGCTGATTCCAGGTGATGCGGCCTTTAACGCGCTCCTCGACCACCAGCAATTCCCCCTCCGCCTGCACGATACAGGCGACGGTTACATGAGGTTTAAACATCGTAACTCCATCATTGTTAACCTAACGTTATCGAATAGGTGCAGATTACACCGCTGCGCTAATGTCGCGCCACTCGCCCGGTGCCAGATTATCCAACTGGTGTTCGCCGATAGCAAAACGAATCAGGCGCAGTGTCGGCAACCCTACGTGTGCCGTCATCCGGCGCACCTGGCGGTTACGCCCTTCGTACAGGGTGATTTTAAGCCACGAGGTCGGAATAGATTTACGCGCCCGAATCGGCGGCTGGCGCGGCCAGAGCCACGCGGGTTCCGCCACACACTCCACCTCCGCCGGCAGCGTCGGCCCATCGTTAAGCGTCACGCCCTGGCGCAAACGGCGTAAATCGCTTTCCTGTGGTACGCCTTCAACCTGCGCGTAATAGATTTTCCCGGTGCGTTTGCCGGGCTGCGTCAGCCGCGCCTGTAGCGCACCGTCGTTGGTTAAAAGCATGAGCCCTTCGCTGTCGCGATCGAGGCGGCCTGCGGCGTAGACGTCGCTCACGGAAACAAAATCTTTGAGCGTTTGGCGGCCGGCTTCATCACTGAATTGCGGCAGCACATCAAAAGGTTTGTTAAAAAGAATGACGCGCCGCGGGCCGCGCGGGCGCGCAGGGCGACGCGAAACGCCACCGGGACGTCTATCCGGCTGATGTCGTTGAGAAGTTTTTCGCATGGGCTTTGCAGTTAGTCTGAGTCGGCGCATTATAGCGCGAAACCGTGGTGATTGGCGTGGCGTAAATATTCAAGTAGTATTGACGCGCATCTTACAAATCATTAACAAAAAAGCGCTCGAAGGAGAGGTTAATGGAAAGCAAAGTAGTTGTTCCGGCGGAAGGTCAAAAAATCACCCTGAATGAGGGAAAAATCAACGTCCCTAACAATCCCATCATTCCTTACATCGAGGGTGACGGTATCGGCGTTGACGTATCCCCAGTCATGCTGAAAGTGGTAGACGCCGCTGTGAAGAAAGCCTACAACGGCGAGCGTAAAATTTCCTGGATGGAAATTTACACCGGCGAGAAATCGGTCGAACTTTACGGCCAGGACGTCTGGTTACCGCAGGAAACCCTCGATTTAATTAAAGAGTACCGCGTTGCCATCAAAGGCCCACTGACGACGCCCGTTGGCGGCGGTATTCGTTCTCTGAACGTTGCGCTGCGCCAGGAGCTGGATCTTTACGTGTGTCTGCGCCCGGTGCGTTACTACAAAGGCACGCCAAGCCCGGTTAAGCGCCCTGAAGACACGGATATGGTGATCTTCCGTGAAAACTCAGAAGATATCTATGCTGGTATCGAGTGGAAGGCGGGCACGCCAGAAGCAGACAAAGTCATCAAGTTCCTGCGCGAAGAGATGGGCGTGAAGAAAATTCGCTTCCCTGAGCAGTGCGGTATTGGTGTGAAGCCGTGCTCGGAAGAGGGCACCAAGCGTTTGGTGCGTGCGGCCATTGAATACACCATCACCAACGATCGCGATTCGCTGACGCTGGTACACAAAGGCAACATCATGAAGTTCACCGAAGGCTCTTTCAAAGACTGGGGTTACCAGTTAGTGAAGGACGAGTTCGGCGGCGAGCTGATCGATGGCGGTCCATGGATGAAGTTCAAGAATCCAAACACCGGTAAAGAGATTGTGGTGAAAGACGTGATTGCCGATGCGTTCCTGCAGCAGATCTTGCTGCGTCCGGCCGAATATGACGTTATCGCCTGTATGAACCTTAACGGCGACTACATCTCTGATGCGCTGGCAGCGCAGGTTGGCGGTATCGGTATCGCACCGGGCGCTAACATTGGCGACGAGTGCGCGCTGTTTGAAGCCACCCACGGTACCGCACCGAAGTACGCGGGCCAGGACAAAGTGAACCCCGGTTCCGTGATCCTGTCTGCAGAAATGATGCTGCGTCACATGGAGTGGTTCGAAGCGGCTGACCTGATTGTTAAAGGCATGGAAGGCGCAATCGCCGCTAAGACCGTGACCTATGACTTCGAGCGTCTGATGGATGGCGCTAAACTGCTGAAATGTTCAGAGTTTGGTGACGCAATCATCGCGAACATGTAATAACGTAAGTTATTGTAACCCCAATTTCCTGTCTGGAAGTTGGGGTGATTTCCCGCAGCCTAAAACTCTTCTGCAAAACTCCTGCAAAACCTTTCTGCAAAACGGGTGATAAATCCACCTGATTTAGATGGCGACAATCAACCATTCCTTACCACGGTCATCATTATATTTATCTGTTTGAACCTGATTTTTATGACCGAGTAAACGCTTGTCATCAATACCTTTTAATCTGAACTCCGAAACAGACACCTTAAGTGGTGCCATCTTTTGCTTGTAAGTGTTTAATCGTATTTCTCCGGATTCAATGGACTCGGATTGTATAGCCAGATGTTCCTCAACCCATGCAGAAACGGCTACCCGTTGTAGTTCTCAGCAATAATGATGGCTGCGTGATTGCCCGGTCTGCTGAAGCGAAGAAGCTCGGCATAAAAATGGGTGATCCGTTCTTCAAAATGAGAGATGACCTGCGCCGCCACAGGGTGCGGGTTTTCAGTTCAAATTACGCTCTTTATGCCGACATGAGCAGCCGGGTGATGACGACGCTGGAAGATATGGCGCCCAACGTAGAAATTTATTCGATTGACGAAGCTTTCCTGAACCTTTCAGGCATGCGCCGGCTTAAGCCGCTTGAAAATTACGGGCGTGATATAAGGGAGCGGGTAAAAAGCGAAACGCATTTAACCGTGGGCGTCGGGATAGCGCAAACCAAGACGCTGGCAAAGCTGGCAAATCACGCTGCCAAGAAGTGGAGCCAGACAGGTGGCGTCGTGGATTTATCTAACGTTGAACGGCAGAAAAAACTCATGGCGCTGGTGGCGGTTGAGGATGTGTGGGGCGTGGGCCGCCGCATCAGCAAAAAGCTTAACGCCATGGGTATAGTCACGGCTAAAGACCTGTCAGAGCAGAGCACGTACATCATACGCAAACACTTCAATGTGGTTCTTGAGAGAACGGTCAGAGAACTGCGCGGTGAGCCGTGCCTCGAGCTGGAAGAGTTTGCGCCAACCAAGCAGCAGATTGTTTGCTCCCGGTCATTTGGACACCGCATCGCCGACTACATGGAGATGAGGCAGGCGGTGTGTGCTTTCGCTGAGCGCGCTGCCGAAAAGCTACGGGGTGAAAAACAGTATTGCCGCCACGTCGCCGTATTCGTCAGAACCAGCCCTCACGCCGTGGGTGAGGTTTTTTATGGCAATCAGGCCATGAGAAAACTGAGCACGCCGACCAACGACACCAGAGATATTATCCGGGTCGCTATGGAGGCGCTGGATCGTATCTGGCTGAGCGGTCATCGCTATATGAAAGCTGGCGTCATGCTGGGTGATTTTTTCAGCCAGGGCGTTGCGCAGCTCAACCTCTTTGATGAATTTAAACCACAGGCCAACAGCGAGGCGCTCATGCGCGTCGTAGACGGCATAAACCAGAGCGGTAAGGGGAAACTATGGTTTGCAGGGCAGGGCATCCAGAAAGCGTGGGCCATGAAGCGAGAGATGCTGTCACCGTCATACACAACAAGGTATTCGGACGTTCCTGTTGCGAAGTGACTTTTATCCTTTAGCCGCTGCAGCAGATACTTCCTGCCAGCAGGACATTTTACCTGGTTGAGTGGAAGGGGCGCAAGTCGGCCAAGTTTTATTGTGCTAAGCGGCTAAGGTCTCAAGATATGAACCAGATAAACTTTTTAGCTATGGTAATGTCCGCTATGAGCGAGAAGCGGACGTTATCGAAAGATTGCACTTCACATTCGATTCAGTTGTACGAGAACCGCATGAGTTAAAACATAAAATGCTCCGTAAAAACCTATCGATTTTGCAGTGCCTCTTTTATAAAGCCACGTATGGTCCTCTATACGCGCCAAGGGGGGAGGTATTCCTGAGGCCCATTCGCCGGTATAGGTCAGTAGCGAGGAAAATTAATCCCAGCAGTCATAAAATATCCCACCATGTCGTAAGTGTTTTTGAACAAATATCTATAGTGACATAGATTGTAAATAATACAATTGCTGAGATAATGTTGAATAAGTACATTCTCCCGCAGCAGCTTGGTGCGCTGGTAAAATCACTCAACAAGGTTATCCTCAATGAACATTATGTATTATTCCGTTGCAGGGGCGATCGCTTTTGTGGCAATTTTCGCCGCCTTAATTATTACTCTCAAAAAATTGAAAATAGCCAGGGCGGACTCTAACGATAAAGCAGCACAACTGACGCGTTATGCCATCATTATTGATGCTGAAGATGAAGCAGCGCGTATCGTGGCCCAAGCGAAAACGGAAGCAGCCATTACCATTTCGGCAAGCGAAAAAGAAGCTGAAATTATTAGTGACTTAGCCAATGTTATCTTGGGAAATGCCCGCACGGCTGCCGAGAAACTGAGTAATGATACTCAGCAGACCGTTGCCAAGCAGCTCGCAAAAAAAGACGAAATTGAACAACAGATCCAAATCCTGCGCGCTTCTTACGCCAGTAAGAAAATTACTTATGATGAACTGGAGTCAGCGCTATCAATCTACAAAGAGGATATGGATTTTGCAGAAATGGGTTTCTACGCGCCGCATTTTGATTTCGATACCTCAGAATTGTTCCAGGTTTCTATCCGTAACAACCGGCAGCAGCAGAAAGATTTGCTTCGCGACAAGACCAGTTTTGGAGCCATCTATTGCACCACAGAATGGACGGTAAGCGGTTCAAAAGTCGAAGGGAATAAAATGACAACGCGAGGCATCAACATGACTGCCAGAGCCTTTAACGGTGAATGTGATGCAGCCATTGCCAACGTAACGTTTAAAAACATCCATGCTATGGAATCACGCATTTATAAAGCTTTTGACGTATTAAACAAACTCAACGAGGTGAACCAAATACACATTAATCATGCCTTCCTTGATCTTAAGCTGGCCGAGCTGCGTTTAACCTATGAATACCGGGCCAAAAAGCAGGAAGAAAAAGAAGAACAACGTGAAATCCGTGCCCAAATGGCAGAGGAACGAAAAGCCCAGATGGAGATCGAGCGTGCTATTCGTGAGGCTGAAGAAGAAGAAAGCCGCGCCCAGAAAGCCTTGGATAAAGTCCGAAAAGAAATGAATGAAAAACTGGCGAAAATGACAGCCGCTCAGGCCGAAAAGTATCAGGAGAAGATCGATTCCCTGCAAGAAGCACTGAAAGAAGCTGAGTTCAAAGGACTAAAAGCCTTGAGCATGGCGCAACAGACCAGACGGGGCCACGTTTATATTATCTCTAACATCGGCTCTTTTGGTGAGAATGTCTTTAAAATTGGCATGACACGTCGCCTTGATCCTCAAGACCGTGTTGACGAGTTGGGTAGTGCATCGGTGCCGTTCCTGTTTGATATCCATGCCATGATTTACAGTGAAGATGCACCGGCTCTGGAATATGCCCTGCACCAACATTTCGCTGAAGATCGCACTAACCTGATTAATAGAAGAAAAGAATTCTTTAATGTGAGTCTGGAAGACATTAAAGCAGCTGTGTTTAATGTGGCGGGTAATGATGTGGACTTTATTGAGACTGCGACCGCGCAGCACTATCATGAGACGATGGCAATGCGGAAACAAAAGGCTGATGCCTTTGCGATATCGGCTGAAGCTGAGAAGAAACAGCCACGCTTTGCAGAAGCTCTTTAATCCTTAGAATGAAAAAACTGCCTAAAAGACGGTTTTTTATGTTTAGCGATTAACGGGCGAGCATCTGTACGCATTCCAGTAATGACCTGCTTCCCCATGTCCGCTTTTGGCACAGAGCGGACGTTCAGTCCGATAGCTTTAATCCGCTTGAGGCGACTCTCATAAAGAAAAAAGCGTGGGCCATGAAGAGAAAGATGCTGTCACCGGCATAAACAATAAGTTATTCGTCCCTTATCGTTGCGAAGTGAAGTTTGTAATGCAGCCGCTACATTAGACACTGCCAACGAGCTTTTATTAAGGGTGAGCATCGGTTAAGCGCTAGCGAAGCGAAAAAACATTCTGAAAAACTAAAATCAAATCGTTGATCTATATGACTAAAGCAAAAGCCTCACTAAGCACTAATAGTATCTTCGCAAACCTGATATTTTCTATATAAATCATTGGCATAAGTTAATTTATTTTATGTAATGCTGCGTCATATGGAGTGGTTCGAAGCGGCGGACCTGATTGTTAAAGGCATGGAAGGCGCAATCGCTGCTAAGACCGTGACCTATGACTTCGAGCGTCTGATGGATGGCGCTAAACTGCTGAAATGTTCAGAGTTTGGTGACGCAATCATCGCTAACATGTAATCCGCTTGCGGGTGAAACCAAAACGGGAGCCAGTGGCTCCCGTTTTTTTATGCGCTATTCGGCGCTGTTCCGGGTGGCGAACTCGTCCTCGCGCGCCTGCGAAAGCCGCCAAAAATCATGGCCGGCGGGATGCTGATAAATCCGTAGCGAAAACTGGCCGAGAATGGCGTAAATGTACTCGAATATTGCCGACTGGGAGTTTTCGTAATCCGCCCACAGCACCGAGGAGGTAAAGCAATACACCTCGACCGGCAGGCCCTCGGGTGACGGTTTCATGGCGCGCACCACGATGTACATGTCTTTTTTGATGTCGTCGCGCTGGGTCAGCCAGGCGGTGAGAAAATGACGAAACACCGTCAGATTTGTAATGCCATTCTCCGCAAACCAGCGGTCGCCCACCACGCTGCTGTCGCGTCCATCCATCAGTACCGATAGCTGTTCGCTAACGCCGCGGAGTTGCGTCATTTGCTGCACCATATTCTGGTCAAGAAAGCGGATAGAGGTTTGATCCAGCACGAAACTGCGCATAATACGGCGTGCGCCAGACGAGAACATCGCCTGCCAGTTGGTATAGGTTTCGGTGAGAAAGTTCTTGGTGGGAATGCGCGATAGGGTGTTATCCCAGTTGCGAATGGTGATGGTATGCAGGGCAATGTCAATCACTTCGCCGCTGATGCCGTTATCTGGCATTTCAATCCAATCGCCCAGCTGCAAGACATCGTTGGAGGAGACCTGAATATTCGCCACCAGTGACAGCAGCGTATGCTGAAATACCAACATCAGCACGGCCGCCACCGCACCCAAGCTGGAGATAATAATCACCGGTGATTTGTTCGACATGATCGCCAAAATCATGATCGCAGAGAGGATATGAACCAGAATTTTCCCCACCTGGATATAGCCTTTGATCGAATGATTCTTGCGCCGCGATTTTCGCGAATACGAATTGTTAACGATCTCAAGCACTTCGGTGAAGAACAGCGATAAATAGACAAAGAACAAAATGCCGCAGATGGTTTTGACCGCGATTTCCAGGTGCTCAGGCAAGCCGGTCATAAACTGCAGCAGGAAATAAACCGTAATCACCGGCACAAAATTAGAGAGCTTCTCCGAAAGGCGCACATCTTTATCCAGCGGCACCTCTTTTTTGTGCGCGCTAAAGAAAACCTTTCGCACCACTTTGACCAACAGGAATTTACACAGCAGGTGCGCCACCATGGCGACCACAACCAGCAGCAGCAGGCTGAACGTCGCGGAGAGGGTGGAATTACCTTCTATGAAGGTCTGGATTTCGTGTAGATAACTCATTTCAACCACATGCCTGACAAGATTGGCGTGCATTCAACCACAGTTGTATCACGCGAGATATGCGACAAATGCGCAATATTTGAAACGGTTAACACCCCGCGATCGCCGCGCGTGTAATTTGCGTCACAAACCGCTATGGTCAGGGAGATTTTGTCAGGAGGTGGTATGCAAGGTGTGATCAAATTTGCCAAAGGCTGGCTGCTGTTTTCGGTGCTCTGGGGCATATTCATGTGGTTTGTATCGTGGAAAGCCGAAGGTAAGGCGCCCGGATTAGCCATTGTGACCAGTTTATATGCGGGATTAATTTATCAAGCGTTGATAACCATGGTGGGCCGTTATAAAGCGCGGCGCGCGCAGCAGTAACGCTCTACAAACAGTAAAAGGGGCCATCGTGGCCCCTTTCGCATTATTTACGGCCTAACAGGAAGCCGATGATCACACCGACGCTGGCCGCGACGGCCAAACCGGTGGTGGGATTGTCGCGCACGGATTTCACCATGCAGGCTGCTGCATCCTGCACCGCGTAGCTGGCCTGCGCCGGATAGCGGCGCGCAGCACCGCGTGCCTGATGCTTATGCGAGCCAATCGCCTCGCCAAATTTCTCCTGAATTGCGCCTGCCGCTTCATTCAATTTTGCTTCCGCTCTATCAGTCATAGTGACTCCCTGCTGGTTGTGAATGTTATGTTTCAGCGTAGTAAGAGAACCGGCAGGCGGCAACCCGGTCACCGCTTAGAATGTAACAGCGGTTTGCAGAAGGACATTTATGCACCAAAATTGAAGTGGGCTACATAAAAAACAGGAAAGGGGGAGAGATGAAACGCGATGTGCTTAGCGATGAAGATTACGATGAGGTGTGCCGGGTGGTGGGTGATGCGGTGATTGTGCTGGCCGAGAGCCGCCACGACACGCATAGGACGGACATCACGCGTCTGCTCACGCGCACGCGCCAGCAGCGCGCCCATGATGAGCGCGATGAGCAGCGGATGCTCGAGCACGCCATCCGACTGGTCAAGCCTTAAGCCATGCCGGAGGGGTTGCGCTGCGCCGGATACCATGTGACCAGGAAGTGGCGCAGATGATCAAAGCACCATTCGGCGTCCTCAGCTTGCTGGCAATAGTAGCGCACGGTGATCTTTTCATAATGCTGCTGCCGCAGATTGAGCGGCGACCATCCCCAGTCCAGTACCGCTCGGGCATAATTGATGAGCGCACCTGACGCCAAACCGTGCTGCGCCTCCTGCTGGCCAAGATACGTTTCAAACGCCACATCGAGCAGTGGACCGGCCTGCGCGCTCTCTGCGCAATAGGTCGGACGAAACGCGACATCAATAAATCCGCATACGCCGTTTTCACGCTGCTGCCAATCACAGGCCAGCGTCATAAACAGACCGTCCTGCAAATTCACCTCTTCCAGCAAACGCCGCAGATTTTCGGAGTGATGGCCTGGCACGATCTCCTCGATGCGTTCCGTTTCGCGCGTTAGATCAAACCCGCAGGGGTTGACCGAGCCATCGGGCTGGGTAATCGCGGGAAAGGGGAAGTCGATGTAGCCGTTATTGTCGAGACGCTTTTCCATATGCCATTCCAAAAATCAACGAAGTCTGACCATACGCCTTCTTCGGCAAGGACGCACGGCTTATGGGCACGTCCAGGTGATCAACGCATCTTGATAAGGATTAATCAGACGAAACTGCTTGTCTGATAAACGTTGGGCGGTAAAGCCCTCGGACGTAACCGCAGAGGGCACATAGAGAAAGCGATCGGTAGAGTGCAACGCGCCGCTGTTTACCGTCACGTCATCACGCGTCACGGTAAAGGCGTTAACCAGATCAAAAATGCGTGCCTGAGTATGTCCCATCGATTGACCGGAGAGACTGGCGACTTCGCCGGGGCAGTCAACGCCTTTTGGCGTGGAGCTGCAGCCTGCCAACAAGAAAAGCGCCATGAGTGTGCTGAGTCGCAACATGATGTGGTCCTGATTCGTTCCCTGGTTTGCCATGGCTCGCACTTCGCCCTGATTAAGGATAATAGCAGTTTTACTGCTGGGGCTCATTTGCCTTTGCACAATTGTTAAGCGGTAAGAATGTAAAAGGGTGACTTTGCTAGCAGGTAAACGGTATTCTTGCCAGCATTGCGCACAATTAAGCAAAGCAAGGGTAGATTTATGAAAGAAGAAGAAGCCAATTTAATGATTCTTCAACACGCTATCGACAATCTCGAGGCCGACAAAAAGCAGCAAGTCTTGCGCTGCGTCGCCGCCATTCGTGAGGCGATGAGTCCATTCAATGCCGAAGCTGCCGGGCTGGCTTTAATGCTGGTGGCCGCCCAAACCGCTGCTGAATAACCATCACGCGCGGGTTAATTCTGTTACCAACCAGCGGTGAATGATGCGCACCACATAGTGCTGTTGTTCCGCCGACAACGGCTGATGTGCAGCGATGCCATGCCATTTTGCCAGGCAGCCCCGACAGCAGGTCGCGGTGGCATGCTGGGCGATAAATACCGGATGTCCGCGCATTGGCGTTTGCTTGCCGTCATTTTTCGGCTCTGCGGCCGCCAGTCGCTGCTGTACAAAGTCGCTGGCGTGACGATCAATGATCTCGGGTCCTTTCTCAATACAGTATTGCCGCTCTTTGGCACCCAAATGAAAACGGCGCCGGAAGGGTGACCGCGCCAGCCGGGCAAACAGATGATTTTCGTTTTGCATACTCTCCTCCGGGCGCGATCATAGCGCATTCATCTTTATCCTGGTTCACATTCCGCAGCGCTTTGTTAACGTGGAGACGAAATGTAGAAGGAGGAACCGATGAAAAAAACGCTCTGTTTTATCGCGACGTTTAGCCTTGGCCTGGCGTTAGCAGGCTGTGCTTCAGATCACGTGTTGCAAACCACCGACGGTAAAACCATCGTGGCGCAAGGTAAGCCTGTGGTGGATGAAGACACCGGCATGATTACTTACAAAGATATCGATGGCAAAGAACAGCAGATAAACCGGAATCAAATCAAAGAGATGAACTCGGTTAACTGATCTGCTCAGTTCCCTCGCTTTTAACCGCCGCCCGCCGCATGCGGGTGGCTCATTCAATCCCGCCGCCTAAGTGTGTTACGCTTCCTGCTCAAAACCTCAATAAAATCATCACGTCACTTGCAGGGAGACTCTTGTGAAGGCGATCCTACCCGTTCTTGGCCTACTGGCCTGTCTCAGCGCGCCCGCATGGGGTGAAACCGAATTCCAAATTACCTGTCCAGGCCGACCCACCATGACGGTAGGACGCGCCGAGTACGGCTTGAGCACGCTGATGTGGCCGAAACACCACTTTCAGGTGGCGGCCGGACAGCAGCGTACGCGATTAAAACAGGGCGACAAGGTCGCCATCACCCGCTTTCGCAACGGCGACCAGCTCATCGTGAACCAAGACACCGATGAGACTTTTTTTGTGTTCGCCAACAGCAACAAACTGCTGGAATGTATGCGCAGTGAAAAGCGTGACGTTGAAGTGCTCTCTCTGGAGCGCAACGACAATAGCCAGCGCCCTAATGCCTGATTGCTTCTGGAGATCGCCATGGAAATGCACGTCACCGCTGCGGTAAGTCAGCAAGATTTAGACGACATGCGGTTAGCCCTCACCGCGTTTAACAGCCGTCACATCGACATTAATGAAATCAGCCCGCTGGGCGTTTTTATTACCGACGCTAACGGGCATAAGTTAGCCGGCTTAACGGGCACCACCTGCGGTAACTGGTTGCGGATTGATATGCTGTGGGTCAGCGACGGGCTGCGCGGGCAGGGCAAGGGGAGCGCGCTCATACGCGCGGCGGAAGCTGAGGCGCGCGCCCGAGGATGCTGCTATGCGCAGGTGGATACCGCAAGCTTTCAGGCACGGCCCTTCTATGAAAAGCTGGGCTACACGCTGCGTTTCAGCCTCAGCCACTATCCGCGCCATCATCAGCGCCATTACTTGACCAAACCGCTTTAATCAGCGCAGGAGAGAGTGCTGGCGCACATCCAGCGGCGACTGCTCCGCTTCATCAATGGCCGCCAGCCAGGTTTGCAGATCAACCTGCATCCAGGAAAGGTGCCCGCGCGTGGTGCTCATTAACACCACATCCGGGCGCAGGCCTCGGTAAAACTCCAGCGAATCACGCAGTTCCGCCGGGCTGCTCTCCGGCACTAACACGCTGATCCAGCGATCGTAATCGCGGGTAAGCGTGTCGCCCACGAACAAGTAGGTATGGCCGAGCGGCGATTGATACAGATAGCTGGCGCTGCCGGGCGTATGGCCAGGCGTGGGCAGCAGGTGAACATCGCCGAAATGCGTCTCCTGCTGGCTAAAGGTTTCATCCGGCTCCACCATCAGGCTGACCGGCCCTAATGAGCGGCTATGACAATACAGCGCGCTGCTAAAACGCTGTTGGATCAGGCGTGCGCCGGGCGCGGCCTCATGCCAATGGGTGAGGTAATGCCGGATCACGCCACCGGCATCGGCAATGACTTCGTGGTCGAGCGGGTTTTCAACCCGGCCAATCAGCAAATTACCGCGTGGATGCTTGAGCATAAAGCCGTGCATCATGATGTCATTCGCTTTCTCTACGGCAGGAAATTCCGGCGTGGAGATCCACAAGTCTTCGTACAGTGGCTTCAATGTCGGTCTCCTGCGACAGCGGTTCAGCGCAGCGTGGGGTGGCCGGTAAACGCGAGCTGCGCGGCACCGTCTTGACAGGTTAGCGTGGCGCTGGCACCCAGCGCCAACGTCACCGTGTCGGTATCATGACCAAACGCCAACTCGCTCACCACCGGGATCTGATACTCATCGCGAATGCGCTGCCAAACGGTGGCAAAGTCAAAGCCGTTGTCATACGCCGATAGCGCGGTGCTGGTAAAGCTGCCAGTGACGATCGCCCGTTGACGGGCGAGAATACCGCTCTGGTGCAGTTGAATCAGCATGCGTTCAATGCGGAACGGGTGCTCGTTCACATCCTCGATCACCAGAATGCCGCCGTCAATCTGCGGCATCCACGGTGTGCCGATTAGCGTCGTGATCATGGCCAAATTACCGCCCCACAGCGTGCCTTGCCAGCGTCCGTTATTCGGGCTTTCGCTACGCCAGTTTACCTTGACTGTAGGCGATGTCAGCGCCTGCCAAAAGTGGGAATGGGTAAATTCAGACAATGTCGGCGCACCAAAATTGCCCGCCAGCATCGGTCCGCTAAAGGTCATGAGGCCGGTTTGCGCCAGCAGCGCCAGCTGAATAACGGTAAAATCGCTGTGCCCGCAGAGCGCCACAGGCTGATTCAGCAGCCGACGCTGCAACCCCACATAATCCAGCTGGTCCAGCAGGCGCGAGGCGCCATAGCCGCCGCGCACCGCGAGCACAATATCCGGCAGCGTGGGGAGCTGGGCCAGCTGATTGATGTCTGCCAGCCGCTCTCTATCGTCACCCGCGAAGCGTTGAAAACGACGCGTGATAGCCGCTTGGTTCTCGACGGTATGACCTTCAGCCTGCAGGCGCGCCACGGCGCACGCGGCGGCGTCTTGATTGTGGCAGTAGCCAGAAGGGGCGATAAGACGAATGGAGCGAGCGGTGAGCATAGCGGGCATCCTGCTGAAAAGGGCCTGGCGCGAGGACAAAATGCGTCAGCGACGTCACGAAAGCGGCCCCGTTGGCGTGAATTAGGATTAACGGCAATGTTGTATTGCGGTCGTGTCAGTATGATAGCCTGCGCTAACCTCATTACGGAACCCAAAATAAGTGAAAATTCGACTACTTATGCTATCAGCGCTGTTACTCGCGGGCTGTGCAAGCGAGCCGGAAAAAAATATCGTGGTCCCGCAAAAAAATACCCCTTTAACGCAGGCACCGCCGTCTAAAGTCAATGATGCCTGGTCCCTGTTTGCCGAAGATGCCGCCAGTCATTATGGCGTTGATCAAAAATTGATTAGCGCCATTATCAGTGTCGAATCCGGTGGAAATCCGCGTGTGATAAGCCGCTCCAACGCCGTCGGCCTGATGCAGATTAAAGCGGCAACCGCCGGGCGTGAAGTGTATCGCGCGCAGGGCCGTCGGGGGCAGCCGAGCGCCTCAGAGCTGCGCGATCCGGCACGCAACATCGATATTGGCGCGGCCTATCTTAAGATTTTACAAGACTCCGCCCTGGCAGGGATCCGCGATCCTTTAACCCTGCGTTACGCCACGATCGTGTCTTATGCCAACGGTGCGGGGGCGCTGCTGCGCACCTTCTCACGCGACCGCGATCGCGCCATTGCGATGATCAACGCCATGACGCCAGACGAGTTTTATCAGCACGTGCAAAACAAACACCCGGCCGCGCAGGCACCGCGCTACTTGTGGAAGGTCACCACGGCGTATCGCACCATCGGCTAATGCTCGGCAGGCGACGTCTGCCGCCTGCCAATTAACTACTGCTGTGCCGTTGCTGCGGTGGAAGGCTCCTCGGCGATATTGATGCGCGGCAGGACGCCGCCGGTGAACGCCACGTGTCGCATAGGGAAACCAAAGCGGATCTGCTGCTCCTCTAGCGTCGCCATGATCTGCAGATTGATCTCCTGCTGGATATCCATGTACGTGTTGTAGTCGGCGCTTAGCACAAAGTACACGACCTCAAACGTAAGTTGCGATTCATCAAACGCCAGAAAATGGGCGCGGTCAAAGCGCGTATTGGGCACCCCCTCGATAATGCCCTTCACCTGATCGCCAATCTGGCGCACTTTCTCCGCAGGCGTATCGTAATGAACGCCAAATTTGAACACGATGCGGCGCTGCTGCATGCGCTTATAGTTGTGGATGGTCTGCTGCAACAAAATGGTGTTCGAACAGACAATCTGCTCCCCGCCAAGGCTGCGCAGCCGCGTGGTTTTTAGGCCAATGTGCTCAATCGATCCGGCGATATCGCCAAACACGATAAAATCACCGTGTTCAAACGGCTTGTCGAAGCCGATGGCCAGCGAGGCAAACACATCGCTTAAGACCGTTTGAATCGCTAACGCGATCGCGATCCCGCCCACGCCCAAGCTGGCAACCAGCGCCGTGATGTCGATGCCCATATTGGAGAGGATGGCCAGCAGCATCATCACCCACACCACCATGCGCAGCAAAATGCCCAGAATTACCGTGGTCACCGGATTACGCACGTGCAGCGGATCGCGCAGTAGGCTGTGCAGCCACAGGCGGATGCCGCAATCCAGCCACAGGGTCAGCTGCAGAATCAGCGCCAAAAACCAGCCGTGCGCAATCGTCACGCTCCAGCTGGGGGGAAGATCAATAAATTTTAGCGTGATAAGCAGCGAGAAGATCAGCAGCAGCAGTTGGCTGGTGCTGCGCAGAATTTCCACCACAATACCGGTGATGCGCAGATGGCGCTGTTCGCTGTAGCGGGCGATGCGGTTGGAGACAAAGCGGATAATGTTGCGCAGCAGCCACCAGATAACCAGCGTGCCCAAGACAACCACGAGGCTGTTAATCCAGAAAGTGTGATTAAAAAACAGAAAGTGTAAGCGTTCGGCGGAAAGCCAGTTTTCCATTGGGGATATTCTCCTTGCTGGGGACGGTAAAAAAGAAGCAAGGAGAAAGCATAGCTTATCGCGACCTGACTGCGACCGCGACGGGGTGATTACTGGAAACGGGTGGCCTTATCGCGCGCCTGGCGCTCCAGCGCGAAGATTACCTGCTGCAGCTGGCGCTCCTGTACCGGATCGATAGCAATAAAGCGGAAGCTGAGACGCGGCGTCACGCGGGTTTCGTTTTTGCTGGTAATGACGCTGCGTTCGCCAATCTGCAGCAGTTGGGCGGTCACGGCAAAGTGGCCGTATTCGCCCAAATCAACGCGTAAATTATCGAAGCGATCGCCGTTATGCAGATCGTCCGGCAGGGCTTCGTCAACCAGCACGCCGGCGCCACCTACCGATAAGTCCTGCAGGCGGAAGCGCACTGGATTGCCGTTCGGCCACTGCGCGTGACAGTAAAAGGTTGGCTCGATAGGGACACCGATGCGGAAGAACTCGCGGCGTTGAATCTGCCACAGCAGCTCGGGCAGCGGCGCGGCAAAGGCGGGCAACCCCTCATATTCTGTCTGTTCGAGGTTAGACAGGCTAAATTCGACTTTCGCGCCGTACGTTTCCGCGGTGATGTTGACCTCGCCGCTTTCCAGCGCCAGCTGGTTATCCAGTTGATTACTGCCGAGGTCGAAAATGAGGCGATCTTCGTCGGCAAATAGCATACGGCTGATAAACTGACCGCGCGCAAAGCTGGCCATCAGCGGCGCCTGGATCCGCAGTAAATCTTTCATGACGTTAAGCACGGCCAGCGTGCCGCGTTTTAAATATTGTTCGTTGTCCGCTTCTTTCACGTCCTGCTCCACTTCGGGATGGGTCTAATATGAATACACGCGCTTGAACGATTATCGACGGCGGCGCGTAAAGCTTTAATCGACCGGCGGCACTTTCCAGTGACGTTAATCAGGCAGAGCGAAAATCCCTGACTATACTTACGCGGTGAACACCTTGATAAATAACGTAAGGAGCAGTAAATGGGTATTCTTTCATGGATTATTTTTGGTCTGATCGCCGGTATTATCGCTAAATGGATCATGCCCGGTAAAGATGGCGGCGGATTTATTCTCACCGTGGTACTGGGGATTGTCGGTGCGGTGGTGGGTGGCTGGATCAGTACCCTGTTTGGCTTTGGGAAAGTGGACGGCTTCAACCTCGGCAGCTTTGCCGTCGCGGTAGTCGGTGCCATTGTGGTGCTGTGGATCTACCGTAAAGTGCGCAGCTAGCCAGCGTACAACCCCTTTAGAAAAACCGCAGCTTACGCTGCGGTTTTTTTTCGTTATTAGAAGTCGTAGCCCACGGTCGCCGTGACGGTGCGCTCTGCGCCGCGGTAGCAGTAACCCGTGCCGTAGCAGGCAGCAAGATAATCCTTATCCGTAAGGTTATTCGCCGCAAGCTGCACCCACGCCCCTTTCAGCTGGGGATTCCATGCGCCCAAATCCGCACGGACGCTGGCGTCAAACAGCGTGGCAGACGGCAGGCGGGTGGTGTTTTCATTGTCTGCCCACTGTTTGCCGATGTAACGCACGCCCGCGCCCGCGCTCAGGCCGTAATCAAACTGATAGCGTCCCCACAGCGATGCCATGCTGTTTGGCGTCACGTAAGGGGTATGGCCGCTGTTGCCGTCCACCGAGTCTTTGAAGCGCACGTGATTCAGCGAATAGCCCGCCAGCACGCTGAGGCGCGGCGTGATCTGGCTCTTGGCTTCGAACTCAATACCCTGCGCATGCACTTTGCCCGACGGGGAATAGCTGCTGTCGATAACATTACGGTTGGCGACGTCTTTCTGCGTCAGGTCGTATAGCGCAACCGAATACATATCGCGCGTGCCCGGCGGCTGGTATTTCACACCCGCTTCATACTGTTCGGCAGTGGTGGGCTTAAGCTGATTGCCGTCGGGATCGGTCAGAGACGCTGGCGTAATCGCCTGGCTCCAGCTCACGTAAGGTGAAATGCCGCTGTCGAACGCATACAGCAGCGCGGCGCGCCCGCTGACGTGATCGTCCTGGCGGCGACGGGTGCCATTGTCGGACACGATGCGATCGTAGCGACCCGAGAGATCCAGGTGCCAGCGTTCAAGCTGCAGCGCATCTTGCAGATAAAGGCCGGTTTGCGCGTAGCGGCGGGTGGAGGCGGTCCAGCTAAAGTCCGGTATCGCACCCACCGCTTCTCCCGTCCACGGATTCAGCTGATTGGCGTAGCCGCTCGCGTTGCTCAGCTCATTTTTATAGCGGTGATACTCTGCGCCGATCACCAACTGATGCTGCACCGCACCGGTGGCAAAGTCAGCCTGCACGCGGTTGTCCGTGGCCCAGGCGCTAAGCGACGAGCGCTCCCCGGAATAGTAGCGGTTGAGCAGGTCGGGATTGGCCGTATCCCAGCCAAGTTGATAGACCTGATCGAGATCGACGTTGCTGTGGCTGTAGCTGGAGGTGGACGCCACCGACCAGACATCGTTGAAGCGATGTGAGAAGTCGTAGCTGTAAATTTGCTCGTTGCGCTTGAACTGATCCAAGCTGCTGTCGCCTTCGTAGTAGCCCTTGGGCAGCATGCGGCCATTGTGCGCATATAGGCTGCCTTCGGCGGGCACGGAACCGTGATAGCCGCCAGAGGGATCTTTTTGTAAATAGGCGCGCAGGTTCAGGCTGGTGTCTTCATCTGGCTGCCACATCAGCTGCGGCGAAATCGCGTACTTTTCCTCGCGCGTGTGCGCGTATTGCGTGTCGCTGTTACGCGTAATACCGGTGAGACGAAATGCCCACTGGTTATTGATGGCGTTGGTGTAATCAAAGGCGGCGCTGTTGGTCGCGTTGGTCCCGGTGGAGAGGCGGAAATGGCCCTCTTCGGCGTACTGCGGGCGTTTACTCACCATGTTGACCAGCCCACCCGGTACGGTTTGACCATAGAGCGAGGACGAAGGGCCTTTGATCACATCCACCCGTTCCAGGAACCAGTTGTCTACCTGCATCACATTAAAGCTGCCGCCATCGCTCATGACGCGCAGCCCATCAAGGAACGTGTTGTCGACGTCGCCGCCGTGGAAGCCGCGCAGCGAAACCGTATCGTAGCGCGTGGCGGCGCCGCCAAAGTTGGTAAACACGCCTGGCGTATAATTGAGCGCCTCATTGAGATCGCGCGCGCCTTGGTCATCGATTTGCTGACGCGTTATCACCGAAACCGACTGTGGGGTGGTGATCAGCGGACGGTCAATTTTACTTGCGCCGTTGCTTTGGGTCGCCAGATAGCCTTGGGTGGGGGAGGTGGCGGTCTCCTGCGGTTGTGCTGTAACAATCAGCGCATCTTCAGCCGCGCTGACGCCGGGCAGCGACAACGCCAGCGCGCAGCACAGGCCAACGCGATTAAGAGGGAAGGGCAACATCGTTTTTCCTTAATGATGAACACAAACAAACGCAGCCGTCACTCGGCCTGCAGTAAAATGAGAACAAGATTTAGTTTGATAGTGAGAATTATTATCTTTAATGCGGGTGAGTTTCAAGTACTGAACGTATTGGCAAGCGAGGGGGGCGAGAAAACAGGGATAAAAAGCGCGGGGTCAACGCCATCTTGACCCCGCAGATGAGACCAACGGACGCTATGGCGCGCGGTTGATCGCAGGCAGATTGGGAATATCGTGCGCGCTGTTACAGGTTTTCTCTTTCGGGCAGTATTTATCCAGCAGTTTCAGCGTGACGCCGTTGGTCCAGCCAAAGCCATCCTGCAGCGGGTATTCGCCACCGCCACCGCCGCCCAGCTGTTTGCCTTCTACCACATATTTTTCCACCAGCTTATGTTCTTTGTCATAAGTGGCCTGCACGTTTTGCAGGAAGCGCTGGCCAATCTGCTGGGCCAGTTTCGGCTGACGGTACTGCTCGAGCCCTTCCACGGCTACCCACTGTAACGGTGCCCAGCCGTTAGGCGCATCCCATTGCTGGCCATTGTTGACGGTGGTTGTCACCAGCCCGCCAGGTTTCAGCAGCTGTTTTTCAACCGCTTGCGCGGTGCGCGCGGCCTGCTTATCCCCGGCAGCTTGAACATAAAGCGGGAAGAGCGCGGCGGCGGTCAGCTGCGGCTGAACCTGCTTTTTCTCCCAGTTATAGTCGGCATACCAGCCCTGTTTTTCATTCCACAGGTAGCGATTGATCGCTGCCTGGCGTTTTTCAGCATCCGCCGCATAGTGTTTGGCCTGATCGGCGTGATTGGCGAGGCCAGAAGCTTTTGCTAGCACCTGCTCCAGATGGAACATCAGGCTGTTGAGATCCACCGGCGCGATCTGCGTGGTACGGATGGAGGCAAGGTTGTGTGCGTCACTGAACCAGCGCGAACTGAAATCCCACCCCGAAGCGGCACCGGCGCGCAGATCGCGATAAACCTGCTGTTTGTTGCGTTCCGGCGCTTTGTTTGCGGTGTTCACGTCATCCAGCCACGACTCGGTGCGGGGGGCGTCGCGGTCGTCCCAGTAGCGGTTAAGCAGCGTGCCGTCCTGCAATTTGACCACGCGCTGCGCAGCGCTGCCGGCGGCAAGCTTATCGCTGCCCGCCATCCAGTAGGCGTACTCTTTTTGCAGCTGCGGCAGGTAGCGGCGGTAGACATCGTCTCCGCCGTGGGTCGCCAGCAAGTCCACCATCAAGCTAAAGAAAGGCGGCTGAGAACGGCTCAAATAGTAGCTGCGGTTGCCGTTGGGGATATGGCCATACTTATCCAGTTCGGTGGCGAAGTTGTCCACCATGTCCTGCACGCGATCCCAATGGCCGCTCTCAGCCAGGCCGAGCATGGTGAAATAGCTGTCCCAGTAATAGACCTCGCGGAAGCGGCCCCCCGGCACCACATAGGGTTTGGGCAGCGGCAGTAAAGAATCGTACTGGTTCACCTCGGGGGTAGAGCGCGTCAGCACCGGCCACAGGCCGTTAATGTGCTCGCGCAGGCTTTGTCCGGCAGGCGGCACATAGGTATCTTGCGCTTTCGGCAGGGTAAAGTTGGCGTCGACAAAGCGTTTTAAGTCGAAATTGCGTTGGCCTTTCTGCATCTGCCAGTCGGCTAAGATGGAAGACGGATTGTATTTTGGCACCGCGTCAGCAAAGGTTTTTTGATCCGGGTAAAATTTCGCCTTTTGCACGGCCTCAAACAAGGGGCCCAGGCGCACATCGGGTGGCTGCGGCTGGCTGTTCAACATACGGCTGCTGTCCTCGGCCTGCGCGGCGGTAGCGCCGGTCAGCAGTGCAGCACTGAGCAGGAAAGCGAGACGTGCTGGCGTAAATACGACATTTCTTATCATCGGTTTTTCTCCTTGTCCGAAAAGGTGGTGTGCTAACGCGTTGACCACCCTGACAACTTTAGCTGCTATCGCGCCGCTTATCCGCGCGCGGCCGTGGAAATGTGAAGCGTGCGCACTTAATCACGCGCGAAATTATGATCCTGGGCGGAATTTCGCTTGCCCTGCACCGCAATTTACCTGAGGCTGAAAAGAAAAAAGGAGTGCGGTATGGAGATTATTTGGTATCACCCGTCACAAGATCCTGAAACGTGGCTTAACGGCCTGCGGCAGCGCCTGCCGCAGGCGCAGGTGCGTCAGTGGCAGGTAGGCGATAACGCGCCTGCGGACTATGCGATCGTGCGTTCGCCGCCCGCTGAGATGTTAACGGATCGCACGCTGCGCGGTGTCTTCGCCATGGGCGCGGGCGTGGATGAGATCTTACAGCAGCTGCGCGATAATCCGGCGATGCTGCCCGAGACGGTGCCGCTGTTTCGTTTGGAAGACACCGGCATGGCGCGACAGATGCAAGAGTATGCCACCTGGTGCGTGCTGGGTTGGTACCGCCGCTTTGCCGACTATCGCCAGCAGCAACAGCAGAGTCAATGGCAGCCGCTGACGCCGCCTGCGCGCGAACGCTTCACGATAGGGATACTCGGCGCCGGGGTGCTGGGCCGCAGCGTGCTGGAGAGTTTGCGCCAGTGGGGATTTCCGCTGCGCAGCTGGAGCCGCTCACCGAAAAACATCGATGGCGTGGAGACGTTTCATGGCCCCGAGCAGCTTTCCGCTTTTTTGTCCGACACGCAGGTGCTGATCGATCTGCTGCCCGCCACGCCGGAAACCACCAATCTGATTGATGCCCCGCTGCTTCATCAACTGCCGCGCGGTGCCTGTTTTCTTAACCTGGCCCGCGGCGCACACGTAGTTGAGGCCGATCTGCTGCGCGCGCTCGACAGCGGACAACTGGCCGCTGCGGCGCTGGATGTCTATCAAACTGAGCCGCTGCCTGCCGCGCATCCGCTGTGGTCTCATCCAAACGTCATGATGACGCCGCATACTGCGGCCATCACGCTGCCGGACGAAGCGATGGATTTTATTGCTTCAGCCATTCTGACGCTGGAGCAGGGCAACATGCCGGACGGGTTGGTGGATCGCCAGCGCGGTTATTAATTCACTCGTTGACAGGAGAAGAGGATGTATCCCGTAGATTTGCATATGCACACCGTTGCCAGCACGCACGCTTACAGTACGCTGCATGATTATGTTGCGCAGGCCAAACAGAACGGCCTTAAGCTGTTTGCTATCACCGATCACGGGCCGGACATGGCCGATGCGCCGCACTACTGGCACTTCGTGAATATGCGTATCTGGCCGCGCGTGATCGACGGCGTCGGCGTGCTGCGCGGTATTGAAGCCAATATCAAAAATCAGCAGGGCGAGATTGACTGCAGCGGGCCGATGCTGGACGCGCTGGATCTGATCGTCGCGGGCTTCCATGAGCCGGTCTACGCCCCGCGCGACAAGGCACACCATACCGAGGCGATGATTGCCGCCATGGCGGGCGGAATGGTGCATATCATCAGCCATCCCGGCAACCCGAAATTCCCCGTTGATATCCGCGCGATTGCCGACGCCGCGGCCAAATACAACGTGGCGTTGGAGATCAACAACTCGTCGTTTACCCACTCGCGCCCGGGCAGTGAACCCAACTGCCGCGCGATTGCGGAAGCGGTGCGGGATGCGGGCGGCCTGCTGGCGTTCGGTTCCGACTCGCACACCGCCTTTACGCTGGGCGATTTTCAGCACTGCCTGCGCATCACGCGCGACGTGAATTTCCCCGAAGATCGCATATTAAACGTCACGCCGCGTCGCCTGCTGGATTTCCTCGAGCAGCGCACCGGCAAGCAGATCGCGGAGTTTGCGGCGTTTTAACATTGGTCACGCTGGATGAAGCGTGTCGATTGCGGCGTCGAGGGATGTGCTCGATGAATAAGTTGGGAGAGGATGACGCTTACTTCATCTGAGAGAATGATGCTGCAAAATGCGTGGGTGTTTTTTTGCGTTCAACACGCAAATTAAAAATCTTCCCTATCATAAAAGCCACCGTGAAGGTGGCTTTGTATCTTTTAAAGCACCAGCTGTTCTGGACGGCACTGATAGAGTTTCGCCAGCCGCTCACGCGTTTTCTTCTGTGGCTTACTTTCGACACGCTCCAATTGAGAGATGGCGCTCTGCGTCATCCCTAACTTCTCGGCGACGTCATACTGGCTTAAGCCACGATGGATACGCCAGGCAGCTTGTAGGCTTACATCCTGCTCAATCATGATGTTTACTACGGCTCCAGGTACGGTTTCGTCATCATCTGGGCCACCCTCAATCGGTATACTCTCCCATTCGCCCTCAGCGTCTGAAAGAAGCTTTTCATACTCCGCAACAGGCAATACCACAAATTGTGGCTTGCCTGCTTCGTCATAAATGTACTGTTTTGACATAGTTTATCCGGGTGTTTTCGCGTCGCGGTTCATGTCATGGCGCATAATCGGCGGGTTGCCCCGCCTTGTATCAGTAAGTCTTCGATGTTCTGCGCGTCACTTCTTCGATCCTTAGCACTACGGGCTCGCCCTCTATCAATTCAAAGATTATCCTGTAATCACCAACACGTAACCGGTACTGGTTATCGCTATCTTGTAACTTCTTTATGTCTAACATCACAAGTGGGAAGGTGACTAACTGCTTCGTCTTCTCGTTAATGGCTTTCCGGTAGCGGCTATCGATCTTCGCAAGATGCTTCAATGCACGCTTAGACCAAACTACTTCAACCATTATGCCCCCAAATATCAAAGAACATACCCCGCAAGGGGGATTAGATAATCCATATTTTATCTAATCATTGCAAGTGTTTTACTAATTGAAAAGGGGGCTTTTATGATGTGTGGTGTATTACGCTCTCACGCTTAATAGCAGTGAACACAACTGTCGCAATGGCGTATTCAAGCTCATTTCTCTTATCGCCGTTCGCGCTTTGTGGCTACATGCCATCTCGCCTTAGGCCCAACATACCCCCATCACCCGCAAGGTAGCTTTTCCCGCCGATCGCGTGTTAAATGTCACGCCGCTTGCGCTATCGTTTCGGCCCTTGCCAGTCAGATAGTGCAGACATTGCCCACTTTTACCTCAAGGATTTCTGTTGCATGAATGAGTTTTCCATTCTCTGTCGGGTCATTGGCTCGCTGTTCAACCGCCAGCCGCAGGATCCGCTGCTGGTGCCGCTGTTTACGCTGCTGCGCGAAGGCAAACTTAAAGAGCAGTGGCCGCTGGAGCAGGAGGCGTTGCTGCAGCGTCTGCAACAGCACAGCGATCCTCAAACGCTGGCGGCGGACTACAACGCCCTGTTTGTCGGCAGCGATTGCAGCGTGCCGCCGTATGCCTCGCAGTGGCCCAACGGCCCGCAGGAAGCTGAGGTGCGCGCCTTTCTCACCTCACGCGGTATGCCGCTGAGCGATGCGCCTGCCGATCACTTTGGCGTGCTGCTACTGGCGGCGTCGTGGCTGGAAGACCAGTCCAGCGCCGATGAGTCGGCTGCGCAACTGGCGCTTTTCGATGATTACCTGCTGCCGTGGTGCGGTGCGTTTCTGGGCAAAGTGGAGGCGCACGCCACCACCGCCTTTTATCGCACCCTGGCCGAGCTGAGCCGTGAAGCCATTCAGGCGATGTATGACGAGCTTAACGAAGATCAGGCGGACTGATTACCAGCACGCGATGCTGCTGCCGAGTCCAGCGGCTGGCGTCGCGCACACCATCGGCGTGCCGGGCAGATAAGCGGCGGCGCGCAGCCGTTCCGCAATGCCCCAGCGATTGACCTCCAGCGCACTCAACGTATCCTGCGGCCGGGGCATAATGCCGTTTTGCACCCCTTGCGGTGCGGCCCCGGCGGTTTGCAGCAGCCGTGCCGTGCGCGCGAGCGAAAGGTGCGCCTGCCAGCCGACGTGGTGGGTGCGCCGCTGGCGCAATCCTTCCAGCACGGCGGCGGCCATCATGTAGCCGGTGGCGTGATCCAGCGCCTGCACCGGCAGCGGTGTCGGGACCGCGCTGTCGCGCCAGGCCATCCCGCGCTCAGCAATGCCGCAGCCCATCTGCACCAGGCTATCAAAACCGCGTCGATTGCGCCACGGGCCACGCCATCCCCAGGCATTCAAACTCACGTCCACCAATCCTGGCGCCAGCTGACGGCGCGTTTCGGCATCGAAGCCCAGGTTCTCCAGCGCATCCGCGCGATAGCCGTGCACCAGTACGTCACTATGGGCGATCAGCGTGCGCAGCTGCTGGCGTCCGTCGTGGGTGTGCAGATCCAGTCGGGCGCAGCGTTTGCCGCAGGTCATCTCTTCTTCCAGCGTCGGCTCCTGCCAGTCAGGCGGGTCGATGCGCAGTACCTGTGCGCCGAGGCTGGCCAAAAAGCGCGTGGCCACGGGCCCGGCGATAATACGCGTCAGATCCAGCACACGCACGCCGCGCAGAGGCCGCGCCGGATGCAGCTGCCAGCCCGGCGTGGGCGCTTCGCCCACGGCCTGCTGGGCAATCAGCGCTTCCCGCTCAACCGCCATCCCTTGCGGATGCGCCAGCCACGCTTGCTCACTGCGCATCACCGCCGCGCAGCCTCCGGCATCGATCACCGCCTGTTCCAGCGCGTCGCCGCGCCACGCGGCTACCGCATCGGCCAGTGCAAGGCGATCGCCCGCGTGGCCCACCGTACGCAGCAGTGCGGCGCGGTGGTGCGGTGCATTGGTGTGCAGACGAATCCAGCCATCCCGCGTGGCGTAATCGCCTGCCAGGGCATCCCAGCTTGCTGCTGCGGGTCGGTTGACCGGTTTTACGCTCTGCTGAAACCAGCGCGAGGCCAGACGCACATCGACGCTGACCGGCGCAGCGTTGCCCAATAAATCACTGAGCGCCTGGGCGGCGAGACCGATGCTGGTGGCCGCCAGTTCGCTGACGGCAAAGGCAGAAGAGAAGGTGTCCGTGTGTTCAAACTGAAGATGAGGCAGGGGATCGGCGCCGCGCAATCCTTGCCAAAGTTGCTGCCACAGGGCGGCAGCGCAGTGCGTATCCATATTGCGTCTCCGAAATAAGCGCGAGACTCAAGCATAGCAGAGCGCGTCAGCGCCGCCGTAAGCGGGGGAAACGCGCATGCATGCGCAAACTGCGCACGTTGATCACCGCGATCGCGGTACCGATGACCACCAGCGACGCGCCCAGCAATTTAAAACTGTTCATGCTGTCACCCAGCACCAGCACCCCCATCAGCACCGCCAGCACCGGCGTCAACAGCGAATAGGGCATGATTAAATTGACGTTGTACTTCTTCAACAGCCAGTACCACAGCGTATAAGCCACAATCGACGAGGCGATGGCGCTGTAGAGAATACCGAACCAGCCGCGCCAGCCTGCGTGGCTTAACGCGAAGAACTGCTGTGACTCGGTGAGCCAAGAGGCGGTACCCACGATGGGCACCGCAAGGAAGGAGATCCAACCGGTCAGCGTCAGCGGTTTGATCGGCGGCGACTTTTTCACAATCATATTGCTTATCGCCCAGCCGAATGCGCTGCACAGCAGTATGCACAGCACCCACCACGCAGGAATAGTGGGGCTGCCAGAGAGCACCGCCACGCCGCTGAGGGAAATCGCAATGCCTACCAGCTGAATCAGGCGCAGCTTCTCTTTGAGTACCACCATCGCCAGCAGCATGGCAATGGGGGTGCCGAGCTGGACCACGATCGCACCCGTACCCGCGTCGGTGTAGCGCATGCCCACAAACAGCAGGGAGAAGTGCATAAAGCCAAAGGTAAAGGCCAGCGTCAGCAGCCACGGGAGCTGTTGGCGCGTGATGCGGCAGAAAGGCACCAGCACCGCCGCCACCACCACAAAACGCATGGTCGTAAGAAACAGCGGCGGCAGCTCCAGCAAGCCCCACTTCACCGCCACGTTATTGAACGCCCAGATCGACACCACCATCAAAATTAAAAAAAAATGCCGCAACGCCACAATATCACCCTGCCTTGCCAAAGAAATGTCACGCTCTAATGATGGCACGAAGCGCCACGTTTCTGTGATGGATGCCAGCCTTTTTTTAGCATGCGCAGAGACTTAAGCGTGCAAAATTTCGCGACAGTGCGCGCAATCGGTGCCAGAGTAATAAAATCCCATCGAGGCTAAAAGGACCGATTTCGCATGACCCATTCCCACGCATTACCCCTTGCGCTGATTCAACTGGACGTGCCGCCGCCGGAGGTGGTGAAGCAGGTGGGCGAGCAGCCCGCGTGGTTTATTGCGGCGCTCAAACTGCAGCCCGCGGACTATGTCATTGTCCGGCCCCATCTTGGCGAGCCGCTGCCCGATTTCGATCAGATCAGCGGCGCGATCCTGAGCGGCTCGTGGGCGATGGTCACCGATCGGCCTGAATGGAGTGAACGCACGGCAGCATGGATACGCGATGCCGTCGGTGCGTCATTGCCGCTGTTGGGCGTCTGCTACGGACATCAGTTGATGGCGCATGCGCTAGGCGGTGAAGTGGGCGACAACCCACACGGTTGGGAAGGGGGATTGAAAACGGTGACGCAAAACGTGCATGACGATCCTTGGCTGACGCAGCTCCCTGCGACGTTCCCGGCGTGGCTGTCGCATCGCCAGTCGGTGCTTATCCCGCCGCCGCACGCGCAGGTACTGGCGCACTCAGCGCAGGAAAGCTGCCAGATTATTCGCTACGCGCCGCAGGCGATATCCCTGCAGTTCCATCCGGAATTTACCCACGCCATCGTCTGTGCCTGCCAGTCTGACGAGCAGGAGAAACCCGTCGATATGCCCGGTAAAGATTGGCCGCGTGAACTGCTCGAGCGCTTTTGGCAGCAAACGCGGGCGCGCTGCGATCAGGGCAAATAGTGGCGGGTGCAGCGGTACACCCACGCTGGCGGTACATTTTTTAGTACCCGCTGACGCTGCCAGGTAAAGTAGCGCGACAGCAACGGCTGCGTCAGTGACGTGTATTGAAACTGCACAAACACACCCTGCGGACTCAATGCATCATGCACGGCGTGCAAAATCGCCTCGCGCGTCTCCGGCGGCAGTGACAGCAGCGGCAAGCCTGAGAACACGGCATCGTAGTGCCCTGACAGGTATTCCGCCGAACAGGCGCGGATCTGCATGCGCGGATCGTGCAGCGCCTGCAGGTTCGTTACCAGCTCGGGACAAATCTCAAACACCTCTAACTGCGCCTGCGGGGCCATATTTGCCAGCAGGTGACGCGTGAGCACGCCGTCGCCGGCACCCAATTCGGCGATGCGCAGACTCTGATCCCAGTCGACGGCGCGGCACATGGTGCGGCAGAGCGCGGCGGAAGAGGGCGTGATGCTGCCCATTTTGCGCGGATTGCGGATGAACTGCTGCACAAAAGTCGCCTTCTCGCGCATTAACGTCAGAGCTGAAGCCAACATCTTTCTCTCCTGATTAGGGTTCTGCTTGATATTGACCGCATATCACGCTCAGGTTCCGCTTTTTCTCGGGATTATGAGAAGAATTAGGAATTTTCTGGAGCGAGGTGCTAAAAGCTCGTCCGCGAGGGCCATGGTGCGCTCCCCGCGTTGCCGCGCTGTCCCGCGCCAGATTTCTTCCGGCGCGGTCACAGTTTCCCGCATGGCGATCTGACAGGCTGGCAATGATCTCTCAGTGTTAATAACACGTTTAAACTTTGTTAATCGCACACCACTGCCGCAAGGAGATAGACCATGCGTTACGCTGCCCCCGGAGAACAGGATTCTCTTATTACGCTGAAATCACGTTATGGAAACTACATCAACGGCGAATTTGTCGCCCCGACGCAGGGCCATTATTTCACCAACACCAGCCCGGTCAACGGCACGCCCATCGGCGAATTTCCGCGTTCGGACCGCAGCGATATCGACAAGGCGGTGGCCGCCGCCCACGCCGCAGCGGAAGCGTGGGGAAAAACATCGCCGCAGGCACGCTCGCTGGTGCTGTTAAAAATTGCCGATCGGCTGGAGGCCAATCTCGAATACATGGCGGTGAATGAAACCTGGGATAACGGTAAGCCGGTGCGCGAAACGCTGGCCGCCGATTTGCCGCTGGCGGTGGACCACTTCCGCTATTTTGCTGGCTGCGTGCGTGCGCAGGAAGGCAGTGCGGCGGAAATCGATGAGTTCACCGCCGCCTACCATTTTCACGAACCGCTTGGCGTAGTGGGGCAGATCATTCCCTGGAACTTTCCGCTGCTGATGGCGGCGTGGAAATTGGCCCCGGCGCTGGGCGCGGGCAACTGCGTGGTGTTAAAACCGGCGGAGCAAACGCCGCTTTCTATCACGCTCTTTATGGAACTGATTGGCGATCTGGTGCCGCCGGGCGTGATCAACGTGGTGCACGGTTACGGGAAGGAAGCGGGTGAGGCGCTGGCCTCGCACCCCGGCATCGCCAAAATCGCCTTTACTGGCTCCACCGCCACCGGCGGACATATTTTGGAGCTGGCGGCGAAAAGCCTGATTCCTTCCACGGTGGAGCTGGGCGGCAAATCCCCCAACATTTTCTTCGAAGACATTATGCAGGCGGAAGCGAGCTTTATTGAAAAAGCGGCCGAGGGCGTGGTACTGGGCTTTTTGAATCAAGGCGAAGTCTGCACGTGCCCCTCACGCGCGCTGGTGCAGGAGTCGATCTTTGAGCCGTTTATGGCGGCGGTAATGAAGCGCATTCAAACCATCAAGCGCGGCGATCCGCTGGATACCGACACCATGATTGGTGCCCAAGCGTCGCAGCAGCAGTTCGATAAAATTCTCTCCTATCTGGAGATTGCCCAGCAGGAGGGCGCGCAAGTGCTGCACGGCGGCAGCGTGGAACACGTCGGTGAAGCCTTTAGCAGCGGGTACTACATTCAGCCTACGCTGCTAAAAGGGGATAACAGCATGCGCGTGTTCCAGGAAGAGATCTTTGGGCCGGTGGTGGGCGTGCTGACGTTTAAAGACGAAGCGGAAGCCATCGCCATCGCCAATGACTCGATCTACGGGCTGGGGGCGGGCGTCTGGACGCGTGACATCAACCGGGCCTACCGCGTGGGCCGGGCGATTAAGGCGGGCCGCGTCTGGACCAACTGCTATCACCTCTATCCAGCGCACGCTGCGTTTGGTGGGTACAAGAAGTCGGGCATTGGACGTGAAACTCACAAAATGATGCTGGACCACTATCAGCAAACCAAGAACCTGCTGGTGAGCTACAGCACGCAGCCGCTGGGCTTCTTCTGATAATGCGGGCTGTCGCGCAGGCGGCAGCCCGGTGTCATCCTCCTGTCACCCCTTTGTGACACCGTGTCGCAGGTACGAAAGCGGAATATTCCGCTACATTTAAGTCTTGTCTTGTCGATAGTAAGCGTAAGCAATCGGTAATAATGTGCCCTTGTTAAGGAGAAAACATGAACACGCTATATGACAGCGTAGAGCAGGATGACGTGCTGGACGCCATTGAAGAGAACCTTATTACCGTGAATCTGCCCGATCGCCAGCCTGCCTCGCGGGTTGGCCACCACCACGACGCGGCAGAGGCACGGGGTGACGCGGCACGGCACGGTGTGTAACGCCCGCCGCGCATCGCTCCCATAAAAAAATCCGCAGCCGTGACGCCGCGGATTTTTTTTGCCAGAAGGCTAACGGGTTATTTTACGCAAGCAGCACACTGATTGTGGATCTGCTGGAAGAAGTCGTTACCTTTGTCGTCCACCAGAATAAACGCCGGGAAGTTCTCTACTTCAATTTTCCAGATCGCTTCCATGCCCAGTTCGGCATACTCCACGCACTCCAGGCTTTTGATGCTCTGCTGCGCCAGCACCGCTGCAGGGCCGCCAATGCTGCCCAGATAGAAGCCACCGTGTTTCTGACAGGCATCCGTTACCTGTTTGCTACGGTTGCCTTTGGCCAGCATCACCATGCTGCCACCGTTGGCCTGGAGCAGATCAACATACGAATCCATGCGGCCTGCGGTAGTGGGGCCCAACGAGCCGGACGCGTAACCTTCCGGGGTTTTGGCCGGACCGGCGTAGTAGACCGGATGATCCTTGATGTACTGCGGCAGCCCTTCGCCGTTATCGATGCGCTCTTTCAGCTTGGCGTGTGCAATATCACGCGCCACGATAATGGTCCCGTTCAGCGACAGACGCGTGGCCACCGGGTAAGAAGAGAGCTGCGCCAGAATCTCCGACATGGGACGGTTAAGATCAACGTGAACCACTTCACCTTCGCCCTGCTGGCGTAGCGCCTCGGGAATGTAGCGGCCGGGATTGTCTTCCAGCTTCTCGATCCAGATCCCTTCGCGATTAATCTTGGCTTTGATGTTGCGGTCGGCGGAACAGGAAACGCCCATGCCGACCGGGCAAGAAGCCCCGTGACGCGGCAGGCGGATGACGCGAATGTCGTGCGCAAAATATTTGCCGCCAAACTGCGCGCCCAGACCCAGCTCTTGCGAGGCTTTCAGCAGCTCTTGCTCCAGTTGGATATCGCGGAATGCCTGGCCGTGCTCGTTGCCTTCGGTCGGCAGCGAATCGTAATAGTGCGTGGACGCCAGCTTCACGGTTTTGAGGGTGCTTTCAGCAGAGGTGCCGCCAATCACAAAGGCAATGTGGTACGGCGGGCAGGCGGCGGTACCCAGCGACATCATTTTGTCGATCAGGTAGTTCTTGAGCTTGGCCGGGGTGATCAGCGCTTTGGTTTCCTGATAGAGATAGGTTTTGTTGGCTGAACCGCCGCCTTTCGCGATACACAGGAATTTGTACTCGTCGCCGTCCACGCTGTAGAGATCGATTTGCGCGGGCAGGTTAGTGCCGGTGTTGACCTCTTTGTACATATCCAGCGCGGCGTTTTGCGAATAGCGCAGGTTATCTTCGATAAAGGTTTGATAAACGCCCTCAGACAGCGCGGCTTCGTCGCCGCCGCCGGTCCAGACGCGCTGGCCTTTTTTACCCATGATGATGGCGGTGCCGGTGTCCTGGCAGGTCGGCAGTACGCCTTTAGCGGCGATTTCCGAGTTGCGCAGGAACTGCAGGGCCACGTATTTATCGTTTTGACTGGCTTCGTCGTCGGCGAGAATGGCCGCGACCTGCGCCTGGTGCGCGGGACGCAGCATAAAAGAGGCGTCATGGAACGCCTGTTTCGCCAGCAGCGTCAGGGCTTTGGGATCGACTTTCAGCACCTCTTCGCCATCGAAGTTGGCCACAGAGACATAGTCTCGGCTCAGCAGATAGTAGTCGGTGTCATCGTCGGCGAGAGGAAAGGGATTCTGGTAGTAGAAGGGTTTGTTCGACATGTTGGCTCACTTAGCTTTCGTGTCGCACGCCGGATCGGCGGGCGTCAAATTAGGCGATCAGGTATTCGAGTTTTCTCTCGCCAGCCCTCCGCAAGGGCTGACTGGCGAGCATCATACCACTTTCACAGCGCAGCGCGGCGCCGTTTTTAACATGGAAGCAACATCATCAGAACATCATTACCATCCACGGATAGGCGATGGCCATCAGCGCCACCAGGAACAGCGCGCCAAAAATCGTGCCCAGCCGCCAATAATCTTTGGTGGGCAAATAGCCGCTACCGTAATAGATGGGGCTTGGGCCGGTGCCGTAAGGGGTAATGATGCCCATGACACCCAGCGAGGTGCACATCATCAGGCAGAACACCGGCATATTAATGCCCGGAATCGAAGCCGCAATGGTCAACATGGCGGGCAGTAGCGCCGTGGTGTGCGCGGTGGTGCTGGCAAACAGATAGTGCAGCAGGTAGAACGCCACCAGCAAGACCACGGCGGAAATCTGCGGATCGTAGCCGTGCAGTAACGTTGCGCCCTCTTTACCCAGCCAGGCGATAAAGCCTACGCGGGCCAAGCCATCGGCCAGTGCCACCAAGGTGGCAAACCAGGCAAAGGTATTCCACGCCGCCTTGTTGCTGGTGATGTCGCTCCAGTTCAGCACGCCGGTCCACAGCATCAGCACAATCACCAACAGCGCAGCCATGGCGGGCTCAATCCAGGCGGTGGCGAAGATCCACATCATCAGCGCCGCCACCACAAACACCAGCAGCAGGATTTCGTTACGCGACAAGCGGCCCAGCTTCGCCAGCTCCGCGCTCGCCCAGCGCGGCACTTCATCATTGATTTTGACTTCGGGCGGATAGAGCCAGTACGCCAGCAACGGCATGGTCAGGATCAGCAGCAGGCCCAGCGGCAGGAAGGCCAGGAACCACATTCCCCAGCTGATATCAAACCCTACCACGCTTTTCACCAGCGCCAGTGCCAGCAGGTTCGGCGCCAGTGCCGACAGGAACATCGAGCTGGTGATACAGGCCGCGGTAATGGCTACCCACATCAGATAAGACCCAATCTTGCGCGCGCTCGGGTCGTTGGGTTTTGAGCCATACAGCGGCGGCAGGTTGGCGATAATCGGGTAGATGGTACCGCCGCTGCGAGCGGTGTTCGAAGGCGTAAACGGCGCCAGCAGCAGGTCCGCAAACGTAATCGCGTAACCCAGCGTCAGGCTGCGCCGCCCCAAATATTTCACCAGAATCAGCGCCAGACGGCGACCAAACTGGGTTTTGTCGTAACCGGCGGCAAACATAAAGGCACCGAAAATCAGCCATACGGTGGAGTTGCCGAAGCCGCTCACTGCCCATTTGAATGACTGCGCCGCCGTTTTAAAAGCAGGGTCAGCCAACTCCGCCGGGCTAAACAGCAGCCACGGACTGAACAGGGCGATAACAACGACCCCGGTCAGGCCAATCACTGCACCCGGCAGCGGTTCAAAAATCAGTCCGACGATCACGCCGACAAAGATGGCGAAGAAGTGCCAGGCGTAGGGCTCCAGCCCGGCCGGGGTAGGGACCAGCAGCAGCAGCACCGCGACGATAGCGGGCAGGCTGAGCATCAGCAGGCGGTGTTTTTTCTCCGGCGTCACCGGAGGCGCTTTAGGCGGTTCACGATGTAGTGGTGTGTTCATAGTTTTGATCTGCAAGTTAGAAAGAATGCGATGGATTGCCCCGGCTCGCTTTTGCGTTAACTCACGCGCTACCGTAGCAAGACGAATAAACGCTTAAATACACACTGGCTTTTAAATTTTCTACGCGAATTATCTATTATTTGCTGCTGTGATGCGATTAATTAAAAACCCGGAATTGATCCAGATCAATAAAAAGCACATTTATTTTCTCACGCGGAGTTTTGTTCGGTGAGCGTAAAAGCTGATTTCATTTTCGTGACAGGAGTAAGGGCCATTGCAATGGGGGGTAAAGCCGTTTTCTTATGACAGGGCATGTTATTATTTTATTGATATAAAGGTATTTTATTGAGGGTGCGAGCAGATTTTGATTTTTGTTAATAGTAGGTTAAAATTTAACCTGGTGCGTTTTTTTATGTTTTCATTATTATTTGTTTATTTCCAGATAAAACTTATAAAGCTAAAACAAAGCATTATTTAACTAAAGAAAGTGGTATATTATTCACATGAAGTCGGACCACTTAAATAATTCAATTTAGCGCCGAGCTGCCAAAAGAATTAATAGACGATTTAATATTCTGGAGTTGAACATATGAATACGCTCACCCCCATTCTTAACCCACTGACCTTGCCCAAAGGCGCCGTACTGAAAAACCGTCTGGTCATGGCGCCCATGACCACCTGCACCGGCTACTATGACGGCGGTGTCACCAGTGACCTCGTCGAGTATTATCGCGTGCGCGCTGGCAGCATCGGCACCGTCATCGTCGAGTGCTGTTTTGTGGATAATCGCGGTGCGGCCTTCCCCGGTGCGTTAGGTATCGACAGCGACAACAAGATTGCCGGTCTGGCAAAAATCGCCCACGCCATTAAAACCCAGGGTTCAAAAGCCATTCTGCAGATCTATCACGGCGGTCGCATGGTCGAACCATCGCTGATTGGCGGAAAAACCCCGATTGCGCCGAGCGCCATTGCCGCGCCGCGTGAAGGTGCCACTACGCCGCAGGCCATGAGCGGTGAAGACGTGGAGACCATGATCACCAAGTTCGGTGATGCGGTTAACCGCGCGATCAAAGCGGGATTTGACGGCGTCGAGATCCACGGCGCGAACACCTATTTGATCCAACAGTTCTACTCCCCGAACTCCAATCAGCGTGACGACAAATGGGGCGGCAGCCGTGAAAATCGCGCCCGCTTCCCGCTGGCGGTGCTGGATATCACCCACCAGATGGCAGACCGCTTTGCGGCCGCGGACTTTATTATTGGCTATCGCTTCTCGCCGGAAGAGCTGGAAGTGCCTGGCATTCGCTGGGATGACACGCTGTATCTGCTGGAAAAACTCGCGGCGCGCGGTCTGGACTACGTGCACTTTTCGGTCGGCCAGCTGCTGCGTCCTTCTATCGTGGATACCCAGGATCCGACGCCGCTGATTACCAAATACCTCGCGCAGCGTTCGCCAACCTTGGCGAAAGTGCCGGTCATTGGCGTCGGCGGTGTGGTCAACCGCGAGGATGCCGAGCTGGCGCTGGAGAGCGGCTTTGATTTGGTGGCGATCGGCAAAGCCTGTATCGCCTATCCCGACTGGGCCGATCGCGCTATTCATCATCAGCATATGGAGCTGTGGATTGACAGCACCAGGCGCGAAGCCCTGACCATTCCTGAACCGCTGTGGCGCTTCTCGCTGGTGGACGCGATGATCCGCGACGTGAGCGACGGTCATCGCAAATACAAAGCGGGGGTGTATCAGGCGAAAGTGGAAGCAGAAGCGCTGAAGCTGAAAATCAATGTAACGCTCGATACCGATCGCATCACCGATATTGCGCTGGTGCCGGACCCCAATCTGGACGTCGATTTTACCAGCACGTTTGAAAGCTTGCGCGAGCGTATCCTGGTGGCGAACAGCCCGCACGTAGACGCCATTACCGGCGCGACCACGCAGAGTGAGGCGCTAAAAAAAGCGGTGTCACGCGCGTTGACCACTTCCAGTAAAGAGTACGTGCTGGAAGAGGGGGGCAATCCGAATGCGCCGGTCAGCTACGATGTGGTGGTGATCGGCAGCGGCGGTGCGGGCCTGGCCGCGGCAATTCAGGCGCACGATGACGGCGCACGCGTCGCCATCATTGAAAAAATGCCCACTATCGGCGGTAACACCATTAAAGCATCGGTGGGTATGAACGCGGCTGAAACCCGCTATCAGAAGCTGAAAGGCATCGCAGATAGCAAAGATCTGTTCTACGACGAGACGCTCAAAGGGGGTAAGTTCAAAAATAACCCGACGCTGCTGCGCGAATTCGTTGAGCAAGGCCCGCAAGCCATTGAGTGGCTGGCGGCGAAAGGTATCGAACTGTGCGATATCACTATCACCGGCGGCATGAGCATCGATCGTACCCACCGCCCGGAAGATCGCTCGGCGGTCGGCGGCTTCCTGATCAGCGGCCTGGTGAAAAACATCAACCAGCGCAACATTGAGGTGCTGCTGGAGACCTCTGTCGAGGAAATTCTGCTGGAGAACGGCGCGGTCGCGGGCGTGAAAGTGGTGGATGAGTACAACGAGAGCCGCATCCTCAACGCCAAAAGCGTGATTGTGGCCACCGGCGGCTTCAGCGCCAACCGGGAAATGGTGGTGAAATACCGTCCTGAGCTGGACGGTTTCGTCACCACCAACCACAAAGGCGCCACGGGCAGCGGTATCGCGATGCTGCAGCATATCGGCGCGGCGACCGTAGACATGGGCGAAATACAAATTCACCCCACGGTGGAGCAGACCACCTCTTATCTGATCTCTGAAGCGATACGCGGCGGCGGCGCCATTTTGGTCAGCCAGGCGGGCCAGCGCTTCTGCAATGAAATGGAAACTCGCGACAAAGTGTCGGCGCAGATTATCGCGCTGCCGGAGAAAAGCGCGTGGATTGTGTTTGACGATCAGGTGCGCGCCAACAACAAAGCGGCCGATGAGTATATCGCCAAAGGCTTTGTGATCAGCGCGCCAACGCCGCATGAGCTGGCGGTCAAGCTCAACATGGATCAGGAGCAGCTGCAAACCACGCTGGGACGTTACAACGAATGTGTGATCAACCAAAAAGATGAGGAGTTTGGCCGCACCACTGCGCTGCGCCATCCACTGAATCAGGGGCCCTACTATGCGATTCGCATCGCGCCCGGCGTGCACCACACCATGGGCGGCGTGACCATCAATACCGAGACGGCAGTGCTGAATGCAGCGCAACAGGTGATCCCCGGCGCGTGGGCCGCAGGCGAGGTGGTCGGCGGCATCCATGGTGCCAACCGCATCGGCGGCAATGCCATCGCGGATATTATCATTTTTGGTATCAAAGCCGGACACAACGCGGCGAAACTGGCCGCCCAACGCTAAACGGTCTGACAGCCCGCCACGCGCGGGCTTTTTTTAGGAGGGCACGCATGACAACGCAGCCGGGCGTTTATGCCTATTCCGCGGTTTTAATGGGATCGCCCATCCTGCTGAAGCTGTTTGACAGCAACCCGACTTTGGCGCGTCAGGTGTTTCAGCTGATCAAGCAGCAGGAGAACCTGTTCACCGTGAATCGCGCAGATTCTGCCGTAATGGCGATCAATCAGGCGGCGGGTCAGCATGCGGTGGTGGTGAGCGAGCCGGTATTTGAGTTGATTCGCGTGGCGCACGCGGTCAGTCTGCTGCCGGACAGCGCCTTTAATCTTACTATCGGCCCGGTGGTGAAGCGCTGGAAAATTGGCTTTAAGGGACGCGCGGTGCCGCCCGCCGATGACATTCATGCGCTGTTACGCCTTACCGATCCGCATCAGGTGATACTGGATGCCCGTGCGCGCTCGGTGATGTTGTGTCAGCCAGGCATGGAGATCGATTTAGGCGCGATTGCCAAAGGCTACATCGCTGACGTGGTGCAGGCTTTTTTGCGCCAGCAGGGCGTCACGCAGGCGCTGATCAATCTCGGCGGTAACGTGCAGACGCTGGGTGCGCCACCGCACGAGCCCGCAGGCTGGCAAATCGGGCTGAAAACCCCGTTTGCCACCGATGATGCGCTGCTGGGCGTGCTGCAGGTCAAAGAGAAATCCGTGGTCACGTCGGGAATTTATGAACGTTACTTTCTGCAGGATGACCGCTGCTGGCATCACATTTTCGATCCGCGTACCGGCTATCCGCTGGATAACGAACTGCTGAGCGTCACGGTGATCGCCGATCGATCGCTGGACGGCGATATCTATACCACGCTTCTGTACGGAATGGGCGTGGAACGCGGACTGGCATATGTGGCCAGCCGCCCCGATCTTGACGTGATATTTGTGACGCGCGATCGGCAGATTGTCTGCTCTGCGCCGCGCCACTTTCGCTTTCAGCAGCAGGATTTCAGCTGGCAGCTGCGTTATTGACAGTACTGCTGCAGCAGCGAGTGGTATTCGGGCTGTAGCCGATAGCGGTACACCGGCCGGCCGGTGGCGCCATAGTGAATGCTGGTGAACAGAATATTAATTTGTGCAAGCCAAATCAGGTATTTGCGGCAGGAGACGCGCGAAATGTTGACCTCCGTGGCCAGCTCGTCGGTAGAGAACTCCTGGCCCGGATGGGCGTCAATCCACTGACACAGCGTGCGCAGAGTTTGCGGCGTCAATCCTTTGGGCAGGCGCTTGTTATCATGCTGGGTGGCCGGGCTGCCGTGAATCAGTAAATCCACATCTGATTGCTGGTAGTAGGGGTGATTGTCCATCAGCGATTTCTTCTGCCGCCAGCTGGTCAGCGCCTCTTCAAAGCGCGGGAACTGGAACGGCTTGATCAGGTAATCCACCACGCCGTAGTGCAGCGAGGTTTTAATGTTTTCCGCATCGGCGGCGGAGGAGATAATGATGACCTCTACCGGGCTCTGCGCTTTGCGCAGTTCGGGCAGCAGATCGAGGCCATTTTCCTGCTGCATGTAGATGTCGAGCAGCACCAGATCCACCGGCGTTTCGCTGTTGAATAGGATCTCTTTGGCCTGCTGCAGCGTCGACGCGGTGCCGCAGCAGGTGAATCCTGCGACCTGTCCGATAAAGGAGCGGTTCAGCTCGGCGACCATGGCGTCATCATCGACCACTAACACGTTGATCATGCGGATTGGTTTCCTCCATCCCAGGGTAATTGAACTAAAAATTGCGTAAACACACCGGGCTCTGACTCGACGCTCACGCCGCCGCCCAAGCTCTCCGTTTGCTGCTTGAGCAGCGACAGCCCTACGCCGCGGTTCTCACCTTTGGTGGAAAACCCTTTGTCAAAAATTGAGGCGAGAATATCAGGCGCAATGCCCGGCCCGTCATCGCTGACTTCGCACGCCAGCCAACCGTTCTGGTAATGCAGCATCAGGTGAATTTCACCCTCGGTTTGCCCGCTAAGCGCATCAATCGCGTTTTCAATCAGATTACCGATCACGGTAATCAGTGCGGCGAGTTGCGCTTCATTGCCCGTGTCGGGGAGAAAGCTGGCATCGCTAATGGTGAGGCGATGGCCGCAGTCGGAAGCGCGGTTGATTTTACTCAGCAGGAAACCGGCAATCACCGGCGATTTTATCTTGTCGAGCAGATAGCCAATCTCTGTTTGATAATTATTGGCCGTCTTTAAAATATAGGCCTCTACCTGCGCATAGTTTTTCATATGCAGTAAGCCGAGGATGACGTGCAGCTTATTCATAAATTCATGCGAGCGCTCACGCAGCGCATCCACGTAGTTTACCATGCCCGACAGACGCTGCAGCAGTTGGCTGATCTCGGTTTTATCCCTGAACGTGCACACCGCGCCGATAATGCGCCCTTGGCTGCGTACCGGCACCGTATTGCTGACCAGCACGCGGCCGTTTACGTGCAGTTCTTCATCGCGCCGCGCGCGGCCGTGATGCAGGGCATCCTGCAAATGGTGGTGAAACACCGGCGCGTCATCCAAAGACGTCGTGGGTGTGCTGCTGTGCGGCACGGCATCGTTCAATAGCGTGCGGGCAGCCTGATTAATCAGCGTCACGTCGCCACCATCGTCCATGGCAACAACCCCCTCTTTGACCGAATTGAGAATGGCCTGACGCTGTTCAAACAGCGTGGAAATTTCATACGGCTCAAGGCCAAACAGAATGCGTTTCAGGACGCGGACCAGTATAAAGGTGCCAATGGCGCCCGCGACGGTGCCGATCAATATTGTCCAGAGAATACTCCAGCGGCTTTCGTTGATCTGATCGGCGACGGCATCCAGCGAAATGCCAATCGCCACCACGCCAATCTGCCGATCCTGCGCGTCATACACCGGCGTGAAAACCCGCAGCGCTTTCGCCAGCGATCCCTGATTAACCGAGACATTTTCATGTCCGCGCAGCGCGGGCTGCAGATCTTCGCCAATAAAATGTTTGCCGACCAGCTGAGGATTGCGGTGCGAATAGCGAATGCCCGCCATGTTGGTGATGCTGATAAACAGCAGGTTATTGCTCTCTTCAACGGCTTTGGCGATGGGCTGAATGGCGGCGCGATCGGGCGGTAAGGTCAAGGCGTGCTGAATTTCCGGCGATCGTGCCAGCGTACGCGCCACCGCCATGGCTTTATCCTCCAGCTGGGTGCGGGTGGCGGCCCCAATCTGGAAAAAATAGAACATATGCACGCTGAACAGCACGAGCACGATGACGGCGCTGAGCATCAGCGTGACCAGCGTATTCAGTTTCATTGGCCGTTTGCGCACGGCGGTAATCGGATGTGGCGCAGTCATCATCGCTCCCTGAAAAGAAGAGGGGCTATTATGACGGAGAATCAGGCGAGGGCCTACGGCGATTTCACGGCAGGGAACGGCGGCGGTGCATCAGGCGATGCACCGCGCGCCATCAGGCAGATTTCACCCGGTTGGCAAAACTTTTGCGCAATTTTTGTAGCTTAGGCGGAATGACGGCCAGGCAGTAGCCGTTGCGCTGGCCCGCGCCGTCCCAGTAATCCTGATGATACGCTTCCGCCGGATACCAGGCTTTTAGCGGCTCAATGGTGGTGACCACGGGATCGCTGTGGTCCGCTTGCGCGCGGGCGATGGCCGCGACCGCTTCCGCTTCCTGCTCGGGCGTGGCCGGGAAAATGGCCGAGCGGTACTGGGTACCCACATCGTTGCCCTGACGGTTCAGCTGTGTGGGATCGTGTGTGGCGAAGCTGATATCCAGCAGATCGCCATAGCGCACTTTCTCGGGATCGAAACCGATACGGATCGCTTCTGCATGCCCGGTTGCGCCGCTGCACACCTGCTCGTAGGTGGGGTTGGGGCGCTCACCGCCGGTATAGCCACTTTCAACGGACTCTACGCCAACGACATCTTTAAAAACGGCTTCAGTGCACCAGAAACAGCCGCCCGCGATCACCGCATATTCGGTTGCCATGTATTTTGCTCCTTTCAGGACTAAACCCTCAACATAGGGGCGTGCGGCACTGAATTCAACCGGACGCGGTGTTCATTGCGTGCGCGACGGGCAGCGCACCCTAAGGCAAAGGCGCCCGCCGACGACATAAGCGTATAAAAAATAAAAATGTCTTTCTCACCAATCACTTTGTCGAAGCGGTAAAAAATCTGGCTTGATCGCGTGAAAAAAATGGTAATACTGTTTTTATATACAGTTATTATTATAAGGCCATGAACATGGAGTTTTATCAGCCAGCGGAACTGCGCGTCCTGCTTAGCTTGCCGCTTTTTATTAGTCGGGTGCCCTGCGGTTTTCCCTCGCCCGCACAGGACTACGTTGAGCAGCGCATCGACCTCAACCACTTGCTGGTGAGCCATCCGAGCTCGACCTACTTCATTAAGGTGAGTGGCGACTCCATGATTGAAGGCGGCATCAGCGATGGCGATATGCTGGTGGTGGACAGCGCGATCGGCGCCGAGCACGGAGATGTGGTGGTGGCCGCACTGGGGGGAGAGTTTACGGTGAAGCAGCTGATGGTGAAACCGGTGCTTCATCTGCGGCCGATGAACGCGGCTTACGGCATCATTCCGGTTCCCGATCCCGATCAGTTTGAAATTTTTGGCGTGGTGAAACACGTGATTAAAACGCTGGGGAAATGATGTTTGCCCTGGTGGATGTCAACAGTTTTTATGCTTCCTGCGAGACGGTGTTCCGCCCGGACCTCAAAGGAAAGCCGGTTGTGGTTCTCAGTAACAACGACGGCTGCGTGATTGCCCGTTCCGCAGAGGCGAAAAGGCTGGACATCCCAATGGGCAGCCCCTACTTCAAGATTAAAGAGGCGCTGCATCATCATCAGGTTGCCGTTTTCAGCTCGAACTACGCGCTGTACGCCGACATGAGCGAGCGCGTGATGACGCTCCTTGAAGAGATGGCACCGAGCGTTGAAATCTACTCCATTGACGAAGCCTTTCTCGATCTTAGCGGCGTGCGCAACTGCTGTGTACTTGATACGTTTGGACATGAAATACGCACGCGGCTCAAGCGGGAAACGCACCTTACCGTGGGGGTCGGCATTGCCCAAACCAAAACGCTGGCCAAGCTGGCGAATTTTGCGGCAAAAAAATGGCCGCAAACGCGTGGCGTGCTGGATCTGTCCAACGTTGATCGCCAGAAAAAGCTGCTGCCGCTAATCGCGGTGGAAGATGTTTGGGGCGTGGGGCGGCGTATTAGCAAAAGGCTGAATGCCATGGGCATCATGACCGCCAGCGATTTAGCCAATCAGAGCACATCACTGATCCGTAAGCACTTCAACGTGGTACTGGAGCGTACGGTGCGGGAACTGCGCGGTGAACCTTGCCTGGCGATGGAAGAGTTTATGCCGATAAAGCAGCAGATTATGTGTTCTCGCTCATTTGCTGAGCGCACTACGGCGTACAGCGAGGTGCGCGAGGCGGTATGTAACTACGCCGTTCGCGCAGCGGAAAAACTGCGCGTGCAGCGGCAATACTGCCGACAAATTGCGGTGTTTATTCGTACCAGTCCGCACGCCGTGGGCGAAGCGTTTTACGGCAATCAGGCCATGGGTATGCTGCACATTCCAACCAACGACACCCGCGACATTATCGAGGTGGCCACGCAAGCGCTCGACACTATCTGGCAGGAGGGCGGCCGCTATATGAAAGCGGGCGTGATACTGAGTGATTTTTACAGCCAGGGCGTGGCTCAGCTGAACCTTTTCGATGAACATCCCCCGCGGCCCAATAGCGAGGCGCTGATGCGCGTTATGGACAGCGTTAACCAACGCGGTAACGGCACGCTCTGGTTTGCCGGGCAGGGTATTCAAAAACCTTGGGCGATGAAGCGCGAGATGCTATCGCCCGCTTATACCACGCGCTACCGCGATCTGCCGATCGCAAAATGAGTCAGGTTGGCTAAGTTGTACGTTATTACTGTAAACCTGTACAGGTAGGCGCCTTTTTGCGCTATACTGGCAGGTGAGAACAAAGCGAAAGCCCACTTTCTCAGGAGGTAATAATGGAAAACGCAGAGCAAAATGTCATCGGTGAAGCTGCTTACGCCTTGCTGATGCGACGTGAGGCGGTGACGGTCAGCAGCCTTGTTAAAGAACTCGGCCGCATGGCTGAGAATAACGTTTCGCCTGAGCGACATCAGGAAATTATTGGCGCCCAGCAGTGGCTGTTGGCGCATCGCGGGCATTCAGAACCCGACAACCGAACCGTTTCCCCAGTACGCGGTTTGAGCGCGCAATCCGGCAGTGTGCGCATGCCTTCCGACGAAAAAAATAAAAAGTAGCGTGCCGGGCATCAGGCCCGGACGCGATACGGCAAAAATCCTGTCTTCCTAATCTTTCCCAATAGCATTTTTTGCAAAAAGTGCCTGCTACGAATTTCTATAGAATTTCTGTATAGATTTAAGGTGTTTTGTACAATTTTATTCGGGTGTAGCGCCCGTTTTTTTGATCACTTGTTGGAGTGACTTATGCGTCAGAACGGATATGTACCAGGTTCGGTCGAAGCCATTGCGAACTATTTTAGTAAAGCGACGCTGCCGTCACAGCAGGAAACGCTGGGTAAAATCGTGGTAGAAATTCTGCGGGAAGGCCGTAGTTTGAATCGTAAGTCCCTGTGCACAAAGCTATTACGCAAGCTGGAGTGCGCACAGAACACCGAAGAAGAGCACCATTATCAGCAGCTCATTGGCTTACTGTTTGAGCGCGAAAACTGATACAGATTTTCGCAGAAACTGATACATTGTTCATTGTCCAGGTTGTACAACTATAAGTCTTTACTCTGATAACGTGCTTTTTATGTATAACTTGTGACGCGCTCGCCGCGCTACGCTTATTATGCAACGCCGTTTCTCTGCCGTAATGTCATTCAGGTAAGCGGCAATCAGAGATATGCCATGAATCAAGATGAAAAACAGAAATTAATCGACGAAATAATTGGTGAGGCGACGCTCGCGCTGTTAGAGCGCGCGGGGCCAGTCAATACCAGCGCATTAATTGAACAATTAAATGCGATGCACACCCAAGCGTCGGATGAAACGCAGCGTGAGGCAATAAGCGCTGCAATAAAAGAAGTGCATCACAGTCTGTCGTCAGGTCAAAAAACGCGAGAGAAGCAGGGGAGCAGCGATAACGTTCACCAGCTATTCACTCACTCGCCGCAAACTGACGGAAGAAAACACTGATTCTTCTGGGTATAATAAGCGTTTTATCGCTAACATGACGGTACGGGAATTATGGCGAATAATTACAATATTTATGATGCGCTGCCTGACACGGCGCTCGCAAAACACTTTCGGGAAGCGGGCGAATCACTGGGCAATGAGGCCACGGTATTGGGCACTATTATTCGTAATTTGCTGGCAACGGAAGGCAAGGTCAGTAACAAGTCGGTGATTTTACGTCTGATTATGGCGTTGGAAGCCACAGAGGATGAAGCGCAGGCGGCGACGCTAAGACGTACGCTGGAGATCGTAGTGGGATATACGCCAGACGACGCCTGATCGCGCTCCCACCGCTTTACTCCCTTAGGTATTTGCACCGCACGCGACGCTGCCCGCGTTTACTCCGGCCCGCTTTTTTCGTGGCTGTGGGCGCTAACTGCTTTGTCTCGGCACGTCGCAAGTTCCCCTTCTCTGTCTCGCCTGCGACGGCTAATCCGAGCAAAGTATCCGCTAAACGCCTTTTATCCCTTCTTTATACACCCTGCAGCGTTATTTCAGCGTAATGGTCGGCTGGCCAGGAACATTAACCGAAACGTTCCGGGTAATTTTTGCAGCCGTGCGGCGATGGCGGGAGATATTGCATTTAAGCAGCCAGCTTTGAAACTGTTTACGTAAAACTCCTGCATCTTCTGCACTATTAACACAACAAATAAACAGCTGACTGAGCGTCTGATGATTATTGGCAGTGGCATATAATTCAAATTTATCGCTGCGCGGGTGAATCTCAATGGCGCTAAATTTCAAGTGTTGCCAAAGATTGAGTCTGGCCTCAAATTTTGTAAATTCCACGTTATTATCCTTATACATTCTCATAACATCGTCGCCCGAAGGCTGAAAGTAAAATAGCTGAAGATCAGAGAAATGCCATGTGAGTGGGCAATATTTTTGTAAGGTTTTCGATCGATTACCTATTTGTACGGTCGGGTCGCGTTCGCGTTACGTTTATATCGGTAAACGCGCGCTCGTCACTCCCCACAGGTTCGCAGCTTCACCCGATCTCTATTAGCTTTAATAGACGATAAATACGTGAAGGGGGAAGACATGGCGAATGCGATGGCAATTGAAGAGTTCACCTTACTGGATCGTTACTGGCGCGCCGCGAATTATCTGTCGGTAGGGCAGATTTATTTAATGGAAAATCCACTGCTGCGCGAGCCGCTCAAAGCGGAGCACATCAAGCCGCGCTTGCTGGGGCACTGGGGCACGACACCGGGACTGAATTTTATTTACGCGCACCTGAATCGCATTATTCGACAGCGGAAGGTCGACCTTCTCTACGTATGCGGACCCGGCCACGGCGGGCCGGGCATGGTGGCGAATGCGTGGCTGGAGGGCAGCTACAGCGAGATTTATCCGCATGTCAGCGAGGACGAAGCGGGCATGCAGCGACTGTTTAAACAGTTCTCTTTTCCCGGCGGTATACCCAGCCACGCCGCACCGGAGACGCCAGGGTCAATCAACGAAGGAGGCGAGCTGGGCTATTCACTGGCGCACGCGTTTGGTGCCGTCTTTGATAACCCTGATTTGATTGTACCCTGCGTGATTGGCGACGGCGAAGCGGAAACCGGCCCGCTTGCGGCCAGCTGGCACGGCAGCAAATTTCTTAATGCCGCGCACGACGGCGCGGTGCTGCCGATTCTGCATTTGAACGGCTATAAAATTGCCAATCCCACACTGTTAGGGCGCACACGCGACGAGGATTTAATGCAGCTGTTCAGCGGCTATGGCTACGAACCGCTGTTTGTTAGCGGCCATGAGCCCAGCGACATGCACCAGCAGATGGCCCAAGCGCTGGACCGCGCATTTGACCGTATTGCGTTTTACCAGCGGCAGGCGCGCATGGGGCAGGCTGAGAGCGAGGTTCCACGCTGGCCGATGATCATTCTGCGCAGCCCCAAAGGCTGGACCGGACCGCAGCAGGTTGATGGCAAAAAAGTGGAGGACTTTTGGCGCGCCCATCAGGTGCCGGTTTCCGCCTGTCGGGAAAATGCGGCACACCGAGAGATTCTGGAAGCGTGGTTACGCAGCTATCAACCGCAAGAGCTGTTTGATCAACACGGACATCTGCGCGCCGACATTCGTGCGCAGGCACCCGAGGGCGACAAACGCATGAGCGCGTCACCCTATGCCAACGGCGGTCGTCTGCGACGCGACCTCAAGGTGCCGGACATCCGGCGCTTTGCCCTGCAAATTGACCAACCCGGCAGTACCGAAGGGCAGGCCACCGCACAGTTTGGCCACTACCTCAGCGAAATTTTTCGCCTGAATCAGGACAATTTTCGGCTATTTGGCCCGGATGAAACCGCATCGAACCGGCTGTCAGCCGTATTTGACGTGACAGAGCGGCGCTGGATGGCGCCGCGTGAACCGTATGACGAACAGCTGAGCCGTGAAGGAAGGGTGATGGAGATCCTGAGCGAGCATCAGTGTCAGGGGTGGCTGGAAGGGTATCTGTTAACCGGCCGTCACGGCCTGTTCAACTGCTACGAAGCCTTTATCCACATCATCGACTCGATGTTTAACCAGCATGCGAAATGGCTCAAGGTGGCGCGCAAGCTGCCCTGGCGCCAGCCTATCTCCTCGCTCAATTACCTGCTCTCCTCGCACGTCTGGCGACAGGATCATAATGGCTACAGCCATCAGGATCCCGGCTTTATGGATCACGTGGCGAACAAAAAAGCCGATATCGTGCGCATCTATTTGCCGCCCGATGCGAATACCTTGCTGTGGGTAGGCGACCACTGTCTACGCACGTGGGATCGCATTAATGTGATTGTGGCCGGTAAGCAGCCGTCGCCGCAGTGGCTGGACATGGAAAGCGCTATCGCCCACTGTGAAGCGGGCATGGGGGAGTGGCGCTGGGCCAGTGACGAAGGGGAGCCGGACGTGGTGATGGCTTGCGCAGGCGATGTGCCAACCATTGAAACGCTGGCAGCGGTGGACCTGCTGCGTGACGCTGTGCCTGGGGTGCGCGTGCGCGTCGTAAACGTGGTCGATCTCATGGCCCTGCAGCCCCAGGCGATGCATCCACATGGCAAATCTGATGACGCGTTTGATGCGCTGTTCACGCCGGACAAACCGGTGATTTTTGCCTTCCACGGCTACCCCAGCCTGATTCATCGTCTGACCTATGCGCGTACCAATCATCGCAATTTTCACGTGCACGGTTTCAACGAAGAGGGCACCACCACCACGCCGTTTGATATGACGGTGTTAAACGGACTTGATCGCTATCATCTGGCCCAAGCGGCTATCCGTCATACGCCGTCGCTGGCAGCGCGTCACGCGGATGTGCTGGCGGATCTGGAGGCGAAACTCGCCCATCATCAGGCTTACGTAAGGGAAAAAGGAGAGGATCTGCCAGAGGTGCATAACTGGCGCTGGAAAGGGAGATAAAAATAAACCGCCTGAGCGGCGGTTTAACGTTTAATCCGGCTGCTTATCGCCGGATTCAGGCGCGCCGGTATCATCATCTTTCGCCGGTGCGTCTGGCGCAGGCGTACGGGAATGATCATCAGGTAGCTCGCCATGCAGAGGACGATCGGTCATAACACTCTCCTTGCTCATTCGGTCAGGTCAAAAAAGTATAATTATGCCTCGTCGTGGCAGCCAAGCGGCGAGGAGCGAATTATTTTGCGTTGAGGCTGATCGAGTGCCAGTGCGCTCGCGCTGGCCGGATCAAACAGCGACAAACTTTCAATCTGCGACACCATAATCACTTTACGGAAGTCGAGCGCCGATTTGGGCTCAGAAACAAAATTGATGCTGTGCTGGTCATACCATCGGCTGTAATTATGCTCAATGGCCAGATTGAGGGTGCGGGCATCGCGATAGCCGCTCAGCATAGGAATGATCACGATATTCGCGGTATTCGCATATTCAAACGTCGCGGCGTGAATCATACCGATATAAATGCGGCGAGATTTCAACGTCACCCACGCCAGTTCGCCTTCCTCCATACACTGGAGCAGCAATTGCTCGATACCGTTTGAGCGGGAGAGGCGTTGATAGAGGTCTTTACGCCTGCTGGCGGTCAGACGCGCGCTGCCGGCCCAGTTAGAGCGATAAACGCAAAACAGGACGGCAAAGGTAAGCATCACCACGACCGGTGCCTGGATGCCGAGAAAACTCCAGGTCATAAAGTCAACGTGCCAGCGGGCGTGCATCGCCTCGCTCAACGCCAGCGCATTGTTCAGCGCCGATGCGGCCAGTAGCACCAGCCAGATAAAGGCCGTGGCTAATACCCCTTGTACCACGAAAATACAGCCATAAAGCGCGATCAAAAAATAGACGTCCCACCCAAATGAGCGCTTTATTTTCAACCGGCTGGACATGTCGCGGTTGGTGTACCAATAGCCGCACACCATTAACACCATAAAGATTGCCGTTCCCATTTATATATCCTTTAACGCGTCAATATGGCGGGAAAAGTCTCGCTGTACTTCGGGACTCAACGGATTCACCGAGGCATTGCCGTCTTCATCGATAATAATTCTGTCACCTTCCTGAATTGACTCGGCTCTGTCTTCTTGGCTCATGACCTGCAGCAAAGATTCGGGACTGTTGAAAAGTGAAGCAAATAAGCGAAACATAACCCACAATTCCTTTATTCTTAAGAAAAATGAGTATGGCACAACGTGGTGTAAGGCAGATTAAAACAGGGGCGAATGAACGGCATTTCACCGTTTCCAGAATTATCTGTTGAGAGAAAATAAAAAGCGGAGCGTTAATGATTTATTATGCCCAGGATGAAATATTACCGCAGCGGTAAAAGTGTTTCGTATATTGGCGCTTCGCTTAAATAAAAAATAAACCACGCGCATTGCGCGCGTGGAGAAGCATTAGTTTACCAACGTGCCAACGCAAAAATTAATTGCGCCGCCGCCAATCACTAACCAAATAAACAGCAGCAGTCCAAGCAGTAGCGGGCGTAAACCGGCCTGTTTCAGCTGGCTGAGGTAAGTCGTTAATCCCAGCGCCGCCATCGCCATGGCCAATAGCACATTGTCGATCTGGTTGATCACCGCCATAGCATCAGCGGGCACAAGGTGCAGCGAGTTAAACAGCGCCACCGCGATAAACGCCAGGGCAAACCAAGGGAATGTCACGGGCGTTTTGATGCCGGTTGTTTGGGGCATACAGCGGCGCACATATTCTCCCAGCCCCATTAAAAAGGGGGCCAGCATCATTACTCGCAGCATTTTTGCAATCACTGCCGCGTTTTCTGCCTCCGCGCCCACGGCGTGTCCAGCAGCCACCACCTGCGCCACTTCATGCAGGGTTGAGCCCGTATAAATACCAAACGCATGCAGCGTCAGGCCAGGCAGCAGAGGCGCGGCAAGATGCCAAATCAACGGATAAAGAAAAATCGCGGCGGTGCCAAACAGTACCACGGTGGCAACGGCCACCGCGATTTTGGCCGCTTCCGCTTTGACCACCGGCCCGGTTGCCAGCACTGCCGCCGCTCCGCAGATGCTGCTGCCTGCGCCGATGAGCCAGACGGTGCGGGCATCCATTTTCAGCCAGCGAATGCCTAGCCAGCAGGTGAGCAGAAAAGTGCTGGATAATGTCAGCACATCGGTGACAACGCCGCTGATGCCGACATCCAGCACCTGCTGAAAGGTCAGGCGAAAGCCGAACAGCACAATACCGATACGCAGCAGTTTCTGCTTGGCGAACTGCACGCCTGCGTCGCAGTGAATATGCAGACGACCGTAAACCGTGTTGCCCAGGAGAATGCCGCCCACGATCGCCAGCGTAAGCGCACCGAGTCCCCATGACGCTACGACAGACAGAGTGCTCAGCCAGGCGGTGCACAGGGCGACGCTTGCGGTCAGCAGGACGCCGGGAATAAGCGGCGCCACGCCGCGTTTTTTTAGAGGGAGGGAAATCTCAGCCATATGCGCTCCTTAGTTGCACACAGCATGCAAAGAAGCGCCTTAAAAGAAAAACTGATTATATCGTTAGATTAAATCTGAATAAGTGGTAAGGCGGCCAACGCTAAATGACCATGCCCAGAATCAGCAGCGTGCTTTGCTGAGACGCAGTGATGAAAGGAATATCTTTAATGTGCTGCATGCCAAACCCTTCCCAAAACTTACGTGCGCGCACGTTTTCCGCCATCACTTCCAGCCACATATACCCTTCGTGTCGGTTGCGCGCCTCACAAATGATCCGTTCAAACATCAGGCGTCCATAGTTTTTGCCGGTGTGGGCAGGATCAAGGTAGAGTTTATTGAGCTGCGCGCCGGTCATGCCTGAGTCGGGTACCGGCGTATTCCAGGTCACTTTCGCGAAGCCAATCGGGCGATCGGTCTCGGCAATTAACCAGCTTTCATGGGTTGCCGCCAGGCTGCTCTGCAACACCGCTAAGCCGTACTCTTTATCGATAAACGCATCCATCTCTTCCGGCGATATCCACATATGTTGAAAATGGGCGCGGTAGGTCATTCGGCCCAATTGATGCAGCAGCGGCGCATCCTCAAACTGGGCGTTACGCAGACTAAAATTCATGGTGGATATCCTTATTCTTGTGGCGCTGATTGCAGCGGGTTCCCGCGCTTGCGCTGTTTTTTCAGGGCGGTAATTTAGCAGGCCAGTGGAGAAAACCCAACCGATGCACGCATGAAATCACCGCCCCATGCGCAGCGCCTCAGCGCGTTTTGCGGTGTCATAAACGTACTGCAACATCGGTTCAAGGTCGGCGTCGGGGCCCGCGCTAATAATTTTGCTGCGTAGCCACACAATTTCGCTGGTGACGTCAGCGGCAAACAGCGCGTTGTTTTGCGCATTGCGCAGCCATTTGAGCAAAAAATTGTTCTGGCTCCGCACGCCGCGCGCTTTACGGGTGTTGGCATGAATTTTAAGCGCCACCAGCACGCAGTAGTAAAAGTGGACGCGCTGACTGTAGCTCTGCGTCATCATAAGTGGCTACCTGCGAAGCATGGGTGGAAGGACGATCGCCATCGATTTTTCATCTTTGTGATTTGCCTGACTCAAGGCGTCGGATGACGCTGAACGGTCTGTTTGCTGCTGGAATTCCCACGGTAAGCGAATCTGCGGCACCGATGCAAGTGAGGAAAATCCGGTAATGCTTCGTCACGTGAGTCTAACTGTGGCATCCGGTACGCGCGGCATCGCCAAGCGAAGCGTGAGAGAAACAGCAGGAATCGCGCCATTTTCGATAGCAATGCGTAAAAGAGCCACTTTGCACAGTGTGTTCGCCGCCCTTTACTGGCGAAAGCTCAATTGTTGTCTACACTTATTCGCTCAGATGTTCGTTGTCTGGTTGCTGCGTTGGTACGTCCAGCGAGTATTTTTGGCGTTGACCTCCCCGAAATCTCGTTTCCATTCCTCACGACCTCGCTCGCAACCCGCTTAGAACACTGTTTTGATGAAATCCAGATACAGGAGGAGATGTGACCCCTGCGGTTAATGAAAACAGCACCTTGCCGTCGTTAAGTGGTGGGCTTTACGCCTTCTTTTTTGATGTCGACGGGACGTTGGCGACCATCCAGTCTCAACCCGAGTCCGTTTCAATCCCCGCGTTGGTTCGTCAGCATCTGCAACAACTCTCTAATCTTACTCACGGCGCGGTTGCGCTGGTATCAGGGCGGCCGATTGCACAATTGGATGCGCTCGTTGCGCCGCTGGAAGCGCCCGCAGCAGGCGTGCATGGCGCAGAACGCCGTGATGCCACCGGGCAGATTCATCGTCATACGCTGCCTGATGACATCGCGCAGACTTTGCAGAGTGAGCTGCAAGCCACCCTGGACCAGTGGCCAGGCACGCTGTTGGAGGTCAAAGGCATGGCCTTTGCGCTGCACTATCGCAACGCACCTGATTATGAAAACGCCATACTGGCGTTGGCCCATGATGCCGTAGCGCGCTTTCCGCTTCTCACGCTGCAGCCCGGCAAGTGCGTGGTTGAATTAAAACCGCAGGGCGTGGACAAGGGTGCCGCAGTGCAGGCGTTTATGCAGGAAGCGCCTTTTAACGGACGTATTCCGGTTTTCGTGGGTGACGATCTCACTGACGAGAAAGGATTTTCAGCGGTGAACGCTCTGCAAGGGATCTCCGTGAAGGTGGGTGAAGGTGCCACGCACGCCCACTACCGCTTACAGGACGTTGAGGCGGTCTGGCACTGGCTTGAGCAACTATTATTACAATTAGAGCACGACACAGTTGGTAAGGAGTGAAGGTTATGAGTCGTTTAGTCGTAGTATCAAACCGTATCGCGATTCCAGACGGAAGCAAATCTAGCGCAGGCGGCCTGGCAGTGGGCATTTTAGATGCGCTGAAAAACACTGGCGGTCTGTGGTTTGGCTGGAACGGCGAGATCAGTGAATTTACCGGCGAGGAAGAGGAAGTCTCACAGGTTGAACATGACGGCATCACCTATGCCTCTCTGCCGCTTAATCAAGATGATTACGATCAGTATTACTGTCAGTTCTCTAACACCGTGCTCTGGCCCGCGTTTCACTATCGCCTCGACTTAGTGCAATACCAGCGCGAAGCGTGGGAAGGGTATTGCCGCGTTAACCACCTGCTGGCGAAGCGTTTGCAGCCGTTGATCAAGCCAGATGACATCTTGTGGATCCACGATTATCACCTGCTGCCTTTCGCGGCTGAGCTGCGCAAGCTGGGCATTAACAACCGCATCGGATTCTTTCTGCATATCCCGTTCCCGACGCCGGAAATTTTCAACGCACTGCCGCCACATCAAGAGCTGTTAGAGATGATGAGCGACTATGACTTGTTGGGTTTCCAGACAGAATCCGATCGCGTGGCGTTCCTCGACAGCCTGAGTCAGCTCACGCAGCTGCAGAATAAAGGAGAGAAGTGCCATCGCGCCTTCGGCAATACCTTTATGACCGAGGTCTATCCCATCGGGATCGAGCCAGACAGCATTAAAGAGATGGCCCAGGGCCCGCTGCCACCGAAGATGGCAGCCATGAAGCGCGAGCTGGGCGATTTGCAAAATATCATCGCCTGTGAGCGCCTGGATTACTCCAAGGGCTTGCCGGAGCGTTTCCTGGCGTATGAAGCGCTGCTGGAAAACTATCCGGAACATCGCGGTAAAATTCGCTATTCGCAGATCGCACCGACCTCACGCGGTGATGTGCAAGCCTATCAGGATATTCGCGCGCAGCTGCAGACCGAGGCAGGGCGCATCAACGGTAAATACGGCACGCTGGGCTGGACGCCGCTTTACTACCTTAATCAGCACTTCGATCGCCGCCTGCTGATGAAAATCTTCCGCCTCACCGATGTCGGCCTGATCACGCCGCTGCGTGACGGGATGAACCTTGTGGCGAAAGAGTATGTGGCCGCGCAAGATCCGGATGACCCGGGTGTGCTGGTGCTGTCACGCTTTGCTGGCGCGGCGCACGAGCTGACCTCTGCGCTGATCGTGAACCCCTATGACAGGGATGACGTCGCCGCAGCATTGAACCGCGCGCTGACGATGCCACGCACCGAGCGTATTTCCCGTTACAACGACATGATGGCCGTGCTGCGCAAGCAAGATATCACGCGCTGGCGCGAAAGCTTCCTGGCGGACTTGGATCGCCTGCCGGTTCGCAGCGCCGATCACGGTACGCAGAACAAGGTGGCCACCTTTCCACGTTTAGCATGAGTCTGGTTAATAAGGCGCATCAATGACGCGCCTTATTAATTCTGACGCGCGATGACGGTAGCCGATGCGTCAGTAAAATTTCCGTTAAAATTCCACCTCACTTCACCGAAAACTGCTGCGGAGAAATCGATTTCATTTTCGCAGTGCGATCCGCGGCAAATTCATCAGAAATTTCCATGATAGTTGCACAAAGAATGTGCGCTTTATCGACAAAATGGTTTTTTTTTACCCCAATCCTAAAGTTTTTGGTGGTCATGCCGATACTTAATGTGCATCGGTATGCAATTTCCGCAATAGATTCATAATCCTAATGTAACCACCGGTTACATCGCTTGCCATATCCTTGACCTCCCTTACAAAACGCTGACGAATCGCAGCGGCGCTGCGCGCATGCTTCACGCGACGTTTACATCACCCATTTATGCCTGCCCAGAAATATTCCCTGTAAGTGATTAATTTAAAAAGGGATAATTCCACCTGTTTTTAGCATTTTATGCTGGCTTGTTCTTCACTGCTGGAAGGTTATCACTTGCTAACGGCAATCATATGGATAAATGCGCAGAAGACGGACGGTAAAAGCGGAGGGGGTAAAACGTGCCTTTTAAGAGGAGTCTTATTAGCGAAACGATTCGCTAATGGCTAAAAATTGAACAAAATAAAAGCGACGCTGAACCTTTGGGAAAAAAATTTGCCTTAAAAGTGTGACGTAGATCACACTTTATCTAAAATTTCGCTCCACTCACGTTGTATGTCGAAATCAGACGATATAGATTTGCGTTGTTTTCAGATTAGTCCTAAAAAACTGTAAGCAGACGTCACGGAAGATGGTTACAACTCAAGAAAAGAATGGCCTGGAGTTTTGACTACTACTGAATCAGTGTCCCGGCGGGAAGTGAAACAGTTCAGTACATGTTGGTTTAAGCCTGATTATTTTTTGCCATCTTTAGATTTACCAACCAGCAACCCGAACCACAGATAATCTTATTTTGTGGCCGTAAATGTCGTGTTATCAGGATGGAAAAAAATGGGTACATCAGAATTATTAAAACATATTTATGACATCAACCTGTCATATTTGCTTCTCGCACAGCGTTTAATTAACCAGGAAAAAGCCTCTGCAATGTTTCGTTTGGGAATTGATGAAGCAATGGCTGACGCATTATCTCAGCTGACGTTGCCCGAAATGGTAAAATTAGCGGAAACCAACCAGTTGGTGTGCCAGTTCCGGTTCACCGATCACAATCATATTACGCGCTTAACGCAAGAATCACGCGTTGACGATTTGCAGCAGATTCACACCGGTATTTTATTATCGAGCCGTTTACTCCGTAGCGCGTCTAAAAATGACGTGTCTGCGAAGAAGAGGGCGGTATAATGAGCGAAAAAAGTATCGTTCAGGAAGCGCGCGATATTCAGCTGGCAATGGAGCTGATTTCATTAGGTGCCAGACTGCAAATGCTTGAGAGTGAAACCCAGCTCAGCCGCGGTCGACTGATCAAGCTGTATAAAGAGCTACGTGGCGCACCACCGCCAAAAGGCATGTTGCCGTTCTCAACCGACTGGTTCATGACGTGGGAGCAAAATATTCACGCATCCATGTTCTGCAACGCGTGGCAGTTCTTGCTGAAAACCGGCCTGAACAGTGGCGTTGAAGCCGTGATCAAAGCGTACCGTTTGTATTTGGAACAGTGTCCACAATCGGACGAGGGCCCGCTGTTGGCGCTGACGCGCGCCTGGACCCTGGTGCGATTCGTGGAGAGCGGTATGCTGGAGCTTTCGGACTGCAAATGCTGCAGCGGCAGCTTCATTAACCATGCGCACCAACCGCCGGGCAGCTTTGTTTGCAGCCTGTGCCAGCCGCCATCACGCGCGGTAAAAAGACGTAAACTTTCTGCAGAATCTGCCGATACCTTTCCACAACTGCTGGATGAACAGGTTAAACACGCCGTTTAAGTTTGTTCGCATCGTGGAAAACATCCAGCAGCGGTTAACCCCGCTGCTTTTTTTTTGCCCACGGTTTACGGATAACGCCTTCGGCTCTCTGGCTTAACTTCCACCCACACGTTACGGACGTAAGGATTATTTGTGCTGATTATTCTGGGTTATATCGTGGTCGTCGCTTCCGTGTTGGGCGGCTATATGATGGTCGGTGGCCATCTGGGCGCATTATATCAACCTGCTGAGCTGGTTATTATTGGCGGAGCCGGTATCGGCGCATTTTTAGTGGGTAATAACGGTAAGGCGATTAAGAAAACCTTAAAAGCACTGCCTTTGTTAATGCGTGGATCAAAATATAACAAATCTGTTTACATGGATTTAATGGCGCTGCTTTATCGCCTGATGGCCAAGTCTCGCCAACAAGGGATGCTGTCGCTGGAACGGGATATTGAAGATCCAAGCCAAAGTGAAATCTTCACTAACTATCCACGCATCTTAGCCGATAAACAATTGGTGGATTTTATTACCGATTATTTGCGTTTGATGGTCAGCGGAAATATGAACGCGTTTGAAATTGAAGCGCTGATGGACGAAGAGATTGAGACTTACGAGCACGAATGTGAAGTCCCAGCGCAAAGTTTATCCGCGATGGGTGATGGCCTGCCAGCGTTCGGGATCGTAGCGGCGGTAATGGGCGTCGTGCACGCACTGGCCTCGGCGGATCGTCCCGCTGCGGAATTAGGCGCACTGGTGGCGCATGCCATGGTGGGAACCTTCCTCGGCATTCTGCTGGCCTACGGCTTTATTTCGCCCCTGGCTTCCGTACTGCGCCAGAAGTGTTCTGAAACCACCAAAATGATGCAGTGCGTCAAAGTGACCTTGCTCTCAAGCCTGAATGGCTATGCGCCGCAGATCGCCGTCGAGTTTGGGCGTAAAACCCTGTACTCCACGGATCGCCCCTCTTTCTCTGAACTGGAAGAGCATGTGCGTAACGCCAAGAATCCGGCGAAACAGACATCGGAAGAGAGCTCATGAAGCATGGCAATCGCCCCATTGTGCTGGTTAGAAAGCGCAAACATAAAGGTCATCATGGCAGTCACGGTTCGTGGAAAATCGCTTATGCCGACTTTATGACGGCGATGATGGCTTTTTTTATGGTGATGTGGCTTCTCTCCATCGCCAGCCCTAAAGAGTTGGTACAAATTGCCGAATACTTCCGTACGCCTTTGAAAGTCGCGTTAACGGGCGGAAATCGCAGCAGTGACAGTGAAAGCCCGATTCCCGGCGGCGGAGACGATCCGACGCGCAAAGAGGGTGAAGTGAAAAAAGTGGTCGATTTGGATGCGCAGAAGAAGAAGCTGGAAGAAATTCGGCTTAATCGCCTGCGGGAAAAGCTCGATCAGATGATTGAAGCCGATCCGCGGCTGAAAGCGCTGCGCCCGCACCTGATCATTAACATGGTGGAAGAGGGACTGCGTATTCAGATTATTGACAGCCAGAATCGGCCGATGTTTAAAACCGGCAGCGCGGAAGTGGAGCCCTATATGCGTGACATTTTGCGTGCGATTGCGCCGATTCTGAACGATATTCCGAACAAAATCAGTTTGGCGGGGCATACCGATGACTTCCAGTATGCCAACGGCGACAGAGGATACAGCAACTGGGAGCTCTCAGCCGACCGCGCCAATGCTTCGCGCCGTGAGTTGGTGCTGGGCGGTATGGACGGTTCCAAAATGCTGCGCGTAGTGGGCATGGCCGACACGATGCGTCTGAAAAATCGCGGCGCGAACGATGCAGTAAACCGCCGCATAAGCCTGCTGGTGCTGAACCATGACACCCAGGCTGCGATTGAAAAAGAGAATGCCGAGAGCGACGCCGTTCAGGTGACCGACCCGGCACAGATTATTCCCGAGATTACCGCACCTGCCGGGCCAAAAGCGCCTGCCGCCGCCGCGGGTTCCAGCACCACAGCCCCTGCGGCTGCGGCAGCGACCCCCACGACAGCAGCGCCGAAAGCAGCGGGCGCGGTGACACCAGACCAACCCTCACAGCCGAGGTGATCCCGTGAGCATGGACATCAGCGATTTTTACCAAACGTTTTTTGATGAGGCCGACGAGCTGTTAGCGGATATGGAGCAGCACCTGTTGGGACTGGATCCCCAGGAACCAGATTCCGAGCAGTTAAACGCCATCTTCCGCGCCGCCCACTCCATCAAGGGCGGAGCCGGTACGTTTGGCTTTACCGTTTTACAGGAAACGACCCACATCCTGGAGAACATTTTGGATGGTGCACGCCGTGGCGAAATGCAGCTCAGCACCGACATCATCAACCTGTTTTTGGAAACCAAAGATATTATGCAGGAACAGCTCGATGCCTATAAAACCGCGCAGGAGCCGAATGCAGAAAGTTTTAATTACATCTGCGAAGCCCTGCGTCAGTTGGCGCTAGAAGCAAAAGGCCTGGCGCCGGTCGCTGCACCCGTAGCGGAAGTGATTGATATCGCGAGCGCGCCTGCGGCTGCGCCAAAAGGTTTGCACGTTCAGCTGGTCTCGCTAAAAGAGAAAGAGCCGGACTTGCTGTTAGAAGAGCTGGGCAACCTCGGTGCGCTCTCTAACGTGGTCAAAGGCGCAGACACGCTGGACGTCACGATTGAAGGCGTGGATAAAGACGATATCGTTGCGGTGCTGTGCTTTGTGATTGAAGAAGGGCAGATCCGCTTCCCGGAAGGGGAGACGCCTGCACCTGCGGCGAACGCCGAGGTCGCGTCCGCGCCGACCGAAGCCGCAGCACCGGTAGCCACAGTCACGGAAATCGCCCCGGCGAAACGCGAAAGCAAACGCGCGGCGGCACCGGCAAAAACCAGCGAGTCCAGCAGTATTCGCGTGGCGGTAGAAAAAGTGGATCAGCTCATCAACCTCGTGGGTGAACTGGTGATCACGCAGTCAATGCTGGCACAGCGCTCCGGTGAACTGGATCCGGTGGCGCACGGCGACCTGCTGAACAGCATGGGGCAGCTGGAGCGCAACGCGCGCGATCTGCAGGAATCGGTCATGTCGATCCGCATGATGCCAATGGAGTATGTGTTCAGCCGCTTCCCACGTCTGGTTCGTGACTTGGCCAGCAAGCTCGGTAAAGAAGTGGAACTGACGCTGCTGGGTAGCTCTACCGAACTGGATAAGAGCTTGATCGAACGCATCATCGATCCATTAACGCACCTGGTGCGTAACAGCCTTGACCACGGTATCGAGACCCCGGAAAAACGCCTCGCGGCGCACAAAACCGCTGTGGGCAACCTGACGCTCTCCGCAGAGCATCAGGGCGGCAACATCTGCATCGAAGTGATCGATGACGGTGCCGGCCTCAACCGCCAGCGTATTCTCGCTAAAGCGCTCTCGTCCGGCCTGCCGGTCAGCGACAGCATGAGCGACGAAGAAGTGGGCATGCTGATCTTCGCGCCGGGCTTCTCTACTGCCGAGCAGGTCACGGACGTTTCCGGCCGTGGCGTGGGCATGGATGTGGTGAAGCGAAACATTCAGGAGATGGGCGGGCACGTTGAGATCGCCTCGAAAGAGGGCAAAGGCACCACCATTCGCATTCTGCTGCCGCTGACGCTGGCGATCCTCGACGGCATGTCCGTGCGTGTGGCAGACGAAGTCTTTATCCTGCCGCTCAACGCGGTAATGGAATCACTGCAGCCGACCGCCGAAGAGCTGAAGCCGCTGGCCGGTGGCGAGCGCGTACTGGAAGTGCGTGGCGAATACCTGCCGCTGGTGGAGCTGTGGAATGTGTTCGATGTGCAGAACGCCAAAACCGATGCCACGCAGGGTATTGTCGTGATTCTGCAGAGCGCAGGGCGCCGCTATGCGCTGCTGGTTGACCAGCTGATTGGCCAGCACCAGGTTGTGGTGAAAAACCTTGAGAGCAACTATCGCAAAGTGCCGGGCATTTCTGCCGCCACCATTCTGGGCGATGGCAGCGTCGCGCTGATTGTGGACGTGTCCGCACTGCAATCGTTGAACCGTGAAAAGCGTGTGGCCGGTGCCGCAGCGTAATAGATAACCAAAGGGTAAAAAAAATGACTGACATGGCAACCGTGACCAAAATCGCTGGCGAAACCGTCGGCCAGGAATTCTTAGTGTTCACGCTGGGTGATGAAGAGTACGGCATCGATATTCTGAAAGTGCAGGAGATTCGCGGTTACGATCAGGTCACGCGCATCGCCAACACGCCTGAATTCATCAAAGGCGTAACTAACCTGCGCGGCGTGATCGTTCCCATCATCGATCTGCGCGTGAAGTTCTCGCAGCCGGACGTGGACTACAACGAAAACACCGTGGTGATTGTGCTGAATTTGGTACAGCGCGTCGTGGGTATCGTGGTAGATGGCGTGTCTGACGTGCTGTCGCTGACGCAGGATCAAATTCGCCCGGCCCCGGAATTCGCGGTGACCATGTCGACCGAATACCTCACCGGTCTGGGCGCGCTCGGCGAGCGTATGCTGATTCTGGTCGATATCGAGAAGCTGCTGAGCAGCGACGAGATGGCGCTGGTGGATACGCTGCGTAGCGCATAAGGGTTGAGCGAAAACGGGCTGCCCATGGGCAGCCCGTTTTTTTTTGTCTTTTTTATAAGCAGAGAAACATCGCAGCTCGCGGCGGCCTGCCCGCAGCTGCATGCCGTCCGCTGTGTATTGTCAGGCTTTACGCTGCATTCCCGTTTACGCGTGAGTTTCGCTTTCTTTAGTTATTAAACACTAATTAATGCTTAATACTCAGCATGATATTTTGTAAAGAAGGCATAAATATCCTCAAACATTACGCAAAGCGGTCGATAACAGCGGGAGTGAAACCCTATCTGGAGAACCCATGTTAAAACGAATCAACGTCGTCACCAGCCTGCTGGCGGTACTGCTGATCTTTGGCGCTTTGCAGCTGCTGTCTGGCGGTCTGTTCTGGAATGCCCTGCAGAATGACAAAAATGCGTTTGCGGTCGCGCAAACCTCTACCAATAACGTGTCAGCACTCTCGGACGCGTGGATCGAGCTCAACCAGACCCGCACCGTACTGAACCGCGCAATGCTGCGTATGCAGGGCAATGCGGCGGCGCAGGCCAATGGCGGACAGCTGGCGGCCCTGATTGCGCAAACCGAGAAGCAGCTGAGCGTGGCCGCTGGACACTATCAGCGCTACTACAACCTGCCTGCGACGCCCGGCATGCCGGCGGCGCTAACTGAGCGTCTGGAGAACGATTACAACGCGTTCAACGACGGCCTTAAAGCGATGCTGGAACGCCTGAAGGCCAACGATTTGCAGGGCATGTTTGCGCAGAACATCGAAACCAAACAGGTGAAGATGAAGGCCACTTATGCCGAGTGGCGCAGCGTGCAGAGCGATTTGGCGGCCGAGGGCGTGGCGCAAAACCAACGTGCCTTCACCAGCATGATGTGGCTATTAGGATCAGTAACGCTGGCGGTGGTCGCGGTGATCGTCGGCTGCTGGTTTGGCCTGCGCAGCGTACTGATTCAGCCGCTGCACCAGATGCTGGGTCACATTCGCCATATCGCCGCGGGCGATCTTACGCAGCCGATCCCGGTGGAAGGGCGCAATGAAATGAGCCAGCTGGCGTCCAGTTTGCACGAGATGCAGCAGGCGCTGGTGCGCACCGTGGGTAACGTGCGCGACGGATCGGACGCGATCTTCACTGGCGCCAGCGAAATCGCCGCGGGCAATAACGATCTTTCTGCCCGTACGGAAGAGCAGGCGGCGTCACTGGAGCAGACGGCAGCGAGCATGGAGCAGCTGACGGCGACCGTGAAGCAGAATGCCGAAAATGCGCGTCAGGCATCGCAGCTGGCACTTAACGCCTCTGACACCGCGCGCAAAGGCGGAGATGTGGTGGATGGCGTCGTACGCACCATGCAGGATATTGCCGGCAGTTCGAAGAAAATTGCCGATATCATCAGCGTGATCGACGGCATTGCGTTCCAGACCAACATTCTGGCGCTGAACGCCGCGGTGGAAGCGGCGCGCGCTGGCGAGCAGGGCCGTGGTTTTGCCGTGGTGGCTGGCGAAGTGCGCAACCTGGCGCAGCGTAGCGCCCAGGCGGCAAAAGAGATCAAAGGACTGATCGAAGACTCGGTGAACCGCGTCAACAGCGGATCACAGCTGGTGGGGACCGCCGGTGCCACCATGCAGGATATCGTCGGCGCCGTCACGCGCGTCACCGATATCATGGGGGAAATTGCCTCCGCCTCTGACGAGCAGAGCCGCGGCATTGACCAGGTGGGCCAGGCAGTAACGGAAATGGATCGCGTCACACAGCAGAACGCCTCGCTGGTTGAAGAGTCCGCTTCCGCAGCGGCGTCGCTGGAAGCGCAGGCAAGCCGTTTGAGCCAGGCGGTGGCGGTGTTCCGCATTCCGCGCGCCGCGCAAAGTCCGCTGGTGAGCCATCCGCAGATTGCACCACAAACCGTGGCGCAGCCGCGCAAAGCGGTGACCGCAGCGGCAGGCGACAACAACTGGGAAACCTTCTAATCCCTTATGTCAGCGCCCACACGGGCACGCTCATCGGGGCCGTCTTGCTGACGGCCCCGTTTTTTTTGCTCGCAGCCCGCGTCCGACTTGCCCGCTGGTCCAACCCCTGCTACCGCACATAAAGTTCTTTTTGGTCGCGCCGATAACGCTAGAGATCGCAAACCAATGAGGTGTTTATGTTTAGTCGTATTCGTGTCGTATCCGGACTGCTGTGCGTCCTGGCGCTCTTTGCCTTGCTGCAGCTCTTTTCCGGCGGAGTGTTTTTTACCACGGTGAAAGCCGATAAAGATAATTTTGCCTATAACCAGCGTCTGAGCACGCTACAGCGGGCAATGGGCACCTCTTGGGTATCGCTGGTTCAGGCACGTAACACGCTGAACCGCGCAGGCATCCGCTATTTGTTGGACAGTCAGCAGGCGGGTTCTGGCGCCACGATCACCGATCTGGTGGAGCTGGCGAATAAAGAGCTCAAAGTGGCTGACCAAGGCTTTGCCGAGTTTAACGCTAATCTGTCAGAAAAAGGCAAGTCGGCGGACAACGTGAAGACGCTGCAGGCCAACTACAACGCCTATCGTGGCGCGCTGGGTGAGCTGATTGGCTTCTTGAGCAGCGGCAACTTCAAGGGCTTTGTTGACCAGCCGACGCAATCTTTTCAGGATAAATTTGAAACCGATTACAACGCCTGGCTGAGCTACAACCAGGTGCTGGCACAGCAGGGTGTAGACGCCAATGAATCGGCCTATCAGCGCTCGATTGGGTTGGTCGTGGGTACGCTGCTGACCACGCTGCTGGTAATTGCGCTGGTGTGGACCGGGATGCGCACCGCGCTGATCCGTCCGCTGCGTCAGAGCATTGACCACATTCGTCACATCGCGCGCGGTGATCTCACCCAGCCGGTAAACGTGAATGTGCGTAACGAAATGGGCGAATTGCTCACCTCACTGCACGAGATGCAGCAGTCGCTGACGCAAACCGTGCGCATTGTGCGTGACGGTTCTGACGCCATTTATACCGGCGCCAGTGAAATTGCGCAGGGCAATAACGATCTCTCTTCCCGTACGGAACAGCAGGCCGCCTCGCTGGAGCAGACCGCAGCCAGCATGGAAGAACTGACCGCGACCGTGAAGCTCAATGCAGAAAACGCCCGTCAGGCGTCGAAGCTGGCGCTGACCGCCTCGGAAACCGCGCAGCACGGCGGCAAAGTGGTGGATGGCGTGGTGAGCACCATGAAAGAGATCTCCGGCAGTTCGAAGAAAATTGCTGACATCATCAGCGTGATCGACGGCATCGCCTTCCAAACCAACATCCTGGCGCTGAACGCCGCGGTGGAAGCCGCGCGTGCGGGCGAGCAGGGGCGCGGCTTTGCCGTGGTCGCCGGTGAGGTACGCAGCCTGGCGCAGCGCAGTGCCCAGGCGGCGAAAGAGATCAAAGGGCTGATTGAGGACTCGGTGAGCCGTGTGAACACGGGTTCCGTGCTGGTTGAGAGCGCAGGCGAAACCATGACCAACATCGTTAACGCGGTGACGCGCGTCACCGACATCATGGGCGAAATCGCCTCTGCGTCCGACGAGCAGAGCCGCGGTATCGATCAGGTGGGCATTGCGGTGAACGAAATGGATCGCGTGACACAGCAGAACGCCGCGCTGGTCGAAGAGTCAGCTACGGCGGCCTCTTCGCTCGAAGATCAGGCCAGCCGACTGAAACAATCTGTTGCGGTGTTCAATATTGGTAAAGAATTCTCCGGCCAGGCCGTTAACGTAACTACAGCGCCAAAAATGTTGCGGCATCCGGTCAGTACCGCCGCGCAACCGTCAGCGCTACGTAACGCGGACAATAATTGGGAAACCTTTTAACCCTTCAGGCCGCCGCAGGGCGGCCTGACTGGCAGCATCGCAGTCGCCGCATTAACGCCATTACATAAAATTGTTGCCGGGTGACCCGAAATGAAGAAATCGACGGTATTGGATCAAAGTGAATCGACAACGCTGCTGTCACAAATGGTGCAGCGTCTGCCGCTTTCAGATACTCACTTTCGTCGTATCAGCCAGCTTATCTATCAGCGCGCCGGCATTGTGCTCGCCGACCACAAGCGGGAGATGGTGTACAACCGCCTGGTGCGCCGTTTACGCACGCTGAATATTGATGACTTTGGCCGCTATTTGGCCCTGCTGGAGCAGGATCAAAACAGCGCGGAGTGGCAGGCATTTATCAATGCGCTGACCACCAACCTGACCTCTTTTTTCCGCGAGGCGCACCATTTTCCGATTTTGGCGGAACATGCGCGCAAACGCAGCGGCAGCTACAGCGTGTGGAGCACCGCCGCGTCAACCGGTGAGGAGCCGTACTCCATCGCCATGACGCTGGCCGAGACGCTGGGTACGGGCCCCGGAAAATTCCAGGTACACGCCAGCGACATTGATACGCAGGTGCTGGAAAAAGCGGTGGCGGGTGTCTATCGCCACGAGGAGCTGCGCACGCTCTCGCAGCAGCAGCTTCAGCGCTTCTTTTTGCGCGGCACCGGTCCTCATGAAGGCATGGTGCGCGTGCGCAGCGAGCTGGCGGGAATGGTGAACTATTCCCAGCTGAACTTACTCAGTAATGACTGGGCATTACCCGGCCCGTTCGACGCGATATTTTGCCGTAACGTCATGATTTATTTTGATAAAGAGACGCAGGAGAAGATTCTGCGCCGCTTCGTACCCCTGCTAAAGCCAGGCGGTCTGTTGTTTGCCGGGCACTCGGAGAACTTCAGTCAGATCAGTAAAGAGTTCTGGCTGCGTGGACAGACGGTCTATGGATTGACTAAGGAAAGACGATGAGCAAGATCACCGTGATGTGCGTGGATGACTCCGCGCTGATGCGTCAGTTGATGACCGAGATCATCAACAGCCACCCCGACATGGAAATGGTGGCGACGGCGCCCGATCCGCTGGCGGCGCGGGATTTAATCAAACAGTACAACCCGCAGGTGCTCACGCTGGATGTGGAAATGCCGCGCATGGATGGCCTTGATTTCCTCGAAAAATTGATGCGCTTGCGCCCGATGCCGGTGGTGATGGTCTCCTCACTGACCGGAAAAGGATCGGAAGTGACGCTGCGCGCGCTGGAGTTGGGTGCGGTGGATTTTGTCACCAAGCCGCAATTGGGCATCCGCGAAGGCATGCTGGCGTACAGCCAGATGATCGCCGATAAAATCCGCGCCGCCGCGCGCGCCAGATTGCACGTGCGCACCAATATGCCTGCGCCAGTGACGTTAAAAGCGGGCCCGCTGCTGAGCAGTGAAAAATTGATCGCCATCGGCTCTTCAACCGGTGGCACCGAAGCGATTCGCCACGTGCTGCAGCCGCTGCCGGCCACCAGCCCAGCGCTGCTGATCACGCAGCATATGCCACCGGGCTTTACCCGGTCGTTTGCTGAGCGTCTTAATAAGCTGTGCCAGATCACCGTGAAAGAGGCGGAAGACGGCGAACGCATCCTGCCCGGCCATGCGTATATCGCACCGGGCGCGATGCACATGGAGCTGGGACGCAGTGGCGCAAACTACGTTGTAAAACTGAACGATGGTCCGCCAGTGAATCGGCACAAGCCGTCGGTAGACGTGCTGTTCCGCTCAGTGGCGGTGAATGCAGGTCGAAATGCAGTGGGCGTGATCCTCACCGGGATGGGCAATGACGGCGCCGCGGGCATGCTGGAAATGCATCGCGCGGGTGCCTGGACCATCGCGCAGGATGAAGCCAGCTGCGTCGTATTTGGTATGCCGCGCGAAGCAATTGCGATGGGCGGCGCCAGTGAAGTGGTCGATTTAGGTCAAATCAGCCAGCACATGCTGGCAAAAATTAGCGCCGGACAGGCATTGCGAATTTAACGGGCCGGTCCTGCCGGACAAGACAACACAGGAGTAGATATGGCTGACAAGAATATGCGCTTTTTGGTAGTAGACGACTTCAATACGATGCGTCGTATTGTGCGCAACCTACTGAAAGAGCTGGGTTTTAACAACGTAGAAGAAGCCGAAGACGGTGTTGACGCGCTGAGCAAACTGCGCGCAGGCGGGTTTGACTTCGTGGTTTCCGACTGGAACATGCCCAACATGGACGGGCTGGAGCTGCTGCAAACCATCCGCGCCGATGCCACGCTCAACAAACTGCCGGTGCTGATGGTCACGGCGGAAGCGAAAAAAGAGAACATCATCGCTGCCGCCCAAGCCGGAGCCAGTGGCTACGTCGTTAAGCCGTTCACCGCCGCCACGCTTGAAGAGAAGCTGGGTAAAATTTTTGAAAAACTGGGTATGTAAGGAGATGTGATGAGCGACCTTCCGAAATCAACTGAAGAAGCCTCGGCACACGACATTATTTCCCGGATTGGCTCGCTGACGCGCATGTTGCGCGAAAGCCTGCGCGAACTGGGACTGGATCAGGCCATTGCAGAAGCGGCGGAAGCGATTCCGGATGCGCGCGATCGCCTGGACTATGTGGTGCAAATGACCGCGCAAGCCGCCGACCGCGCGCTGAACTGCGTTGAAGCGGCGCAGCCACATCAAGATCAAATGGAAGCTAACGCTAACCAGCTGAAAGGCCGCTGGGACGCGTGGTTTGAGAACCCGATTGAGTTGACGGATGCACGCGAGTTGGTTTCGGATACGCGCGCATTTCTCGGCGACGTGCCCACGCACACGGCATTCACCAACAAGCAGCTGCTTGAGATCATGATGGCGCAGGATTTCCAGGACCTTACCGGTCAGGTCATCAAGCGCATGATGGATGTGATCCAAGAGATCGAACGTCAGCTGCTGATGGTGTTGCTGGAAAACATGCCAGAAGTCAATGCCAGCCAGCGCAAAGATGCACACAGCCTGTTGAATGGCCCGCAGATCCATCCAGACGCACCGGGTGTGGTCTCAGGGCAGGATCAGGTTGACGATCTGCTCGATAGCTTAGGCTTCTGATCCCACGTCTGGCGTCCGCTTAAACCCGTACGCCTGCGGCATCGCAGTCCGGAGGAAACGTCGTTTTCCTCCGGCGCGGTGGCTTACTCCACCACGCCGCGCGCAGAATTATCCTTCCTGCTTGCTGGCCCTGCACATCCTTTGCTGATTACACCTTTCCACCGCGGTGACGCCTTTGCGTACGTCAGTAGGGCGCGCTTCACTGCTCAGCGTCGCGATTGACAGGTTTCCGTATTAAAACACGTCACATTGTCTGCCCTCCTGGCGCCATTTCATGGCCTGTAATCTGAATCCTTCCAGACTTGTCCTGCACCTTAGCCAGAATGTGTTAGGGTAAAGGCGTGAAATTTTGTGAGATACATCAAACTCTTCATCTCTGAAGATTCAACGGGAGTGATTATTTTCGGTCATGTTGCCTGTGTTTTATAGTCCAAAACGTTTCCCGCTGCTCATTGGCCTGATGCTGGCTGCCAGCGCGCCTGCGCGGGCCTTAGTGAGCGAGTCTTCCGTGCCGGACGCGCCGTTTGGCGATCCGAATCACTTTCAAACAATGGCCGCTGCGCTACCCGAACTGGGTTCGCAACAGGAGAGCGACGCATTCAGTAAACGCATCGCCAGCGTGGCCAAAAGTATCGGCGAAGCCAGTCAACGTGGCGAGGGTGATAGTTCCATTGGCCATCAGGCGGGCATCTGGGCCTTTAATCATTTTCGCGATGAGGTTGCTGACCGGGTAGAAAACCAAGGGCAATCGCTGCTTTCTCCTTACGGTAATGCGCAAATTGATTTCAACGTGGACATGGACGGCAATTTTAACGGCAGCGGCGCCTCGCTGCTGACGCCCTGGGCCGACCGCTATCGCTCGCTGACCTTTAGCCAGGTGGGTTTTCACCAAACCGAGGACGGGCTGGTGGGCAATGCCGGTCTTGGGCAGCGCTGGATGACCGGTGACTGGCTGCTGGGCTACAACGGATTTGTCGATCGTCAATTCAACAGCGGTTTGCAGCGGGCGTCGCTGGGTACCGAGGCATGGAGCGATTTCCTGCGCTTTTCGGCAAACTACTACACGCCGCTCTCTGGCTGGCAAAACCGCAATCCGTTCCAGCAGCAGCGTCTGGCGCGCGGGTACGACGTGACGACGCAGGGGTATTTGCCGTTCTATCGCCAACTCGGGATGTCCGTGAGCTGGGAGCAGTATCTCGGTAACAATGTTGATCTTTTTAACAGCGGTAATGCCTACCACAACCCCTCAGCGCTCACGCTGGGCATCTCGTATACGCCGGTGCCGCTGGTGACTGTCTCCGCCAGCCACAAAGCCAGCAATGAGGGCGAAAGTCAGGATCAGCTCGGTTTACGCCTCAACTACCGCTTTGGCGTGCCGCTAAGCCAGCAGCTGAGCGCCAGCAACGTGGCGGAAGCGCGTTCGCTGCGCGGCAGCCGCTACGACAGCGTCACGCGCAACTACACGCCGGTACGTGAGACGCGCGCGCGCAAAACATTGACCGTATTCCTGGCAACGCCGCCGTGGCAGCTTAACGGCGGCGAGAGCCTGCCGCTCAAGCTGCAAATTCGTCACGCCAGCCCGATCGCGCGCGTTGAGTGGCAGGGCGATACTCAAGCGCTGAGCCTGACGCCGGGTGCCAACCCCAACGATCCGCAAGGCTGGAGTATTATCGTGCCGCAGTGGGACAGCGCGGCGGACGCCAGCAACACGTATCATTTGGCGGTGACGCTGGAAGACAGCCGTGGCAACCGCGTAACCTCAAACGCGATCACGCTGCAGGTGCAGGAGCCGTTTACTCTCGACTCCGGGCCGGACAGCCGCTTTGATCTGCTGGCACCCTAGTAAAGCATCAGCGAAACACGCACTGCCGGCGTGAAGATAACGTAAGATACGGACTCTGTTGCAGGAAAGGATGCCACCGCTATGCCCACCATTCCGTTGCCGGCGTTAACCTTGTTGGCGCTCGCAATTCTCACGTTGACGTTGTGGACGCACGATCGCGTACGCTATCGCCGCGCACGCTTCTTCTTACTGGTTAGCCTGCTGCTGATGGCGCTCAATACGGCAGGCTGGATCTGGCCAAGTGTGCCGCTGACGCTGCTTCGGGTTGCACTGGCACTGCTGTTGCCGATGCTGGCATGGCACGGTTTCTGGCCGTCCAGCGCGCACCGCTTCTCACGGTTATCCCTGGCGCCCGTTGCGCTTGCAGTGGCGCTAGCCTGCGTTATCCCTGTCGCCATCGATCTCCTGCTGTTTGCGCTTTATACCGGGTACGGCGTGGCGCTGATCGCCGCCGGCCTGCGCGTCAGCGAAGGGGCAGGCTTAAGGCGCATCCGCGCACTGCCCGGAACGGCGAAGGTGGCGCTGGCGGTCGGGGGTTTTCTGCTGCTTTCGGCCCTAAGCGATCTCACGGTAGCGCTGGCGTTTCACTGGCATCAAGGCGCACGCGTGGCGCCGATGATTGCCGCGCTGCAAACCCTGTTGCTGCCGTTTCTGACGCTCGCCATCATGCGGGTGGCACGCCGCCAGCCCGTCTCCGCTGACGAACCGGGCTCGTTGGCATTTGTGCCCGCCGCGACAGCGTCGTCCCCCGCGCAAGTGGCACTTTGCCAGCAGCTGGATAGCCAGATGCTGGCGCAGACGCTGTTTCTGGATTCAGCGCTCACGCTCGCGCGACTGGCGCGCAAAACGGGCATCACGACGCGGCATCTTTCCGCGGCGGTCAATGCTGTGCACCACTGCAATGTGTCGCAGTGGATCAACGGTTATCGCGTGCGTCACGCCTGCGCGCTTTTGCACACGGATAGCGCTTCAGTCACAGAGGTGATGCTGGCTTCTGGCTTTATCACCAAGTCCAATTTCAATCGCGAATTTCTGCGTATCACCGGGCAGACGCCGAGTGCTTTTCGCCAGCAGCGGGCGCCAGCGCCGCCGTCAGAAAGGGCAGGATGCGCGCCAGCGCGGCCTGATGAATAACCGCTCGACCGCGCGCATCGCCATCATGACAAATCATCCCGTCGCCGGGTGAGGCGCGTTCAATGATGGCCGCACCCTCCGGTTTACAGCGCTGCATAAAACTAAAGTGGTTGGCACCGCCCACGCGATAAACCTGCACCCGAGAGGGGGGAAGATGGGCCGCCAAAAAGCCGGATTCCAGCGATGCGGGCAGATCGGGCGCATCTTTTTCCGCCGCCAGTAACAGCACGGGTAACGCTATTTGTGACAGCGTCACTTTTGTGAAGCCCCGCGTCACGCCAGCATCCAGTGTCACTACCGCACGAATACGCCCATCGCGAAAGTTCGCCGCGAGCAACGGCGCGTTTTCGGGTGACGTGATGCCGAGCTTTTCCGCCAGTTTGCAGGCGGAGAAGGCGCGATGCTGGTGGCAATCCGCTAAAAATGCCGGTGCTGAAAAACGGGCACCGGCCAGCGCCATGACCGTCCAGCCGCCAAGAGAGTGTCCCATCGCGGCGATACGCGTGGCATCGATGCGTCCCGCCAGTGCGGGCTGCTGCAATAGGGCGTCGAGCAAGCGCGAGATATCCTCGGGGCGATGCCACAGCGCGCGTGCAGCCGCGGGATCACGGTTTTCGCTGCTGGTGCCGGGATGATCCGGCGCGGCGACGCTGTACCCCTGTGCCACCAGCGCGACGGCGAGCCAGTTCAGATTACGCCAGCTGCCGCCGTAGCCATGGGACAACAGCACCAGCGGATGGATGCCAGCCTCAGGCTCGGCATTGCGTATCACTGACTCACCATAAAAGGCGGCGTTTTCGCCTGTGGCTTGTGGCGGTCCGCTTGCCCGCATGGGATACCAAAGCGTGATGGGAAGAGGACGTGAGCTTTGTGCATCCAGGGTAAGCTGTCGGAATCCGACGCTGGCATACCCGGGAAGCGCGAGGATAAAGATGAACAGCGTGGTCATGATAAAGCGGTACATAGCGATCTCCACAGTTAATGAGCGGGAGATCGTGACGCTTCTGGCCGGGGATGGCGTCCTCGATCGCGATTAAGTACCTGCAACAGAAGGTGTTTTTCTCAGCAATAAAAAAGGGCAGCTTACGCTGCCCTTGCGGCACAGGGTTGACACTGCCCCTGTGCAATGAGGGTAAAACGCTTAGAACTGGTACACCAGGCCCACGGCGGTCACATCATCCGTTGCCAGACCCAGCGGGTTGTTGTCTTTCAGCAGGTTGATTTTATATTCCGCGTACGCCGACATATTTTTGTTGAAGTAGTAGGTGGCACCCACGGCAACGTATTTAAACAGATAGGTGTCGCCTACGTTTTCCAGATCCTTGGCCTTTGAAGAGACATAGCCCAGTGAAGGACGCAGGCCGTTGAGGAACTGATATTGTGCCACGGCTTCAAAGTTGACCGCTTTGTTAGCAAAGCCAGCGTTGGTGTTGCGCACCGGGGTAGCATTCAGCGTTTCGCCATAAATCGTCGCCAGATAGATCTGATTGGCGTCATATTTCAGACCGGTTGCCCAGCTTTGCGCTTTGTCGCCTTTGCCGAACGTGGCGCTGTTCTGCGCGGTCACGCGATCGAGGCTGGCATAGGCACCCACCAGGCTCAAACCAAAATCGAAGTCGTAAGAGGTGGAGAGGGCGTAGCCGTCGCCGTTGGAGCGGCGTACAGACAGGTTACTGCCGCTGGTGTCGCTGCGCTCATTTTTGCCTTCATACTGCGCGGCAACGTTCCAGCCTTTAACCAGGCCAAAGAAATCTTTGTTGCGCCAGGTCAGCACGCCCGCCGAGCGGCCTGACAGGAACGCATCCGTGTAACCGGAGTCGCCACCGAAGAATGGCAGCATATCGGTATAGCCCAGCGCATCATAAACCAGACCGTAGTTGCGGCCGTAGTCTACGGATCCAAACTGACCAAATTTCAGACCAGCAAAGCCCAAACGGGTACGGTTACCCGACTGCGCATCGCTGCCTTCTGAGTTGCGCAGGCTGTACTGGTACTGCCATTGACCATAGCCGGTAAGCTGGTCATTGATTTTCGTTTCACCTTTAAAACCAAGACGCGCATAAGAGCTGGTATCGCCATCGTTATTGCTGTCATTGGAGAACAGATGGGAAACGTTAATTTTTCCGGTCAGATCCAGTTTATTGCCATCTTTGTTATAGATTTCGGCCGCGTGAGCCGAAGGCATAGCCAGCAGTAAGGGCATCACTGCTGCCAGTAACGTGCGCTTCATCATTTATTGTTTACCCTGTGATATTTTTTAATTGTATCCCCGTTGCGGGGTTGAAAGAAAATGACATAAAAGGTTCAAAATCAAAAGTGCAATATATGTAACAATATATTTCAGTTTAACGATGTGTGCGAATTTTGTGCTTGCTGGCGTTTATTACCCATTAGCAATCGCATTTACTTATCACAATTTTTGGGAATTAACGTATTTGATATTTAATTATATTATTGTTTTTAATCGAATTATATTCATTTGCAGTAAAAGCGATTTTAATGAATTCATTTAAGTGAAATAACCCCGTCCTATGCGTTATTGTGCTTAAGAAAGCTATTTTTTTGATAGGATGCTTAGCAGAGTAATGTTTTTAACTCACAGCGCATGTCATTTTATTTCACTGCTGATGATAACTTGCGAAAGCACTCTGTTCCGGCGCATTTTATTTACTTTCAAATATGGGTGTTTTTTATTCAACTTTCTTGCCTGAGGGTAATTCCTGCGTCTCATCTTTTTTAATGACAGCGAACAACGGCTGCACCGACACTGCGCAGGCTGCCCTTTTTCAGTGCCGAACCTGCGCTATTTTGGTGTGATATTTGCTGTTCGATCACAAAAGTAATATTTCGTTTTGCCGTTGCATAAATCCGCTAAATAAACCGCTTTTTGACCGCCTGCATCAGACAATTATTCACTTTTTATGCATTTATTGTGAATAGCGTCTCCTTCTAAGTTATTGATTTTACGCCGACGAACGCATTTTATGCATTTTTCCGCTGGCTGGCACGCTTACTGCAATTTACAGTAGAGCAGCACTATCACGCTGTTAACAATTTTAAAACAAACGCTTCACGTTTTGTGGGGCAGGAGAAATGGCCATGTCACTGCAAGTATCTCGTCACGATTTTGATCAATGGATGATGCCGGTTTATGCCCCTGCGGCATTTGTGCCGGTGCGTGCGGAAGGCTCAACCCTGTGGGATCAGCAGGGCAAGGCCTATATCGATTTTGCAGGCGGTATTGCGGTCAATGCGCTCGGCCATGCGCATCCTGCGCTACAGCAAGCGTTAACGGACCAGGCGGCCAAACTGTGGCACACCGGCAATGGCTATACCAATGAGCCGATTTTACGGCTGGCAAAACAGCTGATTGACGCCACCTTTGCCGATCGCGTGTTCTTTTGTAACTCCGGCGCCGAGGCCAACGAGGCCGCGCTCAAGCTGGCGCGTAAAGTGGCGCATGACCGCTTTGGCGCCGAGAAAAACGGCATTGTGGCGTTTAAAAACGCGTTTCATGGTCGCACGCTGTTTACCGTGTCGGCGGGCGGGCAGCCGGCCTATTCGCGTGATTTTGCACCGCTGCCACCGGCGATTGAACACGCGGAGTTCAATGATTTAGCCTCGGCGGCGGCGCTGATCAACGATCGTACCTGCGCGGTGATCGTGGAGCCGATTCAGGGCGAAGGGGGCGTAGTACCCGCCGATGGCGCATTTTTACGCGGACTGCGCGAGCTGTGTGACAAGCATCATGCCACGCTTATCTTCGACGAAGTGCAGAGCGGGGTCGGCCGCACGGGGTCGCTCTATGCCTATATGCACTATGGCGTCACGCCGGATGCGTTGACCACGGCCAAAGCGCTAGGCGGCGGCTTCCCCATTGGCGCGATGCTTACGCGTGAGGATTTGGCGCAGGTCATGGGCGTGGGCACGCACGGCACCACCTATGGCGGTAACCCGCTGGCAGGCGCGGTGGCGGGCACGGTGATGTCACTGATCAATCAGCCCGATTTTCTGGCGGGCGTGTCAATGCGCCATGACTGGTTTGTCAACCAGCTGCAGGCGCTAAATCAACGTCTACCGGTGTTTAAAGAGATACGCGGCTTAGGGCTGCTGATCGGTGCCGTCCTCAACGAGGATTTTGCCGGCAAGGCGAAACAGTTCAATCTGCTGGCGGCCGAAGAGGGCGTGATGGTGCTGATTGCCGGGGCCAACGTGGTGCGTTTTGCGCCGGCGTTAAACATCAGTGAAGCCGATGTGAAAGCGGGCCTGGCACGCTTTGAACGGGCCTGTGAGCGTATGCTCAGCGGGGCCGCATCATGATGGTGATTCGCCCCGTCGAACGCGACGATCTGGCGCAGCTGCTGGCGCTGGCGGGCAAAACCGGCGGCGGCTTAACGTCACTGCCGGCGGACAGCGATACGCTGAAAGCGCGTATCGAACGCGCTTTACTGACGTGGCAGGGGGTTCTGCCGCGCAGCGAGCAGGGCTATGTGTTTGTGCTGGCTGACAGCGAGGACAATCGCGCCGTGGGCATCTGCGCGATTGAAGTGGCCGTGGGGTTACAAGATCCCTGGTATAACTTCCGCGTGGGCACCCAAGTGCATGCTTCTAAAGAGCTCAATGTCTATGCCAGCCTGCCTACGCTGTCGCTGAGTAACGATCACACCGGCAGCAGCGAACTGTGCACGCTGTTTCTCGATCCTGACTACCGCGCGGGGAAAAACGGCTATCTGCTGTCGAAATCGCGCTTTATGTTTATGGCCAACTTTCGCGAGCATTTTACCCAGCACGTGGTGGCGGAGATGCGCGGTATCAGCGATGCGCAGGGGCACTCGCCGTTTTGGGACAGCGTGGGCAGCCATTTTTTCTCCATGCCCTTTACCCAAGCGGATTTTCTCAGCGGCACCGGGCAGAAAGCGTTTATCGCCGAGCTGATGCCGAAACATCCGCTTTATATTCATTATCTCAGTGAGGCGGCGCAAAAGGTGATCGGCGAAGTGCATCCGCAGACGGCACCCGCACGCGCTGTGCTCGAGGCGGAGGGGTTTCGCTATCAAAACTACATCGATATTTTTGACGGCGGCCCGACGCTTGAATGTGAAATTGATCGCATCCGCGCCATCCGCAAGAGCCAGCTGCTGACGGCCGAGGCAGGCGAGGCCGCCGAATCATGGCCGCTGTGTCTGGTGGCCAATACCGACTACCAACGCTTCCGGGTCATTTTACTGCCGGTAGAGATCGAATCAGGCGTGGTTCAGCTCAATGACAGCCAGCGCGCCGCGCTGTGCTGCAACTATGGTGATGCGCTGCGTGTGGTCACGCTGTGCCGCGAGGAGAAAAAAGCATGACGCATTTTATTCAGGGAGAGTGGTTGTCTGGCGACGCGGAAAAGCTCACTAAACAAGATCCAGTCAGCGGCGAGACGCTGTGGCAGGGCCATGCCGCGTCAGCGGAACAGGTTGCGCACGCCTGTGCGGCGGCCCGCGCCGCTTTTCCTGACTGGGCGCGCACGCCGTTCGCCGCGCGCCAGGCGATAGTCGAGCAGTTCGCTAACTTGTTGGAACAAGACAAAATGACGCTGGCAGAAACCATTGCCCGTGAAACCGGTAAACCTCGCTGGGAAACGCTGACCGAAGTGCAGGCGATGATCAATAAAGTGGCGATTTCCGTTAAGGCTTATCACGCGCGCACGGGCGACCAGGCGCAGGGCGAGAGTTCGCTGCGCCACCGTCCGCATGGCGTGCTTGCGGTGTTTGGCCCGTATAACTTTCCCGGTCATCTGCCCAACGGACATATTGTGCCCGCGCTGCTGGCGGGGAACTGCGTGCTGTTTAAACCCAGCGAGCTGACCCCCATGACGGCGGAGAAAACCGTGGCGCTGTGGGCGCAAGCTGGGCTGCCAGCGGGCGTTATGGCGCTGCTTCAGGGGGGACGCGAAACCGGGCAGGCGTTGGCGAACGCGCGCGATATTGACGGTTTATTGTTTACCGGCAGCGCCGCCACCGGGTATCACCTGCATCGTCAGTTCGCCGGACAGCCGGAAAAGATGCTGGCACTGGAGATGGGCGGTAACAATGCGCTGATTGTAGAAAACCCAGAGGATTGCGACGGCGCGGTGCATATTGCCATCCAGTCTGCGTTTATTACCGCGGGACAGCGCTGTACCTGTGCGCGTCGCCTGCTGGTGAAGCGGGGCGCCGCCGGCGACGCTTTTCTGCAGCGCCTGGTGGAGGTTAGCGCGCGCTTGCAGCCGGGCGCGTGGAATGCTGACCCGCAGCCGTTTATGGGCAGCGTGATTTCTCCCGTAGCGGCCGGTCAGATTTTTGCGGCGTGGCAGGCACGTGTCGCGTTAGGCGGCACGGTGCTGCTGGCGATGCGCTGGCCCGATCGCAACAGCGCCATCCTGACGCCCGGTATTATCGACATGACAGACGTCGCGGCGCTACCGGATGAAGAGGTGTTTGGCCCGCTACTGCAGGTGATTCGCTATGACGACTACGCCGACGCGATCCGTCTCGCCAACCATACGCGCTACGGCCTGTCCTGCGGGCTGATCTCACCACAGCGTGGGCAGTTCGACCAGTTACTGCTGGAAGCGCGCGCGGGCATCGTGAACTGGAACAAGCCGCTGACCGGCGCAGCCAGTACCGCACCTTTTGGCGGCGTGGGCGCCTCGGGCAATCACCGCGCCAGCGCGTGGTATGCCGCTGACTACTGTGCCTGGCCGATGGCTTCACTGGAAAGCGCCAGCCAGGCGCTGCCGGGCAGCCTCTCGCCGGGTCTCGACTTCTCTGCCGGAGAGCACGCATGATGACGGCCTGTGAAGCCAATTTTGACGGCCTGGTTGGGCTAACGCATCACTACGCGGGCTTATCGTTCGGCAATGAAGCCTCCACCCGCAACCAATTGCAGCCTTCTAATCCGCGTCTGGCCGCTAAGCAAGGGCTGCAGAAGATGAAAGCGCTGGCGGATATGGGCTACGTGCAGGGCGTGATCCCGCCTCATGAGCGGCCGAATATCCCGCTGCTGCGGCAGTTGGGATTCAGCGGCAGCGATGAGCAGGTGCTGGCCAAGGCCGCGGCGCAGGCGCCGCATCTGTTGTCCGCAGCCAGTTCGGCGTCGGCGATGTGGGTGGCCAACGCCGCGACCGTCTCACCGTCGGCGGACAGCGCGGACGGGCGCGTCCATTTCACCGTCGCCAACCTTAATAATAAGTTTCATCGCGCCATCGAAGCACCGCAAACCGCCGCGCTACTGCGGGCTATTTTCCGTGATACCCGGCACTTTAGCGTGCACGACGCACTGCCGCAGGTGGCGCTGTTTGGCGATGAGGGCGCCGCCAACCATAACCGCTTCGGCGCAGTTTACGGCGACCCTGGCGTGCAACTGTTTGTGTATGGCCGCGACGACCGGCAACCCACTGCCGCGCCGCAGCGTTATCCGGCCCGCCAGACGCGAGAAGCCAGCGCAGCGGTGGCGCGCCTGCATCAGCTCGATGCGCAGCGCACGCTGTTTGTGCAGCAACATCCTGGCGTGATCGATCAGGGCGTGTTTCACAACGACGTCATTGCGGTGAGCAATCAGCAGGTGCTGTTTTGCCATGAAGACGCGTTTGTCGAACAGCCTCAGCTATTGGCCTCGCTTGCCGCGTGCGTCCCGGATTTTCAGCCTATTGTGGTGCCGCGTGCCCAAGTTTCGGTGGCGGATGCGGTCAACACCTACCTGTTTAACAGCCAATTGCTGCAGCGGCCCGAAGGCGGCATGCTCTTGGTGCTACCGGAAGAGTCGCGGCAGCACCCCGGCGTATGGCGTTACCTTAACCAGCTGGTGGCGAGCGGTGGGCCCATTCGTGAGCTCAAGGTGTTCGATCTGCGTGAAAGCATGTGCAATGGCGGTGGGCCAGCGTGTCTGCGGTTACGCGTGGTGCTGACCGAGGCCGAGCGCGCGGCGCTCAATCCAGCGGTGCTGATGAATGACCCCCTTTTCGCCACGCTTAACGGCTGGGTAGACAAGCACTACCGCGATCGCCTGACGCAGGCCGATTTGGCCGATCCCGCGCTGTTACGTGAGGGACGCACCGCGCTGGACGAGCTGACGCAGCTGCTAGACTTAGGCTGTGTTTACGCGTTTCAGCGTTAATCGCGGGCCACGCGCGTCGGCCCGAGTTAAAAGGAGGGATTATGCAGGATTTTCTACAGCAAACCCTGTCAGGTGCCCCCCCGCGTGCGCGCCGCGGCAGTACGGCGCACCTGGAGTGGGCATGGCATGGCGAAGGCATTTTATCGCTGACGCCGCATCAGGCAACGCATCAGGCGCTGGTGCTTTCAGCGGGCATTCACGGCAATGAAACGGCACCGGTAGAAATACTCAACGCGCTGCTCGCGCCGCTGTTAACCGGGGCGCGTTCGCTGGCGGTGCGCCTGCTGGTGGTGCTCGGCAATCCTGCGGCGCTGCGCAGCGGCAAACGCTATCAGCAGTACGATCTCAATCGCCTGTTCAGCGGTCGCTGGCAAAGGGTGTCGGAGCTGGCAGAGGCGCAGCGCGCGCTGCAGCTAGAGCAAGCGCTGGAAACGTTTTGGCGCACCTGCCGCGATCATGAACAGCGTTGGCACCTGGATCTGCACACCGCGATCCGGGGCTCCTGGCATACGCGTTTTGGCGTGTTGCCGCAGCGTGAGCAGCCTTGGCCGCAGCCGTTTCTCGAGTGGCTGGCCGCTGCCGACATGGAAGCGCTGGTGTTTCATCGCGCGCCGGGCGGCACCTTTACGCACTACAGCTGTGAACATCACGACGCCGCGAGCTGCACGCTGGAGCTGGGGAAAGCGCTACCGTTTGGGCACAACGATCTCAGCCAGTTCACCGGGGCCCAGCAGGCGCTGGCGGCCTTATTGTACGGCGAGGCGCTCCCACCGGTACGACAACCGCCGCGCCATTATCGCGTGGCGCAGCAAATTACACGTCAGGGTGATGACTTTGTGTTGCACATGGATGCTGAGACATTGAATTTCACCGCGTTTCCTCAAGGCACGCTGCTGGCGGAAGAGGGCAGTCAGCGCTATTACGTGCAGCAGGCGCGGGAGTTTGTGCTGTTTCCTAACCCGCACGTGGCGCCAGGCCTGCGTGCCGGACTAATGCTGGTAGAAGAGACGCCGCAAACTCAGGCGCTGGCGCTGTAGCGGCGGGTCAAGTCCGGTTTCCTTGCATGCGGCGAGGAAACCGGCAGCAACTATCGGGCAGAATCACGATATTTGCTTCCTCAAAACCGACAATACCATTACAATCTTCCTTAATTTCTGCTCGATTCCCGTTTTTGTCATACTTTTTTGCATTTCTTCACGCCTTTCTTCGCTTTCTCTCCATGATTGAATGAATGTTGTCATTTACGCTTTCACGGCTTTACTCACCCTCTGAGTAGTTGACGTTCAGATTCGTATAGTGGTCTCCGTCGACGCGATACAGACTGTCGCAACTTTACTGATAAAAAAGGACAATATTATGCGTAAACTCACCTCTCTGTTCCTGGCTACCACGCTGGCACTGGGCGCGGCCAATATCGTCCACGCCGCTGCAGATAACCTCACGCCGCCGCCAGCAGGCAGCGAAACACCCATGCATAAACCGATGCGCCATCACGGCATGGAGATGATGTTTAAAGATCTGAATCTGACCGAGGCGCAGAAAACGCAGATCAAGACCATCATGCGCGATGGCCACAAAGAGATGAAGCGTCTTTCCGTGGACGAGCGTAAGGCGATGCATGACATCATCGCATCCGATACCTTCGACAGTGCAAAAGCCGAGGCGCAGGCAGAAAAAATGAGCGCCGACGCCAAAGCGCGCGCGCTGCAGATGATGGAAACGCAGAACAAGATTTATAACGTGCTGACGCCGGAGCAGAAAAAACAGTACAACGCCAACTTCGAGAAACGTCTCACGGAGAAAGGCCCTCACGAAGGCAAAATGCCGCCACCGGCTGACGCAGAATAAGCCTCAGCTGACCCTCTAAGAGACCGCCAATGCTGTCCAGTGTGTGAATCGCACTGGGCAGCGTTGGCGGTTTTTTTTATAGCTCAATCAACGGAAATGCGCCTGACAGCAGCGGGCGGCAGAGGATTTTATAGCCGTCGTGGTCAAATCCCGCGCGCGCGCGTTGAAGGGTACGCGCTTCGTCTTCGGTGCTCACCGATCCCAGCCAAAACCAGTGGTCGATAACGTGGATTTGCGTCATCTCGGGGCGGGTTTCCACGATACCGACCGGGCCTTGCCACGGCCAGCACACCACGCGCATTTGCTCCAGCGCCGCCTGTAATCGCTGCTGATGCGCGGCCACCGGCTCGTGACCGCAGCACGCACCGGCGCAGCGCTTAAGCGCCGCGCGAAAGCAGCCGCGTCCGGGGCGGAGACTCTCAAGGCCCAGCAGCCCATGGCAAAGACGCTGCTCGTCGGCAAGGGCTTTCAGTTTTTCCAGCGCGGCAAAGCGGCTGCGAAACAGGCCATATAAATTGGGCGAGCAGGAAAAATCGAGATCGCGCGCGTAGACCACCTGCGGGGCGCTGTCGCCCAGCTGCAAAGAGCATAGCTGGCGATTTTTACGCAGCCGCTTATTAAACAGCGGCTGCTGCGTTTTAATCATCTGTGCTTCCAGCAGCTGTGCACCGAGATCGCCCGCCGTAGGGATCCAGCTCACGCGCCGCGCCTGGCGTAGCATACTGGCTTCGTCAGCGGTGCGGAAATGCGCCATCACCCGACTGCGCAGGTTAATGCTTTTGCCGATATACAGCGGAAGATTTTCGCTATCGCCGTGGAAGGTATAGACGCCGGGCACGTTGGGTAAACCGTCGAGCCATTGGCGTAAGTGTTCGGGATATTGATAGATTGCCGCCGCATCAAAATCCAGGCGGTGGCTGGCTGCGCGTCTGACCAAAACGTACTCCGATTACTGGTTGTCTGTCCAGTATATCAGCGCGGCTGTTTTCTCGCCAGTGGCGCAAGAATAGGCGTTTCTCGCCCGCTGACGAGAAACGCGAGGCAGGCGGTTACTTTTTCCAAAAATCGTCAAAAACGGTGATAGGCGGGCGACGCTTATGCTCGGTTTTCAAATACCAGCCTTCAATGGTGCGGGCGGCGTCGGCGTCAATGGTTTTGCCTTCGAGGTAATCATCAATTTGCTGGTATGTCACGCCAAGGGCCACCTCATCCTGCAGGCCAGGGCGATCATCTTCGAGATCGGCGGTAGGGTGTTTCAAATAGAGGTGTTCTGGACAGCCCAAGGCTTTGAGCAGTTGCTTACCCTGGCCTTTGTTCAGGCGGAACAGCGGATTGATATCGCTGCCGCCGTCGCCGTACTTGGTAAAGAAGCCGGTGACGGCCTCGGCGGCGTGATCGGTGCCAACCACCACGCCTTTGGTCATGCCCGCAATGCTGTACTGCGCTTTCATACGCTCGCGTGCTTTTTCGTTGCCGCGCACAAAATCAGAGACCGCGATACCCGCGTCCTGGAGTGCGCGCTCACTGGCTAATACGGCTTCTTTGATGTTGACCACTAACGTACGGTCCGGCTTGATAAAGGCCAGCGCGTCCTGGCAATCCTGCTCATCGGCCTGCACGCCATAGGGCAGGCGCACCGCAATAAACGCATATTCGCTGTCACCGGTCTCGTCACGCAGTTCGCGGATAGCGGTTTGTGTCAGCATGCCCGCCAGAGTAGAGTCCTGGCCGCCGCTGATCCCCAGCACCAGCGTTTTAATAAACGGGTGAGCTTTCAGGTAACACTTCAAAAAATCCACGCTAACGCGGATTTCCTCCTGCGGATCGATAACCGGTTTAACCCCTAATGCGTGAATGATTTCCTGCTGCAATGACATGAACGTCTCCTCAAGTCTGTCGCCTGACGGCACCGTGCGAATGCTTTGCTAAAGCTAACGCCTCTGCCTTAAAACAACAAGCCGAACGGCGATGGGCATGGCTAATCGCCGCAATTTAAGACGATTTTTACCCCCGCGACGTCGCGTGCGCAGCCCGGATGTTCAATTGCAGAAAGGGCGCTAACGTGAGTGCCTTGAGGCATCAATGAAAAATGCAGGAAAACGCAGCCAGTGATTTGATAAATCGAACTTTCTGTTCCAGGCTTATTCCGACATGGACAACGTATGAGGAACAACAATATGAATAAAGTGCTGGGATGTATCGCTGCCGCTATGACGCTGGCAGCTCTGTCAGGTTGTACGACTTACGATCGCGCGGAAAGCTATGTGACTAAGCCAGTGGTCAAAGATGTGAAGAAAGGCATGACGCGTGAACAGGTGCGCCAGATTGCGGGCCCTGCTTCAACCGAAATCACCATGGTTCATGCGCGCGGTACGTGCCAGACCTACGTGATTGGCGAGCGTGATGGCAAGCAGCAGACCTACTTCGTGAGCTATAACGACACCGGTCGCGTGATGAACTACGGCTTCCAGAGCTGTAAGGATTACGATACCGATCCGCAAGCTGCGCAGTAAGCGTCGCGGAACAGATAACGGCCCGTCAAAGACGGGCCGTTTTGTTTTCCGGCTTATAGCCCATAGGGACGTGGCACTTCCACGTAACGCCCGCCTAACTCCCGCTCATAATAGTGACCCGCTTGCACGTAGTAGCGCTTCCCGTTGAAGTCCAGCACCCGCATGCCCCCGTCCGGCACCGTCTCTGGCGGCTGCACCATGACGTAAGTGTCACCTTGACGCTGATAATAGTGGTCGTTGAGCAAATAGTAGGTCAGACCGCCAATCAGTACCGCCGTGGCGGCATCTGGCAGGAAACGCAGCGGGCCAGGACCACCCCAGTGGCGATCGTGTGGCCAACCGCCCCAGTGCGGGCCGGGACCGTGATCCCAACCGCCGGGATAGGCAAAACTGGTGGCTGGCGCAATCAGGGTCAGCGCCAGCAGCGAGGCGATAACGTTTTTCATGATGACTCTCCTGGTATGATGTCAGCAGAATTGGCTTTTTATCAGCGGAGTTCAAGCGGAAAGTGCGGGATGTTTCGTCTGTTTACCACGCTTAACGCTTTCCTAACGACCTCGCCATGATTGCGATGAAATGCGCATGCGGCGCAAAAAAAAACGGCAGGTCATTTGACCTGCCGTCTGGCGCTTATGTGACCTGTGCGTTAGCGATGAGCCAATTCGGCGTGTTCATCGCTTTCCAGCACGTCACGGTTGGTTTGGCCCAGCCAGCGGCTGGTGAGCGAGCCTGCGGTCATCGAGCCGTTGACGTTCAACGCGGTGCGCCCCATGTCGATGAGCGGCTCAATGGAGATCAGCAGCGCCACCAGCGTGACCGGCAGGCCCATCGCCGGCAGCACAATGAGTGCGGCAAACGTGGCACCGCCACCAACGCCCGCCACACCGGCTGAGCTAAGGGTGACTATCCCCACCAGCGTGGCAATCCACATCGGATCAAACGGGTTAATACCCACCGTTGGAGCGACCATTACGGCCAGCATGGTGGGATAGAGACCGGCACAGCCGTTCTGGCCAATGGTGGCACCAAACGACGCTGAGAAGCTGGCGATAGATTCCGGCACGCCCAGGCGACGGGTCTGCGTTTCCACATTCAGCGGAATACTGGCAGCGCTGGAGCGGCTGGTAAACGCGAACGTGATCACGGGCCACACTTTGCGGAAGAAGCGCAGGGGGTTGATGCCATTCACCGACAGCAGCAGCGCGTGCACCGCGAACATGATAGCCAGACCCAGATACGAGGCCAGCACAAAGCTACCCAGCTTAATGATGTCATGCAGGTTGGAACCGGCTACCACTTTGGTCATTAGCGCCAGCACGCCGTAGGGCGTCAGCTTCATGATCAATCTGACCAGTTTCATTACCCATGACTGCAACGTATCGATCGCGACCAGCACGCGCTCGCCTTTGGTTTTGTCATCCTTTAGCAGCTGCAGGGCAGCGACGCCAAGGAAGGCGGCAAAAATCACCACGCTGATAATGGAGGTGGGATTGGCACCGGCCATATCGGCAAACGGATTTTTAGGAATAAAGGAGAGCAGCAGCTGTGGGGTGCTGAGGTCAGCCACTTTGCCAACATAGTTGCTTTGAATCGCGCTCAGGCGTGCGGTTTCTTGCGCCCCTTGCACCAACCCTTCCGCGCTCAGGCCGAACAGGCCGGTTACCAATACGCCGACCAGCGCCGAAATGGCCGTGGTAAACAGCAGGACGCCAATGGTCAACACGCTGATTTTGCCCAGCGCCGACGCATTGTGGAGTCGGGCGACGGCGCTCAGAATGGAGGCAAACACCAGCGGCATGACAATCATCTGCAGCAGCTGCACATAGCCATTACCGACAATGTTAAACCAGCTGATGGACGCTTTGAGCACCGCGCTGTTTTCACCGTAGATAGCCTGCAGCGCAAGGCCAAAGAGGACGCCAAACACCAGGCCGGTTAAGACGCGTTTGGACAGGCTCCAGCGCGCGCTGCCGATGCGATTAAGCAGCACCAATAGCGCGACAAATGCCACGATATTTATGATTAAGGGGAAATCCATACTTAGCTCCAGCGATATGCCGCCCCGGTAAAGGGAGCGGAGAACAGTAAGTTCCCGTCAGGGAATGTCAGGAATGTTACCAGTTCACGAAAGTGCAGGCTTATACCCAAAAAGAATGGCTTATAACTTAATGCTGCAATTTGCGCTTTTTTTAGTCGCTTCGCGTATTGATAATGCGACCAACGCCATTTTGTAGCGTACTAAACAGCTGTTCAGGCCAACCGTTTGCACCAAACGTCGGCATCCCGGCGGGGAACCAGAGGGCGTAGCCCACCAGCGCCAGGCACAATACGCGCTCAAGCTGGTTACCTTTTTGGCTGTTGAGTACCGGAAACCGAAAACGCATGCGGATAGGCCATAGCAGCGGTACCCCGGCGGGCGTCAGCATATCGGCGACAATATGACTTAAGTAGCCCAGCGTCATACCCTGCAGCACATCCGCTGGCAATAGCCAGTCTGCCGGTACATTAACCTGAAATAGCCAAAGGCTAACGGCCACCGCCAGTAGACTGTGGGTAAAGCCGCGATGCCCAAAGGCACGTGCAATGGGCTGTGAAATCCACTTTAGCCGCTGGCCGAGAAGCGATTTAGGGTGGTCAATATCGGGCAGCAGGCAGGTCAACAACGCAGCCGGCACCAGATGCCACCAGTCAGCGCTGGCCAGCACTGGCGTTAACTCCGCGCGCTTGGCGAAGATCGCGCTAGCAATGGCGAAAATGATATGGCCTTCGGCCGTCATGAGAAACCTGGCTGCAAAAACTGTCAATGCATCCAGTATAGGGATTTATCCAGTAAATGAGAACGGTGACGGTGTAACTAAGCGTTAAAAAAAAGTGCTTTTTCCCTGCTTTACGTTGAGGCAGAAAAAGTGCGGCTATTGAACGCGTCAGCCCTTTCCCTTGCAGCGCCAGCCTGTAGCCCTGAACGTTATCCGCGATCGCGGAGGCCAGAAAACGTCGGTGCCCATCATGAAGGGGTGAAGGGCGATGGCATGAAAGGATCAGCGTCTTATTTGCGCCACGGATCGGATCTGGGTCAAGCGGGGCATGAGCGCGATGCGCATGCCCTCACTGAAACGTGAGTTAGTCAAAAAGATGTTCAGAACGGAGCGCCAGCAGCGAGTCCAATTTGACCTCTGCCAGCGCCCAGCGCCCATCATCGCGATGTTGGGCGGCGGGCACCACAATAGATCGCATTCGCGCGGCTTTTGTGGCGATCATGCCGTTGAACGAATCTTCGAAGGTGACGCACTGCAGCGGATCAACATCCAGTTTCGCCGCCGCATCAAGATAGACCTGCGGATGCGGCTTACTGTAGGGCAGCGTTTCCGCTGACGCCAGCGCGAAAAAATAGTGACGCAGATTAAAGATCTCCAGCACCCGCTCCAGCATGTGCAGCGGCGAGGCGGAGGCGAGGGCGATGCGTAATCCCTGCTGCTGACAGCGCTGCAGGGCCTGCTCAACGCCCGGCAGCAGCGGACGCGTGGCTTCAATTTGCGCGAGTGTGTGCGTAATGATGCGTTCAGCAACGTCTGCCTGACTCGGCCCCTGCCAGGGAAACGCGTCATACCAGAGCCGCACCGTCTGGTCGATGCGCAGACCCAGCGTATCCGGGAGTTCGTGGCGTCGCGATACATCGACACCCACGCTGGCAAGGGTCGCCAGCTCTGCGCGATCCCACAGCGGTTCTGAGTCAATCAGCAGTCCATCCATATCGAAAATAGCAGCCACTGTCGGACGACGATAAGCCATGTCTTACTCCCTCTTAAGATGTGTCTTTACCTTATCATGCCAGTCGTGCAAAGCCGACTTACGCCAGGTAACGCATTTTTCAGGAAAAAAAAGCACAGTGCAGGTAGACTTAGGAGCAAAACGACATTCTGTGAAGGGAAACACCATGACTTACCAACAGGCTGGCCGCATTGCCATCCTCAAGCGCGTGGCCGGCTGGATAATCTTTATCCCCGCGCTGCTCTCCACCCTGATCTCTATCCTTGGCTTTATGTTCAAGCACAGCGAAAAGCAGCCGGGCATTGATGCGGTCATGCTGGATTTTGTGCACGTCATGGTGGATATGGTGCGGTTCAACACGCCTTTTTTGAACGTGTTCTGGCATAACTCACCGGTGCCCGACTTCAACGGCAGCGCCAATATCGGCTTTTGGCTTATCTATCTGCTGATTTTTCTCGGTATCGCGCTCCAGGCATCTGGCGCCCGCATGTGGCGCCAGTCGCGCCATGTAAAAGAGGGGATTGAGGATCAGCTTATTCTCGAACAGACGAAAGGCAGCGAAGGGCGTACACGCGCCCAGCTGGAAGAAAAAATTCGCCTACCGCGCCACACCGTTTTCCTGCAAATCTTTCCGCTTTATATTTTGCCTGTGATCATTGCGGTGGCAGGGTACTTTGTGCTCAAGCTGCTGGGCATGATTTAACCTTTTACGCCGGCTTCGCGTGCTGAGCCGCTAAGGCGGACTCTGCCAGCAGCTGGTCAATGGCAAACTGCGCCTCGTCTATCCAGCCGCCGCCAAACACATTGGCGCGGTTCAGCAAGTAATAAAGTTGATAAACCGGCTGTCGCTGCGAGAACCCCTCGGGCAGCGGCCAAACCGCGCTATAGCCTTCATAAATCTGTCGCGGCAGCGTAGCGTAGTAACCCAGCATGGCGAGATCGCATTCCCGATCGCCCCAGTAGCAGGCGGGATCGTACAGCCAAGGGCCATCAGGACTTCCGGCGCAGTTTGCGGGCCATAAATCACCGTGCAGCAGAGAGGGCTGAGGATGATGATTGGCCAGCCGCTGCTGCACGCTGTCAACGATCAGATCGGCATTGCCATAATCAAGGCCTTTCTCGGCCGCCAGCTGAAGCTGCCAGCCAATGCGCTGCTCGGCAAAAAACGCTGACCAGCGTCGCAGCCAGCTGTTTGGCTGTAATGTGGTGGTGATGTTGTTATCAAAATCGAGACCGAACTGCGGCTGTTCGCTCCATTGGTGCAGGTGGGCCAGCTGCTCGCCCAGCTGGCGCGCGCAAGCTTCGTTCAACGGCAGAGGCGGGATGTATTCCAGCAGAAGAAAACTGCCGTCCCGATGGTGTCCCACGCCATAGACCTTGGGCACCCGAACCGTTTGGGTACGGGCCAGCAAGTCCAGTTGATCGGCTTCCCAGCGGAACAGGTTCAACATATCGCGGGTGTTGCACTTCACAAACACGTCCAAATTGCCATAGCGAATACGCCAGGCAGGGTGAACATCGCCACCGGGAAGCGCATGGCGTTCGGTGATTTCGGCCTCACCGGCGTATTCGCTTAACAGTCGACTAATGGCTGACCACATGGGGTTATCCTCTTTATTCGCTGCGTAAGTTTGCGTGTAACGTGCTGCTGGTTGCCGCGCTATTGTGTCCCGTTACTTTGGCGACGCGTGGGCTTTCAGGAACGCCTCCAGCGTTGTGACGTTGACTTCAGGCTGTTGGTGCAGGGCCGCGGCAGCGAAGCCGCTTGCCTGCGCCGCGAGTTCGTGTTCACTCAGTGCGCTGACGATGCCATAGCTGTTGGTGCCCAATTCATGGGGGTGTCCCTGCTCATCGTGTAACGTGGTGCTATACCCCGCATTGACCATGGCGCTGTTAAGCGACTGCAGGTCACCTAAACCGTGTTCGTGGTAGTGGAATGTGACGATATACCGCGTTAGCGTAAGATCGCTCATGTTTCACCTCGCTGTTATAGAACCGATTTCAGCGTAGCGCAGAGCGCGGAATTGAGCGAATTCTGCGCACCTCGTGATGATAAAATGGTCTTTTCTGGTTTGGGCAGCGGGAAAATTCTTCGTGCAATTGCGCTGGTATTTCTTTAATTGCCTTTTATAATGCGCCGCGATAATGGGAACACTTCCATTCGCACCGCGCGAAAGGCGCAACATCTGACGTTTCCGGCAGTATCATAATTTTTTACAAAACTTACGGTAAATTGCATTGATTGGCTGGGAAAACGCTTCAGACTCACTGTTTTTTAAACTGTCGTACGGGTTACATTAATGAAAGCCTTCAATAAGTTGTCCGCTGTTTTGTTGCTCTCTGCTGGCGCATTTTGTCACCAGGCTATGGCCGATAACGCCGTTTTTACTTCAATGGATGATCCTTCCACGGCTAAAAAACCGTTCGAAGGCACCGCCTCTGCCGGTTACATGGCGCAGACGGGTAACACCACCAGCTCAACGCTGAGTGCCGCCACCAATATGACGTGGTACCAAACCAATACCGCTTACAGTTTGTGGGGTAACGCAGCGAATAACTCGTCCAATGATGAGCGTTCGTCTGAAACCTACAACATTGGTGGTCGTAGCCGCTACAACCTGAACAGCGCAGATTACCTGTTTGGCCAGGCGAGCTGGCTGAGCGATCGCTACAATGGTTACGATTCGCGCGACGTACTGACCGCCGGTTATGGTCGTCAGATCCTCAATGGCCCAATCCATTCGCTGCGTGCGGAATTTGGTCCGGGTGTGCGTTATGACGATTTCCATGATGGTGGACACGAAACCAAGGCGCTCGGCTACGGTGCCCTGAGCTATCAGTGGCAGCTGACCGACACCACGAAATTTATTCAGGGTGTTTCGGTATTGAGCAGCTTTGGCGAAGATACTACCCTGAACTCCGAAACCGGTCTTCAGGTGGCCATCAACGACCATTTCGCGCTGAAGATGGCGTATAACGTCACCTGGAACAACAATCCGCCAGAATCCGCGCCGGACCGCACCGACACCAAAACCACTATTCAGCTCTCTTATTCTATGTAAGCGAGCGGAACGTAAAACCGCCGTGTTGCCACCACTCGCGGCGGTTTTTTTCGATCTCTCTGTGGCTTAGCCGCATTTCATGGGTTTTGCTCACTGCCTAAAACTGGTATCATCCTTGCCGCTTTATATTCCTGGCGTCATTCCGACAATGTGGGTCTGACATCACGCCGGGCAACTCCACAGAACTGAATGTTGCATGTAGGCTTTCGTGTGGCTTACCACTGCAATTAAGGATATGAAATGCCAGTAATTACGCTTCCTGATGGCAGCCAACGTGTGTTTGATGGTCCGGTCAGCGTCATGGACATTGCGCTTGATATCGGCCCCGGCCTGGCGAAAGCCTGTATTGCCGGCCGCGTGAATGGCGAACTGGTTGATGCCGTTGATCCCATTACCGAAGACGCGCAGGTCGCGATCATTACCGCGAAAGACGAAGCCGGTCTGGAAATTATTCGTCACTCATGCGCACACCTGCTCGGTCATGCGATTAAACAGCTGTGGCCCCATACCAAAATGGCCATTGGTCCGGTAATCGATAACGGCTTCTACTATGACGTCGATCTCGACCATACCCTGACGCAGGAAGATCTGGAGCAGCTGGAAAAGCGTATGCACCAGCTGGCTGAGAGCAATTACGATGTTGTGAAGAAAAAGGTGAGCTGGCAGGAAGCGCGCGATGTATTCGCGGCGCGAGGCGAAAGCTATAAAACCACCATTCTTGACGAAAACATCAGCCATGACGATCGTCCTGGCCTGTATCATCATGAAGAATATATCGACATGTGCCGCGGTCCGCACGTGCCGAACATGCGGTTCTGTCACCATTTCAAACTGCAGAAAATTGCTGGCGCTTACTGGCGTGGAAACAGTGAAAACAAAATGCTGCAGCGTATTTACGGCACCGCCTGGGCTGATAAAAAACAGCTGGCAGCCTATCTGCAGCGTCTGGAAGAGGCGGCCAAGCGTGACCACCGTAAAATCGGTAAGCAGCTTGATCTCTACCACATGCAGGAAGAAGCACCGGGCATGGTGTTCTGGCACAACGATGGCTGGACCATTTTCCGCGAGCTGGAAGTCTTTGTACGCACCAAGCTGAAAGAGTACGACTACCAGGAAGTTAAAGGTCCGTTCATGATGGACCGCGTGCTGTGGGAAAAAACCGGGCACTGGGAAAACTACAAAGAAGCGATGTTTACGACGTCTTCTGAGAATCGTGAATATTGCATTAAGCCAATGAACTGTCCTGGGCACGTGCAGATCTTCAATCAGGGTCTGAAGTCCTATCGCGATCTGCCGCTGCGTATGGCGGAGTTTGGCAGCTGCCACCGCAACGAGCCGTCAGGCGCGCTGCACGGTTTGATGCGCGTGCGTGGCTTTACCCAAGATGACGCTCACGTGTTCTGTACAGAAGACCAGGTACGCGATGAAGTGAACAGCTGCATCCGTATGGTCTATGACATGTACAGCACCTTCGGTTTTGAAAAAATCGTGGTCAAGCTGTCTACGCGTCCAGAGAAACGCATTGGCACCGACGAGATGTGGGACCGTGCGGAAGTTGACCTGGCGGAAGCGCTGAAGGAAAACGGTATTCCGTTTGAATACCAGCCGGGAGAAGGGGCGTTCTACGGCCCGAAAATTGAGTTTACGCTGTATGATTGCCTCGATCGCGCATGGCAGTGTGGCACCGTTCAGCTAGACTTCTCCCTGCCAAAACGTCTGGAAGCCACCTATGTAGGTGAAAACAACGATCGCCAGACGCCAGTGATGATTCACCGTGCCATTCTGGGATCGATGGAGCGCTTCATCGGTATCCTGACTGAAGAGTTCGCAGGCTTCTTCCCGAGCTGGCTGGCGCCAGTTCAGGCTGTGGTGATGAATATCACCGACAGTCAGGCAGAATATGTCAGTGAATTGACAAAGAAATTGCAGAATGCTGGCATTCGTGTCAAAGCAGACTTGAGAAACGAGAAGATAGGCTTTAAAATCCGCGAGCACACATTACGTCGCGTCCCTTATATGCTGGTCTGCGGTGAGAAAGAGGTGGAAGCAGGCAAAGTTGCCGTGCGCACCCGCCGTGGTAAAGACCTCGGGAGCATGGACGTAGATGTGTTTGTTGAGAAGCTGCAACAAGAGATTCGCAGCCGACATCTTCACCAATTAGAGGAATAAGGTTATTAAAGGCGGAAAACGAGTACAACCGACGCGTCCGAACCGTATCAACGGCGAAATCCGTGCTACCGAAGTGCGCTTAACTGGCGTAGACGGCGAGCAACTTGGCATTGTCTCACTGCGTGAAGCAATTGAGAAAGCAGAAGAAGCTGGCGTAGATTTAGTTGAAATCAGCCCGAACGCCGAACCGCCGGTTTGCCGTATTATGGATTACGGCAAGTTCCTTTATGAAAAGAGTAAGTCTTCTAAGGAACAGAAGAAGAAGCAGAAAGTTATCCAGGTCAAGGAAGTTAAATTCCGTCCTGGTACCGACGAAGGCGACTATCAGGTAAAACTCCGCAGCCTGATTCGTTTTCTGGAAGAGGGCGATAAAGCCAAAATCACGCTGCGTTTCCGTGGTCGTGAGATGGCGCACCAGCAGATCGGTATGGAAGTGCTTAACCGCGTGAAAGAAGATCTGGGTGAACTGGCAGTGGTCGAATCCTTCCCTACGAAGATCGAAGGCCGTCAGATGATCATGGTGCTCGCACCGAAGAAGAAGCAGTAGGCTTTCAAGTAATAATGCCGCGCAGCGCTCGCGCTGTGTGGCAGTTATTCGCCTGTCTGATTCATTTTATTAACAATGCGAAGTGGATATTTGTAAAAATGCCAAAGATTAAAACTGTACGTGGCGCCGCTAAGCGCTTCAAGAAGACCGCTTCTGGCGGCTTCAAGCGTAAGCACGCTAACCTGCGTCATATTCTGACTAAAAAGTCTACCAAGCGTAAACGTCACCTGCGTCCGAAAGGCATGGTGTCTAAAGGCGATCTGGGCCTGGTTGTTGCCTGCCTGCCATACGCATAAGTAAACATTTTTAGTTCCCCGGCAGATTTACGCTTGCAGCGCTATGGCACCATTCTCGCTCATGCTGACGTCGGTCAGCGTATAGCGCAGAGGATTCGCCTGAGCACGGCAATCGGAGAGATGGCGGGACATTCACAGAATATTGAAACAGGAGAGCTCACATGGCTCGCGTAAAACGTGGTGTAATTGCTCGCGCACGTCACAAAAAAATCTTAAAACAAGCTAAAGGCTACTACGGTGCACGTTCACGTGTTTACCGCGTTGCCTTCCAGGCTGTTATCAAAGCTGGTCAGTATGCTTACCGTGACCGTCGTCAGCGTAAGCGTCAGTTCCGTCAGCTGTGGATCGCACGTATCAACGCTGCAGCGCGTCAGAACGGTATCTCTTACAGCCGTTTCATCAATGGCCTGAAAAAAGCGTCCATTGAAATTGACCGTAAGATCCTGGCCGACATCGCCGTATTCGACAAAGTGACATTTACTGCACTGGTTGAAAAAGCGAAATCAGCTCTGGCGTAAGTCAGGTAAAAAAGGGAGCTTGCTCCCTTTTTTATTGTCTGCAACCCACGCAAAAGATTGACATTTTCACGCTCGCGCATTTCAATAGTGCGGTTTCCGTTTAAACAAGGTACAACAAGCATGCACGCGGCTGTTTTCCGTTTCTTTTTTTACTTTAGCGCCTGAAAATCAGGGGCTTTTGCGCATAAGAAAAGAAACGAAAAATCGCGCTAAAAGCCTCCCTCGTGGAGGCTTTTTTGTTTCTGGCGACACTAAATCGGATCTGACGATCCCAATGAGAACTGACCAGCCCTGGCTGGAAGAAGAGGAAATCATGTCCCAACTCGCAGACCTGGTGGCCCGTGCCACGGCCGCCATTGACGAGGCGTCGGATATCGCCGCTCTGGACGCCGTGCGCGTCGAATTTTTAGGTAAGAAAGGCCATCTGACGCTGCAAATGACCACCCTGCGTGAGCTACCAGCCGAAGAGCGCCCCGCGGCAGGTGCAGTGATCAATGAGGCTAAGCAGCAGGTGCAAGAGCACCTGAATGCGCGCAAGGCTATGCTTGAGAGCGCAGCGCTGAATCAACGCCTGGCGGCAGAGACCATTGACGTTTCGCTGCCTGGTCGCCGCATTGAAAATGGCGGGCTGCATCCCGTCACGCGCACAATTGATCGTATTGAAAACTTCTTTGGCGAGCTGGGCTTTGCGGTGGTTACCGGGCCGGAAATTGAAGATGACTACCACAACTTTGATGCGCTGAACATTCCAGGCCACCATCCGGCACGCGCCGATCACGATACCTTCTGGTTTGACGCCACGCGCCTGTTGCGCACCCAAACGTCCGGCGTGCAGATCCGTACAATGAAAACCCAACAGCCGCCGATTCGTATCATCGCGCCGGGCCGTGTCTACCGCAACGATTACGATCAGACCCATACGCCAATGTTCCACCAGATGGAAGGGCTGATCGTTGATAAAGACATCAGCTTTACCAACCTCAAAGGCACGCTGCACGATTTTCTCAACAACTTCTTTGAAGAGAACTTGCAGATCCGCTTCCGTCCCTCGTATTTCCCGTTTACCGAACCCTCCGCCGAGGTGGACGTCATGGGCAAAAACGGCAAATGGCTGGAAGTGCTGGGCTGCGGAATGGTGCATCCGAATGTGCTGCGCAACGTCGGCATCGATCCGGAAATTTATTCTGGCTTTGCCTTTGGTATGGGCATGGAGCGCCTGACCATGTTGCGCTATGGCGTTACCGACTTACGCGCCTTCTTCGAAAATGATTTACGTTTCCTCAAACAATTTAAATAAGGGCAGGTTATCCAATGAAATTCAGTGAACTCTGGTTACGCGAATGGGTAAATCCAGCCCTTGATAGTGCTGCGCTGTCAGATCAAATCACCATGGCGGGCCTTGAAGTCGACGGCGTTGAATCGGTCGCGGGCGCGTTTCACGGCGTGGTCGTTGGCGAAGTCGTTGAGTGCGGTCAGCACCCCAATGCCGACAAACTGCGCGTCACTAAAATCAATGTGGGCGGCGATCGCCTGTTGGATATCGTCTGCGGTGCGCCTAACTGCCGTCAGGGGTTAAAAGTGGCGGTGGCGACGGTGGGTGCCGTGCTGCCAGGCGACTTTAAAATTAAAGCGGCGAAACTGCGCGGTGAGCCGTCAGAAGGGATGCTCTGCTCCTTCTCCGAGCTGGGGATTTCAGACGATCACAATGGCATTATTGAGCTGCCTGCCGATGCGCCTGTGGGCACCGATATCCGCGACTATTTGCAGCTCAACGACAACACCATTGAAATCAGCGTCACGCCAAACCGTGCGGACTGCCTGGGCATCATCGGTGTTGCCCGCGATGTGGCGGTGATGAATGGCCTGCCGCTGGCGGAACCTGCCGTAGTCCCGGTTAAAGCAACGATCGGCGATACCTTCCCAATTCGCGTAGACGCTACCGCAGCCTGCCCGCGCTATCTGGGACGGGTGGTAAAAGGCATCGACGTTAACGCTGCTACGCCGCTGTGGATGCGCGAAAAACTGCGCCGCTGCGGTATTCGTTCGATCGATCCGGTGGTGGATATCACTAACTATGTTCTGCTGGAGCTGGGCCAGCCCATGCACGCTTTCGATCTCGATCGTATTCAGGGCGGGATCGTCGTGCGCATGGCGGAAGAGGGCGAAGCGCTGACGCTGCTGGACGGCACCGAAGCCAAACTCAGCAGTGACACGCTAGTGATCGCCGACCATCAGCAGGCGCTGGCCATGGCCGGCATTTTTGGTGGCGAACATTCGGGTGTGAATCAGGAAACGCGCAATGTGCTGTTTGAGTGCGCGTTCTTTGATCCGCTGTCTATTACCGGACGTGCGCGCCGTCACGGCCTTCATACCGATGCGTCACACCGCTACGAGCGCGGCGTCGATCCGGCGCTGCAATACCGTGCGCTGGAGCGCGCCACTCAGCTGCTGCTGGATATCTGCGGCGGTGAAGCGGGCCCGGTGATCGACCAGACCGCCACCGATCGGCTGCCTGCGCGGGCCACCATCACGCTGCGTCGTGAAAAGCTCGATCGTTTGATTGGTCACGTGATTGCCGATGAGCAGGTCACGGATATTCTGACGCGTCTGGGCTGTGACGTGACGGTGGGCAGCGGCGAGTGGAAGGCCGTGGCACCGTCGTGGCGTTTTGACATGGCCATTGAGGAAGACCTGGTCGAGGAAGTGGCACGCGTTTACGGCTACAACAACATCCCTGATGTGCCGGTGAAGGCTAACCTGATCATGACTCACCACCGTGAAGCCGCGCTGTCGCTGAAGCGTGCCAAGCAGCTGCTGGTGGATAAGGGCTATCAAGAGGCGATCACCTACAGCTTTGTCGATCCCAAGCTTCAACAATTGCTGCATCCGGGCGAAGAGGCGTTGATTTTGCCAAGCCCCATCTCCAGCGATATGTCTGCGATGCGCCTGTCACTGTGGACCGGATTGCTGGGTGCGGTAGTGTATAACCAAAACCGCCAGCAGGGGCGTGTGCGCCTGTTTGAAAGCGGTCTGCGCTTTGTGCCGGATACGCAAGCTGATTTGGGTATTCGTCAGGATCTTATGCTGGCCGGCGTACTCAGCGGTAACCGCCACGAAGAGCACTGGGACCTGGCGCGCCAGGCGGTTGACTTCTATGATTTGAAAGGCGATTTAGAGTCGCTGTTGGAGTTAACCGGCAAGCTCGATCAGATTTCATTCCGCGCTGAAGCGAACCCGGCGCTCCACCCGGGCCAGAGCGCGGCAATTTATTTACAGGAAGAGCGCATCGGTTTTATTGGCGTGGTTCATCCAGAGCTGGAACGCAAGCTTGATCTCAACGGTCGCACCTTAGTGTTTGAACTGCTTTGGAATAAGGTGTCAGACCGCGTCTTGCCTGACGCGCGCGAGATTTCACGCTTCCCGGCCAACCGTCGTGATATCGCTGTGGTCGTGGCGGAAAGCGTCCCTGCAGCAGATATCATCGCAGAGTGTAAGAAAGTTGGCGTAAATCAGGTAGTTGGCGTAAACTTGTTTGACGTGTACCGTGGTAAGGGCGTAAACGAAGGTGAAAAGAGCCTTGCGATTAGCCTGATTTTGCAGGATACCAGCCGGACACTCGAAGAAGAGGAGATTGCCGCGACCGTTGCCAAATGCGTTGCGGCATTAAAAGAGCGATTCCAGGCAACCTTGAGGGATTGAACCTATGGCGCTTACAAAAGCTGAAATGTCAGAGTACCTGTTTGAGAAACTCGGGTTGAGCAAACGCGACGCCAAAGAGTTGGTTGAGCTTTTTTTTGAGGAAGTTCGCCGCGCGTTGGAAAATGGAGAACAGGTTAAACTGTCCGGATTTGGTAACTTTGATCTGCGCGACAAAAACCAACGTCCTGGCCGTAACCCTAAGACGGGCGAGGATATTCCTATTACCGCGCGTCGCGTGGTGACCTTCCGTCCCGGCCAGAAGTTGAAAAGCCGGGTTGAAAACGCGTCACCCAAGGATGCTGACTAAATTCAGTTTACAAAAAGGCCGCTTAGCGGCCTTTTTTATTGCGTCTGGTACAGGTTAGCTCCACGTTTGTTGCTTACGCCACTGGCGACCCTAATCACCGCGGCGCGACTATCTTTTTACCGCGATCTCACTACAATCAATGCTCTGTTTTCTCAGCCAATCTTCTCTATGACCTTGCTGGATCAGCTTGCTCACCAAGCCGACTGCCGCAGTCGGCGCACCCTTGTCGCGCTGGCGCTGCTGCTGCTGCTGCTCGTTGTCTTGAGCCTCTGCGCCGGTGATAGCTGGATCCTTCCCAATCGGTGGTTTTCCAACAGCGGTGAACTCTTTATCTGGCAGCTGCGTCTGCCGCGCACCCTGGCAGTGCTGCTCACGGGCGCTGCGCTGGCACTGTGCGGCGTGGTGATGCAGGCGCTGTTCAATAATCCCTTGGCCGAACCTGGATTGCTGGGCGTGTCCAACGGCGCCGGAATTGGCTTGGTGCTGGGCGTGATGCTGGGCAGCGGCTCACTCTGGAGTCTGGCGCTGGCGGCGATGGCAGGCGCACTGTTGATCACCGCCATCCTGCTGCACTTTGCGCATCGGCAGCTTTCGTCGAGTCGCCTGTTGTTGACCGGCGTCGCGCTGGGCATCATCTGCAGTGCCATCATGACGTGGGCCGTGTATTTCAGCACCAGTCTGGATCTGCGCCAGTTAATGTACTGGATGATGGGCGGCTTTAGCGGCATCGACTGGCGCTATGGGTGGATGATGCTGGCACTGCTGCCGGTGATGCTGCTGCTGCTCGGGACAGCACGCATCCTTAATCAGCTGGCGCTAGGAGAAACCTCGGCGCGCCAGCTGGGCCTGTCGCTGCGGCTCTGGCGCAATGTGCTGGTATTGTCGATGGGATGGCTGGTGGGCGTGAGCGTCGCCTTAGCCGGCGCCATTGGCTTTGTGGGATTAGTGATCCCGCATCTGTTGCGATTAAGTGGTATCAGCGATCACCGCTATCTGCTGCCCGCTGCGGCGCTGGCGGGGGCGAGCGTGTTGCTCGCGGCTGACGTACTGGCCCGCATGGTGCTGACGTCAGCCGAGCTGCCGATTGGCGTGGTCACCGCCACACTTGGCGCGCCCCTCTTTATTGCGTTATTAATAAAAACCTCTCGCCAGTCTTAGCTGGCTTTGTGCAACCGTGAACAGGAATGAATGATGAGCATTTATCAGACCGACGTGGTGACGCTGGAGGGTGAGAAAACCTCACTCGAACCGTTTCAAGGCAAGGTATTGCTGGTGGTGAACGTGGCGTCTAAATGCGGATTGACACCGCAATATACGCAGCTTGAGTCGCTGCAGCGCGCCTGGCAGGATAGGGGCTTCAGCGTATTGGGTTTCCCGTGCAATCAGTTTCTTGAACAAGAGCCCGGCAGTCACGAGGAGATAAAAACCTTCTGCAGTACCACCTATGGCGTGACCTTCCCGCTGTTTGCCAAAACCGACGTCAACGGCGCGCATCGTCATCCGCTCTATGCGCAGCTGGTGGCGGCACAGCCGGATGCGCAGCGTCCTGAGCGCAGCGAGTTCCTGGCACGCATGGTGAGTAAAGGGCGCGCGCCCAAAGAAGAGGGCGATATTCTGTGGAATTTTGAAAAATTCCTGATCAACAAACAGGGTGAGGTGATCGCGCGCTTCTCACCCGATATGAGCCCAGACGATCCAATCATTCTGAAGCAGATTGAACAGGCGCTGGCCGCCTAAATGCGGTTGATGAGCATGGACGTCAGCGTGCCAGGTCGACTGGGGCCGCTGACGGTGTGCGCACGTGCAGGCGAATGCGTACACGTCGTCGGCCCTAACGGCGCGGGGAAAAGCACGCTGCTGAGCGTGCTCGCCGGCCTGCAGCCTGCAGCGGGCAAGGTAACGCTTGATGGCAAACCGCTGTCAGCGATCGGGGGTAAGGCGCTGGCGCGTTACCGAGCCTGGCTGCCGCAGCAGCAGCCCGTGCCCGGCACGCTGCCGGTGTGGCACTACCTGCGGATGCATCTCACCGCAGGGAGTACGCCAGTTGATGAAGTACTGCACACCCTCACTACCCAGCTAGGACTTGAGGACAAACTCACACGCAAGGTGACGCAACTTTCCGGCGGTGAGTGGCAGCGCGTACGCCTTGCCGCCGTGACGCTGCAAATCCACCCTGCCATCAACCCGCTTGGCCGCGTCCTGATCTTGGATGAGCCGATGTCAGCGCTGGATGTGGCACAGCAGGGAAACGTGGATAATGTGGTGCGCACCTTATGTCAGGCCGGCATTACCGTGATCGCCAGCAGTCACGACCTCAATCACAGTCTACGTCGCGCAGACCGCGTCTGGCTGTTGCAGGGGGGAAATCTTATCGCAGACGGGCCCGCTGCACAGGTGTTAACCGTCGATGCGCTCGCCGACGTCTACCAAACCGGCATGGGGCGAATTGACACCCCGCAAGGTCCGATCCTCTACCCCCTCTGAATGCCATTGCCTGCGCGCCTGCTTTTTGGCTAAAGTGTCTGCCGACCAAAGGATTAAGGGATCATCGGATGCGCATCATTATGGTTGTTTTGGTACTGCTGCTGGCGGGCTGTAGTGGTCATCGCGCACCTCCGCCTAATGGACGACTGTCAGACTCGATTGCGGTGATTGCGCAGCTAAACGACCAGCTGAGACACTGGCGCGGTACGCCTTATCGCTACGGCGGCCTGAGCCGACGCGGCATCGATTGTTCAGGCTTTGTTTATGTGACCTTCCGCGACCGATTTGACCTACAGCTGCCGCGATCTACGCTGGCGCAGACCGATATCGGCGCGCGGATTGATAAACGCGACCTGCTGCCAGGCGATCTGGTGTTCTTTAAAACCGGCAGCGGTGAAAACGGCTTACACGTAGGCATTTATGATACGGACGATACCTTTATTCACGCCTCAACCAGTCAGGGGGTGATTCGCTCATCGCTGAATAATGTTTATTGGCGCAAGGTATTTTGGCAGGCGCGACGCATCTGATGCGATGACGAATATTTATTTCGTTTACAAAAAAAGGCCACTTTTATGTCGATGGCTTTCGCATTCTTTTTCAAAAATTAACTCTCATTAAAAATGGCACTTTACCCAGCGGCTAATAAATACTAAAAATAAGTACAGTGTTAATACACCCGTATGGATATTCCAACCGCGCTATTTGGCTTAAGTATTATTGGACACACATAACCGGCAAATCGGGCACAAAAACGGCGTCTCTTTAAACGTTTGGTCCTATTGCCTGTGGGTTTTCGTTGATATACGATGCGCCAATTGCCACAGCTTCTGGCTAAAAAAAATGAAAGTGCATTTGTCGGCCGACTATCAGTCGGAAACTTGGTTTTATCCTGTATATTCTCTCGCGGGCCAGCTGACTGCGGTCGAACTGGTCACGCAATTTGTGCATGAAAGCGCGCCTGTTACTGTGCCGCAAGATTTGTTACTGCCTCAATTAGATGTTGCTCAGCAATTACGATTACTGCAAAGCCAGATTATGCTTCTCGAAAAGTACCGCGACTTTTTTGAGCTACATCAAGTTTTGGCACTGGTGAGAATTGATGATTCGTTGGCCCATACGCTATTAGACAGTGAATTTTTGCTAAGAAAATTCAAACAGCTTCCCTTTGTGGTGTTTGATATCAGCGAAACGTTTCCGCACTTATCTTTAGGCCGTAAGCAACCGTTATTAGCCGCGCTGCAGCAGCAATTTCCGCTGTCGCTTTCGCAATTTGGTGCCGGGAAATCCCCCGCGACGGCGGTTTACGAAAATCTGTTTTCGGTGCTCAAACTGGATAAGGCATTTATTCAGGACTTGGTTAAACGTGCATCTTTTATACCTTTTATTCAGGCCATAATTGATAATTTTTCTGACTACACCAATCAGTTGATTATCTGTGGCGTCGATGACAATGCCATGCTGGAAAAAGTCAGCATGCTAAACGGGGCATTTTTTCAAGGCAGCCTTTTTTCAGTGGTTAAAGCCGAGCACTTACACGAGCTGATCGCGCTCGACGGCCATCTGCTTACCCCTTCGCAGCAATAATCCGCTAAACCTGTCTTCCGCACAGGGTCAACGCTACACTAGATCATCCTCTTTACGCATTACGGGTGGCGCTTTCGCGCGCACCTTTGGAGTGCCGATGCAATTTGTTAATACGTGGCAGCAAGAGCTGCAGGGCTTTTATAGCGCGCTGACGCCTTCGCCGTTACAGGGCGGGCAGCTGTTTTATCATAACGCCGCGCTGGCGAACGAGATGGCGCTGGATCCGTCTCTATTTACCGGAGCGGGACACGGGGTCTGGAGCGGTCAGGCGCTGCTGCCGGGCATGTCGCCGCTGGCACAGGTTTACAGCGGCCATCAGTTTGGCGTCTGGGCCGGGCAATTAGGCGATGGGCGCGGGATTTTATTGGGTGAGCAGCGGCTGGCAAACGGACGTAAGCTGGATTGGCATCTGAAAGGCGCAGGCCTAACCCCTTATTCACGCATGGGAGACGGACGGGCAGTGATCCGCTCCAGCGTGCGCGAATTTCTTGCCTCGGAAGCCTTGCATCATTTAGGGATCCCGACCACGCGCGCGTTGACGCTGGCCATCGGCGATGAGCCGGTCTACCGCGAAACCGCAGAGCGCGGCGCTATGCTGATGCGGATTGCCGAGAGCCACCTACGCTTTGGCCACTTCGAACACTTTTGGTATGCCGGTGAGCCAGAAAAGGTGCAGCAGCTGGCCGATTACGCGATCCGTCACCATTGGCCGCAACTCCATGAAGAGGCCGATCGTTATGCGCTATGGTTTACCGACATCGTGAAGCGCACCGCACGCCTGATCGCCCAGTGGCAAAGCGTGGGGTTTGCACACGGCGTGATGAATACGGACAACATGTCAATTCTCGGTCTGACCCTGGATTACGGTCCCTTCGGTTTCCTCGACGACTACCAGCCTCACTTTATCTGCAACCACAGCGATTATCAGGGACGCTATGCGTTTGATAATCAGCCGATGATTGGACTGTGGAACCTGAACCGTCTGGCGCACGCCCTTTCTGGACTGATGAATACCGAGCAGCTCAAGCAGGCGCTGAGCCATTACGAGCCGGAATTGATGCGCGAGTGGGGGGAAAAGATGCGCGCCAAGCTGGGGCTATTAACGGCCGACGAGCGTGATAACGCGATTCTGACCGAACTGCTGTCGCTGATGACCCAAGAACACAGTGACTATACGCTGACCTTCCGCCTGCTGAGTGACACCCAACAGCACGCGCATCGATCGCCGCTGCGTGATGAGTTTATCGATCGTAACGCGTTCGACCACTGGTATTCTCGCTATCGCGAGCGCCTGCTGCAGGACGGCGCCTCTGACGAACAGCGACAGGCGGTAATGAAAGCGGCGAACCCGGCGGTGGTGCTGCGCAATTACCTCGCGCAGCAGGTCATTGAACAGGTCGAGCAGGGCGACCGCTCGGCGCTTAAGGCGCTACATGCGGCGTTACAGCAGCCGTTTAGCGAAACTGCTGAAAGCGCAGCGTTTCGCCAGCGGCCGCCGGAGTGGGGAAAAACGCTGGAGGTCAGCTGCTCCAGCTAACGCATCAGAAACGGCTGTCGACAGCGGCAGCCAGCGTTTCCAGCACCTGCACGCTCTGCGCCCAGCTAAGGCAGGGATCGGTAATCGATTGGCCATAGCGTAAGGGTTCGCCGGACACGACTTTCTGGTTGCCCTCCTGCAAGAAACTTTCAATCATCACACCGGCAATGGCGGACGATCCGGCGCGAATTTGCGCGGCGACATCCTCAGCGACGTCGCGCTGGCGCAGATGCTGTTTCAGACAGTTTGCGTGGCTAAAATCAATAACCAGCTGTTCCGGCAGGGCGTATTGACGCAGATTAGCGGCCGCGGCGGCGACATCCTCCGCGTGATAGTTGGGCGCGCGACCGCCGCGCAAAATCACGTGACCGTGCGGGTTTCCGCTGGTCTGATAAATCGTCATCTGTCCACGCTTATCCGGCGAGAGGAACATGTGGCTGGCGCGCGCCGCGCGAATGGCGTCCACGGCAATTTGAACGTTGCCGTCGGTGCCGTTTTTGAATCCCACCGGGCAGGAGAGTGCCGAGGCCATCTCGCGGTGGATTTGGCTTTCGGTGGTGCGCGCGCCGATGGCGCCCCAGCTAATCAAATCGGCAATAAACTGCCCGATCACCATATCCAGAAATTCGGTGGCGGTCGGCATGCCGAGGGCGTTGATATCTAACAGCAGTTTGCGCGCGATAGCGATACCGCGATTGACGTCAAAACTGCCGTTCAGATCGGGATCGGAAATTAACCCTTTCCAGCCGACCACCGTGCGCGGCTTTTCAAAGTACGCGCGCATTACGATCTCAAGACGATCCGCAAAGCGCTCGCGCATCTCGTTGAGGCGCTGCGCATACTCCAGCGCGGCAACCGGATCGTGCAGCGAGCATGGGCCGATCACCACCAGCAGGCGCGGGTCGGCGCCGGTTAAAATGCGCGCGATGCGCTGACGCGCAGCGGTGATATTGTCCGCGATGTGAGGTGCAAGGGGATGGGCCTCCGCCAGTTCGGCTGGCGTCAGCAGGCTTCCAATACGCGCGGTGCGTAACTCATCAGTTTTATTCATGGTGATTCTCAAAAAGTGTCTTCACAGCGGTGAAATACCGGGAAGTGATGAGATTCACAATAAAGCAAACGTCCGCAAATTCAAGCCACTACTTGCAATGCCAGCCCATCTTAACGGAAGCCCGCCTTTACGCAGGCTGAGAGCAAATTAATACATGCTGCGGCGCAGTCCCATGATATCGAGAATTTTGGTCGCAATTTCCTCCACCGAATAATTGGTGCTGTTTAAATAGCGTATCTGGTGGGTGCGGAATAAGGCTTCGACTTCGCCCACTTCAAGGCGGCACTGGCGCACTGAGGCGTAGCGCGTATTTTCTGCTCGCTCTTGACGGATAGCCGATAGACGCTCTGGATCGATAGTCAGCCCGAACAGTTTATGCTGATGCGCGCGCAGGGCCGGCGGTAATGTCAAATTATCCATATCGTCAGCAATAAAGGGATAGTTTGCGGCGCGCACGCCAAACTGCATCGCCAGGTAGAGGCTGGTGGGCGTTTTGCCGCAGCGGGAGACGCCCAGCAGAATGACCTGCGCATCTTCAAGGCCTCGCAGCGAGATGCCGTCGTCATGCGCCAGCGTATAATCAATGGCGGCGATACGCGCGTCATATTTTCCCAGATTGCTGGCGGTCAGGCCGTGCGTTCGGTGGGCGACCGGCATCGAGGCCACCCCCAGCTCGCTTTGCAGCGGTGCCACCAGTGCCTGGACGATATCTTGGCAGAAGCCCTCGCTTTGCAAAATGATCTCACGCACATCAGGCGTGACGATGGAGAAAAACACCAGCGGGCGAACGCCGCTCTGTTGATACAGCGCATTGATCTGCGCTTTAACGGCCTGCGCGCGCTGCACATTCTCGACAAACGGCAGGGTGACGCTATTGATTGCCACCGGAAACTGCGAGAGCACCGCGTGGCCTAGCACTTCTGCCGTAATGGCGGTGCCATCAGAAATATAAAAGACACTGCGTTCTGTACTCATGTTCTCGCCATTCCTTATAAGGGTAACCGGGACGCCACATTATCATTTTCATTTCATCGTCACGTTATCTGAAATGGAATATCCATATTGTCGTTAAGCGCAGCGAAATGCGGTTATCGCCACTCATACCATTTTAGATGAAATGCCATTTTAAAATTCCGTTATTTTCTACTCATCTTTCTTTTTGTCTTAAATAAAGTGGCGGCGCGTTGCGCAACAGAAACATGCGTTAAGTGTATGAATCATTGAAAAATGTAGCGTAAGCAATTTGTTAGCGCTAAATAGCCCACATGCGCAACATCCCTTTAAATGGGAAGTAATCTGAATTTAAATTTCTTTTTCTGCTTTAACGATTCAACACTTAGTCTTTATTTTGCGAGTGTGCCAGGCTGCTGAGGCGAATAGCAAAATATTCCATGTGCTCCAATCATTTAAAAGGATAATCTCAATGTCCAATCAAGACCAACAGTCGCTAGTGCTCTGGTATAACCAGCTTGGCATGCATGATGTTGATCGGGTGGGAGGCAAAAATGCGTCCCTGGGAGAAATGATTACGAATTTGTCGTCGCTGGGCGTATCCGTGCCTAACGGCTTCGCGACCACGTCTTGGGCGTTTAATCAGTTTCTCGATCAAAGCGGACTGAACCAGCGTATTTATGCATTGCTGGATAAGACAGAGATTGATGACGTTGAAGCGCTGGCCGTTGCCGGCAAGCAAATTCGTCAGTGGGTAGTGGAAACGCCATTCCAGCCAGAACTGGAACAGGCCATTCGCGCGGCCTATGAGCAGCTCTCCGCCGATGATGCCGAGGCCTCGTTTGCGGTGCGCTCCTCCGCCACGGCAGAAGATATGCCCGATGCGTCTTTTGCCGGTCAGCAGGAGACGTTCCTGAATGTGCAGGGTTTTGAGGCCATCCTGGTGGCAGTGAAACACGTCTACGCCTCGCTGTTTAACGATCGCGCTATCTCCTATCGCGTACACCAGGGCTATGACCACCGCGGCGTCGCGCTGTCGGCGGGGATTCAGCGCATGGTGCGATCCGATCTTGCCTCCTCGGGTGTCATGTTTACCATTGATACTGAATCCGGTTTCGACCAGGTGGTGTTTATCACGTCGGCGTTTGGCTTGGGCGAGATGGTGGTGCAAGGTGCGGTGAACCCGGATGAGTTTTACGTTCACAAACCCACGCTGGCCGCAGGTCGTCCGGCGATTGTGCGGCGCACTATGGGCTCAAAAAAGATTCGCATGGTCTATGCCGATTCCCAGCAGCATGGCGAGCAAGTGCGCATTGAGGATGTCGATGTTAGCGAGCGTGACCGCTTTAGTCTGACCGACGACGAAGTGCAGGCGCTGGCGCATCAGGCGGTATTGATTGAGCAGCACTACAAACGGCCGATGGACATCGAATGGGCGAAGGACGGCCATACCGGCAAGCTGTTTATCGTTCAGGCACGTCCAGAGACGGTGCGCTCAAACGGCCAGGTAATGGAGCGCTATAACCTCCAGAGCAAAGGCAATGTGCTGGTTGAAGGGCGCGCTATTGGCCACCGCATTGGGGCTGGCACCGTGAAGGTTATCCACGATATCAGTGAAATGCATCGCATTGAAAAGGGCGATGTGCTGGTGACCGATATGACCGATCCCGACTGGGAACCGATCATGAAAAAGGCCGCCGCTATCGTCACTAATCGCGGAGGCCGTACCTGTCACGCCGCAATTATCGCCCGCGAACTCGGCATCCCGGCAGTGGTGGGTTGTGGCGATGCCACTGACCATTTGCGAGATGGGCGTGCGGTGACGGTGTCTTGTGCCGAAGGCGATACCGGCTATGTGTATCAAGACCTACTGGATTTTGACGTGACCAGCTCGCAGGTGGATAAGCTGCCCGCGCTACCGCTGAAAATCATGATGAACGTCGGCAACCCGGATCGCGCTTTTGATTTCGCCTGTCTGCCTAACGAAGGCGTCGGCCTCGCGCGTCTGGAGTTTATTATTAACCGCATGATTGGTGTACACCCCAGGGCGCTATTGGAATTTGACGATCAAACGCCTGAAATTCAGGCGCAGATTCGTCAAATGATGAAAGGCTTTGACAATCCGGTTGAGTTTTATGTGGCGCGGCTCACGGAAGGTATTGCCACGCTGGGCGCCGCATTTGCGCCAAAGCGGGTTATCGTGCGTCTTTCTGATTTTAAATCTAACGAGTACGCCAATCTGGTGGGCGGAGAGCGTTATGAACCCGAAGAGGAGAACCCCATGTTGGGCTTCCGCGGAGCAGGGCGCTACGTCGCTGACAGCTTCCGCGACTGCTTCGCGCTTGAGTGCGAAGCCGTGAAGCGCGTGCGCAACGAGATGGGGCTCACCAACGTTGAAATTATGGTGCCGTTCGTGAGGACGGTCGATCAGGCGGCGGCCGTGGTGGAAGAGTTAGGCCGGCAGGGTTTAAAGCGCGGTGAAAACGGGCTGAAAATCATCATGATGTGCGAGATCCCTTCCAACGCCTTACTGGCAGAACAGTTCCTCGAACATTTTGACGGCTTCTCAATTGGCTCCAACGACATGACGCAGCTCACGCTGGGCCTTGACCGCGATTCCGGCGTTGTCTCGGCGCTGTTTGATGAGCGTAACGATGCGGTAAAAGCCTTGCTTGCTATGTCGATCCAGGCGGCAAAAAAACAGGGCAAATATGTGGGCATTTGTGGTCAGGGACCGTCGGATCACCAAGATTTTGCGGCCTGGCTGATGGAGCAGGGTATAGATAGCCTGTCGCTCAACCCGGATACCGTGGTGGAAACATGGGTAAACCTGGCAGAGCTACATGCTTCTCGGACATCCTGACGCGCTAAAATCCGACTGCGCAGCAAGCCCAGTGTGACCGAAGTGAAACAGTTAAGGCCAGCCATGCTGGCCTTAACATTTTAAAGCATTGAGGCAAAAAAAAAGCCCATCACAGGGGATGGGCAAAGACTACACACAGCAATTCTTTACTCTACTCAGGGGAAAAAGGGTTGTTAAAAATCAGTAGGTTGATTTCAAACAGTAGAATCATGTTATTCACCGCCGCCCCTTGCGTCTTTAAGAATCCTCTTATTAGTTTAAAGCTGATAATCTTTTTCTCGCTGCGGTAGGGGAACGGTTGATTAATTCAGTGCAAAAAATAATCATTTAATGCCTTAAAACTGCGGTTAACCGTGAAGAACGGGTTTTTTCTTAAAAGTTGCTTATGGAAAAAAGAAAATTGCCGCAGGGAAAGAAAAAGTGGCGCCAATTCCGTTAGCGCGGCTGTAGTAACGTTGTGGGGTCAAATGCGCGGGAGATGTGCGGCGCGCATGGCACCGCACAGAGGAACGTTAGCGTAACTCGTCGTCATGCTCAGCTAACGCCTCAATCGCAATGTCAGGCGCATCATTCGGCGCCGGTGACTCATGCATCCAGACCGAGACCAAACGATAGGATACCGCCAACACAACCGGCCCGATAAACAGCCCAATCATGCCAAAGGCGATCAGGCCGCCGATGACGCCGGACAGAATCAATATCATTGGCAGGTCGGCGCCCATACGAATCAGCATCGGGCGCAACACATTATCCAGCGTGCCGACCACGCAACTCCAGATCAGTAGCACGGTGCCCCAAGTGGTGTCGCCGCTCCAGTAGAGCCAGATAATAGCGGGGACCAGCACGATCAGTGGCCCCAGCTGCACCAGGCAGGTTAAGATCATCAGCACGGTCAGCAATGTGGCATAAGGAATGCCGGACACGGCCAGCCCAATTCCCCCTAATACCCCTTGAACCAGCGCGGTGACCACTACGCCGAGCGCCACGGCGCGAATCGCTTGGCCGGCCAGCAGCACTGCCGCATCACCGCGCGCACCGCCCATGCGATAGGCAAAATGGCGAATGCCAAAACCCACTTGCTCGCCGCGCCAGTAAAGGAGCACGCTGAACAGCAGCATCAGGCCTAAATGCAGCATGAAGCGGCCAAAATGACCGGCCTGCGCCACAAAGAAACCGGTGGTGCGGCCGATGTAGGGTTGAACCTGCCGCATAATGGCAGCGCCGCCGCCATCCACCATTTTGTGGTAGTTAAGGTAGGCTTTATGGCCGACATAGGGAATTTCCCGCAGCCACGCGAAATCAGGCAGTACCAAGTGACGCTGCGTCGCCCACGCAATGACCGGTGCGCTATTATCAATCAGGCTGCTCACCAGGAGGGCAATCGGAATAATAAAGAGCAGTAATAACAGCAGTGTCATGGCGATAACCGCCAGCGAGCGCCGTCCCCACAGCAGATGCTGCAAACGTATCATCAGCGGCCAGGTCGCGATAACCACCATGCTCGCCCACGCAAAGCCAAGGATAAAGGGCCGCACCACCCAGAGCGAGGCGACCATCATAATCAGCATGAACATCAGCGAAAACAGGAGTTGCGGCAAATCCATACCGCGTTGCAGGCTTTTCATCACAGCGTAAGACCTCAATGGACCCTTTCAGTAAGGGTGCGATGTACTGACTCAATGATGAGCTATTTCCTGAAAATTAAACAGAAAAAAGCGTCGCCCCCCGGTGGCTTTCCTTAAAACGCAGCAGCGTGGCAAAAAATATGATAAAACCACAGGCTGATAAAATCGCTACGCAAACGTTTACAACTTCTCGGTCACGCAAATGATCCCACAGATTTCTCAGGCGCCAGGCCTCGTTCAACTGGTGCTGACATTCCTGCAGTCGCTAAAAGAACAGGGCTTCACCGGCGATACCGCCACCAGCTACGCCGATCGTCTCGCATTGGCCACCGATAACAGCATTTATCAGATGTTACCGGATGCCGCGCTGTTTCCCCGCTCAACGGCTGACGTTGCGCTTATTGCGCGCCTGGCAGGTGAGTCGCGTTTTACCAGCCTGGTGTTTACCCCGCGCGGCGGCGGTACGGGCACCAACGGGCAGGCGCTCAACCAGGGGATCGTGGTCGATATGTCGCGATACATGAATCGCATTCTTGAAATTAACGTTGAGCAGCAGTGGGTGCGTGTCGAAGCGGGCGTGATTAAGGATCAGCTCAACGCGTGGCTGAAACCCTATGGCTATTTTTTCTCGCCGGAGCTTTCCACCAGCAACCGCGCGACGCTGGGCGGCATGATCAATACCGATGCGTCAGGCCAGGGATCGCTGGTGTACGGTAAAACCTCCGATCATGTGGAGGGGCTGCGCGCCGTGCTGCTGGGCGGTGACATCCTTGATACTCATGCCATGCCCACGTCACTCGCGGAGCAGCTGGCCGACGAGGAGAGCCGAATTGGACACATTTACAAGACCGTGCTGAACCGCTGCCGCGAGCAGCGTGCACTGATTCTTGAAAAATTTCCCAAACTCAACCGTTTCCTTACCGGCTATGACCTGCGCCACGTTTTGAGTGACGATTTAACGACGTTTGATCTCACCCGGCTGCTTTGCGGTGCCGAAGGCACGCTCGCGTTTATCACGGAAGCGCGCCTGAACATCACCCCCATTCCGAAAGTGCGTCGCGTGGTGAACATTAAATATGACTCGTTCGATTCAGCGCTGCGCAACGCGCCTTTTTTAGTCGACGCCAAGGCGCTGTCGGTCGAAACCGTGGATTCACGGGTGCTCAATTTGGCGCGCGAGGACATTGTCTGGCACTCGGTGAAAGAGCTGATTACCGATGTACCGGACAAGACTCTGCTGGGGTTGAATATTGTTGAATTCGCGGGCGACGACGCCGAGCTGATCGCGCGGCAGGTTAGCCAGCTTTGCCTGCGGCTGGATGCGCTCATGGAACAGCATGCCGGCGGCGTGATCGGCTATCAATTGTGCGACGATTTAGGCGGCATTGAGCGCATCTATAATATGCGCAAGAAAGCGGTGGGGCTGTTGGGCAATGCCAAAGGGCGCGCTAAACCCATTCCCTTCGTTGAAGACACCGCTGTTCCTCCCGAGCAGTTGGCTGATTATATCGTGGAGTTTCGCGCGCTGTTGGACAGCCACGGCTTAAGTTACGGCATGTTCGGGCACGTGGATGCTGGCGTGCTGCACGTACGCCCGGCGCTGGATATGTGCGATCCGCAGCAGGAGATGCTGATGAAGCGCATTTCAGACGAGGTGGTGGCCCTGACGGCCCGCTACGGCGGTTTGCTGTGGGGCGAACACGGCAAAGGATTTCGCGCGGAGTACAGTCCGGCATTTTTTGGCGAGACGCTTTTTACCGAGCTGCGTCGTATCAAGACGGCGTTTGACCCGGACAATCGCCTTAATCCCGGTAAAATTTGTCAGCCGCTTGGCAGTGACGCCCCCATGATGCAAGTGGATGCGGTCAAGCGGGGTACCTACGATCGTCAAATTCCAGTGACGGTGCGCAGCGACTGGCGGGGCGCGATGGAGTGTAACGGCAACGGATTGTGCTTTAACTTTGATGCGCGCAGTCCGATGTGCCCGTCTATGAAAATCACCCGTAATCGCATTCATTCGCCTAAAGGGCGCGCGTCGTTGACGCGCGAATGGCTGCGTTTGCTCGCAGAACAAGGTGTTGATCCGGTGCAGCTGGAGCAGGCCTTGCCCAAACAGGGCGTTAGCCTGCGCGCGCTGATACAGCGCACACGTAATACCTGGCATGCCAAACAGGGAGAATATGATTTTTCGCACGAGGTGAAAGAGGCGATGTCCGGCTGTCTCGCATGCAAAGCCTGTTCGACGCAGTGCCCCATCAAAATTGATGTGCCGAACTTTCGCGCGCGTTTTCTCCAGCTTTACCACACGCGTTATTTACGCCCGCTCAGCGATCATTTGGTGGCGTCGGTCGAACAGTACGCGCCGCTGATGGCGAAAGCGCCCGGCGTGTTTAATTTCTTTTTAAAACAGCCGTGGCTGCGCGAGATGAGTCGAACCCATGTGGGGATGGTGGATTTACCGCTGCTCTCGTCACCCAGCCTGAGCAGACAGCTCGGCGGGCATCCGGCGATGAATATGACGCTGGAGCAATTGGAAGCCATGGACAGCGCCGCGCGTGAAAAGTGCGTGCTGGTGGTGCAAGACCCCTTCACCAGCTATTACGAAGCCCAGCTGGTGGCCGATTTCATTAAATTAATTGAAAAATTGGGCTACCGTCCGGTACTGCTGCCCTTTTCGCCCAACGGCAAAGCCCAGCACGTCAAAGGATTTCTGCAGCGCTTTGCACGTACCGCATTGAAAACCGCCGAATTTCTTAACCGGGTTGCTAAGCTGGGGGCGCCAATGGTGGGCATCGATCCCGCTACGGTGCTCTGTTATCGCGACGAGTATCACGCGGTGTTGGGCGAAAAACGCGGCGAGTTCACTGTACAGTTGGTGCACGAGTGGCTGGCTACGGCGCTTGACGAACGCAGTGAACAACCCGCCAGCGGTGAACCCTGGTATCTGTTTGCACACTGCACGGAAGTCACGGCGCTGCCAGCAACCCCCGCGCAATGGCAGGCCATCTTTTCCCGGTTCGGCGCAAAACTGGAAAACATCAATGTGGGGTGCTGCGGCATGGCGGGGACCTACGGTCATGAGCGTGAGAATGTAGAAAACTCGCTGGGAATTTATACCCTGTCATGGCATCCCCAGCTGCAAAGATTGCCGCGTCAGCGCTGCCTGGCCACCGGCTTTTCCTGCCGCAGCCAGGTGAAACGCGCTGAAGGTAATGGCATGCGCCATCCGCTACAGGCACTGTTGGAAATGATGTAAACAAATTGTAGGAGCCGTCACAAAGCTGGATTAGAATATCCAGCCTGCGTGCCGAATGAAGTCGCTCTGCAGGCGGGTGGCGCGATCCCATTCGCCGCACAGGGCAAGCTGGTGGCATAAGCGCGTCAGCGAGAGACGCGCCAGCTGGTAGGCTTGAACGCGAAAGAGATGCTCGCGTTCGGCGTTGCCTATCTCCTGCACTAAACGGTGATGGAGCTTGCCCAACGCATGCAGGTAACTACGATCGTCGCCGTTGAGCGCGCATATCTCTGCCATGTCGAGGCAAGTGTCGTTGAAGCGGCGCAGCTGCTCAAGGGAGCAGTCGGTGCGATCGAGCTTGGCTTGCGCCATGTAGAAGTCGACCGTGATATCGCGTATGGAAAAGCGGTATGCGTCGATGTTGTGTTGTAACCAGGCCGAGACGCTGGGCGTCATATCGCCACCGTATGTAGGTTAATGATAATCATTATCATATTCAGCCGCGTCAGGAATGCAATTCCCGCAGTGAAATTTATTGATTTCCCATACCTGTTACTAAAATCGGCAACAACAATCTCTTTACATCGCGTAAAGGCGTAACCTATCAATCATGAGATTTTGAAAAAGTCCCTTTTTGTAAAGTTACTATTTATCAGCAGATTACGCAGATATGACGCGGGTTAAATCACGCCTCACGGTACTGCGCCAAGAGACTATGCTTAATTAAGCAGCAGAAAAAATAGCACTAGATGATTATCCCTGCAAAACAAGAGGTTGAAGTGATAGGCGATATCACTACCATAGGGGGATAGCCTGAAAAGGTCCTGACTTACGAGGTAGCACTATGTCATCTGTTAATGCCGCTTCCTTTTCACCCGAAGATTTCGTCTGGAAAGGGCTAACGCTGACCGAATCGGCAGCGAAACAAATTCTTAACCTGGTGGAACAGGACCCTGAAGTCAAGGGGTTGAAACTGGGTGTGAAGCAGTCCGGCTGTGCCGGATTTGGTTACGTCATGGATCTTGTCAAAGAGCCCGCTGATGATGACCTGCAATTTGAGCAACATGGCGCGAAACTGTTTGTGCCCCTTCAGGCGATGCCGTTTGTTGACGGCACCGAACTGGATTATGTCCGTGAAGGCCTGAACCAGATTTTTAAATTCAACAACCCTAAAGCTCAGCACGCCTGCGGGTGCGGTGAAAGCTTTGGCGTCGAGTAAGTGAAATATGTCACGACACAGCGAAGCATCTGATGATGTACAAACCTGGGAAGGCAGCCTGAACTACAAAGAGGGCTTCTTTACCCAGCTTCAAACCGACGAACTGGCGCACGGCATCAACGAAGATGTGGTGCGTGCCATTTCGGCCAAGCGTAATGAACCGGAGTGGATGCTGGAGTTCCGTCTCAAAGCGTTTCGCGCTTGGTTAGAAATGGAAGAGCCACACTGGCTGAAAGCGCACTACGACAAGCTGGATTATCAGGATTACAGCTACTACTCAGCGCCATCTTGCGGCAACTGCGACGACAGCTGTGCTTCCGAGCCCGGCGCCACGCAAGCCTCAAGCGGTGCCGCAGCGGCTGCCGACTACCTGACGAAAGAAGTTGAAGACGCATTCAATCAGCTGGGCGTCCCAGTACGCGAAGGCAAAGAAGTGGCGGTGGACGCGATTTTTGACTCGGTGTCCGTCTCGACCACCTATCGCGATAAGCTTGCCGAGCAGGGCATTATCTTCTGTTCGTTTGGTGAGGCCATCCACGACCACCCAGAGCTGGTGCAGAAGTATCTGGGCACCGTCGTGCCGCATAATGATAACTTCTTTGCTGCGTTGAACTCAGCGGTCGCATCGGACGGCACCTTTGTATACATCCCGAAAGGGGTGCGCTGCCCGATGGAGCTGTCTACTTACTTCCGCATCAACGCCGCCAAAACCGGCCAGTTTGAGCGCACCATTCTTATCGCCGACGAAGACAGCTACGTCAGCTACATCGAAGGCTGCTCCGCGCCCGTGCGTGACACCTATCAGCTGCATGCCGCAGTGGTAGAAGTGATCATTCACAAAAACGCGGAAGTGAAATACTCCACGGTGCAAAACTGGTTCCCGGGCGGTGAAGGCGAGGGCGGTATCCTTAACTTCGTGACCAAGCGTGCGCTGTGTGAAGGTGAGCGCAGTAAAATGTCTTGGACGCAGTCAGAAACGGGCTCCGCTATCACGTGGAAGTACCCAAGCTGCATCCTGCGCGGCGATTATTCTGTGGGTGAATTCTATTCTGTGGCGCTGACCAGCGGCCGTCAGCAGGCCGATACCGGCACCAAGATGATTCACATTGGTAAGAACACCAAGTCGACCATTATCTCGAAAGGGATTTCAGCCGGCAAAAGTCAGAACACCTATCGCGGTCTGGTGAAAATTATGCCGACAGCCACCAATGCCCGTAACTTTACCCAGTGCGATTCCATGCTTATTGGCCCCGACTGCGGCGCACACACGTTCCCGTATGTGGAAACGCGTAATAACACGGCCCAGCTGGAGCATGAAGCCACGACCTCGCGCATCGGTGAAGATCAGATGTTCTATTGTCTGCAGCGTGGCATCAGCGAAGAAGATGCCATCTCGATGATCGTCAACGGCTTCTGCAAAGACGTTTTCTCCGAGCTGCCACTGGAATTTGCCGTGGAAGCGCAAAAACTGTTAGCCATCAGCCTTGAGCACAGTGTCGGCTGATGCCACACGCGTTGCCGGAAGCAATGTGAAGGAAAGAGTATGTTAAGCATTAAAGATTTACAGGTAAGCGTTGAAGACAAAGCGATTCTGCGCGGACTCAACCTTGAGATTAAGCCGGGTGAAGTCCACGCTATCATGGGCCCGAACGGCTCGGGTAAAAGTACCTTGTCAGCGACGCTTGCTGGCCGCGAAGACTACGAAGTCACCGGCGGTTCGGTCACATTCAAAGACAAAGACTTACTGGCGCTGGAGCCCGAAGAACGCGCCGGTGAAGGCATCTTTATGGCCTTCCAGTATCCGGTTGAGATCCCGGGTGTCAGCAACCAATTCTTCCTGCAAACCTCGGTCAATGCCGTGCGTAAATATCGTGAGCAGGATGAGCTGGATCGTTTTGATTTCCAGGACTTTATCGAAGATAAAATCCGCCTGCTGAAAATGCCAGAGGATCTGCTGACGCGCTCCGTTAATGTGGGCTTCTCCGGCGGTGAAAAAAAGCGTAATGACATTCTGCAGATGGCGGCGCTTGAGCCTGAGCTTTGCATTCTGGATGAAACCGACTCCGGTCTGGACATTGATGCGCTGAAAATTGTCTCGGAAGGCGTCAACAGCCTGCGCGACGGCAAGCGCGCCTTCATCATCGTCACGCACTATCAGCGTATTCTTGACTACATCAAGCCTGATTACGTGCACGTGTTGTACCAAGGCAAAATCGTGAAATCTGGCGACTTTACGCTGGTTAAACAGCTGGAGGAGCAAGGCTATGGCTGGCTTACCGACGAAGAGTGATAGCGCCCTGCAACAGTGGCATCATCTGTTTGAGTCGCGCGGTGGTGCGCGCTCGCTTCAGGCACAGCAGCACTGGCAGCAGCTGATGCGCCTCGGCTTGCCTACGCGCAAGCACGAAAACTGGAAATACACCGCGCTGGATAACTTGCTGTCGCACCAATTTGTGCTGGCAGAGTCTGCTGCGGTGAGCGCGGAGCAGGTTGACGCGCTGTCGCTGCCGCTGGACGCCGTTCGTCTGGTGTTCGTTGATGGACGCTTTCAGCCTGAGCTGAGCACAAGCGACAGCGACCTGTTCGAGATCGCGCACAGCCGCGCGGCCGAACGCCGTCCGCTGCCTGCGCCTGTTCAGCCAGAAGTCTTTCTGCATTTGACCGAAAGCTTGGCCGAAGAAGTGACGCACATTCGTCTCGCCCGCGGCAAATCGGCCGCGCGCCCGCTTTATTTGGTGCACATTACCAGCGGTCAGAGTGAGGCGCTTAACACCGTTCACCACCGCCACCATATCGAGCTGGAGCAGAGCGCTGAAGCCAAAGTGATTGAGCACTATGTGACGCTTAACGGCGCACCCCACTTCACCGGTGCGCGTCTGACCTGCACGGTGGCGGACAATGCACAACTGCACCATATCAAACTGGCGTTTGAAGAGAGCAGCAGCTACCACTTCGCGCACAATGATATGGTTATTGGCTCTGATGCGCAGGTAAGCAGTACCAGCTTCTTGCTGGGCGCAGGCCTGTCGCGTCATAACACCAGCGTGCAGTTGAACGGTGAAAACAGCCAGCTGGCCTTAAACAGCTTGGTGCTGCCGATCAACGCCGAAGTTGCGGACACCCGCAGCTATTTGGAGCACAACAAAGGCCACTGCCTGAGCCGTCAGTTGCATAAGACCATCTCCCGCGACAAAGGCCGTGCGGTGTTTAACGGCCACATTAAAGTGGCGCAGCACGCGTTGAAAACGGATGGTCAGATGACCAACAACAACCTGCTGCTGGGCCGCCTGGCGGAAGTGGACACCAAGCCTCAGTTGGAAATTTATGCGGATGACGTGAAGTGCAGCCACGGTGCCACCATTGGTCGTATCGATGAAGAGCAGATGTTCTACTTGCGTTCACGCGGTATCGCCGAGGACGCTGCGCAGCAAATGATCATCCACGCTTTCGCGGCTGAGCTGACGGAAGCGTTGGAAGATGAAACGCTGCGTCAGGCAGTGCTGCAGCGTATTACAGCCCGTTTTCCCGGAGTTGCGTCATGAGTTTCGATCTCGAACGAATCAGAGCGGAATTTCCGATCCTGAAACGTGAGGTCAACGGACACCCGCTGGCCTATCTTGATAGCGCGGCCAGCGCACAACGCCCGCTTGCCGTGATTAACGCGGAAAGCCATTTCTATCAGCACGGCTATGCGGCCGTGCACCGCGGCATCCATTCGCTGAGCGCGCAGGCCACCACGGACATGGAAAATGTGCGTGCGCAGGCGGCGCGTTTTCTTAACGCGGCAGATACCGAGGAGATTATTTTCGTCAAAGGCACCACCGAGGGGATTAACCTGGTGGCTAACAGCTGGGGCGGCAGTCAACTGCAGCCGGGCGACAATATCATCATCACGGAGATGGAACACCACGCTAACATCGTGCCGTGGCAAATGGTGGCGGCGCGAACCGAGGCGGAGATTCGCGTCATTCCCCTTAACGACCGCGGTGAACTGGCGCTGGAGCGGCTAGACAGTCTGATTGATGCGCGCACACGCTTACTGGCTGTGACGCACGTCTCCAACGTGCTGGGCACGGTGAATCCGGTTAAAGAGATCGTGGCGCGCGCCAAAGCGGCCGGCATCGTTACCTTGGTTGACGGTGCGCAGGCGGTCATGCATCACCCCGTTGACGTGCAGGACATTGATTGCGACTTCTACGTATTCTCTGGGCATAAAATCTATGGCCCAACCGGTATCGGTGTGCTGTATGCGCGTAAGGCGCTGCAGGAGATGATGCCGCCGTGGGAAGGCGGCGGGTCTATGATTGGTGAAGTCATGTTGCCAACCGGCACCACCTGGAACAGTGCGCCGTGGCGCTTTGAGGCGGGCACCCCGAATACCGGCGGTATTATCGGTTTGGGTGCGGCACTCGGCTGGATCAGCGAACTGGGCCTGGAGGCCATTCATGCACGTGAAGCCACGCTGATGCGTTATGCGCTGGACAAGCTGGCTTCTGTTCCCGACCTGACCATCTATGGGCCAGAAAACCGCAGCGGTGTCATCGCCTTTAATCTCGGTAAGCACCACGCCTTTGACGTCGGCAGTTTCCTCGATCAATACGGTATTGCCATTCGCACCGGGCATCACTGTGCGATGCCGCTGATGCGTCATTTTGCCGTGCCCGCGATGTGCCGTGCCTCTTTCGCCCTGTACAACAGCGAAGAAGAGGCGGATCGCCTGGCGGCCGGGCTGAGCCGTATTCATCGTCTGCTGGGCGCGTGATCAGATTTCAGGAGTAATGCATGGCGAATTTGCCAGACAAAGAGAAGCTGGTGCGTAACTTTAACCGTTGCGCGAACTGGGAAGAGAAGTACCTCTACATCATTGAACTCGGGGCAAAATTACCAGAATCCTCTGAAAGCTTGCACCAGGCAGAACACGCGATCTCGGGCTGCCAGAGTCAGGTGTGGATCCGCATGACCCCGCAAGCAGACAGCACGCTCTCTTTCGAGGGCGACAGCGATGCCGCAATCGTTAAGGGCTTGATTGCCGTGGTGTTTAGTCTTTATCAGGGGCTGAAGCCGCAGGAAATTCTCGATCTGGATGTCCGTCACTGGTTTGAACAACTTGCCTTGACCCAGCACCTTACCCCAACGCGTTCGCAAGGGCTGGAAGCGATGATCCGCGCAATCCGCCATAACGCTCAGACGCTCTCCTAGGTTACACTCTCCAGACCCCGGCTTGACCGGGGTCTTTTCTATCCGACAAAGAGAAAATTGCATGAAACCAGCGTTACGTATAGCCGGTGCACTGCTGTTGTCCTGTCTCGGACTCTCTGCACCCACTTTTGCCACGGAATATCCTCTTCCCGCTGAAAACAGCCGATTAATCGGCGAGAATGTGCTTACCACTGTTCCAGATGACAAGCGTCCGCTGGAGAACATTGCTGCGCATTACAAGATAGGCCTGCTGGGCATGCTGGAAGCCAATCCCGGCGTTGACCCTTGGCTACCTAAAGCCGGCACTCAGCTCACTGTACCGCTGCAGATGCTGCTGCCGGACGCGCCGCGTCAGGGCATTGTGGTTAATCTGGCGGAGCTGCGTCTGTATTACTACCCCAAAGGGGAGAACAGGGTCGTGGTCTATCCTATCGGCATTGGCCAGCTAGGGGCCGCTACGCCGAGTATGGTCACGCGTATCAGCCAAAAGATCGCTAATCCGACCTGGACGCCAACGCCCAATATCCGCAAGCGCTATGCGAAAGAGGGGATTACGCTGCCGGGCGTCGTGCCGGCGGGCCCCGACAATCCCATGGGGCTGTTTGCGCTGCGTCTGGCGCGAGGAACCGGCCAGTATCTGATTCACGGAACCAACGCGGATTTTGGCATTGGTATGCGCGTCAGTTCCGGCTGCATTCGCCTGCGACCGGATGATATTGCGGCGCTGTTTGCCAGCGTTCCTGAAGGCACACGCGTGCAGATCGTCAATCAACCGATAAAGTACGCCATTGAACCTGATGGTAAGCGTTACATTGAGGTGCATCAGCCGCTCTCACGCACTGACAAAGATGATCCGCAAACGATGCCGATTCCGCTCACTGCCGCGATGAAAGCGTTTATGCGCGCGCCGCAGAGCGATACGGCGTTGATCAACGCGGCGATTGCGCGACGCTCCGGCATGCCGGTATTGGTCAGCAGCGGCGAGCCGGTAACCGCTAACGCGGGTAGCGCTGTGGAGAAGACAGAGGCAACACAAGCGAAGCGTGCCGAGGTGCAGGCCAAAGAAAATTAAGCAGAAGCGGTTTTCAGGACAAAAAAAATGGTGCCACATGGGCACCATTTTTCAAACCAGAACTCTTACTTACGGTAAGAGTGAGCCTGGTTGTCCAGACGCTGGTTAGCGCGAGCTGCGTCATCTTTAGCAGCCTGAACGTCAGAACGCACTGCGTTCACGTCGTTGCTCAGCTGGTCAACTTTAGCGTTCAGAGTCTGAACGTCTGAAGACAGCTGGTCGATTTTAGCGTTGCTTGAGCAACCAGCCAGCAGAGTTGAACCCAGGATTACCGCGCCCAGTACCAGTTTAGTACGATTCATTATTTATACCCTCTAGATTGAGTTAATCTCCATGTAGCGTTACAAGTATTACACAAAGCTTTTTAAGTTGAGAATAAATTTTTGATGAGAACATGCTTAAATTTGATCGTTCGCTCAAAGAAGCAGCGTTTCACAGAAGATGATGAAAATATTTAGCTAAAACAGAGAGATTTAATCGGACTAACCTTAATTCCGCCGGATATTGAATAGTTATTATCGATTGGAAAATTCCTGGTTATGTATTAAGGCAGAATAAAAAAAGGCGCCTTAAAAAGGCGCCTTAAATAAAATTTAAAACCTTATCAGAGCAGGTGCACCGAGGCGGTATTGGTTGTGCCACTGGGCACCAGCGCACCGGACACCATCACTACAACGTCGCCTTTTTGCGCAAATCCGCTTTCCAGCGCCATTTCCTTGCCAATGCGGTAGAAATCGTCGGTTGAGGCAATTTCAGACACCACACGCGTTTCAATGCCTTTGCTGAGAATTAACTGGCGCGCCGTGGTGCTGTTGGTGGTCAATGCCAGAATGGTGGCGTCTGGGAAGTACTTACGCACCGCTTTCGCCGATTTGCCGCCTTCGGTCGCGACCACAATCAGCGGGGATTCCAGCTTCTCTGCGGTCTCAACCGCACCGCGGCACACCGCCTCGGTGATGCGCAGCTTGCGCGAATCTTGCAGTTCGCCAATGCGCGATTTCATCACGCGATCGGTGCGCTCGCAGATGGTGGCCATGATGGTCACCGACTCCAGTGGATATTTCCCTTTTGCGCTTTCACCGGACAGCATCACCGCATCGGTACCGTCCAGGATGGCGTTTGCCACGTCGCCTGCTTCCGCGCGGGTAGGGCGCGGGTTTTTGATCATCGAATCCAGCATCTGCGTTGCAGTAATGACCACCTTGCGCGCTTTGTTGCACTTCTTAATCATCATCTTCTGGGCAAAGATCACTTCTTCAACCGGGATTTCTACGCCAAGATCGCCGCGTGCCACCATGATGCCGTCTGAAGCTTCGAGGATCTCATCAAAGTTGTTCAAGCCTTCCTGATTCTCAATTTTAGAGATGATCTGGATGTGCTCGCCGCCGTGGGCTTTCAGGTGTTCGCGAATTTCTAGCACGTCGGAACGCTTGCGGATAAAAGAAGCGGCAACAAAATCGACGCCTTGTTCGCAGCCAAAGATCAGGTCACGTTTGTCTTTTTCTGCCAGCGCAGGCAGCTGAATAGAGACGCCCGGCAGGTTAACGCCTTTGTTCTCACCCAGGTCACCGTTATTTAAAACCGTGCACACCACGGTGTTTTCCGTGACTTCCGTAACCTGCATACCAATCAGGCCGTCATCCACCAGCACGGTGTTACCGATCTTAAGGTCCTCGGTGAAACCCGCGTAGGTGACCGCAACGCGCTCGCTGTTGCCAATGACAGATTGATCGGTGGTAAACGTGAAGGTTTGTCCTGCTTTCAGCGCAACGTCGTTGCCGCCTTCAAGCTTCATGGTGCGGATTTCAGGACCTTTGGTATCCAGCAAAATCGCGGCCTGATGACCGGTTTTTTCCATCACGGCACGCATGTTGGCAATGCGCTGGCCATGCTCGGCATAGTCACCGTGTGAGAAGTTGAGGCGCATCACGTTCATGCCAGCCTCAAGCAGTTGAGTCAACATCTCTTCCGATTCGGTTTTCGGACCGATGGTGCATACGATTTTGGTCTTTTTCATATCAGATTGTCTGTAAGTTGTGATGAATGATGGAGGTCTGGGTCCGCTGCGCTGCGCAGCGAAATGAAAATGTGTCTAAGTTGATCAGGAGCGAACAGGAGTAAGGATAGGTGACGGAGGCAGAGCGTGCAGAGAAGTTGCGCAGTTCAGAAAGGAACTGATTGGGCAATGTTGCGCAACTCATTATCGTAGTTTGCTTGGGCACGTTAGCGCTGAAACCTTTCAGGTAAAACAACGGACCACATTATAATCGGTAAGTATGCGAAAACCAACATAAAAGCAGGCGGTGAAACAGAAGGAGATCAAAGAAGTGTGCGTTGCGCAAAGAAGTACAACCAGAGTGGTGCGCTCTAATGGACTCGAACCATCGACCCCCACCATGTCAAGGTGGTGCTCTAACCAACTGAGCTAAGAGCGCATACAGTAATTTGGTGCGTCCGAGTGGACTCGAACCACCGACCCCCACCATGTCAAGGTGGTGCTCTAACCAACTGAGCTACGGACGCACATTGGTGCGCTCTAATGGACTCGAACCATCGACCCCCACCATGTCAAGGTGGTGCTCTAACCAACTGAGCTAAGAGCGCAACACGCTGTCAGGGCGACAGCGGGGACGAATATTAACGGCAGGCCGCGAGGCTGGCAAGGGAAAAAATGATTTTCCCTCACGACTGACCAGCAACTGCGCGACCCGCCGGTTTTTTAAGCGTCAAAAGGCAAACCTCGCCATGTTCAGCCACTTAGCGGGCTGCGCGTGCAAGAATCTGCGCCGCTGACTGGCGCTGTATACGGCGAATACGCCAAATCATCATTATTGCGGCGGAGGTTAAGCCTACGATGAAGCCGCACCAGAACCCGGCAGGCCCCATCGGCTGCACCACCCAATCGGTGAGCGCCAGTACGTAGCCCACCGGCAAACCCAGCACCCAATACGCGATAAAGGTAATGAAGAAGATGGAGCGGGTATCCTTGTAACCGCGCAAAATGCCGCTGCCGATCACCTGAATCGAGTCGGAAAATTGATAGATGGCGGCCAAGAGCATGAGATGCGCTGCCAACGCGATCACCGCCGGATTATCGGTATAAAGCGTGGCAATGTGTTCACGAAAAATCACCGTGAACAGCGCGGTCAGCGCCGCCATACTGATACCAATTCCCTGGCCGGTCCACGCCGCGACCCGCGCCTGCTCCGCCGAACCTTGTCCCAAACGAAACCCTATGCGAATGGTCGTTGCGACGCCAATCGACAGCGGCAGCACAAACATCAGCGAGCTAAAGTTAAGCGCAATTTGGTGACCTGCCACGTTAACAATACCCAGTGGTGAGACCAGCAGCGCCACCACGGCAAACAGCGTCACTTCAAAAAACAGCGCCAGCGCCACGGGCAAGCCCAGCGTGAATAAGCGCAGCAGGATCGCGCGCGACGGCGCAGACCAGCGCGAAGCCATACGAATATCGCGCATGGCTGGCATGTGGTTTAGCCAGTAGCGCATCACGATAAACATCACCCAGCAGACTGAGGCGGTTGCGACGCCACAGCCCACGCCGCCCAGCGCAGGCATGCCAAAGTGGCCATAAATAAACACGTAATTTAGCGGGATGTTGAGCAGTAGCCCAAGAAAACCGAGCAGCATGGCCGGTTTGGTTTTCGATAACCCGTCACATTGATTGCGCGCCACCTGGAAAAAGAGATAACCCGGCGCCCCCCACAGCAGCGCATGGAGATAGCCTTCGGCTTTTTCCGCAAGCTGGGGATCAATATCGTGCATGCGATGAATGAAATAGCCTGCATTCCACAGGACAACCATAATCAGCAGCGCGACGGCAAACGCCAGCCAATATCCCTGGCGAACCTGTTCCGCGATACGCTCGCGGCGTCCTGAACCGTTGAGTTGCGCAACGGTGGGCGTCAATGCCAGCAGTAAACCGTGACCAAAAAGAATGGCGGGAAGCCAGATAGAGGTGCCGACAGCAACGGCGGCCATATCCGTGGCGCTTACCGCACCGGCCATTACGGTATCTACAAAGCCCATCGCTGTTTGCGCTACCTGAGCCAGGATCACGGGAATAGCAAGGGCGAGCAATTGACGCGCTTCTGTAAAATACTTCTGCACGTTATACCTGCTTAAAAGAAATGAATTTCACGCGGGGAGAGGTCCCCTGGATTGCGCGACACAGTTTAGCGGCAGCCGCGCGTTCTACCAAACGTTGTTCGCACTTCGTTTCGCCAGATGTGTAAAGTTTGCCCGCCGCCAAATTCAACGCGCCACCCCAGGCTGTGTTAAACTGGGGCAAATGTTGCAGAGGCGTAGAATATGTTTACTGGAATTGTGCAGGGCACTGCAGAAATTATTGCCATTGAGGAAAAAGAGCTTTTTCGCACGCACACGGTGCGCTTGCCGCAGGAACTCCTGCCGGGCCTGGCACTGGGCGCTTCGGTAGCGCACAACGGCTGCTGCCTGACCGTCACCGCCATTGACGGTGACTGCGTGAGCTTTGATTTAATTAAGGAAACGCTGCGCATCACCAACCTGGGCGAACTCAAGGTGGGTGATAGAGTCAATATTGAGCGGGCGGCCAAATTCAGCGATGAAATTGGCGGTCATTTGATGTCGGGCCATATCATGACCACGGCAGAGATCTGCAAAATCGTCCAGTCCGAAAACAATCGAGAAATCTGGTTCAAATTACAGGACGTGGCGCAGATCAAATACATCCTGCATAAAGGGTTTGTCGGCATCGATGGTATCAGCCTCACGGTTGGCGACGTGACCAAAAGTAAATTCTGCGTGCACCTGATCCCTGAAACTCTTGAGCGCACCACGCTGGGGGCAAAAAAGCTGGGGCACAAGGTGAACATTGAAATCGATCCGCATACGCAGGCGATTGTTGAAACGGTTGAGCGCGTGCTGGAGCAGCGAGAGGCCACGCTGGTGGCGCAAGCGGTGGCGGAGAGCAGTGATAATCTGTAAATAAGCGCGATGAACGGGCACCCTCAGGTGCCCGACCTCGGCACACCGCATTCGTCAGCGCGCGACGCGCAATCCTCCCTCAACGCCACGGCTAAACACCACTTGCCATAGTTGAATATCTCGCGCGCGAAACGCACCGGCGCAGGCATGCAAATAATAGGTGAACATGCGTTTGAACCGCTCACCATAGGCCTCCGCCAGTTGCGGCCACGCTTGCTGAAAGCGTTCGTGCCAGGCCATCAAGGTGGTGTCGTAATCGGCGCCAAAATTGTGCCAATCTTCCATGATGAAATGGCCCTCGCTGGCGTCAGCGATGTGCCGCACTGAGGGCAGGCACCCGTTGGGAAAAATATATTTGTCGATCCACGGATCAACGTTCATATCGGTAACGATTGCGCCAATAGTGTGGAGCAAGAACAGCCCATTAGGCTTCAGGTTACGATCGACCACGCGGAAGTAAGTCGCGTAGTTTTTGGGACCGACGTGTTCAAACATGCCCACCGAGACAATGCGATCAAATTGCAAATCGAGATCGCGGTAATCCTGGAGCAAAATCGTCACGTCTAACCCGGCACAGCGCTGCTGGGCCATGCGCTGCTGCTCAGCAGAGATGGTCACACCCAGCACTTTCACGCCATAGTGTCGGGCGGCATATTCGGCTAATCCGCCCCAGCCGCAGCCGATGTCCAGTAGTGTCATGCCCGGTTCAAGCTGCAGTTTACGGCAAATCATATCCAGCTTGGCGACTTGTGCTTGTTCAAGCGTGGTGGCGTCTTTCCAGTAACCGCAGGAGTATTGCATGTAAGGGTCAAGCATCCGCGTAAACAGGTCGTTGCCCAGATCGTAGTGCTCTTTCCCGACTATCCACGCGCGTTTTTTAGATTGCAGATTCATCAGACGCGCGGCCGCAATACGGAGCGTGTCCTTAACGTGCCGGGGTATTTGTTTGTCGAGACGGTTTTTCAGCACGCGGTGAAAAAAACCGTCCAGCTGCTCACAGTCCCACCAGCCATCCATGTAACTTTCACCCAGTCCAATTGAGCCCTGCTGCAATACGCGTTTAAAAAAATCGGGATGTTTGACGTTAATATCCCAAGGACGGCTGCCATTGACCCGAATATCCGCGCGCTCCAGCAGTTCATTGACGATGCGAAACCAGTGGTTTTCTTCAAGGCTCACTTCTTCGATAACTGATGAACTCATAGCGTCTCCATCACCTTTCCGAATTAAACCTGAGGAAAGAATAGCCAATATCCTCAAGCCTGAAAGCGAAGCCACGGGCACCCGTGCGCTCCCCGTCTGCCGTGTACAGCGGTATGATTTTGAAGAGAAATGTCTGACGCGCCCCACCAGGACATTGCGTGCAGACGCCATCCCAGCGACAAAGTCGCAAAAGTAAAAAGAGTATCTTATTGAATTGTTACAGAAATGCGGACCCACTGAGTATATGCTCACGTGGGTCAATGTTCAACGCGTGATCGTTAGCAAGCTAATAAGCGTGCCTCACTGCTGATCCTGGCAAGGGGTGGAGAAGTGAGCAACATCACTTTGTGCGGTTGCGCGACGTTGCCAAATAAAACCGGCCCATGCCAGGATCACCGTGGCCGCCATCACCAACGTGGTATTAAACAGCGCCGCAGTCAATCCCGCAGACACCAGCAGGCTAGCCGCGAAGCACAGGCCCAGCTGCATCAAATTTTGTAGCCCAGCCGCTTTGCCCGTAGCGTGAGGAAACGGCGCCAGCGCACTGGCAACGACGATGGGATAAATGGCTCCGTTGGCCAGCGCCATACCGCAGAAGGGCAGCAGCAGCGCCACCAGTGACGAGGTGGCGGTGAGTGCGACGGCAAACAGGCTCAACACGCTGATGCTGTAAACCACCAGCAGCCACGGCAGTAACTGCGCACCGCTTACGCGATTAAGCAGGGCGCGGCAGCCAAAGCCACCGATCAGGAATGCCACCGTTTGCGGAATATAGCTCAGGCCGATATCCGCAGGCGTCAAGCCCGCCGAAGCGAGAATAAACGGCGAGCCGGTTAACCAGGCAAAGAAGCTGGCCGAGCACGCCGAATAGATCAGCACGTTCCCACTCCAGATGCGGGTCGCCATAATCGCTAGCCAGCCGGGCTGCGCACGTGCGTGGGCCGGCGTTTGCCGCGTGGGCGCCGTAAGCCTTAGCGTGCCGAGCAGCAGCAGGACGGTGATGAGCGTGAGCGTAATAAAAATGCTGCGCCAGTGAAAATGGCTCATCAGCCATGCGCCCAGAAGCGGTGCCAGCGCGGGCGACAGCGCCACCAAGGGCATAATGGTGGCGAATACTTTGTTCGCCTGCGCTTTGGCGTAGCGATCCACCACCAGCGCCTGCCAGCTGACCGCTGCTGCGCAGACACCAATGGCCTGTACAAAGCGCAGCGCCAACATCGCCTCCACGCTTGTTACCCACAGCATGCCGAGACAGGCAAGCGCGAATAACGATAAGCCTGCCAGCAAGATAGGTTTACGCCCAAAACGGTCGGACAGCGGCCCCCAAATCACTTGGGCGCAGGCAAAGCCGCCTAAAAATAGGCTGAGACTGGCGCTAATGGCACCGGGCGAGGTCGCGAGGTCATGCTGCATGGCGCCAAACGCGGGCAGGTACATATCGGTCGCAAGAAAGCCCAGCATGCTCAGCAGGGCGAGATAGAGAAGAAATCCTTTCGATGACACCATTTTTATTCTCATGGGCAAAATGAACGCCGAGGAGTGTAAAAGGGTGCATCCCGTTTTGTGAAACGCTAATATTTGTGCAGTGCTGTGAATTTTTTTGAAGGGAAACTATGTGGTCTGAATACGCCCTTGAAGTGGTGGATGCCGTTGCCCGCACGGGCAGCTTCAGCGCGGCGGCGCAGGAGTTGCACCGCGTGCCTTCTGCTATCAGCTACACCGTTCGTCAGTTAGAAACCTGGCTGGCTGTTCCTCTGTTTGAGCGCCAGCACCGCGAGGTGATCCTGACGCCAGCGGGAGAGCATTTTGTGCGTGAGGGCCGCGCTGTTATCAAAAAAATGCTGGCTACGCGGCGACAGTGTCAGCAGCTCGCCAACGGCTGGCGCGGCCAGCTCAGCATCGCCGTGGACTGCATTGTCAAGCCGCAACGCACGCGCCAGTTGGTGAAAGACTTCTATCGCCACTTTCCGGACATGGAACTGGTCATCAGCTATGAAGTGTTTAACGGCGTTTGGGATGCGCTGGCCGATGCGCGTGTCGATGTGGCGATTGGCGCCACCCAAGCCATCCCGGTTGGCGGGCGCTTTGCTTTTCAGGACATGGGCGCCCTGAACTGGCGCTGCGTCGTGAGTCCCGGTCACGCCTTGGCACACAGCGTGCAGCCCGACGACGATATGCTGCGTGCATGGCCATCTCTGGTTTTGGAAGATACCTCGCGCGCGCTGCCGCGGCGCATGACCTGGACGCTCGATAATCAGCGGCGTTTGGTGGTGCCCGACTGGGATACCGGCCTGGCGTGTCTCCAGGACGGATTGTGCGTCGGCATGGTGCCGGGCCATTTGGCGCGACCGCTGCTGAACAGCGGTGCGCTGGTGGAGCTCACCTTGGCGCAACCGTTTCCCGACAGCCCGTGCTGCGTCAGCTGGTCTGAGCAGCGTGCCTCGCCGGCGCTGGCGTGGCTGCTGACTTACCTGGGCGATGCAGAGACGCTGAATCAAGAGTGGCTTAGCGAGTCAGCCGCTTAGCGGCGGTAATCACGGAAGGGGCCATCCGCCACGGAGCGGCGTTCGATCAGCGACGGCTGCACTTCGATGGTTTGCGGCTCTTCACGTTTACTGGTGATCCTGTCTAACAACATCTCCAGCGCTTTCTCACCCAGTTGCGCCTTGGGTTGATGCACGGTGGTCAGGGCGGGGGTGAAGTAGCGCGCGTTGCGCACATTGTCGTAACCGATCACCGAAATATCCTGCGGCACGCGCAAGCCCATTTCATCGGCGGCGCATATCGCGCCCATTGCCATGATGTCGCCGCCGCAGAACACCGCCGTGGGGCGCTGCTTTTGGTTGAGGATCTGCTGCATGGCTTGATAACCGGACTCCGGTTCAAAATCACCTTGCACGATCCATTCGGGACGCACCGTGATACCCGCCTCGTTCATGGCTTGCAAAAAGCCCGCATGGCGACCACCGCCAGTGTTGCGTTCCATCTGACCGGGAATGGCGCCAATATCACGATGACCGCGCTCAATCAGGTAGCGGCCCGCCAGATAACCGCCGTGAAACGCATTATCCTGAACGGTGTCGGTGAAATCGCCGCGCGATGCGCCCCAGTCCATGACCACCATGGGAATATTGCGATTCTCCTCCAGCATTTGCAGCAGATCGTCCGGGTATTCGGAACACATCACCAGCAGCCCGTCGACGCGTTTTTGCGCCATCATAGAGAGATAGGCGCGCTGTTTTTGCAGATCATTGTGGGCGTTACCGAGAATCAGCGTGTAGCCGCGTTCAAAACAGTGGTTTTCTACCGCTTCGATAATTTCTGCAAAATAGGGCGCCTCGCTGGATGTGGCAAGCAACCCCAGCGTTTTGGTGTGGTTAACTTTCAGGCTGCGCGCCACGGCGCTGGGGGAATAGTGAAGCGCTTTGATCGCTTCCCATACGGCATTACGCGTTTCTTCCGCGACAAAGCGCGTTTTATTGATGACATGGGAAACGGTGGTGGTAGAGACACCCGCGCGTTTTGCCACATCTTTAATTGTTGCCATGAAAAAGAACTCCCGGCTTATTGCAACTTGCTGATAAGCATAGTGTTAAACGATTGCGTCTGCTAAGGGTTTTATGCCCCAAATGGGGAACGTTTTCGCCAATAATTACGGGAAAAAAGGCGTTAGCAGGCGGCAAAGATAGCGTGCGCTCTGTGTGTTGCGCAACGAAAGGCGGCGATTCTAGCAAGCTGGCGCAATAAAGACGAGATCTTTGCCCAATCCGCGGCAAATTTCGCTAAATACACCGCGCGTTTCCGCAAAAGTAGGCCAGCAAAGGCGAGGCGTCAGCGACAGAGACAGATTTACACGTGGAAAGGCAATAAAAAAGCCGGTGCGCGATGCCGCGACCGGCTGATGACGATAAGAGGTTGCGCAACGGCTAGCGAATGGTTTTGGGCGTCATCATGCGGCGTGCGCCAACGTAATGCTTTTGCCAATAATCCTCGCCCAGCGCGCTGATTTGGATGTCTTTTCCCGTACGAGGTGACTGAATAAATTTACCGTTGCCCAGATAGACACCGACGTGATCGGCAGTGCCGCGATTGTTGATGCGGAAGAACACCAGATCGCCTTTTTCCAGCAGTTCCCGTTTGATGGGGGAGGCGTCACGCAGGTGGTACATTTCGTTTGCGGTGCGGGGGAAACGGTACTTCACCAGATCTTTGTAGGCGTACCACACCAGCCCACTGCAATCAAAACCGGTGTGCGGCGAGGTGCCACCCCACTGATAAGGCTTGCCAAGCTGGCCCATCAATTTCGTCATCGCCGTCTCACGCGCCTTTTGATAGCGCAAACGGTGCGATTTACTCATTTTTATCCCGGTCAGCAACGGCACGTCGTCGTCGTCAGTGCGCGCCATTTGAGTGGGGCGCTGATGACCGTATTTTTTGACGGGGCTTTTAAGCAGGATCTTTTTGCGGGCCGATTTTTGTGGCGCCTTAGCGGTTTGAAGCTGTTTTTTGAGTTTGAGTTTTTGTACGGAGGTCAGGCGCGATTTCTTCGCTGTGGTTTTGAGCGGACGTCGCTTGCGCCGTTCATCTTCACGCGCACTTTTTTTATCTGCCTTATGCAAACTGACATTAACAGGCGCATGCGGAGACGCAGAGGCCACATTAAAGAACAATTGGGCGAAAGCCAGTATGAAAAGCGTAATGAGTAAACGCATAGTCCGGTTACAGGTTAAGCAGACCCAAACAGAGGCTGCAGCTAAGTAAGAGAAATCTGATCATCGATCAGCGCCGAAGCAATTCTAATCCACTTTTTTTCGAAAAGGTAAGGGCTTTTTCGATTAATCTTTTGACCGAAAGAAACTGTTGCAAAAGTAAGCGATTTCAGCTGGTTAACCCAGCGTATTATTGCTGATTATTAATTTTGACACGCTTTATCATCAAAGAGATCGACAGGGTAGACGTCGCGGGCTTAACAAACATGGCGATCGTACCGGGCTGAGAGAAAAACCCATTTTCAGTGTACGCGTTAAGTCGCTACAATAAACAAACACGAAGTGGAGCATTAAGGAAGGCATAAATGAGTACTATTGAAAAAATTCAGCGCCAGATCGCAGAAAACCCGATCCTGCTGTACATGAAAGGTTCCCCCAAGCTGCCAAGCTGTGGTTTCTCTGCGCAGGCTGTACAAGCGCTTTCCGCCTGCGGTGAGCGCTTCGCGTATGTTGATATTCTGCAAAACCCGGATATCCGTGCTGAACTGCCAAAATATGCAAACTGGCCTACGTTCCCTCAGCTGTGGGTTGACGGCGAGTTAGTTGGCGGCTGCGATATCATCGTTGAGATGTTCCAGCGCGGTGAGCTTCAGCCGCTGGTAAAAGAAACCGCTGAAAAACACAAAGAAGCGGAATAATAAAAAAGGCCGACAGTGTCGGCCTTTTTTTATGTCTGTTTGCAGCTACTGTGCGGCGCTGTCGTGCGTCTCATCCTCGAGTGAGGGGGCGTCGCTCACTGGCAGTGGCCAGCCACCCAACCGTTTCCATCGATTCACCAGTTCACAGAACAGCGTTGCCGTTTGTTCAGTATCATACAGTGCGGAGTGCGCTTGGGTGCTATCAAACGCCATGCCCGCAGCAATACAGGCTTTCGCCAGTACCGTTTGCCCTAGCACTAAACCGCTCAGCGCGGCGGTGTCGAAGGTGGCAAACGGGTGGAATGGATTGCGTTTCAGGCCCACACGCTCTGCCGCGGCCATCAGGAAATTGTGATCAAAAGTCGCATTATGCGCGACAATAATGGCGCGGTTGCAGAGGCTCTCTTTGGTTCCTTTGCGTACCATCTTAAAAATGGCATGCAGCGCCTCATATTCACTGACGGCACCGCGTAAAGGGTTGTGGGGATCGATGCCGGTAAACGCCAGCGCTTCAGGATGCAGCAGCGCGCCTTCAAATGGCTCCACATGAAAATGCAGCGTTTCATCGCGATGAAGCCAACCATCGTCATCCATCTTGAGCGTGGTGGCCGCGATTTCCAACAGCGCGTCGGTTTGCGCATTGAAGCCGGCCGTCTCAACGTCAATGACCACAGGGTAAAAACCGCGAAAGCGTTGATGAAGAGCGTTTGGAGCGTTCGATTCAGACATCAGGATCTCATAGCATTGAATGGGGCAGCGCGCATTATGGCAAAAATTGCGGAGGGGTGCAGCAGGAGAGAAACCAGCCCACGTGCGTGGACTGGTGGCGGCAATCAGTTGCCGAGGCCGTTGCCGGCATGTTTGTTTTCAATCAGCTCAATTTTATAGCCGTCTGGATCTTCAACAAACGCGATGATCGTGGAGCCGCCTTTAACGGGACCCGCTTCGCGCGTGACGTTACCGCCCGCACTGCGGATACGCTCGCAGGTCTCGGCGACGTTATCCACGCCCAGCGCGATGTGGCCGTAGGCATTACCCAGTTCGTATTTATCCACGCCCCAGTTGTAGGTCAGCTCAATAACCGCACCTTCGCTCTCTTCGGTATAGCCCACAAAAGCGAGGGTGTATTTGTACTCGCTGTTTTCGCTCTGGCGCAGCACGCGCATGCCTAACACGCGGGTGTAGAAATCAATCGAGCGTTGCAGATCGCCAACGCGCAGCATGGTATGAAGTAAACGCATAACATCCTCTTTTTAATCACGTCATCGGGGAATGACGCTGGCAAACACAGTATAGCCCGTAATGCCGGGCTTAAACGCAGCGGCCGCCAGCGCAGGGCGACCGCAGCTAATTACAGGGTAGGGTAGTCGGTATAGCCTTCCGCACCGCCGCCGTAGAAGCTTTCCGGGCGCTGTGGATTCAGCGGCGCATCCTGTTGCAAACGCGCGACCAGATCCGGGTTGGCAATAAAGTCGCGGCCAAAGGCCACCGCATCGATGAGGCCACGGGCAATGAGATCGTCCGCTTTTTCTACGGTATACGCGCCGGCACCAATGATCACGCCAGGGAAGCGCGCGCGCACTTTTTCACGGAACGCATCGGTGTAAGGTTTGCCGCCAGCCCAGTCAGGCTCGGAGAGATGCAGATACGCCAGGCCACGCTTGCCCAACTCGCTGATGTACCACAGCGCCGCTTCTTCTTCATCCGGACCGTTGTCCAAATTCTGGAACGCACCAATCGGGGAGATACGAATGCCTACGCGGTCAGCAGACCAGTTGGCAATCGCCGCGTCCACGACTTCCAGCGCAAAACGGCCGCGTTTCTCGATGGAACCGCCGTATTCATCGGTGCGCTGGTTAGAGCCCGGCGCCAGGAACTGATGCATCAGGTAGCCGTGCGCCGAGTGCAGCTCCAGCAAATCAAAATCTGCCTCGCGTGCGTTAGCCGCAGCTTGGCCAAAATCTTTTACGATTTGCTGAATTTCCGGCACCGTTAGCGCGCGCGGCATGGACGTATCTTCACGGTAGACCGATCCATCTTCGGCACGCAGTGAGGTGCGCGTACCCGCTGGCAGCGCTGAGGGCGCCACGGGTGCCTCACCGCCAGGCTGTACGCTGTGATGAGAAATACGGCCGGTGTGCCACAGTTGGACGGCGCTGTGACCGTTGGCGGCGTGAATACCTTCGTTAATCCGCTTCCAGGCCGCAATTTGCTCGTCGGTGTGCAACCCGGGTGCACCCGCGTAACCTTTCGCCTGGAAGGAGACCTGCGTGGCTTCGGTGATGATCAAGCCGGCGCTGGCGCGCTGCTGATAGTACTCCGCCATTAGCGGCGTAGGAATATCGCCTGGCTCAATGCTGCGTAGACGCGTCAGCGGGGCCATAAATACGCGATTGGGTACGGTGATCGCGCCCACTTTCAGTGGGGTAAACAGCTGTTTGCTCGCCATGGTGTCTCCTAATAGTAGACCGGTCGTCTTGAAACGGCTTTTTTTAAATCAGCGGCTTGCAAGCCACTGTTCGATGGTGTCGAGCGCCAGACTAATAGGGCCTGACTCCCGAGATATTTTGCTCTGCAAGCTGGCGCCGAGCCACAGCAGATAGCAGCGCTGAGCCAGCTGTTGCGGCGTCTGATCGAACGGCAGCGGTTGGAAAGCCGCGACCTCTGTCAGGCACGCTGCATAAGCCGCGATAACCGCATTGGCACCCTGCTGTAGCGCAGTGCGCATCGGCTCAGAGAGATCGCACACTTCTGCTGAGAGCTTCACGCCCAGGCATCCCATAATATGCCCCTGCTCAATAAACAGCGTTTCGGCGTAGCGGAAATGGGCGAGGAAACGCGCGCGCGCTGACGCGTCGGGGCGATGCAACTGCTGCTCAAGCTGCGCCAAAAAGTGGTTGAAGTAGCGCTCAAGCAGCGCGACGCCAAACGCTTCTTTCGAGGGAAAATAATGGTAAAAGGAGCCCTTTGGCACTTTTGCCAGTGCCAGCATCTCACTCAGCCCCATTCCCGTGAAGCCGCGCTGCAGGCACACCTGCTCGCCAACGGCAAGCAGGTGTTCACGGGTTTCATTGCGTTGCGAACTCTTATTCATGCCCAACAGAGTAGTAGACCAGTCGGTCTAATGCAAATCAGCGGTTGTCGGCTGGCACGATTTGATCATATCCAGGGCAGGCTGATACTGCTGAGTTTGAATATTGAACATGCCCAACACGGTATGGAAAAGGTTGTCCTGCGACACCGGCGCGCCCGCAGCTTGCTGACGTAAACACGCGTCGTCAATGTGGTAGGCGGTTTCGTAGCCAGGCGAAAGCCAAAGCAAAAGCGGAATATGCGTCTGCTGCGAAGGGGCGAACAGGTAGGGCGCACCGTGCAGATACATGCCGTGCTCACCGAGCGATTCGCCGTGGTCGGAGAGATAGACCAGCGCCACGTTAAAACGATCGCTGAGCGCTTTCAGCTTATCGATCGTTCGGCTCACCATGTCATCGGTATACAACAGGGTATTGTCGTAGGTGTTGACCAAGGCTTGGTGATCGCAATCTTGAATCTGTTTGCTGTCGCACGTGGGTAAAAAGCGGCGGAACTTGTCAGGATAGCGCTGGTAATAAGCCGGGCCATGGCTGCCCATCTGGTGCAGTACCACGATGCCATCGTTGTGCAGGCTATCAAGGTAGTTGTCAAGACGATGCAGTAACACGTCGTCCTGGCAAAAGCCGTCGTGGCAATATTCTGATAAACGCCACATCGTCATATCACTGTGCGGCACACGGCTGCATGCGCCTTTGCAGCCACCATCGTTTTCGCGCCACAGCACGCTGACCCCGGCGTGCGCCAGGACGTCAAGTAACCCTTCCTGATGGTGCGCCAGATTAGCATCGTAGTGCTGTCGCGGCATATTAGAGAACATACAGGGGACGGAGATGGCGGTCTCGGTGCCGCAAGAGCTGGCATTTTGATAGTAAATAACCTGCTGTTTTTTCAGTTCAGGGTTGGTTTCACGCGCATAGCCCCCGAGCGAGAAGTTTTCAGCACGCGCGGTTTCCCCTACCACCAGAACCACCAGCGTTTTTTTCGCATTAGCACGAATAAGCGGGCCTTTGTGCGCATCCTGCCCAATTTTTACCACCGCTTGGCTCCCTTGCAAGAAACGGTGATCAAGATAATGTCCGGCGCCGCTCACGACGTTCACCGGCGTGATCATCTTGACCAAACCTTTGTTATTGCGAATCAGCGAGGCGTAATCTTTATAAAAAAGCACGCCCATCAGCAAAATCAGCAGCAGGGCACCCAGCGCGCTTGCCAGGCGGTGCAGCAGGCTCCACCACCAGCGCTGACCGCGTTTGATGCGCACCAGGCAGATGACGATAACCGGCAGTACGCCCATCAAGATCATCCACACCGCATAGCGCGTACTGATGAGCGCCATCGCTTCCTGCGGATCCGATTCAAATACGTTTTGAATCATGTTGGTGTCAATGACCGTGCCGAAGCTATACATAAAGTAGTTCGCGGCGGCACTCACCACGACCAGAACCGCCAGCAGCGGCTTGCGTACCCAAGGCCAGGCGAACAGGGAGAAAATCAAATAAAACGCGCTGGCCAGCACAAGGGTCATACTGGCGGCAAACAGGTAGTCGTGAAGGCGATCGTAAGCGATGATTTCCCAGGCGCGGAATAAAAACAGTCCATTTAACACAAAGGTAAAAAACAGCGCCGCCAGCAAATTAAACAGGTTGGCGTGACACTGTAACCGGATAGCCACTTTCATGAAAACTCATTAGTTAAGAAAATTGTGACAATCATAGGATTGCAAGATGAGGAAAACCTTAACACAGGGCGGACAAATCAATGCCAGGAATTAGCCCGGATAAGCGGCAATAAGCCGACAGGCTTTGCACAATCCCTGTGACCTGTTATGACTATAAAGAAAAGCTAACTGGCGGAGGTGGTGTGCCTGAGCAATTAGAGTTTTTTCCCGTTCCCAGCCCGTGCCGCGGTATCTGCCAGACCGATGCGCGCGGATATTGCGTAGGGTGTTTGCGCAGCCGGGAGGAACGTTTTAATTGGATGCAATTCACGGATGCACAGAAGCGAGAGGTGTTGCGCTTGTGCCGTCAGCGCTGGCTGCGGCTGCATAAAAAACAAAAAGGTGACGAAACGCCAGACCCCGAGCAACCGTCGCTGTTTTAACACCGCTTTGCGTGTGCCTTCCGTTATACTCCCTTTCACTACATCGTCTGCGTGTTCGAGGGAGTTATCGGATGTTAGAACCACAATCAATTGCCCCACAGGGCCCCGCTTTTTCACCGCTGATCATGGGCTACTGGCGCCTGCTCGAATGGGCGATGACGCCACAGCAGCGCGTTGCGTTTATTGAGCACCATCTCTCGCTGGGCATTACCACGGTCGATCACGCGGACATCTATGGGGATTACGGCTGTGAAGCGGCGTTTGGCGAGGCGCTGCGTCTGGCGCCGGGCCTGCGTGAGCAGCTGCAAATTGTCACCAAATGCGGCATTGCCACCCGCGCGCGCGCGGAACACCGCATTGGGCACTACATCACCGATGCCCGTCACATTCGTGCCAGCGCCGAGGCGTCATTGCGTCACTTTGCCACCGATTATATTGATGTGCTGCTGATTCATCGCCCGGACCCGCTCATGGACGCCGACGAGGTGGCCGAAGCCTTTATCGCTCTCCATCAAAGCGGGAAAGTGCGCCATTTTGGCGTATCGAACTTTACCCCGTCGCAGTTCACCTTGCTTCAGTCCCGATTGCCTTTTAGTTTGGTCACTAATCAGGTTGAAATTTCCCCGCTGGAGCAGTCAACGCTGCTGGACGGCACACTCGATCAGTGTCAGCAGCTACGCATGCGTCCCATGGCGTGGTCGTGCTTGGCGGGTGGGCGCTTATTTAACGATCCTCACGCTCAGCCGCTGCGCGATGAGCTTGAGTGTGTCCGTGAGGAAACGGGGGCGCGTACCATTGAGCAGGTGGTGTATGCGTGGGTGCAAATGCTGCCATCACGGCCGCTGCCGATCATTGGCTCCGGGAAAACGGCACGCGTGACAGAAGCGGTTGAAGCTTGCCGATTGGCGCTGTCACGCCAGCAGTGGTTCCGCATTCGTAAAGCCGCGCTCGGCTACGATGTCCCCTAAAGCGTAAAGCTACGTCAAACTGCGGCGGCATCCCGCAATTCGGTCCAGACTTAACGGGAATCGTTACCGTCAGGAGACGTTATGAAAAAAAGGCTTATTGCTACATTCGTGTTGGCATTTGCGATCGGGGCCCAGGCTGCGACCGAAGAGGTGACGCTGCATAAGGTTACCGCACAGGGCGTGGGGGCCGCCATCGGCGTGGTGACCCTCAGTGAGACGCCCTACGGCGTGCAGTTTGCGCCGCATCTCAGCGGACTCGAACCGGGCATTCACGGTTTTCACGTGCATGCCAACGGCAGCTGTGAACCCGGCGAATCCAACGGCAAAACCGTGGCGGCGGGGGCAGCGGGAGGGCACCTCGATCCTACTCACAGCGGTAAACACCTCGGACCTTATGCGGAGGGACATTTAGGCGATTTACCCGCGCTCTACGTTACGGCAGACGGCACCGCGAACTATCCGGTGGTCGCGCCGCGCATCAAATCGCTGCGGGAGATCAAGGGCAAGGCACTGATGGTACACGTGGGTGGCGATAATCATGCCGACCGACCGCAGCCGCTGGGTGGCGGGGGCGCACGCCTGGCCTGCGGCGTAATCTCGCTGTAAGATTGCGAAGAGACAGCGCGCAGGGCTGAAAAGTTCTGCGCCATTTTCTTACTACTTTCTGCGTGCCAAACGGCTTATGATGCGGGTCAAGGAAAAGAACCATTCAGGGGAAGGCATGAAAACGCGCGGATTAGTACTGTTGGGGCTGCTGCTGTTAGCAGGATGCGATCAGCCCAATGATACGCAACTCCGTTTGGAGGCCAGCCGGCAGTTACAGCGAGTTATCGACTCGAACCCCTTACGCGTCAACTGCGAAAAGGTGGCACGGGGGCGCGAATGGCTTACGCAACGTACGCTAGAGCAGCTGCGTGCGAAAGGCTGCCAAAATGTGCTGCGCAGCGCCACCGAAACCGACTTTACCCATACCGAAACGTTTCATCACACCATGACCGTGGTGTGCGGCGGTATCAGCGGTAAAAGCTTCACCGGTGACACGCTCAACCGTCGCTTTATCTACTCCTCAGAGGAAAAAGCGCTCGTGATCGAGCCGATGACCGAGCAAGATAAAACGCGCTTTGAGGGACAAAAAAGCCTTACCCAGCTGCAAGAAGATTTTAATCGTCAAGACGCGCAATATTGTCAATAGGAACCGCTTGTGCGCATTTTGCCCGCGATTTGTAATTTATCCTGCAAACTCGCAGAATAGTGTAAAATCCGGCTTGATAGCTAGCAAGCTAATTATAAGGAGATGAAATGGATACGCCTCTCGGAAGCGATCTCTCTCGCCTGGTGCGCATTTGGCGCGCCTTAATCGATCAGCGCCTCAAGCCCCTTGAGTTAACGCAAACGCACTGGGTGACGCTGCATAACATCCACCAGCTGCCGCCTGAGCAGTCCCAAATTCAACTGGCGAAAGCGATCGGTATCGAGCAACCTTCGCTGGTTCGCACGCTGGACCAGCTCGAAGAGAAAGGATTGATCACCCGCTCCACCTGCGCCAATGACCGTCGCGCCAAACGCATTAAACTGACGCGTGAAGCGGAGCCCATTATCGAACAGGTCGAAAACGTCATTGATGCCACCCGCGATGACATTCTTGCGGGTATCAGCCTGGAAGAGATTAATCAAATGGTGACGCTTATCGCGCGGCTGGAAAAAAATATTCTCGAATTGCACCATCGAGAGAAATAAAAAAACCGACGCCCGGCGTCGGTTTTTTTTTGGGAACAGGTTATCGAGGTGACACGGTCACTTGGCTGCCGTTGGACGCCATTACCACGCGCTGGCCAACAGAGTAGCGGCTGGCAGACTGTTTCTGCACCACCATGATGGTGTTGCCATCATCTTTGCGAATTTCCAGCTCAACACCATCAGATTTGTTTAGCGAACCCTGCACACCTTGGCCCGCCACGCCGCCCAAGACTGCACCGCCTGCGGTGGCTAAGCTGCGGCCAGTGCCGCCGCCGATAGTATTACCGAGGAAGCCACCCAGTACCGCACCCCCGATCGCGCCAATAATGTTACTGTCATCGCCGCCCTGAATCTTAACCGGGCGCACGGACACGAGCGTACCGTAAGAAACGCTTTGCACCTGTTTAGCTTCGCTGGCGCTATAGACGTCGCCGGAAAGGGTGTCGTTGTTGGCACAGCCAGCCAAGGTTAAACCTGTCAGTGCAACGGCTACAAAACGCTTGATCATCGAAAACTCCTTATGCATTAAAACGCCACATTCATATCCTGTACTGCACAGAGTATAAGCCAGAAAACAGGTGGTTGACTTTGCGTTCAACGTAAACGCGCTGGGCGAAGCATAGACCGCAATGCCTCAACAAAAATTCAATTTTCCGTTAAAAAAAAGCCAGCACGGCACACGAGAGGGCAAAGGGGTAAAAAAAGGATTTTTATCATAGAATTAGCGACCGTAATTTGCGAGGCTAGAAAGCAATCACTCGCTGCGCGAAATGGCACAAGGACATTGTATGAAATCAGGACGCTACATTGGCGTAATGTCTGGCACCAGCCTTGATGGCGTAGACGTGGTGCTGGCGGCTATTGATGAAAAAATGGTGGTGCAGCAAGCAAGCTACTGCCATCCCTTTCCGTCGGCGCTCAAACAGCAGGTGCTGGCTATCTGCCAGGGCCAATCCCTCACGCTGTCGCAGCTAGGGCGCCTGGATACGCAGCTGGGACGACTGTTTGCGGACGCCGTGGTCGCGCTGATGCGGCAGCAGTCGCTGGATGCCAGCGATATTGTGGCCATTGGCTGCCACGGACAAACGGTTTGGCACGAGCCGCACGGCGAGGCGCCGCATACGCTGCAAATTGGCGATAACAATGTCATCGCAGCCGCCACGGGCGTGACGGTCGTGGGCGATTTTCGTCGACGCGATATGGCGTTGGGCGGACAAGGTGCCCCGCTGGTGCCGGCTTTTCACCAGGCGCTGTTGATGCACAGCAGTGAGCGGCGCATGGTGCTCAATGTCGGCGGGATCGCTAACCTTTCCTTGCTGATCCCCGGCCTGCCGGTGCGCGGTTTTGACACCGGGCCTGGCAACATGCTGATGGACGCCTGGATTGGCCAGCACAACGGCGCGACATACGACAGCGATGGCAACTGGGCGCGCAGCGGCCATGTGGTGCCGGCACTATTAGAAGAGATGCTTGCCGATCCCTGGTTTGCCTTGCCACCGCCGAAAAGCACCGGGCGCGAATATTTTAATCTGGCGTGGATTACGCGCCAGCTGCAGCGTTTTCCGACGCTGGCCGCGCAGGATGTCCAGGCCACGCTGTGCGAGCTCACCGCGCTGACCATCGCGCATCAAATACAGTCACACGGCGGCTGCGATCGCCTGCTAGTGTGCGGCGGCGGTAGCCGCAATCCGCTGCTGATGTCACGTTTAGCGGCACATCTGCCGGATACCGATGTTACCACCACGGACACGGCTGGGATCCGCGGCGACGATATGGAGGCGCTGGCGTTTGCCTGGCTGGCTTTTCGCACCCTGTCGGGACTGCCGGGCAATCTCCCTTCCGTTACCGGCGCGCGCGAAATGAGCGTGTTGGGCGCCATCTGGCCCGCCAATGTTCGACCTTTACGCTAAGGAGTAACCATGAAAATGATCCTTGCGCTGCTGGCCAGCGCGACGCTTTTAACCGGCTGTAGCCTACTGCACAAACCGGCTCCAGGGCCGCAAACCCTGCGTTATCAATGCGGCACGCTGCCGCTGACCGTGACGCAAGATAACGCCAGGCAGCAGGTCAGTTTTATACTGGACGGTAAGCCGCTGACCCTGAAAGAGTCCGTGTCGGCGTCTGGTGCGCGTTACAGTGACGGCACCTATGTGTTTTGGTCAAAAGGTGACAGCGCATTTGTTGAGCGCAATGAAAAAATCGTCATCAACGATTGTCAACTGCAGCAGGCCGCGCCCGCGGCGCGTTAACCGAGAGAATCCGCATGAGCGATAACGACAGCTTACAACACATTGCCCACCTGCGCCGGGAGTACACCCGCGGCGGGCTGCGGCGTAAGGATTTGCCCGCCAACCCGCTGGCGCTGTTTGAACACTGGCTGAAGCAGGCGTGTGACGCGCAGTTGCCCGATCCCACCGCCATGACGGTGGCCACGGTGGACAGCCACGGTCAGCCTTATCAGCGCATGGTGTTACTGAAGCATTTCGACGACCGTGGCATGGTGTTTTACACCAATCTTGGCAGCCGTAAGGCGCTCCAGTTGGCAGATAATCCGTGCATCTCGCTGCATTTTCCCTGGCACTTCCTTGAGCGTCAGGTGATGGTGCTGGGCAAAGTGGAAAAACTGTCGTCGGTTGAGGTGCTCAAGTACTTCAGCAGTCGCCCCCGAGACAGCCAAATTGGCGCCTGGGTCTCGAAACAGTCCAGCCGTATTTCGGCGCGCGGCGTGCTGGAAGGCAAGTTTCTGGAGCTCAAGCAAAAGTTTCAGCAGGGCGAGGTGCCGCTGCCCAGCTTTTGGGGCGGTTTTCGCGTGCAATTCCATACGGTTGAGTTTTGGCAGGGCGGTGAACATCGTCTGCACGACCGCTTTATTTACCAGCGCGACGCCAATGGCTGGACGATTGACCGTTTAGCCCCGTAAAACGCCTTTTATCCCCTCACAACGCTGGCGCAGTTGGCGTCAGCGCTTTATGCTATAGCCCTCATTTTTTTCGTCTCCGCACGTCAGCGGAAAGCTGTGTACCAGCCCAGGTGCAGCCCGATCAATTTGGAGTCATTGATGACCAGCAGTAACCTGATACAACAATTGCAAGAACGGGGCTTGATTGCCCAGGTAACGGATGAAGACGCGTTAGCAGCACGACTGGCGCAAGGGCCAATCGCACTCTATTGCGGCTTTGATCCGACCGCGGATAGCTTGCATTTGGGCCATCTGGTGCCGCTGCTCTGCCTGAAGCGTTTTCAGGATGCCGGACACAAGCCGGTTGCGCTGGTGGGCGGGGCCACCGGTCTGATTGGCGATCCCAGCTTTAAAGCAGCAGAACGTAAACTCAACACCGAAGACACTGTCGGCGAGTGGGTTAACAAAATCCGTAGTCAGGTCGCGCCGTTCCTGAGCTTCGACTGTGGGGAAAACAGCGCGATTGCCGCGAATAACTACGACTGGTTTGGCGGCATGAACGTGCTGACCTTCCTGCGCGACATCGGGAAACACTTCTCGGTCAATCAGATGATCAACCGTGAAGCCGTGAAACAGCGCCTGAACCGTGAAGATCAAGGCATCTCGTACACCGAGTTTTCCTATAACCTGCTGCAGGGATATGACTTTGCTGAGCTGTACAAGCGCCACGGCGTTGTGCTGCAAATTGGCGGGTCCGATCAGTGGGGCAACATCACCTCCGGTATTGACCTGACGCGTCGTTTGCATCAGCAGCAAACCTGGGGTCTGACTGTACCGCTGATCACCAAATCAGACGGCACCAAATTTGGTAAAACAGAAGGCGGCGCGGTTTGGCTCGATCCGAAAAAAACCAGCCCGTACAAATTCTACCAGTTCTGGATCAACACCGCGGATGCGGACGTGTATCGCTTCCTGAAATTCTTTACCTTTATGCCGATTGACGCCATCAACGCGCTTGAAGAAGAAGATAAAAACAGCGGCAAAGCGCCACGCGCGCAGTATGTGCTGGCAGAGGAAGTGACGCGTCTGGTACACGGCGAAGCGGGCCTGACGGCGGCAAAACGCATCACCGAGAGCCTGTTCTCTGGCAGCCTGAGTGACATGACCGAAGCGGACTTTGAACAACTGGCACAGGATGGCATGCCGGTGATTGCCCTGAACACCGAAGACGACCTGCAGCAGGCGCTGGTGGCGGCGGAGCTGGTACCGTCACGCGGACAGGCGCGCACCATGATCGGCTCGAATGCCGTCTCGGTAAACGGTGAGAAGCAATCTGATGCGGAGTACCGCTTCAGCGACAGCGATAAACTGTTTGGTCGCTTCACGCTGTTGCGTCGCGGCAAGAAACACTACTGCCTGATCACCTGGCAGTAAGATCAGAGGGCCGCTGCGACGGCCCTTTTTTTATGGCAAGGCAGTAACAGGTTAACAATGAAAAACATCCTCGCAATACAGTCTCACGTGGTGTACGGCCACGCCGGTAACAGCGCCGCTGAGTTCCCGATGCGTCGAATGGGGGCCAACGTTTGGCCACTCAACACCGTGCAGTTCTCCAACCACACGCAGTACGGTCACTGGACAGGTACCGTCATGCCGGCGACCCATCTTACCGATATCGTTAAAGGCATCGCCGCGGTTGATCGGCTGAAAACCTGTGACGCCGTATTGAGTGGCTACTTGGGGTCAGCGGAGCAGGGCGAACAGATTCTGGAAATCGTGCGTATGGTGAAAGCGGCCAACCCCAACGCCTGGTTCTTTTGCGATCCGGTGATGGGGCACCCAGAGAAGGGCTGTATCGTGGCACCGGGCGTCGCGGAGTTTCACTGCAAAAAGGCGCTGCCTGCCAGCGACATGGTTGCGCCCAATCTGCTTGAACTGGAGATGCTCAGCGGACGCGATATCACCGACGTGGCGCAGGCGATTGCCGCGGCGCGCGCGCTCATCGCGCAAGGCCCAAAAGTGGTGCTGGTGAAGCATTTGGCGCGTGCCGGCGAGCGTAGCGACCGTTTTGAAATGCTGTTAGTCACCGCTGAGGAGAGTTGGCATATCAGCCGTCCGCTGGTGGATTTCGGCGTGCGTCAGCCGGTGGGCGTGGGGGATTTAACCAGCGGTCTGCTGCTGGTGGATCTGCTGCACGGGAAAAGCCTGAAGGAGGCGCTGGAGCACGTTACGGCAGCCGTGTATGAAGTGATGGTGAAAACTCACCAGATGGGCGAATACGAGTTGCAGCTGGTGGCCGCCCAGGACGCCATTGCGCATCCCACCCAGCACTTTGCGGCGGAAAAACGCTAAACAGTCTGCCGGTGGGCGGCCGCGCGGCGCCCACCGGCGTTAACACTTAGCGTAACCCTTCCGCTTGCAGCGCCGCCTGCACTGCAGGGCGCTCCGCAACTCGCTCGAACCAGGCGTTGAGCGCCGTCAGGCCACTGATATCCAATTCCAGCGCGTTGGCCCAGCGCGTCACCACGTACAGATAAGCGTCTGCCACGGTAAAGCGTAGCCCCATCAGCCACTGCTTATCCTGCAACGCCTCATTCACGCTCTGGAATTTTTTCTCTAATTGCGCACGCACGATCGGCTTATACGCTTCAGGCGTATCAGGGCGAAACAGCGGCGTAAACGACTTATGCAGCTCGCTGCTGATAAAACTCAGCCATGATAGCGTGTGGTAGCGCGTCAGGCTGCCCGTGGGTGCCAGCAGATGGCGGTCGGGTTTTAAATCTGCCAGATACTGCACAATCGCCACGCCCTCGGTCAGCAGCGTGCCGTCGTCAAACTGCAAGGCGGGCACTTGTCCCCGCGGATTAATCTGCCAGTAATCTTCACCCAGCTCGGTGACTTTTTTCTGTAGGTCGACATTAATTTGCGTAAAGTCGACGCCGCACTCTCGCGCGACGATGTGGGGCGAAAGCGAACAGGCGCCGGGCTTGCAGTAGAGCTTCATCAGGGATCTCCTTATTGAGGACTGCGTAGATGTCATACATAGCCTAAACCACGCCAAAAGAATACCCCATGACCGCGATCGGACAAGGAGCGCGAGCCGCGTGATTGGTCTTTGGGCGGTGTAATAGGGCATCAGGCAGGGCACAGAGAGAAACAGGAAGCGCAAAGGAAGGCAAAAAAAGCCGGGATTAACCCGGCCTGGAAAACCTACGGCGTGGACTTAAGAGCGGGCGCGCTTAAGCGCGGCTTCAGCGGCGTCGTCCTGCGTCATACGGTTTAACACTGGCGCCGTGACCAGCATCAGCAGGGCAATCGCTCCGGTCGCCATACCAATCTGCTGGAACACGTGACTGTAAACGGTCAGCGAAGCGTGTGGATCGGTCACGTTTTCCGGCACCGCCATCAAATTGGCCACTTTACCCGCGATCATCGCCGCGCCCGCCGTGGTCAGGAACCATGAGCCCATGATAAAGCCCATCAGGCGCTGTGGCACCAGCTGCGCGACCATTGCCAGACCCAAGCCTGAGATCATCAGCTCACCGACGCTTTGCAAGGCGTAGCTGAGAATCAGCCAGTTAACGGAGACGATACCGGCCTCATTGGCAAAGCGCGCGCCAAAAGGCAGCACCAGGAACGCGGCCGAGCACAGCACCATGCCGAAAGCAAATTTATGCGGCATCGGCAGCTTATCGCCCAGCTTATTGTAAGTTGCCGCCAGCAGCGGGCTGGCCAGCATAATCCAGAATGGATTCAGGGCCTGGAACTGTTCAGGCTCAAAGGTGATGCCCAGGATAGCGTGTTCCACGTTGCGAATGGCAAAGAAGTTGAGCGAGGTCGGCATTTGCATATACAGCACAAAGAACACCACCGCTTCCAGCATCAGCAGGAAGGCCACGATCATTTTGCGCCGCGCCGCGCCCTGCAGGGCAAACGCTTCTTTGGCAAACACCAGCACGATACCCACGGCAACCACGCCCAGCGTCATGCGCGCAATGTTTTGATGGTGCAGCAGCCAGGTGGCCAGCGCCACCAGCGCGACAATGCCCACCAGCGTCATCAGCAGTTTGCCCACCTGCAGCGGGGCAAAATCCGGTTTGGAGCCGTAGTTTTTCACCAGGCGCTGGCAAAACAGGAAGTTCAGCAGGGTAATCACCAGGCCGACCACGGAGAGTGAGAATGCCGCACTCCAGCCGTAGTGCGCTGCCAGCCAAGGCGTTAGCATCATGGAGAACAGCGAGCCGATGTTGATCGACATATAGAACATGGTGAATGCCCCGTCGATACGCGGGTCATCTTTCTCATAGCACGTTGAAAGCAGCGACGACGGGTTGGCTTTAAACAAGCCGCTGCCCACGGCGATGGTCGCCATGCCCACATACACCAGCAGGGTGTTGTGACCGGAGAAGGCAATCAGCGCGTAGCCCAGTGCCAGCACCATGACGCCCAACACAATCACGCGCTTGGTGCCCAAAACTTTGTCGCCCAGCCAGCCGCCGATCGCCACAAGGCCATACACCAGGGCGCTGAACGAGGTAAACAAGGTGATCGACTCGGCTTCTGACATACCCAGCTGTTTCACCAGGTAAACGGCCATGATGGCCTGCAGGCCGTAGAAACCAAAGCGTTCCCATAGCTCAATCGAGAAAATCAGATAAAACGCTTTCGGTTGCTTGAAGGCGTTGAGGCTTACTGCCTCGTCAGTGTGTTTGTTTGCAGTTGACACGTGTACCTCAGTTTATACATAGCCTGTTTTGTGACAGGAATTAAGTCTGCGTCGGTCCGGGTATTCCGCGCGAGATCGCTATTAGAAAGGAAAAACGGCGCCTAATTTGGCTGAATCAGGCCATCAGGGCAAGCACTTTTTACACGCTGGCAGGATCGCATCAGGTAGGGTGAATAGTGCGTATAAAAGTTTCAAGTCAGTGGTTAATGTTGCACTTAAGAAGTATATCAGGATAAAGCGCGTAATTGGAAATCTTCGGAAGCAATTTCCTGAAATTAACTGCTTGTGCTTCCTTTATCAGCATATCTCGCTATAGCAGCGATATTTAGCCCGTTTTCATTGGGCGGGTGTGCAATAAATAGCCAAAAGGCTGACAAAAAGCGGCGTAAAACGGCCTCTTGCCCCATGCGAAGGGTAATATGTTGATCTGTATCACATTAATGGCAATAAATTACCGTCGTAAAAAAACTTTCTCAGGCGATATCGCCTACAGCATGGGTAAAACGCGCTTTTGCGGGGGAATGACAGAGAAATTCAGGTATGCGACGGGACAACGGCGCCATCGCCTTTACGCGGCCGTGGTGAAGCAGGAGGCGCGCTCGGGTAAGAAGGCAACGACGCCACCCGCATGGGCAGTGACGGTACTACGCACCGTGGCGTTGACGCACAAGGGATAGAGCAGAAAAGGAGGCAATGGCTAACCGCTTGGTATCCTGCGGCAAACAGCCGCAGTCGTTGACGCCTTTGGTTGGGCGGTTAACACGTGTCGGACAGCGCTAACTGTCGGTTTTGGCGTCATACTCACAGAGATCTTCAATCAAACAGGATCCGCAGCGCGGCTTACGCGCGATGCACGTGTAGCGCCCGTGTAAAATCAACCAGTGGTGGCAGTCGACTTTGAATGCGGCAGGAACCACTTTCAGCAATTTTTCCTCCACTTCCTCCACGTTCTTACCCGGCGCGAAGCGGGTACGGTTGCTAACGCGAAAAATGTGCGTATCGACGGCAATAGTGGGCCAGCCAAACGCCGTATTCAGCACCACATTGGCGGTTTTACGTCCTACGCCCGGTAAGGCTTCCAGCGCAGCGCGATCTTCTGGCACTTCGCCGCCGTGCTGCTCCAACAGGATACGGCAGGTCTTGATGACATTTTCCGCTTTGCTGTTGAATAAACCGATGGTTTTGATGTGCGCTTTGACGCCCTCTACCCCCAGCGCCAGCATGGAAGCGGGGGTATTCGCCACCGGGTAAAGTTTCGCCGTGGCTTTGTTCACGCTGACATCGGTGGCCTGCGCCGAGAGCAGCACCGCGATGAGCAACTCAAAGGGCGAGGTAAAATTGAGTTCCGTGGTCGGGTGCGGGTTGTTATCCCGCAGGCGCGTGAGGATGGCTAAACGCTTTTCTTTGTTCACACGGTTTGTCCGGTTTCGCCCTGCGACGCAGAAGCGGGCTGCGCAGCACGCTGTGCGGCGCGCTGCTTCATTTTTTGGTCAATCATATATTTACCCGCCAGCAGCATGCCGAGGCCAATAAACGCACCCGGCGGCAGCATCGCCAGCAGCATGGGCGAATCGAAGTGGACCACTTCAATGCGCAGCGCTTTGGCCCACGGCCCCAGCAGCTGGTCAGCACCGTTAAAGAGCGTCCCGCTGCCGATCAGCTCGCGGATGGAACCTAGCGTGACCATCGCGCAGGTCGCCCCCATGCCGATGGCAAAGCCATCCAGCGCTGAGAGCGGAATGCTGCTTTTTGAGGCGACGGCTTCTGCCCGGCCCACCACGATGCAGTTGGTGACAATCAGCGGAATAAAAATGCCCAGCGACTGATACAGCCCGTAGGCATAGGCGTTGATCAGCATCTGTACGCAGCTCACCACCGACGCGATGATCATCACGTAAATGGGAATACGGATCTCGCTGGGCACCCAGCGGCGCGAGGCCGAAATCGCGCTGTTGGTAATGGTCAGTACCAGCGTGGTTGCCAGCCCAAGCCCAAGGGCATTGGTGGCGGTTGAGGTCACGGCCAGCAGCGGACACAGCCCCAGCAGCTGCACCAGCGCCGAGTTGTTTTTCCACAGACCGCCAATCACTAAGTTCTTCGCTTCACTCATGGTGTTTCTCCACATTCAGGCAGCGAATCAAGCTTCGCTGGCAGCGTTTCAATCAGCAGGGTGGCGCGCTTGGTGGCATTGACGACCGCACGCGGGGTAATGGTGGCACCGGTAAATTGGTCAAAGTCGCCGCCATCTTTCTTTACCGCAAACTGTTTGTCATCGGATCCGTGAACCACTTTGCCGCTGAAGCGTTTAATCCAGTCAGAAACGCGTAGCTCAATTTTATCGCCGAGGCCCGGCGTTTCATGGTGCTCTACCACGCGCACGCCCAGCACTTTACCGTGGAAATCGGCACCCACCAGCATCTGAATCGCCCCTGAGTAGCCATCGGGCGCGGTGGTTTCCAGCGCGGCTGCAACCGGCTGCCCGGCTTTGCGCGCCACGTAAAGCGCATGCGGTTTGTCATTACCCAACGCGGCATTGGTCACCTGATAGCACGCCTGCTGGATATTATTGTCATAGATGTCCGGCGGCACCACTTGATCGAGCAGCGCTTTCTGCTGCAATTGGGTCTGGTGCGCCACGGTCGGCTTGGTTACAGAGTTCACCACCGCCGTGAGGCCGGTTGTGATCACCGCGAAGGCGGCCAGCGTCACCGCATTTTTACGAATCGCATCGATCATTTTTCTTCCTTACGATGGCCGTAAACGCGCGGTTGCGTGTAGTAGTCAATCAGCGGCACGCAAATGTTGGCCAGCAGGACGGCAAACGCCACGCCATCGGGATAGCCGCCGAAGCTGCGGATCAGCCACACCAGTACGCCAATCAGTGCACCATAGATAAGGCGGCCGCGATTGGTGGTCGAGGCGGTAACCGGGTCGGTGGCAATAAAAAAGGCGCCCAGCATCGTGGCCCCGGAGAAGAGGTGGATCAACGGGGTATTGAGCGTCTGCGGTGAGAACAGCCAGCCCAGCGTGGCGCACACCGCCAGCGAAACCAAAAAGCTGACCGGGATGTGCCAGCGAATGGCGTTTTTTGCCAGCAGCAGCAGACCGCCCAGCAGATAGCCCAGATTAATCCACTGCCAGCCCAGACCTGCCAGAACGCCGCTGTAAATAGGCTGCGCCAGCAGCTGTTCAGCACTGTGGCCGGCGCGCAGGCCGGTTTTGAAGCTGTCCAGCGGCGTCGCCTGACTGATGCCATCAACGCCCAATTGCAGCTGTTGGAGCGTATCACCGCTGAGAGTGTGCTGGGTGAAGATCATGCTCAGCGTATCTAACAGGCCGATCTTGACCGTTTGTAAGGATTCAGGCGGCAGCCAGCTAGTCATCTGCACCGGGAAGGAGATCAGCAGCACCACATAGCCGACCATCGCCGGGTTAAAGGGGTTTTGTCCTAGCCCGCCATAAAGCTGTTTGGCGATGACAATCGCGAACACGGTGCCGAGCACCACCAGCCACCACGGCGCCAAAGGAGGGATGCTGATCCCCAGCAGCAGCGCCGTGAGCAAGGCGGAGTTATCGGCCAGGGTAGGAACCACCGGCGTTTTACGCAGACGCAGGATCGCGCCTTCGGTTAGCCAGGCGGTGAGTACCGCCAGCAGCACCTGAACTAAAAAGCCCACGCCAAAGAAATACCACTGCGCCGCCATACCGGGCAGCGCGGCAGCCACCACCAGCAACATGATGTTGCCGGTGCTGCGCCGATTATGGGTATAAGGAGAACTTGCGATACGAAAAGCCATTTATTCCTCAGTGTTCAACGGCTGCTGCGCTTTTCGCGCTTTGGCACGGGCGATCGCGGCAGCGATGGCCGCTTTACGGGGATCGTCGGAGTCAGACGACGCCTCGGCTTGCGCTTGAGCAGCGGACGCCGCGTCGGTTTCGGCAGGCGTCTCAGACGCCGCTGACGCCGCCGCTGCCGCTTTTTTCGCTTTAGCGCGGGCAATCGCCGCTGCGACGGCAGCTTTGCGCGGATCCTGCTCGGCGGCGGCGTCAGCGGCAGTCGTTGCCTCAGACGATGCTTCCGCTGCCGCCGCTTTTTTCGCTTTAGCGCGGGCAATCGCCGCTGCGACGGCAGCTTTGCGCGGATCCTGCTCGGCGGCGGGCGCGTCGTCAGCGGCAGTGGTTGCCCCAGACGAGGCTTCCGCTGCCGCCGCTTTTTTCGCTTTGGCGCGGGCAATGGCTGCTGCGACGGCAGCTTTGCGCGGATCCGGCTCGGCGGCGGACGCGTCGTCAGCGGCAGTTGATGCCTCAGACGATGTTTCCGCTGCTTTTTTCGCTTTGGCGCGGGCAATGGCCGCTGCGACGGCAGCCTTGCGCGGATCCTGCTCGGCGGCGGGCGCGTCGTCAGCGGCAGTCGTTGCCTCAGACGAGGCTTCCGCTGCTTTTTTCGCTTTGGCGCGGGCAATGGCTGCTGCGACGGCAGCCTTGCGCGGATCCTGCTCGGCGGCGGGCGCGTCGTCAGCGGCAGTTGATGCCTGAGACGAGGCTTCCGCTGCTTTTTTCGCTTTGGCGCGGGCAATGGCTGCTGCGACGGCAGCCTTGCGCGGATCCTGCTCGGCGGCGGGCGCGTCGTCAGCGGCAGTTGATGCCTCAGACGAGGCTTCCGCTGCTTTTTTCGCTTTGGCGCGGGCAATGGCCGCTTCTACAGCGGCTTTGCGCGGATCGCCGGATTGGCGGCTCAGGGGTTCTGTCTCTGCCTGCTTTTCAGCCTGCTGTGCCAGCGCCTGAGCATGACGCGCTTCGCGCTCAGCCAGTTGCTGCTCGGCACTTTTCGCCTCGCGCGCCTTCACGCGCGCCGTGGCCGCGTCCAGTTCGCCGCGTGCGCTGCCTGCGACACGCTGTTTAGCGTGCTCATGACGCGCCTCACGCGCCTGTTTTTCCCGTTCAAGTCGGGCCTGGCGCGCCTCAAAGCGCGCTTTGGCTTCCGCCGTGCGGCGCGCTTCTAAATCAATCGCGCGCAGCTCGGCTTTTTCCTGACGGTAGTACTGCACCAAGGGAATGTTGCTGGGGCAGACGTAGGCGCAGGCACCGCACTCAATACAATCATCGATATTGTGCGCGCGCGCTTTGTCATGATCGCCGCCCTGGCTGTACCAGAAAAGCTGCTGCGGCAGCAAATTGGCGGGACAGGCATCGGCACAGGCGCTGCAGCGAATGCACGATTGTTCTTGCTGCTCGTGTCCCATCTCTGTAGCGGACGGGGCCAGGATACAGTTGGAAATCTTCACCAGCGGCACATCCAGCGAGGGCAGGGTAAAGCCCATCAGCGGACCGCCCATGATCACCATCTGCTTGCTGCCGGGCCGGAAGCCCACGTGACGCAGCAGGTGACTGACGGGCGTGCCGAGTCGTCCCCAGACGTTGCGCGGCTGGGCGATCGCCTCACCGGTAAGGGTCACCACGCGCTCGGTGATCGGCTCACCGTCGACGATGGCGCGTTTTACCGCCCACGCGGTGCCGACGTTTTGCATCAGCACGCCGATATCCGTTGAGCGCCCGCCGTGCGGCACTTCGCGACCGGTGAGAATCTTAGTCAGCTGCTTAGCGCCGCCTGAAGGATATTTGGTGGGGATCACGCGCAACTGCAGCTCACGATCGCCGCCCAGCGCTTGCTTCAGCGCCGCAATGGCCTGCGGCTTGTTGTCTTCGATGCCAATCAGCACGCGCTCGGCCTGCAGCACCCAAGCGAGAATACGGCAGCCTTCCAGCACTTCAGCAGCGCAGTCCTGCATCAAACGATCGTCAGCGGTGATATAAGGTTCGCACTCGGCGGCGTTGATAATCAGCGTCTTCACGCCGCGCAGGCCGCCGCGCAGCTTCGTGGAGGTGGGGAAACCGGCGCCGCCGAGTCCGGCCACGCCCGCAGCATGAATGCGCTTTACCACCTCTTCGCGTGAAAGGGCGCGATAGTCAGGCTGGGGATCCAGTGTGGTCCAGCGGTCTTCGCCGTCGGCGCGCAAGAAAACGCACAGTTCGGATAAGCCAGAGGGATGGGCCGTCATGTGCGGCGCGATGGCTTCAATGATGCCAGACGTTGGCGCATGCACCGGCAGCATCCGCCCGTGACCAAAGGTCAAGGGATCGCCGCGCAGGACGCGATCGCCAGGCGATACGCAGAGTTCGCCTTCGTGGCCGATATGCTGCTTGAGCGGAATAATCAATCTTTCAGGCAGCGGCAGCGTGCTCAACGGCATGCCGTTGGACTGGGTTTTCATCTCAGGCGGATGAATGCCGCCCTGAAAATCCCACAATTTCTCTTTGCGGAAGAGATTCAATAGATTACGCATGGCTGTCTACCGTGATCACCCTTACAGGAATGGTATTGAGATCCCACTTCCAGTTGGCCGTGGTGGTGGCCACCGGACGCATCTCAATGCAGTCAGTTGGGCAGGGCGCCACGCAGAGATCGCAGCCGGTGCACACATCGCTCAGTACGGTATGCATGGCGCGGGTCGCACCCACGATGGCATCAACCGGACACGCCTGAATACACTTGGTGCACCCGATGCAGTTGGCTTCATCAATCCATGCCACGGTGCGCACCGGTTCCAGCACGCTCTGATCGCCGTCCAGCGGCTGCGGCTCCACGTTCAGCAGCGCGGCCAGTTTCAGCATGGTCTGTTCACCGCCGGGGGCGCATTTGTTAATGGCTTCGCCGTTGTTGCCCACCGCATCGGCGTAGGGACGGCAGCCGGGATAGCCGCACTGTCCGCATTGGCTTTGCGGCAAAATGGCGTCGATTTGCTCCACAATCGGATCGTCTTCCACCGCGAAGCGCCGTGAGGCGTATCCCAGTAGCGCCCCAAATACCAGGCTTAGCGCGGCCAATACCGCGATAGCAATCCAAATCGCACTCATCAGAATTTCACCAGCCCGGTAAAGCCCATAAAGGCCAGCGCCATTAATCCTGCGGTGATCAAGGCAATAGAATTGCCCTTGAAGGGGGCCGGCACATTGGCCAGCACCAGACGTTCACGCATGCCGGCAAACAGTACCATCACCAGCGAAAAGCCCAGCGAGGCGCTGAAACCGTACAGCGCGGCCTGCAGAAACGTATGATTGAGGTTCACGCTCAGCAGCGGTACGCCCAGCACGGCGCAGTTGGTGGTGATCAGCGGCAAGAAAATCCCTAACAGGCGATAGAGTGACGGACTGGTTTTACGCACCACCATCTCGGTGAATTGCACCACCACCGCAATCACCAGGATATAGGCCATAGTGCGCAGATAGACGAGGTCGAGCGGCACCAAAATTAAATGGTTAACCAGCCACGCGCAAATGGCGGCAAGGGTGATCACAAAGGTGGTGGCAAGTCCCATGCCAATGGCCGTTTCCAGTTTTTTTGACACGCCCATAAACGGGCAGAGGCCGAGGAATTTCACCAACACGAAGTTGTTTACCAGCACGGTGCCAATAAAGAGAAGCAGATAGTCGGTCATTTTTTAACCTGGGAAGCCAAAAGGCCACTATTATCCGGAAATGAGAGATGCATCTCAACCTTTACAAAAAGTGGCGCCGGGTCAACCGCACTCAGGACCACATTGCTGACAAAAAAGCGCATCAGGGACGGACAAAGGTGTGCTTTACGCGCTGTGAGCGCTTGAAATAGGGCACAAAAACCGCGGCTGCGAGCAGAGACAGCAGCAGCGTTTGTAACGCTTTGCCATCCGCAACCGGGGTAAAGGCAAAGGTTTTCAGGGCCAACAGGACGGTCATCAGCAGCCACAGGGTGAAATGGCGCGGTAAGCGGCGCGAACGCTGGCAGAAAATCCAGCATACCCACAGGCTGTAAAGCCATACGCCGGCTGCGGTCAGTAGCGAAATGGCCCACTGCGTCAGCAAAGTACCACCCTGCGTAAACAGCGTCTGACGCAGTGCGCCGTCGAACAGGGGGCTGAGATACATCGCCAGCACCAACGCGCTGGTTAGCATGGTCATGATCAACCACGCGAGCGGCAGCAGCAACCAGCCCGCAATGCGCGGCGGAGTAAGCGAATCGTTCATTTTATGCATCCAGTCAGGAGAGAAGGGCGTGGGTAAAGCGTGCGGAAGGCGCGCCTGCGGAGAACAGCGTCAAAGCAACGCGACGGACTCTCCTTTACATCACATAGTGCCAGACAGATTTCGGTACGCAGCCCAGATCGTAAAGGCGGCCTCCAGAAACCAATTCTGCCCGACGGTGATCGGCTGCGCGGTACATATTAATGATCTCGCTGTCATCGGTGAGTGAGTAATTGAGGTGATCGTAGAGCTTTTCCAGACTCTCAAGGTTGTTCACTTTGCGGAATTTCAGCAGGTAATCGAGCGCGGTCATGAGTGCCATTTATTATATAGGGTGTCTAAGTGCCCAAGTATAGGGAGCGCACCGACAGAGTCCATATTGGGTGCGCAAAAAAATGTAAAATCAGATTAAGTGCGCAATTGGCATCGCCAACGACTGTTTTCGTCACTTTACCTCCTCAGCGCCCGGCACCCGCAAGTCCGCATCAACCTGCGCGACGTTGAGCCGAAGCGCGGCACGCAACGCGGCACAGCGCAGGCCGCGCGGCACCGTGGGCTCAGGCATTTGGGTTAATGCTTATTCACGCTACCTGCTACGCCGCCTTGAAAGATGTGCTTTTACAAGTGTGGCTGACGTCACAAAATTCACCTTTATCTGCAGCGAAGCGCCGTAACCATTCTTTACGCGATAGCTGTAATCGTTTCCAGGCAGGGCAATCATAAACGATTCTGTTTATTAACTTTATTTATAGCGCGTAGAAAAAGCCATCAGGCGTTTTGTCCATAATTGCACAAGTGATTTACTGCAACCTATTGATGTAACTCCTTTAATTCACTCTGAATTGTGAACTGCGTCGCGCTAGTTTCCCCGTTTTTACGCCAAGCTTAAGCCGCGTTTGTACCCCGACAACACACTCCCCTCAGAGGAATGACAACTATGTGGAAACGTTTACTCTTGACCGCCATGGTCAGCGCTGCACTCAGCGGTACGGCCTCCGCCGCAGACATGACGGTGGGCTTCTCGCAGGTGGGCTCGGAATCAGGCTGGCGCTCTGCAGAAACCAACGTGGCGAAAAGTGAAGCGCAAAAGCGCGGTATTACCCTGAAAATCGCCGATGGTCAGCAGAAGCAGGAGAACCAAATTAAAGCCGTGCGTTCCTTTATCGCGCAGGGTGTGGATGCCATCTTCATCGCGCCCGTGGTGCAAACCGGATGGGAGCCGGTGCTGGAAGAAGCCAAAGACGCCAAGATCCCCGTTTTCTTGCTGGATCGCGCCATTGTGGTGAAAGACAAATCGCTCTACATGTCCGTGATCACCGCCGATAACGTGCTGGAAGGTAAGCTCATCGGCGACTGGCTGGTGAAAACCGTCGGCAATAAACCCTGTAACGTGGTGGAACTGCAGGGCACCGTGGGTGCCAGCGTCGCCATCGATCGTAAAAAAGGGTTTGCTGAAGCCATCAGCGGCCATAACAACATCAAAGTGGTGCGCTCGCAGTCTGGCGACTTTACCCGCAGCAAAGGTAAAGAGGTCATGGAAAGCTTTATCAAAGCGGAGAACAACGGCAAAAACATCTGCATGGTGTATGCGCACAACGATGACATGGCGATCGGTGCCATCCAGGCCATTAAAGAGGCCGGCCTGAAACCCGGTAAAGATATCCTGACCGGCTCCATTGATGGCGTACCGGACATCTATAAAGCCATGCTGGCAGGCGAAGCCAATGCCAACGTCGAGCTGACGCCAAACATGGCCGGCCCGGCGTTTGATGCGCTGGAAAAATTCAAGAAAGACGGCACTGTCCCGCCAAAAATCATTAAAACCGAATCGAAATTGTTCCTGCCCGCCGACGCGCAGGCTGAACTCGATAAAAAGAAAAACATGGGTTACTGATCCCCGCAGCCGCCCTTCGGGGCGGTTTTTCATGACGTAAGCGAGGTAGAACCTGATGAGCAGTTCTGAACACACGACGCTGTTAACACTTGACGGCATCAGCAAAGGATTTCCCGGCGTCAAAGCGCTGGATAACGTCTCTTTTAGCATCCGCAAGGGTGAGATCATGGCGTTGTTGGGTGAAAACGGTGCGGGCAAGTCAACCTTGATTAAAGTGCTGACGGGCGTATATGCGCGCGACGCCGGCACCATCACCCTGAACGGCACCGCTATTTCGCCGCACAGCACTGCAGACGCACAGCGCCTCGGCATCGGTACCGTTTATCAGGAAGTCAACATGCTGCCGAATATGTCGGTGGCTGATAACCTCTACATTGGGCGTGAGCCGCGCCGCTTTGGTCTGATTGACCGCAAGCGCATGGTGCGCGACGCGGATGCGCTGATGCGCAACGCCGGTTTCGCACTGGACGTCACGCGTCCGCTCGGCCACTTCTCGGTAGCGATGCAGCAAATCATCGCCATCTGTCGCGCGGTGGATCTCTCCGCGCAAGTGCTGATCCTCGATGAACCCACCGCCAGTCTGGACGCCAGCGAAGTTGAGATGCTGTTTACCCTGATGGACCAGCTACGTGCCAAAGGCATGAGTCTGATTTTTGTCACCCATTTTCTCGATCAGGTGTATCGCATCACCGATCGCATCACGGTGTTACGCAACGGACAATTTATCGCCACGCGCGACACCGCCGCGCTGCCGCAGCTCGATCTGATCAAACTGATGCTGGGACGCGAGCTACTGGAAACGGCGCTCCAGCGCCAGGGAAGTACGCTGCGCAGCAATCAGCCGGTGGTGTCGTTTACCGACTACGGCAAGAAAGGCACCATTGAACCGTTCAACCTGAGCGTGCGCCCCGGCGAAGTGGTGGGGCTGGCGGGGCTGTTAGGCTCCGGCCGCACCGAGACGGCGGAAGTGCTGTTTGGTATCCGCCGTGCCGATCGCGGCACGGCCACCATCAAAGGAAAAGTGCAGCAGATTCGCACCCCGGCGCAGGCCTCACGCTTAGGCATGGGCTTTTGCCCGGAAGATCGTAAAACCGACGGCATTATTGGCGCGGCCTCGGTGCGGGAGAACATTATCCTGGCCCTGCAGGCGCAGCGCGGCTGGCTGCGGCCGATCAAACGCCGTGAACAGCAGGCGATTGCCGAGCGCTTTATCAAAAGCCTGGGCATTCGCACGCCGCATGCCGACCAGCCGGTTGAACTCCTCTCCGGCGGCAATCAGCAAAAGGTGCTGCTGTCGCGCTGGCTGGTGACCAAACCGCAGTTTTTGATTTTGGATGAACCCACGCGCGGCATTGATGTGGGCGCGCACGCGGAAATTATCCGCCTGATTGAGTCTCTGTGCGCTGACGGCCTGGCGCTGCTGGTGATCTCCTCGGAACTCGAAGAGCTGGTGGGCTATGCCGACCGCGTAGTGATCATGCGCGATCTCAAGCAGGTCGCCGAGATCCCCCTGGAGCAGCTGTCGGTGGCATCTATTGTGAATGCCATTGCCGATGGAGGAACACAACATGCTTGAATCGCCTATGACACAGCCAAAAACGCAGCGGCCCAAGCGCAAAATGCCGCAGGGGATGCCGCAGCTGGTGGCGCTGATTCTGGTGCTGCTGATCGACAGCGTGGTGGCGAATAACTTTTTTGCCATTCACGTGCAGGACGGACGCCTGTTTGGCAGCCCCATTGACATTCTTAACCGTGCTGCGCCGGTGGCGCTGTTGGCCATTGGCATGACGCTGGTGATCGCCACCGGCGGGATCGACCTGTCGGTCGGCGCGGTGATGGCGATAGCCGGTGCTACCGCCGCCACGCTGACGGTATCCGGACACAGTCTGGGCGTGATTATTCTCGCCACGCTGGGCACCGGTCTGGCGTGCGGGTTGTGGAACGGCGTATTGGTGGCGCTGTTAAAAATTCAGCCCTTTGTGGCCACGCTGATTCTCATGGTGGCGGGCCGCGGCGTGGCGCAGCTGATCACCCAAGGGCAAATCGTGACGTTTAACAGCGATAGCCTGTCATGGTTTGGCAGCGGCGCGCTGTGGCTGCTGCCGGTGCCGGTGTGGATCACGCTGCTGGTGGCGCTGCTGGTCTGGCTGTTGGCACGCAAAACCGCATTAGGGCTGTTTATTGAGGCGGTGGGGATCAACCTGCGCGCGGCGCGCAACGCGGGCGTCAATGGCTGGCTGGTGGTGATGTCCACTTACCTGATCAGCGGCCTCTGCGCCGCCGTGGCGGGATTGATCGTGGCGGCGGATATTCGCGGCGCCGATGCCAACAACGCCGGATTATGGCTGGAGCTGGACGCCATTCTGGCGGTGGTTATCGGCGGGGCTTCGCTGATGGGTGGGCGGTTTAACATCGTGCTGTCGCTGGTGGGCGCGCTGATCATTCAGGCCATGAATACCGGCATCTTGCTCTCTGGCTTCCCGCCCGAATTAAACCAGGTTGTGAAAGCGGTGGTGGTGATGTGCGTGCTGCTGCTGCAGTCACCGCGTTTCATTGCCATCCTGAAAGGGAGACGTCCGAAATGATCAAGCGCCATTTGCCGTTAATGATCACGCTGCTGGTGTTTGCGGCAGGGTATCTATTCTGTTTAAGTCAGTTTCCTGGCTTCGCCTCCACGCGGGTTATCTGCAATATTCTTACCGATAATGCTTTTCTCGGTATCATCGCCGTGGGCATGACCTTTGTGATTTTGTCCGGGGGTATCGATCTTTCCGTGGGCGCGGTCATTGCGTTTAGCGGCGTGTTTCTGGCACGCGTCATCGGTGATTATCACGTTGATCCGCTGGTGGCCTTTGCGCTGGTACTGGCGATGGGCGCGCTGTTTGGTGCCATGATGGGTTGGCTGATTGATGCACTGAAAATTCCCGCGTTTATTATTACGCTGGCGGGCATGTTTTTTCTGCGCGGCTGTAGCTATCTGGTCTCGGAAAACTCTATCCCCATTGACCATCCGCTGTATACCACGCTCTCCAGTTTGGCCTGGAAAGTGCCGGGCGGAGGGCGGCTGAGTTTGCTGGCCGTGATTATGCTGGTGGTGGTGATTGGCGGCATTTTGCTGGCGCACCGTACGCGCTTTGGTAATCAGGTCTATGCCATCGGCGGCAACCTGACCTCGGCGCAATTAATGGGGGTCTCCACCCGCGCGACCACGGTCAAAATTTATATGCTTTCCACCACGCTGGCGACGCTGGCGGGCATTGTGTTCTCGATTTATACCTCAGCGGGCTACGCCCTCGCTGGACTGGGGGTTGAGCTGGATGCGATTGCCTCGGTGGTGATTGGCGGCACGCTACTGTCCGGCGGCGTCGGCACGGTACTGGGCACGCTGTTTGGCGTACTGATTCAGGGGCTGATCCAGACCTGGATCAACTTCGATGGCACCCTGAGCTCGTGGTGGACCAAGATTGCCATCGGCATTTTGCTGTTTGCGTTCATCGCGCTTCAGCGCATGCTCACCGTGATGTGGGACCGCCAGCAGAATGCGCCGGTGAAGCGCTTAACCTGACGCGGCGTCTGCGCCGTGGATAAAAGGCTATCTTGCGATAGCCTTTTTTTTGCATGGGTCACAACGCGCCGCAGGTCAAAACGCACCGCGCTGTCATTTTTTTTCCATCTCTCGCTGGCACGCTGCAATCGCACATCTTCATTCTTAAGCCAAACGCGAGGTGAATCATGGCAACACGACGCATGCTGTTAAAAGGCTCGCTCTTAACGCTGGGTATGGCGGCGCTGCGCACTGCGGCGGCCGAGCATCTGCCCCATGACGTGGGGCGTAAGTTCGACGCGGAAGGGGGCGTGCTGCCTTTTGCGGGGAATACGGTCATTTGTCATCTTCCGCAGCAGGGAGAGGGATCGCACCTCTTTGATGCGTTACTGGATGTCTACCGTGAACTGCCCCGGCAGAGTTGGGCACGCTGCATCACGGCGCTGCCGCCCTCCAGTTATCACATGACCATTTTTGGCTGCGCCGACGATCGCGATCGCCATTATCCGCTGTGGCCTGCCGGGTTGCCGCTGGATATGCCGATGGCGCAGTGCAGTGAGATACTGGCGCAGCGCCTGCAGCAATTTCGGCTGGGTGAGGATGCCGCGCCGTATCGTTTGCGCGTGAATCCTGCCGCCCCGGCCGCCACGGAAACGCCGCTGACGCTTCGCCTGATAGCGGCCGATGCCGCGACGGAAACGCGTCTACGCCGCCTGCGCGATCGCTTAGCTGACGTCACAGGCATCCGCGATCCCGACCACGACCACTATCAATTTCATATTACCTTAGGCTACCAAATCGCGCCGCTTACCGACGCGCAGGACAGCGCCTGGCGCGACGCACTGGCGCACTGGAAAACCCAGATCGTGCAGCGCGTCCCGGTGTTCACCTTGGGGAATCCGGAGTTTTGCGTTATGAAGGACATGTTTGCGTTCAAGCGGCAGTTTTACCTCACCTGATAGGTGGCCCACGAGGCAAAGGCAGGGGCAACACCCACCCGTGAGGAGGGAAAACGCGCCTGAACATTGCAGCAATGTTGTCATGCGAGCACGATCCTTTTACCTTATTTTAAGGGGCGCTGTTAACACGTTACGCGCTTATTGACCTCACCGCGTCGTTCCCGGCAACGACGCGAACAACACGATCGAACGGTTAACAGGAGAAGCACGCCCGCATGACGCACCAGCGCGATTTTGATTTTTCGCTCCGTTCGGTTATCCCTTATGCCCATGACTATCAGCACGGCGACAGCGAAGCGTGGCACGTGCATCACTGCGCGCAGCTGATTCACACGTTGAGCGGCGTGATTCGCGTTGATGTGCGCGAAGGATGCTGGGTGGTGCCGCCGTCGCGCGGGGTATGGATCCCGGCCAATACGCCGCACGCGTTAGACATCACGGGCGCAGTGCAGGCCCGCGTGCTGTTTATTGATCCGCTGGCGCGCGCCGATTTGCCCGCCACCTGTCAAGTGGTGGGCGTAAGCGGGCTGCTGCGCGAGCTGATCCTCAGCGCGCTGACGCTCTCCGCTGACGACTGCTCGGGCAGCCGGGATGGGCGAATTTATGGCTTAATCCTGGATGAAATACGCTTGATGGATACGCTGCCTTTTCATCTGCCAGAGCCCACCAGCGCCCGCCTGAAGCAGCTGAGTGAGGCGGTGCGCGCGGCACCCCATCAGACATGGTCGATCGCCGAGGCCGCCACCACCCTTGGCGCCAGCGGCCGCACGCTGAACCGCCATTTTTATCAGCAGACCGGCATGCACTTCAGCGAATGGGTACGGCGCGCACGCCTGCTGCACGCCCTGACGCGTTTGGCGCAGGGCGAGGCTGTCACGCGCGTGGCGCTGGATCTCGGCTATGCCACACCCGGCGCATTTAGCGTGATGTTTCGCCGCGTGATGGGCGTTACGCCAAGCGACTATTTTCGTCGCTGAGCAGATTGCCAAGCGCATTCAGCAGCGCCTGCAGCGAGGCGCGGGTGATATCACTATCAATGCTGACGCCCCACGCGCTGGCACCGCCGCGGCGCTGACAGCACAGATAGGCGACGGAGCGGCTGTCGCTGCGTTTTCCCAAGGTGTGCTCTTCGTAGCAGACAATTTCCACCTCAACCTTAAAATGCCGACACAGGGCGGTCACGGCCGCAGAGAGCACCCCAGCGCCTTCACCTTGCAGGGGCAGCCGTTTTGATTGGTGCTGCACTTCAGCGGTAAGCACGGTGCGCTGCGTTGACGGGCCGTGGCTGGCGTAATCGATTAACTGCAGCGGCGGGGCGTCGATCAGCCCATATGCCCGGCGAAAAAGCGTCCAGACCGCCTCCTGCGTCATCTCCCGCTCATCGCGCTCGGCTTCACGCTGCACGCGCAGGCTGAAATCCTGCTGCAGTGGGCGGGGCAGATGCAGATTGTGGTTTTGTTCCAGATACCACGCGGCACCGCTCTTGCCAGATTGGCTATTCACGCGGATCACGGCGGCGTAGCTGCAGCCAATGTCGGCAGGATCCAGCGGCAGATAAGGCACGTGCCACGGGCCTTTGGGGTCGCGCTCGCGGGCAGCGAAGCCTTTTTTGATCGCATCCTGATGGGAGCCTGAAAAGGCGGTAAACACCAGCTCACCCGCATAAGGATGGCGCGGCGCAACCGGCAGCTGATTGCAGGCCTCCACCACATCAATGACCTTCTTCATGTTGCTGAAGTCGAGGCCCGGCGGGATGCCTTGGGTATACAGATTCAGCGCCAGCGTGATGAGATCGGCATTGCCGGTGCGTTCGCCGTTGCCAAACAGGCAGCCCTCCACGCGCTCAGCGCCCGCCAACAGCCCCAGTTCCGCGCTGGCAATGCCGGTGCCGCGATCGTTGTGGGTGTGTACGCTGATGCACACCTGCTCCCGGCGTGTAAAATGGCGACAAAAATACTCAATTTGATCGGCGTACAGGTTAGGCGTGCTCACCTCTACCGTGGCAGGCAGGTTGATAATCATTGGGCGTTCGGCGCTCGGTTCCCAGACTTCGGCGACCGCTTCACAAATTTGCAGGGCAAAATCCGGCTCGGTAAAGCAAAAGGTTTCAGGGGAATATTGAAACGTCCAGAGCGTTTCTGGCGCGGCGGCACAGCGCTGTCGAATCTGTTGCGCCGCCGTCACCGCCAGCTGCACGATCTCGTCACGCGTCTGACGAAATACCACGTCGCGAAACAGCGGCGCCGTGGCGTTGTAGAGGTGCAGGGTTGCCCGGCGAGCACCCTGCAGGGCGACAAAGGTGCGGTCAATCAGATCGCGGCGTGCCTGCGTCAGCACCTGGAGCGTAACGTCAGCGGGCACCCGGTTTTCTTCAATCAGCGTGCGCACAAAATCGAACTCCGTTTGCGAGGCGGCAGGAAAGGCGACTTCAATTTCAGTAAACCCACAGCTCAGCAGTAGCTCCCAGAACATCAGCTTCTTGGCTTGGTCCATGGGCTCCGCCAGCGCCTGGTTGCCGTCGCGTAAATCCGTTGAAAGCCAGCGGGGCGCGCGGGTCAGCGCCGCGTTAGGCCACTGCCTCTCTGATAACATTATTGACGGATGCGGCTGATATTTGCGTGAGGGGTTGGTTAACATCGCTTAGCTCCTTGTGAGTATCGGCGTCCAGTGTGCGTGCCGTCACGCCCAAAAACGCACCAGCAACTGACAATCGCCTACCAGAAAGTGACATTTTTCAGCGCGACGGCTTTCATCATGCGCGGCAGGTAAAAGTGTGGCGAAGAAAGTCTGTCTGTAACCGTTTGTTGTGTTATGTTATAACATTCATAAAAACAGAGAGGGATTGGCACAGATGAGATTGCAGTTCGGTATGGTATTTCTGGGAATGTTGGTCAGTCACGCGGTGTTTGCTCATGGCGATCACGCGCACGGTGCGCCGCTCAGCGCGAAAGAGATAAATGCGGCAAAAGGCGTCTTCAGCGACGGCGACGTAAAGGATCGTCCGCTGAGCGACTGGGATGGCGTGTGGCAATCGATTTATCCCTATGCCAAAGATGGCACGCTCGATCCGGTATTCCGCAAAAAAGCCGAGGCAGATAAAAGCAAGACCTTCAGCGAGGTAAAAAAATATTATCTTACGGGTTATGCCAGTACCCTTTCGGAGATCGGCATTGAAAACGGCGTGATGGAGTTTACAGACAACGGTGTGACCCACGCATGTCGTTACGTTTACCAGGGCCACAAAATTCTGCATTACGTTTCGGGTAAAAAAGGGGTGCGTTATCTCTTTGCCTGCAGCGATCAAACCAGCGCCGCGCCGAAATTTGTGCAGTTCAGCGATCACATCATCGGTCCGAGGAAATCCGGACATTTCCACATTTTCACCGGTAATGTCTCGCAGGCCGCGCTGTTTAACGAATTGGAAAACTGGCCAACCTTTTTCCCCTATCAGCTAAGTAAAGAAGCGATTGTGGACGATCTGCTGCACCACTGATTGCCGATAACCGCCTCGCTCACCGAGGCGGTTGAAAGGATCCCGGCGCAGTGCGACACCGAGAAAACCGCACAGATTACACATTTACAAATTTAAATGTATAAATATAATGCGCGGACATTTTCAATACAGGAACAGGACTATGTCGTCGCTTTTTTCTCCCCTCACGCTGGGTGGGCTGACGCTGCGCCACCGTATTGCGCTGCCGCCGCTGACCCGCTGCCGCAGTGAGCAGCCGGGCAATATCCCCGGTGACATGATGGTGGACTACTACCGCCAGCGCGCCAGCGCCGGCCTGATGATCACCGAAGGCACGCAGATTGAACCGCGCGGTCAGGGCTATGCCTGGACACCCGGCATTCACACCCAGGCGCAGGTCGCGGGCTGGAAAAGGGTGACCGACGCGGTGCATGCCGCAGGCGGGACCCTTTTTTGTCAGCTGTGGCACGTCGGCCGCGTGTCGCATACGGCGCTACAGCCCGGTCAACAGGCGCCCATTGCCCCTTCGGCGGTGCAGGCTACAGGCGTGCGTGTGTTTGTCGAAACCGGACCCGGTGCGGGGGAGCTCACGTCACCCAGCGCGCCCCGCGCCATGACCACTGACGAGGTCAAAGCCGTGGTGGGGCTCTACCGCACGGCCGCAGAGAACGCAAAAGCCGCGGGATTTGATGGCGTTGAGCTGCACGCGGCCAACGGCTATTTGATCAACCAGTTTATTTCGGAACACACCAATTTCCGCGACGATGAGTACGGCGGGTCGCTGGAGAATCGCCTGCGGTTCTTGCGCGAGGTCACGGAAGCGGTCAGCCGCGTGTTCAGCAGCCAGCGCGTCGGCGTGCGGCTTGCGCCACTGTTCTCGAGCACCGATGAAACGCGCGTGTATCTGGGGCTGGTGGAGAGCGATCCGCACGCCACCTATATTCAGGCGGCGCACATGTTAGATGCCCTCAATATTGGGTATTTGTCGATTGCCGAAGCAGACTGGGACAATAGCCCCGATCTGCCAGAGGACTTCCGACGCGCGCTGCGCAAGGCCTTCCGCGCGCCCATTATGTATTCTGGCCGCTATACCCAGGCCAAGGCGCAGGCGATGCTGGACAACGGCTGGGGCGATCTGTTTGGCTTTGGGCGTCCGTTTATTGCGAATCCCGACTTGCCGACGCGCTTGAAAGCGGGATATCCGTTGAATCCACTCGATAGCGCCGCTTTGTATGGCGGCACCCGAAAAGGCTATACTGATTACCCTTTTTACACTGTCTAAGGTATGGAGACGGCATGTCACCCGAAAATGCCATTAAACTGCTGGCCAACCCCACGCGGGTGGCGGTGCTGAAATGGCTTAAATGTCCGGACGAAGCCTTTGCGGACTACACGCAACTTTTTCCCTTCGACCAGTATGGCGTGTGTGCCAGTCTCATTCAGGACAAGGCGGGCTTATCACAGCCCGCCACGTCGCTTTGCCTCAAATCTCTGCACGATGCTGGCCTGCTTGAAGCCAGTAAAGTGGGGAAATGGACTTACTATCGCCGCCGCGAAGCGGCGGTTAGCGAGATGATTCAGGCGCTAAGCCAATCGCTGCACGCGCTGTGACTCAACCGCGCGTTTCGCCCCTCTATTGACTGCGTAAATTCCGGGACGCTCTGCTGGCGCATGGTCAGTCTGAAACAGCGTGCTTTCCACCGTCACGCTGCGGCACATCCCTATTGAACGCGTACGCATCAGCCCGCTTTGCCCACGCTGGCTGGGCGTTTGGTTCGCGTTTTTCTGCGCTCGGTAAACCACGCTTTCACCACGACGCCACCCGAGGCGGCGATTAAAATCGCGCCCCACAGCGCCAGCGTAATGAACTGGCTTAAATCCAACAGGATAGAGGCCGTAGAGACCATTTGCAGAATAACCAGCGAGAGGATCACGCCGCTGACCCGGCCAAACCCACCCAAGGGATCAACCCCTCCCAGCACCACGGCCAGAATCGCCACCAGCAGATAGCTTTCGCCGTAAGCGGCGTTGGCGGAGTCGAAGCGCGCCATCATAATAATGCCGGCAATGCCCGCGAAAATACCGGAAATCAGATAGACCCAGAGCAAACTGCGCCGCGTATCGATGCCGGAATAGAACGTCGCGCGCTCGTTGGAACCGATCATGGCGATCGATTTACCCAGCGGGGTCTTATTCACAAAAATGCTGAGTGGGATCACGGCCAGGGCAAACACAATGAGCGCGAAAGGAATACCCCATACCGTGCCGTTGCCAATAAACACCACCGGCGCGGGAAAACCGGATATTACGTCGCCGTGGCTCACCCCAATCGCCAGCCCTTTCACCGTGGTCATGGTGCCGAGCGTCGCCAGCATGGGCGGTACGCGCAGGTACGCTACCAGCACGCCGTTGATCAACCCCACCGCAGCGGCGAGCAGCAGGCCCAGCAGCAGGGCACCGAGCTGCAGCAGTTCGCCTGCGCTGCCGTGGGTTTCAGGCAGTAAGGCGGTCAGCGTATAGGCAACGGTGAGGGCGCACAGGTTGGCCGTGGCGATAATCGAGAGGTCAATGCCTCCGGAGAGCATCGGGATCATCATCGCCAGCGCGAGAAAGCCGAGTTCCGGTAGCTGAAAGCCCATTGAGCGTAGACCGGAAGCGGCAAAGAGTTTGTCGCCCTCGGCCAGCCCCAGCCCAATCATCATCACGATCAGGATAAACAGCAGCCGGACATTGGTCGTCCCCAGCCTTAGCCCCATTTTTTCATACAGCGAGGTGTTCATGTCACCGCTCCTTCTTCAACGAGCTTGTTCTGTTTACGGGTCTCGCGCGCCATCATGATCATGGCGGCGATGATCACCAAACCGGTGCTGAACAGTGACCAGTAGGAGGAGATACCGAGCAATATCAAGCCATTTTGCATAATGGCGATCAGCGCCACGCCCAGCACGGTACCCAGCACCGTGCCTTTGCCGCCCATCAGGCTGGCGCCGCCAATCACCACCGCAGCCACCACATCCAGCTCGCGACCGACCAGCGCGGTAGGGGAAACCGATTGGGCCAGCTGCGCCTGCACCAGCGAGGCCAGACCGGCCAGCGCCCCCATGTAGGCATAGACCAGAATATTGAGGCGGAAAACATTGAAGCCGACGCGCTGCGCGGCGTCCGGATTGCCGCCCATGGCGTAAATTTGGCGGCCGGTATTACTCCGGTTCAGCAGCAGCCAGGTCAGCATAAATGCCAGCACCAACGCCATAATTTGCAGGTTGAGCGCGTAAGGGTTACCTTGCGCATCGGTGTAAAACACGATTTCAATTCCAGCATTGAACCAGTCAGGCAGCATAAAAATGTCGGCCCCCCCGGTGACCGTCAGGAGCACGCCATAAAACACATTCAGGGTGGCAATGGTAATGATCAGCGCCGAGGTGCGTAACACGTTCACCAGCAAGCCGTTGATCGCACCGAGCAGAATGCCAAGCCCGATGGCAACGGCAAATACCCCCGGCCAGCCCAGCCCCACATGGTTGGCTAAGGTGAGCGCACCATATTGCGTAATGGAGGCGGCGGCGGCAAACGAGAGGTCGATCCCGCCGGTAATGATCACCACCAGCAAACCCGCCGCCATAATGCCAATAAACGCTGTGGCACCTGTGACATCCAGCAGATTCTGTAGGGTGGCAAATTCAGAAGTGAAGATCGTCAGCGCGGCGATCATCACGGCCAGCACCGCCAATAGGCGGCACTCATGAGAATGCAGGAAACGCTGGAGTTCATCACGCATTTACCGCCTCCTTTAAGGCTTCTTCACTGCATTGGCCGGGGTAAAACTCTCCCTCCAGCCGACCCGCACGCATCACCAGCACCCGGTCGCTATGGTAGTAGACCTCCGGAATTTCATCGGAGATCATCAAAATAGCGATGCCGCTGGCGGCGAGTTCTCGTACGATGGCGTAAATACCGTCTTTCGCGTGAATATCTACGCCTACCGTGGGGCTATCCAGAATCAACAATTTAGGCTGGGTCGCCAGCCATTTGGCCAGCACCACCCGCTGCTGGTTACCGCCGGAGAGCGTTTTCACTTTGTTTTCGGGATCGCCAGCCTTGATGGTTAAGGACGCAATCGCGTGCTTCACCGTGGCGGAGTAGGCCTCTTCGCGAATCAATCCGGCTTTATTAACCAATTTTTCCACCACCGAGAGCGTGATGTTGTCGCGGATGGATTGCTCCAGCACCAGGCCGAGCGCCAGCCGGTCCTCTGATAAATAAGCAATGCCTTGTGCGATAGCGTCACGGTTAGATCGCAGCCGCACTGGCGAACCGTGCAGCCTGATTTCGCCACGATCCGGCCGCGTTAGGCCAAACAAACTCAGCGCCAGTTCGGTGCGTCCCGAGCCCAGCAAGCCGGTAAGCCCGAGAATTTCACCGCGGCGGATATCCAGCGAAATATCCTGATACTCTCCCGCGCGCGATAAGTTGTGCACCGCCAGCACCGTGTCGGTTTCCGGTCGCGCTTTGGCCACGGTCTCGTAGTGGAACGTTTTACCCGTCATCAGCGTCGCCAGCTTTTTGTCCGACATCTCGCGGGCGTCCCAGGTGCCGAGCTTGACCCCATCACGCATCACCGTGACGCGGTCGGCGATCTCCAGCACCTCATCCAGTCTGTGGCTGACGAACACAATGGTAATACCGCGCTGCTTTAACTGCTGGGTCAACCTTAATAGCGCGTCAACTTCATGGCGGGTCAGGGACGAAGTGGGTTCATCCATGATCACCAGCCGGGCATTGGCGGCCATGGCCCGGCATATGGCCACGAGCTGGCGCTGGGCAATGGAGATATCGGCCACCTTGTCATGCAAACTGAGGGAAACGCCGATGCGCTGCACGGCTTCGGCGGCGATGGCGTAAAGCTGTTTCCAATTGACGCGTTTAAAACCGCCCGCGTGCTGACCAATAGCGATGTTCTCGGCGACCGTGAGGTTGGGAAACAGCGAGAGATCCTGATAAATCACCTGAACGCCCAACCGGGTGCTGTCTACCGGCGAAAGCGGAAACACGTCCTGGCCCTTGATGGTGATACGCGCGCCCTGCTCAGGCTGATGAACGCCCGCCATCACTTTAATGAGGGTCGATTTTCCGCAGCCGTTTTGGCCGCATAAACAGTGCACCTCGCCCTCTTCAAGCGACAGGCTGACATCCGAAAGGGCGCGCACGCCGCCAAACACTTTCGAGATGCCATCAAGTTGTAAAAATGTGGGCATACGTCACCCCTTAGCGATTCCGGGAACGGAGAAAGAGGGCCCGCGCGCGGGCCCGTTCAGAGAGGGAGGCCTCAGAGACCGAGTTTAACGAGGTCGTCAATATTGGCTTTGGTGATCTGCAGGATGCGATCCACCATAATCACGTTGTTGGCGCTGTCTACCGTGGCTTCACCCAAGCCAGGAATTGTCATGCCGGTTTTGAAGTCGGCTTTATCTAAGGCCAGGCGCGCCACGGCGGTCATGGCCAGTCCCGCTTCTTTTGGACTCCACAGGAAACCTTCGCGGATCACGCCCGACAGGATATAGGCGCGCGCCTGGGAGGGAATGGTGGTGCCCACCAGCGCGATTTTCTTCTCAAGATGGCGTTTTTTTAACACGTTACCTGCGCCGATCGGCCCATTCGAGCCCATCGACATAATGCCCGTCACGTTAGGATGCGCTTTGAGGACGTCTTGCGTCACGCGCTCAGACTCATCAATAAAATCGGCACCGGGAAGGCGATCTGTCGCCAGCTTCATGTTGGGGTAGTGGGCTTTCTGATAAGCGATGGCGGCGTCAGCCCACTGATTGTGGCCGGTGGTGGTTAAGGTGCCCACCAGCACCACATATTCGCCTTTCTCACCCATTTCCCGCGCGAGCGCTTTCATTTGCGCTTCACCGTAGGCTTGCGCGCTGATTAACTCCACGTCCCACGTTTTACCCGGCTGGTTAGGGCCCTCTTGGGTGATCACCATAATGCCGGCGTCGCGCGCCCGTTTAACCACCTGCGCGGTGACCTTGGTGTCCAGGGGGACAAGGCCGATGACATCGACTTTTTTCGCAATCAAATCTTCAATTAATTTTACCTGCTGTGCCGGATCCGCGCGGGTAGGGCCCACCATTGACGTTTTCAGGTTATATTTTTCGCCGCCTTCCTTGAGGCCCTGATTAAGAATATTGAACCAAGGGATCCCCGCTTCTTTCACCACGGTGACCATGGTTTTCGTTTCTGATGCGGAAAAAGCGGGCAGAGTGAAACCCATACTTAACGATAATAATGCGGAAAGACTGAGTTTAATAATCGTGCGGCGATTCATGTGATACCCCTGGATAAAATAAAGGTGCGTATGACGTTCCGGCTTAAAAGCGGGTGAATAGATTCACGCTGCTTTTTATTTAAGAAAGCAGTGCAATTAACAAAGCCCGAAACGTGGGTAGTCAAATCCTTTAAGAAAAAGAAGAATAAGCAGCAGGCTTATTTCTTTTTCTTGCCGGACATACCGCGTATATTGTGCCGGCTTACTGAGAACTTTACTGCAAATTTTAATAAAGTAAATTACTTCACAGTGGGAAAGGTTTCTTCTTTGAAGAAGCTCACACATCCTTCATGGTGGAGGCGTGAGGAGCTACGCAGGATGCGTGAATACGCGCGGCCTCCGCAGGCGTCTCTTGCGCGGTGAGGTAACCCAGTTTCACCGTGAACTGCGCGCTGTCACCTCCCGCGAGGGTGCGTATATTGCCCGCGCGTTGCTCCGCGTGATACCCCTCTACGCCGCAGGTGGCTGGCATAGCAAAGGCGCACACCTTTTGCATCGCGTTAGCGAGGATCCAGCGGAGTAAATGTGAGAATTCGGCGGGGTCGAACTGGACCATAAAAGCGTCTCCGCCGGGGCGACGGAGCAGGGTGTGCACGCGTCCATCCGCGGCCGGTCGCAGGTTTTTCAACGAGAAGACCAGTTCCGGATCGGGCTGTAACGCGGCAGACACCACCGCCGTGTCGCGGGGATCGCGCGCGAGGCGCGCCAGGCGTTGCAGATAGGCCTCATCGGCCTTAACCAGCCCCGGAATCGACGTGCGAATCACGGTATCCGCAGCGGTAAAGGAGGTGGGCTGAATCAGCTCTGCGCCTTCCACATAGGCGAAGTTGGCGTGACACATGTACATCAATTCCATCGGGTTTTGTGACAGATTTTCAACCTCCATTCGGATCTCAAACTGCGCGCTGTCAGGGCGCATCGTCACGCGCGGCTGCGCCCGATAGTGGTCGCCGAAGCCCATCAGATATTCTCGCTCGCTGACCAGCGCCAGCCACGGCCCTTCATCATCTATGCCGGTTTCGATACGGGCGCTATCCATCGGCGCCACCGGCATTTCACCGTGCAGCGCGTGGGTATCCTCTGCGCCGGGATTGCCGTTTCTCAGCAAACCAGAGTGAAACATAAAGCAGCCATAGGTACCGACAATATCGCTGGCGGGTCGCGGCGCACGAAAATGGCTCTGCATGGTGAGGTCCACACCATCGAAAACCGCCTGCCAGATTATCTGACCATAATAGGGCAGAATAATAAGGTGCCCGCGCTGATTCTTGAGCTTAACCGCTTCAATGCCGGTGTCATAAATAAAAATCTCTGCACTGCATCCCGCCGCGTGGATAATTTCCAGTGGCTGTGCGCGGAAAAACGATTTGTGAAGCTGTAGGGTAATAGGGGGCATTGCACACTCCCTTTGTGAGTGAATAAAAAGAAACGTTATGCCTTCAGGCAATAAAGCGCCTGCGATAAGGCGTTATCGCATTAAAATTAACGCGCAGAGTCGGTTTTATTTGATAGTGTGGCGATGCTCACGCTTTATTTTCACGGCTAACCCTAAATAATGTCGCATTTCACCCCGCGTATTTTTACTCCAATCACGATTGGGCGTCGCGCAAGCGTGCATCAGTGGCTGCCGGGGCGCTGCGAGACGTGCTGGGCGGCAGCGGCGTTAGCGGCAATGACGGCGTCAGAAAAGGCTTCTTGCCGGGCTAAGGCTGCGCAGAGCGACCCCGTAAAGCAGTCACCGGCCCCGTGCGTGCTAATCAACACCACTTTCTGCGCCGCCAGCGTCTGGCAGGGATGACCCGTTTCGCAGAACGCGACGCCGTGTTCGCCTGCCGTCACCACCACGCGGGGAAAATGCGCGCTCAGGACCTGCGCCGCGCGCGCCGCCGTGGCGAGATCGTTGACCGCGACGTCGCTCATGTCGCGCGCTTCAATCGCATTCACCACCAGCACATCAATCAGCGCCGTCAGCGCCGCGCTCAGCGGCCGCGCCGGGGCCGCGTTAAGGCACACCTGTACCGACTGTTGCTTGGCGCATGTCGCCGCGTGCAGGTTAATGGCCTCAGGCACTTCATTTTGCAGCACCAGCAGGCTGACGCCGTGCCAGAAGGGGGCGGCATCGAACATCTCGGGGGCAATATGCTGATTAGCATTACTCACCACCACGGCACCGTAGTCGCCCTCCGCGTCGGTGATGGCCACGCTCATGCCCGACGCCACATTGTCAATCGTCTGAATATAGCGCGTGTCCACCTTGGCCGCGCGCAGCACCTCGCGTAAATAGTGGCCCGGCGCGTCATTGCCTACCGCGCCGGCGAACATCACCTCAGCGCCCGCTTTGGCCAGCGCCAGCGCCTGATTGCCACCCTTGCCGCCAAAGGCATAGCGACAATCGGTGCCCATCACGGTTTCACCCTTTTCCGGGCGATGATCGGCATCCAGCAGAATGTCGTAGTGCAGGCTACCCATTACCGCGATTTTTGTCATAGTCAGTATTCCCGCATATTTTGTACCGCATGCTGGGTTTTCATCAGGTTCTTTTCCGCCCGCGCCATATCCTTTTTCGCAATCGCTACAAACAGCGCGTCGAGGATATTTAACTGCGCAATACGCGAGGCGGCGTTTTCACCCAGCAGATGCGATCCCTGAGAGGTGGAGTTGAGTACCACGTGCGCACTGCGCGCAATAGGCGACTCGGCATAGTTAGTGATGGCAATAATTTTCGCGCCATTACGCGCGGCAAGCTTGATCGGATCGTTGACCGCCCGCGTACAGCCCGAGTGGCTGATGGCGATCACCACATCGTCATCTGACAGCACCGCAGCGGACATCAGCATAATGTGGGCATCGTCATAGGCCGTTGATTTAATGCCGATCTTCAGTAGCTTGTGGGAAAGATCGCGCGCCACCGCCGCTGAACCGCCCACGGCATATAAATCAATATGTCGCGCTTTAAACAAACTTTCGGCGGCGCGATTAAACTCAGAAATATCGAGAATCGACAGCGTCTCTTCCAGCGCCTGAATGGATGTCCTGAATACTTTACTTAATAACTGTTCCGACGAGTCATTGGGCTCAATATCCGCATGCAGACCGGCCACTTCCGACTGATTGTAATAAATCAATCCGCTACGAAAATTACGGTAGCCAGTGAAGTTAAGCTTTTTGGCAATTTTCACAATCATTGCCTGAGACACATTATTTTCCTCGGCAATTTCTTGCAGCGGCGTCTGTTCATGAATATCAGTTCTGGCCAGAATGGCCTCCACCACGCGCCGTTCAAGCGGCGTTAATTGGGGGAGGCGCATCCGTATTTGTGCACCAATCGCTCGCGGATCTTGCTTCATTACCTGCCTCTGGTTGCCCGATCAATTAACATTGCGATGATAATGATCAGGCCGGTAGCGAGCAATTGATAAAACGCCTGGATATTCAGCAGCGTCAAACCGTTACGCAGCGCACCCAGAATAATGGCACCGACGAGCGTGCCGACGATGCTGCCTTTGCCACCCATCAGCGATGCACCCCCGATAGCGGCGGCGGCGATGGCGTCCAGCTCCCATAAGTTGCCGATGGTGGGCTCAGCGGCACCGAGGCGGCCAATCAACACCAGGGAAGCCAGCGAGGCCAATGCACCGGAGAGAATATAGACGGTGACCTTGGTGCGCTTAACCGGGACCCCAGCCACGCGGGCGGCTTCCTCGTTGCCGCCCACGGCCAGAATATATTCACCCAGCGGCGTTTTGTTCATCACCAGCCACAGCACCAGCGCAATCACCGCCGCAATCACAATCGGGGTCGGCACGCCCAGCACCGTGCTGTTAATCATGCTGCGAAAAGCAACCGGAATACCGAATACCGGGTTACCGCCAGAGTAAATCAGCGCAACCGCGCGGAACAACGAGAGTCCGCCTAAGGTGACGATAAAGGGTTGCAGGCCAGCGTATGCGATGAGCGTGCCACTGAAGAGGCCGCACAGCGCGCCAATGCCCAGGGTTGCCACGATGGCCAGCGGCACCGGTACCCCCGCGACCATCATGGTGGCGCCCAGTATCGCCGAGAGTGCGGCGGTGGGCCCTACCGAGAGATCGATGCCGCCGGAAATGATCACCAGCGTCATCCCCAGGGCAATCAGCGCATTGATCGAGGATTGCTGCAAAATATTCAGCAGATTGGGCAGGGTGAAAAATACCGGTGTCAAAAAAGAAAACGTCACGACAATTATCACTAACCCAATCAGGGTACCCGCATCGCGCAGGTTGAGCGTCAGGCGCGGGGTTAACCGGGCCGGTTGAAGACTATTTTGCGTCGTCATAAGCGTGCCTTTATAGGAATGCAGCGGCGTATTACACCGCGTCTTTTGGATCATGAATGGCGAAGCGGGCAATGTTCTCTTCGGTAATCGCGTTGTCGCGTAATTCACGCGTGATTTTTCCTTCACGCATCACTAATACGCGATCGGATACGCGAAGGATTTCGGTCATTTCCGATGAGACCACCACAACGGCTTTGCCTTGCTGTGCCAGCTTTTCAATCAGGTTATAAATTTCCGCTTTGGCGCCAATATCAATTCCCCGGGTGGGCTCGTCGAATAAAAAGACCTCGGTATCCGCCGCCAGCCAGCGGCCAATAATCACCTTCTGCTGATTGCCGCCGCTGAGGGTGCCAATGGCTTTTTCAATGTCCAGGGGACGTAACTTGACCTCGCTCATCACCTGATTCGCGGTCCGGTTCAGCCTAACTTTACGAATTAAGCCAGCAATCGTGAAGTTGCGCAGCGACGGCAGCGCCATATTCATTTTCACCGCACGCGCTTTGATGATGCCTTCTTTTTTTCGATCTTCAGGAACCAGACCAATGCCGGCGCGTATCGCCGCGCAAACGTTATGGTTAGCCACGGGGCGATCGTTCACGAACACATCGCCTGCCGAACGCTTATCTACCCCCGCAATCAGCTTCAGCAATTCTGTACGGCCTGCGCCCACCAGGCCGGCCACGCCCAGCACTTCGCCTGCGGCGACCGCAAAAGACGCGGGGTGGATCACGCCGTCACGCGCGATATTTTCCACGCGCAATACCGTGCGACCGGTGGCCCAGCTGTGGTGCGCCTGCTTCTCAATATTGCGTCCTACCATTTTTGCCACGATGCGCGCCTCCGTTTCATCGGCAAGCGTGACTTCGTCGACCAGACGACCGTCGCGCAGGATGGTGGCGCGGTCGCACACGTGAAAAATTTCGTTCATCTTGTGTGAGACGTAAATCAGCGCCACGCCGGTGGATTTGAGGTCTGCGATCACGTCGGCGAGGCGCGTAAACTCGCGCGGCGTCAAACTGGAGGTGGGCTCATCCATGGCGATGATCGTGGCCTCATCCAACAACGCGCGGGCAATTTCCACGATCTGCTGCTGCGAAACTTTCAGCTGCCCAATTGGCATGGCGGGATCGATGCTGGGATCGAGCTGCTGCAAAATATGCCGCGCGCGAGCAAGCTGCGCGCGGCGATCGACCCACAGTCCACGTGCCAGGGTCAGCGGGCGGCCAAGAAACATATTTTGCGCGACGGAGAGCGCGGGGACGTGCTGTAATTCCTGATGGATCATGGCAATCCCCGCCTGTCTGGCACTGAGTGGATGCTTGATCTGCACGGGCGCGCCGTTGACGTAGATCGCACCGCTGTCGGCGGGACGTACGCCGGACAAAATGTTGAGCAGGGTGGATTTCCCGGCACCGTTCTCGCCAATCAGCGCGTGCACTTCGCCGGGACGCACCTTGAGTGTCACCTCGTGCAGCGCCGCCGCCTGACCGTAGGTTTTACTGATGCCCTGCATCACTAAGCGATACTGTTCCATACGTACGCCGCCTGCATCACTGTTGCGCCAGCAGCTGGCGCAGCTTGGCGTTGTCTTTGGTGGAAAACGCCTCGACATTTTCTTGCGTGATCAATGCCTGGGGCGTCGTGACCACGCGCGACAGCGTTTGACCGTTAATCACACGCAGAATCACTTCCATCGCCACTTCGCCGGTTAACACTGGAAAGCTGTCCACGGTGCCGGTGAGTTCGCCGCGCTTAATGGAGGCGTAGGCGTCTGAGATGCCATCGGTGCCGAAGACCGCGGTTTGTTTGCTTTTATTCTGCGCACGCACGGCTTCCACCACGCCCAGCGCCATGGTGTCGTTATTGGCATAAAAGCCTACCAAATCAGGGTGTTGTTGCAGGATGGTGGACGCAGCATTGTAGGCCTGCTCGCGGCTCCAGTTGGCCGGCACGCTGGCCACAAGGGTGAATTTGCCGTTGGCCTGTAGCGTCTCTCTAAAGCCTGCGGTGCGCTGCCCTGCGGCATACACACCCGGTTGACCTTCAATGACCGCCACCTTGCCGCCGTTGGGATGGTGCGCAATAAACCACTTCGCGACGCGGACACCATTGTCTTTCTGTACGTTACCCACGTAATAACGCACGCCCGGAACGACCGCATCGTTGACGTTGACCACCGGGATCCCTTTGCTGTTGGCGGTTTCCAGCGCGGGCTCCAGGTTAATATCGGTTTGGGGGGAGATCAGCAGTCCGTTGAAACCCTGTTCCAGCAGCGTTTCCGCAATCGACAATTGGCCCAGCTGATCGTCTTCGTTAGCCGCTGCCTGATAAGCCACGATGATGCCATATTTTTTCGCCGCGTTTTGGTAACCCTCGCCGAGCAAGCGCCAATATTCGTTGGTCAGGGTTTTGGACACGCCGCCGATCTTCAGCGTTTTATCCACCTTCGGCATCGCACCGTATTTGCTTTCGAGCTGGGTCCAATCCGTGCGGTCGGGCTCCGAGTCAGATTTCAGCGGCGGCAGGGTGACGGCGTACGCGCTGGAGCACAGCAGCGCGCAAGCCAGGGCGGAGAGTAAGCATTTTTTCATGGGGCGACCTTTTTATTGTTGTAGGGGAACGGTAGCGGTGTTGCGTTAGCGTGCAAGCAGGATGTCATTGACGATTTGCTGGGAGGCCACGGCATCCTGCCGCCGGATAGCGTCCTCCAGCGCGGGGTTATGATTGAGCTGCTCGCACAGCGTGAGCAGGCGCTTGACGGTGGCGATGTTGATTTCAGCTTCGCGCACCGGATCCAGCCCGCTGGCGTCCGGGAAGGTGTCAAAATAGTAGGCGCCACGGTAACCGTCGCGCTGCATCTGCCAGAGAAATTCCAGCGTGGCGCGGGGATTCACCGATCCCACCATTAACCCGTCGTCACGCTTTCCCCAGCCGTCGTTGAGATCCAGCCCCAGCAGGCGCGAGCGGCGGGCAACCATCGCCGCAGCGAAGGCCGGCACCTCATTCGCAAACAGGACGTGTGCGAAATCCAGCGTGATACCGAGATTGGGGCTGGCGGCCTCGTCGACCGCCAGCAGGCAGGTGGTGGCGTTGGGAAAAATGCTGTAGGCGCGCGGTTCGTTGGGTTTGTATTCAATGCTGACGTCAATGTCCGGGGCATATTCCGCCACCTCGCGCACGGCGGAGACGGCATCGTCCCATAGCTTCTTGTAATCGGCCTGGAAGCAGTAATCAAAGCCGTCTTGCCCCATCCAAAGCGTCATCAGCGTGGCGCCAAATTCGCGACCGGCATCAATACCGCGCTTAGTGAGTTCGATCGCCTCACGCCGCACCTTGGCATCCGGGTGGGTAAACGCGCCGATTTTAAACTGTGGCGCGTCCCAGCGCATCTGCATACCATTCACGGCCAAGCCGGCATCATTAATGGCCTGCTTCATGGTAGGGATATCCGCGACCATGTGCTGGGGGTAATTTAAATCGAGGTGAGTGAGGCCTTGAACGGTCCCCGCCCGCTGAATCATCTGTAACACCGAGGGCTTTCCCTGCAGCGCGGGCCAATAAAGATGGGCACCCGAGGCGAATGAGTTGAGACGCGTGGCAAACTTAAGTTCAGACATGGCGACACCCTTACGAGTCGGTTTGTGTTGTTCTTTTCTTTTTCACAATAATTCGTGAAGTTGTATTACTTATACGCGCGCTGTTTTTTTAAACAAGCGGCGCGGGGAAGAAAAGTGCGGTAATGCGAGGCAGTTCACGGAAGCGCCAAAACAGGGAAAAAGAAATGCGGGGCGATCCCGCGAAGCTGACAGCGCGTAGCGCCGGTCCGCGAAAAGGCGCGTGCCGCGGCGGAAGGGCGCGCTTGTCAGGCAGATCCGAAACGCGCTATAACCTAAACACCTACCCGCAATATAAGCGTATTCAGATGATTACCAGAACCTTGCGGCCTGATGAATGGCCGGATGCGTATCCGCTGATCGCCCAGCTGCGCACCATCTCGCGCGAGGCGTTTCTGGCGAGCGTGAAGATCCAGACGCTGAACGGCTATATGCTGGTCGGCGCGTTCAACGAGAACGCGCTGGTGGGGGGGATGGGGTGCAGACCGGTACACACGTTGGCCAGAGGCTTTCATTTACACATTGATGATTTGGTGGTGGATGAACAGCGCCGCCGCGCAGGCATCGGTAAGGCGCTGTTGGACTTTGCCACGCGTGAGGCGCAAAGCCGCGACATGGGCGCAATCTTCCTTGACGCACGCCAGCAGGCGATTCCGTTCTACACGCGCCATGACTTTATCCCCCACGCCTCGCCGTCAATGAAAAAGCCGCTCTTACCCTGACAGCAAGCACGCGACCTTCTGATCCTGCCTACCGCGCAGCGTTATTGCGCGACGCGGTAATACGCATGATAAGGACATAAAACACCGGCACAAAGAACAGGGTGAGCAGCGTACCGCTGATCATACCGCCAAATACGCCGGTACCCATGGCGCGCTGCGCGCTGACACTCGCCCCGCGCGCCAGCATCAACGGCACCATGCCGAGCGTAAACGCCAGAGAGGTCATGATGATGGGGCGCAGGCGCTGCTGCGCGGCCTCACAGGTGGCCTCAACCAGACCGCACCCCTCAAGCCGCTTTTGCTGCGCAAACTCCACGATCAGGATGGCATTTTTGGCCGACAGGCCAATCAACGTAATTAAGCCCACTTTAAAGAAAATGTCGTTGGTTCCCTGCGTGACAAACACAGCGAACGTCGCGCCAATCAGTCCGAGTGGCACCGCCAGCATTACCGCGAGTGGAACCGACCAGCTCTCATACAGGGCGGCCAGTACCATAAACACCACCAGCATAGATAGCGCCAGCAGCCCTGGCAGCTGCGCCGCGGAATCCTTCTCCTGCAGGGCGCTGCCTGCCCACTCGCCGACAAACCCCGGCGGTAGCTGGCGTGCGAGCGTCTCTATCGCCGCCATGGCACTGCCGCTGGCGGCGTCCGCTGCCGCGCTGGCGGTGATGCGAATAGCCGGATAGCCCTGATAGCGGGTCAGCTGCTGCGCCTGCTGCGTCCAGGATGCCGTGACGAAACGGGCGAGCGGCACCATCTGTCCGCTGCGATTTTTTACGGTGAGCTGCAACAGCTGCGCAGGTTGCATGCGAAAAGAGGCATCTGCCTGCACGATAACCTGCTGAACGCGCCCCTTGTTGGTGTAGTCATTGACGTACCAGGCGCCCAGGGAGACCGACAGCGCCTGATTGATGTCGTCAAAGGAGACCCCCAGCGCTTCGGCTTTTTCCCTATCGACATTCAGCACCAGTGCGGCACCGTCCGGTAAGCCATCGATAGCCACCTCGGCCAGCAGGGCGTTGTGCTTTGCGCACTCCACCAGTTCGCGCGCGGCGCGTTTCAGCGCGTGATACCCGTGACCTGCGCGATCCTGCAAATAGAACGTGAAGCCTGCTGATGTTCCCAGATCCGGCATGGCCGGCGGAAGCAGGCTCTGGGTTTCGGCCTCCGGCAGCTGCGCCATGCCTGATTGAATGCGCGCCGCTTCCTCCTGCGTCGTTGCGCCCTGGCGCTGCGCCGCGTCCTTGAGAGTCGTAAAGGCCATTGCCGTATTCGGGCCCGATCCGGTGAAACCAAAGCCGAGGATCATCACGTTGCTTTTTACCGCCTCGCGTTCGGCCAACAGCTGCTCAAACCGTTTAACCACCTCCAGAGTACGTGGCAGCGTGGCATCCGCAGGCAGCTGAATGGAAGACATAAAGTAGCCCTGATCGTCCTCTGGCAGAAATGCGGAGGGCAAGGCCGCGAGCCCAACACAGAGCGCAGCCAGCATCGCTACATACAGCGCCAGCATGCGCCCACCGCGCAGCAGAACCCGCCCCAGCACGGTGCGATAACGCTGTGAAAGGGCGTTAAAGTCGCGGTCAAACCTCGTGGAGAAACTGCCGCCACGCGGCGGCGCAGCCTTTAGCAGCGTGGCGCACAGCGCGGGCGTCAGCGTTAGTGCCAGAAACGCGGAGAAGAGGATGGAAACGGCCATAGAGACACAGAACTGACGGTAAATGATGCCGGTTGAGCCGCCGGCAAAGGCCATGGGGATAAAGACGGCGGTCAGCACCAGCGTCATGGCGATAATGGCCGGCGTGATGTCACGCATCGCTTGCCGCGTGGCGGCTTCCGGCGAGAGGCATTTTTCCGCCATCAGACGCGCCACATTCTCTACCACCACAATGGCGTCATCCACCACGATACCGATCGCCAGCACCATGCCAAACAGCGTGAGCATGTTGATGGCGTAACCGGCAATCAGCATCACCGTAAACGTCCCCAACAGGGCGATGGGGGCGACAATCGCCGGGATGAGGGTGTAGCGCACGTTATGCAGAAACAGCAGCATCACCAAAAACACCAGCACCATCGCCTCAATGAACGTCTGCACCACATTCAGAATGGAAAGGTGGATAAACGGTGCGGTGTCAAAGGGGACGCTGAGCGCCATGCCTTCCGGCAGGGTGCCACGCAGCTGGGCCAGGGCCGCGTGGATGTCGTGCGCGGTGCGCAGTGCATTGGCACCCGGTGCGAGCTGAATGGCCGCCGCCGTTGCCGGCACGCCGTTTTCGCGAATAGCAAAGGCGTAACTTTGCTGCCCGGACTCAATCCGCGCGATATCCGCTAACTTCACGCGGGCGCCATTGACCGCAGCCTTAACGGTAATATTGCCGAACGCCTCCACCGAGGCGAGCTGACCCTGGACCTTTATCGGGTAGGCGACGCGCTGGCTGGCTGGCGCGGGTTCGTCACCCACCCGGCCGGGGGAGACCAAACTGTTTTGCTGACTAATTGCCGTCAAAACCTCGTTCACCGACAGCCCGTAGCCCTGGAGTTGAGTGGGGTTCAGCCAGATGCGCAGCGCCTTTTCGCTGCCGAACAGTTGGATTTTGCCCACGCCGGGCACGCGGCGCAGCGTGTCGGTGAGATGGCGAGCGAAGTAGTCGCTGAGATCCGCTTCCTGATAGGCACCCGAAGGCGATTTCAATCCCACCATCATCAGGAACCCTGCGTCTGCGGCCTCCACGGTGAGGCCATTCTGTTTCACCGCCTGCGGCAGACGTGGCTCGACCACGTTCAGCTGGTTTTGCACATCCCTCTGCGCCTGCTTGATGTCGGTGCCGGGCTTAAAGGTCACGGTGATGTTCGCCATGCCGCTATTATCACTGGTTGACTCATAATAGAGCAGGTTATCCACCCCGGACATTTCACGTTCAATCAGCGAAATGACCGCATCATTCATCACCTCGGCGCTGGCACCAGGCCAGGAGGCGGAAACGATGATGCTGGGTGGCGCAACGGCAGGATACTGCGCCACGGGCAGCTGAGGGATCGCCAGAACGCCGGAGAGCACAATAAAAAGCGCGACCACCCAAGCAAACACGGGACGTTGGATAAAAAAAGCGGGCATGTTAATGGCCTTCCTGACGCGGTGTTTGACAAGGGCGTATGCAAGCACGGTGGCGAAGGCGGGAATAATCCGGTCGTGATAGCGCGTGATGGCGGCAAAGAGGTCGCGTAGTTGGAGACATTTTTTGTGCAAATTCATTAAGCTGTGATGACGCAGAGTTTGCACGCGGCGAGTGGAGTGAGGATTTCCCCAAGATGGAGGGAAGATGGAGCCTGCACGTGAGCCTTCGGCTTTGACGCGCCATCGACAATACCCGATGGCTGGCTTATAACGCCGAGCGAAAGAGAAGAGGCCCACGCGCACGTGCATTAACGGAGTGCCACCGTCTACGTAAACGCGTTAACGCCTAAATAACATATATCCTTTCGATTGATGCGGACCCAAGTGCCTACCATTCCCTTTTTTTACGCCAACAGATTAAAAGAAAAGATAAAATTTAATGCATCGCAATCTCTTTTCTTTAGCACTTTATTTTAACATTCCATTAATATTATGCCGCGATTATGGTAGGGAATTTAATAGGCAGGCAGTGATTGCGCATCATACTCGCGCTGCGCTGTTTCTACCGCCGCCATATTTTCATTTGTCCATTCCAGTAATGCCTGGAAAATTTTGTCGAGCGATTGCCCTAAAGGCGTCATTCGGTATTCGACGGCAATAGGCGAAATCGTTACCACGCGTCTTTCAACAATCCCATTTCGTTCAAGCTTGCGCAAGCATTGCGTCAAGGCTTTTTGGGTTACGCCTATCTTACGCATTATCTCATTGAATCGGGTTGGTTTTTCGCTAACGGTTAATATTACTAGTACGGACCATTTATCAGATATTTGATCTAATATCACTCGATTAGGGCAAGATGTAATTCTGTTCGACGCTGTCATAAACCCGGTTTCCTGTTTGCTACTTAGTAGAGAAAAAGTGCCTGATTGACCTGTTCTGCATTCTGTATATCATTTAATTCGCTCTAAGTGAATTCGGTAATTTATGCTGAAATACCCCTTATTTAATAAGACATTCATGTGACACTGATAAATTAGAGGATTAAAGATGATTGCAGTGACCGGTGCAAACGGTAAATTGGGCAGGCAGGTTATCAAGAAACTTCTTTCTTTTTATCCCGCTGAAAAAATTGTCGGACTTACCCGTGATTCTCAAAACGCGACAGATCTTTCTGCGTTAGGTATACAAGTGAGAGAAGCCGATTATGATAAACCTGAAACCCTATTGGCAGCGTTATCTGGCGTAGAAAAACTGTTATTGATTTCCGCCGTGGTCCCCAGCGAAAGGCTCAGGCAACATCAAGCGGTCATTGATGCTGCGCAACAGGCTGGCGTGACGTTAATGGCTTACACCAGCCAATTACGTGCGGATACCTCGCGGCTCTCTTTGGCGAAAAGTCACAGAGAGACAGAAAGTTATATTAAACAGAGTGGAATGGCATACACCATTCTGCGCAACGGCTGGTATATAGAAAACCACACCGAGAATCTGTATAAAGCGCTTCAACATGGGGTGCTGTTAGGCTCCTCGGGAAAAGGACGCTTTTCCGCCGCCTCCCGAGAGGATTACGCTGAAGCTGCCGCCGTGGTGTTATCTCAAGAGGGGCATGTGGGAAAAATCTATGAACTTGCGGGTGACGAGTCATACTGTATGGCCGATTTAGCCCATAAACTGAGCGAGTTGAGTGGCAAAAAAATCGATTATCTCAATTTATCCTCTTACGATCTCAAGCAAGTGCTTTTATCAGTCAATATTCCTGAAATGATTGCAGATGTTGTTATCGAAGCGGATAAACAATCGCAAGAAGGGGAATTATTCAGTGATTGTAAGGATCTCTCTGCACTCATAGGCAGAAAAACGCTGTCTGTCCATCAGGCGGTGGTTAACGGAATGCAAAAAAAATATCAACTGGCCGATGATTGAAGTCACTAAACAGTCATGTTTATTTCGCATTTCTCATGCGCGTTGGAGCAGCCATTGAGGCTGGATCGGGTTATATAGGTTGCCTTGGCACTCTATTACGCCACTGCAAAAAGATCGCACCCGTTAGGGTGTTAATACGCATTTTTATTGGTGGTGACGATGCTGCGGCAGTATTTAAACCGTGATCATACTGCGAGAGGGTAATTTTTTCTGCTGCGGTTATTTCGTGATGGTATTCATCAAGCTGTCGATATTCACTGATTATTCCCAACAAAATTTACTTTTTTGCATGTTTGGTAACAGATTCATAGTCAGGCAGGGAGAAATATAATGCATCATATTATTTCCAAAAGACAAACCACATTGGCTAGCGCGATGGCGGTGGTGGTGGGTTTCTATTCTATGACGTTCGCTACAGCCGCACTAAGCGAAAGTGCTGAGCCCACGCGTTATCAGGTGGCGATTTACCGTGGCGAAGCAGGCTGTGCAGGATGCGCTGAAATGGTGGACAAGGCCTTGAAGAATTCAGGACTCCCCCTTACGACTTCCTATGTGGGTGAGCATGAAAAGCTCAAGCTCAATGACAATACCCTAAAGAGGTTTGATCTCTATATCCAGCCGGGTGGCGGGCAGGATATTCCTGCTGCATATCAGGCGTTGGGAACCGAAGGTGCCAACGCAATTCGTCGTTTCGTGAAAAACGGCAAGCGCTTTCTGGGTATCTGTATGGGGGCATACCTCGCTGATAAGAATAACTTGGGGTTGATTGATGCTTCGCTGGCGTCAGAAGTGGGCAGGCCGGGCTCAGGGGTGACTGACGAAGGGGATTATGCCCTTCAGGTAAGGTGGAATAAAAAAGAAGAGCCCTTTTACTATCAGGATGGGCCTCATCTGAATAACAGTCAGGAAGATAAAGCCATCGCCTATTATGCGAATGGCGATATCGCAATCGCAAAATACCGTTATGGTAAGGGGACGGTGATACTTTCTGGCCCCCATCCGGAAGCCGATGAGACGTGGTTAGGGGAGGCGGCAACGAGCAGCACAACGCCGGGCAATAAGATGGCACGGCTGATGAGTGAGTTGGGTTTAAAAAAAATTGATCTCCGCACAGCTTGCTCCCCATAAGCTGCGGTGGTTTAAACTTTTTACCCAAGAGGTGAGATATTACCTGGACAGTCTGTTACGCCCCCGCTGAATCCACTCGGCGCAAAGCGGCTTGTACTAAAGACACACTCTCTCTTTCAGCAACAACAAACGGCCCATACTGGGCCGTTTGTTGTTTATAAAAATGCCCTGTAAAACATCTTCACGCGATTAATCTTTGACGGCTTCAGCAACCCGTTTCGCTGCGCTGGCCAGCACATCTTTGCGCGCGCTGGCGTCTTTTACGCGCTGGGTAAAATAGGTTGTCAGCACAATGGGCGCCCGGCCTTTGGGCCAAATAACCGCAATGTCATTGGTGGTGCCGTAATCCCCGCTGCCGGTCTTGTCACCTACCGTCCAGTCAGCAGGCAGGCCCGCTTTTATACTGTTTGTGCCGGTCGTATTGCCTTTCATCCACGTAGCCAGCTGGGTGCGCTGCGTGGGGGCGAGGGCGTTGCCTAACACCAGTTTATTTAGACTTTCCGCCATGGCACGCGGCGTGGTGGTATCTCGCGCATCGCCCGGTATGGCGGTGTTCAGGCTCGGTTCATTTCTGTCCAGACGGAATTTCACATCGCCAAGGGTGCGGGCAAACTGGGTCGTTTGACGGGGGCCGCCGCCAATCGCCAGCAGTTTATTCATGGCGGCATTGTCGCTAAATTGTAACGCTGCGGCGCTCAGTTCGGCGACGGTGAGGGTGGAATTAATGTGTTTTTGCGTAACAGGGTTGTAATTCACCATGTCTGATTGCACTAAGGGAATCGCTTCATTCAGCAGAGAGGGATTTTTTTCACTGCTTTTTAATAGGGATGCCACAGCCATCACTTTGCTGGTGCTGCACAGGGGAAAGCGCTCATCGCCACGCCAGGCATAACGTGAACCGTCTGCGGTATCTATCACGGCCACGCCCAGTCGCCCCCCGGATTGCTCTTCGAGCGTTTTTATCGCGGCGTTAAGTGACTGCGTATTAATAGCCGCATGGGCACTCGCCGCTAATCCTGTCAGTAAAAAGAGAGAAGATGCCATTCGCTGGGTCGTTGAACGTTGCTGCATGTGAATACTCCTTAATGCATAAGGTTTGTGAATAAACGATGAGACGGATGCGCCGCTTCAATACCTTAAGAGTAAGTTCGTTCTCTTTGATCCTGTAATGATATAAATTGATGTCAGCCATAACTTTTTCTGGGGTCTTGAGTGAAAAGTGATATCCCGCTAAATGCATTACGTGCCTTTGAATCTGCCGCGCGTCACTTGAACTTCACCAAGGCAGGTCTTGAGCTGTACGTTTCACAGGCGGCGGTGAGTCAGCAGGTCAGGCTATTGGAAGAGAAGCTGGGGATGATTTTATTTAAACGGCTGCCCAGAGGGCTTGAAATGACCGATGAAGCCCGGCTGCTTTTTGCCAGTATTACGGATGAATTTCAACGCCTGGAAAAAGCCTACCGACGCTTTGACGGTGGCGCGATCAAAGAGTCGTTGACGATATCTTGCGTGGGGACCTTTGCCCTGGGCTGGCTGCTGCCCCGCATGGAAAACTTCAAATGCCGACATCCCGCCATCGATATATACCTGCAGACCAATAACAATGTTGTCAGTCTGGCGGGTGAGCAGTTGTGTTTGATGTCAATGGAAGGGTGTTTCAAAGACACGCAGTGGTGACAGGTGATAAACGTCTGCTAAGAACGAAATTCATCCTGCCAGTCCACATCATGAACAGTTAATGATTTTTAACCTAATACACGAAATCTCACTTGAGAATAACGTCCTACCGGCTCGTGACATTTGTGCCGGATACAGCTTTAAATGCGGTCACAGAAAGCGAGTGTGGGTCTCGCGTATCGTGAACAGGACAAAAGGTGCATATACCAGAGCTGATATAGCACCTTGTTGGTGAGAGGCAGGATGGGTAATCTGATAAAAATGATTTATTCTGCGGAATATTTTTAACGGTAAAATTTATCGCCCCAGCAATACCCGGCTGGAAAATTCTTTTTTTAGCTCAACGCTATATGGGGCGTTATAAAAGCTTACCCTCTGAAATTTATCATCAAATTTATTATTCAGATGTTTATTCACTGGAATTGAACCAAAAACGTTATGAAGTTCGCTTTGCGTTTTTTCACTGACCAGCCAGTTTACAAAAACAGCAGACGCGGCGGGGTGTGCTGAATTTTTAGCTATTACGACAGCGTTGGCACCGGCAGGCATATTAAACCCGGGTACATAAAATTTTATGCGTGATGTTACTGCACCCGTTTTTTTAAGCGTCAGCAGATGATCTTCCCATGCAGGTGCCAGAATAAGCTCGCCATCATTGATGCGGGTAAGACTGTCTGCCTGAGATTTTGTTAGCGTTATCTTACTTTTGTTTTTAATAAACCATTCCCATCCTTTATTCCAGTGCTGCAGAACGGCCGGATCTGTTTTATCAGATAACGTATGCTCTCCCTGTCCCTGGAGTGTCAGTACCCTCTGTATAAAAGCTTCACCGGCTCCACCATTTTGCGGATCATTGTATCCAAACAAATTTGGATTGCTGTCGATGAAGCCCTGAAGCTCGTCCAGCGTCTGAGGCAGTTTTTTGTCCTGCATTTGCAGCGGGTCATAGGCAAACCCGGTCTGACTTCCCCAGAATGCAAGGCCATATCCAAGGAAGTCGGTACCATGGAGTTGACTGTAGCCGTTCTGGTATTCAGGAAGCCATGATACTGGCGAAACGGTATGAGAGTTGAGGACAACCGGCATCTGGCTCATCGTGAAACCTATTACGTCAAGCTTGCCGATTTCTTTACTTTTTTCAGCGAGTATTTTATTGAGATTCCCGTCTATAGTCGATTCGGGAATGATAACTTTAATACCGTACTCCTGCTCAAATTCTTTTACAAAACTTCGCCATTGTGGCTTGAGATACCAGACATTAAAGTTAACTGTCCCTTCGATTTTTGCCCGGGAGACAACCTCACTCCACGTCATTTCTGAAAGCTGCGCTCCCTCTGCCGCGGAAAAAGAGAAACAAGTAACCATTACAGCGGTACTTAAAGTTCGAAAGCGTTTCATATTAACCTCTTAATATTAATATTTGCCAGTTGTCTCAGCCGCGTAATTATCTTTCAGCGCTCTTTCAATGACTATCATAAGGAATATGTTAGGAATAATGAGTATCATTGATACAACTGCGGCGTCTGGTCTGACAAACGTGTATCCAAGGAAAGAATAAAGTATTGTAGGAATGGTAATGAAATCCGGTGAACCCAGTACATATGAGACGGAAAACTCCTCAAGGCTCCTGACGAAACACAGGATCAGGGTAGCGAGGATGGCACTCTTCAGAAAAGGCAGGTATGCATTCCTGAATGTAGCCCATCTGTCCGAACCCAGATCGCGGCTGGCGTCAATCATCTCCTGCGGTACAGCCCGGAATCCGGCGGAAAGTATTCTTATTGCATAAGGCAGCGCGAGGACGGTATGTCCTGTCACGATGCTGATAAAGGGATTGTCGATATTAAGTTGCAAGATCATGGCGCTGAAAAATATGCCAATGAGCATTCCCGGCATAACGAGCGGGATCAGCGTCAGGATTTCAGCTATCCCTTTTCCTCTGAATGGTATGCGACCGAAAGCATAAGCAGTAGGAAGAGCCAGTAACAGACTCAGGGGAGCTACTGTTAACGCTATCGAATAACTATTGAACATAGCGTCAGGAAGCGATGTCGTCTGCCACATATTTACCCATCTTGTGAAAGACAGGCTGTCCGGAAATATGTTAGGAAAACTCCAGGGATGAGCAGGGTCAACCATAGACCATATTACTGCCATGCCCACGGGCAGCCCAAGCCACATAAAATTAGCAATGAGAAAAAAAAACACCGAAACTCTCATGACTACACCAGTCTTTTTTGGACTGTTCACGTTCATTTCAGGTCCCCTTTGCACGTCATGAAAGGTGTTATCAGTAACTTAACTACTATGCTGAACAATAATGAAGTTATCATGATGATCATGGCAATGACGGCAGCGTTATTCCACTCTCCGTACTCTATGGCCGTTGACTGCATCAGTCGCGCAAGCGAATAAACATCATGCGGTCCGGCAACGGAATAAAAGGCAAAGTCACCGATCGCATCAATAAATACAATAATCAATGCCACCTGCAAGGCGGGCAGGGTGAGTGGCAGCAAAATAGTGATAAACCGCTGCCACTTATTAGCGCCTAAATTTCCAGATGCGTTTAAAAGATCATTTTTCACAGCATTCACTGAGCTGCTAATCAGAATCAGAGCAAAAGGCATGTTCTTCCATATCTGCAGGACAATGACTCCCGTTCCGAAACTATCATTCTGCATACGCAGCGGCGTTCTGATAATATTTGCAGCCAGAAGGAATTCATTAATAACACCATGGAATGAAATGATGTTAATAAATAAAAAGGCTGCAACAAGGCCAGGAATAAACATAGGTATACGCAGTATGGCAATAATACTTTCTTTCATGGGTAGCGGCTTTCTCAGCCATAAAGCGATGGGGTAGGCGATAATAACGGCACCCAGGGATCCGAGAAGTGAAACTTTTACTGAATATAGAAGTGAGCTCACCAGTACGGGATCGCGGAGCATCCCGGACCAGTACTGAAGTGTAAAATAACTTTCACCCGTCAGATTAAAATAACCAATGCTCTGCGCAATCAGAACATAGAATGTTGAGCCCATCAGCATGAGGATAGTACCAAGCCCGCTTATCATAAGAAGCCAGGCGAATAACTCCTGCCGGATATTGATCTTCATATCACAGGCTCCAAAAATACAATGGCATTTTCAGGCAAATAGAAACATGCCTGCTCACCGGTTTTAAAGTAAGGTTTTTTTATAAGTTGCAGCCGCACGCCGGTTCCGTCGCTTGTGTGCCCCAAAGCCTCGGTATGGTTTCCCATAAAAGCCATACTTTCAACGGTGATGGTAAAGTGATTAGCGTCTTTTTTGCTCTCAGGAATGTGTACAGCATCTTCGGGCCGCCAGCATATCCAGCAATGATCGCTTTCAGGTACTCTGGAAGAGCTGACGTAGAAGCCCCCCATTGAAGTGGATACCCTGTAATAGCCGGGTTGTTCTGCCCTGCATATGGTTGCCTGCATAATATTTGCCGCACCAATAAAATCGGCAATAAAGCGGTTTGCCGGCTGATAGTATATTTCTTCAGGTGTGCCTGCCTGCGCAATGTTCCCTGCATTAAGTACCACAATTTTGTCTGACATGGAGAGCGCTTCACTCTGGTCATGCGTCACATACACTGATGTAAGATTGTGGCGCTCCTGAAGCTGCTTGATTTCATATCTCACACTTTCACGCAGCTTTGCATCCAGATTGGAAAGAGGTTCATCAAAAAGCATGACGTGAGGCTTTGTTACCATGGCTCTCGCGATCGCAACTCTTTGCTGTTGCCCGCCTGAAAGCTGAGAAGGCATTTTGTGTCTTTGTGATCCGAGGCCCATTTGTTCCAGCACGGTATCCACCGTCGCTTTCTGTTCGCCGAGGGGGATCTTCTTCTGCTTCAGCCCATAAGCAATATTGTGAACAACATTCAGATGAGGGAACAAAGCGTAAGACTGGAAACACATCGCAGTGCTTCGCTTCTCCGGAGGTAATGTATTAATTGCCTGACCGTTCAGAATGATGTTTCCACTGTCCGGGGTAATGAATCCTGCAATCATCTTCAGAAGCGTTGTTTTACCACATCCGCTGGGTCCAAGCAGGGTGACGAACTCTCCCTCTTCAACATCGAAAGAAATCTCTTTCGCTGCATAGTACTCATCAAAACGCTTTGTAATATTTTCCAGTCTCAGTTTAACCATCATGCAGTCCCTAATGTTTGTCATTATTAAGTTTAATGATTAAACATTAAACTTTTGTGACAGAGAGCAAAAGGTTGGTAATTCAATGTTTAATTTATTTATGTTACTGATTTATATAGTAAAAAAATACATGAAAATTTCGGTGATTTTTTTATTATGTTTAGATAATATACTTATTAATGCGGGCTAACTTTTTTTCTAAAGGTGCAGATCTTGTTCAACTTCCATCAGGCCAGTAGAGGGGTAGTACTGGCTAACGGCCATCGTGGATACTCCAGTAAGTATCCTGAAAATACGTTATCGGCATTTGAAGGGGCACGCTTGGCTGGAATGTCGAGTATTGAGCTCGATGTGCACATGACCAAGGATGAGAAGATGGTGGTTATTCATGATTACCGCATTGACAGAGTATCGGATGGCTCTGGTTATGTGGCCAATATGACTCTCGACGAACTGAGAACGTATGACTTTGGCGTCAGCGCTTCCTCCGACGCCGTAAAGGCTGCCATACCGGCCCTGGATGACATCTTTGACTGGGCGATCAGGCACGATATGGGGCTTGTCGTAGAGATAAAACAGCGCTGTCGTCTTGATCGCTTTATTGAAAGATTCACCGAACTGGTCAACACCAGAACTGGCATTGTCGGAAGAATGCAGTTACTCGGGTTTAACCATGTACTGCTTAATCAGGTCAAGAACAGCGTTCCGGGTCTGAAGATTCAGACAGTCTCGCTTGAACGTTATAAAAATCAGCTTGAAGCCATTCTCGGTTCGGGTGCTGATTGTGTTTGTCTTGAATATGAACATACACACATAGACGATCTGAAGGCCTATAAGCAGGCGGGATTAGGTGTACGCCTTTACCTTACGCCGGGCAAGCTCGGTCTCGATACGCTGGAGTACTACCGCTTTAAATTCGGGCATGATGTCCGCAGCGAGATACTTTTTTGGATGAAAGAAGGTCTGATTGACATGGTCAGCCATGATGACGTCCTGTATGTCAAAAGACTCATCGAAGACGCTGGTTTAAAATGCGCTTAACCATTTGATGCCGGCATATAGGAATTACCATGAATTTAGTCAGTGCACCTTTAGAACTGAGCGCGACGCAGCGTAACCTGATCGACCTGATCAGGAATCATGGCACCGTTACACGGGCCGAACTCAGTCGCCTCTCAGGTCTGACTCCGGGAGCTATAACACAGCAGTGCCGTGAACTGATTTTTACCGGGCTGATTATCGAGGGTGAGCCTGTACATGATGGCAAGCGTGGTCAGCCTTCGTTACCCCTGCGCCTGAATCCAGGAGGGGCGTGCTCTGTAGGTGTTTCCTTCAGTCCTGGGTTTATTGACATTGCCGTCGTTGACCTAAGCGGAAAACCGCTCATACAGGTTTCAGAAAAACATACTGAAAACCGTGAAATAGCCCATACGGTCAATCAGGTCATACAGATGGTTGCCGGTGCACTTAAAAAGAAACGTTTAAGTAACTCACGAATACTGGGCATTGGATATGCCGTTCCGGGATTCCTGAAAAAAGACGGCCGTAAAAGACAGACAGTAGCATGGCTTGATAGCTGGAGGGAGGTTGACCTTCAGGCAGTTTTTGCTGCAGCGTTACCTTACCCGACCTGGGTAGAAAACATCGTAAATGCTTCTGTCATTGCCGAATATTACTCCGGTAATCACAGTCACATTTCTGATCTGGTCCTTATTGATCTGGGATATGGAATTGCTGCAGGCATTATTGCTGACAATAAACTTCTGAGTGGGGGGTTTTCGAATGCCGGAGAACTTGGAATGAGTTTCCCACTCGAACTGCCAAGGCCTTCTTATAAAGATTTGCTTATCACTCTGGAGAAGGCCGGTCTGGATCCCGATGAACTTGATGGCCTTGCTGGCAGCGGGAATAAGGTTATTGAGTGCTGGATAGCGCGTGTAAGTGAACAACTGGAACCCATTATATTCAGCTGTATCCAGTGGCTGGACCCTGAAGTTATCACGCTGGGTGGCGCGATGCCTAAAAAAATCGTCGGGCGGCTGGTGAAGGAGCTCAAACTCAGAGTCAGCGGACGATTAGAGCCGTTACGACCATCAGCAAAAATTGAAGCTTCTGCTTTCAGTAAAGAGGGTGCGTCACGCGGGGCAGCAATGCTGCCTTTATATTACACACTGAATATAAAAAAGTAGCAGTGCCAGATTAGTTTTACTCGGGTGTAAAAGGTATGCCGGCCATTATATCAGTAAGAGAGGATGGGATATGTCACGTGATGTTGTCAGTTACGCACCGGATGTGGGAAGAAAATTTTCATCCTCCGGGTGTCCTTTGCCTTTTGCGGGTAATACATTTCTTGGCCACCTTGAACAGCAGGGGGAAGGATTTAAGACTTTCGATACTATTCTTAATGTATACAGAGCCCTTCCGGAAACCAGTTTTTTTAGGAAAATGACGGTTCTTCCATCCAGCAGTTACCACATTACGCTTTTTACCGGTGTAAACGAGTGCGATCGTCATTCAGGCCCATGGCCAACCGGTATGTCTCGTGAGGTGGCGCTGGAAAGCCTGAACACATATTTTCTGGAGAAACTTAAATTACGTCAGCCAGAGATGTCTTCGCCCTTTGAATTTATTGTCGATTCTGATGCTCCATTGCCAGGAGAGAACGATAATCTTTTTATTCCACTTAAACCTGCCAGTCAGGACACCTATACCAGGCTAGAAAATTTAAGGGATGAATTGTCAGATATAACAGGTATTCGTCGCGAGGATCATCGTTATTATCAGTACCACATCACCCTGGGGTATCTTGTGGCCACTCTCGATAAAGTGGAACTAACGGAATACAGAGCCAAAAACAGGGAATGGAGAGAAATGATAGCGAAGACCGGTAAAATTACCATTAAGAAATTTTATTTTTGCATTTTACAGGATATGTATTCATTCCGGAGCATTTACGCAATATAGATATGACTTTGTTTACGTCCCGGCAAGACAGTAATGAAATACTCAGATTAAAGTTCGCCAGGTTTAACTGAGCAAGTTCGGGTCTGTCGTAATTAATAAATAATTAATCAGTTTCAATTTTTTATAAATGAGGTTTTCTGTGAACAAGACGTACATGCGGTGGATTTATTTCGTCATACCTGTATTAATACTGACTGGGTGTGCAGGCTCTCCACTTGGCAACCTGATTTTTAATAAACGTTATCAGACCAGTTCAGATATCGCTGCATCATGGGTCGGGTCTTCGGCAGACGAACTGATGATGGCGTGGGGACCACCTCAAAACAGCCAGGCTCTGAGTAACGGAAGCAGCATACTGGATTATCAGTATAACTGGATTGTAAATGGATACGATTCAAGTATGTGGAACTATATTCCTGAATATGCAAACTGTAATAATCGATTTCTGGTGGAGCAAGGGATAATAACAAGATGGTATTCATCAGGTGGCTGCCCAAAAAGACCTAAAGGGGCAAAATTGATTGATGGGAGTATACCGGTACCAGAATCAACTCTTTAGTAAGTCTTGCTTTTGACTGGTGTTTATCTGAGGGGGGGTTAAATAAACCGTGGCTCACAAAGTGATTACCAGTTAAAAAACGCGGGACGTTTCAGTTAGAAGTAAAAAGAATTGACTAAATTTTCGTTCAAAATCAGTTATGATTGAATCCTATTAATTAAGTAAACTTTCAAGGTCAATATTATGAAGACTTATATAGCGGCATTTGCAATTGTACTATTTATTTCAGGATGTAGTTCTTTCAGTGGTGAGGATAAGTTTTCACGAAGTTATGTTTCTGCTCATATCATAGCTAATAAAACGACGGAGTCCGAAGTTAAGGCTCTCTATGGCACTCCCGACGATCAATCATCAAGTTCAGACGGTAGTTACGTGTGGCGTTATGATAGGGATGGTAAAATGAATTTTCTTTCAAATGCTGTTTCTTTAATTCCCGGAGCTTCTGCGCTAAGTGGTGCCGTGACCCAAGCCACAATTGCTCAGCATACCAAAGATGATATAAGTTCTGTTTCTGATAAAGCGTCCGGAAATACAGAGCATCGTAGCGGTAGGTTGGCAATTTATTTTACTAGTAATAAAGTTGTTTCCAACTGGTATATGTAATTATTTCGTTAATAAGCTGGGGTAAGAAATTATTCCAGAACTTTGTTTATTCTTATTGAGAGGTTCCCTGCCGATCGTATCTGCTCTCCCGCCCGCTACCTCACCGGTAGCTGGCAAAAGGCGAAAATAAATTATTATCCTGCCAAAGGTAAACTGGTTTTAGATATAAATGGGAAAATACATACAATAGCTATTGCTACTTTAGTCGCCTGGCTGCTATCAGGATGCTCGACACTGGCTCCGGAGCGAACTGCAGCAAAAAATCTTATGGGAAGAATATCAGTGAAGCCTACAGGGTTTTTGGTCATCCATGGCTTAGTGGTACAGAAACAAGTGTCAGTGCGGAAAGTAAATTTTACGGACATAATGTTTATCATTTCTATTTTAAGGGGCTTGAATACGATCGGGGAAAGTTCAACGGTTCTTATATGGATACATCACAAGGTCGTCCGGTTCTGGTTAATCAGTTCGAAACACAACATGCGCAGGAGTCATGTAGAGTTGGATTCTGGGCTGATCCGAAAACGAACATAATCGATTACTACGAAGTCAAAGGTAACTGTGGCTTGGGAGGCTGGGGATTCGGCACAACCGGCATATTACATTATTGGGGAATAAACTGACCTGAATGTCTCCTGGGCATGAAATAAAACGATCCCTTAAAAGGAATGTTCATATTAAAAGTATTGGCCATTTATCGATGAGCTAAAGATGCTTCTAATATGTTGCTGATCAATCATTGGTAATTAACAAATCAAATGCTGTTTAAACAACCTGGAGTTAAAGTCATGAAAAAAATGATCTGTATATCAGCTGTTTCTTTTCTTTTGAGTGCATGTACTACGATGTCTCCTGATCTCGCAATCCCGATACTACAGGCTGATACTTCCAAAATGTTAGGCCTGGGGTCTTCCGATGAGATAACTGTGACTAATGTTTCCATGTCTAAGCCTGACGCGCTCGGTTCCCAGATGATATCGTACCGCGCAACGACTGATAAGGGGCGTATTTTAGACTGTGAAGCGCACGTGATTCCTGGCCTTCCGCTACAGGAACCAACCGTAAGCACGCCGACGTGTAAACCGGTTAAGACCTATAACAAATAACATCACTATTTTTAAAAGGATTCAGTAAATGCCCGGGGCGGCTCAGAAGAACGGACATGCAGCCGATGAGTGGTAAGTAAACAGCATGATATATGCCATTGTATTTTACCCTGTCCGGTAATTCTGAACGGGTGCCCCGCGCTTTTACGATCAACTCTCCTCTTCAGCAGGGACCTGACCTGAAGAACACCATGAACAGACCGATCGCTGCTATGCGCGAGAAGCGGACGCCCTATCAACCTTTGGTATCCAGACCTGCAAGCGTTGTAATTTCAGCAAGCAACCAACGTTCAAAACTGTTCAGCGCAGCTTCATTCACAGCCGTTTCCATCGGTTTGACTAAACAGAACGTTTTGCTCAGGCAGTTTGAGGCTGGCCAAGGCGAAATAAGCGTGCCGCAACGTAATTCATTCTCGACATACATTCGCGGAATCAGTGCTACGCCTTGCCCCGCGATGACGGCAGCAATGGCCATTTCATGAAGATCGTACCGCACGCCCTGTGCCGGATTATCGAGGTGTAGTCCAGTTTCTTGAGCATACTGGTGCCATGCATCTGGATTCTGTGGTCGGTGAATGCGTGGCAGTGCATTTAACTGCCGATTGACGTCATGATGCGTTAACAGTGCGGGCGTGCAAACCGGCTGCAGCTGTTCCTGAAACAGCGCGTGCACGCGCATGCCTGTCCATGCGGAATGTTCAAAGTGAATAACGGCGTCAAAGCCACTCCCGGGCAAAATGAACGGCTCGGTTCTTGCCGCAATATTTACCGTTATGTCCGGGAACAACGCGTTAAAGCCCTTCAGGCGGGGTATAAGCCAGCGGCTGGAAAAGGTTGGCAGGACGGCGATATCCAGACTCTGACTGCCCTCAGGCATGCCCATGATGGACTGCGTGTCTCTTTCAAGCCGATCGAGGGTTTCACGTACATGGTGTGCATAGCGCGCGCCGACAGGATTCAGCTTTACCCGGCTTCCCATACGGTCAAACAGTTTACAGTTCAGCAGCGTTTCAAGGCGCCCAATTTGACGGCTAATTGCGCCTTCCGTTAACGATAGCTCCTGTGCGGCCCTGACGAAATTACCGTGTCTAGCAGCGGCATCAAAAGCCTGCAATGACGCACTACTGGGTATTTTTTTGCGCATCAAACCTGATCCTTACTTAGCGCCAATAACGTGCTTCCATTGACTAAATGTCACTAATCCGTGACATATTATCGTTTTTAAGCGGTGCAACCAGCTTGTAGCATGATGAAAAATCATTAAGCAAAGATATTTGCTTGCAGATATAACGCAAGCTGAGAGGGGCCGATGTTCTATACCGTGGAGTGCTCGTTTACCGATCCTGAACGCGAGGCAGAATGGAATGCCTTTTACCGTCACAACAAACTGCCCGCATTGATATCTGTTGCGGGCTTCACCACCTCCCAACGCTTTCGCGCCGTCAAATCGGGCTGTCCTGTCTACCTTGCTCTTCATACGATTAAGGATGGGGATATTCTCAGCAGTGCGGACTCCCGTTTAAAAGGCGGGGGGAATTTCTCTCGCTGGCAGGTCTGCATCACTGACTGGCATCGCAATCTCTATGGCGGCGAAGGTCTTTTGCCAGCCATCTCTTACGATGAAAGGCTGTTATTGAGCGCAAAGCCCATACGATATGGAGGACTTTATGCGTGCACTGGACGTTGCCACTTATCAGGCCTCGGGGTTGATAACGCGTTTTCGCTGTTTTGGCTCCCCTGGCAAACACGTATTTGCTCGCCACTCGCGCCGAGGTAACGATGAACCCTCTCTTTCCATTCCGCCAGATTGGCGATTTTCACATAACTGCATTGAGTGACGGGAATATGGCAGCGAGTCTGGATTTGCTGTCGGGTATTAAAAAATCTGATGCGGACGTTATTCAATACCGTGCCGGAATCAGTGAGCCCGCTAATATCCATATAAACTGTTACCTTATCCGCGGCCCGGGTCGAATCATTCTGGTTGACGCTGGCACAGGCCCGCTGAATGACATGGCGGGACAACTCAACGCAAACCTTGCCGCAGTCGGCGTTAGCCCTGAGGACGTCGATACGGTGTTATTGACGCACTGCCATCCTGATCATATTGGCGGGCTGCTGGATTCTGAAAAACAGCCGGTGTTTAAACACGCTGAGATTTTTCTTCATCCACTGGAAGCGCAACACTGGCAGGATGATGAAAAAATGAAAATAGCGGATGCGCGCGGGCAACGTCATGTTGAGCGGGTGCGTCAAACGTTAGAGGCTTATGCCCCAAGGGTGCGCTTGTTTAACGGTGACAAAATAGCAGAAGGCATTATGCCAGTATGGCTACCCGGTCATACGCCAGGTCACACCGGTTTTCGCATTAATGCAGATGAGAGATGCTTATTAATATGGGGAGACATTGTCCATTATCCTCACATTCAGTCAGCGCAACCGGCGGTTTCTATTTTATTCGACACCGATCCTGTTCAGGCCGAGGAAACAAGAAGGCAAATTATGGAAAAAGCCGTTAGCGAAAAATTGATCATCGCAGGTATGCACTTAAGCCAGGCAGGATTTGCCAGCGTTCACAGGGATGGCAGTGGATACCGCATTTTCTACTCTGAAAAAGAATAACCAGGCATGACTGGGCGGTGAATGATTGGGAATGGTTTAGCATCCGCTGTCCGCTTCTGGCACCAAGCGGGCAGTGGATGCTTATGATCAGCGAGTGATCACGCTGATGAAGAACAGGTGAGATTAAATATTGTAAGGAAAGCATAATGCAATTAGCGGTGATATCGGACATTCATGGCAACCTTCCTGCGCTGAATGCTGTGCTGAAGGACATTCATTTTCATGGAGTTGATCACATTGTGAATCTGGGCGATATCGTTTCAGGAGGACTTTTTCCTGCGGAAACAGCGGACAGATTGATGCCTTTAAGCCTGCCAACGATAAGAGGAAATCACGAACGACAACTCCTCGAAACGGATTTTTCAGGTATGAGTTTATCTGATAAACATGCGTTCAAAAGTCTTCAGGCTGAGCATTGGGCGTGGCTTAAAGGCCTGCCAGCGCAGTTAACTATTCATGAAGACATACTGATGGTGCACGGCGCTCCGGGAGATGACCTCATTTACCTTTTGGAAGAAGTCACTGCTTCAGGCGTGAAGCCCTCATCTGAAGCGCGCGTTTTAGCGCTTATTGCAGGTAGAAACGAATCGCTGATCCTTTGCGGCCATACGCACATCCCTCGAGAGATGCGGCTGTCAGACGGCCGACTGATTGTCAATCCCGGCAGCGTAGGGTTACAAGCCTATGATGATGACACCCCCTTTGTGCACGTTATGGAGAGTGGTTCTCCCCATGCCCGCTATGCAATTGTGGAAAAACACAACGGATTATGGAAAGCCGATTTCAAAGCGGTTGAGTATGATTGGGAGTCAACCGCTTCCGTTGCGCTCAGCAATAACCGTCCCGATTATTTGAATGCGCTTAGAACAGGACGAATGTGAGTGTTGTGCTGCTGCACTCTCTGTCACTTAATCAGCCATATTGAATTTTCCCACCTCCGCTTCTTCGACGAAGCGGACAACCTCCCGTTCGCCCGACGCGTAAAATGGAAATCTGCGGCTGATACCTACCACGCAATCATCATTTAATGCCTTGAAAATTATAATAATCATGTGTCTTTAACCCTAAAATCTGCGCCTGAGTTTCTTTCCCCATCCCTCCACCACACGATAAAAATTTAGATAGTGCGCTATTTAGTTGTTTACAATGTGATGGTTCGCTGGCATTGTAGCGAAACTAAATAGCACGCTACTTAATAGCAATCACAAGGAAATCTGTCATGAAAGTAAAACTCACCGCCAGTGCTTTATTGTTAGCCAGCCAGATGACATCCGCGTGGGCCAGCCCGGTTGAAAATGCGCCGCAGCCCACCGTTGGCGTGGCGGCATTTCTTCACGCGCTGAACAGCAGCGGCGGAAAGCCGATGGAAACGTTATCCCCTGACGCCGCCCGTGCGGTGCTGATAGGTGCACAAAAGGGGGCCACGCTGCCGCCTGCCCAAGTCTCTGAAAAAATCATCACCGCGCTGGGTAAACCGCTCAAACTGACGATAGTGAAACCGGCCAATGCCTCTGGCGTCCTGCCTGTGTTTATGTTTTTCCACGGCGGGGGGTGGGTATTGGGAGACTTTCCTACCCACGAACGTTTGGTGCGCGACCTGGTGAACGAATCGGGTGCGGCGGCGGTGTTTGTCAACTACACGCCATCACCGGAAGCCCACTATCCGGTGGCAATTAACCAAGCGTATGAGGCCACCAAATGGGTGGCCAACCACGGCGCTGAAATTGGGGTGGACGGTAAACGCCTGGCGCTGGTGGGCAATAGCGTGGGTGGGAATATGGTTGCCGCCGTCGCCCTGCAGGCGAAACAACATCAAACCCCGGCTATTCGCTACGACGTCATGCTGTGGCCTGTCACCGATGCACGCTTCGATGATGCCTCTTATCAGCAATTTGCCAATGGCCATTTCCTGACCCAGAACATGATGAGATGGTTCTGGGACAATTACACCGTCTCAGAAAAAGAGCGCAATAGCATATTGGCCTCTCCGCTGCGTGCCACCCAAGCGGAACTGGCGGGTTTACCGCCAACGCTGATTCAGACGGCCGAACTGGATGTGCTGCGCGACGAAGGAGAAGCCTTTGGCCGTAAACTGGATGCCGCTGGCGTGCCGGTAACCGTGACGCGTTACAACGGGATGATTCACGACTTTGGTTTATTGAATGCCCTGAGCAACGAGCCAACGGTGCGGACGGCGATCCGTCAGGCGTCAGCGGAACTGCGGGAACACCTTCAGTAAACGCCGCGCAGGCCGCATGCCAGAAAGAGAGCAGTGAGAGATCGTGTGAAAAATCAGCCTGGCAGCACCGGCTGATTTTTTGTGCTGACATGCCGCCAAAGTGCGTGGTTGATGACGGTTTACGCACCAGCCGTTATCCGTGAAACGCAGGCCAGCCCTGGCGTTTGCCGGCCTGCAACCCTCATACGAATAATGTTAGACGCTGAATGTCTCCACCATACCGCGCAGGGCATGCGCCTGCTGCGACAGCGATTGCGATGCCGAAGACGACTCCTCGACCAGTACCGCGTTATTCTGCGTCACGCTGTCCATCTGGCTCACGGCTATGCTGACCTGTGAAATACCTTGCATCTGCTCCGACGACGCCAGCGAGATATTGTCCATCGCGTCTGCGAGTTCGCCGACCATGCCGACAACCGCCTGGATGCTCTGGCCAGTGGATAAGGCCACACCGACCCCGCTTTCAATCTGCTCAACGGCATGCTCAATCAGTCCCTTGATGTCCTTCGCGGCTGTTGCACTGCGTTGCGCCAGCGTACGGACTTCACCGGCCACCACGGCAAAGCCGCGGCCATCTTCACCCGCCCGCGCCGCTTCTACCGCAGCATTGAGGGCAAGAATATTTGTCTGAAATGCGATGCTCTCAATCACCGATGTGATGTCACGAACTTTTGTCGCGCTCACGGAAATGTCCTGCATGGTCGCTGACATTAACTCAACGTCCGATCCGCCTTTAAGCGCGAGCTGCGCCGTGCCACGGGCTGATTCTGCCGTCTGCTGCGCCCCGGCCGTATTGCTCTTTACCGTGGCGGTCAGCTGTTCCATGCTGGCTGCCGTTTCCTGCAGCGCGGCGGCCTGCTGCTCTGTCCGTGACGACAGCTCTGAGTTGCCCTGGGCAATTTCATCGGCAGCCAGCGCGACAGAGGCGGAGGTATCCTTGATTTGCGACACCAGACCGCGCAGCGTTTTCTGCATACCGTCAAGTGAGGCCAACAGGCTGGTTGCGTCATTGCGACGAAGTTTCACTGAGGAGGTGAGATCGCCTGACGCAATGGTCGCAGCTAATGCCTGCGCCTGCGCCGGTTCGCCGCCCAATTGGCGCATCAGCACCCTAATCACCACAACACAGGCAACCACACTGACAACAATGGATGCACCCGCCAGCAAAATCAGAATGAGCGATGACTGCGATGTTGTCGCGCTGTTCTTCGCGACCTCAGCGATACTGGTTTTCTGTTGTATTCCGGTCACAACCAGCAGATCGCTCAGCATGGTGTCCTGCACGGGCTGGACTTCTTTTGTCAGGCAATCAAAAAATTCTTTGTCACGGTTAGCCAGACCGAGCTGGCTGGCTTTCGCGAAAATGGTGAAAAAGGCGGCCTCCGTATCGGTCAGCCTTTTAAATGCCTGACGACCGGCGGGGAGTGAGTCCTTCTCCAGTAATTCACCCAGTTCCTGACGATGAGCAATGAACCGCGCCTGGGTTTCCTGCATGCGGTCTGCAACGGGTTTCATCGCCTCGGGATCGTTCAGCAACCCAAGCGTTCTCACGTCGATGGCCATCTGTCTTATTTCACCCAGCATGTCTTCTGCAATCTGATACTTCTTCATTTTGACGTTTACAACCACGTCCATGCCTTCGCGGGCGCGGTTCAATGCATGCAGTGCAACGCCGGTGCAGATAATAAAAAGGAGGATAAGCAGGCCAAAGCCTGCGGTTAAGCGGGTAGATATTTTCATGTTTTTCTCGTCATGAAGGAATTTGGCTGTGTGTAATGGGGTGCTGGCTTTAGCATGTATTCAGTTAAAGCTGCACCGCGCGTGCACGTATTTGATTTAAGCCCTTCCTCTATTCTTGAAAAGAATAAGGAAAAATGAATGCTGTCCGACCGTGTCTTTTATCTCATCGCGCTTACAAACTGATTCGCAAGCAAACGTGCTTTACCCAATAGGTTTGGCGCATTAGCGCAGCGAATAACCCAAAAGCGTTGTTGCGCGGTTTCATCTGCGGCGGTATCCCGTTAGACGGTGCCTGGCTCGGCTATCGCAAGGTCCATACTCAGTGTTATTTCCCGTTCAGCCGATCAACCCAGCGCCACCCTCCACCCAAAGGCCGTTACCCGTCGCGTGAAAGCCTCTCTTTTTTCGGATTTCGTATCCGTTTGAGCCTCTATCGGCCCGGACATTCACAAACTTCATCCCTTGTGAAAAATAAAATTGAACTCAATTTAATTGGTGTCGATATATTACAGTTGTGGTATTTCTTAAGCATGTTCAACCCCCCTGAAACCGTACGTTGAACGCCTTTTTTCAGTGCTGTGAGAAGGGTTACAGGATACGATTCACCGCACGTCTATCGGCCATTAATTCCCCAGGAAGGACACCATGAAACACGGCAATGACATCAACGAAGAGCCACATGTACCCGCGCAAAAACTGGATAAGCAGCTGTGCTTTGCGCTTTACTCCGCCTCGTTGGCCATGACCAAGCTTTACCAGCCGTACTTGAAACCGTTTGGGCTGACCTATGCGCAGTACCTGACGCTTCTGGTTTTATGGGAAAAGGATGGCATTACGGTGTCCGGCGTGGGCCAGCGACTCCAGTTGGACTCAGGTACGCTTAGTCACCTGCTGAAGCGCCTTGAGCAGGCCGGTTTCATTTGTCGCACGCGGGACATCGGGCAGGATGAGCGCAGGGTAATCATCCGGCTCACCGACGCGGGGCGAGCGCTTGAAAGCCGCATCGCCGGCATATCGCAAGAGATGATCTGCGCGGTCGGCATCTCGCTTGAGACGCTGAATAGCCTGCGCGATGAAGTGAGGCATGTTCAGCAGAAAATTCTTCAGGCCGTGTCTCAACAGAGAGATAACGCGTCCTGTCGCTGACTCACAGCAGTACGGTAGACGCGAAGCGTTCGGGGGCAGAAATTCAGCGTGATCGAAAAAGGGCAAGGTGCGCAGTCGCCATCCTCTGCGAAAACCGGTTCGCCTGTGCTATACCGATATCACTCCCTTTTCGCGCTTTATCCGTTCATTAAGGAGACTATGAACACGCCTTTGCCCCTGCTCGCTGTGCAGAATGTGGCTTTTTCCGTTGGCGGACGTGCGCTATTGCAACCGGTCTCGTTCGACTTGCATCAGGGCGACACGCTGTTAGTGACCGGCCCCTCCGGCAGCGGAAAAAGCACGCTGCTGAAAATCATCGCCTCGCTTGTGAGCCCCACTGCCGGGCAGATTCTTTTTCACAACCGGGATATCACCACGCTCAAACCCGAGACGTATCGGCAACAGGTGTCGTACTGTTTTCAGACGCCGCAACTTTTTGGACAGACCGTGTATGACAATCTTGCGCTGCCGTGGCAAATTCGCCGGCTGCAACCTAAGCGGGATGCGCTTGTGGTCGCGCTGGAGAGCGTTAATCTCACGGCAGACCAATTGAATACGCCTGTGGAACAGCTCTCCGGTGGGGAAAAGCAACGCGTCGGCCTGCTGCGCAATCTGCAGTTCATGCCTGAGGTCCTGTTGCTGGATGAAGTCACCAGCGCCCTTGACGAGGAGAACCGCCACGCGGTGCTTAAGGTGATTAATCAGCTGAATGTTGAAGAGAAAGTCACGCTAGTGCGCATCAGCCACGACCCCAGCGACATCCAGCACGCGAAACAGGTGCTTCGCCTGACCACAACCCATCGGGAGGATACGCATGAATCAGCATGACATCAGCGACACGTCGCTCTTACTCTCTTTGACGCTGGTGGTTATCGCGCTGCTGATCAGCCAGAAAGAGCAATTGGGCATGGGCAAAGACATCATCTGGAGCGTGTGTCGTGCGGTTGTGCAATTGGTGCTGGTAGGCTATGTACTCAAGGCGGTGTTCAATGTGAATGACCGCTGGCTCACGCTGCTGATGGTGCTGTTTATCTGTTTTAACGCCGCATTGAACGCGCGTAAGCGCGCTCGCCATGGGAAACAGGCCTTTACGATCGCCTTTATCGCTATCGTGAGCGGCACCGCCGTGACGCTCACGATCCTGGTATTGAGCGGCGCCATCGCGTTTGTGCCGATGCAGGTCATCCCGCTCACGGGCATGATCGCCGGCAATGCCATGGTGGCGGTGGGATTGTGCTACCGCAACCTGGCGCAGCGCTTCACCGATCATCGTCAGAAAATCATGGAGATGCTGAGCTTGGGCGCGACGGTGAAAGTGGCGTCGCGCCGTATCATCGCCGAGACGATTCGTACCGCCATGATCCCCACCGTGGATGCCGCCAAAACCGTCGGCTTGGTCAGCTTGCCGGGGATGATGTCCGGGCTGATCTTTGCGGGTGTTGATCCACTCAAGGCGATTACGTATCAGATTATGGTCACGTTTATGCTGATCGGCACCGCCAGTCTCTCGACCATTATCGCGGTTTACTTATCTTACCGACAGCTCTACAACGCGAGGTCGCAGCTAAATATGCCGGATACGCCGAGGGAGTAGCCGGACTCCCTGGCCGCAACATCAGGCGCGGCACCCCGCACCGTTATCAGGGGTGAGGCCCGTTTGTCGCCACCCGCAATGCGGACGGGTTTGTCGTCCATTCTCGGACGATCAACAAGCGGGCAGGGGCAGTCCCCGGCAAAAACCTGCTGGATATAATCTTGCGCCTTCGATAAGGTTTGCTGCCCGCCTGAAACGTCCCCGTCGCGCAGGCGTTTCTCTCCCTCAACCTGAAAACCGTGAAGAGTGACTATGAATCCAAGGGATATGATTGTCAGAGAATTCAATGAATTGTCTGCAGAGCTCCAGCGGGCTGCTGAATTTTCGCTGCAAAATACCCCTCAGCTTGTGGTGCTGTCGATGCGCGCCTTCGCCGTGGAAGCCGGTGTCAAACCTGCTACGCTGCTGCGCTTAGCGCAGCGCTTGGGGTACCGCGGCTGGGGCGAACTCAAAGATGCGTTCATTGACGATCTTGGGCTGCGCAGTGATACCTACGTATCTAAAGCGGAAAAATTGATCGCCCAAGGCACACAGCCACAGCTGTATGAAGAGGTCTTCCGGGCGCATCAGGCGAATCTGGCTTTCACTCAACAGGAAAACCAGCAGGCCATGGAGCACGCCGTGACGCTGCTGGACGCCGCAGAAAAGGTTTACATTTGCGGCTTTCGTGCCAGTTTTCCCATTGCCTGGTCGCTGTTCTACGTCTATCGGTTGTTCAATCAGCAGGTAACGTTAATTGACGGACTGGCCAGCAACATTGAGGTATTTACCCGTGAGTTCACCGCACAGGACTGCGTGTTGCTCACCAGTTTTGCGCCCTATTCACGGGAGTCGCTGAATGTCTTACACGCGGCTCAGCAGGCCAATGCGACCCTTATTGCTATCACTGACTCGCCCGTTTCTCCCTTAGCACAAGCCGCCGACTGCACGCTGCTGTTCTCCATCAATAGCCCGTCATTTTTTCCTTCCGTGGTATCTGGCATGGGGCTGGCGGAGTGTCTGCTGGCGATGCTGGTGGCGCGCCATGGCCGTGATGCCGTAAATAAAATCGAAAGCGCGGAGCGCTATCTGATTGCGTCTGGGGCCTATGTCGGTCAGGCGCAGCTGGATAAATGATTCATTTGTATCGGTCATAAGAAAAACGAATCCATTTGAATCATTATTGCGTTGACGTGATCCAAATGGATCCTGCAAGATGCATGGCATAACGACCGCGTAATCAGGAGCAGGATCCCGCATGAGCCATATCATTCACCGCAGTTTGCGCAGCACTCCGCCTCTGGCGGCCCGTGCGCAAGGGGCATACCTCTTTGATGCACAAGGAAAGCAGTATCTTGACGCCTGCGGTGGGGCGGCGGTTTCCTGTCTGGGCCACGGGCACCCGGATGTGCTGGCTGCCCTGCATCGCCAGATTGACCAACTGGCCTATGCGCACACCAGTTTCTTCACCAGTGAGGTCGTAGAACAGCTTGCTGAGCAGCTCACGCGCACGGCTCCGGGCGATCTCAATTACGCCTATTTCGTTTCGGGCGGGTCAGAAGCGGTGGAAACCGCGCTCAAGCTGGCGCGACAGTACTTTGTGGAGATCGGACAGCCGTCGCGTACCCGATTTATCGCGCGCAAGCAGAGCTATCACGGGAATACCCTCGGCGCGCTTGCCGTGGGCGGTAACGAATGGCGTCGCCGTCAGTTTGCGCCCTTATTGATTGATGTCATCCGCGTCTCCGCCTGCAACGCCTACCGCGACCGTCGCGCCGATGAAACGGAGCAGCACTATACCGAGCGTCTTTTAACCGAGCTGGAGCACGCCATCCTTGAGGCGGGTCCGGAAACCATTATCGGTTTCTGTGCGGAAACCGTGGTCGGCGCCACCACTGGCGCAACGCCGCCTACGCCAGGCTACCTGAAAGGGGTGCGCGCCCTGTGCGATAAATACGGCATTTTGTATATCGCAGACGAAGTGATGTGTGGCATGGGCCGAACGGGCACGCTGCATGCGTTTGAGCAGGATGACGTGGTACCTGATTTGGTGACCATCGCCAAGGGATTAGGGGGAGGCTATCAGCCCATCGGCGCAGTGCTGGCGAGCGAAAAGCTTGTCTCCGCGCTCCAGGCCGGCAGCGGGCTGTTTCAGCATGGACATACCTACATTTGCCACGCCACCGCCGCGGCCGCCGCCTTGGCCGTGCAGCAGGTGATTGCGCGCGATAATCTGCTGCAGGCGGTCAGGCAGCAGGGCGCATATCTCCAAAAAGCGCTGCGTGATGTGCTGGGTGAATCGCCGCATGTGGGCGACACGCGCGGACGCGGACTGTTTGCGGGTGTTGAACTGGTGCGGGATAAAGCCAGCAAAACGCCGTTCGATCCTGACCTCAAACTGCATGCGGCGATCAAAGCCAACTGCCTGTCACGCGGGCTGATGGTCTATCCAATGGGCGGAACCCTCGACGGCCAGAGCGGTGACCACATCTTAATCGCGCCGCCGTTTATTATTACGCCCAACCAACTCGACTTTGTGGTGGACACCCTGAACACCGTCATCCGCGAAGAGACAGGCAAGCTATGACCAATCGTTTACCGGCGCTGGCGGAGCACCAATGGGACGAGCAGCAGCGTTGCTTAGCCGAAGAGATCATCAATGGGCCTCGCGGTGCGCTGTTGCCGCCTTTCGAGCCGCTGCTGCGCAGCCCTGAACTGATGGCCCATGCGCAGCGCATGGGTGAGTATCTGCGTTATCGCAGTGCGCTCGGTCAGCGTTTATCCGAACTGGCGATTTTGATGACCGCACGCCATTGGTCGCAGCCGGTGGAGTGGGCGATTCATGCGCCGATAGCGCGCGAGAAAGGCATTACCGCCGCGGCGGTGCAGGCGATTAATGAAAGGCGTCTGCCCGACGATCTGCAACCGGATGAGTGGGTGGTCTATCACTTCTGCCAGCAGCTGCACCAGCAGCAGAAGGTCAGCGATGCCACCTGGCAGCAGGCTATCGCGCTCTGGGGCGAGAAGGGTGTGGTGGATCTGATCGGCATCAACGGCTATTACAGTTTTCTTTCAATGGTTATGAACGGCGCGCAGACGCCGGTACCCGACACGCGGGATCATATTATCCCGGCATAGTTATCCATTCTGTTTGAACCACGCTGTGGGGCTTTCAACCCCGCTTTTTATATTACTCTCCCGCCGATCGCTTTCGTCGGGTGACATTGACGCACGCTATTTCACTGACGCTGAGGGTTATTATGTCTGGACTATTAACGAAATTAAAATTTACGCTGGCACTGGTCGCGTGCTCTGCCACTTTTGTCGCAGCGGCGCAGGATACATTAACGGTGGGGGTCGATACTGCTTTTGTTCCCTTTGAATTTAAACAAGGCGATAAGTATGTCGGCTTTGATATTGATCTCTGGGATGCCATTGCTAAAAAAATGCATGTCAGTTACGAATTGCGTCCGATGGATTTTGGCGGGCTGATCCCTGGCCTGCAATCACGTAATTTGGATGTGGCAATGGCAGGCATCACTATTACGGATGCGCGTAAGCAAGTGGTCGATTTCAGCGACGGCTATTATAACGCTGATTTATTAATCGCGGTGAAAAGCAGCGATAACACCATTACCAAATTCAGCGATTTAGCAGGAAAAAAAGTGGGCCTGAAACAGGGCACGGCGGCAGCCAGCTTTATGAAAAGTAAATACAAAGCGAATTATGTTGAGTTCCCGAATATCGATAATGCCTATCTGGATTTACAGGCCGGTAACCTTGATGCCGTGGTGCATGATTCACCCAACGTGCTCTATTACGTGAAAACCGCAGGCGATGGCAAAGTGAAATCCACGGGCGAGACCGACAGCATTTTGCCGCAGCAGTATGGCTTTGCCATGCAGAAAAACAGCAGTCTGACACCCAAGATCAATGCTGCCCTGAAGGCGCTGCGTGCGGACGGAACCTACAGCAAGATCTACATCAAGTGGTTTGATAAACAGCCAAAATAATCCTGCGAGGCCGGCGCAATCCGGCCTCGTTGCATCGTCACGGGTAGAATGATGAACTTTGAAAGTAAATATATTCTGGAATCGCTGCCCTCGTTATTGCAGGGGCTCCAGTTAACGCTGATTATTTCATTGTCAGGTTTGGTGGGGGGATTTGTTATTGGTTTGCTGGCGGGAACCTGCCGTGCATTAGGCGGGAAAGTTTCAAAGGCTGTTTCTCTGGTCTTTGTGGAGCTGATCCGTGGGACGCCTATTATGGTGCAGGTGATGTTTATTTACTTCGCGCTGCCCATGGTATTGCCAGTGCGTATTGATCCCGTCACGGCGGCCATTGCGACAATTATGATTAACTCAGGCGCGTATATTGCTGAAATCACGCGTGGGGCAATCTTGTCGATTAATAAAGGCTTCAAAGAGGCCAGCCTGGCGATGGGGTTATCACAACGTGGTACGCTTTGGTATGTGATTATGCCGCTGGCATTACGCCGGATGATCCCCGCGTTAGGCAATCAATGGATTATCAGTATTAAAGACACTTCGCTTTTTATTGTGATTGGCGTGGCGGAATTGACGCGGCAAGGGCAAGAAATTATTGCCGGTAACTTTCGCGCGCTGGAAGTGTGGACCGCGGTGGCACTGATTTACCTGCTGGTGACGCTGTGCCTGAGTTTCCTGCTTAAGCAGCTTGAGAAAAGGATCCATATTTTATGAGCATGGTTGAATTCAACGCGGTGTCGAAAAATTTCGGCACCACTCAGGTGCTGCACAACATCAATTTAAAAATTGAAGCGGGAGAAGTGGTGGTGATCATTGGCCCTTCCGGTTCGGGCAAATCAACGCTGCTGCGCTGTATCAATAAGCTGGAGGCGATCTCGTCCGGCACGCTGCTGGTCGCGGGTAAGCATATTACCGATCCTCATGCTAATGACTGTGAAATTCGCCGCGAAGCGGGCATGGTGTTCCAGCAGTTTCACCTGTTCCCGCATCTGACTGCCCTTGAAAATGTGATGTTTGGGCCGATACGCGTGCGTAACACCCCGAAAGCCGCCGCGCGTGAACAGGCGCTGGCGCTGCTTGAGCGTGTAGGTCTGCGCGAGCGCGCCGATCACTACCCCTCTGAACTGTCTGGCGGTCAGCAGCAGCGCGTAGCGATTGCCCGCGCGCTGGCGGTGAAACCAAAAATGATGCTGTTTGATGAACCGACCTCCGCGCTCGACCCGGAATTGCGTCATGAGGTGCTGAAAGTGATGCGCTTGCTGGCCGAAGAGGGCATGACCATGATGATCGTGACTCACGAGATAGGCTTTGCGCGTGATGTGGCATCCAGGCTCATTTTTATTGATGGTGGTACGATTGCCGAAGATGGTTCACCGGCCAGGCTTCTGACCGGCAGTAGCAATCCCCGGTTGAAAGAATTTCTGCAACACGTTTCGTGAAAACAAGTGATTAAAACATGAAAAAACTCGACATGCGCGGTTCCGCTTTTGCCATAGGGCAGCAGCTGGGTGAATTTGGCCGTGAGGCCTGGCATCGCAAACTCACGCAAACGGCGCTATGGCAAACCGTGACCGCGATGCAAGACGCCGAGCAGACGCAACGCATGCGCGCGCGCGTTCAAGCGACGTATCCCCTTATCTGGCAGGAGCTGGCGGGGTTAGCCGCGGGGCTGGGGGCGCCCATTGAACAGGTTTTTGCGTGGAACTGTCGTGGTGATTTGGTGCGTTCGACCTCGGACGGCTGTACCACGGTGGCGGGGAGAGGCGCGGGAGGGCAGTTAATTATCGCGCACAATGAGGACGGCTTTCCGCAGCTGCGCGATGACTGTGCCATCGTCAGTATCACCCCGGATGACGGGCTGGCGTTCACCAGTTTTGCCTATCCGGGATCGCTTTGCGGACACACCTTTGCGGTAAATGAAAAGGGGGTGGTGAATACGGTGAATAACATTCGTGCCGTGCAGCGCCCAAGCGGCATGCCGCGTCAGATTTTGGCCCGCGCCGCGTTGAATGCGACAACGCTCGATGAGGCGGTGGCCATCTTAACGACAGCGCCGCGCGCCGGGGCATTTCACCATACGCTGGGACAACGCGGCGATAGCCGTCTTTTAAGCGTCGAAGCCACGGGAACCGGCTGTTCCGTGACGCCTCTGCACGCGGTGTTTGCGCACGCTAATCATCTGATCCATCCTGAGCTGGAGGCGGTTGAGCAGGTGATTACCGCCAGTTCTGATTCACGTCAGCAGCGGTTAAACGCCTGGCTCGCGTCACGCGCTCATTTGGATGACGCGACGGCGCGGGCGATCCTGTCTGACCAACATAACGCAACGCTGCCGATTTATCGCCTCTCGCCGCACGATCCGGATGAAGAGAATACTCTGGCTACGGCCATCTTTACGCTCAGCACGCAGGACGTGAAATGGCAGGTATTTACCGCCGATCGGCACACGCCCGCATTACAATCACACCATGATTGAGGCCATTCACCAGCAGGCCTGACTTGAGACAGCGCCCCAAGGCAGCGAACGGAGACGCTTAGCGGATGGGACGCTTCAACGGTTCAATACGCCCTAACCAACGGGAGAATCATGCGGTTTCTTTGCTTCGCTGCGGCGTTCAGATTCAAACGGCGGTGGTGAGGAGCAGAAACCGTGCCGTAGCCTTTTCGTTTCACGCGTCAGATAAAGGAGAGGAAGGCAGGATCAGGGCTTTCAGAGAATGATAAGGTGGTGTTCCCTTCGATAATACAGACAGGTGCGAACGTGAGCACGTTAGCGATACAGGAATGGCGTAAGAATGACGTTCTGGTCAGTACCGATAACCACAAGCTGGATATGGCGTCGGTGCATCATTATTTGACGCGATCCACGTGGGCGAACGGGATTGATCTGGAAACCGTTGTCGCCTCAGCCGCGCACAGCCTCAACTTTGGCCTGTATCACCAGAGCGGCCAAATCGGTTTTGCTCGTCTGATCACGGATTACGCCACTTTCGCGTACCTGTGTGATGTGTATGTGCTTGAGGCGCATCAGGGGCAAGGGCTGGGGAGATGGCTCATGGAGTGTGTTCACCGCCATCCGATAGTTGAAAAGCTGCGCAGAGTGATGTTATTCACCACCACCGCGCCGTGGCTTTACGAAAAATTTGGCTACCAACCGGTGAATCAGCAGAACTACGCCTGGACCATTACACGCCCTGATATTTATACCAATAAGCAAACGCCAACCTGACGCGCCTTCACATTCCTCCGCGCAGGCGCTATCACCGTTGAAACGCGTGTCTTGGCTAAAACACAGCGCCGCAGTATTGAGTCATGTCTGCAGAGAGCGAGGAGCTAAAGCTCTGCCTGCATAAACAGATTCACACGCTATGCCGGACCAAATTGAGGTCGGGGTATTTACTGCTGATTTCTAGCTGCCAGGCCAGTTATTCTGTCATCTTCGGGTGCTGGCGTGGCTTCCTGTCACCCCCATTATTGATATAAGCCTGTAAGCCGGTTGCAAGCATATCGAATACCGTTTTATACGCTTTGCTATGGCGCAAGTCCTCGTGCATAACCAGCCAGGTATCGAGATGAAAGGCAAAAAAATCCGGCATCACTCGCTCTAACGGAACAGGGAAAGCGGCCAGTTGAACCTGACACATCCCAATGCCGGCACCTGCGCGGATAAGGTTCAATTGCGCCACATCACTGTCAGTTCGCACGGTAAAGCGTTCACGACTTAGCTGTGGGAAGTGTTTCAGGGCCTCAAGAATAAAGGGTGTGGTGTCATCAAAGCCCACCAGGGTATGGGTGAATAACGCATCAATAGTGTCTGGTGCGGCATGGCGTGCCAGATAGGACGATGCGGCATGCAGACCAATTTCAATACTCCCTAACCGCCGCGCAATCAGTTGTTCCTGCGCAGGCGTGGCCATGCGTATCGCAATATCCACCTCCCGGTTCAATAAATCCTGCATTCGGTTAGACAGCACCAGTTCAATGGTCAGTCGCGGATACGCTTTTTTGATGCCTGCAATCAGCGGAGGCAGCACTTCTGTGCCAATGATTTCACTCGCAGAAACGCGAACCACGCCGTGTAAACCCGCTGTGGGAGCACTAAAACCGGCGGCAGAGCGCGCTATCATTTTGGCCGTATTTTCCATCGCTTGCGCATGGCCCTGAATCGCGACGGCCGCATCCGTAGCCTGCAGGCCAGTTTGAGACCGTGTAAATAAAACCACACCCAGGGCGGATTCGAGTGCAGCCACATGGCGTCCCGCTGTAGGCTGGGTAATCGCCAGCACACGGGCTGCCCCCGACAGAGAGCCTTCTTTCATCACCGCGAGGAAGGTGCGATACCACTCCCATGGAATCGTTTGTGCCATACAAAAATGCATACCTGTTGTCTGATGTCATGCAATTACATTTAGTCCGCTCTAGCCTTACGATGTCAAGCAGACATCTCACCAAGGCAACAAAATGAAAAGTAAAAACAAGGTACTCATTCTGGGCGCAACAGGGGGAATCGGCGGTGAAATCGCCCGAAAACTTATCCGAGAAAAATGGGACGTTTGTGCGCTGCGCCGCAACGCACCGCAGAACGAAGAGGAGGGGGATATCACGTGGATACAGGGCGATGCGCTGAAGGGTGAGCAGGTCATGGCCGCCGCGTCAGGGTGTAGTGTAATTGTGCATGCCGTTAATCCACCGGGGTATAGAAACTGGGAACACTGGGTGCTGCCAATGCTACAGAACACTATCGATGCCGCCGAGCGGAATGGCGCGCTGATCGTCCTACCGGGCACGGTTTACAACTATGGGCCGGATGCCTTTCCACTCTTGCGGGAACAATCCCCTCAACATCCTGTTACCCGAAAAGGGGCAATACGGGTGGAAATGGAGAGGGCGCTGTTCGCCTGGACGCAGCGTGGCGGTAGCGTGCTGATTCTGCGGGCCGGTGACTTCTTTGGCCCTCAGGCTGGCAATAACTGGTTTTCGCAGGGGCTGATCAAACCGGGGCTGCCACCCCAGAAAATAAAGAACCCGGGCAAGGCAGGAACAGGCCACCAGTGGGCCTATCTGCCGGATGTCGCCGAAACGCTGGTTGCGCTTTTGGCGCGTCGGGAGCAACTTGACCCTTTTGCCTGTTTTCAGATGCGTGGACACTGGGATGCCGATGGGTCGATGATGGCCGGAGCCATAAAGCGTGTCGCCCAACGGGCGGGCATTAACGCCAGGGTCACATCCTTCCCCTGGTGGCTCATCACGGCGATGGCGCCTTTTAACGCCACGCTGTATGAAATGCTGGAAATGCGCTATTTATGGCAACAGGCAATACAGATGGACAATGCCAAGCTGATCGATTTTTTAGGCCATGAGCCTCACACCCCGCTCATTGAGGCCGTGCGTACCACGCTCATTGGACAAGGCTGCATTCATTAGGCGATATTCCTGCAATCCTGCGCGGTTCAGCGGGCGACATTGCATATCCCTTGGCACAAAACAGACATACGGCAGGATAGTGTCTGACAAATTTTATCTGTGGAAATGGCTAACACGCATTACTTAAAAACGGAGGGGCTGGGTTAACCAGCCAGTGTTGTTGGCGCGAAGGGAAAAACAGCGCAAGTAAACCGACACGTTTTAGTGCTCTCATTGCACGATCCGTGAATAAACATAACCGATTGAGGAAAGCGTAACGATGCCAGCCGGATGAAAGGATCATCCGGCGGTGAGTGATGTCGTAAATAAAAAGTGAAGATCAGTTAACGCCGGGTATATGCACTGCCGGCAAGGTTTCACGGACTTCCCAGCCACGTAGCTTGCCGGGGTTGAGTAAGTTGTAAGGATCGCAGGCGCATTTTAGGGCAACCACATCTGGTCGCACCTTACCTTGTTTACCATCCTCAATATGAATGACATGGGGATTATTTATTTTCACGTTATGGCGACGATAAATATCCATAATGGCATTGAGCCGCTCCGGGCTGCTGTAACGGATCAGTGGCAGGCCGCTACAGGTGAGCGCGCCGTTAATGTCGCGCAGAAATTCAATATGCGACATCACCTCATCCGATAATTCAGCCTCCATTGCCAGCACCTGTTGATGGTAATCATCCACAGCATAAGCGGTTTGCAGGTAAGTCAGGGTTTTATCAACCTTCAATGCCTGCAGGGTGGTGTGGTTCCAGCAATATTCAATCAGGGAATGGCCGCTATTTTCACCCTCGGCAAAGCGCAAGGCATTATGGCCGTTGTGCTGTGCGAGGATGGAAGGGAGCAGGCCATCACTCTCGCGTCCAGTCACCGAAATGACACCGTGTTGAGCACGAATCTGCGCATCCGCTAAATCGCTGAAATACTCCAGCACCGGTGCGGCAAATACCGCGATTTGGCGTTTAACAATTCCAGGCGATCGCGCCAGCGCATCGGCATACGCCATCGCGGAGGGAAAATCGGCGAAGGTATCCAGGCGCTCGATCCAGTCGTGGCACGGTGACAATGCCAACTCGATCTCCAGCACGATGCCATTGCTGCCGTAAGCATGATGCAAAAGCAGGGCGTCCGGTGCCTGCAACGTAATGATGCGCGGTGACTCTTCCATCGTCATCATACGAATTGACAGCACGTTGCCTGGCGCGGCCAGCGGACCGTAGTTAATCGATCCTACTCCGCCAAAACCGCCGCCAAATAAGCCACCAAGCGTGGCAAGTTTCCAGGTTGAGGGCATGCAACGCAGCTCCCAGCCATGCGGGCGGGTATGTGCTTCGAGATCGCCCAGACGAATGCCAGCCTGCGCGCGCACCGTACCGGTGCCCATGGCGGTGACGCTGTTCAGGCGTGTCATGTCAACCATCACGCCGCCCTCCAGCGGAATCAGTTGGCCGTAGTTGCCGGTGCCGCCACCCCGAAGATTCAGTGGGATACGGGCTTTTGCACAGGCTGCCACAACGGCGAGCAGTTCGTTCTCATCGCGTGGACGAACAGCCAGCTCGGCGAACTTCTCTTCCAGCTGGTGTTTAAGCACCGGGCTAAACCAGTGAAAGTCACGTGACAGACGTTTTACTTTCGGCGCTTCTTTAATCCAGTCACATTCCGGCAACGCCGCGACCAGTGCCGCCAGTGCAGACTGGCGATCGGGTTCAGACATGTCTAGCTCCTGTCAGTAGATAAGGTGATGGGCGGTTGACGATCCGCCTGTGTTGCATTAGCTCGGGCTTAACTCACTCTCATGCCATGCTGCCAGGACGCGGCGCGTAAGCCACGACATCAGCGCAAAGAGCAGGAAGCCGGCCAGGGATATCAGTAACAATGCGGCAAACATCAGCGGAATATTGAGTTGATAGCCAGCCTGTAAGATCTGATAGGCCAGCCCGGTATCCGTGCCGCCGGTGCCCGCAACAAACTCCGCGACCACCGCGCCAATAAGCGACAAGCCACTGGAGATGCGCAACGCACCAAAGAAGTAGGGCAACGCCGAGGGAATGCGCAGGCGTATTAAAATTTGCAGGCGCGATGCATGGTTCAGCCTGAAATAGCTCAATAGCCCCGGCGACACGCTACGTAAACCTTGTGTGGTGTTTGAAATGATCGGGAACACCGCCATCAGTGTGGCGCACACCACCAGGGACAACGTGGTGTCTTTTACCCAAATAATGATTAGCGGCGCAATGGCGACAATCGGCGTGACCTGCAGAAAGACAATATAAGGAAATAACGCTGTCTCGATAAACCGATTTTGCACCAGTAAAAACGCAATGATGGAACCCATAACCGTCGCCAGCACAAACGAGATCACGGTGATTTTCAGCGTGTAAAGTAAAGACATAAACAACGCCGGAAAGTTTTGCGCCAGGCTTTGCGCCACGACGAGCGGAGAAGGGACCAGAAAGACGGGCACCTTAAACGCGGTGACCAGAAACTGCCACAGTAACAGCATGGCAATGGCGACCACGGCCGGAAACAGCCATTGTTGAAATTTATGGTTTGCTGCAAGCGGTTTCATGCTTTGCTCTCCTGACTGGCTGCGAGCAGGCCGCGCTGCAACAGCTGCGCATAATGCGTAAACGGCTGACTGACACGAAACGCATCATCACGCGGCAGGCGGGTTTCAATGCGAATATCATCAACAACGCGACCTGGTCGCGCGGCCATCATAATCACACGCTGCGACAGGAAGACGGCTTCCTGAATCGAGTGGGTCACAAAAACCACCGTAAGCTTTTGCTCTTGCCACAAATCGAGCAGATCGCTATCCAGTTTGTTGCGGGTGATTTCGTCCAGCGCGCCAAAGGGCTCATCCATTAGCAGCACCCGGGGACGCGTCACTAAACCACGGGCAATTGACACCCGCATCTGCATGCCACCGGAAAGCTCGCGTGGCAGTACATGACCAAACTGACCCAAGCCAACCAGTGCCAGAATCTCCTGTACCCGGGTGTTGGCTTCACCGCGTGGTACCCCCGCCAGATCCAACGGCAGGCGTACATTCTTATGCACGGTGCTCCACGGCATCAGGGTGGCTTCCTGAAACACAAAGGAAAGCGGTAGATCGTGTTGATTCTCACGACGATCGCGACGAAATAGCATCAGTTTGCCATCACTGGGTTCGATTAAGCCGGCGATCATTTTCAGTAAGGTACTTTTGCCACAGCCGGAAGGGCCGAGCAGTGAAACAAACTCGCCCTGACGTACCGTCAGGTCCACCGGCAGCAGGGCCCGCGTCCCGTTGGGATAGATTTTCTCCGCGGAGAGCACCTCAATTGCCGGCGGCGCGGCAGACCGTGGCTGACTATCCGGATTGATCGGCGTTATGTTGCTGGCGATGTTCATGGCATGACCTTAACGTCTTTGATGAATTGCAGCGTGTAGCTACCGGCAAACGGCACTTTGGCTGGATCGATGAGCTTGTTATCGACCAGCAGCTGCCATGTCTGTTTTAGCCGTGGCTCGGTCATAATACCGATACCCGCCGTTTGCGCGTCGCCGCCCGTCAGCATCTGGTATTTCTTCATCTGGGCGATACCGAAGGCGATCTGCGCCTCACTCATCTGGGGATTCTCTTTCCTGATGAGCACGTTGCCAGCGCTCGGATCTTGCAGATAGTTTTTCCAGCCTTGCATTGAGGCTTTAACAAACGCGGCTACCGCTTGCGGCCGTTTTTCAATGGTTGACTTCATGCACACAATACTGTTGCCGTAGGGCGGGTAACCCCATTCGCTGATTGGGTAGACATTGGCTTGTGCATGGGCTTTCTGCACAGCAAAAGGTTCGGAGGTGATATAACCCTGCTGCACCAGCGTTTTATCTGCGAGGAATGGCTGGATGCTGAACGTGTACGGGCGCACGCGCGCATGCTTCAGGCTGAGCGCACTCTGTGCCCACGGCCAGTAGGAGGTATAAGCTTCCGCCGCCAACAGGAAGGTTTTACCCTGCAGATCCGCTTTATCTTTGACATCCGGATGGGTGAGAAAAGCAATTGCCGAGTGCTGGAACGTTGTGGCAACGGGCACGGCTTCAACACCTTGCTGCCAGGATTCAAGCGCCTGCATGTTATCGCTGATGATGCAGTCTGCCTGACCCGCCGCCATCAGCTGCATGGTGTGAACCTGGGGACCCCCCATTTTAAGGGTGACGTCCAGCCCGGCATCTTTATACAGGTTCTGCGCCAGTGCCTGATAAAAACCGCCATGCTCTGCTTGCGCATACCAGTTGGTCATAAAGGTGAATTTCTCCGCCGCCATGCTCTGGGCCGACAGCGCCAGCGACAGTGCGGCAATCATGCTTAATTTTTTATTCATCGTCGAGCCCCCGGCTAGCGCGGTGTTAAGAGTGATGCAGCGTCGTTGTGGTCTAATACTTTGCCCTGCCAGTGACCTGTGCCCCATGCCGGTTCAGCGCGGGTCACCCAGCGCATTTGGTGTATTTCGGTTATTACCTGTGCCCAACTTTCCGCCAGCGAATCCAGAATCGCCTCGCCTTGTTCGGGCGTGGAAGGCAGGGGATCACCAATCACGCCGCTGGGGCCGAAATCATAAGAAGCCCATGCCGCCATGGGTTTACTGGTCGAGAGCGTCGGGCAGGGGAATGCAGGCGGATAATTCGCCACGGCTTTGCTCATCTGCACGGTGTCGGGGGCGAGTGCCAGCATCAGCGCGGTTTCCGCATGACCGGCATGCATCGCCATTTGCCGCTCTTTGTCGTCCATAAAACTTTCGGCACAGTTAGGCACTTTGAAGGTGTCTTGCATGATGATGATCATGTCACCGTGTCGCAGACGGAGTTCGCGTGCGGCCATCTGCAGCGGTTGTGGCTGCCCGCCATGGCCATTCACCATTAAAAACTTCCGGAAACCGGCGCGATAAAGGGATTCACCAATCTGCAGAATGGTATGTAACAAGGTTTCCCCGGTCAGCGTCAGCGTGCCGGGAAAGTGCAGGTGCTCATCGGATTTGCCATAGGTGATCGGCGGAATGGCATAAGCCGGGATATCCGCGGGCAAACGTGCCAGGGCATGCCCGACCACGCCCGATGAAATGACGCTGTCTACGGCACACGGCAGATGGGGACCGTGCTGTTCGATGGCGCCGGTCGGTAACACAATCACCGTGTTGGCTTTATTATCCAGTGTGGCGATGTCGGTCCAGCTCAGGTACGGCAAAAAGCGGTTTGCTGGGATATAACCATGCAACATACTGTTTCCTCGCGTTATTGTGGCAACCACGCCGTGGCTTCAACTTCAATGAGTACGTCCGGGCTGGGCAGCATTTCACTGACTTGCACCACCGTTGAAACCGGCGGTTCGTCCGGGAAGAACTGCTTGCGCACCCGGCTGTAGTGCGGGAAATGGTCCAGATTGCGAAAGTACTGCACCAGTTTGAACACATCACTCATCTGCCCACCTGCGCTTTCAAGGGTGGTGCGGATGCTCTCCAGCACATACCAGCTTTGTGCCAGGATCGGACCTTCTTTGAAATCGGTAGAAAATTCACCACTGCGTCCCAGCAGCCGTTGCGCTGCTTCGGGAACATCGCTGTAACCGCGCACGATCGTCGCGGTTTGCGGATTCACCGGAATAATGCCGGAGAGAAAAATAAAGTCGCCGACGCGGCGCCACGCCGCATATTTCGCCAGCGGCTTACCCGCCCCTTGATCTAGCGTCATCCGTTTCTTCTCCATAACGCACGCCTTGTCTAAGCCGATAGCGCTGGCGCTGGCGCAGCGGCCAGCTTGCTGTATCGGCATGCGGAAAAATCACCATATCGTTGTGACGAAAAGCATCGGGCTGGCAGATGAGCTGAGAGGCTTCATCAAAGGCGGCACCCAACTGCAAACTCAATACCCCACTGAACAGGGTATCGAGTGGGTCGTAACTGCCGAGAGGGCAGAAGGCGTCCTGCACATTGTCAGCGCCCAGCAGCACTGAAATTCCACGCGCCTGCGCTTCTTTCACCCGCGTTAATCCACGCTGACGCGGTGTGCGATGGGGCACAGCGTCCTGTAACAGCAGATTGGTCAGGGGCAGAGCGATCAACGTCACCGGGTGCAGGGCCAGCCGATCAAGAATCTGCAGCGCATCTTCCTGTTGCGACAGCGCGCAGCTGTGGCTGCAGGTAATATGACCGCTGAACGGATGCTGTTGCAGGTAATTCGCCAGCCAGCGCATGCCCTGGGCATCGGCATCCAACTCTTCATCAATATGCAGGTCGATATCGAGCTGCCACTGTTCGGCAGCGTGCAGAAGATGCGAGAAGGCTTGCGCATCCCAGTTGCTGCTGTGGATGAAACCACCTAGAAGCGCGCCCGGACCGCTGATGGCCACTTGGGCGGCAATATGCTGCGCATCCTCCGCGCTGGCGAAAAAACTCAGCGGGGCGAGGGCCACGCGTTCGATACGACATAACGGATGCTGTAACTCACCAATCACCTGCCACGACAGCGGCGCCTGCGTGCTGAACCAATCGACGTGGGTGCGTAATAAACCCACGCCACTCTCCACTGCCCATTGCAACGCCTGATGCGCGCGCTGATGGAGGTCTGCTTGGCTCCAGTGCACGCGATCCTGGTGCATCGCGGTAATCGCAGCCAGCAAACCGGGCTGGCGTGCCGGGCTTCGCTCGAAGGTGAACGTTTTGTCCAAATGCGCATGCGGCTCGATCAGGGCGGGCAGCACCAGAGCACCGTTGAGTGGCAAATAATCGGCATACGCGCCTTCACAGGGGGTGAACTGCAGCCCGTCAGCCTGAAAATGTAACGTCGCCAGCTGCGGCTGATTGTTATGCTGCGGCCAGCTGTCTGGCAGGAGCCAGCGGGGTAAACGTGCGCCGGTTGCGCCTGGATAGAGGGTCATAAGTCCAGTACCAGAACCGGAGAGCGTGCGCGTGAGCAGCACAGTACGATGCAGTCATTCGCGGCACGCTCTTTGGGGCTTAATACCTCATCGCGGTGATCGGGTTCACCCGACAAAACACCCGTAATGCAGGCACCACACATGCCTTGCTCACAGGAGAGTTCGATGTCGATACCCGCCGCCTTCAGCACCCCGGCAATGGTTTGTGCCTGTCCAACGGTAAAGCGCGCGCCGGAGGACGCAATCTCCACGTCGAAGCTGTCGCCTGCGGTGAGTGGGGCGGCTGCAGGATTGAAACGTTCGCTGTGCCACTGATCCGGCTGCCAGCCGCGTTCCAGCGCTTGCTGCTGCAGGTGGTGCATGAAGCCAGCCGGCCCGCAGGCAACCAGCGCACTGTTGGCTGATGTTGCAAGATCGTCAGGTATCCGGGTGCGCAGGCTGTCGCCTTCGCAACTGTAGTGAATGACGACACGCTCACCGAGCTGCGCCAGACGTGTCGCAAACGCCAGTTCATCATGATGTTTGAGATAGATATGCAGCATGAATTCAGCCTGCCGCTCGGCCAGCGCTTCTGCCATGACCAGCAGTGGCGTCAGGCCAATACCGGCGGCAAATAATAAGGTGCGCGTTGCATCCGGTAGCGGAAAGTGGTTCCGCGGTGCCGACAGGGTTAATACATCCCCGACATTCAGCTGTTGATGCAGCCAGCGGGAACCCCCTGTTGAAGCGTGATTAAGACGGACGCAAATTTCATAGCCCGACGTACTGGCTGCCGAACACAGTGAGTATTGACGTACCTCTCCCGTCGGCAGATGGACATCAATGTGCGCGCCCGGTGTAAAAGGCGGCAGCGGTTGATCGCTGGCACTCTCCAGCGTCAGTAACTGATTGCCAGCACCGTTGGACTGCTTTGCGATGACGGTGACAGCCAGGTGTGTTGATTTCATAATCAGCCTGTCTTTGCAGGGCAGTCATCAGCGATAGCGCCGCGCATACCCTTGTCTTTATCATGGATGCGATTATTATTTTGCCTTTGTGTAAGCGTCCATCTGTTTAATTCGCATGATGCGTTGCAAAAAAGAGAGCACCCACTATGTTTGCCTTCTCACGTTTTCTGATTTATTTCACCGAAGTGGCACGCCAGGGTTCGCTACGTAAGGCTTCCGAGGTGTTACACGTCTCTGCCTCCTCTATCGACCGGCAGATTTTGCGCGTGGAGGAACAGCTGGATATGCCGTTGTTTGAACGCCATCCATCAGGTTTATGTATGACTGCCGCTGGCGAAATCCTGTTTAATGCGGCCAAAAACTGGCAACGGGATTTTGGTCGTGTTTGTACCCAATTAGAGGATCTGCGTGGCTTGCGACATGGCCATGTGCATATCGCCACCATTGATGCCATTAACCGCGGTTTTTTCTCCTCAATCCTGCAGCGTATTCGTGAAGACTATCCGGGCATTTCGTTTACCCTCACCACCATGAGCAATATCCACATCGCGAATGCGCTGACCGCCGGTGATGCGGATTTTGGCATCATGCTCAACCCACAAAGCTCGCGTGAACTGCTGGTGAAATCTTTTGCCGATCTGCGTCTGGGTATTGTGGTTAGCCAACACCATCCCCTGGCAGCGCTGGAATCTATTCGCTTCAGTCATTGCGAACCCTGGCCGTTTATTGTGCCCGCCGCGCCATTAATGCTGGCCGATCCGCTGGAAGCGCTCATTAACAGTTCTGGCATTCGCCTGAAGGAAGTGGGGCGCACCAATAACATTCATATGCTGCGATCGTTAGTGCGTGATGATGTTGGGATCAGCCTGATGTGCTGGCTGGATATTGTTGATGAATATCGCCGGGGAGAACTGAAATTCATTCCGTTGATCGACACGGTATTAAAACCCTTTACTCTGTCACTGTGCGTGGCACCACAACGCCAGTTATCGGTGGCCGCGTCAATGATGCTCGGGCAACTCGAGTTGTTCTTTGCAATGATAGAGAGTGAAGAAGCGCTGGCAGGGAAGGAAGAGAAACAAACCGGATAACAGCCTGACTTGCCCGCCAGATGTTGTAGCGGGTGGTGAAGAACAACACCCGCTATAGATGATAGTTCAGCCTAATAGCGGCACATCAGCATCCTTTTATGAAGGTGTCACGATGGTGAAGAGTAAACCCGCAGACCCTGATCCCGAATCATAGCCTTGTATGGCTCGTCAGTGAGACACTATTGAAGTGACGTTCGTTACTGTACGGATATGAAAACTCAGGGATTCAGAAAAATGAAAGATTGGGCAGGAAACGTCAGGTATCTCATCAGGCTTGTTGCTGTTGTGGCAACAGGCTTAGCGGCAGGTCTGGCAGGGATGGCGCTGGGGCTGATTTTACACGCAGTGCAGCACTACGCGTTTGGCTACAGCCTGTCGCATGTCATCGGTACCGTCTCTTTTCTTCAGGGCGTCAGTGATTCTTCCTTCGTGCGGCGCATTGCAGCTATCGTGACTGGCGGTGTTATCGCGGGCTTCGGATGGTGGTTGCTGGGGCGTTATGGCCAGCCTCGCGTCTCGATCAAAGACGCCGTCGCTGTGCCCTCCCGGGCGATGCCTCCGGGCACCACGACCGTTCATGCGCTGCTACAGATCGTGACTGTTGCGCTGGGCTCCCCACTGGGACGTGAGGTCGCCCCACGTGAAATGGGGGCGCTTGCCGGCGGCGCCATCGCGCGCCGGTTAGGTTTAAACGAGGATGAGGTCCGGATTCTGATTGCCTGTGGTGCAGGCGCTGGCCTGGCGGCTGTCTATAATGTGCCACTGGCGGGGGCCTTGTTTAGTCTGGAAGTTCTGCTGATCGCTTTTAGCTGGGAAAAAGCATTCGCTGCCGTCGTCACCTCGGCGCTTGCGGCCTGGATCGCCTCACTCGGCCTGGGAAATGAATCGCAGTATCATTTTCTGTCCGTTGCGCTTCCTCATACCTTTATACTCTGGGCCTGTCTCGCGGGCCCCCTGTTGGGCCTGGCGGCATGGGGATTCCGGATTATCACAGGTAAAGCCCGCGCCGGGGTCAAAAATAACTGGCAGATGCCCGTTATCTGTCTGCTCGCCTTTGCTGTGCTCGCTGTCCTCAGTCTTTATTATCCTCAGTTACCGGGTAACGGTAAGGGGCCGATGCAGATGGCTTTCAGCAATGAACTGAATGACCGCCACGCTGCCGTTTTACTGGGACTGAAACTTCTGGTGATCCTGGCCGTGCTGCGGGGCGGCGCTGAGGGAGGCCTGCTGACGCCTGCTCTGGCGGTCGGCGGGCTCTTGAGCCTTCTGCTTTGTGCCGGATGGCAGCTTATTTTTCCTGGGGGGAATGCCCCCAGTTTTGCACTGGTTGGGGGCGCAGCATTTCTTGCGGCATCCATGCAGATGCCCCTTACCGCCGTCGTCCTTGTGATGGAATTCACCCAGATGGAACACAGTTATTTTGTTCCGGTGCTGTTATGTGCGGCAGGCTCCTACCTTACCTGCCGCATTCTCGATGGAAAATACCGATACTGAACCGGTGAGAACGTCAGTGACGAGAAAGCTGTGACTGACGTCGCCGCCCGACAACAGCAACCTGGCGTCATCCTTAGCCAGTCAAGGCAAAGGATATTTTCGTTCTCCACGCGGTTCTGATGTCAGGCGCACTCTTTCTTCTTTGTTAATAAGCGCGAGGAGCGGACGTTAACTGCCATGATAAGCGTCGCCAGATTCAGCTTCAGACTCCCGGTTTTTCGCGAGTTGGGCCTTCAAAGGAGATGCTACGGATATGGCAATTACGTGGTTGGGCCAACACAAAGCCAATTGATTCCCAGACTGAACGCCCATTCATCAAACGTTCCCCCATTTTGGCATCTTTTACTGGGTGCCATTTTGAGACAACAGGATGAGGCTGTACTGCGTTTTTTTTAATCGCGAGCCAAGGGGCATGCAACGTCCGCTTCTGACACAAAGCGGACGGAATCAGATGAATGTCCGCTAAGAGCGAGAAGCGGAACGTTTACGTAAAATGGAAGAGTCAGATGAAGGCATCTTGAGTCACCCGATCATATCAACCGGTAAATGACTTAAAATTAGGCGATCTTCAGCTTAAACAGCCGATATATTGCCACCCGGCCTGAATCGGTTACCTTCACTTCACGGTATCCCTGTGTACGCGTTACCCATTCTTTTTGCAGGAAAAGTGTAAACAGGGCTGAGCCAGCGTCACCGCCGAGATGCAAACGTCTTTCACTCCAGTCCAGACAGCCGCAACAGGGTTTACGTCGTGTGCGAGGGTTAAGCAAAATGCCTATTTTCTCAAAATGCATTTTGCCGGCTGATGTCAGTTCCGAGCCATCTGCCTCAAGCCATTTTTCCTGCAGCATAAATTCATAAATATTCACAGCAAGTTCGCCTGCCAGATGGTCATAGCAGGTGCGTGCGTAACGCAGATAAACCGGCGTACTGGAAACGGGGGCTTTGGAAGTACCCATGGAAACGCCCATCAGGTTTTCCAGCAGTCCGGCGATATGATGGCCTGCACGGCTGTAATAGCGATGACGCCCCTGCGTCAGGCAAATGACCAAGCCGTTGCTGAGAAGTCGGTTCAGATGCCCGCTGGTAGTCGAGGCTGCTATGTCAGCCACTACGCTAAGTTCGGTCGCTGTCCATGCGCGCCCGTCCATCAGGGCGCACAGGATACTTACCCTTGACGGATCAGACAGCGCAGAAGCCACCTTTGCCATTGATGTTTCAAGAACATCATCGGGCTCACTGTCGCGCGTTGTTTTAACGAGGTTCATTCAGAAGGTATTGCCCATTTTCGGGTTACTTCGGCTGCCCGGGCATCATCATCCGTAATGAGAATGAGCCGGTTACTGTGATCGCTGTACTGTACCAGAATATTGATGCCGTTCCGGGCAATTGTGTCAGCTATTTCTCCCAACTCTCCAGGCCGTTCCTGAGGTAATTTTCTTACCAAGGGACGACACACGTTGCAGACGGTAAAACCGGCTTCAGTCAACACTTTGCGTGCTTTATAGCCGTCTTCAACCAGGAAATGTGCGTGCCCGCCTTCAAGTCCCACTCCGTTTTCACCCAGTACACTACCCAGTGAACCGAGTGAACCCGGGCTATTTTTGAGAATAACGTGAATGTCATACATGTTGATTTGTTCCCTTATCAGAAGAGTAGTCACGGAATACGCTGGCTATCCGTATTCGGTAGAATGAAAAAATCGACTGCTTACCTTCTTTCTGAGCGGCCTGATGCATTAGATTTTGCTTCCATCCGGCTACAGACTCCTCATCTTCCCACCAGGACAAAGAAAGAATCTTTCCGGGCGTAGTCAGGCTCTGGAAACGCTCAATTGAAATAAAGCCGGGCGTGTTGGATAAGAGAGGTTTCAGCTCCAAAGCGAGCTGAAGATATCTTTCCTGAGCCTCTGGCAGGGCATCTGCCTCAAAAAGTACTGCAATCATGGTCCGCTCCGCTGTTAATTTACGGACACTTTAACGATGACGGAGGCATGCTGCTTCGGTCGGCACCGAAGTATGCTTGTGGGTGAGCGAAGCCATCGACATGGATAAGCGATGAACAGCAAACTCATAAGTTGAAAGGCGGGACAGCATAGAAGTGTGGGTTCACACGTAATGTCCGCTTCTGACACAAAGCGGACGGAATCAGATGAATGTCCGCTAAGAGCGAGAAGCGGAAGTTCAGGTGGCACATTCAGATTGAGAGGTTTTCAACAAAAGGCGTAAGTCAGCTTGGGACAGCTATATGAAAAAAGCTTCACCTACAAAATTTCGCCAGCTTTTTTTTCCTCAGTACAATGTACTGGATGGCTTAATCAATCATGCTCCTTCCTTACTGCTTATAGCTAATTGAGCAATCGCATTTTGGAGATGCTCCAGAAATGTTTTCACTTTTACCTGTAAGTATTTTCTGCCGGAATAGAGCGCGTATAACACCAAATCTTCGGGTTCGCTGTTACAGTTAATTTTAACAAAGGAGCCATTATCGATTTCTGATTCACATGCATGGATAGGCAAAATGGCGAAACCAAGTCCTTTCAGTGCCGCGGCCTTAGCCATCTGTCCGCTGTTCACCTTGTAGCCGGACTGCACTTGGACGCTTTGGTTTGGTTTAAATCTCCATGGCATTCCCTGCAGCACTGACATACTGGTAATGCAGGGGAGTTTAGTCAGCTCATCAACAGATTGTGGTGAAGGGTAGCGTTCCAGAAGTGCGGGAGCTGCCACCACGCAGCTCGGCCAACGAAAAATTTCCCTCGCCACCCAGCAGGAATCCTCCAGCGGTCCACGTCCAAAGCGTAATATCAGGTCGAATCCATCCAGTAAGCCCTCTGTTGGATCCAGTTGTGTGTCACAACTGAGCTGTATTTGGGGATGTCTGATGCAGAAGTCAGCGAGGATATCTGCCATGAATGGAAGGTCTGGTGTAATGATCTTCAGGTGACCTGAAAGCGAATCACCAAACAGTGCGACTTCCTGCAGAGCATGATCCAAAGCGTGCGTGAGCGGCGTAACGGATTGATATAGCATTCTGCCGGCTGCGGTGGGCATTATCCTGCGCGTCGTTCGCTCCAGTAGCCGTACGTGGAGTTGTTGTTCAAGTAAAGCGACATGCCTGCTGACGTTAGAAGAGGGTAACTGAAGCTGCTCTGACGCTAACTTAAAACTCAGTTTTTCATAAACCACCCGAAAGCTGATCAGCCACTGCAATTCACATTTCTCAATCATCGATTATCCCAAAAAATGAGATTAACAAAGTTATAACGCTGTATTTATCAATAATAAGGCGGTCATTACAATTTTTATTACGTTTCGTAGAGGGAAAATAATGATGACCAGGCCTATGAAAATTGCCATCGTCGGTGCCGGCGTGGCTGGAATAGCATTGGGAATACTCGCGACCAGACAGGGCCATCAAGTCAGACTGTTTGAGCGTGGCCGCAACGTCTCCTGTGTTGGCGCGGGCGTGACTTTATGGCCGAATGCCATGTTCGTCATGCAGAAGATGGGGCTGGGCGAAAAGATCCAGCACGTAGGGGGGACACCGAGCATGATGCGCCAGTTTGATCGGAAGGGTGACCTTCAAATGCAGTTCGATATTTCAGCCGTGAATTCAATTTGCGGTTTTCCGAGTATCACAATATTGCGGCGTGAACTGATGGGCTTACTGGCCAGTACGTTAGAGAGTCTGGGCGGAGGGATCACATTCAATTGTGCAATCGGTGCAGCGGACGTGATGACGTTGAGCCAGGAGTTTGATCTGGTCGTCGGCGCTGACGGGCGTATGAATTCGGTCGTACGGCAGGCTCTGTATAGGGATAAAGTCACGCCTCGTTATCATGGCTTTGTGAACGTAATCGGTGTGGGAAGACAACAAGAGCACATCCTGAACAACGCTGTTGATGACTTTCGCGGTCAAGGTGAGCGTTTTGGGATCGTGCCGGTGAAGGATGGGTGGTGCTATTGGGCAGGGGCGTGGAACGCGCCTGTTGGCAATGGACGTCCTCGGGCACATTGGTACGATGAGCTGCATCAGCGTTTTCGAGACTGGCCTGCTTCTGTGCGGAATGTGCTGCTGTCATGTGACAGGGCATCTGTGCGGGGAATTTTTGTGCATGACATTGATCCTCTTCCTTTTTGGCATAAAGACAATGTCTTACTCATCGGAGACGCGGCTCATGCTTCCCTGCCTACATCCGGGCAGGGAGCATGTCAGGCGCTTGAAGATGCATGGAGTCTTACTTGTTTAATGAAAGAGACAGATGATCTGAACATTGCTCTGCAAAACTTTTACCACCAGCGACATAGCAAAACCTTAGCAGCGCAGATGGCTGGAAGACAATTCGCGCAGAAAATATTCTCTGAGCAGCCTGAGCCACTGTTACCCGCATCCATTCATTCCGCAGCAGAACTCAGCCGGTTCTGGATGCAGGGTTTAAAGCATGTAGCCTTATGAAACAGGTTATGAGGATGCGGTATAACTCTATGTCGGGACTTGTGTCAGCTGTGCGGGGCCGAACAGCTGTACCCACAGCGCAGTCGCCAGCGTGGACGCAGTGGCTGACGACCAACCGTCCACACAGGCCGTTCATAACTGAATCTCCTGTCGGTTAGTGACCGCCCATCAACTTTTCCGCCTCTTCCGGCTTGTCGTGCACACCGAAGCGGTCAACGAGGGTGCGGGTGGCGTCGTTCATGCCCCGTATTTCCACTTCAGCACCTTCCCGGCGGAACTTGATTACCGCCTTGTCCAGTGCGCTCACGGCGGTGATATCCCAGAAGTGGGCGTGCATGACGTCAATAACCACGCGCTCTGTCGCTTCCCTGAAGTCAAAGTGGCGCATAAAACGATCGGCAGAGGCAAAAAAGACCTGACCGGCCACGGTATAGGTCCGGGTCTCGCCCTCCAGTGACGATCTGACCGTCATGAAACGTGCTACCTTGGTGGCAAAGTTTAGCGAGGCAATCAGCACCCCGGTCAGCACGCCGAAGGCCAGATTGTCGGTTGCCACCACCACAATCACGGTCGCCAGCATCACCACGCTGGTTGACAACGGATGGCGGCGCAGGTCGGTGATGGAGCGCCAGGAGAAGGTGCCGATGGAGACCATGATCATCACCGCAACCAGCGCCGCCATCGGGATCTGCGATACCTGGTCACGCAGGAAGATTATCAGGCAGAGCAGCACCAGTCCGGCCGTCAGGGTCGAGAGGCGCCCGCGCCCGCCGGACTTCACGTTAATCACCGACTGACCAATCATGGCGCAGCCCGCCATACCGCCGATAAACGCCGTGCAGACGTTGGCGATACCCTGCGCCTTGCACTCGCGGTTTTTATCACTCGGCGTGTCAGTCATGTCGTCCACGATAGTGGCGGTCATCATCGACTCCAGCAGCCCCACGACGGCAAGGCCGGCAGAATAGGGCAGGATAATCAGCAGGGTATTCAGGTTTAGCGGAATATCCGGAATAAGGAACACTGGCAGGCTGTCAGGCAGTTTGCCCATGTCGCCCACGGTACGCACGTCCAGGTGCAGCCACATGGAGATGGCGGTCAGCACCACGATGCAGATCAGCGGCGAGGGAATAGTTTTATTGAGGTACGGAAAGAGGTAGATGATTGCCAGGCCTGCGGCGGTGAGCGCATAAACGTGCCAGGTCACGTGGGTCAGCTCCGGCAGCTGCGCCATAAAAATCAAAATGGCCAGCGCGTTGACGAATCCCGTTACGACCGAGCGCGACACGTAGCGCATCAGGCTGCCGAGCTTCAGGTAGCCGGCTATCAGCTGGATGATGCCGGTTAGCATGGAGGCAGCAAGCAGATACTGGAGGCCGTGGTCTTTGACCAGGGTTATCATCAGCAGCGCCATGGCACCGGTGGCCGATGAAATCATGGCGGGGCGTCCGCCGAAAATGGCCATAACCACGGGAATACAGAACGCCGAGTAGAGGCCGACCTGCGGGTCGACGCCGGCAATGATGGAAAACGCGATCGCTTCAGGAATAAGCGCAAGCGCGACGACAATACCGGCGAGCACGTCACCACGGACGTTGCCCAGCCAGTCCTTACGCGTCGAGGACAGCAGCATAATAATTTCTCAGATTTTGAATACAGTTAGCCCGAAGGGCGAAAATTTCACAGACGAAAAAGCACATCCGCAGACGGGATGTTTCAGGATGCGCGACCGAGACGACTCAGTGCGACAGGAGAGGGTGACGACTCAGGGTGGCGTAAGACGCATGATGTGAGATCTCCTTTACGGCAAACAGAGGCCTTCAGGACTGAATTAAGCCGGTTCATCGGGGAATGAACGCTGACCGGGAAGCCTGATCTTGTCAGAACAGGCGCTTAACTATAAACGAAAGCAGAAAGAGATCAATGTAGCACCGTGCAGATCATGGTGAGGAAAAGGATCAGAAAAGCCCCTTGTTAACATTCGCTATTGGCACAGAGCAAACATCTGCAGCATCCAATATTCGCTGTGAGCAGTACCGCTCAGCGCTGCATGTCCATTCACGGATGTGTTCTTTCGCGTCTCACCTTAACAGCAGCCTGATTCAGGATGTGACCCGCCCGGACAAGAAAAATCTGATTTTATGAGTCGGTCATAAAAACGATATACCGGCAATAGAAAATCAGTTTGCTGGAACTCAGACACAGAGATTTACGACACACATAATACTTTCCACCACAGAACGTATTGACTAAGGGTAAATCATGAACAGGCTCTCAACAAAATCGCTACTGAAAACAACAGCATTCGCGCTCACCGTGTTTTTGTTAAATCAGGGCGCAGCACTGGCTGAAACCGCTTCCGCCTCTTCGCAGCCCATCCAAAACGGTGCGGTTTCAAAGCTGAAGAATACTGCGCACCGTAACGGAAACATGATTCTGGCCAGAGAGAAAACCTTGGCGAGTGGTCAGCGCGTAAACGCTGCCTGCGACGATGATGGCAGCCCGTGTCCACAGGATGACATTACAGATGATGCATCATAAGTGATTAAAACCGGCCGTAAGCTGCAGACGCCGGATCAACATAAAAAACCGCCGTAAGGCGGTTTTTTATGTTGATCGACGCAGATTTGGTCATCAGGATTCAGGCCAGTAACCCAATCTCCTGGCACTAAGCGGACAGCTTCATCAGGGAAAATCCGCAATAAGGGAAATGGTGGCATTACAGGCTGCTTCCTGTCTCCAGGAATGAAAGCAGCACTTACTGCCTTAGCTGTCGCTGCTCAGTCCGGTTTAACGATGGCCCAGAAACAGCCATGGACTCTCCTCGGCTTTCAGATCCGGCACAGCCAGAATGAACATTTTTTAATCGCTGCCGATAGTAATAATTCCGTCATAAAACAAAACGGAAATGTACTGCATCGCTCTCCTGCAGCGCAGGAGAGCTTTCGTATCAGCACTGATGTTTCCATACATCAACGCGGATACCCGCCGATATCAGGGAACCTTCATGAATAATATTAAAATAGGTATAAGGCTTAGTGTGGCCTTCGGCTTTATGGCATTGCTTGTCATTATGATGGTGCTGATTGGCGTGCTTAAAATTAACTCGCTTGGCAATGTGAACGATGAAATTTCAGGCAGCCTATACAGTAAATCCTCCGCCTCCCAGTCTCTGCGCTATCTCACATCAGACATGAGCCGTCTTGCACGCAACGCAATTCTCCTCAAGGACGAGTCTCAGAGAGAGAAAGCCATCAGTGACTACCGCAGAGAAAGGCATGAGCTTGATAGCCTGCTCGAACTGCTCCGGAAGGAGGTGAACTCACCCACAGGGCTGGAAATCTTTAAGCGTCTCACGGACCGGGCAGACCTCTTTCTGCCTTTTGTTGATGAAGTTGTGACCCTCGCGAAAAACGGCAAAAGCGACGAAGCCACGCAGCTGATTTTCGGTCCGCGTTATCACAGCCAGGATGAATTCATGGCTTCCCTGAAACAACTGCAGGACCATCAGGAAGCGCGCATGATTACCGCTACTGCACAGGCGCGCGAGGACCGTTCTTCAGCACTGAGGATACTCATTACCGCAGGCATTATTGCAGTACTACTGGCCGCCATATCCGCACTTTTCATTACCCGAAGTATCACACGGCCACTTACGGAGGCCGTGCAGGCTGCACGTCGCGTAGCCCTGGGTGACCTGAGTGGCGCTGTGCATACGGGTCATAAAGATGAGACAGGGGTCCTGCTGTCAGCCATTCGTGACATGCAAGATTCGCTGATTAATACCGTCAGCCAGGTGAGAAGCAATGCGGAAAGTGTTGCATCAGCCAGCAACCAGATTGCGCAGGGTAACGCTGACCTCTCACAACGAACTGAAGAGCAGGCCAGTGCGCTAGAGCAGACTGCGGCAACCATGACGCAGCTGGGTATGACCGTCAGGAACAATGCGGAAAACGCACGGCAGGCCGGTCAGCTGGCAGTGGGCGTACGCGATGTGGCGAATAAAGGCAGCGATGCCACCGGAGCCATTACCGGGACCATGAAGACCATCAGCGAAAGCTCCGGTCGTATCGCCGAGATCACTGCCGTGATTGACGGAATCGCATTCCAGACGAATATCCTTGCGCTCAACGCCGCAGTTGAAGCGGCTCGGGCAGGTGAACATGGGCGTGGATTTGCCGTGGTGGCAAGTGAGGTAAGATCTCTGGCTCAGCGCAGTGCAACAGCTGCCGGTGAAATACGTCAGCTTATTGAGGCAAATGCGCACAGCGTCGGAGAGGGTAACAAATTAGTGGTACACGCCTCTGAAACAATGTCAGGCATCCTCTCTGCGGTCGGAAAGCTGACTGACACCGTGGAGGAAATCACCGCTTCAAGCGCTGAACAGGCCCGCGGTATTGAACAGGTAGGCATTGCGGTAACGGAGATGGACAGCACCACGCAACAGAACGCCTCGCTCGTCGAGGAGTCGGCCTCTGCGGCTGCAAGCCTGAAAGATCAGGCCGAAAGGCTTCTCCGGGCCGTATCCGTATTCCGTCTGAGTAATCAGGCCATTACGTCTTCTGTTAGGACGGTTTCTGAACCTCTAAGACAGAAACTCAGTACGCCGGGAGCAAGCATCGACGTCGCGAATAAGGACGAAGGCTGGACGCGTTTCTGACTGGAGCGCCGCGCGGCTGGCTGGCGCGGTATGACGTAAAAATCCGGCAGTGAGTCAGGCCAGCGTCCGTGTATGAAACAAGCCGCTGGTCTTCTTCAGGGCGTGTCCGCTTTGCGTGAAAAGCGGACGTAATCATGTTAGGGACAGGGAAGTCCTTCCATATTAAATATAACATCCCGCCACACAGTGCCGCTGCGCAGCCGGAATGGGCTTCAGGAATGTCCGTTCTGCAAAGCAAACGCAACTAAACTTTGATGATCTAATCGGAAATATTGTTTTTCTTCGACCATAGAAGCCCCAAGTGACAAGTAAAATTCGGCAGCTTTCGGGTTGGTTGTTTCAGCAGTCCAGTCAAAACGTGTGCAGCCATGTTCAACTGCGAAAGCCGCAATGAATCGCATGAGTGATTTACCGATCCCTTGGCCTCTCACTTCGGCTGAAGTGAAGAGATCTTTCATGTATGCCTGTCCAGAGCATTTTGGCGCAGGGAACATCAGCGTGAACGTGGCGAAACCGACGAGCGCGCCGTCTTTCCATGCTCCCAGGACAGTCACACCCGAATAGGTAGAGAAAACGCGCTTAGTTAGATAAGAGTGCATTTCGTCATAGCGGGTAGCTTCACTCCCGAAGTAATAGGATTCCATTTCGACAAAAATTCTCGCCAGCTCCGGAATGTCCGAATCCCGGCAGATCTCGATTTTCATACACATCCTTTATTTTTTGCAGTCACTACATCACCCGAAGTTAACATAAGAGTTCAATGACGAATAAAGATACCCTCTTAATCTACAACCTGTTTTTCAGCCCTGCTCATGAAAACTGTGCCTCCCGATTCCGGGGGTTATAACCCGATATTAATCCGGATCATCACCAGCTGTTCTCGTGTATTCGCGCCATCCAGCCCCACAGTGCCCTGATAAGCAATGCCCGGCGTGATGCTGTATGGCAGAAGAAAATCGATGCCGGCTCCAAAGGTCAGGGTTCGCCGGCTTTGTTCAAACAGCGACACGCGCCAGCTATCATTTGCGGTATCAGCATAACCCACCCCTGCGCTCTCGCTGCCGCTGAGCGTTTGAGCATACTCAACGCGCCCTTGCAGGCGCAGTAAGCCCCAGCTGACGGGCGCAGATCGTTCGCCGCGCAGCCCGGCGGCCGTCAAAACCTGCACCGCCGCCTGCGGGGCGTAGGCAAGGTTATACGCGCCCGCCCCGGATTCGCTGAAGCCGTCTAACCTTGTGCGGGTGTACTGTAGACGCCCATAGGGTGAGACCATCATTTCGGGCGCCCGATATTCGTAGCCTGAAGTCAGTGACGTAAAGACCTGACGGCCCGAGCGGGAACCGCGGGCCACGGCGTCGGAATTCGTGACCGCACGGCGGCTATCAAAATTCAGCGTACCCTGTCCAAGCAGGCCATCCACAAAGAACGGTCCCGGGTGATAGCTGCCGTAAAGGGCGGCGCTGAGCGCGCGCCCGTTCGTGCGGGTGTCGTTGTCACCCACATCGCTGACATCGCGGCCGAAGCCAATGCCCGCTCCGCCGGTAAAGGTGGTGCTGAAGCGGTAGTCGGCCCCGGTTGTCACGCCCACGGTGGTGTGACTGAAGCGCACCCCGTCCGCACTGTCGCCGCCAAAATCAACATAGCCTCCGGTCCAGTACGAGAGTTTGCGCGCCTGCTGTCCGGTGGCGAAAGGCAGTTCGGGAGCGTCAGACCGGCCCTGTAGGTCATTCAGGCCCGATTTTTTCTGCTGCCAGGCCGTTGTCCACATATCCCGATCGGCGTCGCGCTCAGGGCTGGAAGAGGGCAGGGAAAAATGGACGCCGGCCATGTCAGAAGGTAGGTCGCTCCCGCGATGCAGCTGCTCCAGGCGGTCGCTGAAGTTGCGCAGCTGCGCACGAGCAAAATTCTGTGCGGCCTGATACTGCGCGCTTACCAGTCCGATGACGTCAGCATCCTTAGACGGGTCGGGGCGCGCGGTAATGGTCAGGGTAATAAGTGCTGGCGATGTTGTCCCGGCAGCGCTGGTCAGGGCATAGCGGAGCGTGAGGGTGCCGCTGGCCTGCGCGGCGGCGGTGAACAGAAGCTGATAGTCGGCACCGGAAGCCTGGATTGAGGCCTTACCCAGGCTGCTGTCCGGCTGCGCCTGCAGCCGGGCGCCGGTGAACGGACCGCCTGTCGCCCCGCTGGTTAGGCTGATGGTGACCGACTCTCCGGCGGCCACCGTGGCGGCGTGGTCAGCGGCGGACGGTGCCGACGCAGCGATGTCCAGCGAGTATCCCGCCTGTAGCGTCCTGCCGGTGGCATCGGTCACCAGAACGCTAAACGTACTGCTTCCGGAGACTTGTGGGGTACCTGAAAGCTGGCCGTCGCCAAACGCCAGCCCACGCGGTAGGGCGCCGCTCAGCTGCCAGCGATAGGGCGCGGTGCCGCCCGTGACGCTGAGGAACTGAGAGTATGCCTGCCCGGCTTTCCCCTCAGGCAGGGCGCCGCCGGCAGGCTGAAGCTGCAGGGCAGCGGGTGCGGCGGCGCTGACGACCAGCGAGTAGCTGGCCGTACCGCTGTTGCCCTGGCTGTCAGCGGCGGTGACCTGGAAGCGGTAACTGCCCGCCGCAGACGGCGTGCCAGCCAGCGCACCCGTCGCCGCGTTCAGGGTAACGCCGTCGGGTAGGGGAGTAGCGCTGAACGTATAGGGTGCGCTGCCGCCCGAGGCCGTCAGCGTCTGGCTCCAGCGGCTGCCCGCCGTAGCCGCATTCAATGCGCCACTGCCGGGTGACAGCGTCAGCAGCACCGGCGTCACGGTCAGCGACACGCGGGCGCTGGCGGAGGTGCCGCTGCTGTTGGTGGCAGTATAAGTAAAGCTGTCGCTGCCTGCATAACCCGCGGCCGGCGTGTAGGCGACCGTCAAACCCGAGACCGCCAGGCTGCCGTGACCCGGCGGGTTCACGATGCTAAGCGAGCTGGCCCTCCCGCCGGATAAATTGAGCGTAACCGGATTGCTGCTGCTGTTGGCGGTCACGGTGGCGGTGCTGTCGCTGGCTATCGGCGAGGCGGTGTTGACGACGAATGTATAGCTGGCGCTGCCGGTGGCACCGTTTGCATCCGTCGCGGTGACCTGGAAGCCGTAGCTGCCTGCTGTGGACGGTGTGCCAGACAGCGTGCCGGTTGTTGCGTCGAGCGCGATCCCAGCGGGCAGTGCGGTAGAGGACCAAGTCCAGGGGGAGGTGCCCCCGGAAACCGTCAGACGCTGTGACCAAGTGCTTCCCACGGTGGTGGCGGTCAGAGCGCCTGATGCCGGCGTCACCGTCAGCACCGGAGGGGTAACGGTCAGAGACACAGTGGCATCGGCAGAGGTCCCCCCGCCGTTAGACGCATGCCAGGTAAAGCTGTCGCTGCCAGAATAACCGGCTGTGGGCGTGTAGATCACCGAGGTTCCGCTTACCGTCGCGCTGCCGTGGGCTGGTGGGGAAACGATCGCCACTGACGTTGCCACTCCGCCACTCAGGGAGAGCGGAATCACGTTATTCGTACTGTCAGCGGCGACGGTGGCCGCGCTGCCTGATGAAACCGGAGCGGCTTCCGCACGCGTGACGCTGAGCGTATACCCCCGAGTCGTGCCGTCCTGCGCCGTGACGACGATGGAAATACTGGTCGTGCTGCCGGATGTCAGGCTTACAGACTGGGACGCCGAGCCGGGTGCCACGGCGGTGCCGTTCACGGTAACGGTAGCGTGGCTCTCAGTGACAACAGGTGTGACCGTAACGGAGGACACGCTACTGACGACCGAAGCACTATAACTGCTGGTGGCGGCACTGAACGACGGTGAGAGCGTGCCTGACGAAAGCGAAAGACCGGAGAGCGTGGCGTCGCCGGAGGCCGTAGATGCACTGGTGCAGTTGAACACCAGGTTGCTTATCTGACCGTTTGACGTCGTGGCGCGGATAGCGATGCCGTTTGCCTCCAGGCTGCCCGATGGCACGGTGATAGTCACTGTCTGAGGCGTGCTACTGGTGGCGTTGGCGGCATTATAGGTCTGAAAACTGCTGAGGTTGTAACGCGCGAGGCTGACGCTGTCGGCCATCGCCGGGCTTCCGCCGTATGCCCCACCGCTGTCGGTAAAGCTCAGGGTCAGGGCGTCACCGGCGGCAAAATCAGACGCAGGATATCGGTTCGAGGCGAAGGACAGCGCGGAAGATCCCGACAGGGCGTTAACCGCAGAACAGCCCGCAGAGAGCGCGAAGGCTGAAGGCACTGAACATAGAATCAGAAACGCGGAAACCAGGCTGAAAAACAGCCGCCTGGCAGAAAAAGCATACGCCATGATGCACCCTGAAAGTGAAAGTTATAACAATTTTATTAATAAGATTAATCCTATTGGTGCAAGTTATCACATGGCGTGGCAGACACAAATACAGTGACAAAAATTAAAATTTGCACGTATTTCACGGCGCAGTCTAAGGAAGGTGTTGGTGGGTTAAATTAATGATTTAATTATTAAATTTAATTTTAAGGTTTTTTCGGCAGGATTGCTGCAGATGCGAAATCTATTAACGCTAAGGGTGGGGATCCGTTTAGCGGGAGTGGAGCCAGAAGACGTCATCACGATGAGAGCATCATGGATATTAAAAAATAATTTATCAAATACTACATTCCCGCATGCTGATGCCGATAAGATCAGGTTGACCTGAATGTGTAGCCAGTTCTCAACGCTGAATAAATCGTAAAGCGTTAGAGATGAGGGCGTGGTCAACGGTAACGTCTCCGCGCCGGAAATAAAGGCAGAACGTTTTCTCAGCTCGATGATGTCGCCGTTTCAAACGATATGACAGAAGGCGAGACTGCTGGCTGGCTAAGTGATATTTTTCGTGAAGCCGCAACCGGGCGTTTTCCAAATGTGGAACGTATCGAATAAGGATGTAATAAAACAGTATCACTTGGCGTCTGGTGTCGGCACTAAGCGGGTTCACGGCAGTCTAAGGTCCGCTATGAGCGAGAAGCGGACATTAAACCGGGCTTTTTTCAGTAGCCATCATAGCCGGCAGCTCGCTTACCAGTTTATCAACGGCCAGCCTGATTTTGAGAGGCAGATAAGGGATTCGCGACCAGACGGCATACACCGGCTGGCTTTCAGAAGGCCAGTTTTTTAATATCTGTGTCAGACTCCCGCTGATAAGCTGCCCCCGCACAAGCCAGTCAGGCAACCAGGCGATGCCGCCGCCCGCAACGGCAATATCTTTCACCGCCTGCATATCATCCATCATGAGTCTGGCAGAAGGCGTCACTTCATAAATTTCATCATGTTCATTTTTAACACGCCATTTCAGTATGCGTCCTGAATGGATGTAAGCAATGGTCGCATGCTGCTTAAGTTCTTCGGGTGAAACAGGCTCGCCGGCCTGGCGGAGATAATCAGGAGAAGCGCAGAAAACCATATTATGCGAGGCCAGCTTACGGGCTATCAGGCTGCTGCTCTCAGTCAACGCACCAATTCTTACGGCCAGATCAAATCCTTCTGCCGGCAGGTCCACCTGGCGATCGCTGAACGACATTTCCAGTTCAAGCCCGGGATTTTCTGTTGCGAGCGTAGACAGCAAAGGTGAAACACAGTGGAGTCCGAACAGCACCGGAACGGATACTCTTAATTTCCCGCGTGCCCGAAGCTTGCCGCCTTCCAGCATATCCTCTGCCAAGCTGATTTCATCCAGCGCCTGGCGACAGGCTTCATAATAAAGCGAGCCTTCATCAGTCAGGCTCTGGCGTCGGGTTGTGCGGTTAAAAAGGGTAACGCCTAGTCTGTCTTCAAGCCGAGATATCGCTTTCGCCACTGCCGAGCGCGTGACGTGCAGTTTTTCTGCCGCCTGAGAAAAACTCGTTGATTCGGCGGCGGCCACAAAAACAGCAATCGTGTTCATTTCGCCTTTCATATTGTTTCCTACAGAGAATCAATAAAGTGAAATAGTATCGCCACTGTCATCTGGCTGGCAATGTTAGGATTTCGTCTGTCCTTTATTACTCATACAGGAGTCTTCATGAACCCTACAATGAAACGCTGGACGTTAAGCGAAACCGGACGTCAGAATCTGAAACTTATTGACGCAGAAATACCTCAGCCCGGCCCGAACGACGTGCTGGTCCGGGTCAATGCTGTTTCCCTTAATTTCCGTGACAAAGTCATTATTGACGGCGGGATGGGCAAGGGTATGGCAATGCCCCTTACGCCGGGCTCTGATATGGCTGGCGTCGTTGAAGCAGTGGGGCCGGGTACGACCCGTTTCAGCGAAGGCGATCGTGTTATTTCATCTTTCAACGCAGACTGGGTTGACGGCAAGCTGAATAACAATGCTAAAAATCCGCACTACAACACGTTAGGCTATGCGCTTCAGGGGGTACTGGCCGAATATGTGGTCATGAGTGAAGAGTGGCTGGTCAGAGCCCCTCAGTCGCTCACCGAAGCTGAGGCTAGCACATTAGTCTGTGCAGGACTGACGGCCTGGTTTGCTCTGATTGAACGCGGTGGCCTTCGCGCCGGCGAAACTGTACTGGTGCAGGGAACCGGTGGCGTATCGCTTTTTGCACTTCAGATTGCTAAGGCGATGGGGGCTGAAGTATTTGTTACCTCATCCAGCGATGAGAAGCTGGCCGCTGCGGCAGCACTCGGTGCCGATCACGGTATTAACCGTAAAAAAGAGGACTGGGTCGACGCCATTTACCGTCTGACAAAGGATCGGGGCATTGATCACGTTGTTGATACAGTTGGTGGTCGTAATTTTGCGAATTCTGTCCGCGCCGTTGCTTCGCATGGGCGTATCTCGCTGATCGGGATGATGGATGTACACGATACCTCAGCGCCAGGGGGATTACTGCTGCTTAAATCCCCTACCATTCAGGGGATTGGCGTTGGCCACCGCAGGGCGCTGGAAGATCTGGTTCGGGCCGTTGATGGGGTCAAGCTGAAACCGGTTATCGACAAATCTTTCCGCTTTGACGAACTTCCGGAGGCCCTGAAGCTGCTTGATCAGGGTGCATTTGGGAAAATTGTTGTCAACGTGGGCTGATATATCAGGCTTCAAAGAGGTCCGAACGAGTTGCCTCTAAAACACCTCTACCGCGTGAACTTTCCACCGGCCCTGATGGTTTTTATTGCAGTATTCATTTCAATGTCCGCTTTTGGTACGAAGCGGACAAGCTGACTGAAATGAAGGGCCGCTTTGAGCGAAAAGCGGACATTGCCTTCATGAGTGTTTCAGAAACGAAACAATCAGTAGCTGGTCTTTAATCCGGTGTTGCAGAGCAGCAAGAATCATTCGCACAACGTATCTGAGCACACGCCACACTTGGTGAAAAATATTCGCTAGATCCTCAGAACCACAACGCCGGCAATTATCATAAAAAGACCTGACAACTGTGGCAGACTCAGGCGCTCCTGCTTCAAAGTAAAGCCCAGCAAAGCAGTAACTGCGCTGGCCAGAGAACTTAAAACCGTAACTACAGCAACGTGGCCAAGGCTGGCTCCGTATGCAAGCGTAAAAAAACCTGTAAGGCTCATACAGCTGATACAAAAAAGCAAACCCAGCTCCTTTACAGACGGGCTTTTCGTGTCTTTTCTGACGACAACAACCAGAGCCAGACACATCAGAGCTGTGGCATAGTAAATCCAGAGCGACTGTATTACGCCCAGTTCTTTAACTGCAAATTCACCCTGAAGCCAGAATCCCAGCCCAAGCGATACCGAAGACATCAAAGCGAAGCCGACGGAAGCCGGGGATTCTCTCTTTCCGTCGTGTGAAGGTGAAATACTGGCAAGACAGGCACCGAGTATGCACAGGATAAGTCCTGCAAAAACAATACCTGAGACCGGTCTGCCGCTGATGGCTGCGAGCACCGTTGTTACAGCACCGTACAGGGAAACAAGCGGCGCAACGACTGAAATTTTCCCAATCGAGAGCGCCTTAAGCAGAAAAACCATACCCAGAAGATTAAAGAACGCGGCAATGGCAGCAGTCAGAATTCCTGAAACCTTAAGTTCAAAAGGAAAAGAGAAAACGAAAAAAATAAGCGAAAGAGTTATAAACCCAAACAACTGACTCACAAAAAGTGCCTTGAAAACGCCAACTTCGCGGGCTGCTTTCCCTGATAAATAATCGGTACCGCCCCAGCAAAGCGCAGACAATAATCCCATTAGCAGATACATAGACGCCCTTATTAATAATTATATTGCTACGAATATGAGGCCGCTGACCATGACAGCGACAGTGTTGAGTACACTGTGCTTAAGGATTTAGCTGCTGTAAAATTAAAGTTCAAGATTTTAATTATTAGGTGGGCTACTGATAAAATGATGAATCTTTTGCACTGGCGATTGATTGTTGCCGTTGCCGATTCTGGAAATATCACACGTGCTGCAGAGCAGACAGGCATGACTCAGTCTGGAGCCAGCCAGGCAATTGCCCAGTTAGAAGCCTCCCTGGGATTCCGGATGTTTATTCGCGAACGGCGGCATACCAGTGTTACAGCCTTGGGTGAGGAGGTTATCGGACACGCAAGACTTATGGTGTCCCGACTGGATGCTATCAGGGCACTGGCCGACGATGAGCGAGGCCTGAAAGGCGCCCGCATCAGAATAGCCAGCTTTCCGACCGTAACTTCGACATTCTTACCCGGCCTGCTGCGAGAATTTAAACGCCTGCATCCGGGTATTGATGTGGTTGTTCTTGAAGGAACGGATCATGAAGTGGAAGAGTGGCTTTCGAAAGACACTGTAGATCTTGGCGTAGTTATGAATCCTCCGCCTGGCTATTCTGACTTCCCTCTGGGAAGGGATGAATGGGTTGCGGTGCTACCAGCTGGCGATGCTCACTCCCGTCAGGCAGTGTTGAGCGGCATAACGCTAGAAGTTCTGGCAAGTCTGCCGTTTATTCTTGCTACGGGCGGCTGTGCAGTGAACGCAAAAAGCCTTGCTGAGCAGGCGGGTTTGCAGATCTCTGACATCCGCATAACGGTACGAGACTGGATTAGCGCCTGTATGTTAGTGCGCGAAAATATGGGAGTTGCACTTATTCCCCAGTCAGCGTTGCCTGCTGATTTGAATGGTTTATCTGTTATAACAGTAACCCCAAGGATTTACCGGGAATTTGGCCTTGTTTGCTCTTCACGAGGCAGATCTTCACCTGCGGTACAGACGTTGTTAGAAAGTTTGCTTAACAGGGCCGGTACAGCACTAAAATATGAAATTTAAAGCATTCTGAACGTCCGCTTCTGGCACAAAGCGGGCTGAAGCTTCCCGTCTACCCGGATTCGGTAAAACGTCTAAAGCACCGAACAGCAATAACGGCCCGGCCGTGAGTAAGGGGTCAGAGGCCAAATACAGCCTCTATCTCAATCTTCAGATCGGATGATCCACGTGGCGATTGGGACTATATGGTCATTCACACTCATTTTATCCACGCATTTTGCGTCAGCCATATTGAAGAAAAGTCGCATTGTCCAGGTGATGGATAGAGCAACAGGAGGCTTATTTTTATGCTTCGCGGCTAAACTTGCTATGAGCACAAGATAGCCTTGGGCTGACTGTAAACATCCGCTTCTGCACAACGCAGACCGTACACAGGCGAAGATCCGCTATGAGCAAGGAGGGGACATTCAGTGAATAAGCGAAAAAATTGCTGATTTTACATTCCGGCCCTGTTAGCGTGAATGATGATGAAAGCGCACGCTGTCCGATTCCATTCAATGATGATTATTATCACCTGTCTGATTTAGGTGGGATAACGTTCGCCTTTTTCCCGCCGGTAAGGCGGGCCTTACCGGTAACAATCCAGTGAGGTAAATAATGCACGCCGCTTCAGCAACAACGTCAGAAAAACCCACTTTGCACTTGGTGTGTGGAAAAATTGCATCAGGAAAATCCACATTGTGCGCAAAGTTAGGATCATTACCCGCCACCCTCGTTGTCAGTGAAGATCAGTGGCTAGCCGCCCTCTTTGCCAATGAAATGCTATCCATATCTGATTATGTGCAGTATTCCTCAAGACTCAGAAACGCGATGAAGCCCCATCTGGTGTTACTACTCAAAGCGGGTCTATCCGTAGTACTGGATTTTCCGGCAAACACACACATAAATCGTGAATGGATGATGAGCATCATTAAAGAGGCAGGTGCCAGTCATAGGCTGCATTATCTGAACGTGTCTGATGAAGTATGTAAATCCCGCTTGCGCGCCCGTAATGCAGAAGGAGCGCATGAATTTGCTGCCTCCGATCAACAGTTTGAAACCATAACGCGCTATTTTGCAGAGCCAACGGCTGATGAAGGGTTTGATATTACTGAATACAGCTGAGCCTGTTTTACTGTACATAAGTCGCCCGTTGGCGGCTTTGATAATTTGCCATCGCCTAAGCGAACTAAACGTCTGTTCTTGGCATAAAGCGCGCGGGGGATCGCGTTGATCATGAAGGCGACGTTCACGTTGAATGCGTTCTTGCGCAAAAAAATAGCGTTAACAAACGATTAAGCCGTGGTTATGCTCAACGCAAATGAATGTCTCGTTATCAAAAAGCGCAACGCGTTCAGAACAGAACATCTACTCATGCGGAGAGCAACACAATGAAGATGGAGGCATTTGCTTTTGGTACAACCCACTGGGATGAGGTCGAACGCACCGCGCACGCCGGAGAAACAGGGATTGCTTACTGGCGTACCCAGTACTTTGGTGATGCGCCCAATCAAATCCGCGTACGAATAGTGGAATATACCCCTGGCTACCGTGCCGATCATTGGTGCCATAAAGGACATATTCTTTTCTGTCTGGAAGGGGAATTAGAAACCCTGCTTGAAGATGGACGGACATTCGTCCTGAAACCCGGAATGAGCTATCAGGTGGGCGATAATGCTGAACAACATCAGTCAACCACCGCGACAGGGGCGAAACTCTTCATTGTTGACTGACTTGCCTGCCCGTCAACGGCGACCCTCACTGTTTTAAGCAAGCGCGCAAATTGTCCCTTTTCCCGTTACACCGCGCCTGTACTTTGCGCGCGCAGAAAATCAACCATCTTCTGCGCGCCGGGCGACAGCGCCTGGCTGGTATGTATCCCCAGCCTGAGCGTACGGGCAGACCAGGCATCCCTGAGCGTAATCGCCCGGAGCGACGCGCCTAAGGAGGCAGGCACAATCGCGCCATACGGCAGGACGCCGATGCCTATTTCCCGATATCCGCGAGTAAAGTTGCCTCACGCACAGCGTGTGATGAAGAGGACCTCGCTGGCACGGGCATCAGCGAGAAGGCGCGGTCTCTTCCGGACCGGCGTTGAATAGACCCGCGGCCCAATCCGCAAAGGCGCGCACAGCGGGGGAGAGAAAGCGCGGGTGCGGATAGAGCATCGTCACCGGCACGGCGGGTGGCTGCCAGTCCGCCAGAACCTCGACCAGTTTGCCTTGCTGCAGATCCTTCGAAATCACATTCTCAGCAAGCTGCGCCAGCCCAAACCCCTCAAGACACAGTCTTATGTAGAGTCCCGTTTCATTGACGGCTGCATTTCCCTCAACCGAAACAGAGAACGCCTCATTGCCTTGTGTAAAACGCAGTTCATTCGTGCGTCTTCCCGAACCGGAAAAGTAATGAATCGCCCGATGCTGTGACAACGTTTCAGGCGTCTCAGGGACGCCGAACTCCCTGAGATAGTCCGGCGAGGCGCAGGTTACCCAGCGAAACCGGCCAAGCGGACGGGCAACCAATGTGGAGTCAGCTAATTCCCCGGTTCGTATGACGCAATCGACACCTTCCTGCACAAGATTGACCTGCCGATCGCTCACACCAATCATCAGGTAAATATCCGGATAAAGCCGGTAAAAATCTTTCAGGTTGGGCATGACGATGAAATGGGCGATCCCGGCAGGCATATCAACCCGCAGCCGCCCCCGGGGGCGGCTGGTGGAATCACTCAGGCTGGATTCGCTTTGTTCGATCAGTGACAGAATTTCGCGGCATTGCGGCAGATACTGCAGACCTTCAGGAGTAAGGCTGACCCGTCTTGTCGTGCGGTTCAGCAGACGCACCTGCAGGTACTTCTCCAGATTTTTAATCGTGCTGGTAACAGTCGAAGAAGGCAGTGACAGCGTTTCTGCCGCGCGTACAAAACTCCCGGCTTCAGCCACCCGCATAAAAATCTGCATAGCCTGAATCCGATCCATCATCCTTTCCTTATGTAAAAACTGGGCCTGATTATTCGCGAATTATGAATGATGAAAGCGTTTTAAGCACCTTTTTAAGGTTAATAGCGTTGCGTATCGTTTCCCCATTGATCAGGAAAGAGGCAAATTAATGACCGATTACATCAGAAATATTGTTAACAATCAGAAGGTCACTTTACAGTTACAGGCTACGTTGATTCGTGGCGCGACGATACTGAGTATGGACGAGAGCGTCGGCAACATGGCGCGCGGAGATATTCTCATCAACGGCTCAACGATTACCGCCGTGGGCAAGAACCTTGACGCGCCGGGTGCTTGCGTCATTGATGCTACCAATATGATCGCCATGCCGGGGATGGTCGATTCTCATCGTCACGCGTGGGAAGGGCAGCTGCGCCGTATTAACCCGAACGCAACCTGTTTGGACGACTACAGCAACGCCACGCACTTCTCGTTTGCAAAGTATTACCGTCCTGCTGACATCTACATCGGTAACCTGCTGACGGCGCTGGGCGCAATTGACGCGGGCATCACCACGATGATTGATAATTCGCACAACAGTCGTACTGCCGCGCATGCCGATGCTGCCGTTGAGGCCCTGCTTGATAGCGGTATTCGCGCTATCCATGCTTCCGGCGCACCGGTGGCCGGTGAATGGGATAAAGCGCACTGGCCTGGCAACTGGGAGCGTCTGCAGGAAAAATATTTCAGGGTTAATCCTGAGAGTCTTGTGACGCTGGGCGTCATGGCTCAGCTGGAGCCGGAATTGTGGGCCGAGGCACGCAGGCTGGGGCTGCCGATTGTCACCGAGTTCTTTGGTGCTGAAATGGCCTCCAGGCTTGAGTCTCTGCATCAGCAGGGCCTGCTGGGTCCGGACAATATCTTTAATCACTGCACCGCTCTGCCTGATGAAGGCTGGAACATCCTGCGTGAAGCCGGTGTCCGGGTCAACGTCTGCCCGCGCTCAGATTCGCACTACGGTATTGAAAGCGGGATGTTCGCCATTGAAGCCGCGCAGCGTCATGGCATCCATCCTGGCCTGAGCGTGGATAACGAAACGTCTTACAGCACCGACATGTTTATGGAAATGCGTGTAGCGTTCTATCTGCAGCGCGTAATGGGTATGCATAAGCAGCACTGCTGTGATTCAGCACATTCGTTGACAACGATTCCGGCAGCGCAGCTGCTTAAATCGGCAACGGTCGATGGTGCGGTTTGTGCCGGACTGCAGGATAAAATCGGGAGCCTGACGCCAGGCAAACAGGCAGATCTGATCCTGATTAACGCGGCTGACCTCAACCTCTATCCCAATGGAAATGTGTTTGGCACGGTAGTGCATGCGGCTGAGCGTAGCAACATCGATACCGTGATGATCGGCGGGCGCATCGTCAAGCAGAACGGCAAAGTGCTGGGTGTCGACAGCGATCGCCTTCGCACCGCCATCGATGAATCCCGCGAGCACCTTTTTGCGGCGGCAGGGTATCAGCCAGATATCTTTGCGGAAAAATTCCTGCCGCTGGTCCAGACAAGCTGACAGAGACGAACAGCATGAACGCGATTTATTACGTGATAGCTTTTGTAGCAGGTCTTGGGATTACGCTTCAGACGACCCTGAACAGCCAGCTCGCAAAAGGGCTCGGCGGGGATCCGGTCACCGCCGCGTTGTTTTCCTTTACGGCCGGGGCGTTCGGCCTCGGAATATATGCGCTACTGCGCGGAGGGCTGTTCATCTCCCTTGCAGCTATTTCTTCGCAGCCTGCGTGGAGTCTGACGGGCGGACTGATCGGTGCCTGTGCATTATTGAGCTACGTCGTGCTCGCACCCAACATTGGTTTCTCAGCCCTGCTCGGGCTGGCGATTGTCGGACAGCTACTCTCATCACAGGTGATCGACCATTTTGGCCTGCTGGGCGCGGTAAGGCGGCCAGTCTCGTTGCTGAAGCTGGGAGGTATGCTGGTCATGCTGGCCGGACTTGCCATTATGCTTTTCGGCGATCGGCTCTTTGCACGTTTTCTGCAGTGAAGCCTTTACCCCTGTTTATCAACGCACAGATGTGGGTGAGTTTGTTCAGACTACAAAATGATCTTTATTGACAGGGAGAAATAACATGTTTTCAATCGCAGCTGATATCCGCAATACGCTGGGAGAGTGTCCCCTCTGGTGTGAAAGAACCCGCAGGCTTTACTGGACTGATATCGAAGCTACAGTTCTTTTACCTCTCAGCATCTTCATCCATCCTTTATTAATGACTATGGGGGGATGTAGATATACATAAGGAAGTAGATTGACATCTTTCAGTTAGTGCCATTTTTTGACGATAGGGATAAGTTGTACTGCAATATTTCTATAGCGCTCCTGTGGACATGCAATGTCCGCTTCTGGCACTAAGCAGACGTTGTGCAGGCCAATGTCCGCCAAGAGCGACAAGCGGACATCAGGACTGTGAGGAGTGTATTAATCTATTTGCTTACTCGCATATCGATTTTCACCTCACACATCATTTCAGCAATCAGTTTCAACCCCATATAGGGTAGTAGTGCATCCTGTCTTTATCGCATGAGTCTGTCTGCCTGGGAAAGAACACACATAGGAAGCTCTGTATGGAAATTATTTTAATGCGTCATGGAAAGCCTGCTTTTACAGGAGCTACGCAAGTAACGAGCCGTGAAATGAGCAACTGGATTGCTGAATATGATCGTTCTGATACAGGAGAAGATATACCGCCTGAGTCCAGCAAATTATTAGCGTTCAGCTCATCACGAATCATAAGCAGTCCTCTTCCCAGAACACTTTCTTCCCTGAAAGCATTAGGGCTTGAACCGCACGTTATTGATGAGGTGTTCAGGGAAGCCGGTCTGCCGGTATTTCACCTGCCCGGTTTCAGGTTATCCCCGACCTTGTGGGCTGCTTTTTTCCGCGTTATGTGGCTATGCGGCCTGTCCCGTAATGTGGAGCGTGTGGGAATAGCAAAAAGACGTGCTGCTCAGGCTGCGAATAGCCTCGTCGGGTTGGCGAACGCATCCGACGGCCCTGTGCTTCTTATGGGACATGGGGTAATGAATAGGCTAATTGCAAGAGAACTGAAGTCGCTGGGTTTCAAAGAATACTGTTGCCAGGGTAATGGTTACTGGAACGCGAATATCTACAGGCTCCAGTAAGCAGATATCGTGAAGACACAATTGATATATTGAGACATTGAAAACTTGTGGTTTCGCTTTTGGCACAAAGGAACTGATGCAACGGCTAATATTTGCTATGGCAAACAGAGGAAGTGAAACCATTATTCGTTGAGCTGCTTGTTCAGAGGCATGTATGCTTTCTCTCCACGCTAAAGCTTAAGGAACACATATGCTATCTACGTCAGGAACACCTCAATTGTCATATGTTGCCGAAGGAAAAGGCCCACTGGTTATAATGCTTCACGGTCTTCTCATGGACGGAAAGTCGTGACGGAATAATGGATTCATCTCCTTATTTATTCGTTATTTTCACGTTGTTTGCCCGGATCTTTTAGGGCACGGCGAAAGCGAAAGGCAGTCGGTGTCAGAATTATATACACAAAAAAAACCAGGCGTTATCCATTGTGAAAATTATGGATGAGTTAGGTTATGACAAAGGGCATGTGATAGGTTATTCCTCGGGCGCATGGGCTGCGTTAGGACTACTCAACCACCATCCGGAACGGCTGCATTCTGTCGTTTTAGGCGGATGGGACTTAAAGAATGGTCTTCCGGAAACGCCTGAAGGCAAAATTAGTTTTGATATGTTCATGTCTTATGCAACAAGCACTGCCCCAGAGCTAACCGCGGGGCTTTCTCTGGACGATAAAGAAAGCGTCAGATGCTTTTTCAATGAATTAAGAACGTATCCTAAAAAAAGGGAAGTTTTATTTCCATATAAGACACCCATTCTACTTTGGGCCGGTGCCAGCGATCCTTATCACACACCCATGGCTGAAATTGCGCAACAATATGGTTTATCGATGACCCTTGGGAAGGGGGATCACTTGAGTGAATTTAACGAACCTGACAAAGCATCAATAAATGAAATTTTTAGATTTATTGAAACGCAAGAGGGGTCACTGTCATCTGGGACTTGTTCATAAAACGACACATTAGGGTATCTGTTATCATGCCCGCTTCTGGCGCGAAGCGGACTCTGTCCCAGCGGATGTCCGCTACAAGCGAAAAGCGAACGTCATAATGAAAGCGGCAGGGAAGTCCTGCCACATTAACCCTAACATCTCAACCGCGAGCGGAAGTCTCTGCTGTACGAAATCAGGCCGGTTCAGATATGTTATTACGGACTGCCCCGTTAACCGCACAGAATGGAGATCTGAAATGGACGGACACTTGGCGCTTAAAATTTTCGCCGGCTTAGCGGCGATAGCATCCGTCTGGCTGGATTTCAGACCGAATGAAAGAAAAAAGAATAGCGATCCGGCTATCGCCAAGGCTGATGAACGCGAACGGCATTCATGGCGCTATACCCGCTGGGCTATCCAGGCGATACAGTTCCTGGTGGGCGTCTGGCTGCTGTGGCAGGTCGTCAGTTTCATACTGACGTAGCCCTGAAAACTTAACATAACATGACTGTGGTGAATAACGGCTAGCGCCGCAGCATCTGCCGTAGCCGCCTCTGTTGCCAGCGGCAGATGAACACGCGAAAAACAAACGTCCGCATGCCACGAATAATCAGCAGCGCACACCAGATCCCCGCGACCCAGAGTGACCATACGCTGGTTGGGGCCGTATAGTGGTTGAGAATAAGGAGTAGCGCGCAGACGACGACAGCCGTAATAACCGATCGGTAAAAACGGCCTTCCTCAGCAATTTTGCGCTTCGCTTCGGCAATTCGCTCGTCGCGCGCATCATCGGCAGGCGCGTGACGGCCGGAAAAATCCGTCACGCTCACCTCAAATACCGCAGCCAAAGCGTTTAGTGTTTCCAGGCTTGGCTTGTCGCCGTTTTCGATACGTTGCACCGTGCGCACGCTCAGCCCGGACAGTTCGGCAAGTTGCTCCTGTGACCAGGCGCGCGAAAGACGCAGCGACCTGAATGTGTTGGTATCACGCATTCTCTGTCTCCGAATAGCAGATGTTCAGCGCACATTATTGCCCGTGTAATCCTGCACGACCACGATCGCAACCCGACAGTAACGTGACAGCGGTCAGACATGCCGCATTGCAGGTTTTGATGCGCTAATTTCAAGAGCCTGTACGGTCAGATTGAGTATAAAAGTTCGTCCATGAACTCATGCCACAAGCGGTAAATGGTGGATGACCGTAACGTCGGAATCCAGCTCTATGCTCGGGTAGTGCTCACGCATCCCTTTCAGCAGTTCTGCATCCGGCCATTCCGCACTTTTCCCCAGCCTGGCCGCAACGTCACAAAGCGGCATTTTTTCAACGTGCGTGACACACACCATGACGGTGTCAAAGGCATCCTGCGCGTTTACGTAAAGCATAGGGCCCGGCACAATCTCGCGCTCCCGCCATCGAATGGTATGACGCTTCCTGCCTGCGCGAACATCCGGCAGCAGGTGAGGCACGATTTCAAGATTCTGCAATGGCATACCACCTCCGGTGACCTGTACCCAGTATGAGATACAACGATTAAGTCATGTCGGTTTTGGACTACTGGGTCGAATTGAGTCTTAAACAAGTGAGTTGACTAAAAAAGCAAAGCGTATCTTTTAAACGTCCGCTTCAGGCACGAAGCGCGGCTGCACCCTAAAAAGACGCTGTCCAGGCGAGAAGTCGACGCCTGAATGGCAGAGAGGATTGTGCCTTTTTTAGCTGTATCCGCATAATTGCCTGAATTTATTAATGGTCGCCCAGGAAAGGCTTGCGGCAGTATCAACGATAACAAAGCGGTAAGGGTTACTGTTTAATAGGGGGCTCAAATCGGTACAGGCAATAAGAAGTGCTTCTGCACGATGACCTTCTACTTCAGCTAATAAATCTTGCCACTCTGCCTGTACATCGGGTGCGTCAAACCCTTTTGCTTTGACCCGCCCGATGAGTGACGTGGTCATTTCACGTAGCCGCTGTGAATCAATCATCACCCTTCCAGACGCTTCAATTCGTGCCTGATAAAAACCTGCTTCCAGTGTCGGTTCTGTCGCCAGTACCGCGACTCTGGTTGCGTCTGTCGGCAGCGACGCAAGGGCACTGTCTGCGATATGCAGCAGTGGAATACCGCAGCTTACCGCTTTCATTTCGGTGAAATAGCAGTGCGCAAGGTTACAAGGAATGGTGATCAGGCTCACGTTAGCGTTGACGAGCTCAGCAATGCCCTGCTGCAGGGCAGATATCATCGCACTATCATCAATTTTCTTACCAGGCCAAAACGGCGTTGGTAAGGAGATAATATGCATTTTGGGGTAATCCAGATCATCTTTAGCACCGTAGCTCACCTGGCAGTCTGTTACCAGCCTATCAATGAAGGGCGCAGTGGAACGGGGCCCCATACCGGCTAGCACACCTATAGAAACCGTCACTGTAAAAGCTCCTTATTCTGATCTTCTTTTTATCGCGGAAAGTATCCATAAATAATTCGCAAAATTAAAGCGTTGGATTTGAGCTCCCTTCCTGATCAGAAATCAGATAAACACGCGCTGGCGATGTGCTTTGCTAAAAGGGTCCAGGTCGCCTTTGGCACAAATGGACTCACTCTTGAACTGATGATCGCATTGAGCATGCATGCGACATTCACGTTGAATGCGTCCTTGCGCGGAAAAATTAGCCGAGAAGAAAATATTCAATGCGGCCTAATCACTCTTATGTCTGCGAGTTTGCTATCCCAAAAAGTAAATTCAATTCCTTGAGGGGCATAGGTGAGACTGTGTTCATGCGCGCCGGGAACGGAGCCGAATTCAGAAATTATGCTCTCTCCTTCACGCGAAGGGGGGCCATACGCCTCAAGAACGTCTTTGATGGTGCTGTCTTTTCCTATCCCCTTGTCGGTGTATAGTAGAGAAAAATCGCTCTTATTCTTCCATCCGCGCCATATGAAGCATCTACCCCCTCGCGGGGAAGGAATAAGTAACCCTCCTTCGCGACAAATTCGCTGGAAAAGTGGGATTTGGCATGTTGAATGGAATCATTTAATGACAAATTCTTGATGCCGACGCCAGGGTGAATAATAAACGCATGATCCGTCTTTGGTTGATATTTTGGTAATCCACATCCTGCCAAACTTAAAAAAAGAACGCTGACGAATAAAGCCCTGAACATTCCTAACACCTTATTATATTCTAAGAGGTTGATATTTTATGTTTATACTATGAATCATAACGCTTCAACGCTGATCAAAAAAGCTTTAGGCGAGTCTCAACGTCTGTGCCTGCTGGCTTGCGATTCATTTTTCATATTCCCAGGCAGGTGCGCTATAGGTATTCAACGACAAGAAAGATGCCCACGATCATTCTGGCGTGGACATCCTTCTGGCAAAGATAACTTTCAACACGGCCTTGGGTGAAAGCACGGTACCTGCTTGTGGTTTAACGCATCACCTTCACGTTTTCTAGCCTCACCTGGCTTTCAGGTTTTTCTCCGACTTGCATTGCAACCGGGACAAAGACATTAAGATCTTGCAGCCAGGCGAGTGTGTCGCGACTTTCCACTTGTCCTTCAGCGGTTTGATCGCACACAACTAACAGGTATTTCCCATCAAATTCAGGAGCGATGCGCTTTGCATCGCCCTGTGCGGTAACCTCACAGGTTAACGAAGACGCGGTGACTTTCTTTTCAGCATCAATACTGTCCCACTGAGCCTGATAATGTTGACCTGTCACCAATGGGAAACGCAGATTCGTCTGCAATTTATTGAGAAGGGATGCGCCAGTACTAATAGACATGGTGAACTTAAGCTGAAGCTGATTAGCCAGCGTCACGCGTTGTACCTTCCAGATACCATAGTCTTCCAATTTACGGACATAACCATTGGGTTGTGCATCTAACTGTACGTTGACCTTGCCGAGCGCGCTTGTTTCCGTATAACGGAGTTGTTTAAAGCGGGGTAATGCCCAGGGTTTGATCAATGATTGTGCCTGATGTTCAACAGCCCCAGTAAGCGGGTATTTCTTTAACCACTGCGGATTATTATCACTCAGGTCAGGCATTGATGGCCCCATCAACGTCGACGCGGGTTTATTCGCTGCGGGGACAAAGCGGCCTGCTGCTTTAAATTTTTTGCCTGCGGGTAACCGACACATCTGATCGAAGCGTTGTGCCATCTCAGCGTTAATCGTGAAACTGCTTTTGCGGCGAACAATGTCAGCAGTGATAAGCGAGTCTGTTACGCGTCCCTTATCGTCTAAGTTCATTGCGGCAACGGCATCACCCTGATGGGTTTTACAGTTGTAAACGTATTGTTCAACCTTTAATACCAGCGGCGCGTCGTAAGGGGGTTCCCAAGTGACGTCGGCAAAATCATAGCCCATGCGGACCAATAGCATATCGCCACTGTGCTTAATGCTCGTCACATCGACCAGAGTAGTCATGCCAGTTTCAGACGTAGCGGATAATTTTTCCCATTGCGCCGCTTTTATCGGTAGCTGGCAAACCTTACGGATATCCTCTTCTTTCATCTGCACATCATCTTGTGCGGGCGCATAGCGAAGATAGCTGTTGCCATAATAGCGGGCGGAGGTGTAGCCCTTATCATTCAACAAATCTTTGTACAGAAGCTGTGCCTTGCCCTGTTTACAATCTATCGATCGCCATTGTTGGGCCGTTTTTCCATTGCTGAAGTTTAACGACACCATGAAGTTGACACGATCGTGAATTTTTATGATGGATAGGGGATTGGTGCTCACATCCGTCAAACCGAGCGTGTCAGCAGCCTGAGCAAGAGGAAGCGGCAAAACAAACATCAGCAAAAGTGAACGCGTAAAAATAGGCAGGGAATACATACATGGTCCTTCACATATTTATTAAGAAAAAGGGGTATCGGCATTTTATGGCAAAAGATGAGGCTGAATGGGTAGGCAGCCTATAAAGACATCGGGCGTGAACTGATTGACGACTGCGCCTGGCATAAAGCGGACGCATATCCTGTTAATGACACGGTATCTTATGCAGAAGCGGGGCGGCGGTGGGCAATCAATATTCAGCGCCTTGCTTACAGCAGCGTGTTATTCATGCAACAGAAGGCAAGGGAAGCAGCGGCGGGTCAGGGCGGCACCGGGTCATTTCGGCCGTTCCGCAGTGTCTGCTGCTGGTTCATTGAATACTGCTATATCTGATTTTCGATATGCCCGTTTTTTTGTACGATGCCCGTGTTTTCACCTCTCACGCTGTCATCGCGTTTCGGGCCTCTGGTCATATCACCGGAAGCACGACAACGTGATAGCAGGATACCACGCCCGTCGTGCTTCCACGGCATCAGATCCGGAAGGCCTCCACCACCCCGCGCAGCGCGTGCGCCTGCTCCGACAGCGACTGCGAAGCGGACGAGGACTCCTCAACCAGCGCGGCGTTGTTCTGCGTGACGCCATCCATCTGGCTCACCGCAATACTGACTTGTAAAATGCCCTGCATCTGCTCTGATGACGCCAGTGAAAGATTATCCATGGCTTCGGCCAGCTCGCCGACCATATCGACAATTTTCAGGATGCTCTTCCCGGCATCCGCTGCCGCCACGACGCCGCTGCCCACCACACTAACGGCTTCCGCCATCAGCTGCTTGATATCATGCGCAGCGGTAGCACTGCGCTGGGCCAGCGTTCTGACCTCGCCCGCCACCACGGCAAAGCCTCGGCCCTGTTCACCGGCACGGGCAGCCTCTACCGCGGCGTTGAGAGCAAGGATATTCGTCTGAAAAGCGATGCTTTCAATGATTGACGTAATGTCATTTACCTTCGCAGCACTCACGGAAATAGCGCTCATGGTATCCGACATCCGCTGCACGTCTGCCTCACCTGAACGGGCGAGCTGTGCTGTTTCGCGCGCTGAACCTGCTGTCTGCTGTGCGCCCGCACTGTTACTTTTCACCGTGGCGGTCAGCTGCTCCATGCTGGCGGCGGTCTGCTGCAGCGCAGCGGCCAGGTCCTGCGCGTGAGAGGGCTCCCCACCCAGCTGAGCCTTAATCCAGCGGGTCATCAACCCGCTGATGATAACCCCGAGAATGACAAACAGCAGGGTCATTACAGAGAGCGTCACATAGACACCGGAGAGCTCCTGGCTTGATGTCTGCGCCGTTTTACCCGTTACCCTGGCCTGATAATCTACCATCTCGTTGACGGCATTAAGGTGCTGTGAAAGCACAGGAAGCACGTCGCCATGCAGCTTATCCTGTAAGGAAACCGCGTCCGGTACAAACAGACGCTGCGATGCCCGATTAAGGGGGGCCGACGCGACCTCAATGTTCTTCAGGAGCGAGGAGGCCTCTTCAACCTCAGCAAGATTGATGCCCGGAATGCTTTTAGCGCCGTTGATCAGCCCACGAAAACGCGCAGTAGTATCATCACTGTTGGCCTGCAGGGCAAAAAACTGTGCTTGTAACGTTGCCTCAGCCTGCGTCTGCGAGGAGAGGGCCAGTAAAATAACCGTTTGTTGCGTTAGATTATTTTTTATCGTCTGCAGCGCCTGGAGATCGGCCAGTCGCGCGCTCGTGAGTTTCTGCTGATCGCTTGCCGTATTCAGTTTAAAGCCTGCAAAGGCGGTGACAAAAACACCCGTTAAGATGACGGTAATAAATGCGGCAGTTAACATGACGCTTAATTTTATTCTTTTATTCTGGTACATGAAAAACCCCGAGATAAGTTTATGTTGTTTTCAGCCACCCGCTTTATTGGCGACGCGCGGTGGTGCCTTTTGTTTATCGGCAGCGGGGTGAGCAGTTGTGTTTGGTGTCAATCGGAATGGGAGATAGATGCACAGCTGCATTAAAAATGTTTGTTTGTGAGCGATGCAGACTCTATTCCTCAGAGACGGCTCTGACGTATAAAGTAGAGTGAGTATTATTGAAAAGGTATTTCTGGCATGAACCCCTATGAGAGACATTACAGGCAACTCATGGCAAATGGCGCGGCGGCCTGGGCTGGAGAAGGTTATCCCAGAGCCAAAAAACAGCAGGAGAAAATATTTCGGTGGCTTTACACACACCAGTATTTACCCCACCCTGCTACACCTGTACTTGAGATGGGGTGTGGGAATGGAGCAATGGCAGCGCAGTCGCTTGCTGAGCTCGGATATTCTGTCTGGGGAGTTGACTGGTCAGAAACGGCTATCAGTTGGGCAGAAGATCGTTTTCAGCAAGCCGGGCTTACCGCAAGATTCATTGTCGGCGATGTCTGCAATATTCATCAATGCAGGGACGCGATGTTTGAGTTGATTATTGATGGCAGTTGTTTGCATTGCCTTATAGATGACGCGCGCGAACTTTTTTTTGCAGAGGTAAGGAGATTGCTCCGACCCGGTGGACGATTTGTAATCGGTTCTATGTGCGGAACTCCCCGTCAATCCGAAGATGTTAAAGCGTATGATCCCCTCAGGCATCATTTACTGAAAGAAGGCCGCCCCTGGCGGACCCTGATGCCGCTTACGGATTTAATTGATGAAGTACAAAAAGCGCATTTTAATTTGGAGGCGTTCAAAGTTAATAAAAATAAATGGTGGGATCATGCCAAAATAGTCTGTTCGGTGAAGCAGTAACGTGCTGTGTCATCCGCAGAACGCTCCGGGCAGTGTGTTGCACCCATCGGTTAAACTCACAGTACAAAGCAGGCATGGATAGGCCATCGAAGTTTTCGTAACTATGAGCCGCACCAAATACCTCTGCCGTGATCATCGCAGCTAAAACATTCCAACAACGTCCGAATATGCAGGCTTGGGTTGGCTGGCAATTCAGTTACTCAGCAGTGAGGTGGAGTTAAAACAGGCCCTGCAAAATAACCTTTCAGAGCACCTATTATTAATATTTTGAATTCCTTTTTTTCAAAATGTAGCCATTTTGTCAACGTAACGCTCTTTTTATATACATTTATTGTCATTACTATTTATGTAAGCATGAGGGCTTGATTATGAAATCAGTTATTCAAGAGAAGATACTTACCTTGTTTTTGTGTGTCGCGATTACCGCTGTAATCGTTAAATTCATTTCGAAAAGTGCTTTCTACGTTTCACATCCTTCTTTATCCATTTCGTTAACAGTTGCTGTAGCAGTAATCATCTCGAACGTGGTAGTAACAAAAATAGTTTCCAAAAGAGGATAAATGACATGCTTAGAGAACTGACTGAAATTGAAATAAATAATGTCTCTGGCGGTAATGCTAACTCAGGTTACGAAGGCCCGAACTGCACCAACGCCGCGATTAAGGGGGGAGTGACCGGTGCAACGGGCGGTGCTGTCGCCGGTGCTATCCGTGGCGGTGTGACGGGCCTTGCTGGCGGCCCTGCAGGGGTTGTAGCAGGAGCAGGTGCCGGGGCAGCTGAAGGGGCTGTTTATGGTGGTGTTTCAGGGGCTGTCGGAGGGTATGTGGGTTGCCAGAATAGTGGCTCTGCCAACAACGGCGGCAATAACGGCAATCTTGGCGGGGATTCAAACGCTAACAGCGCTAACGGACAGTGCCATTGGTAAATAATTTCCCGGGCATGTGAGAATTATTATTCCATGCCCGTATTTTAATTTTCAGGAATAAAAAACTTTGCTTATGGAGCTGGCTCTCTATGCTTTACAGAAAGGAGGTCACTGAAGCCAGGAACAATTACTGGTCAGGCAAAGCTGTATTAATTTCCGGTCATCGTGGCCATTACATTATTGCTTTCACCTTAATTTTTTTTACCGCATTTTTAGTGCTCATCACGTCATGCTCCTACACCCGCAGAGTCAGTGTTTCCGGCGAAATTGTCTCAACGCCCCGAGCCGTGACTGTCTTTTCTCCTCAACAGGGATTCATTATCAATCGTGCGGTAAAGCAGGGCGAACAAGTGAGGAAAGGACAGCCTCTTTACCGCATCGACGTGAGCCGGACCACCACCTCGGGCGTGGTCAGCCAGCGGCATCATGAAAGTATTCAAAAACGCATAGCCACGTTGAATCAGATTGCGGCTGATATAGCCCGTAATCGTGCTCTGACGCTTTCGATGCTCGCAGAGGAAAAAAACCGTTACGAGTCGGCCCTCCAGCGGTCTTCCGAAATCGTTGCGCATGCGCGGGAAGGCCTGAAACTGATGAAAGAGAATATGGACAATTATCGGCAATATCAGCATCAGGGTCTGATAAACCGAGACCAGCTTATCAATCAGACGGCTCTTTATTACCAGCAGCAGAATGACATGTTGGGGATTGAAAGTCAGAATCAGCAAAATGCGCTACAGGTAATGAATCTGCGCAGTGCTCTTCAGACTCAGGCGGCCGACTTTGACAATCAGCTCAATCAGATTGCGATTCAGAAAAGCGCGCTTGAAAGTGAGTTAACGGATGCAGATGTTGGCGGCGACCAGATAATAACGTCCCCCGTTGACGGAACTGTTGATACGCTGAGCGTTACTCCGGGCCAGATGGTGGCGTCCGGAGACAGTCTCCTCCAAATTATTCCCGGCGATGCGCATTACCGGACACTGGTGCTCTGGGTGCCTGATTCAGTTATACCTTACCTCTCTGCGGGAGAACCGGTTAATATCCGCTATGATGCGTTCCCCGCTGAGAAGTTTGGCCAGTTTGCGGGTAAAATAGCATCCGTGGCCCATTCACCTGCTTCCTGGCAGGAAATGTCAACTTACCCTGGCGCTCCCCCCCATTCTCTCAGTGGTCCCCAGACATGGTACAAAATCCTGGTCAACCCGTCCTCCGACCATTTTACCTACAAGAATAAAATTATACGTGCTGAAAACGGGATGAAGGCCTCTGTAACGTTGTTTCTTGAGGAAAGGAAACTGTATCAGTGGATCCTGTCACCGCTTTATGAAATCCGCGACAGCGCAACGGGGGCAATCCATGAATGAAGCGCTTCATACCATGATAAGGGGGCTGCTGCAGTTTTCAGGGCACGGTAGGGTTCCACTGCATCTGCAGACGGAAACATCAGAATGTGGCCTTGCCTGTCTTGCAATGGTGGCAGGGTTTCATGGCAGCCATACAGACTTACTCACCCTGCGGGAGCGGTCAGGGCTTTCGGCACGCGGCAGTACTCTGGCATCGCTGATGAGCGTGGCAGGTGAAATGCACCTTGCAGCACGGGCACTCTCTATCGACCTTGACAGTCTCAGTGAACTGCGCAAACCCTGCATTCTGCACTGGGACCTCAACCATTTTGTCGTGCTGGTCAGTGTGAAGGGGAAACGATGCGTTGTGCATGACCCGGCTGCGGGCCGTCAGAGCATGTCACTTGAAGCCCTTTCATCACATTTTACCGGCGTTGCCCTGGAGCTCTGGCCTGATACCGATTTCAAGCCTGATATCCGTCAAAAAAAGCTCAAAATCAGTACGCTGCTGAACAACATCACGGGATTCCGACAGTCCCTGGTAAAGATATTTTGCCTCTCGCTGATGATTGAATTCATTACCCTGCTGATCCCGGTAGCTACCCAGATGGTGATGGATAATGCCGTGCCGGCTGCAGACACAGGGCTGCTTACGCTGATCTGCCTGAGTCTTCTTCTACTGACTCTGCTTCAGACAGGCCTAAGCCTCTTTCGGGGCTGGACGATGATAGTGATGGGGATTTATACCGATTTGCAGTGGAAAGACGGCCTTTACCGTCACCTCCTTCGCTTACCCCTTTGCTGGTTTGAGAAACGCCGGATAGGCGATATCCAGTCCCGATTTGCCTCTCTCGATACGCTGCGCAGCACCTTCACCCAGAGTATAAACGGCGCAGTAATTGACGGTGTTATGGCCACGGGGGCTTTGGTTTTGTTGATCCTTTATGGGGGATGGCTGGCATGGGTGGTTACCGGATTTACCCTGATTTTCGTGCTCTTGCGGGTTTTTACGTGGCCTCGCTACCGACAGGCGCAGGAGGAGCTACTGATAAAAAACGCCCGGGTGGCTTCATCATTTACTGAAACGCTTTACGCAGTGGCTACCGTGCGTGCGCAGGGTTTATCCCACCGTCGGCGTGAAATTTGGCTTAACATGATGGCTGATGCAACCGGCTCCGGGGTCAGTCTGCTCCGGTTTGACATGCTGGCGGGGAGTGCCGGAACCTTTATTGCTGCAAGTGACAGTGTGATTATTCTTTGGCTGGGAATTTCCGCCGTGATCAATCACACCATGACGCTGGGAGCTTTCGTGGCTTTCACCGCGTTCAGAGGCATGTTTTCAGAGCGCGTACTTTCCCTGACGGGTGTTGTATTACAGTTAAGGATGCTTTCTCTTCACAATGAACGTATTGCGGATATTGCGCTTTCCGATCCGGAAGGGGACAAAGAAGAGGTAAAGCGTTTATTTCCTGCAGGTGAGGCCCTGAACCTTAAATGCGAGGATCTGATGTTTCGCTACGACAGGTTCTCCCCACCGGTATTGCAGAACCTCAATATCAGCATCGGAGCAGGGGAAAGCGTGGCCATAACCGGAGCGTCAGGCAGAGGAAAGACCACGCTGATGAAAATTCTGTGTGGACTTACCATGCCAGTAAAAGGAAGAGTCCTGGTGAATGATGTCGATATCCAGGCTGCGGGGCTCAGCAATTATCGCCGGGCGGTAGCCTGTATCCTTCAGGATGACAGGCTGCTGGCTGGAACGCTTCGGGATAATATTACCGGTTTCTCACATGATGTTGATGAAGAGTGGATGGTCCATTGCGCCAGGCTAAGCCATATTCACGACGATATTATGGCATTGCCTATGAGGTATGAAACGCTAACTGGCGAGCTGGGAGAAGGACTTTCAGGGGGACAGCGTCAGCGACTGTTTATCGCCCGGGCACTGTACCGGCGCCCGGGCATCATATTCATGGATGAGGCCACCAGTCACCTTGATGAGAAAAATGAAGCCCTCATTAATGCGGCTATGCAGACCCTGAAAATGACACGTGTGCTCATCGCACACAGACCTTCCACAATTTCATCGGCCGATCGAATCATCGAGCTTTGAATGCATTCTCCTTAATGGGGATGACCTGAAACGCGCCAGAGGAAAGAAGATGAAGATAAAACCACTGTCTGCTGTATTACTTGGCACGCTGCTTATGTCAGCAGAAACGCATGCCAATGTGTCCTTCATAAAGAATGACACTCTGAGTAATGCGCAGGTCAAAGAGGCAGCGCTTTATTTTAACGGTGCGGTCAACAATCAGACTGTGACATGGTTATTGTCCGCACTTGCCGAGATTCATAACAATTATCTTAATGTTGAAAACGTTGATATCTATCTGAACAGCCGGGGCGGTGATATGGATGCTGCTTATGTAGCGTACGAAGCCCTTCGACAAAGCCCAATGAAACTCAGCATGATAAATTCGGCAATGACAGCCTCATCCGCCACCATGATTTACTGCGCATCCCCTGAACGTTACGCCATGCCAATGGCCCAGTTTGTATTGCATCCAGCAGCGGCCACTAATGAGAAGGCTGACTATCTGCGACCGGATCAGGCAAAACGTATTCTTGACGAGGATGATAATTACAACGGCATGTTCCGTAAGATTTACACTTCCTGCGTGAGGCTTTCCGATAAAGAGCAAAATGAGATTACCTGGTCTGAATCAGGCAGATTAGTTTTGAAAGCTGATGAAGCTTCAAAAAGGGGGCTTGTAACAAAAGGGGGCAAGGAAAGTCACAGTTATCTACTGACGTATTATGTTACCGACAGCCAGGGCTAGATATTGAAAAAATCAGCATTATAACTGTCCTCATCCCGGTTCTGCTTTAAACATACAAGGAAGTCCAGTTAGTGCGGTGTCTGACGCGATAATTTATTTTTACTGGGTAACCAGGAAAAGGGCGGCTGTAAGAGGCGTTTAGTCTGAAGGTGAAATCGTGACGTGCTTTCCGCTTAAAAAGCGCATTCCGTGACCTAACATCCATTATTTACCCATCCTGAACCACGCATTTCCGTGTCCGAAAACAGCGCGCAGCGTTTCCACAGATAAAGGTATTGTCTGCCTGACATTCACAGGAGACGAACATGACATTCAACATTTCAGGGCTTGAGGCGGACCCCTTTCTGCATCTTTTTGGACAGGACGAGCACTACTTAAAAAAATACGGTGCGTTAAGAGTCAGTGTCGATTGCTTTCCAGTTTATCCCGACAGAATTTCACTCTGTGAGATTCCAGTCGGGGAAACGGCGATTCTCATTAACCATACTTATCAGCCAGCTGATTCACCCTACTACGGCGCACACGCCATTTACCTGTGGGAAGGGGGTATGAAGCAGGGGATATACACGAATAAAATACCGGAATCGATCGGTGCCAGGCTGCTTTCTTTGCGGGCCTTTAATCAAAACCATCTCATGATACACGCGGATATCTGTGAAGGTGCGGCTGCGGAAGCATTGCTGACGCATTTTTTCGACGACCCGCTCGTGAGCTATATCCATATTCATAACGCAAAGCAGGGGTGTTACGCCTGTCTGGTAGAACGCCACAGCCTTCTATGAACTTTATCCCCCTGTTGGCTAGGCCCGATGATTCAACACATCTCTTCCGCCTGCCGGGCATCATACTGCAACTGCGCCTGTTCCATTTCTGGCCCATGTTTTAGCGCCCATCCATACAGCGCGCTAAAAGGCGCCTGCAACGTCTGTGCCAGTGCTGTCAGGCTGTATTCCACACTCACGGGGGAAGTCGGCAGTACCTTGCGATGTACCAGGCCATTGCGCTCAAGCCGCTTCAGCGCATCAGACAGGGCTTTGTGCGTAATCCCATCCAGTCGGCGACGCAGCTCATTGAAACGCACGGGTTCATTACACAGTACGGTGAGAATTAAAATGGACCATTTATTGGTGATGTTCTCCAGCACCGGCCGGGTTTTCCCTATTTCTCTCAGGTCATTATTAGCAGTGTGAGACATGGCGATATATTCCTCGATACCTGATATAGATAAAGTGCGTAATTGTTATTAAGTATAAAAATTATATCCTCTGTTTTCCATCCCGACAGGAGTGAACAGATGAGTCGATTAGAAAACAAAGTTGCCCTGATACTCGGTGGGGCAAAAGGTATTGGACTGGCTATCAGTCAGCGATTTGCCCGTGAAGGTGCCATAACCTGGTTAACCTCACGCCGAGATGAGGAGTTACACGCTGCCAGCCTCACTATTAAGGGCACCGCAAGGCCCATCCGGGCTGATGTCAGCCAGCTAAGCGAATTGACGCGGATAGCGGACGCCATCAAGACCGAATCGGGGCAGTTAGATGTGCTGGTCATCAACGCCGGAATGGCCGAATACGCGACGATTGATGAGGTTACGCCGGCACAGTTTGAGGCTATTTTCGGCCTGAATGTGCGCTCACCGCTTTTTGCTCTGCAGGCAGTACTTCCCCTGCTGAAACCGGGCGCGAGCGTGGTGTTAATCGGGTCGATTGCCGATGTGATTGGCACGCCGGGCTATGGCGTATACGGTGCCAGTAAAGCCGCACTGCGTTCTTTTGCCCGCACATGGACGCAGGAACTCTCCGCCCGTGGGATCCGCATTAATGTGGTCGCCCCTGGCCCTATCGATACGGCGATGATGCTTGCAGCCTCTGAAGAGGTGCGTACAGGGCTTATCAACACCATTCCCTTAGCTCGCATGGGCAGACCTGAGGAAGTCGCCAATGCTGCACTGTTCCTCGCCAGTGATGAAAGCAGTTATATCGCCGGAGCAGAAATCTGCGTGGATGGGGGGATGACGCAAGTGTGAGGAATATCGTTCAGTTTGACCAAGCGCAAAGAAATGGTGACGACGGATAACCGGGTTACTGCCCGGTTTATCTTTTGTCGCGTCCGGGCCGCTGCGCATTGTCACGTAAATGCGCGGCATTCCTTTACGTCATTCAATATATGCCGATCTCTAGGGGCTTTCCCCCACGTTGATACAAATGGGTGAAAACGAAGTGATGCTCAGTGGCGCGATGATACTGGCGACACGCTTAGGCGAGGCCCGGGTGCGCACAACGCTTGAAGTCTGGCCGGGAATGTTTCATGTTTGGCACCTCCTGGCCGGTACGCTGCCGGAAGCCGACCAGGCGTTACACAACGCGATAGGCTGCCTGAAAAATGCCTTATCGACGCAAGCTGGCACCCATGACGCATCGCGATCGATATCGCGGTAACGCGTGAATCCTGGCGCGCGTTCTGGTGACGTCAACGGGCGGCAATGCGTTTGCTTTTCATTGGTGAACCCTGGGGTATAACAGGCGGGTGACGTATTTACCCCCAAGCAGTTTCGTCATGCCAGGGTAACTGGCATTTGGTATGCTGCTTGCCCACGTAAAGCGTGATAGTCACGCTTTGACACCAACTCTCTTGCCCACTGACGTTGGCGAGTCTTAGGCAGAAATCGAGGATTATGTGCACACGAACAGTCTTATTTTGGTGGCGGAAGATGATGATGACATTGCCGACATCCTCATGAGTTATCTGCACCGTGCTGGCATGAAAACGCTGCGCGCAGCGCAAGGCGAACAGGCCCTCACGCTCATCAATCTGCATAAACCCGATCTCATCCTGCTGGATATTCACCTGCCGGTCAGGGATGGCTGGCATGTCCTTGCCACGCTGCGCCGCGAAAACCCGGTGCCGGTGATTATGGTCACAGCGCTGGATCAGGATATGGATAAATTGATGGGGCTGCGTTTGGGCGCCGATGACTATGTGATCAAGCCTTTTAATCCAGCCGAAGTCGTGGCGCGGGTGGAAGCCGTGCTACGCCGCACGCGTACCCTCACGGAGCGGGCGGCGGCCCAGCCTATCAGAACGCCCAATATCACCATTTATCCGGAGGATTTTCATATTGAGATTGCCGTAGGTACCGAGCGGGTTAGCCCGCTATTGACCACCACGGAATTCAAATTGCTCACGCACCTTGCGCGCAGTCCACGGCGCGTATTTTCCCGCGAAGAGTTGCTCACCGCGTGCCTGCCAGAAGGTGACACGCTGGACAGAACGGTTGACAGCCACATGAGTAAGCTGCGGAAAAAGCTGGAAAATGCCGGGCTGAAGGGGATGCCGGAGAGCATTCGCGGTATGGGATATCGCCTGGGGGAAAACAGATGAAGCGCGAGCCGATACTCAGTCGTCAGGTATTAACCTATATGCTGTCGTTGACCTTCACGATCGTCGCCGTTTCCGTACTGGGTTCATTTCTCTTTTATACGGTGATCATCAACTATATCCCCGGCGGAGCAGAAGCCAGCACGGAAGATCAAATGACCTTCCTGGATTGGGTATGGGTCCTGATTTCCACCACCATCAGCGTGGCCATCTCGCTGTTTTTTACCGTAAAGCTGTCGGGAAGAATTCTGACGCCACTCAATTCTCTGGCGGCCAGTCTTAAAAAGATTTCCCAAGGCGATTTAGCCGCCCGCGCGCATTATGGGCAATCTCACTTGGGCGAGCTGAAAAAATTAGTGGATGATTTTAACGCAATGGCGGAACGGCTGCAGACGCTGGACGCGCAGCGTAACGCCTGGAACGCCGCCATTGCGCATGAACTGAGAACGCCGGTGACTATTCTGCGCGGCAGGCTGCAAGGCTTAGTGGACGGCGTATTCACACCAGAGCCGATGCTGTTTGGCACGTTGCTTAAACAGACCGAAGGGCTGACCAACCTGATTGACGATCTGAGGGTGGTGAGCGCGTCAAGTCGGGTGGGTTTTAGCCTGTCACGCTCTGAGGTTAACCTCAAAGAGATCCTGGAGAGCACGCTCAGCGCTTTTTCTCCGGAGTTTACCCGTCACGCGTTTAGCCTGACCATCACGCTTCAGGATCAGGTTTGCCAGTGCGATCCCCTGCGGATTCTACAGTGCCTTAACGTGCTGTTCGATAATGCGGTGCAGTACGCTACTTCACGCGCGCTGCACGTCAGCAATGGCGTGACGCAAGGGCAAAACTGGATTGTCATTGAGGATGAGGGGCCCGGTGTATCGGACGCGGGCCAAAAATGCTTATTTCAGCCGTTTCAGCGCGGCACCGAGGCGCAAATCGTCAATCCGGGCGGATACGGGCTGGGGCTCTCGGTGGTGAAAGCGCTGATGGTGGCGCACGGTGGCGACGCCACCTACCAGCGGACCCACCACAATCACTCCGTATTTACGCTGAGCTGGCCGGTTTAATCGCATACCCGAGTTGGGCGGATTCATGTGGATGCGCCGTCTCTGCGCGCCATTGCCACAGGTTGCCCAACTGGGTATCCCATTCCATGGGCGTAATGGTCAATTTGCCGCGGCGCGGGCTGAGCGTGATTTCGCTGAAATAAATTCCCTCATCGTGCAGCATTAAATCGACGCGGCAGTAATCGAGGCTGTGGGCCAATTGTTGAGAAGCGATAATCGCTTTACCCAGCAGCGCGGGTGCCGGAACAGGGTGCGGGGTATTCGGATACTCCATTTGGCAGGGGAGCGGCTGCCAATCACGATCATAGACATTAATAAATTCGCGACCGTGAGAATCGGTGAAGTCAGCTTCTATCACCCTCAAGATGCCATGGAAGCAATGCAGTCTAAGCATCTCGGGTAACGCGCGTGTCGCAGCCAGACGAGGCGGTGCAATATACTGCTCGCACAGAATCATCGGCACAATATTTTTGTACTGCCACTCTCGGGTGGTGTAGTACATATTTCTTTTTAAGGCGAAGTGCAGTCTGCGCAAGGCGTTTGTTGCATCGAACGTCCGTTTATCCGTACAAATTTGCGTGCTGCCGCTGTCATGATTGCACTTCAAGACAAACTGATCGGGCAATGTTGCGAAGTTAATCTCTTTAACCTGCCGGTAAACCCCCAACAGCGGCACGGTGTTAACCAGCGCGGTATTGGCGTGCACGTAGTGGCGTACGTTGAGTTTATCGGCCAGTAACGTGAAGAGCGGATTACGATCAAAAACCAGGCGATGGCATATTTTCTCGCTCAGCGTCACCGGCTGGCGAATATTGCCAGGCCGGCCTGACACCTTTTCCAGCCGCATCTGATGAAAGCGTAAATCGTTGGTCAACAGCGTGCGGCCTTTTCGCGCCAAATATTCCACATGTTTTGAGACGTGATTGAGTAGAGTCATGGTTCCTCCTGAGCAGGGAAGAACACTGTGCACTGCCACTATTTAGTGATGTTGTGCGAATTATGGAGCCAGCGTGGAGCCTGCGAAAACGTTATGCGAGCGCGTATGACGACCATCCAGTCTTGCTACAGAGCGCGTGCAGTTAGTCATTGGGTTCATGATGAATAACAGGGCTGACGCCGAGTCATCAATGCAGCGCTTTGTGCATAGAACGCCTTTCGCTTATGGAAGCGAAACATCAAAAATTCTTGCGTATCTTGCTGCGCCAGCGGCACAAAAAAAGAGACGGCAATCCGAAGTAAACTTAATTTTATGTGAATATTTTAAGGGCGAAGTGATTTCCGTACGTGGTTATGTATAAATTTTAATCAATCCTGAGGTTGTTTTTTTAAGTATAAATAATTTACTTGGCGAAACGGTAGAGCAATTTGAAGATAATTCATTACTGACGCATCACGGTATAAAAAGTAATGAATGAGCTCAAAAGCATTAATTTCCAATTTCAGGGGGGGGGTTGAATGCATGTGTTTAAGAGCGAAAAAATGATGCCGGAAGCAGCACGCGAAATGCAGCTAACGCAGAGTTGCTTTGTCATAAATGACTATTGTACCCAGTGGCCCCTTTTTAAAAAAGGGAGTTTTACGTCTATCATTGAACACTTCCCTGAAGATAACATTCTCATTGAGGAAGGGATAAACAAGTCAGCCACGGTAGGGATAACGGTGGATGATTATATTGATCGTATCAAGAAATGTACGCTTGTCTCACCGGATTATTCGCTGCAAGAGGGGCGTTATTATACGCATGCGGAGCTGGCCGAACTGAATATTCCATTTGAAAGCGTAATGCTACACCCAGGCGACTTTCTCTATTTTCCTATGCACTGGTGGCACCAAGCAAAAACTATTGAATGCTCAGTTACATTCATTCATAGTACGGTCAATTCATTTAATTTGACAGCATTTTTAAATGACTCAATCGCCTTGATGCCAGCGTACATACAACGGATACAGTCAGCGGCGAAAAAGCGCAGTTATTTCGGCAACAAAATTAACTGGTTGTGTAATGGATTTCGTGCATTAGGATGACAGTATGTTCAAGGTGGAAGCTCAAGAGAGATTGGCGCTTTTCAAAAATAGAAACTTTTTGTTCTTTACCCTCAGCGGGCTTTTTGCCACCTTTGGTAATGGCCTGAATTATATAGCGCTTTCATGGCTGGCTTATTCGCAGACAAACTCAATCGGCGGCGTAGCCATGATGATGTTTTGTATCTGGATGCCAAGCATCGTGTTTGCGCCCTTATTTGGCCTGTTAGCCGACCGCTATGATCGTAAAACGCAAATTGTCATCTCAAACTTGGTGCGTGGCGTTGTCGTTGTCGCTTGGGTCATGTTATGGCATTACCATGTTCAGCTTAGCCTTATGCTGTTGTGCTCGCTGATAGGCATTTTTATCTCCTTTTATATGCCGTGTGCGGTGCCGTTTATTCAGGAAATCGTTCCTAAAAAATCCCTTGTGAGTGCGAATTCAACCATCGATATGGTTTATGAATTTGGCACCATTGTGGGAATGGGATGGAGCGGTTTTATGTTAGCTATTGTAGGTATAAAGGGCACGCTTTTCATTGGGGGGGTGCTCTTTATCATTGCAGGCATACTGAATTTAGCTATGCGTAGACCGGCGGTTACTGAAAATAAAGCCAGTCAAAATGAGAGTTGGTGGGCCAGCTATATCTCTTCACTCAGGTACTTCAAAAGTAAACCTGATCTCTTCATGCCCTACATGAGCCAGATGATTATCATGGTGCTGTTGATGACCATCCCCATCATTCTGGTGCCTTATACGCGCGAAGTGCTTAATGCGAGCACACGCGTCTTTGCACTTTACGAGGCGCTCTATTCATTGGGCGTGCTAATTGGCGGGTTTTTAGCCCCTATCTTGTGTAAGAAGATAACCATAAAGAAAACGTTGGCGCTGCTTTTATTGATTATCGCCTGCGGTTTATTCATTCTTTCCGGTAATGATGCTATTGGCTTGGTTTATCCCGTTTATTTCTTTATTGGGTTTGGTATTTCAAGCTGGGCGCTCTCTATTTCCCTTTCTCAGCTTCATTGTGAACCAGAATTTCAGGGTAGGCTACAAGCCACCTTCAATGGTATATCGGGTATCTTCATCTTGGCGATGTATCTCCTGATGGCCCACGGAGGCGCAGGCTTCTCATCACAGGGAATTTACCTGTCGCAAGGTTTGCTTGCGCTTGTCGGTATCTTGATTGTTATTTTTTACCGTAAAGGGGACTCCCGTGAACCGTAAAGAACAGGTGTTTATCGCCACAAACCAGCTCACCTACCATAATGTGACAAATTTGCTTTTTAGCGATGTCTCACTTTCATTAAGTTCATCGGATAAGGTTGGACTCATTGGATTCAATGGCGCGGGAAAATCGACGCTGCTGCAGCTATTAGCAAAAGTACTTGAGCCTTCTTCTGGACAGGTTACGCATGCCAAATCGTCGCGCTTTTACATGGTAGAACAGCGTTTCCCCGATCATCTTTTAGGGTGTACACCCGAAGAAGCCTTACTGGATGTTTTAAGTGAAGATGAGCGCATTAATGAGGGTTGGCGAGCTCAGATCGTTTTGGATAACCTCGGCATCAGTGACATGCATTATGCGCTGCCCTGTTCGCAGCTGAGTGGGGGACAACAGACGCGCATACTGTTGGGAAGGGCTCAACTGTGTGAACCGAACGTTCTTCTTCTGGACGAACCTTCAAACCATCTGGATTTACCCACTTTACTCTGGCTAGAGGCATTTCTGTCGTCGTGGCGCGGCACATTTGTTATCGTCTCACACGACACGCGTATATTGGACAATACAACAAACAGTACCTGGATTATTGCTGGGGGAGACATTCATCAGTTTCGACTGCCCTGTACTCAAGCGCTGTTAGAGCACGCGCATAAAGAACAGGCATGCCAACAGCAGTATCAAGAACAGGCAAACGAAATTGATCGCATTGAAGCCAGCGCAAAGCAGCTCGCATCATGGGGTAAAGAGCAGCACAGCAAAAGTTCTGCCCGAAAAGCACAGTCCATGTTCAAACGCATTGATAAGCTCAAGCTTGAGCAAAATACGTTGCCCGAGCCTTACCCGTGGAACCTGTCGTTTCCGGGCCAAACGCTGAGTGCAAAAAAAATATTGAGCTGCGGTCCGCGGGCAATTAAGCCACCTAATAGTGAAAAAACGCTCTATTCGATTGATGACTTGGTGATTCGCCCCGGCGAAAAAATTGCATTGATCGGTGCCAATGGCATCGGCAAATCGACTTTTCTACAGCAGATTTGGCAGAGTTATTCAGGACGGGAAGCGTCTTTCTATATTCACGATGCCACGCTGATTGCTTATTACGATCAGCAGCAAAATGGTATCGAGGCTGAAAGTGACATTCTGACCGCGCTCCTCAACTACTGTAATAAATCGCGTGTTAATCCCACCTCCGATCAGCTTAAGCATGCTTTATTAAAGGCAGGATTTCCCTGGGAGCGTCTCTCCAATAAAGTGAACACGTTAAGTGGAGGAGAGAGGGCGAGGGTGCTTTTCGCCGGTATTTCACTGATACAAAGTCATTTATTATTGCTGGATGAACCCACTAACCACTTGGATATCGCGGGTAAAGAAGCCCTGGAGCATCAATTGGCGGCATTCAAGGGTACGGTACTGATGGTGTCACACGATAGACAGTTAATTGAAAGCGTGTGCGATCGGTTTTTTGTTATCAATGATGGCAAATTACAGGTTTTTTTGGAGGCGCAAAAAGCCTACAAAGCAGCACAAATGGCGCATGACATACCTTCATTGTGCGAGATGTCCTGAAGGGAGAGCAGATTCGAGGCGTTTACCTCTCACCGCCGCTTGTTTTGCCTGTGAAGCCGTTGAGTTCTGGCCGCGCTTCTGAGTGTCTCAACACCGCGCTATAAAAAAGCCGCGATAAATCGCGGCTTTCTCCGTTATAACTCTCTTTCCTAGCGCACCAAGCGGTAATAGGCCTCGTTCCAGCGCAGCGCGTCCTTGAAGGCGGGCAGGCGGGTATCTTCGTCGATCACCAGCACTTCAATGCCGTTCAGTTCGCCGTACAGGTACATATCTTCCAAATCGAGTGCCTGGCTGAACACCGTGTGGTGAGCGCCGCCGGCCAGAATCCACGCTTCCGAGGCGGTTGCCAGCGAAGGCTGGGCGCGCCACAGGGCGCGAGCGACCGGCAGTTTAGGCAGCGGTTTTGGCTGCTCAATGGCGTCCACCACATTCACCAGCAAGCGGAAGCGATCGCCCAGGTCGATGACGCTGGCGTTGATGGCGCGTCCGGCAGGCGTTGAGAAGATCAGGCGGGCCGGATCGGCTTTGCCACCGATGCCAAGAAACTGCACGTCGATCAGCGGCTTTTGCTCTTTCGCGATTGACGGGCACACTTCCAGCATGTGCGAGCCCAGCACCAAATCGTTGCCCGGTGAGAAGTGGTAGGTGTAATCCTCCATAAACGAGGTGCCGCCCGCGCGGTTACCCGCCTGAACTTTGAGGATGCGCAGCAGCGCGGCGGTTTTCCAGTCGCCTTCGCCAGCGAAACCGTAGCCTTGTCCCATCAGACGCTGTACCGCCAGGCCGGGTAACTGCGTCATGCCGTGCAGCGTCTGGAAGTTGGTGGTAAAGGCCTGGCATCCTTCGTCATCCAGGAAGCGTTTGAGTCCCAGCTCAATGCGCGCTGCGTCTAACACGTTCTGCCGCTTTTCACCGCCGACGGCCGCGGCCTCGCTGAACAGATACTGGCTTTCGTATTCATCGACCAGCGCATTCACGTCGCCGTCGCTGACGCCGTTGATCACCTCCACCAGGTCGCCGACACCCCAGCCGTTGACCGCATAGCCAAACTGAATCTGCGCCGCGACTTTATCCCCTTCGGTAACGGCGACTTCGCGCATGTTATCGCCAAAGCGCGCCACTTTGAGCTGCTGGCTGGCCTGTTTGGCCTGGGCGGCGTTGATCCAGCGGGCAATACGCTGCTGACTCTGCTTATCCTGCCAGTGCCCGGTCACCACGCTGTGCTGCAACCCCATACGCGCGCCGATAAAGCCGAACTCACGGCCGCCGTGCGCAGTCTGGTTGAGGTTCATGAAATCCATGTCCATGCTGTCCCACGGAATTTCCGCGTTAAATTGGGTATGGAATTGCAGCAGCGGCTTATTGAGGATGCTCAGGCCGCCGATCCACATTTTGGCGGGTGAGAACGTATGTAACCACGTGATGATGCCGAGGCAGTTGGCGTCATGGTTAGCGTCGCGGCACAGCGCCAGCGCTTCGTCCGGAGACTTTACCAGCGGCTTCAGCACCAGCGATACCGGCAGGGTGCCGGCCTGATTCAACCCTTCCATCACCTGCCGCGCATTCTGTTCAACTTGACGCAGGGTTTCCGCTCCGTAGAGATGCTGCGTACCGATCACAAACCACACATGTTGTTCCATTTCTCGCTCCTTCACTTAGCGGATGCGGCGCGCGCGGCATACTGAGGTTCAGCGGCCTGGCACCAATGTTGATAACGTTGATAAAGCCGCTCATAAGCGGCCACGCGCTGCGGATCGGGCTGCAGCGTGGTGTCAATACGGCTGGCCATTACCTGCTGCGCGGCGGGCACATCGGGATAGACGCCAGCGGCGACGGCGGCAAAGATGGCCGCGCCCAGCGCGCAGCACTCATCCGAGGCGACGATGTCCAGTGGGCGATTCATCACGTCGCAGCAGGCCTGCATGATGGCAGGGGATTTACGGGCGATGCCGCCCAGCGTCAAAATGTTGTCTACCGGAATGTCTTGCTGTTCGAAGCACTCCATAATGGCGCGTGCGCCAAACGCGGTCGCGGCAATCAGTCCGCCAAACAGCGCGGGCGCGTCGGTGCCTAAATTAAGATCGGTAATCACGCCTTTAAGACGCTGATTGGCGTCTGGCGTGCGGCGTCCGTTAAACCAGTCCAGCACTACCGGTAAATGATCCAGCTGTGGATTCGCAGCCCACGTCTCGGTGAGCGAGCGGATCATATCCTGCTGCAGGGCCGCCAGCTGCGGCTGCAGTTCCGGGTGACGCGCCGCTGCCTGCTGCAGCGGCCAGCCGAGCAGGCGACTAAACCAGGCGTAAATGTCGCCAAACGCCGACTGGCCCGCTTCAAGCCCGATGGCACCGGGCACCACGCTGCCGTCCACCTGACCGCAAATGCCTTTGATGGCGCGGTCACCGACTTTTTCGCTGTCGGCGATCAAAATGTCGCAGGTCGACGTGCCGATCACTTTCACTAAGGTGTAAGGCTGCGCGCCTGCGCCAACCGCGCCCATGTGGCAATCAAAGGCCCCGCCAGACAGCACCACCTGCTGCGAAAGACCCAGGCGCTCCGCCCACTCGGCGCTCAGCGTGCCTACCGGTTCATCGGCGGTATAGGTGTCGGTAAACAGGGGGTAATCCAATTGCTCAACCAGCAGCGGGTCCAGCGCGCGCAGAAAATCGGCAGGTGGCAAGCCTTGCCATTGCGGATGCCACAGCGATTTATGTCCGGCGGCGCAGCGTCCGCGCCGCAGCTGCGCCGGGGCGGTATTGCCGCTTAACAGCGCAGGGACCCAATCGCACAGCTCGACCCAAGAGACGGCGGCCTCACGCACCGCCGCGTCTTCGCGCGAAACGTGCAAAATTTTGGCCCAAAACCACTCAGAGGAGTACACGCCGCCGATGTAGCGGGTGTAATCGCTAAAGCGACCGCTGCGGCACAGGTGGTTGATCGCGTCGGCTTCTTCTATTGCGGTGTGATCTTTCCACAGCACAAACATGGCGTTGGGATTGCTGGCAAACTCCGGGCGCAGCGCCAGCACGCGGCCGTCGCGGTCAATGGGGGCGGGCGTGGAGCCGGTGGTATCCACGCCGATGCCTGTCACCGCCGCACGCTGTTCGGCGCTGAGGGCCCGCACCACCGCAACGATGGCCTGCTCGAGCGCATCAATGTAGTCCTGCGGATGGTGGCGAAAGCGATTCACGTGCGCATCGCTGAATTCGCCTCTTGCCCAGCGCGGGTAGTTCACTACCGCTTTCTGCAGCTCTTCGCCCGTATCGCAGGCCACAGCGAGCGCGCGCACGGAGTCACTGCCAAAATCCAGCCCAATTGTTATGGCGCCAGCACCCATTGGAATTCTCCTGTGTAAGTGGTCTGGCTCTATCCTGAGAGGCACACGGCAAAGCGGTTAGTCACGGCTGGCTGAGAATATGCACTTTTCTGTCATCGGCGAGGATGTGTGATCGTCAGCAAAAGTTAACGCCGGATTAATTTCGCTGAATATATGGAGAAAATTGTCATCGTTTTAGGATGTGATACCGCTCTACATTTTTCCGCGCTTTTATCGCTACAACTAGCCCAGCGTTTGCACAGCCTTTGTACAACCTATGAGCTAACGCGCTGATTTTGCGCACTGCTAAATCGTGAACTCTGATTGGTAACGTTTACACCGATTACTGAATAGCAGCGAAAAATACCATTTTGCCGGAGAGCATCATGCATAAATTCACTAAAACGCTGGCGGCCATCGGTCTCGCCGCGGTTATGTCACAATCCGCTATCGCCGAAACCATGAAACTCGGTTTTTTGGTCAAACAACCCGAGGAGCCCTGGTTCCAAACGGAGTGGCGTTTTGCCGATAAAGCTGGCAAAGACCTCGGCTTCGACGTGATCAAAATTGCCGTGCCAGACGGTGAAAAAACCCTTAACGCCATCGACAGCCTGGCCGCCAGCGGAGCGAAAGGTTTTGTGATTTGTACGCCCGATCCCAAACTCGGTTCGGCGATTATGGCGAAAGCGCGCAGCTATGATCTGAAAGTGATCGCGGTGGACGATCAGTTCGTCACCGCCAAAGGTAAGCCCATGGACACCGTTCCGCTGGTGATGATGGCGGCCACCAAAATTGGCGAACGACAGGGCCAAGAGCTGTATAAAGAGATGCAGAAACGCGGCTGGGACGTGAAGCAAACTGCGGTAATGGCCATCACCGCGAACGAACTGGATACCGCGCGCCGCCGCACCGGTGGTTCGATGGATGCGCTGAAAGCGGCTGGCTTCCCCGAGAAGCAAATCTACCAGGTTCCCACCAAATCCAACGACATTCCCGGCGCGTTTGATGCCGGTAACTCACTGTTAGTGCAACACCCGGAAGTCAAACACTGGCTGATTGTCGGCATGAACGATAACACCGTGCTGGGCGGCGTGCGCGCCACCGAGGGTCAGGGCTTTAAGGCGCCAGACGTTATCGGCATCGGTATTAACGGCGTAGACGCGGTGAGTGAACTCTCTAAAGGCGCGGCTACCGGTTTCTATGGCTCACTGCTGCCGAGCCCGGACGTGCACGGCTACAAGAGCAGCCAAATGCTTTACAACTGGGTCACCAAAGGCGAAGCGCCACCGAAGTTTACCGAAGTGACCGATGTGGTGCTGATCACGCGCGACAACTTCAAAACCGAGCTGGCCAAAAAGGGCCTGATGTAAGCCGCAGGCGCTACAGCACGGTGTATTCAGGCACATTATCTGACTAACCGGCAACACCGCGCCGCCGTCTGGCGCGGTGTTGCCGTGAGGGAGTTCCATGGAAACCGATCAAGCCTTTCTGTCCTTTCATGGCATCAGTAAAACGTTTCCGGGCGTGAAAGCGCTGCAGGATATTTCTTTCAGCTGCCGCGCCGGGGAGGTGCACGCGCTGATGGGCGAAAACGGCGCCGGGAAATCGACGCTGTTGAAAATTCTCAGCGGTAGCTATCAGCCAACCAGCGGTGAAATTCGTATCAAAGGTGAGGCGAAAAGCTTCAACACCACGGTCGACGCGCTCGACGCGGGGGTGGCGATCATTTACCAGGAGTTGCATCTGGTGCCGGAAATGAGCGTGGCGGAGAACATTTATCTCGGCCAGCTGCCGCACAAGCGTGGACTGGTGAACCGCAAGCTGCTGCGCTATGAGGCGGGCTTGCAGCTGAAAAACCTCGGCATGGATATCGATCCCGATATGCCGCTGAAATATTTGTCGCTGGGCCAGTGGCAGATGGTGGAGATCGCTAAAGCGCTGGCGCGTAATGCCCGCATTATTGCCTTTGACGAGCCCACCAGTTCACTGTCAGCGCGTGAAATCGAACACCTGTTCCGTGTGATCCGTCAACTGCGTGAGCAGGGGCGTACGGTGCTGTATGTCTCACACCGTATGGAAGAGATTTTCGCCCTGAGCGACGCCATTACCGTATTCAAAGATGGCCGCTACGTGCGCACCTTTGACGATATGCACAACACCCACCATGACGATCTGGTGCAGGCGATGGTGGGACGCAATTTAGGCGATATCTATGGCTACGCGCCGCGACCGCTGGGCGAGGTGCGCTTGCAATTGGACAACGTGCAGGCCAAAGGCGTGCGCCACCCGATTTCACTGCGCGTGCGCGCCGGTGAAATCGTCGGGCTGTTCGGCCTGGTGGGCGCAGGACGCAGTGAACTGATGAAAGGGCTGTTTGGCGCCACACGATTACGCGGTGGCACCGTCACGCTGGACGGCAAGGTGCTCACTATCCGCGAACCCATTGATGCTATCCGCGCAGGCATCATGCTCTGCCCGGAAGACCGTAAAGCGGAAGGCATCATTCCGGTGCACTCGGTGCGGGAAAACATCAACATCAGCGCGCGTCGCCACAACCTCAGCGCGGGCTGTTTGATCAAGTCCGGCTGGGAGGCCAAAAACGCCGATTTGCACATTCGCTCGCTCAATATCAAAACGCCAGGTCCGCACCAGCTGATCATGAACCTTTCCGGCGGCAATCAGCAAAAGGCGATTTTGGGCCGCTGGCTGTCGGAAGAGATGAACGTGATTTTACTGGATGAGCCCACGCGCGGCATTGATGTGGGCGCCAAGCACGAAATCTATAACCTTATCTATCAACTGGCCAACAAGGGGATCGCGGTGCTGTTTGCTTCCAGTGACCTGCCCGAAGTCATGGGGCTGGCTGATCGCATTGTGGTCATGCGCGAAGGCGAGATTGCCGGCGAGCTGGATCACGATAGCGCCACGGAGCAGCTGACGCTGAGCCTGGCAATGCCAAAAACCTCACAAGCGGCCGCCGTGGCCTGATGTAAAGGAGAAATAAGAATGGCTTCATCTACCACGTCCAACACGCCACCGGCACCGCGCAGCGGCCTTCAGCTCGGGCGTATCTGGGATAACTTCGGCATGCTGGTGGTGTTTGCGCTGCTGTTTATTGTTTGCGCCATCTTTGTTCCCAACTTCAGTAGTTTTATCAACATGAAAGGCCTGGGGCTGGCGATGTCCATGTCCGGCATGGTGGCCTGCGGTATGCTGTTTTGCCTGGCATCCGGCGATTTTGATCTCTCAGTGGCCTCGGTGATTGCCTGCGCGGGCGTGGTTACGGCGGTGGTCATAAACATGACTGAAAGCCTGTGGCTGGGCGTGGCTGCCGGTCTGGTGCTCGGGATGGTGACGGGTTTTGTCAACGGCTTCGTGATCGCCCGTCTGAAAATCAACGCGCTGATCACCACGCTGGCCACCATGCAGATTGTGCGCGGCCTGGCGTATATTTTTTCTGACGGCAAAGCCGTGGGCATTGAGGATGAACGGTTCTTCACCCTCGGCTACGCCAACTGGCTGGGCTTACCGGCGCCAATCTGGCTGACTATTGCCACGATGATCGTGTTTGGCTTCCTGCTTAACAAAACCACCTTTGGCCGCAATACGCTGGCCATTGGCGGTAACGAAGAGGCGGCGCGTCTGGCGGGGGTGCCGGTGGTGCGCACCCGGATCATCATTTTCATCCTCTCCGGTCTGGTGTCGGCAGCGGCAGGCATTATCCTGGCGTCACGCATGACCAGCGGCCAGCCCATGACGTCGATAGGCTATGAGCTGATTGTGATCTCGGCCTGCGTGCTGGGCGGCGTATCGCTCAAGGGCGGCATTGGGAAAATCTCTTACGTGGTGGCTGGCGTACTGATCTTAGGCACCGTTGAGAATGCGATGAATTTATTGAATATCTCGCCATTCTCACAGTATGTGGTACGCGGTTTGATACTGTTAGCTGCGGTGATTTTTGACCGCTACAAACAGAAAAATCGCGCCGTCTGAGGGGCGAATAACCCGCTGTCGTGGCGGCCTGCGGGCCGCCTGTACTTGCTTGCATATTGACGTGACCGTGAGGGCGCTATGTATCATCGTGAACCCCCCAATGAGCAGCAAAATCCGCTGTTGCCTGGCTATCCTTTCAGCGCCTGGCTGGTAGCGGGCTTAACGCCGATTACCGCCAATGACGCGCTGGATTTCTTTATCGATCGCCCGCTGGGCATGAAAGGCTACATCCTCAATCTCACCATTAAAGGCACAGGTCGGGTGTTTGACGGCGAATCGGCTTTTGACTGCGAGCCTGGCGATCTGTTGCTGTTCCAGCCGAAAACGCCGCACTATTATGGTCGTGCACCCGACAGCCCGTGCTGGTTTCACCGCTGGGTCTACTTCCGGCCACGCGCCTATTGGACCGACTGGCTGCAGTGGCAGGATGAGAACCAGGGCGTAGGGCGCCTGCGCCTGCCGGAATCCCTGCGCGCAGAGTTTGATCGCCTGTTCGCCAGCATTGAGCAAACCCACAACTCGGGTCGCCGTTTTGCCGAGGAACTGGCGATGAACCTGCTGGAGCGCCTGCTGCTACGCGCCGTAGAGGAAGATCCGCGCAGTCATCAGCAAATCCGCGACCCGCGCGTCATTGAAGCGTGCCAGTACATGACCAGCCATCTGGCCAGTGAAGTAAAAATCGACGAAGTGGCGCGCCACGTGTGTCTGTCGCCGTCGCGTCTGGCGCATCTGTTCCGCGAGCAGATGGGGATCAACCTGCTACGCTGGCGGGAAGATCAGCGCGTGATCCGCGCCAAGCTGCTGCTGCAAACCACGCAAGAGCCCATCGCGTCAGTGGGGCGGGAAGTCGGCTACGACGACCAACTTTACTTCTCGCGCGTGTTCCGCAAGCGCGTGGGCGTGAGCCCCAGCGACTTCCGCCGCCGCAGCCAGGATGCGCATGACGCGCTGGTGGCGCAGGAGAGCTGGCAACCCGAGCGGCGCGCCATATCCTGATTTTTCAGGGGATTCCGCCTTGTTCTTCCCCGTGCGATCGTCTTAAATCACACAAACGGACAAGAGGAATGAACATGAGCGATAAACTACGTGTCGGCCTGATGGGCTACGGTTTTGCCAGTAAAACCTTTCACGCTCCCCTGATCGCCGGTACGTCAGAGATGGAGCTGGCGGCGATCTCCAGCAGTGACGCCGCCAAGGTGCACGCCGACTGGCCGGGCGTACAGGTGGTGGCCGATCCGCAGGCGCTGCTGGACGACGCCACGCTTCAGCTGGTGGTGATCCCCACGCCCAACGATACCCATTTTCCCCTGGCCAAAGCCGCACTGAATGCCGGCAAACACGTGGTGGTGGATAAACCGTTCACCGTGACGTTGTCACAGGCACGCGAGCTGGATCAGCTGGCCAAAGCCAAAGGCTTGCTGCTCTCTGTGTTTCATAACCGCCGCTGGGACAGCGATTTCTTGACGCTGAAAAATCTGCTGGCTGAAGGCACGTTAGGTGAGGTGCGCTACTTTGAATCGCACTTTGATCGCTTCCGCCCGGAAGTGCGTCAGCGCTGGCGCGAGATGAAGGGGCCGGGCAGCGGTATCTGGTATGATTTGGGACCGCATGTGCTGGACCAGGCGCTGCAGCTGTTTGGGCCGCCGGTGGCCATCAACGTGGATTTGGCCGAGCTGCGCCCAGGCGCGCAAACCACCGACTACTTTCACGCGGTGCTAACATACCCAACGCGACGCGTGGTGCTGCACGCCAGCATGCTGGCGGCGGCAGAGTCGGCGCGCTTTGTGGTGCACGGCACGCGCGGAAGCTTTGTGAAATATGGCCTTGATCCGCAGGAAGACCGGCTCAAATCCGGCGCCCGTCCGCCACAGGAGGACTGGGGGTATGATATGCGCAACGGCACCGTCACGCTGGCGGACGGCAACGGCATGGTTGAGCAAGAGCTGCTAACACAGCCGGGGAACTACCCAGCTTATTACGCCGCGATCCGCGACGCTATTGCAGGCACCGGGACCAATCCGGTTTCGGCAGAAGAGGCGATTCAGGTGATGGAACTGATTGAGCTCGGCTTGCAGTCGGCGGAAAAACGGCAAACGCTGACCCTGAAATAAGCGCAGCATAAAAAAAGCGGCCTCAAGGCCGCTTTTTTGTGGGAGCATGGCGTTGAATCAGGCCGCCACGCGTTGGCGCAGGGCGGTTTTTTCGGCGTCGCTCAGGAAGGCGATAGTCAGACCATTTTCCTGTGCCTGACGCACCTCTGCGGCGCTCAGACCCGCCTCAACGGCGGCGACGGTATATTCGTGCGCCAGCTCAATGCCCTGAACCGCCGGATCGTCGGTGTTCAGGGTGGCGAGGATGCCATGCTGCAAGAACGCCTTCAGCGGGTGCTTGGTCAGCGCGGAGACGGTGCTGGTTTGCACATTAGAGGTCAGACAGGACTCAATGCCGATGCGCTGTTCGGCAAGGAAATCCATCAGCGCACGATCTTCAATGGCTTTCACACCATGGCCGATACGTTCAGCGCCCAATTCGCGAATGGCTTGCCAGATACTCTCCGGCCCGGCGGCTTCGCCCGCGTGAACGGTGACGCGGAAACCGGCATCGCGCGCGCGGTTGAAATGGCTCAGGAATTCACTGCCGGGGAAGCCCAGCTCGTCGCCGGCCAAATCCACGGCGGTGATGGCATCGCGGTGCGCCAGCAAGCCTTCCAGCTCGCGCAGGCACGCCTCTTCACCGAAGGTGCGGCTCATGATCCCAATCAGGTTCACCTGCACCCCGTACTGGCGCACGCCGGCGCGCACGCCATCGATCACCGCTTCCACCACACCGGCAATCGGTAACTGATGCGTCATTGCCATGTAACCCGGTGAAAAGCGCAGTTCGGCATAGTGAATGCCCGCGCGTGCGGCATCTTCGACGTTCTCCAGCGCAACGCGGCGGCAGGCGTCCAAATCGCCCAGCACCTTCACGCCCCAGTCAAGCTTCTGCAAAAAGCTCACCAGATCCGGCTCATTACTGGTGACCTGCACGTGCGGACGCAGCGTTTCAAGCGACGTAGCGGGCAACGTGAGGTTGAACTGGCGGCCTAAATCCAGAATGGTTTGGGCGCGGATGTTGCCATCAAGGTGGCGATGGATATCGGTCAAAGGAAGTTTAGGATCAATCATGTCGCTTCAGCTTGATTAGGATGAAAGCTGACTATTTAAGGACATCTTGCGCAACTGCGCCAGCAATTTGCGCAAACGCGGTGGCAGGTGATGGGTTTCTATACAGCCTGGCGAAGAGAACGCGCAGCGTTCAAGGCAAAAAAAACCCTCGCCGAGGCGAGGGTGGGAAGCATGCCGTTTACATCATGAGGTATTACTGCGGCATACCTTCGCTGGTCGGCGCGCCCAGCATATAGCGCGACAGGAACTGCTCCAGTGACATTTTATCGCCGTTCATGCTGACCTGACCATTGTTGTACTGCAACTGGGTGAGGATGTTGTCATCCTGCTGCTGCGTCAGGCGGAACATTTGGCCCATCGCCGCCAGGCCTTTCACCTGCTGGTCAGCCAGCTTCTGCGCATCGTCGCCCTGGTAACCTTCTGCCAGACCCACGTGGCGCATGGTTTCCGTTGCCATTGGCATATTAATCACCAGCTTGCCGTCCAAGGTTTTGAGCACGCGATCGACCGCTGCACCCAGCGTTTGTGGTTTACCTGTCACCGTAGCTGGATCGTTAAAGCCCACGTTGAGCGTAAAGGTGCTTTCGCCCTTGCTGTTTTTCCAGCTCAGCGGGGCGACGCTCACGGTGGGCGCGCCTTTCAGCAAGGTGGGCAAGTTATTACGCAGAATCGTTTGTACGCCGGCCTGATAACGCACCGGATCGTCGGCCACACCGGGCTGGTTCAGCAGATCCTGCATCTGTGCTTGATAACTATCCGAGAAGGTTTTTACCGCCTGCGCATCGAAATTGGCAAATTTCATCGCCAGCTTCGCTGAGCCAAACGGCTGTTTCTGTAAGGTGACGCTGTCACTGTCCATATTCAGCTGGCCGCCGATTTTGCCGTCTTTATTGTCAAAAGAGGACGCAATGTTGAGTTTTTCCAGCGACATCCCTTCCTGACCATTAATGCTGGCATTGATTTTATCCAGCTTAATGTCCTGATCGCCTACGCGCACGCCCTCTGGGCTGAGGTGGGTGTTACCTTTCAGCGTCAGGCCGTTTAGCGTAAACAGCACCGGCTGCGCGACCTGATTTTTGCTGGTCACCGCAATGCTGGAAAAGTCACCGTTGAGGCTCACTTTATCGCCTTTGCTGTCGGCGCTGACCTCCAGCGTGCCGCCGTTAGTGGCTAAACGATCGCCGGTTTGCACGTTGCTGTAGTCCACCGGCAGCAGGTGCAGCACCGTGTCGGTATCGCCGCCGTAGCCCACGCGAGTATCGGCCGTCACCAGCGATTTACCCTGCGTCAGCTCAAACAGCTTTTTCACCGCATCGGTGTTTTCCAGCTCGCTGTGTACCGAAGCCATCGACGGCAGCAGGTTGCCGCGCTTGAGCTGCGCGAACGGGAACGGACCGTGATCGATGGTCTCGTTCAGCACCAGCGTCTGACCCGGTTTGAGAATTGGATTGTCTACGGTTTGCGAGCTGGCCTGCACCACCAGTTTGGTCTTACTGGTGAACACACCGCGCTGATAATCCTGGAAACTCAGCGTCAGGCGGCTGTTGGGCGCGTAGGCATTGAGCTGCGCATTGGCGTTTTGCAGCATCTGGTCGCGGTGGCTTTCCAGCTGTTTGCCGGTAAACCATGCGGCACCTGTCCAGATCACACCGAGCGCTACAATGACACCTACGGCAACCTTGGTTTTTTTCATCGCTGAGTCGTCCTTATCCTTGCGTGCGCACACCGATCTGCGGGTGCGACGAGTGAAGAAAAAACGCCCGTAGGCGTTTGAATTAATAGAGTGAAAGGATAGCAGTTCTTACCGGAGCCGTCAGCCGCTCAGTGCAGGTCGTTAAACGCGCGCGCCAGCCGCCCACGTCCTGTGACCTGTATCGGCGCGTCACAGGCGGGCACAAAACAGGACTCACCGGGCCGAAGCGTCAGGCGTTCATCGGCGCGCGTCAGCGTGGCCTCCCCCTCAATGCAAAACAGCACGGCGGCACTTGGCTGATTCAGCGTGTGCTCAGTGGCACTGAGCGTGTGTACGGTAAAGGAAAAATCGTCCACCGGCACGGGAAACCGCTGCGTATCATCCGTGCTAAGCGGCTCAAGGCGCAAACCGTCGGCAGGTTTGGCATGAAAGGCGAGATTCGCCAACAGTTCAGGCACATCCATAAATTTGGGCGTCAGGCCGGCGCGCAGCACATTGTCCGAGTTGGCCATGATCTCCAGCGCCACGCCGTGGAGATACGCATGGGGGGTTTCAGCATCAAGGAACATCGCTTCACCGGGCTGCAGCGTGACCACGTTGAGTAACAGCGGCGAAAACAGTCCGCTATCGTCGGGATAAACGTCGGCGATGGCGTTCAGCGTTTGCCACGGCTCGCCTTCCTGCGTCTGACGCGCGGCGTGCAGGATCGCCAGCGCGCGCGATTTTTCGCTGCCGTGCAGCGCGAGCAGGGTGGAGAACAGCGTGGCCAAATTGGCGTCGTCGGGTGTTTCCAGGAAGCGCGCAATGTGCGGATGCGCGCCTGAAATCGTGGCCAGCAGCGCCACCATCTCATGACGCTCGCGGAAGCCGTTCATCGCCTGAAACGGCGTAAGGGCGTAAACCAGCTCGGGCTTGTGATTGGCGTCTTTGTAGTTACGCTCTGGCGCATCCAGCGGAATGCCTGCGGCGTTTTCGCGCGCAAAACCGGCTTCCGCTGCGGCTTTCGCGGGATGCACCTGGATGGAGAGAGGCTGCGCGGCGCTAAGGACTTTAAACAGAAACGGTAACTCGCCAAAGCGCGCGGCAACGGCCTCGCCCAGCATACGGATGGGCTGTTCATCGATCACCTCGCGCAGCGTGCGCTGCTCACCGCATAGGGTGATGGTGGACGAGCTTATGGGGTGGGCGCCCATCCACATTTCTGCGATCGGTAATGCCGCTGGATTAGGGATACCAAAACGTTCGCTAAGCGCTGTTTTGCTGCCCCAGGCATAGTGTTGCAGCGAATTATTCATCTTAAACATGATCTAACCCTCGCTAACCGTGCGTATTCAGGTGCTGTAAAACTGACCTGCCGTCCAGAGTATACGAGCATGTGCAAGAAACGCGAACGGCTCCCATACTTGTTACTTCGCATGTGTGACAATCTCGTCGCCAGCGCGTGGTGAGTCACAACGCTGGCGACCATTTATGTTCTGCGCAAAGGAGAAGACGACATGGCAGCCAACCGCATTGAAAAAGACTCAATGGGACCCATCGATGTGCCCGCCGATAAGCTATGGGGGGCGCAAACGCAGCGCTCGCTTGAGCATTTCCGCATTTCAACCGAAAAAATGCCGCTGGCGCTGGTGCATGCGCTAGCGCTGACCAAACGTGCGGCGGCGCAGGTGAATCGCGATCTCGGCTTGTTGCCCGCCGACCGCGCTGACGCGATTGTGCAAGCAGCGGACGAAGTGCTCGCAGATCGGCACAGCGATCAATTTCCGCTGGCGATTTGGCAGACCGGGTCAGGTACGCAGACCAACATGAACATGAACGAAGTGCTGGCCAATCGCGCCAGCGAAATCCTCGGCGGTGAGCGCGGTATGTCGCGTCTGGTGCACCCCAATGATGATGTCAATAAAAGCCAGAGTTCAAATGATGTCTTTCCAACGGCAATGCACGTTGCGGCCGTGATTGCCTTGCGAGAGCAGCTCATTCCGCAGATCAAGGTGCTGAAAAAGACCCTGAGCGATAAAGCGGAGGCGTTCAAGGACATCGTTAAGATTGGACGAACCCACCTGCAGGATGCGACGCCGCTGACGCTGGGGCAGGAGATTTCCGGTTGGGTGGCGATGCTGGAGCACAATCTGCGGCACATTGAAAACGCTGTTCCGCACGTAACTGAACTGGCGCTGGGCGGCACGGCGGTGGGCACCGGTCTGAACACCCATCCCGAATACGCCGTTCGCGTGGCCCAGGCGCTGGCCGAGCTAACGCAGCAGCCGTTTGTGACGGCACCGAACAAGTTTGAAGCGCTCGCCACTTGCGACGCGCTGGTGCACGCGCACGGCGCGCTGAAAGGGCTGGCGGCGTCGCTGATGAAAATTGCCAACGACGTGCGCTGGCTGGCATCCGGTCCGCGCTGCGGCATTGGCGAGATCGCCATTCCTGAAAATGAGCCAGGCAGTTCAATCATGCCGGGTAAAGTGAATCCCACGCAGTGCGAAGCGCTGACGATGCTGTGCTGTCAGGTGATGGGCAACGATGTGGCGGTGAACATGGGCGGCGCATCCGGTAACTTTGAGCTGAATGTGTTCCGCCCAATGGTGATCCACAATGTTCTGCAATCCATTCGTCTGTTGGCGGACGGCATGGACAGCTTCAACCATCATTGTGCCGTTGGGATTGAGCCCAACCGCGCGCGCATCGATCAGCTGCTCAATGAATCGCTGATGCTGGTAACGGCCCTCAACACGCACATTGGCTATGACAAAGCGGCTGAAATCGCCAAAAAAGCGCATAAGGAAGGGCTGACGCTGAAAGCGGCTGCGCTGAAATTGGGTTACCTGACGGACGCAGAGTTTGATGAGTGGGTGCGCCCGGAAGAGATGGTGGGCAGTATGAAGTCGTAAGCGATGGCGGGCGGGCAATTGCCGCCCGTCCCTTACAGTTTATCGCTCCACAGGTGCAGGCGCGGGATCACCAAATGCAGCGGCTGCGCCTGTGGTTTGTAGCGGTGCGTGACGTTCTCCGCATCGTAGTTCAGCAGTTCACCGAGCACCGGCACTTGCGTTTTGTCGCGGCACAGCACTAACAGGGGAGAAGGGCAGGCGAGCTGCACCTGTTTTTTCTCGCTGGCGCGCCACACGCGCGCAATGGGCTGCACTTTTACCGGCCGCTTGATCTTGAGTTTCGCATCCGGCGGAAGCGACAGAATGGCTTCGCGCTCCTGCTGCACTTTTTCCGCCCACTGTTCGCGCGTCCACGGTGCTTGGGCGCGATTGGCCTTAAGGCTGCGATCCAGCTGTTCCACCACCGCGTCACGGGTCAAATTCTTGATGATATTCTTGTTGGCCCAGCCAAAGCGCAGGCTATCGGGCGCGTTAAGCAGCGGGATGGTGCGATACGCGTTGAGGGTAATCAATCCGCGCAGATGCTGGTGCACAAACTCAAAACGCGCTTCACTCGGCAGGCCGGACTCCACGGTAATCAACTGCTCGAGGCGCTGCTTAAGCTGGTTAATCGTGCCTACCTGCTGGGAAATTTGCTCGGCAGCCGACTCATCGGCTTCAATGCAAATTGCCCCAGGCAGGCGTACCGCCGCTTTGGTGCTGATTTTTTCCGACTGATGCTGCATAAACAGCCGGCAGTAATGCGCCAGCGCCATGTCGCGCGCTTTCTGGCCAAGGTGCTGCGTCACCGCGATGTGCGTGACCTCATCGTTTTCGTGGCCTTTTTCAATTTCCGGCAGGCTAAACACACGGGCAATCAGCAGCGGCTGTTGCTCAACCTGCGCGCGCAGCTGGCCTAACTCCCGCTCCAGCGCGTTCGCGCAGGCATGTAAATCGGCAACCAAATCATAACGCATCACCCATCCTCCTGATAGTTACAACATACCAATGCATTTTATTCCAACCGGTGCCATTGTGCCAGCATGGTGTACAAAATAGGTTCAAACAGCAGCGGGTGCTTTTTTCCTGCGACAGGCCCGTGCTATAAGGCTGTTTTGTCTGTAAATGGAAATTTGCTGTGACGTATCACATAAAACCTTCGCCTGCGGCAGTGGTCGCGCTCGGCCTGGTACAAATTCTGTCCTGGGGCGGATCGTTCTATTTGATGGCGGTGATGGCCGCGCCCATTGTGGCGGAAACAGGCTGGTCGCAGCAGTGGGTTTATGGCGCGCTGTCGCTGGGGATACTGGTCTCGGGCTTACTGGCACCCTGGAGTGGACGCGTGATCTCCCGGCGTCACGGGCGGACTTTACTGGCCGCAAGCGGGGGAGTGATGGCGCTGGGGTTGGCGATCATGGCATTGAGCCACCATTTGGCGCTGTTCCTGTTGGCGTGGGGCATTCTCGGCGTGGGTATGGCGATGGGGTTGTATGATGCGCTGTTCGCCACCCTGGGCACGGTGTACGGCATACAGGCGCGCGGCGCCATCACCGGCATTACGTTGATTTCGGGCTTCTGTACCTCGCTGGTATGGCCTGGCACGGCGCTACTTATTCACATGTTGGGGTGGCGCGATGCCTGCCTGGCCATTGCCGCGCTGCTGTGCCTCGCGGTGTTGCCGACCTATTGGTTCGCACTGCCAAACCGATCCTCGCTTGCAGTGCCGGAGAACGTCAGTAAAACCTCCGCGAAGCACGACCTCGCACCCGTGCTCTTCTGGCTGCTGTGCGCCATTTTCACGCTTGCCTCGGTAATCATGACGGCGGTATCCGTTCAGCTGATCGCATTGTTGCAGGCGAGCGGGCATACCCTTGCCTCTGCGCTGGCAATCAGCGCTATTCTCGGGCCTTGTCAGGTAGGATCGCGACTGATTGATATGGCGTTTCGCCGTAGTCACCCGATCCGTACCACTTGGTTTTCGGTTGGGTTCGTTGCGCTGGGATTGCTCTTGCTGGCCTGTTATCCAGCCCTGGCGGTGTTCAGTATGGTGCTTTACGGTGCCGGGAATGGTCTGCGCGCGATCGTGCGTGGCACCTTGCCGCTGGTGATGGTCAAACCTGAAGCCTACGCGGTTGTGGTGGGGCGCATGGCGCGTCCGGCACTGCTGGGCCAGGCGCTGACGCCGCTGGTGGGCGGATACGTGTTTCAACAACTCGGGGCGCAGGCCACGCTGTGGTTACTGTGCGGATTAGCGCTCATTAACCTGCTACTCGTGGCGGTGTTACAGCAAAAGCTCACGGCATCCGCAGCAAACGCGGTAAACTAAGCAGCCTGTGCGCTTCTGGCTTAGAGAATGATGAATACGTGCCCTGTGAACCCGTCTCGGCTTCTAAAAAGCAACAGTGTTTGTTATATTTATTGCTCATTGATTACTCACTGCCGCGACATAAAAACAACAAGATAGGTCGCAACTCAGGATAAAGAAATGCTTGATTACCGCTTCCCGACAGCTTTGCAGATGGTTTTGAGCGTAGCGATGGCGGAGCAACTGGGTAAACGCTCGACCAGCGCCATTTTGGCCTACGGTCTTGAAGCGAACCCCAGTTTCATTCGAAAGTTGATGGTTCCGCTGACACGAGATGGCATTATCGTCTCGACGCTCGGTCGCACCGGTTCGATTCATTTGGGCCGTCCGGCCGCTGACATCACGCTGCGTGACATCTACACTTCCGTGATTGAAGACAAAAAGCTCTGGGCATCACGCCCCGATGTCGCTCCGCGCTGCATCGTGAGCGCCAACCTATGCTGGTATTTTAAATCCATTGCCGCCGAGGCCGAAGAGGCGTCGTTGAAAGTGCTGGAGACCCGCACCGTGGCCGACGCGCTGGCCGAGCTGAAAAAGCGCGACACCAGTAACTGCGAGCCGCTGCCGGTGCCGGAACACGAGGCGTCGGCGAAAAAGCCTCTTTAATGCACATCCAAACGAATCGGGCCGTCATCGCGACGGCCTTTTTGTTTATCACGCCCAAGCAAAGCTCGCTTAACAGGGTTTATCGCGTTTAGGGCAGCGGGGAAGGCGGATAAAACTGATACGAACCGTCTCGCCGCGCCTTGGCGGCATACATGGCCAAATCTGCTTTCTCAAACAGCGCGTTGGCCGATACCGTACCGGAACGGGCTAAGCTAATGCCAATGGCTGCCCCAATCCAGATCGCGCGGCCGTTAAGGGTAAACGGCGCCTTCAGGCTGTCGAGCAGATGCTCGGCGATGGCGGCAGCGGCGTGGCGCGTGGTGCACCTGGCAGCGACCACAAACTCATCTCCTCCCAAGCGTGCCAGCCCGTCATTCGGACGGATGCGGCTCTGTAGTCGTTTGCTGACCTGCTGCAACAGCGCATCGCCAGAGGCGTGGCCCATCGAATCATTAACGGCTTTGAAACCGTTGAGATCGATAAACAGCACGGCGGTGTAGGCCGGGTCGTTCTCTTGCGCCAGCAGCGCGTCAACCTGTTCGATAATCCACGCGCGGTTGTGCAGGCCGGTTAGCGCATCCCGCGTGGCCAATTTTTCCAGCTGGCGGATGCGCGCTTTTTCCCGACTAATATCACGAGAGACCAGCACCGCACCGATGTTCTTCCCGGTTGAGGGATCGCTCACGCCGCAGGCCTTGGTGCCCAGCGACAAATAGTGCCCGTCGCGGTGCTGCTTACGCACCTCAATCACATCCGGCTGCACGCCACCGTTGAAAATATGCTGTAAGGCCGCGCTCGCCGCAGCGCGATCGTCAGGGTGTAAAAAATTCACTACCGGCTGCCCGAGCATTTCATCAGCAGGCCAGCCAATCATTTCGCTATAAGAAGGGGAGATCGAGACGTAGCGGCCATTGGCGTCACAGTGGGCAATCAAGTCAGTGCTGTTTTCAATCAGCAGACGATACTCCATTGCCGTGCGCAGCGCGTCCTCCAGCGCTTTGCGCTGTCCGGTAATGTCCAGCACAAAGCCGCTGTACTGCGACGGCGAGGTGTCAGAAACGCTCGCTGGCAAGCCGGATACAATCACATGCCGCAGCGTGCCGTCCAGACACTGAATGGGCACTTCAATATGAAAAGGCGCCAGCCCCTCCAGCGCCGCGGTGAGTTGCAGCGCAACGCCGGCATCGTCATCCGCCTGCGCGATGCGCAGCCATTCCGCCAGCGTCACCCCGTTCAGGGCAGGCATCAACCCGGCGGGGCTTTCCCGGCTGGCGATGCAAATTCCCTGCGCGTCAGTCGACCAAACGGCAGAAAGGCCAGGTGTGCTCACGGTGTTCATGGTAGTCGGCTCCGTTATTGACTCAGGGGATGCACTGGCCTTGCTCGCGCCTACAGGCTCCACGATCGCGGCAAACCGCGTACCCGCATGTGGAGGGCCAGAAACGCGGTCTGCGGCACAACGTCATGCAGACAGGACGTGAATGCGCGAAGCCATCGAGCCAGGTGAAGTGTATCCGTCTCTGTTTATCGGTAACCCGTTCCACAATCTTTAATTCACCGGTAGGGCATCATGACGCGGGTAAAGCAGATCGGTGGCGCCCACGCCACGTGCTTGCGGTGCTGCCGGCGAAGTGCGACCACGCAACCGCCGTAACGGAGGCGGTGAAGCGGTTTACGCTATGCTTTCCAATGCGCTATAGGAGAGCTAACGTTTGGTAAACCTTGTCATCGGCGTTTTTTAGCGTATCAGTCGGTGAGAGCGCGAAATGTTTCATACACTTATGGGCGTTATGTACTGCTCACAGATAACCCAAACGATAAGGTTACTGGTTGGTTTGATCATTGAACAACGTTGCGTTGTTTGCGGATTAAAAAGGGGAAATGATGCCGTTTATCTTGGGTGAGTTATCAGGTATGCCCTCTTGGGTGCCTGCTGTGTTACTCGTCACACTGTCGCTGATCGTGGGTTTTTTGGCCCGCTTCATTCTGCTTGGCTTTATTCGCTACTGGCAAAAGCGTGATAGGAAACTGTTTAAATCGTTGGAAAAGCACCTGCGCGGATCGCTGTTTCTGTTTATTCCCTTAATATTGATCAATGTGGGAATGAATTACATTAATGTCGCGCCAGCGTCACAAAACTTCCTCTCCACGCTGCTCAACATTTTTATTATTTTGTCGCTGTGTTCGGTATTGATAAAGCTCACCAACGTTGCGCAGGATATGCTGTTTTTACGCTATGACATTAATCTCTCGAATAACCTGCGCGCCAGAAAAATCCGCACGCAGTTAATGTATGTCAAAAAAATCGTTATCGTCCTGCTGGTCTCGTTCTGCGTCACGTTGATTTTACTCAGTATTCCTGGCGTGCGTAAATTTGGCACCACCATTCTGGCGGGCGCTGGCGTGGCCGGGATCATTATTGGCTTTGCCCTGCAAAAATCGCTGGTCAATCTGTTTGCCGGTATTCAAATCGCCTTTACGCAGCCGATTAAAATTGATGACGCCGTGGTGGTGGAAAAAGAGTGGGGCTGGATTGAAGAGATCAATTTGACGTATGTGGTGGTGCGCATTTGGGATTTGCGGCGGCTGGTGTTGCCTATTACCTATTTCACTGAGAATGCTTTTCAAAACTGGACGCGTAATAATGCGCAGATATTAGGCTCGGTATTTCTGTATGTGGATTATTCCATGCCGCTGGATGTGCTGCGCGCGCACTTTGAAAAAGTGCTCAGTGAAACCAAACTGTGGGATCGTGAAACTCAAGTGCTGCAGGTTACCGACACCAGTGAAAAAACCATGACCATTCGCTTACTTATGACGGCGCAAAATTCGCCCACGGCCTGGGATTTACGCTGCCACGTGCGCGAACAGATGATTGCGTTTATTCAGCAGCACTATCCGCAGAGTTTGCCGCACGTGCGCGCCACCTTGACCGATTCCGCCGCGTCTTAATACCACAAAGGGGTGCTGCGCAAGGACGCGCCGTTGCGTGCCTTATTTGCCCAAAGAGAGGAGGAACGTGGATGAAAGCAGTGAGGTCTGCGCGGCTGGATTATCGGCCGCTTGAGGCCCGCGATTGGCCTTTTTTTCTGGCGCTGCAGCAGGATCCCCGCGTAATGCATTTCATCAGCGCGGTGCGCGCGGAGGACATCATCAGGCAGCAGGCATTCGAGCCGCGTTTGCTGCCGTGGGAGAAAGGCTGCGCCCACTGGCTCTGCCTGGTGATCCAGCTGAAAGACCACACTGTGCCAATGGGGTTAACCGGTTTCCTTGACCGCGGCGACGGCATCACCGAAGTAGGATTTCTGCTGGCGCCAGCGTATCAGGGCAGGGGAGTTGGCAGTGAATCCCTGCGGGATATTGTCCGTTATGCCTTTAGGAACAGGGCTTTCGCAAATTGACCGCCACGGTCACTGCGGGCAACCACGCGTCACGCCACACCTTATTGAACGCGGGCTTCGAACATGAAGGGACACTGCGGCAAAACTATTTCCTGCACGATCGCTGGCACGATGACTGGATTTTTGGTCTGTTGAACCCCGCGTTTAGCTGAGCGGGTGGCTTAACTTGACATTTTTACCAAGTAGAGGCCGCATGATCGCCGCATTTTGTCTACTAATGTCAACACTGAACCACATAAGTCCGACCGCTTTTGTTCGGTGCCTGGCAGAGTAGGCTCTCAATGACAAATGCCCTGCGCAGCCCGGGTGTACCGTGGCCGTATTGATCACGTTCACCACCTTGATGCGAGCTTCCATGTTTACACATCTGCGTATCGCCAGGCCCGTTACCAACCTCGAACGATCTTTTATGATGTACAGCAAGGGTTTACAGCTTCATAAGCAGGGAGAGTTTACCGATCATCAAGGGTTCAACGGCATCATGCTAGGCCGAGTGGATCTACCTTGGCACCTGGAGTTCACGCATTGTCCGTCTCATCCGGTGGTACCCACGCCTACACTAGACGATTTGCTGGTGCTCTATTTTCCCCTGCGTGAAGCATGGGAAGACGCCACCGAAAACATGGTTAGCGCCGGTTTTAGCGTGGTAAGCGCCTTCAATCCCTACTGGGATGTGAAAGGAATCACCTTTATTGACGATGATGGCTACCGGGTTGTGCTGCACAATACGGGCTGGGAAACACGCTAATAGGGCCAGACCTCTACCCTCCAAACGTGACCGGCAATCCTTGTATTGTGTCTCAGGCAGAATAAGTTGCGTCTGCCTGCACATTATTTGGTGTGCTACGCTCGGGCACAGTTTATGTGCCCGAAATAACTGGAGAACCTGTGTGAGAATGACTGTATAAACCCATACAAATATCTTGTCATGATATCACGCTCTAGTCCCAGCTTGACTTGTTTCGTGAGCTGGAGAAAACCTATCATCTCATGAAAGATAAACCGGACATGTTTACCGCGTACCTGTGCCTGCTTCGTGTCAAAAGCTGAAATCCCTGATGCCGAGATGATTTAAATTGGAAATATGATAAAAAATTTTTATGTAATAAAGAAAGGAGTCGCGCACAGATAATTCACTTACATGTAAGCTCAATGACGGCATTTCTTATTTTTGTAATGAAAATGTTTTTCCTGCCGATAAGTATCCGGAAATTTGGTTTAAAAATACCCGTTAAGTATAACTTAAACTTATTATGACAGGGATTAGAAATGACGATTACGCAGAGATTGCTCCTCACTTTTTCACTTCTTTCTATTGCGCTCATTACGATGGCCATCGTGGCCATCGTGGCCATCGCCGTGGCAGGCGGCTTCCAGTCACGGTTTAACGTTGTTCAGTAAAATACAATTCCATCTTTAGTGGACCTTGGAAAGCTGATTGACAGCAGTAATAACCTAATTATTACTCTTTACCGTCACCAGAGCTCAACAGACCTACGCCGCCAGGCTGATATTGAAAAGGAGATTGGTGATGCCATCAATGATATCAAATCCCTTAACCAGTGTTAGAGGATTTGTTAATGAAGGATGGGAAAATTACCGGCAAAGATTGCTGGGCATAGTCAGTGAGCGCGGAAGGGAAGGTAATTTTCAGTCGGCTGCACGGCAGGCTTATATAGGTCTTGGCTCTGCTCTCATTGCTGCAGCCATGGAAAGAGTAGACGCAACACCGATGGAGGGCTTTGAACCCGAAGCGGTGGATGACATTCTCGGTCTGCCAGAAAGAAATCTGCGCAGCGTGGCTCTGTTGCCGCTGGGATATCGGTCGGAAGGGGGGGACTGGCTGGTGAGCCTTGAAAAAGTGCGGCGCTCGCGTGAGAAATTTATTACTGAAATAAGGTGATTTTTTGACGGCGGAAAAGGAATTTCTGCCGGCTAAAAAGTCGGCCAGACCTTCATTTTGTTAGAAGTGAGCGATAAGCCTTGATCCGCTTTTCGGTCATAGCTGACGTCCGCTTTGTGCCATTAACAGACATTTTGTAACTTTGGATATGCATCATCGGACATCTTACCTTCATCGTATAAGGCAGACTTTTTAATTCTGTGAGGTAATATGAGTCAGGCCGACAAGAAATTTTTAAGAAGAATGAGTGGCTATTTTTTTCGCACTGTTCCCATAGAAAAGTTAGCTTATGTCCTTGATCTCCCAAAACCAGAAAGTAGCGGGCGGTATCATCGGCCGGGACAGCCTATACTCTATATGAGTCCCGTAAAAGAGTGGTCAATAAGGGCTGTGTCCGGGTATATGCGGACTGACGGAATTCGACGCGTAGTTGTTCCACTCTATATCGACGAAGCATTTGTCTTGGATCAGAATGATGAACTGGCTTGTAGTGTGTTGGGAATTGATCCAGAGCTTTCAAAAAAGCCATGGATACCTGCATTAAAGGTAAATGGTGAACCACCTTCATGGAAAAATTCTGATCTTGCTCGTAGTTACGGTGCTGATGGGCTTATTGATTGCTCAAGATTAATACCGGTCGGCTGGCATCTTAATCTGTTTCGATGGAATGAACCTGGTGCTCCAACTGTACACATTTGCGGAGAACCCATGGAATTCAGACTATCTGTGGAAGGGAAAAAATGGGACCTTTGACAAAAGAATCAGCCGTATGAACCACCCCATTACATCATTATGAATGTTAACTCTCTAAGATATGAATAAGCTATCAAACTAAGGAATAAAGTCGCGTAAGTAGTATTTGCAGCGATTCTAGTAATTATTAGACTTAAAAATTCTTCTCTTCGCCAACTTCTGCTCCTCGCTCTTAGCGGACATTGGTCTGTGCGACAGTCCGCTTTGTGCCAGAAACAGACGTTCAGGCTATAGAAAGCGATCAGACTAAACAGGAATGAAGGTCTTCTGGCTAGGTAAGTAGTCCTGTGTTAAGTATGGAATACTGGGAAATGTCCAGATGCTATCAGGAGCAATTATGAAGGGAAGCTGTCTGTGTAAGAAAATCCAATATGAATGTGATGAGCTGGAAGGTGCAATAGTCAACTGCCACTGTCACACCTGCAGAAAAGCACACGCCGCCCCATATGCGCCAACAGCTGGTGTTAAACGCAAAAATTTCAGATGGTTAAAAGGAAGTGAATACCTTAGCTCTTATGCTTCTTCTCCAGATAAACTTCGTCATTTCTGTTCAATGTGCGGCTCTCACCTGATAGCAGAAAGGCCTCATCAAAGCCACGTAATAGTACGTGTTGCAACACTGGATGAGCCACCTTCTTCTACGGCAATTGCACATATATGGTGCTCTCATGACGTTCCATGGCTCAATGAAAATCAGGACACACCATATTACGATGAATGGCAGAAAGGCCGCTGATGATAACCGACGTTAAATTCACAGCGAGGTCCGCCTTTCGCTCATATCAGACAATCAATACAACCATGTTAGATACACAGCTTTGGGCTGAAAAAGAGGTTGTGGGTAAAGAGGGTATCTTTTCTCTCACCTGCCATTCAGTGGCCAGGGCGCCTTTATCACATTAACCTCGCTCACCGCGCAGCGTTGCGGGCCGCCGCAGCGCACCAGATTATTCTTAATATCGCGACCCTCAGCAGCGTACAATACGCGGTCGCGCTTAATGATTCCTCTTCTATTTCAACGCCTTAAAAAATCACATCACGATACCCCTGCTCACCGTAAGCCATCAGTAACGCTTATGGGTTGACGAAAATAGTGGATCAAGTAATGATAATGATTATCATTGGTACTCTCATTAGCATCGCTGCGCGTGACCGTTGTGCCGGACGCCGCGCGCAGCGTTGAACTCGCGCATTTGGTCCGGTTAAGGGCGTGAGCGCGAGGAAGACCCGCTGCCCCCTCAGCAGGCAGGAATTTAAGAACTAACGGAAAGGAATAAAAATGGTTACACGTTCATCTGCTCAATCCGCGTCAGCGTTTTCTGACGATGCGGACAAAACTGCCGCCCCAGCCTGGTTTTTTAATGACGAACAGCTGGGCGCGTGGGATGACCAAACGCAGGCGGTGCTGGCCTTGCTCACGCAGACAGTGCAGGGCGTCGAAAAACCCTTTAGCGGCATCCTGCCCGCTGAACTGGCAACGCAGTTTAAAACCGTGGACCTTGAACGTCCCTTGGGTAATCAGACAGACGCGTTAAACGAGTTGCATCAGCTGTATTTACGCGATGCCGTCTGGTTCCATCACCCCAAATACCTTGCCCATCTCAACTGCCCGGTGGTGCTGCCCTCGCTGATGGCTGAGCAGATCATGGCGGCGGTTAACAGCTCGGTTGATACGTGGGACCAGAGTGCCGGGGGAACGTTAATTGAGCAGAAAGTCATCGACTGGACGCTGGAACGCATCGGGCTACCGCAAACGGCAGACGGTATCTTCACCAGCGGAGGCACGCAGTCCAATTTGATGGCGATGCTGCTGGCGCGCGACAGCTGGTGCGAGGCGCATCACGGCGGTCACCTGATTAAACAGCACGGTTTTCCCCGTGACGCCAGCAAATGGCGCGTGTTTACCTCCAAGTTAAGTCATTTCAGTATTCAAAAATCCATGGCCATTCTTGGACTTGGTTACGACGCCGTGGTCGCCGTGGACCATGACGAACACTACCGCATGGACGTCACTGCGCTGGCGCGCGAGATGCAGCGCTGTCGTGAAGAGGGGCTCTGCCCGATCGCGGTGGTGGCGACCGGCGGCACAACGGACTTTGGCAGCATCGATCCGCTGGACGCCATCGCCGATCTCTGCGAGCGCAATGGGGTATGGATGCACGTTGACGCGGCTTACGGCTGCGGACTGCTGGTTTCACAGCAGCATCGTCAGCGCCTGCACGGTATTGAGCGCGCCGATTCGGTCACCGTGGATTATCACAAATCCTTCTTCCAGTCCGTCAGCTGCGGCGCCTTCTTTGTACGTAACAAAACGCACCTTAAGTACGTCACCCACCATGCTGATTACCTCAACCCGCTCAGTGCGCAGCAGGAAGGTACACCTAATCTGGTGAATAAAAGTATTCAGACCACGCGGCGCTTCGATGCGCTTAAAATGTGGCTGTCGCTGCGCATTATGGGACCTGCCGCGCTGGGCGAAGCGTTTGACGCGGTACTGGCCCTGGCGAAGGTGGCGCACCAGCGTTTGAGCGACCATCCGGCCATTGAGGTACTGCACGCCCCGGAGCTGAGTACCCAAGTCTTTCGATTTGTCCCACAAAAAGCGTGTAGCGAGAGCCGTATCGATGAGATCAACGCGGCGATCCGCAAATCCTTGTCGCGCTCTGGCAATGCCATTGTGGCGGGCACGCGCGTGGCAGGACGGCAGTATCTGAAATTCACGCTGCTCAATCCCGCAACCACCGCCGCCGATCTCGACGACGTTATCCAGCTTATTGTGCACTACGGACGCGAGCATACGCGCGCGTTCACCCTGAGTGCGGTTACGCAGTGAGGCACCACAATGAATGACACAATCTACGATTTTATTGGTATTGGCATTGGTCCGTTCAATCTTGGCCTGGCCTGCCTGAGTGAACCGATTGAGGGGCTTAACGCCATCTTCCTCGACCAGAATCCCGGCTTTGACTGGCACACCGGCATGATGCTGGAAAATGCGCATCTGCAAACGCCGTTTATGGCGGATCTGGTGACGCTTGCCGATCCCACCAGCCCCTACAGTTTGCTCAATTACATGAAAGAGAAGGGCAAGATCTATTCGTTTTATATCCGCGAAGATTTTTTCCTGATGCGCAAAGAGTATAACCAGTACTGTCAGTGGGCCTGTTCGCGTCTGAGTAATCTGCGCTGGAACAGCCGCGTCGCTGACGTCAGCTACGATGCGCAGCAGGGCATTTACCGCGTGCGCACCACGGATACGCAGAATGGGCAAAGCCAAACCTGGCGGGCGCGCCATCTGGTGTTAGGTACTGGCCCCACGGAATGGGTGCCGGAATGCGCGCAACCGTACCGCAAGCGCTTCTGCCACTCCAGCCAGTACCTCGCCAACAAAGCGGCCTTGCAGCAGAAACGCGCCATTACCGTGCTCGGCAGCGGTCAGAGCGCGGCCGAGATCTATTACGATCTGCTGACGGATATTGATAAGTTTGGCTACCAGCTTAACTGGATCACCCGCGCGCCACGCTTCTATCCGCTGGAATACACCAAGCTGACGCTGGAGATGACCTCGCCGGAGTGGGTGGATTATTTTCACGGCCTGCCGCCCGCAAAACGCGACCGGCTCAACGCGCAGCATAAAAACCTTTATAAGGGCATTAATAGTACGCTGATCAACGACATTTACGACCTGCTTTACGTCAAGCAGCTCGATGGCGAGTTAGACGTTAACCTGCATACCCACGCCGCCTTGACCGAGATGCGCTGGCTGCCTGAAGGGCAATTCGAGCTGTCGCTTTATCATCAGGAGCAGGAGCGGGCCTTTACCCATCACACGGAAGGGCTGGTCATGGCGACAGGCTACCATTACCGTCCGCCGATGTTCCTGGAGAGCATCAGCGCGCGCCTGCGCTGGGATGAGCAGGGCCGGTACGACGTACAGCGCAACTACAGCATCGACCACCACAACCAAATCTTTGTGCAGAACGCCGAATTACATACCCACGGCTTCGTCACGCCCGATTTAGGCATGGCCTGTTACCGCAACGCGGTGATTCTGCGTGCGCTCACCGGCCGCGAGGTCTATCCCATTGAGACGCAGATTGCTTTTCAAACATTTCCGGCCCCCACGGAGCATTGCCATGACCGCACAACCGCTTTTTAACGCCGAGCGTCCTGCCGGACGCTTTACCCTGCGGGCGTGGCAAGAGACCGACGCTGCGTTAATTCACCGCTGGGTCACGCGCGACTATGCCCGGTTTTGGGGCATGCAGAACGACAGCGTTGAGCAGGTAGCGCACTTCTACCGCACGCTCACGGCGTCCAATCCGCATGCAGCGCTGATCGGCTGCTGCGATGACATCCCGGTTTTTCTGATCGAGTGTTACCGCGCACAAGAGGATGAGGTCGGGCGACATTATCCGGCCGCGCCGGACGATTATGGTTTGCATATCCTTATCGCGCCGGCCACGCACCCCGTGAAGCAGTTCAGCTGGCAGGTGTTCACCGTTGCCATGGACTATCTCTTCAGCTTGCCGCAGGTGGGGCGCGTGGTGGTGGAGCCAGATGTGCGCAATGAAAAAATTCATCGCCTGAACCGGCGCGCGGGATTCCGCTACCAGCACACTATCGATATGGAACACAAAACCGCCTGGCTGGCGTTCTGCCAGCGGGCTGACTATGAACACGCACGACAGCAGGATCCGCTGACCATGACCCAATCATCCTCATTTCTTACCGGTGCCCATTTAGCGGGCGATAACTGGACGCAAGCAAACCGACTGCTGATCCGCAAAGCCATTGCCGAGTTCGCCCATGAAAAACTGATTTCGCCACAGGAGAGTGCCGCAGGCCACTTTGCGCTGGCGGTGCCGGGATCGGAAATCGTTTACGCCTTCCGCGCGCAGCGCCTGGCGCTGGACCACTGGGAAATTGAGGTCGACTCCCTGACCAAGCATGAGAATGGACGCCCGCTCGCGCTGGACGCGCTGCAGTTTATCGTGGAGTTTCATCCGCAGCTGGGGATTCCGGCGTCGCTGCTGGCGACCTACATGGAGGAGATCAGCAGTACGCTCTGCAGCAGCGCCTATAAGCTGTCCAAGCCTGACCAGAACGCGCAGGCGCTGGTCAATGCGGATTTCCAAACCGTGGAGGCCGCCATGACCGAGGGGCACCCTTGCTTTGTGGCGAACAACGGCCGTATCGGCTTTGATGCCGCAGACTATCTCGCCTATGCGCCGGAAGCCGCCGCCCCTGTGCAGCTGGTATGGGTGGCAGTGCATCAGCGCAACGCCCATTTCTCCAGCCTGAGCGATCTCAGCTATGAACAGCTGATGCGCGACGAACTGGGCGCGGAGACGCTGGATGCGTTTCATCAGCAGTTAACCGAGAAAGGGCTCTCTGTCAGTGACTATATTTTGATGCCCGTGCATCCCTGGCAGTGGCAGAATAAATTGCTGACGGTATTTGCGGCTGATATCGCCAACCAGAACATCGTTTATCTTGGGGTAGGCAGCGACAGCTATCAGGCACAGCAATCGATTCGCACCTTCTTTAACCGCAGCCAGCCCGGCAAGCGCTATGTAAAAACCGCGCTGTCGGTACTCAACATGGGCTTTATGCGCGGCCTGTCGCCGTATTACATGGCGACCACGCCAGCGATCAACGAATGGCTGGCGCAGCGGGTGGCGGGGGATGCGTGGTTGCAGCGCTGCAATTTCCGCATTCTGCGCGAGGTGGCGGCGGTGGGCTATCATAACCGTTACTACGAACAGGCGATTACGGGCGATTCCGCCTTTAAGAAGATGTTTGCCGCGCTGTGGCGCGACAATCCTGCAGCCAACCTGCAGCCGGGACAGCGGCTGATGACCATGGCGTCTTTCCTGCATGTGGATCGCCACCAGCAGGCGCTGCTGCCCGCGTTGATTGCGGCGTCTGGCCTGACGGCAGAGGCGTGGGTAGCGCGCTACCTTGAGTGCTATCTCAGCCCGCTGTTGCACTGTTTCTACCAGCATGACCTGGTGTTTATGCCGCACGGCGAAAACCTGATTATCCTGCTGGAAAACAATGTTCCGGTGAGCGCCTACATGAAAGACATCGGCGAAGAGATCGCCGTGATGGACCCGGAGGCCGTCTTGCCGGAGAAGGTGACGCGGCTGGCGGTCACGGTGCCGGACGAGCTCAAACTGCTGTCGATTTTCACCGACGTGTTCGACTGCATTTTCCGCTTCATCAGCGCGATCCTGCACCAATCAGGCACCCTGCCGCAGGAGCAGTTCTGGCATGCCGTGGCGCAGTGCGTGAAAGCGTATCAGCAGGCACATCCGCAGTTAGCCAGCAAATTTGCGCGCTACGACCTGTTTACGCCTGCATTTACGCGCTCTTGCCTTAATCGCCTGCAGCTGGCGAACAACCAGCAAATGATCAATCTGGCCGACCCGGCGGAAAACCTGAAATTCGCCGGCACCCTGACCAACCCCCTCGCCGCGTGGCGATAATCACGCGCTATGCGTGACGTTGTCACCTTGGCTGGCGCGATCGTTTTGGCGGTCGCGCCGCTCTATTTTTTGCGCAAGGATTTTTGCAATGTCCCTTTCTTCACCGGTGATGCCACGCCGTTGGCGCCACTGTCTGTTTCCGTTCTCGCTGGTGTTGTTTGAATTTACCACCTATATCGCGCATGACATGATCCAGCCGGGTATGCTGTTAGTGACCCGCGAGTTCAACGTCGGGCCTGAGTGGGTATCCACCTCGCTCACCGCGTACCTGATGGGCGGCATGATGCTGCAATGGTTGCTGGGGCCGCTTTCCGATCGCGTTGGCCGTAGACCCGTCATGCTGACGGGCGTCGCCTTTTTTATGCTGGTCTGCGTGGGTATGCATTGGGTGACGCGCATCGAACATTTCATACTGCTGCGTTTCTTGCAGGGCATCAGCCTGTGCTTTATTGGCGCGGTGGGTTACGCCGCCATCCAGGAGGCTTTTGATGAAGCGCGCAGTATCAAGATCATGGCGCTGATGGCCAACGTGGCGCTGCTGGCACCGCTGGCAGGGCCGCTGGCCGGCGCGCTGTTTTTGACGGTGAGCGACTGGCGCGTCATGTTCTGGCTGTTTGGCGGCTTAGCCGCGCTGGCGCTGGTGGGGCTGGGGGTTGGCATGCCAGAAACCGCAGGTGACAAGACCACGTCGATCTCCCTTCCGGCACTCGGTAAAAACTACGCCCGGCTGCTACGCGATCGCCAGGTAATGCGCGGCGCGCTGGCGATCGGCTTGGTTACCGTGCCCTGTCTGGCGTGGGTAGCGCTTTCTCCGGTGATGCTGATGCAGGGTGCGGGCCTCAGCCGCCTGGATTATGCGCTGCTGCAACTACCGGTCTTTTTGGCGATGATCGCGGGGAACCTCACGCTGGGGCGTTTGGCCAATAGGCTGCCCGTCACGCAGCCGCTGCGCATGGGCGCATGGCCGCTGATCGTTGGGCTGGGGGTGGCCGCCGCCGCAAGCGTGTTTCAGGCGCAGCCCTACCTGTGGCTGGTGGTCGGCCTAAGCCTGTATGGTTTCGGCACCGGACTGGTCAGCGCGGGGTTGTACCGGATGACGCTGTTTTCCAGCGCGGCGGGCAAGGGCAGCGTGGCGGCCCTGGTGGGCATGGTGACTATCCTGGTGTTTGCGCTGGGCATTGAGGCGGCGAAAGCGGCGTATTTCTCTTTTTCCGCCGCAGGCTTTAGCCTGATTAACCTCGCCTGCGGCCTGCTGTGGTTGGCATTGACCGCGCGTTTTCTGCGGGAGCACCGGCGCCGCCAACAGGCGCTGTCTCTTGCGTGAAGCGTGCTGACATCGAATCAGCACCCTGAGGCTACGGTCTCGGGGTGCTGAGAACCCCGTTATTGATGACGCAATCCGCTGAATTAAGTGAGTTTTAACAAAATCACATAATAATAAGTCGCAACTATCACAGTGATAAATGATGTGGGCGGCAAAATGGCCGATAACCTGAGCAATCTCAATACGATCGGATTGCCGCTATGTTTTCAACCCTCCTGAATTTCGCCTCTGTTTTCTTTTCCGGCCGGCATGGCTTGCGGTCTTCCGCCGCCTTTGCATCGCTGTTCCGTACCATGCCGGTGATTGCGTTTACACCGAATGGCATTATCCAAAAAGCCAGCCCGCAATTTCTGCGCGCCATGGGGTATCGCGCCGATGAAATTATTGGCCAGCATCACCGCATGTTCTGTCCGCCCGAGCTGGTGCACTCACCGGAATATGCGCAGTTCTGGCAGCGTTTGGCGGCGGGAGAACATTTCAGCGATAAGTTTATGCGCCTGGCGAAGGGAAACCGCACCGTCTGGCTGGAGGCCAGCTATATCCCGGTGACCGATCGACGCGGCAACGTGGTGCAAATCATCAAGATAGCGGCAGATATCTCCGCGCGCATGGAGACGGCGCTGGAACAACAAGCGGTGATTACGGCGATTGGGCGCTCCATGGCGGTGATCTCCTTTAATCCTGCCGGTATTGTGCTGGATGCTAACGACAATTTCCTGCAGGTCACCGGTTACCGACGCGAAGAGGTGGTGGGGCAACATCACCGCATGTTCTGCTCCGACACACTCTCCGGCAGTGAAGGGTACCGCCAGTTCTGGGAACGGCTCAATCAGGGCGAGTTTTTCTCCGGCCAGTTTCCAAGACGTAACCGCCGCGGCGAGCCGATCTGGCTTCGGGCGACGTACAATCCGGTGTTTAACAGCAAAGGGGAGCTGTACAAGATCGTGAAGTTTGCCTCCGACGTCACCGAACAAGTGCTGCGTAACCAGCAGGAGAAAGAGGCCACCGTCGATGCCTGGAATATGGCGGTGCAGACGCGCGATAGCGCGCAGAACGGCAGTGCGGTGATCACCAGCAGCATCAAGATGATCGATCAAATTTCCCAGGACATGAATCTGGTTTCTGCGGATGTCACGCATCTGAATAGCCAGTCCGATAGCATTGACGGCATGGTGAGCACCATTCGCGGCTTTGCGATGCAGACGCGGTTAATCGCCCTTAACGCCGCCATTGAAGCGGCGCGCGCGGGCGCCTCCGGCCGAAGTTTTGCGGTGGTGGCTGAAGAGGTGCGCAGCCTGGCGGCCAACGTCAGCCACGCCACGGAGGAGATAGAGCGCGTGGTGTCGGCCAATCATCAGCTGGCGCGCGACGTGCTGAGCGGCATTGAAAGCACCCTGACCAACACAGTGCAGGGCGTGGCGTTTATGCGCGAAGCCGGGGAAGTCATTACCAGCATTCAGCACCACTCCGCACAGCTGGAAAACGCCGTCAGAGAGGTGGCTCGCGCCGCGGAGGCGGAATAAGGTTTGGCAATGCGACCCGTGTTATGCACTGGCGGGACGAAGCTTCTCCTGCCATGGCGCGCGGCACACCGCAGGGTTAAGACAGCGACGCTCCCCCGCAAATCACCATTTCCTGTCCGGTAATAGCGGCAGCCTGCGGCGAAAGCAGGTAGAGGCTAAGCGCCGCCACTTCGTCGGGCTGTATCAGACGCCCGATGGGCGGAATAACGGGTCTTGAGTTCTCCCGCCCCGGCTGCGTGAGCATCGGTGTCGCTGTCGCCCCCGGTGCCACAACGTTAACGGTAATACCGCGCGCCGCTAATTCGCTTGCCCAGCTGCGCGCCATACCGACCATGGCGGCTTTGGTGGCCACGTACTGCGAACGTTTTGCTGCCCCACGCGATGTGCGGCTCCCGATCAGGACGATGCGTCCACCGGCTGACATGTTAGGCGCGAAATGGTTGACGAGGATTTCAGCCGCATGAACATGCAAAGACCAAAGTTTTGCGCTTTGGCTGACGTCTATCTCACCTAAAGGCGCCGCGACCATCATACCCGCCGCATGAACAAGCGCATCCGGGGTGGGGAGTTCCGCAATCGCGGATAACAGCGCTGCGGCATCACTTATGTCAACTTGCACGCAGGTAAACCGGTCATTCTCCCGATGAACTCTGCTGCGGCTCATCCCGGTTACGTGCCAACCCTGATCCAGCAACTGTGTCACGATAGCGTCGCCAATACCGGAGCTGGCACCGGTAACAATTGCGTAGGCCATTTACACCTCCAGCAGTGAACGCGGCACTTTGAACACGGCTTTGCGCACCGTTTCCGGCTGCGCGTCCGCACACAGCGCCTGATGGGGTTCGCCAGGCAAAAAGACGGCAAAATCCCCGGGGGTTAAGCGCATGGCAACCGGCAAAGAGTGTGATGCCGTGATAAAAAGATCGGGCTTGCGCTCTTCATCATCAGGCTGCGCGCACGCTTGGGGGCCAGCCTTGATCCACTCGCATCCGCTGAGGATTACCTGAATATCGGCCCACTCACGATGATACTCGATGTGACGCAGCGATTCAGGCTGGGTCTGCGCGGCGCTGATATGGCAAAACCACGGACTCCCCTCAGGTTGAAAACGCCCGTCCGCGCGACTTGTCAGCGAGGTAAGAGAGCAGCTTGGCTGAGCCAAAATATCGTGTAATACCTTAGGCAGCCCGGCCTGCGATAAACACGAAAGGTTGCCCACGATCATGCTTCCCCCTTAACCCAGTCCGGCGTCACGCGGACATATTTTATGGCCTGACGGAAATAGGTATAGGCGATGTGCAATTCGCCTTTTTCACCCTGTTTGATACTGGGATACGAAAACTCGCGGTTGCGCTTGTCCAGCGAATTGTTGGTCATGCAGTAGCCGTCACCCTCGTCAAGATTACGCTGCCACGGCCAGCTTTTGCCGCCGTCCGGGGACAGTGCCACTGTCATCGGCGCGCGCGGAGCTCCCCAGAAAGCCGTGCGTCCTTCGCGAGCTTCTGGCTCCTTACGGCTGTCATCGCCATCATCGATTTCATCATAGAGTGAAGCGCGTCGCTCAGCGGCGCCCGCTGCGCTCATGGCGTTATAGACCAGAGCCAGCATGCCATCGTTCAGCGTGGTGACTTGAATCGAGGAGTTGTTATTAGGCAGCTCAGTGGCCTCGGGTGCTGACCAGCTTTCTCCGCCATCCGTGGATTGACTGTAATAAATGTGGTCGGCCCAGCGGCTGCGGTAGAGCGCAACCAGCGTGCCGTCCAGCAGGGGAGTAATGTTCATGTGAACGCACCCAAGACTGTCCGGCACCTCGACATCACGCCACGTTTTGCCGCGATCGGCAGAGATTTTTACCGCGCTAACGTCGTCATTGCCCACCCACTTTTCGCCCGGTCGGGTGCGGCAGTAAAACACCGGCAGCAGCCAGTTGCCATTGGGCATGACCGTCATCGGCTGACGAATAAACGTACCGGGCTGATCCAGCAGTGTGCCGATGGCCCCCCAGCTTTCACCCCAATCGTGCGACTGGCGAAAACGCACAATGGCAGTGTCCTGATTACCTGAAAGCTGAGCGGTCCACAGAAGCCAGAGCACGTTGTCAGGCGCGAGAAACAGCACCGGATTTTGTTCTGAGCGCGTCGGATCATCGGAAAGCTTGACCGCATCGCTCCAGCGATCGCTGCCCACCTTCAGCCTTGAACCCCAGATGGAAATATCAGCTACGCCTTCCTGCGTGCCGCCAAACCACACGCACATCAGGGTGCCATCGGGTAGTGGATAAATATTCGCGGCGTGATTCTGAGGGCAAGGTGAAGGCAGCATGGCCATCAGTACGCGCGGATCTTGCTGCGACGGACGCAGAATACCGTCGCGCTCTACGGTTAAAGACATATCAAACTCCACTGTGTTCAAAGGGCTTGTGCGTTTTACTGACCTGCTTATGCGGCAGCAGGTAGTCGATAAACATAATGATGGCGGGCGTCACCAGCGCGATATACATATTGTTGATACCAAAAGGATCGCCCAGCAAATACCACACCGAAGTCGCCACACAGGCGCCAATCAATCCGGCGTTGGCACCGCGCGCACTTTTGAAGAAGGGCGCATAAAAGGCGATGACCGCCACGACGGAAATCGACAGACGAATGGCTCGCGTAAAGAATGACAGCTTCAACACTTCGGGTACCACCAGAACGAAGATCAGCGGCAGGAAACCGATAATCAGTGATAGCCAACGTGTCGCTTTAAATTCCTGTTCAGGGGTAGGTTTGCGGTAGGGAACATAAAAATCTTTCACCACCAGCGAGGCAATCGCCAGCGCAACGGTGCTCACGCTCACAAAAATCGACGCAACCAGCGAGGTCGTTATGACACCGGCCATCCACGGATTCATATCCTGCAGGAAGATGGGCATGGCATAGAGGCTTTTAACGTCGGGGTGCAGGTATTTAGCCGCGACCCCGATCACCGCAATCGCCAGGCCAATGGGCAAACAGAAAAAGAAGGCCACCCATGTTGCGCGTTTGGCCGATTTAACATCTTTGGTGGAGGAGATAGCCTGAATGACAAACTGCGTGCAAAAAATGGAGCCAATGGTACCGATGAGCCAGGCGACAATCGTGCTGGCGCCCACATGACCGTCCCAGGTCCAATAAAAGTGCGGCATCTCTTTTATCATCGGCGCAAAGCCGTGGGTTTCATAAAGCGCGAATCCCATAATGGCAAGAATGCCAAAATACTTTAACGCGCTATGCAGCATTGTGACCCAAGCTAAACCTTTCATGCCGCCAAAGCTGAAATAAAAGGTACTGACAATGGCAGTAATAAACGCCGCGAGGGGAAGGTTCACTTTTAATATGGTAGAGATCGCGGCTGCTCCGCTCACGTAATTCCCTACGTTCACCAGTAGCAGCGCGTAAATCATAATAAGGGAAATGATATTCTTGGTGGTGTTACCATATTTTTCCGCAATAGCGCCAGAAATGGTTATTTTTCCGGTGCTATAAATGCGCTTGACCATAAATAAACCAAACAACGGAAAACCAATGGCTGCGCCGATCACAGACCAAGAGGCGGCAAAACCATCTTCGAAAGCCGCCTGCGCGGTGCCGATGGTGGATTTAGCACCAATATATTCTGACATCAGCAGGATACCGACTACCAGCGCGGGCATAGCGCGCGAACCTTCCATAAAGTCGCCGCTGCTTTTACTGCGTAAACGATAAGTCAGCCATGCCGTAAAAAGAATGTAGGCGACCACGATACCGACAATGATCAAAGTATCTTCGTAAGAGAACGTATTCATTTTAGCCTCACGTACAGGGCAAGGAGAATTAGAACATGGATAAGGTCCGTTATTCGCTTCTGTCGATGAACGACTGAATTATCGATGTAATGACATGGGTTTCCTCAACGCTGAATTGCACGGCATAGCGGCTTTCCCCAACGTCGTATCCCATAATGGCGACCGCTTTTTTCACCGCCGCGGGTGAAAAGGCGATGCTGTAAAGCGCGGTGCGTAGATCCGTTACTTTTTCTTGTGCCTGATGGGCGCCTGCTTCATCGCCCGCGTGGAAGCGCGTCCAAATCGCGTTGATGGCGTGAGGTGCCACGTTCGCCAAGCCCGAAATACAGGCGGAACAACCCTCTTTAAATCCCTGGAAAATCAGCGAATCGGGACCGTTCAGCACGGCGAAATCATCAATGCCTTCTGCCGCGTTCAGGAAGCCCCTGAGGCTTTCATAACTGCCGGCGGAGTCTTTAATCCCGATAATATTGGGATGTGATGCCAGCGTGCGCACCGTTTCGGGCTCCAGGGTGTTACCGGTACGGGCCGGGATGTTATAGAGGAACAGCGGCACATCCAACCCGTCCGCCACCGTTTGATAGTGATAGATCAGCTCACTCTGCTTGAGTGGCGCAAAATAGGGCGTAATCGCCGATACGGCATCGACGCCCAGTCGCGCAATGTGCTTACCGAGACGCAGGGTTTCACGGGTGGAAATCTCTCCAATGTGGGCCACAACCGGTGCAGCACCATTGACTTCATCCACACAGGTTTGAGTAAGGGCCATCTTTTCTTGCTCATTGAGCACAAAAAATTCACCGTTGGTACCGCCGCAAAAAATGCCATTACCCGCTTTCACCTGGCGTTTGACCTGTTCACGTTGCGCGGCGGGCGCAAACGCGCCGTCACGATCAAAGGCGGTGACAATGGCCGTTAAGACGCCGCTAATGGTGTTGTTCATAACAATCCTCATTTTTCTTGGTGCGATGGGAACAGCGTCAGGTAGATTTCACGGACGTCCGCAGCCGTTACGGCGGTAGGCACATTTTTCATCAGCCGTTGCACATCAAGCGCCGCGTCAACCAAATAGGGTAGGTGGTCGGGGCCTATACCTAAGGCTTCAAGACTTGATGGAAGTTGAAGGCGTTGCACCAGCGCACTGAAATAAGCCACCAGCGCATGTGATTTAGCCTCGTCCGACAGCGTTAACTCTGCCTCGGGCAGCAAATCGTACACCTGAGCGAATTTGCTCACTGCGGCGGGTCGGATAAAGCGCATGCAGGGCGCCAGCAAAATGGCATTGGCCACGCCGTGTGGGAGATGATATTTGCCGCCTAACGGGTAAGACATAGCGTGCACCAGATGGGTGCCGGCATGCGCAATTGACGCGCCGCCATAGTAGGAGGCCCAAAGCATCTCCAGCCGCGCCTGCAGATTACCCGGCTCACTCAGGGTGGTTTCAAGGTGGGCAAAGAGCTTTTTCATGCCGGTCAGGGCGTAGTTATCCGCGACCGGATTTGACACGGTTGCCGTAAAACATTCAATGAGATGGCACAGCGCGTCTATGCCCGTAGACGCGGCGATATGCGCCGGCATGCTGATGGTCAGTTCGGGCACCAGGGCGACGAAATCCGGCAACATCACCGGAGAAATGATGCCGACTTTGGTCTCTTTCTCCGGGATCGCCAGAATGGCGTTCGGCGTGGCCTCCGAGCCGGTTCCTGCGGTGGTGGGGATTAACAGTGATGCGGTGCGCTGCTGCGGTTTTTCGCCTTGTAACAGCGCGTCTAAAGACGGTGCATTGACGGCGCACAGCACCGACAGCAGTTTGGCGACGTCTAATACGCTGCCGCCGCCCACGCCAATCACCATATCGACATCGCGTGAAGGTAAGGCGTTCAAAATGGCGGTGACGTCGTGCTGGCTCGGTTCGGGCGGCACGGACGTCACTACGCTCACCGTCGCAATATGCTGCTTCAGCTGCGCGATGAGCGTTTTCACTGTCGGAATGTCGACAATATTTTTATCCGTAACCACTAACGCGTTTTCTTTGCCTGCGAGCAAATAGGTGATGTCGTGCAGCGACTGATAACCGCTGATAATTGTGCTGTTGATGTTCATGGCGTGTCCTGTTGCTGTCATGCTGACCTGTTTGATTGCATTTGCTCATGTCAGTGAGAGAGCTATCGTGTAACAAGGCTAAATTTATAGGGCATAACGATGTTGATTAATTTGATCTTGCTCACATATAATCAATTGTGATTGAATATAATCATTCTCGGCCCGGGCAGCTTAGACAGGAGAAACCATGACGCAGCCCTTATGGAAAACATCCGTGTTAGTAATTGCCGACGATTTTACCGGTGCGAATGATGCCGGTAGCGGTTTTGCCCTGGCGGGTGCCCGTGTTCACGTGCTGTTCGATTGGGATACCCCGCTCGATGCCCACACCGCAGATGTCTGGGTATTCAACACGGACAGCCGCGCAATTGGCCCTAACAAGGCCGCGGAGCGCATCCTGCACGTGCTTGCACGGCATCAAACCGCGGGCGGGTGGCTGTTTAAAAAAATTGACTCCACGCTACGTGGCAACATAGGCGCAGAGATTAGCGCAGCGCTGGCAGTAAGCGGCAAACAGCTAGCCTTGATCGTGCCGGCTGTTCCACGGCTGCAACGCACTACGCGTGGGGGAGCCGTGTATGTTGAAGACGTGCTTCTGACCGAAACAGAATTTGCCAGCGATCCGAAAACCCCTGTTTTACACGCCGATGTTTTGCAGCAGCTTGGACTGACAGGAAGCCACCTCGATCTCATGACATTAAGGCACCAGCGGCTGGAGAGCTTGCTGGCAGATATGCGCGGTGTGGTGGTGGTGGATGCAGAGCAAGCCAGTGATATTGACCGCCTGATACAGGCGGCAGGACGCCTGGCGGAAACCCCTTTGCTCGTGGGGGCCGCAGGCTTAAGTGACGCGCTGGCGACCTATCTTTCTCCGCGCGCGGCGAAAACGGTGTTAGCCGTGATTGGCTCTATGAGTGACCGTGCGCAGCAGCAAATCGAATGCCTGGCGCAGCAGCGCGATATCGCAATCATTGATGTTGATATCGCCCAGCTGTTCCAGCCGTCGGCCCGGTCCACTCAGGCTGAGTGGATTGCGCGCAGTGCGGCGGCGCTCGAACACGGGCGGCATACGGTGATTCGCACCTGCCAGCATAGCGGTCAGCGCCATGACATTGCGCGACTCTGTCAGCAACACAACCTGACGCGGCAGCAATTGGGTGACGCTCTCTGCCGATGTTTAAGCGAGGTCACCCGTGCCGTGCTGAAGCGCCAGCCGCCCAACGCACTCTATTTGTCCGGTGGCGATGTGGCGATTGCGGTAGCACAAGCGCTGGGCGCCACGGGTTTTAAGATTCAGGGGCTGATTGCGGGCTGCGTGCCTTACGGGGTCTTACAAAACAGTGAAATACCCTTGCCAGTGATGACCAAAGCGGGTGGCTTTGGTGACGAAAATACATTGGTTGAAGCCATTCGTTTTATTGAGGAGAGGTTGAGTGAATAAAATTATTGCGGTGACTATGGGCGATCCTGCGGGTATCAGTCCGGAAATCATTATTAAATCGCTGTCAGAAGGCGACCTGAACGGCGCGCCAGTGGTTGTGGTAGGCTGCGCCAGCACGTTACATCGCATTATGAGAATGAAGATCACGCCTCAGGCCGAGTTACGGGTGATCGGCACGGTACGAGAGGCACACTTCGCGCCCGGCTTGATTAACGTGATCGACGAACCGCTGGCAAATCCTGAGGCGCTGAAACCGGGTATTGTGCAAAAAGACGCGGGCGATTTAGCGTGGCGCTGCATTAAGCACGCAACGAATCTCGCCTTGGCGGGTGACGTACAGGCGATTGCCACGGCGCCGCTCAATAAAGAAGCGCTGCATTCCGCAGGACACATTTATCCCGGACACACAGAACTGCTGGCGCACCTGACCCAGACAAAAGATTACGCGATGGTGCTCTATACGGATAAGTTAAAAGTGATCCACGTCACCACGCACATCGCGCTGCGCAAGTTCCTCGATACGCTTAACCGCACCCGCATAGAGACCGTGATTAGCATGGCCGATACGTTCCTGCGCCGCGTGGGGATTGAAAAACCGCGCATCGCGGTAGCGGGTGTGAATCCACACGCCGGTGAAAACGGGCTGTTTGGCGACGAAGAAATCACGACCGTTATGCCGTCAATCAACGCCATGAAAGCGCAAGGTATTGATGTGCATGGCCCTTGTCCGCCGGATACGGTTTTCCTTCAGTGTCAGGAAGGGCACTACGATATGGTGGTAGCGATGTACCACGATCAGGGGCATATTCCGCTAAAGCTACTGGGCTTTTATGACGGGGTAAATATTACCGCTGGGCTGCCTTTTATTCGTACCTCTGCGGACCACGGCACGGCATTTGATATCGCCTGGACAGGTAAAGCGAAGTCTGAGAGCATGGCGATCTCAATTAAACTCGCAATGCAACTCGCATAGGGAAATATGAAGGGACAAAGTCGTCTTGATCAAATTATGGACTTTTTAAAAAGCCATAATTTGGTGACGGTTGAGCAGCTGGTGAGTGCAATCAACGCCTCACCGGCTACGATAAGGCGTGATTTAATCAAACTGGATAAAGAAGGGGTGATCAGTCGCAGCCATGGCGGTGTGACGCTAAACCGTTTTATTCCAAACCAGCCGACTACGCTGGAGAAGATGCAGCGTCACCTTCACGAAAAGCAGGCGATTGCCGAGCGTGCCGCCGCCTTTGTGCAGTCAGGCGATGCTGTGGTGCTGGATGCAGGCACCACCATGATGGCGCTGGCACGGCAGCTCACTCATCTGCCTTTGCGCGTGATCACCGCAGACTTACATATTGCGCTGTTTCTTTCTGAATTTAAGCAAATTGAAGTGACTATCATCGGTGGGCGCATTGATGATTCAAGCCAATCATGTATTGGTGAACACGGGCGAAAATTGTTGCGCAGCATTAATCCCGATATTGCCTTTGTGAGCTGTAACTCCTGGAGTCTGGCGCGCGGTATTACCACACCTACGGAAGAAAAAGCCGGACTCAAATACGATCTCTTGGCCAATGCCGCACGACGAGTGCTGCTGGCGGATAGCAGCAAATATGGCTCATGGTCGCTGTTTTGCGCCGCTCCCTTATCCCACCTCACCGACATTATCACAGACAACCACCTTACGTCTGACGTCCGAGACCAATTACAACAGTGCGGCGTAGCATTAACGTTGACTGCCTGAATGCCTCACTTAGCCCGCAGTAGGGGGAGAGCGGCAAATTCAGCATGAAGGGCGTTCAGCCCGGCGGTCGAGCACGCACGATTCAGGGCGCGTTATCGACACATTTCCAGGCTGAACGCAGACGCTCGCTGGGATTAACGCCAGACTGCCGCTTCTGGCGCCGGTTCAATACGGAAAATCGACACCGCCTCGCGCAGCATGGCGGTTTGCTCCACCATGCCTTTAGCCGCAGAGGAAACCTCCTGTACCAGCGCCGCGTTCTGCTGCGTCACCTGATCCATCTGACTCACCGCGATACTCACCTGACCGATACCGTTGCTCTGTTCGTCCGAGGCAATGGTGATCTCGCCCATGATGGTATTCACGCCCTGCACCGATTTCACAATATCTTCCATGCGGTGACCCGCTTGCAGCGCCAGGCCCGATCCGCGCGTGACGTGATCAACGGAAAGGGTAATCAGATCCTTGATCTCTTTCGCGGCGGTAGAGCTGCGCAGCGCCAGCGAGCGCACCTCACCGGCCACCACCGCAAAACCTCGACCGCCTTCGCCCGCGCGCGCGGCCTCAACGGCGGCATTCAGCGCCAGAATATTGGTTTGAAACGCGATCCCCTCAATCACCGCGATGATCTCCGCCACTTTGCCCGAGCTGTCGGAGATGGCGCGCATGGTCTCCACCACTTGATTCACCACGTCGCCGCCCTGAACCGCGACCTGCGAGGTTGAATCAGCCTGATGGTTGGCCTGGCGGGCGTTTTCGCTGTTTTGGCGCACGGTGGCGGTCAGTTGCTCCATACTGGCGGCGGTTTGTTCCAGCGCGGCGGCCTGTTCTTCGGTGCGCTGCGCCAGGTCAATATTGCCTTGGGCAATTTCACTGGCAGAAAGGGTGATGCGCTCGGCGGAGGATTGGATCCCGCTGACAATGGTAACGAGCTGCTGACGCATCGCTTCCAGCGACGCCATCAGGCTGCTCTGGCTGTTCAGAGGAACGGCGATCGCCATGGTGAGATCCCCTTTGGCGATCTGGCTGGCGACGTCAGCCGCCGTGCTCGGCTCGCCGCCCAGCGCGCGCAGAATGCTGCGCGTGATCAGATAGCCCAAAACCACCGACAGCAAAATAGTAATGAGGCCGGCGGCGCTGAGCGTCACTTTGGTGTCCAGCGCCAATCTGTTCACCTCTTCAGAGCGCTGTGCCAGCAGTGAGGATTCCGCATGGTTAAATTCAGCGGCAAGGGCGCGGTAGCGATCCATAAAGGCTTTATCGCGACCCTCCTGAAAAACGCTGACCAGCGATTCCAACGAGACTTTGCCGCTGTTGACGTCGCCCCGCAGGGCGATTAGCTGCAGATCAACGGCCTCGATATTTTTATGCAGCGCGAGCAGATCATCCAGCCGCTGCTGCTGCGCGGCGTTATCCGCGGTCAGGCTCCGCAGCTGATTGAGCTTGTCATCAAACGCCGATCGACTGCTGTTAAACGGCGTCAAATAATTATCATGGCCGGAAATAACAAATCCGCGCACGCCGGTTTCCATATTGATCATATCCGCGAGCATGGCGTCGCTGAGGTTCATGACCTGATAGCTGTGCACGTTCCAGCCATTGGCCTGACGCAACTTGAGAAAGTTGAGGATGGATAAACTGCTGCCAATCAGTGAGACGATAACGATGATGCCGAACGCCAGAGCGATTTTACGGCCGGTTGTGATTTTCATACGATTCCCCGAAAAAGTGATATCTATTATTTTTTTTACTGCACTTACGTTGCGATTATCGGCAAAGCAGAGCGGTTATTTACGCGCCACCTGATGAATAAAACAGCAGCAGCGCCTCAGCGATCACGTTTTAAGAGATTACCCATAAGCGAACGCGATGACTGGGTGTGCGCACGTGGCGCGGCGCCTGCGGCAGAGGATGAGGAGAGGTGAGGTGAAGCCCTTTTCTGCAATGAGCCATAAGAAAATGCGCTGATGCGCGATCGGAATTTTCTTGCAAGTACCCGGGCCAATTTACGGGTCAGGAGACGTGGCGCTATACTCCCCGCCAGACGAAAACATTAAAAGGAATTGAGTATGAAAACGGGGCTATTGCTACTGACTGTGCTGGGTACCGCGCTGCTGGCCGGATGTAAGGAAGAGGCGCGGAGCCTTGATTGGTATAAAGCACACGCTAAAGAGCGCAACGAAAAAGTGGCGACCTGCGAGAAAGATCCCAAACCACGCGCCACGGAAGATTGCCGCAACGCCATCGATGCCGCTGCGGTAGCCGACGATAACATCAAACATTCGGAGCCGAAGTTCTGGAGTTTTGACGTCAAGAAAAACTAACGCGCGCCCGCGCCACCCTCCGATGGCGCGGGGACCGATCAGTTAAATCGTTCCGCACGGAACGTTGCCAGCATCGGGTGTTTGATGCCGGTGAGGATCTCATCCGTGAGCAACTCGCCCAGAATCAGCGCCAGCGTGGCGCCGGAGTGGGTAAAGGCCACGAAGCAGCCAGGCACGCGCGCGAGTTCGCCGACCACCGGTTCACCGTCACCCGGAATCGGCTTCAGACCGATCTTCCAGCTTGCCGCCTCCAGCGGTTTCCCCTCTCCGACGAGCCGACCGGCTTCGACCATCAGCTGATCAATGACCGCGCGGTCGAGACTGTACTCGCCGTCAGGGTGTGCCACAATATCGTGCTCATACCAGTCATGATCCACCGCCAGCGTATTCCCTGGATTGGGACGGATCGCCGCGCGCGGTGTATTCATCACCACGCGCACGTCCGCAGGCTGCGGGGTGCTGGTTACCAGCATCGACACCGGCGATCCGTTTGCGATATGCACACCGAGCGGCGCGACCACCGCTGGCGTCCACGGACCACAGGCCACCAGCACCCGATCGGCGCGAAATTCACCGCGCTTCTCGCTGCGCACGCCGACAGCGCGTCCGTCAGCGGTCATGACCTGGGCGTGGCCCGCATGTTCAATCACCTCGCCGCCGCAGGCGGTAAATTCCGCGAGCAAATGCGCCGCCAGATGCGGCAGGCTGACCCAGCCCTCGCCCGGATTGGCGATGGCCAGCTCGGCAAGCGCCGCGCGGTTAACCTGCGGATCCAGCGCGCCGACGTGCGCTGGCTCAACCAGCTGCGAGGCGTAGCCGTGTGCCTTTTCGTACGCATGCCGCGCGCGGGTTCCCGCCTCGTCGTTGTCGGCCCAATACAGCGCGCCATCAAAACGCAGCCAATCAAGATTGGGATGGCGGGCAAACAGCGTGCGATAGCGATCGATGCCCGCCATGCGCAGCGCGTGATAGGGCTGTGAACGCTCTCCGGCCGAATTGAGCCACGAGAGCGAGCGCCCCGATGCGCCTGAACAGAGTGCCGCCTCAGTGACCAGCGTGACCCTGGCGCCGGCTTTAGCCAGCTGCCAGGCGGTTGAAACCCCCAAAATACCGCCGCCCAGCACCACGACGGTTTTGGCTACAGAGTGTTGCGTCATCATTATTTCCTTCTGTTAAAGCGTGACGTTATTCACGCCACGCGCACGTGATGTTGCTGATGAAGCTGCGTAATCAGCTTCAGCACCGCTAACGCGTCGTCGGCCGCCACCGGCGGTGGCGCACCGTGCAGCAGCGCGACAGCCAGCTGTTGATAGAATGCGGGGTAGTTACCGCGCTGCAGCGCGATCGCCTCGACGTCGCCAGGGAGACCGATACGCGCATCGCCTTCAGGTGGGGTGACGCCGTAGCGCGGGTCTAAGGGTGACATGCCGGCCGCCAGCTGCGGCTCCTGATTATCCAACCCCCAATGGGTAAAGGCGCGCTGGCTGCCCAGCAGGTGAAAACGCGGCGCATTGAGCGCGGCCTGGCCGTTCATCCAGAGCCGCGAGCGCACGCCGTTGTGATGCAGCAGCGAGACAAAGCACTCTTCGTCGCTGTCCGACTGCGCACCGCTGTGGCGCGCCAGCTCGGCGTAGGCATCTTGCACCGGTCCGAACAGCTGAATGGCCTGATCGATCAGGTGACTGCCCAAGTCCAGCAGCAGGCCGCCGCCTTGCGCCAGAGAGACGCGATCGCGCCAGTTGCCAAAGCCCTCGGGGCGCCACCACTCGAAGCGGGATTCAAAGGTTCGCACCGTGCCAAACGCGTCGTCCTGCAGTAACTGCTTGAGCGTCAAAAAATCCCCGTCCCAGCGGCGATTGTGGAACACCGTCAGCAGCGTGTTAGCCTGCTGCGCCGCGTGGATCATCGCCTCGGCGGCGGCGACATCCGGCGCAAATGGCTTATCCACCACCAGGTGAATCCCGCGCTCGCTGGCCTGCAGCGCCTGCGCCCGATGCTGGGCAGGGGGCGTCGCCAGCACAATGAGATCCACGGCGAGGGTGCCGCAGTCAATCAGCTGCATCAACGCGTCCCAGTCGGGCACAATGCGCGCCTGCGGGTAGCGCTGCCTCGCTGTTGCGACGCGTTGCGCATCGCGGGTGACAATGACGTCAAGCTGATAGTCGGCGTTGTGGGCGACAAGCGGCGCATGAAACACGCTGCCTGCCACGCCAAAGCCCACCAGCGCGGTACGAATCGGGCCTGCGACCCTGCGATGTGTCATCAAAGCACCTCCGATAAAAAACGCTGTAAGCGCGGCGATTGCGGGCGCTCAAACAGTTGTTCAGGCGTCCCGGCCTCCACAATTTCCCCTTCATCCATAAACACCACCTGATCGGCCACGCGCCGGGCGAAGCCCATCTCATGGGTGACCACCACCATGGTCATGCCGCGCTGGCAGAGATCGGCCATCAGCGTCAGTACGCCTTTGACCAGTTCAGGGTCGAGCGCCGACGTGGCTTCATCAAACAGCATCACCTCGGGCTCCATTGCCAGCGCACGTGCGATAGCCACGCGCTGCTGCTGGCCGCCCGAGAGATCGCGCGGTCGATGGTCGGCACGCTGGGCCAGCCCGACATCGGCCAGACGCTGACGGGCAATCTGCAGCGCTTCGGCTTTCGGGCGTCCTTTCACCTTCCACGGAGCCAGCGCCACGTTTTCCAGCGCGCTGTGGTCGGGAAACAGATTGAAATGTTGAAACACCATGCCGATGCGCAGCCGCAGCGCGTCGGGTTTGTCTTTTAGCACCGAGCGGCCGCCCAGCAGCACATCGCCGCTGCGTGGTTCATGCAGGCGATTGATACCGCGCAGCAGGGTGGATTTCCCCGAACCCGACGGGCCGATGATGCAGGTGGTGGTGCCGGGCGCGACGTTCAACGAGACGTTGCGCAGCACCTCAATGGGGCCGTAGGCGAGCGTCAAATTACGCAATTCGAGGCTGGCGCCGTGAAAGGCAGAAGTGGGCGTCATGTTAATGTCCTTGTCCGCTGGTAAAGGAGGCCGTGGGCGCAACCGCCCGTTTCACCGTAACTTCATCGATCTCTTTCAAGCCGCTTTGTGGCGCCGTGGCGCGGCGGCGTCCGGTGCGGTAACGCACATCGATATAGTTCACCGCGTGCGTCAGCGGCACGGTGATCACCAGGTAAAACAGCCCGGCTAGCATCAGCGGCGACAGGTTGCCGCTCAGCACCGCCGCATCCTGACCGACGCGGAACAGTTCACGCTGGTTGGTCATCAGCCCCAGCAGATACACCAGCGACGAGTCTTTGATGATGGCAATAAACTGATTAACGATGGCGGGCAGCACGCGGCGGATCCCTTGCGGTATAATCACCAGCCGCATCGCCCGGCCATAGCTCATGCCCAGCGCCCGGCAGGCTTCCATCTGCCCCTGTTCCACGCTTTGAATGCCGGAGCGAAAAATCTCGCCCATGTAGGCGCTGGCAATCAGGCTCAGGGCAAAAATGCCCAGCGGGTAGGGGGTGGGGCCAAACAGTTGATAGCTGAAGCGCGCCAAACCCTGACCAATCAGCAGAATGGTGAGGATCGACGGCAGGCCGCGAAACAGATCGGTATACAGCCGGGCGGGCACGCGCAGCCAGCGCGCGGGTGAAATGCCCATGAGCGCCAGAATCAAGCCAAAGAAGGTGCCCAGCACCGTCGCCGCCACCGAGATGATCACCGTATTCACCAGCCCGGTGGTCAGCAGCTGCGGCAGCACATCCCGCATAGCGGAAATATCGAAAAAGGTACGAGAAAGAAGCGTAATCAGATCCATAGCCGACTCTCATTTGCGGGTGATGGACAGCGGCCATCACCGGGTGCCTACGCGCGCGTAAGGGGCGCGGGAATTAAGGATGATGGGGCAGGTACTGCTCCGGCATAGGCGATCCTGGGAACCACTTCTGATAGAGCTGTTTCCACGTGCCGTCCTGCATGGCATCTTTGATGGCCTTATCCAGCGCCGCTTTAAACGCGGGTTTGTTTTTGGCTATCGCCACGCCAGCCGGGGCATCGAAAGAGGGGATATTGGCGGCGGTGGTCAGTTTGAAGCGACTGGCATAGTCTTTCGCCGCTTCATAATCCAGGAACATGGCATCCAGCGTACCGTTGTTCAGCGCGGAGACGGCGGCATTGTTATCCGGGAAGCGCACCAGGTCCGTCTGTTTTAAGTGCTGCAACGCATAGCTTTCTTGCAGCGTCCCTTGAATCACGCCCAGCCGTTTGTGCGCCAGCGTCTCGACGTTCTTCACGCCGCTGTCGCTGCGCGTTAACACCGTTAAATAGCCCGCAAGATAGCCGGTGGAGAAATCCACGGTTTTTTCCCGCGCGGGGGTGATACCGATAGCGGCGACGCCCGCATCGTATTGCCCGTTGGCCACCGCAGGCAGAATGGCGGAGAAGTCCTGCCCAACAAAATCCACCTTATCGATGCCGATACGGTGGGCCACATTTTTGAAGAACTCCACGTCAAAGCCGGTGAAATTGCCGTTTTTATCGGTGAAGGTATACGGCTTGGCATCACCCAGGCTCGCCACGCGCAGGTGCCCGGGGTCGATTAATCCGTACGGATTGGCGTCACTCGCTGCCCGGACGCTGAAGGTGGCTGACAGCAGAACCGCGCTGCCCAGCAGGGCGGCGGTGAGCGAGGTTGAACGTTTATGCGATGTCATAAAGCGCTTCCCTATTTGCAGGTGAAACTACACGATTCACCGATCCGGAACGACTTGAGACCGGTCTCAGTGAAGAATAAAGCGAAACCGTTCTTGTTGTGAGACCGGTCTCAAGTGGATATACTGATATTAAGCACACGTGTTATTCAGCGTCAACGTAGATGTTATCAACTTGTGATTGGAAATAATTATGACCTTAAAAAAGCCGCTGATGCGGGGGCCCACGGTGGCCGACGTCGCCCGACAAGCCGGGGTGTCGAAGGCCCAGGCGGCACGCGCGCTGGGCGGCTACGGGGCCGTGAGTGAAGAGGTGCAGGCTCGTGTCACCCAGGCGGCGGAAGCGCTGGGCTATCGGCCCAATGAACTGGCGCGCAGTATGAACACCGGACGTTCCAATACCATTGCGGTGATCGTCGGCGATATCGAGAACCCGCATTTTGGTCTGGCGCTGCGCGGCATGGCGGATGTGGCGCGTCAGGCCGGGTTCCATCTGCTGCTGAGCAACAGCGATGAAACCGTTGAGGAGGAGCGCGAAGCGGTGCGCGTCATGCTGGATAAGCGGGTGGATGGCATCATTGTGGCCCCTTGTAGCTCGCTGGCGGCGGATAACGATCACCTGCATCAGGTCCTGGCTGAGGGCCGCGCGCTAATGACCTTTGACCGCGCGGTAGAAGGGCTGCCGGTGGAAACGATTCAGGCCAATTTTTTAAGCGTGGCGAAGCAGGCGACGCAGCAGTTGTTAAACGCCGGGCATCAGCGCATCGCCTATGTCTCCAGCATGCGCATCGCGCAGCCGTATTCTCACGGCCTGGCATTGGGGCCAACGCCGGTGGCGCAGCGAGTGCAGGGCATGATTGACGCGCATCAGGCTGCGGGTAGCGAACTGGACCCCGCCCTGGTGCGGCTCAATGCCACCAGCAATGACAGCATTGAGCAGATCCTGACCGCGCTGCTGGCGCTGGACGATCCGCCCACGGCGCTGATCGCCTCCGACAACCTGATTGCGATGGGCATGCTGCGCGGCTTGGCGAAACGGGGTCTGCGCGTGCCGCAAGACATCGCCTTTATGATGTACGACGATTTCCCGTGGACGGAACTGATGACGCCGCCGCTCACGGTGGTGGCGCAGCCGGTCTATGAAATGGGGCGGGAAGCGGCGCGCAGGCTGATCTGCCACATTCGTCAGCAATCGCCTGGGCCGTTGCCCGTTTTCGACAGCTGGCTGGTGGTGCGCGGCTCCCTCGGCGAAAACCGGCTTGCGGCGCGCTGAGCGCCGGAAACGGAGAGGAAGGCCGCGCGCGGCGGCTCAGGCCAGGGGCTGGGCGGTTTCATGCAGATGCTGCCACACAATGTGTCCTGCGTCGTCGCAGGTTAGCACAGCGGTTGAAAAGCGCGGTATCGCCGGCTGGCCCGGCAGCTGCTGCCATTCCCGGTAAAATACGGTGGCGCCGTGCGCGTGCTCGGTTAACACCCGCGCCTCCGCGATGGCAATGTGCAGACCCGGCCGCGCACCGCGCTGCGCCTGGAAGAAGGTGCGCAGCGCGTCATAATCAAGCAGGACACCCTGCGGCGTCACCATGCTAAAGGTTGGGCTAAAGCGCGCCAGCAGCGCATCGCACACCGCGTCATCGGCGTCGGCGTCGCTCAGCCAGCGTTGAATCAGCACGTGCGCATCCCGCACTTCCTGTCGATAACGGTTCATTTTTTTTCCTGAGTTAAGGGCGAAATGCCGGGCGTGTTTGCCAAACGCATACAGCACAGCAGGGGGATCGCCGCGCTGCACGCGGCGAAGATAAAGCACAGACGATAGGCATGCGCCTGCGGCTGCCCGGTGAGGAGCAGAAGCGCAAATAGCAGGCTCATTAGCGTCACGCCGCCGCAAAAACTCAGCTGACGATTGATATTCCACAGGGCGCTGGCATCCGCCAGGTCGGCATCGGCAAGGTCAACAAATGCAGCGCTTTGCGCCGCGCTGCTCACCAGGCTGCCGCCAAAGCCCATCAGGGCGAAGGCCACGGCGCAGCGTATTGCCATCCCGTCGTGAGCCAGGGTGGCGAGCAACCCCATCCCTAGCGCCTGCGTCACGCAGCCTGCAAGAAACAGCGGACGCGGGCCCCCGCGGTTGAAGGTCTTGCCCGTTAGGCTAATTGCAACAAACGCGGCGGCGGCCCAAGGCAGCATCATGGCGCCGACCCACGTCGCACGCATTCCCAACGGGCCCTGCAAATAGAGCATGGCCAGCAGATTCACGCCGGTAAACACGCCAGGCACGCCGTGATACAGCAGCATGGCGGTGCGCAACCGCGGCGCGTTGAGCAGGCGCAGGTTAAGCAGCGGGGCGCGCGTCCTCAGACTATGCCGGATAAAGCCAGTGAGACAAAGTGCACCCGCCAGCAGGGTGGCCGCGCCCCGCGCAGCGGCGTGCGCCTCGCCCAGCCAGGTTAATCCCAGCAGCAGCAGGGTTAAGGCCGCGCAGCCGCTTACCAGGCCCACGCTATCCAGCGGCTCGGTGTTGGGCGTAGGCGGCTCCTGCTTGAGCCCGCAGCCCGCCAACGTAAACGTGAGCAGCGCCAGCGGCAGGCTAATCAAAAACACCCCACGCCAGCCAAGATGCTCTACCAGCACGCCGCCCAGCGCGGGAGAGAGGGCCGGTGCCAGCAGCGCAACCAGCATCACCGCCGAGGATAATTTGGCGCGTTCGTGTGGGCGGAACAGGGCGTAGGTCAGCGTTTGGCCCAACGGGATCAGCAGGCCGCCGCCCATGCCCTGCAGTCCGCGCCAGACGATCAGCTGCGTGAGGGACGCGGAGGCGCCAACGCCGCAGGTAGCCAGCATAAACAGCGCCAGCGAAGCCATCAGCACGCGTTTCCCGCCAACGCGGCTTGCCAGCCAGCCGCTGATGGGGATCACCAGCGTCAGGCCCAGCATATACGCGTTGCTCACCCACGCCAGCTGGCTTAAGGGCGCGTTAAAGTGGCGACCGATATCCGGGTAAGCCACATTGGCGATAAACATGTTCACTAAATCAAGAAAGAAGCCGAGCAAATAGACGCTGGCCACCTGGACACGATAACGCATAAGCGTTCCCAACAAGCCGATCAGACGGCGCAGTATAAGGCGGGCAAAAACGCAGATAAATCCAGACACAGCCGCTACACTGTCAAAAATTTTTTGACAATCGTTCATAGGAAGAAGGAAACGCTGTGCTTAATCTGCAGCGCATTGAGATCTTTATTGCGGTGGTGGACGCCGGGAGTTTTACCGGTGCCGCCCGCACGCTTGGGCTGACCAAAGCGGTGGTAAGCGTGAACATTAAACAGCTCGAAGCGGAGCTGGCGGTGGCGCTGCTCACCCGCAGCACGCGCCGCGTCTCAGCAACAGAGGCGGGCGAACGCTTTTACCATCAGGGGCGAGGGCTGCTGCAGGATGCGGCGCGCGTGCTGGAAGAGGTGCGCGGCAATCACGCCGGATTACGCGGCTTGCTGCGTGTCACCACCACGCCGGAATATGGCGCTCGCGTGGTGGTGCCTGCGCTGGCCGCACTGCGCGCAGCGCATCCGCAGCTGCGCATCCAGCACGTCGCTTCCTCACAAAGTGACGATCTGATTTCCGGGCGTTTTGACCTGGCTATCCGCCTTGGGCAGTTGGCCGATTCCACGCACCACGCGAGACTGATTGACCAATTTGCGATTGTGCCGGTGGCGTCACCCGCCTATCTGCGTACCCATCCTGTGCGGCAGCTCGCCGATCTGGCAGAAGCGCAGTGGATTGCCCATAGCCGTTTAACCGCGCCGCTCAGCTGGCAAGTCACCACGCCCGCAGGCGAAATGGTCGCGTTTGAGGCGCAATCACCCGCCGCGATTGTGGCCGACAGCGCTGCATCTCTGCTGGCGTTTGCCCGGGCGGGAGCGGGCGTTGCGCTGCTGCCCGACTGGCTGGTGAACGAGGCACTCGCCGAGGGGAAGCTGGTGGCGCTGCTGCCGGATCATGGCTTTCCCCGCCAGGGCATTTACGCGGTCTATCCCCACACGCGGCACGTCCCGGAAAAAGTGCGCACCGCCATCGATCTGCTGTGCGCGCGGCTGGCTCACGCGGCGTAGCGCGTTCACCGCGGGTGCGCAAAAAAAATCCGGGCGCAGGCCCGGATCGTCTTAACCACGCCGGTTAGGGCGTAGGCGAGTGCGTGTGCAGCGGTTTACGCGCCACCAGCTTCCGCAGCGACACATAAAACACCGGCGTGAGGAACAGCCCGAACAGCGTGACGCCCAGCATGCCGGAGAACACGGTGATCCCGGTCACACCGCGCACTTCCGCGCCCGCGCCTTCGCCTAAGATCAGCGGCACGGTGCCGGCAATAAAGGCGATGGAGGTCATGACAATCGGCCGCAGACGCAGACGACAGGCTTCCAGCGCCGCCTCCACAATCCCTTTGCCCTGCATCTCCAGCTCACGCGCGAATTCAACAATCAGGATTGCGTTCTTACATGCCAGGCCCATCAGCACCACCAGCCCGACCTGCACAAACACGTTGTTATCGCCGCCGGTAAGCCACACGCCCACCAGCGCCGACAGCATCGTCACCGGCACAATCAGGATCACCGCCAGCGGCAACGTCCAGCTCTCATACAGCGCCGCCAGCACCAGGAAGGCCAGCAGCACCGCCACCGGGAACACAATAAAGGCGGTATTGCCCTGCGTGGCCTGCTGGTAGCTCAAGTCGGTCCACTCAATGTTCATGCCGTTGGGCAGCACCTGACCAGACATCGCTTCCAGCTTTTGCATGGCTTCCGCAGAAGAGAGCACGCGCGGGTCGGCATCGCCAATCAGGTCCGCCGCCGGATAGCCGTTGTAGCGGATCACCGGATCGGGCCCGTAGGTGGTGGTGATGTTGACCATGCTGCCAATCGGCACCATCTCGCCGCGATCGTTGCGGGTGCGCAGATTCGCAATGTCCTGCATTGTGCCGCGAAAATCGCCGTCCGCCTGCGCCATTACGCGCCATGTCCGTCCAAACTTATTGAAATCATTGACGTAAGCCGAGCCGAGATACACCTGCAGCGTGCTGAACAGATCGGTCAACGACACGCCCTGCGCCTTGGCTTTATCGCGATCCACCTGCACGTCCAGCTGCGGAACGTTAGCCTGATACGACGAGATCGGGAACATCATGCCGGGGGTCTGCATCACCGCGCCGGACAGCGTATTGATGGCGGTTTGCAGCGCACCGTAGCCCAGCCCCGCGCGATCCTGCACGTAGAGCGAATAGCCGGACCCCTGACCTAAGCCCAGGATCGGCGGCGGCATAATAGAGAAGCCAAACCCCTGTTGAATTTTGGCGATTTTGGCATTCAGCTCGGCGTTGATGGCGGCCGCGCTGCGCGTGCGTTCACTGAACGGCTTCAGGCCAAAGAACACCGTGCCGGTATTTGGCGTGTTGGTGAATTGCAGCGCATTCAGGCCAGGAAACGCCACCGCGTAGGCTACGCCCTCGGTATGCATGCCAATTTCACTCATCTGTCGGATCACCGCGTCGGTGCGGGCCAGCGAGGCGCCTTCCGGCATTTTCACGCCGCCAATCAGGTAGAGTTTGTCCTGGGTGGGAATAAACCCGCCCGGCACGGTATGGAACATCCATCCGGCCCCGGCCAACAGCAGCACATAGACACCAAACACCGCGCCGCGCCGCCGCAAGGTTTTCGCCACCATCGACTCATAGCCGCTGGCGCTGCGGTGGAAGAAGCGGTTGAAGCCGCGGAACAGCCAGCCCAGCAGATGATCGATAATGCGTGTAGGGCGGTCCTTGGGCGCGGCGTGATCTTTCAGCAGCATGGCGGCCAGCGCAGGCGACAGCGTCAGGGAGTTGATCGCCGAAATCACGGTGGAAATCGCGATGGTGACGGCAAACTGCTTATAGAACTGGCCGGTCACGCCCGACAGAAACGCCATTGGCACAAACACGGCGCACAGGACCAGCGCGATAGCGATGATCGGCCCGGACACTTCGCGCATCGCCTGATGCGCCGCATCACGCGGCGACAGGCCCAGCTCGATATTGCGTTCGACGTTTTCCACCACCACGATGGCGTCATCCACCACGATGCCTATCGCCAGCACCAGACCAAACAGGCTGAGGGTGTTGAGCGAGAAGCCCAGCAGATACAGCACGCTAAAGGTGCCCACTACCGACACCGGCACGGCCAGCAACGGGATGATCGACGCGCGCCAGGTTTGCAGGAACAAAATCACCACCAGCACCACCAGCACAATCGCTTCAAACAGCGTTTGCACCACGGCGTGGATCGAGTCGCGCACAAATACCGTGGGATCGTAAGGCGCGGCCCACTGCACATCCTCAGGGAAGCGGGTGGCCAGCTCGGCCATTTTGGCGCGCACCGCGTTAGAGAGATCGATGGCGTTGGCGCCCGGTGCCTGGAAAATACCGATGCCCACGGCGTCTTTATTGTTGAGCTGCGAGCGCAGCGCGTAGCTGCCTGAGCCCATCTCAATGCGCGCGACGTCACGCAGCCGCACCAGCGAGCCATCATCGGCGGTTTTCAGAATGATGTTGCCAAATTCAGCTTCGCTCTCCAGTCGCCCTTGGGTGTTGATCGACAGCAGAAAATCGCTGGCTTTTTTCGTGGGTTCCGCGCCCAGTTGCCCGGCGGACACCTGCACGTTCTGCTCCTGCATCGCGCTGACCACATCGCCCGCGGTCAGGCCGCGCGCCGCGACTTTATTGGGATCGAGCCAGACGCGCATGGCGTACTCACCGGCACCGAAGATCTGAATTTGACCGACGCCAGGCAGACGCGCCAGCTCATCTTTCACCTTCAGAGTGGCGTAGTTGCGCAAGTAGAGCGAGTCGTATTTGCCGTGCGGTGAGAATAGGTGCACCACCAGCGTCAGCGTAGGCGACATTTTCTGGGTGGTGAGACCCAGCTGGCGCACCGCTTCGGGCAAACGCGCTTCCGCCTGCGCCACGCGGTTCTGCACCTGCACCTGCGCCTGGTCCGGATCGGTCCCGGGGCGGAAGGTCACGGTGGTGACCAGCACGCCATCCGAGCCGGCGACCGATTTCATGTACATCATGTTTTCCACCCCGTTGATCGCCTCTTCAAGCGGCGTGGCCACGGAGTCGGCGATCACTTTGGGGTTGGCACCCGGATATTCGGCGCGCACCTGCACGCTGGGCGGCACCACGTTGGGGTACTCGCTGATCGGCAGCAGCGGAATGGCGATCAGGCCGGTGGTAAAGATCAAAATCGACAGCACCGCCGCGAAGATCGGTCGGTCGATAAAAAAGCGGGAAAAATCCATAACGGGCAGTCTCGATTGTTATTGAGCGGAGCGCATCGCCACCGGCTGCGCCTTCACCGGCATACCGGGCATAAACACTTTTTGCAGACCGTTGACGATCACGTTGTCACCCGGCTTCAGGCCGGATTGCACAATGCGCAGGCCGTTGGCTAAATCACCTACCTGAATGTCGCGGCGCTGGGCTTTCCCTTCGCCATCTATGACGTAAACGTATTTACGATCCTGATCGGTCAAGACGGCTTTGTCGTCCACCAGCAGGGCGGTGAAGTCGGCGCTGCCCGGCAGGCGGACGCGGGCAAACAATCCCGGCGTAAACTGTCGCTGCGCGTTATCCAGCGTGGCGCGCATGCGAATGGTGCCGGTGCTGGCGGTCAACTGGTTATCAAGGAAATCCACGCTGCCGCGGTGCGGATAGCCGCGTTCACCGGTGAGGCCGACTTCCACCGGCAGCGCACCGCGCTGCTGCCCCTGACGCGCCATTGCCTGGTACTGCAAATAGGTGGCTTCATCGACATCGAAATAGACAAAGATCTTGTCCAGCGACACCAGGGTGGTCAGCACGCTGGCGCTGTCGCCGGCGGAGACCAGGTTGCCGGTGGTGATCAGCGCGCGGCTGGCGCGGCCGTCAATCGGCGCGGTGACGCGGGTAAAACTCAGGTTGAGCTGTGCCATATCCACCGCCGCCTGCGCCGACTGGACGTTAGCCTGCGCCTGACTGGCGGCAGAGCGACGCTGTTCCCACGCCTCGCGCGAGACCAGGTTGGTGCCAATCAGCTTGTCGGTGCGCGCCGCTTCGCTGCGCGCCAGCGCTGCCTGGCTGCGTGCGTTGTTCAGCGCGGCCTGCGCTTGCTCCAGCGTGGCGCGATAGGTGCGGTCGTCGATGGTAAACAGCACCTGACCTTTTTTAACCTCGTCGCCTTCGCGGTAATTGACCTTGTCGATATAGCCCGACACGCGCGGGCGCAGCTGCACGCTCTCCACGGCGTCAAATCGCCCGTTGAAGCTATCCCAGCGGCTGACCTTCTGCTCGACGACCTGCGCGACGCTGACCTCGGGCGGCGGCGGCGGGGCGCTTTGTGCCTCCCCGCGATCGCAGCCGGCGAGCAGGCTTCCCAGCAAGATCGCGCCTGACAGGCTGAGCGCCTGACGAACCCCATTTGTTTGCAGATGCATTGTTGTTATTCCGCGTTGGTGTGAAAAGAGATGTACGAAAAATCTGCAACTTTTAAGATTGCATTTAAACGCGAGGAGTGTAGGCTTGTGCGAACTGCATCTGCAAGAATATCTGATACACTTTACGTGCGGTTTTGATCCTCGCCTGGGCGGGCAGCAGAAAGTCCCTACTGCGAGTGCGGCATTTAATGCAATAATAAAACTTGCATTAAATGGCATAGTCAGTCACCCTTAAAGTGTAACTGCAACTGATACTGATACTTTTCGCTACGGCGATGGGAGAGAATGGGATGATGAGCGACGCATTTATGCACGATCTAATCGACTGGATTGATAACAATATCGAAGCCCGCCTGGATCTGGACACGGTGGCTGACCGCGCCGGTTACTCCAAGTGGCACCTGCAGCGCATGTTCAAAGAGCACACCGGTCATCCGCTGGGCGAGTACATTCGCGCGAAAAAGCTGAAGAAATCAGCGGATCGCCTGACCACCACCAATGAGCCCATTCTGAACGTGGCCATTTCGCTGGGGTTTGATTCGCAGCAGTCGTTTAACCGCAGTTTTAAACGACAGTATGGTGTGGCGCCGGGCGCATGGCGCCGTCATGCCGCGCACGTCCCCCGCGCTGTGCAGTAACCCCGCCGCCAGGGCCAGCCTTGCTGGCCCGCGTTTTTCCCCTCGTAAACCTGCTATCATCGACGCCTCTGTGTTGAGGATGTCACGATGTCGAAAAAACGCTGGCTAGGTCTGCTGTTGGCGCTGATAGCCACCTGGGCCGGGCTGAAACCCCATTTAGGCTCACACGCGCCCGTTCATCCTGGCGCCCTTGCATCCTTTACCGAGCCGCACGCCGTTGCGCGCTGGATTACGCTGCACCATCAGCTGCCCGAGGGCTATATCACCAAAAGCCAGGCGCGTCGTCAGGGTTGGGATCCGGCCAAAGGCAATCTGTGTGAGGTGCTGCCGGGGCGCGCTATTGGCGGCGATCGCTTTAGCAACCGCGAACACCGTCTGCCGATGCAGGCGGGGCGGCAATGGTATGAAGCCGACGTGAATTACGACTGCGGACGGCGCGACGCCGACCGGCTGCTCTACTCGTCCGATGGGCTCATCTTCCTCACCACCGATCACTACCGCAGTTTTCAGCCAGTAAAGGCACGGCCTTGACGATACCCGCGCACGCGTTGAGGTGCGCAATGGGCGTGGCGCCGCGCCAACGTGCACGCGGCGCTTAGTGGGAAGGAGCTTACGCGTGCAGCGGCAGGATCAGCATGGTCAACGTTTGACGGGCGCTGGCGGGCAAATCGCCGCCGCCGGTGTAGCCATTGTTCTCAACAATCACCGAGTTTAACCCCACCAGCCAGTCATAGATGTAATAGGCCGTGTGATTCGCGGGTGCCGCCGACAGGCGCGTCAGACGCTGCCCGGCAGAGAAATTGACGCTCGGCGCGGGCGGCCGGGCAAAAATCGGTTGTCCACGGTTTACCCGGCTCTCGGGACGCTCGCTTTCCGGACGCTGTAAAAAGCCCAGCCAGGCAACAAAATCGCCCAGTACCGTCATCGCGCGTGACACTTGACGATCGGTACGCGCGTCGTGGGCGCTGGCCTGCGCATCCGGTTCGTTGAGCGCCTGCTGCAATTTTTGCAGCACGTTAAGGCGGAAACTGGCGGTGATCAACTCCTCAACCAGCAGCTCCAGGGTGGGTTTATCCACATTCAGCAGCGCCAGCAGGCTGCGGCTCTCCGGCAGCTGGCGCAGATGCTCAAGCCACAGGGAAAACACCTGCTGCGGGAACTGCTGATCGCGCTGGCCACCGCCGTGGCGTGGCTCCGCGGGCGCTACCGGCTGGTCGTTGAACAGGTCAAACTCAAAGCCGATGCCAAAATAGCTCTCTTCCGCCGCTGCGGGACTTTTGCTGCTGGAGAGGGCGGCGCTGCCGCTGCTCAGCCACAGCTGGCGCACCGCTTCGCGAGACGGCTGCAGCCGTTCGAGCAGTTCGCCGTGCAGGCCGGTGCGGTGTTGCAGGCATTTTAGTAAGGTGTCAGCGATGATTTGCTTGCGCGCGGCCTGTTCGGGCGTCGCGCTGGCTTCGGTCCACGGTTGCAGGCGCGCCACCAATTTTTGCTGCAGGCTGCTTAACTGCTGCGCCAGCCGATCGCGCCTGGCCTCGGGCTGCATCTCGTCCTGCAGCCAGGCCCCCATGCGATCCACGCCCGCGCGATCCAGCGCCAGCATCGACCCCCACGTCTGTCCCGGCTGACCCAGCTGACGCTGTACCGCTTCGTCCACGTTGATCTGCTGATGACGCGCGTCGTGCGGCGTGATAGCCCAAATCAGGCGCGGTTTTTCACCGCCGTTGGGGATGCTCTGATGCAGATGCCACTCGCGCAAGGCGCTGGCGGCCCTCTCTGCATCTTGACGCTGGCTGGCTGCGGTGCAAATCAGCATCAAATCGATGCCCTGACGCGCGGCGTAAAAGCCGGGCAGCAGGGCGCGTTTCTGTTCCAGCAGCGTGGCGCGCAGCGGATCGCGCCGCTGCAAGGCGGCACGGTCCTGCTGGTGTTCCGCATCGGCAGGCGTGCCGGGCGCGGGCAGCTCCAGCATATCCGCGTCGTCATACAACGCCTGACGCGGCGTGGAGCCGAGCGGAATGGTGATCTCCAGCGTCAGCAGGGCCAGCCAGCCCAGCGGCACCGCCTGCGGTTTACTGATGCGGTTGGCCACCACCGGACAGACTTCAATCATCTCCTGCAGGTCGGCCTCGCTGCCGATCAGCTTTTCGGCGGGCAGCGCGGTGTCATCCACCAGCAAACTGAGCGGCGCCAGCAGGCGCGGTGCCTGACGCAGCTGGTGACGCAGATGCATCAGCTGACGCAGGCTTTCGCTCAGCGCACGCTGGTTAGGCCACAGCAGCGCAAAAAGCTGTACGCGATCGTCCACGCTCAGCCACGGTGCCAGCTCCACCGCCTGCGGCCAAAAGTGCCGATCCAGGACGTCGGCATGGCGGTGCTGGCGGCGGCTCCAGGCCCACAGCGTGATCAGCGCATCGCTGTCCAGACCGGGCTGCACCCCCTCCTGGCGATGGCGCTGCAGGCGCTGGATGGCGGCATCCATAGTGGCCGTATCCGGCTGCGCGTCAACGGTGGCGCTGGCCAGCATCAGACGCAGCAGTTCGGCATCGCTGAGCAGCGTCATCTCTACAGGCCAGGCGCTGGATTGCGCCTCGCGGAGATGGCTGAAGCGCGTGGCGGTGGCAAAGTCGAGGTTGCCGGGATTGATTTGCTGAAAGTAGTTAACACTCTTGTCGCCCAGCTGGGCCAAAAGCTGCCCTTGCGCATCGCCGACCATTTCGCTGAGCAGCCAGGCTTTTCCCGCCTGTGACTGACCAAACAGCGCCAGCGTCACCGGACGCGCCAGCTGACGTGCCAGCGCATGGCTCTCCACGCGCGCGCGACGCAGCTGGAGGCGCAGCGTATCCGCCTCCAGCGCCAGGCGCGGGGCGTGTGCCTGATGGGTGTCAATCCAACCCAGCGCGCTGTCGAGGGTTTCCTGCATCAGGCTCAGACGCTTTGCCGGGGTGGCGGCGGTATTTTTCTTGGCCGTTCTCATCGTTTACAGACGCTCCCGCTGTCGATCCAATATTGGGCGTTGGCATTGCCGGTAGCCGACAGCGTATTCAATTTCAAACTTAACTGCGACAGCGGCACGCGCGTACCGTCGTCCAGTCGGGCATCGCTCAGCACCAGCCGCTCAGGGCCGGCATGGTCTGGGCCGGGCTCGACCGCCAGTTTAATGCGCAGCACGCTTTCGCCCGCCACTTTACGCGCCAGCTGCGGATCGGTGATGCTCAGGCTATACAGCGGCGACGCGGGCCAGCGATCGTTGTCGAGCTGGCGGAAGCCCAGGCAGACGTTGCCGCGAATGCGGAAGCTGCTTTTGCGATCCAGCGCAAAGCTCTCGCTGTCGAGGTCAATTTCGCTGTAGCACAAATTATCATCGCTCAACGTGGCAGTCTCATCCAGCACGCCAAGATAGCGGATCGTGGAGTAGGGTTCAAAGTCGCCGGCGCGGAACCAGAAGCTGCTCAGACGCAGATCCAGCGCCAACAGGCACAGCATCGCGCCCACGGCGGCGGTGGATTTGGGATTATCAATGCGGCCCAGTTTGTTAAAGGGATACCAGTCGCTGGTGTGATAGCCCTCCAGCGACAGGATGCGGCTGCCAGGCAGCGGCTGCAGATGACGCACCAGCGCCTGGACGCCCGGGAAGCGCGACGGGCGCCCGGTAAGCAGCAGCACATCGCACTGATAGAGCGATACCACTTCACACATGGCGCGCAGCGCCGGGATGATCGCCATGCGGTGCTGCAAGAATTCGCCATGTAGCTGCGCCATGCTCACCACCAGCGGCACCTCCAGCAGGTCAAAGCGCGTGGTGCCGCCAAGGGTGCGCTGAATCTCGCCGTTAACAAATGCCAGCACGCTGCTGGCCGGTTTCTGCGGCACCAGTTCGCCAAACAGCGCATTGATCTCGCTGTGGCTGTCGAGCGGGTCCCACGTCTCGTAGCGCTCAAGCACCGCTTGCGCCAGGGGAATAAACAGCTGCAGCGTCACCTGTTGGCGCAGTGTGGCCTGACCGTCCATACGGCTGTCATGGCCAAACAGTTTGTTCATTAGCGGCTCGGCCAGCGTCAGTCCGGCCTTTTGCAGGCTCTGCTGCAGCGCCGGTAAAATCCACTGTTGGATCACGTCCAGCAGAATGTCATCGCCCGCGACTTTAAAGCCTTCGCGGAACAGCAGGCGCGGCGTGATTTTCACGTTGTTGCCCTGACCGTCATCCAAACGGTAGTGGGTGATGGCTAAGTCGGTGGTGCCGCCGCCGATATCAATGGAGGCAATACGCAGGCTCTTGCCCGCGAGCTCATCCGCGTCGCGCGGGCGGTCGGGACGCGCCATGCTGCTAAAGAAATCTTCTGCGCGACCGGCAAAATTCACCTGCGTTTCGTTAAACAGCCATACCATCTGACCGCAGGTGGCTTCATCCCACTCCATTTGCACATCCGGCACGGGGCGGCGGCTTGTCGCCTGCTCCTCCGGCGTGAAAGGCGTCTCCGCAGGATGCCAACCTTCGGCTTTCCACACCAAAGCGATCGCTTCCTGCATACGGCGACGGAAAATCTCGCGCTCGGGCTTCGGCATGGCGGAAGGCAGCGTCAGGATCACATGGCGCAGCTGGCGTGGCGCCTGGCTCTGCGGCATGCGCGCGCGCTGCGCGGCGCTGTTCATCTGCATCATTGCCTGCGCCAGCAGTTCACACAGCATGAAAGTCATCAGCGAACTACGGCTGTAGCTGGCGGAAAACACCGGCAGGCGCTCGTCGGCGGGCAGCGCGTGCAGCGGCTGACCTTCATCGTTCAGTAACAGGGTAAAGGGCAGCGCGGTGGCAGCGGGTTCGTCGCTGCTGCCGCTGGCGTTGAAACGCCAGCCCGGCTGATAGCGGGCTTCATCCCACAAATAGCGGCGCGGGCTGGAGAGCCCGGTGCTGCCTTCGGTGCCGGCGCGCTGCAGCGCCAGGCGGCTGGCTTCGCGGCCAACGCGCGTGAGCGAGGGCCACATAAAGGCATTTTCCCGGCCGCTCTCCAGCGAAAAATTGGCTTTGCCAAAGCGCGGTTCGGCAAATTCCACGCGGCTGTCAAACAGCTCGTTATAGACTTTGTGCGGCTCAGAGAGATCGCGCAGCTGCAGCTCATAGGTTTGACGCAGCCCGTTGCTCTCTTCGGCATGATCTTCCACCAAAATACCGCAGGTGTGGGAGTTACCGACGTCCAGAATGATATCGACGTTGACCGCTGGGGTTTGCAGTGACGTGGCCTGAATCACGATCTCGGCCAGATCGAGCTGTTCGCCCAGCAGCTCCAGAATATTCAGGTAGTGGGCCTGATACTCAAATTCCCGCAGCGCCTGGTTGATTGCCTGCTCGCGGCGCGATTCCAGCGCGGTCACTTGCTGAGCAAACGTTTCGCGCAGCCAGCCGTCAACCCACGTGTGATCAAGAAATTCGCCCAGCTCATAGTTATGCCAGGCCAGCGCGAAGCTCACGCCGTTTTGTGCATCCGCCTTGCTCAAGCCGTGCTGCTCGCCGCCGTCTTGCTCCGCCACCAGGCGCGTATCAAAGGCCAGGGTGATACGGTGCGTGTTACCTGCGGCGTCCGGCTGTGACAGCGGTGCCAGGTGCAGCCGCGCCCAGTTATCCGGGCCGCCAATAAAGCGGCGGCCGCTGGTGCAGCGCAGCACCGGCAGGGGCAGCCACTGGTGCGCCAGCAGCGTCAGCGAATCGGCAAGGGCGATATCCGATTCGGGGCGCACCACTTCCGCTGCGCCACCGTCTTCCGGGTAGAGCAGGAACTTTCCGCTGTTGCCATCAACGTGCAGGCGCAGCAGCGGGCCGTTGGCGGTCTGGCGCACAAACTGGCGACGCGCCTGAAGCGCCGGTAAGCGCAGGCCAAAATCGAGAAACTGCACGCCGCTGTCTTCAATCAGCGTGATTTTCTGTTTGTCATCGATGAGGGGTGCCAACATGGTTACTTACTCTCACGCTTAATCGTCAACGGGAAGACCTGATCGGCGCCGTACTGCGCCGTACAACTGGCGATACCGTCGCCAGCCTTGCACACCAATTCCGGCATGCGGTAGCGCGACTTGTCGCTGCAGGTGGCGGTATAGCGGCTGCGTACCACCATGGTGCCTTCCACGGTCATGGCGGCGGTCACATCCGCTTTACAGCGAATATTATCGCCTTGGGTGATCATGGCGGTGCCTTTGCCGTTGCGCAGCTGGTAGCGCAGGCTCGGTGGCTTACCGGTGGGGAGATTGGTCTGACGCAGCACCACGCGCCAGGTGCCGTTGATAAATTTCACCGAGCCAATGCGGGCATCATCGGCGGTCATCACCAGGTCGTCCGGTTTGGCCGGTTCGGTGTGCTCCGCCACGATTGCTGCAGGCGACGCGGGAGGCGTTACCGCCGTCGCCGCGGCCGTTGCCGTCGCGATAACGCTGGCCGGTTTTTGCGGCAGGGTGGCGGCCAGTTTGCTTACCGGTGGCAGTGTGACAGCGCGCGCGGGCACGCTCTGCTGTGCCGCTGGCGACGGCGATGGCGGGACAGACGTCGGCGCCTGATGCAGCCACCAGGCCACACCGGCGGCGACGGCGGCGGCGACCGGCAGTAACAGCAGCAGCGGACGCGCAGGGTGCGGTCGCGGTGCATTAGTGGCTTGCGGTAACGGTTCCGGCACCAATGCGGGCGTTTCCGGTTCGAGGGTGTCCGGTTCGGGCGCGGGCTCAGGCTCAGGCTGCGGTTCAGGCGCGGGCGCGGCAGCGGCCGGCGGGATCTCAATCAGTGGTGCAATGATCGGCGCGACGCTGATAGGGGCCGGGATCGGCGCGGCTGGCTCAGCGAGCAGCGGCGGTAGCGCCTCCTCCAGGGTGTCGCGCAGGCAGGCCAGCGCATCATCACGCGTGCGCGCCTGCGGATCCACAAACCCCCAAAAGGTGATCACCGGTTTGCCATTGACCAGATAGACATATTGCTGATCCGGGAATTGCAGCGTTTTGCCCAACAACGCGCCAAACAGCCGCATGGCGGGGTTGTCCGCTCCGCGTGCGCGCAGGCTCAGGGCCAGTAAATCTTCCTGGTTGAGGCTCAGCAGCGCCAGCGCGTCGCGGCGCTCGTGGTCGCTGCCCGCCAGCCAGGATTTCACTTTGCCCTGAAACGGCGCATACCAGTCAAGGCGGTCACCGCGCTCGTTAGCCTGCGGAATAGCCAAACACTCGGCGAGCCCAGTGTGGCCGCGTAAGCGCAGCGTTTCACGGATTTGCAGCGCAGAGCTCCAGACGGGCTGACCGTTTTCACCCAGTGCCAGTAATGCGTCCAGATTGCCGCTGCGCAGAAAAGTTTTTGCCACTCGTTGGCCCTTATCGGTGGTTATCGGAGGTGTGTGATTGGCGATAAAAGTGATCTTAAGCCAAATGCGCACCGATCAAACGGTGGATAAAAGGGGGAAAACAGGGCGTTTTTCCCGCCGTCGCGCAAAGCTGTTGAAATTTTAGCCGCGTCCACGCGGGTTAGATAGCTGCTGTACCAGCATACCGGCTACCAATCCCCAGAACGCCGAACCTACGCCCAGCAGGCTAATACCGCTGGCCGTGAGGAGAAAGGCGATCAGTGCGCTGTCGCGGTGGGTGCTATCTTCCAGCGCCCGCTGCAGACTTGTTGCAAGCGTACCCAACAGCGCCAGGCCCGCCAGCGTGGCAATCAGCACCGGCGGCAAGGCGGTGAGCAGCAAGGCGAGCAGCGCGCCGGTGAAACCCGTGATGAGATAGAACACGCCAGCAATCGCGGTCGCCATCCAGCGGCGCGCGGGGTTCGGGTCCACATCGTCTCCCATGCACACCGCGGCGGAGATCGCCGCAACGCACACGGAAAAGCCGCCAAACGGCGACAGCAGCAGGGCGACGAAGCCGGTCCAACCGGTCAGCGCCGACACTGGCGGCTGATAACCGTGCGCCTGCAAGGTGGCAATACCCGGCGCATTCTGTGACGCCATCGTCACCAGAAAGTAGGGCACGCCCACGCCCAGCAGCGCTGCCACATTGAAGTGCGGCATAATAAAGTCAGGCACACTCAGCGCTGGCACCTGCGCCGGTAGGTGAATAGCGTGCTGGCCCAGCGCCACCACGATGCCCACCAGCAGCGCCAGCAGGATGGCAAAGCGCGGCAGCCGCCGCCGACTCAGCAGCCACGTCAAAATCATGCTGCCACACAGCGCGGCGTGGGTCTCCAGGCCGGTAAAGGTATGAAGACCAAAGCGCAGCAGGATACCCGCCAGCATGGCCGCCGCGAGCGACGCTGGGATCACGCGCATGAGCCGCGCGAACAGGCCGGTGATGCCGCTCAGCACAATCAGGGCGTTTGTCGCCACAAAGATGCCGATCACCTCGTTGAGGGTGAAGCCCTGAACGCTGGTGGCCAGCAGTGCGGCACCTGGCGTTGACCAGGCGGCGAGCACCGGCATTCGGGTCCACAGCGACAGTCCCAGCGAGGTAATGCCCATGGCAATGCCCAGCATTGACAGCCAGCCGCCGATTTGCACGGGCGTGGCGCCTGCGGCCTCTGCGGCTTGGTAGATGATGGCCGCGCTGCTGCTGTAGCCAATAAGCACGGCAACAAAACCCGACATTACCAAAGGAAATACGCGCGCAGGGCGCGCCAGGGAAGGCATCATACTCAACATCTCGCTGTGCGTTATAGCGCACATTGTGGCACGTGTATGTTATAGCGCACAAGTGCTACACTGGGCGTCCTTCAGTCAGGAGCGTGCATGGAACAGTTGCATCATTATCTCAGTCAGGCATTAAAACAGCTGCGGCAGGCCAACGGCTGGAGTTTAACACTGGCCGCTGAGCGCACCGGGGTCAGTAAAGCGATGCTTGGGCAGATTGAGCGCGGCGAATCCAGTCCCACCGTGGCGACGCTATGGAAAATCGCCACCGGCTTCAATGTGCCGTTCTCTTTTTTTGTGCATGACGTCAATCGCGCGTCGGGTGACGCAGTGACGTTTTGCCAATCGAACGCGCAGATGCAGGTTAAACCGCTGCTGCCATTCGATCCGGCGCTGCGTTTTGATCTGCTGGAAGTGACGCTGGCGGGCGGCGCGCAAAGCCACTCCTCCGCACATGAGCGTGGCGTGATTGAGCAGGTGGTGGTGCTGGAGGGGGAGCTGTTGCTGGGGCTGGCGGAAACCTGGCGGCGGCTTCAGGTTGGCGAAGCCTGGCAGTTCGCCGCGGATAAACCGCACAGTTACCGCAATCCCCTTGCGACGCCGCTGCGCTTTCACAGTCTGATTCATTATCTTCCTCGCGCGTGAGCGTAATTACATTTTGATACCAAGGCTCACTGTCGTGTTTGCTTTGTGATTCCTATACTTACGCGCTGCATTCTCACCCCAAATTTTGAGAGGAAACACCATGGCATTAACCACGCTAGACGCTAAAACCGCCCTGATTGTGATTGATCTGCAGCACGGCATTGTGCGCCTGCCGGTCGCGCCATTGGCCGCCGACGTTGTGATCGCGCGCGCCGCGCAGCTGGTTGAGCAGTTCCGCGCGGCGTCACTGCCGGTGGCGCTGGTGAATGTGGCGGGCGGCGCACCGGGCCGTAACGAGCAGGCGCGTCACGCCGGGGAATTGCCCGCCGACTGGGCGCTGCTGGTACCGGAAATGATGCCTCAGCCGGGCGACATTACCGTCACCAAAAAAACCTGGGGCGCGTTTCTCAATACCGATCTGCATGAACAGCTGCAGCAGCGTGGCGTCACCCAAGTGGTGATTTGCGGGATCGCTACCAGCATTGGTGTGGAATCCACGGCGCGTGAGGCGTATGCGTTGGGTTACAACGTCACATTGGCCACCGATGCCATGACCTGCCTTGACGGCATGACCCACACCAACAGCGTCGAGCGCATTTTCCCGCGCCTCGGCGAAACCGGCACCACCCATGATATCTTAGCGCTGTTGGCTGCGCAGTAACGCGCATCGGGCGTCATACCCTGCGCAGGCGCGCAGGGTATTAACGCTTTACAGGAAGGAATACCCCAACGTCAGGCCCAGGCTGTAATTGCGCCCGGGCGCCGGTTCGTAATAGCGTCCGTTACTCTCGTTGACAATCACCGAGCCCACGTAGCGGCGATCCAACAGGTTATCAACGCGACCAAACAGATCCACCGTCCAGTTCTGCACCTGCCATTTATACCCGCTGTTCACGCTCACCACCGTATAGGCGGGCGCGCGGACGCTATTCCGATCGTCGGCGGCAATATCACTCAGGTAGCGTACATCGGCACCCGCATACCAGCCTTGCTCTGGGGCATAAGTCAGACCGGCATACGCCATATTGCGGGCAATGCCCGGAATGCGTTTGCCGTCGCAGCTTTCACCGTCACAGGCGTTGCTGCGATAGCGCGCGTCCAGCAATGTCCACGCGGCTTTCACGTGCCAGTCGTAGCCGAAGGTTTGATCCAGTCCCAGCTCCAGCCCGCGTCGGCGCGTATCGCCGGCGTTTTTATAGCGGGTGCGCCCTTCTGAGGAGCCGGCGGAGACGATCTCGTTCTGGGTATCGGTCTGGAACAGCGCGGCGCTCAACAGGCCGTTGCCGATGCGCTTTTTACTGCCTATTTCAAGCGTATCGCTGGTGGCAGGCTGCAAATCGAGGTTGAGGCCATGCTGGTCATTTGTCCGATACGACAGCTCGTTCAGCGTCGGGGTCTCGAAACCGCGCCCGGCGGACACGTAGGCGTTCCAGCTGTCGTCAATGGCGTAGTTAAGCGCCGCCGCGGGCAGCCAGCGGTGGTAGCGGCGGTTGCCGCTGTCATCGGGGTCGTCTGCGGTGATGTAATGGTCGTTGGCGTCGAAATTCACCGTGCTGAAGCGCACGCCCGCGTCCAGCGTCCACGCCTGGCTCAGCTGCCAATGGCTTTGTAAGTAGGGATCAAGGTTCCAAATCAGGTTACGTTCATCGCGGCGCGTGTCGCCTTTGACGCCCAGTTCGTCACCGATGAAATTCTGATAGCCTTTGCGGTTTTCAGTCAGGGTTTCGTAGTCGAGCCCGCCGGTTAGCGTCACCGGCAGCGTGAACCATGTATCACGGTGTGTCCAGCGGGTATCGATGCCTTGATAGTGGCGCGCCAGCGCAATTACGCCGCCTGCGTTACCCGGCTTGAGCTGGGCCGCTTTGGGGATCGACTGGTACTGCGTAGTTTCACGTTCGCCCGCGTAAAGCATCACGCTGAGATCGTCGTTGAGCCCCATCTGCCGCTGGTAGCGCAAGCCCGCCTGCGTCTGGTCAACGGTTTTACGCGCGTTATACAGCGCCACATTGGTGGCGACCTGGCGCGGATTGTCGCGCCACTGCGCCGCCGTTAAGCCGCCGGGATCTTGCGCCTCAAGATGGACGCTGTTAAACAGCAGCGTGAGGGTGCTGACGTCATCAATACGCACGCCCAGTTTGGCGTTGCCGAGGTTTTTTTGCGCGCGGCTGTGATCGCGATAGCCGTGCGTGGTAAAGCGTGAGGCGGAAACGGTGTAGTTCACATCGCCCGGGTGGTTGCCGTCGCCGGTGGCACCGCTGGCTTTCAGGCTGTTACGCCAACTGCCATAGCTGCTAAACCCGCTGCTGGCTTCCAGCGTCGGCGGTTGCTGTCCGGTTTGCGTCTCGACGTTGATCACGCCGCCGGAGGCGTTGCCGTAGAGCGCAGAGAAAGGGCCGCGCAGCACATCAATATGATCAATTGACCCAATATCGATATTGGATGTCTGCCCTTGGCCGTCGGGCATGGTGGCGGGGATACCATCGACGTAAAGGCGCATGCCGCGCACGCCAAACGTGGAGCGGGCGCCAAAGCCGCGCACCGAAAGTTGCAAATCTTGCGCGTAGTTTTGCCTGTTTTGCAGCTGCAAACCCGGCACGCCGTTGAGGCTTTCCGAGAGGTTGACGCGCGGCGTGGCGTGGCGCATCTCATCGCCGCTCACCACGCTCAGTGCGGCAGGGGTATCTAATTCGGACAGGCCAGCGCTGGCTGGCGCGGCGCTGACCACCAGCGTTTGATTGACGCTTTCCGTTGCCAGCAGCGGAAAAGGAAGGAGCGCAGGCAGCACCCAGAGCGGTGCCTGCTGCAGTCGTGTAATTTTCATTGTGAAAGACCGTATAAAGCGCGGCGTCTGCCGCCGAAGTAACAAAACGCGCTCAGGGTAATGGTTTTGTCGCATTTTGCAAAACGCGGTAACAGTAGCACGGACTATGCTGCCCGGTGCGGGCAAAATGCGATGCGCGGTGGCTGACGGCGCAATTATCTGTCAGTCTCAGTGTTTGGTCTGAAGCTATTTAAGGAAGAAATCATGAGTCAGCAACCGACAGTTGCCGTACTGGGTTTAGGCGCAATGGGTCACGCCTTTGCCGCCAATCTGTTGAAAAAAGGCTTTGTGGTGCGCGGCTGGAATCGCACGCGCGCCAAAGGCGAGGATTTGATTGATGCGGGCCTGCACCTCGCAGCTACGCCGCGTGAGGCGGTAGAGGGCGCCGAGGTGGTGATCGCCATGCTCGCCGACGGCGATACCACGCGTCAGACGCTGCGTGAAGCCGTGCCAGGGCTGAAGCAGGGTGCAACGGTATGCCAGATGGGCACCATCGGCATTGACGCAACCGACGCGCTGATCGCCGAACTTACGCAGTCGCGCCCTGACGTGCTGTTTATTGATGCGCCGGTTTCCGGCACCAAAGCGCCAGCGGAAAATGCACAGATTCTGGTACTGGCCAGCGGCGATCGCACGCGGGCGCAGGCGGCTGAGCAGGTGTTTGCCGCCATCGGCAAAGGCACCCAGTGGTTGGGCGAGGCCGGGGCCAGCTCGCGCATGAAGCTGGTGGTCAACAGCTGGCTAATTGGCCTGATGCAGAGCCTGGCAGAAAGCACGCGCCTTGCGGCGGAGTTTGGTTTTAGCACCGACGACCTCTGGCAGGTATTGGACGGCGGCCCGCTGGCTGCACCTTATGCCAAAATGAAGCTGGGCATGATCGCCAGCGGCGATTACACCCCGCAAATGCACCTCAACTGGGCGTTGAAAGATGCCCGCCTGGCACTGGACGCAGCACAAGAGGCGCGCCTGCCAGCGCTGGAAAACATTGTTGATGTCTGGCAACAGGCCGTCGACGCAGGCTATGGTGAGCAAGATTTGGCGGCGGTCTATCAATATCTCGCCACTCCCTCACGCTAACGCAATCAGGAGTCGATCATGCCCGATTTTCTCTTTTACAAAAAAGGCCGTCAGGTGGTGGCAGTAGAACGGCAGGACGCGCAGCGTGCGGAAACGCTGGTGGCGCAGGGATTTGAGAAGCAGTTCAACGAGGTGACCGCCACCTGCGCCGAAAATGCCCTGAAGCGCTATTACGCCATTCGCAAAGATGAGGCCGATCTGGAATATGGCTTCATGACGGGAGGCCTATTTGGCTTGGTGACGCTACTGGTGCGAGGGTAAAGCGAGGCAGAGCAAGCGGGGCGCAATTCAGCACGCTGCCGAATCGCGCTCCGCGTGCCGTTTTACCACATTAAATCGTCGGGCACTTTGAAGTCGGCGTAGGGATCGTCTTCGTCCAGCGCATCCTGCGTCAGGGCGCTGTTCAGAACAATATAGCTGGCGTCGCGCTGGGCGATTTTATCCGCTACGCTGGCGGGGATCAGCGCATAGCGTGGCTCACCGTCGCGGTCTGCGTCTTCGCGCGCAATCGCTAAGCGCCCGTTAACCAGCTGCGCGTGCGTCAGCTTATTTACCGTGATTTTTTTAATCAGGCTGCCGTCGGTGAAGTTAAAAGCGATATCGCCTTGGGCAGCGGTAAGCTTGTTCATCGCGATCAGCTGTTTGATCTGCGCCTTATACTCTTTGGCTAATGCGTCCTGCTTTTGCTGTTCGTTCAGCTGCTTATCGCGCGCCTGCTGCGCTTTCTTATTTTCTTCCACGGCTTCACGCGCCTCGCGCGCCTGCACGCGGGATTTCTTCGCGGTACGCTGGACTTTCGCCATCTTTTTGCTGCTAACCAGACCGGCCTGCAGCATCTGCTCTTGTAAGGTGAGTTTGCTCATTGTCATCTCTGAATGCGGTACATGATGCGCGGGATTATAGCGGCAGTTGGCGGATGCGTCACAGCGGCGTAGCATACGCGCATTCTATTTTAGGTAATGCGTTATGTTGAATCCTGTGTTTGATGGCCACAACGATCTGCTGCTGCATTTGTGGCTGCATCATCGTGCCGATCCCGCCGCCGCGTTTTTTAACGGCATCGCTGGCAATCATCTTGATTTCCCCCGCATGCAGCAGAGCGGCTTTGCAGGCGGCCTGTTTGCGCTGTTTGTGCCGCCGCTGCGCTATGTCAAAGACGTGGCGCCTCAGCGCGCAGCCGATCGCTGGCAGCCGCTGGATGTGCTGTGGCAGCAGCTGGACATTCTGCACACGCTGGCGGCGCGATCCGAAGGGCGGGCGCGGGTGTGCCTTACCGCCGCCGATATCATTGCCTGTCGCGCCGACGGCGTGCTCGCCATGGTGGCGCATATTGAAGGGGCGGACGGGTTTGACGCCGAGGGCGATGCGCTGGCGGCCTTTTATCGGGCTGGCGTGCGCAGTCTCGGACCCTTCTGGAATCTCCCTAATCGCTTTGGCGCGGGCGTCACCGGTGCCTTTCCCGGCACGCCGGACAGCGGCCCAGGTTTAACCCCCGCCGGTGAGGCGCTGATTGCCGCCGCCAATCAGCACCGTATGCTGATCGATGTTTCGCACATGAATGAAAACGCCTTTTGGGATACGGCGCGTCTATCGCGCGCGCCGCTGGTGGCGACGCACTCCAACGCCCACGCGCGCTGCGCGCAGCCGCGCAATCTTACCGATGCGCAACTGCGCGCCATTGCGGCCAGCGGCGGCGTCGTGGGGATAAACTTCGGCAATGCGTTCTTGCGCCCCGACGGCAAACGCGACGGCGACACGCCATTGATCGAAATTGCTAAACACCTTGCGCATTTGATTGCCATAATGGGCGAGGAAAACGTAGCATTTGGTTCGGATTTCGATGGTGTCGCAGTGCCTCTCGCGCTGAAAGATGTCACCGGCTTACCGCGCCTCTGTGCGCTGCTGCGTGAGCTCGACTATGATCAGTCAACGCTCACGCGCATTACGTGGGACAACTGGCTGCGGGTGTTACAGCGAATTTGGCAGGAATAGCGATCTTTTCCCGTCAAATCAGGCTTGATCTCTCTGTGACATTGGCGCAACATCGCCGCGCGTTTGGCTGTGCTGTCAGTGGATTCGTTCACTGATGCGCGCGTTTCTCGCAGATTTGCTCTGCGTTTTACTTAATGAGGATAAGAGTATGTGGAAAAAACCTGAATTTGTTGACCTGCGTCTGGGCCTGGAAGTGACCCTTTACATTTCCAACCGCTAAGACCTCTTGCCCGCCTTCTGTGCGGGCTTTCTCTTTTTTAGCTGGCTTTTTCTCATGTTCATCAAAGTTCTTGGTTCCGCAGCAGGCGGAGGCTTCCCGCAGTGGAATTGCAACTGTGCGAATTGCAGCGGTTTACGCAACGGCACGCTGCAGGCGCAGCCGCGCACGCAATCCTCCATTATTGTCAGCGATAACGGTGAAGATTGGGTGCTGTGCAACGCTTCGCCGGATATCGCCCAGCAAATTGCCCACACGCCAGAGTTGGTGAAGCAAGGCGTTCTGCGCGGCACGGCAATTGGTAGTATCATTTTGACCGACAGCCAGATCGACCATACCACCGGCCTGCTAAGCCTGCGTGAGGGCTGCCCGCATCAGGTATGGTGCACGCCAGAAGTCCACGGCGATCTCACCAGCGGCTTCCCCCTTTTTACCATGCTGCAGCACTGGAATGGCGGCCTGCAGCATCATACGTTAACGCCGCTTGAACCGTTCACGGTGGCGGTGTGTTTAACCTTGCAGTTCACCGCTATCCCGATCCTCAGTAACGCGCCGCCGTACTCGCCCTATCGCGATCGGCCGCTGCCTGGCCACAACGTGGCGCTGTTTATTGAAAATCTCGCCAACGGCCAGACGTTGCTGTACGCCCCGGGGCTCGGTGAACCCGATGCGGTCATCATGCCGTGGCTGCATAAAGCCGACTGCTTGCTGATTGACGGCACCGTGTGGCAGGACGACGAACTGCTGACCACCGGCGTGGGCAAAAATACCGGCAAAGCCATGGGCCATTTGGCGCTGGCGGAAGAGCAGGGGCTGATGGCGCTGCTGGCGTCATTACCGGCCAAACGCAAAATTTTGATCCACATTAACAACACCAATCCGATTCTCAACGAACAGTCGCCGCAGCGGCAGTATCTGACGCAGCAGGGCATTGAAGTGAGCTGGGACGGGATGACGATTCATTTACAGGAGCGCGCATCGTGATCATTACCGACGCACTGACGCCCGCTGAATTTGAGCAGGCACTGCGGGCCAAAGGGGCTTTCTACCATATTCATCATCCGTACCACATCGCCATGCACAACGGCGACGCTACGCGTGAGCAGATTCAGGGCTGGGTAGCCAACCGCTTCTATTACCAGACCAATATTCCGCTGAAAGATGCCGCCATCATGGCAAACTGCCCGGATGCCGCCACGCGCCGCAAATGGGTGCAGCGCATCCTCGATCACGATGGCAGCAACGGCCAAGAGGGCGGCATTGAAGCCTGGCTTCAGCTCGGCGAGGCGGTGGGCCTGCCGCGCGACGTGCTGCTGTCGGAAAAACTGGTGCTGCCCGGCGTGCGCTTTGCCGTGGACGCTTACGTCAACTTTGCGCGCCGTGCGAACTGGCAGGAAGCCGCGTGCAGCTCGTTGACTGAGCTGTTCGCGCCGCAGATCCACCAGTCGCGCCTTGACAGCTGGCCACAGCACTATCCGTGGATCAAAGAAGAGGGGTATTTCTACTTCCGCAATCGCCTCAGCCAGGCGAATCGCGACGTGGAACACGGCCTGGCGCTGGCGCTGGAGGTGTTTACCACCGCTGAGCAGCAAACGCGGATGCTGGAGATCCTGCAATTCAAACTCGACATACTCTGGACGATGCTGGATGCCATGACTATGGCCTATGCGCTGCAGCGTCCGCCGTATCATACCGTCACCGACCAGATCGCCTGGCATAGCACGAGATTGGTATAACATGATGAAAGACAACCTGATTCCGGCATTTCGCCGTGGTTATCGTCTGCAATGGGAACCGGCGCAGGACAGCCATGTGGTGCTCTATCCAGAAGGCATGGCAAAACTCAACGAGACCGCGACGGCGATCCTTGAATTAGTCACCGGCAAGCAGGATGTCGCCGCGATCATTGCCACGCTTAACGCCCGTTTTCCCGAGGCGGGTGGGGTGGATGACGATGTAAAAGCCTTCTTGCAATCCGCCATCGAACAGAAATGGATCCAGTGCCGTGAACCCGAATAACCCTGCTACACCGCCGCTGTGGCTGCTGGCCGAGCTGACGTATCGCTGTCCATTACAGTGTCCTTACTGCTCCAATCCGCTGGATTTTGCGCAGCAGGAGCAGGAGCTCACCACCGCGCAGTGGATTGAGGTGTTTCGTCAGGCGCGCGCCATGGGCAGTGTGCAGCTCGGTTTCTCCGGCGGTGAACCGCTGACGCGCAAAGATCTGCCCGAACTGATTCAGGCCGCGCGCGATCTGGGTTTTTATACCAATCTGATCACCTCTGGCATTGGCCTGACCGCCAAAAAACTCGACGCCTTTGCCGACGCCGGACTGGATCATATTCAGATCAGTTTTCAGGCCAGCGACGAAACGCTGAATGCCGCGCTGGCCGGCTCAAAAAAAGCCTTCCAGCAAAAGCTGGAGATGGCGAAAGCGGTCAAGGCGCACGGCTATCCGATGGTGCTGAATTTTGTGCTGCACCGGCACAATATCGATCAGATCGGTAACATCATCGACCTCTGCATCGAGCTGGAGGCCGATGACGTGGAGCTGGCCACCTGCCAGTTTTACGGCTGGGCGCACCTGAACCGTCAGGGACTGCTGCCGACGCGCGAGCAGATCGCACGCGCGGAAGCGGTGGTGGCAGAGTACCGTGCGCGCATGAGCGAGAGCGGCAATCTCACGAATCTGTTGTTTGTGACGCCCGATTATTATGAGGAGCGGCCTAAGCCCTGCATGGGCGGTTGGGGATCGATCTTCCTCAGCGTCACGCCGGAAGGCACCGCGCTGCCTTGTCACAGCGCGCGCCAGCTGCCGATTGAATTTCCGTCGGTGCTCACCCAGAGCCTGCAGGATATTTGGTACAACTCGTTTGGCTTCAACCGCTACCGCGGCTTTGATTGGATGCCGGAACCGTGCCGCTCCTGCGACGAAAAAGAGAAAGATTTCGGCGGATGTCGCTGCCAGGCGTACATGCTCACCGGTAACGCGGATAACACCGATCCGGTTTGCAGCAAGTCTCCGCATCACGGCAAAATTCTTGAGGCGCGGCGGGAAGCGAGCTGCAGCGACATTAAAATCGCACAGCTGCAGTTCCGCAACCGCAGCAACTCCGATCTGATTTTCAAACAGCGGATCCGCTAATGGGCGTGCGTCAGCTTGTGCTGGCCAACGGCCTGCGCTGCCACCTACACCACCAGCCTGAGGCGCGAGAGGCAGCCGCGCTGGTTAGCGTGCAGGTGGGAAGCCTGAATGAGCCCGAGGGCTGGCCGGGACTGGCGCACCTGCTGGAGCACACGCTGTTTGGCGACTGCCAGCACTTTAACGATGCGCAGCGGCTGATGCCGTGGGTTCAGCAGCAGGGCGGCGAGGTCAACGCCACCACGCAGCTAAGCCAGAGCGCATTTTTCTTTCAGGTGCCTGCACCCAAGCTGGCAGCAGGCGCAGCTCGCCTTAGCGCCATGCTGACGACACCGCAGTTTAGCGCGGCGTCCGTGGCACAAGAGTGCGCGGTGATCGACGCCGAATACCGGTTATTGGCGCACCACGGCGAAACGCTGTGCGAAGCGGCGCTGCTGGCGGCGGCAGGGGAACCTTACACGCGCTTTCGCATTGGCAGTCGCGCGGCTTTCGGTGACAATGTCACCGAGGTGCAGCACGCGCTGCGTGATTTCCACCGCCGTTTTTACCACGCGGGCGCCATGCAGCTTTGGCTGCAAGGTCCGCAGTCGCTGGCGGAGTTGGCTGACGTTGCGCAGCAGTTCGCTTCGCTGCCGTCTGGTGGCGACGCGCCACCGCCGCTGCCGTTACCGCAGGTCAGTGACACCCTGTTGCAACTGGCAGGCGATGAGTGCTTTTGGCTGACGCTTCTCTTAGACGCTCCTACGCCAGCTTTACGTGACGCTGTCACTTTGATGGGGGCTTTTTGGCAGGATGACGCGCCAGGTAGTCTACTGGCGCAGCTGCGTCAGGCGGGCCTGTGCGATTCACTCCACATGCAGTGGCTGCAGCTTGCCTCCGACCATTGCTGGCTGGCGCTGCGTTTCAGTGCGCCGCGCATTACGCCCGCGATGGCGCAGCGGATCGAGTCGATGTTCTGGCAGCATCAGACGGCGCTGTGTGCCACGTCGAGGTGCCAGCGGCAGCACTATCAGCGTCGGGTGCAGCAGGACTTCAACGCCCAGTCGCCGCTGGCCCAGCTGCGCGCGCGCGCATTCGGGTTCGCGCCCGGGCCGACGCTGCCGGATAGCGAGCCGCTGTTGGCCGCGCTACCTCAGGCACCGCGCCGTCGTTTGCTCACCCAGCGGGACGTGACGCAAGGCGTGGAGGTTCACTCGCAGGGCCTCACTTTGCAGCTGGCCGCGTGGCCGCCTGGTGCTGCGCCCGCAGCAACGCCCGCCGTTTTTACCTTTTACCCGACAGCATCGGCACCCGAGCCGCTTACGCTGCCGCCGCATCCTCAGCCGCTTTTGCTGGTGCCGATGTATCAACCCGGCCGCCTGTTACTGCTGCGGCCCGCGTTTTATCAGCCGTTGAGCGAACCCGCGGCCCGCGCACGCCAGCGCATGCTGCGCGGCGCGCTGGCGCTACTGCGCCATGCGGGAGGCGCGGGCAGTTGGCAGTTTACGCAGGGGGCGTGGCAGCTGCGCCTGGATTTGCCGCCCGCGCCCGATCTGCACAGCGTGCAGGCGGTGCTGGCGGCATTAAATGCGGATGAAGCGTGCAGCGTGCCTGCGCCCGAGGGCAACCTCGCCATCCGTCAGCTCTTGGCGGCCATGCCGACGGCGCTGATCGCGCCCGTTGTGGAACCCGCCTGGATTGCGGCGTGCTGCGGCGAGGAGGGCGCAGAGGCACAGACGCTGGCGCATCTGCTCAGCCAGCTGCGCGCGCCGCTTACCGATCGTGCCCCTGTGCCCGTCGTGCAGCGCGGCCTGACGCGCATCGCCTGCGGCACAGCCGATCACGCGCTGCTGATTTTCATGCCGCTGCTGAATGCCGATGACCAGCGTCTCGCCGCGCTTCAGGCGCTGGCATTGATGCTGGGCCCGCGCTTTTTCCAGCGGCTGCGGGTGGACGAGCCGGTTGGCTACGTGGTGTCGGCGCGCTACCAGCGCGTTGCCGATATCGACGGCATCCTGCTGGCGCTGCAGTCGCCCGCGACACCGTGGCCGCAGTTGCTTAAACATTGCCGTGCTTTTCTGCGTGAAATGTCACAGGCGCTTAATGACGCCCCGCCCGCGATGCTGGCCGCCTGGCAGGCCACGCTGCGTGAGCAATGTGTGCCAAAAGATAACGCGGATGCGGCGCTGCAGGCGCTGCGTCAGCAGCAGGGCCTGGCAAACCTGACGCCTCACGCCATCGATGCGCTTACTGTGCCGCTGATTCAGGATGTGCACGAGACGCTGCGGCGCGGGCGCCGCCGCTGGCGCGTGCTGGTCGCGGGGCAGTAGTGGGAAGTTTACGGCAGTAATGACGTTATACGCTTACGCCCCGCTCACAGCCCATGGTACGGCACAGGAGTTTGCAGGTGCAGCGCGATAAGATCGGCCTTTGCGCAGGAATAGCGTTCTCCGTGTGCAGAACAACCTCTTGAATGCACCCAATGTATGCGCGATGAATCCATCATTCGATTACGACGCGCATGCGGCGCGCGGGTTAACGTTCTCGCGCTGCGTTTCAGTAATAAGCACGAAGCCCCGGCAAAAAATACGCTGGCCGAACGCCGTGTTTCTGGATAAGGTCAGGGTGTGCGACCGAGTATTAAGGCGCGTCGCGGCATGTAAGGGCTGAAATGTATCCACAGGCCAGGCTCGTTTTATAAGGAAATAAAGTTCATGAAACTGTTAAAACCCGTGATGCCACTGCTGTTATTAGGGCTCATCTCCACAGCGTCATTAGCGAATGAGGCCCACGTTTGTCGTTCAGCCGCGTTGCCACAGTCTAATAAAGATGCGGAACTGTCTGACACCACATCCTTTACCTGTGGACGCGGACTAACGGGCACGGTTACTTCACTGTCACAGGCCGGATGGCAAATCACGCATGTGATTGAGCAGGCGGATACCACCGCGTTATCAGCGATAAAACCCGGCCAAATCCCGCCAAACCCCGAAGAGTTAGCAAAAACCTATTGGGTGCTGGTCATTCAGAAGTGACGGGTATAAACGTTGCTGGGGCCTTCATCGGATAGTTGTCGCAGCGCACTGGGCGAATCAGCATGCGCCAGCTTGGACAGTTCAACATGTACGCTGCAATGCTGAATAAAGGGGCAATCCTGAACGCTGCGTATTCTCGCTTCTTGGCTGACCAGATTACGCGTCTTGAACAACGTCGGTGAGTGAATTCTCTGCTTTGTGCGAGGGGCGGACTTTTCAACATCGGCAGCTACGCATCCGTGGAGAACAATTTTCACTGCACAGTCACGCGGAAATATCGGCATTAAACGTGCTTCAAGGTTTACTCAGCGTAAACGCAGGAAAAGGCCATTCCGCTACAGAATCGCGCTGAGTAGCGCACGGCGGAGCCGTTGACACCTGTTATAAAAAATAGACTTTTTACCTGGATTATTGATATGAGAATACTCTTTTTATTGCTTTGCCTCTTCCCTACACTCGCGCTCGCTGAAAGCGATGAGACTGCTGTTATGAATATCTGCGGTAAACACCCGCACAGGGGGGAGGTAATGAAAGCGTTGACCATCCAGCCTCTGGACCTGACGATTAAAATCCCTCAGAACTTCACCAAAATGCCAGATGTGTTAGCGGACATTAAATATCCATCTTTAAAAAATAAACCTAAATATATTTATGCTAACGATGATGGTGCCGTCTCTTTGGGGTTAACTGAAAAAGCCTCGTCGGGTCTTGTTGATATTGACAGTGTAAAAGAGGGAATGTTGGATCTTGTAAAAGCGCTAAAACCCAAGGCGTTACCCGTGACTGTCGATGGGAATAAAGCTTGGCTGATTGTTTTTAAGTCAAACGCCAAAGATGGCAGTAGCATATTAAATATCCAATTATTCACCCTGACAGAGACAAAGTTCGTAGTAGGGACATTCAACATGACGGATAAATATATCAATCAATATTGCGATGTAGGCGTCTTATCTTTGATGTCTTTGCAAGCGGCATCGCGGTAATTTCACGCAAAAATGACCTCATGTTTTAGCATTGAGATTCCGTGTAGCAGGCCACGCGGCAGGAAAAACTCCGCGCAGCGTTTTGCATTCAATCGCACGCGCTGCGCTGCGTATTCAATTACCTCGTGGCGCTCAACGGCCTTGCTGCTCACGCCGCATCTATCACGCGATAACCGTCCCACACCTGCATGATTTCCGCGATCGCGCTGTGGAGTTCCTCAATGCTGACTCCGTCACGCGCCTGAATGGAAATACCGAAGAGAAAACCGCAAAACAAGGCGGCGAGGGGAGTGATGTTTGCGTCGTCACGCAGCTCGCCTGCCGCGATACCACGTTGGATCGTTGCGATGACCCCCGCACGCGTTCGCTCGCGCGAGCGCATCAGCGGCTCTGCCACGGCTTTGTGCTCGGAGGAGGTCGCGCTCATCACGCCCAGCGACACCATGCAGCCTGCCGGATGGCCGGGCTCGCACTGCATTTTGGCGGACTGGCGTAACGTGGTTTCCAGGGCTTCGCGTGGAGAGAGCGCGCTGTCCCACAAGAAGCGCGTTACCTGGCCATAGGTTGCCAAATAGCGCTGTATACACTCGCGATACAGCGCCTCTTTTGAGCCAAACGCGGCATAAAAACTGGGTGACGAAATACCCTTGCCCATGGCTGCTTTCAGTTGGGCAAGCGACGTAGACTCGTAGCCATGCTGCCAAAAAAGCAGCATCGCTTGCTCAACGGCATTGTCCCGATTAAACGTTCTGGGGCGTCCCATCGTTGCCATCTGTCATCTCCACGCATCCCATTGTGACTAATATACTAAACGATACACATGTAGTTGACAAACCCTGCGTGTCTCACTAGTTTACCAATCAATACATAAGTGGGGCGACTCAAGCGCCTCGGGTGATGCGATGCCCAAACAGCCTACGCTTATATATATACCGGTCGATACATAATTGTGGGGGAACCTATGGAGAATAAAAGAGCCGTGAGCAGAAGCGAGGCACGTGTGGAGCAACCAGACGTACTGCCTGTATCAGCCCTGATGGCGCTGGCAATGACGGGCTTCATTTGCATTATTACGGAAACGTTGCCTGCGGGGCTGCTGCCCCCAATGGCAGAAGGGCTAGGGGTTTCACTTTCGCTTGCCGGACAAACGGTGACGGCCTACGCGCTGGGTTCGCTGATCGCCGCGATTCCGCTGACGCTGGCCACGCAAAGCTGGCGGCGCAGAACGGTATTGCTGCTCGCCATTGTGGGTTTTCTGATCTTCAACTCGGTAACGGCGTGGTCGAGTCACTACGGGTTAACCCTCATCGCGCGTTTCTGCGCCGGCGTCGCGGCTGGCCTTTCCTGGAGCCTGCTGGCTGGCTATGCGCGTCGAATGGTGACGGTTTCACAACAGGGCAAAGCCATGGCAATTGCGATGGTTGGCACCCCGATTGCGCTGTCGCTTGGGCTACCCCTTGGCACGTGGTTAGGCGGATGGCTTGGCTGGCGCGTGGTGTTCGTCTCAATTTCTGCGCTGACGGTAGTGTTGATCGGGTGGGTGCTGGCCTACGTCCCGGATTATCCTGGCCAGCCGCGCCAAAAAAGCGGGGGGATTGCGCAGGTGTTCACCACACCCGGCGTGCGGCCCGTTCTGGGTGTGGTCATGGGCTGGATGCTGGCGCACAACATCCTTTACACCTATATCGCGCCGTTTCTCACCTTATCAGGGCTGGAGGGGCGGACGGATACCGTCTTGCTGGTGTTTGGGCTTGCAGCCCTTGCGGCCATTGCCGTGACGGGGCGGCTCGTCGACCACGCTCTGCGCCTTAGCGTGTTAATCAGCTTGGTGGGTTTCATGCTGGTGTCTCTCGCTTTCCTCTTTTACGCACACACGCCCGCCGTGGTGTACGCAGGCGTGGTGATCTGGGGGCTGACGTTTGGCGGTGCGGCAACGCTACTGCAAACCGCATTGGCCGATGCTGCAGGTGCCGGCGCTGATATCGCGCTTTCCATGAACGTGGTGGCCTGGAACGGCGCCATCGCCGCTGGCGGTGTGACGGGGGGAATTCTGCTTGAGCACGCAGGCGCCGGGGCATTTCCGCCCGTGCTGATCGTGCTTCTGCTCATGGCGTTTTACATCGCCTGGCAGGCAAAACATCACGGCTTTAAAACCGGCGCGCGCGCCAACCACAGATAACGCACAGGAAAAAATATGTTTAATCGACTCGTTACCGCGTTCAAGCTTCTCATTCTGCTACTCGCCAGTGCCACGGCCGTTGACGCCGAGGCGTTCCCTCTGCCTCAGGGGTTCACCAGCGAATACCGCGATATTGACGGCGTGCGCATGCATTACGTGAAAGGCGGCAAAGGTCCGCTGGTGTATCTGGTGCACGGATTTGGGCAGACCTGGTATGAATGGCATCAGTTGCTGCCTGAGCTCGCGAAAAACCACACCGTTGTGGCTCCGGATCTACCCGGCTTGGGTGAGTCTGGCGTGCCGCGATCCTATCGCGCAACAGAAGTCGCGCCGATCCTGTATAAATTGGCTGTGACATTCAGCGGGGGAAAACCGTTTGATGTGGTCTCCCACGATATCGGCAACTGGAATACCTATCCGATGCTGGTGAAGCATCAAGATCAGTTGCGTCGCGTGGTGCTGATGGAAGCGCCTATTCCCGATGACAGCATTTATACCTTTCCGGCCTTCACCCCGCAGGGAGAATCACTGGTGTGGCACTTCAGCTTTTTTGCCGCGCAGAACCAACTGGCTGAAACGCTGATTAAAGGAAGAGAGTCGGCCTTTTTCGCCCATTTCATCAAAGAACACGCCACTAATAAGGCCGTTTTCACCGATGAGTTACTGGGCATGTACGCACGATCCTATGCTAAGCCCCACAGCCTGCATGCCGCATTTGAATATTATCGCGTGCTGAATCAGGGCGTAGAGGACAATAAACGCCTGTCGCAATCCCCCATCGACGTGCCGGTTCTGGCCATTGGCGGCGGCGGCCATGGCGGCATGGGGGAGTATCAGGCACAACAAATTCGTCACTTTGCTTCTCATGTGACAGGCAAAGTGTTACCTGGCTGTGGCCACTGGCTCCCTGAGGAGTGTTCTGCGGCGCTTAACGCGGCGGTGCTTGATTTTCTCAACGCCCCCTAAATCTACGCCTGACCGCTGAGCGTGCGCATCTGCGCGTCGCGTTAGGCTGGCGCAGGATGGAGAAGGCCAAAGGTCGAGCGTTCGGCCTTTGGCGCCTATACCGCAGCGGGGCGGCAGCCACTCCCGGAAGCCGTCCAGGGTAAGCCAGCGTCACGGGAAGCGCCCCGCATCTACGACAGCCCCACCGACTGAGCGGCCAGATTCCGCGCCCTCCGTTCCCCCAATAATGCGCGTGCAGTCACAAATCAAAGCGAAAGCAAAATTATCCCACGCTCACCAAAACAGCGGCGTGATTTAAATGCGCGGCTAAGCTACAACCTGCTGAAATAAAAAAGATAATATTTATCACGCCCGCGCTTCTCTCCGTGATGTTAATCACAAAAAACGCCTCGTGGCGCCCTTTGTCAACGGTTCTTGCCGCGTAATACGTAATGAATATGTGATCTCACTTGCAAATATAAAAGCCTCAGCCCGGAACAATGTGTCTCAGACGCAATTCACGGGAGCGCGGCAATGAGAATTGGCATAGCGATCAGCGGCGGAGATGTAAGCGGTATTAATAATTTCATCTATCAAATCTCGCGCATGATGCAAGCAGAGATGGTGTTATTTAATGGCGGCATACCCGGGTTGCTGGAAAATCGTCACCAGGAAATATCCTCGCGCGATTTAGTGGATTTTTCTATCACCGCCATTCCGATTATGCAGTCCGGGCGCACCACGCGGAAATTAATGCGTCAGGAGTATGAGGTGATTGCAAAACAGCTCAAGTCGCTGCGCATCGATGTATTAATTATGGCGGGCGGGGATGGTTCGCTGCAATTTCTCCATGCGCTCAGTGAATGCGGGGTGAACTGTTTTGGCGTGGGCATGACAATCGACAATGATGTCTTCGGCAGCGATTACACCATCGGCTTTTCTACCGCGTGTGAACAGGTATTAAAAGAGGTCACTAAATTACGCAATACCGGACGGGCTTTGACCGGCCGCGTATTTATGGTCGAACTGCTCGGCGGTTATTGTGGTGAATTAACGCTGCAATCAGCGATTAAATCCAACGCCGACTTCGCGCTGATTCCGGAGTGTCAAATCGCGCCTGCGCTATTAGCAGAGCGCATCACCCAACGGCTGGCGGCACAAAACAGCGTAGTGATTCTGTGCTCGGAGGGCTATACGCGCGAATATTCTCCCGGCTTTCAGGGGGCAATAGATAAGCTGATCAAACAGCTCGAGCCGCTGATTGGGGTACGTATTCGCAAAACCATTATCGGTTACGGGTTACGCAGTGGCGATCCCACCTGCGAGGAAATATACCAGGGCACCATTATGGCCAGTGAAGTCGCGCGCTGTATTCAATCGGGAATGCGCAATAAGGCGGTGATTATTAATAGCAATCATCGACCGATACCGATCGATTTAATAAGCATGAAAAAACGCCTGGTTGATGTTGAAGGGCACTATTACAAACTCGCTAAACAATTGCATATCCTGTGAGGAAATAACCATGCTGAAAATATTATGTGTGTGTGGCTGTGGTTTAGGTTCAAGTTTTGCGATCGAAATGAGCGCGAAGTCGGTATTAAAAAAGCTTGAAATCGATGCGGATATTGATCACACCACCATTTCTGAAGCCAACGCCTTTAAGTCTGACATGATTCTCACGCAAAAAGCATTTGCCGATGTATTAAATGCTGATGCCAGCCCGGAACAAATGAAACGCGTCATTATTCTTAATCGCCTGACTGATAAAGCGGAAATCGAAGAGAAAATCGTCGCATTTATGAAAGAGCACAATATTAAGGCAGCCAGCCATGAATAGCGTAATGAACTTCCTGATTAAAGATTTGCTGGGCCAGGCCTCCATACTGATTGCATTTATCGCGCTTATTGGTCTGGTGCTGCAAAAAAAATCCCCGGGCAAAGTGGTGGAGGGCACCTTTAAAACGCTGCTGGGCTTTTTAATTATGATGGCCGGCATCAACATTATTGTGGGTGCCTTGACCTTCCTCAATACCATCTTCACCCACGGTTTTGGCATGCAGGGCTATATCACCGACGTGGCCGCCATTGCCGGATTAGCGAACCGCGAGCTGGGTTCAGAAGTGGCGCTGACGCTGCTGGTGATCTTTGTGGTGAACATCATCATCGCCCGCATTACGCCGTTTAAATACATCTTCCTCACCGGACAAGCGCTGCTGTGGATGGCCACGATTGGCGCGGTCATTGGCTACAAAGCCGGGCTCACCGGTCTGCCGCTGATTCTCACCGGCGGCATTTTTGGCGGCGTGATGGCGGTGGTCATGCCTGCGCTGGCACAGCCGGTGGTGCGGCGCATTACCGACTCTGACGATGTGGCGCTCGGCCACTTCTGCACCATCGGCTATCTGCTAACGGCGGCGGTGGCGAAAGTGGTGGGTAAAGGATCGCGCTCCACTGAGGATCTCAAGCTTCCCGATAACTTCAAGTTTCTGCAGGACACCTATCTGTCGATGGCGGTCGTCATGGTGCCGATGTACCTGATCCCGGCGCTGGCGGCCGGCCCGTCGTTTATTGCGCAGTACAGCAACGGCATGAACTACCTGATGTACGCCTTTATGCAATCCATTCAGTTTGTCGCCGGGGTATTTGTGCTCTACAGCGGCGTGCGGTTACTGCTGAATGAGCTGGTCCCGGCGTTTCGCGGCATTGCCATGCGCCTGGTGCCGGACGCCAAGCCCGCGCTGGATTGCCCGGTAATGTTCCCGTACGCGCCCAACGCGGTGATCGTCGGCTTCCTCGCCACCACGTTGGGATCGGTGGTCGGCATGTTGGTGTTCCCAATGTTCGGGCTGGCGATGATCCTGCCCGGCCTGCTCACCAACTTCTTTGCAGGCGGCACCGCCGGCGTGTTTGGCAACGCGTTGGGCGGTCGACGCGGCGCGATGATTGGCGGTTTCGTGCACGGCCTGTTTATCACCTTCCTGCCGGCCATTTTGGTACCGATGCTGGAGAGCTATGGCTTCACCGGTGTGACCTTCAGCGATTCTGACGTCATTAGCACCGGACTGGTGCTGGGACACGCTTTCCAAAATAACTGGCTGTTTGTCGCGCTGTTTGTCCTGTTCATTACCGTCATTGCCTGGTTTGTTAACGGAAAATCCACTCACTCCCACGAGGAAAAACCGCATGAAACTGTATAACTTCACCGAGCTGTTACAGGTGGCTAAACAGCGTGATTTCAAAGCGCTGGGCTCCTTCAACCTGCACTGTCTGGAGATGCTGCCCGCCTTTTTCAGCGCGGCGGAAAAAACCCACAGCCCGTTAATGATTCAGATTTCAACCGGCACCGCAAAATACCTCGGCCATAAACTGCTGGTGGATGCCATTCGCTCGCTGTCAGAAAGCCGCGATGTGCCCGCCTGTTTGCACCTCGACCACTGCTCGGATTTACCGGCGATTCAAACGGCCATCGACGCGGGCTTTAGCTCGGTAATGTACGACGGCTCGCATCTGCCGATTGATGAGAATATTGCTAACACGCGGCGGGTGATCGACATGGCACGTCCGGCGAATGTTTCGGTTGAGGCTGAGCTGGGCGCCATTGGCGGGTCAGAAGATGGCAAGTGCGTCGCCATGAGCGAAACCGCGTTTACCACGGTGGATGACGCCCGGCGCTTTGTGCAGGAAACCGGCGTGGATATGCTGGCCATCTCCATCGGTACCGTGCACGGCCTCTATACCGGCAAAGCGCAGATCCAGCACCAGCGGCTGGCTGACATCACTGCCGCCACACACACGCCGCTGGTGCTGCACGGGGGGACCGGCGTCAGCGACGAAGATATGCGTTTGGCGGTGCAAAGCGGTATCGAAAAGGTCAACGTGGGCACCGAAATGAACGTGCAGTGGGTCGCCAACTGCAAACAAACCTTTGAAAAGGGCAAGGTCAACGACAGCGTGCGGAATTTTCTGGTGCCGGCCAACGATGCCGTGACGCATGTTTTAGTGGAGAAAATGTCGCTGTTCCGCTAGGCCAGCGCATTCACCATGTCCCTTTCACGTCAGGCAGGAGACGCTATGTTTGGATTATTTAAAAAGGGCGCCGACGCAGCGCGCCCGCAAAATCAGGACATTGAGCAGCAAGCCGAAAGCCTCAGCGCTGAGATCCACCAGCTGGAGCAGCGGTTGGCCAGCGCACCGCGCGAGACAGAAACGCAAAAACAGCTGATGCTCGCCTATAACCGCGCGCTGCCGCTGTATGCGAAAAGCGCGCGGTTTCGTCCGGAAATCGACGCGTTATTCGTGAAGATTGATGCGCTGCGCAACACCATTCGCAGCTCAATCCAGGAGGCGGGATGAGCATAAAACAGTTGCTGCAGGAGGCGGACGCCATTCAGGTGGGCATTACCACCAGCGACTGGCGGGAAGCGATCGCCCTGGCCGCCAGCCCTTTGGTGAAAGGCGGCTACCTCCAGCCGTCGTATCCCGAGGCCGTGATCGCCAATACCTTAACCCACGGCGCGTATTACGTGTTTGACGAAGGGATCGCTATTCCGCACGCCCGGCCGGAGAGCGGGGTGCTGAAAGACTGTTTTAGTCTGGTGGTGCTGACGCATCCCATCTCCTTTCAGGGCAGTGAAAAAGCGGACATCGTGATCCTGTTCGGCGCGCGCGACAGTAATGCCCACATTGAAGAGGGGATCCGCGCCATCGTCACGTTATTGGACGATGAGCAAACGCTGGTGCGCCTGCGTCACGCCAGCAGTGCAGCGGAGGTCATCGATATTCTATGAATATGTCCTGCAAACAGAAAACGGTGGTGCTGGTGAACGGTATCCCGGCGTCGGGAAAAAGCACGTTGACCCGCGCGCTGGCGCAGCAGTTGGGTTTTCCCGTGCTGACGCTGGATAGCCTTAAAGAGCCGTTTATGCGCTATTTTGCGCCGGTGGATCGCCAGCGTAACCGCCAGCTAGGCTGTGCGGCCTATCAGGCGATGTGGAACGTGGTGGGTCAGGCGCCAGCCGAGTGCACCTGGCTGATTGACGCCTGGTTCGGATTTCAGCCAGTTTCGGTGCTGCAGGAAGGGCTTGAGCAGGCTGGCGTCACGCGCGTGCTGGAGCTGTGGTTGGCGATCTCGCCGGATGAGGCGGTGGCACGCTACCAGGCGCGTCTCACGCAGCGCCTGCCTGGTCATCCCGGTGCGGAATACCTGCCAGAACTGCATAAGCTGGCGGAGACGGCGCGTCCGATGGCGCTGGGGCCGGTGCTGTCGCTGGCGGCAGGCGCGCTGGATGTTGACGCCGCTTGTCGCTGGTTGCACGGTCAGCTTGCAGCGTCGGCCTTGCCATCGCGCCTGTCACGTTCGGGCTAACTTACTCCTGCAGGCAGAGAATCTTCGCGCGTAAGGTATCGAAACGCAGCGGCTTTTATGCTTAAAAAAGCGTGGATTGCCGATCTCGCTGCGTTTGCAAAATGCACCATCCTCCTCCATATATACATCAACGCCTGTTATCTCTTGCTTCGTTTATTTCTTTCTCGCGCAGAGTTTTCTGCGCTTTTTTTTTAGGAGCGGCCTGTGCGTATTCATCATCTTAACTGCGGATGCATGTGTCCCGTTGGCGGTGCGCTGTTTGATGGCGTTAGCCGCGGGCTTTTCGCCCATCTGGTGTGTCACTGCTTATTACTCGAAACTGAAAGGCAGGGACTGGTATTAGTGGATACCGGTTTCGGCCGTGAAGATGTTGCGCATCCCGCCCAGCGACTCTCCGGCTTTTTCCGTGCGCTAAATAATATTCGCTACCGCGAGTCCTTATGCGCAAAAACGCAAATTGAATTATTGGGCTTTCGCGCGGCGGACGTGCGCCATATTATTTTGACCCACCTCGACTTCGATCACGCAGGCGGCATCAGTGATTTTCCGTCAGCGAAAATCCACCTTTTGCAGCATGAACTGGATTACATGAGCCAGCGCAACGCCACCTGGCTTAATCGACAGCGCTACCGGCCCCAGCAGTGGCGCACGCATGACGGCTGGCGCGGCTATCCCAGCCAGGGAGAGCGGTGGTTCGGGTTTGATGCCGTGCGCGCGCTGGATGATTTTAACGATGACATCTTATTTGTGCCGCTGCCGGGACACACGCCGGGCCACAGCGGCGTGGCGATCCGCCATGCGGGCGGCTGGCTGCTGCACGGCGGAGATGCCTGGTTTTATCGCGATGAAATGCGCCATACCGAACGCCACTGCACACCTGGCCTGCGCGCCTATCAGCGTCTCATGTGCAGCGACGTGGCCGCCTGGCGACATAATCAACAGCGGCTGCGCGCGCTCTCTTTAGAGCATGCCAGCACGATCCAACTGTTTTGCAGCCACGATGCGCGCGAACTGGCGCAATGCCAGTCTGCCCCTTAGCTTTTCGCGATTCATCACCGCGGCATGCTTTATCTCTACTAATCTTTTACAGGCGGTGTCGCGCTGCGCGGCGACCGTCGGATAATAAACAGGAATAGGGAGAGTAACATGCTGTATACCTCGGGACGATCGCGACTCGGCGTGGCGATTTACACGCTGCTGGAGCCGCTGCCGCTGGGCTTTTTCTTTGCTGCCTGGCTGTTTGACATCATTTATCTGCAAACCTTTGTGATTATGTGGACCAAATCCGCGAGCTGGCTTATTGCCTTTGGACTGGTGCTGGCTATTCTGCCTCGACTTATCAGCCTGATTTACCTATTTCGCGGCGCGACAGCGGGAGAAAAGACGCACTTCTGGCTGACGCTGGCCGCCATTGTGCTGGCGATTGTGAATGCGTTTATTCACAGCCGCGACGCCTATGCCGTGGTGCCGCTTGGCGTCACGCTCTCCACGCTGGTGGTGGCGCTGATGCTGCTGGCCAATCTGCTACAAACGCTGCGCGCGCCGCGTGTGCAGGGAGGTCAGCCATGAAACCGATGCTCAGTGTAATCGCCCTGGCGGTGCTGCTCAGCGGCTGTGATGACGGCGCCAGACTCGATCCGCAAAAACAGATGGGTCCCAATCCGGAATTGCCGCAGGCGCAGAACTTTCTGATGCCGCCGATGCAGGTGCCGGAAGGCGTCGCGTGGAAAGCGGGAGAGATGCCGAAGGTGGCGCAGGGATTGAAGATTGAAAAAATTGCCGACCAGTTACAGCATCCGCGTCAGGTGCTGGTGCTGCCGAACAATGATGTATTGGTTGCCGAGTCAAACGGGCAGCCCAAACCCATCACCGCCCCCAAACAGCTGATCATGGGGATCGTGCAGAAGGCCTCAGGCAAGGGCGGCGAGGGCGGCAACCGTATCACGCTGCTGCGCAATGTGAATGGCAAATGGGAGCAGCATCGCTTTATTGAGCACTTAACGTCGCCGTTTGGCATGCAGCTGGTGGGCAACACGCTCTACGTAGCCAATGCCGATAGCCTGGTAAAATTCCCCTATGAAACCGGGCAGACGGAAATTCGCACCCCGCCAGAACTCGTCACCGAGCTGCCTGGCGGCCCTATCAATCACCACTGGACCAAATCGCTGCTGGCAAGTCCGGACGGCAGCAAACTCTATGTCGGCGTCGGATCGAACAGCAACGTCGGGGAAAATGGCCTGGGTGAAGAGTATCGCCGCGCGGCGGTGCTAGAGGTGGATGCGGCAAGCGGCGCAAGCCGAATTTTTGCCAGCGGCATCCGTAATCCAACGGGGCTGCAGTGGGAACCGCAGAGCGGCAAGCTGTGGGCAGTGGTCAACGAACGCGATGAGATCGGCTCCGATCTGGTGCCGGACTATATGACGTCGGTGCAAGATAAAGGTTTTTATGGCTGGCCCTATAGCTATTTTGGTCAGCACGTTGACGTGCGGGCGCAGCCGCCACGGCCCGATCTGGTGGAGAAAGCCATCAAGCCCGATTACGCGCTCAGTTCACACGTTGCGCCGCTGGGGCTGCTATTTTACGGCGCGGAGAATATGCCGCAGTATCGCGGCGGCGCCTTTATTAGCGAGCACGGCAGCTGGAACCGCACGCCGCTTAATGGCTATCAGGTGGTGTGGGTGAAATTTGAAAACGGCAAGCCCGTGGGGGAACCGCAGCCGGTGGTGACCGGTTTCCTGACGGACGATGGCAAACAGGTACGCGGTCTGCCGGTGGGGTTAGCCGCGGATCAGCAGGGAGGTGTGCTGATCGCCGATGACGCGGGGAACGCCATTTGGCGCATTAGCGCTGCGCAGTAGCCCACAGCAGGCATAAAAAAAGGATTTGGCCCCTAAAGCCAAATCCTTATTTTTTTGTTCGCGTTGCGGCTGGTAACCGGACGGCGAACGGGTGCTCAGCACTCCTCACAGGGCAAATCATAAAATGTGACGGGAAATATTTCAAGTTTCGCTAAAATACTGTATGTTTATACATGTGTTGAGTGATGAGCGCGACCTCATTGGTTTTCTGATGACTCCCAGGGGCGCGGATAGTAAATCCCGGCAGGTTTCAGGTGGTGCTGGCCTGTGGCTTTTACCATGAGAGCCGCTCAGCACTCCTCACAGATGTGCTCAGGCCGTCGGCGGGTGGAGTCAAAGCCCCGGTAGCTGAAAGGCGCGCTCCTGTCAGAGGAGAAGGAAAGTGATGGAACTTGTTCGGTTAATCCTGGATCTGATCCGGGTGATCCTGCAAATCATCGTTGCCCTTTTGCAACTGACCGGTCAGGCGCACTGACCGGAACTTGAAACAAGGCGGAGCTCACCCCTCCGCCTTTTTTCGCGTGACGGTTTTAACGTTGTGCCGCTTAGCGATCGGGCGTCAGCGACGAGTGCAGCGGCCAGGAATCGAACAGATAGCCGTCAAAGTCGATATCATCCACGTCGGAAAACTCCAGCAGGCGCTGTTTAACATTCTCCAGGTGCTGCCACATGGCCTGCTTTGCCGCTCGCGCATCTTTTTTGATCAAGGCGGCCAAAATCTTTTTGTGATCCTCAAGCCACTGTTTGCGGTAATCGCTATCCACCAGATGGCGGTGCAGCTGGCTCCACATGACATTATCTTCGCGCCACTGCCAGGATTGCTTAAACAGCTCCACCAGCATGCTATTGTGCGTGGCTTCGGCAATCGCTAAATGAAAGTTGCGATCGCCATCCTCACTTTGGTCCACGGTGGCCTGCGCCAGCTCGCGCTCTTCCAGCGCCAGCGCCTGCCGCATTTTAACAATGTCGTCGCGCGTTGCCTGCAGCGCCGCAAACTCAGCGATGTTACTTTCCAGCAGCTGTCGCGCCTGCAGCATTTCAAACGGGCCGGCATCGTTGCTGGCGCTAGGGACTGCGGCGCGTGCCACTGGCGCGTCGTTGATCACGTAAATGCCCGCACCGCGCCGCACCTCTATCAAGCCCTCCAGCTCCAGCATGATCAGCGCCTCGCGCACCAGCGTGCGCGTCACGTTCAGCTGCTGCGCCAGTTCGCGCTCGGGCGGCAACCGTTCACCCACGGCAACCTGCTTTTGCGTAATCATGTTGCGCAGCATTTCTCCCACTTCCTGATAAGGGCGCTGCGGCGAAACCGGTGTTTTCATAAGGCGTAATCTGCTGATTAAAGAAGTCATGGGACGGATTGATGCGCCCGGCACTATAGCACAGGGCGCGGTGTTCAAGCCGCCTTCTGGGTAAAGTAGCGCTGGGCGTTAGTGAAACAGACCGCTTTGACCAACTCGCCCAGCATCGCTTCATCATGCGGTACCAGGCCCTGCAGCACCCACTCGCCAAGGCGATTGCACAAGATGCGCCGGAAATATTCATGCCGCGTATACGAGAGGAAACTGCGCGAATCGGTTAGCATCCCGACAAACTGACTTAGCAGACCCATTTGCGCCAGCTGCTCTAGCTGTCGCAACATACCGTCACGCTGATCGTTGAACCACCAGCCCGAACCAAACTGCACTTTTCCGGCGATACCGCCGCCCTGGAAATTGCCTGCCAGCGTGGCCAGCACTTCGTTGTCGCGCGGATTCAGGCAGTAAAGAATGGTTTTAGGCAGTTGATTGTTGCTGTCCATCGCGTCGAGCAGCCGCGTCAGCGGCCGCGCCACCGGATCATCGCCAATAGAATCAAAACCGCTATCCGGTCCCAGCAGCCGATACATGCGGCTGTTGTTATTGCGGATCGCACCGATGTGCAGCTGCATCACCCAGCCACGGCGGGCGTATTCACCGCCCATCCATACCAGTAGGGCGGTACTGAACTGGGCGATCTCTTCCTCTGTGAGCACCTCACCGCGCCGCCGTTTCGTGAGAATCGCGTCCAGCTCGCGATCATCCGGTACGGGCGCGAAACGCGGCGTTTCAATGCCGTGATCGGACGCGCGACAGCCGTGGGCAGCAAAGTGGTCCAGCCGACGCAACAGCGCCGCGCGCAGGGACGCGATGCCGTCGATGGCGATATCGGCTACCGCTTCCAGCTGCGTGAGATAGTCAACGAATCCCTCAAGCTCAATCTTAAAGGCTTTGTCGGGTCGCCAGCTGGGTGCGACCTCAATATCAAACGCGCGGTCAGCCGCAATCGCCCGATGGTGCTGCAAGCTGTCGAGAGGATCGTCGGTGGTGCCTACCATGCGGACGTTCATTTGGCGCATAATGCCGCGCGCTGAAAAGGCGGGCGTTGCCAGCTGCTCAGCGCAGGCGTGCCAAATAGTCTCTGCGGTTTCTGGACCCAACAGCGTGTTGCTGAGGCCAAACGGGCGGCGCAGCTCCAGATGCGTCCAGTGATACAGCGGATTCCCCAGCGTTTTGGGCACCGTATGCGCCCAGGCCAGGTATTTGTCGTAATCGCTGCGCGTGTTGCCCGTGATCAGGGATTCATCCACGCCCGCCGCGCGCATCGCACGCCACTTATAGTGATCGCCTTCAAGCCAAATCTGGCTCAGGTTGGCAAACTGCCGATCGTGCGCAATATCCTGTGGATTGAGGTGGCAGTGATAGTCGTAAATCGGCATCGCGGCCGCGTAATCATGGTACAGGCGGCAGGCAACCGGGCTCTGCAACAGAAAATCGTCATCCATAAAGGGTTTCATTGGTCCTCCGGGAAGAGGGCGGCGACGGCGGCCTGCGCACCGTGCTGACATAAAGCGGCATAGGCGTTCTGTAGCGTCTCAACAAACGCTGCATGCGCGGGAAGATCATCGGAAAAGATCGCACGCAGGCCTAACAGTGCCGTGACCCTGTCACGCCCATCGGGGTGCTGCTGATTGATCTGCTGTACTGTGACATAAAGCGGGTCCACCACTTCATAAGGTTCACCGCGCTCATCTTCGCCCAATACATAGCGCATCCAGCCCGCGACACCCAAGGCCAGACAGCGGTAGTCACCGCCGTGCTGTAAGTGGTAGCGCACGCTGTCCAGCATCCGCTGCGGCAGCTTCTGGCTGCCGTCAGAGGCGATTTGCGCCGTGCGATGACGCAGCGAGGGATTGCTGAAGCGCGACAGTAAGGCCTCGGCATAGGCATCAAGATCGATATCGTCAGGCATTCGCAGTGTAGGACGCTGTTCATTCAGCATCAGCGCGCGCACTGCCCGTCGCCAGGCTGGCTGCTGCATGGTTTCCGCCACCGTGGAATAGCCGGCGAGAAAGCCCAGCCAGGCGAGGAACGAGTGGCTGCCATTGAGCATGCGCAGCTTCATCAATTCAAACGGCGCCACATCGGCGACCAGTTGTGCCCCGACGCGATCCCACGCCGGGCGTCCGTTAACAAAATTATCTTCAATGACCCACTGACTAAATGGCTCACAGAGCACGCCGCAAGGATCGTTAACGCCAAGCAGGGCGGCGATCTCTTGCTGCGTCTCTTCGGTCACGGCGGGAACAATGCGGTCCACCATGGTGCAGGGGAACGTCACCTGCGCTTCAATCCATGCCGCCAGCGTCGGGTCGCGCAGCTGCGCCAGCCCCACCACGGCGGCTCGCGCCACATGGCCATTTTCGCGCAGGTTATCACATGACAGCACAGTAAAGCCCGGCAGCCCCGCATCGCGGCGCAGGCGCAGCGCTTCAACAATAAAGCCCACGGCAGACTTTGGTGTGCCGGGATCGCTGAGATCGTGCTGGATCAGCGGGTGGTGGCCGTCGAGTTTGCCGCTGGCGGGATTCACGCAGTAGCCTTTTTCGGTGACGGTTAAGGACACGATCGCCGTTTCCGGGCGGGCCAGCGCGTGCAAAATCGCGTCAACGCCGTCCAGGGCCGGATGCAGCGCTTCTTTAATCGCGCCAATGACCGTTTGTGTCTGCCCGCTCTCGCCGCTTTCCGTCACGCTATAAAGCATCGCCTGCTCGCGCAGCTGTTCAACCAGCCGTTTACCGCTCTCGGACATCAAATTCACTGCGCAGATGCCCCAGTCACAGTCGCTGCTCGCCAGCAGCCGGTGCAGATACACCGCCTGATGCGCGCGATGAAATGCGCCACAGCCAATGTGTACAATCCGCGGCACCAGGCGCGTGCGATGCCAGGCAGGGCGGGGCACCGTGAGTGCGGCATCGGGATGGGCAAGGTTAAGTTCCATAGTGACTCCGTTTCGGCACGCTTGAGTTCAGAAAAAGGCGCGGTGGATAGCCAGTTCAACGCCGCGGATTTCCGCCAGGCCTTTGAGTCGGCCAATCGCCGAGTAACCTGGGTTGGTTTGCTTATGCAGGTCGTCGAGCATCTGATGGCCGTGGTCTGGACGCATGGGGATCGCCGCGTTGCGGCGCCGCTCCTCTTCCGCAATGGCTTTGATCACCGCAAACATGTCCACGTCGCCCTCAAGGTGGGCCGCTTCGTGAAACGTTTTTGGATTCGCCTCACGCTGAGTCGCTCGCAGATGGAGAAAATAGATACGCGGACCAAAGCGGCGGATCATGCCAGGCAGATCGTTTTCCGGCAGTACGCCATAAGAGCCGGTGCACAGCGTGAAGCCATTCGCCGGGCTGCTGACGGTATCGATCATCCACTGTAAGTCGTCTGCGGTGGAAACAATGCGCGGTAAACCCAGGATAGGCCGCGGTGGATCGTCTGGATGCACCGCCATGCGCACGCCCACCTCTTCAGCGACCGGCACGATAGCGCGCAGGAAGGTGGCAAAGTTTTCACGCAGCCGGGCTTTATCGATGCCGTCGTAACGCGCCAGCTGGGCGCGGAACTGGTCCAGCGTATATCCCTCTTCAGCACCGGGCAAACCGGCGATGATATTGCGCGTCAGCTGCTGTTTATGCGCATCGCTCATGCTGGTGAAACGCGCTGCGGCTTCGTCGATTTCAGCGGCAGTGTAATCCTGCTCCGCGCCGGGGCGCTGCAAAATATGCAGCTCAAACACGGCAAATTCAATGTGGTCGAAGCGCAGTGCCTTGGCGCCATTGGGCAGGGCATAGGCTAAGTCGGTGCGCGTCCAGTCGAGAATCGGCATGAAGTTGTAGCACACGGTGCGAATGCCGCACTGCGCCAGGTTACGCAGCGACTGCTGGTAGTTGGCAATCCATTGCTTCGCATCCCCGCTGCCGGTCTTGATCTCCTCGTGGATAGGCACGCTTTCTACCACTGCCCATACCAGTCCGGCCGCTTCAATCTCCGCCTTACGCGTCATGATTTCCGTCACGGGCCACACTTCGCCGTTAGGGATGTGGTGCAGCGCGGTCACGATGCCGGTCGCACCAGCCTGGCGCGCATCAGCAAGTGAAACAGGGTCTTTTGGGCCGTACCAGCGCCAGGTTTGCTGCATGTTGATTCCTCCTGTCGTGTTGAGCGATGCCTTAACACGACATTAAATTGGTTGACTATTCGTTTCGCGTGTCACACCAAAAAAACAGCGTAACAGGACGGTGATGGCTCACGTTCTGCGCTTTAGCGGTGAATGTCAACCAAGCCAACCATTTTGGTTAACCAGATCACAAAAGCCACCATCGTATGACGACCCCTTATTTTATCTGTGTTTCACTCCGGTCGGAGGAGAGGTGACAGCTAACAGCATCGCATCCTGACGACACCAGACAAGCGCCGTGAGACGCTCGACGGCACCAATCAAAATTGGTCAACCAAAGCATCGGCGAGCGTGTGAAACGCACACGGTCAATAAAAAGGGAGAATCCAATGAACCGCAGTTTAGATCCGGGGATCACCGCCGTCGGTACGCGACGCGCCATACGTAACCTGCGCTGGTGGGTGCTCGTGCTGTTTTTAGCCGGCGTGACGGTTAACTACATCACGCGTAACTCGCTGGGCATTTTAGCGCCGGAGCTGAAGACCAGCCTCGGCATCACCACCGAACAATACTCCTGGATTGTGGGGGCCTTTCAGTTGGCCTACACCTTCTTCCAGCCCATCTGCGGTTGGCTGATTGACGTGATTGGCCTGAAGCTTGGCTTCTTTATTTGCGCCGCTATCTGGGCGCTGGCCTGTCTGATGCACGCCGGTGCGGCCAGCTGGTTGCATCTGGCGATACTGCGCTTTGTGATGGGAGGCGCCGAGGCGGCGGCCACGCCAGCCAACGCCAAAGTGATTGGTGAGTGGTTTCCGCGCAAGGAGCGTCCCATTGCCGCAGGCTGGGCTGGCGTCGGCTTCTCTATTGGCGCCATGCTGGCACCGCCCATTATCTACTTTGCTCACGCCTCCTTTGGCTGGCAAGGTGCTTTTCTGTTTAGCGGTGGCCTCGCGCTGGCGTGGGTGGTGCTGTGGTGGCTGTTCTACCGCGACCCCGAGCGTCACGGCAATTTGAGTCAGGATGAGCTGGCCTTCATTCGTCAGGACAATGAGCCGCCTGCCGTGAAGTTACCGTTCTTTACCGCGCTAAAAACCGTGTCAAAAAACAAACGCTTCTATGGCATTGCCATCCCGGCGTTTATGGCGGAACCGGCGTGGGGCGTGCTGAGCTTCTGGGTGCCGCTTTATCTGGCGAAAGATTTGGGCATGGATCTTAAACAGATCGCGATGTTTGCCTGGTTGCCTTTCCTCGCGGCCGACCTGGGCAGTGCCGCGAGCGGCTATTTGACGCGGGTCTATACCCGAATGTTTGGCTTTACGCAGGTGAATTCCGTGGTCGCCAGCTCCGTGACCGGCGCGTTTTTGATGCTGTCGCTGGCGCTGGTGGCCATGACCAAAAGCCCGTATGTCGCCATTGCGCTGATCTCCATCGGCGGCTTTGGCCACCAGATTATCTCCTGCATGTTAAGCGCGCTGGTGGTGGAGAAATTCGACAAAGGCCAGATGGCCACGGTCAATGGAATGCGCGGCTCGTTTGCCTGGATCTCCAGCTTTCTCTTCTCGCTGGTGATCGGCGTCACCGCCGACAAAATTGGCTTTAACCCGCTGTTTGTCGCCATGGGGTTCTTTGACCTGATTGGCGCACTCTTCCTGATCGCTTTTATTGCTGAACGTCGCGCGCAGCAACTGAATTAAGTAGGTAACGATGAAAACGTTGAAAAATTGGTGTGTTACGCATGCCGACAGCCATCATGTTGCGCTTACCGTAGATGATAAGCACACCCTGTGTATTTACGTGCTGGAGGCGGGACTGTTCCGCGTCGCGGTGAAACGAGAAGGGGCATTTAGCCTTGATCGCACCTGGAGCATTGCGCCTGAAAGCGATGTGCCCTGGGAAGGGCGTCCACGTGAGAGCCTGGCGGGCTTCACGCTGCCGGCCTTTACGCTGGAGGAGCAGGACGACCGCCTGACCCTCAGCACGGACGTATTGCGCGTGGTCGTGCAGCGTCCGCTGGCGCTGGAGTGGCACTACCGCGACCGTGAAGGCCACTGGCAGCTGCTGGCGCGCGATCGCCCCACCAGCGCTTATCAGCTCAATGCGCACGGCGACGGGGTGGCGCACTATCAGCAGCGCGGGCCAGACGACCGCTATTTCGGCCTGGGCGAAAAGACGGGCGACTTACAGCGCAATGGCCGCCGTTATGAAATGCGCAATCTCGATGCCATGGGCTATGACGCGTCCTCCACCGATCCGCTTTACAAGCACGTGCCGTTCACCCTCACGCGCCGCAGCGACATCAGCTTTGGCCTGTTTTACGATAACCTCAGCAGCAGCTGGTTCGATCTCGGCAATGAACTGGATAATTACCATCAGCCCTATCGGCGTTGGCAGGCCGAAAGCGGGGACATTGATTACTATCTGTTTGTCGGGGAAAAGGTGCTGGACGTCACCAAAGCTTTTGTACGTTTGACGGGAAAAACACTGTTTGGGCCTAAATGGAGCCTGGGATACAGCGGGTCAACCATGCATTACACCGATGCACCCGATGCGCAGCAGCAACTCATGAACTTCATTCGTCTGTGCGAGGCGCATCAGATCCCCTGCGACTCCTTCCAGCTCTCATCGGGTTATACCTCGATCAACGACAAACGCTACGTGTTTCATTGGAACCACGACAAAGTGCCTGAGCCGGAGGCCATGAGTCAGGCGTTTCACGAGGCGGGGCTGCGCCTTGCGGCGAACATCAAACCCTGCCTGCTGCAAGATCATCCGCGCTACCGTGAGGTGGCGGCGCAGGGCCTGTTCGTGCGTGATTCAGAGCGCGATGCGCCTGAACGCTCGGTGTTTTGGGATGATGAAGGTTCACACCTTGATTTCACCCATCCTGATGCCATTGCCTGGTGGCAGGACAACGTGACCCGGCAGCTGCTGGAGAAGGGCATCGACAGCACCTGGAACGACAACAATGAATACGAAGTGTGGGACGGCGAAGCGCGCTGCCACGGCTTCGGTTCGCCGATCGCCATTAAACACATTCGTCCGGTGATGCCGCTGTTGATGATGCGCGCCTCCATGGAAGCGCAGCAGCGCTTCGCGCCGCACAAGCGTCCGTTTCTGATTTCTCGCTCTGGCTGCGCTGGCATGCAGCGCTACGTGCAAACCTGGAGCGGTGATAACCGCACCAACTGGACCTCGCTGCGCTACAACATCCGCATGGGGCTGGGCATGAGTCTCTCCGGCCTCTATAACGTTGGGCATGACGTCGGCGGTTTCTCTGGAGATAAGCCGGACGCCGAACTCTTTGTGCGCTGGGTGCAAAACGGTGTGATGCATCCGCGCTTTACCATTCATTCATGGAATGACGATCGCACGGTGAATGAGCCGTGGATGTATCCGGCGGTGACGCCAGCCATTCGCGCGGCCATTGAGCTGCGCTATCGGCTGTTGCCGTACCTTTATACGCTGCTGTGGCAGGCCCATGCGCAGGATGAACCCATGCTGCGACCTACCTTCCTCGATCACGAGCACGATGCGCAGACCTTTGAGGTGTGCGACGAGTTCATGCTGGGGCGCGATCTGCTGGTGGCCAGCGTGGTTGAGCCGGGTCAGCGAACGCGTCGCTTATGGCTACCGGACAATCTTGCGGGCTGGTATGACTTCGCCACGCAGCAGTGGTACAGCGGCGGACAGTGGATCACGCTGCCTGCGCCGCTGGAATCGCAGCCGATGCTGGTACGCGCCGGAGCCGGACTGCCGTTGAGCCACCGCCTGCGGCACGTGGACGCCGCAGCGGACGATCGCCGTACCCTGCAGCTCTACCCGCTGCCGGGCAACGGCGCAAGCGAGGGTGAGCTGTTTGAAGACGATGGCGAATCCTGGGGCTATCAGCAGGGCCACGCGCTGTGGTTGCGCTGGGAGATGCGGTGTGACGCAGAGGCCATTCACTTAAGTTTTCGGCGTGAAGGGGACTACCAACCTGCCTGGCAAACGCTGGATATCACGCTGCCCGCGGCAGAACAGCGTGCGCTCTATATCCACGGCCAGCGCGTTGACGCGGCGCACCGGCAGATCCTCCTCGCCGATATCGCTCACTAAGCGACACCGTCCGTGACGGCGTTTACGTCACGGACGCTAGCGGTGGCATAGGGCACGTAATCTCTGGCGGGCGGGGGCGCTGCAACCCCGCCCTTAACGCCCCTTGGTTTGCGAAGGGCGCGCCGCCGCGTTGTACCGTTATCTTTCTGTCATCTCTAAGGGATATCTTCACGGGGTAATGTCAAACAGACGCTGTGGTCCAGATTGGATCGACATGGAGCACCCTATGGCCCTTGCTGCTGTACAGGCTGCAAAATTGCAGCATACCGTGATTGATGCCAGCGTGCGGATGCGCGATACCCGCATCGGCGCACAGTGTGAAATCCTCGCGCACAGTTACCTTGAGTACAGTGAGGTGGGTGATTTTTCCTACCTCGGTGAACACTGCTGCATTGCCGATGCGCACATTGGCCGCTTCACGGCGATGGCCAACTACGTGCGCATTGGCGCGCCCAATCACCCGATGGATCGCCCCGCACAGCACCGATTCACCTATTGTCCTGAGTATTACGATGCGCAGGCGCAGCGCGATAGCGGCTTCTTTGCCCAGCGTCGGGCCGATCGCGTGATCATTGGCAACGATGTGTGGATAGGACACGGCGTGATCGTGCTGCCTGGCGTGCGCGTCGGCGACGGTGCAGTGTTGGCAGCCGGCGCGGTGGTGACGCGAGATGTGGCGCCTTACACGCTGGTGGGCGGGGTGCCTGCCAGAGTGATTCGCCCGCGTTTTGCCCCGGAGATTGCGGCCCAGCTACAGGCCATTGCGTGGTGGAACTGGCCGCTGGAGAAACTGATGGCGCATCTGGCGGATTTTCAATCGCCGGATATCGCCGCGTTCTGCCAGCGGCACGCGGTGTAATTTATAGCGCCGGGCGCGCGGCGACCGCAGCGTGTTCGGCCTGCAGCGGTTTCTCAGGCTGTAACAGGGTCATCGCGACCATACTGCCCAGCGCAATACAGGCGGTGACGGTGAACATCGCGTTATAGCCGTAATATTCTGCCAGCCAGCCGCAGAGCATGGGGGAAATGATCGCGGCCAGGTTCGCGATAGCCAGCGTCATGCCGCTGAAAGCCCCCACGGAGGCCTTCGGCGTCACATCGATCACCACAGACCAATACACGTTATTGACCAGCGCGTTTAGCGCATTGCCCAGCGTCATTAACGCGATAATCCCCGCCGCCGATCCCATCCACGGAATGGCCATAAAGCAGCAGGCCGTCGCGCACAGCGTCACGGCGGCAAAGACGTTGCGTGCCAGGCGCAAATTACCGTAGCGCGCCAAGAGGCGATCGGCAATGCGGCCGCCGAGCAGCACGGTCAGGCAGGCGCCACTCCACGGAATCATCGCCACATACCAAAGCGAGTGCAAATCGTAATGGAAGGTGTCCTGCAGGTATTTTGGCAGCCAGGTCACTAGTGTGAAGGTGATGTAAAGGAAGCTGAAGTAACCCAGCGCGTTGCACACCAGCGTGCGGTTGGTAAAGAAGCGCCACCACGGCAGCGCGGCATCGTCACGGCCTTCGCGCCGCTGTCCGGTGGCGATCAGGGCGCGCTCCGCACCGTTGGCACGCGGATGCTGCTCGGGCGTATCGGTGAAATAGCGAGCAAACAGCAGCATGGCCAGCAGCGATACGCCGCCGAGCAGAATAAACATCATGCGCCAGTCATCGGTCAGCAGCAGCAGGCCCACGGCAATTGGCGCGGTCAATAGCGATCCCACTTGCGTACTCAGTAAACCAATTCCCAAGGCGAAACCGCGTTCATTATCCGGTGCCCAGTGGGCAATGGTTTTATTCATCAGCGCGTAAGCGGGGCCTTCCGCGATGCCAAACAGAATGCGCATCGCGGCGAACCCCATAATGGCGGACCCGCCAAACAGCGCTATGCCAATATCGCCGGCCCATGCGGTGGCTATCTCCAGCAGCGACCAGAGAATGCCGGCCATCAGCCACACTTTTTTGGTACCGAGGCGATCGGCGAGAAAGCCGCCGCACAGTGATCCCAGCAGATAGCCAAAGCCAAAATAACCCAGCACGGCGCCAAGCTGTACCTTGTTAAAGTGATAGGCCTGTGAAATTGCGTTAGCCGCAAACGACAGCGCGCCGCGATCGACATAGTTAATGAGCGCAACCAGAAACAGCAGCGAAAAAATGGTATAGCGGGTAGATGTCGGCGTCATTACGCAGCTCCTGAGAAAAATACACAGAAATAGGTAAGCAAAGCTGATGCCAAAACATGACGAACATCACAATTGAACGGCGTGCGCCGGGGCAGGCGGGCGCACGCCGTGTCGGACGGGCGCGGTTAGCGCGCGAATGCGCTTTTTTAGTGCAAGGGGGGCGCCATGGCAATGGCAGGTGCTTTTGCCACAGCCGTGGCGGGGCTTGTGCCGCAGGCAGCGGGTAGATTCGCCACGGGCAGTGGCTGTGGTGCTTTCAGTTTGCACCGAGCGTGTTTCGTTCGCCATGGCACCGGCAGGTGCTTTTGCCACTTGCAGTGGCGGGACTTATGCCGCAGGCAGCGGCTGGCGTGCCTTTTCGCTGGCACGGAGCGACTTTCGTTCGCCACAGGCTGTGGCAGGTGCCTTTGCCGCGTAGCGGCGACCGAGCAGAGGGCGCCAGGCCGCGCCCTCTGCACTCCCCGGCCCTGCGCCAGCCCCGCTCGCCGCTGCGCGGTGCCTTCACTCCCTCAGCCTTCCTGACGGACCGGCGTCGATTCGCTCCTGCTCAACGCCGCCTCTCGCGGCATCCATGCCGCTCGTCCTGGAAGGCCTCACTCGTTCAGCGGGTGGGGATGGCGCTACCAAACCTCGCTGTAGGTCTTTTATGTTTTTCGCAGCCGCCGCGTGGCGGGAAGATTTTAAGGTGCATCCGCACCGCGCGGCGGTAAGACTTTTAAGGTGTATTCATACCGCGCGGCGCTAAGCAAAACCCTTCTTTTATGTTTTTACGTCTTTTAAGGCCACTGAGTAGCGGAAAAGACTTTTAAGCAATCTCCCGCCCGCGAAGTGTTAACCAGAAGCCGTTTCTGTCTTTTGTTTCTGTCCTCTGTCTTTTCCAGCCAGCCACTGTCTGTGCAGACCTGCCTGCGGTCAACTAGACAATACCTGACCAAAAACAAGAAAAGGCTCTTAAAGGCGAGGTGTTGAGCGCCATCCGGAGCGCCGAATGGAGCGTGACGGCCAGGACGAAGCGGCAGGGATGCCGCTGAGAGGGCGGAATGAGCCAGGGATGGCGAATCCGCGCGGTCCGTGAGGCCGTTGCGGCGGAGTGAGGGAACAGCGGAGGCTGGCGCAGGGCGCGGATTGCAAAGGGCCGCGCCCATCGGCCCTTTGCCCGTACGCCGCAGCGGGGTGGATGAAACTGCCGTGCGGTTAGCGGGCGGAACCCGCTCAGGGTTAAGTAAAGACCGGCATAGCGGCCGGAACCCGCTCAGGGTCAGATCAGCACAGCGGCCAATGCGCGAGCCCGCGCAACTAAAAACCGGCATAGCGGGCCGGAAACCGCTCAGAGCCATACCAGCTGAGCGGCCGGACCCCGCTCAGGGTCCAGTAAACGGCATAGCGGGCCGAAACCCGCTCATCATCACAGGCATGGCGGGCCTGAACCCGCCAAACATCTTATTGCTTAGCTCTTTCTTCCTGCACTTTCTGGGCAATCCGGTCGCCCACAACCTGATCGATCTTGCGCCAATACTCAAATGCCCGCGACAGCACCGGCTCTTCCACGCCTTTCAGCAGATGGCCGGTGACGTTTTCAACCAAGCGATCGCGCGCGGCCTGATCCATCACCTTATTGACCAGCGTGTTAGCCTGGCCAAAATCATCGTCATCTTTGCGCAGGGTGTAGGGTGCATGCACCATCTCGCCGTGGGCTTCCCAAGTTGAATCGGTGGGATAGCGATCGCCATCGGCTTTGGGGCCGCCTTTGGAATTGGGCGCATAGACCGGATCGGTTACCGGATTAATGCGCATCGCGCCATCTTTGCTGTAGCTGTTAACCGGTGCCTGTGGGGCATTCACCGGGATCTGTTTGTAGTTAACACCCAAGCGCGCGCGGTGTGCATCGGCGTAGGCAAAGACGCGGCCGAGCAACATTTTATCCGGGCTCAGGCCGATCCCAGGTACCAGATTGTTAGGCTCAAATGCCGCCTGTTCAATCTGCGCATGGTTATCGGTGGGGTTTCGATCCAGCTGTAGCTTGCCCACTTTGATCAGCGGGTAATCGCTGTGCGGCCACACTTTGGTGAGATCAAACGGGTTAAAGCGGTAAGTCTCGGCATCGGCAAACGGCATGATTTGCATGTAGAGCGTCCAGCTGGGGAAATGGCCGTTTTTGATCGACATGAACAGGTCGCGCATATGGTAATCGCTGTCTTCCCCGGCGAGTTTATCGGCTTCCTGTTGCGTTAAGAATTCAATCCCCTGGTCGGTTTTGAAGTGGTATTTCACCCAAAACTTCTCACCCTGCGCGTTCACCCACATATACGTGTGGCTGGAGTAACCGTTCATATGACGCCAGCTTTTGGGGATGCCGCGATCGCCCATGAGCCATGTCACCTGGTGCGCGGATTCCGGCGACAGCGACCAGAAATCCCACTGCATATCATTGTCGCGCAGATTGTTGTCGGCACGACGCTTCTGTGAGCGAATGAAGTGCTGGAACTTCATCGGATCGCGAATAAAGAACACCGGCGTATTGTTGCCTACCATGTCGTAGTTGCCTTCGCTGGTGTAGAACTTGATGGAGAAACCGCGCGGATCGCGCCAGGTGTCTGGGCTGCCGCGCTCACCGGCGACGGTAGAAAAGCGCATCACCACATCGGTTTTGGTGCCTGGCTGAAACACCGCCGCCTTGGTGTAGCGACTCACATCTTCTGTCACTTCAAAATGCCCAAATGCACCGCTGCCTTTCGCGTGTGGCTGACGCTCTGGAATACGTTCCCGGTTAAAATTGGCCATCTGCTCAATCAGATAGTGGTCATGTAGCACCAGTGGGCCGTCGGCGCCCACGGAGAGGGAGTGTTCATCACTGGCAACCGGAATGCCAGCGTCCGTGGTGGTCGGTTTGCGATCGTCACTGCTCATAATATCTCCAGCGTTTATAGGGGTAATGCGAACAGTAAGCGTAGCAGCAGACGCGGAGCTTGCTGATAAAGTCAGGATGAGCGTCAGGCAGACTTGTGTAAAGATGGGGGGGCGTAACCTTAAAACCCTGAACACACAAGGAATGCTGATGCTCGTTGCCTGCCTACACACCGCCACCAGTAATATTGCGCTGTTCGATGCTGCCGCCCATGAGTGGGTGGGAAGCCCGATGACGTTAAATCATATGGTGATGCCTCAGTTGCTGATGGAGGCAGAAGCGAGCGGTGGCATGACGCAGGCGCAGCAGCAGCATATTGCGCGGCTGTTGCATAGCCTGACGCCGTGGTTTGACGTCATTCTGATTACCTGTTCGACGATCGGAGCGGTGGCCGATACATTTCCAATGCAAGAAACGGGCTGTCGCGTCTATCGCACCGATCGCATGCTGGCGGATCGGCTGCACCAGCTCAGCGGACCGTCGCGGGTGCTGTGTGCCGCGCCGTCAACGCTCACGGCCACGCGCGCGCTGTTTTGTCCGGCGTCTCTGCCTGCGGAGCGTCAGCCTACTGTGCACCTGGTGCCGGACGCCTGGGACGCCTTTAAAGCAGGCGAGGTGGCGCGCTATTACGCACTGATTTGTGATGCCGTGCAGCAAAGTCGGCAGCAGGGCGCGAAGCAAGTCGCACTGGCGCAGGTCTCTATGGCGGCGGCGATCGCAGAGAAAGATAGCGCTTTCCCTGTACTGACTATTCCAGCGTTAGCGCTGCAGGCTCTTCTTGGTCGTTAGCGAGTCGCACCCCTGCGCGCGCGGGCACGGTGGTGCAATGTGTGCGGCATACGAAACCTTTTCGCTTTCCTGACACTCCGTTTTTTACCGCTTTGATAAAGTACTTATCCTGAGAATGAACGTTCACTACAGGATAATCCATGAAGCTTTTTCAACGCAGTGTGATGGCGGGGCTGGTGTTATTGCTGGCGGCCTGCGATCAAAAGAGCGCGCAGCAAATGCCCTCAGGCACGCCGGAAGTCGGCGTAATGACGTTGCACAGTCAATCCGTCACGCTGGAGAGCACGCTATCGGGACGCGTGACGGGCAGCATGACTGCGGATGTGCGGCCGCAGGTTGATGGCATCATAAAGCAGCGGTTATTTACCGAAGGTGAAGAGGTCAAGGCGGGTCAGGTACTCTATCAAATCGATCCGGCGAGCTACCAGGCCAGCTACAATCAGGCGCTGGCCCAGCTTAAAAACGCGCAGGCGCTGGTGAAAAGCAGCCAGTTAAAAGCACAGCGCTATGCGGCCCTGGTGAAGGAGAATGGCGTATCGCGCCAGGACGCCGATGATGCCTTGGCCACCTATCAGCAAAATGTGGCCTCAGTGGAGCAATACCGTGCCGCCGTGGAAAGTGCGCGTATTAATCTTAATTATACCCGCATCACCGCGCCGATCGCTGGCCGCATCGGTATCTCTACCGTCACGCCGGGGGCGCTGGTCACGGCCAGCCAGACCACGGCGCTGGCAACTATCCGCCAGTTGGATCCCATCTACGTCGATCTCACGCAGTCGAGCGTGCAATTACTCAAGCTGAAGCGTCAGCAAGCCTCCTTGCAAAAGGGCGACGCAGTGCCAGTGACCGTCACGCTGGAGGATGGCTCGTCTTACGCTCACGCCGGTAAGTTGGAACTCACCGAAGTGGCCGTGGATGAATCCACCGGTACCGTGACGCTGCGTGCGCTGTTCCCCAACCCCGAGCACACGCTGCTACCGGGCATGTACGTGCGTGCCAAGGTCACCAATGGCGTGAAAACCGATGCGATCCTGGCCCCGCAGCAGGGTATCACCCGCGATGCCAAGGGCAACGCCACTGCGCTGGTGGTCAATCAGCAAAACACCGTCGAAAGCCGCGAGGTGGAAACGCTTCAGGTCATGGGGGATAAGTGGCTGATCGGTTCCGGGCTGAACAACGGCGACCGGGTCATTGTTGAAGGCACGGGCAAAGTTCAGGCGGGCATGAAGGTCAATGCAGTGGACGTCACCGCCGACAAAACCGCCACAAGCGGCGAGGGACACTGATTATGCTGGCCCAATTTTTTATTCGCCGCCCGGTTTTCGCATGGGTGATTGCCATCTGTATCATGTTGTTTGGCGCGATCAGCATTCGCAGTTTGCCAATCGCGCAATATCCCGATGTGGCCCCGCCACAAATCAGTATTAAGGCGACCTACACCGGCGCCTCGGCGGAAACGCTGGAAAGCAGCGTCACGCAGGTGATTGAACAGCAGCTCACCGGGCTGGATGGGCTGCTCTACTTTAGCGCCACCAGTACCGCATCCACGGGACAGGTGAAAATCAATGTCACATTCAAGCAGGGCACCGATCCTGATATCGCGCAGGTGCAGGTGCAAAACAAGGTGCAACAGGCAGAAAGCCGCTTACCCTCAGCGGTGACGTCACAGGGCGTGACGGTGGAAAAAGCGCAGAGCGACTTCCTCCTGATTTTGGCCCTTTACGACAAAACCAACAAAAGCACCTCCGCTGACGTGGCGGACTATATGGTCAGTAATATGGAAGACACGCTGGCGCGCGTGCCGGGTGTCGGCAGCGTGCAGGTGTTTGGGGCTGAATATGCGATGCGCATTTGGCTGGACCCGGCCAAGCTGGCCTCCTATTCCCTGATGCCATCGGATATCACCAGCGCGTTAGAGAGCCAAAACACCCAAGTTTCATCGGGACAGTTAGGCGCGCAGCCCGCCAGCGCAACACAGCAGCTTGTGGCGACCGTGCGATCCCGATCGCGACTGCAAACGCCGGAGCAGTTCCGCGCGATTGTGCTGAAAAGCCAAAGCGACGGTTCGGTGGTTCGGCTTGAAGATGTTGCCCGCGTTGAAATGGGGGCCGAGGACTATAGCGCGAATGTGTTGGCCAATGGCCATCCTGCCTCCGGTATCGCCATCCAGCTGGCCTCGGGCGCGAACGCGCTCTCCACCGCTGAGCAGGTTAAAGCGACCATTGAGACCTTCCGCAGCAGCATGCCCGCAGGTTATGACATTGCTTACCCGCTTGATAGCACCGATTTTGTGAAAATTTCCATCGAGGAGGTGATTAAAACCCTGGTGGAAGCCATGGTGTTAGTGGTGATCGTGATGTTTATTTTCCTGCAAAATATCCGTACCACGCTGATCCCCACCATTGCTGTGCCGGTGGTGCTGCTGGGCACCTTTGGCGTGCTGGCCCTGTTTGGTTACTCCATTAATACCCTAACGCTGTTCGGTATGGTGCTCGCCATCGGCTTGCTGGTGGACGATGCCATTGTCGTGGTGGAAAACGTAGAGCGCGTCATGCGTGAGGAGGGGTTACCGCCGCGCCAGGCCACCGAAAAATCGATGCGTGAGATCACCGGCGCGCTGATCGGCATTGCGCTGGTGCTCTCCGCCGTGTTTCTACCGATGACGTTTTTCAGTGGCTCAACCGGCGTGATTTATCGGCAGTTTGCCATCACGATTGTATCGTCAATGGTGTTGTCGGTGCTGGTTGCGCTGACGCTCACGCCCGCGCTCTGCGCCACCCTGTTAAAACCGCACGGCGAACAGCACGGCACGACGGGCTTTTTCGGCTGGTTTAACCGTCACTATTCCCGCATTGAGCGACGCTATGAAAACGGCGTCGGGCATGTGGTCCATCGTTCCGTGCGCTATTTGCTGGTGTATGGCGTGCTGCTGGCGGGGTGCGCGCTGCTCTATATGCGTTTGCCCACCGGCTTTCTGCCGACCGAAGATCAAGGCTACATCATGGTGCAGTATCAATTAGCGCCCGGTGCGACGGAGAATCGGACGGATGAGGTGCGTCGTCAGGTGCAGGCGTACTTCGCCACGAAGGAGAAGCACAACGTTAACGTCAGCATGCTGGTAAACGGCTTTAGCTTTGCCGGCAGCGGACAAAACGCCGGGGTAGGGTTTATCGCCTTGAAGAACTGGCGCGATCGTGAAGGCGCGGAGAACAGCGCGGACGCCATCGCCGGACGCGCTATGGCCGCGCTGTCGCACGTACGTGACGCGCAAATTTTTGTGCTGTCGCCGCCCGCGGTATCCGGGCTTGGGCAATCCAACGGCTTCACCTTCGAGTTACAGGGCAAGGGCGCCACCACGCGTGATGAACTGCTCAAAATGCGGGATACGTTAATTGCCAAGGCCAATCACGATCCGGCGATGAGCGCGGTGCGCGCCAATACGCTGCCCGATTTGCCTCAGCTGCAAGTAACGATTGACGACGCCAAGGCACAGTCGCTGGGCCTCACCCTGAGCGATATCAATACCACGCTGAGCGCAGCGCTGGGTGGCAGTTACGTCAATGACTTTACCGATCGTGGCCGCGTGAAAAAAGTCTATATCCAGGGCGATGAAGCGTTTCGCAGTAAGCCGGAAGATATCGACCAATGGTATGTGCGCGGCAGTGACAGTAGCAGCAATACCACCATGGTGCCGTTCTCTTCCTTTGCCGCGTCGAACTGGATGTACGGCCCTGATGTGCTGTCGCGCTACAACGGCCTTGCTGCCTATGAGATTCAGGGCTCGGCGGCCGCTGGCAAAAGCTCCGGTGATGCCATGGCCGCGATGGAGCGGCTGGCGGCGGACTTGCCCGCCGGCTCGACGTTTGCCTGGAGCGGCCTCTCTTATCAAGAAAAGCTAGCCGGTAATCAAGCGATGTCGCTGTATGCCATATCGCTGCTGGTGGTCTTCTTGTGTTTGGCCGCGCTGTATGAGAGTTGGTCAGTGCCGTTTTCGGTGATGATGGTGGTGCCGTTGGGCGTGATTGGGGCGCTGCTGGCCGTCACCTTGCGCGGGCTGGAGAATGATGTCTATTTCCAGGTGGCACTGCTCACCATCATTGGCCTCTCGGCGAAAAACGCCATTCTGATCGTCGAGTTTGCCGAGGAGCGCTACCGCAGTGGCGAGAGCCTGGTGAAAGCGGCGATCCATGCGGCCACGATGCGTTTACGCCCGATTATCATGACGTCATTAGCCTTTACCGCCGGGGTGTTGCCGTTGGCGATTGCTACCGGCGCCGGTGCCAATAGCCGTATTGCCATTGGCACCGGTATCATTGGCGGCACGCTCTCGGCCACGTTACTGGCCATCTTCCTGGTGCCGCTGTTCTTTATTTTGGTCCGTCGCGTCTTTCCGGCAAAGCCCCATGACGCTGCCTCAACCACCCACTCTGCAGCGAACCCGGAGGCGTAACGATGTCTAAACCTATTCTGTTGTGGTTACCTTTGCTACTGACGGGCTGCGTCTCGCTGGACCCACACTACGATCGACCTGAAGGGGCGGTGAGCAGCCAGGCGCCCCGCGGCGAGGCGTATCGCGATTTGCCCGCCTCTACGTCGGACTATCGCACTATCCGCTGGCAAGACTACGTGCTTGATGCGCAGCTGCGTCAGGTGGTGGCGATGGCGCTGGATAGCAGCCGCGACCTGCGCGAGGCGGTGGCGAATGTTAAATCGGCGCATGCGCAGTATGGCGAGCAGCGGGCCGATCTCTTCCCCTCGCTGAGTGCGGGCCTCAGCGGCACGCGCGCCCGCACCTTAAGCGGCGAGGGCAATCAAACCGCGCTAAGCAGCAGCTATTCGGCAGAAGGCAGCGTCAGCGCTTTTGAGCTCGATCTGTTTGGCAAAAATCAAAGCTTAACCCGCCAGCAGTATGAGACCTATCTGGGCACGCTGGAGGGCGCGCGCAGTACGCGTCTGACGGTGCTCTATAACACGGTAAGCTATTGGCTACAGCTTGCGGCCGATCGCAGCAATCTGACCATCGCGAAAGAGACCGCGAAGAGTGCAGAGCAGTCTCTGGCGGTCACGCGTAAGCGGATGGAAAGCGGGGTGGCGTCAATGGTGGATGTCTCCTCGGCGGAGACCACCTGGCAATCGGCGCAGGCCGATGTTGCCAGCTATACCACCAGCGTGGCTCAGGATAAAAACGCGTTGGATTTGGTGGTGGGAAAAAGCGTACCGGATACGCTCCTGCCTGCGGATATTGACTCGCTGGGGCAGGCTTTACGTGATGTGCCCGCCGGCGTTTCCTCTGCGGTGTTGCAGAATCGCCCGGATGTGCTGCAAGCGGAGCACAACCTCAAGGCGGCAAATGCCAATATCGGCGCGGCGCGGGCTAACTTCTTTCCCAGCATCACGCTTACCGCCAGCGGTGGCGTAGGCAGCAGCGACCTCTCTGCGCTGTTCAAAAACGGTGCGGGTATCTGGTCCTTTGCACCGTCTATTTCGCTGCCCATCTTCAAGGGGGGCTACAATGTGGCCTACCTGAATTACACCAAGGCGCAAAAAGAGTACTACGTCGCCGCCTATGAGAAAGCGGTGCAGACCGCTTTCCAGGAGGTGGCGGATGCGCTGGCGCGGCGAGGTACTCTCAATAGTCAACTCAGCAGCCAGCGTAATAATGTGGCGGCCGCGCAGACCTATTGGCATTTAGCCGATCTGCGCTACCAGAACGGCGTGGATACGTGGCTGAATGCCTTAACCGCGCAGCGCACGCTCTACAGCGCGCGGACGAGCTTAGTCACCGTCCAGCAGGCGTATTACCAAAACCTGATCACCTTTTATAAGGTTATGGGGGGTGGAATGGCGTTAGATGCCGACGATCGACCAATATAGTGCTTGCTGGGGATAAGTGTCGTTCACGTGAAAGGTCGGCCAGCACGGCGACCTTTTCGGCATGCGTGTGACATTTTTTCCCTGTCTCCCGTATTATCCGCCTGCAAAAAAGTACACTATCCGGCGCAGACGGTTCCAGGAGGGATTTTGAGTAAATCTGATCATGACGCGTTTACTGAGCAGCGCCAGCAGTGGATTATTTCAGCCGCAGAGGCCTGCTTTAGCCGGGCGGGGTTTCACGGTACCAGCATGGCGGATATCTGTCGTGAATCAGGCTTAGGCGCGGGGCAAATCTATCGTCATTTCAGCAGTAAGGAGAGCATTGTCTGGGCGGCCATCAACGCGATCGCCGTGCGCTGGCGCCTTTTTTTGCAGCATACGCTGCCGCAGCAAAACAGCGTCGAGCACCTTGTGGATCCGCATTCGACGTTTTGGCACGGCTGGCCCCAGCAAGATCGCTGTTTGTTACTTGAGATGTATTCAGAAGCCTCACGCAATGAAGCGGTGCGCGAGGTGTTAGCACAGCAGGAGCAGCAACTGGTACGCGAACTGTCGCACGCGTTTGCCCTTACGTATCCTGTAATGAGTGCCGAACAACGTCATCAGCGCATTCAATTTTTATTGGTGCTCGTGGATGGTGTGGCGTGCCGGGCCGTTGACGACGGTGACAAGGACGCGCAGGAGCGACGGCGCATCAATGCGATACTGGATCGCCACCTGTTTACCTGACGTCATGCCCCGTCGGGCCGATGCACTTCGCGGTTAATCTCAGCAAAGAAGGGGAGAAATCCCTCAGGAATGGCCTGCTGTTTCATGCAGCGACGAATAATCAAGCCATCAATGATCAGCGACATGGTAGAGAGCCGCGAACGAATAACCCGCGCCTCCAGGGTGGGATTCAGCGCTTGTTCCTGACGGATAAAGTTATTGCCCAGCTCTTGCCAGGCCTCCTGCATGATGTGATGAATGCGGGCATTGCGTGTGGCTTCCGCAGACACTTCCATCAGTAATACGATGCTTTGTTCCACTGCGGGCGGCACAATATCCTGCGCCGAGTGGGTGGCAGCGTGCGCGGCGTGCTTAAAATCAGCGTTGAGCAGGGTAATCATCCGTTGCACCACGCGCGTCACCAGCGCTTCGATGATGGCTTCTTTGTTTTTGTAATATTTATAAATCAGCCCAATGCTCACCCCGGATTCACGGGCAATCTGTTGCACCGAGGTTTGATAAAATCCGTGCTGACGCATGCAGCGCTCGGCTGCGTCAAGAATGTTTTCGCTGCGGCTCATGGTGGGTTCTCATAAGGGCGGAAGCGCTAGTTTACGCATAATTTCCCGCAGCGTCATGGGGGGCGTTAGCCACTTGCAGTAGCTGGTGGCTTGCGCCGCAGGCAGCGGCGGGGTGCTTTAGCCACTTGCAGTGGCGGGGCTTGTGCCGCAGGCAGCGGCAAGTGCTTTTCCGCTGGCGCGGTGCTGGCGTTAGCACGGAGCGACTTTCGTTCGCCATGGCACTGGCAGGTGCCTTTGCCGCGCTGCGGCGACCGAGCAGAGGGCGCCAGGCCGCGCCCTCTGCACTCCCCGGCCCTGCGCCAGCCCCACTCGCCGCTGCGCGGTGCCTTCACTCCCTCAGCCTTCCTGACGGACCGGCGTCGATTCGCTCCTGCTCAACGCCGCCTCTCGCGGCATCCATGCCGCTCGTCCTGGAAGGCCTCACTCGTTCAGCGAGTGGGGATGGCGCTACCAAACCTCGCTGTGGGTTTTTTGTGTTTTTCGCAGCGACCGCGCGGCGGTAGGACTTTCAAGACGCATTCAGACTGTGCGGCGTTAAGTAAAACCCTTCGTTCGTGTTTTTAAGTCTTTTGAGGTTACTGGATGGTTGAAAGACTTTTAACTAGCATCCCGCCCGCGCGGTGTTAATCAGAAGCCCTATCTAGCTTGTGTCTACTGTCTTCTGTCTTTTTCAGCCAGCCACTGTCTGTGCAGACCTGCTTACAGCCATACAGACAACACCAGACACAAAAAAAAGAAAAAGGCTCTTAAAGGCGAGGTTTGTGGCGCCATCCGGAGCGCCGAACGGAGCGTGACGGCCAGGACGAAGCGGCAGGGACGCCGCTGAGAGGGCGGAATGAGCCAGGGATGGCGAATCCGCGCGGTCCGTGAGGCCGTTGCGGCGGAGTGAGGGAACAGCGGAGGCTGGCGCAGGGCGCGGATTGCAAAGGGCCGCGCCCATCGGCCCTTTGCCCGTACGCCGCAGCGGGGTGGATGAAACTGCCGTGCGGTTAGCGGGCGGAACCCGCTCAGGGTTTACTACAGACCGGCTGAGCGGTCGGACCCCGCTCAGGGTTCAGTGAAGACCGGCTCTAGCGGTCGGACCCCGCTCTCCATTTACCGGCTCGAGCGGTCGGAACCCGCTCACCCTCCACCGGTAGTTGAGCGGGCCGGACCCCGCTCACGCATTCCCGGCTTTGCGGGCCGGACTCCCGCAGCGCTCCACCAACGCCTTGGTCACCGTCCCGTCATCTTGCTGCCATAAAACCTTCATTCCGCTGCGCTAGCTTACCGCCATTCTGATTTCAGGACCTTGGCTGCATGAGCGCGCTTACGCTTCATCACATTAAAAAAAACTGGGGCGATCACCTTGCCCTGAACGACATCAGCTTCACCGTTGAACCAGGCAGCTTTGTAGCACTGCTGGGGCCATCGGGATGCGGCAAAACCACGCTGTTGCGCACCATTGCCGGATTGGAAAGTGCTGATGAAGGAGAGATCCAGCTGCAACAGCAGGACGTCACGCATCTGCCGCCGTCACAGCGCAGGCTTTCGATGGTGTTTCAATCTTACGCGCTGTTTCCCCATCTCAACGTGCGGGAAAATCTGCTGTTTGGCCTGAAAGCGCGCGGTGAAGACAAGCAGACCTTTGGGGCACGCCTGCACGATGTCAGCAGCTTGCTGGAGTTAGACAACTTGCTTGATCGTTTACCGTCTCAACTGTCGGGCGGGCAGCAGCAGCGCGTGGCGCTGGGAAGGGCGGTGATTGCTAACCATAGGCTGTGTCTGATGGATGAGCCGCTGTCGAATCTCGATGCGCGCCTGCGCCAGAGTATGCGCCGTGAAATTCGCGCGTTGCAAAAGAAACTGGGCCTCACCTTAATCTACGTGACGCACGATCAAACCGAAGCCATGAGTATGGCGGACAGTATCATTCTGCTGAATGCTGGCAAGATAGAGCAAATCGGCACGCCAGAGGCGCTCTATCACCAGCCGGCCAGCCTTTTCGCCGCCCAATTCATCGGTGCGCCGCCGATGAACATCCTGCCGCTACAGGCACGCGGCGAGAACCATTATCTCAGTACGCTTGCGGCACCGGTGGTGACGCAAGCGTCTGCCGAATCACTCAGCCTCGGCCTGCGCGCAGAAGATATCGACGTGACCGCGCCCAACTCATCGGCGCTGACCGCGCGGGCACTCAGTTATGAATATATGGGGGCGGACACGCTGCTGGCCTGCCAGCTTCCGGCAATCAAGGCCCCCCTGATTGTAAAAGTCCCTGGGCTGCAACGTTTTAACGAAGGGGACTCGCTCGGCCTGCAATGGTCCGCTGCGCGCCAATACCTTTTCTCCAGCCGCACGGGACAACGCTGCGCGGCGGCGGAACAGAGACTCACCGGTAACGAAAAAAAATACGCTGTTTAACTGTTGTTTTTGCCCAAGGAAAACGCATGTCTGCAACTCGTTATTCACGCCTGGCTTGTGCATGGTTGTTGTCAGCAACGGCTACCTGTGCCGCTGAGCCGGTCACGCTTCAGATGTACTACCCGATTGCGGTCGGCGGTAAAGTCAGTCACACCGTGGAATCGCTGGTCTCCGACTTTGAACGTACCCATGCTGATGTGCACATCCAGCCGGTTTATACCGGTGATTACGCCACCACCGTCACCAAGGCGTTAACCGCCTTTCGCGGTGGCAATGCGCCGCAGATGGCCGTAATGGGGGATATCGAAGCCTATTCGCTGATGGATGCTGGCGCGATTGTTGCCGCCAGCGATTTAGCGAACGATGACGGGGGCAAAGCGTGGCTTACGGGATTCTATCCGGCGTTTCTGCGTCCTATCGACGGCAAAATATGGGGCGTCCCGTTTCAGCGCTCGACGGTGGTGCTGTATTGGAACAAGCAGGCCTTTGAAAAAGCCGGGTTAAACGGGGAGACGCCACCTGCCACGTGGCAGCAAGTGGTGGATTTCGGGAAAAAGTTAACGCTGAAGGACGCCAGCGGCGTAACGCAGTGGGGGATTGAGATTCCGTCAACGCCAAATGGCTACTGGAATTTTCAAGGGCTGGCGGCGACCAACGGCGGTCATCTCGATAACGGCAAAGGCACAGCGGTCACGTTCAATACGCCAGCCAATGTAGAAACGCTGCAGTGGCTGACCGATCTGGGGCAAAAAGAGCAGGTCTCACCGAAAGGCACGGTGGCATGGGGTACCACGCCGCAGGACTTTATTAGCGGTAAAACCGCGATGATGGTCACCACCACCGGTAATTTGGCTAACGTGCGCGAGAATGCAAAATTCCCGTTTGGTGTTGCGATGCTGCCGGAGAAAACCCAGCGCGGCAGTCCCACCGGCGGCGGTAACCTGTATGTGTTCAGCAGCGCCTCGCCGGCGCAGCAGAAAGCGGCCATGACGTTTATCCGCTGGGTCACCTCACCCGAACAGGCTGCGCGCTGGAGTATTGCCACGGGCTATGTGGCAACGTCGCCCGGCGCGTGGGAGACCCCCGCGATGAAAGCCTATGTCAAAGAGGTCCCGCAAGCGTTGGTGGCGCGCGAACAGCTGAAATATGCGCAACCCGAACTCTCCACCTATAACAGCGTGCAGATTCAGGAGACGTTGAATCACGCCATTGAAGCCGCCGTCACCCAGGCTAAATCCCCGGCAGAGGCGCTGGAGAGCGCGCAGAAACAAGCCGACCGCCTGTTGAAACCCTATCAGTGATGCGCGCGCTGGCTTTGCGTACCGCGCGGACGCGCTTACTGTCCGCGCAGATCTACGGGTATCTGCTGTTACTGCCAGCGATGAGTTTCTTGCTGCTGTTCACGCACTATCCGGCGATCGCCACCCTGTGGGAGAGCGTGTTCAGCGCGTCGCGAGCCAACCATCCAGCCCATTTTGTCGGGCTGGATAACTACGCGGCCCTTCTGGACGACGATATCTTCATTCAGTCGCTGTGGAATACGCTGCGCTATGCGCTGATTACGGTGCCGCTGGCCGTCATGCTGGCGCTCCTGATGGCGCTGGCGGTTAATCAACGCCTGCGCGGCACGTCGCTGTTGCGCGCCGCGTTTTTTATTCCCTCACTGCTGCCGATGATCGCCATCGCCAATCTTTGGCTGTTTTTCTATACGCCGCAGCTCGGGCTATTAAACAAGTGCCTTGCGCTGTTTTCGCTGCCTGCGGTGAATTGGCTGGGCGAACCGGATACGGCGCTCTACAGCCTGATGGCGATATCAATTTGGCGGGAAGCGGGCTTTTTTATGATTTTTTATCTCGCCGCACTGCAGCAAATCGATCCGCGCTTAGGCGAGGCGGCGCAAATCGAGGGGGCCTCGCGGCTGTACTTTTTCCGCCGCGTGCAGTGGCCGCTGCTGATGCCGACCACGCTGTTTGTCCTGATTAATGCCGCCATGAACGCTTTTCGTATTGTCGATCAGGTGATCGCGCTTACCAACGGCGGGCCCGATAACAGCACCAGCCTTTTACTGTTTTATATCTATCGCACCGCGTTTAGCTACTGGAACCTTCCCGCGGCGGCGGCCATGACGGTGGTGCTGCTGGTGATCCTCGCTGCCGTTGCCTTGCTGAAATTCAAACTGCTGGATAAGCGAGCACACTATCAATGAAAACGCCGTTTTCGCTGGGTCGCCTGGCGCTGAATATCACCCTCTGGCTGGCTGCACTGCTGTGGTGTTTGCCGATTCTCACTGCCATCTGGGTCGCCATTCATCCCACCGCGCAGCAGGGCCGCTTTGAACTGTTCTCACCGCTGACGCTGGAGAATTTTGTTGCAGCCTGGCACGCCGCGCCGTTTGCGCGCTACTTCATCAACACCACGCTGCTGGTGCTGATGATTGTGGGGGTGCAGTTGGTTCTCGCGACGTTGGCGGCCTATGCGCTGGTGCGGTATAAGTTGAAATTTGGCGGTGTGCTGTTTGCGTTGATTCTGCTGCAGCTGATGATCAGTCCAGACGTGCTGATCCTCAACAACTATAAAACCATCAGCGCGCTGGGACTGCGTGACACGCTGACCGGTATAGCCCTGCCGTACTTTGCCTCCGCCTTTGCCATTTTCCTGCTCAGGCAAACCTTCAAGGGGATACCGCGCGTGCTGGAGGAGGCGGCAATCATGGAAGGGGCCAGTCGCCTGTATATCTTACGTAAGCTGTACGTGCCGCTGGCGAAACCCACCTACATGGCCTTTGCGCTGGTCTCGATCAGCTTTCACTGGAACGATTTTCTTTGGCCGCTGGTGATTGCTGATTCAGTCAATGTGCGGCCGCTGACCGTTGGCCTACAGCTGTTTTCCGCGCCGGAGCAAGGGGTGCAGTGGGCATTGATAGGTGCAGGTACGCTGATGACCACGCTGCCGCTGCTGGTGCTGTTTCTGTTGTTCCAGCGTCAGTTTGTGCAGTCTTTTATGCGAGCGGGTATTCGTTAAGGAGAAAAGGGGATGGATTGTCCGTGTCCATTGACCGCCACCCAGCGCGCGCTGCTGGGCAACGTCGCCGCGCTATTCACGCCGCCAGCGGTGGGGCAGACGCTACGCGATAGCACGACCTTGCGTTTTGGTCTGATGACCGATCCGCAATATGCCGATGTGGATGCCGACGTCGCGCAGCACCTCTATTACCGCCATGCGCTGCAAAAGCTGCCGCAGGCTATCGCGGCCTTTAACCAGCTGCCGCTGGATTTTGTGGTGACGTTAGGGGATATCGTTGATCGCCAGGCCGACGATTATGCTGCCGTGCTGCCACTCTATACGCGGCTCATTCATCCCCATGCGGTGGTGCTGGGCAACCATGACGCGCTCGCGCTCACCACACTGCTGGCCGATCGCGCCGCATTGCCTAAGCACTATTACGCCTTTCGTCTGCCGGGCTGGCGTTTTGTGGTTTACGATGGCAATGACGTCAGCCTCTACTGCAACGCCCTTAATGGCGATGATCGCTATCAGGCCGAAACGCTGCTGAACGCGCTGCGCGCGCAGGGGCAGCCGCAGGCCGAGCCGTGGAATGGGGCGGTCGGGCAGCAGCAGCTGGCGTGGATTGAACAGCAGCTTCAACAGGCGCAGCGCTGCGGCGAACGCGTTATCATCTTCGGGCATTATCCGCTCGCGCCACTGACGCGGCATAACTTAATGAACAGCAACGTGTTAGTCGATCTCGTTACTAGTTACAACATACATTGCTGTTTTGCAGGACACGATCACAAAGGCAATCGTGCCATTATCGGTCAAACAGGGTTCGTGACCCTTAAAGGCATGCTAAACGGCCCTGATGCGGTACCTTTTGCCGTCGTCGAAATTACCAAGGACCGGGTCGCTATTCAGGGATTTGGCGGCGAAGCCAGCACCTGCTTCGCCATCCAGGCGCGTTAGCGGGCGCGGGTTAACGTCGGCGTTGCCTGCTGACGGCGCAGGGCGATCGCCTCTGCGCGCTGCAACAGCAGCTGCACATCCGCTTCATCAATGTCCAACAGTTCGCCGCTTTCCAGCGCCTGATGGAGATCATCGCGGGTAATGGGCACCGCAAGGGCGATATGTTGTGGCTGACTCTCAGTTGCAGCAGAGTGAGGGTAACGGCGACCCGCGATAGCATTAAACAGCAGCGCCAGCAGGGCCAGGCACAGTGAATTGAGCAAGACCGGCGTCACAACGAAGTGATAACCCAACTGCTGCACGCCGTCACCGCCTAACACCGCCGTGAGCGCAATGGCACCGCTGGGCGGATGCAAACAGCGCAGTTGATACATCGCTAAAAGAGTCAAACCCGCGGCGACCCCACACGCCACAGCCGGATCGGAGACCCACTGCGCAACAGTGACGCCAATCGCTGCGGCAAGCCCATTACCGCCAACAATTGACCACGGCTGGGCCAGCGGGCTGCTGGGCAAACCAAACAGCAGTACCGCTGAGGCGCCCATCGGCGCAACAAACCACAAATTCACTTCGCCCAGCAGCGCATGGCTTACCAAACTGGTGAGCAGTAATCCCAACCCGGCACCCACGCTGGCAGTTACCCGCTGCCTTTTGGCAACGGGCAGGGGATGCGGCCATAAGCGTGCGCAGAAGGTGCGCGCGACAGTGAAAAGCGATGTAAACATGCAGGAACCACGTGATAGCCAAAAACAGGGGCGCAGATTGTCGCTGATCGTCCGTCACGCCACAAGCTCAAGCTTGGCTCGCTATCTGTACAGGTAGCGCACGGCGGCTTACCAATCCTTTTGGCATGTTGTATAGTCCGTTTTTTTTCGGAGGAACCATGCTGCCAAACTCATCTACGCGCCTGAACAAATACATCAGCGAGAGCGGAATCTGCTCGCGCCGTGATGCCGATCGCTATATCGAACAGGGCAATGTTTTTATTAATGGAAAACGGGCCAGCGTCGGTGCGCAGGTGTTCGCCGGGGATGAGGTCAAAGTTAACGGCCAGCTGATTGAACCGCGTAACGAAGAAGACCTGGTGCTGATTGCGCTGAATAAACCGGTGGGGATTGTTACCACCATGGAAGAGGGCGAGCGCGACAACATCGGTGATTTCGTGAATCACAGCAAACGCGTGTTCCCGATTGGGCGTCTGGATAAAGATTCGCAGGGGCTGATTTTCCTCACCAATCACGGCGATCTGGTGAATAAAATCCTGCGCGCGGGTAACAACCATGAAAAAGAGTATGTGGTCACGGTCGATAAACCGATCACGGACGAGTTTATCGCGGGCATGGCGGGCGGGGTGCCGATGCTGGGCACCGTCACAAAAAAATGCAAAGTGAAAAAAGAGTCTACCTTTGTGTTTCGCATTATCCTGGTGCAGGGCCTGAACCGCCAAATTCGCCGTATGACCAAGCATTTCGGCTATGAAGTCACCAAGCTGGAACGCACACGCATCATGAACGTTAGCCTCAAAGGCATTCCGCTGGGTGAGTGGCGCGATCTGACCGATGATGAGCTCATCGAACTGTTTAACCTGATCGAAGACTCGTCGTCCGAAGATCAAAAAACGCAGAAAGCGCAGGCGAAAAAGAAACCGGCCAGCGCTGCGAAAAAAACCGCGGGCGCGGCGCCACGCGGCGGGGAAAAAACCGCCGGAAAACCGGCGGGACGCCAGCGCTTTACGCAGCCAGGCCGCAAGAAAAAAGGGCGCTAGCGGGCAGCGCCCCGCGCGGGCAGACGCGGGAACGCCTTATTTGTCGTTGCCAAAACCCTGTTTTTTCAGCGCGGGCAGCACGTCTGGGAAGTAGATTTTGCTGTAATAGCCGCTGACGCTCTCGCTCCAGCTCTCGCCATCGCTGCGTCCGATGGTTTTCCAGTGCTGTACCATCTCGGCATTGTAATCCGCGATGTGCTGCGTCAGGCCATCTTGTTGATAACGCTCTTCATGACGGAAGGTCGGCATTGGCAGACGCGGCTTTTGCGCCGCCGGTTGGTCAACGTGACCAATCACCACGCCCGCGACCGGGAAGGTGTATTCTGGCAGATCCAACAAGGCGATCATCGCCTGCGGATCGCGGCGAATACCGCCAATGGGCACGATACCCAAACCTTCTGAGCGGGCCACGGCCATAATGCTGCCCAGCGCGATCCCCACGTCTGTGGCACCGGACACAATGCTCTCAATGCTCTGCTGCGCGACCTGCTGTTGATCGATCGCGTCCATTGCCAGGCGAGATTTGTGCATATCCAGGACCAGCGTAATAAACACCGCACCTTTGGCAATCCACGGTTGTCCACCGGCAATCTGCGCAATCTCAGCGCGCTTGGCGGCGTCACGTGTGACCACAAGAGACACCTGCTGTGAGTTCACCGAGGTGGGCGCGCGGTAAGCGGCCTCAATAATGCGGTCCAGCGCCGCGTCATCAACGGGCTGGTCGGTAAAGCTGCGCTCGCTTTTGTGCGAGGTAAAAATATCGATGAATGATTGCATGGAACCTCCTGATTGGGAGGCAAAGGTTAGCAGAGAGCGGACGCGGATGACTTAACCGTTATTGCCATCCGCAACTGATTATTTTGTATGAATTTTCCACACAGACATGTGCCCGCGTAGTCGGGAAGGCCGCAGGCCTTCCCGCACCGTTAATCGCTGACTTTCACGACCGTTTTGCCAAAGTTTTTGCCTTTTAGCATGTCGAAAAACGCCTGCGGCGCGTTCTCCAGTCCTTCGATCATGTGTTCGCGGTAGTGGATTTTCTCTTGCTCCACCAGCGGCGTCATGGCCTTGAGGAATTCTGGATAGCGATCGCCATAATCCTGGAAAATAATGAACCCTTGCATCCGAATGCGGCGTTTCAGCAGGCCGCCCAGCAGCCACGGCGTGCGATCCGGGCCGTCTGGCAAACTGTCACCGCTGTTGTACGAGGAGACAAGGCCACAAATCGGGACGCGCGCAGCGGTATTGAGCAGCGGAAAGACCGCATCAAACACCTTGCCACCCACGTTTTCATAGTAGATATCGATGCCGTCCGGGCACGCTGCCGCTAGCTGCTCGGCAAAATCATCACGGTGGTGATCAAGACACGCCGAGAATCCTAGCTTCTCAATGGCATAGCGGCACTTCTCTTCGCCGCCTGCCACGCCCACGACGCGGCAGCCATGTAGCTTGCCCAACTGACCAACGGTTGCGCCCACCGGTCCGGTCGCCGCTGCAACGACCAAGGTTTCTCCCTGTTTCGGCTGGCCGATATCCATCAGACCCATATAGGCGGTAAAGCCCGGCATGCCTAAAATGCCCAACGCCCATGAGGGATGCGCAAGGTTGCCAAGTTTACTGACCTCTTTGCCATCCGAAAGGGCATAGCTCTGCCAGCCGCTGGCCGACAGCACCCAATCGCCGGTTTTGAAGTCCGGATGCTTCGACTCTTCCACCTGACACACCGTGCCGCCCACCATGGGTTTATCGAGCTCAGCGGGCGCGGCGTAGGATTTGCTGTCATCCATGCGTCCGCGCATGTAAGGATCGAGCGACAAATACACGGTACGCAGCAGCATTTCGCCGTCTTTCACCTCGGGGATAGGCTGTTCCACCAGGCGAAAATTCTCTTTAACCGGCTCGCCTTTCGGGCGTGAAGCCAGCAGCCAAGCTTTATTTGTCTTGGGTGATTGCGTCATCGTGTGACCTCCATACATCGAGTAAAGAGGCAAGTGTAGTCAACTTCGCGCTGTCTGGTTTTATTACATCGCAAGCCTTATTCGAAATCGGGCAGGCTTGTAGTGTGCAACATATTTTGTTGCTATATAATAACCAAAAGCATTTAATAATAGTTTTGTTGCTATATATCATCAAAAAGTGAGGGCGTGATGTTACCAGGTTTGCAAGCTATCGGCGTGACCTGTCAGCAAACGCGCAAAGCCAAGGGGTGGACCCAAGCGACGGCGGCCAGCCAGGCAGGGGTAAATCGCAGCGTGATTTCGCAAATTGAAACTGGACAGTACAGCGGATCGTTAAAAGCGCTCACGCTCTATTTAACGGCACTTGAATTGCAGCTTACGGTGCACCCCCTTGGCCTACCGCAGTGGGATCAGCTGGAGACACTGTTTAACGATGATTGATCTTAACCAACTTGCACAGCCCCTTCGCACCCTCGACGTCACGGTCGGGGGTGCCTACAGTGGACGGCTATTACATGAGCACGGCAGTTATAATTTCAGCTATGGGGCAGGGGACGCAGCGGCCGTTTCACTCACCATGCAGCCGTTCAACCGTCTCAGCTACAACGCAGGTCGCCTGCTGCCGATTTTTGAAATGAACATTCCAGAAGGCTACGTGCGCTATCATATCTCAGAGCGCCTGCGCCGCTACGTCTCTACTATCAACGACATGTTATTTCTGGCGCTACAGCATGAGACAGGCATCGGCGCCCTTTCTTACAAAAGCGCCCTTACGCTGCCGCCAGCGGGTCCCGAAAAACTCGAGGAACTGCTGCGTTGGGACCACAAAGAGAGCGCCTTTCAGTATCTGCTTAACAAATATCTGCTTCAGACATCCATTTCTGGCGTGCAGCCAAAAGTCATGGTGAGTACCGAAAATCGCGGAACCTTGCTTTATCCGAATCTGATCGCGAAAACCGGAGATGAAGAGTTTCCCCGTTTGGCGGAAAATGAATTTGTCTGCATGTCGTTAGCGCGCGCCTGCGGCCTACCTGTGGCAGATTTTTGGCTCTCGGATAACAAAGAGCTGTTTATTATGGAACGCTTCGATATTCAGCAAAATACGCGGCTCGCGATGGAGGATTTTTGCGTATTGTCGGGCAGACATGCCGAGCACAAATACAGCGGATCTTATGAAACCGGTGCGAAGATCGTCAGCCTGTTTACACGCGATCATGCCCAGATCGATCGCTACTGGCGCTATGTGTTATTCAGCTGCATGGTTGGCAATGGGGATGCGCATTTGAAAAATTTCGCCTTGCTTTACAGCGATACGACAAGACAAAACCCTGTGCTTTCGCCACTGTATGATGTGGTAAACACGCAAATTTATCCCAGCACGGACAACCAGCTTGCGCTCAAACTGAACCGGCAGAAAGCATTTCCCAACCGGGACACGCTACTGAAGTTTGCACGCGAGTTAAAAATCGTTAAGCCGCTGCAGGTGATGGAGCAGTTCGCCGATATCCTGACCGATCACCTTTACAGCAGCGAACTGTTTCAGGGATTTCCGACGCTACGCCAGGCCATTGCGCAGTCGTTGGCGCGCTGTATGGCCAACAATAACCTGTTTCTGACCACTGACGTGAAACGACCTAAAAAGCGTAAAACGGACCGATTGCTGTGAGCACCACGCACGCGGAGCAACCCAGCTCCACGCGTGATGGAACGCATAGCAAGGACAAGGGCTGCACGAAATCTTTTTATGGAGCCGGAGGGAAATGGCTAGGCCGGTGAGGAAATGTGATCTACAACACATTTGCTAAGCTGATGCGCCTGCCTGTGTGCGCGGCCTGCCTATGCTGAGCGCGGCCGTTTTTCCCCTGAGTGCACGGTTTATCCCATTAGCATGACTGAACAATTCTCGCTTGCGCAATCGCGCGGCTAAATCATTATTTTTGATGCTGAAACAATTTGACGCAGTTGTCAGCGTGAGGCGGTGACGTATTCTGGCAGGATACGCGGCACTTACCGCTTTGCGATTGTGTCCGCCTCATGCCGTGGTTTTCAAAAAACGCCGTTGTTTTTGCTGTAAAAACCTGTTTGGCCGCCTTTCTGGCACTCTACTTTGCTTTAGAACTTAATTTGGATAAACCCGCTTGGGCGATCACCACGGTGTTCATCGCCTCGCAGCTCTACTCGGCTTCCACCATCTCGAAATCGCTTTTTCGCCTGATGGGGACACTGCTGGGCGGCGTTTTTATTTTTCTCCTTTTCCCGCTCACGGTGGCGCATCCTCTGCTGTTTAGCCTGCTCATTTCTGGCTGGGTGAGCCTGTGTCTTTATCTGTCCCTGCATGACCGCACGCCAAAGAGTTACGTATTTATGCTGGCAGGCTACAGCGCGGCGATCATGGGCTTTCCCGACGTCACCACGCCTCTGAACATCACCAGCACCGTGCTCTCGCGCATTGAAGAGATTGCCGTGGGCACGATATGCAGCAGCCTGGTGCATGCGCTGTTGTTTCCGGTTTCGATGCGTCGCTTACTCGAACAGAGCGTTAGCCAGTGGTATCAGAACGCGCGTCTAATGATGAACGATCTGTTGTCCAGCGCGCCGTTACCGCAGCGCGACGCGATTTTGACGCACATGGCCACCAATCCACAGCAGGTCGAAACGCTCATTACCCATTGCGTGTATGAAGGCGATGCGGCACGTCGCCTGATCCGTTTGGTGAGCGTACAGTATCAGCATCTGTCTTATCTCATTCCGACGCTGACGGCGATTGAAATGCGGTTACAACGCCTGGCGGTGCGACAGATCGCCTTTCCCGACAGCGTGGCCGTGACTTTCCGTCTGTTTCTTCACTGGCTGAACGAAGGCGAGGCGCCGGGCGACGTTAGCGGCATTCAGCTTGAACTGCGTCGCTGCCAGCAGACGCTGCGCACCGCGTGGCGCAGCGATGAACTCGACAGCGAACGCTGTTTGCTTTTTACCGGATTGCTGGAGCGCATGGCGGATTTTGTGCGTATTGCCAATGCGTATCAAAGCGTCGGCGCGTTAGTCAGCGATCTCTCTGGCGACACCACGCCCGCACGCGGCAACCGCACACACCGCTTTTATGACAAAGGGCTGATCCGACTCTCGGCGCTGACGGCTTTTGCGGCGGTGTTTGGCAGCTGCCTGTTGTGGATGCTTACCGGCTGGCGCGATGGGGCAGCGGCACCGGTGATGGCGGCGATCCTGAGCTCGCTGTTTGCCAGTCTGGATACGCCGCTGACTTCCATGAAACTGTTTGTGCGCGGCGTCCTGGTTGCCATTGCGATAAGCGTTGTTTACGTGGCGCTCCTGCTGCCGCAGGCGACCTCGTTTGAGGCGCTCATCCTCTGTCTTCTGCCCGGTTTGTTTGTGCTTGCGCTAATGATTGCGCGTCCGACCACCAACATGATCGGCATTAGCGTCGCGATCCAAATTCCGGGATTAATTGGACTGGGACATCACTTCACGCCCGACTTGGTGCTGCTGGTCAATAACGCGTTTGCTTCGCTGGCAGGGGTGATGGTCGCCGTAACGGTCACCGTACTGCTGCGTAATAAACGTCCCTCCTGGACGGCGCGGCGCGCGGTGCGGCAGGGCATTCGGGTGCTGCTACGCTTCATCAAAGAGACCGAGCGACATCGGGTGACGCTGTCAGGACGTCAGCGTTTTATTGGCTTGATGTTGGACAAAATCAATGTGGTGCTGCCGCGCCTGCATCTTGATCCACAATCGGACATGCGCTCCGCCAGTCTGCTGTTGACGGAGGTCTGGCTTGGTGTGAACAGTTTTGATTATTACGCACGCCATCACGCATTGTTAGCGCAGTATCAGGTGGACAGCGGACAGATGTATCACGAACTGGCACTGTTTCTAAAACGTCGCCTGAAGCTGCTGGACGCGCCGCCGCACGCCGACCTGTTGGACGAGATCAATTCGTTGATGCTGTTGCTGGAATACGTGGCGCGTCGCGATGAGCGTCTGCTGCCAGCGCTGCTGTACCTCTATAATATGCGGCTGCATCTCTTTCCGGAACAAGGCTGGCCGCAGCCCACGGCGCGCCAGCGCGAGCAGCTCCAGTATCAGGATTATCGGCAGCGCGCCTGGCAGCCGTACTCACTCTAGCCGCTACGCAAGCGAATCAGGCTCTATACTGAACGCTCTGACGACACGCTGTGAGCGAGGAAAAACCGCAATGATGAACCTTAAACGCGCGCTGCTGCTGGCAATGCTGCCGGGGAGCGTGCTGGCCGCGCCGCCTTTTACACTCCACTCCTCCGATTTCAACGACGGCGGCCTGCTCGAGGCGCGCTTTGCCGGCAATAAAGCGGGCAATCCAGCGTGCAGCGGTGAGAACGTCTCGCCCGCACTAAGCTGGTCCAACGTGCCTGCCGGCACGCAGAGTTTCGCACTGCTCATGACCGACCCGGTCGGCGCAAAGGGGCTCGGCGTCACCCACATGGTGGCGTATAACATCGCCGCTACTCGCAGCCACTTTGCGCAGGGGGAGCTTACGCAGGGCGCTGGCTATACGGGCGGCAAAAACAGCCCCGGCACCACGCACTATTACGGGCCTTGCCCACCCCTGGGCAGCGGCATGCACCACTATAATTTTGTGCTCATTGCTACCGATCTGCCGGTGAACCAGCTGCCGGCAGGCCTGACGCACGACGATCTGATTGCGCGTTTAAAAGGACACGCGTTGGCCGGTGCCACGATCGTGGGCCGCTTTACCAACGACAAATAGCGGCACACGTGACAACGTCACTCAACCGGAAAGCGCGAGCGCGCCAGCGTGCCGCGCTTATCCAGCGGGCGTACCGCCAGCCAAAGCAGCGCGGTCGCCACCCAGCCCACCAACCACGAAACATCGTTGCCAGCAAACAGCCAGGTCAAAGAACCGTGGTGCAACGGGTTATCAATGAACGGCAGCTGAATCAACACGCCGAGCAGGTAAACGCCGATGCCCAGCTTATTCCAGCGGCCGTAGCGCCCATCAGGCTGCGACAGTGCAGGCACATCCACGTGACCGCGCGTCACGCAATAAAAATCCGTAAGGCTAATGGCACTCCACGGCACGAAAAACGCCAATAAGAACAGCAAAAAATGGGTAAACGACTTGAGAAAAGCCGGCTCGCTCAACAGCGCGATGATGCAGGAGATCGCCACCATCAGCACCACAAAGCCGAGTCGGCTGGCGCGCCCGATGGCAGTTTGCTGGCGAAAACCTGAAACAATCGTGGAGAGCGACATAAAGCTGCCGTAAGCGTTGAGGGTGGTAAAGGTAATTTTTCCAAAGCAGATAGCGAAATAGATCACCATGGCCAGCGCGGGCGTGCTGCCGAGCCCAACAATATAGCCCACCTCGTTACCGGCAAACGCGCTGCCTGCCAGCGCAGCGGCGATCACGCCCAGCGTCATGGAGGCTTGGGTGCCTAGCACCGTCCCCAAAAATACCGCGCTAAAAACCCTTTTCGCCGGGATATCGGCGGGCAAGTAGCGGGAATAGTCTGAGACGTAAGGGCAGAAGGCGATTTGCCATGAGGAGGAGAGCGACACCGCCAGCAGGAAATTGGCCACGCTGAAATGCTGATTCTGCCAGACGGCCGAGAGATCGTGGGTGATCAGCAGCGTTGAAAACAGGTAGGCAAACGCCAGAATGCCAATAACGCTCGCGATCTTACCCAGTTGATGGATCACCCGGTATCCCAGCGCAGCCACGATCACGATAATGGCGCTAAACGCGATCATGCCCGCCGCGTTGCTGACCTGCAGCAGTTTGGCCAGTGCCTGGCCTGCGAGTACCGTGCCGCTGGCGGAAAAGCCTACATACATCAGGCATACGAGTACCAGCGGGATCACCGCGCCAAACACGCCAAACTGCATACGGCTTGTGATCATCTGCGGCAGGCCGAGTCGCGGCCCCTGGACCGCGTGCAGCGCCATGATCGCGGCGCCCAAAATCTGCCCCACGAGCAGCCCTACCAGCGACCAGACGACATCGCCGCCCAGCACCACCGCCAGCGCGCCGGTCACAATCGCGGTGATTTGCAAATTGCCGCCTAGCCAGAGCGTGAACTGGCTAAATACCCGACCGTGACGCTCGGCTGGCGGGATGTAATCAATGGAACGCGTTTCTATCAGGCGGCGTTTTTTTGCCCCCGCTTCCTCGGCAATCGGTGCTTCCACGGTCATGGTGTCCTCGCTGATACATCACAGGCCAAAGAGAAAAGGTGCAGAAAAGCGGCAGGCTGCTGTTGTCGCTACCTGTATAGACAGGTAGCGATGGTGTCACGTGAGGATCAAACTGACAAGCAGGGCAGCCATCGGAAATTGTGATGGCCTCGGCAATGTTGGCGATAATCTGGCGCAGTTAGTGGCGCCCTTGCGTCCACGGATTTAAGGCGTCAGACGAGGGCGCGTCGTGCAGGGACGCCAGATAGAGCGCCTCTACCTCAGCGCGCGCCCAAGGGGTACGGCGTAAAAATTTCAGGCTGGATTTAACGCTCGGATCGCTTTTGAAGCAGTTGATGTTTACGCGTCGGGCCATCTCCGCCCAGCCGTAATGTGCCACCAGCGCGTTGATCATCATTTCCAGCGTCACGCCGTGCAGGGGATCGTTTGCATGCATGTGGGTTGCGTCTCACTTATCAAGAAGGCGGGCAGCGTACAAGAACGCTGCCGCCGCAGCAAATTTCAGTTCAGCAGACCCGCCGCCACGTTGACCGACAGGCCGAGGATCGCCAGATTAAACAGAAATGAAATCACCGATTGTAACAGCACCAGCCGGCGCATTTCCGTGGTGCCGGTTGCCACGTCGGCGGTCTGCGACGCCACGGCGAGGGTAAAAGAGAAATAGAGAAAATCCCAGTAGCCGGGGTTGGGGCAGGTTTCCGGAAAAATGAGCGGTGTGACATCAGGCCCGCGCTGCAAGTAGTGCTGATGCGCATAGTGCAGCGCAAAGGTGCTGGGCAGGAGCGCCCATGAGACCACGAGCGTACTGGCGGTGAGCAATACATGCACCAGGCGAGGCGTCCCGGATAGCTGCTTGAGCGTGGAGAGTTCACTTAAAATAGCCGCAATACTGATCAAACAGGCGACAATGACCATGCTCAATACCAGGGTGGCGCTCTGATCCTGCTGCCGGGCAATAGTGACAATGTCACCGCTAGCGGTGCGCAGCATGCGATACCAAATCAGCGCTAAATAGAGCCACGCCAGCACGTTCCAGCCAATCAATAGCCGCTGAAGCTGCCCCATGGAAGCGGGCAGCAAGAGGTAGCAGAGGAGGCCCACGCACGTCGCGCTCACCAGCCGCAAGCGGGCGCGCAAAGGGAGGGAAAGCGCATCACGCATCAAGGTTTCACCGTTAACGCAAAGGGTGCGTTAACTGTAGTCGATGGCGGCGCAGCCGACACCAGCACTGTCTTACGCCAGAGAAACCCTTCTCATCAGGGAGCCACGTCCAACGTCCAGTGATTTTCAGCGAGTGTGACGTTATCTTTAACAATCTTAGCCTCCGCACGGAGGGCCGTGTCGTCAGGGGGCGTGACGCCCACATCGATGATTTTACCTCCTGAATCCGCAGCGATGTCCAGGGAACGCTCGCCTTGTGCCAGCACCCGGTTGTGCTGACGCACCGTCCATTTTAATGTGCTATGTGAAAACGCCTGCGGCAGATCGTTAATCACCCAAAACGACAGCGTGCCCGGCTGATGGGCTTTCCAATTTAGCGTGTGCGGATCCAGCGAGGGCAGCAGCGGCTGATAGGCGCGCTGCAGCGCATAGTAACCCGCTTTGGGGTGGCGCAGGTAATCCACCACGCCCCAGTTGATCGAGGGCCAGGTTTCCACAAACATAAACTGAAACAGCGCCGTGACCGGCTGATAACGCTGGCGTCGGTAACTCTCTGCTGCGAGCGAAACCAGCTGCGCCTGATAGCGTTGCGTGTTGGCAATAAACGTGTGAATACTCTCTCCGCGGTCAATGCCGGCATTTTTAAATGTCTGAATTGGCTGGAAATTATGATATTTCCACCGCGTCCATTTCTCGTCGCCTGGCGCGGTGCTGGCAGGCCACCATAAACCACGGGGAATAATGGTTTTCAGCGTCGCGAGTCGCGGCAGCGCCTGCGCGCCAAATTCGGTGACGGTGGGCGTTTTTGCCGGTTCCAGCAGCGAATTGAGTGAGCCAAAATACCAGCCTGCCCAATAGTGCTCTTCCACCGCCGAGAACGGATGGACAAGGCGGCTCTGGTCTTCAGCCAGGGTGTCGGCGACGCGCTGCATCAGCCGCCGATTAAGATCTTTGTGCCAGTCGGGAAAGCGCTTGGCCATCCACGGCGAATTAAACGGTGGCTCATTTTGCCCGCCCCAAATCACCACGGAAGGGGCATTGCCTATCTGTTCAACCATGTCGCGCGTTTGCTGCGCGGCATTCTCGGCGAAGGCGGCGGAGTCATTGTAGCCCCACTGTAAAGGCACATCCTGCCAGATCAGCAGACCGCGTTCGTCAGCCACGTCATACAGCGCGCGGCCCGCCACATGCCCATGCACGCGGATGGCGTTGGCGTGCATGTTTTCCACCAACTTTATGTCGCGCGCGTAGTGCTGCCGGGTTAGGGTGCTCAGCCACGGCGAGCCGATGTAGTTAGTGCCGCGTATAAACAGGCGCTGGCCGTTAATCTGCCATCCCTGATTGTCAGCGCGCGCGACGATCTGACGCAATCCGGTTCGACTGCTGCGGCGATCCATCACGCCTTGCGCGTCTTGTAGGGTGGCGCGAACCGTATAGAGGTGCGGCTGACCGTAGCCCGCTGGCCACCACAGCCGCGCTTCCGGCATCGGCAGCGTCAGGCTGAGGCGACGCGGCTGATTATCGGTAGCCTGCAGCGAAACCCGCTGGTTGATGGCATACGTCCTGCCCGAAAAGTTATCTGGCGCGACTTTGAGTGCCAGCGTAGCCTGTGCGGCCTCGGGTGCCCGATACACCACCTCAATATGCAGCTGGGGTTGCGCCAGGCCCTGAGACCAATCGGGGCGCAAAATCAGTCGATCGATCGTTGCTCCTCGACTCATGCGCAACCGCACCGGGGCCCAAATGCCGCCGGAGTTAGCGTCTTGCCCCTGCGGGGACCAGGCGCCGCCGGGGCGCGAATCATGCTGATTAAGAATGCCCTTCATCAGGTTTTTGCGCAGCGGCCAGTTGCGGTTGATATCTTCCAGCGGACTGTCGACCCGCACCACCAGACGATTGTGGCGGCGCATGCTTTCGGTCAGATCCACGGCGAAGCGCTGGAAATAGCCTTCATGATGCGCCAGCCGCACGCCGTTCAGCCAGACGTCGGCAAAATAGTCCACGCCGTCGAACTCCAGCGTGACGCGCTCTCGCGCCGCCAGCGGCGGCAGGGTAAATTCACGCTGATACCACAGTGCGCCCTGATGATCTTTGCCCGCGACGTACCAGTTCGCCGGCACGCGCAGCGGCTGCCAGACACCGCTGCGCGGCGGTACCCGATCCGCGGGCTGGGCGTTGGCGTCCTGAATTGACCACTGACTTGCCAGCGAGACGCTGTGCGGTGCGGCGGCAGCGGCGGCGGCGCAACCAGCCAGCCACAGTAAACACGCGACTTTGATCATGTTTCCTCCTGCCAGCGCAGCAGCTGCTGCTGCACTTGGGCAATGTAGTCTGTGAGCTGTTGCACAGCATCAGGCTGCGGCATAACGCTGTGCCTTGCGTCCGCTTCCAGCTGTTGCAGAAACCCGGTCAGGGCATCGAAGCCAAAGATCGACGCTTCACCGCGCAGTTTGTGGCTCAGTCGGTCGATCTGCGCCAGATCGCCCGCGCGCAGGGCCACGCTGAGCTGGTTATGGAGTTCGGGTAGCAGCGAAGCGAACAACGCGATCAGCTCCTGCAGCAGCGGGACTTCCAGCCCGCGCTGCTGCGCAAGGTCGCTGATTTTCACCGCCGGGCTCTCCGCTGTGGCTATCGGGAGCGGCAGCGCCATGACGCGCTGGATTTCCTGATGCAGTGCATCTTGACTCACGGGCTTGGCGATATAGCCATCACAGCCAATCTGCAAGCAGTACTCTTTGTCGCCTTTCATGGCATGTGCCGTCATGGCGATGATGCGCTGATGAGTGGGCACGGGCGCAATCGATTCCCGCTCGCGGATCAGACGCGTGGCCTGCTCGCCATCCAGCTCGGGCATCTGTAAATCCATCAGCACCAAATCCCAGCGGTGTGAGTCCATGAGCGTCAGCGCTTCCAGCCCATTGTTGGCAATGGCGAAGGTGTGACCGAGACGCGTCAGAAAATGTGCGGCAAGTTTTTGGTTCACCGCGTTGTCCTCCACCAGCAAAATGTGCAGCGCGGGCGTGGCGCTAATGTCAGCCTGCGGAGCCGCGTGCGGTTCAGGCTGGGCGGCGCGTGCCGCAGGCTGCAGCGCGGCGAGAATAACGTCATAGAGCGCGCGCTGCTCTACCGGCTTGCCGAGGAAATGATTGACGCCTATGCGGTTTAGCGCTTCTGCGTCCATGTCGCGGCTCATGGAGCTGAGCATGATGATTTGGCTTTGCTGTAAGCTGGGATCGGCGCGGATCTCGCGCGCCAGCGCCAAACCGTCTTTGTCTGGCATCTGCGCATCCAGCAGGATCAGCGGGAAAGGGGCCTGAGACTGCAGCAGCGCCAGCGCATCCGCCGCGCTGGCAGCCAACCGTGGCACCAGCCCCATGTTTCGCAGCATATCCCCCAGTAAATGGCGATTGGTGGCGTTGTCATCCACCACCAGAATGGGCAGCGCCGCGAGGCGCGGGGAGATTTTCAGGACCTCCGGCTCGACCTGCGTCGGCAATGGCAGGCTAAAGCTAAACAGACTGCCGCGCGCCGGCTCACTTTCAACCGTTAACTCACCGCCCAGCCGTTCAACCAGTCGCGATGAAATAGTCAGCCCTAAACCGGTACCGCCGTATTTTCGGGTGGTGGAGGTATCCGCCTGGCTGAATGATTCAAATATCAGCTGTTGTTTCTCTGCGGGGATACCAATGCCGGTATCGCGTACCTGAAAACGCAGACGGGGCGCCGCAGGGTCGCGCTTCACGGTCAACTCCACTTCTCCCTGATGCGTAAATTTCAGGGCATTGCTGGTGAGGTTGGTCAAAATCTGCCGCAGCCGCACCGTGTCGGTGGTGAACGTTGTTGGCACGTCCGGCGCCACGTTGATCAGTAGCTCGATCTGTTTCTCAGAGGCGGCGGGCATCAGCGGGCGTACCACCGCATGCAGGAAGGGGCGGATCGCAAACGACTCTTCGTCCAGCTCAATCTTTCCCGCCTCGATTTTCGAGTAGTCAAGAATATCGTTGATAATGTGCAGCAGGGTATGCGCGGAGTGATAAACCAGCGTCATATATTCACGCTGTTCATCGGTGAGGCGGGTATCGAGGCACAGCTGCGTCATGCCGAGGATGCCATTCATCGGCGTCCGAATTTCATGACTCATGTTCGCCAGAAAGGCGCTTTTCGCCTCATTGGCCGCGCGCGCGGCCGCCACCGCTTGCAGCGAGAGCTGCTCTGCCTCTTTACGCTTGGTAATGTCCTGGAGCGTACCTATAACCCGCTCGGTTTCGCCCGCGACGGTGACGCTCGCCACCTGACCAGAGAGCAGCATCCAGCGGTAGTTGCCGCTGCGGTGCAGCAGCCGAATTTCCCGCTCAAAGATCGGCAGCTGCTGATTGCTGGCCGAATTAAACAGCGCCAGCAGCGGTTCGCGATCGTCCGGGTGCAGTAAGGTGTCCAGGAAGCTGGCGCTGTAGTGCCAGGTTTCGCGCGGGTAGCCCAGTAGCGTGAGCAATGCATCGTTAACCTGCAGCAGATCTTGCTGCTGCTGCCAATCCCAAATGCCAATCTGCGTGGACTCGGCGGCCAGCAAAAAATCCGCGTGCAGCTGCTGGCGCGACGCGTTGATCAGCGCATACCCCGACATATCAATGTGTAGGCTTACAATGCCGCCCTCGGGCGTGCGGTTGTGCTGCACAAACACCTGGCGGTTCGCAATGCGCCGCATTTCACTGTGATTATCCAGGCGACAGTGGCTAACAATATTTTCCACCATGGCCTCACGGCTTTGCGCGTTTTCGGTCATGTAGACCGAAGCGATGAAGTCCTCGGCCAGCTGCGTGAGCGTCATACCCAGACGGAGACGGTGCGTCATACCAGGGTAGAAGTGCACTACCTGGCGATTGTAAGCCACTAATCGCTCCTGCTCGTCATACATCAAGACGGCGGCGCGCAGTGAATCGAGCGCTTTGGGAAGCAAACTGTCGGACATCGCGATCTCCTTAATCAACGGTCTGCGGAACGCGTGGCGTTACGGGATAGCAGCGCGAGGGCGCCGTAAAGGGGTCATCAATTCGACGGCGGAAGTAGCGGTCAGCGGGCAAGGCGTCGGGCGTCAGCAGGGGACCCATGTGTGTTTTGAACAGCAGCGCTTCCAGCACCATGGCGTTCGTGCTGAGAGTAATGGCGCGATTGAACTCGCCGGTGGCTTCAACCCGACCTTCAAACCAGCCGCGATCGGCGTTGTACTGGCGACGCGTCATGGTCATCAGCGCCTCGGTAAACGGCGTATCCCACAGCGCCCACAGGCCAAACACGGCGCGGGTAGAGACCTGCGCCAGCGTCGGCACCCATTTGCCATCATCCGTCAGGGTGTTCCACGCGTAACCGTTGGCGAACACCGTGTCTTGAACGTGCCAGGGCGCAGCATTCAGCGCAAAATCGCTGCGCGCAGTGAGCACACCTTCGCGCTGCCAGCGCATCTCCTGCACGCGGTAGACGTTGCTGGCGCGCTGACGCTGCTGCCGAATTTGTGTACGATCGGCGCCAGGGAGTTCCCAGCCGTATTCGAGGCCGCTTAGCACGTAGGGCAGTGTGGTAAGCGCGTTGGTTCTCCATGTGGTGCGCGGATCGCGGCTGTCAACGTCCAGCGCCAGCCCATCAATAATCACATGCTGAGCCGGGGGATTGAGGGCCTGCGGCAGGATGAAACCCCAGAGGCCAAACGCCGCGGCGCTGTACTCACTCTCACCCAGCCGACCCTCGGGCTGACGCTGCAACGTTTGCTGTTGCAGACGACCACTGAACAACTGGCCGCTGTCGTCTACCACCGAACAGAAGTTCCAGCGCAGCACTACGCGCGCCAGATATTCCCCATACTGCGGATGAAAGCGGGCCACCATGCGCAACGCCATCAACAGACGGGCCATATCCTGCGACGACCAGCCCAGCACCTGTGGCGTATTGGCATAGCCCACCATGGCCAGACTTTGCGTGTTATACAGCAGATTAGGGACGCCGCCTGGCGTGAGCGGCAGCCGGTTTAAAGCGCCCAGCAGGGGCGTTAAGCGGCGATCCAATTCCGCCTCATCAATCAGGTTAAGCTGACGCGCTGCGGTCAGGGCGATCAGCGTGTCGCCGATTTGCCAGAGTGTGGTAACCGGACGTTTGTCACTGCCGTTCACCAGTCCGCTGGGCTGCAGGTTGTTGTCAAAGTAGCGCCAGGCGACTGCGGCCCAGCGCTGCTCTTCCTGATCGAGCGCGCCGGTGCGAGCGGTGGTGTGCCACGCACCGTTGACCAACCAGCGCCAGCCCGCGTAGTCGTGACGCAGCAGCAGCCAGCCTGCGATGCCCAGCGCCAGCAGCACCAGTCCAACCCTGCGCATTACGGTTTTAGACATGAGGTGGCGACCGGCGGTAATTTAACAGGGGTGGTGCTGTCGCAGCGCGCGCACTTACAAGCGGTGCACTTTGGCGCGGTGCGCAGCGCGGTGCCGGTCTGATCGCACCAGGTTTTGATGCCCGGCGTTTCACTCAGGAATGGGCGGTTGCGCTGCCCATTGTTCTGCTCAAACACGTCAATCAGCCGCTTTTCCCACAGCGAGGGCGCATAATTTTTATTGCGCGGGTCGTTGGTGTTATAGCGCAGCAGCTTGCCCTGTTTTTTAAACAGCAGCGCCTCCAGCATGATGCCGTTGTTGTTGGCGGTAAACTCTTTGATCGGGCCGTCGCCGTTTTCATACAGTCCTTCGTAGTAGCCCTTGTCCTGCTCATCGGCATTTTCTATGGCATCAAAGAGGCGGTCTGTATAGGGCGAGTCCCATAGCACCCACATCCCCAACGCCGCTTTCAGCGACACCGCCGCCACATTGGGCACGTACTGGCCTTTGTCGGTGATGGTGTTCCAGTTAAAGCCGTCGCTGAACACGGTGTCATAAACAAAATAGGGCGCTTTATCCAACTGGTGCTCCGAACGCGCGGTGAGCGTGCCGGTGATCAGATAGCGGTTCTCCTGCGCCTGGTAAACGCGGTCAGCAAAGTTTTTCATCCACGGGTGGGAGTAGTTACGGGGACGGCTTTCGCGATCGTCCGCGTTATCCCAGCCCATTTCGAGCCCGTGCAGCAGGTAGGATTCGGTGACCACATAGTTGTGCTGATTGGTTAAACGCGGATCGCGCGAATCGTAGGGCACCAGCACGCAGTAAATATCCGCCAGCGCATAAGGCTCCGGCTTGCTGGCCTGACAGGTAGTAAAGCCCCAGAGCTGGTAGCCTGCAGCGGCATACTCTTCGTATCCCAACCGACCTTCCTGCACGTACTGCGGCTGTTTATCTTTATTTAAGTAGGCGCCGTACAGCGTGCCGCAATCGTCCACCACATGGGTAAAATCCCAGCCGAGTACAACGTTATCAATGCTGTTGCCGTGTTCCGGATACCGTTCTTTGATTATTTTCAGCCACAGCAGCATGCGACCAATATCAATCGCAGAAAAGCCGATTTCCCCGGGCTTGTTGAGGTAGTCCACTTTTTGCCCGGTAATGGTGTTATAGGCTTTGTTTGGCACCTGATTTTGAAACAGCACCAGCTTGTTGAGCGTGGCCATGAACTGCAAAAAGCGGCGGTCAAACTCAGCCTTGTCAATTAAGCCCAGCTCGCGCGCAGCGGTGAGCGCGGCCAGATAAGAGGCGCTATCCCACATCGTGGTGGAGGGGTATTTATTCACAGCGTTCACCAGGCCGGTCGTCGGCTGATAGTTAGCCACAAAATAGGACCACGCCTTTTGCGCCACGCGCATTTCGCGCGGCGTGAGATCGCCATGTCGGGCGGTATACGACGAGGCGGGCAGACTCACAGCAGCCTGCAGGGGCAACGCTGTCATTGCCAGTGCCAGAATCGCCATACGCCAGGCAGACAGGAATTGGGGTAGCACTCTCATGGGGGTCTCACTCCTTGTTGCGTTCGGGGGCCGGCGCGGGGGCGAGGCAACCCAGACAAAGTAACGGGCCGTGAACAAGGTACGAGAGGCTCTCCAGTACCATCGCATTGGTGTCGGCGTTGATGACGTCAGACACGCTGCCGTCCTGATTGAAGCCGGCGCGCCAACCTTTGCCCGGCGCGATCATCGGCAGCATTTTCTGGCGCAGCGCGTCACTCCAGCCAGTGCGGAACAGGGCATACCAGGCGAAAGCGCTGCGCGTGGAGATCAGGGCTTGCGTCGGCAACGCCGCACTTCCCGAGCCCATTTGCATCGGTTCGGGCAGCGGCTGATTGCCGGGCTGGGCGGCGACAAAGTCCGGCGCCTGCTCGGCGTAGTCAGTTTGAATGTCGTCGCGGGCGTCAGGCGTACCGGTGCGCTGCTGCAAAATCTGCATGATGCGCCAGGCGATTTCACCGCTGCGCGCATCCCATCCCTGCTCAAGTCCGGTTAGCAGATAAGGCAGACTCACCAGCGCGGGTTGTTGTCCCCACGGCGTCCGCAAGCCTTCATCAGGCACGGTATACCCGTCAATCTCGATCATTTTTAAGCCGTCGGGCGGCTGGGTAACGGCAAGAGATGCCGCGCTGTTGATCAGGCGCAGCGTATTGGCAGCGTACAGACGATAGCCATAGCTGCTGCGGGGATCGTTGGTGCGCAGCACCCAACGGTTCACCGGCAAGCTGGCGCTCTGCTGCCCGCTGCTGCGCAGCAGGGCCGCCAGTGGCCATTTGGCCAGCAGCGTGTTGACTGCCGCCGCGTGCTGCGGGTAGCGCCACAGCAAAATCTGCAGCGGCATCAGCAAACGTCCCATGTCCACCGCCGAGACGTTCTCAGAGGTGGCTTGTGCAATCGGCAGCAGGGAATCAGCATGATAGAACGCGGCGGGCAAGCCATCTGCCTGAACGGGAAGTGCCGTCAGCGCCGTTAGCGCGGCAGCGATGCGGCGATCAAATTCTGCATCCTCTATGACGTGAAGCTGACGGGCGCTGATCACCGCCAACAGATAGCTGCCGGTGTGCCACAGGCTGAGCCACGGACGCCCGTTTTCGGCGTTCACCAGCCCGCCAGGCTGCGTGTTATCCACGAAATATTGCCAGGCGATACGCGCCCAAACCGCCTCATCAAAGGTGAGATCGCGGGAGTCCGGTAGCGGGGGAAAGTGCGCGTTCAGCACAATGCTGTCGGTGGTTTCAACCCGCTTCGGCATCTTGTGTTCAACCCACAGTACGATGGCAAAGCCGATGAGAAAGCCAATTAAAATAGTGAGATAGCTGCGTGCGCTCTGTATTCCGGCTTTTAGGCTCATTCGGCTTCGCTCTCCTGCGCCGCGGGGGGCGTCCACATCGCCGCCATGATCATCGGTAGCATGGCGGCGATGTTCACCGCGCCCCAAAATATATTGATTACATAACCTGAGGGATCATCGACCTGACCGCGCGCCACCTGAATGCCTCCCCAAATCAGCCCCAGTACCGTCAGCGCAACAATCGCCAGCTGCGGCTTGACCAAATACAGAAACCGGCCAGACTGCCGCTCTTTGGGCGTCACGTGGAATTTGATTTTCTCACCGCGCAGCACCGTGCCCAGCGCGCGCAGATTGACGGAAAAGAAGGCCAGGTAAGAAGAGCGCCCATCCCACGCCGAAATGCCCCAAGTGCCAAACATAAAGGCCAGTTCAGAAACAATAAAAAACGGCAGAAAATGCAGGTAAAAGGGCGTTGAGTAGGCAGAAACGGGCGGAATGCCGGTAAATAAATAGATCAGCGGTGATATCAGAAACACGCAGTTCCAGATACAGGCAAGATACGACCAGAAGGTGGTGCCGTACATCAGCGTCTGCGGCAGGCTCAATGCGAAGCGGCGGCGGCTAAAAATCTTGTCATGGAACAGAATATCCAGCGAACCGGCCGCGTATTTAAAACGTTGGATCATCCAGGTCAGCAGATCCTGGGGTGACAGCATTTTCGACTCAATGCCGGGATGCATCACCGAACGCCAGCGGCGTCCGGCATCGCCATGCAGCACAATAGAGGTGTAGATATCTTCCGAAACGTGAAACTTGTAGGGCGTCAGTTCGGTGTCGGCGATAACGTGCGGACGCATCGCCAGGCTTAGCGCGTCACGCGTCTCTTCATCGCCAATGTCGCGCGTGTAGCGGGCAATCTCTTCTTCAACGTTGAAAACGTAGCTACGCAGCGCGGCCTGCATGACCGCTTCGCGACGATGAACCGACGCCGCGCCGCAGCAAAACGCCGCGTTGGCCCAGTTGCGGCGCCGTAAAATGACGTCGTAAAACATGCGCGGATCGTTAAAGAACGGGTCAGCACCGAGGGTGAGCGGGCCCAGCACTTTCTCGCCAATTCGACCCATCATATATCCCGGCCAACCGGCTTTGCGGCGTAGCCAGTCAGGCAGACGCTCGCCTTCGGGCAAGTCGTAAAACCACTGCGGCGTTTGCACCCACGCCACGTCCGGATCGCGGAAATAGCCCAGGGTATGGGTCAGCAGCGTGGGAAAAACCCGGGTGTCTGCGTCGCAGATCACCAAAAAATCCCCGTCGGTATGCTCCATCCCGTTACGGATATTGCCGGCTTTGAATCCCACGTTGTTATCACGCGAAATGTAATTCACCCCCTCCTGTTCGCACACGGCGCGCATCTCTGGGCGGCGGCCATCGTCCAGCACGTGCACCTTAAAGGTCAGCGGTGCGGGATAGGCAATTTTGCAGGCATCCTGTATCGACAGTCGCACCAGTTCGGGATCTTCAGAGTAAGTGGCAATAAACAGGTCCACTTTAAGCGGGCGCGGTGCCTCCTGATCGCCGGGCAGCAGGCACTGGTTAATGTCGTGCGGCGCGGCCGGACAGGCGGGATCGCGCACCTGCCAAATATTGATGGTAAACAGCAGCGTGCCGACCCAGGCCAGCGTTTCCGCCAGCGCCAGCGGCACCGCGTACCACAGCGCGTCCATGTTCAGGGACGCGGTCCAGCGCCAGCGAATGTAGTTTGCGCCCAAAATCAGTCCGGCCACCGCCAGGGTTTGCCAAAGCACGGTAACCCAGCCCGGCGTGTGAAGCGGTGCAGGGGGACGACGCGATTCAAAGCGAGAAAAATAGTGATCCATAACGTGGTATCTCAGTTCCTTGTAGCCGATTGTCGCGCCTGGCTTACCGAACATAACGCAAATTAAGTAAGTGAAACTTATACAATAAATGCAGAAATATTTATGTTTTCACATGTTTTCATTTCGCTTAAATGAAATCGCCGCTATGCGTTCTTGTTTTTATAGTAAGTAATTACAGCTATTTACAGCATAGCTCGTAAATTTTTATTGATAGCGTGACTTAACCCTTAACATAGCTACACTTCTTCTTACAGATAACATGATCACTTTGCTAATGTATATAAGGTGATGGATATCAACAGGATTAATGCGTAATGGCCGATCAGGTCGTGAATGTTACCCCCGCGCAGCTGGACAGCGGCACGTGGCGCTATGCCGTGCCGGGCAGGCGCGATCTGCGCGTTGATATGCTGCGCGGTATTGCGTTAGTGATGATGGTGGTGGCGCACACGGAACTGCTCTCAGTCATCAATATCTTCACTTGGGAGCGATTTGGCCTCACGACGGGCGCAGAGGGATTTGTGATTTTGTCAGGGTTTATGCTGGGTATGCTTAACCGGCAGCGGCTGCACAAGGAGGTCCTGCTTACGTTGGGCTGGGCGCTCTGGCGGCGAGCCGGAAAAATTTACCTGGTCAATATCGCCATTGTATTAGTCATGCTGCTGTTGAGGCATCTGCCCGGCGTTAACACCTTTGAAGTGACCCATTTTGTTGACCGCTATTCCGGCTCGGTTTGGGCACTGTTTCCCGACACGCCGCAGATCAAAGAGACGTGGTTCAATATCATTCTTTATCTGCAAATTGGCCCGCACCAGACGCAAATTCTGGGGCTCTATATCTGTCTGTTGATGATAAGCCCGCTGTTTTTATGGCTCCTGCAGACCCGGCGCGTGGGTATGCTGATTATCGGTTCTCTGGCGACGTACACCCTCTATCAGTTCTGGCCGCTAAGGCTCACCGTAGCGGAGTTCGAATTCGCGTTTCCCTTGCTGGCGTGGCAGTTGATTTACGTGCTTGGCATGTGCTGCGGCTGGTACAAAGAGGAGCTGATGTCGCTGGCGCGCACGCCAGGCGGAAAAACCGCGATCGGCGTGCTGGTGATCTATGCACTGGTGATGATGTTTGTTGCGCAGAATCATACCAATCCCTTTATGCCTCCAGCGCTATTGATGCAGGTTATCCCGCCTGCGGATTTCAACGGGTTCTATCATCACCTGGCCGCGAAAAATGCGCTTGGGCCGTGTCGGGTAGTGAACGATTTCAGTTTGATTTTGTTGGTTTATCTCGTGCTCACGTTTTGCTGGCGTCCCATTGAGCGCGCCGTAGGGTGGTTTCTGATTCCGCTCGGTCAGCATTCACTCTACACGTTTATTTTGCATGTTTTCGTGGTGCTCGCCGTCAGTCAATTTGTGCAGTTCGATTTATGGCATCACGCCTGGATCCGCAACACGCTGATTCACTTGGCGGCGCTGGGCATATTGTGGTGGATGGCCAAAAAAGAGATCGGCGGTCGTTTTATTCCGAATTAAATGAGGAAGAACCATGGGATATTGCGGGCGCAGAACGCCAGGCTACGTCGTCTTCGCGAGCGTGATACTCGCAGGCGCTCATCAAGGGGCTAAGGCTGCAGACACGCAGGATCGCGCCGCCACCGCGCAGGAAGAGCCAATTCAGGCGGGGGTTTTCGTGAGCCGCTGGGGCCGCTTGTTTGCCGGAAACAAAGATACATTCTCCGGGGCGCTGAGCTTTTCCAGCGGGCTGAAAGAGCAGTGGTTGACCATCCCCAATGGCGCCACATCAGCGAAACAAAAGAAGAAAATTAATCAGCTGGTGAACTTGAGCATGCAGTACTCGCCTTACAGCTTTTGGTTCGCCAACGTTACGCTACGGGCACCGGTGACAGACTACGACAAATACGCCACCGATTTCCGCTACAGCTTCGGTTATGACGACTGGCACCCGAACACCGTGAGTCTGGTCTATAGCAACTACGGCGATAATCGCTTATTTCCCGGGAGAAATGCCCGCTATACCCATTTTGAGCAGGGCGCATTTACCCTGGCGTATAAGTTTTCGCTGCCCAAGGCCATTGAGCGCCATTTACTCATTAATAAAGAGGACGCGTTGACCTGTCAGGTCGGTTATAGCTGGGTGCCACGCTATTACTCTCTGGCTGATAACGATCTTCGTGCGAATAAGCAGGTGGCATTAGGCGGCTGTGGCTACACCTTTAAACAGCATTTCTTTGTGCGTGCCACGGCATTTTGGTTCCCAAAAGCCGAGCAGCAGCAGCCCTGGAACGGAGATTACAGCTACAGCTTTGGCTACGCAGGCTATACGCCCGGCTCCTTTTCACTGCAGTACAGCAATTACAGCGGAACGCGTTTTCCCGGCAGAAGCCATGGCAATGCAAAATTTCGCGAGGGCACTATTGCCCTGATTTGGTTTTTACCGTTTTGAGGGGGCGTCATGATCGGTTCTCCCGTGCAGACCGTCCTGATTGTGGACGATGCACAGCTCTATCGGAAGCTGCTCGCCAGCCTGCTGAAACAGTGGGGCTATGCGGTATTGGAAGCAGAGAATGGCGAGCAGGCGCTTGCGCTATTGGCCCAGCATCCGGTTAACCTGCTAATCAGCGACTGGGAAATGCCGGTCATGGATGGGCTAACGCTGTGTCAAACCGTGCGAAAACAGGTCAAGCAGCGCTATGTGTATGTGATTTTATTAACCGCAAGAGAAAGCGTAGAGGATTTGCGCGCCGGTTTTGCGGCAGGCGCCGACGATTTTTTACGCAAGCCGGTGAATCAGGTGGAGCTGCAGGCCAGGCTGCACGCGGGCGAGCGCATTTTACGGCTGGAAGAAAACCTCGAACACCGCAATCGACGCTTGAGCCTCGCGCTACAGCAAATTGAGCTGGATCTCCAGGCGGCGGCGGCCTTACAGCAAAGCATTTTGCCGCCGCGAGCCATTCGCCACGGCGCGTACGCGGCCGACTGGCTTTTCATTCCTTCCGCTTGGGTCTCTGGTGACATTTTCCATTTTTTCCCGCTCGAGAACCAGACGGTGGGATTTTACAGTGTCGATGTTGCCGGTCACGGCGTGTCGGCCGCCATGATGTCGGTTGCCGTGGCCCGTCAATTTCTTCATGGGCGCACGGTTGAACGCTTTCTCTTTAACCGGAATGGCATCACGCCACCTGCGGAGGTGGTGAGCATGCTCAACCAGCGCTTTGTCGCGCAGAGCAGCGACGTGACCAGCTACTTCACCATGGTATACGGCGTCATTGATATGGCCAGCGGAGCAGGAAGCCTGTGCCAGGCGGGTCATCCGACGCCCTTTATTGCTTCCCCGAGCGGTGAGATTCGACACGTGGGCGAGGGCGGTCCACCGGTGGGCTTACTGCAGGATATGGAATGGGAGACGGTACCTTTTAGCCTTGGGCCTGGAGAACGGCTTTGTCTCTACAGCGATGGCATCAGCGAGTGCGAAAACCTGGCGCAGGAGATGTTTGGCGCAACCCGCTTTGAAGCACTGTTGAGCAGCCTGGCTATATTACCGATCAAAGCGCTACTGACTGAGGTTCAGGCCAATCTGAATCGTTGGCGCGACCTGGCCGCAGATAGCGCAGCCGCGGGCGGCGATGACATTTCGCTGCTGATTATTGAGCGTGAAAACGCTAAAAATGAGGAAGATGATAATGAAAATTGAGACCGAAGCGGTGGAGGATGTCATGCTGTTAACACCGGTAGTCAGACGCCTGGATGCCTCTGTGGCGCTGCGTTTTAAAGAAGCGGTATTAAACACGGTACAGCAAGGCCATCGCCAGCTGGTGCTGGATTTTTCCCAAGTGGATTTTATCGACAGCAGCTGTTTGGGCGCGCTGATCTCCATCCTGAAATCCCTCAGCCAGGGGGGACAACTGATCCTGTGCGCACTCAACGACAATATCAAAAACATGTTTACGCTGACGCGAATGGATCGCGTTTTTACGCTGTGCGCCGACCGCCAAGACGCGCTAAGAAAAATGCACTGAAGGAGCACGGCATGCGCCATGTCCTGCAGGAAAAAAAACGGATGCTGCCGGCCACACTTAACAGTCTGACGACGCTCAGCCATGCGCTGCGGCAGTTTCTGGCGCCGCTGCAGCTGAGTGAAGGCTGGATTTATCCGCTCGATTTAGCGCTGTGTGAGGCGGCAAGCAATATCATTTTGCACGGCTATGGCGAAAACGCGTCGCAAACGTATCGCGTCCGATTTCATCATGAAGGCGGTGATATCCGTGTGACGCTATGCGACACCGGGACAGCGGTGCCCAGTGACAAGCTGGATGCCAGGGCATATCGGGAGCAGCATGAAGACCTCACGCTGGAGACGCTGAGCGAAGGCGGGCGAGGTTGGGCGCTGATTTTCGAAAGCGTTGACCGAGTAGACTATCAACGTGACGGAAAAGAAAACCGGCTGACGCTGTGGCGTGCCTTGCCGCCAGAGTTGAAGGGAAATTAAAATCTCAGCAGATCCGGCAATGCAGGGGAAAGAGGCGAGTCGCTGATGCGTTAACGGGACACGCTGCACTACCTAATTTAACATAATATACATTATGCGCATTTTTAATGACTGTGGCTACAGCGACCGTTACTGGCATCTTAACCTTGGCCGTCCTTATCCGGCTCGCCGCTGCTGGCGCATTTCATCTCGCGCTATTTTTATGTTATCGGCGTTTTTCGGCATCATACCTTCATGCACCTAACACCCGCGTTTATTGCTCCGCTTGTCGCTGATCTTTCAGGGTATCGATCACCACTGCGTTGACGGGAATGCGTAAGACGCTGCTGCTGTGTTCATCACCCACGCTGAGCGTAACCGAATTGCCAAACGACGAAAGCGCCACCGTCACATCGTTGAAGCGCATATGGCCAGGCACACTGTCGTCGGGTGAACTTTTAACACCGTGTTTTTGCAGAATGTGGTTCCACGGCGCTTGCACAAAGACCGTGGCATGTTCGTGGCGGATACCCAATATCTCCATCGTCCGATTGGCCGTGGCGTTGAAAAGACCATAAATTGCGGTTACATAGATAATGATAACCCCAGGGAAAACAATTTTTATCAATCGGATTTCCGCTCTTTTCTTCATGAGTTTTTCTACGTCCGGTATCACCAAATTCATCTGGGCATCTATCTGACGAATCCAATTCACAAGGATATAAGCTAGTCCGAGCATTAGCGATGCACAGAAATACTGAAGGTATTTTATGTGATTGTGTGGAAGTATCTCCGGTATGAGAAACACACTCAGAAAAGCTATTGCGTAAAAACAAGGCGTAAGCTTGGAAAAACGAAGATGGTATGGAGTTAAAGATTGACGCTTATAATTACGGGAAAAATGAGATCGATGACGGCGCCAGGCTATTTTTCCGCGTATCCAAGTCTTAAGTGAATGAATACCCCGCGTAATCCACGTCATGCGAGCCAAGAGAATAATCGGATGCAAGATTGAGAATCCGAGACACATCATAAAAAAGTAAACGGCCAGCGTCCCCATGGAAAACACGGTAACCACTAAAAAGATCCGCAGCGTATCGCTTAGCGACAGGCCATCGGGAAAGCCACCGTAGCGCCCGCAATAGACAAGCAAGATCGCCCCGCCCAACACAAAAGAAATTTTAGTGAGTACCGCAAGCCCTTTTTCCGTGAGTTCAAAAAACTTTTTTAACGCATCCATCCCTGGCCTTTATACGCGCATTCAAAAGCGAGCAGCCTAGCGAGGCGCGAGATAAAGTCAAGCATGGCTTATCTATTAAGCCGTCCCGATGACTATCACTTGCAAGTGTTACGGTACCGAGACCGTTAACACGCCGGCGTTTTCGCGGCGGTTGGTCCATTTGAGCGAAAGCGCACCGGCTCGGCTTGAGAACGTCCGGTTACCGGACTGCGTAACGGACACAATATCTTGTTTGCTAGGCAATGCCTGTAAACAGCTTGAGATCAGGTTCTGATGATCTACGCGCATCGGGCAAGGTGCGTTGAGGATTTCACCGCGAAATATCAACTGGCCACCCTGTGGTGCGGCGGATGCTGCGGCGTGATACAGAACGAAAACAGACAGAATGCCTGCTGCAATGAAATGGGATTGAGTCATGACATTTCTCCTGACATTCACTTAGGATCATATCGACCAAAAGCGAAGCGACTTTAGAAAAGCATGACGCAGAAAGCCTGTTGCAGCACAGTTTATCTGTGACGCATAAATCAAAAAATGAATTAAAGCGCTCCCAGATTCGTCTCGAATAAAACTGAAAGCGCCCTCACCTTAATCACCGCGTTCGAGAATAGCTCAGGCAAGCGGCGTTGGTTTGGCGTCCGCAGCGGAGAACTTACCGTCTGCCAGCGCGTAAATGGCGTCGAGCTTGCGGGCAAACTGCACCGGATCGTGCTCGCGTTTGATTCTCTCCAACGCGTGCGCCGAGCATGCACGAATAACGTCGGTATCCTGCAGCACGTGGCGTATATGCTGTTTCAATCCATCGATAATGCTTCTGCGCAGCGTCTCTTTGTCGGCGGCTGTTTTGACATCGAGTTCAAACATGGCATTGAGTGGACAGGCAATTGTCCAGCCCGCCGCAGCGGGATTGATCTCTGGCAGTGCGCGTACGTTGGTCGTGATCACCGGACAGCCACAGGCTTGCATCTCCAGCAGCGAAAAACCGTAGGTATCTTGCCAGGTCGGTAACAGCCCTACGTGGGTCTGCTTGAACAAGGCGATGACCTCCTCATTCGGCAGCGATGATGAATGACGAAACATCCCGTCTGCCTTAATCAGTGATTCAATCTGCTGGCAAAAAGCCGCGTCATCTTGATGATCTTTAAGCGCAATGTTCTTTCGATTCGCCAGGTTGCCGACCAAATTGACCTGCACGCGGTTTTCAGGCAATCCCCCCTCTTCTTTCAGTTCGTGAAACGCCAGTACCACTTCCGCGCCGCCTTTGCGATAAAACTCATTGCCTACAAAGGTAAATATTACGCGTTCGCCCTGCACCTTACGGACGTTATCGTGCAGCACGCGCTGAGGGGGATGCAGCACGTGCAGCTTCGGCTGAATCCGGTTTTTTTCATTGGGGAAAGCCGCCAGCAGTTTGAGCTGTATCTGGCGGGTGGCCTCAGAGATCGCAATGATGGCTTTGCATTCCGGCGCGGCGACATACTGCAGCTGGCGATAGAGCTCTTTGTTAGCCAGTTTTGGCACACCCGCTTCGGGTAAGACGCGCGGCAATTCTGTTTCAAACGTTGAAAACCACGGGCGCTGCGTAGAGGCGACCTCGTTGAATAAATGGATAACCGCCCCTTTTTTTGGAATCAACACATCGGGCGGGCTAAAAATAAATTTTTTATTTTTCTTGTAAAATTTCTGCCTGACTGCGTTAAGCCAGGTCCACGTATTTGCATAGCGAAAATTACGGTAGCTGTGGTTATTATTTACCGTGATATTTCTTTTTTCCGGGTAACTCTTACCGCTAATAATTACCTTCATAGTCTCTCCTGGCCATAAAATGCACGGGCAGTTAAAGCAGTAATGTTTGGAAATGCCAATGAATACTCAAGCGTTTATCCATGCCGCGCTAGGAACATCAATGTGCGCGATTATTGGCAACAATGCCATTAGGAGGTATCTTAATATTATCTTTACATATAAAGTGACATTAGATGCATTGATAACACACTGTTGCGTAAATATTAAAAATTGCACATCAATGTAATATTTAGGCACACTTTTCGCCGAATTTAACCACCAGCAACCCCTTCCATCTAACAGGTTGAGCAGCGCAATCCGCCAAGGGAAATGAATTCAATATTCTGATTTTAAAAGAAATACATTCCCGACACCCTTAATGCACTATCTTGCACGGTATTGAAGCGCAGCGGCAAGCTGGACTTTTTCTTGGTTATATTTGCTTACCACTTTCTCTCCTTGCACTTGCTTTACAGCCTCCACTTTTGCCTGACGGTTAAAATAATTAATCATTGTTGCGCAACACGTGTAGCGCATGGCAAGAATAAACAGTGGAGATAATCACAGAAACACGAAATGCACTGGGGGAATGAGACGTAATAAAAGAGAAAATGCGGCGAGAAAACGTCGCGCAATGACTGCGCGACGGGAGCGAAATTAACGGCTTACCTCATGACCAATTAAACCACCTATTGCCGCTCCGCCGAGCGTGCCAAAGGTGCTTCCACCGGTAAGCACAGCGCCGCCCACGGCACCTACCCCGGCGCCAATGGCGGTGTTGCGGCCACGGTGGGACATGCCGCATGCGGTTACGGACAAACAAATCAGGGTGACAATGGCGATACTGCAGCTGCGTTTTAAAAGCATCGAAATCCTCATTACCATTAAAAAATGGAATGTTATTATTTAATTTGATTGTTATTACGCCAACATGACCTGCTGCGCGTTGGCGCTAATTTAAAGTGAAAGAAAATAAAGCGTAAGGTAAATATTCCTATTTTACAACGGACCTGCCATGCGCTCTGCTTGCCCCTGTAATGCCCTGCTCATCGCAGCGCCGAAGAATTTTTCATGTTGTCTGCGCTTTCTGAGTGAAGCCCTTATTTTACGGCCATACTGTAGCTGTTCACGCTGCACGACGTGCACTGCGCAACGGCCAGCCGCGCGGCGACCTGGCCCCCGCTTATAACCTTGTTTGGAGATTGCTGTGGAAAGTTCTGCGACCCGCGAACATCGACTTAACGCTCTGCGTCAGCGCACAACGATTCCTGTGCTGATCGTTGGCGGCGGCATTAATGGCATTAGCACCTTTCGGGAACTGGCTTTACAGGGCATCCCGGCGATCATTGTAGATAAAGGTGACTGGTGCAGCGCCGCGAGCGGAGCGCTATCGCGCATGATCCACGGCGGGTTGCGCTATCTGGAAACCGGTGAGTTTGGCCTGGTGAAGGAAGCGGTTATCGAACGCGACCGTTTACTAAAAAACGCCCCGCACTGTGTCTTTCCGCTGCGTACTACCGTGCCCATTGATAACGTGGGCGGCGGACTGATCAACACCACGCGTAAGATGCTGCGCTTGGGTGATAAGCCTTCCCGACGCGGCGTCCTGCTGATTAAAACCGGGTTAAGCCTTTACGACGCTTATACCCGCCAGTATGGCTCGCTGCCTAAACATCAGGTACGTAATGAAGCCGAAACGCGCGAGCGCTGGCCGGGCTTTGCGCCATGGGTAAAATACAGCGCCAGCTATTATGACGCCTGGATCAGCGCGCCTGAGCGTCTGGGCGTTGAGTTGATTGACGACGCTGAACGCGCTTGCCCCACGGCGTTGGCGCTCAACTATATGCAGGTCGCGCATGCAGACGGTGAAAACATGGTGCTGCGCGATTCGCTGAGCGGCGAGCAGTTCATTGTGCAGCCACACGTAGTGGTCAACGCCAGTGGCGCATGGATCGATCGCGTCAACCAGCAGGTGTCACGCGAGAGCGACAGCGCGAAATTGATTGGCGGCACCAAAGGCTCGCATCTGATTCTCGATCTCCCTGAGCTGGTGAGCCAGCTTGCGGGCGAGATGGTCTATTTTGAAAATCAAGAAGGCCGCGTCTGTATCATGTACCCGTGGTTTGGCAAGGTGCTGGTCGGCACCACGGATATTCGCGTGGACGACCCTGACGCGGTGGTCTGTGAAGAGGCGGAAAAGCAGTACATCATTGACGCCCTGCGCTTTATTTTCCCGCACATTGAGGTGCCCGCGTCTGCCGTGGTGTACACCTTCTGCGGCGTGCGCCCCCTGCCCGCCAGCGAGGCTAAACTCAGCGGACAGATTTCGCGCAACCATTCACTGGTGCTGCTGCCGCCGAATCGCACCCGCGCCTGGAGTACGCTCTGCCTGGTGGGCGGCAAATGGACCACCTTTCGCCAGTTCGGTGAAGAGGCGGCTGACCGCGTACTGCGTCTGCTGGGAGAGAAACGGCGGGTTTTCAGCCGCGACCTACCCATTGGCGGCGGTCGCGATTTCCCGCGCCCTTCCGCGCAACCCAGCTGGCAAGCGCAGCTCTCTCTGCAGTTTGGCGTGCCGCTTCCACGCGTAACGCAGTTGGTCAAACGCTACGGCAGCCGCGCGTTGCCTTTGCTGAGTTTGATTCAGCAGCACGGCGAACAGCCATTGACGCATCATTCTGATTACAGCGCGCTGGAGTTGCGCTATGTGATGCAGCATGAACAAGTTTGCCAGCTGGCTGATTTGCTGGTTCGCCGCACCGGTCTGGCCATGTGCGGCGAACTGACGTCCGCGCTGATGCTTGAACTGGCGCAACTTTTCGCCGAGGAACAAGGCTGGGACAGCGCGCGCGCGCAACAGCATCTGCAAGAAACCTGTGCCGAGCTGGCGCGTCAGCATGGGTTATCGCAGCTCAACCCGGATCTCGCGGCGCGTTAGCGGCACTGGCTGGCGCAGTTTTGCACGCAGATCTGTGCCAGCCCGCCGCAGCCTGCCCCCTGACGGTTTTGACACTGCGATTGTTCAACATAGCAATTTTGCTGGCAGGCGTTGACATCGCACCTGGCGGCAATCGGGGTGAGCTGCGCCACGGGCGGTTTATCGGTGGGCCGCCACGGAACCTGTGCCTGCACGCAAAAACTGAACAGCAGGCCGAAGGCCATTATCCACTTCATCAGTGCTCTCCTCATCACTCTCTCGCCATGAGTATGACGGCTCCCTGAACGATTGCCATGCCGCACCGCACATTCAGCGTGATTAACTGACGCGCACCGGTTGCTTCCTGAGCGGCGCGCTGACCGATTGGTACAAAACTTGCAGTCTTTTAATAAGAACAAAGGAGACGGCAATGAAAGCAATCATTATTGGCGCGGGAATGGGCGGCATGAGCGCGGCGCTTGCGCTGCGCCAAGCCGGTGTGGAAACAACGGTATATGAGGCCGTAAAAGCGATGAAGCCGGTGGGTGCGGCCATCTCCATCTGGCCCAACGGGGTAAAATGCCTCAACGCGCTGGGTCTGAAAGCGCCACTGCGCGCGCTGGGCGGCGATATGGCGTGGGTGGCCTATCGCGATGCGTTCAGCGGCAGTACGCTGACCCGCTTTAGCCTGGCACCGCTGGTGCAACAGGTGGGCGAACGGCCCTGCCCGGTGGCGCGCGCCGATCTGCAGGCGCTGCTCATTGACCATTACGGCCGTGAAGCGATCCAATTTGGCCATCGGGTCGCGGGGGTGGAACAGCACGCGCACGGCGTGACCGCCTGGTTTGAAAATGGCACTCATGCCAGCGCGGATTTTCTGGTGGCAGCAGACGGAACGCACTCGGTCATTCGCGAGGCGGTATTGGGTGAGCGCGTGACGCGCCGCTATGCCGGTTACGTTAACTGGAACGGTCTGGTCACGCTGGATACGCGTATCGCGCCCGCCGACCAGTGGACCACCTTTGTGGGTGACGGCAAGCGCGTCTCGCTGATGCCGGTGGGCGGCAATCGCTTTTACTTTTTCTTCGATGTGCCGCTACCGCAGGGGTTAGATCAAGATCGCCGCACAATAAAAAGCGATCTGGGCCGCTATTTCAGCGGTTGGGCACCCGGGGTGCAGCAGCTGATTACCGCACTGGATGTCGAGACCACGAATCGGGTCGAAATTCATGATATCGAGCCCTTTAGCCGGTTTGTTAATGGTCGTATCGCGCTGTTGGGTGATGCCGCGCACAGTACCACTCCCGACATCGGTCAAGGCGGCTGCGCGGCGATGGAAGATGCGATCGTGCTGGCACAGATGCTCAGCACACACTCGCTGGGGATTGAGGATGCGTTGCGCCGTTATGAAACGCGTCGCGTCGCGCGGACCCGCGATCTGGTGTTGAAGGCCCGAAAGCGCTGCGACGTCACGCATGGTAAAGATGCGGCGATTACGGCGGCATGGTATGCGGAATTGAAACAGGAGAGCGGCGAACGCGTACTGGCTGGACTGTGCGAAACCATTGAAGGTGGGCCGTTAGGCTAAATCACGGCAGGCGACACCGCTGTCGCCTGCCTCACCCCCGTTAGGCGTCATCAAGGCCGCGGTGTTTTAACATCGGGCCGATTTCCGGCGCTTTCCCCCGCCACGCCAGCCATAAATGCTGCAAGTCACTGCTGTTGCCGCGGGACAGGATCTGCTCGCGGAACTGTTGGCCGTTTTCACGCGTGAGCCCGCCGCGTTCCATAAAGGCCTGAAAGCCGTCGTCTGCCAACATTTGCGTCCAGATGTAGGCGTAATAGCCTGCGGCATAGCCGCCGCCCCAGATATGGCGAAAATAGCTTGAGCGATAGCGCGGTGGAATCGCCTCAAGGGCGAGATTTTCCGCCGCCAGCGCCTGCAGCTCAAAGTGGCTGACATCCTGCGGGTTGTCTTCGGAGGTGAGTGAGTGCCACTGCAAGTCGAGCAGCGCCGCAGCCAGCAGTTCCGTCATGTCATACCCTTTGTTGAAGGTTGACGCACGCACCATCTTTTCACGCAGCTCGGCAGGCATGGGCTCATCGGTCTGGTAGTGGCGCGCAAAGTGGGCAAACACCGCCTCATGACTGGCCCAGTGCTCATTGAGCTGGGACGGGAACTCCACGAAGTCGCGCGGTGTGGCGGTGCCCGACAGCGAAGGATAGCGCTGTGTGGCAAACAGGCCGTGCAGCGTATGGCCAAACTCGTGGAACAGCGTGATCACCTCATCCCAACTCAACAATGCAGGCTGACCGGGCTGTGGCTGGGTATAATTGCACACGTTGTAGATCACCGGTTTGGTGCCGAGTAGCGTGCTTTGATCGACAAAGTTACTCATCCACGCGCCACCGCTTTTGTTGTCGCGCTTGAAGAAATCGCCATAAAACAGCGCCAGCGGCGTATTGTCTGCGTCAAAAATTTCATATACCTGCACATCCGGGTGATAAACCGGCACGTCCGGGCGCGGCGTAAATCGGATGCCGAAAAGCTGGCTGGCAGCCCAGAAGACGCCCTTCTCCAGCACATTTTGCAGCGCAAAATAGGGCCGTATTTGACGCTCATCCAGCGCATATTTTTCGCGTCTCACCTCTTCGGCATAATAAGGCCAGTCCCAGGCACGCAGGGGAAACGCATGTTCGCGGGCGATCACCGCTTGAATATCGCTGGCTTCACGCTCGGCGCGCGCCCGCGCAGCGGGAACAATGTCGCGCATAAACGTCCGCGCCGCCGTAGGCGTCTTGGCCATCTGATCCTGCAGGCTCCACTCGGCATAGGTGTTGAAACCCAGCAGTCGCGCTCGCTCCGCGCGTAACGTTGCCATATGCAGCACGGTTTCCCGCGTGTCGTTCTCATCGCCCTGCTCACTGCGCGTCAATGCTTTTTGCAGCAGTGCCTCGCGCGTGGCGCGCACGGCCAGCGACTGCAGCGCCGGTTGTTGCGTGGTGTTCTGCAGCGGGAGTGACCAGGCATCCGGCTGACCACGCGCGACGGCGGCAGCTTTGGCCTGCGTTAACGCCTCTTCACTCAGCCCTTCTAGCGCCGCGGCGCTGCTCACGGTGTACGCGCCGGCTTGGGTGGCAGCCAGAAGCTTGTTCGCAAAGCGGGTACCCAGCGTGGACAGCGTCTGGTTACAGACGCGCAGCTGCTGCTTTTCCGCTTCCGACAGGCTGGCACCATGCAGCGTGAAGCGTTGCCAGGTCACTTCCACCAGCCGCATGGCTTCTGCATCTGGACACTGGCTGCTTCGCTGCTGATAGACGCTATCCAGGCGTGCAAAGAGTTGGCTGTTAAGCACTATTTCGTCCTCCAGCGCGGTCAGCTTTGGCGCGATAATCTCATCGATCTCTTGCAGGCGCGCGCTGGTATTGGCTGCCGTCATGGCCGAAAACACGTGCTGAACGCGCGTCAGCAGTTGTCCGCTGCGCTCAAGGGCCTCATACGTATTGGCAAACGTTGGCGGTTCGGGATGTTGCGCAATGGCGATCGCTTCGCGGCGCTTCTCTTCAATACCGGCTTCCAGCGCGGGAAGGAAATCCGCCTCTTCAATCAGATTAAACGGCGGCGCTTGATAAGGTAAGTCGCTGACGGTGAAAAACGGGTTAACGCGTGCGTTCATTCTCGCTCCTGCTACTCAGTCACGCCGCAGACGATGCAGCGCAGTGATCTTTATCCTGGCAGTTTCGCCGCCGTGCAACAAGCCGCTGCCGCCTGGGGCTCCGCGTGTGGCCACACCCGCTGGCCGTTGACCCAGGTCTGAAAAATGTTGCGGTCATCGCCCAGCGTCATCAAGACAAACAGACGCTCCCAGACATCTTGACTGTTGCGGTGACGCAGCTGCTGCAGCGGCGAGACGGCGGGATCGAGCACCACGAAATCCGCCTCTTTGCCCGGATTGAAGTTGCCGATTTTGTCAGCCAGATCCAGCGCGTGGGCGCCGCCCAGCGTCGCATGGTAGAACGCCTCACAGGCGCTGAGTTTGTATTGCTGCAGCTGTGCCACTTTGTAGGCTTCACCCAGCGTTTCCAACAGATTAAAGCTGGTGCCCGCGCCTACGTCAGTGCCCATGCCAACGCGCACCCGCTGCTGCCAGCAGCGTTGCAGATCGAATAATCCGCTGCCGAGGAACAGGTTCGACGTGGGACAAAAGGCGATAGCAGAGTCGGTCTCGTGCAGGCACTGCCACTCGTTCTCTTCGAGGTGCAGGCAGTGCGCGAACACGCTGCGTTTTCCGGTGAGCCGGTAGTGATGGTAGACATCAAGATAGCCGTCGTGCGTGGGAAAGAGCGCCTTGACCCATGCCACCTCTTGCTGGTTTTCACTCAAATGGGTTTGCAGCCACACATCCGGGAACTCCTCGCGCAGTCGTTGAACGTTGGCCAGCAGCGCGGGCGATGACGTGGGCGCAAAGCGCGGCGTGAGCGCGTACCCTAAACGGCCGTGATGATGCCATCGCGCGATCAGCTCGCGACTGTGCTGGTAACTCTCTTCAGCGGTTTCCAGCAGTGCGGCCGGTGCGTTTTGATCCATCATGACCTTGCCGGCAATCAGGCGCATATTGAGCGCCGATGCGGCGCTGAACAGCGCATCCACCGATTGCTTATGCACGGTGCCAAACACCAGCGCCGTTGTGGTGCCATTGGCAAGAAGTTGGTCCAGGAAAAAGTCAGACATCGCCGCCGCGTGCGTGGCGCAGTGATACTGGCTTTCCACCGGAAAGGTGTAGCGGTCAAGCCATTCCAGCAACTGTTCACCGAACGCACCAATCATTTCGGTTTGCGGATAGTGAATATGGGTATCGACAAAGCCTGGCACAATCAGTTTGCCGCGCAGATCGACCACCTTCTCGATTTCAACGGCATCTTGCACCGCGTGCCACGGCGTGAGGCTAACAATTTTCCCTTCGCGCACGCGAAGCACACCGTCTTCTAAAAAGCGCGCCCGCGCGAGGGTATCCGCAGGCGTCTCAGCGATAGCGGAAAAATCAAAAAAGCTGGCGCGAAGCAGCGTATCTGAAGCGTGAGGCATAACAAATCCTTGAGTAAACATACCGGCGAAAGCGCAAAAAGGTGAGCGACTCTGTGCAAGCTATATGCCAGATGATGGCGGTAAAAATGGCTTTTTTTCAATCTGATGGATAAAAAAATCCGGATTTTTACGCGCCGAAAATGAGGTAATCGTGTGCGCAACCGCTTGCGTTTATCAGGCGTTTGGCGTCCGCCAACTGACGCTGTGCCCGGCTCCGTGCTGCACCGTTAGGGGGCACAGCTGCACCTTAATGGTGAGCGCCTGGATCGCTGCGCTGAAGCCAGGCGCGATTGCGTCCCGCCTGTTTCGCGTGATAAAGCGCCGCATCCGCCTGCTGAATCAACGTTTGTGCATCGCCACCGTACTGCGGCGTGAGGCTGGCGCAGCCCGCGCTCAGCGTGACGTGCGCTTCTGGGGCCTGTGGATGATGAATAGCGGCCGCCGCGACGTGTTTTACCATGAGGGTGGCGATATTAAGCACGTCGGCGTCTTTTGCGTCAGGCAGGATCAGCGCAAACTCCTCACCGCCGTAGCGTGCCACCAGATCGCTTTTTCGCAGGGACAGCTGATTTAACTGTTCCGCCAACTGCTTTAAGCACCGATCGCCCGCGAGATGACCATGCGTATCGTTAAACTGCTTGAAGTGATCGACGTCGGCCATAATCAGCCCCACGCTGCCGCCCTGCTCGCGGGCGCGATCCAGGCATTCACTCAGGTAGCGATCAAATTCGCGGCGATTGGCCAATCCGGTGAGCGCATCCGCGTGGGCCATGCGGGTCAGCGCGCGGTTAGCCTGACGCAATTCATCGCGCAGTGCAGTAAGGTCGTACTGGTATTTAAGCGTGCGCCTGGCCTGACGCAGCACAAAGCCACCCAGCAGCACGGTGGCCAACATCAGCGCGCCGCTCATGGCGACATCTTGAATGCGGGTTTTGCGCCATTTGGTAAAGAGATCGCGCGTGTCGTAACCCGCGGCCACAATAAGGGGGTAACGCTCAAGACGCACAAAACCAAAAATGCGCGGTTTGCCGTCCATCGCCGACGTCCACTGCCCGCCTCCGCGATTGTTCTCCTGCAGCAGCTTTTGAAACAGGTGACTGGCAGAAAGGTTGGTGCCAATGAAACTGTCCGGCATTGGACGGGCATAAAGAACGGTACTGTCGGCCAGCATCAGTACCATTACGTCCTGTTTGCCCATTTCAAAGTACGTGTAATAACGGCGAAAATAATCCACCTTGATTGTCGCCAGCAGCACGCCGCGAAACCCTTTCATGCTATCGCTGACGCGCAGCGAGACCGGAATCACTAAATCACCGGTGCTGCGGCTGCGGATCACCGGCCCCATATGCACGCTGTCACGCAAATTAGTGCGCTGAAACACGAAGTACTCGCGATCGGAATTGTTGATGTTAGTGGGAGTGGACGCGGCAGAGGTGGCAATCCATTTGCCTTGCGCATCGTAATAAAACAGGCCGTGCAATTGCGGCAGTCTGCGCTGTAAATCGCGCATGGTGGCGCTCAGTTCAGCGCTATTGAGTCCACTGTCCAGATGCGCGACAACATCGCGTTGCAGTTCGCGCAGCGAAAGCTCGGTTTGAATAAAGGTATCTTCCGCCTGCCGGGCCTGAGCCAGCGACAGGTTGATGGCCGTTTCCTGCGTCTCTCTGACGGTGTTCTCCCAGTCCTGGTGCAGCGTCCAGAAACTCACGGCGGTCACGCCGCCCACCAGCAAAACGCCAGACAAGATAATGGTTTTTAACAGGGAGCCAAAAGGCTTGAGTGACGGGTCTGGTTTTCTGCGTGAAATCATAGGGTCTCTCTTCATCTGCTCTTGTTGAGTTAAGCAGATGAAGAGAGATACGCGAGGTCACCCCCGCGTATTCGCGCGTTTAATGCGTTTTAAACACCACGACCATATCGCGCAGCTGGGCGGCGCGTCCGGCCAAATCACCGGCGGACGTTGCAGACTCTTCCACCAGCGCAGCGTTTTGCTGGGTGACCTGATCCATCTGATTGACCGCAATGTTGATCTGCGCAATACCACTGCTCTGCTCTTTAGACGACGAGGAGATGTCGCGAATCAACTGGGTGGTCTGCTCAATCGCTTCGACGCTCTGCTTGACGCGATCGCCGGCGTTTTTCGCTAGCGCCAGCCCCTCTTCGGCATGGTTCACCGACTGAGCGATCAGCTCTTTGATTTCCCGCGCAGCGGTGGCGGAACGCTGTGCCAGCGAGCGTACTTCAGAGGCCACCACGGCAAAGCCTTTACCGGATTCGCCCGCCCGCGCCGCTTCAACGGCGGCGTTGAGCGCCAGAATATTGGTCTGGAAAGCGATGCTGTCGATGACGCTGGTGATCTCTTCGATCTTCGCCGAACTGCCGCGAATCTTACTCATGGTCTCCATCACGGAGTCCATGGCCTTGCCGCTCAGCAGAGAGGCGTCTGTCGCCGCTTCCGCCATGGTGGTGGCATGCTGCGTATTCTCCGCATTCTGACCGATGATTGACGCCATCTGTTCCATGCTGGCGGCCGTTTCTGCCAGCGAGGCGGCCTGCTCTTCGGTACGGGCGGAGAGATGGCCGTTGCCCTTGGCAATCTGCTCGGATGAAGACGCGATGGTCAGCGCATTGTCTTTGATATTCGCCACCAGCTGCGAGAGACGATCTTGCATCTGCTTGAGCGAACCCAGCAGCTTGGCGGTCTCATTGGAGCCCTGCACGCTGATCTCGGTGGTGAGATCGCCCGCGGCAACGCTGCCGGCCGTGCGCACTGCATTTTCAATTGGCCCGGTCACCGAGCGGGAAATCATCACGGCAAACACAATCGCAAGCGCGGCAATGGCGAACAGCGCGGCCAGCAGCCAGTATTGTGCATGACGACGATCCTGAATTTGCGTGTTAAACAGCTGCGTAAGCTCATCGGCGTATTGAGTGCCTAAGGTGCTGTAGTTGTTGATCGCCTCGGTGAACACGCGCACGTATTCCGTTGGGGCAACGGTGGCCGTTTTGTTCACGAACACGTTCTCAGCCAGCCCCAGCGCCTTGAGCGCCTGCTGGTTGGCATCGTCATTTTGCAGAGCAAACTGCGTTTTCAGCGCGGGTGAAATGGAGAACACTTTGTCCATATTGCCGCTGAACTGATCCAGCGCCACTTTGCCGTTCTCAATGCGGAACGCCATATTGCTCATGCCGGCCGTCATGGCGCTATCACCTTGCGCAATCAGCGAGGTGCCGTGCGCGCGGATCTGCCCCAGCGTTTCTGTCAGCAGCGGCAGGCGGCTAAAGATACTGATGATTAACTGGTAGGAGTCGAGATCGCTGTCCAGTGACAATCCGTAGAAGTCCAGCACATCCTGATTGGCCATCAGCAGGCTCTGAATCAGTGCGGCATGACGATTTAGGCTATCGCTCAGCGACAGTTTCTTGTCATTCAGGTCAGCCTGTAAGGCATTCCACCCTTGGCTGACTTTATCCATGCGCGCCAGCGGTTGGGCATTGGGATCGGTCTGACGCAGCTCGGCGTTGATCTCTGTCTCCAGTTTGGCAACTTGATCGACCAGTTCAAGACGCGGCGCATTATCCGGCTTGCCCAGCGAGATGGCGATGGCGCTTTCCGCACGGTGGCGCTGAATCTTGTTCAGCAGCAGCAGCATCTTTTTCTCAACCGGGATGCCTTCCAGCTCAACCACTTTGGCGTTAATAATCTGGTTGCCGGTATTGATGAACAAATAGGTTGGAAACACAAAAAGGATTAGAGCAAAAACGCCAAGCAGAATGAATTTTGCTGGCAGATTTATTTTATTAAGCATTTTTTTCATGGAAAATTTCCCTGGTGTGGAAACAAGCTCACTTTTATTTTTTAAAAAATTACCGCGTAGATAAGCTGATAATCAGGATGCAAACAGCGGACGACAAAACACCCTGACCGGGTGTCATTACGTCCGTGTGATTGAGCGCGCTATTGGCATGGAGTGAATTATAGATAACGTCAGGCGATTTAACAGGACGTAAATATACGATATTTTCTTTCCAAAAAAATAAAGTCAAATTATAAATATTACTTTATAATCAATTAATTGAAATTAATTAATCATTCTCATTATCGTTACTGACAGGGATTGTTGAGCGGTTATTACCGAATAATTAACGATTAAAGTTTTAAGGTAATGTGCCGATAAGCGCGCTTTTTTGTTTTTATTTTACCCCGAATAACCCTTAAGAGTTATTTTCCGATAAATACGCGCATTCATTATCTTTATGAAAGAAACATGCAAATCGATATCCTATTAGCGATTATTTGCGCATAAAAAACCATGTAAACGATTTCTTTTTTCCTTCCCCTAAAAATAGCTGCCCTCCCGCTTTTCAAACCACGCCCGTCAACAAGCTTCGCGCCAGGGGCCTTTCAGTGCTAGTTTACTGCACAAGGTGAACAACACGGACAAGCGAATGAGGAGCAGTGAAATGATTATTTTTGTGACCGGCGCAACCGCAGGCTTTGGCGAAAGCATCACGCGCCGCTTTATCGCCGAAGGCCACAAGGTTATCGCCAGTGGACGCCGCACCGAGCGCCTGCAAGCCTTGAAGCAAGCGCTTGGCGACAATCTCTATACCGTTCAGCTGGATGTGCGCAACCGGGCCTCCATTGATGAGGCGCTCGCGGCGCTGCCCGCCGAATGGCGCGATATTGATGTGCTGGTAAACAATGCCGGGTTGGCGCTGGGCATTGAACCCGCCCATAAAGCCAGCCTGGAAGATTGGGATGCCATGATCGACACCAATAATAAAGGGTTGGTGTACATGACCCGCGCGGTACTCCCCGGTATGGTGGCGCGCAACGTCGGCCACATTGTTAACATGGGCTCCATTGCGGGAAACTGGCCGTATCAGGGCGGCAATGTCTACGGTGCCACCAAAGCGTTTGTGCGCCAGTTCAGCCTTAATCTGCGTACCGATCTGCACGGCACGGCGCTGCGCGTCACCGACATTGAACCCGGTCTGGTTGGCGGCACGGAGTTTTCTAATGTGCGCTTCAAAGGCGATGACAGCCGCGCCGAGGCGGTGTACGAGGGCACCACGGCGCTGACCGCTGAAGACATTACCGAAGCCGTTTACTGGGTCACCACCCTGCCTAAGCACGTCAACATCAATACGCTGGAAATCATGCCGGTGGCACAAACCACCGCAGGCTTGAAAGTCCACAAAGGCTAACCGCCACTATCCCGCCGCGTGCGGGATAGTGTTTATCCTCGCCCCCAGCCGATGACCATGACGCCCATGCCGCAGAGCGCGATCAGCGCGCCCGCCCAATCCCACGCTGTAAGCTTGATGCCCTCCACCACGCGTAACCACAGCAGCGCTGTCATCACATACACGCCGCCGTATGCCGCATAGACGCGTCCGCTGGCCGCGGGGTGCAAGGTTAATAGCCAGACAAACAGCGTCAGGCTCAGCGCGGCAGGAAGCAATAACCAGGCGCTCATCCCCTTTTTCAACCACAGCCACGGCAGAAAGCAGCCAACGATTTCGGCGAGCGCCGTGAGAAAAAACAGCAAGGCGGTTTTCAACAGCATCATTACCCTCTCGCAAACGTAAACAAACTGCCCACGGCTAGTGAGCAGAGAAACGGCGATGATATACTGCTGCCCGTTGCAGTGACAGCCGGGTCACGGCTGCGCTGGCGTTAATCTGAGGAGATGACAATGCATAAACTCTGTTCCGCCCTGCTGGCGGCAAGTGTAATTCTGGCCGCGCCTTTGGTCTCAGCGCAGACCGACCGGTTAATCATCGAAAACGGCAATAACGCGACCAGCAACGAGGCCGCGCGTCAGGACAAAGAGCAGTGGAATGACACGCGCATGCTGCGCGGCAAGGTCAACACGCGCGTTGAGAAAGAGTTTGATAAAGCAGACCGCGCGTTTGATACCCGTGACGCCTGTGAGGCCAGCTATAACCTCAACGCTTACTGGGAACCCAACACGCTGCGCTGTCTTGATCGCCGTACCGGCCGCCCGGTCACGCCGTAAACAGCAGAGGCTGCTATAGTTCAAAGGGATTCTGAACCAAGGAGAGTGTGATGAAAAAATGTGGTGCAGTGATGATCGCGGCCTTGCTGGCCCTGCCGGTGATGGCACAAGCGTCGTGCGACAGCGTTAAAGCCGACATTAGCCAAAAAATCGTCAGCAATGGCGTGCCTGAGTCGGATTTTACGCTGGATGTCGTGCCTAACGATCAGGCAGATCAGGCTGGCGGCCAAGTGGTCGGGCATTGTGAAAACGACACGCAGAAAATCGTTTATAAGAAAAACGGCCGTGACAGCGACAGCACTGTCCCCGCCAGCGCGGGCAGCTCACAGGATGCCCCCGCGCAGTAACGCGCTTCGGGCGGCGACCTTGCCGCCCTTTTTCTACCTACTGTTCTTCAGGCCGTTGACGCGGCATCCGCCAGGCAACTACCGCCGCCATCAGCGCAATCAGCAGCGCAACCCCAAACACCCAGTGCAGTGACGCCGCCATTTGCGTGGTCCAGTGGTGTAGCGTCTCCGTAGACAAGCTCTGGCGGCTCTCCGGCGTCATCAGCTTTTGCATAGGATCGACAACCTGCGGCAGCCGCTGCGCCAGATTCAGATTCAACACTGCGCCCATCACGGCCGTACCCAGTGCCGAACCCAGCATCCGGCTAAACATAATGGAGGCGGTGCAGATACCGCGAATCTCATAATGGGCGTGATTCTGCACTGACACCAGAAAGGTGGTGCTGGTCATTCCCATACCGGTGCCAATCAGAAACGCGGTGAAGCCCGCCTGCACCATGCCGCTGTCAGGACGCAGCATCAGCAGTAGCGCACTGCCGGCGATCAACAGTGCGGCACCCAGCTGCGCGGTGAATCGATAAGAGCTTTTTACCATCAGGCGTCCGCTAAGCGTGCTGGCCAGCGGCCAGCCGATTGACATCATCGCCAGCGCACTGCCCGCCTGCAGCGGCGAACCGCCGTTTATGCCCTGAATCCACGTAGGCAAAAACGCGCTGATCCCCATCATAGTGGCGCCGATAATCAGGTTGCCCACATTGCCCGCCACAATCGGCTGGCTGCGCCAAATCGCCAGGGGAAACAGTGGGGATGCGGCCTGGCGTTCATGCACGCTGAGTCGCCAGCCGGCCAGCAGCGCAAAAAGCAGAAACAGCAGTAGCCAATACCCCAGCGCTTCCGCCTGGAGCAACGCAACCAACAGCGCCGTGACGCTGATCATTAACCAACCGCTTCCGATGACATTTAAGCGGACATCAGTCTGACGCGGCGGATCGGGCAGAAAACGCGCCAGCAGCAGCATGGCGAGCAGACCAATCGGGACATTGACCCAGAAAATTAGCGACCAACCCGCGTGCTGGACCAGCCATGCGCCGCTGAGCGGACCAATAATGGCGGCGATGCCCCAGACGCTGGAGAGCCAGCCCTGCACGCTGGCGCGCTCGCGCGGCGAGTAGATGTCCGCCACGATGGTGCTGGTCAACGGCATAATCGCGCCGGCCCCCAAGCCTTGGAAGGCACGGAAAAGAATCAGCCACGTCATGGTGTGCGCCAACCCGCACAGCACTGACCCCAGCAAAAACAGCGACACGCCGATAAAGAGCAGACGCTTGCGCCCCCAGAGGTCCGCGAGGCGACCATACAGCGGCACGCTAACGGCCTGGGTGAGGAGATAGATTGAAAATACCCAGCCAAACTGTGAGAAGCCGCCAAGATCCGCAATGATGGTCGGCATCGCCGTGGCCACGATAGTGACCTCAATCGCTGCCATAAACATCGCCAACATGCAGCCCGCCAGGATCCAGTGGCGATGTACGCCAGGTAACGCAGCCGTTTCAGTCATAGTGCTCCCTTTTCTTGTTGCAGTAAGACTAGCGCAAAGAAAGCATGCCACGTTTCCCCGCGTGCGCTTCATAAGTGACATAGTCACGTTTTTCAATGAAAATTTTTTATTGAGCGACCAGCCCTTGTCTCATGCGGCCTGGACGCCCATTTCATCAACTTCTATCTACCTGATTTTGCCGTAAAAAGCTGGCGCTCCGCTTCACCCATTGCTATAGCTTTGGCAGCGCGTTTTCTGCCTGTATGCAGGAAACCCGCCAATTTGTGGCCGGTACACGGTCATTTCGCAGTGTCGTGGACTTTCGTCTGCAAGGCTTACGCCGTTCCAGCGCCACCGCACTGATAACACCATAACCACACCAAATGCACTATCGCATCAGGGAGACATTCGCATGCAAAATGCTTCGCTCGCCCGTCGGGTCGCGCTGGCGCTGCTCGCTATTGTCGGCGTGCTCGCCCTTCTGGTTTGGGGACTAGGGCTGGATACGCTGCGCGCACGCAAAGTGGATCTGCTCTATCTCGGGCAACAACATCTCTATCTGGTTTTCTGGTCCATGCTGTTTGCGCTGCTGGTCGGTATCCCAAGTGGGATCCTGCTCAGCCGTCCGTTTGCCCGCCGCTGGGCCGAATATGTGATGCAAATCTTCAACGTCGGCAATACGCTGCCGCCGCTCGCCGTGCTCGCGCTGGCTATGGTGGTGGTGGGCATCGGCGATCGTCCGGCGCTGATCGCGCTCTTTCTGGCCTCGCTGCTGCCGATTGTGCGCAATACCTACTCCGGGCTGCGCGCCGTGCCCCCGTCGCTGTTGGAAGCGGCCAACGGCATCGGTATGACCAAGCTGCAGCGCCTACGGCAGGTAGAAATCCCTAATGCGCTGCCGGTGATGCTGGCCGGTATCCGCATCGCCACCGCCATCAACGTCGGCACTGCACCGCTCGCCTTCCTGATTGGCGCCAGCAGCTTTGGCGAACTGATTTTTCCTGGCATTTACCTGAATGATTTCCCAACCCTGATTCTGGGCGCCGTGGCAACCGGGCTGTTCGCGCTGATTCTGGACATGCTGCTGGCAGCACTGGGACGTTTTCTTAGCCCGCACTCTGCGGCATAAATACGAGGAGTACGCGTTTTGGGCAACCTGCACTGGATAAAGCGCACCGCGCTGGCGCTGACGGCGGCGATGGCTTTGAGTCAAAGCGCCACGGCCGCCGAACCCATTGTGATGGCGACAAAGAGCTTTACGGAACAGCACATTCTTTCGGCTATGACGGTGCTCTGGCTCAACAAAAAAGGCTTTGAGGTCATCCCGAAAACCAACATCGCCACCACCATTAGCCGCAACGCCATGATCAACAAACAAATTGGCATGACCTGGGAATATACCGGCACCTCGCTGATTATCTTTAACCACATTAAAAAGCCGATGTCCTCGCAGCAAGCGTGGGAAACCGTGCGCGATCTCGACGGTAAGCTCGGACTGGTGTGGCTGAACCCCGCCCCCATGAATAACACCTATGCGTTTGGTATGCAGCGCGCACGCGCCGATAAAGAAGGTATTAATACGCTGTCGCAGCTGGTGGCTAAGCTGGAGGAGGTGCGCAAGCGCGATCCGGATCACAACTGGAAGCTGGGCCTCGACCTGGAGTTTGCCGGTCGCTCCGACGGGTTAAAACCGCTGCAGCAGGCTTACAACATGCCGCTCGATCGGCCGCAGATCCGCCAAATGGACCCCGGCCTGGTGTATAACGCCGTGCGCGATGGTTTTGTGGATGCGGGCCTGATTTACACGACCGACGGTCGCGTCAAGGGCTTCGACATCAAAGTGCTGGAAGATGATAAGCACTTTTTCCCAAGTTACAACGTCACGCCTGTGGTGCGTAAGGACGTGTTAGCCAGCCATCCTGGACTGGAAGAGGCACTCAACCAACTCAGTCCGCTCATCACCGATGAAGCCATCACCGAGATGAACAAGCGTGTAGATATCGATCACCAGTCACCCGAACAGGTGGCGCGTGATTTCCTGCAATCGAAACATATGCTGTAAGGAGGCGCCATGGATACCCTGCATTACATGATGAGTAACTGGCCCACTCTGATGGCGCTCACCTGGCAGCACACCTGGCTGGTGCTGGTTGCCGTTGGCTGCGCCATTGTCGCGGGCGTCCCGCTCGGCATTCTGATCGTGCGATTCAAGTGGCTGGCCGGCCCGGTACTGGGGATCGCCACCGTGGTTTTAACCATTCCAACTATTGCGCTGTTTGGCCTGATGATTCCGGTGTTTTCGCTGATCGGTCAGGGTATTGGCGCCCTGCCCGCGATTTGCGCCGTGTTTCTCTATTCGCTGCTGCCCATTGTGCGCAACACCCACACGGCCCTGGAAAACCTGCCGGGCGGGTTACGTGAAGCAGGCCGCGGGATCGGCATGACATTCTGGCAGCGTCTGCGCTGGGTGGAAATTCCGATGGCGCTGCCGGTGATTTTTGGCGGCATCCGCACCGCAGTGGTGATGAACGTGGGCGTGATGGCCATTGCCGCCGTGATTGGCGCGGGCGGGTTGGGCCTTCAATTACTGGACGGCATCAGTGGCAGTGATGTGCGTATGCTGATTGCCGGCGCGTTAATGATCTGTTTATTGGCTATTGTGCTTGACTGGCTGCTGCACCGCCTGCAGTTAGCGCTGACTCCAAAGGGGATTCGATAATGATAAAGCTGGAAAACCTGACGAAAACCTTTACGCAGAAAAACGGCACTGCGTTCAATGCGGTGGACAACGTCAGCCTGCACGTTCCCGCTGGGGAAATGTGTGTGCTGCTCGGCCCTTCGGGCTGTGGGAAAACCACCACGCTGAAAATGATCAATCGCCTGATCCCGGCCAGCAGCGGTAAAATCCTGATCAACGGCGAAGACACCAGCGGCCTGGATACCGTTACTTTACGCCGCAACATTGGCTATGTGATCCAGCAGATTGGTCTGTTTCCTAATATGACCATCGAAGAAAACATCACCGTGGTGCCGCGTATGCTGGGCTGGGATAAAAAGCGCTGCCGCGAGCGCGCCACCGAGCTCATGAGCATGGTGGCGCTGGACCCCACCAAATTTCTGCATCGCTATCCGCGTGAAATGTCCGGCGGTCAACAGCAGCGCATCGGCGTGATCCGTGCGCTGGCCGCGGATCCACCGGTGCTGCTGATGGACGAACCCTTTGGTGCCGTTGACCCGATCAACCGCGAAGTGATTCAGAATGAGTTTCTCGACATGCAGCGCCAGCTGAAAAAGACCGTGATGCTGGTGAGCCATGATATTGACGAGGCGCTGAAGCTGGGCGATCGCATTGCGGTATTTGGCCAGGGGAAAATCGTGCAGTGCGCCAGCCCGGACGAACTGCTGGCGCAGCCCGCCAACGACTTTGTTGGCTCGTTTGTCGGCCAGGACCGCACGCTAAAACGTCTGCTGTTAGTTCAGGCGGGAGACGTGACCGACCAGCAGCCTACCATTACCGTGCAGCGCAGCACGCCGCTACCCGAGGCGTTTGCCACCATGGATGACAACGATATGCGTTCAATTACCGTGGTGGACGAAGCGGGCAAACCGCTGGGCTTTGTCAAACGGCGCGAAGCGCGTAACGCCGCCGGATGCTGCGAGGAGATCCTGCACACCTTCAAAGTCACCGGTAAAGCGGAAGAGAACCTGCGCGTGGTGCTGTCAAAGCTGTATGAACACAACACCGTGTGGATGCCGATTGTCGATGAGGAGGGCCGCTACAGCGGCGAAATCTCGCAGGATTACATAGCGGACTACCTCAGTTCAGGCCGGACGCGCCGCAGGCTGAATCCGTAAATCCCGCCGCGGTAGCCGAGCGGCTGCCGCGGCGTTACAACCCATGCTGTGTGTTACGCCGCGGGGGCAGACGGCATACCCGATGACGGCGCATCTCCTAGCCTCGATAGATCGATATAGTGCGTTAAGTCACGCTGCTCTGCCCGCGGCAAATAGGGCAATTCGCCCAATAGCGGGCCAGGCAGACGCTGCGTTAATCGCGCGATGATATCTGCATAGTGCGCCAGGCCGGGATTAATGCGGTTCGCCACCCAGCCGGCAAACGGTAACCCGTCCGAGACAATGGCTTCCGCCGTGAGTAACGCATGGCTGATGCACCCTTCTTTAATGCCCACGACCAGCACCACCGGCAGCTGCGCCTGCCTTACCCAGCTTGAGAGCGGCTGACTGTCGTTCATCAGGCAGCGCCAGCCGCCAGTACCCTCTACAATCACCCACTCGGCGCGGTGCTGCAGCGCCGCCAATCCCTGATTGAGCTGTGCGTAATCCAGCGGCGGCGCGCGGTCCATTTCGCCGTCGAGCAGCGCGACAGGATTCACCGCGGGATAAGCAAGACTCAGCGTAGAGGACTGCTGCAGCAGCAGGGCATCTTTACTCCGTGGCCCTTCTGCGCCTGGCTGGGCATCGCGCGCCACGGGTTTATAGCCTACCGCACTGAACCCCGCCTGCGCGCAGCATTGTAACAGGGCGCGTGACACCACGGTCTTTCCCACCGCCGTGTCGGTACCGGTGACAAAAAGTGTTTTCACCTGACTCCTCCTTCTGTGAAGCGATCGGTAACTCGCTGAGAAGGCAGTGTAAGGAATGGCAGAGGGACAGAGCTTGCGTTAGCGCAAATTAAAGGGAGATGCCGCTTATCCCTGCAGCAGTTTCACCAGCAGCGTGCCGCCATACAGCGCGTCTTTAATCAGCGCCGCCGCCCCCAGCGTACCGGGATCGGCAAAGGCCGTGGGTGTGAGCTGAAGTGTCTGGCTGTATGCCGGCAGCGCCTGCTGGCGAATGGTGTTGATCACCGCAGGAAACAGCACGTCTCCGGCAAGATTCAGCGGTGATCCAATCAGGATGCGCTGCGGATTAAAAATGTTCACCATCATGGCCAGCATACGGCCAATGTGATGCCCCACGCCGGCAATCACGTCGCGGGCAAGGCGGTCGCCCTGCTGCGCCGCGTCACACAAACTTTGTACAGTGAGCGGCGCGTGGTTCAGCACGCTCTCGGGCTGAGACGGTAAGCGCTGCGCGGCAAGCTGCAACAAGCTGCCTATGCTGGCCACGGTTTCAAGACAGCCGTGATTGCCGCAGTAGCACTGTTCACCGTAGGGATCGATCTGCGTGTGGCCAATCTCCACCAAGGCACGGCCGCTTTTATGCAGCAGGTGGCCGGCGCTGATCACGCCCGCGCCCACCGTTTCGCCAATCACGATCTGTATGACATCCTGCGCCCCGCGCGAGGCGCCAAAGAGCGCTTCGGCCAGCGTCCAGGCGGAAATGTCGTGCTGCACAAATACCGGCAGCCCGGTGCGCGCTGCGAGCGTCTCACCGAGCGGCATATCCTGCACGTCATAGCCCGGCATGCGGTGCACCACGCCCGACGGCGCGTGCAATAGGCCAGGCAGCGTGATGGCAATGGCGGTAAGACGCTCCAGCTTATGCTGATGACGCACAAAAAACGCATTGACCTGCTCCTGCAGCGTTTGCAGCAGCGGCTGCGCGCTGTCATGCGGCAGCGGCAGCGGCAGCGGCAGACGATCTTCTTGCAGCGCGCGGCTACTGAGATCGCGTAGCGTCAGGGTTAATTGACCGGGCTGAATGCGCATGGCGAGATAGTGCCAGGCGTCGGTATCCAGCACCAGCCCAATGGCTGGACGGCCGCGACTGCCGGGCTCCTGAAACTCCGTCTCCTGCACCAAATGCGCATCCAGCATCTCACGCACGATTTTGGTAATGCTGGCGGGCGCCAGCTGTGCGCGTTTGGAAAGCTCAATACGCGAAATCGGGCCATGCTGGTCAATCAGCCGGTAAACCACGCCTGCGTTGGTCTGTTTAATTTGGTCAATATGCCCAGGCTGACTCTCCTGATTCACGCCCTGCTCCCGGATATTTTCGCGCTTCTAAATAAAGATCCGCTATGGTGGGGCAGATTTCCTGGCAGCGTCAAATATTTGATTAGAAATGTGATTTGTCGCACATATTCCTGCGCGCTCAGCGCAGGTCGCGCGGCTGCAATAGCGCCATCATGTTCTGCATCTGCGCACTCGGTTCCCGCACCGCCGACCATACCAGCCACACTTCCGAGATCGCGTCTTGCTCCTCGAGCGGGATCCACACCACTTCCGGCAGGCGCGCGCGCGCAAAAGAGGCCGGTAAAATTGAGACCCCCAATCCGGTCGCCACTAACCCGAGGATGGTCATGGCTTCCCCCACTTCTTGCGTAATAAACGGTGCGATCTGGTAGCGATGCAGCAGCGCGAGGATCTCGCCATGCAGCGCCGTCCCCCCTTGTGGATCAAAGAACACAAACGGCTCAGCTGCGAGCGCCTGTATCGCTAGCGTGGTGGCACCCGCTAGCGCATGAGCCCGATGCACGACCGCACACAGCGGCTCGCGCAGCAGTACACGATGCTGAAGATCGGGGGGAAGCGCCGTATTGCGCATCACGCCCAAGTCGAGACGCCCTTCGTGCAGCGGGATGAGCTGCTGGCGCGTATTGTTTTCCTGCATATGAATATGCACCTCTGGCCAGCGCTGACGAAACTGGTAGAGCGCATCAGAGACCAGGCCAGTAAAAGGCGCAGACGACGTAAAACCGATGCGCAGTTCGCCCTGCTGTCCGCCGTGAATGCGCGCGGCACGGTGAGCGGCTTGCTCAACCTGCAGCAGCACCGCGCGCGCATCGTCCAGAAATACAGCACCTGCGGGCGTCAGCTGGACGCTGCGGTTGGTGCGCGTGAACAGCTGCGCCGAAAGGATCTGCTCCAGCTGCTGGATTTGCTGGCTGAGCGGGGGCTGAGAAATGCGCAGACGTTCGGCGGCACGGCCGAAATGCAGCTCTTCCGCAACAGCAATGAAATAACGCAGGTGACGCAACTCAATATTCATATTTTAAACGTCTTAATTGAGATTATTAATATATTGTACAACTTATTTATGCTCTTCTACAGTAAGCGCATTGTGACTCAACGATGGAGGTTCTGTGAGCCGCCTTTCCCGCACGGTGCCCCTTGAAGAACAGGCGGTCACCGAGATCGCTGCCCCCGCATCCGCATGGATCGAGCGCGGATCCCCGCAGTTTATGCGCGTCACGCTGGCTTTGTTTTTCGCCGGGCTTGCCACCTTTGCGCTGCTGTACTGTGTGCAGCCCATCTTGCCCGTGCTCTCGGCGCAGTTTGCTCTCTCTCCGGCGGCCAGCAGCGTCTCGCTGTCGCTCTCTACCGGCCTGATGGCGCTGGCGCTGCTGATTACCGGACCGGTGTCGGACGCGGTAGGCCGCAAATCGGTGATGGTAACTGGACTCACGCTCGCCGCACTCTGCACGCTGGTTGCGGCCACCATGCAGAGCTGGCACGGTATTCTACTGATGCGCGCGCTCACGGGCCTGGCGCTGAGCGGCGTGGCGGCGGTGGGCATGACCTACCTGAGCGAAGAGATGCATCCGCGCGTGATCGCCTTCTCCATGGGGCTCTATATCAGCGGCAACTCGATTGGCGGCATGAGCGGCCGCTTGATCAGCGGCGTGCTCACCGACTTCTTCTCGTGGCGCGTGGCGATTGGCGCCATCGGCTGCTTTGCCCTGGCCGGTGCGGTGATGTTCTGGAGAATTTTACCGCCCTCGCGTCATTTCCGCCCTGCCTCGCTGCGTCCGCGCAGCCTGCTGATCCACTTCCGCCTTCACTGGCGGGATCAGGGCCTGCCGCTGCTGTTTGCCGAGGGCTTTTTACTGATGGGCGCGTTTGTCACGCTGTTCAACTACATTGGCTATCGTCTGCTGGCGGCGCCCTGGTCGCTGAGCCAGGCCTTAGTGGGTCTGTTATCGGTGGTGTATCTAACCGGGTCGTGGAGTTCTCCCCGAGCGGGTGCCCTCACCGGCCGCTGGGGACGCGGTCCGGTGCTGCTCAGCGCCACCGCAGTCATGCTGTGTGGCTTACTGCTCACCGCGTTCACCTCACTGTGGATCATTTTACCCGGCATGATGCTGTTTACCGCCGGCTTCTTCGCGGCCCACTCGGTTGCCAGCGGCTGGATAGGGCCGCGCGCGCGACGCGCCAAAGGCCAGGCGTCTTCGCTCTATCTGTTTAGCTACTATGCCGGCTCCAGCGTGGCCGGTACCCTCGGCGGCGTGTTCTGGCATCGCTATGGCTGGTCCGGCGTAACAGTATTCATTGGCCTGCTGCTGCTGATGGCCTTACTGGTGGGCTGGCACCTTCAGCGACGTCACCTCTAGCCGCCGCTTCGTCGGCGCGGAACGCATGTTCCCCGCCGCCCCGATCTTTACGCCTGCCGCAACAACCTTTAGTACCAATTAAAACAAACCGCCGTGAGCTCGCTATAATTCCCGCTATTCCAACAATAATCAGACTTTGTTTTTTTTACAGCAATGAGGAAGCACCATGGAACTCTATTATTACGTCGATAAAAATGCGGGCTATAACGATAACCACGTTGTGCATGCCACCGGGTGTCCTTTTCTGCCATCCGATCGCGCGCGGCGCTTTCTGGGGACCTTTTACTCGCCTGCCGCCGCCATCCAGCAGGCGCGAAAATTCTATCCCGGCGCAATGGGCTGTGAGCACTGCTGTCCGGTAACCATGAAAAAAAACCTGCCGCTCCAGCACAGCGTGGCACTAAAGCATATGGTGCAACTCTGATATTACTGGTCTGACGGCAGCCTGCGTGCTGCCGTCAACCGCACCCAAAAAAGTCCGCTCGCCGCTTCCCCGCGCTGCGGCTTTTTTATCTCCGCACCGGCAACGTTGCCGTTCCTCGGTGGCGCACCCGCACTCTCGGTGACGCGGCAGAATAAATCCGCCGCTGACGGTTTCCATTCGCCTATTCTTGCGCCACAATAGAGAGAATTTGTGATCTAAGTCACTTAACCGGGGCGTTTTTTTGCCCGCTTATCCTCTGACCGATTTGAACTGCATGCAATCAATCACTGTTTCACGTAAAACTGCCTGGCTACGCGTACTGCTGCTGGCTATCGCCGCGTTTGTGTTCAATACCACCGAGTTTGTGCCGGTGGGTCTGCTCTCCGACATCGCTGCCAGCTTTTCCATGAAGACCGCCGACGTTGGCATCATGCTGACCATTTATGCGTGGGTGGTGGCCCTGCTGTCGCTGCCGCTGATGCTGTTAACGCGCAACGTTGAGCGCCGCCTGCTGCTCGGCGTGCTGTTTCTGGTGTTTGTTGCCAGCCATGTGCTTTCTGCTTTTGCCTGGGACTTTACCTCGCTGGTGCTCTCGCGCATCGGCATTGCGCTGGCCCACGCCGTGTTCTGGTCCATCACTGCCTCGCTGGCAATCCGCGTTGCCCCGGCGGGCAAAAAAACGCAGGCGCTCAGTATGCTGGCAACCGGTACGGCGCTGGCGATGGTCTTGGGCGTCCCCATTGGGCGCATCGTGGGCCAGTATCTGGGATGGCGCACCACCTTTGGCATGATTGGCGTGTCGGCGCTGGTGCTGCTGATTTTGCTGCTGCGCGTGCTGCCGCGTCTGCCCAGCGAGCACACCGGTTCCCTTAGCAGCGTACCGATGCTGTTTCGGCGCCCGGCGCTGGTCGCCATGTACATTTTAGTCACGCTCGTGGTGACCGCGCACTATACCGCCTACAGCTATATCGAGCCCTTTATGGCGCTAGTCGCGAACGCGGATCAGAACTTCACTACCCTGCTGCTGCTGCTGTTTGGGTCGGCGGGTATCATTGGCAGCCTGCTGTTCAGCACGTTGGGCAATAAATTCCCGTCTGCGATGCTCCTGGCCGCCATCGCGCTGATTACGCTGAGCATGGGCCTGCTGCTGTTTGCCGCCGTGCGCCCCACGGCGATTGTGGTGCTGTGCATTGTCTGGGGGTTGGCGATGATGATGATCGGGCTAGCGATGCAGGTACGCGTGTTGTCGCTGGCCCCCGATGCCACCGACGTCGCCATGTCACTGTTTTCGGGCATTTACAATATCGGCATCGGCGCAGGCGCGCTGCTCGGTAACCAGGTGAGTGAGCACCTGAGCATGTCAGACGTAGGAAATGTGGGTGGCCTTATCGGCCTCAGCGCGCTGTTTTGGTGTGTCGCGATTTTCCGCCGCTACCCGCAGCTGCGGTCCAATGGATAAAGGGGGGGCCGCAGGCAGCGGCGAGGTGCCTTTTCGCTGGCACGGAGCGATTTTGTACGCCATGGCACTGGCAGGTGCCTTTCCGTTAGCACGGTGCAATTTTTGTTCGCCATCGCACCGGCAGGTGCCTTTCCGTTAGCACGGCGCAATTTTCGTTCGCCATCGCACTGGCAGGTGCCTTTCCGTTAGCGCGGTGCAAATTTCGTTCGCCATAGCACTGGCAGGTGCCTTTCCGTTAGCGCGTTGCAATTTTCGTTCGCCATAGCACTGGCAGGTGCCTTTGCCGCGCTGCGGCGACCGAGCAGAGGGCGCCAGGCCGCGCCCTCTGCACTCCCCGGCCCTGCGCCAGCCCCACTCGCCGCTGCGCGGTGCCTTCACTCCCTCAGCCTTCCTGACGGACCGGCGTCGATTCGCTCCTGCTCAACGCCGCCTTTCGCCGCATCCATGCGGCTCATCCTGGAAGGCCTCACTCGTTCAGCGAGTGGGGATGGCGCTACCAAACCTCGCTGTGGGTCTTTTATGTTTTTCGCAGCCGCCGCGCGGCGGGAAGATTTTTAAGGTGCATCCGCACCGCGCGACGTTAAGCAAAATCCTTCTTTCGTGTTTTTTCGCCTTTTAAGGTCACTGCGTGGCGGTAAGACTTTTAAGTAACATCCCGCCCGCGCAGTTTTAAACAGAACTCTTTTTTACTTTCTTTTTCAGCCAGCCACTGCCTGCGCAAACCTGCTTACGGCCCTCCAGACAACATCCGACAGAAAAAAGGAAAAAGGCTCTTAAAGGCGAGGTGTTGAGCGCCATCCGGAGCGCCGAACGGAGCGTGACGGCCAGGACGAAGCGGCAGGGATGCCGCTGAGAGGGCGGAATGAGCCAGGGATGGCGAATCCGCGCGGTCCGTGAGGCCGTTGCGGCGGAGTGAGGGAACAGCGGAGGCTGGCGCAGGGCGCGGATTGCAAAGGGCCGCGCCCATCGGCCCTTTGCCCGTACGCCGCAGCGGGGCGACTGCAACTCCCGCAGGGTTAGCGGGCGGAACCCGCTCAGAGCAATGCCGACTGAGCGGCCGGAACCCGCGCAGAATCAGACCAGCGCAGCGGTCAACGCGCGAGCCCGCGCAACTAAAAACCGGCATAGCGGGCCGGCCCCCGCGCAGAACCGGCCCTTTGCCCGTACGCCGCAGCGGGGCGGATGAAACTGCCGCAGGGTTAGCGGGCGGAACCCGCTCAGAGCAATGCCGACTGAGCGGCCGGAACCCGCTCAGAATCAGACCAGCGCAGCGGTCAACGCGCGAGCCCGCGCAACTAAAAACCGGCATAGCGGGCCGGACCCCGCGCAACCAAAACCGGCCTGGCGGGCCGGACTCCCGCCGCGCCCCGCCATCGCCATGGCCCCACCCCTATGGCAAATAAAACATCGGCGTCAGCGGGGAACTCACCGGGCTGTTGTCCGGATTAGACGGCATCAAATCCCGCATTGACGCCCACCAGCGTTGGCACACCTCGGTTTGCGCTACAGCTTGCCAGCGCGCTTCGGATTCAATCTCTACGCTGGCAAACAGCAAATTGCGCTCGGCATCCAACCAAATCGCGTAGTGATGGGCGCCGTGCTGCTTAAGCGTCGCCGCCAGTTCAGGCCAGATAGGCGAATGGCGGCGCAGATACTCATCGTGGCAGTGCGCATACACCTGCATCACAAAGGCTTTACGCAACATTGCTGCGCTCCGCCTGCAGGGCCGCCTGCCAGGGATGCACGCCGAAACGCTCGCCCAGTGCGATCAGCTGCTCTGTGGAAATGCTCTGGCGTATTCCTCCCATCGACAGCGCTTTCACCACCACTTCCGACGATTTTTCGGCGGTATCGATCAGGCCAAAGGTATGGTCAAGATCGGGCCCGGTGCCGAAGATGCCGTGAAATGGCCACATCACCAGACTGTGGCTTGCCATCGCGTCGGCAGTGGCCCGACCGATGTCGTCCGTGCCGGGCACCATCCACGGCAGGATCCCCACGCCATCAGGAAACACCACCAGGCACTCCGTGCTGCCTTCCCACAGCAGCCGGGTGAAGCGCGCCGGATCGAGATCCACCACGTAGCTGAGCGCCATGAAATTCGTCGCGTGGCAGTGCATAATCACGCGATCTGCTCCCTGCGAGACCTGTTTACGTACGGCATGCGACTGGAAATGCGCCGCCAGCTCCGACGTCGGAAAACCGCCGTTGCACAATCCCCAGTGAAGGGTGTAAGACAGGCCCTGCGCGTCCACCTCCAGCAGCGCCAGACAGTCGGCGGGATCCAGCGGCACGTTACGGAAGAACTTGCCGGAACCGGTCACGAGGAACCAGTCACCGGCTAGCGCAGGCGCCGGTTGCGTCAGCGCAATCACGCGCGGCTCGGCATAAAAGTCAGCGGCAAAGGCGCGGGCCTCCTCCGGTAAGAGACGCAGCGTAACGTTTCCGCCGTTGCGCTCATCCCATCCCTTGAGCCACATGTCGCCAGTGGCTTTCACCATGCTCTGTACAAACCACGAGGTCAGAATCGATTGCATAGCGCGTTCCTTAGCGTTGACGCAGTGAATGGTGTTCATAGTGGCGGACCTCGCTGAGCCAGCTGGCATCGGCGGGCACATCATGGCGCAGACACCACGCCTCCCACACCGCTTGCCACGGCAGGGACTTTTGCTCTTCCAGCAGCGCGAGTCGCGCGGTGTAATCCCCCTGCTGTTCCAGCTTGCGCAGCTCCGCGCTCGGTTCCAGCAAGGCGCGCAGCAGCGCTTTTTTAACATTGCGCGTGCCGATAACCCAGGCGGCGATACGGTTGATGGAGGCATCGAAGAAATCCAGGCCGATATGCACCCGATCAAACAGGTTGTTGCGCGCAATCTCACAGGCAATGGCCTGGGTTTCGTCATCCAGCAGCACCACGTGATCGCTATCCCAGCGCACCGGACGACTCACGTGCAGCAGCAGCCGCGGCACATAGAGCATGGCAGCGGAGATTTTGTCAGAGATCACTTCGGTGGGATGGAAATGTCCGGCGTCTAGCGTGAGCGCGATTTGACGGCTGGCGGCGTAGCCGAGGCAGAATTCGCTGGAGCCGACGGTGTAACTCTCTGCGCCAATGCCGAACAGTTTGCTCTCAATGGCGTCAATGTGCTGCGTCGCGGGCAGTGTTTCGCTCAGCACCTCATCCAGCGCGCTGGCCAGACGCTGACGCGGTGCCAGCCGATCCACGGTGAGATCTTTCATGCCATCCGGCACCCAAATGTTCATCACCGACGCACTGCCCTGCTGTTCGCCAAACCAGGCGGAGATGCGGCGACTGGCTTTGCAGTGATCAATCCAGAACTGACGCACGCCGGCGTCAGCGTGCGCCAGGGTAAAACCGTCGGCGCTAAGCGCATGGGAAAAGCAGCTCGGATTAAAATCCAGCGCCAGCTGATGGCTTTTGGCCCACGCCATCCAGGCGCTAAAATGGGCGGGCTCAATGGCGTCACGCGCCACGGGTGTGTCGCTCTCAAGGTATATCGCATGCAAATTAAGGCGCTTGGCGCCGGGGATCAGCGACAGCGCTTTTTCCAGATCCGCCCGCAGTTCTTGGGCGTTACGTGCGCGCCCCGGATAGTTGCCGGTGGCCTGAATGCCGCCCGTCAGCTGACCATGGGGATCTTCAAATCCTCGTACGTCATCGCCTTGCCAACAATGCATCGACACGGGGATGCGATCCAGCTGCGCCATAACCTGTTCCACGTCCACGCCAAGTGCGGCATAGCGTTGTTTAGCAATGTCGTAAGCCTGTTCAATCAGCTTTGTCATACGCAATTTCCTTAAAGGGTTGGCTCAGCGCGGCAAAGCGGGCGTGATGGGCCGCAAAAACGCTGCTGTGCTGAGGGGTGAAAATCGTGGTAGCACGAGTGAGACGGATACAGTGACGTAGCGCAGCGACATCGGCGATCTCGCCCAGCGCAATCAGTTGGCAGCCCACGTTACCGAGCGTGGAGGCTTCTACCGGCCCTGCCATCACCGGCAGCTGGCAGGCATCAGCGCACAGTTGATTCAGCAAGGGATTTTGGCTGCCGCCGCCAACAATATGCAGCTGGCGCAGCGGCGCGCCGCGCAGCGCGGTCAACTCAAGCAGCACTTCGCGATAAAGCAGTGCCAGACTGTCAAAGATGGTGCGCGCCAGCGCCGCCGGCGTATGCGGGATCGGCATCTGCTGCTCCGCGCAGGCGCGCTGAATCTCCTGCACCATGCTGTCAGGACGGATAAAACGACGGTGGTTGGGATAGATCAGCGCGTGGCACGCCGGCGCCTGCGCCGCCTGCGCAATCAGCGAGGCCAGATCGGTGATCTGCAGTTCACTGCACACCTGCTGCAATAGCCACAGGCCCATGATGTTTTTGAGCACGCGGTACCCTTCAGCGCCGCCTTCATTGGTGAAGTTGGCGCGTTGCGCCGCGGGTGTCACACAGGGTTGCAGGCGCTCAATGCCCATTAGCGACCACGTGCCTGAACTGATCCAGGCCGCATCCTCGTGTAACAGCGGCGTCGCCAGCACGGCACTTGCCGTGTCGTGCGTGGCCACGGCAATCACCGGAACCGGTCTGCCCTGCGCCGAGTGCCACTCGCCGACGCGGTTGCCCGGCGCGTGCGGTGTACCGAACCAGCGGGCATCAACCCCCGCCCACGCCAGCAGCTCGCGATCCCATGCTCCCGTGGTGATATTGAGGCACTGGGTGGTGGTGGCGTTGGTGTACTCCCAGTTCATCTGTCCGGTGAGACGGTAATGGAAATAGTCCGGGATCATTAACGCGTGCGCGACCCGCGCCTGCCAGTCAGGCTGCTGATCATGCAGCGCACGCAGTTGATACAGCGTGTTAAACGGCAAAAACTGGATGCCGGTACGCTGATAAATGGCCGCTTTACCAAGCGCCTCAATGGCCTGCTCCATGAGGCCATCCGTGCGCGTGTCACGATAGCTCACGGCCTCGCCGACGCGTTCACCCTGCGCATCCAGCAGCACCAGATCGACCCCCCAGGTATCAATGCCGATGCTGTCCAACACGATACCTTCAGCATCAAGCTGCGCCAAACCCGCGCGGATCGCCTGCTCCAGCGCATCCAAATCCCAGCAGTCATACCCCTGGCGCTGCACGCGCGTGTTGGCGAAGCGCCGCACTTCGCGCAGTGTGATCTGCTGACGGCTGCGCTGCCATTGCGCCAGCATGACCCGACCGCTGGAGGCGCCTAAATCAATGGCAACGATGTTACGCATACTCATTGGCGTGCTCTTCCTGTTGTGAGAAGGCGCCAGCGTATACCGCGCGGTCAGTGCCCACCTTCCCGCTGGTGCCAGCCTCCAGAAGACCCTGGCAGACGAGCAAAGATGCCCGTGAGAGAGGTCACAGAATGCGCCGCCGCAGAGATGTGAGCTTTCCCGCATTTCCACCAATCCGCTGACAAATCTTAAAAAAAGCGCCACTTTCCTGCGCAGCACGGTTTAAATTTCAAGGTAAGGTCGGGGCCGCCTGCGTAGACTCGGTTACGGATTTGTTAACGACGAGGCGAATCATGACGGTATTGCACAGTGCGGATTTTTTCCCTGAAGGCGGCTATGCCATTACCGTGGAACCCCGCGTACCCCAGCAGGCGTTTCCGGAGCATCACCACGACTTTCACGAGATCGTGCTGGTGGAACAGGGCTCGGGCATTCACGTGTTTAACGGTCAGCCGCAGACCCTTAGCGCGGGCTGCGTCTGTTTTGTCCGCGATCGCGATCGCCATCTGTATGAACAAACGGAGAACCTCTGCCTGACCAACGTGCTGTACCGCAGCCCCGGCGCATTCCGTTTTCTTTCAGGCTTGCAGGCGCTGCTGCCGGAAGACCAGGCGGGCGAGTATGCGCCCCACTGGCGCATCAATCAGAAAATCATGGCGCAGGCGCTGCAGATCGTGACGCAAATGCAGCCCGCTTCGGGGTGGTCGCTGGAGCATCAGGCGCACCAGGAGCAGCTGTTTCTGCAGCTATTACTTTTGTTGCGCAAGGCGGCGCAAAACGCCAGCGGTGACGATCCCGACGCGCGCCTGCATCGCCTGCTGGCGTGGTTGAACGATCACTACAGCGAGGAAATTGCGTGGGAGGCGTTGGCTGACCGTTTTTCGCTGTCGCTGCGTACGCTGCATCGGCAGATGAAACAGCAGACGGGCAGCACACCGCAGCGCTATTTGAGTCGGCTGCGGTTGCTGCAGGCGCGGCATTTGCTGCGCCACAGCGATACGCGCATTACGGATATCGCCTATCAGTGTGGCTTTGGTGACAGTAATCACTTTTCCACGCTGTTCAGGCGCGAATTTGGCTGCGCGCCCCGTGCGGAGCGTCAGCAGCAGCTTTAAGTGGAGCGTTCTATGGCACTGATACTGACGCGTGACGACTATTTTCCGGCCAGCAATTTACCGATTGCCGTAGCCGAACGCATGCCACAACCCTCTTTTCCGCCGCACCGCCACGAATTCAGTGAAATCGTCATCGTCTGGCGCGGTAACGGCCTGCACGTGCTGAACGATCGCCCCTGGCTTATCACCTGCGGCGACGTCTTTTACCTGCACGACAGTGATTGCCACAGCTATGACAGCGTGCACGATCTGGCGCTCGACAATATCCTTTACTGCCAGGATCGCTTCCGCCTGGCGCTTGACTGGACGCAGCTGCTGCCCGCACCGCAGACAGATGCCTCGGGCGGCTGGCGCTTAACCACGCGCGGTATGACGCAGGCGCGTGCGGTGATTTCACAGATGGAGCGTGAAAGTCGCAAAACCGACGCGTTGTCCATCCAACTTTCGGAAGCGCTATTTTTACAGCTGGCGCTGATTCTGCGCCGTCACGGCTATGCCACGGACAAACCCTGGGCGCTACCGGAAGGGGAACAGCTTGATTTGCTGATGTCGGCGCTGCAGGGCGGACTGGGTAAACCGTTCGATCTGCCAACGTTCTGCGCCCAACATCATCTTAACGAGCGCGCGCTCAAGCAGCTGTTCCGCCAGCAAACCGGCATGACCATCGGGCACTATGTGCGCCAGCTGCAGCTGTGCCAGGCGCGCTATCTTTTGCGGACGCAGGATTGGCTTATCAGTGAGGTTGCCGCGCGCTGCGGCTTTGATGACAGTAACTATTTTTCCGTGGTGTTTACGCGAGAAACCGGCCTCACGCCCAGCGCCTGGCGCCAGCAATTTATGCCGCATCGCCCCGCGCTGGCGGCTAAAGCAGACGCCTGACGCTGGACGTCAGGCGTGACGTCAGGCTGCCATGCCCAATCCCACAATGTTGGCCGCGATGATGATCACCACGCAGCCCAGCGACAGCACCCGCACCGGACGGGTGCCCACCGCCTTCCACTCCTTGAGCACCAGGCCCACCAGGCCGCCACACAGCACATACAGGCTCATGTGCAGCATCCAACTGACGAAGTCATACTGCGCCGGAATTTTGGCATGTCCCCACGCGTAGAAGAAGAACTGCAGATACCACATGGTGCCGCCGAGCACCGCAAACGCGATATTGGCCAGCAGCAGCGGCTTCGCCACCGAAAAATCGGCCCGCAGTGAGAGCGACGGCTTCATCGCCAGACGGATAAAGCAGTAGCCGAGGTTCACCAGCGCCCCGCCGCCCATGATCACCACATAGCTCGGCAGTGCCACGTACAGCGGATTAATGCCCAGCTGCGCCGCCGCGGCGTGCATGGGTTTTGCCGCGTCCATGGCAAATGACATGCCCGCCGAAAAGATGCCGCACAGCACCGCCAGGATCAGCCCTTTCTTCAAGTTAAACTCTTCTGCATTGATCCCCAGCGCGCGCTCTTTCAACAGCCCCGCGCGCGATACGATCGCCACGCCCACCAGGGCGACCAGCACGCCAAGTAACGTCATCCGCCCACCCGCCGAACTGAACAGTGTGACAAAGCGGCCCTGCAGCAGCGGTGTCATCAGCGTGCCAGGGTAATGCCAATGGCGATGCCAATGCCCATCGACATGCCTAAATAGCGCATGGTTAACCCGTAATTGATGTTGCCGATGCCCCACATCGCGCCGAAGAGAAACACCGGCAGCAGCTGTGAAGTGCTAAAACTGGCGTAATAGTCCCAGAAGTGCGGCAGCAGCGCGGCGCTGACCGCCCACGGTAAGATCAGCCACGACATCAGGCCGCCCACTGACCACATGGTTTCCCACGACCATTTTTTCACCTGTTTAAACGGCGCATAAAAACACGCGGCACTGGCGGCACCCACCAGATGCCAGAAAATACCGGCAATAATGGCACTGTTCATTGTTGTTCCTTTATAAGGTTGAGGCCTGCGTTGCCGCAGAGGGTGAAAACCGTTGAGGTTCCGATCAGGGGCAGTCTACGGTTTGTCACTGGCACTCAGCCTTTGAGTGGCTGCCGATATCGCGGCGCGGCTGGCAATATTAGGTGGATAGTCATCGTTGGGATCACAAAATCACTTTTCGCGCGAATGCGCCCGCTCGGGGCAGTAAGTGGCTTATTATTGTGATTTTTTTACTGAATGCTGTGCCGCCTCGCGCAACCTGGGATAAAACGGCTTGCGCGGATGGACTTCCCCCGCGCGGGCGAAATCCGTATAACGTGTGCACGCAGGCGGACGTAAGGACAATCATGGAAAGCAAGAAAGTGAGACTGGTGCTGACGCAGGCGGTCAGCAAGGTCATGCTGGCGGATATTCGTGCCCTTGTGCCACCGCAGGCGCTAAATGTCTTTGTTAACGCGCTGGATGCGCACCATTACGCCACGCTGGATTGTTCACAAAGTCCTGATACCTGTGCGCTGCTGGCTTCCGCCATTGTGGTATGGCGACAGCTTGGGCACGTGCACCACATCGATTATCAAAAAGGCGATGTGGTGCGTGACGTCAGTGATGCCACTCAGTTTCAGCTGTTTACCTTATTAAAAACCCATCGCGCCGTGCTGCAGCTGGCGTGACACAGAGGACGCGCATGAAAATCGGTCTGCTTTTTCCCATCGCCATCATTGTTGCGGGCGTCAGTTTTCTCATCTGGTTTATCGCCAGCGGCGCGATGATGCCAGGATCATAACACCGCGCTGATGCGGGGCGGCGCGCGTATTGTTACGAATGCGGCGAGCGTCGTGCGGTTCTTCTTTACGCTGCCATACTGCTCGCGCGGCTGGCAAAGAGAAAAAGGTGCCCGCCCGCAATCTGTTTCACTCTGCGTGCATTACCCCAACATCAGCGCGGAGAGCTATCCTTATGACCCCCCATCATCAGCACTACATCAACGGCACCTTTGTGTCCGATCGTCACGATAAATGGATTGACGTGATCAATCCGGCCACCGAAGCGCTGCTGTCGCGCATCCCGCAGGGCAGCCGCCAGGACGCAGCCCAGGCCATTGCCGCCGCCGAAGCGGCGCAGCCAGGCTGGGAGGCGCTGCCCGCTGTCGTGCGCGGCAACTGGCTGCGCAAACTGGCCGCAGCCATTCGCCAGCGCGAAGCCGACATCACGGCGGCGATTGTCGCCGAAGGCGGGAAAACTTACTCGCTGGCGCAAACGGAAGTGCTGTTTACCGCCGACTACTTCGACTATATGGCGGAGTGGGCGCGCCGCTATGAAGGCGAGATTGTGAACAGCGATCGCCCAAACGAACATATCTTTGTTTTCAAAAAGGCCATTGGTGTCACCACCGGCATTCTGCCATGGAACTTTCCGTTCTTTTTGATAGCACGTAAAGCCGCTCCGGCGCTGGTCACGGGCAACACCATTGTGCTGAAACCCAGCGAGCTCACGCCGAACAATGCCGCACTGTTTGCTGAGATCGTCGATACCGTCGGCCTGCCCGCAGGCGTGCTGAACATTGTCTACGGCTATGGCCCGGAAGTGGGTCAAGAGCTGGCCGCCAATCCGCGTGTTGGACTGGTGAGCCTTACGGGGAGCGTCAATGCCGGGATTGCCACCATGGAAGCGGCAGCGAAGAATGTGACCAACGTTTCGCTGGAGCTGGGCGGCAAGGCCCCTGCCATTGTCATGGACGACGCCGATTTGGCGCTAGCGGTCAAAGCCATCGTCAGTTCGCGTGTGATCAATACCGGACAAGTGTGCAACTGTGCGGAGCGCGTTTATGTCCAGGCGGGCATCTATGACCGCTTCCTCGCCGCGCTGATAGAGGCGATGTCACAGGTGAAATTCGGCGATCCGGCCCAGCACACCGATATTGATATGGGGCCATTAATTACCCACGCCGCGCTGACGCGGGTGGAACAGAAAGTGGCCCGCGCCGTTGCCGACGGCGCGCAGGTGGCGCTGGGCGGCACGCGCGCGGGCGAAAAAGGCTTTTGGTTTACGCCCACCATCCTGACGCATGTGCGTCAGGAGATGGAGATCATGCGTGAGGAGATTTTCGGCCCGGTGCTGCCCGTGATGCGCTTCACCACGCTTGAGCAGGCGATTGCGCTGGCCAATGACTGCGACTATGGCCTCACGTCCTCGATCTACACGCAGAACCTCAATACCGCGATGCAGGCGCTGCGCCAGCTGAAGTTTGGCGAGACCTATATCAACCGCGAGAACTTTGAAGCCATGCAGGGATTCCACGCGGGCTGGCGTAAATCCGGCATTGGCGGCGCGGATGGACGCCACGGATTAGAAGAATATCTGCAAACTCACGTTGCCTATCTGCAGTTTTAACCGAACGGCGGCAGTCGCAAAACGCGACTGCCGCGCGTGCTCAGCGCAGCCGCCGCTGGCTGTACAACAGCGCCACACCGCTGAATAGCGACATTGCCATCAGATAATAGCCCGGCGCCAGACGCGTGCCGGTCCAGTCGATCAGCAGCGTACAAATCAGTGGCGCGAAGCCACCAAATACCGTCACCGCAACGTTGTAGCTGATGGCCATGCCGCTGGCGCGCGTGCCAATCGGAAACAGATCTGCCATCACCGACGGCACGGTAGAGAAGTAGATTGATTTCAGTAGCGCCATCCATCCTACCAGCAGCATCAAGGTCACGGGCGTGGGGTTTTCCACCACGGCGTAAAAAGCCGGATAGATGGTGACAATCAGCAACAACAGCGATCCCCACATCAGCGGCACCCGGCCGATGCGCTCGGCCCACCAGCCCATGAGCGGCGTCACCACGGTTAAAATCACCCCCGCCAGCAGCGTGGCGCTAAAGGCCACCGATCCGGAGAGGTGCAGATTCTGCGTGGCGTACGTCGGCACATAGTTGAGCATGTAGTTCACCGCCGTGGAGATGACCATCAGGCCAATCGCCAGGGTGATAAGCGATTTTTGGCGGCCCAGCAGGCGCTTAAGCGGCGCGGCATCCGGCGTCTGGGCGACAAAGCTGGCTGACTCGTGCACGTGCCGGCGAATGTAGATCCCCAGCGGTCCAATCAACAGGCCAAAGGCAAAGGGAATGCGCCAGCCCCACGCCTGGATCTCGCTTTCACTCAACAGCTGCGTTAAGCCCAGACCAAACGCGGAAGCCAGTAAGGTGCTGGCACCCTGGGTGGCAAACTGCCAGCTGGCGATAAACGCTTTTCGCTCTGGGAAATGCTCCACCAAAAACGCCGTGGAGCTGCCAAATTCGCCGCCCGCTGAAAATCCCTGCACCAGTCGCGCCAGCAGAATCAGCAGCGGCGCCGCAAGGCCTAACGTGGCGTACGTCGGCATAAAAGTGATCACCGCGCCGCCCAGCATCATGAGATTAATCGAGAGCAGCAGCGCTTTTTTGCGACCGTGCCGGTCGGCGTAGTTGCCCAGTACAATCGCGCCGAGCGGTCGAATGAGAAACGAGACGCCAAAGCTGCCAAAGGTCAGCAGCAGCGACACTGACGCATCGCTGGTGGGGAAAAACGCATGGGCGATATAGCGGGCAAAGAAGCCGTACACCGCGATATCAAACCACTCAAGCGCGTTACCGATACAGGTGGCGAACAGGGTTTTATGCAGGTGCGGCTTGCCGGGATTCAGCGGCGCGGCGGCGTGAAGATGGCTCATGGTTGCTCTCCAGCATGGGCGCGGTGACGCGCGATCAGATCCGGGCCTTTCTCTCCCAGCTCCCACAGCAGCTGCGTCATGATATGCAGTCCTTCGCGCGCAATGGATTTCAGCATGTGCTCATTGACGCCGTGTTGACCGCAGGCGGGATACGAGTGCGGTACCCATAGCGTGGGCAGGCCGAGGATCTCGGCAAACACCTCATTGGGCAGCGATCCGCCCAGGTTAGGCAAAAGCGCCGGCTTTTTGCCGCTGGCGACCTGCATGCTCTCCAGCACCCACGCCACCAGCGGATCGGTGGGATCGAGGCGTGTGGCGGGCGATCCGCGCATAAACGTCACCTCCACGTGCCCCAGACCACGCTGCGCCAGATGTTCGCGCACGTGCTCAACCAGATGTTCCCAGTCGGTGCCCACCACAAATCGCAGCTGGCACACCGCCGTGGCCTCACCGGGTATGGCGTTCATTGGCCGCGCCGGGTTACCGGTGGTGTACGCCAGCACCTCCAACGTATTCCAGCCATACAGGCGCTCGGCGGGAGTAAGGCCCGGTTCGCCCCAGTTCACCGCGATTTGCGGATCGCCGGGCATTCCGCCCACGTCGATATCGCGCAGAATGGCGCGCACTGCCGGGGTAAGCGAGTGGGGCTTGAGCGCGGCGACTTGCAGCACGCCGTTGGCGTCAACCAGCGCGGCAATGGCGTGCGCCAGCTGCGTGCCGGGGTTCGTCAGCAATCCGCCCCAGTTACCCGAGTGATAAGCGTTGTCGCGCGCGTTGACCGTGAGGCGGAAGTTCGCCGCACCGCGCGAGCCAAGAAACAGCGTGGGGCGTACGGCGTTGACGCGCGGACCGTCTGAGGCGATGAACAGATCGGCACGCAACAAATCCTGATGCTGCTGGCACAGCTGCGCCAGGCCCGGCGAGCTGATCTCCTCGCCCATCTCAAACAAGATTTTGCAGTTAAAGCCCAGCCGCCCGCCGCGTGCGGCGAACACCTGCTCAAGCGCCGTCAGGTTTATGCTGTGTTGGCCTTTATTGTCGGCGCTGCCGCGCGCGTACCAGCGATCGCCCTCTTCCGTGAGCTGCCAAGGGGTTAAGCCCTGCCGCCAGTTTTCATCATCGCCGAAGACCACGTCGCCGTGGCCGTAGCTCAACAGCGTCGGCAGCGCCGGATCTTCCATGCGCACCGCCACCATAAAGGGCCGGTTGGGCTGCTCAGCGTTCGGCAGTCTGTGAAGCGTAAAGCCCAGCGCGCTTAGCTGCGGGCCAATGTCATGGTGAAGATAGTGCGACAGGGCTTCATCGCGATCCGGCCGTTGACTTTCGGTTGGCTGCGCCACCCGGCGCGCCAGCTGCTGTTGAAACGCCCCGCTATCGAAGTACGCCAGCGCCTGTTTTACCGCCTGTTCTGCTGTCATGTTTGCGTGTCTTTTTATCGTCATTTTCGTTCAGCCATCTTTTCGCACTCCTTGCTTTGCCACAATTATTAATTTATCGAGTAAGATTTGCTTTTTAGGCAAAGACAGGCTGCCCGCTAACGAGGCATGCACCATGAAGAGGCATCGGCATGATCAGTACTGAAGTGCGCTATTTTCTTGCCGTCGTCGAGGCCGGATCGCTGAGCGCCGCCAGCGACACCCTGTTTGTCGCCGTATCGGCCATCAGTCGACAGATTAAGCGGCTGGAGCAGCAAATTGGCGTGCCGCTGTTTGCACGGCAGGCGCGCGGCATGGTGCTCACCGAGGCGGGGGAGATTTTCGCCCAACACGTGCGCAAAAATTTGCTGGATATGGAGTATGCGCTGGCGGAAATCAAAGGGTTAAAGGCCGTGCGCCGCACGCTGATCCGCGTGGCCTGTACGGACGGTCTGGCGTTTAGTCTGCTGCCGCGCCTGATCGCGGCGTTTCGCGACGCACATCCGGGCGTCCTGTTTGACGTGAAGGTTGCCAGCCCGCAAGGGGTGGCGGCGCTGTTGCGCAGTGGAGAGTGTGATGTGGCGCTGCAGTTCAGCCTGCATGCTGAACGCGGCGTAGAAGTCCAGGCATCATGGCCCGCGCCTGTGCGGCTGGTGATGCATCAACAGCATCCTTTAGCGCCAGTGCCGCAGATTGATTTTGCGGCGTTGGGCCACTATCCGCTGGCGCTGCCTCAGCAGAACACCACGGTGCGCCAGCTGTTTGAGTTGGCCTGCCACATGCGCGGCCAGCTGATTGAACCGGTCATGACCTGTGATAATTTCTCGACGCTGTTTCATTTTCTGCTGCGCACGCCGCTGGCGGTGACTATCTGCAGCGCCTTTACCGTGATGCACGAGGTGGAGACGCACGGCCTGGTGCTGCGCGCCGTGGCGGTCGATCAGCTTAATCAGCGTCAGTTGCAGCTGCAGACGCCATCAGGGCGGCCACCCAGCGCCGCCCTGCAGCTGTTTTTGCACTTCCTCGACGCGCAGCTTGATGCGCTGGCGCGCGGGGTTACTCCTTGATATCCACCGGATAGAAGATGTGCTTGCCGAACGGGTCAACCTGATAATTGATCACGGATTTACGCACCGGTTCGAAAATCGTCGAGTGCGCGATCATCACCGCCGGCATTTGGTCGTGCATGATCTGCTGCGCTTCACGGTAGAGCGCGATACGCTTGTCGTGATCCTGTTCGGCGCGCGCGTCAGTGATGATCTTTTCAAACGGCGCGTAGCACCACTTGGAGGAGTTTGAGCCGCCGTTGGCCGAGGTACAGCTGTAGAGCGGGCCAAAGAAGTTGTCCGGATCGCCGGTGGCGGTGGTCCAGCCCATCAGCGCGGCCTGATGCTCGCCCGCTTTCACGCGTTTGAGATATTCCCCCCACTCGTAGCTGACGATGTTGGCTTTAATGCCCACCTTGGCCCAGTCGGCCTGAATCATCTCCGCCATGCGGCGCGCGTTAGGGTTATAGGGGCGCTGCACCGGCATCGCCCAGAGGGCAATCTCGGTACCGGGTTTGATGCCCGCCTCGTTCAACAGCGCCTGCGCTTTCTGCGGATCGTAGGCGTAATCGATTAACTTGTTGTCCGCACTCCAGACGTCCGGCGGCAGAATATTTTTTGCCACCGTGCCAGTACCTTTGAAGATGGCATCCACAATCGCCGCTTTGTTGATGGCGAGCGCCAAGGCCTGGCGCACTTTCACGTTATCCAGCGGCGGTTTGGTGGTGTTAAACGCCAGGAAGCCGGTATTCAGGCCCGATTTTTGTGCCAGCGTGATATCGGGGTTTTTGCGCATGCGATCCAGGTCGGCGGGGTTGGGGAACGGCATTACCTGACACTCGTTCTTTTCTAGCTTGGCATAGCGCACCGACGCATCCGGCGTAATCGAGAAAATTAGCCGGTCCAGTTTTGCTTTGCCCTGCCAGTAGTCAGGGAAGGCTTTGTAGAGAATGCGTGAATCTTTTTGGTATTGCACCAGCTCAAACGGTCCGGTGCCGATGGGCACCATATCCACCTTCTCTGGCGTACCGGCTTTGAGCATCTTATCGGCGTACTCGGCTGAATGAATCGAGGCAAAATACCAGGCAAGATCCGCAAGGAACGGCGCTTCAGGATGGGCCAGCGTAAAACGCACCGTGTGATCGTCAACTTTCTCAATGTGCGTAATCAGCTTGCTCAGTTCCAGACTTTCGAAATTGCTGTAATTACCCCCGGAGACGTTGTGGTAGGGATTTTTGGCATCCATCTGGCGCATGAAGGAGAAAATCACGTCGTCCGCGTTGAAATCGCGTGTGGGCGTGAACAGCTTGTTATGCTGAAATTTTACCCCTTTACGCAGGTAAAAGGTGTACACCTTGCCATCCGGACTGATCGTCCAGCGTTCGGCGAGGCTGGGCTCCAGCTCGGTGGTACCGGGTTTGAAATCCACCAGACGATTGAACACCGGCACGGCGCTGGCGTCCACGCTGGTGCCGGACGTGTAAAGCTGCGGATTGAAGTTTTCCGGCGATCCTTCCGAGCAATACACCAGCGTTTTTGCCGAGACGCTGCCTGCCAGCGCCAGCCCCAGTGCGGTTAACGCAAATGTTGTCATGCTGCTTTTCATCATTTTCCTCGTTTTTATTGACTTACTTACCCCACTCTCAGTATCTAATGATTAATAACACGAATTATTCGCCACGTATCATGCGCCAGCCGCAACCTTAATAAGGAATTGTGATGACAGACCCGTTAGCCCGTCAGCTTACCCAGCGTTTTTATCGTTACCTTGCGGTTTCCAGCCAAAGCGACGCCAAATCCAGCACCTTGCCCAGTACCCCTTCCCAACATGCTGTGGCGCAGATGCTGGCGCAGGAGCTACGTACACTGGGCCTGGACGAGATCGTCATTGACGAAAGCGCCACCGTCACGGCGGTGAAGCGCGGTAACTGTCCGCAGGCGCCGCGCATCGGTTTTATCACCCACATCGATACCGTGGACGTCGGCCTGTCGCCGGACATCCATCCGCAGACCTTGACCTTTACCGGTGACGATCTGTGCCTCAACGCGCAACACGACATTTGGCTGCGCGTGGCGGAACACCCGGAAATCCTGCCTTACGTTGGACAAGAGATTGTGTTCAGCGACGGCACCAGCGTGCTGGGTGCGGATAACAAAGCGGCGGTAACGGTGGTCATGACGCTGCTGGAAAATCTGCGCGGTGAGCACGGCGATATTCTGGTGGCCTTTGTGCCGGATGAAGAGATCGGCCTGCGCGGGGCGAAAGCGCTGGATCTTGACACGCGCTTTAACGTGGATTTTGCCTGGACTATCGACTGCTGTGAATTAGGCGAAGTGGTGTACGAGAATTTCAACGGCGCCAGCGCTGAAATCCTGTTTACCGGCGTGCCTGCGCACCCGATGTCGGGTAAAGGGGTTTTGGTCAATCCACTGCTGATGGCGCACGATTTTATTGCCCGTTTCGATCGTCTGCAAACGCCGGAGCACACCGAAGGACGCGAAGGCTATATCTGGTTCAACGATATGCAGGCCAATGCCAGCCAGGCGGTGCTGAAAGCCTCGGTGCGGGATTTTGATCTCGCCCAGTATGAAGCGAAAAAAGCGCAGCTCCATGCGGCTGCAGAGGCGGTGGCGGCGCAGTATCCTACCGGTAAGGTGTCCATTAAGATTACCGATGTCTACAGCAATATCAGTAACGCAATCGGCGACGATCGGCGCGCGATCGATCTGATTTTTAGCGCCATGGCGCAGGTTGGCGTGACGCCAAAGGTGATTCCGATGCGCGGCGGCACGGATGGCGCGGCGCTGTCGGCGAAAGGCGTGCTGACGCCGAACTTTTTTACCGGCGCGCACAACTTCCATTCGCGCTTTGAATTTCTTCCGGTCCCGTCGTTCGTGAAGTCGTATCAGGTGGCGGAAGCGCTGTGCTATCTGGCGGCCAGATCCGCGCGCGATTAAGCGGTGCGGGCGCAAAAAAAAGCGGCCAATAACGGCCGCTGTTTTTTTATTTGCTGGCGGACACGTCAATGCCCGGGAAGTAGCGCGCGGCCAGTTTGGTGATGGTGCCATCCTGCTGCACCTTGGCGATGGCCGCATCCAACTTGGCTTTCAGGGCGCTGTCCCCTTTACGCAGGCCGAAACCGATGCCGGTGCCGAGAATGGTATCGTCTTCCACCGGTTTACCCGCAAACGCGAAGCCTTTGCCTTGCGGCTTGTCCAGGAAACCGGACTGACCGGCGGCCGACATGACCAGCGTGCCGTCGAGACGACCCGCGACCATGTCGTTATACACCTGATTCTGATCCTGATAAGACGTCACGGTCACGCCCTGCGTTTCCCAGTGTTGCTTGGCGTAGGTTTCCTGGATCGAGCCCTGTAAAACGCCGATGTTTTTCCCTTTCAGCGCCTCTGCAGTCGGCAGCAGCTTTTCGCCCTGTTTGGCGATCAGCATGCTGGGAATGCGGTAAATCGGCTGCGTGAAATCAATGCTTTTGGCGCGCGCTTCGGTGATGTTCATCGCCGAGTTGATGGCGTCGAATTTCTTCGCCTGCAGCGCCGGGATCAGCGCATCAAAACTGCTCTCAACCCATTTGCAGTCAAACTTTCCGGCCTGACAAATCGCCTTACCGAGGTCGATATCGAAGCCTTCCAGCTCACCCTTGGCGTTACGGCTCTCAAACGGCGGATATTGCGATTCCAACCCGTAGCGCAGCGTGTCGGCCAGCGCGTGTGCGGAGGTCAACATGCCCAGCGCAATAAACAGTGCGGTGCGTTTTTTCATTCTTTTCCCCTTATTACCCTTTCATCCGGCATAGCGCTGCTGCGCCAGCCTCAAGCGTTGCGTCGTCTTTGGCAAAGGACAGGCGAATTAATTTGTTATCGGTGCCGTCCATATAAAACGCTGACAGCGGAATCGTGGCGACGCCGTAGTCAACGATCAAACGTTTTACCATTTCACTGTCGGGTTCGTCACTGAAATGTCCGTAGCTGGCCAACATAAAAAAGGATCCCGCGCTTGGCAGCAGTTTAAACGGTGCGTCTTGCAGCAGATGCGCGAGGCGATCGCGCTTTTCCTGATAGAACGGTGCCAGTTGCAAATAGTGTTCCGGCGTCTGCAAATAACGCGCAAAGGCCACCTGCATTGGCGTATCGGCGGCGTACATCATAAATTGATGGACTTTAACTATCTCATTCATCAGCGCAGCGGGCGCCAGCGCATAGCCGACGCGCCAGCCGGTGACGTGAAAGGTTTTGCCGAACGAGGAGACAATCACGCTGCGCTCCGCCAGCTCGGGATGGGTGGCCATGCCGCAGTGCGCGCGCCCGTCAAACAGAATGTGCTCGTAGACTTCGTCCGACAGCACCACGATGTCGGTATTGCGCGTGAGCTGCGCCAGCGCATCGAGGTCGGACGGGGACAGCACCTGCGCGCTGGGATTGTGCGGGGTATTAATAATGATCATGCGCGTGCGCGGCGTGATCGCGGCGCGCAGGGCCTCCCAGTTAATGGCGAAGTCAGGCACCTGCAACTTCAGGCCAATCGGCGTGGCACCTTGCAGGCGCACCACCGGCGCATAGCTGTCAAACGCAGGCTCAAAAAAAATCACCTCGTCGCCGGGATGCACCAACGCTGAAATCGCCATGTAAAGTCCCTGGCTGGCGCTGCCGGTGATCAGCACTTCGTCGGCCGGATCGTATGCTTGGCCATAAAGCTGCTGCACCTTGTGCGCCAGCGCCTCCCGCAGCGCGGGCAGGCCCAGCATGGATGCGTACTGGTTGTGGCCCGCGCGCATCGCCTCGCTCACCAGGTCGACCAGCTGCGGATCGCAGGGGAAATTGGGCGCGCCCTGCGACAGGTTAATGGCTTGATGCTGCGCGGAGAGCTGGCCGATAACGCTAAAGATGGTGGTGCCGACATCGGGCAGCTTGGAGGAGTGAGAAACGGCACTGTTTAGCGTCATAAGGGCCTCGCCTGGGAACAATCAGGAATGAAAAAGAGATCGCTATTCAAGTCGGTGCGACTTGAGGCAACAAGCGAAATATCGTCATAATAGCCATGATAAAATCTCATAGCTTGAGGCTGTTATGTCCCGCGCGCTGCCCCTGAATGCCCTACATGCGTTTGTTGTCACCGCTCGTCATCTTAATCTGACCCACGCGGCCAGCGAATTGTGTATTACCCAAGGGGCGGTAAGCCGCAAAATCGCCGCGCTGGAGCAGTGGCTCGGCTTCGCGGTGTTTGAGCGTCACGCGCGCGGTCTGCGCCTCACCGAGCGCGGAGCCGCCCTGCTGCCTGGGTTGCAGCAGGGATTCAATACGTTGAGCCACGCCACAGAGCATGCGCGCGGCAGCCAACTGTCCCTGCGTCTGAAAGCCCCGACCTGCGCCATGCGTTGGCTTGTGCCGCGTCTTGTCGCACTGGAACAGCAGCATCCTGAACTGCACGTGGCGCTAACCACCACGCTTGAGCACCAGACTCAGCTGGAGAATTTTGACGCCGCCATTATTTACGGCCCGCCGCCTGCCGGTGCCATTCGGCTGTTCGAGGAGCGCTTAACGCCGGTGCTAAGCAGCCGTATGCCGGCACCGCACACGCCAGACGACCTGGTGAAGTACACCTTTTTGCATCCCACGCAGGATAAACATGATTGGCAGCGCTGGCTCGCGCAGCAGCGCATCACGGTGGCGATGGCGCGTAATCAGCATTTTTCTACCATGGACTTAGCCATTAGCGCGGCCATTCAGGGCTTTGGGATAACGGTCGCCGATGTGACGCTGGTGCAGCACGATATCGCCAGCGGGCATTTGGTGGCCCCGTTTGCCGCAACTGTGACAACCGGGGCGGGCTACAGTTTATTGCGGCGCGAGGGAGAGGATGCGCCACCGTTCCTGGCGGAACTGGTGGCGTGGCTCAGTCAGCCTTAGAAAGAAACCCAGTCGTCCGGGCTGCGGGGTTTAGCCTGGCCGGCTGCCGCGCCTGACAGCGCGGGACGCAGCAGCGGCTGTGCGCTGGCGACCGGAGCAGTTTGGGCAACCGCTGGCGCACTGTCGGACAGGCGGAACTTCGACACTGATGCCTGCAGCGCCTCGGTCTGGCGCTCCAGCGCACTGGCCGCCGCCGACACCTGCTCCACCAGCGAGGCGTTCTGCTGCGTGACGCTGTCCATTTCGGTAACGGCAGTGCCAACCTGAGAAATCCCTTTGCTCTGCTCCTCTGACGCGGCGGCGATCTGCTTCATGATCTCATTCACATCCCCCACCGATTTCAGAATGTTTTGCATGGTATCGCCCGCGCTGCTTACCAGCGCCGAGCCTTTGTCCACGCGCTGCACCGAGTCATTGATCAGCGTGGCGATCTCTTTCGCCGCCCCGGCGCTGCGCTGCGCCAGGTTGCGCACTTCGCTTGCCACCACGGCAAAGCCGCGGCCCTGCTCACCGGCGCGTGCCGCTTCCACGGCGGCGTTGAGCGCGAGGATGTTGGTCTGGAAGGCGATGCTGTTGATGACGTTGGTGATTTCAGCAATTTTCTTGGAGCTGCCGGCGATGCCTTCCATGGTGGTCACCACTTCTCCCACCAGGTGGCCGCCCTGCTGAGCGGTGCCGGTGGCAGTTTCCGCCAGCTGGCTCGCCTGACGGGCGTTATCGGCGTTGAATTTCACCGTGGCGGTGAGTTGCTCCATGCTGGCGGCGGTTTGCTCCAGCGCGGCGGCCTGCTCTTCGGTGCGGGACGAAAGATCGTTATTGCCCGCAGAGATCTCTGCCGCACCGCGATAAATATTTTCTGTTCCGCTGCGAATGGCGCTCACCGCCTCGCGCAGGCTGTCCTGCATGGCGCGCAGCAGCGGCACCAGCTTGCCGACGCAGTTACGGCCCATGTCATCCACCGGCTGACTGAGATCGCCCTGTGCAATGATCGCGAAGTGGTTACGGATACGCTCCAGCGGTTTCACCAGCAGCGACACCAGGTAGCGATCGGTAAACAGCAGAATCAACAGCCCCATCACCACCGCCGCCACGATAATCACTTTGGTGACGCGCGTGAGCTTATCGACGCTGACGCGGGTCTCATCCAGTTTGATGGCTGCGGTCTTGTTGAAGGCTTCGGCGCTGGCACCAAAGGTGCGGCTTAGCGCGGGAGTGACATTGTTGGCTTGGGCGCGATAGGCGTCAAGCGTGCCCTGCTGCGCCAGGGACACCTGCGGCGCGATGCCTTCATCCAACAGTTTCTGCCAGTTGCTGATGACGCTGTTGACGGTCTCCGCGTCCATGGGGCCCGGTGCCACCGCCTTAAACTTTTCCAGCTGGGTTTTCATGCCTTCCAGCGCCTGCTGCACCGGTGCGAACGCCTCGGCACTGACGTTGCCGCCTGCGACGCGGCTTTCCATTACGCGAGACAGCCGCGTGACCACACGAAAATATTGGTCATTACCTTTACTGAGAATCGTCATCTGATTAACCAGCTGCCGATCCACTTCATTACCCTCACCCAACGCATTGAGCGAATGCACGCTATAGAGGCCGACACATGACCACAGCAGGCAAAACAGCCCAAGAATGGTCAGCAGCACAGCGCGGATTGTAAAATTCTTTAAAATACCCATACATGATCCCTTGGTGTTGAACGCGAAGGAAGCCCAATACGGTACTGGGCTTCCTTCTTTTATCGGCATACCACCAGGAAAATGTAATCGATTTGTGAACTGAAAAATTGCTTTCTTAGGGCCGCAGCATTCCGACATAATTTATATTTATCAACTAATTAATTGATAATTTGCTTTACGGAATCGTTCAGGCCGCTTAATCATTAGCAGGCTTAGGAAAGTTTCACATGATGGCGCATCATTAAGCGGAACAACCGCAGCCGTCGGCGCATCAACCGCGCGCGCAGCACCGGTTGCGCGCCCAGCGCTAAGGTCAGATCCGTTTGGGGTCGCCAGATAGGCCAGGCGATCTCGCCGCGCAGCTGATAGCTAAATTCGCTGGCCTGTTGCGCAAAGGCCACCCACCAGGCACTGACGCCCTGCGCGACCTGGCGATCCTGTTCGGTGTAAATGAAATCAGGCTGCGGTTTCATGCTATCCAGCGTAGTGAATACATAGGGAATTTCATTGCCGTGGCAGGCGCCGTGGGGAAAGAGATCGCGCGCCTGTTCTGAGACATAGTCAAACCAGTAACGCCATGCCGGCATTCCCACATCATGCTGGGCCTGCGCGATGATAAACGGCACCACGGTAAACGCCATATCGCGCGCTACGCGTCGCCCGAGCAGTGCGTCATCGTGAATGTCATAGATCCATTTGATCAGCTGATAGCTAAAGCGGTTTTTGCGGCGCATTTGCCGCAGTATGGCGGCGGCGTCCAGCCCGAAATAGGTTAATACGCTGGCTTCATCACTGTTACTGCCGACCATAAGCGGAACGCGATGCTGCTGGCCAGCCATGAAGCGGTCAAGCATCGGCTCGGATAGGACGGCGTCGCCGCTGATCGGCACCGGGCCGGCGTATAACTCGCGCGGTAGCGACAGGAATGCCTCGGCAGGCAGCGCGCGCAGCGCCTCAGCACTGGCGTTCTTCGACAGACCCAAGTGCGCGGCCACCTGCTCGCCGGCGTGACGCGCGTCGTCACGCGGTGTGTCCGGCAGACTGTACGCGCTCTGCACAATGCCCTTATGAAACAAGCCTTCCGCCAGCGGCGAACAGCACAGCGACAGCACGCTGCGCGCACCCGATGATTCACCAAATAGCGTGATGTTATGGCGATCGCCGCCGAATGCCAGGATATTTCGCTGCACCCACTGCAGCGCGGCGATCTGGTCCAACAAGGCAAAATTATTGACCGCTTTGCCGTCGGCGTATTGTGCGTCGAGCGCGGGATGCGCAAAAAATCCCATATGACCAAGGCGGTAGTTGAGTGTGACCACCACCACGCCCTGTGCCGCCAGCGCATGACCGCGATAAGGCGCGAGGCTGCCGGCACCCAGCGTGAATCCACCGCCGTGCAGCCACACCATCACCGGAAGCGGTCGGCTGGGCGCATGGTCCGGCGTCCAGACGTTGAGGTACAAACAATCTTCACTGCACGAGCCGGGATCGCCGCCGCCCGCGGCAATACACGCTTCACGCGATTGCACGCTCGCGTTGCCCCACCGGGTGGCATCCCGCACGCTGTGCCACGGCGTTATGGCCTGCGGTGGGCGCCAGCGCAGCGCGCCGATGGGCGGCGCGGCGTAAGGGATGCCTTTGAATACCCAGGTTGCGGCTTCGCGCTGCCCGCTGAGTTCACCTTCCGCGGTGACAATACGCAGACGTTGTTCATTTTTCATGTCAGGTTCCCTGCGACTTTCTGCATTTATTATTCACGGGCCTGCGGTGAAAAGTCCACGTTACGCCCGCATTTGCAGATTAAGCCGAAAGGCGTTGGGCGGATTTAATCATGATCCTTCGCCAGCTGTTGTAATGACGTTTTCAGCCAGTCGGTCGCCTCTCTTTTACCGCTGCGGCTATGTGAATAAATCCTTACGTCAAAGGTCGGGATCGCGAACGGGAGCGCAAAGATCTGGATATTCATGGCGGGCAGCAGTTTCTCGGCGGCAAGGCGGGGGATCGCCATGAGCAGATCGCTTTCCGCCACGATAAACGGAGCACTGAGCATGGACGGCGTTTTGAGCGCGATTTGCCGAGTATGTCCCATTCGTTCAAGCTGTTGATCCAGCACGCTTTGCTTTTCATTCCAGGGCGTGACCACCACATGCCGGGCGGCGAGATAATCGTCCAGCGTAAGCTGTGTGCGACTTTTGTTGCTGATCACAATGTATTCATCCTGAAGCCAGGTAATTTCTTCCAGTTCGGGATGCGGGGTCTCATCGGGGGTACTGAACCCAAGCGCCAGATCGACCTCACCGGCCAGCAATTCCGTCAGCGCCGGACTGTGGGGTAAATACAGCAACTCGAAGCGCAAACCGGGCGCTTGCTGCTGGAGTTTATGCATCAGAGCAGGGAAAACACATAACGCAGTGAAATCGGTTATCGCGATTTGAAAACGCTCCGTGCTGGTAGCGGCTTCAAATTTTTTTGGCGGCGTCAGTTCCTGATTGAGGTATTTCAGCGCTGAAGCAATCGAAGGGGCCAGTTGAGTTGCATACACGCTGGGACACATGCGGTGGCCTTCCCGAAAAAACAAGGGATCGTTAAGCGCGATACGCAGCCGTGACAGCGCATGGCTCATCGCCGATGTGCTCATGATCAGTTCATCCGCCGCCAAACGGACAGAGCGGTGGCGATAAATCGCGTCAAATATGGGCAGGAGGTTTAAATCGAGACGCCTTAGCGCTGGATGCATAATATTCATCATTCCCTGATTTCATTGCACTTAATTCCTCTCAACGTAACGCTTATGCTAGGCAGCATCAATCGCAATCCGCTACACAACACAGGAAAACTGATGAATATCACCCTCCGCCCCGCGCGTCCGGAAGACGCCACGGCCATTTACGCGATGATCTACGAGCTGGCTGTCTATGAAAAGGCGCCAGAAGCCGTGGTCACCACGCCCGATGAGATCCGGGAAACGCTGTTTAACCCTGGCAGTAAAACCGAAGCGTTGATCTGTGAAAGTGAAGGGAAGCCTATTGGCTATGCCGTGTTCTTTACCAGCTATTCCACCTGGCTTGGACGTAACGGTATTTACATGGAGGATTTGTACATCACGCCGGATTATCGTGGCAATGGCGCGGGCAAGGCACTGTTGAAGCATATCGCGCAGTGTGCCGTTGAACGACAGTGTGGTCGCCTGGAATGGAGCGTGCTCGACTGGAACCAGCCGGCGATTGATTTTTACCGGAGTATCGGCGCATTACCGCAATCGGAATGGGTGCGCTATCGTCTTGACGGTGAAGCCCTGCTGAAATTTGCTGAGTAAATCAGTGCCGTTTTTACTGACAAAAGGCTTCTGGGTGCCGCCTTGCTCAGCGGACGTTAAGCGCGCTAAGTGATCTGACCCCTTGGGTAAAAATCGCATTCTCTTTTACCCCGCGCGGTTAAGCCGTTTAACCGCGCACGCTTATGAATTCAGAAAACTCTTGCGCTGCTTCATCGTGCAAGTGTGCGCGCGGACGGACTATAATTTCCGTTGCATTTTATTCACTAAAAGGAAGAATTCATGAAAACGGGACTGATTTCACTGGGCCTGCTGGGGACCTTACTGCTTACCGGTTGCGATGCGGGTGCAAAAAGCGTTGAATGGTATAAAGCGCATGAAAAAGAGCGCGACGCGAAAGTGGCGGAGTGCAGCAAAGACACCAAAGCGAATGACACCGATGACTGCCGCAACGCGCGATACGCCCAGCCCAATAAGAAGTGGTAAAACAGACAAGCCGCCGCAAGGCGGTTTTTTTATGCACTTAACGCCTTGTTGGATAAAGCGCCGGGCTTATTAATACGCATCAATCCCCAGCCGGAATGGGAATGACGCATTTTTTTTTAAATAGCATGAAAGCCGCCGTTCTAATCCTGCCGTGCGCGCATTTCTGGATTATCTTTTTGCCTGTCATTACCCCCCATCTCAAATGCCTTTACCCGCCAGAGTGCGTCATCGTTAAATGAAATCCCTTACCGCCTTGTCTTCCAGGTGCGCGAGCATGGAAGCCTTTAATTCTGGCTTGGCGGCAAGATAGTTAGCCACCGCGTTAAACCCCGCACTGTACCCCAGCCAGCGCGGTAGATGAGATGTGCCAAAGAACCACGCCGGATGATCGTAATCGGTTTGCTGCCAGCGCTCGGCGAGCGGCTGCAGATGGGGAGAGACAATTTCAGGCGCAAGGCTTTCCCACGGCTCCGGCTCGCCAGCAAACAGCTCCAGCGAGAAATGTCCGGCCAGCCCTTCAGACACAACGGCTTCACCCAGCGTCACGCCGTAGCCTGGTCCGGTCCACCTGGCAGCATGGTGAAGTTCATGCGCAAACATGCGCTCAAGCGAGTGGGACTGATTCTGAGCGAAGGCGGGGTTGGCCGGATCGACGGTGATGTACACCACGCCGGATTCCGGACAGTACCCGGCATGCCCTTTCTCGGGAAGCGTATAGCCGCCCGCTTTCACCACGACATCCAGGCAAGGCAGCGGCATTACGTTTTGCGCCTGTTGGTAAGTTTGGGTCAGGCAATCGGTGAGCCATTCGACGTGGGCGGCTAACGTACCTTGCGCATTTAAGAGGTGTAGCGTCATTTGTGACATGTGATATTGAGTCCTATAGGCGCTGGCGCAAGCGTCACGCCGTTTATCAGTCTATCCGCGTGCGCCGGCCTCTCGTCACACCGGCTTAACACTCTGCTTACTGCACGCCGCAGCGCGCCAGGCTACGCTGCTGGATCGCTGCGTAAAGCGCCATTTCGTCCTGCACCGGCGCGCCCAGTGCGGCTTCAAAATCGGCACGCCGTGCATTGCCTGCGCTGCGGGCTTGGCCCGTATTGCCTAAATTTGACTGGAAAATGCCCGCGGCGCTCACCGGCAAAAAATCTTCATAGGTGATGGGTTCGGCCAGCAGACGGACTTCGGCCAGCAACTGTTCAACGGATTCGCCGGGCCGCGGCGGGTGAGCGAGGCCTTTTTCGGTCAGGCGATAGCGAAACCAGGCCAACCCCTGCTCACGCAACTGCTGCTCATCATCGGGAAAGTCGCGGAAGATCTCGCTCAGGTGCTGCTGATGTTGCTGATTATCCTGCCCGGTACCTGCCTCGGCGAGCAGACGATCGTACAGCGCACGCCCTTTTGGCGTCAGGGCCGCGCCGCGCTGCTCAATTTCGCCAAAGCGCGCGGTGTGCGTGCCGGGTTTACCGTCGTTGAAATGCACGGCTTCTTCCAGTGCCTTAAAGCTGGTTTGGCGTAATAAAATCGGCACGCGGCGCTGCGGCGGTCCCTCAATCAGCATTTTGGGCTCAATGCCTCGGGTTGGCATCAGCGCCTGTACGCGGTCAATGTCCAGCGTGCGCGGCGTCAGGTGATTAATATGACAGCCGCGGAAGCAGACGACATCCGCGATGAGCCGATGCTGTTGGTTAAGGGCGTGATAGGTGCCGCTGTCCACGGTAGTGTGTGCGTGCCAGCGGAACGTTTCCAGCGCCTCCTCGACAAACCGCGCGGCATCGGTGGCGTTCAAACCGCCCTGCTGCTGATGTTTAGCCATCAGCGCGCGACAATCCGAAGTGAAGATATCTCGCGCGGCAAGAATTGCACGGGCTTTCTCGCGCAGCGCCGCATCTTCAATCAACTCCAGGCGCAGGAGCGAAGTAAACACGCGAAACGGATTACGGCTTAAATCACGGTCAGTGACGGGGCGAAATGCGGTGGAGTGCACGGGCACGCCGGCTTGAGAAAGGTCGTAGTATCCCACGGGCACCATGCCCATTACGGCGAACATTTCCCGCAGCGTACGCAGCTCTTCCGACGTGCCGACGCGGATGGCACCGTGCCGCTCAACGTGAAGACGCGTTAGCTCATTCGCGGCGGCGAGGCGCTCTTGCAGCGCCAAATCGCTTTCAAGGGTGCGTTCATTGACGTCATTGACCAGCTGCGTCAGCGTACCGTACTGCGGCACTTCTTGCTGGTACATGGCAGACATTGCCTGCGAGAACAGCGTGCGGATGGCATCGCTGGTGAGAAAGTTATCCATGGTTATCACCTCGGGCTAGCGGTTGCTGCTACTGTAGATCAACCGGTTAGCCGCGGGTGAGAATTTCGTGGAACTGTGATCGGCCTGTCAATCAGCAGCGGACGGCGGCGCAGCGAAGCGCCACTTAAGCAGCAGCATCAGCGTAGTCAGCGCCGCAGGCAGCGCCAACAGCAGAAAAATTTCACTGAATGCCCAGCCGAGCGACAGCAATTCCGCCCCGACGAAGGCGCTGAGGATGGCGCCGACCCGCCCGACACCGTGCATCCAGCTCGATCCTGTCGCTCGCGCGTGCGTTGGGTAAAAACTGGCGGACAAGGCATTCATCCCGGTGTTAGCGCCGTTGAAGCAGAAACCACTGAGGAAAGCGATGCCGCTCATTAAGCCCACTTCCGCCGGCGAATAGCCCAGCGCGACAATGGCAATACCGCCACAAAAATAGATGATGCCCAAGGCAATATTGGCGTTGATGCGATCCATCAACCAGCCAGCAAACAGCGACCCTAACGTGCCGCCAGCCTGATACATGGCGGTAACAATGGCGGCTTGCGTGACGGACATGCCCAGGGTGCTGATCAACGAAGGCATCCAGCTGCCAATCAAATAAACTAAAAACAGCCCCATAAAGTAGCTGCCCCACAGCATCACGCTGCCAAACAGGTAACGGCGAGACATCACGGTCGCGACCGCCCCGCTGCGCGTGCCTGATGGCTCGGTTGAGGTGTAGTGACTGTCAGGCTGAATCAGCCCGGGATGCATGCGTTCGAGCAGGGTATGGATGCGGGCAGCCGGTGCGCGGCGGCTAATGAGGAAGCGCACCGATTCAGGCAAGCCACGCAGCAATAAAGGCAGTACCAGCAGCGGCAGCACGCCGCCCATCAACATCACGGCGTGCCAGCCATAGCGGGGCAGCAACCACGAGGCGGCGAACCCGCCTGACGCCGCACCAAAGGTAAAGCCGCAAAAAACCACGGTGATCAGAAAGGAACGCCGCCGTTCAGGCGCATATTCCGCCACCAGCGTGCCAACGTTAGGCATCGCCGCACCCAGCCCAAGGCCGGTGAGAAAGCGAAACAGCATCATCTGCTCAATGTTCTGCGCCGAGGCGGTCGCCAAGGTCCAGACGCCAAAAAAGGCCACGCTCAGTAGAATCATAACGCGTCGACCATAACGGTCCGCCAACGGCCCCGCCACCATCGCGCCCAGTGCCAAACCGATCAAGGCTGCGCTTATCACCACGCCCAGCTCGTGATTGCTGACGCCCCAACTCGCTTTCAATGCAGGCGCGATAAACCCCATCAGGGCGATGTCCATGCCGTCCAGCGCAACCACAATAAAGCACAGTGCAATCAGCCGCTTTTGCCAGCCGGTAAGTGCACTCCTGTTGATGAGCTGGCGAACGTCTACGGCTTCAACGCGGGTCACAGATTAACTCCTGGAGGTTCATCGTGGTCATCAATTTTGGTAAAAAAAACGGCGCTTATGATAGCGCATCGTTAACATTAACCGGCAGCCTTTTTACGGCTAAGTGAGAATTATTCAAATTCATCCATGCTAAGCATATGATATTAAAAAGGCTTATTGACTCAAGACTCGGCTCAATTCTATAACATTTGGTTATTCAACACGTTAGCTTTTGGGACAAGACCGCCTAATTTTGTTAATATTATTTTGCAGATAAGTTAACAGATGCCTTTTTGGTTGATTGCCGCAGCGCGGTCATTTTCACGACGATGGACGCATGGATAAAAACGCCCTTTTCAATCAGCGCATTCGCCTGCGCCACTTACATACTTTTGTTGCGGTTGCGCAGCAAGGCACATTAGGCCGTGCCGCCGAAACCCTGAACCTCAGTCAGCCCGCGCTCTCCAAAACCCTCAATGAACTTGAGGAGCTGGCAGGCGCACGGCTGTTTGAACGTGGCCGACTCGGCGCCCAGCTCACGACGTTGGGCGAGCAATTTTTGGTGCACGCAGTCAAGGTCCTGGATGCGCTCAATCACGCTGGACAGAGCTTTCAGGCACCTGCCACCGGCAGGCCGGTAGTGATTCGACTTGGCGCGTTAACCACGGCCGCGATGGGCATGCTGCCACAAATTCTCGATCGCTTTCATGAGGAGCAGCCCAATACCACGGTGCAGGTCGCCACCTTGCACAACAATGTGCTGCTGGCGGGGTTGCGCGCCGGTGAGTTTGACATCGGTATTGGGCGCATGGCGGGCAGCGAGATGATGGCGGGCCTCACCTACGAGCTGCTGTTTTTGGAATCGTTGAAGTTGGTGGTGCGGCCTGAGCACCCGCTCCTGTGTGACAATGTGACATTGTCACGCGCCATGCAGTGGCCTGTGGTGATTTCGCCCGAGGGCACCGCGCCGCGCCGACTGGCGCAGCATATGCTGGATGAACAAGGCTGCGCGCTGCCCGCCAACTGCGTGGAAACCTCATCCACCTCGCTGGCACGCCAGCTGGCGCTGCGTTATGACTATGTGTGGTTTGTGCCTTCAGGTGCAATCAAGGAAGATTTGAGCCATAACGCCGTGATTGCCCTGCCCATTCATTCCCCGGGCCCAGGCGAGCCAGTGGGTATCATTACCCGCAGCGGTCATGCGTTGAGCCTGAGTGCGGAAGTGCTGATCGCCACTATCCGTAAATTTCACACTTAGCGGCTGCGTTTCGCATGGCGCTCACGGTTATCGCTGCGCGCCTGCTCCGTTTTCCGTAAGCCGACATAGAGCGCCCCCGCACCCCCGTGCTGCGGTTGCGCACTGCAAAAGGTTTGCACCTCGTCAAATTGTTGCAGCCAGCGCGCCAAATAGCTGCGCACGATGTTAGCGTGTGCATCATCAGTACGGCCCTTTCCGTGGATAATCAGTACATTGCGTAATCCCTGCTTACGCGCTTCGAGCATAAAGTTAAACAGCGATTGACGGCAGGTCTCTACTGGCTGACGCAGCAGATTCAAACTGGCGTCTAGCGGATACTTCCCTAAACGCAGTTTATCCAGCACGCCCTGCTGAATGCCCTCCGCTTTAAATTCCAGCGGCGTTGTTAGGGGAATCACCTCAAGAAAGCCACGGGTGAGAAAATTCTCGGGCAGGTCGGCATGTGGCTGTGCACGCGGTGGCTTGGTAGAGGGTGAGCGTAACCATTGGGTATTGGCGCAATCTTTGAGTGGCGTCACGTCGCCCATGGCCTCCCGGAAAAGATCGTCATCATCAAGGTTCATGGTGTTCTCTCACGCGAGGGGCGTGAAGCGAGGGCGGCTTCACGCTTAAAAGCAAAATAGTAGCAAAGGATAGGCGCGATCACATGCTGGTATTCAACCAGCCTTGCTGTATGAAAAAAGCAGCATGAAATTGTTGTCGATCAATAAAACCGCATTGATTAACGGCGATGAACGTTTTAATACCTGCCATTTGTAGGGTTTTTGTGGGATTTCTGCTGCGTAACACTACCTTAAAGGACAAAAAATGATAAAATTAGCGGCAGTTAATCATTCACGAGGGAACCTCTATGATCCCGGAAAAACGCAGCATTCGCCGCATCCAATCGGGTGGTTGTGCTATCCACTGCCAAGATTGCAGTATCAGCCAGCTCTGCATCCCCTTCACTCTGAACGAGCACGAGTTAGATCAATTAGATAACATTATTGAACGTAAAAAGCCGATTCAGAAAGGACAAACGCTGTTCAAGGCGGGCGACGAATTGAAATCGCTGTACGCCATCCGTGCGGGTACGCTCAAAAGCTACACCATCACCGAACAGGGCGACGAGCAGATCACCGGATTTCATCTCGCGGGCGATTTGGTGGGATTTGACGCGATTATGAGCGCACATCACCCCAGCTTTGCCCAAGCGCTGGAAACGGCCATGGTTTGCGAGATCCCTTTTGAGACGCTGGACGATCTCTCCGGGAAAATGCCCGCGCTGCGCCAGCAGATGATGCGGCTGATGAGCGGTGAAATCAAAGGCGATCAGGATATGATTCTACTGCTGTCGAAGAAAAATGCCGAAGAGCGGCTGGCCGCCTTTATTTGGAATCTTTCGCGGCGTTTTGGTCAGCGCGGTTTTTCCCAACGCGAATTTCGCCTCACCATGACCCGCGGTGATATCGGTAATTATCTCGGCCTGACCGTTGAAACCATCAGCCGCCTGCTGGGCCGGTTCCAGAAAAGCGGCATGCTCGCGGTTAAAGGAAAATACATTACCATTGAAAACCACGCGCTGCTGGCTGAGCTGGCCGGGCAAAGCGAACAAGCCGCGTAATCCTCTGCCGGATCGTCAAGAATGAATTTGTTGATCCGGCAATAGTTTTCCCCCTTCTGCGCTGCGATAACTTAGGCTATCTTTACTCTCACCGCCTTCGGTTTGAGGAGAGTGCCCTATGTCCAGGTACCAAAATATCCTTGTGGCTATTGATGCCCAGCAGGACGATCAGCCCGCGCTACGCCGCGCCGTGTATTTAAATCAGCGTATCGGCGGAAAAATCAAAGCGTTCCTGCCCATCTATGACTTCTCCTATGAGATGACCACGCTGCTTTCCCCCGATGAGCGCGCCAATATGCGCAAGGGCGTCATCAGCCAGCGCACCGAATGGATCCGCGAACAAGCGCACGCCTATCTGGAGGCCGGCGTCGAGATCGAGATTAAAGTGGTTTGGCATAATCGCCCCTACGAGGCAATTATTCAGGAAGTGATGACCCATCAGCACGACCTGGTGCTAAAAATGGCGCATCAGCACGATCGCCTGGAAGCCGTGATTTTCACCCCGACCGATTGGCATTTGCTGCGCAAGTGCCCCTGCCCGGTATGGATGGTGAAAGACCAGCCGTGGCCGGAAGGCGGGAGAGCCGTGGTGGCCGTTAACCTGGCCAGCGAAGAGCCGCACCATGATGAACTGAACCAGAAGCTTATCCGCGAAACCACGCAGCTGGCGGAGATGGTTAACCATACCGAGGTGCATTTAGTGGGCGCCTACCCGGTGACGCCCATCAACATCGCCATTGAGCTGCCTGATTTCGACCCCAGCGTCTATAACGATGCTATTCGCGGCCAACACCTGGTGGCAATGAAAGCGCTGCGGCAGAAGTTTTCCATTGGGGAAGAGTTCACGCACGTGGCAAAAGGTTTGCCCGAGGAAGTGATCCCCGACATCGCGGCCCAATTAGACGCGGGTATCGTTGTGTTAGGAACCATTGGGCGCACCGGGCTCTCTGCCGCATTTTTAGGCAATACCGCCGAGCAGGTGATTGATCACCTGCGTTGCGATCTGCTCGCCATCAAGCCCGATGATTTCAAGTCGCCCATCGTGCTTGACGACGAAGAGGATGACGACGACTAAGGCGCCAGGGGCGACGCGATGGTCGCCCTTCTCCCTTCACGCCCGTGCGCTCACGCCTTCCGCTTCGCTCCCTTTAAACGCTAAGCCCAACGCTCTACAGCCGGTATTCATCGTTTGCTTAACACAGTCGGCTATGCCACGCGATCCCGTCTGCCGCGCCCAAAACGATGCTGACATCAATGCGCAGCAAAACCATGCTTTAACAATATGTTAACGTTTATTGCGCTTGACGCCCGCGTCGCGGGGCTTGAGCCAACCGGCAAATCCCTCTCGCCCCCGCATACACATTCAGCACGGTGAAAGTCAACGTAAGGCACATAAATAGGCTGAGACAGCTGGATTATTACATGCAATAATCAGCCGCTAATCTGTTTTACATCAAGAGTCCAGCACGTTTTCGTACTCATTTTGCGCAAGGCGAAGGATCATTTTTATGAAGCTGAAGAACACCATTCTGGCGTCAACCCTCTTATCCCTGCTGGCGGCCAATGCCTTTGCTGCACGGGAGCTGACGCCAGAACAAGCGGCTGCGTTGAAACCATTCGAACGTATTAATATCAGCGGCCGTTTTAACGCTATCGGTGATGCCACCGATGCCATCTCTAAAGCCGCAGACGCCAAAGGCGCCGATGCGTTTTATGTCCAGGGCATCAACGACACCAACGGCAACGGCGGCAACTGGCGCGTTACTGCCGATCTCTATAAAGCCAATGCGCCAAAAGCCAGCGATGAAACCCAGTATCGCTTGTTCCGTGGCGTCAAAGAGCTGCCTAAATCAGAGGCTTACCGTTTAGAGCCGTTTGATACCGTTACCGTCAGCGGCCACTTCGCCAGCCAGCCAGACGTCAATGACGCCATTGCGAAGCAAGCGCAAGGCAAAGGCGCCGCGGCGTTCTTTATTGTGCGTCAGGTGGATGCCAATAATGGCGGCAACCAATACATCACGGCGTATGTATACAAAGCCGATGCGCCACAGCGTAAGGTGCAGGACGTTTCTGACACCCTGCCAGCAGATTCCGAAGCCGGTAAAGCGGCGCTGGCGGCGGGCGGCGCTGAAGCGAAAAAAGTGGCCATTCCAGGCGTGGCGTCCTCAGACTCCCCAAGCCGCAGCGTAGGCCGCTTCTTTGAAACGCAAAGCTCAACTGGACAGCGCTATACCGTTACCATGGCCGATGGCCGCAGCGTGCAGGAAGTGAACGCCGTCACCGCCGCGCAGATGCAGCCGTTTGATACCATCACCTTCTCGGATCACTTTGGCACCCCGACCGAAGTGTCTGAAGCCACGGCCAAACGCGCCGCAGACAAAGGCGCTAAGTTCTACCATATTACGCGCCAGTGGCAGAACCAAAGCGGTGGCAACCTTACCGTGACCGCCGATCTGTTCAAGTAACGTCACTCCAGGGTGGCCTTAGCCACCCTGCTTTTCCGCCTGCATAATCGCTGCGCAATTTTGCATATTCTTGCATTGCTATCCCTGTTGTCACTCCGTAAAATCTGCCGCCTGTTTATAGGGCATTCCGTTTCCGTTTGTTGAATTCACCACGCGACACGCTAACGGTATGGTTAATTCCAGCACAATTCGCTGTTCGGGAAGGTTTTTTTGGATAAAAAATTAGGCCTCGGCGCGCTGACCGCGCTGGTTCTCAGCTCTATGCTGGGCGCGGGCGTGTTCAGTCTGCCGCAAAATATGGCCGCGGTCGCCGGTCCGGCCGCGCTGCTGATTGGCTGGCTGATCACTGGCGTTGGCATCCTTTTTCTCTCGCTGGCGATGCTGCTGCTGTCGCGCTTAAAACCAGACCTGGACGGCGGCATTTTCACTTACGCCCGCGCGGGTTTTGGCGAGCTAATGGGCTTTTGCTCCGCCTGGGGCTACTGGCTGTGCGCGGTGATCGCCAACGTCTCTTATCTGGTGATCGTGTTCTCCGCCCTGAGTTTTTTCACCGATAAACCCGGTCACGTCGTATTCGGCGATGGCAACACCTGGCAGGCGATGGTGGGTTCCTCGGTGCTGCTGTGGCTGGTGCACTGGCTGGTGCTGCGCGGTGTACAAACGGCGGCAAGTATCAATATTCTCGCCACCTTGGGCAAACTGGTGCCGCTGCTGCTGTTTGTGGTGCTGGCGGCACTTGCCTTTAACTACGATCGCTTCCATTTCGATTTCAACGGCCTGCAACTCGGCCGTCCGCTGTGGCAGCAGATTAAAGAAACCATGCTGATCACCCTCTGGGTGTTTATTGGCGTAGAGGGTGCCGTGGTGGTCTCTGCCCGCGCGCGCAATAAACGCGACGTGGGTCGCGCCACGCTGCTGGCGGTGCTGGCCGCGCTGCTGGTGTATTTACTGGTCACGCTGCTCTCGTTGGGCGTGGTGCCGCGCGCCGAGCTGGCGCAGATGCGCAATCCCTCGATGGCCGGCCTGATGACCTTGCTGTTGGGAAATTGGGGTGACGCGGTGATCGCCGGCGGCCTGATCGTTTCGGTGTGCGGCGCTTACCTGAGCTGGACGATCATGGCCGCAGAAGTGCCGTTTCTGGCTGCACAGCAGGGCGCGTTTCCGCGCAGCATCGCACGGCAAAATCGGCATAATTCTCCTGCGGCATCGCTGTGGCTGACCAACGGCAGCGTCCAGATCTGCCTGATTCTCATCGCCGTGACCGGCGCGGATTACAACACGCTGCTGACCATCGCATCCGAGATGATCCTGGTGCCCTATTTACTGGTGGGATTGTATCTGGTCAAAGTGGCGCGTGAGCAGCAGCAACCCGTGGCACTGTTTACTGGCGTGGGGGCCAGCGTTTATGGCATCTGGCTGCTGTATGCCTCTGGGCCGCTGCATCTGCTGCTGTCGGTGGTCTTGTACGCGCCGGGCCTGCTGCTGTTCCTTTATGCGCGGCGCGGCAATCGTGCTGACCGCGCGCTAAACCCGCTGGAACGCATAGCGATTGTGCTGCTGATTGCCGCGTCGCTGCCCGCGCTGTGGCAGCTGACACAGTGATTAATGGGGTTTGACCGGAATGGACACGCACAGCAGGTCTTCCTGCTGTGTTAAATTCAGCGGCTTACGGTATTCCTGATGAATAGCGTCAAGCTGTTCGGGAGAAAGAGGATAAGGCAGCTGAATATCGAAGCGGCTGATATGCTGCTGCTCCGCCAGCGTAATCAAACGCGCAATGTTGATTTCATCGCTGACCTGCGTTGAAATGATTTGCAACGCTAAATCTTTTAAGTGATCGTCGCTGGCGGGTAAGTTGTGCGTTGACTTACGCGTCACCATGCCGAAAATGGGCATGACCCCATAAATGGCGTCAACGAAGCTCCAGCGTTTTTTGCATGAGGCAGAGAGAAAATCACTGTAATTGAAGCAGATGCGATCACTGTATCCGGCTGAAGCCAGCTCTTTATCAGACACCCTCGCACTCCTCCTGTTTTTCGTTACGGTTCCGAACCTTGCGCGATAGCGCGCCGCTAATAATGGCACATTTATTATGGGACATACCAGTCAGGCACGGATATTTCGTGCGATAGCATAGAGCTTAGGACCGGGAAAAGCTATGCTGCTCCCTTCCCCACACGCAGCGACAAACTATGAGCAAAATTGTCTATGTGGAAGATGAGCCAGAGGTTGGCGAACTGATCGCCGCCTATCTTGGCCGCCACGATATCGAAGTGATTGTAGAAACGCGCGGCGATCGCGCAGAAGCCACCATTCTTAACAACGATCCTGACCTGGTGCTGCTGGATATCATGTTGCCAGGTAAAGATGGCATGACGCTGTGCCGCGATCTCCGTGCGCACTGGCAAGGCCCCATCGTGTTACTTACCTCGCTCGACAGTGATATGAACCACATTCTGTCGCTGGAGATGGGCGCCAACGACTACATTCTCAAAACTACGCCACCTGCCGTGCTTCTGGCGCGCTTGCGTTTGCATCTGCGCCAGGCGCAAGGTGTTCAACCCGAGATCACGCCGGCGCAGCAAAGCTCGCAGCGCGTGTTGCGCTTTGGCTCGCTGACCATTGACTCCCTTAATCGTCAGGTGACGCTGTTTGACGAAAATATTCTGCTCTCCACGGCGGACTTCGATCTACTTTGGGAGTTGGCCAGCCATGCCGGACAAATCCTCAATCGCGACGCGCTGTTGAAGACACTGCGCGGCGTGAGCTATGACGGCATGGACCGCAGCATTGATGTGGCCATTTCGCGTCTGCGTAAGAAACTTTACGACAGCGCGACGGAACCGTTCCGCATCAAAACCATTCGCAACAAAGGCTATCTGTTTGCGCCACAGGCTTGGGATACCCCTTCCGCATGAGAAAGCTGTTTATCCAATTCTATCTGCTGCTGTTTGTCTGCTTTCTGGTGATGACGCTGCTGGTCGGTCTGGTCTATAAATTCACCGCTGAACGCGCGGGTCGTCAGTCCATGAACGATCTCATGGCCAGCTCGCTGTTTTTGATGCGCAGCGAACTGCGCGAAATTCCGCCGCGCGACTGGAGTAAAACCATCCGCAGCCTCGATCTTGACCTGTCGTTTGCGCTCAACATCGAGCCCATGAGCAAATACCAGCTGGGTGATGCGGATATGAAACGGCTGCGCGCCGGTGAAATTGTGGCGCTTGATGACCAGTACACCTTTCTCCAGCACATTCCGCGCAGCCACTATGTCCTTTCGGTTGGCCCCATTCCCTATCTGTTTTATCTGCACCAGATGCGCCTGCTGGACATTGCGCTGATGGCGTTTATCGCGATTTCCCTCGCGCTGCCGGTATTTATCTGGCTGCGACCGCATTGGCAAGAGATGCAGCGGCTGGAAAAAGCCGCCCAGCGTTTTGGACGCGGTGAGCTTGACGTGCGCACCCATTTCGAGAATACCTCCAGCCTTTACAGCCTGGGCGTAGCGTTTAACCAAATGGCAGAGAATATCAATACGCTGGTGGCCAGCAAAAAACAGCTGATCGACGGCATTGCTCACGAATTGCGTACGCCGCTGGTACGCCTGCGCTACCGCCTTGAAATGAGTGAAAATCTCACCGCGACGGAATCCGCTGCGTTAAACCGTGACATTGGACAGCTGGAGAGCCTGATCGAGGAGCTGCTCACCTATGCGCGCCTTGACCGTCCGCGCGTCGACCTCAACCTGCAAACGTTTGATCTCGCTCAGTGGCTGCGCTTGCACATTGAAGACGTGCAGGCGATGAACCCACAGACGCACATCGCGCTGGATATTCCGCAGCGTGAGAATGTCGGCTCTGCCGATACGCGCTTGATGGAGCGGGTGCTGGATAACCTGGTCAATAACGCACTGCGCTATGCGCAACAGCGTTTGCGCATCAGTCTGTGGTTCGACAGCGGCACCGGCTTTTTGCAAGTTGAGGATGACGGCCCCGGTATTCCCCCCGCTGAGCGCGAGCGCGTGTTTGAGCCGTTTGTGCGCCTTGACCCAAGCCGCGATCGCGCGACCGGCGGTTGCGGGCTCGGTTTAGCCATTGTGCATTCTATCGCGCTGGCGCTGCAGGGCAGCGTCAGCATTGAGAGCAGTCCGCTTGGCGGCGCCAGTATTCGTTTTTGCTGGCCGGTTGATCTCCCCTTGCGTGACATGACGCCTCGTCTTCCGTCATAAGGAGCTTTTTACGTGACATCCGCTTATCAGGAATTGTGCCGCACCTTTCAACGCCTCTCGCGCTTTGGTCATTTAGGGGCGATTGTCGGTGTTGACATGCAAACCACCATGCCGCCGGGCGGCAGCCAGGCACGCGGCGAAGCGCTGGCCGAACTCAGCGTATTCATGCATGAAGTGCTGACCGATCCACGACTGGGCGCCCTGTTTGACGCGGCCCAACAGGATTCGCTGAATGACGTCGAGCAGGCCAATTTGTATGAGATGCAGCGCGCCTGGCAGCAAGCCAGTCTGCTGCCAGCCTCACTGGTTGAGGCTAAATCACTGGCAGGCTCACGCTGCGAACACGCCTGGCGCCAGCAGCGTCCGGCCAATGATTGGCAAGGGTTTGCAGCCAACCTCAAAGAAGTGGTCAAACTCAGCCGAGAGGAAGCCCAGCTGCGCGCCGACGCGCTGGGCGTCTCCCGCTACGATGCGCTGTTGGATCTTTATGAGCCAGGCATGACCAGCGCGCAGCTGGACCGCACCTTTGGCGATCTGAAAAGCTGGCTGCCCGATCTGCTGCGACGGGCTGTCACCAAACAGCAGAACCGCACAATCCTGCCGCCGGTAGGGCCTTTTGCCACGGAAGGGCAAAAGCAGCTCGGACTGCGCCTGATGGAAACGCTGGGGTTTGATTTCAACCACGGGCGTTTAGATGTCAGCGCACACCCTTTCTGCGGCGGCGTGCCGGAAGATGTGCGCATCACGACGCGCTACAGCGAAAACGATTTTCTTAGCGCGATGATGGGTGTTATCCACGAAACCGGGCATGCGCGTTATGAACAGAACCTGCCGCAGCAGTGGCGCGGTCTGCCGGTGGCTCAGGCGCGCTCCACGGCGATACATGAATCGCAAAGCTTGTTCATGGAGATGCAGCTTGGCCGCAGCACGGCCTTTTTGCAGCGCATCCATCCGCAGGTGGTGGCATTGATGGGCGAGCAGCCGGCGCTAGACGTGCAGAACTTTATCCATCTCACCCAGCGCGTGCAGCCGGGCTTTATCCGCGTTGATGCCGACGAACTGAGTTATCCCGCACACGTGATCCTGCGCTATGAGATTGAGCGTGCGCTGATTGAAGGTGAGATCGACGTCGACGATATTCCGGCGCTGTGGGATGAGAAGATGCAGCAAAGTTTAGGATTAGATACGCGCGGTAACTACCGTGACGGCTGCATGCAGGATATTCACTGGACCGATGGCGCATTCGGCTACTTCCCCACCTATACGCTCGGCGCGATGTACGCCGCACAGCTGTTCCATGCGGTGAAGCAAGCGATTCCACAGGTCGACGACCTCATTCAGCATGGCGATTTACAGCCGCTGTTTGACTGGCTCAAACAGAATATCTGGCAGCACGGCAGCCGCTTCTCAACGGCGCAGCTGCTGATTAATGCCACGGGCGAGACGTTAAATCCCGCCTACTTCCGCCAGCATCTTGAACAGCGCTATCTCTCCGAGTAAACTGCGCGGCGGCCATCTCAGGCCGCCTTTTCCCCACTTTTCCCCCTTTGTACAATCCGTTACACGCCGATACCAATCCCTCACGGAAAGCGCAAACTGTTTGCCATATAGTTCTTTCACCGGCCCCGCAGTGGGCTACTCATGAAAAAATAGTTCGAGGGTTTTGCAATGAAAAAATTATTTGCACTGGTAATCGCCGCTGCTATGGGTCTGTCTTCTGTTGCTTTCGCAGCTGAGACAACAACTGCTGCTCCTGCTGCTGCCGCACCAACCGCTGCTGCGCCTGCTACAGCCAAAACAGCTGCACCTGCTAAACACAAAATGGTTCACCATAAGAAAGCTGCACAGAAAGCGCAGGCGGCTAAGAAGCACAAGAAAGTAGAGAAAAAAGCAGCCGCGCAGAAAGCGCAGGCAGCTAAAAAGCATCACAAGAAAGCCACCAAACCTGCTGCTCAGAAAGCGCAGGCTGCTAAAAAACACCACAAGAAAGTAACCAAACCTGCTGCTCAGAAAGCGCAGGCTGCTAAAAAGCACCACAAAAAAGCCACCAAACCTGCTGCACAGAAAGCGCAGGCTGCTAAAAAGCACCACAAAAAAGTGACCAAACCTGCCGCTCAGAAAGCGCAGGCTGCTAAAAAGCACCACAAAGTGAAAAAAGCCGCTAAATAAGGTCGCCCTTCTGCGCCCACCAGGCATTCATAATTAAAACACCCGGTTATGCCGGGTGTTTATTTACTGGAGTAGCGAAAAATGGTGCATCGCTATCGCTTCGAAATCATCCTGGTTGTGATGATCCTGTGTGGTGTCATTGCTGCAAGCTTTTTCCTGTAGTCGTTGTAGCGCGCTGATTACTCCATTATTTCTCCCTTTTTTACCGCTCACCGACTATAGTTATCGCTCTTGCGTGATGACAATACCCTCTACTTATTCTCGCCATTGAGAGAACTATGCGCCTGGCTATTCTGTTTTTCGTTGGTATTTTTAGCGTTACCCTCACAGCTCATGCCGATGACGAAGACGGGCTTAGCCCGCAAGACATTAAAACGCTGTTTTTTGGGAAAGATCATCGCGTTGCCATCACGGATGTTAGCGCGGCCCCTTGGGATGCCATTGGTCAACTGGAAACCGAAAGCGGGAATCTCTGTACCGCCACGCTGATTTCCGCCCATTTGGCACTCACCGCCGGTCACTGCCTGCTAGCACCGCCAGGAAAATTTGATAAGCCGGTGGCGCTCCGCTTTATGGCGGCGGACAAAGGCTGGCGTTATGAAATTCATGATATCGATGCACGCGTTGAACCGTCGCTGGCGCGCAAGCTGCAGGCGGATGGCGAGGGCTGGATTGTGCCGCCCGGTGCCGCGCCCTACGATTATGGGCTGATTATTCTGCATAATCCCCCTTCCGGCATCGTGCCGATTCCACTGTTTGACGGCTCGCGCAGCGATCTGACTGCTGCCCTCAAAACCACCAATCGTCAGGTGACGCAGGCGGGTTATCCCGCAGACCATCTGGATACGCTCTATTCGCACAGTGACTGCGTGGTAACCGGCTGGGCACAGCGTGCCGTGCTGTCACACCAGTGCGACACGCTGCCCGGCGACAGTGGTTCACCGCTGCTGCTGAAAACCGACACCGGTTGGCAATTAATTGCCGTACAGAGTTCGGCCCCTGCGCCCGCCGATCGCTATCGCGCTGATAACCGCGCGATTGCCGTGACGTCTTTTAAAGACCGACTGGAAGAGTTGGCGAAATAATCGGGTGGGAAGCCGCCTTCCCACCGTTGCCCTAGTTAAGTTGCTCCATCGCCTGCAAAATACGCTTGTCGGAAATGGGATACGGCGTGCCCAGCTGCTGTGCAAAGTAGCTGATGCGTAACTCTTCTAACATCCAGCGAATCGCCTGCACGTCAGCATCGTCGCGTCGCTGCGGCGGCAATTTGTTGCGCCACGTCTGCCACGCCTGTTCAACCGCCTGCACTTTTAACATACGGGCGCGATCGCTGTGCGGGTCCACCGGCAGCTTCTCCAGGCGGCGCTCAATACCCTGCAGATAACGCAGCGTATCGCCCAGCCGCTCATAGCCATTGCCGGTGACAAATCCCCGGTATACCAGCCCGGACAGTTGCGCTTTGATATCCGCCAGCGCCAGCGCCAGGCTCATGTCGACGCGCCCTTTCAAAAACTTATTGATGGTAAACACGCTGGTCAGGATCTGCTCAACCTGCTTGGCAATGGTCACAACGGTATCATTCAACTCGGCGCGTACCTTGTCGCGCAGCTGCTCAAACCCCTCTTGCTCCCAAGCTGGACCGCCCGCTTCCGCCATCAATTTATCAATGCCGCAGGCGATGCAGTCATCGATCAGCTCCAGCACTTTTCCGTAAGGGTTAAAGTACAAGCCGAGCTTGGCTTTGTTTGGCAGCTTTTCATGCAGATATTTAATCGGTGACGGAATGTTCAGCAGCAGCAGGCGACGCTGGCCGCGCCACATCATTTTTTGCTGCTCCTGCTCACTGTCAAACAGGCGGATCGCCACGCTGTCTTTCTCATCCACCAGCGCAGGCCAGGCCTTTACCCGATAGCTGCCGCGTTTCTGTTCGTAGCTTTGCGGCAGTGCGCCGAAGCTCCAGATATGCAGGCCGCTCTGCTCAAGTCCATCGTCTGCCACTTGCGACAAGGTTTCTTGCACTTTGCCTTTTAGACGCTGCTTGAGCAGATGAAGATCTTTGCCTTCTTCCAGCTTCCGGTTGTGTTCATCCACAATGCGGAACGTGATTTTTAGGTGATCGGGCACCTGATCCCACTGCCAGGCGTCGCGGTCAATGGTGACGCCGGTCATGCGACGAAATTCACGCTCCAGCGCATCAAGCAGCGGCAGCGCCATGGCCTCCACGCGGCCAAGAAACGCCTCGGCGTAATTGGGGGCCGGCACCAGATTGCGGCGAAGGGGTTTTGGCAGCGATTTGATGAGTGCAATCACCAGCTCACGCCGCACGCCGGGGATTTGCCACTCAAAGCCCTGTTCCTCCACCTGATTAAGCAACGGCAGCGGAATGTGTACCGTGACGCCGTCGGCATCCGTGCCGGGCTCAAACTGATAGCTCAGCTTGAGCTTGAGATTCCCTTGATGCCAAAAGTTAGGGTAATCCAGCTGGCTGACCTGCTGCGCGCCGTCTTTGATCAGCATTTGCTTATCAAAGCTCAGCAAATCGGGATTGGCCTTGCTGGCCTGCTTCCACCAGCTATCGAAATGCGGGGCCGACACCACCTCACTGCCAATACGCCGATCGTAGAAGGCGAACAGCGTTTCATCGTCCACCAGGATGTCGCGACGACGGGATTTGTGCTCTAAGTCTTCGACTTCGCTGCGTAACTTAAGGTTATTGCGGAAGAAAGCGTGACGCGTCTGCCAGTCGCCTTCCACCAGCGCATGCCGGATAAACAGTTCGCGGCTCAGCGTGGGATCGATTTTGCCGTAGTTAACCTTGCGCGCCTGAACAATCGGTAAGCCGTAAAGCGTCACCTTCTCACTGGCCATCACCGCGCCCTGCGCTTTTTCCCAGTGCGGTTCGCTGTAGCTGCGTTTTATCAGGTGCTGCGCCAGCGGCTCAATCCATTCTGGTTCGATGCGCGCGGCCACGCGCCCCCACAGGCGACTGGTTTCGACCAGCTCCGCCACCATGGTCCACTTGGGCGGTTTTTTAAACAGCCCCGACCCGGGGAAAATGGCGAAGCGCGTGTTGCGGGCGCCGGTGTACTCCTGCTTTTCAGCATCTCTCTGACCAATGTGCGACAGCAGGCCGGTGAGCAGCGCACAGTGCACTTCGCGATAAGGCGCCGGCTCGCTGTTGACCGGCATGCCCAGTTCGCGGACGACCTGACGCAGCTGGGTATAAATATCCTGCCACTCGCGCACGCGCAAATAGTTGAGATAGTCGGTTTTACACTGGCGGCGGAACTGGTTGCCCGATAGCGCTTTTTGCTGCTCCTGCAGGTAGTGCCAAAGGTTCACAAAGGCAAGGAAATCCGAGTCTTTGTCAGCAAAGCGCCGGTGCTTCTCATCCGAGGCTTGCTGCTTTTCAACCGGACGCTCACGCGGATCCTGAATGGAGAGCGCGGCGGTAATGATCATTGCCTCACGCACGCAGCCAAATCGCTGTGCTTCCAGCACCATTCGGGCAAGGCGCGGATCCACCGGTAGCTGTGCCAGCTGGCGTCCCGATGGCGTCAGCGCATATTTACCGCTGTCGCTGAGCGTAATCGCGCCTAGCTCCTCCAGCAGGCGTACGCCATCCTGAATGTTGCGCTTGTCGGGCGCCTCAACAAAGGGAAATGCGCCGATGTCGCCCAATCCCAGTGCCGTCATCTGCAAGATCACCGACGCGAGGTTGGTACGCAAAATCTCCGGATCGGTAAACGCCGGCCGGCTCAGGAAATCCTCTTCAGAGTAGAGGCGGATACAGATGCCTTCCGACACGCGGCCGCAGCGGCCTTTACGCTGATTCGCAGACGCCTGAGAAATCGGCTCGATCGGCAAGCGCTGCACCTTGGTGCGATAGCTATAGCGGCTGATACGCGCCGTGCCGGGATCGATCACATACTTAATGCCCGGCACGGTGAGCGAGGTTTCGGCCACGTTGGTTGCCAGCACAATTCGGCGACCGCTGTGCGACTGAAACACGCGATTCTGCTCGGCGTTCGACAAACGGGCATACAGCGGCAGAATTTCCGTGTGCGGCAGATCGCGGCGGTTAAGTGCATCGGCGGTATCGCGAATTTCTCGCTCACCGCTCATAAAAATTAGTATATCGCCGCGGCTCTCGCGGCCGAGCTCATCCACCGCGTCAAAAATCGCCTGCAGCTGGTCGCGGTCCGTATCTTCCGCGTTCTCTACCACGGGGCGATAGCGCACTTCCACGGGATAGGTACGTCCAGACACCTCGATAACCGGCGCATGATTAAAGTGGCGGGAAAAACGCTGCGGATCGATGGTCGCCGAGGTGATGATCACTTTTAAATCCGGCCGGCGTGGCAGCAGCTCGCGCAAATAGCCCAGCAGGAAGTCAATATTGAGGCTGCGTTCGTGCGCCTCATCAATGATCAACGTGTCATATTGCAGCAGCTGGCGATCCTGCTGAATTTCCGCCAGCAGAATGCCGTCTGTCATCAACTTCACCTGCGTGGTATCGCTGACCTGATCGTTGAAGCGCACCTTGTAGCCGACCGTGCCGCCAAGTGAGGTCTCCAACTCATCAGCAATGCGGTTGGCGACGGTGCGTGCCGCCAAACGGCGCGGTTGCGTATGACCGATCAGCCCTTTTACACCGCGTCCCAGCGCCAGACAAATTTTGGGCAGCTGCGTGGTTTTTCCCGAACCCGTTTCGCCCGCCACGATCACCACTTGGTTATCGCGAATGGCATCGGCGATGCTCTGCTGTTTTTGGCTGACCGGCAGGTTATCGGGAAACGTGATGCGCGGCGTTGCGGCCGTGCGCAGCGCGATGCGCTGTTCGGCGGCGCTAAACTCGGATTCAAGCTCAGCAACAATGCCTCGCTGCGCGTCTGGGTTTTTCACTTTCGTGGCGCCCTGCAAGCGACGCTGCAAACGCTGGCGATCGCGCAGCGTAAGGTGATCAAGCCGCGCCCAAAGCGGGGCAAAAGGCGAAGAAGCAGATGATGACATAGTGACGAATTACCTGTTGTCGCGGCAAGCCCGGCATGCGTTCGCAGCCCGGCTGACAGAGTCTGGCGGAAAAATAACTATCGGGCATGATAGCACATTCTCTCCCAGGCTTCGCGCGCAGGTGGCTGTGCTTATTCAATAAATTCGAACATAGCTCTCGAAATATTGCGCTTTTCGCGACGCGGTTAACGCCGTAGAGTGAGACCCATTCAGCGGTAAACACCGCGTAACGCACAGGAAGATAACATGAGCAAAGTCTTAGTTCTGAAATCAAGCATTCTGGCCGATTACTCACAGTCCAGCCAACTCGCCGATTTTTACGCCGATGAAGCACGCGCCAAGGGCGACAGTGTAACCGTGCGCGACCTGGCGGCGCAGCCGGTGCCGGTGCTTGATGGCGAACTGGTCGGCGCACTGCGTCCTTCCGATGCCCCTCTCTCTCCGCGTCAGCAAGAAGCGCTGGATCTGTCGAATGCGTTGATCGCGGAACTGCAGGCCCACGACACCGTGGTGATCGCCGCGCCGATGTACAACTTCAACATCCCGACGCAGCTGAAAAACTACTTCGACCTGATTGCGCGCGCAGGCGTGACGTTCCGTTACACCGAAGCGGGTCCAGAAGGGTTGGTGAAAGGTAAGCGTGCGGTGATCCTGTCGAGCCGCGGCGGTATTCATAAAGATACGCCAAGCGATCTGCTGACTCCTTACGTGAAACTGTTCCTGGGCTTTATCGGCATCACCGACGTCGAGTTCGTGCTGGCCGAAGGCATTGCCTATGGTCCAGAAGTGGCAACCAAAGCCACCAGCGACGCGAAAGACGCCATCAAGCAGATTGTCGCCGCATAAATGCTGCATTGAATAACTGCCCTACGATAAAAGGGCAGAATGCCGTCATTGCCGGGCCTGAGCGCCCGGCTTTTTTATGGCGCACAAATTACTTTTGCAGCCACTGCCCGTTGATACCCCGCACATATTCCCCCGCCGATGCGCGCGCAACCAGTTTTTCACCGGCAATACGTCCAACCTCTTGCGTCGTCAGGCGATTTTGCTGCGCCACACGCTGATACTGTTCGGCACGGCCCGCATTGATGCGTGCCACCAGGGCCAGCGTTTCCTTATCCTGCTGACGGGCGGCAATATAGCCGCTAAGGGTTTCCCCTACGCGTCCCTGCTGACGCGCCTCGTCAAGCGTTAGCGCCCAAGCCGAAGGGGCGAGCAACAGGGCAACAACCAGCGCCATTACGCTGCGTTTCATCGTTCCGCTCCTCAAAACAGGCCGCTCTGCTCTTTTAACAGCGCTTCGACATCTTTATCCACCTTAATGTGGATTTCGTGTTCGATTTTTACGTTCATGTTAATGGTAATGGGCTCTTTTGGCGCCGCCACTTCAATGCGCGGCACGCAGCCCAGCAGCGGCAGGACGGCTGCCAGCAACGCGAATGCCCTCAGGCTCATGGTTGGGGATCCTTTCTGGATGGCAGGGTAGCGTGTTGCTCTACCCAAGATTGCAAGTTATCGCCAAAGCGCAGGCTGCGCCACAGCTGAAAAAGATTTTCCTGATGACGGTAGTTCAGGTTGACCTGCTGACGGCGATTGCTGAACTGGCTGGTGCCTTTAACTTCCGCTTGCAGAGACAGGTTACCGACATTGTCCAGATCCAGCGTGGCCCACGCACGCGACATTTCCATGTAACGCAGCCAGTCCAGTGCCGCACCGGCCGCCACGTTGTTTTTGACGATGGCATCCGCCATGTCTTTATCAAGGCGGAACGTTAGCGGCCCGCTGTTGGCAATCCACCCTTTTTCGATTAACCAGCGCGGGTTATTTACCCACAGCGGTAACTCGCCGTTGACCTCGCCCGACATCGCAAATTGCTTAGGTTTCAGCGCGGTCACCAGCCGGCTCAGATTGATGCTGCGCAGCGTAATGCGCGCCGGCTGCCGCTGAGGCAGCGACAGCCACGGCATGCTAACGTGTCCACCCAGCAGGTCAAAATTCACATTGCTCAGCGTGAGCGGCTGACGCGGCTGCCACGGATAGTGGCCTTGCAGATCGGCGGTGATGTTTTGCAGCGCAAACTGGTTTTTGACTTCGGCAATGCGCAGTGACACCGGGCCGCGGCGGCCGAGCTGCCACTGGTGTGCTTTCAGGCGGAACGGCAACGTAAAGTCAATGCCATTGATTTCACTGTCCGGCATCCAGACGCTGCCCTGCTTCACGGCCCAGAAACCGCCTGCCTCAAACCCTTGCGCTGGCGCGGCGGAAAAGGCCACTTGCGCGCGGAGCTGACCCGACTGAATCCGCATCTTCATGTCGCTGCTCAGCAGCGGTTGAAACACCGCCAGCGACTGTGAAGGCCACCACGCCTGTCCGCGCAGTCGCGTTCCGTCCCAGCGACCGTGCACGCGCAGGGGGCCGATCTCGGCGGCGGTTAACTGGCCGCGCCACTGGAAATGGCCGGGATCATTCCCCACCGCCTGGAAATCCAGCTGCGACGGCGGCAGCCTGCCACCGTAGTCAAACTGCGTTTGGCCGGCGCGCAGCGTAAAGCCGCCGGCGAATGAGGCGCGTGACGGATCGCGCGCCCAGCGCACCGGCGCGGTCAGGCGCAGGCGCGGCTTGGCCACGGTCACGCCGCCATAGGCGAGTTGGTCGAACCCGGTATCGAGGGTATCCAGCGTGATTTGCGTTCCCTGCCAGCTGCCGGTGCCTTTCACATCCCAGCGCGCCTGCAGCGGCACCATTTCGCCCTTGCCCCAATAGCGCCAGTTCCAGCGCCCGCTGTCTGGCCAGAAGTGATTGGCGTGACCATCCAGATGCAGTGTAAAGCGCCCGAGTCCGCTGTCGTGCGCGCGAAGAATCGCCTGCAGGCGTCCATCAATGCCGCCGGCGCCCAGCGTCACCCCCGCCAGCGGCCAGCGCGCCTCATCAACGTCCAGCGTTGAAAGCAGGCGACCGCGCAAGCGCAGCAGCGCACCGGGTTTCAGCGTGAGTTGGGGGGAGAGAATGCTGCCGTGCAGGAGGCCAGGCAGGCTGCCAAAGAGTTGCAGATCGGCGAGTTTGCTCTCGCCGGTCAGCTGGAAAGGTAACGCGCTATCGGTGAAGCGCAACGCGCCCGGCCCAACGCTGAGCACCAGGTTACCTTTGCCGCCGCGGCCGCGCGTTAAAAGGTTGGCGCGGCCGCGAATTTCGGTCTGCGCGAGCCCTTGCTGCCAGTTTTGCAGCGTTAGCGCTACGCCGCCTGAAAGAGGCTGATCGGCCTGAGGCCAGCGCCACTCACCGTCGTGGATACGAATTTGCTGGCTATCCGCCTGCCACGGCAGACGCAGCAGCGGTTGAACGATGCCCTGTTGCGTCACCTGTAATTCACCCTGCTGGTGCTGCCAGTTTAGCGTCACGGCAAGGGGCTGCGGCCACTGCGCGAGATGGAGGCCGCCGTGCAGTTCGCCCGCCACCGGCACCCCTTGCGCCAGCGTGGATAGGGTGAAATCACCCGAGAGCGTCAGCGGTGACGTCAGCGCGGGATACGCCAGCTCAAGGCGCGTAAGATGCAGCTGCTGCCCTTGCAGCTGAGCATTCAGTTGCAGATTCTCGCCCTGAAAGCGCACGCGCTGGTCGCGTTTATCCAGTGTCAAATCGAGGCGCCCAGCATACTGCGGCCAGGGGAGAAGCGTCAGACGATCAATCCGCACGTCCGCGTCCGGCAGACGCTGCTGCCACTCAGCCAACGAGCGCGGTGCCGCGCGGCTGCTGTGCGGTAGCGATGCCAGACAATCAGTGTCCAGCTGAACGCGGCCCGCTTGCAGGTGCCAACGGTGCTGATGCCAGCCAAGCTGTGCCGCCTGCACCTGCGCCAGCGCGCATTCTCCCGCGTAATAGCGCACCGCAGGAAAGCGCAGGTTGCCTGCGTGCCAACCCGGCGCGCCGTCAAGTGCAATGCGGGTATCTTCGGGCAACCACAGCCCGACAACGCGCGGCAGCCACTGCGTGACGGTCAGCAGCAATCCCACTATCAGCACGGTCAGCGCCAGTAGCGCAGCAAGAGTTCGACGAAGGCCACGCCTCATGGCAGCTAACGTTCCTGTTGATATGATCCTGCCCAAGATGATGGCATGTTATCTGCGTTTTATGAAGGCGTTACGCCTTAGTCTGCCTTAAGCGCAGCAAAACCGGATGGAAGACGTTATTCTGTAACGATAACGTCGTGGCATTTTTCAGGAGTGAAACAATGAAAGTTGCGGTTTACAGCACCAAACACTATGACCAAAAGTACCTCGATCAGGTCAATGCGCGCTTTGGCTTTGATCTCACCTATTTTGATTTTCTACTGAGTGAAACCACTGCAAAAAATGCCGCAGGGTGCGATGCGGTGTGCATTTTTGTTAACGATGACGCCAGCAAAGCGGTATTGGAAGAGCTCGCCGCCGTGGGCGTGAAATACATCGCGCTGCGCTGCGCGGGTTTCAACAACGTCGATCTGCAGGCCGCCGCCGCGCTTAACCTCAAAGTGGTGCGCGTGCCCGCTTACTCGCCCGAAGCGGTGGCCGAGCATGCGGTGGGCTTGATGATGGCGTTGAACCGCCGCATCCATCGCGCCTACCAGCGCACGCGCGACGCCAACTTTTCGCTGGATGGCCTGACCGGCTTCAACATGTACAACAAAACGGCGGGCATTATTGGCACGGGGAAAATCGGGTTGGCCGCCCTGCGCATTCTCAAGGGATTTGGCATGCGCCTGCTGGCGTACGATCCTTATCCGGCGGAAGCCGCCCGCGCATTGGGTGCGGAATACGTCGATTTGCACACCCTGTTCGCGCAATCTGACGTGATCACGCTGCACTGCCCGATGACGCCGGAAAACCATCATCTGCTCAATGCAGAAGCGTTTAGCCAGATGAAAGATGGCGTGATGATCATCAACACCAGCCGCGGCGGCTTAATTGACTCACAAGCGGCGATTGACGCGCTGAAACAGCAGAAAATTGGCTCACTCGGTATGGATGTTTATGAGAATGAGCGCGATCTCTTTTTTGAAGATAAATCTAACGATGTGATTCAGGATGACGTTTTCCGCCGCCTGTCTGCCTGCCATAACGTGCTCTTTACTGGGCATCAGGCGTTTCTAACGGCCGAAGCCCTGACCGCTATCTCAGAAACCACGCTCGACAATCTTCAACGTATCGAACGCGGCGAACAGAGTGAAAATGAGGTCACCGCATAGCAAAGTTGCGCCTGCGTTAGCGGGCGCAGCGTCCGCCCATCAGCGCCTGCTCATCGCAGCGGCGGCCATTGCCTAGCTGACACATGCCAATGCGCGATCCATCAAGCTGGCGCGAAAACGCCAGCGTTCCCCCGGCGTTGCTGCAATTGACTTCCGCCAAGGATGACATCACCACATGCGGTGAAACGTGGGCGGCGGTGGCCTGTTGCGGCGGTTCGTCGCTGTTGCTGCTGCAGCCAGCAAGTAACAGCGCTGCGCCAGCCAGCAATAATGTAGCGGCTTTCATCAGTCGGGCTCCGGGGGTGTCGGGTACAAAAGAGGACTCAGCATATGTCAGCAGCTGCGCGGGGTCGAGGGGCGACACAGCTTTTTACAAAATTTAAGAATAAGCATTGCAAGCAGAATTATCCTGTTTGCAGTCGCGGCAGCGGTATTACCCCGCTTTATTCCACTGACAGGAGGAAAAATGTTAACTGACATGCTCATTCGCATTGCCCTTGCCGGTATTTTGGGCGGCCTGATCGGCCTGGAGCGACAAATGCGCGCCAAAGAGGCGGGACTGCGCACCCATATTCTCGTCGGCATCGGCAGCGCGATGTTTATGCTGGTATCAAAGTATGGCTTTGCCGACATGCTGACTAATGACCATGTGGCGCTGGATCCCAGCCGAATCGCGGCGCAGGTGGTCAGCGGCATGGGCTTTCTCGGCGCGGGCACCATTATCATTCAAAAGCAGATTGTCAAAGGCCTCACCACCGCCGCAGGGTTGTGGGTTACCGCGGCAATTGGGTTGGTGATTGGTAGCGGCATGTACGAAATTGGTATTTACGGCACCGTGCTGGCGCTGGTAGTGCTGGAAACGTTTCGGCGCATTAGCCACTGGTTGATTGGGCGCCACCATACGCTGCTGGTGCAGCTGAAGCCGAAAAGCGTGCCATTGGTGCTTCTGGTCTTACAACGGGAGCATTTGCGCTACGGCCGCATCGCCGTGGTGAACCGCGATGAAGAGAGTGGCCTGTGTGAGCTAAGCGCAGAAGTGACATTGTCACGCAGCGCCCCGCTGCACGCCATCTATGACAAGGTGATGGAAGTCAAAGGGGTGCATTCCCTGGAGATGATGTGATCGGCGCGGTAAAAACGCCTCATTCATGAAAAGCATGAAAAGAGTGCAGCTGACGCTGGCTTTCGCGGCAGCAATCCGTACCATACGCACTCATGTTAAAGAGGGTTGAGCGCCGCGTAGGTTCCTCTCTGCCGCTAACGATCCTGGTCTTCACTGTTAAGCGTGAAAATAATGTCAGAAAATCAAGAAATAAGTAAAAAAGAACAGTACAACCTGAATAAGCTGCAAAAGCGTCTGCGCCGCAATGTCGGCGAAGCCATTGCCGACTTCAACATGATTGAAGAAGGCGATCGCATCATGGTGTGCCTGTCCGGAGGCAAAGACAGCTACACCATGCTGGAAATACTGCGCAGCTTACAAAAGAGCGCACCGGTGAACTTTTCGCTGGTGGCAGTGAACCTCGACCAGAAACAGCCCGGCTTCCCGGCGCATATTCTACCCGCATGGCTGGAAGAACTTGGCATTGAGTACAAAATTGTCACCGAAGACACCTACTCAATCGTTAAAGAAAAAATCCCGGAAGGCAAAACGACCTGCTCACTGTGCTCCCGCTTGCGTCGCGGCATTCTCTACCGCACCGCGAGCGAATTAGGCTGCACCAAGATTGCGCTCGGTCATCATCGCGACGATATTTTACAGACGCTGTTCCTGAACATGTTCTATGGCGGCAAGATGAAAGGCATGCCGCCCAAGCTGATGAGCGATGACGGCCAACATATCGTCATCCGCCCGCTGGCTTACTGCCGCGAAAAGGATATTATCCGCTTTGCCGAAGCGCGTCAGTTCCCCATTATTCCCTGCAACCTGTGCGGTTCACAGCCGAATCTTCAACGTCAGGTGGTGGGCGATATGCTGCGTGACTGGGACAAGCGTTATCCGGGACGTTTGGAAACCATGTTCAGCGCGATGCAGGATATTGTGCCCTCACACATGGCCGATACTACGCTGTTTGATTTTAAAGGGCTGCGTCACGGCGACGCGGTGGTCGACGGCGGCGACATCGGCTTTGATCGTGAAACGCTGCCGCTCAAGCCCGCGGGCTGGCAGCCTGAAGAAGACGACGACCTTGCTGAAAAACAGATTCGGCTCGACGTACTCGAAATCAAGTAACGGTGCAGACAAAAAAGGCGCGTTGATCACAACGCGCCTTTTTTATTACCCGTGTGGCGGCGGGTCCGAGATGGGCGGATAAGCCGGATCGTGCGGCGGATCCGGCTCCGGTATCGGCTGAGGCTGCGGTATCGGTTCGGGAATCGGTGGCGGATCGGTTGGAATGGGTTCACTGGCAGTGAATGGTTGCATGCCCTTCTCCTTTTCGCTGGATGTCTTGTAAGCGTAGGAAAAGAAACGCACTCAGGCCAGGCGGGCAAAAAAAAGCCGGCAGTGATGCCGGCGTGTGCGCATTAATGCGGTTAAACATTCGTGCGAAATCAAGAAGTAAGACAATGTGGAGCACAACGCCCATCGCTTGACGTTGCATTCACCTGCAAGAGAGAGTGTGCCGCGCTGCGCCCAAAAGCGTTTTGATTTCGATCAGGTTTATGCGTTTTTTCGCCTCAGCGTAAGCGCGCATCCCACGCAACGCCATGTTGATCAGAGCGTCATAGCCACTTGCGCCGCTTAAGCCACAGCGCCACGCCGCCCACCATCAGCAACAGCAGAACGCAAAACGCCGTAAAACCCATCGGCCAACTCCCGCCCGGAATGCCGCCAAGATTGACGCCAAACAGCCCGGTTAAAAAGGTCGCTGGCAGGAAAATCATCGCCATCAGCGACATAGTGTAGGTGCGACGGTTCATGGACTCCGCCAACAGCGAGGCCACTTCGTCAGCGAGAATGCCGGTTCGCGCCACGCCCGCGTTAAGGTCGTCCAACCCTCGACCCAGCCGGTCGGCAACGTCCTGCATGCGGCGGCGATCGTCATCGTTCATCCAGGTGAGTTTTTCACTGGCGAGGCGCGCATACACATCGCGCTGCGGTGCCATGTAGCGTCGCATCACAATCAATTGTTTACGTAACAGCGCCAGCTCACCGCGGGCGGGCACTTGCTGGTCCATCAGTGCATCTTCCAACTCGATGATTTTGTCGTGCATCTCTTCGATAAACTCGCTGGCGTGATCGGTCAGCGCATCACACACCTCCACCAGCCAGCTGCCGCCGTCAATCGGGCCATTGCCCGCTTGCAGCTCGTTCAGTACGTCATCAATGGCGTTGACCTTACGCCGCCGGGTAGAGACGATGAGCTTATCGTTGATGAACACCCGCATCGCCACCAGCTGATCCGGACGCGCGTCGGCGTTGTGATTCACGCTGCGCAGCACGATCATAAAGCCGTCGCCAAGGCGCGTTACGCGCGGACGCATACTGTCACCGGCCAGCGCGTCGCGCACCGAATCGGGAATAAGCGGCGTTTTTTGTAGCCAGTCGGCGCTCTGCCGTTGGGTGTAGTTGAGATGCAGCCAGCACGGACGCTCGCAGTGGATCACATCTTTGTCTTCAATAGCGATCATGCCGCCCTGTCCGTCCAGCTGACAGGCAATGATCGCATCAGATACTTTTAGCGCGCTTCCTTCAATGACGTTCACATCCTCGCCTCACTCCGCTTTCAATGCGCTACAGTCTAGCGTGGCGACGATGAGTTGCAATCACCGGGCTGTGAACAAACGTGAGCAAGAACGGGCGTTCCGTCGCCCCGTTCTGCGAGGATTAATGCTGCGCGATCCACAGCTCACGGCTGTAGGCCACATCTTCGGGGTTGGTAATGGGATAGCCCTTGACGTACGGCTTGATCAATCGACCGTTCGTGTATTGATAAATCGGCGCGATGGGCGCCTGTTCGGCGATGATCTGTTCCGCTTTGTTGTAATCCGCATTGCGCGCCGCCGCATTGGTATCAGTGCTCGCTTTCGCCAGCACGGCGTCATATTCCGCACTGTGGAAGCGCGGAATATTGCTGCTGTTACCCGAGGTCAACAGGCTCAGGAACGTTGAAGGCTCATTGTAGTCGCCGACCCAAGAGGCGCGAATCACATCGAAATTGCCGCTGTTGCGGCTATCGATATAGCTTTTCCACTCCTGATTCTGCAGCGTCACGTCCACGCCCAGATTTTTTTTCCACATGGAGGCGACCGCAATCGCGATCTTCTGATGGCTCTCCGACGTGTTATACAGCAGGGTAAGATGCAGCGGCTTACCCGGCCCATAGCCTGCAGCGCTTAACAGCGCTTTTGCCTGAGCATTGAGTTCCTGCTGACTGTGCTGCTGTAAAATACTTTGCTGCGGGGTAAAGCCGGCGGTCACGTCTGGCGTGAAGTGCCAGGCCGGTTTTTCCCCGGTGCCCAACACTTTTTCCGCGATGATACGGCGATCGATGCTCCATGACAGCGCTCTGCGAACCCGTGCGTCTGCGGTTGGCCCTTTTTGCGTGTTAAACGCATAGTAGTAGGTGCCGAGTTGATCGGGCGTATACACCTCGCCCGGCAACGTTTTCTTTAGCATGGCATACAGGTTTTTAGGAAAAGATTCGGTGATATCGATGTCGCCGGCGCGGTAGCGTTTGGTGGCGCTCGACTCTTCGTTGATCGGCACAAATGTCACTTTATTCAGCACGGAGTGCGCGTTGTCCCAGTAATGCGGATTACGCGCCAGGACGATTTTTTCATTCACCACGCGCGATGTCAGCTGATAGGCGCCGTTGCCAACCAGCTTGCCCGGCGCAGTCCAGTCGTTGCCGTACTGTGCAATCACGCTTTTCGGTACGGGGTAAAGCGCAACATTGGCTACCATTGCGGGGAACCACGGCACAGGTCGTGACAATGTCACCTTAAGGTGCTGTGCGTCAGTGGCGACCACGCCTAAGGTGTCGGGCGACATTTTACCTTGGGTTATGGCTTCAGCGTGGGTAATGCCGCTTAGGGCGGCGAACCACGCGAAGGGCGAACTGCTTTTGGGATCGACCAGGCGCTGCCAGCTGTAGACAAAATCTTGCGCGGTCACCGGCTCGCCGTTTGACCAGCGGGCGTCATTACGCAGCGTAAACAGCCAGGTTTTGTTGTCATGGGTACTCCATTCAGACGCCACGCCCGGCACGATCTGCCCGTGTGCATCCTGATTGGTTAGCCCTTCAAAGAGATCGCGCATTACCTGAATTTCAGGCAATCCGACCGCTTTTAGTGGGTCTAACGAAGCGGGCTCATCTTTGATGTGACGAACAATTTCCTGTTTGGCCGCCAACTGTGCGCCAGCCGGCACCTCCGCCGCCCATGCCGGTGCCAACGCACTGGCAATCCATGCCGCCGCCCATGTTTTACGCCACGTTACCTTCATCATCCCTCCTTTCCCGCAATAATGACGGCGACAGAAGCGCTGCGCCGCCAGAGACGCTTGGCACTTTATCGCATATTGCTAATCAATAAATAGCTATTTCCCGAGGCGCGGTTTACCGCTATGTTGAGCCTGAACTCCCCGTCACACTTTTGCTCACCGCGTCGGCGCTCGCCCGCCTTGAGACGCCCAAAGAGGAACGTTATGTCTGCACATCATCCCCGGCCGCTGCGCGGCAGACTCAGTGCGGTTCGGCAGCAATACGGCAGCTCCGCGCTGGGCGCCCCGCTTTTATGGTTTCCCGCGCCTGCGGCGGATGCCGAAACTGGCCTGATTATTGCGGGCACCCACGGTGACGAAAATGCGGCCGTTGCGACCTTGTCTGGCGCGATGCGCACCCTGCCGGACACGCTGCGCCGCCACCATGTGATTCTGGCGGTCAACCCTGACGGCTGTCAGCTTGGTTTACGTGCCAATGCAAATGGCGTGGATCTCAACCGCAATTTTCCCGCAGCAAACTGGCAGCACGGCGACACGGTATACCGCTGGAATAGCGCGGCAGACGCGCGCGATGTGGTGCTGTCCACCGGCAATGCGCCCTCCTCGGAACCTGAAACGCAGGCGCTGTGCCAGCTGATTCATCGGATAAAACCGCACTGGGTCGTGTCGTGGCATGAGCCCTTAGCGTGTATTGACGATCCGCACCACAGCGCGCTTGGGCAATGGCTGGCAGCGCAAACCGACTTACCGCTGGTGAGCAGCGTCGGTTACGCTACGCCGGGCTCATTTGGTAGTTGGTGCGATGATCTCGGCCTGCTGTGCATTACCGCCGAAATGCCGCCTATTTCGGTCGATGAAGCGACGGAGGTGTATCTGGACGCCATGATCAACCTGCTGCGCTGGCAGCCCGCAGATTAAGGACACCGTGCGCGAAGTGCAGCGCGGGCTCAACGTCTACTGCCAGCCACGTTGGGCCATCCAGATCGGCAAAAGTGGCTACGGCGGTAAGCGGCAGCGCAGCGCGTATCGCACGCGATGTGCACAGCATACAACCGAGCATGATCTTAAACCCCTGCGCCTCTGCCGCGGTGGCCAGTGCCAGCGCCTCGGTGAATCCGCCGGTTTTATCGAGCTTGATGTTGATCATGTCGTAGCGCCCTCGCAGCAGCGGCAGGTTTTCCCGCGTGTGACAGCTCTCATCGGCGCAGATAGGCAGCGGATGAATAAAATTCTCCAGCGCCGCGTCCTCTCCGGCGGGCAGCGGCTGCTCCAGCATGGCAACCTGCAAATCCGCCAGCAGCTGGCAGCGCGCCGCCAAACCCTCTGCGGGCCAGGATTCGTTGGCATCAACAATCAGCGTGGCCTCCGGTACGGCGCTGCGAATGGCCACCAGCCGTTCACTGATCAGGTGATTATCCATTTTGATTTTAAGTAGGCGTGCCCCATGCTGCCAGAGCGCTGAGGCGCTGCTCGCCATGGCATCGGGCGTATCAATGCTCACCGTGTGCGCCGTCACGATCGCGTCCGGCGTCTGCAGGTTGCTCAGTGACGCCAGGGATTGACCCTGTTGTTGACAGGCCAAATCCCACAGCGCGCAGTCGATGGCGTTGCGCGCCGCGCCTGCGGGCATCGCCTGCTGCAGCTCGGCGCGCGTCATGCCGTGCTGAATGGCCGCCAGCTGATCGGCGATTTGCTGTAGCACCGACGCTTCGCTTTCACCATAGCGCGCATACGGCGTGGCTTCGCCGACGCCTTTGTAGCCGTCCTGTTCGATCTCCACCACCACCACGTGCGCTTCGGTGCGGCTGCCGCGCGAAATAACAAACGGCGAATGCAGCGGCCAGGCTTCCGGGTAACTTTTCACTGTTCTCATTATTTCTCCTTAAGGTTGCGGTGATTCACACAACGGCACGGTTTACACTCGAAAACCCTTAAAATTTATGTCATAAACAGGCGCTATACCTGTCCAGATGGCAATGTTATCTGGTTTTTATTGTTAATAAGGAAATCCTATGTCGCAGAAAGTGCATTTTCAGGGCAATGACGTCCCCGTAGCGGGACACTTCCCTCAGGCCGGTGAAAAGGCGAAGCCTTTCACGCTGGTTGCCAAAGATCTGAATGATGTTTCGCTGGCAACCTTCGCAGGCAAACGCAAAGTGCTGAACATTTTCCCGAGCATTGATACCGGCGTCTGTGCGGCCTCGGTGCGTAAGTTCAACGAGCGCTCTGGTGATGCCGACAATACGGTCGTACTGTGTATCTCTGCTGACCTGCCGTTTGCGCAATCACGCTTTTGCGGCGCTGAGGGCGTCAATAACGTTGTCACGCTGTCGGCGATGCGCGGATCGGAATTTAAAGAAGATTACGGCGTTGCCATTGCGGATGGCCCATTGAAAGGGTTAACCGCGCGTGCCGTGGTAGTACTGGACGAAAATGACACGGTGATTTACAGCGAGTTGGTCGATGAAATCACCCACGAGCCAGACTACGATGCGGCTCTTGCTGCGTTGAAATAACGCTTCTGCCTGTAGCGGGCGTCGCTACAGGCATCCCTTACCGGTGATTACTCGCCTTCTCCCCGCTTTTGGCCCAAACCATATTCACGCAGTTTATTCGCAATCGCCGTGTGCGATACGCCCAGCCGCTTGGCTAATTTACGCGTACTCGGGTAGGAGATGTAGAGCCGCGTCAGTACCGAGCGTTCAAACCGGCTCGTAATGTCATCCAGCGATCCTTCCATCGCTTCGTCCCCCAGCGAGACGTTAAGCGCCTGTTCCGGCAGCACAATATCCTGCGGGCGCAGCTCGTACCCTTCCAGCTGCGTCAGCGCACGGTACAGGGCGTTTTTGAGCTGCCGCACATTACCCGGCCAGCTGTAGCGCATAAGAAACGGCGCGAGCTGAGGCGAGAGACGCGGCCGCGGTAGCCCCTGCTCGTCGGCAAAGCGCGCCACAAACATCTCGCTTAGCGGCAGAATATCCTGCGGGCGATCGCGCAGCGGCGGCAAATTTAAGGTGAGTACATTGAGGCGGTAGAACAGATCCTCTCGAAATTCGCCGCGCTGCACCAGTTCAAAGAGATTTTTTTGCGTAGCGCAAATCACGCGCACATCAACGTGCACCTCATGCTCCTCACCAACGCGACGGAAGGTGCCATCGTTGAGAAAACGCAGCAGTTTGGTTTGCATCCGTGGCGACATTTCACCGATTTCATCCAGCAGCACGGACCCGCCGTTTGCTTGCTCAAAAAATCCTTTTTTCCCCTCTAACGCATTGGGGTACGCCCCAGGCGCATGACCAAAAAGTTCACTTTCAGCCACGTCGTCGGGCAGTGAAGCGCAATTGAGCGCCAAAAACGGTTTTTTGCCGCGCGCGCTGCGCAGGTGGCAGGCGCGGGCCAGCATGTCTTTGCCGGTGCCGGTGTCGCCCACGATCAGCAGCGGCGCGCTATGCATTGCCAGCTTGCGGGCCTGATCGACAACCTGACGCATCTTTGGCGTCACGGCCACGATGTGCTCAAACTCGGACTCGTCCGTCACCTGGAGGTTTTGCAGCTGGCGCCCCATTCGCGCGGTGGATTTCAGCGTCACCATCGCGCCCACCGGCTGATCGTCCTGGCTCTCTTCGCCGGCCAGATAAATGGGCCGCGCTTCCATCAGGAAATCCCGCCCGTGAATCACCACCTGCTGCGCCTGCGCATCGACGCGTTCGTGCTCCAGCCAACGCTGAAAGTTGAACCCGGTAATCAGCGCACCGGCATTTTGATTACGCAGCTTCAGCTCGTCGAGCTGGAACAGGTTTTGCGCCGCCGGGTTAGACAATTCCACTTTGCCTTTTAAATCAATGGAAAATACCGGCTCCGGCATCGCCACCAGCAGCGCACTCAGCGCGCGATGCTCACGCTCTGAAGGCATATAGGCCACGGTGCGCACGTCAGTCACGCCCGGTGTACGGCGAATTTCCGCCATCAGGCTGCTGAAGGGCTCAAAGGCCAGCGCCGAAAAGTTGAGATAAATGCGGCCGAGCGGCGCAATTTCGATGCCGCGCAGATCGATATTGCGCGCCACCAGCAGGTCGAGTAGCTCGCGCGCCAGTCCGATGCGATCCTGGCAAAACACTTCCAAACGCATTGCGATGAGCCTTATTTTGTCTGAGATTTTACAGATAATACGCTAACTTGCAGCGCCTCAGAAGAGTGTTGTCATGAAAAGTTGACAGTTTGCGAGCAACGCCGCACTGCGCCTCATCTTCGGCGCAGGAACGCGTAGTCGAGGGGGAGACAATTGGAGGTTCGTGCCGCCCTTCCGTTCCCGTTCAGAAGGAAAGGCGAGCAAACGTGCATTATTTGGTGGTGTCTGCTTTATTACTGCTTTTCGCCAAAGCCGCTTTCAGCTGGGACACTAATTCACGGCGAAAGTCGCCTAAGCGCGGTTTATCCGTTTCGAGCCACGGCAGAGGACGACACAGCTCCATCGCTTTAATGCCCAAGCGGGCGGTGAGCAGCCCTGCGCCAATACCTTGCGCCGCTCTGGCGGAAAGACGCGCCGCAATGTCCTGGGAAACCCAGTCCATGCCAACTTCACGCACCAGCTCCGACGCCCCGGCAAACGCCATATTCAGCAGCACAAGGCGAAACAGACGCAGGCGGCTGAAGTAGCCCAGCTCAATACCGTAAATGGCCGCGATGCGGTTTACCAGACGCAAATTGCGCCAGGCCATGAAAGCCATGTCGACCAGCGCCAGTGGACTCACGGCAATCATGAGCGTGGATTCGGCCGCGTGGCGGCTGATTTCACGACGTGCCTGACGATCAAGCACCGGCTGTACAAATTGGGCATACAGCGTCACGATCTCCCGGTCGTTTTGCGTGTCGTGCAGCGCGGCGTGCCAGCGCTGCAGTGCCGGATGACCATGATCAAGCTGCGCCTGACGCGCCAGACGTTCGCAAAAGTCGCGTCCTTTACCCACACCGTGACTGTTCAGCAAGGTGCGCGCGGTGTCACGCGTTTCAGCGCGGGCGCGCAGCTTGTACAGCCGGCGCCACTCGCTCACCAGCGCCCCAGTGCCCGCCGCCACAATCAGGCCGCCGGCCACACCGCTGCCCAGCGCGAACCCGTCGCGCGTCAGCCAGGCATCATGCAGCCACTCAACGCCCTGTGCCACGACGCTCAAGGCAAACACCGCCAGGCCTGCGCCCACCATCCTGCGCCAGACGCTGCGCTTGGGCTGCAGCGCCGCTTCGACGACTTTTTCGCCCGCGCTCTCTTCCAGCGGTTCGGCTTCAGTGCTGGGCATAAACGCTTCTTCAGCCTGCGGTGAAAAGGTCTGAGCCGCGCGCAGCGGCGTCACCGGATCCTGCTCCAGCGGACGCGCAAAATCGATGCGCGGTTTTAACGGCGTATCGTCGCTCATCGCAATTTATCTCCCAGTAAAAATTCCAGCGCCGCATCCATACGAATGTGCGGCAGTGGACGATCGACGTCCAGCTGCCGGGGGCGGAACTGTTCAAATTGAAAACCTTGCTGCTGCCAAAAGTTGTTTCCCGGCAGGCGCGGCGGCACTTCACCGGGATACACGGTAAGAGCTTCATTGTCACTGAGTCGGTGACCGCGTAACGCCGGAATTTTCTCACCGCGGTGATCCACCAGGCCGCTCTCTGTCGCCTGCACCGAAGCCAGTCCCATGCAGTCCATGCTGATGCCTTCAAAGGCGGCGTTTTGCCAGGCGTCCTGCACCAGCTGCTGCAGCAGCGACACCATATTGGCGTGCTGATCGGCGGTGATGTGATCGGCTTTAGTGGCCGCGAACAGAAGTTTATCAATCACCGGCGAAAACAGACGGCGAAATAGCGTACGCTGACCATAGTGGAAGCTCTGCATTAGCTGGGTTAACGCAAGGCGCATATCATTAAACGCCTGCGGACCACTGTTGAGCGGCTGAAGGCAGTCCACCAAGACAATCTGGCGGTCAAAGCGTAGAAAGTGATTTTTATAGAACCCTTTCACGATGTGCTGACAGTAATAGGCGAAGCGTTGCTGCAGCACAGCGAAGTTACTGCCCGCCGGCGCCTGCAACAGCGCGCTGGCGCGCGTTTCATCATCCTGCGGCCACGGGAAAAATTGCAGCGCCGGTGCCCCCGCCATCTCGCCCGGCAGCACAAAGCGACCCGGTTGGATAAAGTGCAATCCCTGATCTTTACACTGATGCAAATAAGCGGTCCAGGCGGCGGCGATCTCGGCCAGACGATTCTCATCCGCCGGGGCGAAGGGATCGAGATCCGCACAGCGTTGCTGCCATGTCGCCGCCCACTGCTGACGCGGGCCGCTGAGTAAGCCGCGCATTTGCCGCGACCAGCTCAGGTAATCTTGCCCCAGCATCGGCAAATCAAGCAGCCACTCGCCGGGATAATCCACAATTTCGAGATAGAGCGTGGCGGTATCTTTGACGTGGCGCAGCAGCGAGCGATCCGGCCGATAGCGCAGCGCGAGGCACATCTCACTGACGCCGCGCGTGGGCGTTGGCCAAACGGGCGGCGTGCTGTAAAGCTGCGCCAATCCCTCATCGTAAGTAAAGCGAGGCGTACCGAGTTCGCGCTGTGGCACACGCTTAACGCCAAGCAGCCGCGCTTCGCGTACCGCAGAAAACAGCGGCAAACGTGCGCCGCTGTGAACATTCAACAGTTGATTAACCAGCGAGGTGATAAACGCGGTTTTGCCGCTGCGGCTCAAGCCGGTAACGGCGAGGCGCAGGTGGCGGTCAACGCCGCGATTAACCCACGCCGCCAATTCATTTTGCAGTCTTTTCATCGTTATCCCTGATGAAGCGTGCCGCAAGGCGCTTGAGCGTCTTGCTAAGCACCGGCTCCAGGGCTGCCGCCAGCAACAGGCGAAGCGGGCGGCGCGCCACCGATTTTACTGCCCAGCCAGCCAGCCCGCCGGGCGCATAGGTTACGGCGTTGATAATGATAAATTTTCCTGCCGACTTCAATGCAGGCGTGGCGCGGCGACGTAACGCAGTAAAACGTTGTGAATGCATGACCACCTCTCAACGGCATAGAACGCGGACCCGCTGTCGGGCCCGCAAATAGTGATTAGAGCTGGCGGAAACGACTGCGCACGCTGAACGTTTCCGAGGTGACGTAACGTTCAATTTCTCGCACGTTACGTTCATCGCTGCTCAAGGCGCTTTCCAGCTCATCAAGCAGATCGCGGGCGCTGGGTGTACGTTGTTCAGGGGCGTCTTCAGGCTTCTCGTCCAACACAAAGCCGAGAATAAAGTACGCCACGATCGTGAACATAAACAGGCCAAAAAACAGCGATAACACCACGATAATGCGCAGCAGGCGCACCGGAATATCGAGGTACTCCGCCAATCCCGCGCAAACGCCGCGGATTTTGCCCTGCTGCGGGATGCGCCACAGTTTGCGGCCCTTCATCATGGCTGCCTCCAGTTAGGGTGCTCGGCATCTAAAATCGCCTCCAGCGCCTCAACGCGCTCCCGCATGCGGCGGGCCTCCAGCGTCAGCTGCTGTAAACGCTGCATCTCGCTGGAAGAGAGCTCCGCGCCGCCGCCGCGCTTATTACTGTAATGCAGCCATAGCCAGATCGGGGCGACGAACAGCACGAAAATCGTCAGCGGTATGGCCAGAAATAATGCGCTCATTGACTCTCCTTAATCATTAAACCGTCACGTCATGTCCGTTTGCTGGACACGCGCCTTCACTCGCTACGCTGGCTCATTTTGGCTTTCAGCGCCGCCAGCTGCTGGCTGATTTCATCGTCTGCTTTAAGGTCAGCAAATTCCTGATCCAGCGTTTTGGCTTTTCCGAAGCGCTGACTTTCCGCCTCAGCTTCCATATGGTCAATGCGGCGCTCAAATGACTCAAAGCGTGCCATCGCTTCATCAATTTTGCCGCTGTCCAGCTGGCGACGCACATCACGTGACGATGAAGCAGCTTGGTGGCGCAGCGTCAGAGCTTGCTGACGGGCGCGCGTTTCGCTGAGTTTTTTCTCCAGCTCGGCGATTTCGCCTTTCATGCGTGCAAGCGTCTCTTCAACCTGCTCCGCCTCCTGCTGCAACGCGGCAATCAGATCGGTCAGTTTCTGCTTTTCGATCAGGGCCGCACGTGCCAAATCTTCTTTTTCTCTACTGATGGCCAGCTCGGCTTTCTGCTGCCATTCCGCCTGCTGCGTGTCCGCCTGGTCGATACGACGCTGCAGCTGCTTTTTCTCCGCCAGGGCACGAGCCGAGGTCGAGCGCACTTCCACCAGCGTATCTTCCATTTCTTGAATCATGAGACGCACCAACTTCTGTGGATCCTCTGCGCGCTCAAGCAGCGAATTAATGTTGGCGTTGACGATATCGGCAAAGCGAGAAAAGATACCCATAGTTGTATTCCTCAATGTGTACGGTAATCGGTTGTCCTGTCTGCTTAATACAAATTGCGTGCCAATTTCATAACGCATTGATTGTAAATGTTTTTGCTTTTTTTGTGCCGTGCAGCCATGCTTGTCGTTAGTGAAATTAATCAAGCTGTGGCGAAATTCATTATGATGACTAGCAAAGAGACCCTGCTCGGTGAATCAAACAACTTTTTAGAGGTGCTGGAGCACGTTTCTCGTCTCGCGCCGCTGGAAAAACCGGTGCTGGTGGTGGGCGAACGGGGTACGGGTAAAGAGCTGATCGCCAGCCGTCTGCACTATCTTTCTGAACGCTGGCAAGGGCCGTTTATCTCACTCAACTGCGCGGCACTCAACGAAAACCTGCTGGATTCTGAACTGTTTGGCCATGAGGCTGGCGCCTTTACCGGTGCGCAAAAACGCCATTTGGGGCGCTTTGAACGTGCCGACGGCGGCACGCTTTTTCTCGATGAACTGGCTACTGCACCGATGCTGGTGCAAGAGAAGCTTCTGCGGGTCATTGAGTATGGGCAACTGGAGCGCGTGGGCGGTAATCATGCGCTGCAGGTCAACGTGCGTTTGGTGTGTGCCACCAATGAAGATTTACCCGCGCTGGCCGCCGCAGGAAAATTCCGCGCAGATTTACTGGACCGCCTCGCGTTTGATGTGGTGCAACTGCCGCCGCTGCGCGCGCGACGCAGTGACATTCTGGTGATGGCGGAGCATTTTGCTATCCAAATGTGCCGTGAACTGGGCATGCCGCTGTTTCCTGGCTTCACGGAGCAGGCCCAGCAGGTACTGCTGAACCACGGCTGGCCAGGAAATGTGCGCGAACTGAAAAATGTGGTGGAGCGTTCAGTTTACCGCCATCACAGCAGCGACCGACCGCTGGATAACATCATTATCAATCCTTTCGCGCCGCCCGATTACGACCTCCCTGTGCAACCTGAAGCCGAGCGGGCGAGTTTGCCCGCCCTGCCGCTGGATTTACGGGAATGGCAAAACCAGCAGGAACGGGCGCTGGTGGAAGCCAGTTTGCAGCAGGCGCGATACAACCAACGCCGCGCGGCTGCGTTACTGCAGGTCACATACCACCAGCTGCGCGCGATGATGAAAAAACACGACGTTAAAATCGATGCCCCCTCATCGGCTGCAATAAATGATAAGTAAATAAAGCGGTGACAGGTGACTCGCGCGCAATAGGCTTATTGCCAAATTAAATTTACCTGATTGCCGCTTTTATTAACGACGCGTCAGATATATTTGGATAGCGCCTTCGTTTTATTGATTAATTCTGCTGCACTGAGCAAAGGTTTTCATAAGCATGTGTACGTGCGGATCCCCCGCACGCAAGGCTGAGGGCCGCCGGGCGACCGGCTGAGGTAAAATGTAAGCGTATTTTAAACCTGTTTTAAATCATTCATTTCGAGCTCTCATACTTTTTCTGCAAATATAAATATCGTCATCCCGCTGCGCTATATTCATTATTCCATTGGATAACGCCCACCTAAAAAATAAGGAATGCGCATGACAATGACGCGTGAAGAGTTTGATGCCAGCCTGGCAGAAATACGTGCGGAAATAGGCCAAAAATTTGCTGACGCAGAGCAGACGCTACGCGAGCAGCACGCAGAACAAAACGCCCAGCTGGCACAGCGCATTGCGACGCTAGATACACTGACGCGTGGCCTTGAGGAAAAATTGCAGGCCCTGGAAGCGGCACAGCAACAGCGGGACCGCCAGCGTGCTATGTGGCAGGATAACGTTGACCCTCAGTCAGCCGAAGGCGGCCGATCTTTTGCCGGTCTTCACGCGGGTCTCTTCAGCACCCTTATCGTGTTTGGCATCATTTTGGCAGTGATCACCGGGCTCATCGTTTTGGGTGCCGCCTTTATGGTGCGATCCTCAGTAAACACTGCTCCGCCTCAGCCGTTAGTGGTTGTGGTTCCGGCATCCTCCGGGCCAGCTGCCGTTCCGCCGCCGCCCCCTGCGCCGGGTGCGGTTCCGCCACCACCGCCTGCACCGGGTGCCGTTCCACCGCCACCGCCTGCACCGGGTGCCGTTCCGCCGCCACCGCCTGCACCGGGTGCCGTTCCGCCGCCGCCGCCGCCTGCACCGGGTGCCGTTCCGCCTGCACCGGGTGCCGTTCCGCCTGCACCGGGTGCCGCTCCGCCACCGCGCTGATGCCCTGCATGGGGTTACCGACAAAAAAAAGCCCGCACATAAGGCGGGCAACGTCATACTGGAAGCAATGTGAGCAATGTCGTGCACTTTATCGGTAGAGACACCGCTGAAGTGCACGCTAATAATAATCATTCCCATTATCATCTGTAAAGCAATGGATGCGATTTTTTCGCTCCATCCTTGCGCGTCTGATGACGTGACGCCCCTTCGCAACAGGCGTCGAGCATTTGGGATGTTCCCCGCTTTACGTTACACTCACGCCACTGCCTGAAATTCGTTGAGCTCTATGTCAAAACTACGCCTTATGCTGCTGCTTAGCCTCAGCGCCTTTATGCTGCCTGCGCTTGCCGCCCCTGTGGAATCGATCCGTAATAGCGGCTTTGTCTACTGCGTAAACGGCACCGTAAACACCTTTAATCCGCAAATGGTGAGCAGCGGTCTGGTTGTGGATACGCTGGCGGCGCAGCTTTACGATCGCCTGGTCGATGTCGATCCCTACACATACCGATTGATGCCCGATCTGGCGCAAAGCTGGGAAGTACGCGATAACGGCGCCACCTACCGCTTCCATCTGCGCAAAAATGTTCAGTTTCAGCACACTAATCAGTTTACCCCCTCGCGCAACATGAATGCCGACGATGTGGTATTTAGCTTTGCGCGCATGTTTGACAGACAGCATCCCTGGCACAACGTTAACGGCGGCAGCTATCCCTATTTTGACAGCCTGCAGTTCGCCGACTCGGTGCAAAGCGTCAAGAAACTGGACAACAGCACCGTCGAAATTCGCCTGAACAGCCCGGATGCCTCATTTCTCTGGCACATCGCGACCCATTACGCGCCGATCCTGTCACAAGAGTATGCCACTCAGCTTACCGCTAAAGGCCAGCAAGAGCGCTTGGATCGCGAGCCCGTGGGTACCGGCCCGTATCAGCTTAGCGAGTACCGTACCGGACAATATTTACGCCTGGCGCGCAATCCGCACTATTGGCGCGGCGTACCGCGATTACAGCAGGTGGTGATCGATTTGGGCGTAGGCGGCACCGGACGTCTTTCTAAATTACTCACCGGCGAATGTGACGTCCTTGCGTATCCCGCCGCCAGCCAGCTCTCGATTTTACGCGACGATCCCCGGCTGCGCATGACGTTACGCCCGGGGATGAACATCGCTTACTTAGCCTTCAATACCCGCAAACCGCCGTTGGATCGGCCCGAAGTGCGTCATGCACTGGCGCTGGCGATCAACAACGAGCGGCTCATGGAGTCGATTTACTACGGCACGGCAGAAACGGCGGCATCGATTTTGCCGCGTGCATCCTGGGCGTATGACAACAGCGCGCGCGTAACGGAATACAATCCGGACAAAGCGCGTGAGGCGCTGCGCGCGCTCGGTATTGAAAATTTGCATCTTCGCCTTGTGGTACCAACCTCCTCGCAGTCCTGGAATCCCAGCCCGCTCAAAACGGCCGAGCTGCTGCAGGCCGATTTAGCGCAGGTGGGCGTTGAAGTGACCATTGCCCCGGTCGAAGGACGGTTTCAGGAAGCCCAGCTGATGGCCATGAATCACGACCTCACGCTTACCGGTTGGTCAACTGACAGCAACGATCCTGACAGCTTTTTTCGGCCACTCCTGAGCTGCGCCGCCATTCGTTCGCAAACCAATTATGCACACTGGTGTTCGCCCGAGTTTGACGCGTTGCTGCAGCGCGCCCTGCTCTCTCAGCAACTTTCGGCGCGCATCGACAACTACAGTCACGCACAGCAGTTCCTGGCACAATCGCTGCCGGTGCTGCCGCTGGCCTCGTCGCTACGACTGCAGGCCTATCGACACGACATCAAAGGCCTGGTACTCAGCCCCTTTGGCAACGCCTCGTTTGCTGGGGTTTACCGCGACAGTAGCCAGGAAGAATAAGCATGATCATCTATCTCATACGCCGTTTGCTGCTGCTGCTGATTACGCTGTTTTTGCTCTCGTTGGTGAGCTTCAGCCTGAGTTATTTCACGCCCAACGCGCCGCTCGAGGGTGCCTCATTGTTGGATGCCTGGTGGTTCTGGTTTCAGGGGCTGCTGCAGTTTGATTTTGGCGTGTCCAGCACCAACGGTCAGTTAATTGGCCTGCAATTGCGTGAGGTGTTTCCCGCCACGCTGGAGCTGTGCGTGCTGGCGTTTTTGCTGGCACTGCTGACGGGGATCCCACTGGGCATTTGCGCGGGTGTGATGCGTAAGAAGTGGCAGGACAAGCTGATTAGCGCGTTGGCACTGCTGGGCTTTTCGCTGCCGGTGTTCTGGCTGGCGCTGCTGTTTACGCTGTTCTTCTCACTAACGCTAGGCTGGCTACCGGTGTCGGGCCGCTTTGACCTGCTCTATCCGGTACAAAAGATCACCGGGTTTGCCTTGATAGACGCCTGGCTGAGTCCGTCACGTTGGCGTCATGAAATGCTGATCAGCGCGCTCACCCACATGATTCTGCCGGTGATCGTGTTGGCCGTGGCACCCACCACCGAAGTGATTCGTCTGTTGCGCAGCAGTACCCGTGAAGTGATGGAGAAAAACTATGTGAAGGCCGCGGCGACGCGCGGTTTATCGCGTTTTACCGTGATTCGCCGTCACGTATTGCACAATGCGCTACCGCCGGTCATTCCCCGCCTGGGGCTGCAGTTCTCCACCATGCTCACGCTGGCGATGATCACCGAAGTGGTCTTTAACTGGCCGGGGATAGGACGATGGCTGATTAACGCGATTCGCCAACAGGATTATGCCGCAATTTCAGCGGGCGTGATGGTGATTGGCGGGTTGGTGATGGTGGTGAGCGTGCTGTCTGATATTGTCGGTGCCGCGTTGAATCCACTCAAACATAAAGAGTGGTATGCCCTGCGTTAATCCCGCTAATGTTTACTGCACGCTGAATATTCGCAATAAAAAAGGCCACCCAAAGGTGGCCTTTTCTGATGCTTTTTTACCGCCCAACAATGCATTCGGCATTATCAGGCTTGGAAAGCGCTGACTTACGCCGCCAGGGGCACTGCCGTATGGCGCATCATTGCCGCTTTACAAAAAATGCATTTTGCGCCCATCGGATTTTTGCTGCTGATGTCAAAAATCGATTGACGATATTGCGACCCCTGACACGCGGGGCAGCGCATACTCGTAATGGTGTTAATCGTTATACACCCGTTACGTTGGCAGCTGACGGGCCTTTAGGGCCGTCCTGCACGGAGAATTCTACTTTCTGGCCTTCTTCGAGGGTGCGGAACGCATCGCCCTGAATCGCAGAGTAATGAACGAACACATCTTTGCTGCCGTTTTCAGGAGAAATGAAGCCGAAGCCCTTTTCAGAGTTGAACCATTTTACGGTGCCGAGAATTTTATTAGACATAATTTTACCTTAACTTTGAGCCATATGGCATTGATGGGCTGAACGCAGAGACACATCAGAACTGGAGATAACACTCAAAGGAAAAGGCTTGAGAACGGCACTTAAACGGATGAGGGATAAAATAGGAACCAACTATGAGACTGTCTGCTTATCAGACCGGAAAGCTATTTACGCACACTTAAATGCAGAATGCAAACATTAACGCGATTTATCTTTGGTGCCCGCGAGAGCAACCGCCTGCGGGCACAGCGCATAAGGCATGCGTCGCTACTCGGCCACGGGACGTTGTTTCTGTTCAACCAAAATCAACGGACATTTTCGCACCTTGCACGCTTGTGAATAAGCAAGATGGCAGACTTCACACAGATCCCTTACCTCTGACTCATATTCATACTCCGTGTAATAACGGAACTTACCGTCACCGGTGGATTTGCGCCAGAATCGTTGCGGCTCCAGCAGCTCGTCTAGTTGCCTGAAGGTCAGGCCGGTTGGGTTATGAAACCCAATTCTTACGCGATATATAGTCATGACAGAATAGTGACGCAGCCTTGGCGCGCGAGCCAGTTGATCTTATTTCTCACTGAGATAGGAAAAACCTACGCTGTACGTTCGCTGACCATTTGTTCTGCTTTGCTGAAATTGCCCGCCGTGCTGGCTTGCCTGAAAGCGGAAGATAGACGGATAATCCCCTCTAATGCGCTGCGCCTTGCAAAAGTGCCAGCATAAAAAGTATGAGCGCTATCTCAACAATGACAAACGGTATGAACGCCGCCCGCGCCCCCTTAACCCCACGACAAGCGATTGACTATGCCTTTTGATACTGTCTACGCAGAAAAAAAACTGCCCTCGCCTTTTCGCCTGTTTTGGCAGCGGTTTTATCGCGATACCAGCGGAATGATTGGCCTGTACAGCTTTGGCCTGCTGCTGTTTTTGTGCCTGTTTGGCGGCCTGCTGGCGCCCTACGGTATCGATCAGCAGTTTCTTGGCTACCAGCTGCTCCCACCTTCCTGGTCACGCTATGGCGACGTGTCGTTCTTCCTGGGCACGGACGATTTGGGGCGCGACGTATTGAGCCGCCTGCTCAACGGCGTGGCGCCAACCGTGGGGTCGGCGCTGCTGGTGACGCTGCTTGCCGCGCTGTGCGCCCTGATCCTGGGCGTGCTAGCCGGCATTACGCAAGGGATACGCTCAGCGGTGATGAACCACATTCTTGATACCCTGCTTTCGCTGCCTTCTCTGCTGCTGGCCATTATCGTGGTGGCATTTCTGGGGCCGCGTCTGGAGCATGCCATGTTAGCGGTATTTTTGGCCCTCATCCCGCGCCTGGTGCGTGAGATTTACACCGCCGTGCATGACGAAATGGAAAAAGAGTACGTGGTTGCGCTGCGCCTTGATGGCGCGCGTAACTTCAATATTCTGTGGAACGCGGTGCTGCCCAACGTGCTGCCGCTGCTGGTCAGTGAGCTCACGCGCTCGCTCTCTATGGCGATTCTGGATATCGCTGCGCTGGGTTTTCTCGACCTGGGCGCGCAGCTCCCCTCGCCGGAATGGGGCGCAATGCTGGGAGATGCGCTGGAGCTGATTTACGTTGCGCCCTGGACGGTGATGCTGCCAGGCGCCGCCCTGATGATCAGCGTGCTGGTGGTCAATTTACTCGGCGACGGTGTCCGTCGCGCAGTTGAAGCGGGGATTGAATAATGCCGCTGCTTGATATTCGTAATTTGACCATTGAGTTCATGACCAGCGACGGGCCGGTCAAGGCCGTTGATCGCATCAACCTGACGCTGAGCGAAGGCGAAGTGCGCGGTTTGGTGGGCGAATCCGGTTCGGGTAAAAGCCTGGTGGCCAAAGCCATTTGTGGCGTGACTAAAGACAACTGGCGCATCACCGCTGACCGCATGGTGTTTGACGATATTGATTTGCTACGCCTCTCGCCGCGCGAGCGCCGTCGCATCATCGGCCACAATGTCTCAATGATCTTTCAGGAGCCGCAATCCTGCCTGGATCCCTCCGAGCGCGTGGGGCGTCAACTGATGCAGGCGATCCCGGGTTGGACCTTTAAAGGGCGCTGGTATCAACGTTTTTGGTTCTGGCGCAAAGCGCGGGCGATAGAGCTGCTGCACCGGGTGGGAATCAAGGACCACAAAGATATCATGCGCAGCTTTCCCTACGAGTTAACCGAGGGCGAGTGTCAAAAAGTGATGATTGCCATTGCGCTGGCCAATCAGCCGCGGCTGTTGATCGCCGATGAACCCACGAACGCGATGGAACCGACCACCCAGGCGCAAATCTTCCGCTTGCTCAGCCGCCTGAATCAAAACAACAACACGACGATTTTGTTGATCAGTCACGATCTGCGCACCATGAGCCGCTGGGCGAACCGGATTAACGTGATGTACTGCGGACAAACTGTGGAGAGCGCTAACAGCGAGGTGTTGATGGAGCAGCCGCACCACCCTTACACGCAGGCGCTTATTCGGGCGATGCCCGATTTTGGCAGCGCGCTGCCGCATAAAAGTCGTTTGAACACGCTTTCCGGCGCCATTCCCACGCTTGAGCACCTGCCAATTGGCTGTCGACTCGGCCCGCGCTGTCCTTACGCGCAGCGTAAATGCGTGGAAACGCCCCGCCTCAGCGGCAGTAAATCGCATCTGTTCGCCTGCCATTTCCCGCTTAATATGGAGGAGCAGTAACCGTGGAAACGCTGCTCGAAGTGCGCAATTTGAGTAAAACGTATCGCTACCGCACCGGCCTGTTCCGTCGCCAACACGTGGAAGCGGTCAAGCACGTCAGCTTTACCCTGCGCGAGCGGCAAACGCTGGCGATTATTGGCGAAAACGGCTCTGGCAAATCCACGCTGGCCAAAATGCTTAGCGGCATGGTCGCGCCGAGCGAGGGCGAGATCGTCATCGATGACCATCCTCTCGCCTACGGGGATTATGGCTATCGCAGCCAGCGCATTCGCATGATTTTTCAGGATCCTTCCACCTCGCTTAATCCGCGCCAGCGCGTCAGTCAGATCCTGGATTTCCCGCTGCGCCTGAATACCGACCTTGATGACGAGGCGCGGGAAAAACGCATTATTGCGACGCTGCGACAGGTCGGCCTGCTGCGCGATCACGCCGGCTACTATCCGCATATGCTGGCACCGGGACAAAAGCAGCGCCTGGCGCTGGCGCGCGCACTGATCCTGCAACCGAAAGTGATTGTCGCCGATGAAGCGCTGGCGTCCCTGGATATGACCATGCGATCGCAGCTGGTTAACTTGATGCTGGAGCTGCAGGAGAAGCACGGCATTGCCTATATTTATGTCACGCAGCATCTTGGCATCATGAAGCACATCAGCGATCAAGTGCTGGTGATGCATCAGGGCGAAGTGGTTGAGCGCGGCGGCACTGCCGATGTGCTGGCGTCGCCGCTGCACGACCTCACCCGCCGCCTGATCGCCAGCCATTTCGGTGAAGCCCTGACGGCAGAAGCCTGGCGAAAGTCGCTTTAACGCGGCGGTTTACCGTATTTGTCTTAGACGTGCTAGAATCCGCACGTCGATTAACGTCGGTCGCCTACTTTTTAATCATCGCGACCGCCAACAACAATGACCATAAGGATTACAGCTATGGGTTTTCTTTCCGGTAAGCGCATTCTGATTACTGGCGTTGCCAGTAAACTCTCCATTGCCTACGGTATTGCACAGGCAATGCACAAACAGGGCGCAGAGCTGGCTTTCACCTACCAAAACGACAAACTGAAAGGTCGTGTGGAAGAGTTTGCTAAAGAATTGGGTTCAGACATTGTTCTGCCGTGCGACGTTGCGGAAGACGAGAGCATTACTGCGCTGTTCACCGAGCTGGCAAAAACCTGGCCAAAATTTGACGGTTTCGTTCACTCTATCGGTTTCGCGCCTGGCGATCAGCTGGACGGGGATTATGTGAACGCGGTGACCCGTGAAGGCTTTAAAATTGCCCATGACATCAGCGCATACAGCTTCGTCGCGATGGCCAAAGAGTGCCGGGCGATGCTGAACCCTAACGCCGCGCTGCTGACCCTCTCTTATCTGGGTGCAGAACGTGCGATCCCGAACTACAACGTTATGGGTCTGGCGAAAGCATCGCTGGAAGCCAACGTGCGCTATATGGCGAATGCAATGGGCCCGGAAGGCGTACGCGTTAACGCCGTGTCTGCCGGTCCAATTCGTACTCTGGCTGCATCAGGCATTAAAGACTTCCGTAAAATGCTGGCGCATTGCGAAGCGGTCACCCCCATTCGTCGCACCGTGACCATCGAAGACGTAGGCAACTCAGCGGCCTTCCTGTGTTCCGACCTGGCGGGTGGCATCACCGGTGAAGTGGTTCACGTTGATGGCGGCTTTAGCATCGCCGCGATGAACGAGCTGGAACTGAAATAAGTGATGAAGGCGAGCCGCGCGCTCGCCTTTTTTTTGCCGTCTTATATCCCCACGCTATTAATTATTCCCCTTCATTCTTTTGCCACAGCCCTTGGTTCAGCGACGATAAGCCAGCCCACGCCTGGTAATGTCTCTTTTCAGCGTTAACCGCCGCTTGCCAGGTCCGTTTATTGTGCAAGGAATGACCATGGAACCACGCCGTTCTGCCGGCCACGATCACTGGTTTTATGAAAGCCAGACTCGCCCCGACACCCTCGCCTGTGCGCCATTGGTGCCTGAAGCCGCACATATCGACGATCGTTTTTTATTAGGTTTACAGCAGGAAGCCTGCACCCTCGCCTCACTTTTTGTATCGTTTGAACCGGCCCTGCACGCTGCCCGCACGCTCAGTCAGCTTCTGTTTCCCGATACGCTCAACGCCTCATTGACGCACACGCTAACGCTTTACGATCGCTTAAGTACCGCGCTGACGGTTGCGCAGGTGGCAGGGGTGCAGCGCTTGTGCAACCACTATTCGGCGCGCCTTAATCCCTTACCCGGCCCGGACTCTTCGCGCGAGAGCAACAATCGCCTGACGCAAATTACGCAGTATGCCCGTCAGCTTGCGATGCAGCCGGCATTGATCACTGGACACAGCATCGCGGCGCTGGATGCCGTCGGGTTAACCGAACCGGACATCGTTACCCTCAATCACGTGGTGGGGTTTGTCAGCTATCAGGCGCGAGTCGTTGCCGCGCTTCAGGCGATGATCGCGCTACCGGTGCGCTGGATCCCTGGCGTTACGCCCGCACCGGATGCCCAGCCTGCGCGGTTTACACCGGACCATTATGGGCAAGCCGTTATCCAGGCGGTAGAACCGCGCTATGCCAGCAGCGCACAGCACGCCGCTGCAACGCGGTGCCTCAACCATGCCGATGTGGCGCCTGCGCTGGGGATCTTGTTGCACGACGCCGCGGTGCTGAGCACATGGGTCGCGCTCATGGAGCAGGCCCCTCAAGGAGACGACGCTGTCCTGGCGCAGGCCGTGAGCGCGCGCATATTGGGCTGCCACGGTAACTTTACCCGCCGAGCCGGCGACTGGCGTGAAGCGTTGCTGGAAGACGTCGACCTGGCGGCGCAGACGCAGCCGGTCATTGCGGTAAGCGCGCAGCTCACGCGACTGCCTGAGCGATTTAGCGCCGCGCATCTCCAGCCGCTGCACAACGCAGGCTGGGAGAATGAACGTCTCTTTGGGTTATTGCACGCGATCGCGCTGGCAAACTGGCAAGATCGTCTTTTGATGGCGCTGACGGAAACGCCTTAGTCAGGCAGGTGCGCGCGCGCCTCATCAAAGAAATGCTGCGCCAGCGGAGACGCGCGGCCCGGCTCGGCAATCACCAACGCGGCCTGTCGTCCCATGGGCGCCATCTCAATGGGGCGGCGCACCAGGTGCTGTAGCATTTCCGGCAGAAGATGGCCGCAGGGTGAAACCATAACGCCCAGCCCCACGTGCGCACTTTGCAGTAGCTGGGTAATCGAGGCACTCTCTACGATAATTCGCGGTGTCGTGCCCGTTTCGCGCAGCTGGCTATCAAGATAGCGGCGAAAATAGCGCGTCTGCTCCGCGAGGCAGAGCGGATACGCTGCCAGCGCGCTGAGCGTCAGAGTGGACTGTGCAGCGAGCGCCGGGAAAACGTCAGGATGAAAGATGGCCTCAACGCCGCGATCGTTGAGCAGCGCGGTCTGGAAGTGCAGCTCCCGCAGTGAGGTGAGTTCAAAGAAACCGATCCCCCCATCCACCGTATGGCTGTTTAACGCCTCGAGTAACCGATCGGCGCTCATGGCGGTGATGCGATAATCAAGTTGCGGATAGCGCCCTTCCACGGCTTTTAGCAGCGCAGGCAGCGCAACGCTGCACTGCGGCATGACGCCTAATCGTAACGTCCCGTTGACGCCATGCTTCAGCGACTCGACTTCCAGCTTTAGCCCCTGGTACACCGAAACAATTTCGCGCGCCCACGTCAGTACGCGTTCGCCTTCAGGCGTAAAACCGTCAAAGTTGTTGCTGCGGTTGATCAGCGAAAGGCCCAGCTCACGCTCCAGGTTTTTAAGGCGCATGGAGAGGGTTGGCTGACTGACAAAACTGGCCTCTGCCGCGCGGCCAAAGTGGCGTTCGCGCTCCAAATTGCAGAGGTAAATAAGCTGCTTGATATCGATTTTTGCATCCACCGTGACGTGAGGAACGCGCCATGTTAACAAACAGCACGCGCCTTCGTGGACCTTTTTAAGGGCTTTGGCTGGCGCGATTAAGGCGGAATCGCGCGGCCATCAATAAGATATCGCCCCACCCGGCGCTTATCTCCGGCACTCGCAATGGCTTAGCTCTTGAAGGGGCACTTTAGATAATCGGCCGAGCTGCACCGGATCTTAAATTCACCTTAAAAAAGTGTGCGCTATATCATCAAGCCACGCCCAGCGTCTGTTTTACCTCGCTGGCGATCTTTTCTACCTGCGGGCCGTAAATCACCTGCACATCGTGGTCGCTGACGCGATTAACCCCCTGTGCGCCCGTGCTAAGTAAGGTTTGATCCACGACCTCTTTCATCACTTTCACCCGCACCCGCAGGCGGGTAAAACAGCAATCAACGTCTTCGATATTATTTGCGCCGCCTAGCCCGCTGATAATCACCTGCGTGCGCTCATCGGCAGAAACCACTGCGGCTTGGGTGGGCTCTTCGGATTCGCGTCCCGGTGTTTCCACTTGCATGCGCGTGATGATGAAGCGAAAGGCAAAGTAGTAAAGGGGGGCGTAAACCACACCCAGCGCAATCGTCCACCACCAGTGCGTTTTACTGCCGCCCAGGATGCCAAACACCACCAGATCGATAGCGCCGCCCTGCACATTGCCAATCATCAGATGCAGCATCGACATCAGCATAAACGACAGCCCGGTCAGCAGCGCGTGCAGCAGATACAGCAGCGGTGAAACAAAGATGAAACAAAACTCCAGGGGCTCTGTGATCCCCGTGGTAAATGAGGTCAAGGCACCGGCCAGCACTAAAGCCTTAACGCGCGCCTTATGCTCCGGCCGCGCGGTGTGGTAGATGGCCAGCGCAGCGGCGGGCAAGCCAAACATCATCACCGGAATTTTCCCCTGCGCCAGAAACTGCGTGGCATTACGCACCGTACCATCGGGTATGGCGCCGGGGTGCGTCAGCGACGTGTTGAAAATATTGAGTGCGCCCACGATGGTTTGCCCGTCTACCGTGGCCATGCCGCCAATAGGCGTGAAACGCACGGTCTCATTGAGAATATGGTGCAGTCCGGTGGGGATTAGCAGGCGTTCGCCGCTGCCGAGTAAGAACGCACCATACTGGCCGCTTTTGCCGATCATTTGCCCGACCCACGCAATGCCAGCCCCCACCGTGGGCCAGATCAGCGCTAATAGCACGCCCACCAGCGGCAGCACGACCACGGTGACGATGGGCACAAAGCGGCGCCCGCCAAAAAAGCCGATTGCCGCGGGCAGCTGCTGGGTATAGAACCGATTATGCAATGCCACGGTGATCAGACCGGCAATGACCCCACCGAGCACGCTCATGTTGTAAGTAAAGACGCCAAGCATATTAATGTACTCGGCTGACGTCATCATCGCGGTGGTTTGGTCCATGCCGGCCTGCTGTAGCGCGGCCGGTGTGGTGGTGGCTGCGGTTAAGCCTTTGGCCGCCAGCGTTGCGCTGATCCCGACGTTCATGGCGAGATAGCCAATCACGGCGGCAAAGGCCGCGGTAGGCTTTTCCGCCTTCGCCAGCCCGATGGCGCTGGCCACGGCGAAAAACAGCGGTAAGTTGGCAAACAGCGCACCCGCCACCTTGCGAATAAACCCAATGATCAGCTGCGGCACCTGCATGTTGGCAAAAGCATCACCGGTGACGGCGGGGTTTTGCATCGCGGCGGCAAGACCGAGAAAAATACCGGCAGCGGCAATAACAGAAATGGGCATCATTAACGCTTTACCGAAGGCGTGGACTTGGCTGGCAAGGTGCTTCATGCGGCGCTCCTCTCAAGGTCTGAAAGAGCAATTATTAGCCAGTTATCGCCGCAGCATATCAAGGTGCGCCGCACTGTGCCGAAAACTAAGAGGTGGGTCACGCTTTAGCGGCGGCGAGCGATAAACGCCAGCTATCGCACCATTAAGTCAATCAATTAGACAACGTTTGCACGCAGTCGCACACTCCTTACCCATTAGCGTCATACTCTGATAACAATTCATAAACAATAAGCCTGCACTCACTATGAAATTTAAACGTAAGATTCAACCTTATCGCGCCGCCGCCGGCGGTTGGGGCTCGCTGGAAGCGACGACCCGTTTCGTGTTTGACAGCAAAGCCGCTCTGAAAAATATGCGTAACCTGATGCGCATGAATAAAGCGCGGGGTTTCGACTGCCCGGGCTGTGCCTGGGGCGATGACAACAAAAGCACGTTCAGCTTCTGCGAAAATGGCGCCAAAGCGGTGACGTGGGAAGCTACCCGCCGCGTGGTGGAACCCGAATTTTTTGCTAAACACAGCGTGAGTACGCTGTATCAGCAGAGCGATTATTTCCTCGAATATCAAGGCCGTTTAACGCATCCGATGCGCTACAACAGCGAAACCGATCACTATGAGCCGATAAGCTGGGATGATGCGTTTGCGCTGATTGCTCAACACCTGAACGCCATGACCCACCCGGATCAGCTGGAGCTTTACACCTCTGGCCGCGCCAGCAACGAAGCCTCATGGCTTTATCAGCTGTTTGGTCGCGTCATGGGCACCAACAACTTCCCTGACTGTTCAAATATGTGCCATGAAGCGAGCGGCGCTGGCCTCAAACGCAGTATTGGCGTTGGGAAAGGCACCATTCGCCTGGATGATTTTGACCACGCAGATGCCATCTTCGTGCTGGGGCAGAATCCCGGCACCAACCATCCGCGCATGCTGCACAGCCTGCGCCACGCCGCCGATCACGGTGCCAAAATCGTCACGTTCAACACGCTGCGCGAACGTGGCCTGGAGCGCTTTGCCGATCCGCAGAAACCGCTGGAAGTAGTGACGTCCAAAGCGGGTACCATCAGCTCTGCCTATTACCAACCCAACTTAGGGGGGGATATGGCGGCGGTGCGCGGCATGGTCAAAGCGTTGCTGGAGATCCAGCGTGCGCGCCTCGCTGCGGGAGAAGCGGGCATCTTTGATCAAGCCTTTATTGACGCCAATACGCAAGGCGTCGAAGCCTACCTGACGGCGGTGGACAACACCTCGTGGGCACACATTGTGCAGCAATCAGGATTAAGCGAAGCGCAGATCCGCGAAGCAGCCACAATTTATCAACATTCGGAGCGCGTGATTGTGACGTGGGCGATGGGCATTACCCAGCACAAGCACTCGGTAGATACCGTTCGCGAGATTGTTAACCTGCAACTGCTGTTTGGTCAGCTGGGTAAAAAAGGCGCGGGCCTGTGCCCGGTACGCGGTCACAGTAACGTGCAGGGCAACCGCACCATGGGCATCGATGAGAAGCCGAGCAAGCCTTTCCTGGATGCGCTGGGCGCCCGCTTCAACTTCGAACCGCCACGTAACGTGGGTCATAACACCGTTGAGGCGCTGGGCGCCATGCTGCGTGACGAGGTGAAAGTGTTGATTGCGCTGGGCGGCAACCTCGCCGCGGCGGCGCCAGATTCCCCCATTACCGAAGCGGCGCTTCAGCATTGCGGCTTGACCGTGCACATCAGCACCAAGCTGAACCGTAGCCATTTGGTTCCGGGTCACGAAGGCCTGATTTTACCTACGCTCGGGCGTACCGAGCGCGATCGTCAGGCGAGCGGCAACCAGTTTGTCACGGTCGAGGACTCCTTCAGCATGGTGCACGCTTCAGAAGGCGTTGGCATTCCCCTGGCCGACACCCAGCGCTCTGAAACGGCAATTGTGGCGGGCATTGCGCATGCCACGCTGGGTAGCGATAGCATTGATTGGCTTGGCATGGCGGCGGACTATAACGTCATCCGCGATCACATCGCTGCGACCCTTCCCGGCTTTGCCGATTTCAACGTCAAATGTGATATTCCCGGCGGATTCTATTTGGGAAATGCTGCCGCTGAGCTGCGGTTCAATACGCCTTCTCAGCGCGCCGAGTTCAGTGCCGCCGCCCTGCCGGATTCGCTGTTCCCTCAATTGGGTCAAGATGTTGACGTGCCGTTCACGTTGCAAACGCTGCGCTCTCACGATCAGTACAACACCACCATTTATGGTCTCGACGATCGCTACCGCGGCGTGTATGGCCAGCGTGAAGTGGTGTTTATTCATCCTGAGGATATGGCGGCACTCGGCTTTAGTGAAGGCCAGCTGGTTGACATCGAAACGCTGTGGAACGACGGGCTAACGCGTCGCGTCAGCGGCTTTAAGCTTGTGCCGTATGATATCCCGCGCGGCAACCTTGCCGCCTATTACCCTGAGACGAATCCGCTGGTTCCCCTGTCGAGCTACGGTGATGTCAGCGGCACACCGACCTCCAAATCGGTGCCGGTGAAACTGGCGCTTTCTGCCGCTGCGCCTGCGCAACGCATCGCCTAAGCCCAGCTGTTAACCCGGGGTAAAAAGCCGTTTAAAGCGGCCTTTTACCCCGTTTTGGCCTTGCCGCGCGCGGCCGATTCGCGTAAAACTGTCCACCGCTCTTAGGCCACGAAACGAAATTTATTATGTTCCAGGATAATCCGCTGCTCGCGCAGCTTAAAGAGAAACTTCACGCGCAGACGCCGCGCGCGGAAGGCGTAGTGAAAGGCACGGAAAAAGGGTTTGGCTTCCTTGAAGTGGATGCACAGAAGAGTTATTTCATTCCGCCGCCGCAGATGAAAAAAGTCATGCACGGCGATCGCATCACCGCGGTGATCCATACCGATAAAGATCGCGAAAGTGCCGAGCCGGAAGCCCTGATTGAGCCGTTCCTTGCCCGTTTTGTTGGCCGCGTACAGAAAAAAGATGACCGTCTGTCAATCGTTCCCGATCATCCTCTGCTGAAAGACGCCATTCCCTGCCGCGCGGCGCGTGGCGTCACGCACGATTTCCAGAACGGAGAATGGGCAGTGGCAGAGATGCGCCGTCATCCGCTCAAGGGTGACCGTGGTTTTTATGCCGAACTCACCGAATTCATCGTCACCGCAGACGACCCTTTGGCACCGTGGTGGGTCACGCTGTCCCGCCATAATCTGGAGCGTGAAGCACCGAACGTCGCCTTCACTGACATGCTGGATGAAAATCTGCAGCGTGAAGACCTGACGGCACTGAATTTTGTGACCATCGACAGTGCCAGCACGGAAGACATGGACGATGCGCTCTATGTAGAGCACACCGCCGAAGGCAACCTGCTGCTGACCATCGCTATCGCCGATCCTACTGCCTACGTGGCCGCAGGCAGCGAACTGGATAAGGTGGCGGCCAAACGCGCCTTCACCAACTATCTGCCCGGTTTCAATATTCCGATGCTGCCACGCGAACTGTCTGACGACGTCTGTTCGCTGCGCCCGCTGGTGCGACGCCCTGCGCTGGTGTGTCGCGTCACGGTCATGCCCGACGGCAGCGTCGCTGACGACGTGCATTTCTTTGCCGCCTGGATCGAATCCAAGGCCAAATTGGTGTACGACGAGGTCTCAGACTGGCTGGAAAACAGCGGCAGCTGGGAACCGCAGAGTCCGGCTATCGCCGAGCAGATTCGCCTGCTGCATCGTCTGTGCCTGGCGCGCAGCGAATGGCGTCAGACGCATGCGCTGGTGTTCAAAGATCGCCCCGACTATCGCTTTGTCTTGGGTGAAAAAGGCGAAGTGTTGGATATCCTTGCTGAGCCCCGCCGTATCGCTAACCGCATTGTCGAAGAAGCCATGATTCTGGCAAACGTCTGTGCGGCAACCGTGCTGCAGGAGAAGCTGGGCTTCGGCATTTACAACCTGCACAGCGGCTTTGATTTAGCCAACGCTGAACAGGCCGCAGGGGTGCTGGCAGGACACGGGATTACCGTGGATGCGCAGGCGATCACGACGCTGGAAGGATTCCGTCAACTGCGCCGTGCGCTAGACGCGCAGCCTACGCAATATCTCGACAGCCGTATTCGTCGCTTCCAAAGTTTCGCCGAAGTCGGCACCGAACCTGGCCCACACTTTGGCCTTGGTCTGGAAGCCTATGCGACCTGGACCTCACCGATCCGTAAGTTTGGCGACATGATTAACCATCGCCTGCTGAAGGCCATTGTGCGCGGCGACACCATTGCGCGCCCGGCTGACGAACTGACCACCATTATGAGTGAGCGTCGTCGCCTCAACCGCATGGCTGAACGCGATGTGGGTGACTGGCTCTATGCCCGCTTCCTCGCACCGTTTGCTGGCACCGATCGCACCTTCAGCGCGGAGATCATTGACGTTTCGCGCGGCGGCATGCGCGTGCGCCTGCTGGAAAACGGTGCGGTGGCGTTTATTCCGGCGCCGTTTATCCATGCGGTGCGTGACGAGCTGGTGTGCTCGCAGGAAAGCGGCACCGTGCAGATCAAAGGTGACGTGGTGTATCGTGTCACGGATACAATAAACGTCACCATTGCCGAAGTGCGCATGGAAACCCGCAGCGTGGTCGCCCGTCCCGCTGCCTAAGCGTAAAAAAGGCAAGGTAACTGCGGTTATCTTGCCCTCTTCTTCTCCCTTCTTTCCCCGCGTCATTAAATTTGCTCTCTGCTTCACACTTCTGACCCGATTCGCTGTTGTTAACAATTCATTACATTACTTTTAACTTGTTGTATTCGATCGCCTTTTTCCGGTCCCTACAAGGAGTTATCTCATGAACAACGTCAAAACCAGGATTATCTGGTTAGCGGTGGCGTTAATTGGTGCGGGTGCGTTTGCCATGCTGGCCCTCAACCGCGGCGAGCACGTCAATGCGGTGTGGCTGGTGATTGCGTCCGTGGCTTGCTACAGCATCGCCTATCGCTTTTACAGCTTCTTTATTGCTCACCGTATATTTGAACTGGACGATCGCCGGCTCACCCCGGCGGAGCGTCTCAATGATGGGCTGGATTATGTGCCCACCAATAAATGGGTGCTGTTTGGCCATCACTTTGCCGCCATTGCCGGGGCGGGCCCGCTGGTCGGGCCGATTCTCGCCGCGCAGATGGGCTTTCTGCCTGGCACGCTGTGGATTCTGATTGGCGTAATGCTGGCGGGTGCGGTGCAGGATTTCTTAGTGCTCTTTATCTCTACCCGCCGTGATGGACGTTCACTCGGTGAGATGGCGCGGCAGGAGCTGGGATCGTTCGCGGGCGTCGTGACCATGCTGGGCGCGCTCGGCGTAATGATCATCATCCTGTCGGCGTTGGCCTTGGTGGTGGTGAAGGCGCTGGCAAACAGTCCGTGGGGCCTGTTCACCATTGCGGCAACCATTCCGATTGCGCTTTTTATGGGCGTGTACATGCGCTTTTTGCGTCCGGGAAAAATCGCAGAAGTGTCGCTTATTGGCTTTGTGCTCATGATGGCCGCGATTATCTACGGCGGTAACGTGGCTGCCGACCCTTATTGGGGCCCGCTGTTCACGCTGAAAGGCACTGAGCTCACAGGGGTGCTGGTGATTTACGGCTTTGTGGCCTCGTCGCTGCCGGTCTGGCTGCTGCTGGCGCCGCGCGATTATCTGTCAACGTTTCTCAAAATTGGCGTGATTATTGGCCTGGCAATCGGCATCGTCTTTGCCATGCCTGAATTAAAAATGCCGGCCGTCACCAAGTTTATTGATGGCACCGGTCCGGTATTTGCGGGCTCGCTGTTTCCCTTCCTGTTTATTACGATTGCCTGCGGCGCGATCTCGGGCTTCCATGCGCTGGTTTCCAGCGGCACCACGCCCAAATTGATCGAGCGTGAAAGCCATATCCGCGTGATTGGTTATGGCGCAATGCTGATGGAATCCTTTGTCGCCATCATGGCGCTGATCTGCGCCTCGGTGCTCGACCCCGGCGTGTACTTTGCGATGAACGCGCCTGCCGCGCTGATTGGCACCACGGTTGAGAGCGCCTCACAGGCCATAAACAGTTGGGGCTTTGTGGTCACGCCGGAAATGCTGAGCGGGATTGCTGGCGAAGTGGGTGAAAGTACCATTCTTTCGCGGGCGGGCGGCGCGCCGACGTTTGCAGTGGGCATGGCACATATCATTACCGACGTGTTTAACAGTCGCGCCATGATGGCTTTTTGGTATCACTTCGCCATTCTGTTTGAGGCCCTGTTTATCCTGACGGCGGTTGACGCCGGTACCCGCGCCTGCCGTTTTATGGTGCAGGATTTGGTCGGTACCGTTGTGCCTTCGTTGGCTAACAACCGTTCCTGGCTGGGCAACATGGCCGGTACCACCGTCGCGGTGGCGGGCTGGGGCTTTTTTGTCTATCAGGGCGTGGTTGATCCCTTGGGCGGGATTAATACGCTCTGGCCGCTGTTTGGCATCGGCAACCAAATGCTGGCGTCAATGGCGCTGATCCTCGGCACCGTTGTGCTGTTCAAGATGAAAAAACAGCGCTATGCCTGGGTGACCATCCTACCGACCGCGTGGCTGTTTATTACCTCGATGACGGCCGGCTGGCAGAAAATTTTCCACGAGAAGCCGGCGATTGGCTTCCTGGCGCAGGCCAACAAGTTCCGCAAAGGCATTGAGGAGGGCGTGGTCATTGCCCCGGCTAAATCTGTGGCTGACATGCAAACCATCGTGTTCAGCAATCAGATCAACGCTGCGCTGTGCGCATTCTTTATGCTGGTGGCGGTAACGATGCTGGTCGCGGCCTTCTTCGTGATCCGGCGCGCGCTGCGTAGCACGCAGCCTACCACGCACGAATCGGAAATTGCGCTACGCAAGGAGGTGCGCCGTGTCTGAGACAATATTTCGCGCGCCGCGCCCGCAGGGCCCCTGGCAAATCTACGCCTGCACCCTGCTGCGGAAGGCAATCGATGCACCTGCGCGTCCACGCTGGTGGAGACTGTGGCAGGGCCTGCAACAGAGTTTCCGTTTGATGGTAGGTGTAGGCGATTATCAAACCTACCTTAAGCATATGCGTGAACAGCATCCGGAACATCCGCCGATGGACGAGCGCGCCTATCACCGTTATTGCCTTGAGGCACGCTTTCCGAGCCAGCCAGGCAAGCTCGGTAAATGCCCTTGTTAGGTCCAGCTAGCGCCCCGGTTTTCCGGGGGTTTTCCGGGGCTTTTTCGTGCCATTCTTTAATGAAAACAAAAATATATTCTTTTTGTACCTTGTCCTAATGCAGGAGGTTGAATACTGTTGCTAAAATAATGAGATCCCGCACGTTGAGCACTCCCCGGAGGAGATTTAGATGACCGATGAACAAGGGCAAACGTTGCTATATGCGCTGTTTGGCACCACTAGCCCTCATTGGCGATTAACCTCGGATAGCGATGCGCTGCATTTTGCCGAAGATGAAAGCGCTAATACCAATCTCGCGGTTCCCCTCACCCCCGCACAAGCCAGTATGCTGCGCGCCATGACCGTCATTACATCAAGTATCAACCTGACGCTTTCCTTGCGTGGCACGCCAGTGGCGATGCATTTTGTCGGCCGTAAGGTGAATCAAGCAACCTGGGCCGGCACCGCGTCGGCGTGGGGAGACACCGCCTCAGTGGCGCGCGATCTGACGCTGGGATTATCGTTTGCGGAACAGGTGGTCTCCGAAGCCAACTCGGTCATTGTGATTCTCGATCAGCGCGGCAACATCCAGCGCTTTAATCGCCTCAGTGAAGAGTATACCGGGCTAAAAGAGCAAGAAGTTATCGGTCGCAATGTCTTTCAGTTATTTATGACGCGCCAGGAAGCGCAAGCGTCGCGCCGTAACGTCACCGGTTTTTTTCGTGACGGTAACGCCTATGAAGTTGAGCGCTGGGTTAAAACTCAAAAGGGGCAGCGACTGTTTCTGTTTCGTAATAAGTTTGTCCACAGCGGCAGTGGGAAAAATGAAATTTTCCTCATCTGTTCCGGTACCGACATTACCGAGGAGCGACGCGCTCAAGAGCGTCTCCGGGTGCTTGCCAATACCGATACTGTGACCGGTTTGCCTAATCGTAACGCAATTCATCAACAGATAGGTCTGGCACTGCAACAGGCCAACGGCGATCACACCGGCATTGTTTACCTGGATCTGGATAACTTCAAGAAGGTGAATGACGCCTATGGTCACATGTTTGGCGATCAGCTGTTGCAGGCGGTTTCACTGGCCATTCTCAGCTGCCTCGACAAAAATCAAACGCTGGCCCGCTTAGGCGGCGACGAGTTTTTAGTGCTGGCAGAACACACTAGCCAGGCGGCGCTGGAAGCCATGGCTTCACGCATCCTGGAGCGGCTTCGCCAGCCTTTCCGCATTGGTTTGATCGAAGTTTACAGCGGTTGCTCGCTGGGTATCGCGATCGCCCCGCTCCACGGCGACGATCGTGAAAGCCTGATTCGCAATGCGGACACGGCGATGTACCACGCCAAGGAAAATGGTCGCGGCAAATTTTGCGTGTTTGCCAGCGAAATGAATCAGCGGGTGTTCGAGTATTTATGGCTGGATACCAATTTGCGCAAAGCGCTGGAGCTCGATCACCTGATTGTGCACTATCAGCCCAAACTGGATAGCGATGGCCGCGTTCGCAGTGCAGAGGCCCTGGTGCGTTGGAACTCTCCCGAGCGCGGATTAATCCCTCCCGGTGACTTTATCGCCTATGCAGAAGAGTCGGGGTTGATCGTGCCTCTCGGACGTTGGGTAATGCTTAGCGTGCTTAAGCAGATCATACAGTGGCGAAGCGAAGGCATTTTCCTGCGCGTGGCAGTCAATGTGTCCGCCAGGCAGCTCATCGACCAGAGCATCTTCAGCGACTTAAAGCAGGCCCTGATGGATGCGGGCCTGTCCGATTGTCCGATTGATGTTGAACTCACAGAAAGCTGCCTGATTGAGAATGAAGCGGGTGCGCTCACGCTGATGAAACAGTTTCGTGAGTTGGGTGCGCAAGTGCACCTCGATGATTTTGGCACGGGTTACTCCTCGCTCTCACAGCTCACGCGCGTCCCGCTGGATGCCATTAAGCTGGATCAAAGTTTTATCCGCAATGTTAATGAGCAACCGGTGTCGCAATCGCTGGTACGGGCTATTGTGGCGGTGGCGAAAGCCCTGGAGTTGCAGGTGATCGCCGAAGGTATTGAAACCGAAGCGGAAGAAGCCTTTGTGATCGCAAACGGCGTAGATGAACGTCAGGGTTATTATTACGCAAGGCCAATGCCCGCGGAACAGCTCGGGCATTGGCTAAAGCATCCTGCCCGCGTTTAACTGCGCGCGTGATTACCCGGCTTTACGCAACGCGGCACTGTGCCGATTTTGCAATTGGACCAGGCGCTCCATGTACGCAATGTCTTTGGGTTCGAGCGTGAAGGCGTAATCGACCCAATCCTCCGTAATATCCATGAGCTCAGCACGCGACAGCTGCAGGACGCGCTGTCGCGCTTTAAGCATGGCGCGCACGCCATTTAGCTTGGGACGCAGTGTATCGATAAAGGTCCGCGTAGTACGATAGGCTTCTCCCGGTTGAAACACCTTGTCCACCAAACCGCGGGTCTCAAACCACTCTGCGCTGTGGGACTCACCTTCACAGATCAGCTCTTCCGCCAGCTTCATGCCCGAACGACGCGCCACCAGAGAGTAGCCCCCCATACCGGGAAACAGGTTGAACGCAATTTCCGGGAATCCCATACGCGCGCTGTTCTGCGCCAAAATAAAATGGTGCGCCAGCGCCGCTTCAAAGCCTCCGCCCAGTGCACTGCCCTCTATCATCGCCAGCGTGACCGCGCCGGTATCAAACCCGCGTGCGGCGGCGTGAATGCAGTCAACGCACGCCCGGGCATAGGCACGCAGAGCTTCACGCCGATTATTGCGTATGCACTCGACGAAAAATCGCAGATCGCCGCCGGCATTGAACATTTGCGGTACCAGCGAGCCCGTGACCCAGAAATCAATGGGCAGGCCGGAGCGCTGAGCGGCGTAGCTCAGATTCATGATCTCTTCGATTAATTCGTGGTTGAAACTGGGCCGAGGTTGCGCGCGCAGCATCATCCACATGGTGCGGCGTCCTTCTTCATAATAGGCGGCCAACTGCGTCGTCTGGCCAGCTTCGGTGAATAATCTGCAAGTGGGTTGGTTAATAACTGTCATGGTCTCATCCTCTGTTTATGTGATGCGTTATACGCCCTACCAGCGTAATCCAGAGAGAGGCCAGACCAAATGAGAGATTGATTTATAAAGCAAAATCCAGAGAGATCCCCGACCCGACCGTCGAGGATCGATTAGCGGGCTTACTTAATGGCAGCGCGTTGTGCCAGCGCCACTTGAGATTGCTTAACGCGTCGTAAATAGCAAGGCGGTGAGATGAGCACGCGCACCCACGTGACAATGAGAGAGCGCCCTGGCGGTCGCGCTCATGGGGTTAAACGGTGGCCCCTTTCGGCAACCATCCGCACTCTCAGCAGCGCTTAAAAAGTGCCAGCTAGCGGCTCACCCAACGGTCGGCAACCGTGGCATAAAAAAAGCGCCTCGCGGGCGCTTCGTGAGCGAATGAGGATCAATTCTGCCCATACCAGGCATTTTTGCCATGCTTACGCAGGTAGTGAAGATCGAGCAAGGATTGAGAAATAGGTTTTAGCTCCGCGTGCAGCTGCGCGGTATGGAGCGCCATATACGCGACTTCCTCGAGGACCACCGCACTGTGGACAGCGGCGTCAGCATCTTTACCCCAGGCAAAAGGCCCATGTGAATGCACCAGCGCCGCAGGGACAGCGGAAGGTTGGATGCCACGATGAGCAAAGGTTTCAATAATCACTTGCCCGGTGTTCCATTCGTACTGTTGCTCAATTTCGTCTTGCTGCATGCTGCGCGTGCAGGGGATCGTACCGTAAAAGTCGTCAGCGTGGGTGGTCCCCAACGCGATGAGGTCTCGCGCCGCCTGCGCCCAAATAGTGGCGTGACGTGAGTGCGTATGAACGATCCCACCAACCTCAGGCCAGGCGAGATAGAGCGCCCGGTGCGTGGCCGTGTCAGATGAAGGTTTTAGCCCGCCTTCAACAACCTTGCCGCTCTCCACCTCTACAACCACCATGTCATCCCGTTGCATTTTCTCGTATTTTACGCCTGAGGGTTTAATCACCAGAAGCCCGCGCTCGCGATCGATAGCGCTCACGTTACCCCAAGTAAAAGTCACAAGATTATAACGAGGCAGATCGAGATTGGCCTCCAGCACCTGCTGCTTAAGCTGCTCCAGCATGATTTTTCTCCTGAACGTAAGAGTCTAAATTGTGCGGAGCAGGCGTAAAAAACGTTATGGAGGGAATGGCTGTAAAGGCAGCGGAAAGTGGCTAATGAATGAGAATTGCGCTGTGAATTCAGAGTTTTCTATCTTCGGATAACCGCGACAGCGTTTAGACTGGGCTCAACGTTGGCTTGGTACGCCCGGTGCATAACAGACGCTGTGCAATACGGTAAAGATATGTGCGTTTTGGCGAGCCGACGGCGTAATTCAGAGCTTTGCATCTATACTTGTAGCGTTGCCTCTGAAAGAACAATCAAGGAGAAAGTGTATGACAACAACAATGAAGCGTTTGACTGCCGCAGTGTTAGCGACCACTTTGGTTGTGGCGTTAAGTGGATGTTCTAACTGGTCGAAGCGGGATCGCAATACTGCGATTGGCGCGGGTGCAGGCGCAATTGGTGGCTCCGTGCTGACCAACGGCAGCGCACTCGGCACCGTGGGTGGCGCAGCAGTCGGTGGCATCATCGGCCATCAGGTCCATTAAAAAAATTATTCGACTACGCAGCGTAGGGTATTGTTAATAACGGGCCGCAGATTTTGCGGCCCGCACTGTCTCATCCACCGGCAAGTTTGACTTTCATACCGTGCGCTTCCAACAGCGTCTTGAGTAAATCTCGCTTATCACCCTGAATTTCTATAACGCCCTCTTTTACCGCACCGCCGCAGCCACATTTTTTCTTCAATTCAGCTGCCAGTTTGTTCAGCGCGGCGTCATCAAGATCGAGACCGGTTATCAGGCATACCCCCTTCCCCTTACGTCCACTGGTTTGGCGCTGAATACGCACGATGCCATCCCCTTTTGGACGGAGCGCCTGTACCTCTTTTTCCGTAATCCGCCCGCTTTCGGTGGAGTACACTAACCGATTGTCCTGACCCATCACACCTCCTCAAGACTGGACAAAATTGTTTGCAGCGCAGCGGCGGGGTCGGGCGATTGGGTGATCGGACGGCCAATCACCATGTAATCGACCCCAGCACGTCGAGCCTGTTCCGGCGTCATGATACGACGCTGGTCGCCGGCATCACTGCCGGTTGGGCGAATACCTGGCGTAACAAGGGCAAAATCCTGACCAAACACGCTTTTGAAATGTGTGGCTTCCTGAGCAGAACATACAACACCATCTAATCCGCATTGCTGAGTGAGACGCGCCAACTTTTCGGCTTGTTGCGCAGGCGTCAGCGTAATGCCCAGTCCTGTTAAGTCTTCCTGATCCATGCTGGTGAGCACGGTAACGGCAATCAGCAAGGGTGCGTCGTTGCCATAGGGTTGCAACGCTTCTTTTGCTGCACGCATCATGCGTGCACCACCGCTGGCATGTACGTTCACCATCCAAACGCCTAAGTCCGCCGCTGCCGCAACGGCATGCGCGCAGGTGTTAGGAATATCGTGGAATTTCAAATCAAGAAAAACGTCAAAACCCCGCTCATGCAGTGCTTTTACGGCCGCTGGTCCAAAAAGCGTGAACAACTCTTTGCCAACTTTCAGGCGACACTGGCGTGGGTCGATGCGTTCCACAAAGCGCAGCGCGTCGTTGAGATCGTGGTAATCGAGTGCCACTAAAATGGGCGAAGTGGTTACAGGCATGACGTTTCCTCAAAGCGGGCACCCGCAGGCGCAATGGACAAGCGGCATGCATTCTACCTGCACCGCCGCTCAACAACAATCTGCGCGCCTGCTTTGCTGTTAAGCGCTATCTGCACAGTTGCTTTATTCTGCGTGATATTTCCAGCCTTACAGTATGTTGTAACTACAAAGGACGCAAACGCGTCGCTGATTCAGCGTTGCGAGGCGTTATTGGCCGTCCAGGCCGCGAATAGGCTTGACCGACGACCACGTACGGCAGGATGGGCAATGCCAGTAAAGCGCATGCGCCGTGAACCCGCATTTTTGGCAGCGGTAGCGCGGCTTGGTGCGAATTTGCTCGCCGACCATATCGCGCAACACCATGAGACTCTCTTTGGCGCGGCCATCTTCGGCTTCATGTAGGTGGAAATCCATCAGGCGATGGAACACACGCATGGTAGGATGACGCTGCAGCTGCCGATTGATGTAAAGTTGAGCGGCCTCTGGCCCCTGCTGCTGCTCAAGAATATCCGCAAGATAGAGTTCGGCTGCCGCACCGGTGTTTTCATCTACGCAGCGCTCAAGAAACTGCGCCCATTCTTCCGGTTGTTCAAGACGCTGATAGCAGGTTTCAAGCATCGCTAGCGTTTCGCTGACGAGCTCTTTATCCTGCTCCAGCACCTTTTTAAGGCGGTCAGCGGCCTTAGCATACTCGCCCTGCTCCATCAAAATGCGTCCCATCATGATGGATACGCGCGCACTTTGTGGTTGTGCTGATTCACCTTTTTTTAGCAGCTGCATTGCACGATCCAAGGCATCACTGCTTAATGCCTGCAGCGCGAGCTCACAGTAGAAGTGCGCAATTTCCCCTTTCTGCTTGTCTTTGCCAAGTTTGACTAATTTCTCAGCGACTTCAATCGCCTTCTGCCACTCACTGGTGGCTTGATGAATCAGCAGCAGCTGTTGCAGCGCTCCCACCCGAAAATCCGTTTCTTCAATCAATTGGACAAACATATCCTCGGCGCGATCGTAAAGGCCCGCGGCCATATAATCCCGTCCAAGCTGCTGGATCGCGAGCAGCCGTTGCTCATAGCTCAGGGAAGCACTTTCCATAAGGGATTGGTGGATGCGAATCGCGCGATCGACTTCTCCGCGAGAACGGAAAAGATTGCCCAAGGTAAGGTGCGCTTCTACTGTTCCGCTATCTTCCTTGAGCATATCAAGGAAGAGCTCTACGGCTTTGTCTTGCTGATTGGAAAGAAGGAAATTGACACCATCAACGTATTCACGTGACAGCCTGTTCGCTTCCTGTTGCTTATCCTGTTGCGCACTACGACGCCCCATGTACCAACCATAGGCTGCAGCAACAGGCAGAAGCAGAAACAACAATTCAAGCATTAGCGCTTAGTCCTGACGACCGACAGTCACAGTGGAAGCGGTACTCGCCTGTTCATTTTGGGCCTGCATACGTTTTAGTTTGCGTTGGGCGTTAGCAAGCGACACGCGCACTTTTAACCAAAAGAGTCCGCAGATAGCCCATCCCAGCAGGAAGCCGACGCCAAACAGGCTTGCCAGCAGCGTAGAGATGCGAAATTCGCCCTGAGCCAAGAGATAGTTGAAAGTGACGATTTGATCATTGTGCGCGCCGAGCGTCACGGAGATGATAAAAATGACCAAAACCACCAGAAAAATCAGCAAATATTTCACAATGCGTCCTGTCGTGAGGTTGTCCAGAATAAGTATGCCAAAAAAGTGACGCCGATGCTGGAGATCTACGCGTTAACCCTCCTGACGAAGGCTAGCCCAATACCCATATTGGGGCGCCATAAAAAATTACAATACGTCATCCCGCTGCGCGATCTCTTGCTGCTCCTCACGCGGTATGGAGAGCGGCCCGCAGAACCGCTGCGCCAGCCACGTAGCGAGCGTGACCAAAAGCCAAGAAATCAATGTGGCTACCACTAAGTCGCGCGGCCAGTGCATCCCCAGTAATAAGCGACTTCCCATTACCGCCGTTGCCCAGCAAAACAGCACGGCTACGGTAACAAGATGGCGCCTCGGCCAGAGCAGTCCAATCGCTAATAGCGCCCAGCTGGCGGCGAACATGGTATGTCCCGAAGGAAAGGCAAAACCGGTTTCAAACGCCCAGTGTCGCTTTAGCCAGCCCGGTAGCTGGGTGTCATTTTCCAGCAAGCTGGAGACCAGTTCGCCCCGATGTTTACGCTTGAGTTGGTAAAATGCCTCTTCTTTGAGACCGTAGCTTTTTTCAAGCCATAACACATAAGGACGCGGCTCCTGGACCTGTTCCTTAATAAACGATTTGGTGTACTGACCAGCAAGGATTGCCCCATTCATAATAATGAGCAATAAAATGGCGGGTTTCAGACGGAAGCGTAAACACCACAGCACCCACACGCTCAGCAATGCGCTGGTCAACATTCCCCACGGGCTGGTGACCGTTTCCGTCATCCAGAACATCACGCGCAGGAGAGTATCGCTCTCGCCCGGCTGCCACTGCCAACCGGATACCCACACGCCAAGCGGCATTAACAACAGTAAAAACGTACCAAGACTGGTACGCTGGATAATTTTTAACATCCGACTTCCTTGCGCTGCGTTTAAAGCAAAAGGTGCATAACTTTAGCTGAAAAAAGAATAACATACCTATAGATACTTAGATAATTGTGCTTTATCACAGTAATCGCGCTGAGCGATTAGCGGCCCGGCTATCGGTTGTGGCACAATATCTCAAGTTAACGAGGTCCTACGGGTCCTTAGCGTTATCATGATGATAGCGCATCTTCTGAAGGTTCTGGAGAGTCACATGCAGCTAAAACGGGTAGCAGAAGCCAAACTGCCCACGCCATGGGGAGATTTCCTGATGGTCGGTTTTGAGGAACTGGCAACGGGCCAGGATCACGTTGCGTTGGTCTATGGTGATATTAGCGATCAGAGTCCGGTGTTGGCGCGCGTCCATTCCGAATGCCTTACCGGTGACGCCCTGTTCAGCTTGCGCTGCGACTGCGGTTTCCAGCTTGAAGCAGCGCTTACGGCTATTGCTGAAGAAGGACGGGGCGTGCTGCTTTACCACCGTCAGGAAGGCCGTAACATTGGGCTGCTCAACAAAATTCGCGCCTATGCGTTGCAGGACAAGGGATACGACACGGTTGAAGCCAATCATCAGTTGGGCTTTGCTGCTGATGAGCGAGATTTCACGCTGTGCGCCGACATGTTCAAATTACTTAGCATTGATGAAGTGCGTCTGTTGACGAACAACCCGCGCAAGGTGGAAATTCTCAGCGAGGCGGGAATCAACATCGTTGAACGTGTGCCGTTGGTGGTAGGACGTAACCCAAAAAATGCTCACTACCTAGATACGAAAGCTGAAAAAATGGGGCATCTGCTGCCAAAAGCATAAGTTCAATGTAAAAAGCCGGGACACGTATCTGCCCCGGCTTTTTTGTTAGTTCAACATATTACGTATCACGTAGTGCAAAATACCGTCGTTTTGGTAGTAGGTTAACTCATTGCTGGTATCAATACGGCAACGTGTAGCCAGCGAGACTTCTCTGCCATCCGCATAGTGAAGGGTTACCGTCACTTCACCGCCGGGTTTAAGTTGTGTCAGCTCGGTGACATCAATGCGCTCTTCGCCTGTGAGCCCCAATGTCTTACGCGTAACGCCTGTAGGGAACTCAAGCGGCAAAATGCCCATGCCAATGAGATTGGAGCGATGAATACGCTCAAACGACTCGGCGATAACGACACGCACCCCTTGCAGACGAGGCCCCTTCGCTGCCCAGTCGCGGCTAGAGCCTGACCCGTATTCTTTCCCTGCGATAACCGCCAGCGGAATCCCTTCAGCCTGGTATTTCATTGCGGCATCGTAAATGGCCAACTGCTCCTGGCTGGGAAAATGTTTGGTATACCCACCTTCAACGCCGGGCACCATTTCGTTGCGTATCCGAATATTGGCGAAGGTACCACGCATCATGACTTCATGGTTTCCGCGACGAGAGCCATAGGAGTTAAAGTCTTTCTTATCGACACCGTGCGCCAGTAGATACCGCCCTGCTGGGCTATCCGCTTTGATGCTGCCCGCAGGCGAAATATGGTCGGTTGTCACGGAATCGCCCAAGATGGCCAAGACGCGCGCACCCTTAATATCCTCGACCGGTTTTGGCGCTTTTTCCATGTCGTCAAAGAAAGGAGAAAGGCGAATGTAGGTGGACCCTTCATCCCAATCATAGGTCGCCGCCTCGCTAACTTTAATCTGCTGCCATTCGGGCGTGCCGTAAAAGACCTCAGCGTACTCCTTATGGAACATATCACTGGTCACTTTCTGCACCGATGCCGCAATTTCTTCTGGTGAAGGCCATATATCTTTTAGGTAAACATCATTACCCTCTTTGTCTTGACCAAGAGGATCGGTGTGCAGATTTACTTTCATATTACCGGCCAAAGCATAAGCCACCACCAGCGGCGGCGATGCCAGCCAGTTGGTTTTGATCAACGGGTGAATACGACCTTCAAAATTGCGGTTGCCAGACAGTACGGCGCCAACGGTTAAATCGCCCTCTTTGATGGCGCTTTCTATGTTGTCAGGTAACGGACCTGAGTTACCGATACACGTCGTACAGCCATATCCCACCAAATTAAAGCCCAAGCGATCAAGGTAGGACGTCAACTGCGCTGCGGCGAGGTAATCTGATACCACTTTCGACCCCGGCGCGAGCGACGCCTTGACCCACGGCTTACGCTGCAATCCGCGTTCAACGGCATTTTTGGCTAACAGGCCAGCCGCCATAAGTACGCTGGGGTTTGATGTATTGGTGCAAGACGTAATCGCAGAGATGACAACTGCCCCTTCATCCAGCTCGTAGCTATCGCCAGATTGCTCATCAAGATAGCTCACGCTTTTGCTGGCAGGCCGTGAATGGTTTACTTCCAATTCGTTGCTTGCCGCAAACGCCGCGGGCACATCAGGTAGAGAAACGCGATCCTGTGGGCGTTTAGGGCCCGCCAGGCTTGATTCTACGTCGGCCATATCCAGCGCTAACGTACTGGTGAAAATAGGTTCATCACCTGCATTTCGCCACATGCCTTGCTCTTTGGCGTAAGCCTCCACCAAATCAATTTGTGCCTGCTCCCGGCCGGTTAATGCCATGTAACTCAGCGTGACTTCATCAATAGGGAAAAAGCCGCAGGTGGCACCATACTCAGGAGCCATGTTAGCGATGGTCGCGCGATCGGCCAGAGGGAGATCCACGAGACCGTCACCGTAAAACTCGACAAATTTACCTACCACGCCGTGTTTGCGTAGCATTTGTGTCACCGTAAGCACTAAGTCGGTGGCCGTAATCCCCGGACGAAGCTTGCCGGTTAGTTTAAAGCCGACAACATCGGGTATGAGCATGGAAACCGGCTGCCCCAGCATCGCGGCTTCCGCTTCAATTCCGCCAACGCCCCAACCCAACACGCCTAACGCATTGATCATCGTCGTATGCGAATCGGTTCCCACCAGCGTGTCAGGATAGGCAACGGCCTTACCATCCTGTTCCTCGCACCAAATGGATTTACCGAGATATTCCAGATTAACCTGATGGCAGATACCGGTACCAGGCGGCACTACGCGGAAGCGATTAAACGCTTTTTGCCCCCAGCGGAGAAACACATAACGCTCGTGGTTACGCGCCATTTCGAGTTTAACGTTTTCACCAAACGCATCGTCATCACCGAAATGATCGACGGTAACAGAGTGGTCAATAACCAGATCAACCGGAGAAAGTGGGTTGACTTTTGCCACGTCGCCACCCAACCGATTCACCGCTTCACGCATAGCAGCAAGATCCACAACGGCGGGCACCCCGGTAAAGTCCTGCATGAGCACTCGCGCGGGTCGGTAGGCAATCTCCCGGTCAGCATGCGCATTTTTTTGCCAGCTTACCAGCGCTTGAATATCTTCTGCAGTAACTGAGTCCTCGTCCTGCCAGCGTAAGAGATTCTCTAACAGAACTTTCATGGATTTAGGGAGACGCGCAATGTCTCCTAACTGCTGGGCCGCTTTGGGTAGGCTGTAGTAATGGTATTTTTTCGCCCCCACGTCCAACGTTTCCTGACTGTGCTCACGTAACGTAAACGACATAGCTCCTCCTTTGATAGACTTTCTTTAAACCTCAGTAAGCGCAAGGTTTAGCATAAAGATAGACCACCTGACCGTTAACGTTTTGATAACAACACAAATCGTCACACTGATGCTGGAAACAAAAATGCCCTGATAAAGTTCAGGGCATTAATCAAGAGGAAAGTTTTACGGTGCAGCGTTACATAAGCGCCCAAATGGCGGTCGCCCAAAAAGTAAACGAAAAGGCATAAACGCCAAACCAGGAAAAAGTTGTTGTGTTCATAGCATCACTCCTCTCCCGTTTATCGGGCAAAAATTCACCGTCTTCAGCTTAATACTGATGACATCGTTTTTAGTGCTGAGTGTTTATTGACAGGCTTTTAAAATGCCTACCGGATAAGCCGGTAAAAAAGGACAGATATGTTTTGACGAAATGAGAGTGCGAACAACGTTATTTTGATGCAGGTTCCATCAACGACTCAATAAAACTGCGCTGATTGTCACTCAGTTCCCAAGATGCCGGGATGGCAACAGGTTTTTCAGCGCTGCTCTTTTCTTTGGCTTTGCACGAAGCGGAACCGGGCTTACGCGCAGAGACAGGATGCTTACGGCTGAGTGTGTTTGCCCACATGGGTTAGCTCCAAAGACGCCAAATCATTAATGCTACCACGATCCAGAACAGAGCAGAGGCAGCGAATACGGTCAACCAGGCTTTACGGCGCATGTTTGCTGGACGCTCAACCTTGGTGCTCTTGGTATGAAAATCGGGTTGTACAGTCAGTCTAGTGTTCATAGTTTTTGATAATCACTCTCAATAAAACGATTGTTGACAACGATTAAGATTTAGGAGGAATCCTAAACTTGTTAAGGCCGAAAATCCAGTTATTTTTATTGAGTACAACGATTAATGCTATTAATCAAAGAGGCTATAAATGGTCAAATAAATTTAAGTTAGCGCCTCTACGTAAAATTAAAACCAACATTGTAAATTTGGGTTATTTCCAAATTAGATCCACTTTAAATTTGAGTTTAATTTATCAGGCCAGCGAAAAAGGCCTTCTTCATCAACTCTTAACTGGAGTATGGGAATAATCCTGGCGGTCCGCAAAGTCGTGAGGTTAATTTTGTGTTCTGATTCTCATTTAAGAAGTAACAATGAAAAAACCTGTGATCGATGTTTCATTTACAAAAAAAGAATGGAATCTTTTACAAACGCGTGGCGCTAACAGAGGAAGAATTGGAAGACGCCAGGGAGGCGCCTTCCAAATTAGAGGGTTACGTTATTTGAAGGGTAATTTGATGTCGCGGAACATGGCTTCTATGTCTTCATTTGAACGCAACGCCACAGCGGCATCCACCACATCACGTGTAAGATGAGGCGCGAACCGCTGAATGAAATCATACATATAGCTACGAAGGAAGGTGCTACGCCTAAAGCCAATTTTTGTGGTGCTATTGGTGAAAATTTCGGACGCTTCAATGCGCACTAAATCGGGGTCAGAGAGCGGATCAACCGCCATGCTCGCGATCACTCCCACGCCCAAACCAAGCCTGACGTAGGTTTTAATCACGTCCGCATCGGTCGCGGTAAACACGATGCGTGGCGTTAGGCCAGCGCGGTTGAACGCCGTATCAAGCTCTGAGCGTCCGGTAAAGCCAAAGGTATAGGTAACAAGCGGAAAGTCGGCGAGCTCTTCGATAGTGACGTTAGTCTTGCCTGCCAGCGGATGGTCTGGCGTCACCACAATTGCCCTATTCCAGTGATAGCACGGCAGCATGATCAGGTCGTCGTAGAGATGAAGTGCTTCCGTTGCAATGGCAAAATCCGCGTTACCTTTGGACACCGCTTCTGCAATCTGCGTGGGCGAGCCTTGGTGCATGTGCAGTGATACGCGCGGATAGCGCTCAATGAAACCTTTGATTACGCCCGGCAGCGCGTAACGCGCCTGCGTATGTGTCGTTGCCACATAGAGAGAGCCCTTATCCGGCCAGGTATGCTCACCCGCTACCGATTTAATAGCGTCCACTTTTGATAAGACTTCACGGGCAATGCGGATGATCTCCTCACCCGCTGGCGTTACCTGGGTCAGGTGCTTTCCGCTTCGCGCAAAGATCTGCACCCCAAGCTCATCTTCCAGCATACGCACCTGTTTGCTGATGCCGGGTTGAGACGTGTACAAACCTTCTGCGGTTGAAGAAACGTTGAGGTTGTGGTTTACCACTTCAACGATGTAACGCAACTGCTGCAATTTCATAATTATATCTTCCCGGTTAAAACAGATGAGCATTCCCTGCAGGCGTCTAAAGGCCATATCCGGAATTCATTGGGGAAAGCGTGTCAGCGACATGAATAGCTATAACAACTATATCAGTTAAAGGAAGATTGTAGAACGATTAGCTATAAGGATGGGAAAAAGGCCAGCAATCTATGCTGGCCTTGAGGACGGTTATTTTTTTGCTTCCTGCCATTTACCGTCAATATAGAACATTGACCAGCCGGTGGCTTTCCCGTCTTTTTCTGACGAGACGTACTGCTGCTTGGTTTTACGGCTAAAGCGCACGAGCGTCTTGTTGCCGTCTGGATCGGACGCTGGCGCTTCAGCAAGGTATTTCAGCTTTTCAGGCAGCCGATCGGCAAAGCGCTGCAGCTCTTCCACCAGTGGCGCGCGCGTTTCACGTGATTTTGGAAACGTATTGGCTGCGAGGAACACGCCTGCAGCGCCATCACGCAGCACGAAATAGGCATCAGACTTCTCGCATGGCAACTCTGGCAGCGGGACGGGATCCTCTTTTGGCGGAGCGACTTCACCATTGCGCAGAATTTTACGGGTATTTTTACACTCGTCGTTGGTGCAAGCCATGTACTTACCAAAACGCCCCATTTTCAGGTGCATTTCTGAGCCACATTTTTCACACTCCACGATGGGGCCATCATACCCCTTGATGCGAAATTCACCTTGCTCGATCTCGTAACCATCACATTCAGGATTATTACCGCAAACGTGCAGCTTACGCTGATTATCGATCAGATAGCTGTCCATAGCCGTGCCACACTTCTGGCAGCGACGGCGCGCACGGAGTGCATTGGTCTCCGCGTCGTCTCCCTCCAGCACGTTGAGCACTTCGTTTTCTGGGATCAGATTGATGGTTTGCTTACAACGTTCTTTTGGCGGCAGCGCGTAGCCAGAGCATCCCAGGAAGACGCCCGTGCTGGCAGTACGAATGCCCATTTTACGGCCACAGGTTGGGCAATCGATGGAGGTAAGCACCATCTGGTTGGGCTGCATTCCGCCCTCTTCGGGATCTTTTTCTGCCTGACTCAGCTGATTGCTGAAATCACTGAAAAAGGAGTCCAGAACCGCTTTCCACTGCGCTTCATTATTGGCAACCTGATCGAGGCTGTTTTCCATATGCGCGGTGAAATCGTAATTCATTAACTCGCGGAAATTCTCCTCAAGCCGATCGGTGACGATCTCGCCCATTTTCTCCGCATAGAAACGGCGGTTTTCAACGCGTACGTAGCCGCGATCCTGAATCGTGGAGATGATTGATGCATACGTTGAGGGACGACCAATGCCGCGCTTTTCCAGCTCGCGTACCAGCGAAGCTTCACTGAACCGCGCAGGCGGTTTAGTGAAATGCTGGCTGGGCATGAGTTCTTTGAGATCGAGCATGTCACCCACATCAACGGGCGGCAGCGTTAAATCTTCGTCATTCTTGCGCAGCGCCGGCATCACTCGCGTCCAGCCGTCAAAGCGTAGCGTGCGGCCTTTTGCTTTGAGCTTGAAATCTGCGGCACTGACGGTGAGCGTGGTGGAATCATACTGCGCAGGCACCATCTGGCATGCCACAAACTGACGCCAAATAAGCTGATACAGCTTTTGCGCATCAGCTTCCATGTCTTTCAAGTCATCAGCGGAAACGTTGACATCCGAAGGGCGGATAGCTTCGTGTGCTTCCTGAGAGTTCTCTTTACTGGCATAGGTGTTGGCGCTGTCAGGCAGATATTTTTTTCCAAAGCTGCTTTCAACATAGCTGCGCGCCATCGCTACCGCGTCCTGGCTCAAATTCGTCGAGTCGGTACGCATGTAAGTGATGTGCCCCGCTTCGTACAAGCGCTGCGCCATCATCATGGTTTTTTTCACGCCGAAGCCCAAACGCGTACTGGCCGCCTGTTGCAGCGTTGAGGTAATAAAGGGCGCGGAAGGTTTACTGCTGGTCGGCTTGTCTTCACGATCCAGCACTTGGTAGCGCGCCTTCTCCAGCACCGCTACTGCAGCATAAGACTGTTCACGGTTTGTGGGTCGAAACGGTTTATCGTTCTGGTGCGTCACCTGCATTGCCAAACTGTCGCTCTTGGGCGTTAACAGCGCAGCATTGATTTCCCAGTACTCTTCCGGCACAAATGCTTTGATTTCACGCTCACGCTCTACCACCAGACGTACCGCAACGGATTGAACTCGGCCGGCACTCAAGCCGCGTGCAATCTTCTTCCATAGCAGTGGGGAAACCATGTAACCCACTACGCGGTCCATAAAGCGACGCGCCTGTTGCGCATTCACTCGCTGAATGTTTAGCTCGCCCGGCTTTTCAAACGCCTGGCGAATCGCATTTTTCGTAATTTCATTAAACACTACGCGGCTAAAACGTTTCTCGTCGCCGCCAATCACTTCTCGCAGGTGCCAGGCAATTGCCTCCCCTTCGCGGTCGAGATCCGTCGCGAGATAAATATGATCGGCGTCAGCCGCAAGGGATTTGAGTTCTGAGACGACTTTTTCTTTACCCGGCAGAATTTGATAGTCTGCCTGCCAGCCATGCCAGGGATCAACGCCCATGCGGTTCACCAGCGCGGCTTTCTCATCTTTCTTGACCTTTTTACCGGGTTTAGCCTTCTCCCCGTCAGCACTTTTACGGACTGTTGAACCGCTGGTCGGCAGATCGCGGATATGACCAACGCTGGATTTAACCACGTAATCATTACCGAGGTATTTATTGATTGTTTTGGCCTTTGCCGGGGACTCAACGATGACGAGTGCTTTACCCATATGTACCTTTACCTAATTAAAACATCCTGATAAACGGGAGAGGATTGAAAGCCCCAAACCTGGTGGGTTCACTGTTGCTGCCAGCATTTCACTTTACAAGGCAGCGGGGACAATCTCAGGTCAGATTGCATTGACTATTGCAACGTTATGATTAGAAGCGAGTTTTCCATCTGACTGCATCACACATCCGGGTGTAATCTCCCTGAAAGCTGAATCGCCCACACTCTACCTGATAAAATCTGTTACGCAACTTAATTAGCATTTCGCTGGTTTCAGCGCCAGGTCACGCACCTTAAAGGCTGCGCAACGTCGGTGGGCTGACACGTAATATAGAAGGCGTCACGGGGCTGTCAAAAAAAAGTGAATGGTGTAAAGCGCGATTTGTCTCATCACAAGGCTTTCCAAGCGCCGCCCCTCAGGCAAAAAAAAGCCCGGCATCTGCCGGGCTACTATTAAAGCAGCGGTTTATTACCGCGCTGCCAGAGCTTGAGTATGACGCGCTCAAGGGCCACGCTGGCGCTCTGGGTGAAGCGATCCATCATTTTCTTTTTCCGCGCGAAATGCACGCCCAACACGTTGAATTTATTCATCTGTTTGATGATAAACGCATCACTGGTGCCGATTTCATCCACCAGCCCTAATTCAATAGCTTGACGGCCATACCAGTGTTCCCCGGTCGCCACCTTATTGAGATCCAATGTAGGACGCATCTGCTGCACAAAATCTTTGAAAAGCTGGTGAGTCTCGTTGAGATCTTCCTGGAATTTTTCACGCCCCTCTTCGGTGTTTTCACCAAACAGCGTCAAGGTGCGCTTGTATTGACCTGCGGTATGCAGTTCGACATCAATATCATTGCGCTTTAATAGACGATTGAAGTTAGGAATCTGAGCCACCACGCCAATAGAACCAATAATAGAAAACGGCGCCGCAACAATGCGGTCAGCGACGCACGCCATCATATAGCCTCCACTGGCCGCGACTTTATCGACCACTGCCGTAAGCGTTAAGCCCGCCTCTTTCAAGCGCTGAAGCTGAGATGCCGCCAGCCCATACCCATGAACGACGCCGCCCGGACTCTCAAGACGCAAAAGCACCTCATCGCCCGGCTGCGCCACTGCCAGCACAGCAGAAATTTCTTCCCGCAGCGAACTCACTTCGCTGGCATCCATGCTGCCCTTAAATTCCAGTACATAAAGCGTTGGCTTGGCTGTTTCACTCACGCCAGCTTTCGCATTACGCTTCTCATCTTTGGCTTTTTGCTTTTCTTCCTTTTTATGCTGCTTAAGCCAGATTTTCTGCACATGGGGCTTCATTTTCGCCAGCGCCAGATTGTCTTTCATCTCGCGATAGTCATCATCAAGGTGAGTGACGCGCAGCTGACCACTACTATGGCGTTTGCGAAGTGTGGCGTTGAGCACAATCACAGCAATCGCTGCCACTGCCACCACCACGGTGACAGCCTTCGCCAAAAATAATCCGTAGTTTGAAAGTAAATCCATTCTCCCGCCTTAATAAACAGTGAATTACATATAGAAGCGAAGTTTACCCGCTTTGCGGTATCTCGTCGCCTTAATTGGCTGCGGGCGGCACAGAATGCGTCCCAATACGATTGCGCAGCGCCCCATTTTAAGGCATAAAGCCAACATGTTTGAGCTGCCACAGGACACTGCTGTGCATTACCAACCCAAAAGCGATTTGCTCAAGAATCGCATCATTCTGGTCACCGGCGCTTCCGACGGGATTGGCCGCGAAGCGGCGTTGACCTATGCGCGCTATGGCGCACGCGTTATCTTACTGGGTCGCAACGCCGATACGCTGCGCCAAACCGAACATGCCATCAATCAGCTGAACAAACAATCTGCCTTCTCCGTGATTCTGGATCTCGCACAGGCCACACCCGCGCGCTGCCAGCAACTTGCGGAAGAGCTTGCGGCACAGGTTCCACATCTTGACGGTGTTCTTCACAACGCCGGTATATTAGGCGAGATTGTGCCACTGGCTGAGCTTGACCCCACTGTTTGGCGCGACGTCATGCAAATCAATCTGGATGCGACATTTTATCTGACACAGGCGCTGCTTCCTCTGCTTCTGAAGTCGGATTCCGGCTCGCTGGTCTTTACGACATCAAGCGTGGGGCGAACCGGTCGTGCAGGCTGGGGAGCGTATGCGGTCTCGAAATTCGCCACCGAAGGCATGATGCAGGTGTTAGCCGATGAGTATAAAAACCATCCTTTGCGCGTGAATTGCATCAATCCCGGCGGCACGCGCACGAAGATGCGCGCCAGCGCTTTCCCCAACGAAGATGCGGCGCTGTTGAAAACCCCGGCCGACCTCATGCCGCTCTATCTTTATCTGATGGGCGATGACAGCCGCAGAAAAACCGGCATGAGCTTCGATGCGCAGCCCGGTCGTAAACCCGGTCCCGCCAGCGCATGAGCGATCGTCATCAGCAACGGCAGCAGCGATTAAAAGCGCAGGTCGATGCGCGTATTGCTGCTGCAAATGAGACCCGCGGTATTCTGATGGTGTTTACCGGCAACGGCAAAGGTAAAACCACGGCAGCCTTTGGTACCGCGCTGCGCGCTTGCGGCCACGGTCACAAGGCCGCAGCCGTGCAGTTCATCAAAGGTGAATGGCCAAACGGTGAGCGCAATCTTCTGGCTCAGCATGGGGTTGAATTTCACGTGATGGCGACCGGTTTTACATGGGAAACTCAGAATCGTGAAACAGATACCCTTGCCTGTCAGCGCGTCTGGCAAGAAGCCAAGCGGCTGCTTGCCGATGTGACACTGGATCTGCTGATTCTGGATGAGATCACTTATATGGTGACGATGAATTATCTGGATCTCGATGAGCTAGTGCAGGCGCTGCAGCAACGCCCCGTGCATCAGAGCGTGATTATCACCGGACGCGGCTGTCATCGTCGTTTGGTAGACATCGCAGATACGGTGACGGAAATGCGCCCGGTAAAGCACGCGTTTGATGCCGGTATTCAGGCGCAACAGGGGATTGACTGGTAATGCCTGATGCCGTATCCGGCATCAGACTGACACCTATGCGCCGCGTTTGTTACTGCTGCGACGTGGCGATGCGCTAACGGCACTGTGACGCTTAACGGCACGGCGGATCTGGTTCGCTTTGGTGCGACGGCGATCTTTTTCCAGCGCGACTTTGGTCACTGTCTCTTCCGGCAGTCCCACCAGCTTGCGCAAATAGTTAACTGCCGGTAACTCCATCTCCATCCAACCGCCGCGCGGCAAGCCTTTGGGTAATTGAATATCACCGTAACGTACGCGCATCAAACGGCTCACTTGGACGCCTACCGCTTCCCAAAGGCGACGCACCTCACGGTTACGCCCTTCAGTGAGCGTGACATTGTACCACTGGTTGATGCCTTCCCCGCCAGCAAACTTGATGGTTTTAAATGCCGCAGGACCATCCTCGAGCTGTACGCCCTTGCTCAGCTGACGCACCTTTTCATCATTGACTTCACCAAACACGCGAACAGCGTATTCACGCTCAACTTCACGGCTGGGATGCATAAGGCGATTTGCCAACTCACCGTCTGTGGTAAAAAGCATTAAGCCGCAGGTGTTAACGTCCAGACGACCAACGGCAATCCAGCGTGAACCGCGCAGGCGCGGTAGGCGATCGAAAACGGTAGGACGCCCTTCGGGATCATTTCGTGTGCAGAGCTCACCTTCAGGTTTGTAGTAGGCCAGCACGCGACACACTTCGGTGGTGGATTCAGCAATGGAAACCAAGTGACCGTCAATGCGAATTTTCAGGGATTTGTCATTCTCGATGCGATCGCCCAGCGTCGCCACTTTGCCATCCACGCTGACGCGTCCGGCTGAAATCATCGTTTCGATTTCACGGCGCGAGCCGTGACCGGCGCGCGCTAAAACTTTCTGTAATTTTTCGCTCATGGAGCAACCTCGTTGTCGCCTTCCCAGGCGTCGTGGTAAGAAGAGGTACGATACGGGGATTACCAATTCCCGTATCAGAATCTGTTGCCGCCGTATGACGCAGTGGGTTCATAGACGGTCCGCGATTTTACACTACTGCGGGATGAGTTAATACCTTTTCCTTAGATGCCGATAATAGTGCCCCGCTGTTTTACGCTTTTCTCGTGCAAGCCGCGATGCATTCAGCACGCTAATTTATTTTTTCTTCTAGCCCGGCCCTCGAAAAAAATAAAACCCTGAAATTTTCATCACTTATTTTTGCTTTTTTTTGCTTCCTCATTTGAACGCATATTTAATCCATTATCACTGGATAACTATTCAGTTTTCGGTGAATGAAATAATTTACTTATGGCATTCGGCCAGATTTTACTTCCTTAAGCTTTTCTTAATAAAGAGATAGCAACCACCAAAAGACAAAAAACCAGACTAACTCACTACCAAATTGACTTAAATAAAGAACAAAAAACCAACAGGTTGCATTAAGTGGCGGGTTTTGCGGGTATTTAGACTTCGTGCGTTTATATAAATTGTTCTGATGGAATTAGCGTGTAAAATTTAACCTGTAGAGCAAAGTCAACATTTAATAATGGCTTTCTCCTTAAATTCACATTTGCTTAACTTATAAAGAAATCCATCAAGTCGCTTTATGTCGACTTGAAAATAAAAAGCGACGCGCGCAGGACCTGCAGCGTCAATACGGTATGGAATGCGTTAATTAGCATGTCACGAAGTCTTCACCAGGGATTTTAACGACATGCCACATTGAAGAACCTAATCATGAGAACTTCCCTGCTTTGGCCTGCCCTTACGGCGCTGGCATTAAGCGGTTGTTCCGTGGGACACACCGAATACAGCCGGACGGCGCTTGAACACGTTGATATGAGCGTGACGGGCATTCCGACCGTGCTGGGATTGGGCGTCCTTGGAACCACCATTCCTCTTACGCCAGAGTACAGCTTAACCGCTGCGCACGTGGCTAAAACCTCCGTACAGCGCGTTAAGGCTTATCACCCTTATTGCGATGTCGCGATTATTTACCACAAAAACAGCCCAGAGACATTGGCAAAATTCCGTACCGGAAAAGTGGGTGATCCAATAAAAATGTATGGCTACAGTTTTATTTCCGCCATGCCTGTTGAATCAAGCGGCGTTAATTTAGCCCGCACCGCTATCACCAATCGATGGAATAAAAAACCGTGTATGGCAATGGCGTCTAATGCCGGGGTCGTGCAGGGCATGTCGGGAGGTGCGGTTTATAATAGCGACCAAACGCTGGCGGGCGTTATCGTGGGTTACAGTCATGAAATCGCAAACGTACGGAGCAAAAAGGTCATCTTAAAAGATGTGTCGCTTTATATTCCCTACGGCGATTTCAAAAACTGGCTGCAGCAGAATCTGGGTCAGACGCCAGCGAGCACATCTAACCCATCCTGATTATAAAAAGGGACGCGTATCGCCTACGCCTTCACGGATAACCTGAGGCGCATCGCTGGTGAGATCGATTACTGTTGTCGGCTGCTGTCCCAGCGTGCCGCCATCGATGATCAGATCCACCAGCTTACCAATGCTGTGCTGAATCTCTTCGGGATCGGACTCGGTGAAGTCATTGCCCGGCAGCATCAACGACGTGGACATCATTGGCTCATTCAAACGCTCCAGGAGTGCCAGCGCAACCGGGTTTGAAGGAACGCGTAGGCCGATGGTTTTACGCTTTTCATTCATTAAACGGCGTGGGACTTCTTTGGTCGCTTTAAGAATAAACGTGTAGTTACCTGGCGTATTGTTTTTCAGCAGGCGGAAGGCGCTGTTATCAACCTGCGAATAGGTCGAGAGTTCCGATAAATCACGGCACATCAGCGTAAAGTTGTGGTTTCCGTCCAGCTGGCGAATGCGGCAGATGCGCTCCATGGCGTTTTTTTCTTCCAGCCGGCACCCGAGTGCGTAGCCTGAATCGGTGGGATAGACAATGACGCCACCTTTATTCAAATACTCGACCGCTTGGTTCACCAGACGCGGCTGGGGATTTTCTGGATGGATGTGAAAAAGTTGACTCATAAAAACCTCTTGTAACCTGTCAAGCGGAAGCCAGCGGCGCAAGCTGGGGAAAGCGTTCCCATACGGGCTCAACGCCACCCGGCAGCCACAGTTTGCGGCCTAACTCTATCCACGGACAGGGTTGGTGAAAATCCGATCCCTGCGAACCGGCAAGGCCATTGTCGCGCGCATAGCCGGCCAGTTGCGTTCGCTCGTTTGGCGGTTGCTGGCACTGCGCAACTTCAATCGCATCACCGCCCGCTTCGGCAAAGTGGGCGATCAATCGCTTGAGCCATTTTGCCGACAGGCCATAGCGGCCCGGATGCGCGAGGACAGCAACGCCACCAGAATGATGAATAGCATCAATGGCTTGTTTAATTGTACACCATTGCGGCGGCACATAGCCTGTTTTGCCACGCGCCAGATAATGCTTAAACACGTTCGCCATATTGTCTGCTTTACCGATCTCAACCAGATAGCGGGCAAAATGGCCGCGGGTAATCACCCCGCCTTGTGCCAGCCGCTCTGCTCCCGCCAGCGCGTTGGGAATGCGCGCACGGTCAAGCCGTTCAGCAATCGCCTGCGCGCGCGTCATGCGACACTGATGCTGCTGCGCCAGAAAGTGGTTCAGCGCGGGATGTTGGCAGTCGAGATCGAGCCCCACGATGTGTATTTCATGGTTTTCCCACAACGTCGAGGCTTCCACTCCCGCCAGTACGCGAAGCGGCAAGCCGTGGGCGGCGCGCTGTGCTTCCTCCACCCCGCCCACGGTGTCGTGATCGGTAATGGCCAAGACACCCACTTGCATTGATGCCGCACGCTGTACGAGCGCAGTGGGACTTAATACGCCGTCTGACGCCTGCGTATGACTGTGTAAATCGTAGAGTGGAAAACGCGCTATTTCAGACAAGATTGCTCCAGCAACTGCACAAACCGGCAGGCATGATAGCGATTTTGCCCCTGACTGAAAAAGGGTATTGACTTTTTTTCCGCGAACCAGTTAACTAGTACACAAGTTCACACGTAACAGGTTGTCAATCATGGCCCTCAACAATACGCATTCAACTCTTTGGTGGCGCGACGTTTCCCTCAACGGGCAATATCGTCTTGCACATCTTGCGTAAATGCTGTGCAGATACCTGAGCCCGCCCCTAAGCGGGCTTTTTTATGAGCAAAATTCAGAGACTCCGACATGGCTAATGCGAAACCCACATTGAAGTTGATTACCGGTGAAGCGCCTTACCGCGAAGATCCGGCCGCAGTGTTTCATCAAATTTGCGGCGCGCGCCCAGCAACCCTGCTGCTCGAATCGGCAGATATCGACAGTAAAGAGAATCTCAAAAGCCTTCTGATCGTCGACAGCGCGCTGCGGATCAGCGCGCTGGGCCAGACGGTGACGCTGCAGGCGCTGTCTGAAAATGGTCACGCCCTGCTACCGCTGCTGGATGAGGCTTTGCCATCCGAGGTGCGTATCGAAGCGCGACCAGATGGCCGTGAGCTCCATTTTCCTCAGCCGCAAGGCCTGCACGACGAAGACGTCAGGCTCAAGGCGCTGTCCGTCTTTGACGCACTGCGCCTGATCCCGCAGCTGGTCAATAGTCCGGCAGAAGAGCGTGAGGCGATGTTTATTGGCGGCTTGTTCGCGTATGACCTGGTGGCTGGCTTTGAAGATCTGCCTGCGCTTCGCCATGACCAGCGCTGCCCGGACTACTGCTTCTACTTGGCAGAAACCTTACTGGTGATCGATCACCAGTCACGCAGCGCGCGTCTGCAGGCCAGCTTGTTTACTCCATCAACCCACGAGTTTCAGCGTCTGCAGAGCCGGATTGAACAACTTCGCGGTCAGCTGGCTCAGGCAGCTCCCGCGCTGCCGGTACAACCCGTTGAACAGATGACCCTGAGCGTCAGCCAGAGTGATGAAGATTACTGCAAGGTGGTACGCGATCTGCAGGAGGCAATTCGCATCGGTGAAATTTTCCAGGTGGTACCTTCACGCCGCTTTTCACTTCCCTGCCCTTCACCGCTGGCGGCTTACGACACCCTCAAGCGCAGCAACCCAAGCCCTTACATGTTTTACATGCAGGACCAGGATTTCGCGCTGTTCGGCGCCTCTCCAGAAAGCTCGCTGAAATATGACGCGCTTACACGCCAAATTGAGATCTACCCGATTGCGGGTACCCGCCCGCGTGGTCGCCATGCCGATGGCTCGTTAGACCGCGATCTGGATAGCCGTATCGAACTGGAAATGCGCACTGACCATAAAGAGCTGGCCGAGCACTTGATGCTGGTGGACCTGGCGCGTAATGACTTGGCGCGTATCTGCGTGCCCGGCAGCCGTTATGTCGCCGACCTCACCAAGGTCGATCGCTATTCGTTTGTGATGCACTTGGTGTCGCGCGTGGTGGGAACGCTGCGTAACGATCTCGACGTGCTGCACGCCTACCGTGCCTGTATGAACATGGGGACCTTGAGCGGCGCGCCAAAAGTCCGCGCGATGCAGCTGATTGCCGAAAAAGAGGGCACGCGGCGCGGCAGCTACGGCGGTGCGGTAGGTTACTTCACAGCACAAGGTGATTTGGATACCTGTATCGTGATCCGCTCGGCTTGGGTACAAGACGGCGTAGCCACCGTCCAGGCTGGCGCAGGCGTTGTACTGGATTCGCAGCCACAGGCTGAAGCGGATGAAAGCCGCAACAAAGCGCGCGCGGTGCTGCGTGCCATTGCGACCGCGCACCATTGCAAGGAGATTTTCTAATGGCCGATATTTTGTTGCTGGATAACATCGATTCCTTCACTTACAACCTGGTGGATCAGCTGCGTACCTTTGGTCATAACGTGGTGATTTACCGCAATAACGTGCCCGCTGAGCTGCTGATTGAACGCATCCAGCAGCTCGCCAATCCGGTGCTGATGCTCTCACCTGGCCCCGGTGCGCCGAAAGACGCGGGCTGTATGCCGGCTTTGCTTCAGGCGCTGCGTGGTCGCTTACCGATTATCGGTATCTGTCTTGGCCATCAGGCAATTATCGAAGCCTATGGCGGTCATGTGGGTCAGGCGGGCGAAATTCTGCACGGTAAGGCATCCGCTATCCACCACGACGGTGAGGCTATGTTTAACGGACTCAGTAATCCGCTGCCTGTGGCGCGCTATCACTCCCTGGTTGGCAGCAACACGCCCGAGGAATTAATTGTCAACGCCAGCTACAACGGCATGGTGATGGCAGTGCGTCATGACGCAGATCGGGTCTGCGGCTTCCAATTCCACCCCGAATCGATTCTGACCACCCAAGGTGCTCATTTACTTGAACAAACTTTGGCCTGGGCGCTGGCGAAGTCATAGGGAGATCATTATGCAATCCATTTTGGAAAAAGTGTTTCAGGCGGAAACGCTGAGCCAGACTGAAAGCCACCAGCTGTTTAGCGCCATTATTAAAGGCCAGCTTGAGCCGACGCAGCTCGCGGGTGCGCTTATTGCCATGAAAGTGCGCGGCGAGCGGCCCGAAGAGATCGCGGGGGCAGCCAGCGCCCTGCTGGCCGATGCGCGTGCTTTTCCGCGCCCTGATTACGCCTTTGCCGATATCGTCGGCACCGGCGGCGACGGCAGCAACAGTATTAATATCTCCACCGCCAGCGCTTTTGTGGCGGCAACGTGCGGGGTAAAAGTGGCCAAGCACGGCAACCGCAGCGTCTCCAGTAAGTCGGGGTCGTCCGATCTGCTGGCCGCCTTTGGCATTAATTTAGACATGTCAGCGGATAACGCTCGACGCGCGCTGGACGAGCTCAACGTATGTTTTCTGTTTGCCCCCCAGTATCACCAAGGATTTCGCCATGCCATGCCGGTGCGTCAGCAGTTAAAAACCCGCACGATTTTCAACGTGCTTGGGCCGCTGATTAACCCGGCGCGCCCGCCGCTGGCGGTGATTGGCGTGTACAGTCCAGAGCTGGTTATGCCGATTGCACAAACCCTGAAAGTGCTGGGCTACCAGCGGGCGGCCGTTGTACACGGCGGTGGCATGGATGAGGTTGCGCTGCACAGCCCTACCCATGTGGCCGAACTGCGTGATGGAGAAATCACCGGTTACTCGTTGACGCCAGAAGACTTCGGCTTTGGTTATCATGATAAAGAGGCGCTCGCCGGCGGCACGCCGGAAGAAAATCGTGACATTCTCACGCGTTTACTCCAGGGTAAGGGCCAGCCCGCGCACGAGCAGGCCGTTGCGGTCAACGTCTCAATGTTGCTGAAAGTATTCGGAAATGAAGATTTACGTGACAACGCCCAGCGCGCAATGGAAGCCATTCGCAGTGGCCAGGCGTATGAGCGCGTTGTGGCTCTGGCAACGAGAGGATGAGATGAGTATCAAGGGCACCGTTTTAGAGAAAATTGTACAAGATAAAGCGATCTGGGTTGAGGCGCGACAAGCGCAGCAGCCTTTAGCGAGCTTCCAAAACGCGCTGCAGCCTGCGGCACGTCACTTTTACGATGCGCTGCGTGGTGCGCGGACCGTATTCATCCTTGAGTGTAAAAAGGCCTCGCCTTCTAAAGGATTAATTCGCGAAGATTTCGATCCCGCCACCATCGCGGGTATCTACCGGGAATACGCTGCGGCAGTGTCCGTGCTCACGGATGAAAAGTACTTTCAGGGTGATTTCGCGTTTCTCCCGGTTGTCAGCGCAGCGATTACGCAGCCGGTGCTGTGCAAAGACTTCATCATCGACCCTTATCAAATTTACCTTGCCCGCCATTACCAGGCCGATGCCATTCTGTTGATGCTGTCGGTGCTGGATGACGATCAGTATCGCCAGCTTGCCGCCGTCGCGCACAGCTTAAAAATGGGCGTGCTGACTGAAGTGAGCAACGAAGAAGAACTGGCGCGCGCGATTGCCCTTGAGGCGAAAGTGGTTGGCATCAATAACCGCGACCTGCGTGATTTGTCAATCGACCTTAACCGCACTCGCCAGTTAGCGCCTCAGTTGGGTTCTGGGGTGACGGTCATCAGTGAATCCGGTATTAATAATTACGCCCAAGTGCGTGAGCTCAGCCACTTCGCCAACGGTTTCCTCATCGGCTCTGCGCTTATGGAAGAGGCGGATCTGGACGCCGGCGTACGCCGGGTGCTATTAGGCGATAATAAAGTGTGTGGCCTTACGCGCCCGGAAGATGCCCGCGCCGCCTATGACGCAGGTGCATGCTACGGCGGACTGATTTTTGCCGACGGCTCGCCGCGCAAGATTTCGCACGCACAGGCGCAAGCGGTTGCCGCTGGCGCGCCGTTGAAATACGTCGGCGTCTTTCGCGATCAGCCTATAGGTGACATTGTCACGTTAGCCGCCTCACTCTCGCTTGCTGCAGTGCAGCTTCACGGTGACGAAGATCGGGCGTTTGTGGCCCAGTTGCGTGCTGCCTTACCCGCTCACGTGCGCATCTGGAAGGCCATGAGTATTACGGATCGGCTGCCCGCCCGCGATTGGCCCCACGTTGATCGCTATGTGTTTGACCACGGCAAAGGTGGCAGCGGCCAGCATTTTGATTGGTCACTGCTCCAGGGCGAAGCGCTGAATGATGTGCTACTGGCAGGTGGCTTGAGCGCGGACAACTGCGTTCAGGCGGCACAGCTGGGCTGCGCAGGTCTGGACTTCAATTCAGGGGTGGAATCTGCCCCGGGCATCAAAGATGCCAGTAAAGTCGCGGCGGTATTCCGCACGCTGCGCGCCTACTAATTTTGCCGGCCCGCATGCTGTGGCGGGCAGGATAAGGAAGACAGAAATGACAACGTTATTGAATCCCTATTTTGGTGAATTTGGCGGCCAGTATGTGCCACAAATCCTGATGCCTGCGCTGCGCCAGCTGGAGAGCGCCTTTGTGGAGGCCCAGCGCGATCCCTCTTTCCAGGCCGAATTTACCGACCTGTTGAAGAATTATGCGGGCCGCCCCACGGCGCTGACGCTGTGCAGTAATCTGACCAAAGGCACAAAAACGCGGCTTTACCTTAAACGCGAAGATCTGCTGCACGGTGGTGCGCATAAGACCAATCAGGTTCTGGGTCAGGCGCTGCTCGCCCGCCGCATGGGTAAAAATGAAATCATTGCCGAAACGGGCGCGGGGCAGCATGGTGTTGCGTCAGCGCTGGCGTGCGCGCTGCTGGGCATGAAGTGCCGCATCTACATGGGCGCGAAAGACGTTGAGCGTCAGTCGCCTAACGTTTTCCGCATGCGATTGATGGGCGCAGAAGTCATTCCCGTGCACAGCGGCTCCGCCACGCTCAAAGATGCGTGTAATGAAGCGCTGCGCGACTGGTCGGGCAGCTACGAAACCGCGCACTATATGCTCGGCACCGCGGCCGGCCCGCACCCGTTCCCCACCATTGTGCGTGAATTCCAGCGCATGATCGGAGAAGAGACCAAAGCGCAGATCTTGGAAAAAGAGGGGCGACTGCCGGATGCCATCCTCGCCTGCGTAGGCGGCGGCTCGAATGCGATTGGCATGTTCGCCGATTTTATTGACGACACCGGCGTGAAATTAATCGGCGTAGAACCTGCCGGACACGGCATTGAAACCGGTGAGCACGGCGCGCCGCTCAAGCACGGTCGCGTGGGTATCTACTTTGGCATGAAAGCCCCGATGATGCAGACCGAGGAGGGGCAAATCGAGGAGTCTTATTCTATCTCCGCCGGCCTTGATTTCCCGTCTGTTGGCCCGCAGCACGCGCATCTTAATAGCATCGGACGCGCGGACTATGTCTCCGTGACCGACGATGAAGCCCTCAGCGCCTTCAAAGCGCTGTGCCGTGCAGAGGGAATTATTCCTGCGCTGGAGTCATCACATGCGTTAGCGCATGCGTTAAAAATGATTGCTGACAACCCAGATAAAGAACAGCTGCTGGTAGTCAACCTGTCAGGGCGCGGTGATAAAGACATCTTTACGGTACACGATATTTTGACAGCGAAAGGAGAGATCTGATGGAACGTTACGACCGGATGTTTGCACGCCTGGCGGAGAAAAACGAGGGGGCATTTGTGCCGTTCGTCACGCTAGGCGATCCTTCTCCTGAGCTGTCGCTGCGCATTATTGATGCCCTGGTTGAAGGCGGCGCCGATGCGCTGGAACTGGGCATTCCGTTCTCCGATCCGCTGGCCGACGGCCCCACCATTCAGGGGGCCACGCTGCGTGCGTTCGCGGCGGGTACTACCGTGGCGCAATGCTTTGAGATGCTGGCCGCGGTGCGCCAGAAATATCCGGCGCTGCCCATTGGCTTATTGATGTATGCCAATTTAGTGTTCAGCCGAGGTGTGGATACGTTCTATGCGCAGTGCGCAGCCGTGGGCGTGGATTCGGTGCTGGTGGCTGATGTTCCGGTTGAGGAGTCCGCACCGTTCCGCCAGGCCGCTATGCGTCATAATGTGGCCCCGATCTTTATTTGTCCGCCAAACGCCGACGACGATTTGCTGCGCGAAGTCGCTTCTCACGGGCGTGGGTACACTTACCTGCTGTCACGCGCGGGCGTAACCGGGGCGGAAAATCGCGCCAGTCAGCCGCTGCATCATCTGATCGCGAAACTGCATGAATACCATGCGGCGCCTCCGCTGCAAGGATTTGGTATTTCGGAACCCAGCCAAGTCAAAGAGGCCATTGAGGCTGGTGCGGCGGGCGCGATTTCGGGCTCGGCGATCGTGCGCATCATTGAGCGCCATCAAAATGATACCCCGGCCCTGCTGAGTGAATTAAAACAGTTTGTCAGCAATCTCAAAGCCGCCACGCGCTAACGTTCACCCGGCCTCCTCTTAATCAATGGTTGAGGCCGTTATTCCCACGCTCTTCATGATTTTTTCCTCTGCGCATTTGCTGATTTCCTCGACACCGCCCACACTTAATTGCACCGTCTCGTTGCGGTGAAACATCATCTATGACAGGGAGATAACCAATGAAGTTTTTCAAAGTCGTTGCAAGTTTTTTACTGGCTGCAATGGTGGCGCTAACCTTGAGCGCATGTGCACCAACGGCCACCAAAGAAGGCACAGGCGGTTATATCGATGACACCGTCGTGACCACGAAAGTTAAAGCACAGCTATTAAAAGATGAGTCGTTGAAATCGACTGAAATCAATGTCGAAACCTTCAAAGGCAAGGTCCAGCTCAGCGGCTTCGTGAGTTCACCGCAGATGGCTAACCGCGCCGTGGCCGTGACGCGCAGCGTGCCGGGCGTACGTGCCGTTGTTAACAATATGCAAATCAAATAACTCCGTTACGCCTCGTATCGGGCGGCCCAGCGCCCCCGATACGAGCGTGTCCATCAGAAACGATAGCCCACGCCAAAGAAGAACACCCATGGGTCAATGCGCGTATGAATCGTCTGCGCCTCACCGCCCGCCTTGAATTTCACGTCAGTATCGATATCCATGTACCAGAGCGAGGCATTCAGCATCCAGTCGCGGTTGATTTGATAATCTAATCCAACCTGCCCCGCCGCTCCCCAGGAATCCTTTACGCTCAAATCGCTTAAGCCCGCGTCTTTGCCGGTTTGATTAAACGTTGCATCATAAAATGTGGTGTAGTTAAGGCCGACCCCCACATAAGGACGCACCGCGCTGTTGCTGTCAAAAAAGTAGTATTGCGCCATCAGCGTTGGCGGTAGCTGACGTACCGTGGCCAAATTCCCGGTAGGACCAAGGCCCACTTTGTGCCGAAACGGCGTGGCCGCCAGCAACTCGACCCCCACATTGTCCGTGGCCATCCAGGTCAACGTCAGGCCGAGTTGCGTGTCGTTGCTCACGGAAAAACCGCCCATCCCCAGCACATTGTCAGACCCTTCGGTCGGGCGCACCGTGGCGCTGCCGGCACGCATAAAAATATCACCCGCTTGGTGGGCCAGTACCCCTTGCGGAATGGTCAGGGCCAACAACAGCGCCGCTTTTCCCAGTTTCATTCTTACTCCTTTGGCAACATTCAGGTGGCAGGGTGTTTGCGGCAAAGGTTTTACGCCATTCACTGGCAAAGATCACGCGGCAAATATAAAATTAACTCCTTAAAAAACAATGCATTGATACAGATCAATTTTGCTTATCTCCGCGCCGTTAAAAATTCCCTTGCGCAAATCACACGGCGTGATTATTTTTCTTTTCCCGATGGTGATTTTGGTTCGATGCCCCAGGAGTGGCAGGCAATCAGATGAGCGAATTAACCAACCCTTGTATGACCTGTGGCGCCTGCTGCGCCCATTTTCGCGTTTCTTTTTACTGGGCCGAAGCCGAGGATGCGGGCGGCAGCGTGCCGGTGGATCTCACCGAGCCGCTTAGCCTGCTGATGCGCAACATGCGCGGGACCAATGACCGTCAGCCACGCTGTGTCGCGCTACAGGGCGACATCGGAGGCTGCGTCTCGTGCGGAATCTATGACCAGCGCCCATCACCGTGCCGAGAGTTTGCCATGTCCGGTGAGCAAGGCGTGCCGAACGACGCCTGTGACCGCGCCCGCGCCCGTCACGGTCTGCCGCCGCTTTTTACGCCTTCTTTACCTGAGATGACAGAAAGTTATGGCTTTTCAGGTGCCAGCTCGCCCGTAGACCATGTACAATCGCCGGGTTAATTCACCCGGTTTCTTCAAGGAGAGTACATGTCTATCACGGCAAGTTCGTTATACCGTGACACAGGAAATTTTTTCCGCCACCAGCTCGTTACCCTTGTGCTGATGGCGCTTCTGACATCATTCATCACGGTGATTGTCGGTCATGCCTTAACGCCGGGTCAGGAGCAGCTCTCGCTGCTTGGCCAGACAGACGATAGCGCGACGTCCCTGTTTGATTTGGTGCAGAGCATGACGCCGGAACAACAGCGCGTCCTGTTACGCGCCTCGGCGGCGGGCACGCTGGCGGCGCTCATTGGCAACACGCTATTGCTGGGTGGAATGCTCAGCCTGATCCCCTTGGTCTCCAGCGGTCAACGCGTCAGCGCGCTGCGCGCTATCGGTGCTTCTGCCCCGCTGCTGCCGAAACTGCTGCTGCAAACGTTCCTCATTACGCTGTTGGTCCAGCTGGGCTTTATGGTGCTGATGGTGCCTGGCGTGATCCTCGCGATTCTGCTGTCGCTGGCGCCGGTGATGCTGGTAAGTGAGAAAAAAGGCGTGATTGGCGCAATGCGCGCCAGCATGGGGCTGGCGTGGAAGAACGTGAAGCTGATTGCGCCAGCAATCGTGCTATGGCTGCTGGCGAAAATCGCGTTGTTGTTCCTGATTTCAAGCGTCACGGTGCTGCCAGCCAACATCGCCTCGGTCGTGATGAACGCGGTAGGGAATTTGATCTCTGCGCTGCTCATTATCTATTTGTACCGGCTCTATATGCTGGTACGTTAATCGCTAAGGCGCTCAACCGGGCGCCTTTACTGAATGCTCCTGTCCCGACTGGAAATGCTATGAAGCAGTTACTTGATTTTCTTCCCTTGGTGGTTTTCTTTATTTTTTACAAGCTTTATGACATCTATGTTGCTTCCGGTGCACTGGTAGTAGCGACAGGTCTGGCGCTGATCGCGAGCTGGCTGCTGTATCGTAAGTTAGAAAAAATGACCATTTTCACTTTTGTGCTGGTTGCCGTGTTTGGCACGCTCACTTGGGCGTTACGCAATGCAGAGTTCATTAAGTGGAAAGTCACGGTGATCTACTCGCTGTTTGCAGTGGCGCTGCTCTACAGCCAATGGTTTATGAAACAGCCGCTGATCCAGACCATGCTCGGTAAAGAGTTACAGTTGCCGTCTCACGTGTGGCGTCGCCTTAACGTGGCGTGGGCAGCCTTCTTTTTCGTCTGTGGCCTGGCGAACATCTACGTGGCGTTTTGGATGCCGCAGGATGTCTGGGTTAACTTCAAAGTGTTTGGTCTCACCGGTCTGACGCTGCTGTTTACGCTGGTCAGCGGCGTTTACATCTGGCGGAACATGCCGCCGCAAGAACAAAAATAAGGCTTCGGCCCGACGCGTTCGGGTTTCTTCTCACCTGCAAAAGAATTGAGCGATGGACGAAAAACACAAGCTGCCGCAAGGCGAAATGGTTTTACGCACGCTGGCGATGCCAGCCGATACCAATGCCAACGGTGATATTTTTGGCGGCTGGTTGATGTCACAAATGGACATGGGCGGCGCGATTATGGCGAAGGAGATCGCCGAGGGACGCGTTGTAACCGTGCGCGTGGATGGCATGACGTTCCTGAAACCGGTGGCAGTGGGAGATGTGGTGAGCTGCCATGCGCACTGCCTGAAAACCGGTAACAGCTCAATGACCATTAATGTGCAAGTGTGGATCAAGAAAGTGTCATCTGAGCCTATCGGACAAACCTATTGCGCCACCGAGGCGGTATTTGTGTATGTCGCGGTGGACCATACCGGTAAATCACGTCCCTTACCGGCCGGTAAAGCCAACCTTTCCCATTAAGATCTCGCAAAAAAGCGGCCATCGGCCGCTTTTTAACGTCAACTTATTCGATATTCGCCCCGCCATTCAGGCGGAAAACAATATTCATGGTCAATCCGCTGCCCGGATGCCCCGACTGATAGCGCCACTTTTTCATGGCACTTTTAACCTCACGCTCAAACATATTCGGCGGCGAAGCAGAGAGCACCTCGATGTTGTCTACGCGCCCTGCGCTGTCAACGTCAAACTTGACCCGCACCTTGCCTTCAATGCGCAGCGCCATCGCCCGCGCTGGATAAGCCGGTTTACTTACCGCGATGGCTTTTGGCCCTTCTGATACCGCTGGGGTCGGCGTTGGCGACGGGGTTGCTTTCGGCGCCGTCGCAGGACGCGACTGCGGTGCAGGCGTATCCTGTTTAAACGGATTAGCCTGCGGCTGCGGCTTTACCGTTTTATGTGGCTTTGGCTCCGCTTTCTTTTCGGGCTTGGGCTTGGGTTTAGGTTTCGGCTTGGGTTCCGGTTTAGGTATAGGAACCGGCTCCGCTTTAGGCGGTTCAGGCGTGACCTGCGGTTCGGGTTCGGGCTGCGGTTGCGGCTCTGGCTGCGGCGCGGGCGCAACGGGCGCAGGCGCTGGCTGAACCTCCGGTGCAACCATCGTTACCGTAATAGGCTGCGACGCGTTAGGCACCTCAATGGTCTGATGAAACGAAGCGTACAGTATGCCTGCAATCACCGCGCCGTGAAGCGCGACGGAAAGCAGCATTGAAACAGGCGTTCGAGCAGGAAATGGCGTGGTCAACGTCGTCATATCAGTCATTTTCATTGAGTGAAGCCGCGATTTTAAATGCAAATAGCAATCAGTTTCAACTGGCGATGCAATGGCCGCTAACGCGGCGCTTTAACCGCAGTTGCGCTTTCTTCATATGCGCTTATCTTTCGTTTGCACTCTGATTGGCGATCCCTTAACGTGTTCCGCAATTTCGGCAAGTCAAACGGGAGTGCCCCCATCGTGCTGTATGTTATCTACGCGGAAGATACCGCAGATTCTCTGGAAAAACGCAATTCTGTGCGCCCGGCGCATCTTGCCCGTCTGCAACTGCTGCAGGACGAAGGTCGTTTGATTGCTGCAGGCCCACTGCCGGCTGTTGACAGCAACGATCCTGGCCCGGCGGGATTTACCGGTTCGGTGATTATCGCGGAATTTACGTCACTGGAGACCGCCCAGTCGTGGGCCAATGACGACCCTTACATCGCCGCTGGCGTGTACGAGAAAGTCTCGGTAAAACCGTTCAAGCGCGTATTTTGATATGTGGCTGTCGCTCTGCTTGCTCATCGCCGCGCTGGCGCTGATTGGCCGAGCAGTTTGGCTATGGCGGCAGCAAGGTTGGCGCGCTCGCCGCCAGCACGTGGTTATGCTCATCGTGCTGGCCGCCGCGCTGCAGACCATCAACATCGTGCTGATGCTCCGCAGCCCCCATTGATTGCCCGGCGCTACAGGTTCTGCGTAATAAAGAGAATTGAGCGACGATGATGCTGCGCGACTTGGTGACGAATGGCATGGATACGCTTATATCGTCGAGATTGCCCCTCTAACCAGCGCGATCGCCGGCGGTGCACCTGACGTAACATTCTCCAGCGCGCCACTTCATTTCGGCTTCGTCTCATCACTCTCTCCTGAACAGGCTAAACTCGGCTGGCATTATAAAGATCTGTTAGCAAATCCCCAATCGAAAAGCGTCATCGAAGCGCGATGCGGGATAAAAGGTTTCCCTACCCTGCGCCAGCACGTAAACTTCGCACATCTAAGCGCGAACAGGATGTCCACTGAATGACCACATTTTATACGCTTATCAGCTGGTTGCTGCTCTTCGGCTACTGGTTGCTGATTGCGGGCGTGACGCTGCGTATCCTGATGAAACGGCGCGCGGTGACCTCTGCCATGGCTTGGCTGCTGATCATCTATATTCTGCCGCTGGTGGGCATCATCGCGTATCTCTCTTTCGGGGAGCTGCACCTCGGCAAACGGCGCGCTGAGCGCGCCCGCACCATGTGGCCTTCCACCGCGAAATGGCTGAGCGAACTCCGCCAGTGTCGCCACATTTTTGCCACAGAACACAGCGACGTGGCCCGCTCGCTGTTCGACCTCTGTCGGCACCGTCAGGGCATCGCGGGGGTCAAAGGCAATCAGCTTCAGCTCCTGACCAGCACCGACGATGTCATGCACGCGCTGATCCGCGACATTCAGCTGGCTCGCCACAATATCGAGATGGTGTTTTACATCTGGCAGCCAGGCGGCCTGGCAGACGACGTTGCCGAGTCACTCATGGCCGCTTCGCGACGCGGTGTGCACTGTCGCCTGATGCTTGACTCGGCAGGCAGCGTTACCTTCTTTCGCAGCCAATGGCCCACGATGATGCGCAATGCCGGTATCGATGTGGTAGAAGCGCTGCAGGTGAGTCTGCTGCGCGTTTTCCTGCGGCGCATGGATCTGCGTCAGCACCGCAAAGTGGTGCTGATTGACAATTACATCGCCTATACCGGCAGCATGAACCTGGTGGATCCCCGCTTTTTCAAACAAGATGCGGGCGTGGGGCAATGGGTCGATTTGATGGCGCGCATGGAGGGGCCGGTCGCCACCACCATGGGGATCGTTTACGCCTGCGACTGGGAGATTGAAACCGGAAAACGGATACTACCGCCCGCGCCAGACGCCAATATCATGCCGTTTGAGCAAGAGAGCGGCCATACCATTCAAGTGATCGCCTCGGGTCCCGGTTTCCCGGAAGATATGATCCATCAGGCGTTGCTCACCGCCGTTTACTCCGCGCGGCATCAGCTCATCATGACCACGCCCTACTTCGTACCCAGTGATGATCTTCTGCATGCTATCTGCACCGCCGCGCTGCGTGGCGTTGAAGTCAGTATTATCGTGCCGCGCCACAATGACTCGCTCCTGGTGCGCTGGGCCAGTCGGGCATTTTTCACCGAACTGCTTGAGGCCGGCGTGAAAATTTATCAGTTCGAGGATGGCCTGCTTCACACGAAAAGCGTGCTGGTGGACGGTCAGCTCAGTTTAGTGGGCACGGTAAACCTTGATATGCGCAGTCTGTGGCTCAACTTTGAAATCACGCTGGTGGTTGACGATGATGGATTTGGCAGTGACCTGGCCACGGTACAGGATGACTATATCGCCCGTTCGCGCCTGCTGGATGGAACGCGCTGGTCTAAACGTGCCTGGTGGCAGCGCATCGTCGAACGACTGTTTTACTTCTTTAGCCCTTTACTGTAAAACGAGCGGAAATATTAGCGCCTCAAGGCACACGGGAAACGTCATGGATTTAAATAATCGCCTAACAGAAGATGAAACGCTGGAGCAGGCTTACGATATTTTTCTTGAGCTGGCAGGGGATAATCTCGATCCGGCAGACATCATTCTGTTCAATTTACAGTTTGAAGAGCGCGGCGGTGCAGAGCTGTTCGATCCTTCAGAAGACTGGAATGAACACGTCGACTTCGATATCAACCCAGACTTTTTTGCAGAAGTGGTGATTGGCTTAGGTGAAGCTGATGGCGAACCGATTACCGATGTGTTCGCGCGCGTGCTGCTGTGTCGTGAGAAAGACCACAAGCTGTGTCATATTCTGTGGCGTGAATAAACCGCTACGCGAAAAAAAACGCCGGGCCTCTGCCCGGCGTTGTCATTTTGCGCTCAGAGCGGATCCACCTTCAGGCAGGAAACCGCGTGGCGGAAGCTGCCCTCCAGCAGAGGGCGCGTTTTGGCACACTCTGGCCCCGCAATCGGGCAGCGCGTGCGGAATACACAGCCCGACGGCGGGTTGATCGGCGACGGTAATTCCCCTTCCAACAGTTGAATCTGTTTGTTTTTTTCCAGATCCGGATCGGGAATCGGCACGGCCGACATCAGCGCGCGAGTATAAGGATGCTGCGGGTTGTTATACACCGCATCGTAGGTGCCCAGCTCCACGGCGTGCCCAAGGTACATCACCAGCACGCGATCGGAGATATGCTTCACCACCGCCAAGTCGTGCGCGATAAAGATCAGTGACAGCCCCATTTCACGCTGCAGTTTTTGTAGCAGGTTTACCACCTGCGCCTGGATTGAGACATCCAGCGCGGAGACCGGTTCATCACAGATAATCAGCTTAGGTTCAAGGATCAGCGCACGCGCGATGCCAATACGCTGGCACTGGCCACCCGAGAATTCGTGCGGGTAGCGGTTGATGAGGTTGGGCAGTAAGCCGACCTTCATCATCATGGCTTTCACCTTCTCTTTGACGTCCCCCTGCGGCATTTTGGGGTAGTAGGTGCGCAGCGGCTCGGCAATGATGTCGCCAATGGTCATGCGCGGGTTCAGCGAGGCCAGCGGATCTTGAAAGATCATCTGAATGTCGCTGCGCGCTTTGCGCCACTCTTCCGCGCTTTGCCCTAACAGGTCGCGTCCCAGCCAGGCGACACGGCCCTCGGTGGCTTTTACTAAGCCAATGATGGCGCGCGCCAGCGTCGATTTACCGCACCCGGATTCGCCTACCACCCCCAGCGTTTCGCCCTCATAGAGACGCAGGCTTACGCCGTCCACGGCTTTCAAGGTTTTAGGTGGCTGCCAAAACCACTGTTTGCCGTCTTTGATATCAAAATGCACTTTGAGATCGGCAATCTCTAACAGCACTTTTTTCTCTTCAATTACGGTGCTCATACGAGTTCCTCCACCGGCTTAAAGCAGGCGCGCAGGCGGCCTTCCGCAAACGGCTCCAGCGGCGGTGATTTTGCACAAATATCCATGGCATAGGCGCAGCGCGGCTGGAACGGACAGCCCTGTGGCAGCCGCAGCAGGTTGGGCGGATTGCCAGGAATAGTGGTCAGCGATTCGCCTTCCGCATCCAGGCGCGGCACGGCATTCAGCAAGCCGATGGAGTACGGATGCGCAGGCTGGTAAAACACATCGCGCGCGCCGCCATACTCCATGGTGCGCCCGGCGTACATCACCAGGACTTTGTCACAGATACCGGCAACCACGCCCAGATCGTGTGTAATCATGATGATCGCGGTGTTGAACTCGCGCTTGAGCTCGTTCAGCAGCGTCATGATCTGCGCCTGTACCGTCACATCCAGCGCGGTAGTCGGTTCGTCCGCAATCAACAGCTTGGGCCGACACAGCAGCGCCATCGCGATCATTACGCGCTGGCGCATGCCGCCAGAAAATTCATGGGGAAACATCTTCATGCGCTTACGCGCCTCTGGCATTTTCACCGCATCCAGCATGCGCACCGACTCTTCAAATGCCTGCGCGCTGTTCATGCCCTTGTGCAGCTTAAGCACTTCCATCAGCTGTTCGCCCACCCGCATATAGGGATTAAGCGACGTCATCGGGTCCTGGAAAATCATGGCTATCTGCTCGGCACGCAGTTTGTTGAGCTTATTCTCGGGCAGATTAAGGATCTCCTGTCCGTTGAATTTTGCCGAGCCGCCAATACGCCCGTTTTTGGCCAGCAGCCCCATCAGCGCAAACGCGGTCTGCGATTTACCTGAACCGGATTCGCCCACAATCCCCAAGGTTTGACCGGTATGCAGCGAGAAGTTGAGATCGTTAACCGCCGTGACATCGCCGTCGTGGGTGCTAAACGTGACGCGCAAATCTTTGACATCTAAAAGCAGGTTGCTGTTTCCCGCAGGTGCAGCCGCGTGAGGCTGAAATTCGTGAATCGTCATCGGGAAACTCCTTAACGGTCTTTCGGGTCGAGGGCGTCACGCAGGCCATCGCCGATAAAGTTGAAACAGAACAGCGTCACCACCAGGAAGCCTGCCGGGAACATCAGCAGCCACGGTGACACTTCCATCGAGTTTGCCCCATCGCTCAACAGCGCGCCCCAGCTACTCAGCGGCTCTTGGGTGCCTAATCCGAGGAAGCTCAGGAAGGATTCAAACAGGATCATGCTGGGCACGAGCAGTGAGGCGTACACCACCACCACCCCTAACACGTTAGGGACGATGTGACGCAGCACGATGTTGCGCGTCGACACGCCGCCAACCTGCGCCGCTTCAATGAACTCTTTTCGTTTGAGTCCCAGCGTCTGCCCACGCACAATACGCGCCATATCCAGCCATGACACCATCCCGATGGCCACGAAAATCAGCAGAATATTGCGCCCAAAAAACGTCACCAGCAAAATCACAAAGAACATGAACGGGAACGAGTTGAGGATCTCCAGGATGCGCATCATCACCGAGTCCACTTTTCCGCCCAGATAGCCGGCCAGTGAACCGTAAAGCGTGCCCAAGAGCACCGCAATGAGTGCGGACGCAACGCCAACCATGAGTGAAATACGCCCCCCGATCGCCACGCGTACCAGCAGATCGCGTCCCGAGGAGTCGGTGCCGAACCAGTGGCCTGAGGTGGTATCCGGCGGTGCGGACATCATTGCCCAATCGGTATCGTCATACTTGAACTGCGCCAGCATCGGCGCAAATAACACAAACAGGGTGATCAGCAGCAGCACCAGCAGGCTGATAAGCGCAGCGCGGTTGTGAATGAAGCGACGGCGCGCATCCTGCCACAGGCTGCGCCCTTCGACTTCCAGTTTTTCGCTGAAGGCTTCCAGAGCGTCGCTGTTTTTCTTACTTAACATCATGGGCGAGCTCCACAATCAGTAACGGATTTTCGGATCGATAACGGCATACAGCACATCAACAATCGCATTGAACAAAATGGTGAGTACTCCCACCAGAATGGTGAGGCTCATGACCAGTGAATAGTCACGGTTCAGGGCACCGTTCACAAACAGTTGGCCGATGCCGGGCAGCCCATAAATGGATTCAATCACCATAGAGCCGGTGATGATGCCCACGAAAGCCGGGCCCATGTAGGACAGCACCGGCAGCATGGCGGGCTTGAGCGCATGACGAAGCACAATGCGGCGCAGCGGTAATCCTTTGGCGCGCGCAGTGCGAATAAAGTTCGAGTGCATCACTTCAATCATTGAGCCGCGCGTGATACGCGCGATGCTGGCGATGTAGGCCAGCGACAGCGCCACCATCGGCAGCAGCATGTAGTTCCACTGGCCGCCGTTCCAGCCGCCACCGGGTAGCCAACGCAGCGTGATAGCGAAGAGCAACACCAGCAGCGGAGCCACCACAAAGCTGGGAATAACCACCCCGGTCATGGCCACCCCCATCACTGCATAATCCCATAAGCTGTTCTGTTTTAGGGCAGCGATGACGCCCGCAGTGACGCCCAGCACCACCGCCAGGAAGAATGCCGCCAGTCCCAGCTTGGCCGAGACCGGAAAGGCATGGCCGACCAGATAATTAACCGAATAATCTTTGTACTTAAACGAGGGGCCAAAATCGCCATGCGCCAGCTGCACCAAATAGCTCAGGTACTGCTTACCAATCGGATCGTTTAAATGGTATTTGGCTTCAATGTTCGCCATGACTTCCGGGGCCAGCGTACGTTCGCCGGTAAACGGGCTACCGGGCGCGAGACGCATCATGAAGAAGGAAATGGTGATCAAAATGAAGAGCGTTGGGATGGCTTCCAGGAGCCGCCGCAGAATGAATTTTAACATTGCCGTACCTATCAGGCTGTTGCTTCACAAAGTCAAAAAAGGCGGCGCCGCAGCGCCGCCACTGTCGATAGCCTGAGTGCTATTAGTGTTTAATGATATACAGGTTTTTATCGAGGCTTTTATCCAGTGGATCATTACCGGTGTAACCGCCAACGTAAGGTTTCACCAGGCGCGCGTTCACGTAGTAATAAACCGGCACGATGGCGCTGTCTTTATCCAGGATCTGCTCAGCTTTGTTATAGTCCGCCGCACGGGCTTTATCATCCGCCGCTTTGATTGCGTCTTTGATCACCTGATCAAAATCGGCGCTCTTATAGTGCGCGGTGTTACTGCTGCTGTTGGTCAGCATCGTATTCAGGAACGACGTCGGTTCGTTATAGTCTGCACACCATGCCGCGCGCGACACGTCAAAATTGCCCTGATGACGCGTATCGAGGAAGGTTTTCCACTCTTGGTTTTCCAGCTTGATGTTCACGCCGATGTTTTTCTTCCAGATCGACGCGGCAGCGATCGCCAGCTTCTTGTGCAGATCGGAGGTGTTATACAGCAAGTTGAAGGTCAGCGGCTTGTCGGCGGTGTAACCGGCTTCAGCCAGCAGTTTTTTTGCCTCCGCGTTGCGCTTGTTCTGATCCCATTTGAACCAGTCTGGCGGCAGCAGCTCCATGCCGTCGGTGGCAGGTGGAGTATAGCTATACGCCGGTAGCTGACCTTGCGCCAGTACTTTGTTCACCATGATGTCGCGATCCAGGCCCAACTTCAGCGCCGTACGCACGCGCACATCGGTAAACGGCGCTTTCTGGTTGTTGATTTCGTAGTAGTAAGTGCAGAGATACGGCTTCACCATCAGCTCTTTGCCGTTGTCACGCTGCAGCTTTTTAAACAGCTCGATTGGCATGTTGTTGTAGGTGATATCGCTGCCATTCTGCGAGAAATAACGGTTTACGTCGCTCACTTCGGAGTTGATAGGCAGGAACGTCACCTTATTCAGCACCGTATGCTCGTTATCCCAATACTCTGGGTTGCGCACCAGCGTGACGCGCTCGTTAATCACGTGCGATTCCAGCTTGAAGGCGCCGTTTCCGACCCAGTTCTGCGGCTGGGTCCACTGCTCGCCAAATTTCTCAATGGCGGGTTTGTAGACCGGCGACATCACGGCGTTGATCAACAGCTTATCAAAGTAAGGCACAGGTTCACTCAGGGTGACCTGGAAGGTGTGATCGTCCAGCGCTTTCACGCCCAGCTCGGACGTGGGCTTTTTGCCGGCAATAATGTCATCAACGTTTTCAATGTGGCCATACTGCGGGTAGCTGGCGTAAGGCGAGGCGGTTTTTGGATCGACCAGACGCTCCCAGCTATAGACGAAGTCTTGGGCGGTCACCGGCTCACCGTTCGACCATTTCGCATTTTTACGCAGGTGGAACGTCCAGACTTTAAAGTCTTTGTTTTCCCAGCTTTCCGCCACGCCCGGTACCGGCTTGCCGCTGGCATCGCTGACGATCAACCCTTCATACAGGTCGCGGGCAATATTATCTTCCGGTACGCCTTCAATTTTGTGGGGATCAAGGGACTGTACTTCATCGCCGTTACCGCGCACCAGCTCTTGTTTCGCGTCGAGTTGTACGCCAGCCGGTACCGTTGCTGCAAACGCGGCGTTCCCTGCCAGCGCGCCGATTGCTGCCAATACGCCTGCGGCAATCAGGCTTTTTTTCGTGATGTTGTTCATTATTACGCTCCAGTTTTATTATCGTCACCGGGTCAGTAGACTGCCCGGCGTACCCTGTTTGGGCGATCTCCGCCTGTCTGTTCGAAGATCCCATCACCCTTCAGGGTTTACCATGGTCGTGGCCCGCCCGACTGTAGCGCCGGTACGCACCATGACTCAATGTTTCTTTATGTAATAATATTTCAATCCGATAAGATCCTGCGGATCCTTACCCGTAAAGCCCCCTACCCACGGTTTTACCAAGCGTACGCTGACGCGGTAATAGACCGGAATAATCGCAGAGTCGCGATCCAACTGCGCTTCTGCTTGCTGATATAAGCGGGCACGTTCCTGCTCATCGGAGGTAGTCAGCGTGGCACGCATAAGCTTGTCAAACGCCTCGCTCTTGTAAAACGCGGTGTTGCTTGACGAGTTACTCAGCAGCATATTCAGGAACGTCGAGGGTTCGTTATAGTCCGAGCACCATGTGGCGCGCACGACGTCATACTGTGCTTGACGTCGCGTTTCCAGCAGCGTTTTCCACTCCTGGTTTTCCAACGACACTTGGGCGCCCAGATTTTTCTGCCACATTGAGGCGGCCGCAATCGCCTGACGCTTATTCTGTTCAGAGGTGTTATAGAGCAGCGTGAAACGCAGCGGATGCTCGCTATCAAATCCCGCCTCCGCCAGCAGTTTACGGGCCGCGGTGTTGCGTTGCGCCTGCGTTTGTTCCGCCCAGTCGGGCGCTGACGGCACAATGCCGTGGGTAAACGGTGGCGTCAGGCTGTAGGCGGGAATCTGCCCTTGCGCCATGATTTTGTTCGCGATGACGTCGCGATCGAGGCTCATTTTTAGCGCCGCACGCACGCGCGCATCGTTGAAAGGCGCTTTTTTGTTGTTGATTTCGTAGTAGAAGGTGCAAAGCAGCGGGCTGACTTTGACTTGGTCACCCAGATCCTGCTGAAGCTTTTTAAACAAATCTGGCGGCACAACGCTGTTCGTCATATCGGTGCCGCCGCTGCGGTAGCGATTTACGTCACTGTTTTCAGAGGTCAGCGCCAGTATGACGGCCTCATCGATCACCGTGTGCCCATTGTCCCAATAGTGCGGATTGCGCTTGAGAACGATTTTTTCGTTCACCACCCAGTCGCTCAGCGTGTAGGCCCCGTTGCCAACAAAATGCTGCGGCTGGGTCCATTGTTCGCCCCATTTTTCCACGGCGCGACGATACACCGGCTTTAACGAGGTGTGGGCCAACATATCAATAAAATAGGGCACCGGTTCAGAGAGTGTGATCTGCAGATGGCGGTCGTCCAGCGCTTTTACGCCTAGCGCATCAGGGGCCGCTTTGCCCGCCAAAACGGCATCAACATTGCTGAGGTGGGCAGCCTGCAAATAACTCGCATACGGCGAGGCGGTTTTGGGATCGGCCAGGCGCTGCCAGCTGTAAACGAAATCCTGGGCGGTTACCGGATCGCCATTACTCCAACGGGCATCGTCACGTAAAGTAAATGTCCACACCCGCCCGTCGGTGTTTTGCCACGAACTCGCCACGCCGGGTACGCGCTGACCGTTGTTGTCAGTCTCAACCAAGCCTTCAAGAAGATTACGAATGACATTCGACTCCGGCACGCCTTCCACTTTCTGAGGATCAAGCGAAGACACTTCACTGCCGTTATTGATGACGATACGCTGTGATGCCGCCAGAACCGTTCCCGCTGGCACGTCTGCCGCAGAGCCAGCAGAGAAACTGCCGAGCACGCAAAGCGCCAGTGCAGTGCACGTAAAACCCTTGGCTACCGTGTGTTTCATCGAGAGTTATTTACCTTATCCATTTACCTGGTAGCCAATAAGCAAAATGCATACACATTTGTCGCTAACAGATGAAAAATTTACGGTGTGGCGAAAATTATCAGAAGCCGTGAGCCTGCGCCAAAATAAAACAGCAAAATGTTACCTATTTCTCTTTTATCATGTAAAAGCGGCGGGTAAAAGCGTTAATTTTTTGCCAAAAATAAAGACAAAGCGTTTGATATGTAAGCAAAAAACATAAATTTTGCGCACGAAAGCATCATTTAGAATAAACACGCGTTACTTTATGCAAAAAATGCCATGAAAAATCATCTAGCAAGACATAAATAACGGATTAGGCGCAAACAAGCACAGAATAGCGCTAAAGATGGCTGTATAAGCAGAGATTAATACTGTGACAATTATCACATTTTAGCGGGGTGCGTTACGGATTATCGTGAATTAAGTAGTGAATGTGATAAAGATGTGCGGCTATTAAGCTGCACGAATAATTTCACCAAAACAGTGCGCTTGCACCACGGCAATGCACCATTTTGGTTCAATCAACATTTAGCGCCGTGAAATAAGACGGGTTAATTTAATAAACCCGGGAAAATGGCCTTGATACCGGTCACCACAAATTCAATGCCCAGCGCCATCAGCAGCAGCCCCATAATACGCGTGACTACGTTGATACCGGTTTGTCCCAATATTCTTACCATCAGCGGTGCCGCGCGGAATAGCAGCCAACAGCAAAAGGCAAACAGCGCTATCGCCAGTGAGAAACCGAGCAGATTGGGCCAGCTGTGATAGCGGGTGCTCCAGACAATCGTTGAGCTTATGGCACCGGGCCCCGCCATCAGTGGCAGCGCAAGCGGCACCACACCAATGCTTTCGCGGATTGCCGTTTCCGACTTCTCCTGCTTGTTTTGTTTATCCTCACCTAACTTTCCGCTGATCATCGACATCGCGATAGTCACTACCAGAATGCCCCCTGCAATACGAAATGAATCAATGGAAATGCCAAACAAATGCAGGATGGCATCGCCTAAAAACAGCGAGGTCCAGAGGATAATCGCCACGGCAAGGTTCGCCGTCAGGTTGGTTTTATTGCGCTCCGCCGGGGGCTGATAGCTGGTCATGCTAATAAAGACCGGAATAATCCCCACGGGGTTTACCAGCGCAAACAGGCCAACAAAAAATTTTATGTAGCCGGAAAGATCGAGTAGCACAGGGTTCACAGCAGGCTCCAGAGAGGATAGAAAAATCGCGCATAATGTAGTGTAAATGGCGCGCTAAAGACAGACACCATGACAGAAAGTTTCACTGCTTTAAGGTTTAAAATGCAGTGTTTTAGACCAATCCTTTATCTCAACCCCTTTTTCATGTCTTCGCATCCCACTTTTCATGGTGCAGGGTACGGGTGACGTAAATAACAAAAAAACCTCGCTGAACCTGCTCAGTCCCGCGCGGCGTTGATCTGTATCAACTCTCACCGCCCTGCTCAGGTTTACGCTTAGTACATCCACCTGACACCCTGAGCAGCAGCAATAGTCTAGCAAACCCTTTTATTAAGCATCGGCTCGGCACGCAGCGCTCGCCTCGCCTGCGGGAAACGAACAGCAGGCGGCTTAGAAAAAGTGTTTAAATTTCTCAGGAGAAGAGTATGGCCGTCACTAATATTGCGGAACTTAACGCCTTGGTCGAGCGGGTAAAAAAAGCGCAGCGCGCTTACGCCCAATTTAGCCAGGAACAAGTCGATGCCATTTTTCGCGCCGCCGCGCTTGCCGCCGCCGATGCGCGAATCCCGCTTGCAAAAATGGCCGTTGCCGAATCAGGTATGGGCGTGGTGGAAGACAAGGTGATTAAAAACCATTTTGCGTCCGAATATATCTACAACGCGTACAGAGACGAAAAAACCTGCGGTGTGTTAAGCCGCGATGAGACATTTGGTACCATCACTATCGCCGAGCCGATTGGCTTAATTTGCGGCATTGTTCCCACCACCAACCCTACTTCCACGGCGATTTTCAAAGCGCTCATTAGTCTGAAAACACGCAATGGGATTATCTTCTCGCCGCATCCTCGCGCCAAAGACGCCACCAATAAAGCCGCTGATATCGTGCTGCAAGCCGCCATCGCTGCGGGCGCACCTAAAGACATCATCGGCTGGATCGATGCACCGTCGGTGGAGCTCTCTAATCAGTTAATGCATCATCCGGATATCAACCTGATTCTCGCCACCGGTGGGCCCGGTATGGTGAAAGCAGCTTATAGCTCCGGTAAACCGGCCATTGGCGTAGGTGCCGGTAACACCCCGGTGGTGATTGATGAAACAGCAGACATTAAACGCGCGGTGGCGTCTATTTTAATGTCAAAAACCTTCGACAATGGCGTAATCTGCGCCTCTGAACAGTCGGTTGTGGTGGTGGATGCCGTATACGATGCCGTACGCGCCCGCTTTGCCAGCCACGGGGGGTATATTTTGCAGGGCGCGGAACGCAAAGCCGTGCAGGATCTCATTTTGAAGAACGGGGCGCTGAACGCGGCAATTGTGGGGCAGTCCGCCGTAGACATTGCGAACATGGCGGGCCTGCAGGTGCCTGGAGCCACCAAAATTCTGATCGGTGAGGTCGAACGGGTCGATGCGTCGGAACCGTTTGCCCATGAGAAGCTGTCACCTACCCTCGCGATGTACCGCGCAAAAGATTTTCACGATGCCCTCGATAAAGCGGAGAAACTGGTGGCCATGGGGGGAATTGGCCATACCTCCTGCTTGTATACCGACCAAGATAATCAGCAAACACGCATCAACGACTTCGGCGACAAAATGAAAACTGCACGCATCCTCATTAACACCCCAGCCTCTCAGGGCGGCATTGGCGATCTCTATAACTTTAAGCTTGCCCCCTCACTGACACTCGGCTGCGGTTCGTGGGGAGGCAACTCCATTTCAGAGAACGTCGGACCCAAGCACCTCATCAATAAAAAAACCGTCGCGATGCGAGCAGAAAACATGCTATGGCACAAGCTTCCCCGCGCTATTTATTTCCGCCGTGGCGCGCTGCCTATCGCGCTGGAAGAAGTGGCGGCGGAGGGCGCCAAACGCGCGTTTGTGGTCACCGATCGCTTCCTGTTTAATAACGGCTACGCCGATCGGGTGACGCAGGTGTTGAAAGCACACGGCATCGAAACCGAGGTGTTTTACGACGTCGAAGCGGATCCCACGCTCAGCGTCGTGCGCAAGGGCGCCGAGCAGATGCAGAGCTTCAAACCGGATGTCATCATTGCGCTGGGCGGCGGCTCCCCCATGGATGCCGCGAAGATCATGTGGGTGATGTATGAACATCCGGAAACCCATTTTGAAGAGCTGGCGCTGCGCTTTATGGATATCCGTAAACGTATCTACAAATTCCCTAAAATGGGCGTTAAAGCGCGACTGGTGGCGATTACAACCACCTCAGGCACAGGATCGGAGGTGACGCCTTTCGCGGTGGTCACCGACGATGCTACAGGACAAAAATATCCGCTCGCCGATTATGCCCTCACACCGGATATGGCGATTGTGGATGCCAATCTGGTCATGGAAATGCCACGGTCGCTTTGCGCCTTTGGCGGCCTCGATGCCGTAACGCACGCGCTGGAAGCCTACGTGTCGGTGTTGGCCAATGAGTATTCGGATGGTCAGGCCCTGCAGGCCTTGAAATTACTGCAGGAAAATCTGCCGGCTAGCTACCGCGATGGGGCAAAAAACCCGGTCGCGCGCGAACGCGTCCACAACGCGGCGACCATTGCGGGCATTGCGTTTGCCAACGCCTTCCTGGGCGTATGTCACTCGATGGCCCATAAGCTGGGTTCAGAATTTCATATTCCACACGGCTTGGCCAACGCCCTGCTGATTTGCAACGTCATCCGCTATAACGCCACTGACAACCCCACTAAGCAAACGGCGTTCAGCCAGTATGACCGTCCACAGGCGCGGCGTCGCTACGGTGAGATCGCGGATCACCTTGGACTCACCGTACAAGGCGATCGTACCGCGCAAAAAATTACTAAGCTGTTAGCGTGGCTGGATGAAATGAAAACGCAGCTGGGTATTCCCAGCTCGCTGCGTGAGGCAGGCGTGCAAGAAGCCGATTTCCTGGCGAAAGTCGACAAGCTGGCAGAGGATGCCTTTGACGATCAGTGCACGGGGGCTAATCCGCGTTATCCGCTTATCGCCGAGCTGAAACGGATTATGCTGGATACTTTTTACGGACGTGAATACAGCGAAAATGCAGAGACGGCGGTTGAACCTGTCCCGATTAAAGCCGAGAGAAAGCTGCGTAAAGCGTAAGTTTTACTTATTAAAAAAACCCGCTTTGGCGGGTTTTTTGTCTACTGTCACTCCGCGTTCGGCATTTGAGAACCGTAAATAGCGCGCAAGGATCCCGCTTCAATCGCCTGTTTGTAATGCTTACGGCACACGGAGATATAGCGCTCATTGCCACCAATAACAACCTGCTCACCTTCACTGTAAGGCTTTCCTTGCGCATCAAGACGCAAGACCATGCTGGCTTTGCGCCCGCAGTGGCAAATGGTTTTTAACTCCACCAGCTTATCTGCCCAAGCGAGTAAATATTCGCTACCGACAAACAGCTCACCGCGAAAATCGGTGCGTAAACCGTAACACAGCACCGGAATGTCCAGATTGTCGACCACGTCAGACAGGGCTTTAACCTGTTCACGGGTGAGAAATTGACTTTCATCCACCAGCACGCAGTGTACCGCCTGTTTTTGATGTTCGACGGCAATCTCTGCATCCAGTTGCGTGCGGGCGTTATACAAAAACGCGGGTGAAGAGAGACCAATACGCGAGCTTACCCGCCCCGCGCCAAAACGATTATCAATTTCCGCGGTATAGACCAGCGTACGCATGCCGCGCTCTTGATAGTTATAGGACGATTGCAGCAGCGCGGTTGATTTTCCCGCATTCATTGCTGAGTAATAAAAATAGAGTTGAGCCATACACCGATCCCATTAGGGCAAAATCTGATGGCGCGAAGTCTAGCATAATCCTTAGGGGAAGGCGTAAAGCATTGCTTTGACCATTTGCTCAACTTTAATGGCAATGGTTACTTATTAATTTCATCGTTGAACCATCGCTGAATTGGCATTTCCTCACTCCGTTAACCACGCGCCATTAATTAACGTCTGGCATGTTTTAAAATCACGTGAAGAGAAATTATGATGCAGACGTTAATACGCGCATAAAAGATATATTTTTTTACTGTCTTCGCACCCAGGCTTTATTTACGTTTGGCTTTGGTAGAAGTATTGCAGTAATTTTTTAACGCCACTATTATGATTCGGCAATGCAGTTCCCTATTATTATATTTTGAGATTAGACAATGAGCGAAGCACTTAAATTTCTTAATAATATCCGCACATTGCGCGCCCAGGCTCGTGAATGTTCTCTGGAAGTTTTAGAAGAGATGCTTGAGAAGCTGGATGTCGTCGTAACTGAGCGCCGTGAAGAAGAGACACACGCACAAGCAGAAAACGCCGAACGTATCCGTAAACTCGAACAATACCGTGAAATGTTAATCGCTGACGGCATCGATCCGACCGAATTGTTGCAGTCGCTCTCTGTCCCTAAATCAGCGGGTAAAGCCAAACGCGCTTCGCGTCCGGCAAAATATGCTTACGTTGATGAGAATGGCGAAAACCGCACCTGGACCGGTCAGGGACGCACCCCCGCCGTTATTAAAAAAGCGATTGAAGAAAACGGCAAACAGCTGGACGATTTTCTTCTCTAATAATGCGTAGCACGCGCCGTCACCGGGGCTGAGTGTTATGACCAACAGCATAAAAAAAGGGAGCCCAAGGCTCCCTTTTTTATCCCGGCATCACTGTGGGTAAAACGCCCGATACCACTCCACGAATTTCCGCACCCCCTCCGCGACGTGCGTCTGAGGACGAAAATCAATCGCGTCATAAAGCGGTTGCGTATCGGCGCTGGTTCCCAGCACGTCTCCCGGCTGCATCGGCAGCATGTTTTTCTTTGCTTCAAAGCCTAATGCACTTTCAAGCGCCTCAATGTAGGTCATCAAGCTGGTCGGCTGACTGTTACCGATATTATAGATTCGGTATGGCGCGGAGCTCGTTGCTGGCGATCCCGACTCTACCGTCCACTGTGTATCGGCTTGCGGAATAACCTCTTGCAGGCGAACAATGGCTTCGGCGATATCATCGATATAGGTGAAATCCCGGGTCATCTGGCCGTTGTTATAGACGTCAATTTGTTCGCCTGCGAGCATTGCGCGCGTGAACTTAAATAACGCCATGTCCGGACGTCCCCACGGGCCATATACGGTAAAGAAACGCAGACCGGTAGTGGGCAGCTGGTAAAGATGGGAATAGGTATGCGACATCAATTCGTTGGCTTTTTTTGTCGCCGCATATAATGAAACGGGATGATCAACCGAGTCTTCGGTTGAGAAAGGCATCTTGCGGTTTAAACCATAAACGGAGCTGGATGACGCATATAATAAATGGCCAATTTTATGGTGTCGGCAGCCTTCCAAAATATTAAGGTGGCCGATTAAATTGGCGTCCGCATAAGCATGGGGATTTTCAATCGAATACCGTACGCCCGCTTGCGCACCGAGATGGATAACGCGGTCAAAAGCGTGGCGGCTAAATAGGTCAGAAATGGCCTGGCGATCCGCCAGGTCCATTTTTTCAAACGTAAATTCGGGATGTTGAACGATCTGGTCTAAACGCGCCTGTTTCAGGCTCACGGCATAATAGTCGTTTAGGTTATCTATTCCTGTCACCTGGTGACCGGCAGCCAACAAACGTTGACTAACATGAAAACCAATAAAACCTGCAGCGCCAGTAACCAGAAACTTCATACATCCCTCATTTAATTATACGATTTGAATAGACGCTCCGCGGCCGATGGCATAGTAGACAAAGCCGCGTTTGTTTAAGCGCTCTGGATCATACAGGTTACGACCATCAAAAATCACGGGTTCTTTTAAGGCAGCCTTAATGACATCAAAATCCGGCGCACGGAAATTTTGCCATTCGGTGCAGATCACCAGGCCATCAGCACCCTGCAGCGCCGCCTCTTTGGTTCCGGTGAGCTTCAAATCGTCACGATGACCATAGATGCGCTGAGCTTCTTCCATCGCTTCTGGGTCAAACGCCTGTACGCTGGCGCCTGCTTCCCAAAGCGCTTCCATCAGCACGCGGCTTGAGGCTTCACGCATATCGTCGGTATTCGGCTTGAACGCCAGTCCCCATAGCGCAAAGGTTTTGCCGCGTAGATCGTCACCGAAATGGCGCTTGATGAAGCTTGGCAGCTTGTTCTTCTGGGTATCGTTAACATCTTCCACGGCTTTCAGCAGGCGTGGCGTGTAGCCGATGGATTCTGCCGTACGGATCAGGGCCTGCACGTCTTTCGGGAAGCAGGAACCGCCGTAACCGCAGCCAGGATAGATAAAGTGATAGCCGATGCGGGAATCAGAACCAATACCCTGACGCACTTTTTCGATATCCGCACCCAAACGCTCAGCCAGATTCGAAATTTCGTTCATAAAGCTGATTTTGGTGGCCAGCATGCAGTTGGCCGCATACTTGGTCAGCTCTGCGCTGCGGATGTCCATCAAGATCATGCGGTCGTGGTTGCGGTTAAACGGCTCATACAGCTCGCGCAGCAGTTCGACCACTTCATCGTTGTCGGTACCCACCACGATGCGCTCAGGACGCATGCAATCGCTCACGGCCGCGCCTTCCTTGAGGAACTCAGGGTTTGACACCACATCAAAACTGACGTTGGCATCGCGCTCCTGCAGCGTTTGAGTCATGACCGCACGCACACGGTCAGCAGTACCCACCGGCACGGTAGACTTGTCGATCACCACTTTATGTTCTTTCATGTGCGTCGCGATGGTTTTCGCTACCGCCGTGACATATTTCAGATCGGCAGAGCCATCTTCATCCGGCGGTGTACCCACGGCGATGAACTGCATCACACCATGGTTCACGCCTTCCGCTGCATCAGTGCTGAACTTCAGGCGACCGGCTTCATAGTTCGACATCACCAGCGGCGTTAAGCCCGGCTCGAAAATCGGAATTTGTCCTTTTTTGAGGTTTTCGACTTTCTTTTCATCAACATCAATACAGAGAACGTCATGTCCGACTTCGGCCAACACCGCAGCCTGAACCAGACCGACATAGCCGATACCAAATACAGTGACTTTCATTGAATTATCCTGTGTTAAAAAATTACTTTTTGTTGCCTACTGCGCCGTCAAGCCATTCTGCGAAGTCTTTACCCAGCACTGGGTGACGCACACCGTACTCAACGAAAGCCTGCATATAGCCCAGTTTGTTACCACAGTCGTGGCTCACGCCCTTCAGGTGATAAGCTTCGACCGTCTCTTTTTCCATCAGCATCGCGATGGAGTCCGTCAGCTGCACTTCGCCGCCTGCGCCCGGAGGGGTTTTCGCCAGCAGAGGCCAGATATCGGCAGAAAGCACGTAGCGGCCGACCACGGCCAGGTTTGACGGTGCTTCAGCCGCTTTTGGTTTCTCAACCACACCCACCATTGGCGCGCTGTCGCCAGGATTCAGTTCTGCACCCTGGCAGTCAACCACACCGTATGCGGTCACGTCGGCAACGGGCTCAACCATGATCTGGCTGCGGCCACTCTCATCAAAGCGGGCCATCATCTCAGCAAGGTTATCTTTGGTTGGGTTGGATTCGTATTCGTCGATGATGACGTCCGGCAGGATCACCGCGACAGGCTCATTGCCTACCAGCGGATGTGCACACATCACAGCGTGGCCCAGACCCTTAGCAATCCCCTGACGCACCTGCATGATGGTGACATGCGGTGGGCAGATTGACTGAATTTCATCCAGCAGCTGGCGTTTTACGCGTTTTTCCAGCATCGATTCCAGCTCAAAACTGGTATCAAAATGGTTTTCAATCGCATTTTTAGAGGAGTGGGTAACCAGCACAATTTCATTGATGCCCGCAGCAATACACTCGTTTACGACATACTGAATGAGCGGCTTATCAACCAGCGGTAACATCTCTTTTGGAATAGCTTTGGTCGCAGGCAGCATACGCGTCCCCAAACCTGCAACCGGGATTACCGCTTTTTTTACTTTAGACTTATAGGCAGACATCTAAATACCTCTCTTAATAGGCCGTTCAAGTTAATACTTGATATGTCGGTTTAAAAAACGAAATGAGTATATCAGTTAGTGTTGGGCGGAATTATCCTGGATGAAGTTAATCCTCGGAAATTAAGACTTTTACCCAAGTGTAAAGCTTACTTATGGACCTGTCTTCAGCCCCTGCGAATTATAGGCTGTCTGGCGATTCTTCCGCCGACAGCATCAACCTCAAGCGCCCACCCGCGCCCCAAACGTGACACTGCCACGCCTCAGTCTGCTGGTTAATCTGGTTCAAATGCGTGCTGCCCATCGTGCCCAAGGGCACGCCGTTGTGAAGCGCGATCTGTTGTGACTCACTGTGCAGCGTGGCATTAAGACCGGCCGAAACCAGAATCAAGTTATGCCGTTCACGGTGATAATACCCGACCAATAGAGGGAACTGTCCATGGAGATTTGCCTGACGTAACAGCAAGTTTACCTGGCGTAATAGCCCGTTTAGTTCAGGCAGTCGTTGATGTTGTCCAGACAGTTGTTCCTGCAGCAAACCATTGAATAGCGCGCGCAATAGCAGCGCGGCGAGTACGCCATTGTCCCCGGCACGCGTCACGTCGAGACAGTAAAACGCCAAGTCTTTATCCGATAGCGCAGCGATATCCAGCACCAAACCCGGTTGTTCAGCCATTGTAAGCTGACGGTAATTCACCCGGCAGTGCGCCACGGTTTGCTGTACGGGCGGCTGTAATTCCTTAAGCAATTTGGCCGCTGCAGAAGGATCGCGCACCAGCGCATCCCAGTCCTGAAAGAGCTGCTCGTCTTCTTCAACTTTGGAGGTAAACATTGAGGGATAAAGACACTCAAACACAGCCTCGCGAAAGCGCTCAGGATTTTTAAGCGGTTTGAGCAGGACATCCTGCACGCCAAGTCGTAATACATGGGCGATATCGGACATATTTTGCGTGGCAGAAACAATCAGTATCGGCACGTCACTTCCACTGCTGCGGATACGTTCCACAAAGGCAATACCGCCCATGCGCGGCATTTCAAGATCGCACACCACCAGGTCCATCGCCTGCGATGAAAATACGCTTAATCCCTCAACACCGTCAGTCGCCTCAAAGGTAGTGGCGCCTAAGCCAGTCAACATCGTGTTCAGTAACGAACGGAAAATGACCTCATCTTCGACAATGAGTATCTTTTTGCCGATCAGTGGATTTTCCATTCTTTCCCCCTGTGTGCCAAATATTTCAATAGTGGTTCATAAAACGCAGTTGCGCCTGTGAGAATTAACGTAAGTCGCAACACTGATGTACGAACGACCAGATTATCTGCCACGGACCAGCGGTAATAGTTCATCCATTTTTTTCTCAACGGCGGCCTTGCCTGCCGCAATGGCTTCTTCTGCACGATGAAAATCCAACGTAGATATTTGTGGGCAAAACGGTTGAATCAGCACGTCCGGCGGATCCCCCGCCATGCGGTTGCGTTTCAGTCTATTTTCCAGCACCTGAATTGACGTCGACATAATCTCCATCGCACCCGGCGTGGGATGCGCGCGCCGCGATGTCGTCCCCAGCAAACGCTGGCGCAATTTCTGGCTCCAGCTAATGTCTGCTGCCGCCTCTTCGGTGCTTTGGGGCGTGACGGAGAGTAACTCCTGCTGCATTAAATGTGCATCGTGCTGGAGATCAACGGCAATCACGATATCCGCACCCAAAGCGCGGGTAAGCGAGATAGGCACCGGATTCACCACCGCGCCGTCCACCAGCCAGTACCCATTGTAGTCAACGGGCGGCAACAAACCTGGCATACTGCACGAGGCACGTACCGCCTGGTGCAAGTCGCCCTCAGTGTGCCACAGCTCACGTCCGGTACTCAGATTGGTGGACACTGCGCCAAAAGGTTTATCGCAGGTTTCAATAAGCTCGGCGGGAATCAGTTGTCGAATATGACTAAAGACGCGATCGCCGCGCAGCAGACCACCCCGCTGCCATGACAGATCCATCAGGCGAATGACATCCCAATAGCGAAACGCCGTCACCCACTTCTCCATAACATCCAGCCGCCCGTTAACATAGGCGGCACCGACCAGCGCGCCAACCGAACACCCGGCAACCACGTCGATATCAATGCCCGCGCGTTCCAGCGCGCGAATAACGCCAATGTGCGCCCATCCTTTCGCTGCGCCCGAGCCCAGTGCCAGACCTATTTTCACTTTTTTCATCGCACCTCGTGTTGACTCTGGCACATGACATTCCGCCAAACAGTCAGATACCATAGCGCACACTTTAAATAACGTTAATCACTCTCAGGAGATGAAGTGTCTGAAAAGTGCCCCTGCTGCAGCGGGAAGCAGTATAGCGTATGTTGCCAGCCGTTTTTGCTTGGTCGCGAAATTCCACCTACGGCTGAACAATTGATGCGCTCACGCTATACCGCCTATGTTGAAAAAAACGCGTCATATTTGACCTCCACGTGGCACATCAGCAAACGTGTGGCCGATCTTGAGACGCTATTGTCTGAAAGTTTCACCGCCACTGACTGGCTTGGTTTGACTGTAACCTGTTGTAATGAAGGCAGCCATGAGAATGAAGCCTTTGTGACTTTTTTTGCTCGCTATCGTGAAAAGGGGCGTAATGAGGCGCTGTATGAGCGTTCTCGCTTTCTTCGCGAGGATCATCACTGGTACTATGTCGACGGAACCGCGCCCGCGCTCGGGCGCAACGATCGCTGTCCTTGTGGCTCCGACAAAAAATACAAAAAATGTTGTGGTTAACCGGGACCGTTCCACAACAGCTTTACCATTCATCGCTTTGACAGGACTCTGATCGAGATGCAAGCGCAAACCATGCAACGAAAAGTTTTACGGACCATTTGCCCCGATGCTAAAGGTCTGATCGCCAAAATCACGAATATTTGCTACAAGCACGAGCTGAATATTGTGCAGAACAACGAGTTTGTCGATCACCGTACCGGCCGCTTTTTTATGCGTACGGAGCTGGAGGGGATTTTCAATGACAACACTTTGTTAGCCGATCTCGACAGTGCGCTGCCCAGCGGTTCAGTACGTGAACTGCACAGTGCCGGCCGCCGCCGCGTCGTGATCCTCGTGACCAAAGAAGCACATTGTCTGGGCGACCTTCTGATGAAAAGCGCCTTTGGTGGCCTTGACATGGAAATCGCCGCGGTTATCGGTAATCACGACACGCTGCGCTCACTGGTTGAACGTTTTGACATTCCGTTTGTTCTGGTCAGTCATGAAGGTTTGACGCGAGAAGAACATGACAACCGCATGGCGGATGAGATTGACCGCTATCAGCCGGACTACGTGGTACTGGCGAAATATATGCGCGTTCTCACGCCGGCATTTGTGCAGCGCTACCCAAACCAGATTATCAATATTCACCACTCCTTCCTGCCCGCCTTCATTGGCGCACGTCCTTACCATCAGGCGTATGAGCGTGGGGTGAAAATCATCGGTGCAACTGCGCATTACGTGAATGATAATTTGGACGAAGGTCCGATTATTATGCAGGATGTGATCAACGTCGATCACAGCTATACCGCAGAAGAGATGATGCGTGCCGGCCGCGACGTCGAGAAAAATGTATTGAGCCGTGCGCTGTATAAAGTGCTGGGTCAACGGGTTTTTGTTTACGGTAATCGCACGATCATTCTTTGACCAGATGCGACGCTGAAGTGGACAACTCTTCAGCGTCGCGGGCAAAAAGTGGGCAAACAGACCTTTTTCCTGTTTTCAGTGCTTTACAGCCAGAGCCCATTTGGTATGATGCGCCCCGCTTTCAGGCATATTCATTCAGGCCAGAGGCGGGATTCCCGAGCGGCCAAAGGGAGCAGACTGTAAATCTGCCGTCATCGACTTCGAAGGTTCGAATCCTTCTCCCGCCACCATCTGA